>VOFC01003663.1_pt1 | contig 1204713 bp, 1053 predicted proteins | sample 5384161 | NCBI WGS metagenome assembly VOFC01 (sample SAMN12384722, study PRJNA508395) | human gut metagenome | isolation source: healthy gut B | host: Homo sapiens | reverse complement strand
CAGAACGGGCGAAAATGTCTCTGGAAAGGAACTTGTTTCGGGGAACATGAATCTGAATCATCGGGCTGATAACTTCTATTCCTGTAATTCTAAGAATTAAAACTATTGGAGATAATTCATTTTATCTGTTAAAAGTTTTGTTGATGCTTGCAGATTAAAGAAAAAGAATTACATTTGCAGTGTACTAATAAGCTAATGCACTAATATAATTTATTTACAACATGAACACGTCTATGATAAAAATCGAAGGGGTAACCTTCAGTTATGGAAAGAAAGCTTCCGTTTTTCAAGATTTCTCATTGAAAATGGAGGCTGGAAAGGTAATTGGTCTCTTGGGAAAGAATGGAACCGGAAAATCTACTTTACTTTATTTGATGAGTGGTTTGTTACGTCCACAAAGTGGTTTTGTATGGATGAAAGGGGTAGATGTCCAAAAGCGTCTACCGGTAACCCTGGAGGATATGTATTTGGTTCCGGAAGAATTCACTTTACCCAATTTAAGCTTACAGCAGTTTGTGAAAGTGAATGCACCGTTTTATCCCCGTTTCAGCCAGGAGTTGTTGCGGACATGTCTGGCCGATTTTGATTTGAATGAGGACATTCATTTGGGAGAGTTGTCCATGGGGCAGAAGAAAAAGGCTTATATGTGTTTTGCGCTGGCAGCCAATACCTCCTTGCTTCTGATGGATGAACCGACCAACGGATTGGACATTCCTTCTAAAAGTCAATTCCGGAAAGTAATAGCTTCAGGAATGACGGAAGAGAAATCGGTAGTGGTATCTACTCATCAGGTACGGGATATTGACCGTTTGCTGGACCAGGTGGTAGTGATTGATGGGAATGAGGTGTTGCTGAACCGTTCGGTAGTAGATATTACCGATAAACTGTTGTTTGCGGAGCAGGGTATGAATGAACCGACGGATGACGCGCTTTTTGTACAGCCATCCGTGCATGGAAACAGTGTGATATGGCCTAACCTTTCGGGAGAAGAAAGTCCGTTGAATCTGGAGTTGCTGTTCAATGCCCTGTTGACAGAACGTGAGAAAATACAAACGATATTTAATGATAAATAAATGACACGACATGATGGAGACAACTTTTAGTATGACACGCGTACAGCATATCATGCGACGCGATTTGATAGAGAACTGGAAAAGTAACCTTTATGGTTTGCTGGGTATTTTTGCAGCCTGCTTTTTCCCGATGTTGGGCTTTTTATGGTCGGCAGAACGCTGGACGGAAGAAGGTTATCCTGAAGTTTATTCTTTTGAGCGATTTTGCGGCAATATGTTGGGGATAATTGGTATGGTGGTTAGTGTGGCAATGATATATTATGCTTCCCACATCATGAAATGCATGGATAATAAGGAAAAACGTATTTCTTATTTATTACTTCCGGCTACGAAATTAGAGAAGTTCTTCTCTCGTGCCTTGTTTGTGACAATAGGCACTGTATTGATGATTCTGGTTGCCTTGCTGGCTTTGGAACTTACCCATTATTTGTTGTTGCCTGTGTTTGATTTACCGGCTGTGTATAGCCAGCCGATGTTAGTGGAAGTATTCTCCCTGAGATGGGCTCATGCTTCGGTAGATGCAACAGGAGAACCGGTCTATTCCTGGTGGCTGATGCAGCTACTTGTATGGATATTCTGCTTGTGGAATCATTCGCTTTTCATTTTGGGAGGAAGCTTTTGGTACAAACATCCTTTCCTGAAAACAATAGGGGCTTGTTTGGTTGTAACTATTTTAGGAGGAATCTTATTTGCGAATCTGGCAGAAGGAGGTTTTTTAACTCGCTTTTCAGATTGGATGCAGGAACACTATCAAGACACTCCACAAACTGTAAATGGATTGTTAACCATTATTTCAGTTGTCTTTCTTCTGTTTACTGTGTTCAACTGGTGGCTATCTTATCGGCTGTTTACTCGTTCAGAAGTTGTTAAACGAAAACTGTGGCGCCTATGACTTTTAAAGAGAATAAACCGATTTATTTGCAGATAGCCGACCGTATCATGGATGAGATTCTTCAGGAAGTGTATGAAGAAGAAGGACGTATCCTGTCGGTACGAGAATATGCAGGAATAGTGGAGGTAAATGCGAATACGGTAGTTCGTACGTATGATTATCTGCAGAGTCAGGGTATTATTTACAATAAGCGGGGTTTGGGATATTTTGTGTCAACTGGAGCTGCTCAGAAGATTATTGAACTTCGGAAGGCTGCTTTCCTCCAGCAAGTATTACCCGATGTATTCAAGGAAATGTATTTGCTGCATATTCCGATGGAAACTTTGTCTGAATTATTTGAGAGCTATAAGAAAGAACGGATGAAGTCTCAGGAATAAGCAGTGGAAGATAATAATGAAAACGGAGCTGAAGTAAGAGGGATAGATTCTCTTTGCTTCAGCTCCGTTTTATTGTATGATTCTGCGACTTATAAAGTTACTGTATGCATAATCTTTTCCAAGGCACCGGCATTGTCTCGTACATAGTTTCCGGCTTTTTTCCCAGCCTTGTCCAAGGCTTCATAGTTATTCAGGAAGTTGTCCATAATCTTTTTGAAGTCCTCCGCTCCTTGTATTTCAAAGCCACCCTTGCATTGAAGCAAGCCCTGAGCTTCACGGAACCGCTTATTGTTAGGGCCGAAAATGACCGGCATACCATATACAGCAGCTTCCAGCACATTGTGGATACCTACGCCGAATCCACCTCCGATATAAGCAATTTCTCCATAGCGATAAATGGAAGACAACAGACCGAAACAGTCAATCAGCAGGCAATCGGCTTCTTTCACCTTTTCTTCCGTAGCCTGCGTATAACGCACTACGGTACGGTTCAGCTTGCCGATGATTTCCTTCAAATGGCTTTCATCAATCACGTGTGGTGCAATGATTAGCTTTACCTCCGGATGCGCATTGAGATAAGGAATGAAAATATCCTCATCCGGTCCCCAGGAACTTCCGGCTACAAAAGCAGTATGGTTTCCTTTGAATTTCTCTACCAATGGAAGTTCTTTAGCCTGACGGCAGATTTCCAACACCCGGTCAAAACGTGTATCGCCTACTACAGTGGTGTTAGTAATACCAATGGTGCGAAGTAATTGTACAGACGCTTCATCCTGCACGAACAGATGAGTAAATGTGTTCAGTACTTTTCGGTAACTTTTGCCATACCAGCGGAAGAAAATCTGTTCTTTCCGAAAGATGGAAGACACGCTGTAAACCGGAATATTTCGCCGTTGAAGTTCATTCAAGTAGTTCTGCCAGAATTCATACTTGATGAAGAAGGCCATATAAGGCTGGGCCAAATCTAGGAAACGTTTTACGTTGCTCGGTGTGTCCAACGGAAGATAGCAGACAATATCAGCTCCTTTATAGTTCTTTCGCACTTCATATCCCGAAGGAGAAAAAAATGTCTGAAGAATCTTATACTGAGGATAGGTTTTCCGGATTTCTTCTATCAGCGGGCGTCCTTGTTCAAATTCCCCTAAAGAAGCTGCGTGAAACCACAGATATTTTTCTCCGCGGATAATCTGTTTTTCCAGAATGTCAAAAGATTCCTTTTCTCCTTTGACCATCAGGGACACTTTCTTATTAAAAAGTGCAGCCAGTTTGACTGCACTTGTATAAAGAGCGATGATAAGATTATAAATCATGTCTTAGTTTATTTGAGAACCTCTACTGCACGGCGCATACGAGCCACTGTTTCTTCTTTTCCTAATACAGCCGAGATGTCAAACATGTGAGGACCTTTGCCTTCTCCTACCAGTGTCAGTCGGAAGGCATTCATGATGTTACCCAAGTGGTAGCCTTTATCTTCAATCCATTTCATGACTACTTCTTCCTGGTGAGTCAGTGAGAAATCGTCCAATGATTCCAGCAGTGCAGCCAGTTCGGTCATGCGTTCAGCTGAATCTTCTTTCCAGCGTTTCTTTACTGTCTTTTCATCATACTCTGTTGGAGCAACGAAGAAGAACTTGCAGGTATCCCACAATTCCTTGATAAAGCTTACACGGCCTTTCATCAGTCCGACTACGGTAACCACCTTGTCCATCGGGGCTTCGATGCCATGTTCCTTCAGAATCGGCATAAACAATTGTGCGATTTCTTCGTCACTCTTCATCAGGATATATTCGTGGTTAAACCATTTTCCTTTTTCATAGTCGAATTTAGCACCCGCTTTGCTGCAACGATGCAGGTCGAACAATTTAATGAGTTCATCCATTGACATGATTTCCTGGTCATTACCCGGATTCCATCCTAGCAAAGCCAGGAAATTGATAACCGCTTCTGGCAGGTAGCCTGATTCACGGTATCCGGAAGAAACTTCTCCTGTTTTCGGATCATGCCATTCCAATGGGAATACAGGGAATCCCAAACGGTCACCGTCGCGCTTGCTCAGTTTACCGTTTCCGTCCGGTTTCAACAGCAATGGCAGGTGAGCGAATTCCGGCATCGTATCTTCCCAGCCGAAAGCACGGTACAGCAATACGTGTAGCGGAGCTGAAGGTAACCATTCTTCTCCACGAATTACATGTGATACTTCCATCAGGTGGTCGTCAACGATGTTAGCCAAATGGTAAGTAGGCAGTTCATCAGCTGATTTATATAACACTTTATCGTCGAGGATAGAAGAGTTGATAACTACCTCTCCACGAATCAGGTCGTGTACATGTACGTCTTCGTTCGGCTCAATCTTGAAACGAACTACATACTGTTTGCCTTCTGCAATCAGCTTGTCCACTTCTTCTTTCGGTAGAGTCAAAGAGTTGCGCATGGAAGTACGTGTAGAAGCGTCATACTGGAAATTCGGAATTTCCTGGCGTTTAGCTTCCAGTTCTTCCGGTGTATCAAAAGCGATGTAAGCCTTTCCGTTATCGAGCAACACCTGTACATACTTCTTGTAAATGCCACGGCGTTCCGACTGGCGGTACGGACCATAGTTTCCTCCAAAGCTGACACCCTCGTCAAACTGGATGCCTAACCATTTGAATGACTCGATAATGTATTCCTCAGCACCCGGAATGAAACGGTGTGAGTCAGTATCTTCAATACGGAAAATCAGTTCCCCGCCATGCTGACGAGCAAACAGATAATTGTACAAAGCGGTACGTACGCCGCCGATATGCAATGCACCCGTAGGACTCGGTGCAAAACGAACTCTTACTTTTCTTTCAGCCATAGTGATTTTTATCTAAAAATACGCCGCAAAATTAATCTAATTTTCCCGTTTTTTTCTTATTTTGCACGCAAAATATCTTTTTAACATGAAAAGTTTACAAACTGAGAAACAGTTTTCTTATAAAGGACTGTTATATAAACTGGCCATTTTCGTGGTAACAGTGTGTGTAATTGTGTATTTCTTGCCACGGGAGGGACGTTTTAATTATCAATTTGACATTAATAAACCTTGGAAGTACGGACTGCTTCAAGCTTCGTTCGATTTCCCGATTTACAAAGATGATGCCGAAGTGCAGCGGGAGCAAGACAGTATCATGCGTTTGTATAGTCCGTATTATCAAATGGATAAGACGGTAGCTGACCGGATGATTCAGCAGTTTAAAAAAGCGTATACCGATAGTCTGCACCGTATTATCCCTGCTCCAGCATATCAGCATCATATTGAGCGGTTACTGAAAGTTGTGTACGAGAAAGGAGTTTTTGCACCCAATGATTGGGAAAAGTTGCGTAAAGACAGTGTACGTTCTATCCAGTTGGTAGACAAAAATACGGCAAACCAGGTGGAGGTAAACGGACTTTATAGTTTTAAAACGGCATACGAAACATTGATTTATTCAGATACAGTACATTATCAGCGCTTGTTATTGCAACGGTGTAATCTGAATGAATACATTGCGCCTAACCTTTCGTATGATGCTTCCAAGTCAGAGGCTGCAAAGCAGGATTTGCTTTCTGATCTTTCTTGGGCGAATGGTTTTGTGATGAACGGACAGAAAATCATTGACCGTGGAGAGATTATCGACAGTTATACGTATAATATTCTGAAATCATTGGAGAAAGAGTGGAACAAACGTAGTGAGACAGTGGCAGAGAAGCGTCTTACCTTGCTGGGACAAACGCTTTTTGTAGCTTTGCTGATAGGCTGTTTCATGATTTATCTGGAATTGTTCCGAAATGACTATTATGAAAAGCCTCGGACGCTGGCACTACTTTTTGTCATTATTGTAGCTTTCCCGGTACTATCTTCTGTCATAGTGGAACATGCATTTATGAGTGTTTACATTGTGCCGTTTGCTATGATACCTTTGATTATTCGTATCTTTCTGGATTCACGAACGGCGTTTGTAGCTCATATCATAACAATTCTGCTTTGTTCGATTTGTCTACGCACACCGCACGAATTTATGTTGTTGCAAACAGCCGCTGGTATGGCCGGTATCTATAGTCTGCGGGAACTTTCCCAACGTTCGCAATTGCTGCGTAGTGCGTTAGTTGTAGCTTGTGCATATGCACTGATGTATCTTGCACTTGATTTGATACATGTTAGTGATGTGGCACAATTGAGTACGCACATGTATGTCAATTTTATCATTAACGGTCTGTTGTTGCTGTTTACTTATCCTTTGCTGTTTATCCTGGAAAAGATGTTCGGATTTACCTCTAATGTTACATTGGTAGAGTTATCCAATATCAATAATAAATTGATGCGTGAGATGTCGGAAGTGGCACCTGGCACGTTCCAGCATTCTCTTCAGTTAGCCAATCTGACGGCAGCAGCTGCCAACCGTATTGGAGCCAATAGCCAGCTGGTACGTACGGGAGCTATGTATCACGACATCGGGAAGATGTTGAATCCTGCTTTCTTTACCGAAAATCAGTCGGGTGTGAATCCTCATGACCAGTTGAGCTACAAGCAGAGCGCACAGATTGTAATCAGTCACGTGACCGATGGTATGAGACTGGCCGACAAGCACGATCTTCCACAAGTAATAAAAGATTTTATCTGTACTCATCACGGAAAAGGTTTGACTAAGTATTTCTATATTTCATATCAGAACGAACATCCCGGAGAAGAAGTAGACAAGGAAGCCTTCCGTTATCCAGGGCCCAATCCTTTTACTAAGGAACAGGCCATTCTGATGATGGCAGACTCGGTAGAAGCAGCTTCACGAAGTCTGGCTGAGTACACAGAAGAAAGCATCTCTGCTTTGGTGGAAAAGATTATCGACAGTCAGGTACAGGACGGGTACTTCAAGGAATGTCCGATTACGTTTAAGGATATCGCTACCGTGAAAGCCGTGTTTAAGGAAAAACTGAAAACGATGTATCATACTCGCATCAGTTATCCGGAATTGAAGAAATAGGCAGTTAGGAAATAAGAAAAGCCACAGAGTAAAATATTCTGTGGCTTTTCTGTATCTCTTATTTTATTTTAGGTTTTAATTCGTCTGGAGAGTCTTTCGTGTACAACATCGGTGAACCTGCGACCTTTGTAAATAACTCTTGAACCTGCTGAATTTCCACTCTTTGTTCAGGATGAAAATCATCAGAATTCATGTAATCAAGTATTGATTTCTTTAATTGGCGGGCTACTATTCGTTTTTCCGGTACACTATCCAAATCCAATGTGGTCATAATCAGTTTGCCATTTAATACATTGGCTTCGAACAACACCCCGATTTTACGACTGATAAACCACGTATCAATACTTTGGATAAGTGGCTGGAAGTCTTTCCCGAAATCAGAAAATTGCATGATTGGTGCACGGTTCAATAATTCCCACCATTGCAGGTTGCTATGATATTCGGTCGGGAACTTCTGGAAAAGAGGATGATGAGGGTTAAGCAGGATACCGGTAGTATGGGGTGGGCGCATCTTGAACCAGGAAGTGTTCCAGAATACCGGGGTAAAGTACTGTACGACTTCTTTGCCATATGTTACTTTCTTTCCTGCCTTGATAAGCACTTTTCCTCCCTTTTCCAGTATTTTACGTGCTTTGTTGTCTAGTGTGTCTGTCTGATATATGGTTTCATCAGATGCGAAGTCCACGCTTTCAGGATATACCCAGAAATCCCAGTCATTAACTGCGTCTGTTCCTTCCACTTGTACCTCTATATTAAGTTTCATAGCCGATGGAATATCTTTCAACGGAAAATCAACCTGTCCGATATGATTCAGGTTACCGATTGGAATATCCGTCTGACCGATGACACCGTGTGAATAGACTTTTCCGTATGCATCAGTTATGCGGTAGCATACTTTTGCTGCCTGAAGCGGTTCTGCTCCGAAATGAGCGATCTCTATATTGGCATGAAACGTTTCGTTAGTGGTATATACGAACTTTTCTGTGCGCAAGAGCGGGACAGTCGGCGCACAAAACCGGCGCCATTCTTCGGCATTTATATAACCTTTTTCTTCAAAGAAGACATCCAGAATACCTACTAGTGCCGTACCTTGTCCGGAATAGTCATTCAGAGCCAGCAACTGGAATCCTGCATAGTCTGGGGTACGCAGGGTACGCTCGATTTCATGTTTATAGCATAGTGCCTGTAATTTTCCTGAAGCCATCATGAAATCTTGCCCTTTGCCTTCCATGCCGTGCGTGTGCAGAAGGTGTTGGAATATTTCAAAGTTGCCTGCTTTGTTGACTCCCGTATATTTTTTGATTTCATTGAAATTGGGGAATACACACCATTGTCCGGTTTCGTGTGAAACAAACGGTTGTTTAACCGTATCAAGATACTCTCTGAAGTCAGTCATCGTTTCCGGACGCTTGCTTTTCCAGTTCAATCCTCTTACTCCAGCTTTTACGTGGTACTGGCTTTTAGGTTGCCATGCCCATCCTCCACCTACGGAAGCACCGGTATATACCCGGCGTGAATCTTTGGCTTTCCAATAGTCCACAAAGCGAGAAACCCATGGAACCCAGCCCCCTGAGGGCTCATTTCCACAAGCCAGCATGCAGAAAGAGGCGTAGTTCCCGTATCTTTGTGTCATACGGATAGTTTCTTCCAGTAGGTATTTGTCAATGTATTGTCCTTGTCCCAGACGGACGTCATGGTTGGGCCAGCTTGGTCCCTCTGGTTGCAGATAAAAACCTACGCGGTCGGCAGCTTTAAAGGCTGCTTCCGGCGGACAATAAGAGTGAAACCGCATGTGATTGAGACCATAGTTCCGACAGGTGCGTAATACACGCTCCCAGCTTTCTACATCCATTGGAGGATAGCCAGTCAGCGGAAAGTCGCAATTCTCTACGGTACCTCGCAGCATGGTTTTTCTTCCATTTACATAAAACCAGCGTCCCTGGATTGTGAATGTACGCATACCAAATTCTACTTCTCGTGTGTCACTCTGATTTGCTTGTGTAAGCGTGGCTGTCAATTTATAGAGTGTCGGATGAAATTCGTCCCATAATTGTACATCTTTTCCTATGGGCAAGACCATCTCAAGGGTATCCTTTAAGTCGTTTTTGGAGAAGGCTTGTGTGATTTCCGGTACATGATGAGGAATGCCACTGTTAAAACTTTCGGCCTTCAAGGAAAGTTTTACAGGACTTTTATGGCCTTGTATGACCATACGTACACGGGCCTGTTGTTTGTCGGGTTCCGGAAATACCTGAATGTCTTTAAAGGATATTTCAGGAAGAACATAGAGATACATGCGACCTACCACACCGTTCCAGTTTCCTTGCGTGTGGTCTGTGATGCTATGGGAGTTTTGACCTACCTTAGCACAACTGTCGTGATTGTCGATGCGTAGAGTAAGTGTTGATGTTCCGGGACGAACTGCTGCAGTAATATCATACTCATGAGGTGTACTCAGGCTGTTTTGCGAACCTATACGCTGGTTGTTTATCCAGACTGTTGTTTCAATATGTGGACGTTCCAGAAACAGTATCACGCGTTTGCCTTTCCAAGACGAAGGTATGTGTATTTCCCGTTTATACCAGGCAGCTCCTACATAACGTCGCTCAGGAGTAAGGAAGAAGGGAAACTTTACATTCCCTGTGCGTCGGAACATTTCCAGTTCCGGGTTATAATAGAAAGAACTGTCGTAAAGTGATCCTGTCCATTGGGTTTGCAATGAAGGGCGTTCTCCTTTCAGTTTTTCCGGCATAGAACCGGGCAGGTTGATTTTGTCGTTAAGAGGATGGGCGTACCATTTCTCGTCAATTCCTTTATTTTCTTTGTCAATCTGAAAAGACCATTCTCCAGCCAAATCAATGACATTCTGTGCATGAAGCAATTGGGTGATAAGCAGGAGATAAAAAACAAAAATGTGTTTTTTCATAAATCAATAGTTCGTTAAAAATTCGCCAAGCCTAAGCGGCTCTGGCAGTAAATAAAATGAGTTCTTTGAAAAGTTTGTCAATAACTTGCGGGTCTGGGCTAATCCCAAACACGCAAATAAATTGTTCAAGCATATAAGCCTTGTGTATGAAAGACTTGCAGGAGGATATGGAATAGGTTATTCCGAGCCTCTTACATGCCGCTTTGGCCAAGTTGACAGCAGCAAGCGATGCATTGAAGTGAAAATCCAATTTCCTGAAGTCGGTAGACTGGCAGTTGGTGATTCCTGCATGCTGCTTGCCATCTCTAAAGCAAAATTCCAACTGGAACCTGGTTCTGTAATAATCCAGCACCTCACGTCCATCCATGGAATCGTCTGTAGAGAAGTAAAGCTGCCACTTGTCTGTCCTCCCGTTCATCGGATACCAGATGGCTAAGGAAACATACCTTTTGAGAGCTTTTGCATATACCCTCAATCCGTATAGCTTTCCCTTGTTCACCTCGTATTCCTTGCACCGGGTCAAATCCAAATTGGCAAAGTCAATCCTACCGTCAAACCACTTGGGATGGCCACGTTTTCCTGTTTTCTGTTCCAATGTCGGATAGTACAGGATTACGTCATTCCGAAAGCGGCTGATGACATGGAAATCGTTCTCACACATAGGTGTTATGAATGTTTCCTTGGAAAAGAATGCGTCTGCAACCACCGTTCTGGACAGGCTCTGTAGCTTGTCTTTTCTACTGATAAGATAGCAGCTGTACCAGTCAACAAGGCTCTTGTCCATATTATCCAAGGTCTTACAATCCGGTGTCTGAATGGAACCTAAAGTCATGCATTCATGGTTGTCGATGTCAATGACACCGATGCCCATGATTTCCAATCCTCGCTTGTACTCTCCTGCACAACCAGACCAGAAGTAACCTATCCAAGGTGTCTTCTTGCCTGATTTGGGAATATAGGAAGGGTCGATGGCAATGGCTTTTCTTTTGCCTGTGAGATGCTTGCTGATGATAGATCCGTTGAACGCAAACCAGTCGAAAGTTTCATGCTCAAAAAGGTTACGATAAGTCTGTTCTGAGAAACAGCCATATCTGCCCAATTGGAGGAAGTTTATACGATCTGGGATGGCCATGAATAATTTCATGGTGTCCATGAACGTTTTTTCAAAAGGTTTTTGTATATTCGCTACTGATTTGAGAGCCGACAGGCACTCGGATTGGTATTGCATAAGGAGTGTTTCTTTAGTCATAATCAGAAGAGTTCAGAGACTTCTAATTTACTAAGAAATAACGAATTATGCAATACTTCCCCTTATTATCAGCAGGTTAGCTCTCTTTTTTCAGCACATTTCTTCATGCTTAACCATTCGTTTTTGACAACATTTCAATGACCTCTTTAGTGTTTCCGAACCAGCTTTTGCCGGTTCTATTGTTTAACTTTTAATCTTTCGGTAAAAATTTACCGAAGTATTGATTGATAAATACCAGTAACTATAAAAAAATTATCGAGGCAAGTGTAAGGTTTGGTACTTACATATCCCTCGATAGTTCTTCAAATAGCTGGAATATTGTGTATTTATACCTTAATCAATTTATATTTAGGCACAAGGGCTTTCATTACACACCATGCTATGAGGTAGGCTACGGCACAGATACAGAAAATGATGAAGTATCCGGCTTCTTTTCCTTCAAAACCTAAGAATACCATTTGGGTTTCTGCCGCATAGTCGAACAAGATTCCTGAGCACATATTGATGAGGAATGCTCCTACACCGCCTGCCATTCCTCCAATGCCGATGATGGTAGCTACGGCACTCTTTGGGAACATATCACTTCCTACAGAATAGATATTAGCTGACCATGACTGGTGGGCAGCTCCTGCGATACCGATGATGATAATCGGAAACCAATAAGAAATGTTACCCAATGGCTGTGCAAAAAGTGCGAATAACGGGAATACGGCAAAAATCAGCATAGCCTGCATGCGGGCTGCGTATGGATTCTTTCCTGTTTTGTTGATAATGATAGTAGGTAATTTACCTCCGTAAATGGAAAGCATGGTAATGGCATACAATACGAATATCAGCAACTGGGCTGTTGCGCTGTCTGAAGAGAATCCATATACGTCGGAGATATAGGCAGGGGTCCAGAAAAGGAAGAACCACCAGACTCCGTCTGTCAGGAATTTTCCAAAGATAATGGCCCAGGTCTGACGGAACTTGAAACATTGCCAGAGGGAGATTTTGGGCTCGTCTTCTGTGTGAACGTCTGCTTCCTCATTCTTTTTATCCTGCTGGATATAGGCAAGCTCGGCAGTATTTACCTGTGGGTTTTCTTGTGGCTTTTTGTACATGAACATCCAGAGTCCCATCCAGATAAATCCCAGTGCACCAATTACGATAAAAGCCATTTCCCATCCGTTACCTACACCAATACTTTTAAAATAGCTGGCAAGTGGGGGAATACTGACAGGGGCTATGAGGGCACCGATGGTAGATCCGGCATTAAAGATAGATGTCGCAAAGGCACGGTCTTTTTTGGGGAAGTATTCAGCGGTGACTTTAATGGCTGCGGGAAAGTTGCCCGATTCACCTACGGCCAGCACGATGCGTGCTGCAATGAAATAGTACACGCTGGTGATGGCAATGGTAGAAGTAAGTGCGCCTGAAGCTGCAATCATTTCATTGACATCCTTAAGTCCCAGACTCATTTCTGTAGCCCATCCGCAAAGTGCGTGCAAGCAGGCGCCGAGCGACCAGATGGCAATGGCCCAGAGATATCCCTTTTTACTTCCCAGCCAGTCTACAAATCGTCCGGCAAAAAGGTTGGCAATGGCGTAGACAATTGAAAAGATAGCAGTAATAGTTCCGTAGTGTGTGTCTGTCCAGTGGAACTCCGGTGCAATAAAGTCTTTCCACGTAAGTGACAGAACTTGGCGGTCTAGATAATTGACCGCTGTGGCGAAAAAGAGCATAGAGCAAATAATCCATCGGTAGTTGCTCATTGTTTCGCTCGATGTTTTGGTTGTACTCATATATGATATTAGATTAGTTTTTTTGGCACAAAGATAATTTTCTTACAAGCGAAAAGCCTGTAAATATTGGTGAAAAACCTGCATTAATTGGTCAGGTGTGTTTACAACCACAATGAAATGACAAATTCCACATACTTGGCAGATTCTTGGTTTAAGAAATTCTGTGTAAGTCTGTGGAATTTGTGTATTAGGATATACCCCCGATAGGGAAGTATGTGTTATTTCATTTCAGTGTATTTAATTTTGTCCATGTCTCCGTAGTCAAGGTTCTCACCTGCCATACCCCAGATGAACATGTAGTTGCTTGTTCCGGCTGCAGCGTGGATAGACCATTCCGGTGACATGATAGCCTGTTCGTTGGCAAGCCATACCAGGCGTTCTTCCTGCGGTTTTCCCATCAGGTGGCAAATCATGTTACCTTCAGGCACGTTGAAATAGAAATAAGCTTCGATACGACGGCTGTGAGTGTGAGCAGGCATGGTGTTCCATACGCTTCCTGGCTTCAACTCTGTCAGACCCATCTGCAACTGGCAAGGACCTTCCTGCAGTACGTTCTTTACAATCAGCTGGTTGATGACACGGTCGTTACTTTCTTCCATCTTTCCGGCAGCCATTGAGTTAGCTTTCAAAGAACCCTTGCGTCCATCGATGGTAATCCACTGAGTCTTGTATTCCTTGTGTGCAATGGCAGAGTTGATGTAGAACTTAGCCGGTTTGCTGGCATCCTTGCTCTTGAAAGTTACTTTCTGGTTGCCACGTCCTACGTAGAGAGCTTCCTTGAATTTCAACTCATATTCCTTTCCGTCTACAGTTACGATACCGTCGCCACCGATGTTGATGACACCTAATTCACGGTTAAACAAGAAGTAAGGAGCTTTCAGCGGATCGATAGTGTCCAGTGATAATTCTTTATTTACCGGCATTGCACCACCAAAGATGAAACGATCGTACATAGAGTAAGTTACGTTGATCTCATCAGCTACCAACACTTTCTCCATCATAAAGCTGCTGCGCAGTCTCTGTGTGTCGTATGTCTTTACGTCTTGCGGATTGCATGCAGTCTGCATCCGGTAGTTAACCTGAGCATTAGCAGAAAGAGCTGTTACGCCCAGCATCATAGCCATAGCTAATTTTTTCATAAGCGTTTGTTTATTTATTGGTTTTTATTCTTCAATGTGTTTTGCTTCCTTGATAATGCGGCGACGGTTGTAGATAGCCATTGCCAGTGTGAGGATAACCAGTATGCTTGAACCCACAATCTTGAAGTTGTAGACCGCATGGAATATCACCCATGAGAAGATACTGGAGGCAAAGTCAAGTGCACCTCCCTGGAATCCTTCCGGAATCTGTACGGCCGGATCGTTTGTTCTGACAAACACATCCTGCGCAGCTTGTGTAAAGAATGGAGCCAAGTCTGTTACGAAATACAGGCCTACAATCAGTGCAACCAAACCAATCAGGAAGGTTTTCAGTACGTTACCTTTTGTAATAGGTAGTACGGCAGGGAACAAGTAGAACATACCGGCCAATGAAGCTAACGGTAAGAACTGGTTGTTGGGTAATACTACTGACAGGAACAAAGCTACGGGAATGAGCAGCAAAGAAACCACCAGCGTAGTCGGGTGACCAATTACCAGTGCCGGGCTCATACCGATGTTGAGGCTTGCGCTGTTTTTGAATTTGCGGGCAATCAGTTCACGGGTTGCATCAGAAATCGGACGCAAACCTTCGATAAATAAAGAAGTGATACGTGGAATAAGCTCCATTACTGCTCCCATTTTGATACCCAATCCTAAAATAGCCGGAATTCCGTCAACTAGTTCCTGGCTGTTTTTGCAGGCCAGAGCACCGATACCACAACCTACTACTACTCCAAGGAACAGAGGTTCTCCCATGATGCCGAACTTTCTTTTCATGCCTTCTGCATCGATGTTCAGTTTATCGAATCCTGGAATCATATCCAAGGCTTTATTGATAACAAGGGCGAAAGGAACGAATCCCTGACAGAAGGGCTGTGGAATAGAAATACCGTCCATTTTATCGTAATATGACTGGAACTGCTTGCAAGTCAGGTCGGCCATAATCAGGGTGATGATGTAACAGATAATTGCAGAGAAGAATCCCCACCAGATATTTTCTGTCGCAAAATAAACTACTGCTCCAATGAAAGCAAAATGCCAGTAGTTCCATAAGTCGATGTTAACAGTTTTGGTCGTTTTAGTCAGTAGCATGACAATGTTTACTCCCAAACATACAGGGATGATGAATGCACCGACAGAAGTGTTATAAGCTACCGAAGCTGCAGCAGGCCATCCCATGTCAAAGATACCCAGTTCCAGTCCGTAGATTTCCGTTACCTTTTTCAACGGCTCTCCCAAACTGCTGGTCAAAAGAGCTGTTACAACAGAAAGTCCGACGAATCCGACTCCGACCAGCAAACCGCTTTTCAGTGCCTTGCCGAAGTTAATTCCGATACATACTCCCAGAATGGTAAACAGAATAGGCATCATCACGGCTGCTCCGAGTCCGATGATATAGCTAAATACTTGTTCCATGTCTTTTCTTTTGTCCTTTAAAAATGTGGATTTAGGTTAAAAATAAATGATTTCGACCCAAAAGTACAGCCTTTTATTCTAATTTCCAATTGAAAATCCGTTATTTTCGAAACTTTGCTGATTTAATAACATTTTTTTCGTTTACGCACACGGATAGACTTTCTCTAAGAAACCTTGTTTGATTTGTTTCAATTTGAAGAAGGAGGGATTTCTGACCAGAAAATAAAAAGAATTAAAAATATAATTGAAATGTAAAAGGAGAAAAGTAAGAAACGTAGAAGGAATTTTTTATTCAGCTTGGGGCGCTTTTTATATTTCTTTGCTCGGAAACGTACGTCTCTCAATGCAGAACCCTACGTTTCCGGTGAGGGAAACATTGGGTTTTGCATTGAGAAACATAGTAAAGTAATGAAGGGTTTGCCAATAAACTACGTGGCATATTTAATTTATCCCTTTACTCATTTGCTGTTTCTTGAATAAAAATTTTGCCGTTTTTCTTTTCCACTGCAATCTGGCTACCCTCTGGATTCAGGTTGAAGGGAGTAATTTCATCGGTGTGATTGTCTACCACCATCAGTGTGCTTTCTTCTGCAAAACGTTTCACTTGAAATTTGACGGTGCTCTTCCCGATATTTGAATTAAATAGCAGACTGTCATTAATATAAATTGAAAGGCTGTCTCCTGTGAAAGAATCTGTTATTTCTACTGTATAAATTCCGGCAAATGCTTTTTCCTTGTCATTACTCTTAGACTGGTTGCGAAAGCCCAGATACAAGAAAAGGCATACGATAAAGAATACCCCGAAGGCCAGTATTCCGTTTCCTATCATGAATTGTTTGTTGCTGTTGATACTTTTATTGTTCATAATTAAGGTAGTTATAAAGTATATTCCCCTGCAAAGTAAGTTATTTTCAGTTTGTTTATCGTGTATGTTATAATTTTTTTTCTACATTTGTCACGGAATTATATAAAAACGGAATACAGAATATCATGCAAAATAACCTGGTCATAGTGGAGTCTCCGGCAAAAGCTAAGACGATTGAAAAGTTTTTGGGGGAGGGTTATAAAGTATTGTCAAGTTATGGTCATATCCGTGACTTGAAGCAAAAAGCGTTCAGTATTGATATAAAAGATCATTTCAATCCGATTTATGAAATACCGGAAGATAAGAAAAAACTGGTGGCAGAGTTGAAAGAAGAAGCTGCCAAGGCCGACATGGTGTGGCTCGCATCCGATGAGGACCGTGAAGGAGAAGCTATTTCCTGGCACTTGTTTGAGGTATTAAATCTGGATCCTGAAAAGACACGACGGATTGTATTCCATGAAATTACGAAGACGGCTATATTGAAGGCTATAGAGCATCCGCGTCATATCAACATTGATTTGGTCAATGCCCAGCAGGCTCGTCGTGTACTCGACCGCATTGTGGGATTTGAACTTTCACCGGTGCTCTGGCGTAAAATCAAGCCAGCTCTTTCGGCTGGACGAGTACAGTCGGTTGCCGTACGTCTGATTGTAGAGCGCGAGCGTGAAATCAATGCGTTTACTTGTGAAGCTTCTTATAAAGTAGTTGCTATATTTAAGGACGCAGAAGGGGCGGTGGTTCGTGCTACGCTCGGGAAACGATTCAAAACAAAAGAAGAGGCACAGCGTTTCCTTGAGAAATGTAAGGATGCTACCTTTAAAATAAAGATATTACTACACGGCCGGTTAAAAAGTCGCCGGCACCTCCTTTTACCACTTCCACACTCCAGCAGGAAGCTGCCCGTAAGCTTGGGTATACCGTGGCACAGACCATGATGATTGCGCAGCGTCTGTACGAAAGCGGATTGATTACTTACATGCGTACCGACTCGGTAAATCTTTCTGAACTGGCCTTGTCTACAAGCCGGGATACCATTCTTTCTCTGATGGGTGAGCGCTATGTACATACACGTCAGTATGCCACAAAAACCAAAGGAGCTCAGGAAGCGCATGAGGCAATTCGCCCGACATATATGTCAAATGAATCTATTGAAGGAAGTTCACAGGAGGTACGTTTGTATGAATTGATATGGAAACGCACGCTGGCTTCACAGATGGCCGATGCAGAATTGGAAAAGACGACAGCAACCATTTCGGTTAGTGGCTGTGAAGATGAATTCCAGGCTGTGGGCGAAGTAGTCACATTCGATGGCTTTTTGAAGGTCTACAAGGAGTCATTTGATGAGGATGTGGAACAGGAAGATGCCACTGGGCTTCCTAAAATGGAGGTTGGAGAGGTTCTGCAGCGTGAAGAAATTGCTGCTGTACAGCGTTTCAGTCAGGCTCCGGCACGTTATACAGAAGCTAGTCTGGTGCGTAAACTGGAGGAACTGGGTATTGGCCGTCCGTCTACATACGCTCCTACGATTTCCACTATTCAGCAAAGAGGATATGTAGAGAAAGGTAACAAGGAAGGAGTGAAACGTGAGTATTCATTGTTGAAACTGACGGGAAAAGATATAAAGGAAACTGTACAGACGGAAATGAGCGGAAGTGAGAAATCCAAACTGATTCCTACCGATGTAGGTTGTGTGGTTAACGACTTCCTGATGCAGTATTTCCCGAAAATTATGGACTATAACTTTACGGCCAGCGTAGAAAAGGAATTCGACGAAGTGGCCGAAGGGGAAAAGAAGTGGACTGATTTGATGGAGGTGTTCTATGAGAACTTCCACCCGCTGGTAGAAACTACATTGGCTATGAAGACTGAACATAAAGTAGGTGAGCGTATGCTGGGAACTGATCCGAAGAGCGGTAAGCCCGTATCGGTGAAAATCGGACGTTTTGGACCAGTGGTACAGATTGGCTCTTCTGACGATGAAGAGAAGCCTAAATTTGCTCAGCTGAATAAGGAGCATTCACTGGAGACAATTACACTGGAAGAGGCACTTGATTTGTTTAAGTTACCGCGTGTGTTGGGTGAACTCGATGGAAATGCTGTTTCAGTAGGAGTTGGTCGTTTTGGTCCCTATGTGCGTCATGGTAATGAATATGTGTCTATCCCGAAGGAGATGGATCCGATGGCTGTAACTTTTGAAGAAGCCGTACAGATGTTGTCCGAGAAGAAAGAAAAAGAAGCACAGAAAATTATCAAGCAGTTCCCTGAGAATCCCGATATGCAGATTCTGAATGGTCGTTACGGACCTTACATTGCTTACCAGAAGAAAAATTATAAGATTCCTGAAAACGTGAATCCGGCAGACTTGAACTTGGATGCTTGCTTCAAGGTGATTGAATTGCAAGCTCAGAAAGCCGAGATGCGCAAGGCGAAAGGAGCAAAGGCGAAGGCAAAGAAATGAAAAGAGTTTTCCTGATTGGCTATATGGGTTCGGGAAAAACCACACTGGGCAAGGCTTACAGTGCAGCTACCGGACTACAGTTTGTCGACCTCGACTGGTATATCGAGGAACGTATGCATAAATCCATTTCCGACTTGTTTGCGGAAAGGGGAGAAGAAGGCTTCCGCTTGCTGGAGCAGAAGATGCTGCACGAGGCGGGAGAATTTGAGAATGTATTGATTGCATGCGGAGGAGGCACTCCTTGCTTTTTCGATAACATGGACTATATGAATCATACAGGCGAAACAGTATTTCTGGATGTATGTCCGGAAGTACTGTTCCGTCGTTTAAAGATAGCAAAGGCCAAGCGTCCGCTGTTGGCGAATAAAACGGACGAAGAGCTGATGCAGGTTATTACTTCTGCTTTGGAAAAAAGACTTCCTTATTATTCTAAGGCCAAATGGCGTTTCAACGCAGAAGAACTTGAAAGTTATGCACAGATTGACAGAGCGGTAAGCCGCTTGAATGAATTGATAAATTAAAGAAGTATAAATCTAGACTTTATGTAGTGAAATGAGAAAATGGCGTATTGAAGACTCTGAAGAGCTCTACAACATCACGGGGTGGGGCGTTTCATACTTTAGTATCAATGACAAAGGTCATGTGGTAGTAACTCCACGAAAAGACGGAGTAGCCGTCGATTTGAAGGAACTGGTAGACGAGTTGCAGTTGAGGGACGTAACCGCTCCTATGCTGGTACGTTTTCCGGATATTCTGGACAACCGGATTGAGAAAATCTCCAATTGCTTTACACAAGCTTCTGAAGAATATGGCTATCAGGCTCAAAACTTCATTATTTACCCGATTAAGGTAAATCAGATGAGACCGGTAGTGGAGGAAATTATCAGTCATGGAAAGAAGTTTAATTTAGGACTGGAGGCCGGTTCAAAACCGGAACTTCATGCTGTAATTGCCATTAATACGGATTCAGATTCACTGATTATCTGCAACGGCTATAAGGATGAGAGCTATATTGAACTGGCTTTGCTGGCGCAGAAAATGGGTAAACGTATTTTCCTGGTGGTAGAAAAGTTGAACGAGCTTCGACTGATTGCCAAGATGGCCAAGCAGCTGAATGTACGTCCGAATATTGGTATTCGTATCAAATTAGCTTCTTCCGGTAGCGGAAAGTGGGAAGAAAGTGGAGGAGATGCCAGCAAGTTCGGATTGACTTCCAGTGAGTTGCTCGAGGCACTTGATTTTCTGGAAAAGAAAGAAATGCAAGATTGCCTGAAGCTGATTCATTTCCACATAGGTAGTCAGGTGACAAAGATACGTCGCATCAAGACTGCATTGCGCGAGGCTTCTCAGTTCTATGTGCAGTTGCATCAGCTAGGCTACCCGGTAGAATTCGTAGATATAGGTGGAGGGTTGGGAGTGGATTACGACGGTACCCGCTCTGCTAACAGTGAAAGTAGCGTGAACTATTCCATTCAGGAATATGTGAACGACTCTATTTCCATCATGGTGGATGCCAGCAACAAAAACAATATTCCTCATCCGAACATTATTACAGAAAGTGGCCGTTCACTGACTGCTCATCATTCGGTGTTGATTTTTGAGGTGCTGGAAACAGCTTCACTGCCTTCTATGGACGAAGACTTTGAGGTGAGTGCAGACGATCATGAACTCGTGCAGGAACTTTATCAGATTTGGGATAACCTGAATCAGAGCCGTATGCTGGAAGCATGGCATGATGCTCAGCAGATTCGTGAAGAATCGCTGGATTTGTTCAGTCACGGTATTGTCGATTTGAAGACACGTGCACAGATTGAACGTATGTACTGGTCGGTTACACGTGAAATAAATCAGATTGCATCGGGCTTGAAGCATGCACCGGATGAGTTTCGTAATTTGGACAAGCTGTTGGCTGATAAATATTTCTGTAACTTCTCGCTGTTCCAGTCGTTGCCGGATTCCTGGGCGATTGACCAGATTTTCCCTATCATGCCGATTCAGCGTCTGGATGAACGTCCTGACCGTACGGCTACTTTGCAGGATATTACTTGCGACTCGGATGGGAAGATTGCCAACTTCGTGACCAGCCGTAACGTGGCACACGACTTGCCTGTACATACCATCAAGGCAAAGGAATCGTATTATATCGGTGTGTTCCTGGTGGGAGCTTACCAGGAAATTCTGGGAGATATGCACAACTTGTTCGGCGATACTAATGCCGTACATGTTAGTGTGGATGAGAAAGGTTACAGCATTGACCAGGTGATTGATGGAGAAACCGTGGCCGAAGTACTCGACTACGTGCAGTATAACCCGAAGAAGCTGGTACGTACCTTGGAAACTTGGGTGACGAAGTCTGTGAAAGAAGGACGTATCTCGCTGGAGGAAGGAAAGGAATTCCTGGCAAATTATCGTTCCGGATTGTATGGATATACTTATCTGGAGTAATTTAAGAAAGCAGAATTATGAAAGAAAAACTGACAGTTATAAAAGTAGGAGGAAAAATCGTAGAGGAACCTGATACATTGAATCAGTTGCTCGATGATTTTTCATCTCTGTCTGGCTATAAGGTGCTGGTGCATGGAGGAGGTCGCTCTGCCACTCGTATTGCTTCACAGTTGGGAATTGAAAGCCAGATGGTAAATGGACGTCGTATTACCGATGCAGAAACCTTGAAGGTGGTAACGATGGTTTACGGCGGACTTGTCAACAAGAATATTGTGGCCGGTTTGCAGGCAAAAGGCGTGAATGCCGTAGGTCTGACAGGAGCAGATATGAATGTAATCCGTTCTGTGAAACGTCCGGTGAAAGACATCGATTACGGCTATGTAGGAGATGTAGAGAAAGTAGACGGAAAGGCCCTGGCTGACCTAATTCATCGTCAGATTGTACCAGTGATGGCACCATTGACGCATGACGGGAATGGAAATCTGCTGAATACGAATGCCGATACCATTGCCGGAGAAACCGCAAAGGCTTTGGCCGAGTATTTTGATGTGACATTGGTGTACTGCTTTGAAAAGAAAGGGGTGCTACGTGATGAGAATGATGATGACAGTGTAATTCCGGTGCTAACTCCCGATTTATTTAAACAGTATGTGGAGGAAGGAATCGTGCAAGGTGGTATGATTCCCAAGCTGGAAAATTCTTTTTCAGCCTTGGATGCCGGTGTGTCACAGGTCGTAATAACCTTAGCATCAGCTATTCATAAAGATTCCGGAACAATTATCAGAAAATAATTCAAAAAAAATGGCGGGTGGGTGTAACTTTTATGAAACTCACCCGTCATTAGTATAGAGAGCCATGCAAGAGATCAGTTTTCGTGACAATATTCTGCCGCTGAAAGATAAGTTTTTCAGGTTGGCCTTGCGTATTACGTTCGACCGGGCAGAGGCGGAAGATATTGTTCAGGATGCACTGATTAAGGTGTGGAACAAGCGTGACGAGTGGGGAGAGTTGGAATCCATAGAAGCCTATTGTCTGACAGTGGTTCGTAATTTAGCTATTGACCGAAGTCAGAAAAAAGAGGCTCAGAATCTGACCTTGACACCGGAAACGCAGGAAATGCCGGATGCACAGACTCCCGAAAGCCAGTTTGAACGGAACGAACAATTCCAGTTGGTACACAGGCTGGTGAATGAACTCCCGGAAAAGCAACGGACCATTGTTCAGCTTAGGGATATTGAAGGTAAGAGTTATAAGGAAATTGCTGATGTGTTGGGGATTACGGAAGAGCAAGTGAAAGTAAACCTTTTCAGAGCCCGACAACGCATCAAATTAAAATACAGTGAGATTAACGATTATGGACTATAAGTACATTGAACAACTTTTGGAACGCTATTGGAACTGTGAAACCTCAGTAGAGGAAGAACAGATTCTTCGGATTTTCTTTCAGCAGAAAGAACTTCCGGCTCATTTGCGCCGCTATCGTTCTTTGTTTACTTACCAGGAAGAAGCTGCCGAGATGAAACTGGGTGATGATTTTGACAAGCGTGTGCTTGCAGAAATTGAACGTCCGGTAGTAAAAGCCAGAAAGCTGACGCTTTATTCACGTTTTATGCCTCTGTTCAAGGCTGCGGCTATGATGTTGCTGCTTTTCACATTAGGAGGAGTAGTGAAACATGCGACAGACGAGGGAAGTTCCTCCGGTATTGTATATGTGCATGATCAGTTTGAGAACCGTCAGGCAAATCCGCAGGTTGCCTATGAAGGTGATTCGGTGAAGACGCTGATTCGGGAAACATCTTCCAAGCCCAGACTGGAAGAAAACAGTAATAGATAGAACATTTTCATTTGCTTTTATATAAATAGTTAGTGCTTATTAAAACTTAAAACAACAACGAGGCTGTGAAGTTTCAATTCTCTCAAAATTAAATTACTAACTAAATAAAAAAGGATTACCGCGTGAGCAGTAGTCCTTTTTTAGTACGCCCAGCATGGGCGTGCGCTATAGGGTGTAAGTCCCGAACGAGCCCTGATAGTGGGAATCGTTAGCCTAAGGCAAGGGTGTCCTTCGCGAGGAGGAATCTGAAGGAAGCTGGCGGCAAACTCTCGGCTCTACGAACAGAAACTGATTATAAGGCTACATTTGGAGGACAAGTTTGCTAAACAAAATAAAGTCCTATAACTATCCGAATCCCTATGTAGTAGAATCAGAGGGTATATGAGATGAAAGCGTACGTTCTTATCTGGGGAGGTCTCACGGACAGATGCACCACAACTGTATCTGGTTGAAACAAGATTTGTCGTGAGAAGTCAGCCGAAGCCATAGTACCTGTTACTCACCATAATGGGGAAGGGCTGAACCTTAATTATGTAAGATACCTGAATGTTACCTTATGATGGGAAGAAAGCCGAACATAGAAACTCTATCCGACCAATCGTCGCAGAGGGTGGAACCTGAAGTGCTGATTGGTATGCAGACTTTCATTGGGATAACTGAAAATCATCTTACAGCCATTAAACAGGAAAAAGGAGAGTTATTGGAATACATTCTTTCCCCATCTAATCTAAACCTTGCTTATAAACAGGTAAAGAGTAACAAGGGTATTGGCGGCATTGACCGTATGGAAGTGGACGAGTTGCTTCCTTATCTTCGTTGCCACAAGGATAAGCTAATAACTTCCATTTATGATGGTAACTACCATCCGAACCCCGTGCGTCGTGTGGAGATTCCCAAGTCGAATGGGAAGACACGTAACTTAGGTATCCCCACGGTTGTTGACCGTTTGATTCAGCAAGCCATCTCACAAGTGCTTCAACCTCTTTATGAACCTCAATTTTCACCAACCAGCTATGGTTTCCGCCCTCATCGTAGTGCTCATGATGCGTTATTAAAATGTGGCGAATATATCTCTGCCGGTTATGTGTTCACGGTCGATATGGATTTGGAGAAATTCTTTGATACAGTCTGCCATAGTAAGTTGATAGAAATCCTGTCACGTACCATCAAAGACGGTCGTGTCATTTCTCTGATTCATAAATATCTGAACTCCGGTGTACTTATAGGAGGCAAGAAAGAGGCCAGTCCGGTCGGAGTTCCTCAAGGTGGTCCGTTGAGCCCCTTATTAAGCAATATAATGCTTAATGAGTTGGACAAGGAACTGGAGAGACGTGGGCATTTGTTCGTTCGGTATGCTGATGACTTGGTCATCTTTTGTAAAAGCCGTCGTTCCGCCCAACGCACATTGGATAATCTGCTTCCCTTTATTGAAACGAAACTTTTTCTAAAGGTGAATAAGGATAAGCCCCATGTTGCTTATATGCGTGACATCAAATTCCTTTCCTATGCCTTTGGTCGTAGAAATGGCAAATGCCAATTCTACATCCATGTCGATAGTATCAAGAAGATGAAGATTAAGATACGTGAACTCACCAGCCGTAATAACGGCTGGAGCTACGCATATCGTAAACAACGTTTGACTTGGTATATCCGTGGTTGGCTCAACTATTTTAAGTTTGCAGGTCTCAAAAGTAGGATAAAGGAATGGGACGGTTGGCTCCGTCATCGCATACGGATGTGTATTTGGAAGTCTTGGAAACGAGTCCGAACCCGGTATCGAAATCTGAAGAAGCTTATTCCCGATGAGAGCCGTGTGCGAATGGCTGCCTTTTGTCGTAAGAAATACTGGCGAATGGCAAGTCATCCCACTGTACAAGCGGCTTTGTCGGATGAGCGTTTGCTTCGAGCTGGTTACCCTACTTTTAAGATGTACTATCATCCTGTGTTTAAAGGTTAATTAGGGAACCGCCGTATGCCGAACGGCACGTACGGTGGTGTGAGAGGTCGGAACGGGAATTAATCCCGTTCCTCCTACTCGATTTTGGAATATTTCGCTATTTTTGCCGCAAAATTCAGATAAGAACACATGTTTACAGTTATTGGAGTTATGCTGGGGGGGATGTTGATAGGATTTCTCCTTCGCCGTCAGGAGTTTTCGTGGATTGGTAAAGTCATTACCTTGTTAATTTGGGCATTGTTGTTTCTGTTGGGAATAGAGGTCGGAGGTAATCGACAGATTGTAGAAGGACTTGCCACTTTGGGGGTAGAGGCTTTTGTGATTACATTAGCTTGTGTGCTGGGCAGCTGTATTCTAGCCTGGGGATTATGGTACTTACTGTATAAAAAGAAAGGAGAAAAGGCATGAAAGGAAGTTTGATTATTATTGGCTTTTTTATTCTGGGCACATTGTGTGGCCTTTTTCATCTGATTCCTTTTGATATAAGTAAAAGTAATATCAGTTTCTATGCTTTATGCGCCCTGATGTTTAGTGTAGGATTGAGTGTGGGACATGATCCGCAGACATTGAAGAATTTTCGTTCGCTGAATCCACGTCTGATCTTTCTTCCGGTAGCTACTATATTGGGCACTGTTTCTGCCGCAGCTCTGGTAAGCTTAATGCTTCCTCATCGCAGTGCTTCTGATTGTATGGCTGTGGGAGCAGGGTTCGGATATTATTCTCTTTCCAGTATTTTTATTACGCAGTATAAGGGACCGGAGCTGGGTACCATTGCTTTGCTTTCCAACATTATGCGTGAGATTATTACTTTACTTTGCGCTCCTCTGCTGGTGCGTTGGTTTGGTAATCTGGCCCCTATATCGGCTGGGGGGGCTACTACTATGGATACTACGTTGCCTATCATTACTCGTTGCTCAGGGCAGCAGTTTGTGGTAGTCGCCATATTTCATGGCTTTGTGACAGATTTCAGTGTGCCGTTTCTGGTCACATTCTTTTGTTCTATTTGATGAGTCGTCTTTTAGGAATAAAATACGGCCCTCGACGTAAGATGATTAATTTCTTCGTTGAGGGCCGTATTGTTATGAATGAGATAGAAGATTAATCTTGGTAATAGACTCTTTTTACACGGTTTGACACGCTGGTCAGGATTTCATACGGAATCGTTTCCAGTATATCGGAAAGTACTGTTACCGGGAGGTCATCGCCGAAGATAATGGCCTTGTCACCTTCCTTACAATCAATATCTGTTACATCAATCATACATACATCCATGCAGATATTTCCTACGTAGGGGGCTTTCTGTCCGTTCACCAGACAGTAAGCATGTCCGTTACCCAGATGGCGGTTTAATCCGTCGGCATATCCGATGGGGATAGCCGCAATGCGTGAATCACGTGTCAGTACACCTTTACGGCTGTAGCCTACAGTTTCATCTGCCGGTACCTCGTGGATTTGCAGGATAGTTGTCTTTAGGGTTGTGACATTGTGCAGCATCTTGTTGGTAAACGGATCTATTCCGTATAATCCGATTCCCAGGCGGACCATGTCGAGTTGTGCACCCGGATAACGCTCAATACCTGCTGTGTTACAGATATGGCGAATAATTTTGTGCTTGAAACCTTCCTGAAGCGTGGTCGAAGCAGCTTCGAAGGTTTCTATCTGATGGCGTGTGAAGGCATCAAAGCGTTCTGCATCACTGCCTACTAGGTGAGAGAATACGGAGCGAGGGATGACTGCACTCTGTTTCTGGAGGCGCTGTACGAGTTGCGGGATTTCGTTTGGAGCAAATCCTAACCGGTGCATACCTGTATCAATCTTGATATGAATCGGGAAATTGCTGACTCCTTCACGTTCCGCAGCTTTGATAAGTTCCTCCAATAGATGGAAACTGTATACTTCTGGTTCTAGACGATAATCAAACATCGTTTTGAAAGCCGTGATTTCCGGATTCATGATGATGATGGAACTGTTGATACCTGCTTTACGCAAATCGGCTCCTTCATCGGCCACAGCCACAGCCAGATAGTCTACTCGCTGGTCTTCCAGTGTCTTGGCAATTTCAAATGAACCGGCCCCATAAGCTGAGGCTTTTACCATACAAACGATTTTAGTCTCCGGTTTCAGCTTGTTACGGTAGTAGTTCAGGTTGTCTACCAGTGCATTCAGATTGATTTCCAGAATGGTTTCGTGTACCTTCAGTTCCAACGCATCTGTAATGTCATCAAAGTGGAATACACGTGCCCCTTTTATCAGAATATCTTCGTTATGCAACTGGTTCAGCAAACCGGAATTTAAAAGTTCGGAAGTATTGGCAAAAAAGTCTTTCTGTATTTCAAACCGATTGGCTGCAGCAGAGATTTCTTCGCCGACTCCGATAATATGGTCTACTTTCCGGCTATGTACCAGGTCGGCTACTTGTCTGTATAATAGTTTGCTTGTTTGTCCACTTTCCAGCATGTCCGACAGGATGAGTGTACGCTTCCGGTTCTTATCTTCCGAGCGTCTCATCATAAAATCGAGTGCGATATCGAGCGAGGCAAAGTCTGAATTATAACTGTCATTAATTAATGTACAACCGTTCTTACCCTCTTTTACCTCCAGTCGCATAGCTATGGGCTCCAGATGAAGCATTCGTTCGGCAATTGTTTCAGGGGGTACCATGAGGTAAAGTGCTACGGCCAGACAGTTGAGTGAGTTTTCAATGGATGCATCGTCAATGAATGGGATGCGATATTCCTTGAAGAATCCTAAGTAGCGGTATTTGATGGTGGTTCCCGTATCGTCTTTCAGGATTTTCTCAATGAAAAGCGGGCGTTCGGAGTCTTTGGTTGACCAGGCAATTTCACGGGCTGTGAACAGTGATTTGGTCACACAGCTGGTGATAAGTTCGTTGTCACCGTTGTACACAATCACGTCGCAGTCCTTGAACAACTGCAGTTTCTCCATACACTTGTCTTGTACGGAAGAGAAGTTTTCCTGATGTGCTCCTCCTATGTTGGTCAGAATACCGATGGTGGGTTGGATGATAGGGCGTAATGCTTCCATCTCACCCATTTCGGAAATACCGGCTTCAAAAATACCCAATTCCGTATGTTCATTCATCAGCCATACGGAAAGAGGCACTCCGATTTGTGAGTTATAGCTTCTTGGAGAACGGGTAATGGTACGGTCCGGACTTAGTATCTGGTATAACCATTCTTTTACCACAGTCTTTCCATTACTTCCTGTGATACCAATGACCGGCACCTGAAATTGTTCTCTGTGTTTGGATGCCAGACGTTGTAAGCTTTTCAGCGGGTTGGGTACAATCAGGAAATTTGCATCAGTATATGATGAGGCCGCTTCCGGTATTTCGTTGACTACGAAATTACGTACCCCTTTCTGGTAAAGATCCGGGATATATTTATGTCCGTCATTGCGTTTTGTCTTTAAGGCAAAGAACAGCGTCTCTTCCGGAAAACACAATGACCGGCTGTCAGTTAGAATCCAGTCGATTGTAGAGGAGGTAGTTCCTATGCGTTGAGCTCCTAAAATGGAGGCTATTTCTTCAATTGTGCTTGACATAACTTTATTTCCTTTTGAACATCTAAGTACGGTAATTTTTCTTTTAAGTCCTCTATCTTTAACAGTATTTGACTTAAAAAGGTTTGGTAGGCTTCTGATTCGGGATTAAAAGGGCGGTGGGCTAGTCCCTGACGTATTTTATTCCACTCTTTCAGGAATGAGAGAGTAGAAGGTGTAAAATAACAACTACTGAAACACTCCCAGATATACTGAATGGCAAGCGGACTGGGATGCATCATATCGTCAGCGTAAAAACGATAATCCCGCAGTTCATCTATCATAATCTCGTAAGAAGGGAAATAGTGGCAGAAATCCGTCTGATGACAAATTTGGTCAATTGCGATGAGTAAATTCGCTTTACTGAGCTGGTTGCCATGCAAACCGTCTTTGAGGTGACGTATCGGGCTGACGGTAAATAGACATTGCAGATTCGGACGTACTGCTTTCAGCTCTTGTAATAAAGGTAAATATATGGCAGTTATTTCATCGGCACTGACCATCTTACGTTCAAATAACCGAGAAGGAAGCTTATGACAGTTTCCTATAATTTCTCCATTTTCTTTCCAGGTATAGACGAAGGATGAACCCCATGTGAAAATAATCCAGTCGGCTTGATTCAGATGCTCATGTCCTTGTTCGATGCGCTGATTGATTTTTTGTAGACAATCTTCCGCTTTGTGAGACGAAAAGGTACTGTGGTGCATCAGGCTGTACCATATTCCTTGCTCCTCACGTAAATCCTTTTCCCTGTAGAGGGCTTTTTTTAACAAGCATTGTATGGAAGTCGCTATTGACATGGGGTTATATAAAACCCCGAAAGGGTTCACGTCGCAACTGAATTTACGTTCGGCCAGCAAGTTTCCGATATGTTCGGAAAAACAGGAACCCCATATCATCAGCCGGTCAGTATGCTGAATTTTGGGGCCTTTGGCGGGTAGTTCAACTTTGGTTCTGAATTCCATGGCAAGAGAAAATTTACTGCAAATGTAAGTACATTATATATATTTATGCTATTTTTGTGCGATTAAAGTTAATAAGGAACAGGATGGAACAGACTACTTCATACGATTTGCTGAATAAGATAGATAGCCCAGAGGATTTACGGAAACTTTCTGTCGAAGCGCTGCCAGAGGTCTGTAATCAGCTTAGAAATAAGATTATAGATGAGTTGTCTCGTAATCCGGGACATTTTGGTTCCAGCTTGGGGGTGATAGAGTTGACTGTGGCTCTTCATTATGTGTACCAGACTCCTTACGACCGTATCGTTTGGGATGTAGGACATCAGGCATACGGACATAAGATTCTGACTGGCCGTCGTGACCGTTTCTGTACCAATCGTAAGTTGAATGGTATTTGTCCTTTCCCTTCTCCTGTAGAAAGTGAGTATGACACTTTTACGTGTGGACATGCGTCGAATTCTATTTCGGCTGCACTGGGTATGGCGGTAGCAGCTGCACGAAAAGGAGAAGATAACCGTCATGTGGTGGCTGTTATTGGCGACGGTTCCATGAGTGGCGGTCTGGCTTTTGAAGGATTGAACAACGCTTCTTCTACTCCCAATAATCTGCTGATTATCCTGAACGATAATAATATGGCCATCGACCGCAGTGTGGGTGGAATGAAGCAGTATTTATTGAATCTGCATACCTCCGAGGGATATAACCGGTTGAGAAATGCCTTATCGAGAAAGCTTTATCGCTGGGGAATTCTGAACGATGAACGGCGTAAGAGCCTGATACGTTTCAACAACAGCCTGAAGTCCATGCTGATGCAGCAGCAGAATATCTTTGAGGGACTGAATATCCGTTATTTCGGTCCGGTGGACGGACACGATGTCACTGCCTTGACAAAGGTCCTGAAGGAAATAAAGGACATGAAGGGCCCGAAGCTGCTGCATATACATACCCGTAAAGGAAAGGGCTTTAAACCAGCTGAAGAAGCAGCAACTCTGTGGCATGCACCCGGTATCTTTGACAAGGAAACGGGAGAACGTATCGTCTCGGATACAAGTGGTATGCCGCCGTTGTTTCAGGACGTATTTGGAAATACACTGCTGGAATTAGCCCGTAAGAATGAGAAAATTGTGGGAGTAACTCCTGCTATGCCTTCCGGATGTTCCATGAATATTATGATGAAGGAAATGCCTGATCGTGTGTTTGACGTAGGAATTGCGGAAGGACATGCTGTAACTTTTTCTGGAGGAATGGCGAAAGACGGGCTTTTGCCTTTCTGTAATGTGTATTCTTCGTTCATGCAGCGTGCATACGATAATATAATTCATGATGTAGCTATTCAGAAGTTGAATGTGGTACTTTGTCTGGACCGTGCCGGATTGGTGGGTGAAGACGGACCAACGCATCATGGAGCCTTTGATATGGCTTATTTGCGGCCGATACCTAACCTGACAATTGCCTCTCCGTACGATGAACATGAGCTGCGAAAGCTGATGTACACGGCTCAGTTGCCCGACAAAGGTCCTTTGCCATCCGTTATCCTCGCGGACGAGGAATACTGACAGATTGGGAGTGTCCGCTGGAAGCTGTAGAAGTAGGTAAGGGACGTAAATTGAAAGACGGTAATGACTTGGCGGTGATTACGATTGGTCCGATAGGAAATAAAGCCGCAGCAGCCATTGCTTCTGCAGAAAAAGAGCTGGGATGTAGCATCGCACATTACGATTTGCGTTTCTTGAAACCGTTGGATGAAGATTTGCTGCATGAAGTAGGACAGAAATTTACGCGAGTACTGACCATAGAAGACGGAGTACGCAATGGCGGCATGGGAAGTGCTGTACTTGAATTCTTGTGTGACCATGGTTACAAACCGTGTGTGCAGCGATTGGGACTTCCCGATGCTTTTGTACAACACGGACCAGTCAATGATTTGTATGCCATTTGCGGTCTGGATGAAAAGGGGATATTTAGTTCAATTACACAGATAATGAATTTATGAAAATTATTATAGCTGGTGCAGGTGCCGTAGGAACTCACTTGGCTAAACTGTTGTCGGGTGAAAAGCAGGATATTATCCTGATGGATGAAGACGAGAGCAAGTTGAGTGCTATGGGAAACAACCTGGACCTTATGACTGTCAATCTTTCGCCCACTTCGATTAATGGATTAAAAGAAGCCGGGGTAGCTGGGGCTGATTTGTTCATCGGAGTTATGCCTGATGAAAGTCGCAATATGACGGCCTGTATGCTGGCTACAAGTTTAGGGGCCAAGAAAACCGTGGCTCGTATTGACAACTATGAATATCTGCTGCCTAAGCATAAAGAGTTCTTTGCCAAGCTGGGGGTGCATTCGCTGATTTATCCAGAGATGCTGGCGGCCCGCGATATTGTGGATGCCGTAAAAATGAGCTGGATTCGTCAGTGGTGGGAATTTGCCGGAGGAGCATTGGTCTTGTTAGGAACTAAAATGCGCGAAAAGGCAGAAATCCTGAATGTTCCTTTACATGAACTGGGAGGAAGAAACATTCCTTTCCACATTGTAGCCATTAAGAGAGGAAACGAAACAATCATTCCACGTGGAGATGATGTGATAAAGTTGAATGACATTGTCTATTTTACCACGACGAAAAAGTACATTCCTTATATTCGTAAGATTTCTGGAAAAGAAAATGAAGCTGATGTCCGTAACGTGATGATTATGGGAGGAAGCCGCATAGCCGTACGTACAGTGCAATACATGCCCGATTACATGAAGGCCAAAATCATTGAGAGTAATATTGCCCGTTGCAATCGTCTGACCGAACTGGTAGATGATGGAGTAATGGTAATTAATGGCGACGGCCGTGACATTCAGCTGCTGATGGAGGAAGGTATAAAAAATACCGAAGCTTTTGTTGCTTTAACGGGTAATTCCGAAACCAATATTCTGGCTTGCTTGGCAGCTAAGCGAATGGGTGTAACTAAGACGGTGGCTGAAGTGGAGAATGTGGATTACATCAGTATGGCCGAGAGTTTGGATATTGGTACGGTAATCAATAAAAAGTTTATTGCTGCCAGTCATATTTACCAGATGATGTTGGATGCTGATGTCTCAAACGTAAAATGTCTGACTTTTGCCAATGCCGATGTGGCTGAGTTTACGGTCAAGCCGGGAGCAAAGATAACCAAGCAGCCGGTGAAAGATTTAGGGTTGCCTAAGGGGGCGACAATCGGTGGATTGATTCGTAATGGAGAAGGTATTTTGGTAACTGGTAATACGATGATTCAGGAAAACGATCATGTCGTAGTTTTCTGTCTGGGAATGATGATTAAGAAACTAGAAAAATATTTTTAACAGCAAATAATTAGGCTGTAAAGGTAGACGATTGAGTCTGATTGCGTTAATCAAAAGAAAAAGACTATGGAATTGCGCTATCAGACTCAATCGTTTTTTGTTATGCTGGCCTGCTTGTTCTTTTTGGCAGGATGTGGCTCTTATCAGGTAGAAGAAAGTGAAGAAACCGAAACATCTGGTCCGTACGGAGTTGATGTAACCTTGTCCAATGCCCAGCTGTTTACTTCGTTGTATCCCTTACATCTTTATTTTTTTGATTCTCAGGGAGCTGTTTCTTGGGAGGAGGAGGTCTTGAGCCAACCGGAATGGCCTGCACTTTCCATGCCGAAAGGGGAGTATGTGTTTTCGGTTATATCTGGCTTATCTTCAGGAGACTATCTTCCTCCGATGGCTTTGAACTCCAAGCAATTTCTAACTTTTTCTGAAGGAAATTATGCTAAAACCCCTTTGGTAATAGGGAAAAATGTAGTCAAATTGCAGAATGATGTAAAAGTATCGGTTTCTCTTTCCTATGCAGTAGCTGCTTTGTATTTATTTTTTGGGGGAGTTCCTGATGAGGCAATTTCGGTAGAAGCCCGTATTTCTCCCGTCAGTTCCGGAATATCTTTGGAGGGTGTGTTGAGTAATGACGGACAGTTTGCTTCTATACCATGTGAAAAAGTAAAAGGAGTCTGGAAAGCCGGACCAATATATGTATTACCTTCAGAAGGCTTGCAGACTCATCTTTCTTTGAATATTCAAACTGCATCCGAGGAAACGGTATATGGCTATTTCTTTAATTATCCGTTGGAAGCCGGAAAGCCTTATCGTTTTATCAGTACGGGCGATGGGGAAATATCTTTGGAAGGAAACACTCAGATAGCCGGCTGGACACCGGAAGTATCGGAAGAGTTCCCCTTTGAGAATATGACAGAAGAAGGAGAGTGGGAAGAGCCGGATGCTCCTGATGGAGGAGAAGGTACGGAAGGCAACGAGGACGAAGATGACGGGCAAGATACAGAGGAGGATACCGACGTAATTGTTTCCGAAGTATTACCTGAATCAGAAACTGTTTGGGGACCTTTTTTCGTATGGAAGGTAGAATCTCTTTCCGCGAATGAGGTATTGGCTACGCTTGTTTCTCCCCGACAATGGTTATTGAAAAAGCAGAGGCCATATCTGTTTCTGAAGCTTATGAGGAGGATGGAATATCAGGCTGGAGAACTTTTACCACAGAAGAAGCCAAAGAATTCCGCGACCAGTATGATGATACGATTGTAGAACTTAGTGATATGTTGGCGGAAAACGGATTAGACCGTTTCAATAAGTATGATTGCCGCTATTTGTGCAATGACTTTAATTCTACCTTTTGCTTCTATAATACTCAAATTGTGAAATCTGGAGAAACCGTAGACTATGCCTTGCGTCTGGTGAAAAAAGTACGTGTAGAAAAAGCAAAATAAAAGATGACAAATCCCGCCACAGAGGTCTCATGAGAGAGCATCTTGTGGCGGGATTCTTATTGCTTTAAATCAGATGCTGTGCTTCCAGTTCCTTGGCTACATTCTCCAGCTCCTGATACCATTCGTTACCGAATTTGCGAATCAACGGCTCTTTCAGAAATTTATAAACCGGCAGGTTCTCTTTCTTTCCCAACAAAACTGCGGCCTTACATACATCCCATCGGTGATAGTTGACTGCCTTATACGGGCCGTAATCTCCTATGCGTATCGGATACAGGTGGCAGGAAATCGGTTTGTAGAAGTTGCATTTCCCTTCCCGGTATGCTTTTTCGATGGCACAATAACAATAGCCTTTCTCATCGTAGCAGGTAAATACGCAGTCTTTTCCGTTGACGATAGAAGTAACCAGATCACCTTCTTCGTCTGTGTAGACTACCCCCTGACGTTTGATTACCTCCTGAGCTTCCGGAGCCAGATCGTCCCAGATTACGGGCAGCACTTCCTCCAGTTTCTCCACTTCTTCCAGTTCTACGGGTGCACCTGCATCCCCTTCAATACAGCATTCTCCTTTACAAGCGTGCAAGTCACATAGAAATTTTTCCCGGAATACATCCAGGCTTACTATTACGTCGTCAATCTGTACCATAAGTTTCTGTTTAGTGCGGCAAAGATACGAAAATCGGTGAATAACACAGGGATAACTTCTGCTGAAAATAAATGGCCACACTTGAAAAAAGCACTACCTTTGCAGTCCGAAAAAATAGAATGATTCATATATGCTGTTACCCTATTTACATAAAGACCTGATAGAAGCCGGTTGTGATGAGGCCGGTCGTGGTTGTCTGGCAGGAGCCGTCTATGCTGCAGCTGTCATTCTTCCTCCTGGATTTCAGAATGAAATGCTCAATGACTCCAAGAAACTGACAGAAAAACAGCGTTATGAATTGCGTACGGTAATCGAGAAAGAAGCTACAGCCTGGGCTGTAGGGGTAGTGACACCCGAGGAAATAGATAAGATTAATATCTTGAATGCTTCCTTTCTGGCCATGCACAGAGCCGTATCTCAGTTGAAGGTCACTCCTCAGCATCTGCTGATTGACGGGAACCGCTTCAATCCTTATCCGGGAATTCCGCATACCACTATAGTGAAAGGAGACGGGAAGTATCTTTCCATAGCCGCTGCTTCCATTTTGGCAAAGACCTACCGTGATGACTACATGAACCGCCTGCACGAGGAATATCCCATGTACGACTGGAAGGGTAACAAAGGCTATCCCACCAAAAAACACCGGGCTGCCATTGCTGCCTACGGCACGACTCCTTATCATCGTATGAGCTTTAATTTGCTGGGCGACGGTCAACTTTCCCTTGATTTCTGAGATGTGGAAAAATAAAACAGCCTGTTAATAACCGGAGAAAGTTATTAACAAGCTGTTGAAAACTCTGTTTGTTTTTACACCGTACCCTGAATGGACAGGAAGAAAAAGATTCCTGTTCCCATCATCAGTATGCCAATCAGGGCATAAAACCAGCGTGCCTGTTTCCGTCCTACGTTTCTCACGATGAACTGTGTGTTCTGTGCCGTGAAAAACCAGTTCCAGTTGCAGATAGCCGCCAGTACAGACAAAAGTCCAACCAGGACAAATAGCCCTTGTATAAAATAGTGTATTCCCATTTTTATGCGTTATTCTCGTCGAAACGGACTGTGCGTGTACCGTCTTCTTTTTCTTCAATGTACACGTTTACTGCATTGCCCGGAAGCAGTTCCTCAATCAGTTCCGGCCATTCAATAAAGCAGAGAGCGCCACTGTAGAAATAATCTTCGTATCCCATGTCATACACTTCTTCCAGCTTTTTGATACGGTAGAAGTCAAAGTGGTAAATCAGTTCTCCGTTTTCATCTGAGCGGTATTCGTTGACAATGGCAAATGTCGGTGAGTTGATGACATCCGTTACGCCCAATTCTTCACATACGGCCTTGATGAATGTAGTCTTTCCGGCTCCCATTTTACCGTAAAAGGCAAAGACCGTATTGTCTCCCATCGCTGCGATGAATTCTTTGGCAGCTTCATGGATATTGTCCAGTGAGTTGATTTTTATTTCCATAATACTGTGATTTTAACTTGATTCCGATATTCTTAATGAGCCGCTTTTTTGCGTAGCATGCAAATTAGCTTGGCTCCTACGTAAATTAAAATTGAGATGAATATGATTGCTGCCCCCGAAGGCACCCGAAGCTGGTAGGAAAGTAACAGACCTCCTAAACAGCCCACGTAACCAATGCCGACCGACAGCCAGATAATGCGCTTAAAACTATAGGTAAAGAGATTGGCCGTCATCTGCGGAAGCGTGAGCAGAGAAATAGCCAGTACAATACCTACCATACGTAAGCAAGCTACGATGGTCAGGGCGATGAAAGCCATGAGTGTATATTCGAAAGCAGCCACAGGAATGCGCTGTGAACGGGCAAACTCCCGGTCAAAAGCAATGGCTGTGATAGGCCTTAGAAACAACGTAAAGAATAGAATAAGTGCTACGCTCAAGATAGCCAGCAGTGTAATGTCACTCCGGTTGATGGTCAGAATATTGCCGAACAGGAAGGACGACAGGTCGGGCGTGAATCCGGGAGCCAAGAAGCTGAAGATGATACCTACTGCCATACCAAATGTCCAAAATACCGCAATGGCAGAATCTTCCCGCATGTCACTGCGCTTGCTAAGCCATTCCACTCCGAAAGCTGACAACACAGAGAATATGGCCGCACTTAAAATTGGGGAGATACCCGCATACAAGCCGATACCGATTCCTCCGAAAGAGGCATGCGTAATTCCTCCACTGATAAACACCAGTCGGCGGGTGACGATATACGTGCCTATAATTCCACAAGCAATGCTGGCAAACAGACTTCCCAGCAGGGCATGTTGGAAAAAAGTATAATGAAATAGTTCTAATACATTCATTGATGAATCGTAGCTTAGTGAAAACGACGTTCTCCGACAATCAGGAACAGTTCATCTTTCAGTTCGTCAGGGATTTCTATTCCGCGGAGTTGCAGGCTGCGGCACCATCCGGCTACCTCTTCCTCCTTCATGGTGTACATGATTTCCCGAAACTCATTGATTTCCTTTTCCGTGTAGTTGTCCGACGGATGTCCCTTGAAGCGGTCCAGTTCCTCATCGTCGTAATATTCTATTTGTTTGCTGACAGCTGCCAGCAGACTCTCTTTTTCACAGATTTGATGCTGTCCGCAGCATTCTTCGTCCACGGTTTTTATTTCGGGGGCTTCTTTCAGTTCCCCTCGTTCTATTTTTTTTTGGATAGAGCGGTTATAAAAGAATCCGGCTATCAATCCGAAAATGACTACTCCAATTAAAATAATGACAAGAATCCACATAATGAATCAGATTAAAGTTGGGTGATACGAAAACCTGCCGTCAGTAAATCTTCCCAGAACCGGGGATAAGACTTGGATACAACGTGCGGATTGCGGATGTGTAATGCACTGTTACAGAGGGTAGCCGGTGCAAAAGCCATGGCCATGCGATGATCCTCGTACGTGTCGATGGCAGGCGATTCATCCGGAGCGCATCGGGTACCGTTCCATGAAAGTACGGAACCTTCACTTTCTTCCAGTACATAACCTAATTTACGCATTTCGGCAATTAAGGCAGCCATTCGGTCGGTTTCCTTGATTTTCAGACTTTGCAGTCCGGAAAAGCGGAAGGGGATTCCCAACATGGCGCAAGTTACCACGAAAGTTTGTGCCAGGTCTGGCTGGTTCACAAAATTGTATTCCATCCGGTCGGTATGCGTATGTGTTTGTTTCAATGTCACACTGTTTCCTTCTCTTTGTGTGCAGACACCCAACTGCTCAAACAACTCAGCCACTTTGGCATCTCCCTGCGGACTCTGTGCAAACAGTCCGGGAAGCGTTATGACAGCTTCATGCTTGGATAATGCTACGATCTCATACCAGTAGGAAGCCGCACTCCAGTCACTTTCCACGTAGTAAGGAACAGGATGATAAGGCTGTGGCGCTACTTGCAAGGTATGGTCGGATGTCCATTCAGCTTTTGCGCCAAAATCTTTCATTACTTTCAGCGTCAGGTTGATATAAGGGCGTGAAATAATTTCTCCTTCCAATTCCAGATTCAATCCGTGTGCCAGCATCGGTCCTGTCATCAGCAAGGCTGAGATATATTGCGAACTGACATTTCCCGGAAGGCAGAGTGAATGTCCTTCCAGTGCCTTTCCCGTAATCTTTAACGGGGGGTAACCTTCATTTTCCGTGTATTCAATCTGTGCCCCCAGACTTTTCAGGGCATCCACTAAAATCTTGATAGGGCGTTGTCTCATCCGCTCGGTTCCTGTCAATACATGTGTGCTGGGAGTTACGGACAAATAAGCCGTCAGAAAACGCATGGCCGTACCGGCAGCCATGATGTCAATCGTTTCTGGCATGTGTGTCAATGCTTCTATCATTACGCGCGTATCATCGCAGTCCGACAGGTTCTCCGGACGGCATGTACTGCCCGCCAGTGCATTGATGATAAGTGCCCTGTTGCAGATACTTTTAGAAGAAGGCAACTGAATACAAGTCTGTATGTCAGCCGGTGGGGTGATTTCTATACACTTCATGGTTTAATCAAATCTTTGTGACGCAAAGATACACAAAATTTTCATTCTGCTTTATGTGCATGACTGGCTATATACTCTCCCGGTTTCATTCCGAATTGTTTCTGGAAACATTTGCTGAAATAAGACGGATTATTGAATCCTACCATGTAGCTTACCTCATTGATGCGGTACTGGTTTTCCAGCAAGAGGGAAGCCGCTTTCTTCAGTCGGATAATCTGAATCATTTCATTCGGCGTCGTGTTGGCCAGTCCTTTGATTTTCACAAACAATCCAGATCGGCTGATACACAGTTTCTCGGCTAAAAAGTCGACCGACAGTTCTTCGTTGTTCAAATTCTCTTCAATCAGGTGATTCATTTTTTCCAGGAACACCTTATCGCTCTGATTGGCCGCAATGGAATTGATGGAAACCGTCGGCATTTGTGAGAACTTTTGCCGTAACTGCAAACGCAGTTCCAACAGGTTCTTGATGCACGCTTCCAGGTATTGTAATGAGAACGGTTTCTCGATATAGGCATCCGCTCCACAATTCATACTTGTAATCTTGGCCTCCGTGTCGGTCTTTGCCGTAAGCAGGATAAACGGAATGTGACTGGTCAGTTGGTTGTTTCGTACCGCTTTACACAAATCAATTCCATTCATGTTCGGCATCATCCAGTCACTGATAATCAGGGCCACTTCCTGTTCCTTTAACTTGTGGAGCGCATCCACCCCATCTACAGCCGTCACAATGGTATAGCTGGTCTGGAAGTGAGAAGAGAGGAAGTGTAGCATATCTTCGTTATCATCTACAATCAGCATGATGGGGAGTACCTTCTGCGACATGGAAGCTGTGGCATTCTGCTCTGGGATAATATCTTCCGGAAGCGGATTGCCTGCCTGATTTTCTTTCTCTTCAGCTGATAGGTTTTCCTGTTTTTGAGGAAGAGTAATCATGAATGAAGAACCATGCCCTTGCTGGGAAGTTACCTTGATCTGACCATGATGTGCTTCTACAATCCCTTTTACGATGCTGAGTCCGATACCGGTTCCCGGTTTGTTCTCTGAAGCCTGATAGAAAGGTTTGAAAATCTTTTTCAATTCCTCTTCATTCATTCCTTTTCCATTGTCTTTTACTTCGATGGAGAAGGTTTGTTTCTCGGGATGTTCCTGAAACCGGACTTCAATCCTGCTTTGCGTATATTTGTTGGCATTGGTCAGCAAGTTGCTTAGTACCTTGGTAAGTGCTTCCTTATCTACATCCGCATGGAAATGCTCATCAGGATAAGTGACGGAGAAACTCACTCCATTTTGTTGAAGCGTTGGCGAAAAACGTTCACATACAGCCTGCATCAGTTCTTTGATAGATTGTGAAGTAAACTTCATCCGCATTTCTTTTTGTTCCACTTTCCGGAAATCCAGTAACTGATTTACCAGAAACAGCAATCGTTGGCTGTTACGGTCGATAATCTCCAGTTCCTGACGTTCGTTGGTAGGAATATGAGTTGATTGCATGATTTTCTCCAGCGGTCCGATGATGAGTGATACCGGTGTACGTATCTCATGCGCAATCATGGTAAAGAAATTAATTTTAGCTTCGTGGATTTCTATTTCCTTTTTACTGTTCAGTTCGTCAATGGCTTTGGCATGCTTCTTTTCACTGCGCCGTATGACGTAGCGTAGCAAAAGACCTAGGGCAAGCAAGAACAGCAACACATAGCCAATCTTGAAAGGCAGAGACAGATAGAAAGGCGGGTGTACAATGATACGGATGGAAGTACCTTCTTCGTTCCATATATTGTCATTGTTGGAGGCTTTCACTCTAAAGGTGTACGTACCTGCCGGAAGGTTGGTATAGGTGGTGCTGTGCTGTGAACCTACATAGTTCCAGCCTTTGTCAAATCCTTCCAGCATGTAGGCATACTGATTTTTCTGTGGAGTGCAATAGCTTAATGCCGCATAATTCAGGGTAATGACATTGTCTTTATAAGAAAGATGAATTTCTTTCAGATGGTCGATGGCTTCCGGTAATGTACCGTCTTTTTGTGTGTCAATTTTCTGATTGAAAATTTCCAGGCTGGTCAGTACTACATTAGGCTTTTGTGTATTGAGTTTCAATTGGTGAGGGTAGAAAGTATTGAAACCGTTGATACTTCCGATATAGAACTCACCGTTACGGGTCTTCAACGCGGAGGCCATGATGAATGCTTCACTTTGCAGGCCATCGCTCTTGGTGAAGATTTGTGTAGCTCTTGTGGTTGGCGTATATTTCACCAGTCCTTTGGCGGTGGTAAGCCACAGGCAGTCTTCTCCTTCCAAAATGGCATTGATGCATTCGTTGGGATGTCTAAGTGGTTGGTAAGTAAATACATCCTTAAGCGGATTATATAAGTATAACCCTTCGCTGGTTGCAGCCCAGATTTCATTGTCTTTATTAATGCATAGATGGTTGACAGTTAGGCTATTGAAACCTTTTTCCAGGCCATATTTTTCCCATTCCTTATTCTTTTGTGGAGAGTATCGGAATAATCCTTTCCCTTGAGTTGCAATCCAAAGATTTCCTTTGGCATCCTCTACAATTTCAATAATAAGTGCTTCTAAATGTTTAATAGGGGTAAAACGCTGTTTTTGGGCATCGTACTGACAAATTCCATTCATTGAACCTGTCCAGATTTGTCCTTGGCTATCTTTAAAAATAGAATAGATGCTATTCTCATCCAGTCCGTTGGAGATGCTATAGTTCTTTATTACTCCGGTTTGTGTATTTAGGATTTGTATTCCGTCTCCGTATGTGCCTATCCATAAATCCTTATCTACCATGCAGAGTGCATGTAAGTTATGTTTATTCAACTTTTCTCTTCCATTAAAATCTAAAAATTGCATTGTGGAAGGATTGAAGCAACTTAGTCCTGAATCATCGGATGCAATCCAGATATTTCCGTTTTCTCCTTCACAGAAACGGCTGATAATTCGACTGTTGAAGTAAGGAATGTCGCTGGATTCGGAGTAGCCGTTGAATTGTCCGCAGTAGGGGGGAAGATAGTTTATTCCATTATAATAGGTTCCAATCCATACTCCTCCTTCTCTATCCTTTAACATAGGATAGATAAATTTGTCAAATAATGATTTTTCACTATCTCCGTAGTTATTATAGAGAAAACTTTCCTTAGTAACTGGATTAAATATCGTAAGTCCGTCGTCTGAACCTATAAACAGCAGTTCTGGAGAGTATTCAAGAATGGAATGAATATGTAATATTCCTTTTCCTTCTGTCAGGTATTTCTCTACTTGTTTTGTTTGTGGGTCGAGTTTCCAGAGGCCTTTATCCCAGGTTCCTATCCAAATATAGTGTGAATTGTCTTCCCATAGTGCCATGGAGTAGACGCCTTCTGTTTCTCCTTCAATCGTATAAGTTTCAAATGTGTTGTTTACTTTATTTAGTTTGCAAAGTTGATAGGGGCCTGATAGCCATATATTGTTTTGTTCGTCATTAAGTATACGGATTACAATATTGTCGTTTTGTGGTATTTCAAACTGGGTGAGTTTATCGGTTTGTGTGTTAAATAGAAAGATACCTTGTTTGTGTGTGGCAATCCATATATTTCCAGCTTTATCTTGAATAATATGTGTAATCCATGAAGTGATAGAGGTTTTGTCACTTGTTTGTTTGACAAATGGGGTAAATGTATCTTTAACTTGATTGTAGATGAATACGCCGTTGTCCGTTCCTAACCATAGCTCTTTGTCGGTAGTTTCGCAAATGGTATTGATTGAATTGGCGTGGAAATTGGAATAGAGTGGATTGTTTTTTTGATAAAGGGTAAATTGGTTACCGTCAAAACGGTTTAATCCATTTTCTGTACCTATCCAGATATATCCCTTTTGGTCTTGGAATAAAGTTGAAATATTATTGGATGAAACTCCGTTTTCAATATTATAATGGCGAAAATGGAACTGGGTAGGTAATATAGCATAGCCACATAGGTGGATTGATAGGCTAATGATTAGACAGTAAAAGGATTTCATACGTGTTGTTTTCTTTTTAAATCTTTACAAAGATGACTAAAACATACGAATAAAGCATATAAAATAGTATAGAAAAATAATGTAAAAGTCTAATTAAAGATTCTGGAGCATTGTCTTGAACTCTCTGGTATATTTTTTAGAAGTCTTCAGCCTATTCCGTGAAATGCCCTAATATATTCTCTGTTTCACAGTGCGGGATTTGTATCCCACACTGTGAAATATATATCCCACATTGTGGTTTTTGTATTTCACAGTGTGAAACAGAGAATTTGTTTCCATATTTCCTTCTTTATCTAAGGATGTGTGGAAGAATTATTACTATGATACCATTCTTACAAGGTGCTGATGCTGTTCAGCTGTCAGTATAATAATGGCGGCAGGAAGAATGAGTGTCTGCATGATAGATGCTAAAATAGTCCTGAAACATATCAAAAAAATCTAACACAATTGTATAACTGGCTGAATTATAGAATATTATTCTGTTTTAGGTATACGTAGGATACCGACTATTTTGGTAGTGGAATGGATGATATTTTTATCACTCCAATCTTTAAACTTCTACATTTGCAACAAACGTGCGACAAGAAGTCGTACAAGTAATTGTTCAGCATGATGTCTGAACCTGTTGTTCCGTCAACAGTAGCCTAAAGAGGCATGCTTTACGAGTAATTGTTTGGTGTGAAGCCCTCTTGACAATATGGTTCTATGCAGAAATATCCAATGCATAGGCTGTTAGGCTGACCGATATGAGTAACGTATGTGAACCGCTGCACCATCGTAACAAATGAATAGCTTACGGATATTTACAAGCTATAGCCAAAAGGCGGGCAGACAGGTTAGTTCTCTGTTTAATAGGACTACACGGATGTAGTACTGCCGGTGGACGGGCGGACTCTAAGTTGGTCGTCAGTTACTTGTATGGAACTTGGTAAGCCCGTATCTCTCCTGTCTATATATAACAGGTAAGCCAATCGCAAGAGAAGCCGAATGAGGTGCGGGTAAAGGATTGCGGAGAAAGCGAACGCTTCCGTGTAATGCGGAGGATAGAGGTTTGAACGTCACCTCATGCGAAAGCAGGCAGACTTCCGCAGGGTAATTCTTTGTGAAACGATTGTAGAACTTTAATGAAATGAAGAAACAGCAAAGGAGCGAGGCGAAAGCCGAGTGTGCATCTTCAGCCAAGGATAACACTACATGGAAAGACATTGACTTTCATAAGTGTGAATGCAAGGTTAGAAAGCTGCAAATCCGAATAGCAAAGGCTCATACAGGAAAGAGGTACAACAAGGTGAAAGCCTTGCAGTTCTTACTTGTCACTTCGTTCGAAGCCAAGGCATTGGCGGTAAGGAAAGTGACCTCCAATAAAGGTAAACGCACGGCAGGGGTTGACCACATAAAGTGGGATACCGATGCCAGGAAAATAGAAGCTATAAGTTCTTTGACACGGAGAGGATATAAAGCCCTCCCATTGAAAAGGGTTAACATACCTAAGACAAACGGCAAGACAAGACCGTTGGGAATACCGACCATGAAAGACAGAGCCATGCAGGCGCTGTACCTTATGGCCCTGGAACCCATAACGGAGAATGAAGCGGATGCAAACTCCTACGGATTCAGAAAGTTCAGAAGTACGGCAGATGCGATAGACGCACTCCACAGATGGCTAAGCAAGGATTGCTCTCCCGAATGGATATTGGAGGGAGACATAAAAGGCTGCTTCGACCATATCAGCCATGAATGGCTTCTCGATAACGTACGAATCGACAGGCAGATATTAAGGAAATGGCTTAAAAGTGGAGTTGTATTCAACAAGCTACTTCAACCGACTATTGAAGGTACACCGCAGGGTGGCATCATATCACCGACACTTGCAAATGCAACTCTTGACGGTATGGAAAGAATGCTCAAAGAGAAGTATAAGGCAAGTTGCGTGAATGGAAAGATGTACTGCCCCAAAGTCAATCTCGTAAGATATGCGGATGACTTCATTGTCACAGCTGACAGAAAGGAGACATTACTTGAAATAAAGGGAATGTTGACAGCCTTTTTAAAGGAAAGAGGACTTACACTATCCGAAGAGAAGACACTGATAACACATATCAGTGAGGGATTTGATTTCTTAGGCTTCAATGTACGGAAGTATAACGGAACATTGTTAATAAAGCCGTCAAAGAAAAGTCAGAAACGTTTCACTGACAAACTGCATGAGGTTGTGCTGACCAAAGGTAAGGCACTATCACAGCAGGAGTTGATAGAGAAGCTAAATCCTATAATAAAGGGATGGGGTAACTACTACAGCCATGTGGTATCAAAGAAAGTGTTCTGCCGATACGACCATATCTTAATAAATCAACTGAAAAGATGGTCATATCGCAGACATACCAATAAGTCAAGGGAATGGATAAGGAAGAAGTATTTTATCCATGAAAGTGGCAGGAACTGGATTTTCGGTTTTGAATATGTATGTGGAGGAATAAAGGAGAAGTTCACATTAGATAAACTGACTGATATTCCAATCAAGCGACACATAAAGATAAAATGCGAAGCCAATCCGTTTGACCCATTATGGGACGAATACTTCGAAAGACGAAAACTCAAGAGTGCCCGTCAACGTGCGTGAAGAAAACCTTATCGGAGATAAGTCATCGCAAGATGATTATGAGCCGATTTAATTTTATGAGAATTAAATTTAGAATTATCGGAGCTGTATGCGGTGAAAGTCGCACGTACAGTTCTTAATGGGGAAAGCGGCAGTAATGCCGCCGACCTACATAACGAATAAAGAACCCAATTTATATAATATGAAGAACAAGCTTTTGATATTGATGAGTGGTGTCGCTGTGCTGGGAATCACTTCCTGTACGAAACCGACCTACCAGCAACCGGATGCTCCAATTCAGGAAGTACCGTTTACCCAAGTACATATTAACGATGGCTTTTGGTCACCCCGTATTGAAACAAACCGTACGGTTTCCATTCCTTCTGCTTTTAAGGAATGTGAGAAGAACGGCCGTTTCGATAACTTTGCTATTGCAGGTGGACTAAAGAAGGGAGAACATCGTGGTGATTTTTCTTTTGATGATACTGACCCGTATAAGGTAATAGAAGGAGCGTCTTATTCATTGGCGGTGAAGTATGACCCTCAGCTTGATCATTATCTGGATAGTGTAATCAATATTATTGCAGCAGCTCAGGAACCGGACGGATACCTGACTACTTGCGTGACGAATAAATGTGAACGTTTGTCCGGTTGGTGGGGACATTCCAAATGGGAAAAACTGAACAGTCATGAGTTGTATAACAGTGGTCACATGTATGAGGCTGCCGTGGCACATTATCGGGCTACGGGCAAACGCACATTCCTTGATGTAGCCATCAAGAATGCCGACCTGGTTTGCAAGGTGTTCGGACCGGGTGAAGGACAGAAACATGTGCCCTCGGGCCATCCTATCGTGGAAATGGCATTGTGTAAATTATATAAGGTAACGGGTGACAAGAAATACCTTGACATGGCCCGTTATTTTGTGGAAGAAACCGGACGTGGTACAGACGGTCATAAACTGAATGAATACAGTCAGGACCACAAACCTATTCTTCAGCAGGATGAAATTGTAGGTCATGCGGTACGTGCCGGATACCTCTATTCTGGTGTGGCCGATGTGGCAGCCCTGACAAACGATACGGCTTATTTTCATGCGTTGACCCGTTTGTGGGATAACCTGGTGAGCAAGAAACTGTATATTACCGGAAGTATGGGTTCCAGAGCTCAGGGAGAAGGTTTCGGCCCGAATTATGAATTGCAGAATCATACCGCTTATTGTGAGACTTGTGCAGCCATTGCCAATGTATACTGGAACTACCGTATGTTTTTGGCTACAGGTGATTCCAAGTATGTGGATGTATTGGAGCGTGCCTTGTATAATGGCGTGATTTCAGGTGTTTCTTTGAGCGGTGACAAATTCTTTTATGACAATCCGCTGGAATCCATGGGCGAACACGAACGCCAGCGCTGGTTTGGCTGTGCCTGCTGTCCGGGTAATGTAACCCGCTTTATGGCTTCCGTACCAAGCTATGCGTATGCCACTCAGCAGAATGACATTTATGTGAACCTCTATATTCAGGGTAAGGCAGAAATGCAGACCGCAGATAATAAGGTAACACTGGAACAGACTACCGAATATCCGTGGAATGGAAAGGTAACCATCAAGGTTACTCCTGAAAAAGAAGGCAAGTTTGCCATCCGTCTCCGTATCCCGGGATGGACAAAAGCGGCTCCTGTAGCTTCTGACTTGTATGCATACACTGATGCGGCCAAGAAATATACATTGAAGGTAAACGGCTCGGCTACACGTGGGGCGGAAGGTGACGGCTACGAAACCATCGTACGTACATGGAAGGCTGGTGATGTAATTGAACTGGAAATGCCGATGGATGTTCGCCGCATCAAAGCCAACGATAAAGTGGAAGTAGACCGTGGAATGGTAGCATTGGAACGTGGACCGATTATGTTCTGTCTGGAAGGAAAGGATCAGCCTGACAGTATCGTATTCAATAAATTTATTCCGAATGACACTCCGATAGAAGCTTCTTACGATGCTAATCTGTTGAATGGGGTGATGGTATTGAAAGGTACTGCGAAGGAAGTTGAGAAGGATGGTACGGTAAAAGATGTCGCATTCAAGGCTATCCCTTATTCTACATGGAACAACCGCGGAGCCGACCAAATGGAAGTTTGGATTCCGGAATCAAAAGAATATGCGACTGCAACTCCCGAGCCGACCATTGCTTCAAAGGCACAGACATTCACCATTCAGGCTGCAATCCAGAAAGATGCGCCCGAGTCGGCAGCTGTAATGTCCTACGCTTGGGGTGTGAACGATCAATGGGAACCGAAGCGTTCTTCCGATACTTCCAAACCTTATTTCTACTGGTGGTTGAAGAATGGTACAGTGGAGTCTCTGGCCTACGAGTTTGACAAGCCTTACACTGTATCGAAAGTGGAAGTTTACTGGCTGGATTTTGATCATTACGACGGTGATTTCCGTGTACCGCAAAGCTGGACATTGTATTATAAGTCTGGAAATAGCTGGAAAGAAGTAGAAACAAGTGATAAATATGGGGTAGAAAAAGACAAATACAACGTAGTAAACTTTAAGCCGGTTCAGACTACCGGATTGAAAATCTCGGCACAGCTTCAGAAAGGAGCGTCGGGAGGTATTATTGAATGGAAAGTAGAGTGATTATTAACCCTTAAATACAAACGAAATGAATACACATTTAAATCGCATGTTGTTTAGTCGCGCATTTGTAAAAGTGTCGGCATGTGTGGTGCTTTCTGCAGGTTGTTTACCAATGGCAGCTTATGCGGAGTCTGTTGAAGCACCGGTGGTAGAGAGTGTCTTGCAGCAAAAGGCAATCTCTGGTAAGGTGGTCGATTCGAAAGGAGAATCCATTATTGGTGCGAATATTATGGAAAAAGGCACTACGAATGGTACAATTACAGATTTTGATGGAAACTTTAGTTTGAATGTGGCTGCCAATGCAGTACTTCAGATTAGTTATATTGGTTATAAGACGCAGGAAATTCCTGTCAGTCAGTTGAAGGCAGGTGATGTCATTACCTTGAAAGAAGATACGGAAGTGATGGACGAAGTCGTAGTAATCGGTTACGGTACACAGCGTAAAGGTGATGTGACCAGTGCGATTTCTTCTGTAAAAGCGGAAGACTTTACAGTGGGTAAAGTGGGCGATGCTGCCGATTTGATTAAAGGTAAGGTTGCCGGTTTGACCATTGCAAAAGGTTCTGGTGACCCGAATGCCACTTCTACCATTCGTTTGCGTGGTGTTATCTCCGTAAATGGTAGTACAACTCCTTTGATTCTGATAGATGGAGTGGAAGGAGATTTAAGTACAGTCGCTCCTGAAAATATTGAAGCTATTGATGTGTTGAAGGATGCTTCTGCTGCAGCGATTTACGGTACACGAGGTGCAAATGGTGTGATTTTGATTACTACAAAAACCGGTAAGCGTGAAGCACATACTACTGCTTCTTATTCGGGCTACGTTTCAGCTTCTCAGTTTGGTAAAAAACTGGAATTTATGACGGCAGAAGATGTACGTGCTGGAAAGACAAACTTTACGGATAAAGGATATGATACCGACTGGCTGGATGCCATCAGCCGGACTGGTTTCACTCACAATCATAACTTTAATATCACGGGTGGAACCAAGCAGACTACTTATTCTGCTGACTTTACCTATCGTAAGGAAGATGGTGTGATTATGAATACCTACGCGGAAGATATGCGCATGCGTTTCGATGTATCACACTGGATGCTGAATGATATGTTGAGGGTGAATTTGAATATGGTGAAGAAATGGCATAAGAATAGTGCGACAAATGCTACTGCTACAGACCAGTCCAATATCTATCGTCAGGCAATCGCCCGTAACCCGACCGCTCCGATTTATAATGAAGATGGTTCCTATAATGAAGACTTCGGGGTTAGTTACTATTATAATCCGGTTGGCATGTTGGAAGAACGTTTGGGAAATTATACTTACGAAGAAACGCGTGCAACTGGTAATATCACTTTTGAACCGATTAAAGGATGGCAGACTAACTTGATGCTGGCTACCAGTCGTTTCGGGGCACATGATAAAGGATATAATACAAGTGAATATTTCGGAAGTGAATTAGGAGGTTATAATGGGTATGCTTATCATACCAATGATGACACACGAACAGATAATCTGGAAATCACTTCAAAGTATGATTTCACAAAAGGAAAGCATCGTATGAATGCGTTGGTGGGTTATAGTTATCAGTATTATAAATACGAACGTAACTATTCAAGTAACTATGACTTCCCTAATGACTTTTTCTTGTGGAATAATATGGCATCTGGTACTTACTTGAAAGAAGGAAAGGCTGGATTGGGAAGTGAAGCGAGTGAAAATACATTGATTGGTTTCTTTGGTCGTGTGAGCTATGCGTACGATAACCGTTATAACTTGTTGGTAAGCGTACGTCGGGAAGGTTCATCAAAATTTGGTGCCGACAATAAGTGGGGTACGTTCCCTTCTGCATCTTTGGGATGGACTATCAGTAATGAACAGTTTATGAAAGGTCTTACCTGGTTGAATAACTTAAAGTTGCGTGCTGGTTTCGGTATTACCGGTGTAATTCCGAATGATCCTTATCAATCGTTGACACGTTATGCGTATGAAACGTATTATAAAGACGGAGATACCTGGAAGCAAGGGTTGAAAGTGCAGTCTAATCCTAATGCTAAATTGAAATGGGAAAAATCTACGGAATTTAATGTGGGTTTGGACTGGAGTGTATTGGATGACCGTTTGGGTGGTTCTATCGATGTATATAATAAAAAGACTACCGATTTGCTGTTCTGGTACAGTGTACCGACTCCTCCAAACCTGTATAATACGACATTGGCCAATGGTGGTTCCGTACGTAACCATGGTGTGGAAATAGCTATCAATGCCGTACCGGTTCGGACAAAGAATTTTGAATGGAAAACAGTAGTGACATTGGCACATAATGCAAGTAAACTGCTGAGCCTGTCAAATGAGCTTTATGAAACAGACAGTTACATGAATGTAGGTGGATTGGGAGAGCCTATCAATGTGACCACCCATCGTATGGAAGAAGGACGCCCTTTGGGTGAATTCTGGGGACTGAAATCAGTGGGAGTATCTGAAAACGGCTTGTTCCTGATTGAAAAACCGGATGGAGAAGTGGTTGAATTTACCACTGCGATGGCACAGGATGATGCTTACAAGCAATATCTGGGTAATGGTCTGCCAAAAGTTTATTTAGGATGGAGCAATACCTTCTCTTATAAAAACTGGGACTTGAGCATGCAGTTCACCAGTCAGTTAGGCTTCAAGATATTGAATGAACCGCGTGCTTATTATGAAAATAACTCCCATGCTTATAACAGACTGAAATCAGTGGAAGAAGCTCCTTATGCAGGTCAGTACACTTTGTCTTCTTCACAGGCTCAGACGTTCGTGAGCTACTATCTTGAAAATGGTAATTTCTTGAAGCTGACAAACTTGACTTTGGGTTATACTTTCCCAATCAAGAAAGATAATAAGTGGATTAAAGGGGTACGTGCTTATTTGTCTGGTGATAACTTGTTCTGTATTACAGGATATTCAGGACTGGATCCGGAATTGTCAAATCCGTATCCTACTTATGCAGGAATCGATGCGCGTGACAAATATCCTTCACTTCGTTCATTTACCTTTGGTCTTAATTTAACCTTCTAATATTAAGTTGATTATGAAATCAAAATTATATAAATCATTAGCATGTTCAATGTTAGGTGCCAGTATGCTTACTTTAGGCAGTTGTACTGACTTGAGCGAAACGATTTACAGTGAGATTGCCAGTGAGCAATATGAGTTTTCCGAAAGTGACAACCAGGGCCAGTTTGCTACGGTATATTCTTCTTTACGTGACTTTTACTGGGCATGGTATGGCTATGCGGACCTGGACATCTGTACAGACTTATGGTGTATTCCCTTGCGACTTGGTGTAGGTTGGGGAGATTTGTATATCAGTTTTCACAAACATGAGTTTCATGCCGGGTTAGGTCACTTGAGTGGTTTGTGGACGAACGGGTACGCCGGAATTACGGCCTGCAATAAGTTGCTGGATCAAACGGAGTCTTTGAAACTGACCGATTCACAGGTTGCTCAATTACGTGCATATCGTGCATTGTACTATTATCTCCTTTTTGATTTGTTCCGTAACATTCCGTTGGAGACTACTTTCTATAACAATCCGGAAGGTTATCAGCCAAAACAGGCTACTCCACAAGAAATGTGGGATTTCATTATTGGGGAATTAAACGATGTGAAAAATGCTTGCGGAACAGATATAAAAGCTGGAAAGAATGGAGAAATGAACAATTATGTGGTGCACATGATTCTGGCAAAAATGTATCTGAATCACAATGCATGGTTCAATAACCATTCAGATAATTCATATTACGAAAAATGTATTGATGAACTTGAACCAATTTTAGCAGAGAGTCAATATCAGCTGGCTCCTAATTATGAAGACAACTTCAAGGAAGACATTACTACTTCTCCGGAAATTATTTTCGGTATTCCGTTTGAATATTTGTATGCAGGTGGTAACTATTTTGCTAACCTTTGGATGAACGAGGCCGGACGTGCTACATGGCAGTTTACAGGATGGGCAACCGGCGGTGGTGGTGCGTTGAACCAGTTCCTGGATACTTATAAAGGTATTCAGGTAGATTATGCTACAAATAAAGCTACCGCAACAGACAAACGATTTGGTTTATGCTGGATTGGTGGTCCGCAGGTGGACTATGCCGGTGAGAAGATTATGGTAGACGGTACTCAGTTGAACTATACATATAATATGCGTAGTATTGATAATCCGGGATGTTATTCAATGGAAGGTTATCGTTTGCAGAAATATGAAATTCTGGAAGGTGACTGGGGAAGTTCATACGATGATATTCCGTTCTTCCGTCTGGCCGATGCCAAAATGATGAAAGCAGAATGCTTGCTTCGTTTGGGCGGATATAAAGGTGAGACAAAAGAAGATGCTGCAGAACTGGTAACAGAAGTGCGTAGACGTGCCTTTGACAATGAGGCTGATGCGAAGCGTACTGTGGCAGACCTGGAAGGAAATAGTGTATATAAGTATGGCTACTGGGAAAACACAGCCAAGCAAGACGAAAGTGATAATATCACAAGCGAACTGGATACTAATGGTGATATTGAATTAGGAGGATTGCTGGATGATTTGGCATGGGAATTTGTTGCTGAACACCATCGTCGTCAGGACTTGATTCGTTTCCGTCTGAAAAACAATCCACAGCAGAATGTGTATAACGGTAAATCTTGGTTCTGTAAGAAAGCGATTACCGGTAATGGCCATGAGGCAGATATTTTCCCGATTTATCGAGATATTTTGAATGGAAACGTGAACTTGGTACAAAATCCTGGATATTCAGAATAAGGAATCTTATTTCATACGGAAAGTAAACGTGATTGAATTATAAAATATGAGATTATGAAAAAAAATATATTATCAATATTTTGTTGTTTGTCGTTGTTGACACTTGCTTCATGTAGTGACGATTATAACGATGCTTCAACAAAACATGTATATGGGGAAAATGAGGACCCTTATTTGAAGGTAGATGAAGACGCTCAGATTACTCAGACTGCAACCTTCAAGATTAATATCGCCTCTTCTACTACTCAGACTGTGGTCAAATTGGAGGATTATGCCGAACAGTTTGAAACTCAATTGGGAATGAGTGTAGATGGAGTGTTGAGCGGTTTAGAAGATGGAAGCGTAGTTTTTTATCCGATTAATGCCTCTCGAAACAAATGGACGAAGACTGCTTATACAAAGGATGATTCAGGCTGGTATTTTAACTCAGCCAACCAGCCTTGTGCGGCAGATGATGCAGACCGAAAAGCAACTGTTACTTTGGATAAAACAACCAAGTCATTAATAGCTGCGGTTACTCCGGAAGCGGGAGGAGGAACTTCTTTGCAATTGAATGTCGGTTTTGCGAAAAACGGTCCGGATTTTGACGATTACGTTCGTTTTACATTTAATCTGTCAGTAGACGATCCGACATACATCTATATGGATTATACTTTCTCTTATGATGGAGTCTATACCATTGAACTTCCGGAAGATTACGCAAGTAATATCGAGGATGTCTTTGGGATGAGTTTCAGTGAATTTAATGATGCGTTAAATGCGGGAGATATTCAGTTTGCACTGGCCGATCCGGCTACACAAGAATGGATTAATAAAGGAACTCCTGCAACGACATATTATACAAATTTAGCGGGACAGGTTACTCAGGCAGATGCGGATGATTTTGCGGTTTCAGCTGCGTATGAAATGAATTCGAATGGAGTTGAATCTTTTATCTTTAAGTATAATAATACATTGGCTGAAGGTACAACCGGACAAATTTGTGTAGGTTTCGTTGACAAGAATGACGAGGGTAAAGCAATGAAATTTATGATTAGTTATTATATTGGCGCATTAGGAAAGTAGTGACGTTGTTTTAATAATAGTAATGAAGAGAATCCTGCTATAAGTTGAATAGTGGGATTCTTTTTTTAGAATTTATTTTATGCTTATGAGATATATTGTTGCTTGTCTTTTTGTGGTATGGGCTTCTGTTGTTTTTTCTCAATCTGTATGTCCCGTTGATTTATGTAACAATAAGTTGAGAGGAAAAGAAATTTACATCCCTAAAGATTTGCAGGGGATGGACCTTCAGAATCCGGAATCTAAATGGAGCTATCACCGTATGTGTTGTACGGATAATGTGGTAGTGTTCTGGGAGAAAGGTTTCGGCAACGATCTGGCCAATCCTCCTCAATTGGAAGGGCATGACATGCATGTAGATTTGAATAATCTGACGGACAAACTGGAATACTTTTATACGTTTTTCCGTGATTCTTTACAGTTCACGAAACCTGGTTCGAAAAGCGACCGTTACCGGATGATGGTGATGATTAATTATTCGCTGGAAGGAACAGCCTACGGAGGTGATTATGACCAGCAGATTGGTGCACTATGGGCGGCTCCTAATCGTATACAAGATGAAAAGCTAAACTGCGTCGCACATGAATTAGGACATAGCTTTCAGGCACAGATTTCATGTGACGGAGAAGGAGAGGCTTGGGGTGGTTCCGGCTTTTTCGAAATGGCATCGCAGTGGATGTTATGGCAGGTGAATCCGGACTGGCAGACAGATGAGCGCTATCACTGGGAAGCTTTTACAAAGTTGACGCACAAGGCTTATCTGCACTTAGAGAATATTTACCATTCACCGTATATTCTGGAATATTGGGGAATGAAACGAGGTCGTCCGATTATTGCAGAGCTTTTCCGTCGGGGCAAGAGAGGGGAAGACCCGGTGATGACTTACAAGCGCATGACGGGATTGTCGCAGGAAGCTTTCTGTGATGAGATGTTTGATGCCTGCCGGCATTTGATTAACTGGGATTTTGACAGGGTGTGGAAGAACACGCGTCCTTATGCGAACAAGTACACTTGCAAGTTGACAGCCCAATCGGATGGATGGTATCAGGTGGCCGCCGAAAATTGTCCGGAGAATTATGGATTTAATGCCATTCCGCTGAGGGTGCCGGAACCGGGAACAAAGGTGGAGTTGCAGTTTGAAGGATTAAATGGAAAGCAGGACGGATATGTATCGGTGCATCCGGAAAAGGCTGGTTGGCGATATGGGTTTGTAGCTGTCAAAGCCGACGGGAAGAGTATATATGGTGAAATGTCTGCCGATAAGAAAGGAAAACTCACTTTTGAGATGCCTGAAAACGAGAAGTTCGTATATTTGTGGCTTGTAGTGATGGGAGCACCGGAGGAGCATTGGATGAATCCCTCACCGGAAAGTGGGGAAAAAGATGCACAGTGGCCTTATCGCATCAGACTGAAAGGAACGGATTTAAAGAACTAATTTTATTGGGGTATGTTTGCAAAAGAAACGTATGTCGCTCGCAGGCGGCAATTAAAGGAGAGCATAGGCTCCGGTTTACTGCTCTTTTTAGGGAATGACGAGTGTGGAATGAATTATGAAGACAACACGTATAATTATCGTCAGGATTCTTCATTCCTCTATTTCTGGGGATTGTCATACGCTGGTCTGGCGGCTGTAATTGACATTGACGAAGGCCGTGAAATCATTTTTGGCGATGAGCTGACCATTGACCATATTGTGTGGATGGGAACGCAGCCAACTTTACACGAGAAGGCACAGCGGGTAGGAGTGACGGAAACCTTGCCACTGGCTGAACTGAAGAAATATGTAGAGAAGGTGGTGGCACAGAAGCGTACGGTGCATTATCTTCCGCCTTATCGGGCAGAACATCGCCTGAAACTGATGGACCTGTTAGGGGTAAAGCCGGGAGCAGAGATGCCTTCTATTCCGTTTATTAAAGGGATTGTGAATCTGCGGAATTATAAGACGGAAGAAGAGATTGCGGAGATTGAACGTGCATGTGATGTGACGGCTGAAATGCATCTGGAGGTAATGCGTGTGCTGCGTGTCGGGATGAAAGAACATGAGGTGGCTGCGGCATTGGAAGCAGTGGCTCAGGCGCATGGATGTAACTTGTCTTTCCCGACCATTGCTACGGTATGTGGACAGACTCTTCATAATCATTATCATGGGCATACGGTAAAGGAAGGGGATATGTTGCTGGTGGATGCCGGAGCTGAGACGGCCATGGGGTATGCAGGTGATATGTCTTCTACCATCTGTGCAGGAAAGAAATTTACCAGTCGTCAGAAGGATATTTACGACATTCAGGTGGCTGCGCATCAGGCGGCGGTGAATGCCTTGAAGCCCGGGGTATATTTCCGTGATGTGTATGATTTGTCCTGCCGGGTAATTTGTGAAGGCTTGAAAGGGCTGGGACTGATGAAAGGAAATCCGGCAGATGCGGTAGAGCAGGGGGCACATGCCATGTTCTTCCCTTGCGGATTGGGACACATGATGGGGCTGGATGTGCATGATATGGAAAATCTCGGGGAGGTATGGGTTGGCTATGACGGACAGCCTAAGAGTACGCAGTTCGGGCGTAAGTCGTTGCGCTTGGCTCGTAAGCTGGAACCGGGTTTTGTGTTGACCATTGAGCCGGGTATCTATTTTATTCCGGAACTGATGGATTACTGGAAAGCAGAGCACCGTTTTACTGATTTCATCAATTATGAGAAACTGGAAACCTATCGGGATTTTACGGGACTGCGTAATGAAGAGGATTACCTGATTACGGCTACCGGAGCACGAAGACTGGGTAAGAAGATTCCTTTGACAACGGAAGAAGTGGAGGCAATGAGATGACGAACGATAGTAAAGCGATTGCGTGTGCTTGTGTGGCGGTGTTAAGCTGGTCGACGGTAGCCACGGCTTTCAAGATGGCCTTGCGTTATCTGACGCATTTCGAGATGTTGTGGGTAGCCAGCCTGACTTCGCTGGTGATATTTGCGGTGTTGCTGACTGCACAGCGGAAATGGAGATTGCTTGGGAATCTGACGGGGAAACAATGGTTGTATTATGCCGGACTGGGATTGCTGAATCCGGTGGCTTATTACTTGGTGCTGTTCAAGGCATACGACTTGCTTCCTGCGCAGGTGGCGCAGCCTATTAATTATGCCTGGCCGATTGTGCTGCTGATTTTATTGGCTTTGTTTGCCGGACAACCTATACCTAAGAAGAAATATATCGGTATGTTTGTTTCTTTGGCGGGAGTCGCATTGATTTCAATCGGTACCGGATTTAACGGAGAGATGAGTGTATCAACAGAGGGGTTTCTGCTGGCGGCACTGAGTGCTGTGCTGTGGGCTACCTATTGGATGCTGAACAACCGGAATAAAGTACAGACGGATGGTAGTGTGGTTTTGTTTCTGACCTTCTTGTTTGGGTCGGTTTATTTGTCGGTAGGAGCTTTGTTCTGCGGGTTGAACTTGAGCTCGCTGACCGGTGTGCTGTCGGGTATGTACGTCGGAGGATTTGAAATGGGAATTCCTTTTATATTCTTCGGGCTGGCTATGCGGAAAACTTCCAATCCGGCATTGATAAACCAGTTGTGTTACTTGTCGCCCTTCATGTCATTGTTCTTCATTTCTGTCGTGCTGGGCGAGCAGATTGTGTTTACTACTTACATCGGACTGGTGATGATTGTGTTGGGAATCGTCTTCAATCAGTATTTCGTAAAAAGTTCCAATCAGGCAAAAATCGTCCAATAGGATGAAAAAATAGTATAGAATCGCCTCTCCTGAGTGCAGGAGGGGCGATTTTGGGATAATATTGTTATCGTTTCAGACTTCAATGGCAGGGAGTTATTCGTTTATCCTTTTTCTTTGCAATTGGAAAAATATTCTATAATATGAAAAATACATCGTTAATCGTAAGTGCTGTTTTATGGCTTTGTGGTTGTCTTTCTGTGATGGCGGCCGGAAATAAAGTATATGTGGTGCAGTCGCCCGGCAAGCAGTTGAAAGTGGAAATCTCTGCGGGTACGGACGGACTGATTTATTCTGTATATCATAAAGACTCTCTTATTGTTGTTGATAGTAAATTAGGGTTAATTCAAGAAGGAAAGACACCTGCTCTGGCGGGTGTGGCAAAAGTGATTTCTGCCAAGACTAAAAAGATTTTTCAGGACATTGATGCACCTTTTTATCGCTTCAAGTCGTTTCAGGCAGTTTGCAATGAAATGAACTTGAAGCTGAGAGGTGACTATGGAGTGTATTTCCGTGTCTACAACGAAGGAGTGGCTTATCGTTTTTATACCTCTTCCAAGGAGAATTTGATTATCAAAAATGAAATTGCGGAATTCCGGTTTGCGGGGAATTATACAGCTTATTTGCCGTATTCTACGAATAAGGAAAAACCGATGGCAATGGCTTTTCAAAATACGTATGAGATGAAACCGTTGTCGGAGGCTCCACAGGAACTGGCTTTTTTGCCGGTAACGGTGGACTGCAAGCAGGCAAAGGTGACACTGCTGGAGTCGGACTTGGAAGCTTATCCGGGAATGTTTGTGCAGCCGGATGGAAAGCAGGCATTGAAAGGTGTGTTTGCTCCTTATCCGAAAAAGACGGATTTCTATCCTTGGCGTAAGCAGAAGTATGTGACGGAAGCGGAGAATTACATTGCACGCGTAAAAGGAAACCGTACGTATCCGTGGCGTATCTTGGCTATAACTGAGAAAGATACGGAAATGCCAGTGAATAATCTGGTATATGCATTGGCTTCTCCTAACCGCATTGGAGACTATTCCTGGGTAAAGCCGGGTAAGGTAGCATGGGACTGGTGGAATGACTGGAACTTGAAAGGGGTATCTTTCAAAGCAGGTATCAATATGGATACATATAAGTATTATATTGATTTTGCTTCCCGGAACGGGTTGGAATATGTCGTATTGGATGAAGGTTGGTATGACCCGAAGAGCGGGGATATGCTGACAGTGATTCCTGAACTGGATTTGTCGGAATTGATTCGATATGGAAAGAGCAAGGGAGTGGAGCTGGTACTCTGGACGGTGTTCAATGTGCTGGATTCACAGTTGGACGAGGCTTGCCGGAAATATGCAGAGATGGGAATCAAGGGCTTTAAGGTGGATTTCCTTGATCGGGATGACCAGACTGCGGTGGAAATGATTTATCGTATTGCGGCAAAGGCGGCAGAATACAAACTGATATTGGATTATCACGGAATCTATAAGCCAACCGGTTTGAATCGTACCTATCCGAATGTGGTAAATTATGAAAGCGTGTTCGGTATGGAAGAGATGAAATGGAGTGAGGCGGAGAAGAACATGCCGCTTTATGACGTGACTTTCCCGTACATCCGTTTGATGGCTGGCTATGTGGACTACACACCGGGGGCTATGCGGAACCTGTCGAGGCGTGATTTCCAGCCTATGTATTCCAGTCCGGCCAGTATGGGTACACGATGTCATCAGTTGGCTGCTTACATTGTGCATGACTCTCCGTTTACGATGTTGTGTGATGCACCGACAAATTATTTGAAGGAACAGGAATGTGTGGATTTCATCAGTTCGATTCCGGTGGAGACAGATTCTACCTTTATTTATTCAGGCAAACTGGGTGAATCGATTGTGACGGTTCGCAAAAAAGATATTAACTGGTATATCGGAGGTATGACAAACTGGGATGAGCGTGAGGTGACACTGGACTTCTCTTTCTTGGGTGAAGGAGAGAAGTACCAATGTACTTTGTTCAAGGACGGTGTCAATGCGTCTCGCCAGGCAGAAGATTATGTGAAGGAAACATTTGTGGTAGATGCTCATACCAAACTGCCTATCCATTTGGCTTCTGGAGGAGGATTTGCCTTAAAACTGGAACGTACTTTTGTGACGGAAGTGAAACCTTCGGCTGTACCTGCGGGAAAAGGAATCCCTTCTTTCTATAAAAAATACCTGGAAGTAGACGGATTATATATTGTGTCATCTGATAAGGTACGTGATGAGGCTCTGGAAAAGGCGTATGAGATTGTATCGCTGATGCTGGCAAAGCGTCCGGATATCAAGCGACACATGGTAAGCAAAGGATGTCATGTGATGATTATCGGGGAACACGAAGAAGTGTGTGATTTGCCGGAATATGCACATATCTGCAACACACCGGAGAATATCGCTTTCTGGAATAAGCGTGCCAGAGGTTTTGGCGGTGCTCCGGAAGATGATTTTTCGGCCAGCTGTGGAGAAGAGAATGTGTTGGCTTTCCCGGGTGACAAGTATGTGGGAGAAAATATCCTGATTCATGAGTTTGCACATCTGATTCATACCATTGGTATTGTAGGTGTAGAACCTGATTTCAACGACCGGTTGGAGCAGTGCAGACAAAATGCCATTGCCAAGGGATTGTGGAAGGATACGTATGCTATTTCAAATAAAGAAGAGTATTTTGCAGAATGTGTGCAGTCGTTCTTCAACTGTAACCGTTATTCGGAGACTCCGAATAAAGTACACAATGCCATGAACCGTCGCACGAAACTGAAATCGTATGATCCTGACATGTATCAGTTGCTGAAAGAGTATTTTTATGAAATAGAGATACCTATTTTAAACGAGGTTCACCCATAATGATAAGGAATGGCACCAATACAATTTGTAGCTTTGGGGAGAATCTCTTCTTAAAAAATAAACGGAAATAATAATCTATAAATATGAGTAACACCATGAAAAAATTTGTGATTTCTGCTCTGCTTTTTTCGTTAATAGGAGGTGGGGCATACGCGCAGAAGAAGGCTTCTGCACACGGTTATCCGATTGATCCGGTTCCGTTTACTTCGGTAAAACTGACGGATTCTTTCTGGGGACAGCGTTTGAAAGCCAGCCGTGAAGTAACTATTCCATTGGCTTTTAGCAAATGTGAAGAAACCGGACGCTACAAGAACTTTGAAATGGCTGCTCATCCGAGTGAAAATAATAAGGTGACAGGCTACTCATTTGATGATACGGATGTGTATAAGACTATTGAAGGAGCCAGCTATCTGCTTCAGACTTATCCGGATAAGAAACTGAAAAAGTATATTGATAGTGTACTGGTGATTGTGGCTGCAGCACAGGAACCTGACGGTTATTTGTATACCTCGCGTACCATGAATCCTGCACATCCGCATGAATGGGCAGGTAGCAAACGTTGGGAGAAGGTGGAAGATTTGAGTCATGAGTTTTATAATTTGGGACACATGGTAGAAGGTGCCATTGCGCACTATCAGGCTACGGGACAACGGAATTTCCTGGATATAGCCATTCGTTATGCAGACTGTGTCTGCCGGGAGATTGGTGACAAACCGGGGCAGCAGGTACGTGTGCCAGGTCATCAGATTGCAGAGATGGCATTGGCTAAGTTGTATCTGGTAACAGGTGAACAGAAATATTTGGACCAGGCTAAATTCTTCTTGGATAAGCGTGGTTATACTTCTCGTCGGGATGAATACAGTCAGGCTCACAAACCGGTAATTGAACAAGATGAGGCAGTAGGACATGCAGTGCGTGCTGCTTACATGTATTCTGGTATGGCCGATGTGGCTGCTTTGACTGGTGATACTGCTTATATTCATGCCATCGACCGTATTTGGGATAACATTGTTTCTAAGAAACTGTATATCACCGGAGGTATTGGTGCGACAAACAACGGGGAAGCTTTCGGAAAGAATTATGAGCTTCCTAATATGTCGGCTTACTGTGAAACTTGTGCGGCTATCGGTAATGTATATATGAATTACCGTTTGTTCCTCTTGCACGGAGAGTCCAAGTATTACGATGTGCTGGAACGTACTTTGTACAATGGGTTGATTTCAGGCGTATCTTTGGATGGTGGCGGTTTCTTCTATCCGAATCCGTTGGAGTCTATGGGCCAGCACCAGCGTCAGCCTTGGTTCGGTTGTGCTTGTTGTCCGTCTAATATCTGCCGTTTCATTCCTTCTGTTCCGGGCTATGTTTATGCAGTAAAAGGGAAAGATGTATACGTAAACTTGTTTATTGCTAACAATGCTACTTTGCAGGTAAACGGAAAGAAGGTTACACTTTCACAAACTACATCTTATCCATGGAACGGGGATATTACATTGGCCGTAGACCGTAACTCGGCTGGACAGTTTGCCATGAAGATTCGTATTCCGGGATGGGTACGCAATCAGGTAGTTCCGAGTGACTTGTATACTTATACCGATGGTGTGCGTCCGAAATACAGTGTGAAGGTGAACGGTGAAGAAGTGAAATCAGACTTGCAGAAAGGTTACCTGACTATCGACCGTAAATGGAAGAAGGGAGATAAGGTAGAAGTTCACTTCGATATGAACGTGCGTACGGTAAGAGCGAATGGAAAGGTGGAAGCTGACCGTGGTCGGGTATCTGTAGAACGTGGTCCGATTGTATATTGTGCAGAATGGCCAGACAACGATTTTGACGTTTTGAGTGTATTGATGAACCGCACTCCGAAATTTGAAGTTGTAGAAAAACCGGATTTGTTGTATGGTATCAATCAGATTAAGACTCAGGCTCAGACATTGGAATACGATGAATCAGGCCGTCTGGTCGCAAAAGATCATACACTGACCATGATTCCATATTATGCATGGGCACATCGTGGAGCGGGAAATATGGCAGTGTGGTTGCCGAATGAAGTAAGTGCTACTCGTCCGGTTGCTATCCCGACATTGGCATCGAAGAGTAAGGTAGATGCCTCACATAAAGTTACCTCATTGTCTTCTATTACAGATGGGCTGATTCCCAAAGATGAGAATGACCGTACAATCCCGTATTATCATTGGTGGCCGAAAGAAGGTACTACAGAATGGATTTCATACGAATTCCCGGAAGAAATGGAAGTTTCCACTTCTACGGTGTATTGGTATGATGATGCTCCTTGGGGAGGTTGCCGTGTACCGAAGTCTTGGAAAATCTATTATAAGGATGCTTCAGGCAATTGGGCTCCAGTTCAGAATATTACAGCGTATGGGGTCCAGAAGGGCAATCCCAATACCGTAGACTTTGAACCGGTGAAGACAAAGGCCGTGAAACTGGAGGTGGTACAGCCGGATAAGAATTCTTCTGGATTGTATGAGTGGGAAGTGAAATAACCATGATAATTAATAGATAATAATGCAATCAGATTCGGGACTTTGGGTTTTCTTTGGTATGACTGGAGAAAACCTGGGGTCTCGAATTCTCTAATATCATAGAATAGAATGGAAAATAATATGTTTAAATCAGGTGTTTTGCTATTTGCATTAGGAAGTATGTCTTGTATCTCACTTTGGGCACAAGGCACGGTAGAAGATTACAACCGTGCGTATGCGCTGCGAGAGAAATACAATGCCAAGCACGTGCTGTATGCAGGTGTGGTTCCGCATTGGGTAGATCAGACTTCTGCTTTCTGGTATGTACGGCAGACGGAAAAGGGAAAAGAATATGTGAAGGTAGATGCTGCATCGAAAAAACGTACGGCATTGTTTGACCAGCAGAAAATGGCGGCTGCTTTGACAGAAAAAGCAGGACGTGCAATAAATGCCTATAATCTTCCGCTTCAGAATTGCCGGTTAAATATTTCATTAGATACGTTACGCTTCCAATTGGACGGGAAGTTTTGGGCTTACAGCATCAAAAATAACCGTTTGTTGGATGAAGGAGCCATACCTCCTCGTGGAAAGGAACGTCACTGGATGGAAGTAGACGATGAGAAAGAAGGGCGCCCGGTTACCTCACCGGATGGTAAGTGGACCGCTTTTATCAAAAATGACAACGTATATGTTCGCGAAGTGGCTACAGGCAAAGAGAAGCAGCTGAGTCAGGATGGAACGTTGAGTAATTACTATTCTTCGTATATCCAGTGGTCGCCCGATTCCAAGTCGGTGGTATCTTGTCGGATTCGTCCGGTAGAAAAACGTTACGTATATTATGTGGAATCTTCTCCTGCCGATCAGGCACAACCCAAATTGCATAAGCAGGAATATGCAAAACCTGGAGACGAGCTGCGTTTCAAGGTGCCTTGTATTTTCGAAGTAGAATCCGGCCGTCGTTTGATTCCTTCTACGGAGCTGTTCAGCCATCAATATGAATTGTCTGGTCCGATGTGGAATGCGGATAGTAGAGCCATTACTTTCGAATACAATGAACGTGGGCATAAAGTATATCGTGTGTTGGAAATGTCGGCAGTGGATGGCAGTGTGCGTACGTTGATTGAAGAAAAGGAAGAAAAATACGTGAACTATCCTCGGATTTACCGTAACTATCTGAGCGATGGCAAGCGGATTATCTGGTCAAGTGAGCGGGATAATTACAACCATTTGTATCTCTACGACCGGGCTACCGGAAAGCCTTTGAATCAGATTACGAAAGGCGAGTGGTATGTTCGTGGAGTGCAGCATGTGGATGAGACCAATGAAGTGATTTACTTTTCGGCTAATGGTATGAAAAAAGGCGAGGACCCGTACTTGATTCATTATTATAAAATCAATTTTGATGGAAGTAACCTGGTGGAACTGACTCCGGAAGAGGGAATGCACCAATGCTGGTATTCATCCGACTATAAGTATCTGGTAGATGTGTATAGCAAAGTAGACCAGGCTCCGATTGCTGTGCTTCGTGATGCAAAGAACGGAAAAATCCGTATGCAGCTGGATAAAGCCGATATTTCTGCTTTGCTGGCCAATGGCTGGAAGGCTCCGGAAGTATTTTCAGCCAAAGGACGTGATGGAAAAACGGATATGTGGGGAGTGATTTATCGCCCGTCTAACTTTGATCCGTCGAAGAAATATCCGGTAATTGAATACATTTATTCCGGACCGGGTGACCAGTATGTACCAAAGACTTTCTCTTCTTATAACTGGTGGATGACGTCGCTGGCTGAACTGGGATTCATTGTGGTACAGGTAGATGGTATGACCACTTCTTTCCGTTCGAAAGAATTTGAAGAAGTTTGTTACAAGAACCTGAAAGATGCCGGATTGCCCGACCATATAGCCTGGATTAAAGCTGCTGCGCAGAAATATCCTTATATGGATATTGACCGGGTAGGAATTTTCGGTTGCTCTGCCGGAGGACAGGAGTCTACCGGGGCTGTGTTGTTCCATCCGGAATTCTACAAGGCTGCCTATTCGGCATGTGGATGTCACGACAACCGTATGGATAAAATCTGGTGGAATGAACTTTGGATGGGATATCCGGTAGATGAATCCTACAGTGCTTGTTCCAATGTAGACAATGCTCATCTGCTGAGTCGTCCGTTGATGCTGGTCGTAGGCGAACTGGACGATAATGTAGATCCTGCTTCTACCATGCAGGTGGCCAATGCTTTGATAAAAGCCAATAAAGATTTTGAACTGGTAGTTATCCCGGGAGCTCACCACACGATGGGAGAGGACTTTGGCGAACACAAGCGTTATGACTTCTTTGTCCGCCATTTGATGGGAATCACTCCTCCCTCATGGGATAAAGTGAAGACAGGAAAATAACTTGTGGCAGGTCAATGGGTCATTCATTTCGGTGAATGGCCCATTCTGCTATATCTTTGATTACTTTCTCTGACACCCGTCCGGGGTGATTGTATTCCATAGGGGTGGACTTCCCGGTGCCTTCCATGAAACAATGGTTTAAAGACGGATACGACCGGAAAGTTACGTTGGGTTTACCGAACATTCCGAGTTTCCACATTGCAAAATCCTGCATGGTTACCTGATAATCGCGTTCTCCCTGTAAAAAGAGCATGGGGATAGTCAGCGAATGGGCTGTCATGACAGGAGCGTACTTGTCCAGATAGTCCCAGTAAGCTTCAGGAGCGCTGGCCTTGATTTGCTGATATTGCTGCATGAGGAGTTGTTCGTCAGTATCTCCGTTCAGTGAAGCCAGATAGTGCAACTGTTCTTTAAGGATGTCATCTTGCGGACGGGAAGGGGCAGCCAGCAGGATAAGACCTTTTACGGAAGGACAACGTGTAGCAATGAGAGGAGCCAGTAATCCTCCCAGGCTGTGCCCTGCAATGAAGACTTTCTGCGCGTCAACAAATGGAAGGGAGGCTGCAAGCTGGCTGGCAGAGATGGCGTCTTCTATCACTTCCTCTTCTGGAGTAATATCCTTTCCTTTTGGAGAAGCCGATTTCCCATACACATACGTACGTTTATCATAACGTAGAACGGCTACACCTTGTGAGGCTAATCCCCAAGCCATATCCTGATAAATCTTGTTGGGGCCGATTTGTCCGTCCTTATTATGAGGTCCCGAGCCTTGTAATAAGATTACGATGGGAAGATTGTTTTTTCCTTTAGGCCGGGTGATGACGCCAGGCAGTTTGTACGTACCGGTGACAACCTCTATGGGTGATTCTTCCAGGTGAATACTGTCGAAAGGGATTACTTGTGGCTTTTCTTCGGCTGGAACAGGCAGCAGGCGAAGTCCGTTTACTTTTCTTTCCTGATTGAATGCGACCATAAAGCGTATAGGGGCACGTTCAAATTTCAAGTCGCTGTAATAGACTATTGTTCCGCCAATGGCATCTTGCTTCCATTCTTTTTCTTCCACCAGCGTTCCGAGCTGTTGCTCCATTTGTGACCACATATTGTTTAATTGTGACAGGGGAACTGCTTGTTGCATTTTAGCGTCGAAGCAAGCGTATATACTGTCACTTTGTGCATTTTTCATCCATTGCAGAATCTGTTGTGCACGTTGCATATTATTCTGCTGGGCATGAGCCTGCAGGCAGGCTGCCAGTAATGCGATAGAAAGCCATTGTATATTTTTCATATAGGATAATAATTTGAAGGCTAAGATAATAAAAGTCTGTAATAACTATGTCGTGTATAGCTTGGTTTAGGTCAGGAGTAGAGAATTTTTAAAATAAAAGATTATTTTTGTCATTGATATGATAAAATAAAGTTGTACGCCTTAAAATTAAATCTAATGATAGAACCTGTTTATTCTGCTGCTGAAAATCGTTACGAATGTGGTATGCAGTATCGCCGTGCCGGGCGTAGTGGAGTGATGCTGCCCGCCATTTCTTTGGGATTATGGCATAATTTTGGTGATGTAGATACACTTTCACTTAGCCGGAAAAAATTGCACTATGCGTTTGATCATGGAATTACACATTTTGACTTGGCTAATAATTACGGACCTTCTTATGGCTCAGCCGAAGAAACCTTTGGACAGATTATGAAGTCATCGTTCGCTCCCTATCGGGATGAGTTGTTTATTTCCACGAAGGCGGGTCATGACATGTGGCCAGGCCCGTATGGCAACTGGGGTTCCAGAAAACATCTGATGGCCAGCTTGGATCAGAGCTTGAAGCGGATGAATCTGGATTACGTGGATGTATTTTATTCTCATCGGTATGACCCGGATACGCCGTTGGAAGAAACTCTTCAGGCATTGGTTGATATTGTACGCAAGGGAAAGGCTTTGTATGTCGGCCTGTCTAAATACCCGTTGGATGCCTATCTGCTTGCATGTCATTATCTGAGAGAACGGGATGTGCCTTGCCTGCTGTATCAGGGACGGTATAGTATGCTGGTACGCGAACCGGAATCTCAGGGGATATTGAATGCCGTGAAGGAAAATGGAAGTGGGTTTGTGGCTTTTTCTCCTCTGGCACAAGGCTTGCTGACTAACCGTTATCTGAACGGTATTCCGGATGATTCTCGTATAGCAAGGGGTGGCTTCCTGAAAAAAGAGGCGTTTACGCCGGAAGTGTTGAGTAAGATACAAGCTTTGAATGAACGGGCGGCTATGCGTGGACAGTCACTGGCCGAAATGGCTCTGGCCTGGTTGTTGAAAAACGAAACTGTGACTTCTGTGACTGTAGGGGCCAGTTCGGTTGAACAGCTGGGAGATAGTTTGAAAACTTTGAATCATCTTTCATTTGAAGAAGAGGAACTTCATGCAATCGAAAAAATTCTGATGTAGCCGGCTAACTTCATGTGTGTAAGGTGAAAAGGGAAATGAAAAAAGTGAGTAGCCTGTTTGTTAAAACAATATAATTATAGGCAGCTCACTTTTTTTGCTATGAACATTCATATAAATTTGCTCCTCTGAAACACACTCGTTTTTATATATGGATGAAATAATCATTATTATCGGGTTGATAGTACTGAACGGTATTTTCGCCATGTCTGAGGTGGCATTAATATCAGCCCGAAAATCCCGGTTGTCGACAGATGTAAAAAAAGGGAATAAATCTGCTCGCGTAGCATTGAAACTGGCAGGGGACCCAGATCGTTTTCTTTCTACAGTTCAAATTGGTATTACATTAATCGGTATTCTGACCGGTATCTATTCGGGTAATAAGATTGCGGTCGACCTGACGAATCTGCTTATCTCATGGGGAGTTGCTTCTTCTTATGCTTTTGGACTGGCACAGGGAATAATTGTAGTGATAGTAACTTATCTTACTATTATTTTTGGTGAGTTGGTGCCTAAACGTATTGGTATGAGCATGGCCGAGAGAATGGCTAAGCTGGTGGCACGGCCTATGAATGTGCTGGCAAAAGTGGCTTTACCCTTTGTCTGGCTGTTATCTAAGAGTACGGAAGCAATCTTTAATCTGTTGGGTATCAAGGATACCGACAGTAAAGTGACAGAAGAGGAAATCAAGTCTATTATCAAAGAAGGAGCTGATGATGGGGAAGTACAGCCTGTGGAACAGGACATTGTACAGCGTGTATTCTTGTTGGGCGATTTGAAAGTAGGCTCCATTATGACGCATAAGAGTGACATTGTGGCGCTTGAGAGTGGAATGACGGCGGCTGAAGTGAAAGCAGTACTGGTGAACGAATTGTATGAGTTTTATCCGGTGACGGAAGATGGTGACCTGGATAGGGTGAAAGGGGTGGTAAACCTGAAGGATTTGGTATTACATCTTTCTGAAGCGAATTTCAATCTGCCGGCTCTGACGCATGAGGCTACATTCTTTCATGAAAACATGAATGTGTACAAGGCTCTGGAGCAGATGAAGGCCCAGAAGATAAGTCGTGCTCTGGTTTGTGATGAGTTTGGAGCTTGCGTGGGAATTATCACCTTGCGTGACATTCTGGAAGGCTTGGTCGGTTCTATGGACGATGCTGGGGAGGAACCGGATATTATCAAGCGAATCAATAAGGATGGCTGGCTGGTAGACGGGCAGTGTCCGTTGTATGATTTCTTGTGCTATTTTAATCGTCAGGACCTCTTGGAAGATGTAGACTATCATACGGTAGGAGGGTTAATTCTGCAGCATTTACAGCATATACCACAAAGTGGAGAAACGTTGGAGTGGAATAATTTTGTATTGGAAGTGGTGGATATGGATGGAGCTCGAATTGACAAAGTGTTGGTTACCATTCCTTCTACGGAAAATGAGGAAGAATGTGAATTCTAATTTTTGAATTTTGGAAGAATAGTGAAAAAGTCTTTTGGATTATCCCAAAAGACTTTTTCACTTTGTTGTTAACCCCTTTGAATATTTCGTCTTGGTAGTTAATGTATGTTGTAAAACATTGTTTTTTAGCTTTGGGTTTTGCTGTTTCAAATAAAATAAATACTTTTGTACTGTGTTTTTCATAGTATTAGATTTAAGGTTAACAAAGGTTGGAGTTCAGCGGAACTCCTTTTTTTATGCCCTTTTCCGTATGGAATCCTTGTATTTTTTTTGATTCCTAAAAACGCCCTTGCGTTTGCTTTCAAACTCCTTTACGTTTTAATCAGAACGCCCTTGCGTTTCAATTCAAATGTACTTACGTTCTTTCCGGAACGCGCTTATGTTTTTTTAAGGCTGAATATGTGTCAGAAAATCCCACCGTTTCCATTAGAATGGTCCGTTTCTCCTTACACGCGCACGCATACACGCACGCACGAATTATATAATGTAGTGTTTTTTACACACAATTTCTCGCATAAGTAAAAAAATATGCTTTATAGCATAAAGAAAATCAGTGAGTTAGATAAAACCCTGAAAAAATATTGCAAAAAAGTGTGTGGTAAAAGTTGCAGAAACGGAAAAAGTCTGTACCTTTGCAACCGCTTTCGAGAGGGAGAGCCGCTGAAGATGACAGACTGAGTAAAGCTGAGGCTACGGAAGAGAGTGCCGGATGCTGCACCGAGTATCTTACCTTGCGGATGTGCAAGGGAGCGAGAAAAAGGATAAGCCGCACGCCTTCTGAAAACCTTCTGAAAATTTTTTTTTCAAAAAAAACTTTCGAAAAAATTTGGAGGTTACAAAAAACGCCTTACCTTTGCAAACGCTTTCCCGCTGAAACGGGGGCTTGAGAAAAGACAGTTCTTTGAAAGACTTTAGATAAACAGACTAGGATGTAGTACAAGAAGTAGTTCTATATATAATGCATATATGGGATGAACGGAAGACAACCGTCAATAACCCTTGGAAACAAGGAAAATGAAAAAATCGGTTTCCTGAACAGAGACAGAACATGCCCGAAAGGGTAGTAAAAATATTTTACAATGAGAGTTTGATCCTGGCTCAGGATGAACGCTAGCTACAGGCTTAACACATGCAAGTCGAGGGGCAGCATGATTGAAGCTTGCTTCAATTGATGGCGACCGGCGCACGGGTGAGTAACACGTATCCAACCTTCCGTACACTCAGGGATAGCCTTTCGAAAGAAAGATTAATACCTGATGGTATCTTAAGCACACATGTAATTAAGATTAAAGATTTATCGGTGTACGATGGGGATGCGTTCCATTAGGTAGTAGGCGGGGTAACGGCCCACCTAGCCTACGATGGATAGGGGTTCTGAGAGGAAGGTCCCCCACATTGGAACTGAGACACGGTCCAAACTCCTACGGGAGGCAGCAGTGAGGAATATTGGTCAATGGACGAGAGTCTGAACCAGCCAAGTAGCGTGAAGGATGAAGGTCCTACGGATTGTAAACTTCTTTTATAAGGGAATAAAACCTCCCACGTGTGGGAGCTTGTATGTACCTTATGAATAAGCATCGGCTAACTCCGTGCCAGCAGCCGCGGTAATACGGAGGATGCGAGCGTTATCCGGATTTATTGGGTTTAAAGGGAGCGCAGACGGGTCGTTAAGTCAGCTGTGAAAGTTTGGGGCTCAACCTTAAAATTGCAGTTGATACTGGCGTCCTTGAGTGCGGTTGAGGTGTGCGGAATTCGTGGTGTAGCGGTGAAATGCTTAGATATCACGAAGAACTCCGATTGCGAAGGCAGCACACTAAGCCGTAACTGACGTTCATGCTCGAAAGTGTGGGTATCAAACAGGATTAGATACCCTGGTAGTCCACACGGTAAACGATGGATACTCGCTGTTGGCGATATACGGTCAGCGGCTTAGCGAAAGCGTTAAGTATCCCACCTGGGGAGTACGCCGGCAACGGTGAAACTCAAAGGAATTGACGGGGGCCCGCACAAGCGGAGGAACATGTGGTTTAATTCGATGATACGCGAGGAACCTTACCCGGGCTTAAATTGCAAAGGAATAATCTGGAAACAGGTTAGTCTTCGGACCTTTGTGAAGGTGCTGCATGGTTGTCGTCAGCTCGTGCCGTGAGGTGTCGGCTTAAGTGCCATAACGAGCGCAACCCTCGCCGCCAGTTACTAACAGTTAAAGCTGAGGACTCTGGCGGGACTGCCATCGTAAGATGTGAGGAAGGTGGGGATGACGTCAAATCAGCACGGCCCTTACGTCCGGGGCTACACACGTGTTACAATGGGCGGTACAGAAGGCAGCTACCTGGCGACAGGATGCCAATCCCTAAAGCCGCTCTCAGTTCGGACTGGAGTCTGCAACCCGACTCCACGAAGCTGGATTCGCTAGTAATCGCGCATCAGCCACGGCGCGGTGAATACGTTCCCGGGCCTTGTACACACCGCCCGTCAAGCCATGAAAGCCGGGGGTACCTGAAGTGCGTAACCGCAAGGAGCGCCCTAGGGTAAAACTGGTAATTGGGGCTAAGTCGTAACAAGGTAGCCGTACCGGAAGGTGCGGCTGGAACACCTCCTTTCTGGAGCGAAACCGAAAAGGTTGGTTTCCACTTGTACTGCAGATGATGAGTTTGTTTAACGAAATAAAGAGAGAAAGATGAAGCCGAGTCGGTACAGACGAGGTTGAACTGAATCACAAAGCTAGTCCTATAGCTCAGTTGGTTAGAGCGCTACACTGATAATGTAGAGGTCGGCAGTTCAACTCTGCCTGGGACTACCCGAAAGGAAGAAAGAAAAAAACTTCCTTAAAATTTTGCAGGAACGAAGGAAAATGCTTACCTTTGCAGCCGCAAAAAAACGGGGGATTAGCTCAGCTGGCTAGAGCACCTGCTTTGCACGCAGGGGGTCAACGGTTCGAATCCGTTATTCTCCACAATAAAAACGGTCTATGACATGATGTAACAAGCAAAAAGTAATTTTAGTACGAAAGCTAAAAGTATATATCATCCCGCACGCATCGCAAGATGCGCGTGCACGTGATAAGGAAAGTAGGAAAGGGCGCATGGCGGATGCCTTGGCTCTCGGAGGCGATGAAGGACGTGATAAGCTGCGATAAGCTTTGGGGAGGTGCAAATAACCTTTGATCCAAAGATTTCCGAATGGGACAACCCGATATCCTGAAGGGATATCACCTTACATAGTAAGGAGCTAACGCAGGGAACTGAAACATCTTAGTACCTGCAGGAAAAAGAAAATAACAATGATTCCCCCAGTAGTGGCGAGCGAACGGGGAAGAGCCCAAACCACACATGTTACGGCATGTGTGGGGGTTGTAGACCACGGCGTTGCAAGAAATCTTGTGAGAAGAACAGCCTGGAAAGACTGACCATAGACGGTGACAGTCCGGTATTCGAAGCAAGACGAAGCATAGTGGTATCCTGAGTAGCGCGGAACACGAGGAATTCTGCGTGAATCTGCCGGGACCATCCGGTAAGGCTAAATACTCCCGAGAGACCGATAGCGAACCAGTACCGTGAGGGAAAGGTGAAAAGCACTTCGAACAGAAGAGTGAAACAGTACCTGAAACCGTGCGCCTACAAGCGGTCGGAGCACGAAAGTGTGACGGCGTGCCTTTTGCATAATGAACCCACGAGTTACCGTATTTGGCAAGGTTAAGGGTCATGAGGCCTGCGGCCGAAGCGAAAGCGAGTCTGAACAGGGCGTCAAGTCAGATGCGGTAGACGCGAAACCAAGTGATCTACCCTTGGCCAGGATGAAGTCTGGGTAACACCAGATGGAGGTCCGCACCAATAAGCGTTGAAAAAGCTTCTGGATGAGCTGAGGGTAGGGGTGAAAGGCTAATCAAACTTGGAGATAGCTCGTACTCCCCGAAATGCATTTAGGTGCAGCCTCGCGGGTTACTGATGTGAGGTAGAGCGACTGATTGGATGCGAGGGCTTCACCGCCTATCAAGTCCTGACAAACTCCGAATGCGCATCAGTTTTACCGCGGGAGTGAGGGCATGGGTGCTAAGGTCCGTGCCCGAGAGGAGAAGAATCCGGACTATCAGCTAAGGCCCCGAAATGACAGCTAAGTTAAACTAACGAAGTCTGATTGCTAAGACAGCTAGGATGTTGGCTTGGAAGCAGCCATTCATTTAAAGAGTGCGTAACAGCTCACTAGTCGAGGAATCGGGCGTGGATAATAATCGGGTATCAAGTTGTCTGCCGAAGCTATAGAATCAGCAATGATTGGTAGGGGAGCATTCCATTCTGCGTTGAAGGCGTGGCGTGAGCCATTCTGGAGCGTATGGAAAAGCAAATGTAGGTATAAGTAACGATAAAGGGGGTGAGAAACCCCCTCGCCGAAAGACTAAGGTTTCCTGATCAACGCTAATCGGATCAGGGTAAGTCGGGTCCTAAGGTTCAGCCGAACGGCGAGACCGATGGCAGAAACGGTTAATATTCCGTTACTACCTTTGAGGGTGACGTGGGGACGCAGGAGTGACACCGCCGCCGGCTGACGGAATAGCCGGTTAAAGAGTGTAGACGTCGATTTCCGCAGGCAAATCCACGGAAAGAGTCGAACTTGACAGTATGGAACGTCCTTCGGGACAATCCAATAGTGCGGGTAAGCAGACTGCCTAGAAAATCCGCTAAACATAACTTCAGAGGTACCCGTACCGCAAACGGACACACGTAGTCGGGTTGAATATACTAAGGCGCTTGAGTGAATCACGGTTAAGGAACTAGGCAAACTGACCCTGTAACTTCGGGATAAAGGGTCCCTACCCAGAAATGGGAGGGCGCAGAGAATAGGTCCAGGCAACTGTTTAACAAAAACACAGGGCTGTGCCAATATGAAAGTAGACGTATACAGCCTGACACCTGCCCGGTGCTGGAAGGTTAAGAGGAGATGTCATCGCAAGAGAAGCATTGAATTGAAGCCCCAGTAAACGGCGGCCGTAACTATAACGTCCTAAGGTAGCGAAATTCCTTGTCGGGTAAGTTCCGACCTGCACGAATGGTGTAATGATCCGGACGCTGTCTCAACCGTGAGCTCAGTGAAATTGTAGTATCGGTGAAGATGCCGATTACCCGCGATGGGACGAAAAGACCCCGTGAACCTTTACTATAGCTTAGCATTGAATTTGGGCACGCGATGTGTAGGATAGGTCGGAGGCTTTGAAGCAGGCACGCCAGTGTTTGTGGAGCCGCTGTTGAAATACGACCCTTCGTTTGTTTGAGTTCTAACTTCGGTTTGAAGGACATTGCTTGGTGGGTAGTTTGACTGGGGTGGTCGCCTCCAAAAGCGTAACGGAGGCTTCTAAAGGTGCCCTCAGGACGATCGGTAACCGTCCGCAGAGTGTAATGGCAAAAGGGCGCTTGACTGGGAGACAGACAAGTCGAGCAGGTAGGAAACTAGAGCATAGTGATCCGGTGTTTCCGTATGGAAGGGACATCGCTCAAAGGATAAAAGGTACTCCGGGGATAACAGGCTGATCCTCCCAAGAGCTCATATCGACGGAGTGGTTTGGCACCTCGATGTCGGCTCGTCACATCCTGGGGCTGGAGAAGGTCCCAAGGGGTTGGGCTGTTCGCCCATTAAAGTGGCACGCGAGCTGGGTTCAGAACGTCGTGAGACAGTTCGGTCTCTATCTATCGTGGGCGTATGAAATTTGCGTGGCTCTGACACTAGTACGAGAGGACCGTGTTGGACTGACCTCTGGTTTACCGGTTGTGCCGCCAGGCGCATCGCCGGGTATCTAAGTCGGGATCGGATAAGCGCTGAAAGCATCTAAGTGCGAAGCCGGCCACAAGATTAGATTTCTTGAGGGTCGTTGAAGACGACAACGTTGATAGGATGCAGGTGTAAAGCTGGAGACAGCAAAGCCGAGCATTACTAATTGCCCGTCAGCTTTCCTTATCCGCGCGGAGCGGATGGAAGTCATCGAAAGGATGATATATACGTTTAGCATGAATGAAGTGCTGAAATTGCTTGCTTGTGAGTCATGAATACATAAATGATATTCAGGTGACTATTGCACGAAGGTTCCACCTCTTCCCATTCCGAACAGAGAAGTTAAGCTTCGTCACGCCGATGGTACTGCGCAAGTGGGAGAGTAGGTAGTCGCCGTCTTAACTGAAGCCCTGAGGTAGAGATACTTCAGGGCTTTTTTGTGTCCGTACGTCTGCGCGTCTGCGCCTGCGTCCGTTTCCGCTCCTTCCGCGGCAGGCCTCTTCCCTCTGCTGACGGTTTCTTTCCTTCCTTTCTTTCTTTCTTTCTTTCCCCCTTGCTATCCTTTGTTTCCTTACCGCTCACCCGGACGGCTCTCAGAAATGCGGCAGGAGACGTTTTCTCCGAAAAGGAGAGTCATTCTTCATCGGAAGCTCCGGATACGCTCAGAACGGGCGAAACAGCTTGAGAAGAGAAACTTGATTGGAGATATGTTTACTTCGCCATAGAACTATTTCCCTTCTACAACTTCCTGACATGTTTAGATAATTAAGAAGCTACTCTGGAAGCAGGGATAGATAGAAAGTCCGTATTGTGTTAACTTCCCTGAAGTATAAGGAATCGAGTAGGAGGAACGGGATTAATTCCCGTTCCGACCTCTCACACCACCGTACGTGCCGTTCGGCATACGGCGGTTCCCTAATTAACCTTTAAACACAGGATGATAGTACATCTTAAAAGTAGGGTAACCAGCTCGAAGCAAACGCTCATCCGACAAAGCCGCTTGTACAGTGGGATGACTTGCCATTCGCCAGTATTTCTTACGACAAAAGGCAGCCATTCGCACACGGCTCTCATCGGGAATAAGCTTCTTCAGATTTCGATACCGGGTTCGGACTCGTTTCCAAGACTTCCAAATACACATCCGTATGCGATGACGGAGCCAACCGTCCCATTCCTTTATCCTACTTTTGAGACCTGCAAACTTAAAATAGTTGAGCCAACCACGGATATACCAAGTCAAACGTTGTTTACGATATGCGTAGCTCCAGCCGTTATTACGGCTGGTGAGTTCACGTATCTTAATCTTCATCTTCTTGATACTATCGACATGGATGTAGAATTGGCATTTGCCATTTCTACGACCAAAGGCATAGGAAAGGAATTTGATGTCACGCATATAAGCAACATGGGGCTTATCCTTATTCACCTTTAGAAAAAGTTTCGTTTCAATAAAGGGAAGCAGATTATCCAATGTGCGTTGGGCGGAACGACGGCTTTTACAAAAGATGACCAAGTCATCAGCATACCGAACGAACAAATGCCCACGTCTCTCCAGCTCCTTGTCCAACTCATTAAGCATTATATTGCTTAATAAGGGGCTCAACGGACCACCTTGAGGAACTCCGACCGGACTGGCCTCTTTCTTGCCTCCTATAAGTACACCGGAGTTCAGATATTTATGAATCAGAGAAATGACACGACCGTCTTTGATGGTACGTGACAGGATTTCTATCAACTTACTATGGCAGACTGTATCAAAGAATTTCTCCAAATCCATATCGACCGTGAACACATAACCGGCAGAGATATATTCGCCACATTTTAATAACGCATCATGAGCACTACGATGAGGGCGGAAACCATAGCTGGTTGGTGAAAATTGAGGTTCATAAAGAGGTTGAAGCACTTGTGAGATGGCTTGCTGAATCAAACGGTCAACAACCGTGGGGATACCTAAGTTACGTGTCTTCCCATTCGACTTGGGAATCTCCACACGACGCACGGGGTTCGGATGGTAGTTACCATCATAAATGGAAGTTATTAGCTTATCCTTGTGGCAACGAAGATAAGGAAGCAACTCGTCCACTTCCATACGGTCAATGCCGCCAATACCCTTGTTACTCTTTACCTGTTTATAAGCAAGGTTTAGATTAGAAGGGGAAAGAATGTATTCCAATAACTCTCCTTTTTCCTGTTTAATGGCTGTAAGATGATTTTCAGTTATCCCAATGAAAGTCTGCATACCAATCAGCACTTCAGGTTCCACCCTCTGCGACGATTGGTCGGATAGAGTTTCTATGTTCTGCTTTCTTCCCATCATAAGGTAACATTCAGGTATCTTACATAATTAAGGTTCAGCCCTTCCCCATTATGGTGAGTAACAGGTACTATGGCTTCGGCTGACTTCTCACGACAAATCTTGTTTCAACCAGATACAGTTGTGGTGCATCTGTCCGTGAGACCTCCCCAGATAAGAACGTACGCTTTCATCTCATATACCCTCTGATTCTACTACATAGGGATTCGGATAGTTATAGGACTTTATTTTGTTTAGCAAACTTGTCCTCCAAATGTAGCCTTATAATCAGTTTCTGTTCGTAGAGCCGAGAGTTTGCCGCCAGCTTCCTTCAGATTCCTCCTCGCGAAGGACACCCTTGCCTTGGGCTAACGATTCCCACTATCAGGGCTCGTTCGGGACTTACACCCTATAGCGCACGCCCATGCTGGGCGTACTAAAAATTCCCCGGACTTCACAGTCCAGGGAATTCTTGATTGATTTCTATAATATAATTAGGTTAGTGAATCATTGTATTGGTGCCTTCCACAATTTTTCCGTTAGAAAATACGCATCGTACATTAATGTCTTTGTCAAGAATGACGATATCGGCGTCTTTCCCTTTCTGGAGGGTTCCTTTGCGTGAATCAATACCAATCAGTTTAGCAGGAGTTTCAGAAGCCATGCGAATAGCATCTGCTAATGGAATCGCTGCTTTCTTTACCATAGTTTGAATCAGTACATCCATCGTTGCCAAACTTCCTGCCAATGAAGAGTGGTCAGCTAATTTACATACTCCGTTTTCTATAATATATTTAGGGTCATCAATAGCTTCTCCATTGTTGGCTGCATACTTAAGTGCATCAGTAACCAGACAGGTTTGCTCTACTCCTTTGAGTTTGTAGACTAATTTTAGGATAGTGGCAGGCAAGTGAATGCCGTCGGCAATTACTTCCACGCTCATTCCGTCTGTCAGGTATACGCTTTCTACTGTACCCTCGTATTTATATTCGCGACGTTTATGAAATCCTGGCATCGCATTATAGAAATGTGCTGCATGGGTGAATCCAGCTTCAAATGCGGCTTTAATTTCTGGATATTCAGCTTCGGTGTGAGTGACTGCTGTCAGAATACCCTTTGAACGGGTATATCTTGCAAAGTCGTGTCCTCCGGGTAATTCTGGGCTGATGTCCCAACGTTTGATGCACTGTGTGCTTTCCAGCAATGGAATGTATTCCTCTGGATCTGGATCTTTCAGGAACTCTTCCCACTGTGCTCCAGCCATTTTTTTGTTAAGATATGGCCCTTCGATGTGAAGACCTTGGATAATGCTTCCAGGCGCTTTCATCAGTTCTTCACATGTATTTACTGCACGTTTGATATTGTCAAAGCTGGTAGAACTTAGTGTCGGGAAGATGGAGGTTGCTCCGTGGGTCAGATGGGCCTGGGTAGCCTTTTGAAAAGCTTCGGCAGTACCTTCTGTAAAATCATGTCCGGCACCTCCATGTGCGTGCATGCTTACGAATCCCGGTACGATATACATACCCTTGGCATCGATTACAGTTGCACCGATAACAGCCAGGTCGCTGTTGGTTACTTCCAGTATTTTCCCATCGCTGATAAGTACAGAACCGTCTTTCAGCCATCCTTGTGGAGTCAGGATATGACCATTTATAATTTGTGTCAACATAAGCGTCGAATAATTAAGTCATTAAAAAAGTTTATTGGTACCTTCCACCAGTTTTCCCATGGCCCATACGGCACGTACGTTCAGGTCACGGTCGAGGGCGATGATGTCTGCATCTTTTCCTCTTTCCAATGTACCTTTACGGTCGAGGACACCCATGATGCGGGCTGGTGTTTCTGAAGCCATTCTGACTGCATCTTCCAATGGAATCTCAGCTTTTTGTACCATGGTACGGATCAAGCGGTCCATGGTAGCGATGCTACCTGCCAGTGCAGAACGATCGGCTAGTTTACAAACTCCATCTTCAATGATGACACGAGGGTCAAAGGCTTCTTTGCTGTCGCTGGCTGCACATGCTAATGCGTCGGTAATCAGAGCTGTCTTTTCAACTCCTTTGATTTTGTGTACCAGACGGAGAATTGTAGGAGGTACATGTATACCATCGGCTACTACTTCTACCGTCATGTCGTCCATCAGATAGATACTTTCTACAGTTCCTTCATATTTATATTCGCGGCGTTTGTGGAACCCCGGCATTGCATTATAGAAATGAGTTGCATGGGTATAACCGGCATGGAATCCTGTATAGATATCCTCAAACTCAGCTTGTGTATGTCCTACGGCTGCCAATACCCCTTTTGATGTGATGTATTTACCAAATTGCATAGCACCTGGGAGTTCAGGAGCGGCATCCCAGCGTTTAATGCAGTGAGTTTCTTCCAAAAGTGGAATGTATTCTTCTGGATCAGGGTTTTTAATGTTTTCCGGCATCTGTCCTCCTGCCATTTTCATGTTGAAATAATGTCCTTCCAGATGAAGTCCCAGTACCGGACTGTCGGGTTCACTCATTAATTTTTCCGTAGTTTCAGCAGCGGCACGAATCATGGGAATTGTAGACGAAGAAAGCGTCGGGAAAATACTTGTGGTACCATGCTGCATGTGAGCTTTGATGGCTGCGCGGAATGCATCTTCAGAGCCTTCCATAAAGTCACGTCCACCTCCGCCATGTACATGGATCTCGACTCCTCCCGGTACGATATACATTCCTTTAGCATCGATGAGTGTAGCACCGACGATAGCCAGGTCACAGTTAGTTACTTCCAGGATTTTATTGTCTCTGATTAGTACAGAACCGTCTTTTAGCCAGCCTTGAGGTGTTAAAATACGGGCATTAATTATTTGAGTTAACATACGGATAAGGTTTTATTTCTTTGATATGTGCTGCAAAGTTACTTAATTTGCTAATTAAATGCGCTATTAATACTATATTTATTTATGATGATAGGGTTAATTATGTTAAAAGTCTATTCTTTTTAGGGTACAATACTGGGTATATAAAGAAAAAAGTAGAGAATATGAAAAGTTCAGCCAGTAGTCGAGTCTTAATATTAAGGGAATATAGGTATATTAAAATAGGTATTGAAGAGGTGAATTGTTGGATAAACAAGTATTTTTAATAAATAAAAAGTAGAAAGACTAGATAAAATGAATTATTATTTGTATCTTTGTCGCCCGATTTATATAGTATTGCGACTTGGGAAAACTTGCTACATATAAAATAGAATTGAAGAACATGAAGGAAAACTCAGCTCATTATGAGTTTTCACTGACAAATCAGTTCTTCGCAGATATTGATGCTCCGGAGATTCAAAAAGGAAAACTGCAGGTGCAGTTGGATGTGAAGAAAACAATGGGCATTTATGTCTTGAATTTCCATATTGAGGGTTCTGTAGTTGTGCCGTGCGATCGCTGCTTGGATGATATGGAGTTGCCGGTAGAAACGGATGACACATTGAAGGTAAAACTCGGACTCGAATTCTCGGACGAAGACGATATGGTGATTGTGCCAGAAGAAGACGGTTATATAAACGTCGCTTGGTTTATGTACGAGTTTATCGCATTGAGCATACCGATGAAGCATGTGCATGCTCCCGGAAAATGTAATAAAGGGATGATGGGAGCCTTGAACAAACATTTGCGTACTTCTGCGGATGAAGAAGATGAAATGGATGACTTCTTGGATGAGGAGGAAATGACAGATGAGCCTTCAGAAGCACGTGAGATAGATCCGAGATGGAACGAATTGAAGAAAATATTAGATAATAATTAAATAAAAGTTTAGAAAAATGGCACATCCTAAAAGAAGACAATCAAAAACGAGAACTGCGAAGAGAAGAACTCATGACAAGGCAGTTGCTCCTACTTTAGCTATTTGTCCGAACTGTGGCGAATGGCATGTTTATCACACAGTATGTGGGGCTTGTGGTTATTACAGAGGTAAATTAGCTATCGAAAAAGAAGCTGCTCTTTAATAACTTGACGCTTTGTAGAACATCTTTGCATGTTCTAGGGAAATTAAAGCCGGAGAGCCATTTCGGCTCCCCGGCTGTTTTTTATAAGCCACGAAATTAAGAAATGATGGAAAAAATAAATGCTGTAATTACGGGAGTCGGTGGATATGTACCTGATTATGTCCTGACAAACGAAGAATTGTCGAGAATGGTTGACACCAACGATGAGTGGATTATGACTCGTATCGGGGTGAAAGAAAGACGTATCCTGAACGAAGAAGGTTTGGGAACTTCATATTTGGCCCGTAAGGCTGCCAAGCAGTTGATGCAGAAAACGGACTCAGATCCGGCTTCTATTGATTGCGTGATTGTAGCTACTACAACTCCTGACTATCATTTCCCTTCTACTGCTTCTATTCTTTGTGACAAACTGGGATTGAAGAATGCGTATGCATTTGACTTGCAGGCTGCTTGTAGCGGATTCTTGTATGCCATGGAAACTGCTGCCAGCATGATTCAGTCTGGTCGTCATAAAAAAATTATCATTGTAGGTGCAGATAAGATGTCTTCAATGGTGAACTATGGAGACCGCGCTACATGTCCGATTTTCGGTGACGGTGCTGCGGCTTGCATGGTAGAAGCTACAACAGAAGACTATGGTATCATGGATTCTATCTTGCGTACAGATGGTAAAGGACTTCCTTTCCTGCACATGAAAGCAGGTGGTTCGGTTTGTCCTCCTTCTTATTTTACAATCGACAATAAGATGCATTATCTGTATCAGGAAGGTAGAACGGTATTCAAATATGCTGTATCTAATATGTCTGACGTAACGGCTCAGATTGCAGAACGTAATGGTTTGAACAAGGACAATATCAACTGGATTGTACCTCATCAGGCAAATCTGCGAATCATTGATGCGGTTGCTTCTCGTTTGGAAGTTCCATTGGATAAGGTAATGATTAATATCCAGCGCTATGGTAACACCAGTGCCGGAACTTTGCCACTTTGCTTATGGGATTATGAAAAGCAACTGAAGAAGGGCGATAATATCATCTTCACTGCGTTTGGTGCAGGATTTACCTGGGGTGCCTGCTATGTGAAGTGGGGTTATGACGGAAATAAATAAAGAAAGAATTAACACTACAGATAAAAAAACGCATCCCAATCGATGCGTTTTTTTGTCTGTGAACTAATATTTACTTATGCACAAAGCCGGATTTGTGAATATTGTAGGTAATCCGAATGTCGGAAAATCTACTTTGATGAACTTGCTGGTGGGGGAACGCATCTCCATCGCGACTTTCAAGGCTCAGACAACTCGCCATCGTATTATGGGTATTCTTAATACGGAGGATATGCAGATTGTCTTCTCTGATACTCCGGGAGTATTGAAGCCTAACTATAAGCTTCAGGAGTCTATGCTCAACTTCTCGGAATCGGCATTGGTGGATGCAGACGTGTTGCTGTATGTCACTGATACGGTGGAAAAACCGGACAAGAATGCGGAGTTTATGGAAAAGGTGCGCAACTTGAAGGTGCCGGTTTTGTTGCTGATTAACAAGATTGACCTGACTAATCAGGAGGATTTGGTTAAATTGGTAGATGAATGGCACGAGATGCTGCCTGAAGCGGAAATTATTCCTATCTCTGCAATGGCCAAATTCAATGTGAATGTGGTGATGAAGCGTATTAAGGAGCTGTTGCCGGATTCTCCTCCTTATTTTGGAAAGGATCAATGGACGGATAAGCCTGCCCGTTTCTTTGTAACAGAGATTATTCGTGAAAAGATCTTGTTGTATTATGACAAGGAGATTCCTTATTCAGTAGAGGTCGTAGTAGAACAGTTCAAGGAAGACGAGAAAAGCATCCATATCAATGCGGTGATTTATGTGGAGCGTGATTCTCAGAAAGGTATTATTATCGGGCGTCAGGGAAAAGCCTTGAAGAAAGTGGCTACTGAAGCACGTAAGACGTTGGAACACTTTTTCCGTAAATCCATTTACCTGGAGACATTTGTTAAGGTGGATAAGGACTGGAGAAGCTCTGACAAGGAATTGAAAAATTTTGGTTATCAATTGGATTAATATCGGCTGCGAAGCCGTAAATGAAGATAATTATGGGAAATTTAGTTGCGATTGTGGGACGTCCCAATGTGGGAAAGTCGACACTGTTTAACCGTCTGACCAAGAGTCGTCAGGCGATTGTAAATGAACAGGCCGGTACAACCCGCGACCGACAGTATGGTAAGTCGGAATGGCTGGGAAAGGAATTCTCAGTAGTAGATACCGGAGGATGGGTGGTGAACTCGGACGATGTATTCGAGGAGGAAATTCGCAAACAGGTAATGCTGGCGATTGATGAAGCTGATGTCATTCTGTTTGTAGTAGACGTAATGAACGGAGTTACTGACTTGGATATGGAAGTAGCCGAAATCTTGCGCCGTTCCAAGACTCCTGTACTTTTAGTAGCAAATAAAACGGATAATAATGACCTGCAGTATAATGCGGCTGAGTTTTATTCTTTAGGCTTGGGCGATCCTTACTGTGTTTCTGCTTTGAGTGGAAGTGGTACAGGCGATTTGCTGGACTTGGTGTTGAGCAAGTTCAAGAAGGAAACCCCTGAAATTTTGGATGATGATATACCTCGCTTTGCTGTGGTAGGACGTCCGAATGCCGGAAAGTCGTCTATTATCAATGCTTTTATAGGAGAAGACCGTAATATTGTGACGGAAATTGCGGGTACCACGCGCGATTCTATCTATACCCGTTACAATAAGTTTGGTTTTGATTTCTATCTGGTCGATACAGCCGGTATCCGTAAAAAGAATAAAGTGAGCGAAGACCTGGAGTATTACTCTGTAATCCGCTCTATTCGTTCAATCGAAAATTCGGATGTATGTATTCTGATGCTGGATGCTACACGTGGTATTGAAGGTCAGGATTTGAACATCTTCTCTTTGGTACAGCGAAACCAGAAAGGACTTGTGGTAGTTGTCAACAAATGGGACTTGATTGAGGATAAAACGGCTAAGGTAATGAAAGGATATGAAGATGCGATTCGCAATCGTCTGGCTCCTTTTACTGACTTTCCGATTGTCTTTACATCAGCATTGACAAAACAGCGTATTCTGAAAGTGCTTGAACTGGCGAAGGAAGTTTACCAGGCACGTACGACAAGAATCCCGACAGCTCGTCTGAACGAGGAACTTCTGCCGCTGATTGAGGCTTATCCGCCACCTTCAAATAAAGGAAAGTATATCAAGATTAAGTATATTACACAGTTGCCGAATACACAGGTTCCTTCATTTGTGTTCTTTGCCAACTTGCCGCAATACGTGAAAGAGCCTTACCGTCGTTTCCTTGAGAATAAGATTCGTGAACGCTGGAAGCTTTCGGGAACTCCGATAAACATCTTTATTCGTCAGAAATAAACGGTGAAACTATATAATCTCTTGTTGCTACTTGTGTAATACAAGGACAACAAGAGATTTTTTTGATAAAAATCAGCATTTTTCTTGTGTATTTAGAAAATTGTGTCTATCTTTGCACACGCAAACGAAAAACAAATGCCCAGATGGCGGAATCGGTAGACGCGCTGGTCTCAAACACCAGTGGAGTAACATCCATCCCGGTTCGACCCCGGGTCTGGGTACAGAGAGGTTGACTTGATTAAGTCAACCTTTTTTATTACCAATCAATTCTTATGCTCCATGAAAAATCGTATAGCAGAGCTTGATTATCTGAAATCCATCTTTATTTTATTGATGATAGTGTTTCATCTTGTATATATCGGTGACAAATATCCATACGCTAAAGCTTTGGTTTATACTTTCCACATGCCTGCTTTCTTGATTATTTCCGGCTATGTCATGAACATAGCCAAGGGGATACGTCCGTTTCTGCGTACGATGTGGTGGATTTTTATTCCATACGCTGTGATGGAAACAGGTTATGTCATCATGTCTGCTATTCTGCCGGTTCGTGAATCAGTGGAGCATTTAAGTGTTTCTCTGTGGCTGGATAAATTGTTCTTGCATCCTTTGGGGCCCTATTGGTATCTTCATACGTTGATGCTGTGTGGACTTGTTTATTTATTGGTGGACAAATTGGCTGGAAAGCGGAGTAATACTGTTTCCGTCTTAATTATACTGACTTTATGCTATGCCGTATTGTCAGCTTGTGGAATACTTTCTTTGATAAATGCGCTTTACTTTACCGCTGGAGTGGTTTTGAGACGGAGCTCACTTGACTTCCGTACTTTCTTTTCAGCTTCATTCTGGGCTTTGCTGCCTGTAATATGGTTGGCTGCTGATGAGACAAATCTGAATAAATCAACTCTTTCAGGGGCAGCTCTGACTTATCTGATGATTAGTTTTCTGTTGGCTGTATATCGCTGTTTCCCCGATTGTTTGAAAAGGGGATTGGGCTACATAGGCTCTCATACCTTTGTGCTGTTAGTGTTTTCTCCGGTATTTACAATGGCAGTGAAGCCTTTGGTACCTGTATTGGCTTTTGAACCTACCGGGATGCTCTTTTTATGTGTGTCCTTATGCTTCTGTGTAATCGGTTCGTTTGCGATAGCCTGGGTTATGGATAAGCTGAATTTATCCCGTTTCTTTTGGGGAAAAGCTCACATGCTTTCGTAGATAGACTTGGTTTGGTGACATCCTGTCAGTTCGTTGGAAAAAATGTGGTAAGAACTTTTCTGGCATCTTTTTTGTGGTTTATTTTATAGATGTTGAATTACTTACTTAAACACATAGAACTATGATTTCAGAAAAATTGCAAAATGCCATCAACGAGCAGATTACTGCGGAAATGTGGTCTTCTAACTTGTATTTGTCCATGTCTTTCTACTTGCAGAAAGAAGGTTTCGACGGTTTTGCTTCATGGATGCGTAAACAGTCACAAGAAGAATTGCAGCATGCTTATGATTTAGCTGATTATTTAGTTAAACGTGGTGGTGCAGCTAAAGTGGATAAAATTGATGTTGTTCCACAAGGATGGGGCAGCGTACAGGAAGTATTTGAACATGTATACAAGCACGAATGTCATGTATCCAGCTTAATTGACGAGTTGGTAAATGTCGCCTCTGAAGTAAAAGACAAAGCTTCACAGGATTTTTTGTGGGGATATGTTCGTGAACAGGTAGAAGAAGAAGCTACTGCACAGAACATTGTAGAGAAACTTAGAAAATGTGGCGATGCAGCTGGCATTCTGTATTTGGATGACAAATTGGGACAACGTAAGTAAACCACGTTTTTCATGAAATATTGATCCTGGATGGAAGCGGAATGATTTCTGTATCCATTCAGGATATTTTGTATCATAATTACACTATCCTTTTCGTTTTTCCACTATAAATTTTATCTTTGTCCCCCGTTATCAACCAGTATTAGCGTCCGAAAAATGGGGGATTTTATATTAAGAGGGTGGAACTGGTGTCGTCGTTTCCGGCATCGTTGCGGATACGGAGTACATTCTCCTTCCGATTTCTTTTTTATTACGTTTGTCATTTACGAACGTTTGCCATTCTATGCCTATGCGCCATTGCATCACTTGAGACGTGTGGTGGCTTTTTTGCCTCATTATCGGGAAAAAGTCGATAAGTTCTTATTTCGTCTGATTAATCATCTACGGCCTTCTGTAGTATGGGAAGTGGGAACTGGCAGCGGAATAAGTACCCGTTATATGGCCGAAGCCAATGCAGGCATGCAGGTTTATACGTTCTCAGAACAATCGGAAGATGCAGTGAAACGGATTCTTTCCGGTAAATCTTCTATTGATTACTTGACCGGAAACTGTGAAGCAGATATGGATAGGTTGCTCAAGGAGGGTGTAAAGCCGGAAGTGGTACATATCGCCCATACTCCAGCGTATAAGGAAATGTTTGAACGACTGATTCCACTGGCAGGTAAACATACTTGTTTTATCATTGGTAATCCTTATGCTACTCCAGAGAAGAAAAGGTGGTGGAAGGAAGTTATAGCAGATCCTCGTACAGGAATTACATTCGACCTTTATGATGTCGGACTGGTATTTTTTGATAAAGAGCGTGTAAAGGAGCATCGTATCGTGAACTATCTTTGACTTTAAGACCTTAAATATATGAAAATGATCAAGATTTATACCAGGACAGGTGATAAAGGTACCACTTCGCTGGTAGGAGGAGTACGTGTTTCAAAAGCAGATATACGTCTGGACGCATACGGAACCATAGATGAATTGAATTCTTTTATCGGATTATTGATTTCGGTAATGAAGGATGCAGAGCATGAAGAGTTATTGCGTTTTGTGCAGCATAAACTGTTTTCATTAGGCTCTTATCTGGCTACCGACTTGGAAAAGACTACTTTTCCGGTAGAGAGTCATATCTCAGTAGAGAACGTGCAGCGCCTGGAGCAGGCTATCGATGAGATAAACGCCTCTTTGCCATCGCTTGCAGGTTTTATCCTTCCGGGAGGGAGTTATCCAGCTTCCGTTTGTCATGTCTGTCGTACGGTCTGTCGTCGGGCAGAACGTCGGATTCAGGCCTTGGAAGAAAGTCTTTCCTATGAATTAGAGGAGCAGGCAAAGTGTTTTGTGAACCGATTGTCTGATTATCTGTTCGTTTTGTCACGTCGGTTAAACAATTTAACAGACGAAAGCGAAATTTATTGGGATAAGCGTTGCGAGTGAAGGAATTTGTTATATTTTTGCGAATCAATATAAAGAAGTAAAACTGTTTAAAATTATATACTATGTATTGGACATTGGAATTGGCCTCAAAGCTGGAAGATGCTCCTTGGCCAGCAACTAAAGACGAGTTAATTGACTATGCAATGCGTTCAGGTGCTCCATTGGAAGTTATCGAAAACTTGCAGGAAATGGAAGACGAAGGAGAAATTTATGAAAGTATAGAAGATATCTGGCCTGATTATCCGAGTAAAGAAGATTTCTTCTTCAACGAGGAAGAGTATTAATAGCTGTCAGGGCAGATTAAAAGATTAAATCTCAGCGGGATGAACAAAGTATATTTGTTTGTCCCGCTGATGTTTTATAGTATTCCATCGGACTTTCTCAATAAAAGTTATAAACACGCGTTTCTCTCAACTTGTTTGATTCAAAATTTGTTCTTATTACAAAATGCACTATTTTTGTGCACAAAGAAAAGAATTGATAACCCGTTATTTTGTGAATTATGAAAAGATTGCTGTTGATGGCGCTGGCTGCTGCCATGCTGACTCCGGCTTGTGGAAATAATGCTGGTAAAGAAACCAAGGCTGAAGTACAGGAGAGTGCAGCCGTACAAGCCAATGTTACTCATCTGACTAAAGCCGATTTCCTGGCCAAGGTATATAATTATGAGAAGAATCCGAAGGAATGGAAATACGAAGGTGATAAACCGGCTATTGTAGATTTCTATGCCACTTGGTGTAGTCCATGTAAGGCTATTGCTCCGGTACTGGAGAAACTGGCTGCGGAATATAAAGGGAAGATTGTGGTCTATAAGATTGATACGGATAAGGAACCTGAGTTGTCGGCAGCTTTTGGTATACGCAGCATCCCGACCCTTCTGTTCATTCCGGCAAAGGGAACTCCTCAGGTGGCGCAAGGAGCCTTGCCTGAAGAAGCTTTGAGAAAGACCATTGACGAATTTTTATTGGGAAAGAAGTAAACTTCTGATAAGAAAAAATGAAGAGGGCCTGAAGTCGTTGGAATTTCAGGCCCTTATTGTATATTTCTATCTGCGGTTACTGTCTTCAATTAATTCACGGATTGTCTGGTTCAGTTCCTTTTCTTTCAGAAGTTGCTCCAGTGTGAGGTGCATTCTCCATCGCCAGTAATGTCGTGGATGGGCCGGTATGTTAATGCGCTCTCCTTCTATATCCGGATTACGTAACTGCTCGTTGATGCTCATCCAGTCCTGCCATGCCAAAATGCAGAGCAGTGAAGGGCTTTTCAGGTGATGGAATACGATGTCCTTACAGAGCCATCCGGGAGCATGTACGGGAATCTCTCCCTGATGGTGCATTTCCTGATGATAGAAGCGCTCCGTGAGGGCTGGGTCTTCTTCCCACCATCCGCGGAAAGTGGACATGTCGTGCGTACCGATGGTGCATACCGACAGGAACGGATAGTTTTCAGGGTGTCCGAAGTCTTCGTACATTTGTTTGGGCATGCGTTGGATTTCAAGTGAGAGTATCTGCAACTGTCTCATTACCCATGGAACACATTCCGGAACCATGCCTAAATCTTCTCCGCATACTAACATAGGCGTGGACTGGGTGAGCACCGGAAGCTTTTTCATGGCTTCTTGATACCAGAATTCGTTGTGGCGCTGGTAGTAGTAATGATTGTACAAGTGGTTGAAAGCTCCCTGCTGTTTCCAGTTTAGTTGCTGGAACACGGAATCATTCTGTGCGGCAATTCTGGGATGGAGTTTCTCGGCGTCGTGGTGGTCTGTGACAAACAGCACGTTGCTGATCAGGGAATAAAGCCCTTCTTTTAGTTTCAGGCTATCTTCGTCTTCTTTTCCATTGAAATAAGCTTTCACTTTTCGTTGGGTATCAAACTCCTGTAGCAGTGCATAGCCTCCTTTTCCGTTGGCCGTGACAAAATGTTGCCGTACGTATTCACTTTGTGCGCCGAAGACTTCTTCCAGCACCTTGTCGTTGATAAACGGCTGTGTCATGAACTCTCGGTCCAGATTCAGACCAAAGCTTCTGATTTCATCCATGCTCAGTGGAAGGGAAGGGGAGAACTGTCCGAGCAGACCGTGTACCGAATGGTCGGGAATTTCCCAGATGCGGAAAAATCCTAAGATATGGTCGATGCGGTAAGCTGTAAAGTATTCTGCCATCTTGGAGAAACGGCGGCGCCACCAACGGTAATTGTCTTTTTCCATCACTTCCCAGTTATAGGTTGGGAATCCCCAGTTTTGTCCGTTGACGGAGAAAGCATCGGGAGGAGCACCTGCCTGACCGTTGAGGTGGAAATAATGGGGTTCTACCCAGGCTTCTACGCTGGAACGGCTGATACCGATGGGGATGTCGCCTTTCAGCAGAATACCTTTTGCTCTGGCATACGTACTTACGGCGAGCAGCTGCACGTGCAACTGGTATTGCAGGTAATAGTAGAAGGCGATTTTTGTATAGGCTTTGTTTCCGGGCGTGCACAGTTTGGCTATTTCATCGGCTTCGTAGGTAGAATATTTCGGCCAGTGATTGAAGTCCGGTGTGCCATACGAGTCGCGCAGGTAGCAGAAAGCAGCATAAGGCTGAAGCCATTCCTCATTATGCTGGAAGAAATTCAGGAACTCTTCCGAGGCTAGTACTTTTTTCCCTTCCATCTGGTACACTTTCCTCAGGTAGTCCATCTTCAGTTTATTGGCCTTTTCATAATCCATCATGGGAAGGGAATTCACTTCGATGCGTGCTTTTTCGAACGCTTCTGCGGCTTTCTTGTCCTTCAGGGCAGGGAGCTGGCGAAGGTCGATGTACATCGGGTGAAAAGCGTAGATGGAGATGCTATTATAAGGATAAGAGTCAGTCCACGTGCCGCTCATTGTCGTGTCGTTGATGGGAAGAATCTGAATCGCTTTCTGTCCGGTCTCATCTGCCCAGTCGGCCAGTAGTTTCAGGTCACCGAAGTCGCCAACGCCGCAACTGCCTTCCGAGCGAAGGGAGAATACGGGAATGGCGCAGCCGGCTATCCGTTGCGGGGCATCGTCAAAGAACACTTCCGTTTCCATGGGCAGGTAGGTTTCTCCGCGTTGCAACGGTTGCAGAGGGAATATCCGGTTCGGGCGGGTTTCCCATTTTTCTACGGCTCCGGTCTCTTCATGAATGGCCACGAACTTATACTCAAAAGGATATTCTAATGAGGAGGCATCCAGTGTCAGGTGCCATACGTTGGGTTGTACTTCCTTCATTCGCAGCGGGCGGCAGTACTCCCAACTGCCCAGTGCCGCACAGCTACCGATGAGGCCCAGGCGCTGTCTGTGGGTACTCAGGCCTGGGCAAAGTGCGCGGAAGGTGATACACCTGCCGGTATTGTCAGACAATCGGGAAGGTTGCTCCAGCGCATACGTATTGTTGAAAGCCGATGTATAGCGGTAGGCATCTTGTGGCAGATCTCTCCAGCAGTCTTCTACGAGGTAGTGCTGTTGTTGCAGGTTGCCCGGATAGAACGAATGGGGGATGGCGCCAAATTCCTGGCGTACAAGGGTTCCTTGACGGCTTACGGCATAACGGTAGCAAATAGGTTCGGAAGGGTGAAAGTCGAATTCTGCCTTTCCGGTCCATTCTTCTCCGTTGCGGGTAGTCATTTCTACGGTATGTTGTATGTGATTCTGGCTGAGAAGCACGCATAGGCTTTCTCCCCAGACTGTACGGTATTGTATACGAAAAGTAATTTTCATATCTTATGTATTAGTTGTGGCTCATAGTTTTGTCCAAAAATAATGAATCTCATGGATTCATGCAAATAAAAAACCTCCGGATGTCCTTTCGACTTCCGGAGGTTCCCTCGTGTAAGATGTGAGGATGGATTTAATAATAATGAATTAAAAAATGAGATTATGCGTCGATATTTGCATACGTCGCATTTTTCTCGATAAATTCACGGCGTGGACCTACATCGTCGCCCATTAGCATGGAGAATATATAGTCGGCTTCGGCCGCGTTTTCGATATTTACCTGTTTCAGGATACGGGTTTCCGGATTCATGGTCGTTTCCCACAGCTGTTCCGGATTCATTTCACCCAAACCTTTGTACCGCTGGGTGCGGATGCCTTGTTCGTTTCCTTCGCCGTATTTCTGGATGAATGCCTGGCGGGCTTCGTCCGTATAGCAGTATTCGCTGATTTTTCCCTTGCTGCATTTGTACAACGGAGGAGTAGCGATATACAAGTGACCACCCTGAATTACTTCAGGCATATAGCGGTAGAACAATGTCATAATCAGTGTGTCGATGTGAGAACCATCAACGTCGGCATCGGTCATGATGATGACCTTGTGGTAGCGCAGCTTGTCAATGTTAGCCTTCTTGCTGTCTTCTTCACCGTCTACGCCGAAACGGACGCCCAGCGCCTGGATGATGTTGTTTACTTCGTCGCTTTCGAATGCCTTGTGCCACATGGCTTTTTCCACGTTCAGAATCTTACCGCGCAATGGCAGGATGGCCTGGAACTGACGGCTTCTTCCTTGCTTGGCTGAACCACCTGCAGAATCACCCTCAACGAGGAAGAGTTCGCATTCTTCGGCTACACGGCTGGAGCAGTCGGCCAGTTTTCCCGGCAGTCCGCCGCCGCCCATCGGACTTTTACGCTGAACCGATTCGCGGGCCTTGCGGGCAGCCACACGTGCGGTAGCAGCCAGTACCACTTTGTCGACAATAATCTTTGCTTCTTTCGGATGTTCTTCCAGGTAATAAGTCAGGGCTTCTCCCACAGCTTGATTCACAGCACCGCTCACTTCGTTGTTACCCAACTTGGTCTTGGTCTGCCCTTCAAACTGAGGTTCCGATACTTTTACAGAAATCACGGCAATCAGTCCTTCGCGGAAGTCTTCACCTGAGATTTCCACCTTAGCTTTTTCAAGAGCCTTGCTCTCTTCTGCATATTTCTTCAATACACGGGTCAGTGCCATACGGAATCCGGCTTCGTGTGTACCACCTTCGATGGTGTTAATGTTGTTCACATACGAGTGAAGGTTTTCGCGGAATCCGGTGTTGTACATAATGGCGCACTCGATGGGAATACCCTGTTTTTCGGTATTCAAGTAGATTACGTCATCAATAAGCGGTGTATTGTTGGAGTTCAGAAAACGTACGAATTCTTTTACGCCTTCTTCTGAGTGGAATTTTTCCTGCTTGTAAGAACCATCTTCCTCCTTTACGCGCTTGTCGGTCAGGGTGATGGTGATTCCTTTGTTCAGGTAAGCCAGCTCGCGCATGCGGGCCTGAAGAATGCTGTATTTATATTCAGTTACGGTGAAGATACTTCCATCCGGCCAGAAAGTCTGGCGTGTACCGGTAATGTCGGTTGGGCCCACTTCTTTTACGGCATACAGCGGTTTTCCGCATTCGTATTCCTGCTGGTATATCTTTCCGTTGCGGAACACGTTTGTGGTCATGTGGGTTGAGAGCGCGTTCACGCACGACACGCCCACACCGTGCAGACCTCCCGACACCTTATAGGAGCCTTTGTCGAACTTACCTCCGGCATGAAGCACGGTCATGACGACTTCGAGGGCTGATTTTTTTTCTTTTTCGTGGAAATCGACCGGAATACCGCGACCGTTGTCTTGTACGGTGATCGAGTTGTCTTCGTTGATAGTTACTTCTATATGTGTACAATAACCGGCAAGGGCTTCGTCAATGGAGTTGTCCACTACCTCGTAGACCAGGTGATGCAAGCCTTTTTCGCTGATGTCGCCGATATACATGGCGGGGCGTTTACGAACGGCCTCCAGTCCTTCCAGCACCTGGATACTGCTGGCCGAGTAGTTGCTTCCGCTGTTCTGTGTCAGTTCTTCACTCATGTTTTTTCTTCGTTTTTTTAAGCTTTCAAAGATACTAAAAAAACTGGAACGAAGCGATTTTCAGCACTCTAAAAATCGTGAAAAAGACATGAACCGAATCTATACGACAAAAGGCCAGATGTAATCATCCAGCCTTAATATCTTTCTTGCGTCAAGCGTAGACTTAAGCCAATTTGCTGATGTGAGCAGCCAGTTTAGACTTCAAGTTAGCAGCCTTGTTCGCGTGGATAATGTTGCGCTTAGCCAGCTTATCCAACATTTTCTGTACACTAGGATACAATGCAACAGCTTCAGCTTTGTCTGTAGTTGCACGAAGTTTCTTCACTGCGTTACGCATTGTTTTTGCATAATATCTGTTGTGAAGTCTTCTTTTTTCTTCCTGTCTGATTCTTTTAATAGATGATTTGTGATTTGCCATTTCGACTAATCTTTAATTTTGTTCTTTTATTATGTTTATTTGTAGCCCGTGGGGGAATCGAACCCCCCTTTCAAGAATGAAAATCTTGCGTCCTAACCGATAGACGAACGGGCCATCCTTTATTTCAGGAAGAACTCCTGAAGTCTCACGAGGATACATATCTCTCGTTTGCGGATGCAAAGGTAGGAAGAATTTTGAAATCTCCAAAATATTCGCCTCTTTTTTTATCAAATTTGTTGCGTTTTTCTTTATCTCCCTCCATTAAGAGGGATTCTTTTTGTTGTTTTCTATGTTTCCCATAGCCAAACTCTATGTTTCTCTTTCGTAAGACTTACGGTTCCGCCTTGAAAAACGTAGGTTTCGCGGGAAGGAAACATAAAAAGTGTCTCGTGGTGTGAAGAAAAAGTTTACGGGTTTTGTTTGTTTTGTATAAGGACTTTTTCTATCTTTCGTCCGCAAAAATAGATTTTATATTTAGGATAATTTGAAAGATGGAATGCTGTAAATTAAGGTCCGTCGGCCTGTATAATGGAAAGGTCTGTCTGGCAGAATGGGGAGGTAAAGAAGGGGAGCCTTCTTCTTTCCAGGTGTTGGCTGAGTGTACGGAATTAGTGTATGTGCGTTTACGTACGTTGGAGGCGGTGGCCTCTTTTCGTTTTTTAGAGAGGGCTCTTGCCGTGATGGCGCATTATGACATGCCTGTTTTTGCCATGGCTTCTTCGGCCGGAAGTTTTTCTGTAGTGACGGGGGCGGATGCTTCTGCTTTGCAGAACGTTTGTAAGGAACTTTCCGTATTTGCGGAAGTGACGGTAGAGAAAGAGGTGGAAGTGATATGTGTACAAGAGACGGATGAGCGCAAAGGGAAGATGTCGGAAAAAAGTCTGGTGACTTTGCTAAAGGATATTCCTTTGCTGATGGTATCTTCTGAGGAAGGTTCGGGCAGTGTTTCGCTGACAGTGCGAAGAAAGGACCGTGACAAAGTGCTGAATTTGTTCTTTGCTTGCTGATATGTTGCAGAAGTTGGATGGAGTAGTGCTGCACGTAGTCAGGTACAGTGACAAATCGAATATTGTGCATATCTATACTTGTCAGCATGGAAGTATGTCGTTTGTGATACCTGCCACGCGTTCGCGCAAGTCGCTGGTAAACGGGGCGTTGTTTCGTCCACTTTCCCTGGTTGAGGTAGAAGCCGATGTGCGTTCCCGTACTTCTTTGCCTCCGGTAAAGGAAGCAAGATTGTCTTATCCGTTGGAGTCGGTGCCTTACGATCTGTACAAATTAAGTATCGCGATGTTTTTGGCTGAGTTCTTGTCGCATGCCTTACGCGAGGAAGGGAAGAACGAACCGCTGTTTGCTTATCTGGTGTCGTCTATTCGCTGGCTGGATGCTTGCCGGAGTGATTATGCTAATTTTCACCTGGTGTTTCTGATCAGGTTGTCCAGGTTCTTGGGCTTTTATCCTAATCTGGAAGATTATCGGGAAGGTAGCTGGTTTGATATGCTGAATGCATGTTTCGTAGAGAACAAGCCTTTGCATGGCATCTGTCTGTCTCCTGAGGAGTCGTCGCACATCTGCCAGTTGGCACGTATGAATTATGAAACGATGTTTCTTTTCGGTATGAACCGTATGGAGCGGCAGCGTTGTCTGACTGTAATGATGGAATATTATCGTCTGCATCTTCCGGAATTCCCTGAGCTGAAATCGCTTGATGTGCTGAAAGAACTTTTTGCTTGATGCGCGATAATGATAGAATAAGAAAAACGGGACTCTCCTTTCATTTGAGAAAAGAGAATCCCGTTTTTTTGGTGGGGATATAAATGAGATTATCCCAGCAATTCTTTTACTTTGGCAGAAATCGCTCTACCTTCAGCCAGACCAGCCAGTTCTTTAGAAGCTACTCCCATCACTTTACCCATGTCTTTTCCGCTGGTAGCGCCTACGCGGGCAATGATTTCTTTCAGTTTAGCTTCCAGTTCTTCCGGAGAAAGCTGTTTCGGAAGGTATGCTTCAATCACGCGTACCTGAGCCATTTCTTCTTCTGCCAGATCAGCGCGGCCTTGTCCTTCGTATACGGAAGCTGAATCTTTTCCTTGTTTCACCAGTTTCTGCATGATTTTCAGGGCTGCATCATCGGTCAGGGTATCGTTGGCACCCGGAGCGGTCTTTGCTTCCAGAAAACATTTCTTTACGTTGCGCAAAGTCTCTAGTCTGACTTTGTCTTTGGCTTTCATTGCCTCTTTGATATCGTTGCTAATCTGTTCAAATAAATCCATATTCATTATAAAGTTTAAATGTTGTCCTCTTTGTGATGTTTAGAAAGTAATTGTCATAGAGCCGGTGTTGTTTGCAGCTTCCGGTTCCGGTGCAATCTTTTCTTCTGTAGTCGCTTTTGAACGGATATTCTCCAGTTCCATCTTGGTGCGCTTGTAGGTAGGAGTTGTTTCTACCATGCTGATGATGTCATCGTTGGCCAAGTCTTCCTGACTGAAGATGTAGATATTCGGACGTTTTTTGCGAATGCTGCTCTTCAGGATGCTCTTTCCGTAGTAGTCGCTTCGACGTTCGTCCTTCTTTTGCTCTTCTTCTTCCAGATCGTCTAGGCGTTTCTGCTCTTCAAGTGAACGCTGTTTGAGTACATTGTCCATGCCCGGAACGTCTTTGATACCGAATCCCGTAGCCAGAATGGTGAATTTCACTTTGTTTTCCAGTGTTTCATCAGTGTAAAGACCCCATTTGGTTTCTACGTCCTTGCCAAACTTGCTCATGAATTCATGGATTTCATCCATTTCACCCATCATCAGTTCGCTGTTCGGACTATAGGTAATTACGAACAACACTTTCTTGGAGTTGAAAATATCGTTGTTGTTCAGCAGCGGGGAATGAAGGGCATCGGTAATAGCCTGTGTGACTCTTCCTTCGCCTTCTCCGTATCCTGTACTCATGATTGCTACACCACCGTCCTTCAACACGGTTTTCACATCGTTGAAGTCCAGGTTGATGATACCTCTCAAGGTAATGATTTCTGCAATACTCTTTGCGGCGATAGACAGCGTGTCGTCTGCCTTTCCAAAGGCATTCATTACACTGATGTCGGAATATACATCGCGCAGGCGTTCGTTGTTGATAACCAGCAGGGCATCTACATGCTTGCTCATTTCTTCCACTCCGTCAAGAGCCTGGTCGATTTTCTTGTTACCTTCGAACAGGAAAGGAATGGTCACGATACCTACGGTCAGGATTTCCATGTCCTTAGCCGTTTTGGCAATGATAGGAGCCGCACCGGTTCCGGTTCCACCACCCATACCAGCTGTGATGAATGCCATGCGGCATCCATCGTTCAGCATATTCTTGATGTCTTCGATGCTTTCTTCAGCAGCAGCACGTGCCTTGGCCGGACGGTTTCCGGCACCTAGTCCTTCGCTACCCAATTGTAGTTTCCGGAGTACGGGTGATTCTTCCAGTGCCTGGTTATCCGTGTTGCAGACCACAAATGTCACATCATGGATACCTTCTTTGTACATGTGGTTAACGGCATTGCCACCGCCGCCACCCACACCAATTACTTTTATTATATGTGGAGAGTCTTTCGGAAAATCGAAAGGTACCATTGTTTCGTCTGACATAATCCTAATATGTTTATGTAAATGAATAATCAGTTATCTTTTAATATTTCATCAGAAAGGTTTGTAACTTTCTTGGCAAAGAGGTCAAACCAACTGTTCTCTTTTTTCTCCTTGTTGATTTTCTTCTCCAATTCATTCAGTTCTTCTTCCTTTTCAGCGAGGTGCATGTGCCGTGCATTTTCTACTTCCTTCAATGCTGCTTTGTATTTTTTCTTGCTGAGAAGTAGACTGGCTTCTTCTGCGTATGCGGTATATTCTTCCAATCGTTTACGGTTACGTTCTTCTTCCTGACGTTTTTTCTCTTCATTGATTTTGCGAATACGTTCGGCTTCTTCTTCCGCTTTTCGTCTGGCTTCTTCTGCCTGAATACGTTCAGCTTCTTTGCGTTTAGCTTCTTCTTCCTTTTCTTTTATTTCGTCAATGAAGTCCAGTTGATGTCCTTTCCGTGGGTCAATCTTAAGGCAATTTTCTTTTCCTTCTGCCAAGAGTCCGATGTGTGTGTTTTGTGTACCGTCTTTCGGTAACTGTATGGCACCGGTTAAAGTGATATTTCCACCTTTTGCGATACGGATTTTTTCAATTTTGGTAATTTGCTTGAACGCTTCATCCATATTGGGCATATTAGATGCTCCACCGGTGAGAACCAGCCCCGCCAGCAGTTTGTCACCGTATTCGGACACCATAATCTGATTCCATACATTGGAAATAATCTCGTTGATACGAGCCTCAACAATGTATTCAAGTTTATGAGCAGGAACGGAACATTTACCTTCAATGCTATATTCTTGTTCATCCACAGCTTCGTCATCTTCTGTCGGAGGAGTCAGGGCGCATCCGTAGCGTATTTTCAATTGTTCTGCATCTTCTTCTTCGATTTGTAAGCTACAAATATCTTTAGTGATGTTGTTACTTCCCAATGGAATAACTGCCAGGTGACGCAGGATATTGTTTTTATATACGGCCACGGTAGTTGTATCAGCTCCTAAATCGACGAGTGCACAACCTGAGCGTTTTTCACTGTCGGTTAGAACTACATTGGCGGTAACGACCGGAGACAGGAAGTAATCTGCTATTTCATACTTAGTCTGGTTGAAGCATTTGGTAATTCTATCTTTGAGCGTATGGTGTGCGATAATATTCAAATAACGCCCTTCAATACGGTCTGCTGAAATACCGACAGGTTCAGTCAGCAGATTGTTTCCTACTTTGTATTCCTGCGGTTCCACATCCAGGATTTCCTGATCTATCAGAGAGATTTCCCGGTTGCTTTCCATGAGTGATTCAATCAGCGCCTGTGATATTTTAGTTTCTTCTCCTAATTGTTTGGTTACATTATTACGTGTACTCCGTATGGATTGTCCGCCTATTCCTACATAGACTTTTTTGATAGAAGCTTGCAAATCTTCCTCTAGCTTCTGGATAATGGAGACTAGTACCTGTGTGGTTTTGTCCAAATTGAAGATTGCTCCTTTTTTGATGCAATCTGATGAAGGAGTATTGGCATAGGCAAGAATCTGAATGCTTCCATCTGCATTCTTTTTGCCGGCGATTCCTGTAATGTGAGTCGAACCCAGTTCGATAGCTGCTATAAAATCTGTTACTGCCATATCTTAGTCTTCTTTTTTTGTTCCGATAATTTGATTGTTAAACTCAATACTGATCCGCTCATATTTGTTCCAGCCGATACGGTTGAGCACTTTGCTGTAAAACGTTTGCAATTTACTGAATTTTTCTTCAAAATCAGTGGCTTTCCCTAAAAAAAGAATGTGATCGCCTACTCGGGGAACAATTTCCAGTTCTTTTTTAGGGGTTACGTTTATCTGCTCTATTTGAGCCTTCCAAAACGGGTTGCGCTGTAGGTATAGTCCTAGTTCATATAATTCTTGCTGAGCAAATTTCCGGTCGATAAATCCTGTGGCAACTGCTACATGAATAGGCTTTCCTGTGGCATTCATAATTTTTCCGGAATGATCAATGTAGTAATTGTCCCCATTGCTGCTCATGACTCGTAAGAGGGGGATACGTTGGTAGATTTCGACTCCAACTTTTCCTCCTGAGGTAAGATAGCATTCAGCTCTGCTGATGAAGGGATGTTGTGAAAGGGTCTCTTCCAACTGGCGGACATTGATTGTGCCAATACGCTTTTCTCCCGGATATAGTTTCTTTTGCTTTAGTAACTTGGTTACTTCTGCTTCAGTAATAGAACCGTAGTCAATGCTGTCTTTGACAACCAATTCCATACCCTTGCAGACCTGATTTTCGGGTTTGCGGTTAAATACGGTAACAGCTACTACAAGATAAATAGAAACCATTACAAGAATGCAGAGTATGAGAATTCGTTTAATCATCTATCTTTTAGTAATTCATAAATTTGTGGAACGTAATTGTCAATATCTCCAGCTCCAAGCGTAATAAGTACGTCCAGTTTTTTATTTTTCAGCACTTCCATAATCTGCTCTTTGGAACACATGCTTTTTTCTATGCCCGGTCGTAAATTGTCATAAATAAGTTGCCTGCTTACTCCAGGAATAGGAGCCTCTCTGGCTGGGTAGATATCCAAAAGAATCACTTCGTCTAATAATGACAGACTATCGGCAAAATCCTGATAGAAATCACGGGTACGCGTGTAAAGATGCGGTTGGAATACAGCCGTGATTTTCCGGTTAGGATATAATTTACGGATAGAACTTACGCTCTGCCGGATTTCTTCCGGATGATGTGCATAGTCACTTAGAAAGACAATGTGTGAGTTCTTTATCTTGAAATCAAAGCGACGGTCCACACCTCTGAACTGTGGCATTGCGGCTTTTATTTCTTCTGTGGTGGCACCTCCGATTTGTGCTAAAGCCATAGCGGCAATACCGTTTTCAATATTGACAAAGACTGGTACTCCTAACTGCACGTTGGTGATGTTGCCTAAAGGAGATATGTAGTCGAAATAAATTTCACCGTCATCAATACGGATATTTTCAGCATGGAAGTCTCCTTTTTCGGTAGAGTAGGTGTACACGGTAACTCCCGGCTGTACATCAGGTTTCAGTTCCAGTCCTTCCTTAATAATCAGGTATCCGTCCGGACGGATAAGTGAGGTGTATTTACGGAAACTTTCCAGATAAGCTTCGTGCGTACCGTAAATGTCCAGATGGTCTGAATCGGTGGCGGTAATTACCGTAGCATACGGAGTCAGCCAGTGGAATGAGCGGTCGAATTCGTCTGCTTCGATAACTACGTAGTCACTTTTATCCGATAATAACAGATTGGTCTGGTAGTTCTTGGAAATACCTCCTAAAAATGCATTGCATCCCACGTGCGAATGGTCCATCAAGAAAGCGGCCATGGTAGAGGTGGTCGTTTTTCCATGGGTTCCGGCTACGCACATTCCTTTCTCGGTCTGAGTCAACATTCCCAGTACTTGGGCACGTTTGTGAATCTCAAACTGATGTTCCTGGAAATAAACTAATTCTTGATGGCTTGTAGGGATAGCAGGGGTATAGACCACCAGTGTGGTTTCCGGATGAAGAAATGCTTCTGGAATGAGAGATACATTCTCTTCATAATGAATGTCTGCTCCTTCTGCAATCAGTTTCTCTGTCAGCTCGCTTGGAGTGCGGTCATAACCGCCTACTTTTTTCCCTTTTGACAGGAAATAACGTGCCAGGGCACTCATGCCTATGCCTCCGGCCCCAATGAAGTAGACTGCTTGTATGGTATTAATGTTCATGACTTTCTTTATATTTTAATGCTAGCTTGCAGACTTCCTTTGCGATGATGTTAGCAGAGTCTTTAATAGCCAGCTTGGTAATGTTGCTACTTAATTCTTTCAATAAATCCGGTTTGTGAACCGTCTCAATAGCTGTATCCAGCAATTTTTGAGTCGCCTCATTATCTTTAATGTAAAGTGCCGCATTTTTGTTGACAAGTGCCAGTGCATTTTTGGTCTGGTGGTCTTCTGCCACATTGGGAGAAGGTACCAGGATGACTGGTTTGCCTAGCAGGCAGAACTCAGAAATAGAACCAGCACCTGCACGGCTGATCACCACATCTGCAGCACTATAAGCTGCAGCCATATCGGATATGAAGTCGGTTACGTGTAACATCGGAAGTTCTCCGTAAGCCTTTACAGCTTGTTTGGCCTCATTGATATAGATTTTTCCGGTCTGCCAGATAAATTGCACTCCTGATTCTTTGATTTTGTCGAATCCCTGCATCATGCAGTTGTTGATTGTACGTGCTCCCAGGCTGCCTCCGATAATTAGAATGGTCTTTTTCTCTGGGTCTAATCCGAACGAGCGGATGGCTTCTTCACGTGATATGTTTTTGTTCAACAATCCTTGTCTGACTGGATTTCCAGTCAGAATGATTTTGTTTTTATCAAAGAACCGTTCCATTCCTTCGTATGCCACGCAGATCTTTTCAGCTTTTTGAGCTAATAACTTATTTGTGACTCCGGCATAAGAGTTTTGTTCCTGTATCAGCGTGGGAATACCCATCATGCCTGCCATTTTCAAGGTAGGACCACTGGCATAGCCTCCTACGCCTACAGCAGCATGAGGTTTGAAGTTCTTTATGATTTTACGGGCCATCAGCTGACTTTTGAATAACTTGATAAGTACGCTGATGTTTTTTAATAAATGTTTTCTGTCAAATCCAGCGACCGGTAATCCGATAATCTTGTAACCTGCGGCAGGAACGCGTTGCATTTCCATTCGTCCTTCTGCTCCGATAAACAAAATCTCAGTGTCCGGATATAATTCCTTTATGGCGTTGGCTATGGAAACGGCGGGAAAAATATGTCCTCCCGTGCCACCTCCACTTACTATGATGCGTAATTTTTCTTCCATATTCTTATGTGATTTACCTGCAAAGGTAAGAATAAACTTTTAAACGGATTTCTCCTGTGGTATGATATTATTTTCGGGAGCAACCTCCTGAGGCTGTATCGTTTGTTGTGCGAGCAACTCTTCTTCTCGTTGACGTTTCAAGTCATTTACATATCGGCTGATGCTTAGAATCATTCCAATGTAGACGCAATTTACAAGAGTTGAAGTACCTCCTTTACTGATGAGTGGCAAAGGCTGTCCGGTGACAGGCATGATTCCTACAGCTACCAGCATGTTAAATGTGGCCTGCAACACAAGCAGAATCCCAATGCCCGTAACGAGAAATACGTAATATGACTTGTCACAATTCCTGGCTATTTTGGCAATTCTCATCAGAAGCAGGATGTAAAGAATGGCTACGAAAGCTCCTCCTACAAGTCCCAATTCTTCTATGATGATGGCATAGATAAAGTCAGAAAAAGCTTGTGACAAGAAATCGCGCTGCACGCTGTTTCCCGGGCCTTTCCCTAAAATATGGCTGCTTGCAATGGCTATATTGGCATGGGCTATCTGTGCGTCATTGTCAATGTCAAATTTTGCAGCCGGTATTTCACTTTCATCAAAATGGTTGTTTAAACGGCTCTGCCAAGTTACCATACGGTGAAGACCAATTTTATCCCAGGCTTCTCCTGGAATATATTTGATAGTTCCTACACCAATGATGATGCAGGCAATACCGATACCAGCAAGTAATCCGAGTTGCTTGAAAGGAACTCTCCCTACAAACATGAGAAGAAAAACACTTCCCGCCAACAGAACTGCTGTAGAAAGGTTTTCACTCACAATGAGTCCACAAGTTGCAGCCGTAATACCGCATATATACTTAAATGCTTTTTTGTTGGCTCCATTTTCTTCCTGCATGCGCGAAAGAATGAATGCGACGGTAATGATGGTTGCCATTTTTGCGACTTCTGAGGGCTGGAACTGAATGAAACCTAAATCAATCCATCGTTTGGCACCGTTGGTAAGAGCACCAATCACGAATACGGCTATCAGTAATCCCCATGAGATCGGTAGCAAGGCAATAAAAGTTTTAAACCAGCGGCAGGGAATATTATGCACAATCCATACAGCGATGGTACCAACCATCAGCAATGTCAGATGGTTGGTAATCGGTCCCCAGTGGTCTCCACTTTTATAGGTAAGCGTACTGGATGCACTGAATACCTCTACAATGGATATCAAGCAGAGGAACAGATAAATAATCCAGATAGCTTTATCCCCTTTAAAAAAGTTTTTTAGCAAATCCATGTGCTATGATTCTAACTTTTTAATGATGCTTATAGGTTTCTTACACACTCTTTAAACTGATCGCCTCGGTCCTCATAACTTTTAAACAGGTCAAAGCTTGCGCAGCACGGACTTAGCAATACGGTTTCTCCTTTTTTTGCCATGTTGTAAGCCGCATTTACTGCATCAGGCATACTCTGTACGTCTACAATCGGAAGACCAAAGTTGCCGAAAAAGTCGTGCAGCTTTTCGTTGTGGAGTCCCAAGAATATCAGTCCGCTACATTTCTCTTTTACAAGGTCGGCAATCTCATTGTAGTCATTTCCTTTGTCTTTTCCTCCCAAGATTAAGATGGTTTTAGTCTTCATACTTTGAAGGGCATACCAGCATGAGTTGACGTTCGTAGCTTTTGAGTCGTTGATATAATCCACTCCTTTCACACGTGCTACCTTTTCCAGTCTGTGCTCTACGCCTTTGAAATCTTTCAGCGCTTCGCGGATGCATTCTTTCCGGATGCCTGCGATGTTTGCGGAAATTCCTGCTGCCATTGAGTTGAACAGGTTGTGGGTTCCATTCAGAGCTAACTCCTCCTGTTCCATATTGAATGCGATAGGACGGGTGAAGTACACTTTGTTTTCTTCGGTAAAGGCGGCTACTCCTTCTTCGTTCTTTTCTGCGAATGGGAAGTATTGTCCGTGAATACCGTATTTATGAAGTTCCTTCTGTATGATAGGGTCATCGTTCCAGAATACAAATGCGTCATCATCCGTCTGGTTTTGTATAATGCGGAACTTGGCATCCACGTAATTCTGCATTTCGAATCCGTAACGGTCCAGATGGTCGGGAGTTATGTTCATCAGCACGGCGATGTTGGCATGGAACTTATACATGTTGTCGAGCTGGAAGCTGCTTAGTTCAATTACATAGTAATCGTAGTTACATTCAGCCACCTGGTATGCCAGACTTTGCCCAATGTTTCCTGCCAGTCCCACATTCAGACCTGCTTTCTTGAAAATGTGATAAATCAGTGAGGTTGTAGTGGTTTTACCATTGCTGCCTGTGATACAAATCATTTTAGCATTGGTATATCGGCCTGCAAATTCAATTTCCGAAATGATGGGAGTACCCTGATTCTTTAATTTCAGAATGATAGGAGCATCATTGGGAATTCCCGGGCTTTTAATCACTTCATCCGCATTCAGAATCAACTCTTCTGTGTGTTTGCCTTCTTCCCATTGAATACCTCTTTCGTTCAACATTGCTTTGTATTTGTCCTTGATGAGGGAAGCGTCGGAAACAAACGTTTCAAATCCTTTTTTCTGTGCCAGGACAGCGGCTCCTGTACCGCTTTCTCCGGCTCCTAATATGACAACTCTTGCCATTGCTTTATCTGATTTTAAGTGTGATTATCGTAATTGCTGCTAATACAATGGTTACAATCCAGAAACGGACTGTAATCTTGGACTCATGGAATACGCTGTGAGGGCGTGTGATCAAATAAGTACAGTTTGGGTCGAGCTGTGCCAATGTCGTACGGAAATGGTCATGAATCGGTGAGCGTTTGAATATACGCTGTTTGACTCCTTTTTTCTTACCGCGCTGGAAATACTTCACTTGAAGAATAACCGACAGGTTCTCGACCAGGAATACTCCACATAAAATAGGAATTAATAACTCCTTGTGTATGATGATGGCAAATACAGCGATAAGTCCTCCAATAGTAAGACTTCCGGTATCGCCCATGAATACTTGCGCAGGGAAGGCATTATACCATAAGAAACCGACTAGTGCTCCAATGAAGGCACAGATAAAGATTACCAGTTCCTCACTTCCTGGAATATACATGATATTCAGGTATTCTGCATATTCTATGTGACTGGATACATAGGCCAATATACCTAAGGTAACCCCGATAATGGCCGAGTTTCCGGCTGCCATTCCATCCATACCATCGTTCAGGTTGGCTCCGTTGGAAACGGCTGTGACCACAAAAATGGTGATGAATACAAAAACAATCCATCCGGCATCTTGTGCATGTTCTCCTAAGAATCCTACAAAGTCGGCATAATCCAAGTTGTTGTTCTTGAAGAAGGGAATCGTTGTCTTGGTTGATTTCTCATCCACGGGTTTATGAACTACGTCAACCACACGACCGTCTTGTTGAATTTCAATGTTCTCTCGTATTACTACATCCGGACTCAGGTACAGAGCCAGACCTACAATCAGTCCGAGACCTACCTGGCCGATGATTTTAAATTTGCCATGAAGTCCTTCCTTGTCTTTTCGGAACACCTTGATATAGTCATCCAAAAAGCCTAAAGTTCCGAGCCACAGGGTAGTAATCAACATCAATATCATGTAGATGTTATGCAATTTACCTAATAGCAGGCAAGGAATCAGAATTGCTACAATGATAATGATACCTCCCATTGTCGGGACACCAACCTTATTGACGTTAAAAGGGTCAATAGACGCATCACGTAGCGTCTCTGTAATCTGCTTCTTTTTGAGCAGATTAATGAAATATTCTCCAAAGATGGCAGAAATCAACAAAGAGAGAATGACAGCCATTAATGAACGGAACGATACGTATCCGAACATTCGTGCTCCTGGGAAATTGAATTGCTCTAAATATTGAAATAAATAATATAACATTGTCTTGTTTCTATTTTTTAAAGTTCTCCTTTGAATATTTCGTCCAATACTTCTTTGTCGTCAAAATGTGATTTGACACCCTTTACATCCTGATAGGTTTCGTGTCCTTTTCCGGCAATCAGGATGACATCTTGTGGTTGAGCCAACATACATGCGGTACGGATCGCTTCTTTGCGATCGACAATGCTGATCACTTTTTTCATGTCGTCCTTGCTAAGTCCCGCTAACATGTCATTGATGATGTCTTGAGGTCCTTCAAAGCGTGGATTATCAGAAGTGATAATTACTTTGTCACTTCTTTGAGCGGATTCTTTCGCCATTAAAGGACGTTTTCCTTTGTCACGGTTTCCTCCGGCACCTACTACCGTAATGACTTGTCCTCTTCCTCTTAATACTTCGTGGATAGCTTCTAGTACGTTTACCAGTGCATCAGGAGTGTGTGCATAGTCTACAATAGCTGTATAGCCTTTGGGAGAACGTTTGGCGTCGAAGCGTCCGGAAACAGGACGAAGCATGCTCAGTTTTACCAATATATCTTCCGGGCGTTTACCTAACAGGCATGCTGCTCCATATACAGCCAGCAGGTTAGAAGCATTGAAGCGTCCGATAAATTGCACGTTTACTTCGCGGTTGTTAATGTCAAGCAGCATTCCGTCAAAACTGTCTTCCAGTACTTTGCCTTTGAAGTCACATAAAGAATGCAGAGAGTAGGCAGCTACTTTGGCCTTGGTATTTTGTGTCATGACTGTACCGTTCTTATCATCCAGATTGGTCAGTGCAAAAGCCTGTTTGGGAAGATTGTCAAAGAATGCTTTCTTTGCTTTCAGGTAATTTTCAAATGTCTTGTGGTAATCCAGATGATCACGGGTAATGTTTGTGAAAATACCACCGGCAAAAGTCAGACCACTGATACGTTTCTGTACTACAGAGTGTGAACTGACTTCCATGAATACATATTTGCATCCTTCATCAGCCATACGTCCCAGTAGCTGATTTAGTGTAATTGGATCAGGAGTAGTATGGTCAGTGGGGATTGCTTCTCCGTCAATGTAATTGCATACTGTAGAGAGTAATCCGGCCTTATATCCAAACAGACGGAACATATTATATAATAAGGTGGCAATGGTCGTTTTCCCATTAGTACCAGTTACTCCTACTAATTCCAGTTTGGAAGTCGGATCTCCATAGAATGTAGTGGCAAGTTTACCAACGGCTTCTTCTGTATCCGTCAGTTGTATATAAGTCACATTGGATTCAATTTGTACAGGCAGCTGTTCACAGACTATTACTGTTGCTCCATTTTCAATAGCTTTGGAGATATAGTTATGTCCGTCAGCTTGCGTTCCTTTTACGGCTACAAACATGAATCCGTTTTTCACCATGCGAGAATCCATGTGAATACCATTTACCTCCAGGTTGGTATCTCCTATGATTTGCTGTGCGTTGACAGCTTTTAGCATATTCTCAAGTTTCATTTCTTTCTAGTTTAATGTTAATGTAATTGTTTGTCCTTTATGTAAATAAGAGCCTGCATTCAGGCTTTGTCTGATTACCTTTCCTGTACCAGATAAGCGTACGTGGAGTCCTTTGCTTTCCAGCAGATAAATTGCATCTTTTGCTCCCATTCCTCTTACGTTTGGTACTAATTTTTTTTCTGTATTTGTTCGTTTCAGTTCAGCATAAGTTGTTGTGCAGTTTGCTTTTCCCCAAATAGGAGTGTTGCTTTTCGGTATACTTGAGCTGTTACTTTGAATATTCAGATTCTGTAATACATAAGATGCTTCGCGCAAGTCACCATTCTTTACTTCAGGAATAATAATTGAAGTAGAGTCTTTTGCTGAGGCTAAATCCTGATACAGATGCTTAGCATAAATACGTTCAGCAATCCGGCTGAATACGCTACCGGCTTGCAAACCTCCTGATGCAGGACCATGCGGTATTTGAATGGACACCATACAACTGTATTTAGGTGCTTCAGATGGAAAATAGCCGCAGAAGCTGACCAAGTAACTTACACCTCCAGCTTTGTATCCAGCCTTTCCTTGAGAAACCTGGGCGGTGCCTGTTTTTCCGGATACACTAAACTGTTTACTTCCGGCAGGCTTGGCCAGTCCTTCAGAAACCACCTTTCGTAGAATCCCTTGAATCATGGTAAGGGTAGTGTCCGAACAGATTTTAGGATTTACAATCTCTGTCGGGAATTCTTGTATGATTTCTCCATCTTTTGCGATAGCCTTTACAAACTTAGGCTTGACCATGACTCCGTTATTTGCTATGGCATTGTAAAAATTTAGCATGTAGATAGGAGGAATCATCGTTTCATATCCGATACTCATCCAAGGTAAGGAGGTCTTGGCGAAGTATCGTTCTTTAGGCCCCAATATACGAGGACTTGCTTCTCCTACGAAACCTAAATTTAAAGGCTTGTCAATACTCATGCGTTTCAGTCCATCTATAAATCTCTGTGGATTATCTCCGTAGAATTTGTCGATGATGCTTGATACGCCGACATTGGATGACACTTCCATGATTCTGGTTACGTCTATTTTTCCATATCCGCCTTTATACCAGTTCCAGTCCTTCATGTTGCTTCCGTGCATATTGACCACACCATTGCCCGTATCTACCATGTAGTCGGGTGTGATGAACTTGTCTTCCAAGGCTACCATGATCGAAGCTGTCTTGAAGGTAGAACCCGGTTCCATTAAGTTGCTTACGGCGATATTTCGCATCTCATAATAGTTTCCGTCACCAGCCCGGGTCATGTTTACGTTGGCCTTTACCTCTCCGGTTGCTACATCCATGACAATGGCTACACCAAACACCGCTTCTAGATTCTTTAGCTGGTCTACAAGAGCCTTTTCTGCAATATCCTGCATACCGACATCAATTGTGGTAATTATATCACAACCGTCTACGGCAGGTTTGTCGATAATATTTAGGTATTTGTTCATGACTTTTTGTCGGTGAGTAATACCGTCCTGTCCTTTCAAAATAGAATCGTATGTCAATTCTATTCCGTTCTTTGCTCCTAATGCTACATCCGGATACATATCGCCTAACGTACGTGCCGCCAGTGAACCGAATGGTTTTTTACGCTGGTTGAAAGCCAGTTCATGAAATCCTCCCTTGAATTTACTCAAGTTGAATACGGGTAATTTCTTGGCTTCTTTGTATTCTATGTAAGAAATACGACGTGGATAGAGAAGGTAATTCCGGCTTTTCTGTCGTCTGCCTTTCAATATGTGCTGTCGAAATTCCTTGGCGCTCTTGTCTGGAAAAATTTGATGAAGTCCTTCGCATATTTCGGTCAGGTGGTTCATCAGCATGGTGTCTTTCTTTTCACCTCCAGCTTTGAAGTCCATATAGATTTTATATTCTGGCAGGCTGCTGGCCATCAATTTCCCGTCTGAAGAAATGATATTTCCTCTGGTAGGATGGACAATTACATTTTCTTTGATAAAACGGTCGGCCACATCTTTCCAGTATTGCCGCTCTGCAAACATGATAATTGCCGCTTTTGCAATGATTGCAATAGCCAGCAATGCCATGATGAATACAATAAGCGTATATCGTAGTATGATGTTTTTTTGTCCTGGTACCATTTTAGTCCTTGTTTTTTATTAGATAGGGCGGTGTGGAAGCTGTTTCCAGTGGGGTCCCTTCTGCAGAAATATACTCTTCAATGCGCGACTGGCGGCTTTTCTCTGTCAGTTCAGAGGAAATAGTCAGAGCGTCATATTTAGTGTCGATTAATTCCTTTTTCAAACGGTCTATTTCAATCATTTCTTGCTGACTGGAATAGCGGTTGTCTATGTACAGGATGACAAGAATCATAATCAGTATGATTAAGTTAGCCTGCTTTCTCATCAGGTGTACCAGTACTTCTCCTCCTAATATGCTTCTCCATGTAATATGTGGAGATTCTTGTGGTGTCATTTCTTGGTGTTCCATGTGTTACTTCTTTTCTGCGATTCTCAGTTTGGCGCTGCGTGAACGTGGGTTACGCTGTATTTCGTCCTCGCTGGGGATAATAACCTTGTTGTTTATTAATTTAAACGGAGTTTCTACGTTTCCAAAAAAGTCCTGTTTAGCTTTCCCTTCAATATTCCCTGTTTTCATGATGTTTTTTACCATGCGGTCTTCCAGCGAGTGATAGGTAATGACTACCAGCCTTCCTCCAGGTTTGAGGGCTTCTGTTGCGGCATAAAGCATTTCTTTTAGCGCTTCCATTTCTTGATTCACTTCAATTCGGAGTGCTTGGAAAACTTTTGCCATTTCTTTCTTTTCTCGCTCTCTTCCGTAAAGTGGTTTTACGATTTCGATGAACTCTCCAATGGTTTCAACCGGTTTTTGTGCTCTGGCTTTTACGAGTGTTGCGGCTAGTTTACGGCTGTTTTTTAGTTCACCATAAAGATAAAACAGATCTGCCAGCTTTTCTTCCTCATATGTGTTGATGATATCAGCAGCGGTAATACCGGCACGTTTATTCATACGCATATCGAGCTTTCCGTCAAAACGGAAGGAAAATCCTCGTTCCGAGTCGTCAAAATGATGAGACGAAACACCTAAATCTGCTAAGATTGCATCCACTTCTTCTACTCCGTAATAACGAAGGAAATTGTGCAGGTAGCGAAAATTACTTCTGACAAAAGTAAAACGTTTGTCGTTGATGATATTTCTTTCTGCATCGGTGTCCTGATCAAAACTGAACAGCCGGCTTTTATCATCCATATTTCGTAATATTTCTCTGGAATGTCCTCCTCCTCCAAAGGTTACGTCTACGTAAGTACCTCCTGATTGAAGATGCATACCTTCAATGCTCTCGTGTAATAGTACTGGTATATGATATGTAGGCTCTGTTTTCTCCATGCGATTTTCTTGTAAATTCACCTTATTATATATTCAAACGGTAAAATTAGAAATTTCCATAGAATCACGCATCATGTTTTCTATAGAAAATATGAATAAGTTATCAACAGGTTACTCTTTCTGTGTAAAACGAGGAAGAAACGTCAAAGATTTGTCTTAATGAAATCAGTTCTGCAATTTTTTTTATCAGTATAAGTGTATTTTTTGTCATAAAATGAGTGTCTTTTCAAAAGATGAGTTACTTTTGCAAAGTAAACTTTTGTAGAATGGGTGAAAATTCAATATTTTTAATTGACATTGATAAAGTATTGAGAGACAAAGCCGGGAAAAAAGCGAATCGTATACCGCGTTTTTTAGTGTCATACTTAAAGCATATTGTGCATCAGGATGAGATTAACGTGTTCCTGAAAAGTGTTGCAGACAAGACCGGTGTGGATTTTCTGGAGGCTTGTATGGAATTCCTTGACATTAAGCTGGAAGTGAAAGGGATAGAGAATCTTCCTTCCGATGGCTTGTGTACGTTTGTGTCTAATCATCCTTTAGGTGGTCAGGATGGTATCGCCTTAGGCTATATATTGGGCAAGCATTACAATGGTCGTATAAAATACCTTGTAAATGATTTGCTGATGAATCTTCATGGATTAGCTCCCTTATGCATTCCTATTAATAAGACTGGCTCCCAGTCGCGCGATTTTCCCAAGATGGTAGAGGCTGGATTCCGCTCTGATTCTCATATTATTATGTTTCCGGCTGGCATCTGTTCCAGAAGGCAAAAAGGTGTGATTAAAGATTTAGCTTGGAAGAAAACCTTTATCTCTAAAAGTGTGGAAACACAACGGGATGTTATTCCTGTGCATTTTGAAGGAAGGAATTCTGATTTTTTTCTACAATCTAGCCAATCTGTGTAAATTTTTAGGGATTAAGTTTAACATAGCCATGCTTTATTTGGCTGATGAAATGTTTAAAAACCGTCATAAGACTTTTAAGGTGACAATTGGCAAACCGATTCCATGGCAGACGTTTGATAAATCACGTTCGGCCACGGAATGGGCAGACTATGTAAGAGAGTTAGTTTATAAACTGTGAAAAGAAAATACGATTTAATCATTAGATTATGGAAGATATAATTGCTCCGATTGACAAAGAAGTTCTAAAATCGGAACTGACGGAAGACAAACGCTTAAGATTTACGAACAAGAGCAACAACGAGATTTACATTGTTACATGGAAGAATGCGCCTAATGTGTTGAAGGAGATTGGGCGTTTGCGTGAAATTGCATTCCGTGCCGCTGGAGGGGGAACCGGTAAGTCAATGGACCTTGATGAGTATGACTTGATGGAAAATCCTTATCAGCAATTGATCGTATGGGATCCTGAAGCTGAAGAAATTCTGGGCGGCTACCGTTATCTGTTAGGAGATGAAGTGGAGTTTGATGCCGATGGCAAGCCTTTACTGGCAACGGCGCACATGTTTAATTTCTCCGAGAAATTCTTGAAAGATTATTTGCCTACTACGATAGAATTAGGACGTTCTTTCGTTACGCTTGAATATCAGTCTACTCGTGCAGGTTCAAAAGGGCTGTTTGCCTTGGATAATTTATGGGACGGTCTGGGAGCATTGACGGTGGTAATGCCGCAGGTAAAATATTTCTTTGGAAAGATGACCATGTATTCCAGCTATAACCGCTTCGGACGTGATATGATTCTTTATTTCCTGAAGAAACATTTCAATGATAAGGATAAGTTAATTACCCCGATGCAGCCTTTGTTGATTGAAACCGATGAAAAGATACTTGAGAAGCTGTTCTGTTACGATACCTTTAAGGAAGATTATAAGGTATTGAATACAGAGGTGCGCAAGTTAGGTTATAACATTCCCCCTCTAGTGAATGCCTATATGAGTTTGTCACCGACCATGCGTATGTTCGGTACGGCGATTAATGATGGCTTTGGCGATGTGGAAGAAACCGGTATTCTGATTGCTGTGGATGAGATTCTCGAAGAAAAGCGTGTGCGTCACATTGAATCCTATCTGCGTGAACATCCGGAGGCTCTGCAGATAACTTCTGGAGCCAATCCGGTGGTAAATAAAACGCAGAAATAATAATATTCTTTATAGAGCAGGCAGGCTGTTCCCGTTTATTTTTCGGTATAGGTCAAGTGCATAGACATCTGTCATACCGGAAATATAATCGAGTACAGCCTGAATTTTTTCATATAAGGTAGGAGCCTGGATATGATATTGGCTGGACACTCGGTTGATTAACAGCTGGGAATACGCCTTTTCCGGGTATCTTACGGCTTCAATCATTAAGTCGACCAGCGTGGTGATTACCTGATAACCGGCCAGTTCAATGTCGACTACATCTTTCGAGCAATAAATCTTTTCAAAAGCCGTATGTGAGCAGTTTTCATAGGCATCTCTGACTCTTGGACTGAGTTTTTGAATCAGCGTTCCTTGAAATTCACCTTTTAGAATTTCTTCTTCGTGCAGAATAAAGGTGCGTACACATTCACTGATTAATACTCCGATGGCCGATGAACGCAAGTAGGCTATTTGCTCATTGGTATCGTCCACCATTTTGCATATCGATTGAATATGGTCTAACTTCTCGGGCGCAAAGAAACGTAAATACAATTCTTTGGTCTCCTGTGTAGTCAGTATTTTCAGTTTATGCGCATCTTCTATATCCATCATCTGGTAGCAGATGTCATCTGCCGCTTCTACAAGGTACACCAGCGGATGGCGGCAATACTTCAATGGTTCTCCTTCCTTGCTAATCTTTTTAAGTCCCAGTTCATGGGCAATCTTCTGAAAAGCCTCTTCTTCGCTGGTAAAGAATCCGAATTTTTGCTTGCTGCCGGCCAACTGTGAGGAAAATGGGTATTTCACAATAGCGGCTAATGTGGCATACGTCAATACGAAACCGCCGGGACGTCGTCCTTGAAACTGGTGGGTAAGCAGACGGAATGCGTTGGCATTCCCTTCAAAGTGAGTGAAGTCATCCCATTCCTTTGCTGAAAGATACGCTTGTAAGGTGCGTCCTTTTCCTTCGGAAAAATACGTGCCGATCGCTTTCTCTCCCGAATGTCCGAAAGGAGGATTTCCCAAGTCGTGTGCCAGACAGGCGGCCGATACAATGGAGCCTATTTCTGAAATATGCGTATCATGCAGTTCCGAATGAAGCTTTAATAGCTCAGAGGCGATTTTATTGCCGAGTGAACGCCCTACACATGAAACTTCCAGACTGTGTGTCAGTCGGTTGTGCACGAAGATACTTCCCGGCAAGGGAAAGACTTGTGTCTTGTTTTGCAAACGCCGGAAAGGAGCTGAGAATATCAGTCGGTCATAGTCACGTTGGAACTCTGTACGGTCTTCTTTTCGGGCTTCATGAAGATTCTCCAGACCGAACCTTTTATTTGATAGCAATTGTTTCCAGTTCATAATGTAACTCCTTTGTGATGTGATACTTAAATTTAAAGAAGCTCTAAAAGTTAAGTGCAAAAATATAAAAAAATGGTAAACGTAACTATTAATTCTGTGGATTGTGTAACTTCGCAACTTCATAAAAGCATAAAATAGATGAAAATACAGATTATAAATACTTCCCGGCATCCATTGCCGCAATATGCTACTCCGCAGTCGGCTGGGGTAGATCTTCGTGCGAACCTGAATGAACCGATTGTGTTAAAGCCTTTACAGCGTTGTCTGGTACCTACCGGCTTGTTTTTAGCGTTGCCGCAAGGATATGAGGCTCAGGTACGTCCACGTAGTGGACTGGCTATCAAAAAAGGTATTACCGTATTGAATTCTCCGGGAACCATTGATGCCGATTATCGAGGAGAAATCAACGTGATATTAGTCAACTTGTCGGCTGAAGAATTTGTGATTGAAGACGGTGAACGTATTGCACAGATGGTGATAGCCCGTCATGAACAGGCTGAATGGGAGGAAGTGAAAGTGTTGGACGAAACGGAACGTGGGGCAGGAGGATTTGGTCACACAGGAACCGTATAAACCTGAATGTATGAAAAAACTATTAGGAATCATCGGGATGGTTTTCCTGCTGTTTGCCTGTGGTACCACTGGAAAGCAGCATTCGGCAAAGCGAAACCTGGCAAATGAGGAAAGGAATACCTTGTCATACGAACAACACAGAAAGTATAACTATTTTTTTCTAGAAGCAGTTCGCTTGAAACAGAAGGGAGACTATGATGCGGCTTTTGAACTTTATAAGCATTGTCTAGATATTTATCCGGGCTCTGCTCCAGCTTTGTATGAGATATCTCAATTTTATATGGTGCTGGGACAGGAACAGAAAGGTGAAGAAGCGTTGAAAAAGGCTGTACATTCTGACGAATCAAATTTTTGGTATAAACAGACTTTGGCGGCTTATTATCAGCGGAAGCGTGATTGGGCGAAAGCCATTGCCGTGTATGACGACATGGCACATCAATTCCCGTCTCGGCTGGAGCCGTTAATGGCTTTGGTCGATTTGTATAATCAGACAAAGAGTTATTCACAGGTAGTTTCTGTGTTGAATCGTTTGGAAGAATTGGATGGCAAGTCTGAGCAAATCAGTATGGAGAAGTTCAGAATGTACCTGCTGCTGGATAACCAGGAACAGGCGTTTAATGAAATTGAAAGTTTGTCGAAAGAATATCCGTATGATTTACGTTATCAAACGATTTTGGGAGATGTGTACCTGAATAATGATAAGCCGGATGAGGCTTACGCAGTTTATCAGCGAATCTTAAAGGAAGAACCAGGATATGCTCCGGCCTTGCTTTCGATGGCCTCTTATTACAAACAGTTGGGTAAGGACAGTTTGTATCGCCAACAACTGGATACTATTTTGTTAAATGAGGATGTAGAGTCGAATACCAAAATGGAAATCATGCGTCAGCTTATCCTTCAGTCGGAACAGACCACAAAAGACAGCACACAGATTGTATCTTTGTTTAAGGAAATTCTAGACCGGCCGCAGCAAAATGCCGATCTGGCCATGCTTTGCGCACAATACATGATCACAAAGCACATGGAAAAAGAGTCTGTACCTGTACTGAATCAGGTCTTGTCACTTGATCCGGAAAACAAGCCTGCCCGCTTACAGTTGCTCAGCTATGCCATTCGTGACAATAATCTGGACGAAGTGATTCGTGTGGCTACTCCTGCGCTGGAATACAATCCGGACGCCATGGAGTTTTACTACTATTTAGGCTTGGCTCATTATCAGAAAGAAGAAACGGATAAAGCGATGGAGATTTTCCAGCAGGGACTGAAGCAGGTAAATGAAAAGAGCGATAAGGGAATTGTTTCTGATTTTTATGCCATTCTGGGAGATTTGTACCATTCTAAAGAAATGAAAGCGGAGGCCTATGCTGCCTATGATTCTTCGTTGGTTTATAACCCGAACAACATCGGTACACTCAACAACTATGCTTACTATCTGTCTGTAGAGCGGACTAACTTGGATAAAGCTGAGGAAATGAGTTACAAGACCGTCAAGGCAGAGCCTGAAAATGCCACTTATCTGGATACTTACGCCTGGATTTTGTTTGAGAAAAAGCGCTATACGGAAGCGCGTATTTACATTGAACAGGCTATGAAGAACGGAGGCGACAGCAGTCAGGTGATTGTGGAACATTGCGGTGATATCTATTATATGTCAGGTGAGAAAGAAAAAGCATTAGAATGCTGGAAAAAGGCGGATGGCATGGAAAATAAGGAAGAAGATGGTGCAACGCCTCGTACAGAAGCTGAGTTGAAACGCTTGAAACGTAAAATCGCATTGAAAAAATATATAGAATGAAACGACTGATTTACTGGATATATGTGGTATGCCTGATTGTATTGGCTTCTTCTTGTGGTTCTTTGCGTCATACGGAACGTGCTCCTATGATTGGAGGCCTGAAAGGAGAAGAATATCAAGAAAAGGTGATTTCCAGTCTTCCTCACTGGAACTGTGTGACGGGAAAGGTGGCCTTGAACTTGAACACGGGTAGTAGTAAAAATACAAAATTGTCGGCCACTCTCCGTATGAAAAAAGGAGAAGTCATACAGTTGTCGGTTGCTCCTTTGTTGGGGATTGAAGTGGCGCGCTTGGAAATTTCACCGGAACGTATTCTGGCAGTCGACCGTCTTCACAAACAGTATGTGGAAGTTTCTTTTGAAGACCTGAATCGGATGGCCAATTTGAATTTGAGCTTTAATGTGTTGCAGTCATTGTTTATGAATGAGATTTTTTTGCCCGGCAAGGAAACTGTTGAGGTGTACGATTTACACCGTTTCCGGATGACTTCGGAAGGAAATTATGCGTTGTGGAAAGTAAAGGATACCAAGAAACTGGCTTATAGTTTTCGAACTACAGCCGATAAGGGATGGCTTGAAAATACATCCGTAGCTCTTTCCGGTACTCCGTATGCGTTGAACTGGACATATGGTGAATTTTGCAAACTAGGAGCAGCTTATTTTCCTCAGCATATTTTGGCCGAATTGATGGGGAGTGGAAAAACTTATAGTTTGGATATGAAACTCTCCCGTATGTCGGTAGGAGAGGATTGGGAAACACGGACAAGTTTGTCCTCCAAATATAAAAAGATAGAACTGGCAACCTTGCTCAAAATGTGGTTGGAAAAATGAAACGTTTTGTAGTCATATCTTGTATTTGTTTTTATGTTTGTACGCTTACTGCTCAAACAACTCCTAAGATTCGTCAACTGGAAAAACAGCGGAACGAGCTGAAACAGCAGATTGCCGAATCGGAAACCTTATTGCAGTCTACCAAGAAGGATGTAAAAAGTCAGCTGGGTAATCTGGCCTTGCTTTCGGGACAAATAGAAGAACGACAAAAATACATTCAAACCATAGAGAATGATGTAAAGGCCATTCAGCAGGAAATTAGTCGTTTGGAGAGAGATTTAAAGAGCCTGCAGAAAGAACTGAAAGAAAAGCGACAGAAGTATGAATTGTCTGTAAAATACATTTATCGGAATAAGTCTATACAAGACAAGCTGATGTTTATTTTCTCAGCCGAAGATTTCGGGCAAATGTACCGGCGTTTGCGGTATGTGCGTGAATATGCCGATTATCAGCGTTTGCAAGGTATTCAGGTACAGCGGAAGCAAAAGCAAGTCACCGAAAAGGCCAATTCTTTGAAAAACAGCCGGAAGGCGAAGGAAGACTTGCTCAAGCAGGGAGAAGCGGAGAAGGCTAAGCTGGAAGCACAGGAGCAGGAACGCAAGCAGATTTTGTCAGGTTTGCAAAAGAAACAGCGGAGCATTCAGTCGGAACTGGCTAAACAGCGTCGTTCAGCGGATAAATTGAATGCGCAAATTGACCGTCTGATAGAAATTGAAATCGAAAAAGCTCGTAAGCGTGCGGAAGAGGAAGCTCGCCGTAAAGCCGAAGAGGCTCGTAAGAAAGCAGAAGCTGCAAAAGGAAGTACCGAAACATCAGCGTCGGCTAAAAAAGAGACAGCGAAGACTTCTGTCGAGAAGTTAGAAGCTTATAAGGTGGATTCGGAAGACCGTCGCTTGTCAAGTAACTTTGAGAAAAATAAAGGAATCCTCCCAGTGCCAATTACCGGACCATACGTGGTGGTAGGACATTATGGACAGTATCAGGTGAAAGGACTTCGTAATGTGAAGCTGGACAATAAGGGAATGGATATTAAAGGAAAGTCGGGTGCCAATGCCCGTGCAATTTTTGACGGTGAAGTTTCGGCTGTCTTCCAATATAATGGCCTGACCAATGTGCTGGTACGTCATGGAAGCTATATCTCCGTTTATTGTAACCTGTCTACAGTGCGTGTCAAGAAAGGCAGTCTGGTACGTGCCCGTGATGTGTTGGGAGAAATCCATACCAATGCAGAAGGAGAAACGATTTTGCATTTCCAGTTACGTAAGGAAACGGTGAAACTGAATCCGGAACTTTGGATACATCGTTAACAATCGTGCGGATATAGAATGGGGAGTCCTGGTTTTATTAGCCAGGACTTTTTAGTGTATAAACTCTTCAATATAGGGATATGATGGCGCATTTCCTATATGTGTACTTACATAGAAAGGAAAATTTCAGTGCAAATTCTCTGTTTCACACTGTGAAATATAAAAACCACACTGTGGGATACATATTTCACACTGTGAGATACAAATACCACAGTGTGAAACAGAGAATTTATCAGGGCGTTGTGAGGAATGTACTAAGGCAACTTTGATTAGGGCTGATTGAGTTATGGTTTTAAACCATAGTAAATGAAAATTACTATACTTCACTGTAATAACTTTAATACTTTTATCGTGGTGTTCCGGTTTCTCAAAAGATATATTTATTTTTATATTGAATTCACGTTATTTTCTATGTATTTTTGTAATAAAGTTATGAGTTGCATAGTAGTAAGACAATAGTTTGATGAAGAATCATTATTTTCAGATGGATGACAGGGCATTGTGGTCAGAGTTACGTAGTGGTAGTCTGATTGCTTTGGAGGTTATATATAGAAGATACTATTCATTGCTTCTCAATTATGGGATGAAATGTACTCCTGATGATGATATGGTTCGCGATTGTATTCAGGAGCTGTTTGTGAAGCTGGCTAAGAGTTCAAGTCTGTCGGATACAGAATATCCCCGCTCTTATCTTCTGAAGTCGTTGCGCAATATGATTAATGATAAGTCTACTTCAGCAAGGTCTCAGATAGAATGTTTCTCATTTAATGATGAGATTTTTTCGGATATTATGGATGATGATTCTTTTGAAAAGATTTTTGGAAACAGTGATGAGGATCTTCGGAAGAAGAAAGCACTTGTCCAGGCACTTTCTCAACTAACCTCTCAACAAAAGCATATTCTTTATCTTCGGTATATAAAGGGGTTATCTCATAAGGAAGTGGCTGAGGCTATGGATATGAATGTACAATCTTCAATGAATCTATTGTTTCGTAGCGTTTCAAAACTTCGTGAGATTCTTGCAACTCATTCGATAATGTGTATCACATTCCTTCAGTGGATGCAAATTATTTTAAAATAGTTTCTTGATTATAGACTCCGATATATATTTTGATGAATATATATCGGATTTTTTTTCTTTTTATATTATCCTGAAAGACATTGTGTTATAAAAAATCGCATAAAAAACTCATTAAAAGTGAGTAGGTTTTTGTTATATCATCGTATTAAAGATAAAAGGCAGAAATAATGAGTAGAGAAAACAATATATCATACTTTAGGAAATTAATTTATTATTTTAAATCGTGTGAGGTATCACCAACGGTTGATGAAGAAGACAGATTGTGGAATAATATAATGTCTGAAATCAGTACTTCTAGACGTCGGAGAAGATATGAGTTAAATAGATGGCGTATCTCCTTAATTTCTTTGGGAGTAGCTGCGATGCTTTCAGGAATAGTCTGGATACTTCAGGATAATAACAGAAATGAGTTGCACTCTCTTTATGTAGCCTATCAGGCAATGGATGTCAGTACGCATATAAAGAGTGACAAGGTAAAGATTCTGACTGGTGAACAAGAACTGGTTTCTGTAGATAATGGTGCGAGAATAGATTATACAAAATCTGATGAGAAACTTGTTTTGGGAGATAGGGAAGTTGCGATGCCTGATGATGCAGCATATCACCAGCTTGTGGTTCCGAATGCTAAACATGCATCTTTAGTTTTGTCAGATGGCTCTGTCCTCTATGTGAATGCAGGTACACGCGTGGTTTATCCTGATAAATTCAAGAAAGACTATAGGGAGATTTTTGTGGATGGTGAAGTCTATATAGATGTGGTAAAAAATGAAAAGGCTCCTTTCAAGGTTCATACTACCTCTTGTGATATAGAGGTTTTAGGTACGTCTTTTAATGTTCAGGCATATAGTAGTGATACCAATGCGGAGGTTGTATTACTTCGCGGTTCTGTGAAACTTAAGGATAAACATGAGGAAGAGTTGCTGTTGCAGCCTGATGAACTTGCTGTGATAATGGGCAGTAGCATAAAAGAGAAGAAGCATGTTAATGCTTCAGACTATATATTGTGGACGAAAGGTCTTCTTAAACTTGATGCCACACCTCTTTCTGCTGTATTTAAACGATTGGAAAGATACTATGGAGTTAAATTAGCATATCCTGAAGAAATGGAGAGCATGAAATTATACGGTAGTCTTGATTTGCAATGCTCACTTGAAGAAATACTTCGCCGTATAAGTTTAACAGCTCCTGTTTCTTTTCAAAAGATGGATAACGAGATAAAGATACATATAAACAACGTGCATAAAAATAACTGACTTGTGAATCAAGAAATATAAGTCGGATAAATATTAACCCAATAAAATCTGTATACTATGGTTTTAATGAATTATTACTCAACTTAAGAAAAGTCATTGTCTTTTTTTATTTGAAAAAGGATGTATGAAGAAGATTTTTAACCTTTTAATTTAATAACAAACATGGAAAGCAACAAAAAGATTTTCAGGAGTAATAGTATAAGAACACTATGTACTCTACCTTTATTTTTACTGCCTATAGCAGAAATGAATGGAACTACAACTTATGCTCAGTCAGTGCAGTTTAGTTTTAGTTTATCTAATTCAACTGTAAAAGAAGTGTTGGAGCAGATAGAAAATGAAAGTGAATTCGTTTTTGTATATTATGAAAACACATTTGACCCTTCAAAAAAAGTTAGTATAAATGCAAACGGAAAAGAAGTCGATGAAATTCTCGATGAAGTATTTGCCGGACAAGGAGTCAGTTATGAAATAAACGATCGCCAAGTTATCTTGAAAAAAGGAGATGTTGCCAATACTGCTTCCAATGCTGTGAGCCAGCAGGAAACAAGAAAGGTCAAGGGAATTGTAAAAGATAGTTCTGGAGAACCCATTATTGGTGCCAATGTATTGGTGAAAGGTACATCTATAGGTACTATAACTGATATGGATGGTAATTTTATTCTTGATGTTCCGTCAGATTGTACTCTTCAGATTTCTTATATCGGTTTTAATACTCAGGAAATAAAGGTAACGAACCAAACCAATGATTTAACTGTAAGCCTGAAAGAAGATACAGAAACTCTTGACGAAGTGGTGGTTGTGGGATTTGGATCACAGAAGAAAGCAAATCTTACAGGGTCTGTTTCTACTGTAAAAATGGATGAAGTAATGGGTAGCCGTCCTTTAGTTTCCGCGTCAGATGCTTTACAGGGAACTATGCCGGGACTTATGGTATCTAATAATGGAAATGCTCCAGGAAAGGGAAAGTCTTTCCAAATTCGAGGTGCCTACTCGCTGGGTGCACAAAATACCACAGATGGTTCTTATGGAGCCGTGATAGAACCTTTGGTTCTTATAGATAATGTGGAAGGTGATTTAGATTTGGTTAACCCTGAAGATATTGAAAGCATTACTGTTTTGAAAGATGCTGCTTCATCTGCTATTTATGGTGCAAGAGCTGCTGGTGGTGTGATATTGGTAACCACTAAACGTCCACAAAAGAACACTCAGTTCACGCTTAACTATAATAACAACTTTGCTTTTGCTAGTGCTATAAATCTTCCAAAACAAACGTCTTTGGAAACCTACTTACGAGCCTATTCTGATGCAACCGGTGATGCATTTTGGACAAAAGGAACTCCTAGTGTAAGTAAGTGGCTGCAGTATCTGGAACAATATAAGAAAGATCCTTCTTCGATGAAAGTTTATGGTGATGGAATCTATAAGGATGCTGATGGCGGAATTTATTTCTTGAATGAAAAAGATCTTGTGAAGAATATGTTGGAAAGAAGTTTCCAGCAGACACATAATATTTCGGCAAGTGGAGGTACTGATAAAGTTCGCTACAGACTTTCTGCAGGTTATTTGTCAAGTGATGGAGTGCTTATTACGAATAAAGATAAATATACCAGAATGAATGTAAGTGGGTTTATGTCAGCTGATTTGACTAATTGGTTTACTCAAGAGGCTACTTTTTCTTATGCACACGGCAAAAAGAGTGAACCTAAATCGGCTTTAGGAGCAATATATTCTACTCGACTTGCCTCATTTTATCCAGAAGGAACTATGCCGGAAGAGATTGTTCCAGAGGTGGCTGGCTTACCATTCTTTACTTCTATAAATCAGATTCAATGGTCTAATCCCATGACTGAGAAGACTGATAACCCGAGAATATTCTTAAAGTCAATATTGAAGCCGCTGAAAGGTTTGCAAATAGCTTTTGAATATACATTTGATAAGAATATCTACGATTATCATTGGTATACAGGTAGTGAATATTATACTACAGTACAGGGTGATAAGAGTGTTACTCCTGCTGAAGACTATTTGGAGAAAAGAAAGCGTTCTACAAATTATAACGCTATAAATCTTTATGCTACTTATGATCTTACTATTAAAGATATTCATAAGATGAAGTTTATGGCTGGTTTTAACCAGGAATCCAGTTATATGGATGAATTGGAAGCTTATTCTTATGGTCAGGCAGTGATTGAGGTTCCTTCGCTTGGTGGAGGTACTTCTACGCTTAAAGCCAATGACAGCTATGACGAATATGCTGTAAGAGGTGGATTCTTTAGGGTAAATTACAGCTATAATGATATTTATTTGCTTGAGGTTAATGGTCGATATGATGGTTCTTCCAAATTCCCTAAAAATTCACGTTTCGGATTTTTCCCTTCAGTATCAGCTGGATGGAATATCGCACAGGAGTCTTTTATGGAAAGAACCCGTACATGGCTGGATGGTTTGAAATTGAGAGCTTCGTATGGTGTGATAGGTAATCAAAATATTCCTACTTATGCCTTTAATCCTACCATGTCTATCAACAATAAGTACAACGGATGGTTGCAGAATGGAAACTATGTGGCTGCTATAACTACGCTGCCTTCTCTTGTAAGTCAGAACTTTACCTGGGAAAAGGTTGGAACTGTTGACGTTGGTCTTGATTTGACAATGTTGAGTAACAGACTTACCGGAACTTTCGATTGGTATCAGAGAAATACTAATGGAATGTTGGCTCCGGGTATGCAATTGCCTGCTGTAGTGGGTGCAGAAGCACCTTATCAGAATACTGCAGATATGCGGACCAGAGGATGGGAAGTTGCGCTGAACTGGAGAGATATGGTTGGTAATCTTGAATATCGGGTAGGTTTCAATCTTTCTGATAGTAAATCAATCATTACTAAATATGATGGAAATTCTGATTATTTGCTTAGTAGCCAGCGAACAAATATTTATACAGGAGAAACATATACATTCTGGGATTATTATGAAGGAAAAGAAGTCGGTGAGATTTGGGGGTATGAATTCGATGGATTCTATACAGTAGATGATTTTAAGAATACTACTACTTGGGAATTAAAAGATGGTATTGCCAAACCGGATAACGCAAATCCGATGCCGGGTGATGTGAAATTCAAGAATTTACGTGATGATGAGAAGGGTACTAACTTGATTACAAGTGGTGATAATACTTTAAAGAATCCTGGTGATAGAAAGGTGATTGGAAATGAGATGCCTAGGTACCTTTACGGAATCAATTTGGGCTTAGGATATAAGGGCTTCGATTTAAGTGTGTTTATGCAAGGAACCGGTCGAAGAGATAAATGGATTGCTAATACATTGACATTCCCGTTGTATTCAGACTTTAAATTTATTCCATTGTATGAAGGTCTTGAGAATTATTGGAAACCTGCTGATGTAGCAAATGGTGATTATACCTGTGTTAATCCGGATGCAGAATATCCTCGTATTTATGGAAGTTATGGTAATCAGGCTTCAAACTATCGTGAATCTGATAAATATCTTTGCGATGCCTCTTATTTCAGAATTAAGAATGTGACACTTTCTTATACATTCCCAAAACCGGTGATTTCTAAGTTGCTATTGCGTCAATTGAAAGCATTTGTGAGTATAGAGAACTTAGCTACATTCTCGTCATTACCTAAAGGTATTGACCCGGAAACATTGACGTGGGATTATCCTGCATTCCGTACGGTTTCATTTGGTATAAATGTTACATTGTAAAATCTAATATGTATAGTTTTATGAAAAAGATTTTTATTAATATGATGATATTGTCAAGTATTGCATTTACAGGATGTAATGATAGCTTTCTTGACAAAACTCCTGTTACAGAATTGACAGAAGAAACAGCATTCAATTCTTATGATAACTTTAAGGCCTTTATGTGGCCTTGTTATGAAATGTTCACCAATACAACGATTCGGACCTCTATTGCTTCTGGTTCAGCATGGGGAGCTAATGGGCATTATCTTGGTGATGTGGATGCAGGTTACCTCCAAAAAAATAATGTGGCCGGTTATAATGAGTTTGCCAATCAGGTGAAAGGTAGTACTGCTTCTGGAAATGGATGGGATTTCAGCTCATTCATAAGAAGAATTAATATAATGTGGTCTCATTTGGATTCTTCACAGATGACACAGGCCGAAAAAGATCATTGGCGAGCTGTAGGGAACTTTTTCCATTCATTCTGGTATATGGAACTTATTGACAGATTCGGAGATGTTCCTTGGGTAGATACGGTCTTAGATGAAAATTCGCCGGAAGCATACGGACCAAGAATCAGTAGAGATATAGTGGCGAAGAATGTCATGACAAATTTAAAATGGGCGTATGAACATATTGGTGACTTTAATGATGGTGAGAATACCATAAATAAAGACTGTATTCTTTTTGCTATTTCACGATTCGGTCTTCGCGAAGGTACATGGCGAAAGTATCATGGTCTTGAAGGAGGGGATGACTATCTTAAAGAGTGTATTGCTGCGAATGCGATTCTTATGAAAGCATATCCGACTTTATATAAAGGGACCGACAAGTCTCCAGCTAGTGGATATGGTGAAATGTGGACTACAGAAGACCTGAAAGGTATTCCTGGTATAATATTGTACAAATCGTATGTGGCAAATATCAATCCTCATGGGGCTTGCTATGTAGAACATACTTCTTCTCACCCCATAGAAATGAATCAGTTTACTGTGGACTTGTATTTGATGAAGAATGGCAAACCTATTGCAAATTCGGCTTCTGGTTATGAGGGAAAGGATAAAGATATGTATCATATCTTCAGAAAACGTGACCCCAGACTTTACCAGACTGTCATACCTCCGTATAAGGTAAGTGCAGGTAGTGGTGATTATCCTACCTGGTCGTTTACAGGAGAGAGTGCAGATAGAGAATATATAGATGTAATGGGTATAAATGAAACTTGTTCTAATCCTGGTGTTGGCATGAAAAGATTGCCAGGACAGAATTGGACGGCAGCTTTGGTGCCTGAGATTCCACGACTTGGAACAGGAGCGTTTGTGATGTGCCGTTCTGGATATTATGTATGGAAAAACTGGGACAGTTGGGAAACTAATTTCAATAATGGAAATTTGAATACAGCAGATAAGCCTATATTCAAGATTGAAGAGATTCTTTTGAATGAGGCTGAGGCCCAGTACGAACTAAATGGAAGAATAGAGCAGACCACAGTTGAAGAAACTATAAATAAGCTTCGTGAACGTGCAGGTGTTGACAAAATGGTTGTTGCAGATATTGATGATTCTTTTGATCCTAACCGAGGAAAATACTATCCAAAGGATAATGAAAATGGTGTGTTGGTAGACCCTGTTCTTTGGGAAATACGTAGAGAAAGAATTGTGGAACTCATGGGTGAAGGTTTTGGCTTTTATGATATTCGCAGATGGAGAATGGCGCCTTGGTTCCTGAATAGAGTAACAGTTGGCACTTGGGTCAAGAAAGAAGTGGCTAATGCGGCTGGACTTACATTGTACAATCCTACTACAGGTGAGTCTGATGGCGTAAATGGTTCCTTGGCAGAGGGTAATATATTTTTATTCCCGAAACCTAAAGGATGGCTGGAAAAATATTATTTGTATCAGGTTCCTACAACTGAAATCGTTCTTAACGATAAGCTTGAACAGAATCCTGGCTGGTGATAGGTAATAATTGAAGTGTAAGTCCTGGTTTATTTCAAATAAGTTTATAAACCAGGACTTGTTTTAAAATCTAATATGATGAGAAAAGACGTTTTATTTACAAGTTGCTTCGCTGCTCTTCCTTTGTGTATGGTCAGTGCAGCATCGGAGCAGAAGCCTAATATTATTTTTATCCTTTGTGATGATATGGGCTATGGTGATTTGGGATGTTATGGACAGCAATACATTAGTACTCCCAATATAGACCGTATGGCTCAGGAAGGTATGAGGTTTACCCAGGCGTATGCCGGGAGTCCAGTTAGTGCCCCTTCACGTGCGACTATCATGACCGGGCAGCATTCTGGGCATTCTCATGTGCGTGGAAATAAGGAGTACTGGGGAGATTCTCCCTTGATGAAGTATGGAGATAATGATGAGTATACGGTAGTTGGACAGGAACCATACGACCCTAATCACATTATTCTTCCTGAAATAATGCAAAAGAACGGATATACTACCGGTATGTTTGGGAAATGGGCTGGGGGGTATGAAGGCTCTTGTTCTACTCCGGACAAGCGTGGCATTGATGAGTACTACGGATTTATCTGTCAGTTTCAGGCTCATCTCTATTATCCTAATTTCTTGAACCGATATAGTAAATCGAATGGTGATACTGCTACTATACGTATCACATTGGATGAGAATATCAAATATCCGATGTATGGCGATGATTACAAGAAACGTCCTCAGTATTCTGCAGATTTAATTCATCAGGAAGCATTGAAATGGATAGATTCTCAGGATGATAGTCGACCTTTCTATGGATTTTTTACTTACACGCTTCCTCATGCAGAACTTGTTCAGCCTAATGATTCTATTTTGAAACAATATAAAGAGAAGTTTTTCCATGATAAGACTTGGGGAGGATCTGAGGGAAGCAGATACAATCCTGCGCAGTGCATACACATGCAGAATTTGCTGGTATGATAACCCGTTTGGATACATACGTGGGTGAAATCCTTACGAAACTGAAAGAAAAAGGGCTGGATGAAAATACGATAGTAATATTTAGTAGTGATAATGGTCCTCATGAAGAGGGAGGAGCTGATCCTGAATTTTTTGGTCGTGACGGAAAATTGCGTGGCTTGAAGCGCCAGTGTTATGAAGGTGGTATACGAATCCCGTTTATCGTGCGTTGGCCAGGGAAAGTGAAAGCTGGTACCGTGAATAATCATCAGCTTGCTTTTTATGATATTATGCCTACTTTCTGTGAGCTTATAGGAGATAAGAAATTTCCTGATAAATACATAAATAAGAACCTTGAAGGTGATTGTTTTGATGGTATTTCCTTTGCTCCTACGTTGTTAGGTGATGATGAAAACCAGAAAAAGCATGATTATCTTTATTGGGAGTTCCATGAAACAGACCAGTTGGCAGTACGTATGGGTGACTGGAAACTTGTGGTTAAGAAGGGTATTCCTCATCTGTATAATCTGGCTGATGATATTCATGAGGATAATGATATTTCGACCAATCATCCGGAAATAGTAAAGCAAATGATAGAGATAATGAAAAAAGAACATAAGGAAAGTGATATATTCAAAATAACTTTACCTCTATGAAAAAGAATTGTGTGATTGCTTTTTCCTCTTTGATATTGTCTTGTGCATTATATGCTCAGAACAAAAGAATGAATGTCGTGTTTATTATGGCCGATGACCTGGGACTGAACGATACGGGGTATACGGGAAGTGATTTTTATGAAACTCCTAATATCGATAAATTGTCTGAAGAAGGAATGGTGTTTACGAACGCATACTCTTCTGCGGCTAACTCGGCTCCAAGCCGGGCCTGTTTTATGAGTGGAATGTATACGCCCCGGCATGGAATCTTTACTGTAAGCCCTCCTGACAGAGGAGACAAAACGAAACGTAAACTGATTCCCATTCCCAATGTGGAGGATTTGAGGAAGGATATACCCACTATGGGGGAGTTGTTTAAAAGAAACGGCTATAGATGTGGTCATGTTGGAAAATGGCATTTGGGTGATGATGAAGATGGTACAGGACCGTTATCAAGAGGTTTTGATGTGAATGTGGCTGGAGGAAGGGCTGGAACACCGTATTCCTATTACTATCCTTATTGTAATAACAAGGGGATGTGTCATATAGGGTTGGAGAAAGGTAAACAAGGAGAATATCTTACAGACAGATTAACCGATGAGGCTGTAGCTTTCATAAAGGAATCTGCACATGGAGCAAACCCTTTTTTCCTTTATCTGGCACACCATGCAGTGCATACTCCTATTACAGCTCCTCAGAGTATTGTGGATAAATATAAGAAGAAAGTCAAAGGTAAATATCATACAAATTCAGTTTATGCTGCGATGATTGAAACACTGGATAATAGTGTGGGAAAGATATGTGGTATAATAGATTCATTAGGTATAAGTGATAATACTATAATTATTTTTAATTCGGATAACGGTGGTTCTGAGCCTATTACAGACAATTATATAGTCAGAGGGGGTAAAGGAATGCCGTACGAAGGTGGAAATAGAGTGCCTTTAATAGTTAAATGGCCTGATGTGACCAAAGCTGGTGGGGTTTCGGATTGTCCGGTCAATAATATAGATTTCTTTTCTACTTTTCAAATGTATTTGGAAGGAAAGATAGGTGATGAACTTGATGGAGCAGATATTTATCCTTTATTGAATAATGAAAAATCTTCTATTGAAAGAGATTTATTCTGGCATTTTCCAGCTTATCTTGAGTCGTATACAGATAATGGAAAAGGTTTTAGGGCAAAGCCGTATACTTCTGTGCGTTCAGGCAAATGGAAATTGATTTATTATTACGAAAATGAGAATATAGAGTTATTTGACTTGGATAAAGACCCTTTGGAAGAATATGATTTGTCTTGTGTAAACGAGGAAATGGTTTCGATTTTAAAGAAAAAGATTTTTAGTTGGATAGAAAGAGTAAATGCTCCAGTTCCGACAAAATTGAATCCTTATTATGAAGGAGATTAACGAATATCTTACCCGGTAGTGCTTATCCTTTTTAAGGTACTACCGGATTTTTAATTAGTACTTTTATTGTTGTGTTATAAATTCAGGTGAAAGATTTATTCTAATGTTTTATACTTAAAATTTTATAGCATCTGTCTGTTGGAAAATAATGTAACCATTCTATTTTCCGCCTTGACATAAGTTGTTAGCCGACATATCTTTGCGCCGTAACCCTTAAACAACAATGATTATGGCAAAAGAGAAAGTAAACTACCAGGAGGTATATGACCTCTATCAGTTATGCAGTGAGACCAAGGATCTTCGTGAGTTCTGTGCGGATTATGGAGTAAATTACGACAAGTTCATGAACTGGCAGCGTCATCAGCTATGGAGCGAAAAGTTAGGCAAGATAGTTCAGGTTGAGCAACCCAAGGTTGCCAAAGTCCGGATAACCGGCAAGCCTTTTGCAACAGTCCAACCGTAAAGTTGGAGGTGAAACAACCTGAAGGTGAATCTCCGATTAAGTGGGTAAAACTGCAATTGACATCAGGTGCCACATTGTTCCTGAGAAACACCACAGTTCTTGATTTGAGTCTGTTGCTTAATAAAATGATAGGATGATATGCTTGGACTTAGCGCTAACCTGAACTATTACCTGTTCAACGGTAATGTGGATTTGCGGAAAGGAATCTTCCGCCTGTGTGAGAGTATAAGGGAAGAGATGTCACTTGACCCGAGCGATGCATCCAATGTATATATGTTCATGTCCAGGAACCGGAAGGTCGTTAAGATACTTCATTACGAACGCGGTTTTTTATGTGCTTTACGAGAAACGTCCTGTCATGGGAAAGTTCAAGAAACCTGTGTTTGATGAAGCTTCCAAATGCTACCGGATACAATGGTCGGACATGGCCTATCTTACGGAACATAGTAGTTGACAAGATGTACGTCAGTCCGAAAGATTAATATTAATACATTGATTATCAATAAAAATAATATAAGAATAAACGATAAAAAGTTTGCGTAACTGCCTGATTTTTCGTACCTTTATATCATGATTGATGAAAGGGCATACGAGTTACTTTGCTGCCAGCTGGGTCTGGCGAATGAGGAAAAGGCAGGGCTTCGCAAACAGGTAAACGAACTGATTGCGAGGCTTAAGGCTATTGAAGAATCAAACAAAGAGAACTCCAAGGCTATGGTTGATACAATCAATGACCTCAAAGAATCCCTCGAAAAGCAATCGAGTACGGTTGAACATTACAGGAAAGAGATGGAACTTATGAGAAAGCAGCTTGAGGCAAAAGACGAGGTGAACATGATGCTGGCAAATGAGATATCCAATCTCAGGCTTCAGCTTGAGGGCAGCAGGAAACACCGTTTCGGCCGTACCTCAGAGCAAAGAAGGCTGCTGAACAACCGTAACATTGACAAGTCTGCAATGGAGAAGTCCGAGTACGACGGTTCTGGCAAGAAAGGTGATGATGATAATAAGACCGATGGTAACGGTACCGGCAGCAATACCTCTTCCGGTAACGTACCTGCACAGAACTGCAGGCCTTCAAGGAAAAAGGAAACTGCTCCCCGTGCAGCAAAGACCAGGCTGAAGGTGGATAAGGTAATTGTTCATGAAATAGAAGACTATTACCAACTCCCGGATGGTGCAAGGCTTATGAAGCGTAACGGAATGGCTGATGTGTGGGAATACAGGTTTATAGAACATGTGCGTGCTCATAACGTGGAGCATGTGTACAAGGTGTCAAGGGTAAAGCTTGCAGACGGCACTTTCACTAACACGATGGAGCATCCCTTGAAAAACCTTGGAGGAATCTTTTCCCCTGATTTGCTTGCCCATCTGCTTTGTCTGAAATATGACTTCAGTATGCCTGAGAACAGACAGATAAGACTGCTTGCAAGAGAAGGCATCCACATAAGCAATACCACGCTGAACGGCTATATCCATAACGGAATCTCCAGGCTTAGGGAGTTTATGGAAGATGTCTTCAAGGAGTTTGTACAACAGGCAAAATACCTTATGGTTGATGAGACTACCGAACTTGTCGGAGTTGAAACACCGGAAGGCAAGGCTTACAGGAGAAAGTATTTATGGGCTTTTTTTGCAAAGCATGTCAGGTTGGTTTACTATCATTACAATAACGGCAGCAGAGCCTCTGATGTAGCAAAGACCTTCCTTGAACATTTTATGGGATCTGTATCTACAGACGGATATACGGTTTACAGGATGTTCGACGGAGAAGACTCAAAGGTGCTTCATATAGGATGCTGGACACACTGCAGGGAGGCTGTGGGTCGATGCCTTGCCATCAGACAGAACTGCGATGGATATAATAGACCCTATCGGTGATATGTTCAGAAATGAAGACTTGTTCCGCACAATGAAACTCAGCGGTGAGCAGATTAAGGAAAAAAGACTTAAGCTTACGAGACCTATTCTTGAACGTATCCATCATAAGGTGGTCATGATGATGCAGGATACCAAACTCATGGCAAACGAACTGATGAGAAAGGCTGTGAACTATACGATAAACCAGTGGAAATCCCTGAAAAATATCCTCAAGGACGGTGCAGCGGAAATATCGAACAACCTCTGTGAGCAAAGGATGAAACCTGTAAAGCTGCTGCTCAAGAACTGTATGAACATAGGCAGTGAGGATGCAGCAGGAAACTCGGCATTCATCTTCTCTCTGATAGAAAGCTGTAAACTTAATGACATAGATCCTCAGGATTACCTGAAGCACTTGTTTGAATGTATTCTTCATGGTAAGGACTGCGACAAAAAAGCCCTTCTGCCATGTTTTTATCAATCGGAATGTTAAAACAAAAATATTTTCTTACGGACATTTTTATTTTATCGGCTGAAAAACAGCCGATAAAATTGTCATGGCGGAAAATAGAATGCTTACGAAAATAATAAAATAAAAAATGTAATTTACATATCTTTTTTTACTTCAATAAATAGTTATACATTCGTGCGGTTTTTGCAAAATATGCAAAGAGAGAAAATAGAGAAGTCTAACCGTTAGTAATGTTATACTATGAAGCTAAAGTATTATTCTGTCTTGTCTCTGTGTGTACTTGGGGGCCTGTTGACTACCCCTGCCTCTGTATGGGCTGCACAGCAGACTGAGATAACTATCAGCAGTGCCAGTGTGCTGAACCCGTCAGCAGTAGAGGTGGTTTTTTCCAACCAGCAGCGCATGACGCTTGATTTTTATGGTGAAAATATTTTCCGGATGTTTCAGGACAATCAAGGAGGCATTGTGCGCGACCCGCAGGCTTCTCCTGAAGCCCAGATTCTGGTAGATCGTCCCCGGAAGGAGGTTGGCGAGCTGTCGTTGACAGACAAAGACGGGGTAATTACGATTTCTACTGCCAGAATTCAGGTGGAAATGGACAAGCGTACGTCGCTGTTTAAGATTACGGATAAAATCCGTCAGAAAGTGGTAGTGGAATCAGCACGTCCGGTGGACTTTATGGAAAAACAAGTCTGCCTGTCACTCAAAGCGCATGATGATGAGTATTTTTATGGAGGTGGTGTACAGAATGGCCGTTTTTCTCACAAAGGGAAAAGCATCCGTATTGTCAATACGAACCAGTGGACAGATGGTGGAGTGGCTTCTCCTACTCCTTTTTACTGGTCTACAGAAGGGTATGGGGTTATGTGGTACACGTTCCGTCCCGGACTGTATGATTTCGGAGCAACCGATAAGGAAGTAGTGAAGCTGTCGCATGAGGAAAACTATCTGGATGTCTTTTTCATGGTGAATGACAGTCCGGTAGCCTTGTTGAATGATTTTTATCAGCTGACCGGTAATCCGGTGCTTTTACCGAAGTTTGGTTTTTATGAGGGACATTTGAATGCCTATAACCGTGACTATTGGAAAGAAGACGAAAAGGGTATTCTGTTTGAAGACGGAAAACGATACAAGGAAAGCCAGAAAGACAATGGCGGTATCAAGGAATCGCTGAATGGTGAAAAGAATAATTACCAGTTCTCGGCGCGTGCGGTAATTGACCGTTACAATGCGGCCGATATGCCGTTAGGATGGATTCTGCCTAATGACGGTTATGGAGCCGGCTACGGACAGACTTCTACGCTGGATGGTAATATCCAGAACTTGAAGGAACTGGGTGAATATGCCCGTGCCAAGGGAGTGGAAATCGGATTGTGGACACAGTCGGACTTGCATCCCAAAGAAGGCGTAGAAGCTTTGCTTCAGCGTGACATTGTGAAAGAAGTGCGTGATGCAGGCGTACGTGTGTTGAAAACCGACGTAGCCTGGGTAGGAGCTGGCTATTCTTTCGGACTGAACGGAGTGGCCGATGTAGGACAGATTATGCCTTATTATGGTAACAATGCTCGACCGTTTATTATTTCACTGGATGGATGGGCAGGTACACAGCGTTATGCTGGTATCTGGTCGGGCGACCAGACTGGAGGTGAATGGGAATACATTCGTTTCCATATCCCGACCTATATCGGTTCAGGATTGTCGGGACAACCTAATATTTCTTCGGATATGGATGGTATTTTCGGTGGAAAGAATATTCCGGTCAATGTACGTGACTTCCAGTGGAAAACGTTTACTCCCATGCAGTTGAACATGGACGGATGGGGAGCAAACCCGAAATATCCGCAAGTGCTGGGTGAGCCGGCTGCTTCCATCAATCGCTGGTATCTGAAGATGAAATCAGAGTTCATGCCTTATACTTACAGCATAGCTCGTGAAGCCGTGGACGGAAAGCCGATGGTTCGGGCCATGTTCTTGGATTATCCGAATGACTATACACTGGGAACGGCTACCCGCTATCAGTTCCTTTACGGGCCTTATGTACTGGTGGCTCCGGTATATCAGAACACACAGGCCGATGCGGACGGAAACGATGTACGTAATGGCATTTATCTGCCTGAAGGGAATTGGATAGATTATTTTACCGGCGACTTGTATCAGGGCGGACGGGTTCTCAATAATTTTGAAACTCCTTTGTGGAAACTGCCATTGTTTATCAAGCAAGGAGCTATTTTACCGGTGACTACATCGCATAACAATGTGAGTCAGATGGATAAGCATTTACGTGTATATGAGCTTTATCCGGGTGGCGATACAGAGTTTACGGAATACGATGATGATGGAGTATCTGAAGCTTATCGTGCGGGACAGTATGCTACTACGCATATCCGTTCCGTGGTAGAGGGAGAGGACTTGACAGTGTGTGTGGAACCAGTGCAAGGCTCTTTCGAAGGAATGGTAGCGCGTAAGCGTACCCATTTCCGTATCAATGTAACTGCACAGCCGAAGAAACTGACAGTACGTGTAGGCGGAAAGAAAGTGAAACTGACTCCGGTGACTTCTTTGGAAGATTTACAGAAAGGAGCGAATGTATATTATTATGAATCGGACCCTGAATTGAATCGTTTTGCCACTCCGGGCAGTGAACTGGCTCGTCTGCACGTCATTAAGAATCCGGTAGTACATGTGAATCTGGAAGAAATGGACGTGACTCAAAACGATATTCAGTTAGAAATGAAAGGTTTTGTATTTGCACCTGCTGAGAAACTGCTGGTAAGCCAAGGTACACTGCGTGCTCCGGAAGCAGAGGTAACAGAAGAAAATACAGGAGCTTATACATTGACACCTTCATGGAAAAAGGTTGATAATGCCGATTATTATGAAATAGAATATAACGGTATGCTGTATAGTACCATTCGGAACACTCAACTTCTGTTTGAAGATTTACGTCCGGAAACTACTTGCACGTTCAAGGTACGCGCCGTGAATGCTACAGGTGCATCAGAATGGACTAATGTGACGGCTACTACTAAATCAGATCCGTTGGAATTCGCCATTCATGGAATCAAGGGAGAAACCACTTGTCCGAACCAGGGAGGTCAGGGGGTGAATAAACTCTTTAACTTCGATGAGGGAGATACATGGCATACGAAGTGGAGCACGGTTGCAGTTCCTTTTGATTTGATTATTGACCTGAATAGTGTAAATCAGTTGGATAAATTCCAGTACCTGCCTCGTCTGGATGCCGGGAACGGTACATTGGGCAAGGGTACTGTATATTACAGTATGGATAAGTCTGATTGGCACGAAGCTGGCACTTTCGACTGGAAAGGAAGTGACGTGAAGACCTTTGTATTCGAGAAACAGCCTGTTGCACGCTATATTAAGTTGTCGGTTGTATCTGCTACAGGTCAGTATGGTTCAGGTCGTGAACTTTACGTGTTCAAGGTACCTGGCTCAGAAAGCTATATTCCTGGTGACATTAATCAGGATAAGCTGGTAGATGAAAACGATTTGACCTCTTATATGAATTATACAGGATTGCGCAGAGGAGATTCTGACTTTGAAGGTTATATCAGCAAGGGTGACCTGAACGAGAACGGTCTGATTGATGCGTATGATATTTCGGCAGTAGCCATCCGTATGGAGTCTGGAGTGAGCAGCCGTCAGGTACCTTCAGTAGCTGGAGAAATCACAGTTGCTTCATCTAAGAAGGTGTATAATGAAGGGGAAACCGTAGAAATTCGTGTTTCAGGTAAGGGATTGCGTTCGGTCAATGCTCTCAGCTTTGCATTGCCTTATGACCCGCAGGCACTGGAATATGTGGGAACAGAGATGACTGGCATGAAGGAGATGCGTAACCTGACCAATGACCGTCTGCATACGAACGGAACGAAGGCTTTGTATCCTACTTTTGTAAATATTGGAGAAAAGCCTTACCTGGAAGGGGATGCTGAACTTATGACAATCAAGTTTAAGGCAAAACGTAAACAAAAGATTGACTTGAATGTACTGGACGGTATGCTGGTCGACAAGAATCTGAATACAGTGAAGTTTTGATAGATTATCCGGGACTCGTTCCCGGATATAAAATAAAAAGAGAGGAAAATGGTTGTCTGTTGAGTTGGACAATCTTTTTCCTCTCTTTTTATAATGCAGATAAAGATTCTATCAGATTTTTAATCCGTCCAAGATTTGCACATAGGTTGAAATTGCTTCCTCTATTTCACTGACGAGAATGTATTCATCGGCGGTGTGCGAGCGGGAAGATTTTCCTGGTCCCATTTTTACAGAAGGGAAGGGCATTAATGCTTGATCGGATAATGTGGGTGAGCCGAATGGTACTTTCCCCAGTTCTATGGCACGTTTTACAAACGGATGATCAGACGGAATGCTGGAAGAATTGAGGCGGAATGAGCGTGCTTTGGCCTCACTCTGTATATGTTGGCAGATTTCGGCGAACAGCTCCTCGTTAGAGTAACATTCGTTGCTTCGGATATCTACCACGATGCTGCACAAATCAGGAATTACATTGTGCTGTGTACCTGCATTGATCTGAGTGACACTCATTTTAACAGGCCCCAGAATGGGTGATTCTTTAGGGAACTTATATGTACGGAACCATTCAATATCTGGCAGCAGCTTGTAAATGGCATTTTCTCCTTCGTTACGTGCAGCGTGTCCGGATTTTCCACGTGCTGTGACGTCGAGTACCATAAGTCCCTTTTCTGCAATGGCAGGTTGCATTTCCGTAGGTTCACCTACTACTCCTAATGCAATAGGAGGGAGTTGGGGCAAGACGCTTTCAATTCCGTTTTTTCCGGATACCTCTTCTTCGCAGGAAGCCAGGAAAATCAGGTTGTAGCTTTGGGTTGTCATGCTAAGGTGACGGTACACCTGGAATAATGATACTAGACTGGCACCGGCGTCATTGCTGCCCAGACCGTATAATTTCCCGTTTTCATTTTTTGGAGTAAACGGTTGCTTCCTCCATCCGCTGACCGGCTTCACGGTATCGATGTGTGAGTTGAGCAGGATGGTAGGTTTATTGATGTCGAACATGGGGCTGATACACCAGATGTTATTTCCGGATCTTCCGGTCATAATTCCCGTTTCTTCTATGTAGTTCTGCAGGAAGTCTGCTGCGGCTTCTTCTTCCCGACTGATGGACGGGATTCCAATCAGGGAATGTAACAGAGTCAGTGCTTCAGATGTGTAGTAACCTGTGTCTATCATAAATAATCCGTTTTTTGATTCTTTGCAAAGATAGTCTTTTTTAGGAGAAATGCTTTAGATTGGCCGGACATTGCAAATAAAATCCTATATTTGCAGAATAAACCAATAAAATAAAGTAAGATAGATGGTTAATTCATGTTTGTCTCGGCTTGTACGACAACAAGCTGAAAAATATGGGGATAAAGTTGCCTTAAAATACCGTGATTACACCACTGCTACATGGATTCCTGTCACATGGAACGGGTTTGCTGAACTGGTAGATAAAACAGCCCGTGCGTTTGTAAAATTAGGAGTGGAAGTACAGGAAAATGTAGGAGTATTCTCTCAAAATAAACCGGAGTGTCTGTATGTAGATTTTGGAGCTTTTAAAGATAGAATTGTGACTGTGCCTTTGTATGCCACAAGTTCAGAGGCTCAGGTACATTATATTGTAGAGGATGCTGGAATTCGCTTCTTGTTTGTAGGAGAGCAGTATCAGTATGATGTGGCTTACCGGGTGCAGGGTTTATGTCGTTCGTTGAAGAAGATTATTATATTTGATCCCGAAGTAAAGCGTGCTGAAGGTGACAATAATTCTATCTATTTCTCGGATTTCTTGCAGATGGGTGAAGAAGAGGATTGTCAGTCAGAAGTGGATAAACGCACTTCAGAGTCTTCTTTAGATGATTTGGCGAATATTCTGTACACTTCTGGTACGACTGGTGATTCGAAAGGAGTGATGTTGCATCACTCTAACTACGACGTTGCTTTTAAAGGACATAACGCACGTTTGACTAATCTGGGTGAGAATGATGTCGTCATGAATTTCTTGCCGTTTACGCATATCTTTGAAAGGGCATGGTCGTATTATTGCTTGTATAAAGGATGTATGCTGTGTATCAATCTGCGTCCGCAGGACATTCAGAAGACAATCAAGGAAGTACGGCCTACGGCTATGTGTAGCGTTCCCCGTTTTTGGGAAAAGGTATATGCCGGCGTACAGGAAAAAATCAATGAGACTACGGGCTTGAAAAAGAGTTTGATGCTGGATGCGCTTCGGGTTGGGCGTGAACATAACATTACGTATCTGATGAACGGAAAGACGCCCCCTTCCTTGTTGCACATGAAATATAAGTTTTATGAGAAAACGATTTATAGCCTGCTGAAGAAAACGATAGGAATAGAGAACGGGAATTTCTTTCCTACGGCAGGAGCTGCTATTCCAGAGAAGGTGGCAGAGTTCGTGCATTCGGTAGGTATTAATATGATAGCTGGTTATGGGCTGACGGAAAGTACGGCCACTGTCTCTTGTGAATGGATTGGAGATTTCCGTCTGGGAGCAGTAGGCCGTGTGCTCGACGGGGTAGAGGTACGTATTGGAGAAAATAACGAGATACAGCTTCGTGGAGGTATCATAACGAAGGGATATTATAAGAAAGAAGCCATCACCCAGCAGGCATTTACAGAAGATGGTTGGTTCCGTACGGGAGATGCCGGATATATGAAAGATGGTTTCTTGTACTTGACGGACCGAATCAAGGATTTGTTTAAAACTTCCAATGGTAAGTACATTGCTCCGCAGGCCATTGAAACCAAGTTGGTGGTAGATCGTTATATTGATCAGGTGACCATTATTGCAGACCAGCGGAAATTTGTATCGGCCCTGATTGTGCCAGAATACAGTCAGGTGGAGAAGTTTGCGCAGGAACATCATATTGCTTTTGGAAGTAGAAAGGAATTGCTGGAGAATCCTCAGATTATTGAGTTGTTCCGTCTTCGAATCGATACGCTTCAGCAGGAGTTTGCGCATTATGAACAGGTTAAGCGTTTTACCCTTCTTCCGGAGCCGTTCAGTATGGAACGTGGCGAGCTGACCAACACGCTGAAACTGAAACGTGCGGTGGTGGCCCGTAACTACAAGGATATTATCGACAAAATGTATGAAGAAAATGTCGGTTAAATAGCTGACTTTTATCTACAGGCACTCTTTCAGGGGTGCCTGTTTTTTCATATCTTTGCAACGAGAAAAAATAACAGACTAATTTATCGTATTTTATGATTACCATAGAGCAACTGAAAGACGTGAAAGAACGTACGGAAGCCTTGTACCGTTATCTGGACATTGAAGGAAAGAAAATACAGGTGGAAGAAGAACAGCTTCGTACGCAGGCACCCGGTTTTTGGGATGACCAGAAGGCTGCCGAAGCGCAGATGAAAAAAGTAAAGGCTTTGCAGCAGTGGATTACCGGTTATCAGGAAGTGAAGACATTGGCGGATGAACTGCAGTTGTCTTTTGATTTTTATAAAGATGAACTGGTTACTGAGGAAGAAGTGGATGAGGCTTATTCAAAAGCTATCTCTACAGTAGAGGAGTTGGAATTAAAGAATATGCTTCGCTCAGAAGCTGACCAGATGGATTGTGTATTGAAAATCAATTCAGGTGCAGGAGGTACAGAAAGTCAGGATTGGGCTTCCATGCTGATGCGTATGTACATGCGCTGGGCTGAAAGCAATGGATACAAGTTGTCGGTGGCTAACCTTCAGGAAGGAGATGAGGCCGGTATCAAGACGGTAACGATGAATATTGAAGGGGCCTACGCTTATGGTTATCTGAAAGGCGAAAACGGGGTACACCGACTGGTTCGTGTATCTCCTTACAATGCACAGGGTAAGCGAATGACTTCTTTTGCATCTGTCTTTGTTACTCCTTTGGTAGATGATTCAATTGAAGTGACCGTGGAACCGGCTCGTTTGTCATGGGATACATTCCGAAGTGGGGGTGCCGGAGGACAGAACGTAAACAAAGTAGAATCTGGTGTACGTCTGCGTTATCAGTATAAAGACCCTTACACAGGTGAAGAAGAAGAAATCTTGATTGAAAATACGGAAACCCGTGACCAGCCGAAGAATAAGGAAAACGCCATGCGTCAGTTGCGCTCTATCCTTTATGATAAGGAGTTGCAGCACCGTATGGAAGAGCAGGCTAAGGTTGAGGCCGGAAAGAAAAAAATCGAATGGGGTTCTCAGATACGAAGCTATGTATTCGATGACCGTCGTGTGAAAGACCATCGTACCAACTACCAGACATCGGATGTCAACGGGGTAATGGATGGAAAAATTGACGGTTTCATTAAAGCTTACTTGATGGAGTTTTCAGATAGCGAAATCTGATAACTTTGAGTAAAATCGCTCTTTTTTATTTGTCTTTTTGCAAAGATGTTGTAATTTTAGGGTTGTAAATCTAAAATTGAAAACTTATGGGACGCAACAGGAGTGTAAAAAGACAGAATTTTGAGAAACGTGAGGAAGAAAAAGCCAATAGATTGTTCAAGATGATTTGTATTGTCTTGATTCTATTGGCTATTTTAATGATTGTAGGTTACACGTTGGCTTCTTGATAGCTTGGATAGAATATGCCGCAAGAAATAGAAAGAAAGTTTCTGGTGCGTGATGATTCTTATAAGGCTATGGCTTATGGAAGGAAGCGTATCAGACAAGGCTATATCTGTAGTGAAAGAGGACGCACGGTGCGGGTACGTATCCAGAATGAAGAAGGTTATCTGACCATCAAGGGATCTTCGGACGTATCGGGTATGAGTCGTTATGAATGGGAGCATGCTCTTCCTTTGCAGGAGGCGGAAGAATTGATGAAGTTGTGCGAGCCGGGAATGATTGATAAAACTCGTTATCTGGTACGATGGGGGACGCACGTTTTTGAGGTGGATGAATTCTACGGAGAAAACAATGGACTGGTCGTGGCGGAAGTTGAATTAACCGATGAGAAGGAAACTTTTGAGATTCCTCCTTTTTTGGGGGAGGAAGTGACCGGACAAGTGAAGTATTATAATTCGTTCTTGATGAAACTTCCTTATCGGGAATGGGGTAAAACTTCTCCTGAAAACTGTCAGAACAAGGGGTAAAAACTCTCAATTGACAGTTTTTACCCGTTTGAATACCAGATTTTGTGAAGAGCTCTCTTTGTTTTTCTACTAATATTGCAGTGTCGAAATAAAGACAGACATTGTTTCAATTAAAGAAAAGAAAGACTAAAAGATTTATGAAAACGGCAAATTTTGCTCAGAACTTGTTGAGCATGCAGACAGAACTACTTCATTTCGCTTATAAATTAACGGCAGACCGTGAGGAAGCGAATGACCTTCTCCAGGAGACTTCATTGAAGGCTTTGGATAATGAAGAAAAGTATGTAGCAGAAACGAACTTCAAAGGATGGATTTATACCATCATGCGTAATATATTCATCAATAATTATCGCAAGACTTTGCGTGATCAGACATACGTTGACAATACCGACAATCAGTTCTTCTTGAACCTGGGAGTGGATATTGAGGATGACTCCATGCAGGGGGCTTACGATTTGAAGGAAATGCGCCGCATTGTGAATGCATTGCCGAAAGAATATCGTGTACCTTTTGCGATGTATGTGTCAGGTTTTAAATACCGGGAAATTGCGGACAAACTTAACCTCCCTTTGGGTACGGTGAAAAGTCGTATCTACTTTACCCGTCAAAGGTTACAAGAAGACTTAAAGGATTTCAGATGATTATGATAACTCTCTATCTTTAAAAATAATATATTTATTATTACATAGACGCCGGTTGCTGTGAGAGCACCCGGCGTTTAGTGTGTTTATGGAGTGGGGAAAGATATTAGTGTGAATTGTGTAACCTTTTTCTGATAAATGGACGATAAATGTAGTAACCTGCCAAAGATGCCAGGAGTATGCCTGTGCAATTGGCTATAAAGTCCATCCAGTCTCCACTACGGTTGTCTGTACACTGTGATTGTAAGATTTCAATGATTCCGCTCATCAGGATGGGCAACAGAATACCTCCAATTGTTAGTTGTATTTTTTTGATTTGTTTATGCCGGATTAGGTGTTCTATCCATATAATGGAACTGAGACCACCATACATGCATACATGTACTAGTTTGTCGAAATTATTAATTTCTTCCAATTGAGTATGTGGAGGAGTAAAAAAGGATAAATACCAAATGGCAAGAATTGTCAAAATAGAAAATGGGTAATGTCTTAAAATCTGCATTTTGTGTAAAACTTTAAATTTTCATGCAAAAATACGATATTTTTTGTACTTTTGTCCCCGTTTTAAAGTGTAATTATAATAAAATGATTTATGCAGCATAAGAGTGAAAGAGCAAACTTTGGAAGTAAATTAGGTGCAATTCTTGCGGCCGCAGGTTCTGCGGTAGGTTTGGGTAACATTTGGCGTTTTCCTTATGAAACAGGAAATCATGGTGGAGCTGCATTTATATTAATTTATCTGGGCTGTGTCATTGTATTCGGGTTACCTATAATGATTGCGGAATTTACCATTGGCCGACGTGCAAAGGCCTGTACGGGTGGAGCGTATGAAACGTTGGCTCCGGGTACACATTGGAAATGGGTAGGCTATGCCGGAGTATTAACTGGCTTTTTGATATTGGGATATTATTCGGTAGTAGCCGGATGGACCTTGGAGTATGTATGGCAAGCTGTTTCGTTTGGATTGTCAGGAAAAACCTCTGGAGAGTATGTCTCTATGTTTCAAGACTTTTCTCAACAACCGTTCCGACCGCTTCTGTGGTTGTTTGTGTTTATGTTTGTTACTCATTTCGTTATAGTGAAAGGTGTAAAAGACGGGATAGAGAAATCTTCTAAAATCATGATGCCATTGCTGTTTATTTTGGTTATTCTGCTAGCTGGTTGCTCTATCATGCTGCCTGGGGCTGAAAAGGGAATCAAATTTTTACTTCATCCAGATTTTAGTAAGGTTACTCCAGATGTTTTTTTAGGGGCAATGGGACAAGCTTTCTTCTCTATGAGCCTGGGGATGGGATGTCTTTCTACTTATGCTTCTTATTTTGGAAAGGAGACTCGTTTGGGGCATACGGCCATGAGTGTAGGGTTGATTGATACGTGTGTGGCTGTGTTGGCTGGATTGATTATCTTTCCGGCAGCCTTTTCTGTGGGTATTCAGCCCGATGCAGGTCCTTCTTTAATATTTATCACTTTGCCTAATGTGTTCCAGCAGGCTTTTGCCAATGTACCTTTCCTGGCCTATATATGTTCTGTGGCTTTCTATGTGTTATTGGCTTTGGCTGCCTTGACGTCTACAATCTCTTTGCATGAGGTTTCTACGGCCTTTCTGCATGAGAAGTTTCATTTTACACGAGGACGAGCTGCCTGTATTGTTACAGGAGGATGTCTGCTGATAGGTATTGTATCTTCATTAGCTTTAGGAGAATGGAGTAGTTTGAAGATTGGTGGGTTAAATATGTTTGATGCATTGGATTATCTGACTGCTAAAATTATGCTTCCGGTATGCGGTATGTTTGCAGCCGTGTTTGTCGGTTGGGTATTAGACAAGAAAATCGTAAGAGGAGAAGTGACTAATTATGGTATGTTAAAAGCTCCTTATTATCCACTGTATCTGATAGTTTTGCGATTTGTTGCTCCTATTGGTATCCTTGCTATATTTGTCAATGAATTGGGCTTGTTGAGCTGGTAATGTGGAAGGATTTTTTCTATTATTCCCGTTCTGAGAGGAGAGTAATTCTGCTTCTGTTAGGCATGCTGGTAATCTTAGGCATTTCTTGGTTGATATGCCATAAAGTCTATAAGCCAGAATATGTACGTCAGGAAGACTCTGCTGAGATAGATTCTTTTCTGGCTTCTGTGAAGCAACGTGAGGTTTCCTATGCTAAGCGTAACTATACGGCATCAGGTGTCAGGAAAGGGCAGGAGGTTGTTTTGTTTGATTTTAATCCGAATACAGCCGATTCCGTACAATTGAAAAAACTGGGATTACCTTCCTTTGTAGTTCGTAATATTCTTCGGTATCGGGAAAAAGGAGGCATTTTTCGTACTCCGGAAGCTTTTGCTCGCATTTATGGGTTGAAGGAGGAACAATATTTATTACTGAAACCCTATATTCAGATACCGCCAAGAGAGGAGAATAAACAAGATTCTGTTTACGAACAGGTTAAAATACAACGAATAGAAAAATATCCGGAAGGAACCCTTGTGTCCTTAAATGAAGCGGATACCACTCAATTGAAACGTATACCTGGTGTGGGAAGCGCTATAGCTAAAATGATTGTAGCCTATCGTAATCGTCTTGGAGGTTTTGTATGTTTGGAGCAGTTGCAGGAAATTCCGCATGTAGATGCTAGCCTGAATAAATGGTTTACTATACAAAGTGCTCCTTTTAGGAAAATAAGAGTAAATAAAGACGGGTTGGATAAATTACGTAATCATCCTTATATGGATTTTTATAAGGCCAAAGCTATTTTGGAATATCGCCGGAAAAGGGGCAATATAAAAGGTCTTTCCCGGCTTTCTCTCTTTGAAGAGTTTACCGAAAAAGACCTTCAACGCTTGTCTCCTTATTTATCTTTTGAATGATTTATTTGCGTGAATAACCTGCTGCTTCAGCTATTTTTACTGGAATCTCGGTATTGTCAATCCGGTTTTGGAATTTCTCTGCTCCAGCTCCAATGGCAAAGACCGGTACATACCCTGCAGAGTGTCCTCCACTTGTCCAGCCAGTTAAAGCTATTTCATTGATAATTCGTTTAGCTTCTGCTGCAATAGGTTCGTCTTGTGCATATTCGCTCTTTTCCATTTTTACTTGTTGGTTTTTCATAGTCTGCTCGTACACGTTTTTCAAGCGAGCTTCCTGTTTTTCGTTTAACTGGATTTTATCCCAAAATCCGAAATTGTCTTTTAAAGCCTGTTGTACAGCTTCCCAGGATACCTGATTATTCGTTTTAGAGCGAAGCTGGTTGATGACTTTGGTGAATCCACTTTCACTGACCTTTTGGTTCTTGAGTACCTGCAGGTTCAGTTCATACGGACCTTTTCCTAAAACAAAACCTCCGGTTTCATGGTCGGCAGTAACTACAATTAAGGTTTCATCCGGATGTTGTGAGTAGAATTCGTAAGCGACCTTAATGGCATTGTCAAAGTCGATTACTTCATGAAAGGTCGTAGCGGCATCGTTGCTATGGCATGCCCAGTCGATTTTTCCACCTTCTACCATCAGGAAGAACCCTTTTGATAAATCTTTAGAGAGGAAATTAATTGCCGAACGGGTTATTTCTTGCAAAGTAAGGTCACTTTTTCCCCGGTCAATAGCGTATGGGATGGAAGAACGGTCCGCCTTAGAAGCGGCTTCCGACTGGAACAGAATCATCTTGTCTGCTTTTTTACTTTTCTTGAGATAATCTTTATATCCTCTGGCAATGATGTATCCGTATTGATCAGCCAGTGAGTAAAGATTCGTTGCTTGAGGATTATTTTTGTCCTGTGGTTGTAGAAAGTCTGAACCGGCATAGAAATCAAACCCTGTTTCATATAAGTCTTTTCCTATCTCGTAATAACTTCCTCTTCCTGAAGCATGTGCATAGAAAGCAGCAGGAGTTGCATGGTCTATGCTGACGCTGGTAGCTACTCCTACCCGGCATCCATGTTGTTTAGCCCATGTAGCTACACTGTAAACGGGGGTCTGTAAATCTTTTAAAACTCCGATAGCTCCATTTTTTGTTTTGTTTCCTGTTGCAAGCGCCGTACCTGCAGCAGCAGAATCTGTTACTCCGTTAGTGGCAGAGAAAGTGGTGGCTACGGTTGTGTAGGGGAATTGTGTAAACTGTAGGGGAGTTATACCGATTTTTCCTTCAAGTTCACCAAGATATAATTCTGTGCCTTGTACTTGATTGACTCCCATTCCGTCTCCGATGAAATAGAATACGTACTTGGCTTGCTGTGCATCTATCCGGCAAAAAACCATCAAGAAGAACATAATAGTGATAGATAACTTTTTCATAAAGCCTTGTGTTGAAATTATTTTTTTTCGCGAAAATAAGAAAAAATACGGCTTCGGAGATTTTTTTTAAAAAAAGATGCCTTAAAATGGGAAACGATTTCAAGTTCTTTCATTTTACTTATTGAATGATGTTACATTTTTTAAACATGTAATTATGAAAAAAGAATTTTATTAGGGGCGTCTTTGATTTTGTCCCTGTTGGCTTCTTGCCAGCAAAAAGAGAATTTGCAGAACGTGAGTGATGAATTGAACTTGAGCTTGGAAGCTTCTGTGTATGCTTCTTCTGGTAGTTCTAGGGTTTCCACGGATGAGTCGGGAGTTACGACTTTTTCAGAAGGAGATGAATTAGGCTTTTTCATGCCAGATGAAGATGAACCTGTGAAGTGGACGTTGAGCGGTAGCCAATGGACTCCTGAATTTCCCTTATCGTGGAAAGATAAAGTAAGTAAATTTTCATACTGCGCTTATTACCCTTATTCGTCTGAGGCTACGGTTCGTGGAGATATTCCGATGCCTGATTTGAGTTTACAGAAAGGAACGCTTGCAGGTATTGGAGAGTTTGATTTTCTGACTGCCCGTTGTGAGGTTAGCTATCAGGAAACGGATAATGGAAAAGTTTCTTTCACAGGGGAATCGTCTTTCAGACATGCGTATAGCCTTATTTCTATTACGATAAAGAAAGATTTACCAGAAGAAAATGTATTGATTAGTCAGGCATCCTTTAAAGGAGATAACTTATTTGGTAATAGTACCTATCATTTTGCAGAATCGGAAGCAGAGGATGGTATTTCTTATTTGGAATTACCTGAGGTAGATGCTTTGACATTGAATTTTGAGGAGCCGGTTACTGTAGTTGAGGATACCGGTTATACTTTGTTCTTATTGTGTAATCCACAGGATTTGGTAGAGGATTCTGAATTCTCTATTTCTTATCAGCGAGATGGAATATCTTATACTGCATCTACCCAAAAACTAGGAAATCAGTTTGCAGCAGGTAAATATTATCAGTTTATTCTGAAATTAACGAAGGCTGAATTAAGTTTGGAAGGTTGTGAGGTAAGTGATTGGATTTCTGAAAAACTTCCAGAAATAGCTATTGAAGAAACTCCTGCGTAAGTTTACTACTGATGATTGTTTCCGGAGAAGCTATAAATGAGTTTCTCCGGATTTTTTATGCCTGCTTTTATCTCTTGAAATAGAATTGTAATAAATCTCAGAAAAAACATATAACTTTACACCTTCAAATAAACTAACAGTCAATTTTGTTCATTTAATATAACAATGAAAGCACTTAAAGACCGCATCATTCGTGATGGAAAATGCTTTGAGGGAGGCATCCTTAAAGTAGATAATTTTATTAATCATCAGATGGACCCTATTCTGATGAAGTCAATGGCAGTAGAGTTTGTACGGAGATTCGCCAGTACGAAGATTAACAAGGTTCTGACCATTGAGGCCAGCGGCATTGCTCCTGCAATTATGGTTGGTTATCTGTTGGAACTTCCGGTTGTTTTTGCCAAGAAGAAAAAACCGAGCACAATGGAGAACATGCTGACAACCACTGTCTATTCGTTTACGAAAGATCGCACGTATGATGTGTGTGTAAGTAAGGATTATTTATGTCCGGGAGATAAGGTGTTGTTCATTGATGACTTCTTAGCCAATGGCAATGCCGCAAAGGGGATTATCGATCTGGTACAGAAAGCAGGAGCTGAATTAGTGGGAATTGGCTTCCTGATAGAAAAATCTTTCCAGCACGGAGGAGATTATTTGAGAGCACAAGGCATTCATGTGGAATCTTTGGCGATAATTGAAAGTTTGGAAAATTGTCAAATTAAAATAAAAGACTAAATCTTTAAATGGAAAAAGAACAACAGCAAACTGCCCAGAGTGCTGGGCTTATTTACGGGTTGAATGACCGTCCGCCTTTAAAAGATTCTATTTTTGCGGCTTTGCAGCATTTGTTGGCAATCTTTGTAGCTATTATTACCCCTCCGCTGATTATTGCAGGGGCATTAAAATTGGATTTGGAAACCACCGGATTTTTAGTTTCCATGGCTCTTTTTGCATCGGGTATTTCTACATTTATCCAGTGCCGTCGCGTAGGACCGATAGGTTGTGGACTGCTGTGTATTCAGGGAACCAGCTTCTCATTCATTGGTCCGATTATTTCTGCGGGCTTAACAGGTGGACTAAGTGCTATTTTCGGGGCTTGTATTGTAGCTTCTTCGGTGGAGATGTTAATTAGCCGAGTGTTGAAGTATACACGCAGAGTTATTACTCCTTTGGTATCGGGGATTGTGGTGACACTGATAGGTATGAGTTTGATTAAAGTGGGAATCTCTGCTTGCGGGGGTGGAGCTGCTGCACAGGCAGATGGTACTTTCGGGGCTTTCCGCCATATTGGTTTAGCTGCTTTGGTACTTGTCTTGATTATCTTTTTCAATCGTAGTTCCAACCGTTATTTGCGAATGAGTTCCATTGTTATCGGCCTGGTGGTTGGCTACGTATTAGCGTGGGCATTGGGAATGGTTGACTTTTCTGCTGTACAGAGTTATGGTGGTTTCAATATTCCTATACCTTTCCGTTACGGTATTTCATTTGATATTTCTGCAATCATCGCTTTGGCGTTGGTTTATTTGATTACGGCAATTGAAGCGTATGGAGATATTACAGCCAATTCATTGATTTCTGGGGAGCCGGTAGAAGGGGAAACGTTTGTTAAACGTGCTTCTGGAGGTATCTTGGCTGATGGTTTTAATTCCATGCTGGCCGGATTCTTCAACTCTTTCCCTAACTCGATTTTTGCTCAGAATAATGGTATGATTCAGTTGACAGGAGTAGCCAGTCGCTACGTAGGATACTTTATTGCAGGTTTCCTTATTTTGCTGGGCTTGTTCCCTGCAGTAGGATTGATTTTCTCGTTGATGCCTGAACCGGTGTTGGGTGGAGCTACTCTGTTGATGTTTGGAACAGTGGCTGCCGCAGGAATCCGAATCATTTCTGCACAGAAAATCAACCGTAAGGCTACGCTGGTGATGGCTTTGAGCTTTTCTTTCGGCTTGAGTGTGGAACTTGTGCCGGATATTCTTTGTCAGTTGCCGGAAACCGTTCGTAATATATTTTCTTCAGGTATTACAACTGGTGGACTGACTGCCATCTTGTCTAATCTGCTGATTCAGATAAAAGAATAAAAAATATATTGGATAAAAAGAAGAAAGGCTGTCTTATTTTGGACAGCCTTTCTTTATGGTTTTAAGGTGTTACTTATCGAGAAGCAAACATTGATTGGCTATTAGCCTGACGTGCAGAAATCATACCTTGCAAATCGGGAGATACAGTCACCGGAGTGCCGTCCTGCTGTTTGAAAGTGATAGTTCCGTCTTCATTCATGGTAATCAGTTCGAATGTCTGACCTTCGGCAGAAGCATTCCATGTATTCTTTTCTTTGTCATAAATTAAGGTAAGTGGCTTGTCTTCTTCACCTTTCTTTGTGATAGTGTAGCCATCTTCATTGGTCTGCACAAGGTATTCTCCGCTTTCACCTTTTACTGTTTTTACGCTACCTACATCGGCCAAAGGATTTGAACCAGACCAGAACTCGATAGAGTTCAGTACAATGACGTCTGCCAAATAAGCTACTTCATATACAGGTACGATATGAAATGCTAAAAAGACAATTTCATTTACGAATTTATTGCCAATGTTGTTGTTCCAGTCCTTCAGACTACTCCATAAACCAAATGAACCGATACATGAGGAGCATATAATGCTGCCGCTCAGAATCAGGCAGGCAGCTGAAAGTTTTAGTTTTTTCATACTCAATTGCATTTTGGGGTTAATATTTTATATGTATTGTCGTTTTGCTATTACAATTTGTTACAAAGTTAGAAGTTATTTTGGATTATGAAAGAAAAAGGTAAAAAAATAGTATCTTTGCGCTGTTTTTTGTGAGAAATTAATGATTAAATAAAAAATAGAATGAAAGAAACAATTCAGAAGAGATTGAGCGATTCGAAGACGGCACGCTGGACCGCTTTGTTTATCGTTTCGTTTACCATGATGTGTGGTTATTTTCTGACGGATGTGATGTCTCCGTTGGAAAACTTGTTGACAACAAAGGGTCAGGTGGTATATTTTACAGATGATACCTCTATGCCGGCAGACACTCTGGTGGCCAAAGTGAATTACTTTTCTTCGGAAGAAATGCTTTCAAATCCGTTGCTGACTGTAGAGCAACTTGAGGAAGGAAGTAAGGTGCAGTATTATGAGATGCAGAATGGTGCACAGATACAGACAGAAAAGACAATTAGTTCTGTCGCCAGAGGGGAAGGCTGGTCAAGTACGGAATATGGCTTCTTCTCAGGGGCTTATGGCTTGATTAATGTGTTCTTGCTGATGCTGTTTTTCGGTGGGGTGATTTTGGATAAAATGGGAATCCGTTTTACCGGAATGATGTCTTCTGGATTGATGTTTATGGGAGCTCTGATTAAATGGTATGCCCTTTCTTCCGATTTTGGAGATGCACAGCTTTTTGGAATGGACATGCAGGTGGCATTGGCTTCTTTAGGATTTGCGATATTCGGAATGGGCGCTGAAATCACAGGTATTACTGCATCTAAAGTCATTGTAAAATGGTTTGCCGGAAAGGAACTGGCGCTTGCCATGGGACTTCAGGTGGCAATGGCTCGTATTGGTACTGCCGTGGCTTTGGCGGTAAGCTTACCAGTAGCCCGTTGGATGGGAGATGTTTCTTATCCGGTGTTGTTCGGAGCCATTTTGTTATGCGTGGGATTTGCTTCATATATGATTTATTGTGTCATGGACCGCAAGGAAGATGCTTCTGCCGCAGCTGTTCGCATGGAAAACGGAGAGGTTGAAGAAGAAGGTTTCAAATTGTCCGATTTGAAATTGATTTTCTGTAGCAAGGGCTTCTGGTTGATTAACCTGCTGTGCCTGATGTTCTATGCCGGTGTGTTCCCCTTCCTGAAGTTTGCGACAAAACTGATGATTTATAAATACGATGTGCCGGAATCTTTTGCCGGATTGATTCCTGCCTTATTGCCTTTTGGAACCATTCTGCTGACACCCGTATTCGGCTCTTTATATGACCGTATCGGTCGCGGAGCTACCTTGATGATTATTGGTTCAGTCATGTTGACAGTGGTTCACGTGTTGTTTGCTCTTCCGGTAATGAACTACTGGTGGTTTGCTGTTATTGTCATGATTGTATTGGGAATAGCATTTTCTTTGGTACCCAGTGCCATGTGGCCTTCAGTTCCTAAGATTATCCCGATGAAGCAGTTGGGTTCTGCTTATGCCACCATTTTCTATATCCAGAATATCGGGTTGACAATGGTGCCTTGGTTGATTGGATGGGTTATCGAACATTTTGCAACTTTGCGTAACGAAGCTGGTGTAATTGTAGGCTATGACTATACGGCTCCGATGGTTATTTTTGCAGTGTTTGGTCTGTGTGCCATCCTTATTTCTACATTGCTTCGTGTAGAAGACAGCAAAAAACATTATGGACTGGAAGAAGCTAATATGAAAAAATAATTTTTAAGTCTCTTTCATGGAAGGAGCGGGGGGGGGCAGGCACATCTTCAGCTCCTTTTATTTTTATTAATACCTCATAAGAAGGGGGAATGGCGGTATATACTTTGTCTTGTGGATTTTTTCCCGTATCTTTGGACTGTTTTTATGTGAGAATCTGTCAGTGAGATAACAAATGGCCTATAAAGGGCAATAAACTACCGGATAGATTTCTACATGAGAAATGTGTAACAAAAATTTAGCCATGAATAATACGAAGAAAAAATCACCTATATCATGGGTCCCTACAGCATATTTTGCCATGGGACTTCCTTTTGTAGTACTCAATATGGTTACCGTGTTAATGTTTAAAGGGCTTGAGGTAGATGATAAACTAATCACCTTCTGGACGTCGTTGATTCTTCTGCCCTGGACATTGAAGCCATTGTGGAGTCCTTTTCTTGAACTTTTCCGGACAAAGAAATTTTTTGTGATTGTCACTCAGTTAATTACGGGAGTCACTTTCGGGCTGGTAGCTTTTGCGTTGAACCTGTCCCATTTTTTCAGTATTTCCATTGCGCTGCTGGCCATTGTTGCTTTTAGCGGAGCTACTCACGACATCGCTTGCGACGGAGTATATATGAGTGAACTGTCCAATGAAGACCAGGCAAAGTTTATTGGCTGGCAGGGAGCCTTTTATAACATAGCAAAGATTCTGGCAACGGGTGGTTTGGTATACCTGGCTGGATATTTCATCGAGCTGAATGCAGATGCCGGATTGCTGACAGCCAATAAAAGGGCCTGGATGATTATCTTGCTGATTCTTTCCGTAACCATGATTCTTTTGGGAATCTATCATCTGTTTGCTCTGCCCTCTACCCAGTCGGCTTCTTCCAAAAAAACATTACGGAGTAACAAGGAAGTGATGAAGGAACTGGGACAGGTGTTGATGGACTTTTTCCGCAAGACACACATCACTTATTATATCTGCTTCATCATCCTTTACCGTTTTGCAGAAGGATTTGTGATGAAGATTGTGCCGCTGTTCCTGAAAGCAGACCGGGAGATGGGAGGCCTGGGACTCAATGAAAAGGAAATCGGACTTTATTATGGTACGTACGGAGCTGCGGCCTTTGTGTTGGGTTCTTTGCTGGCAGGATATTATATTGCTCGTCGAGGATTGAAAAAAACGATTTTCTCGTTGTGTTGTATTTTCAACCTTCCTTTTATGGTGTATGCCTTGTTTGCTTACTTCCAGCCGGAGAGTGGTTGGATAATATGCAGTGGTATCGTTTTTGAGTATTTCGGATATGGTTTCGGCTTTGTCGGACTTTCTCTGTTTATGATGCAGCAGGTGGCTCCCGGCAAGCATCAGATGGCTCATTATGCATTTGCTTCAGGAATCATGAATTTTGGAGTGATGATTCCGGGAATGTTAAGCGGCTGGGTGTGCGAAAGTCTTGGCACATGGTTTGACAAGCCGGGAGGTTACGAGCCTTTCTTTATCTTTGTGCTGATTGCTACAATTCCAGCCTTCCTGATTACTTATTTCCTTCCGTTTAAGTATGACAATGGGGGGAAATCTGCTGGAAGGCGAAAAGAATATGTATAATTATCAATTAAACTAACTGGATATGAATGAAAAATTTGTAATGCCCTGGGAAGAACGCCCGGCAGACTGTAAAGAAGTAATGTGGCGCTATTCGAAGAATCCCGTCATCGGACGCTACCAGATACCTTCATCGAATAGTATTTTCAATAGTGCGGTAGTTCCCTTCAAAGATGGATTTGCTGGGGTGTTCCGTTGTGATAACCGAGCTGTACAGATGAATATCTTTGCAGGTTTCAGCAAGGACGGTATCAACTGGGAAATCAATCATGAGCCGATTGTCTTTAAGCCCGGCAATACGGAGATGATAGATTCAGAGTATAAATATGACCCTCGTGTCACTTGGATTGAAGACCGTTACTGGATTACATGGTGCAACGGTTATCACGGACCTACCATCGGTATCGGTTATACATTCGATTTCAAGGAATTCTATCAGTGTGAGAATGCCTTCCTTCCATTTAACCGTAACGGCGTATTGTTCCCGCAGAAAATTAACGGTAAGTATGCCATGCTGAGCCGTCCGAGCGACAATGGTCATACACCTTTCGGAGATATTTATATCAGCTACAGTCCCGATATGAAGTATTGGGGTGAGCACCGTTGTGTAATGAAAGTGACTCCTTTCGAGGAGAGTGCATGGCAGTGTACGAAAATAGGTGCCGGTTCTGTGCCCTTTCTGACCGAAGCAGGCTGGCTGCTGTTTTATCACGGAGTGATTACAACGTGCAACGGTTTCCGTTACTCTATGGGAGCAGCTATTCTGGATAAGGACTATCCGGAAAAGGTGCTTTATCGTACCCGTGACTACCTGTTGGCACCTGCTGCACCTTATGAACTGCAGGGAGATGTGCCCAATGTAGTGTTCCCGTGTGCTGCTCTTCAGGATGGAGAAAGAGTAGCTGTGTACTACGGTGCTGCTGATACCGTGGTAGGAATGGCTTTCGGTTATATTTCTGAAATCATTGATTTTGTAAAGCGTACTTCTATTTTGTAAATGTAAATATTTAATAAGGCTGTTCCTGTAGCCAGACGCTATGGGAGTAGCCTTTTTTATTTTAGGCCTATGAAAAAACTAATCGCATCTCTGAGCTTTTTGTTCATCTGGAATTGTGCCAATGCGCAGGACCCGGTGGACTATGTAGAACCGTTTATTGGAACAACCAATTTTGGTACGTGTAATCCGGGAGCTGTCTGTCCGAATGGTTTGATGTCGGTCGTTCCTTTTAATGTGATGGGGTCGGATGAAAATACCTATGACAAAGACGCTCGCTGGTGGTCTACTCCTTATGAATACACGAACAGCTATTTTACCGGACTATCTCATGTCAACCTGAGTGGGGTGGGTTGTCCTGAAATGGGTTCTCTGTTGCTGATGCCCACAACCGGTGAATTAAATGTAGACTATCATCATTACGGAAGCAAGTATGAAAAAGAAACGGCTTCACCGGGATGTTACAGCTTGCAACTGACCAAATATAATATTAAGGTAGAGGCTACTTCTACATTGAGAACAGGGCTTACCCGCTTTACTTTTCCAAAGGGGAAGAGCCATATCCTGATGAACTTGGGAGAAGGACTGACCAATGAATCGGGAGCTTATCTGCACCGGATAAATGACCGTGAAATTGAGGGTATGAAGTTCTTGGGAACGTTCTGCTATAATCCTCAGGCAGTATTTCCAATATACTTTGTCATGCGTATCAACAAGGCTCCTAAGCAGACTGGTTACTGGAAATTCCAGCGTAAGATGACGGGGGTGGAAGCCGAATGGGATAAAGACAATGGCAAATACAAGTTGTACACGCAGTATGACCGGGATTTGGCTGGCGACGACATCGGTGCATGGTTCACTTTCGATACAGAAGAAAATGAACAGATAGAAGTGGCCGTAGGTGTATCGTTTGTTAGTATGGAAAATGCCCGTCAGAATTTGGAAGCTGAGCAGCATGGAGCTGGATTCGATGAAATCTATGCCAGCGCACGGAAACAGTGGAACGACGATTTGAGTCGTATCACCGTAGAAGGAGGTACAAAGGAACAGAAAACGGTGTTCTATACTGCCTTGTATCACACGCTGATTCACCCGAATATCCTCCAGGATGTAAATGGGGAATACCCGGCCATGGAAACCGGAGAAACGAAGACGACTAAAAACAATCGTTACACCGTATATTCTTTGTGGGATACCTATCGTAACCTGCATCAGTTGATGACTCTGGTGTATCCCGAACGTCAGATTGACATGGTACGTACCATGATCGATATGTACAAGGAGCATGGGTGGTTGCCTAAATGGGAGTTGTACGGACGTGAAACCCTCACGATGGAAGGTGATCCGAGCTTGCCGGTGATTGTGGATACCTGGATGAAGGGTCTGCGCGACTTTGATATGGAAACAGCCTATGAGGCTATGCGCAAGTCGGCCACTCTTCCTGGAAAGGAAAACCTGATGCGTCCGGACAACGACGATTACATGAGCAAAGGCTATGTACCTTTGATGGAACAGTTCGATAACTCCGTATCGCATGCCTTGGAATATTACATTGCCGATTATGCTTTGTATACGCTGGCAAAGAGCATGGGAAAGAAAGAGGATGCCGATTTGTTCTACAAGCGGTCTATGGGATACAAGCATTATTATTGCAAGGAATTCGGAACACTTCGTCCTATTTTGCCGGACGGAAAATTCTATTCTCCGTTCGATCCGCTTCAGGGACAGAACTTTGAACCGAGTCCGGGATTCCACGAAGGTAATTCCTGGAACTATACCTTCTACGTACCGCATGATGTAAAAGGACTGGCTCGCCTGATGGGAGGACAGAAGAAGTTTATCGACAAACTACAGATGGTATTCGACAAAGGTTATTATGACCCGGCCAATGAACCGGATATTGCTTATCCTTATCTGTTCAGCTACTTCAAGGGGGAAGAATGGCGTACACAGAAAACCGTTCGCGAACTGCTGGCTAAGTACTTCACTCCCAAACCAGACGGCATTCCGGGAAATGACGATGCTGGTACCATGTCAGCCTGGGCTGTATTCAGTATGATGGGCTTCTACCCTGACTGTCCGGGTGTTCCCGAATATACGTTGACAGACCCGACTTTCGACCGTATTACCATCCGTTTGAATCCGGAATTTTATGGAAAAGATAAGCTGGTCATTGAAAAGAAGGAGAATGGTTCACCGGAAGGGTATATCCAGAAGATAGAACTTGGCGGCAAGAAAACAGGTTACCGGATTAATCACAATGACCTGGTAAAAGGCGGCACATTGACGTTCTATAAATAAGCAGATTAGTTTTCCCCTTTAGTTCGTCTTTTCTTTACGGTGTGGCGCACCAGAAAGATGCTGACTTCGTATAAAAGCACGATGGGGAAGGTTACAATCAGCATAGTAAACACGTCTGAGGTAGGAGTGATGATGGCAGCGATAATCATTGCGACAACCCAGGCGTGTTTTCTGTATTGTGCCATGAAATCGGCAGACAAGATGCCCAGTTTGGCCAGCAGCCAGGTAAGAATCGGAATCTCAAACGTGATACCCATCATCAGGCTCAGCATGTTCAGCGTATCAATATAAGAACTGAGCAGAATGGTATTTTCCACCTCCTGACTCACTTGATAGGTTGAAAGAAAGCGGAATGTAAAAGGAAATATCAGGAAATAACTGAATAATACTCCCGTCAGGAAGAGCAGATAACCCCAGAATATCAGCCAGCGGGAATATTTCTTTTCATTCTGGTAGAGTGCCGGCGAAATAAAATGAAAAAGCTGATAGAGTATGTAAGGAGAAGCCAGCAGAATACCCGCATAGAACGAAACACTCATGTGAGTGAGAAACTGTCCTGAAAGTTGTGTGTTGATAAGTTTTACCGGCAAAGTTTCCGCTTCCAGTCCGGCTATATGCAGTATTCTTCCTAAACATGCAAAGAAACGGTAGGTACAGAAGTCGCCCTCTTTGGGAGCAAGGATGAGGCCGAAAAGCTCTTCTTTGAAACAAAAGGCCAGCAGCATAAGCACAATTACCGCACAAGCGATGTGGATAATCGTTTTGCGCAATTCGTCCAGGTGATCCCAGAAAGTCAGTTCCGTTGGTTGCGTTGGCTTCACGGCAGTTATTTTTCTTTTTTCTCGTTCGAAGTGGTTTCTTCCTTCTTTGGGTCTGTTTCTTTCAGGTTATCTTCCACTTCGTTCATGCCTTCCTTGAAACTTCTTACACCTTTGCCAATACCTTTCATCAGTTCGGGAATCTTTTTTCCGCCGAACAGCAGCAGAATGATTAAAGCAAGAAATAAAAATTCCTGGGTACCGATACCCATAAACAGCAATGTAGTATTCATGTACTTTTTGTGTAAATAGAGAGTTAGTTTATAGTTTATTCTTCCGCAAAAATATGGATTGTTTTTTATCTACGCAAATGTGTGTCGAGGGCATTTTACATTAAAGTGAAAAATGACAGGGGCTGATATATTCTTTCAGGTGCCTTTTCATATTCTTCCAAGTTCTTTGACATATTCTCTGTTCCACAGTGCGGGATTTGTATCCCACAGTGTGAAATATGTATCCCACACTGTGGTTTTTGTATTTCACAGTGTGAAACAGAGAATTTGCTTTTAAGTTAGGGAAAATTTGCAGGTAAGATGGAGAAAAAAGAAGGGGGTGAATAAAATTGGAGGGTAGAAAATTGAAATGTCAGTGAGATGTCAGTAAAACTTTGAGGTTATTGCAGAGGAGAGTTCATAGCTTTGTGGTGGTGAAACAGAATGTGTAATGAAGATAATTGGCTATGAGAGAAAAGAGACATTACGTGGGTATGCGTTGGTTTATGATTCTGTCCTCTTTTTTGATTGGAATCGTGTCTTTCTTTATTTCTTATAATAAGAAAGAGGATGCATCTTTGCCCGATAAGTTGGAGCAAATGATGTGTCGTACGAAGATGAATGTGCACTGTGACCCTTTTTATGGTTACCAGATACATTATCCTGCATTCTTCGAACAGGTTCCGGATTCACTCATTCATGAAACGGGATGTTGCCAGTTTTATTTTGGGAATATGCTGAAGATTGCTCAGACAGCTTTTATCGTAACTAATCTTGAAGGATTTACCGTGCGGCAGGGGATGGAACATTTTGCCATGGAACAGCATGCTACAGAACGTCGGTGTGGAAATGATTATTTCATTCTTTCCGGACCTCTTTATATCAACCATCGGCCAGTAGAGGGCTATCGTTTTTATGCCAAATACGTGCAGCGGCAAAAACTCTGGTTTGTGCAGTCATTGTCTTACCCAGCGAGTTGCACACGTGCTGTTTCACGACTTATTGAGCAGATAGATAACTGGCAAGTGTGGGAGTAGGTGAAAGGGCTCAGGTATTCTATTGGGTTCAGAAAGCCAACGAAATTTTTCTTTAAAATATTCGGGCTATCTTGTCTCTTCCCTAAAAGATGGGTATCTTTGACTCGTTTTTCATTTAACATTGATACTCATGCAGGATTTTGTTCATTTGCACGTTCATACGCAGTATTCTATTCTTGACGGACAGGCTTCTATTCCCCGGTTGGTAGACAAAGCCATGGCCAACGGTATGCGAGGAATCGCAGTGACCGACCACGGAGATATGTTCGGTATCAAGGAGTTCTTCAACTATGTCAACAAAAAGAACGGGAGCACGAATGGGGAGATTAAGGATTTGAAGAAGAAAATTGCCGCATTGGAAAGTGGTAAGGAAGAGTCGGAAAACCCCGAAGCGGAGATTGCAGCTTGCAAGGAACAGTTGGAGGCTGCGAAAAAGAAGCTGTTCAAACCAATTTTCGGTTGTGAAATGTATGTAGCCCGCCGCCGTCTGGAGGATAAGGAAGGTAAGCCTGACCAGAGCGGGTATCACCTGGTGGTGCTGGCTAAGAATCTGAAAGGCTATCATAACCTGATTAAACTGGTGTCGAAGGCATGGACCAAAGGATTCTACATGCGTCCGCGTACAGACCGTGCGGAGTTGGAGAAGTATCACGAGGGACTGATTGTATGCTCGGCTTGTTTGGGAGGGGAAGTGCCCCGACGTATTACGGCCGGACAGTTTGAAGAGGCTGAAGAGGCCATCCGTTGGTACAAGAATCTTTTCGGGGATGATTACTACCTGGAGCTGCAGCGTCACAAGGCAACGGTGGCACGTGCCAATCATGAGGTGTATCCCATGCAGCAGGTGGTGAATGAAAAACTGATTGAATATGCCAAAAAATACAATATCAAGCTGGTATGTACGAACGACGTGCACTTTGTGGACGAGGAAAATGCCGAAGCCCACGACCGGCTTATCTGTCTGAGTACAGGTAAAGACCTGGACGACCCTAACCGCATGCTTTATACCAAGCAGGAATGGATGAAGACGCGGGAAGAAATGAACGAAGTCTTTGCCGATGTGCCGGAAGCTTTGAGTAATACGGTTGAAATCTGTGACAAGGTTGAGTTTTATTCAATTGACCATGCGCCTATTATGCCGACGTTTGCCATTCCGGAAGATTTCGGTACCGAGGAGGAGTATCGTAAGAAATTTACGGAAAAAGACCTCTTTGATGAATTTACCCGCGATGAGAATGGCAACGTGGTAATGGATGAGGCTGCGGCGAAGGCGAAGATTGAACGTCTGGGCGGATATGAGAAATTGTATCGTATCAAACTGGAGGCCGATTATCTGGCAAAACTGGCCTACGACGGAGCCAAACGGCGTTATGGCGAGAACCTGTCGGAAGAGGTGCAGGAGCGTATTAAGTTTGAGTTGTATATCATGAAGACCATGGGTTTCCCGGGATACTTTTTGATTGTGCAGGACTTTATCAATGCGGCACGTCATCAGTTGGATGTATCAGTCGGCCCGGGACGTGGTTCGGCGGCGGGTTCAGCGGTAGCTTACTGCCTGGGGATTACGCAGATTGACCCGATTCAGTACGACTTGCTGTTCGAGCGTTTCTTGAATCCGGACCGTATCTCTTTGCCTGATATTGATGTGGACTTCGATGATGACGGACGTGGTCGCGTGTTGAACTGGGTTACGGAGAAGTATGGACAGGAAAAAGTGGCACACATCATTACGTATGGTACGATGGCTACTAAACTGGCTATCAAGGATGTGGCTCGTGTACAGAAACTTCCGTTGTCGGAATCAGACCGTCTGTGTAAGTTGATTCCGGATAAACTGCCTGATAAGAAACTGAATTTACCGAATGCCATTGCTTATGTGCCGGAACTGCAGGAAGCGGAAGTATCTCCGAATCCGGTATTGCGTGATACTATTAAATACGCCAAGATGCTGGAAGGTAACGTGCGAAACACGGGTGTACATGCCTGCGGTACGATTATCTGTCGTGATGATATTACCGACTGGGTACCGGTGAGTACGGCAGACGATAAGGAAACCGGAGAAAAAATGCTGGTTACCCAGTACGAAGGTTCGGTGATTGAAGATACGGGGCTGATTAAGATGGACTTCCTAGGGTTGAAGACCTTGTCCATCATTAAGGAGGCCATTGAAAATATTCGTCAGAGTAAGGGAATCGTACTGAATATCGATGAAGTACCGATTGATGACCCTGCGACTTACCGCTTGTATAGTGAAGGGCGAACCATCGGAACCTTCCAGTTTGAATCGGCGGGTATGCAGAAGTATCTGCGCGAGCTTCAGCCCAGTACGTTTGAGGATTTGATTGCCATGAACGCCCTTTACCGTCCGGGACCGATGGATTACATTCCGGACTTCATCGACCGTAAACATGGCCGGAAGCCGATTGAGTACGATATTCCGATTATGGAGAAATATTTGAAAGATACATATGGTATTACGGTATATCAGGAGCAGGTCATGCTTTTGTCACGTTTGCTGGCGGATTTTACTCGTGGCGAATCCGATGCCTTGCGTAAAGCCATGGGTAAGAAGTTGCGTGACAAGCTGGATCACATGAAGCCGAAGTTTATTGAAGGTGGAAAGAAGAACGGACATGACCCTAAGGTATTGGAGAAAATCTGGGCCGACTGGGAAAAATTTGCATCGTACGCGTTCAACAAATCGCATGCTACTTGCTATTCGTGGGTGGCTTATCAGACAGCTTTTCTGAAAGCAAACTATCCGGCGGAATATATGGCGGCTACGATGAGCCGGAATATTTCGAATATCACGGAAATTACGAAGCTCATGGATGAGTGTAAGTCGATGGGCGTAAAAGTACTTGGACCGGATGTGAACGAAAGTAACCTGAAATTCTCAGTCAATTATCACGGTGATATCCGTTTCGGATTGGGAGCTATTAAGGGAGTCGGAGAGTCGGCTGTACAGAGTATTCTGGAAGAAAGACGGAAGAATGGGGAGTTCAAAAATATCTTTGACTTCGTACAACGTGTGAACTTGTCGGCTTGTAATCGTAAGAATATTGAAAACCTGGCTCTTGCTGGAGGTTTCGATAGTTTTCCGGGTATCAAGCGCGAAGATTTCTTTGTAAAGAACGCAAAAGATGAGTCCTTCTCGGATATACTGGTGCGTTACGGTAACAAATACCAGCTGGATAAGGCAGCGGCTGCTAATTCTCTATTTGGAGGGGAACATGAGGTAGAGGTGGCTACTCCGGAGATTGTGCCGGCTCCGTCGTGGAGCGATTTGGAGCGTTTGAATAAAGAACGTGATTTGGTAGGAATTTATTTGTCGGCCCACCCGCTGGATGAGTTTGCCGTGATTCTGGAAAATGTGTGCAACGTACGCATGGCCGAACTGACCGACTTGACTCCGCTGCAGAACCATGATCTGGTGCTGGGAGGAATTGTGACTGGGGTACGTGAAGGATATACCAAGACGGGAAAGCCCTATGGTATTGCAAAAGTGGAAGATTACTCGGGTACGGCCGAATTTGCTTTCTTCGGTAACGAATGGGTGGAAAAGAAAAACTTCTTCATGGAAGGTATGTTCCTTTTCATGAAAGGAAAGTGCCAGCCTAAGCAGTGGAAACAGGAGGAGTGGGAAGTGAAAATCAACAGTATTGAACTGCTTCCTGAAGTGAAGGAGAAAGTGGTGGAAAAACTGACGGTAACGGCTCCGCTTTCAGCCATTGATGACCAGTTGATCATGGAGTTCTCTTCCTTGGTGAAAGACAGTCCGGGAAATGCCGAACTTCATTTCCTGGTTCGGGATGAAGACGGGCAGATGTATGTAAACCTGATGTCACGTACGATGAAGATTTCTGTACAGAAGGAGCTGGTCAACTATTTAAAAAACCAGCCATTGTTGGACTATAAAATAAATTAGTATATATTTGCGTAGAGAACTTAAAAACATAGATAGTTATGGCATTGAATATTAAAGATGACAACTTTGAAGCTATTGTAGCTGAAGGTAAACCAGTGGTGTTGGATTTTTGGGCTACATGGTGTGGTCCTTGCAAGCAAATTGCTCCATATATCGAAGAACTGGCAGAAGAGTATAAGGATAAGGTAAATATCGGTAAATGCGATGTAGATGAAAATGCAGACCTTCCTGCACAGTTTGGTGTGCGCAACATTCCTACCGTATTGTTTATCAAGAACGGAGAAGTTGTGGACAAACAAGTAGGAGCTACCACTAAATCTGCTTTGCAGGCAAAGGTAGAAGCTTTGTTGAAATAACTAAAAAAACAGATAAGTTATGGGAATGGAAGAGGATTTCTTGTTGGAAGATGAGGACGATGAAAAAACCATCGAGTTCATAAAGAACTATTTGCCGCAGGACATGAAAGAGGCTTTCTCGGACGATGATTTGTATTACATCTTAGATTTGATTGTGGATTATTATACCACGAGTGGTTGTCTGGATGCACAGCCGGACGATGAAGGGTATATCAACATCGATCAGGATGAAATTGTGAACTACATCGTTAAAGAGTCTGCCAAGGATGGAATGGGCCCGTTTGACCCAGATGCGATTTTCTTCGTCGTGCAGGGTGAAATGGAATATGGCAATCAGTTGGGACAAGTAGAGTAACAAAGTACCATATTATTATTAAAAAAATCCGGAGCTAAAAAAAAGTAGCTCCGGATTTTTTTGTTTATAGTTTACGGAATTCCATTCCATCAGCAAGTACTCCATTTTCATAAATAGCGAGATACATCACGTGATCGGTTAGTTTTATTATTTTAAAGGCTTCAGTCTCTCCGTCAACAGTGAATACTAGTTCATGAGAGTCAGAATTATAAGTGTAATTAAAGGTCATAACAGTCCTCGTTCTCCGGGTTTTACTCGCTTGTTTTTCAGTCGATTTATGATAAACTAAAAACGTCCTTGTGTTTGAAACAGAACACAAGGACGTTTTGTTTAAAACTCTTTGATGTTTTATTTTAAACGTAAGGGCGTTTACACCCAAACGTACTTGCATTTTTCCTAGCCTATTTTGTCTGGCTGTATCCCTCTGCTTTCAGCAGGTCGATTATGCGTTGTTTGAACTCTCCCTGAATGAGAATTTCACCGTCTTTCACGGCACCTCCCACACCACATTTGGTCTTGAGCATTCTTCCCAGTTCTTTTAAATCATCTTCCGAACCGATAAAGCCGGTAATGACGGTAACGGTCTTTCCGCCTCGTCCTTTTTTCTCAATACTGACCCTTAGTTTCTGTTGTTTCGGGTCGACAGTTGCCGGCTCTTCCTCCTCATCAAGCTGATAGCTGAAGTCTGGGTTAGTGGAATATACAATGTTCAGGCGGTCTTTCCAGTCATTCTTTTTCATGTGAATTTAATTTAATCTACTTCAAAGGTATGACATTTTTCAGGAATCGTGTTCAGGGTTTACAAGAAATAGTTTAATTTTGCATTATTGATTAATTGAACACACTCCGAATGGCGGTACGAAGTCGTAAAATGACGGACAAGATTCCTGAGCCTACTTTACGCAGACTCCCGTGGTATCTTTCGAATGCAAAGCTGATGAAAGAGAAAGGGGAAAAGTATGTATCTTCTACACAGATTTCCAGACAAATAAATATTGATGCCTCACAGATAGCCAAAGACTTGTCGTGTGTGGATATTTCCGGACGCACGAGGGTGGGGTATGAAGTGGACTTGCTAATCCGGGTGCTGGAGGATTTTTTGGGTTTTACGAATCTGCATAAAGCGTATCTGTTTGGTGTAGGAAGTTTGGGAGGAGCTTTGCTTAGAGACTCCGGCCTGTCACATTTCGGACTGCAGATAGTGGGAGCATTCGACATTAACCCGAATCTGGTAGGGACGACCGTAGAGGGAATTCCGATTTATCATACCGATGAGTTTGAAGAGCGACGCGCAAAGGACGGAGTGAAAATCGGTGTGTTGACCGTGCCTATCAATATTGCGCAGGATATTACAGACAAGATGGTGGCCGGAGGTATTCAGGCAGTGTGGAACTTTACCCCCTTCCGTATCCGTGTGCCGGAAACGATTGTCGTGCAAAATACGTCACTGTATGCACATCTGGCAGTGATGTTCAACCGTTTGAATGAAATTATAAAGAAATAACTCCATGAAAATTATTGCTATAGGCATGAACTATAGCCTGCATTGCCATGAACTGCATGCAGGAGAAGCCTTGCCCCAGGAACCGGTTATTTTTATGAAACCGGATTCTGCCTTGCTGAAAGACAGCAAGCCTTTTTTTATTCCTGACTTTTGTGAACAGGTGGATTACGAGACGGAAATGGTGGTGCGTATCTGCCGCCTGGGAAAAAATATTTCCGAACGTTTTGCTCATCGCTATTACGATGCCGTGACGGTAGGTATCGACTTTACCGCCCGTGACTTGCAGCGTAAGTTCCGTGCTGAAGGAAAGCCTTGGGAACTGTGCAAGGGATTTGACAGTTCGGCTGCCATCGGTGACTGGGTTTCGGTGGAAAAGCTGGGCGACATACAGAAGGTGAATTTCCATCTGGATATTGACGGAAAAACGGTGCAGCAGGGTAATACAGCTGATATGTTATTTTCTGTAGACCAGATTATTGCTTACGTGAGCCGTTTCTGCACGTTGAAAATCGGTGACTTGTTGTTCACCGGTACACCGGTGGGGGTAGGCCCCGTGCAGATAGGTAACCACCTGGAGGGATTTTTGGAAAATGAAAAACTTCTTGATTTTTACATACGATGAAGATAAGAGTAGGATTTGGATTCGACGTGCACAGACTGGTGGCAGGGCGTGAACTTTGGCTGGGCGGTATCCGCCTGGAACACGAAATGGGTTTGCTGGGACACTCGGATGCCGATGTGTTGATTCATGCCATTTGCGATGCCTTGTTGGGAGCTGCCAACATGCGCGACATTGGTTATCATTTTCCGGACAATTCAGCTGACTTCAAGAATATTGATAGCAAGATTCTGTTGGAAAAGACCGTAAAACTGATTGCCGGAAAAGGGTATCGGGTAGGTAATGTGGATGCCACGGTATGTGCCGAACGTCCGAAATTGAAAAAGTTTATTCCGGAGATGCAGGAAGTGCTGGCACGGGTGATGGAAGTAGATGTGGATGATGTATCCATCAAGGCTACCACTACGGAAAAATTAGGATTTACCGGACGTGAGGAAGGTATATCGGCCTATGCTACAGTATTAATTGAAAAAGATTAAAGGAGGACAAGAGATGAATCCGAAGTATTCTGTGGTGATTCCGGTGTACAACCGCCCGGATGAAGTGGATGAGTTGTTGCAGAGTCTGTGCAGTCAGACATATCGAAACTTTGAAGTGGTGGTCGTGGAAGACGGTTCTGCCATTCCATGCAAGCAGGTGGTGGACAAGTATGCAGAAGCGTTGGATGTGCACTATTTTGAGAAACCGAATTCGGGACCCGGACAGACACGCAACTATGCGGCAGAGCGCAGTCGCGGAGAGTATCTGCTGATTCTGGATTCTGATTGTATCCTGCCCGAAACCTATCTGGCTGCGGTGGAGGCAGAACTCCAGCGGGAACCGGCAGATGCGTTTGGAGGTCCTGATCGTGCCCATGATTCTTTTTCGGATGTACAGAAGGCCATTAATTATGCCATGACTTCTTTTTTTACCACCGGAGGTATACGAGGCGGCAAGAAGAAAATGGATAAATTCTATCCCCGTAGTTTCAATATGGGAGTCCGTGCCGAGGTGTACAAAGCATTGGGAGGATTCTCTGCCATGCGTTTTGGCGAAGACATTGATTTCAGTATCCGTATCTTTAAGGGAGGTTACCGTTGTCGTTTGTTCCCGGAAGCCTGGGTATGGCATAAACGTCGTACAGATTTGAAAAAATTCTTCAAGCAAGTGCACAATTCCGGTATCGCACGCATTGATTTGTATAAAAAAATACCCTGAATCTTTGAAGGTGGTACATTTGCTTCCTGCTGTATTTACGGTAGGAGTCGTACTGGTATTGCTGGTTGCTCTTATCTGTCCGTGGAGTCTGCTCTTGCTAGCTTTGTTTGCCATTATTATTTTTATGGATGCTTCTATTTGCAATAAAAGTGTAAAAATCGGTGGACTTTCTGTCATTGCTGCGTTTATACAATTGACGGGCTACGGTTCCGGCTTTTTGCGGGCGTGGTGGAGGCGTTGTGTATGTGGTGGAAAGTCTTTCTCTGCTTTCGAAAAAACGTTCTATAAATAATAAATTGCTCTCAATAGGGGTTCGGTAGTTCGTCGGTATTTTAAGATAAAAATTGATACATGAACGAAAAACTGAACATTACCCAGTGGGCGGAAGAAGACCGTCCGCGGGAGAAAATGATGCTGCACGGTCCGGCTGCTTTAAGCAATGCAGAGTTGCTGGCCATCCTGATAGGTTCCGGCAATACAGAAGAGACGGCGGTAGAACTGATGCGGAAAGTACTAGATGACTGTCACAACCGTTTGAGCGAATTAGGAAAATATACAGTAGACGACCTTTGTCGCTATAAAGGAATTGGTCCGGCAAAGGCTGTGACCATTTTGGCTGCTTCTGAACTAGGGAAGCGCAGAAGAGAGGAGGAACCGTCTGAGCGGAAGAAAATTACCAGCTCACAAGATGTGTATGCCTTTTTTCATCCCCTGATGTGCGACTTGCCGGTAGAAGAATGCTGGGTGATGTTGCTGAATCAGGCTGCAAAAGTGATTGATACAGTCAAAATCAGTCGGGGAGGACTGGCCTCCACACAGGTTGATGTGCGTTGTATTTTGCGTGAGGCACTCTTGAAACGGGCCACTTCCATGATTCTTTGTCATAACCATCCCTCGGGAAATATTCATCCTAGTCAGGATGACGATCGTCTGACTCATGCGTTGCTGGAGGCAGCACGTACTATGAACATTCGTCTGCTGGATCATGTGGTAGTTTCGGACGGTGATTATTACAGTTACGGGGATGAAGGGCGGCTTTAATCTCTTTTTTTATCGGCCGAAGGTGAAAAAATGGAGATTTTTCCCTAAGTTTGCGGAAAGAATAAAGATTGAAAGATTAAAGATTATGGACAACGAAACGAAGTTGAAGATTGAGGAAAAAATCATAGATATGTTGAAGACCGTGTACGATCCGGAAATACCGGTAAACGTGTACGACCTGGGCTTGATTTATAAGATAGACCTTCAGGAAAGCGGAGAATTGACCATCGACATGACTTTGACTGCTCCGAACTGTCCGGCTGCTGATTTCATTATGGAAGATGTGCGTCAGAAAGTAGAATCGGTGGAAGGAGTGACTGCTGCTACGGTCAATCTGGTCTTTGAACCGGAATGGGACAAGGATATGATGACCGAGGAGGCAAAACTGGAATTAGGATTTTTGTAGAAAGAGACTTATGGATGCGATGAAGAATGTATATTTTCTTTCGGATGCGCACTTGGGTTCGAGGGCCATTGCACACGGGCGTACGCAGGAGCGCAGGCTGGTGAACTTTTTGGACAGTATCAAGCATCGGGCAGCAGCCGTCTACTTGTTGGGCGACATGTTCGATTTCTGGTATGAGTTCAAGTTGGTGGTTCCCAAGGGGTATACGCGTTTCTTGGGGAAAATCTCGGAACTGACCGATTTGGGAGTGGAAGTACATTTTTTTATCGGTAATCATGATATCTGGTGCGGAGACTATCTGGAAAAGGAATGCGGTGTCATTCTGCACCGTGAACCACTGACCTGTGAGATTTACGGAAAAGAGTTTTTCTTAGGACATGGTGACGGACTGGGCGATAATGACCCAAAATTCAAGTTGTTGCGCACAATGTTTCACAGCAAGACTTTGCAGCGTCTGTTTTCGATGCTTCATCCGCGATGGAGCGTGGAGTTTGGACTGGAATGGGCCAAACATAGTCGCCTGAAAAGGGAGGGTGGACGTGAGCCTGACTATATGGGAGAAGATAAGGAGCCGCTGGTGCTATTCTCTAAGGAGTATTTAAAGAGTCATCCGGACATTAATTACTTTATTTACGGTCATCGTCACATTATGTTGGATTTAATGTTAAGCCGTACATCGCGTATGATGATTCTGGGCGACTGGATTACCGAGTTCTCGTATGCGGTTTTTGATGGTGAAAATATGTTTTTGGAACAGTATATTGAAGGGGAGACTTCGGTGTGATACTGTTTTGAAAGGGATAAGAAAAAATTCAGGCGTTGAAGATTATATATTTTCTTCAACGCCTGAATTATTATAGAGTTATTGTTATCGAGCAACTTCTCCACTTTCCTGACGGGCGAGCAGCCCTTCTACCTCAGATACTTTCACCATGTTATAGTCACCGGCAATTGTATTCTTCAGTACGGAAGCAGCCGTAGAGAAATCCACACGTTTCTGGTTGTCCTCGTATGCGTTCTGTGCATAAAGCATGGCACCGCAGAATGCATCGCCTACTCCCACGCAGTCAATCACATTGTCGATGTCGAATACACGAGTGTATTTCATTTCTCCTTGTGCATAAAGCACTCCTGCAAATGTGTGGTGTTCTGAACTCATCACATTGCGCAGGGCAATATAGATGTATTTGCAGTTTGGAATCTGCTGGCTGATTTCCTTACAGAACTTCTCATACGCTGCGGTATCGTATTTTTCACCGCTTCGGGTGGCCTTGAAGCCAGGAGCCGGAACTCCGGTGACAAGAGCGTATTCACCTTCACTTCCAAACATGATGTCACTGCCGGTCATGAGCGGACGTAATACTTCCTGAGCTGTTTTTCCATAGTTCCACAAGTTTTTCCGGTAGTTGATGTCGTATGAGATAGTCAGTCCCATTTCCTTGGCTATGTCAATGGCTTCCTTGCACACTTCAGCCAATCCGGGAGTCAGTGCGGCATCAATACCCGACCAGTGGAAGATGGATGCGTCTTTGAAAATTTCGCGCCAGTTAATCATTCCAGGTTTCAGCTCAGAGAACGAGGAATTCTCGCGGTCGTATATGACGTTGGAGTTACGCATAGCGGCTGCTTTCTCCATATAATAGGTTCCTAAGCGGTGTCCGCCGAAAAGAATGTGTTTGGTTCCGATATTGTGAGAACGGAGTTCTGCGATACAAGTCTCTCCCAGCGCATTGTCCGGTAATCGGGTTATATATTCTACCTCTCCGCCAAAGTTGGCAATGGAAATGGCTACGTTAGCTTCACTTCCTCCATAATTAACCAGAAAGTCATGGCTTTGCTGGATGCGCAAGTTATCGGGAGTGGTAAGACGGAGCATGATTTCTCCAAATGTTACAATCTTTTTGCTCATAATAGAAGGTTTTTCGTTTATAGTTAGAATACGTGGGCAAAAAGAAAGAGGATACTTCCTGAAGGAATCTTTCTTTGCCTTTGTTTCTTGCGCAAAGATAGTGAATTCCTTTTCAGGAGGTATCCTCTTTTAACTCTTTTAGGATTCCTGCGATTATTTGTTGTTCAGGATTTCTGTAGTATCAGTAGCAATCATTAATTCTTCGTCTGTAGGAATAACCACAACTTTTACTTTTGAATTGTCAGTAGAGATGATGGCTTCTTTGCTACGTACTTTATTTCTTTCCGGGTCGATTTCTACACCTAGGAAGCCCAGTGTCTTGCAGACACCTGCACGGGCTGTAGCCTGATTTTCGCCTACACCACCAGTGAACAGGATTACGTCAACGCCTCCCATGGCAGCAGCGTATGCGCCAATGTATTTAGTAATGCGGTAGAAATACATATTTTCTGTCAGGATAGCACGTTCTTCACCTCTGGCTACTGCATCTTCCAGCTCGCGCATGTCGCTTGATTTTTCGAACATACCCAGTACACCACTCTTCTTGTTCAGCAAGGTAGACATTTCGTCTGGAGTCAGGCCTTCTTTCTTCATGATGTAAGTGATGGCACCACCGTCGATATCACCGCAGCGAGTTCCCATCATCAAACCTTCCAGCGGAGTAAGTCCCATGGTTGTATCGATACATTTTCCGTCTTTTACGGCTGCGATTGAACCACCGTTACCGATATGGCAAGTAATGATACGGCTGCCTTCCTGCGGGATGTTCAGGAATTCACATACACGCTTTGATACGTAGCGGTGAGAAGTTCCGTGGAAACCGTAGCGACGGATACCGTATTTTTCGAAATATGAATAAGGTATCGGATACAGGTAAGCGTAGTCCGGCATAGTCTGGTGGAATGCAGTATCGAATACGGCTACCTGCGGTACTTCCGGCAGAAGTTTCTGTACGGCATAGATACCTTTCAGGTTGGCTGGGTTGTGAAGCGGGCCCAGGTCGCAGCATTCTTCTACAGCTGCAATTACGGCATCGTCAATCAGTACGGAACCGCTGAACTTGGTTCCTCCGTGCAATACACGGTGACCTACTGCTTTGATTTCGTGCAGGTTGCTTACTGCTCCATATTCAGCATTGGTCAAAGTATCGAAAATGAACTGTACACCAGTAGTATGTTCAGGTACGTCTTTTTCAATCACTTTCTTTTCACCGTTAGGCAAAGTCAGTTTCAGGAAAGAACCCGGAAGACCGATTTTTTCAATACCTCCTTGAGCGAGGACTTCTTTTGTAGTCATTTCAAACAATTTGTATTTGATTGAAGAGCTACCGCAGTTGAGTACTAATACTTTCATATCTTATTAAATAGTTTTTTGTAATGAGGAAAACTATAATGCCACTCTGCAAGAAAAGTGAGTGGCATTATGGAAATAAATTATCGGAGTCGGATGATTACTGTGCCTTGGCAGCGATAGCCTGATTGGCAGTGATGGCAATCATCTTGTATACGTCGTCGATGCTACATCCGCGTGACAAGTCGTTTACCGGACGAGCGATACCCTGCAGGATAGGTCCTACGGCAGTAGCGTGGCCCAGACGTTCAACCAGCTTGTAAGAGATGTTTCCTACTTCCAGGCAAGGTACAACCAATACGTTAGCTTTTCCGGCGATTTCAGAACCCGGAGCTTTGCTTGCACCTACTCTTGGAACCAGTGCAGCATCTGCCTGCAGTTCACCGTCAATCTTCAATGTCGGGTCTAATTCTTTTGCAATTTTCAATGCTTCTACCACTTTATCTACTACTTCGTGTTTTGCAGAACCTTTGGTAGAGAAGCTCAGCATAGCTACACGCGGGTCGATGCCCGCCACTGCTTTTGCAGTCTGAGCAGTACAGATAGCGATTTGTGCCAGCTGGTTGGCATCAGGTACAGGAGTTACAGCTACGTCGCCCATTACCAATACACCGTTGTCTCCGCATTCAGGAGCGTGTGTCAGCATCAGCATAGCACCTGAAACGCAAGTGATGCCCGGAGCAGTCTTGATAATCTGCAATGCAGGACGAAGTACATCACCAGTTGTATTGCGTGCACCTGCCAATTGTCCGTCTGCGTCGCCAGCCTTGATAATCAGACAGCCCAAGTACAAAGGATTCAGCACAAGTTTGCGAGCTTCTTCGATGGTCATTCCTTTTTTCTTACGAAGTTCGCACAGCAGCTGTGCATATTCTTCTTGTTTAGGATTGTTTTCTGGGTCAATGATGGTAGCTTTGTGGATATTACCCAATCCCCATTCTTTGGCCAGGTTCATGATTTCATCGGGGTTACCCAACAAAATAAGGTCTGCTACACCGTCTGTCAATATCTGATTGGCAGCTTTCAAAGTACGTTCTTCTGTTCCTTCCGGAAGCACGATGCGCTGTTTGTTTGCTTTAGCGCGTTTAACGATTTCACTGATTAAATCCATGATTTATATGTTAAATTGTAAATGCTTGTTGTGTGCGGTAACGAGCTTTTTGTTTTCCACTTGCAAAAATAGGTATTTTTGTAATATCTAGTTTGCAAAAAGCGTTTTTTTTTGCTTTAAAGTATGCAAAAACCTTTCCATCCCTTGTAGATTTGAATAAAAAGCGGCTTAGAAGGAGATTGTTTTTTCTGATTATGTATTTTTGCACCGGTTTTTAAGATAAAATAAAAGGTATTATGATTCGACAGTGTTCTATTCTTTTTGGATGTCTGGCGTTAGGTGAACTGATTGTTTATTTGACGGGTATTAAGCTTCCTTCGAGCATCATTGGTATGCTGTTGCTGACTTTGTTTCTTCAGCTGGGCTGGATAAAACTGGAGTGGGTGCAGGGGCTTACAAATTTTCTGGTAGCAAATTTAGGATTTTTCTTTGTGCCGTCAGGAGTGGCGTTGATGCTCTATTTCGATGTGATTACGGCGCAGTTCTGGCCGATTGTAATTGCGACGCTGGTCAGCACGATTTTGGTTTTAGTAGTAACAGGTTGGGTACATCAATTAGTTCGTAAGTATGGATTTTTTCGAAAATAAATTTTTTCTGCTGGCCATTACGTTTGGCTTTTTCTTTTTGTCAAAATTGTTGCAGAAAAAAACTGGATGGGTGCTGTTGAATCCTATCCTTGTGGCAATAGCCATGTTGATTTGTTTTCTTCAGTTCACGGGAGTTTCTTATGAGACTTACTCTGAGGCTGGTTCGTTGGTAGAATTTTGGTTGAAGCCGGCCGTCGTGGCATTGGGGGTACCTTTGTACCTACAGTTGCGCATGATAAAGAAACAGCTGATGCCGATTCTGATTTCGCAGTTGGCCGGTTGTGTGGTCGGGCTGGTTTCGGTGACGATTATTGCCAAATTGATGGGGGCCTCTCCGGAAGTGATTATGTCATTGGCTCCAAAGTCTGTGACTACTCCGATTGCCATGGAGGTATCGAATGCGGTAGGAGGGATTCCTTCACTGACGGCTGCTGTGGTTATTGTGGTCGGATTGTTTGGAGCTATCTGCGGATTTAAACTGCTTCAGGTAGGGCGTGTAGCTAGCCCGATTGCACAGGGATTGTCCATGGGGACAGCCGGCCATGCAGTCGGTACTTCACGTGCCATGGAAGTGAGTGGCAAGTATGGTGCATACGCAAGTCTGGGACTGACCTTGAACGGAATTCTTACCGCTTTGCTTTCGCCTACAATTTTGCATATCTTAGGATTGTATTAAGATTTTGCTCTTGTACGGAATGAACTGAATGACCGGCTGATTTGTTATTTTTTTCAGATGTAAGTATTTGTTCGAAACAAAAAGAAACACCTATATGATAGCATTTAAACCGATAGACCTGAGTGATAAGGAAACTGTACAGAAATATACGTTGTGCAGTCCACGGCGTAATTGTGATTTGTCGTTTGTGAATCTGTACAGCTGGCGTTTCCTGTATCAGACGGAGATTGCAGAAATGAATGGCTTTTTGCTGTTTCGTTTCTATGTAGACGGACAGCTGGCCTATATGATGCCTGTAGGTGAAGGAAGTGATATTCGTCCGGTGATTGAGGTGTTGATGGAAGATGCAAAAAGTCAAGGCGCTCCTTTCCGTTTGCTAGGTGTATGTGTCAATATGCGTGCAGAGCTGGAAAATGCTTTCCCGGATCGGTTTAATTTTGTATCCGACCGGGATTACGCTGATTACATTTATCTGCGTTCCGACTTGTCCACATTGAAAGGAAAAAAGTTTCAGCCTAAACGAAATCATCTGAATAAGTTCAGGAGTAATTATCCGAATTATACATATAAACCTTTGACTTCCGACTTGACTCCCGCATGTTTGGAACTGGAAACTCAGTGGTGTCGGGCGAATAATTGTGCGGAGAATCAGGCTTTGGAGAGCGAACGTCGCTCCATGACGGCTGCTTTGCAGCATTTGGAGCAATTGGATGTGATTGGAGGAGTGCTTTATGTGGAGGATGAGATTGTGGCCTTTACTTTTGGGACTCCCATCAACCAAACGACTTTCGATACGTGTGTGGAAAAAGCCAATACGGCTGTAGAGGGAGCGTATGCCATGATTAATTATGAGTTTGCCAATCATATTCCTTCACAGTACATCTATATCAACCGGGAGGAAGACTTGGGATTGGAAGGGCTCCGGAAAGCCAAGCTTTCTTATCAGCCGGAAGTGATTCTTGAAAAATACATGGCGGAGTTGAAATGAGTGTGAAAGAGCAGGTCAGAAGGTTATGGGCAACTTGTTTTCATGACTCGGAAGCGTTCATGGATCTTTATTTCGGTTGCCGCTATGCTGATTCCCTGAATGAGTATATGGAATCGGACGGGCAGGTAATAGCTGCTTTGCAACGTATTCCGTATCGGTTGACGTATGAAGGCATGGGTGTGCCGGTTGCTTATATTTCGGGCGCTTGTACGCATCCGGCATATCGAGAGCGGGGAGTGATGCGGAAGTTGCTGGCCCAGGCTCATCAGAGTATGTTTCGGGAAGGGGTTCTGTTCTCCACTTTGATACCTGCGGAAGAGTGGTTGAAAGGTTACTATGCTCGTTCGGGGTATACTCTTTGTTTTCAACGGAGAAAAAAGTTATTAACAGCTTCTTGTTTGCCTGTTGAAAACTTTTTCAATCGGTGGAAATTGGTTGAAATCTCCCCTGAAAGTACTTTGTGCGGGGCTGCTTTCCGTTTTTATGACCATTTTCAGGCTGATTGTGAAAACCGCATACAGCATAATTGGGAAGATTTCCACATCATATTGGCGGATTTACTTTTGTCGGGAGGTCAGTTGTGGGGAGCTGTAGAGGAAGATGAGCTGCAAGGACTTTGCTTCTGTTTGCCGGATGAGGAAAAACTGATAATCAAGGAAGTGGTATGCAGGGATAAGACCGTTGAACACGCTATGCTGCGTGGGTTGTCTTCTCATTACGGTGTAATGGAGTTGGAATGCGATTCTTGCTCCGAGAGTCAGCCTTATGAGTTGGGGATGGCAAGAATCATTCATGTAGAAGCATTGTTCAGATTGTTGGCAGGAATATGGACTGGAAACCATTATTTTAAAGTAGAAGGAGATGAGGCTCTTCCGCAAAATAACGGTTGGCATAACTTGGAAGGAGGGATATATTCCAGAGGTGAATTGAAAGAGCGGACTTATCAAGTGGTTTCTATCGATGAACTTACCCGATTGTTGTTTGACGGAAAGTCTCCTTATATGAATCTGATGCTGGATTGAAGTTACATTCGGTTGTCTGCCGTCAGCATACGTTCCAGTTCTTCTGCCGTTAACTTCAAATGGAACTGTCCGTGGTAGGCAATGGAAATGCCGCCAGTTTCTTCGGATACAATAATGGCCATGGCATCGGTTTCCTGTGATACACCTAAGGCAGCGCGATGGCGAAGTCCTAATTCTTTAGGGATTTCCAGGTTGTGTGAAACCGGAAGGATGCATCCGGCTGCTTTTATCCGTTTGTGACTGATAATCATGGCTCCATCGTGCAACGGGCTGTTCTTGAAGAAGATATTTTCAATGAGACGCTGGTTGATATTGGCATCAATCAGGTCGCCTGTACGGACAATGTCATCCAACGGGAAATCCTTTTCTATCACAATCAGTGCTCCTACCTTTCCTTTACTCATATTCAGGCAGGCCATCACGATGGGCATGATGTCTTCTTTTTCTGTGTCCGTTTTTTTGTTGCCTTTCAGGAAACGGAACAGGCTGTTGCTGCGGTGTCTGGAACCCAATGACAATAGGAAATGACGTATCTCGTCCTGGAACAAGACAATAAGTGCGATAACTCCTACACTCACCAGTTTGTCGAAAATGGAACCTAATAGTCTCATCTGGAGTACCTGTGACACGATTACCCAGATGATAATGAATACCAGGATGCCGATGAAGATATTAATGGAGCCCGATGACTTCATCAGCTTGTAGGACTTGTATAACAGAAAGGCTACCAGCAGAATGTCGAGTATATCTTTGAAACTGAGTATGTAGATGTCGAAAGGCATAATTAAAAGTATGTTGAAGCTCGTGTTTTAAATCATTGGTTTTGCAGGGCATTGAAAATCCGGACGGTTTCTACGGCTGCTTTTACATCATGTACCCTGAGCAGGTTGGCACCTTTCATCAAGGCAATGGCGTGTACGGCAGTTGTTCCGTTTAGGGCATTTTTAGGTCCCCCTCCCAATAATTTATAAATCATCGATTTGCGTGATACTCCTACAAGTATCGGAAGTTGGAATATGGAGAACTCTTCCAGTTTATTCAGTATGTCATAATTATGCTCCAGGGTTTTTCCGAAACCAAATCCCGGATCTATAATAAGGTCTTTTACGCCTGCTGCCCGGAGTTTCTCGATTTTTTCAGCAAAATAAAGGATGATTTCTTTAACCGGATGCTGGTAATGCGGATTCTTTTGCATGTTTTGTGGATTTCCCTGCATGTGCATCATGATGTAGGGTACTTTCAATTTTGCTACAATGGAAAACATGTTTGCATCCAAGTCGCCGGCAGAAATGTCATTGATGATTGCTGTACCGTATTCTTCTACGCACATTCGGGCTACGTCGGCACGGAAGGTGTCGACAGAAACAATGGCATCAGGGAACTCTCTTCGGATAACTTGTAAACCGTGTTTTAGTCGTTGCATTTCTTCTTCTGGAGATACATCTTCGGCATCTGGGCGTGAAGAATAGGCGCCAATGTCAATAATGCGGCCTCCCTCCTCTATAATCTGATGTACCCGATTGATAATATCTTCTTCCGCTTGTTTACGGCTGTCAGCATAAAAAGAATCGGGGGTTACATTGAGGATGCCCATCACCTGAGGATGGGATAAGTCCATCAGTTCTCCGTTGACATTGATGTATTTTGCAAACGTTTCTTCCATTTGTTTTTCCTTCATTTTAGCCTTGCAAAGTTACGTACAATAATTTGATTTGTGTGGGTTCTTTCTTGCGAATTTTCCTTGCTGGATGGATTTTTACCTCCTTCGGTGTGCTCTTTTTTCACTTTTTGATAAAAAAACGACTCAAAAGTTTGCAGATTACAAATTTAGTTGTACCTTTGCAACCGCAATTGAGAGCGAGACTATCGGGCGTTTAGCTCAGCTGGTTCAGAGCATCTGCCTTACAAGCAGAGGGTCGGCGGTTCGAATCCGTCAACGCCCACTTAACGAATTTCTCGTAAATCATTGCTTTTTCTTTTTGGGGCGTTTAGCTCAGCTGGTTCAGAGCATCTGCCTTACAAGCAGAGGGTCGGCGGTTCGAATCCGTCAACGCCCACCTCCAAAAAGAAAGATTATTCGGGCGTTTAGCTCAGCTGGTTCAGAGCATCTGCCTTACAAGCAGAGGGTCGGCGGTTCGAATCCGTCAACGCCCACACCGAAATATAATTGTCAACTTTCCCCTATTGGGCGTTTAGCTCAGCTGGTTCAGAGCATCTGCCTTACAAGCAGAGGGTCGGCGGTTCGAATCCGTCAACGCCCACTTCAAGCTTCGCGATTTTGCGGAGCTTTCTTTTTTTAACTTATATGCAAACATTAATTCTGGCAGATAACCAAGATGTGACTCGTTATGGTATGAAGGCTATTGCTGCCGGGTTGTATCCGGTATGTGCTTATGTGGAAGCTTTGGATTGGAAGTCCTTGGCGGAATCGTTGGCTGAGTATCCTGAAGCATGTGTGGTGCTGGATTATACCTTGCTTGATTGTTCGGTGGAACAGTTGCTGGTATTGCATGAGCGTTTTCCGAAGGCTGACTTTGTATTGTTTAGTGACCAGTTGGGGCGTGATTTTGTGCGTAGAATGCTGCTTGCGGGCTCGTCATTTCATGTGTTGATGAAGGATGCGCCGTTGGCGGAAGTGAATCAATGTCTGTGTGATGTGAACGGAGGATGTCAGTTTGTTTGTGGTAAGGCGAAGGATTTGCTTCGTGAAGAAGAAAAGGAGCAAAATAGGATAGTCCCACTGACGCAAACGGAGAAAGAGATTCTACGTGCTATGGCCTTGGGGAAGAGTACAAAAGAGATTGCAGCAGAGCGTTTTCTGAGTGTATATACGGTGGCGACCCATCGTAAGAATATTTTCCGGAAACTGGAAGTAAACAATGCGCACGAAGCAATTCGTTATGCGCTCCGTGCGGGAATTGTCAATACGGTAGAATATTGTATTTGAATTGTTAAAGAGGATATTCTTCAAATGCGAATAGTGCTGTAGATAAATATCGTTCACCGGTATCAGGAAGTAGTACTACGATATTCTTTCCGGCATACTCCGGTTGTGAGGCTACTTGCAGGGCAGCATAGGTGGCTGCTCCCGCGGAAATACCCGTTAACAGTCCTTCTTTGAGAGAAAGTTCTCTTCCTGTACGGATGGCGTCATCATCGGTTACGCGGATGATTCTGTCTACTACATTTCGATTGAATGTTTTGGGGATAAATCCGGCACCGATACCCTGTATCTTGTGCATACCGGGTTTCTCTCCTGAAAGAGCGGCGGATGAATCCGGTTCTACACCGATAATCTCAATTTGTGGATTATGCTGTTTCAAGCCTTCGCCTACTCCGCTTAATGTTCCTCCTGTGCCTACTCCGGCGATGAATACATCTACTTTGCCGTCCATGTCTTCCCATATTTCCTGTGCGGTGGTATGTATATGTGCACGAGGATTTGCGGGATTCTCAAACTGTTGCAGGATGACTGCTCCAGGAATATTGTCTCGCAGCTCGTTGGCTTTTTCAATGGCTCCGCTCATGCCTTTACTTCCTGGGGTAAGGACAAGTTGCGCTCCTAACGCTTTCAGCAGGTTTTGCCGTTCTATACTCATGGTTTCCGGCATGGTGAGTATGGTTTTGTAGCCTTTTACGCTGGCTACCCATGCCAGACCTACACCGGTATTTCCACTGGTGGGCTCAATGATGGTGGCTCCTTCTTTCAAAAGGCCTCTTTTTTCCGCATCTTCAATCATAGCCAATGCAATGCGGTCTTTTACGCTGCCGCCGGGATTGAAGTATTCTAACTTGGCGATAATACGTGCTTGGGTATTATGGGCCTTTTCTAAACGTTCAAGTTCCAGTAGGGGAGTATGTCCGATAAGTTCTGTAAGTTGTTTTTTTACCTGTGCCATAATTGCTTTATTTTTTTTCTTTTGGGCAAAGGTAGGAGGAAAAGAGAGTGGAGGCAATACCCTTTTTAGGGTATATTATGGCATAAAAAAAGAGAAACCTGAAGTTTCTCTCCTAGTTGCGGAGGCCTGACTCGAACAGACGACCTTTGGGTTATGAGCCCAACGAGCTACCAACTGCTCCACTCCGCGATGTTTTGTTTGTAGTTGCGGAGGCCTGACTCGAACAGACGACCTTTGGGTTATGAGCCCAACGAGCTACCAACTGCTCCACTCCGCGATGTTTATTTCTTAAATGCGGTGCAAAGATACGGAGATAAATCCATATAAACAAATGTTTATGCGAAAAATATAGAAAGGTTTGCTTTTGTTTAGAATAATAAAGATTCCAAGTCGTATAATTGAAAAATAGGAAGAAAGGTAAGAGGCTTTTTTCAAATGAATTTGACACCTTATATTTGTGTAGTATGAAGAAAAACAGTACTTTTGCTCAGATTTTTATCAGTTGTGCAATAAGGAAAGATGACAGTATTAAAGACGAGAGCCAAATTGGTAGACGTTGCCCGACAACTTTTTGCGAAGAAGGGGGTGGAAGATACCACGATGAATGACATTGCCCAAGCTTCAAAGAAAGGAAGACGGACCTTGTACACTTACTTTAAGAGTAAGGAACAGATTTACATGGCTGTGGTTGAGTCGGAACTGGAGATGCTTTCCACTCAGATGGAGAAAGCGGCAAGCAAGCCGGTATCTCCGGATAAGAAAATTCTGGAACTGATTATGACCCATCTGGATGCGATAAAAATGGTGGTATATCGTAATGGAACGTTGAGAGCCGATTTCTTTCGGGATATTTGGAGGGTAGAAACCATGCGAAAGGAGTTCGACCGGAAGGAGACAGCGTTGTTTCGTCGCGTACTGCATGAGGGAAAGGAACTGAACCTTTTCGATATAGACAATGTGGAGATCACAGCTGATATTTTGCATTATTGTATAAAAGGTATTGAAGTGCCCTATATTCGCGGTCAGATAGGCGAAGAGCTGGACGATGAAACGGGATGGCGCTATGTGGCCAAGATTGTGTATGGCGCATTAGGGTGCAAGAAAAAAGAAAATAATCATATCGTTTAATTAAAAAATAAAGAAAATGGGATTATTAACTGGAAAGACGGCTATTGTTACCGGTGCTGCACGTGGTATTGGTAAGGCGATTGCATTGAAGTTTGCTGCCGAAGGAGCAAATATCGCTTTTACAGACTTGGTTATTGATGAAAACGGCCAGAATACAGAAAAGGAAATTGCTGCTTATGGCGTAAAAGTAAAAGGATATGCTTCAAATGCCGCAAGCTTTGAAGATACTGCAAAGGTGGTAGAACAGATTCATAATGACTTTGGTTCTGTTGATATCTTGGTGAACAATGCAGGTATTACAAAAGACGGTCTGATGATGCGTATGAGCGAAGGACAGTGGGATGCTGTGATTGCAGTCAACTTGAAATCTGCTTTCAACTTCATCCATGCATGTACACCGATTATGATGCGTCAGAAACAGGGAAGCATTATCAACATGGCTTCAGTAGTAGGTGTACACGGTAATGCAGGACAGTGCAACTATTCAGCTTCTAAGGCTGGTATGATTGGTCTGGCTAAGTCTATTGCACAGGAATTGGGTTCTCGCGGTATCCGTGCCAATGCCATTGCTCCGGGCTTCATCATTACAGAAATGACTGCTAAGTTATCTGACGAAGTGAAGGCTGAATGGAACAAACGTATTCCTTTGCGTCGTGGCGGTACACCGGAAGATGTAGCTAACATCGCTCTGTTCCTGGCTTCTGACATGTCTTCATACGTATCAGGACAGGTCATCCAGGTTGACGGTGGTATGAACATGTAATGTAATAATGTTAGTATAGAGTGAAGAATGGGGAATAGGGGAGAGTTTTCTTCAGTATTCTCTGTTCTTCATTTTTTTTTGTGTATGACAGTAGTTTACGAAGATAATCACATCATAGTAGTCAACAAGACTGCTTCAGAAATAGTACAGGGCGATAAGACCGGCGATATTCCCTTGTCGGAAACCGTGAAGCAATATCTGAAAGAGAAATATGCCAAACCGGGAAACGTTTTTTTTGGGGGTTACTCACCGACTGGACCGTCCGGTAAGCGGACTGGTGGTATTTGCCAAGACCAGCAAGGCATTGAGCCGTCTGAACGAGATGTTCCGTAATGGCGAAGTAAAGAAAACGTATTGGGCTATTGTAAAGCAACAGCCTAAAGAAACGGAAGGAGAACTGGTGCACTATCTGGTCAGAAACGAAAGGCAGAATAAGTCGTATGCCTACGATAAGGAAGTGAAAAATTCCAAGAAGGCTGTACTGAACTATCGTTTGATTGGTCGTTCAGAAAACTATTATCTGTTGGAAGTAGATTTGAAGACCGGACGCCATCATCAGATACGCTGTCAGCTGGCGAAGATGGGATGTCCAATTAAAGGTGATTTGAAATACGGTTTTCCGCGTTCTAACCCAGATGGAAGTATCTGCTTGCATGCCCGTAGGGTACGCTTTATTCATCCGGTGTCCAAAGAACCGATAGATTTGGTAGCTCCTCTTCCTGCAGGCAATCTGTGGAATGGTTTCGGTATGGAATAAAAATAAGAAGGAAACGCTTCACAGCGTCCCCTTCTTTTAACACATAGGCATCTTCATTTTATCTGAGATTGTAAAATAATTGAGAATTCAATTAAATGAGGTAAACAATCTCTGAACTTTATTCTATGGGGTTGGGTTTAGCCTAGTTTGTTTTGGTTGTTCATTGTCTTTGTTTATCTATAAGTAAACAAACAAAACCTGTGCCAAACTCGTAGAAAGCCTTGTAGAAGGGATTCTTATACAGAACGCTGCGGAATAATTGTGGAACGTGTGGAAATTTTCCACACGTTTATTGTGGAATTTGATAGAGCTTTAATTTGTTGTATAAAGTTTTCCGGTCAATTCCCAATAATGTAGCTGCTTTGGTTTTATTATTTCCGGTTTGTTGCAACGCTTTTAAAATCCGGTGTTTTTCGGCTTCTTCATCATGCAGGGCGAAAGTTTCTTCCATTTCCGGATTTTCGCATACCGTTTTCCGTTCGTTTATTTCTTCTCCTAAATCTTTAGCCGTGATAAATTCACCTTGAGCCAGCAAGGTAGCCCGTTTGACCACATTCTTCAGCTGGCGCAGGTTACCCGGCCATGGATATTTCTGCATAGCTTCACTGGCTTCTGCATCGAATCCTATCAATGTACGTTCCAGCTCATGGTTGGCCTGGTCCAGAAAGAAGTTAGCAAACAGCAGAATATCTTCCGGACGTTCTTTCAAGGAAGGCATCTGTAGTGTAAACTCATTGATACGATGATATAAATCTTCACGAAAATTTCCTTTTGCAATGGCCTCTTTCAGGTTTTCATTCGTAGCGCTGATAAGACGAACATCTACTTCGATTTCTTTGGTAGAACCAATTCGGCGGATACGTCGTTCCTGCAATGCACGTAACAATTGTACCTGCACTTCGTAGCTGAGGTTCCCGATTTCATCCAAAAATAATGTACCTCCATTGGCCTCTTCAAATGCACCGGCTTTATCATTCAAGGCACCGGTAAACGAACCTTTCACATGACCAAAGAATTCAGAAGCCGCCAGATCCTTAGGGATAGAACCGCAGTCAATGGCGATGAAAGGCTTTTCCGAACGTTTGCTCAATTGGTGAATGCGGTGGGCCACATATTCTTTTCCGGTTCCACTGGCTCCATTAATCAGTACCGACATTTGTGTAGGAGCTACCAGTCCTACGTAGTTGTATAATTTTCGAGCCTCTTCACTTTCTCCTTCCAGAAAACCATGAGCTGTTTGTGCAGCGTTTTTTTCTTTTCCGCTTTCTGCAGGAGTTTTCTCCTGATGAATAGCTTCTTTGATTTTTTTCAGTAATTCGTCAGGTTGTACCGGTTTCGAAATATAATCAGTGGCTCCTTCCTTCATGGCGCGTACGGCACTTTGAATTTCCGCATAGCTGGTCATGATGATGAAGGGCACCTGATTGCCCTGCTCACGAAGCCATGACAGCAGGCTTAGTCCGTCCTGGTCGGGAAGACGCAAATCAGACAAGATAAGGTCGAAGTCGCGCGTGCCAATCTGCTTACGTGCCTTGGCCTGCGTACTTGCTGTCTCCACTTCGAACCCTTTTTTCCTCAGCCATGTTTTTAGCATGGTAGAAAAAGTCAAATCATCCTCAACGATTAAAATAGACGGAACCATGTGATTTTTTGTTTAATTGATGGTACAAAAATAGTGAAAAAAGTGATAAACAGAAAATATAGTAAAGGTTATTGGTAGATGAGTGTTTTAGGATGATTGTTTGAAGAAACGATAGATAGGAAAGTTATAAGAAAGCTAAGTCTATAAATCACATCATTACAAATTCGCATCTATATTAAAAATAATCTATAACGCAGTCGTGAATAATATGGTACATTAATTTCTATAGTATGGATAATAAATGATTTAATTAAGAGGATATGGAACGAATGAGAATAGAAGTATTCTCCAATGAAGGATGCTTTACGAATGTTTGAGTCTAAATTGAGGGATGGAAGTATTGGAAAATAAACCTGCTGATTAAATAAATTATTTCAAAATCAGCAGGTTGTGTTTGAGCCGTTAATCGCTTTCATGGAATAGAATCTCACTAAAATTATTACTTTTTTATATTAGAGATGTTCACTTTTTGTTTTAATTCATAAAAGTCGTATTCGGACATCCAGGCTCGTTGTCCTTTCTCGAACATGATTCGTTTGTTAGTCGCATAATCATGAAATTCGTAACATATTTCTGTAAATGGGCCACTGATTTCGTCAAACACACAGATGATTATTGGTTCGGAATAGAAGTCGTCTCCATTCATTTTGATGTTAGCGATATTGTAATAAGGTATTCTACCAATAATATTCACTTTTAGTTCAAGGATATCGCTTTGGTCTTGGCAATTATTAAAATCTTTTTTCAACATCCAATTGCCACAGCAATCTACGACAATTTCTTCATATCTAAATGCATCCAAGTGTAGTTGGATTCCATTATTACATATGTCATGCAAAAAGGATATAAACCAAGATGATGGCTGGTCGTCTTTATTGGAAAAAGGATAAACATTGTCATAGATTGACTTGATAATGACTTTTGAATAATTAAATTTCCGAGAAGGATTTTTAATAATATCCTTTTGAATCTTTGGGTTGGGAAAATCAATCTTTCTCAATAATTTTGTTACTAAAAGTTCTCCTTCTTCTGCATATTTCAATTTTAGTCGAGCTATTTTTTCTTGATTAAATGCAACACCAAAAAAGCGTTCCTTTAGTCTATCAAATTGTTCAAGGTGTAACATGTCATCCAACTCTCGTAGGCCAATGAAAAATGCTTTTGCAAATCCCTTATCTAATGCGTATGATTTATATCCTTCTCTCGCATCCCTGCTAATATCACACGTGGCAACCACTGATATAACATGCCCCTGATAATCATTGTTACCTTCTATTATACGATTTACTATTTTTTTTAAATCAGCAAGATGTAGGTTTTTATATCTCTTGCACTGAATAAAAAAATTCAATCCAGTCGCTTTTTCGGTACAAAAAATATCCACACCGTCGTCACTATCTTTTATTCCATAAGCTCTTATGTCTTGATAATCACCAGTTATATGGAGTATGTTGCGATATAAATCCTCAAATTGTTGAGGTGACAGGTCCTCAAAATGAAGAACCCCTTTCGTAGTACTTTGAAACATTTCTTACTTAGATTAGTTCTTTTTTTTATTCGTTTTAAGTAACTCATATATTGTTGAATCTGTAAAAGTTCTCCAAATTTTTAATTCTACAGATTGGTAGTCATCGAATATTGGACTAACATATTCTATTTCAAATACTAGTCGTAGGTCATTCTTATCTTCTAGAGGAGTTCCTTCTTTGCGGAAACCAAGTCGGGCAACCTTGATTAACCATAAATCTTTTACACCTTTTCCTTTGATATATGGCATGAAGTAAAAAAGTTTATTGAGTGCAACTGTGGTAGGAAACTTTTTACCAGTGTAGTAAACTTTTGCTGATTTATCAAGAAATGCTTTTTCATTATCTTTCTTGACAAGAGAAATCAAAACATTTTTATCTTCTTTAATTATATTTCGTTTTGACATCATTTTATCATAGCTGGTATCATTGTTATCATGAACTATGAAGTTTTCAGTTATAGGATGTTCTCCATATTCTTCGAATAGAGAGAGTAAATCTAACTGGATAGCTTTATGCTTTCTTTTGACAGTTATATTCTCTTGTCCTTCAAAAACACCAGTATTTACTATGGCATTAGCAAGCATTTTGATGACAGGTACTGCGACGCTATTCCCGATGAGCTTCATCCAACGTGCACGGGTTGGAGGCAAAAGAAAATTTGCGGGAAATCCTTGAATACGACACGCTTCTTGTTTTGAAATTTGTCTATAATTCCCTGCTCTGTAGACAGATTCCATGAATTTTGCACGAAAATCCTCAATATTGTCTGCGTTGAGATTTTCCGTGGTCACATAGTCATTGGTATCACTTGCTACTAAGGTTGGATAAATCTTGCAAGTTGGTAAGAAGATACGATTGATACCAGCGAGTCCTGTGCTGATTTTAGTGTTTTTAAAATCATATCTTTCTTCAATACATTTGACGGCACCTATTGTTTCAAGCATAAATAATGTATCTAGTGCATTGATTTTACGTTTTTTCAGTTCCTTACTCGACTTTAATGTGTCAAAGTTGATGATGCCGTTTTTAGCTTGATTCAATACCCATTTTGCATCATCCGATAAATCATTACTGACTTCACGCACCTTGTAAAGATAAGACACTCGTTTAAGAATTCCTTTCTCTACGAGAACTTCTAGGTCACTTTCTTTAATACTTGAATCGAGCTCTTGAAAATGTTTAATATTGAGCGGATTACCATCAAGTTCGCCATATTTGTCTTTTCTGCGGTTCTTCAGCAAAAGATAACAAATATTTTTTTCTCGGTCTGTTGTTTCTTGTATATCCCATGAATGTATTGTCGTACTACCATTGCGTAAATCATTGAACAGGAAATAATCATTGAAGCCTTTCTCATTACAAGAAAGACTCCATCGTGCATTGTTGTCATTTGATTGGCGACATTCTTTGGCTTCACAATCATCCAGAACATCACTTAATTGGATACATCCGGGAGTTGCTGGAGCAAGAGCGAATTTGTCAAGATATTTCTTCTCTTTGAAACCGATTATGTAAATTCGGATTCGGGTCTGAGGGACTCCGTAATCATATGCATTGAGTACATTCACTTTTGAATAATAACCAGCTTGCTTTATTCGATTTAGAATATACTCAAGTGCTTTTGCATTTCTTGGATCAGCCAAACCTTTTACATTCTCAAAAATAAAAGCTTTAGGTCGTACTTTATTGAGGAGATATAGAGTGTCATTCCATAATTGTCCACGGTCATCGTCAAATCCAAGGTTTTTCCCTGCAATAGACCAACTTTGACAGGGTACTCCGGCAGTCATGAAATCGTGTTCCGGAAGCGTTTTCAACTTGGTAATATCTCCCAAATTGGCACTTGTGTCCTCTTTAAAATTTTGACAATATGTATTGATGGCATCTGGGGCGATTTCACTAAAGCCAATACAAGTACCACCTACACTTTGAAGTGCAAGCCGAAATCCACCAATACCAGCGAAAAGATCTATAAATGAAAAATTAGCCATGAAATTATCTTAGTATATCAACGTCAAATCCCTCAGGAGGTTCAATGCCAAGGTATTCTCTGTATATTCTTTCTTTATAATGTTTGCCTAACTTGTTGACTTCGTTGATGAAGAGCTGGTATGTTCCTTCTCCACCGATTAAATTCCAAGTTTCTTCTCCAATCAGTACGCATGGATCATGCTTCATATCAAACCAGCGTGCAGGAAGAGTCCATGAGTAGTTTTCCTTTATGCGATATGGATTATATGGAAGAGCAAAATATGCTTCTTCGATTGGACGACCTTGCATTGCAAGCAACTTGAACATTTTTTCCTTACTGACTTTGGTTTGGTCACTGTTGGGAAGAGGACCTTTTAATTCAAAAGCATAAGTTTTACCTGTTGTGTTGTTGGTTGCGAGGATATCACAAATAACGGTCACAGGAATAGGCTGACCACCGCCTTCAAGAATATATTTCAACTCTTCATTCCAATTGGGAGATAATTCACGTGTCTCTAGTTTATTTAGGACTTCTTGTATTCTCCGCAAGCTTTCTTTACCAACAAGGCCTTCTACTTTTACCTCTTGTCCGCATTGGCCATGGTAGGTTTTACCTACTGCAACAGCCAGAGACTGCCAAGCTTTTCCAAAAGGAGTAGTGAAACGTCTTTCAAAATGAGATCCCTTCCAAATTTCGTTAGGCACAAGAGCTGCATATAATGGTTTGTCTTTACTAAAGTCTTCTACAATAAAAGGATGCTTGAACAATACGTTATTCATCACTCCATCCATTAACTTTTTGATTACGGAGAGAATAGCCTCTGAAACATTATTGTGGTCTGGCTTATTGCTGTTATCATCAAAGAAGAAGAAAAACATGCTTATTCCTTTTTAGAAGTTTTGGATACCTTGATTGCAGCATTTAAGCGAACTATTTTTTCCCATTCAATGTCACCATTAGCATTGCAGTAATTTTGTACAAATTCTTGGGTAAACTTATTGATCATGCGGCTATACTCAATGAAGTATGCTTCATTTTTTTCCTTGGCTTTGGAGCCAAGAGGTTCGATAATATCTACAAATAGAGTTGGCTCTCCTGATATTAGAGTCCAAAACTTTTCACCGCAGTATTTTTCGTGATCACTATCGTTATAACCTTTGTTGTCATTACCATAGCAGCAACCTTCAATACACATCGTAGGAACAGTTTTTCGGCTTGTATTGAAAACCCGTCTGGCTGTACGGAATTGTTCTTTCTGTTTTTTCATTGAAGTGGAATTGCTCCATGCCGGACCGGATTTTACAGAGACAAAATAGTGAACTCCTTCTTTATCAAACTCAAGGTCAATACCTTCTGCGGAAGACTTATAGCCACCATATACTTCGTTAGCAACAAACATGGCAACACCTTCCATCCAGTTTCCAAAAATACTTTCTTCTGCTGATGACATGGTTGCGGAGGCAATACTTTCTACCATCTCTCCTGCTGTAATTATGTTCTTTGCTCTAAACATATATGGATTCTTACGAGAAAGGAGTTCCTTAAGATTGAGGGATTGTAGTTTTGCTATTCGATTGGCATGAAACTCACCTATATGTTTCTCTACATATTGAGTAATGCTGTTAATTAATTCAGTATTCATGGTTTTGGTATCAATTGGTTTGTTAAATTGTCCATTGCATGCCATATCTTGTCACGAAGTTCTTCTATCTGTTCCTTTATTATCAGCGTTTGCAAACGTTACAAGTTAATGGTCAAAAGGATTTTTGGACGATAGATGTACGTATATCTTTAATTGATTTTACAAAGATACTATTTTTTACGATACCCCTTCTATGTCCTTTAATATTTTGCATGCAAGCACCACGGCTCTTTCGTTTAAAACAACCTCTATAATCCTTGTTATTCTCCGAAAAACCATTATTTTTGCGCACAGCGATGCAGGAAGCACCGCTTCCGGTGTTTCTTTTTATCGTTCATATAAAATTATTTTTTGTAGGCAGAAATCAAATGCGACAGAGGTCGTTTTTTGATTTTTCGCCTTAATTTTCGCTATGCGAAAATACGATTTATTTTGCTGATATGCAATATTTTGCATGTCTAATATATAAAAGAAACATGCATTCTGCCGTCGTGGCAGCATAATGAAACATCTGAAAGAATTTGTGAAATCAGTGCCGGATTACCGCAGGACAGACAAGGGAAACTACAAATACAAGCTGGAAGATATTCTTCTCCTTGTAATACTCGGACGGCTGGGCAAGTGTATAACAAGACCGGATATAATCAGATTCGGCGAGCGTAATCTGAAACGCTTCCGCTCTTTAGGAATTTTGTTGGACGGCGTGCCTTCTGAACCTACGCTCTGCCGTATATTCAAACATATTGATGATGAAGCCATGTCTGAGCGGATGTCTGAATTTACCTCCACCTTCCATGATGAGCTTGTCGGTTGTGCCGGGGACATCCTCTGTATTGACGGCAAGGCAATGAGAGGGACGGTACTTGAAAACGGACGCAACCCCGACATCGTATCCGCCTATTCCCTTGAAGGAGGTTTCACCCTTGCCACGGACATGTGTGAAGAAAAAAAGCAACGAGATAACTTCCGTACCCAAACTATTGAACAAGGTGGATGTGTCAGGATGCATAGTTACGGCAGACGCCATGTCCTTCCAGAAAGCCATCATAGATAAAATCCGGGAAAAAAGGCGGTGATTTCCTTATCGAGCTGAAGGCAAACCAGAGGACTCTGCGATATGGGGTTGAGGACAATGTCGAACTTGCAGAGCCTGTGGATGTATATTCGGAAGGCCCTTTTTCTTGAACATGGCAGAATAGAGACCAGCGTATGCCGTATCTTTCGTGGAAATGACCTGATTACGGACAGGAAAAAGTGGAATGGAAATCTGACGGTTGTCGAAATACGGACTGCAACGGAGAGAAAATCTGATGGTCAGAAATCTTCCGAGAGGAGGTTCTATGTCTCCAGTTTTCACGGAAGTGCCAGGCGGCTGAGTACAATAGCCAGAATGCATTGGGCAATAGAAAGCATGCACTGGGACCTTGACCGCAACCTGAGGCAGGACTTCATCAGGCGGAATAGTGCAAGTCCGCCAGAAACCTTGACACGATACAGAGGATGGTACTGGCAATACTTTCGATATGGAAAGGTAAAAGGAAAAAGCTCTCCGACAAGGCTAAGGGAACGGCCGAACTTATCAGAGAACTTTCCTTGGACTTTACCGCAATGATACATATGCTGGATCAAAAATGAGATAATTTGTAATTTCAGAGGATTCGTAACGTTTTGGGTATCAATCATAACAAAATCCCTGCTTCCCATAAGAAGTGGGTGGGGGAATTATGTGCCTTTATCTAAGCTTAAATGAAAGAGCCGTGTGCAAGCACCTGCTTTGTTTCTGCAATAACGGCTTCTGCCGCTTGTTCTGCTTCCGGGGTATAGGTCTGTGTGCCGCGTTGTTGCTCCAGCCATTTCAATAAGGGAATGGCCTTTTGTGCTTCAATCATCAGGAAGGTAGGCAGCATTTTGTGGGCGGTGGCACACAAGGCTTCCATATCTTTGTTGCTGATGGCAGTCTGTAACTTTTCCATATTTTTTTGTGTTTCCTGTGCAAAGGTGCGCAGAATCTCTTTGGCAGCTTCCGGGTCATCCTCCGAGAAAGCCGTCAGCGGAGAAAAGTTATAAGGCTGATCTGTGTATGGCGAAGTTTCGTGGGTGTCCTTTTGAACCGGCAAGGTGTCAGGAATATTGTCCGATACGGTGAGGTGGTTCAGTGCATTTTTTACCACCTTCTTCAGTTCCGACTGGTTAAAAGGTTTCTGCAACATGCCGGCAAATCCTTTTTGTTGAAAATCATTCTCATTCATATCCCCTCGGGCTGTGATGGCAATGACCGGAATGGACTGGGCCTGGGCAAAATTCTGGTTACGAAGGTGATGAAGCAGTTCAAATCCGTTCATGGCAGGCATCTGAATGTCCGTAAATACTAGATCGAACGTGCGGTTCTTGAGTTGTTCGATAAGTTCCTCTGGTTGTTCGCAGCATACCGCTTCTACTTTGAAGCCTTTCACTTCTTCTGCGGCATTATGTAGCATGGCTTCCGTCAAATGCATTTGTATCCGGTCGTCATCGATAATGGCAATTCTCAGATGGATTTTAGGAAGAGTAATGGCCGGTTCCTTTGAGCCGGGAGCTGGTTTGGGTGAAATGGAAGGTAAAGGCATGGATACCTTGAACGTACTACCTTTTCCGGGAGCACTTTCGATGTCTATTCTTCCTAACAGAAGCTCTACCAGCTTGCGGGTGATAGATAATCCCAGTCCGAATCCTTCCTGTCCTTGTGCACTGCTCAGGCGGGTGAATTCTTTGAATATGCGTTCCTGTTCACTGGCTGTCATGCCGCATCCGGTATCGGATACGCAGAACACAAACTGATTACCGTGGTATTCTGCCTGTAGGGTAATACCTCCTGCGGCTGTAAATTTCAGGGCATTCGACAGCAGATTTTCCACAATCTGGCGTATGCGGAACGGATCACCTTCCAGGGTGAGAGTTTCCGGAAGTTTTTCCTTGAAATCCAGTTGCAGTTGCTTCTTTTCTGCTAAGGGCAGGAAACTGTTATAAATATCTGTCAGTAGTTCGTGCGGATTGAAGGCTACCGGATGTAAGTCCATCTTACCTGCTTCCAGGCGGTGGTAATCCAGCAAAGAAGTGACGAGTGCCAGTAGGTGTTGTGCCGAACTTTTCATGTTCGACAAATAAAACTGCTGTCGCCGGTCGTTCACCAGGCGGATGAGCAGGTCGATGTAGCCGATGATGGAGCCTGCGGGGGCCTTGATGTCATGGGTGATGGTCAGCATCAACTTTTCACGGGCTACCAGCAAGTTCTCGGCATACGACTTCGCTTTTTCCAGTTCCCGTCGGTAATGGTTGTTGCGGGTGATGTCGCGTGCAATGACAATGGAGAATACCAGTACCAGTACAAAGGCGGCAATGGCAATCTTGGCCATGGTTTCAGCGGCTTCTTTCCGTATCTCTTCCTCCTGCATCAGTTTGGTGCGGGCGGCTTCCTGTTCATCGTGTTCAATGTTTTCCAGCAACTGGTTGACACGCTGACTCAGTCCGCTTCCAATGACGCGCAGGCTGCTGATGCGGGTGTTTAGCCTCTCGGTTTCCTTTTGTCGGGTCTGAAATACCTTGTGCTGAATGCCTGTAATCATGCTGCTGATGGTATCTATCGGACTGTACACTTCATCCAGTGTATCCGTGTATTCTTCCTGAATTACGTTGCTCACCTGGGTGGAATCTTCTTTTCCAGGTGCGAATACGTCAGCCAGCCTCTTGAAGAATCCTTTCTTCTTGTGATGAATGGTGTAGGAGTTATGGTGCGTAATGACTTTTCTGCGTATGTGCGGCGTACTGAGCAAAGAATCCTGTTGAGCTATCAGGCTGTCGAGCTGTTCCTGATAGATCTGGTCGGTCGGCGTATTCCGCATGGCTTCCAGCACCGCATACATGTTCCATTGCTTGTTCTGTAACAAAGTTCTTACGGTGTCCAGACGGGCTTGCTGCAGGGTGTCCGTCAGAATCGTTTCCAGTGTATCAATCGAAGCGTTCACTTCTTTCATCGCTTTCAGGTAGTGATAATACTCGTTCAGCTTTCCGGTGCGGAGAGTCTGCCCGATGATTTCCGCGTCATACAGCTGGCTGATGATGCGGTGAGTGATGTGGCGCCGGTGGTCGAGCTGGTCTCTCAGGCTGGTAGGAGTAGTCAGCAGGTTCATCTGCTGCATGGTATAGGTGAAAGCTCCTATCAGAAGCCCCACCAGCAATATGTAACCGATAACAATTTTGAAAGAAGTGGAGAACATGGTTTAGCGGATAGATTTCGTTTTATATCTGAATCGCAGGTAATACATGATTCCGGCACTGGTAAGTCCGAAAGGAAAAGCTGCCCAGATACCGATGGCTCCCCAGCCACAGACAAATCCGAAGAGATAGCCTGCAGGTAAGGAAATCAGGAAATAGGCGATGAACGAGAACAACATCATGGGGCGTACGTCGGCAATACCTCGCAGCGCATTGGCAAAATTGATTTGCAATCCGTCGCCAAACTGATACAGCAGGAAGGGGATAATCAGTTGTGCCACCATCAGACTGACGGCTTCGTCGTTGGTAAACCAGCCGCCGATGTAGTGGCGGAGCAGGAAGATAGGTATACCTGTGATGACAATCATGGCCAGAATGATGTGGAATCCGCTTTTAGCCGTGTGTCGTACATTGTTCAGGTCGTTCTGTCCGAAAAAGTAGCTGATGCGTACCGATACGGCCGAGCCCATGCCGTAGTACATCATGAAGCAGACCTGCGACACTGCCATCATGATTTGATACGAGGCAAGTGCGGTACTTCCCAGCCAGCCCACCATGATAGCACTGAGGCTGAAAGAGGCCGTTTCCATTCCCATTTGTCCGGCGATGGGCCATCCTAATTTGTTCAGCAAGCCGAAATCGGACTTGTTGAGGCTGCCCTGTGCAAATCCTTTTCGGAAGGTGGCATAACGTGAGGTTCCGAAAAAGAGAATCAGGTAGGTGATAACCATCAGGATGCGTGAAGTCAGGGTGGCAATTCCGGCTCCCAACAATCCTAACTCCGGAAATCCGGCCTTCCCGTAAATCAAGAGGTAGTTTCCTATGATGTTCAGCACGTTACCTCCTAACAGAATCCACATGGAGATACGTGTGTCGGTAATTCCGTCGGTAAATTGCTTGAAGCCGTTGAACCACAGTACAAAAGGAAGCGAAGCCAGCAACACGAGGTAATACGGTCGCATGGTGGGAAGCAGTTCTTCCGGCTGCCCTAATTTATCGATGTTCCAATAAAGCACCGCCATGACCAGACACACGATTGCGGCCAGCAGCGTATTGGCTGCCAGACTGTTTTTCAGGGTACGCCCGACTTCTTCACAACGGTTTTGTCCGAACAGGCTGCCCACGATAGGGGTTAGTCCGTAACTGAAACCCGTACTGAAAATAATCGCTAAATTGAACATGTTGTTCACAAAGCTGGCTGCCGCCAGTTCATGCGTACTGTGATGCCCAATCATCAATGTGTCGGCAAAGCCTAAGATGATGACTCCAATCTGTCCGATGACGATGGGAATGCCCAGCCAGAGGAGTGCACGGTAATTTGAATGTCTCATGAAATAGCCTTATAGTAGAGTATGCTGCAATTTTCGGGAACGAAGCAACGGGTCGAAGTCGTCTGAATCTGTTCGGCAGTTACGGCACGGTATTTTCCTACCTCCTCGTTGATGTCTTCTGCTTTTCCTGTCAGTTCAAAGAAAGCCAGATTAGTTGCCACGTTCAGGTAGTTGATGTTGTTGAAAATCTGTTCGCTTTCGTAGCGGTTCTTTACCTTTTCCAGTTCCTGTTCGCTCACTGGTACGGTCTTCATTTTCTCTAGTTCCTTCCAGATGGCCTCTTCTGCCTGTTCCAGAGAAACACCTTCTACCGGTTTACCGGTGACATGAAGCAGCCCTTCATCCAGGCTGCCTGAAATATAGGCATCGATGGAAGTAAACAGTTTCTGTTCCTGCACCAACGATTGGATGAACCGTGAAGAACGACCGTTCGACAGAATGTCGGTAATCATGTCGTACACGTAATAATCCGGATGCATGCGGTTGGACATGTGGAAAGCCATGTAGATGGCATCTACCGGTACCTTCCGTTCCACCGTCTTGCGGCGTACAGCCGTTTGGGGTTTTTCAGCCGGAAGCTGTCGGGGAGAAATGTTCCGTGCCGGAATCGGCCCGAACCATTTCTCTGCCAGCCGGATGGTTTCTTCGAACGAGATATGTCCCGTCACGGCCAGGATGGCATTGTTCGGTGCATAAAAACGGTAGAAAAAGTCTTTCACTTCCTCCAGTGTAGCCTGAGCGATGTGTGCAATTTCCTTTCCGATAGTCGGCCAGCGGTATGGATGCGATTCGTATGCCAGTTCGCGCAACAGGTGCGATGCATCCCCGTAGGGCTGGTTCAGGTTGCGCTGCTTGAACTCCTCAATCACCACCTGGCGCTGCACTTCCAGACTTTTCGGACTGAAATCCAGGCTGAGCATACGGTCGCTTTCCAGCCAGAATCCCGTTTCTACGTTCTGGTGCGGCAGAGTGATGTAATAATTGGTGATGTCGTTGTTGGTCCAGGCATTGTTTTCCCCTCCGGCATTCTGCACAGGAGTATCATAATCGGGGATATGAAGGGAGCCTCCGAACATCAGGTGCTCGAACAGATGGGCAAATCCCGTGTGCGACGGGTCTTCATCGCGGGCTCCCACGTCGTACAACAAGTTGAGGGCGACCATTTGTGTAGAGTCGTCCTCATTGTGTACAATCCGCAGCCCGTTAGCCAGTGTATAACGGTTTACTTGAATCATGCGGAAATCAGATTATTCAATCACGGTTGCTTTCAGAATGCGCACGTCTGTTTCCGGACGGTCGGCACGGCTGGTCTTTACAGCCTGAATCTTGTCGATGACGTCCATACCTTCTGTCACCTCTCCAAATACGGTATACGCTCCGTCCAGATGAGGCGCACCTCCTACGGTAGTATAAGCTGCAATCTGTTCACGGCTGAACTTCAGGGCCGGTTCCTTGGCTACGATGCCACGTGCCTGTGCTTCCAGGCTGTCCTGCAATTCCAACAGGCCGTCGTTATCGCCGGCTTTGCGCATCTTGTAAATTTCTTTCATGTGCTTGCGAGCCAGTTCGTTGAACACTGTTTCCAAACGCGCATCGTTCAACTGGTTCTCCATGCTGATCATCTGTGCTTCAGAGAATTTGCGTCCGGTCACAATGTAGAACTGACATCCGGAAGACTCCTTGTTCGGATTCACTTCATCACCCAAGCGGGCAGCAGCCAGCGCACCTTTCTTGTGGAAGAATTTCGGGTTGAACTCAGCCGGCAGTGTGTAACCTACATCTCCGTTACCTAATGTAGTGGTATCGGTAGCTGTCTTGCTCTGTGGGTCGCCAGCTTGAATCATAAAGTTCTTGATTACGCGGTGGAAGAGTGTACTGTCATAAGTACCTTCTTTAGCCAGTTTGATAAAATTGTCCCGATGCTTGGGAGTTTCATTATACAGTTTGACCGTGATGTTTCCCATGGTCGTTTCCAGACGTACAAGTGTTTCGTTTCCAGTTTCCATATTGGTTGTCTTTTTCTGACCGCCGCTGCATGCCATCAGGCAGCAGGCCATCAATGTGAATAAAATAGATAATTTTTTCATGTGAAGAAAGTTGGTTTTGCAAAGGTACAAAAAAACTCTTTATCTGCTGCTTTATAAAATGTTGCTCTCAGTCTTTTTCTTTAGCTATGGCGGCTACATAGACTCTGTGTGTGCGTTGCCCCTTGGGAAGTATGCCTGTTTCAGGTGTTGTTCCCCACTTCTGAAGTTCTCTGGCCGCGGTAGTATGGCTCAAGCCGGTGAGGGCCATGTACTCTGCCACCGTCATATACGGGTGTGTGGTCAGAAAATCCTGGGCCATTTTCAGCCGTTTTTCGCTGGAGTGGCGTGAAGTTTTCAGCCTGCTGGTGCCGCTTTCTCTCTCCAGCGTGCAGTGCCCTTCCGTCTTGCGAATCAGTTCTTTGTCGGCACGGAAGTTGATGTTGCGTATTTTGATGCTTCTGGCATTGCGACGGTTTCCTCCTTCCGGCTGTTCGGCCTCTTTCCCTTCCGTTATTCCTAACGAAGGAGTAAATGTGCCGATTTCATCGAGCTTGACCGAATATCCCCGGCTCATTTCGCGGGCCATGGCATCCTTCAGGGCCATAATCATGCCCCGGAGCTCTCCGGTGTTGTAGGTGGTGTGATGTGCAATGTCTTCAATCAGCTCTTCAGTAGAACATTGTCCCTTGATAATCATTCTCGGATAGAGGATGGTCTCGTTTTCGTTGTGCAGGTCTTTCATTTCCTGCATGGTGTAAGTAGCTGCCATTGGAATCAATAAATTTAAAGGGTTAGAACAATTCTTTTAAATACACTGAAGCATTCTCTGTTTCACAGTGCGGGATTTGTATTTCACAGTGTGAAATATGTATTCCACACTGTGGTTTTTGTATCCCACAGTGTGAAACAGAGAATTCTCTTTGGTGAAGGTAATTATATTTAAGGGGAAAAGCAAGAATTTGGTAGGGGAATCGGAAGAAATAATGTTGTTATAATCTCATCACCTCCTGCTCAAAGTTATCCTTATCACCTTTAGCCTTGTTACGGATTTTACTTCTATAGTTATATACCGTAGCTAATGAGTATCCCAAGAAATGAGCAATTCGGTTGGCGTCGGTTACACCCAGGCGAATCAAGGCGAAAATACGTAACTCAGTGTTTAAGATTTCTCCGGGCTTAGGTTCAATTTTTCCATCTTCATTCAACAGGTTGTTGAAATCATGGATGAAGTTGGGGAATAGTTCCAAAAACGATTTATCAAACTCATTATAAAAGTTTTTACGTTCTTCACGCAGAAAGTCTGCCGAACGGATAGCTTTAAACAAATCTTCTATGCGGGAAGCCATCGCTAATTTCTCAAGTGAGCGTCTGTATTGTTCCAGTTTGTCCAGGTAGCTGACACAACGGTCCAGATAACGGGCGATGTACACTTCTTTGATTTTTCCAGTCTGCTGCAATTGCTGGTTGAGAGCTACCAGTTCTTTGTTGCTTTTTGAGAGATTCTTTCGCATGAGAGAAAGTTTTCTCAGTCCATGGTATAGGTAAAAGGCCAGTAGGATGAGATATACAGCCAATCCGGTAATGCTAAGAGTCAGGATTCTTCCTAACCGTTTTTCTTGCGCCTTTTTGTCGGAATAAGCTTTATCGATGATGGGATAGAATTCTGTGACCTCTAAAAAACGCAGGCGTGCATTACAGGCTACAGCGTCTTTCATGGAGCAGCTTACATAATTATAAGCCCTTTCCGGGTCACCTTGCTGGTACACCAGGCGAGCAAGTTTTTGAAGGGCCGCGTATTCGCGAACCGATGCATTGAGGTCAATGAGGGCTGTCTGAGCAAGGTAATAGATTTCCATGTCTGTGTCTTTCTTGGCTTCGTATGCTAATGAAAGAGTATAGTATGCGTATGCTTTTTCCTGCATGTCTAAAGGAGAAGTAAGCACTTTATTCAAGATGGGAATAGCCTGATCTGCCTGCCCGCTTAATATCATTTTTTCTGCCAATACAATGTTACGGTTGCTTCCTTGAGGAAGTATTTTCAACAGGGAGTCACGATACAGTTCCGTCTTTTTCAGATACGTTTGTTTTACGTGTAGATCTACTGTATTATCTGCCATCCATCCATAACAGGCTCTTATGGTGAAATAATAATATTCTAAGTTGGGGGAAGACAGCTCATGAGGGTGAATTGTTTGTAATTCTGTCAAGGCCTCATTGTACATGCCCATGACACCTCTTACTTCAGCCCGATTGATGGAAATTTCGATGTCTCTCTCCGGCTGAGGCTGGAGAGAGTTGTAGTATTCTTTACGACGAATATAGTGGCAGGCAGAATCAGCCTGATAATGCAGGTATAAATTGAAGAGTTCTCCACAGAGTTTATAACGCTCGGTATTGTCTGTGGCATAGTTCAGTCGTTGTTTGATTTGAGATATGACAGCTTCTCTGTCGTTTTTAAATTTCTCTTTTTGGGAAATTGCTTTATCTAATTGCTCTAAGATTCGTTGCTCGGAGTCTTGTGCGGAAATGGAGATGAACCAGCCTTCTGCAATAAACAATATAAGGAAAAGTATAGATCTCATAGTTTTAAGGTTGAATATCTGATGTTATATCATTTATATTTTAGTTGTTTCAAATTTTGTTAACTTGTTGTAAACCTTCTGTTTACTTCTTTTATATGTTTATATTTTATTTCCAAAGATAAGAAATCTTTTGTCATGAATCTACTTTTGCGTTGAAAAACATTTCAACCTCAATATCATGAAACATGCATTAATTTTATTGATTGTGTTCCTTTTCTCGTGGGGAGGAGGACAGGCTGCTCAGGCAATGGAGATAAAGAAAGTGGCTCCTTCTTTCTGGTGGGCAGGAATGAAAAATCCAGAACTCCAAATTTTGTTGTATGGAGAGGATTTGGCTTTGTCGGATGTAAGCGTATCGGGCGAAGGTATTTATCTGAAAGAAGTGGTTAGACAGGACAATCCGAATTATTTGTTACTTTACCTTGATTTATCGGAAGCAAAGGCACAGACTTTTCAGATTCTGTTGAAGAACGGAAAGAAGAAATTGCAGGTTCCATACGAGTTGAAATCGCGCATGCAGAGAGGAGAAGATGTAAAAGGTTTTACTTCTGAAGATGTACTTTACCTGATCATGCCTGATCGTTTTGCCAATGGTAATCCAGAAAATGATGTGGTAGACGAGATGCGTGAAAAGAAGGTAGACCGTACAGATTCGTTTGCACGTCATGGTGGTGATATTCAAGGTATATCGAATCATTTGGATTACATTGCTGATTTAGGAGTGACAGCAATCTGGCTGAATCCTACTCAAGAAAATGATATGGAAAGTGGTTCCTATCATGGATACGCTATTACAGATTATTATCAGATTGACAGACGGTTTGGAAGTAATGAAGATTTCTGTGCATTGGTAGAGAAAGCGCATGAAAAAAATCTGAAAGTGGTGATGGATATGATTTTTAATCATTGTGGAAGTGAAAACTACCTGTTTAGAGACAAACCTTCTGATGATTGGTTTAATTACCGTTCCAATTACGTTCAAACCTCGTTTAAAACGGCCAGCGTAATGGATATTCACGCTAGTGCATACGAAAAGAAGATTGCCACTGACGGGTGGTTTACTTCTGTAATGCCTGATTTTAACCAGCGTAACCGCCATGTGGCTCGTTATCTGATACAAAGTAGTATCTGGTGGATTGAATATGCAGGAATCAATGGTATTCGTCAGGATACACATCCCTACGCAGATTTTGATTTTATGAGTCAGTGGTGTAAAGAGGTATTGGATGAATATCCTTATTTCAATATTGTAGGAGAAACCTGGTTGAACAGTAATGTGCTGGTTTCTTATTGGCAAAAAGACAGTAAACTGGCTGCTCCGCTGAATTCTAACTTGCCTACGGTGATGGATTTTCCTTTGCAGGCTTTAATGAATCAGGCATTTGATGAAGAAACCGGTGAATGGGGAGGAGGATTGTATAAGCTTTATGATTATCAGACACAGGATTTGGTATATGCTAATCCGATGAATCTGCTGACCTTTTTAGATAATCATGATACTTCCCGCTTTGCACAGACAGATGAAATGGCGAAGAACCTGAAACGTTATAAACAGGCCATGGTCTTTCTGCTCACTACCAGAGGTATTCCGCAGATTTATTATGGTACGGAAATACTGATGACCGGTGATAAAGGTAAGGGTGATGGTGATTTGCGTAAGGATTTTCCGGGAGGCTGGCAAGGAGATACGCGCAACTGCTTTGTAGAAAATGGGCGAATGGCACTGGAAAATGAAGCATTTGAGTTTACCCGTCAATTGCTAAATTGGAGAAAAGGAAATCAGGTGATAGGTAAAGGTAACCTGAAGCATTATTCTATTCAAAACGGAGTGTATGTATATCAGCGTGAGTTTAATGGTAAATCGGTGGTAGTTATCATGAACGGAACGGACGATTCAAAAGAACTAGACCTGACTCCTTATCAGGAAATTCTTCCACGAGAAAATGCACTCGACGTATTGACCGGAAAAAATGTGAATTTAAGCGGAAAACTTCGCTTGAATGGAAGAGAAAACCTCATTTTGAACTTCTAAAACGTTTCTATTTTTAAACTGTGTAAAACTGCTTAATAAGCTTATTATAAGATGATTACTGTTTCTTCTGATTTATATTTTCCTTTTTGTGAAAATAAGATGAGAAAGTGACGCATAATTTTGCTTTCGGTAATTGAAAAACATAAAATCTAATCAATATTAATACCACGAAGAACTTATGAATACAAGAAAAACTTTTGCCTTTGTAGCTTTGTGTTGCTGTGCATTGTGGGCGAATGCACAGAAATTAACTTCACCGGATGGGAATCTGGTAATGGACTTTAGCTTGAACCAAAAAGGTGCTCCTGTTTATGAGTTAACTTTTAAGAACAAGCCTGTGATAAAACCCAGTACATTGGGGGTGGAATTAAAACGGGAAGATCCGGAAAAAAGGATTGGTTTTGAATGGACGGAACGTAAGGACAAGGAACGTGTGGATGAAAAGACCAATTTGATGACTGGTTTTAAAGTAAGAGAAACGCATACATCTACTTTCGATGAAACTTGGCGTCCGGTATGGGGAGAAGAAAGTGAAATACGCAATCATTACAATGAACTGGAAGTGACACTTGATCAGCCGGAAAATGACCGTTACATAGTGATTCGTTTCCGTTTGTTTAATGATGGGCTGGGATTCCGCTATGAGTTCCCTCAGCAACCTAATTTGAATTATTTTGTAATTAAGGAAGAACATACGCAGTTTGCCATGACCGGTGACCATACGGCATTCTGGATTCCGGGAGATTATGACACGCAGGAATATGACTACACGACTTCACGACTCTCTGAGATTCGTGAGAAAATGAAAACGGCGGTGACGGAAAATTCTTCGCAGTTCGTGTTTTCACCTACGGGAGTACAGACGGCTTTGATGATGAAGACGGATGATGGCCTTTATATCAATCTGCATGAAGCCGCTTTGGTGGACTATGCCTGTATGAGCCTGAATCTGGATGATAAGAATATGGTATTTGAATCATGGCTGACTCCGGATGCCAAAGGAGACAAAGGCTATATGCAAACTCCTTGTAGTTCACCTTGGCGTACGATTATTGTCAGTGATGATGCACGTAATATTTTGGCCTCTCGTATTACGCTGAACCTGAATGAACCGTGTAAGATTGAGGATACTTCCTGGATTCATCCGGTAAAATATGTGGGTGTATGGTGGGATATGATTACCAATAAAGGAACTTGGGCTTATACTGATGAGTTGCCAAGTGTGAAGCTTGGGGTGACTGACTATTCACAGACAAAGCCGAATGGTAAGCACTCAGCCAATACGGCTAATGTGAAACGTTACATCGATTTTGCGGCGAAACATGGTTTTAATGCGGTACTCGTAGAAGGATGGAACCAAGGTTGGGAAGACTGGTTTGGCAAGAGCAAAGACTATGTGTTTGACTTTGTAACTCCTTATCCGGACTTTGATGTGCAGGAAATTCATCGTTATGCGGCAAGTAAAGGTATTGAAATGATGATGCATCATGAAACTTCAGCTTCTGTCCGTAATTACGAACGTCATTTGGATAAAGCATACCAGTTTATGGTGGACAATGGGTATAACTCAGTGAAGAGCGGCTATGTGGGTGACATTATTCCTCGTGGTGAACATCACTACGGACAGTGGATGGTAAACCACTATCTGTATGCCGTGAAGAAAGCTGCTGATTATAGAATCATGGTAAATGCTCATGAAGCTGTTCGCCCGACCGGATTGTGTCGTACTTATCCGAACCTGATTGGTAATGAGTCAGCACGTGGTACAGAATACGAGTCATTTGGCGGAAATAATGTGAACCATACGACTATTCTTCCGTTTACACGTTTGATTGGTGGTCCGATGGATTATACGCCGGGTATCTTTGAGCCGGATTGCAGCAAGATGAATCCGAATAACAAATCGCATGCACGTACTACCCTGGCACGTCAGCTGGCACTTTATGTTACGATGTATAGCCCATTGCAGATGGCTGCCGATGTGCCGGAAAACTACGAACGCTTTATGGATGCTTTCCAGTTTATTAAGGATGTGGCTGTCGACTGGGATGTGACGAAGTATCTGGAAGCAGAACCGGATGAATATGTGACGATTGCCCGTCGTGCAAAAGGTACCACTGACTGGTATGTAGGATGTACAGCAGGATATAACGGCCATGAATCGAAGCTGACACTTGATTTCCTGGAACCGGGAAAGAAGTATGAAGCCGTGATTTATGCAGATGCCAAAGATGCAAGCTGGGACAAGAATCCGCAGGCTTATACTATCACTAAGAAGAAAGTAACGAACAAGACAAAGTTGAATTTGAAAGCAGCTGTGGGAGGTGGATATGCCATCTCAATTAAAGAAATTAAGTAACTAAACGGGATAATAATAGGGTAACGATTGTAGTGGTTTTCAATAGGTATTAGTATAAAATTTGCGGAATACTTTAATTTAATAATATGGAAATGAAGAGGAATGTAGTAAGTAGATTCCTGCTATTATGGGTAGTTGGAATGTTACTTTCCGTGCAAGTTTTTGCACAAGGACTTACCGTGAAAGGTGTAGTGAAAGATAATACTGGGATGGGCGTGATTGGAGCCAATATTCTGGTGAAAGGAACAACGAACGGAACCATTACGGATTTTGATGGTAATTTTACATTGGAAGCAAAAAAGGGAGATGTGATTGTCATTTCCTTTATCGGTTATAAAACTCAGGAACTTCCAGCTGCAGCTACAATGAATGTGACACTTCAGGATGATACGGAAGTATTGGATGATGTGGTGGTGATTGGTTATGGTTCGGTGAAGAAAAATGATGCGACAGGTTCGGTTACTGCAATTAAGCCGGATGAACTGAGCAAAGGTATTACTACAAACGCTCAAGATATGTTAGCCGGGAAAGTAGCAGGTGTAAGTGTCATTTCTAATGATGGAACTCCTGGAGGAGGTGCACAGATCCGTATTCGTGGAGGCTCATCTTTGAATGCCAGCAATGATCCGCTGATTGTAATTGATGGATTGGCTATTGATAATAACGGTATCAAGGGTATGTCAAACGGACTTTCTATGGTTAATCCGGAGGATATTGAAACATTTACAGTACTGAAAGATGCTTCGGCTACCGCAATTTATGGTTCCCGTGCTTCTAATGGTGTGATTATCATTACTACAAAGAAAGGAAAAAATGGGCAGGCCCCAAAGGTTAGTTATAATGGTTCGGTGTCGGTTTCTACCATACAGAAGCGATATGATGTATTGGATGGAGATGAATATCGTACCTACGCTCAACAGATTTTTGGAGATGAACTGCCGGCTTCTTTAGGCACAGCCAATACGGACTGGCAGGATGAAATTTTCCGTCCGGCTATAAGTACAGATCATCATGTGTCTATCAATGGTGGATTGAAGAATTTACCGTATCGTATTTCTTTGGGATACAATTATAATGATGGAATTGTAAAGACTTCTAATTTCCAGAGATTTACAGCTTCTGTTAATTTAGCTCCTTCTTTCTTTGATGATCATTTGAAAGTGAATATTACGGCCAAATATATGAATGGAAAAAACCGATATGCAGATACCGGGGCTGCTATTGGAGGGGCTTTATCTATGGATCCTACCCGCCCTGTATATGGGGATGATAGTATGTATGATGTATTTGGAGGTTATTACCAGAATGCACAAGCTACATCCGACTTTTCAGATCCAAATTGGAAATACACAGCCAACAAGAATACGGCACAGAATCCGGTGGCAGCATTGGAACAGAAGGATGACAGAGCTAATAGCAATGATTTTGTAGGGAACGTGGAAGTGGATTATAAATTTCATTTTTTACCAGACTTACGTTTGCATGCCAGTTTAGGTGGTGAATATGCAGATGGTACACAGACTACCGTTTATTCGCCTTATTCATTTGCCTATAATTATTATGGAAATAATACATCTACCTCAGAGTATAAGTATAATCTTTCTTATAACGTATATGCACAATATCTTAAAACATTGGGTGCACACACAATTGATGTAATGGCAGGTGGTGAAGAACAGCATTTTCATCGCAATGGCTTTACTGTAGGTAACGGATGGGACAGTTATACAGATGAGATTCATGATGCTGTACTTAAAGAGCAGACAGCTTATGCTACTCGTAATACTTTGGTTTCTTATTTTGGGCGTTTGAATTATTCTTTATTGGATCGTTATTTAGTCACTTTTACCATGCGTTGGGATGGCTCATCTCGTTTTGCTGACGGAAACCGCTGGGGTACTTTCCCTTCTTTAGCATTGGCTTGGAAAATGAAAGAGGAGAATTTTCTGAAAGATGTAAATTTTTTATCAGATTTGAAACTTAGATTAGGATGGGGTATTACCGGACAACAGGATGTGACTTCTGATTTTGCTTATATGCCTTTGTATGTGGTAAGCGATGACTATGCGCAATATCCTTTTGGAGATACTTATTATCATACTTCACGTGCTAATGCCTTTAATACAGACCTGAAATGGGAACAGACCACAACTTATAATGCGGGATTGGATTTTGGATTCCTTAATGGACGTATTACGGGTAATGTAGATGGGTACTATCGTGAAACAAATGATTTGCTGAACAGTGTGAAGATTCCTGTTGGTACAAATTTCAATGCACAGATGTTACAGAATATTGGTTCTCTGAAAAATTATGGTGTAGAATTTGCCTTTAATGTGAAACCGGTTGTCACAAAAGACTTCATGTGGGATGTGACTTATAATTTTACGTGGAATCATAATGAAATTACCAAGCTGACAGGCGGTGATGATGCAGACTATTATGTAGAAACAGGAGATAAAATTTCCAGAGGTAATAATACGAAGGTGCAGGTTAATAAGGTAGGTTATCCAGCTAATTCATTCTATGTATATCAGCAGGTATATGATGAAAATGGAAACCCGATTGAAAATATGTATGTGGATCGTAACGGAGATGGCATTATAAATAGTTCAGATAAATATATTTATAAGAAACCGGCTGCGGATTTTATGATGGGATTAACTTCCAAGATGATTTATAAGAATTGGGATTTTAGTTTTTCTTTACGTAGTAGCTTGAATAATTATGTGTATTAGACATTATATAGATTAATTTGTTATATGACTCATTTTGTGACTGATTCTAAAGTTGTGTAATCCACAAGCAATAAGAATCACCATATCTTCGAAACCGAATTTATGGCATCTGAATCGTTCTTTGACAATACGGCATTTTTTCATACCACCTATGGCATGCTCCACTTTAATCCTGATACCGGAAATTCGCTTGTTCTCTTGTTTTTCAACAGCAGTAAGCTCTTTTCCTTTTGGTTTTTTCCTGGGCATGCATATTTCAACTCCATCCGGTCTGTGTCCGATGAAACCTGTATCTTGCCAAAGCCTAATACCTCTGGGGAGTAGAAGAGGTTCTTCATCACAAATCTTCTTATCATGGACATGACCTTCGTATGTAGAACTCAGCCATACAATCCTAAGATTGTTGGTACACAACAGGTTATTCTTTATGCTATGAGTTTTTTTTACCACTATAACATGCAGACTGCCTGTCTTCATCCAAAGGGCGTTGAATAGGTCGCTCGGTTCCGTCAAGCAAGACTTCTTCGCATCCTTGAAGGATGTGCATCAGACGTTTGGAGTTACGGTCGGGTAATTCATCAAGCGTTTTCAATGTACGACGGAGAATCTCAGAAAGAAGGTGAATCCACCTGTTGGCCTGGGGCTGGGTCATCTCAAACTGAATGCCATGGAGCTCCTGAAGGGGATTGGTCTTCAGATATACCAATATGAAGAACATTTTGTCCTGAATCAGAGGCAACACACTGGTCTTCCTGTTGTAAGATATACGTTGACGCACTTTGCCTTCCAAAGTGAAATGACTGTAATAGTCATCCCAATGGTACTTGAAAGTTACTAGCAAGGCATCAAACTCAACAGGAGTTAATCCTGTCGCTGCAAGCACTTGGCTATGACGGTGGCGAATCTTGTCGTAATACATCAATTGAACTTTTTAGGCCACAAAGATAAGTCAAAGAACGCTTTAATCAATTATTCGATATAAACTCTATTATGACTTCCTGGCAAATAAGGCAAATGTAAGCAGTTCAGGATTATTCTCTAATACGGCTTATTCAAATACAACTGCGGAGGCTATTGCGCTTGGTTTTACAGGAAAGGGAGAATATTATATGAGTGATTACTTTGTACGTAATGCTTCATTCTTGCGTTGTGATAATATTACGTTGGGTTATTCTTTTAAAGATTTGTTTAAAACTTCTGCTTATAAAGGTATCGGAGGGCGTATATATGCAACAGCGCAGAATCCGTTTATTATTACTAAGTATGAAGGCTTGGATCCGGAAGTGAAAAGTGGAATTGATTCCAATCCTTATCCGCGTGCATTTACATTCCTGTTAGGAGTTAATTTACAATTCTAATTTTATGAAAACATTAAGATGTATGAAAGCTAATTATTTGAAACATATATTTTCAGCTGCATTGGTTGTGGCCGTTTCATTGGGAAATGTATCGTGTATCAATGATTTGGACATTAGTTCTATCGACCCGCAAAGTTCATCTAGTTTTGATCAGGATGCAGCTTTTGTCAAGCAATATGCATTGTTAGGATTGACCGGACAGAAAGGCCCTGCTGGAACTCCGGATTTGGATGGGCAGGATGAAGGTGAATCGGGCTTTTACCGTACAATTTTTAATTGTCAGGAGTTGCCTACAGACGAATGTGTATGGGTGTGGCAAGACAATGTTGATATCCCGCAGTTTACCAATATTGCATGGAATTCTTCAAGTCAGCGTACGGAATGGGTTTATGTGCGATTAGGTTATGATATTACGCAGATGAATTTCTTCTTGGATCAGATTGCGGATAATACAGATGAAGAATCGGTACGTCAGCGTGCAGAGGTACGTTTCTTACGCGCTTTGCATTATGCTTATTTTCTGGATTTATTTGGTAAGGCTCCATTCAAAGAACATTTTGATAATGAGCTTCCGGTAGAAAAGGGTGGAAAAGATTTGTATGATTTTATTCAGAAAGAATTGGATGAATGTGTAGCCGATATGTACGAACCGGGGCAAGCTCCTTTTGGACGTGCTGATAAAGCTGCCAATTGGTTGTTGAGAGCACGAGTATATTTGAATGCAGAGGTTTATACAGGTACGGCTGATTTTGAAAATGCAAAGCTTTATGCTGATAAAGTCATTAACAGTGGATATTATGAATTGTGTGATGATTATAAATTGATGTTTATGGCTGATAATGATGAAAATCAGAAGGCCATGAAGGAAATTATTCTTCCGATTCGTCAGGATGGTATGAAAACTCGAAATTATGGAGGATCTACTTATTTGATTTGTGGCACACGTACGGGTGGAATGCCACATATGGGTACTACTAATGGATGGTCTTGCTTGATTGCAAGAAGTGCGCTGGTATATAAATTCTTTGATGAAGATGAAGTGCCTATGATTCCTGAAAATGTAGAGGTACCAGGACAGAGTGATTTTGCAAATGATGAGGCTATTGATTCATGGGATGCTCAATATGGTGTACGGACGCAGGATATGATTGAGGCAGCTGGAGATGACCGGGCTATGTTTTATTCTGGAGCAGGTGGAGGAAAAAGAACGATGAATCCGAAATCCATTACTGGTTTTCAGAGTGGTTTGTCAATTGTGAAATGGCAAAATATTCGTTCGGATGGGGCTTCTACCAGTCATACAGAATATCCAGATACGGATATACCTTTGTTCCGTTTAGCAGAAGCTTATTTGACCCGTGCTGAAGCAAACTTCCGTCTGAATCAAAAAAGTTTAGCATGGGAGGATATTAAAACATTGCGTGCGAAACGTGGTTGTACCAAACAACCTACATTGAATGAACTAACAGAGATGTATTTATTGGATGAATGGTCACGTGAATTTTATTTGGAAGGCAGACGTCGTAGCGATTTGATACGTTTCGATTGTTTTACAACTGATAAGTATTTGTGGGACTGGAAAGGTGGTGTGAAAGAAGGGAAATCAGTAAGCGATATTTATAATGTATATCCTATCCCTGCTACAGATTTGAATAATAACAATAATATGCATCAAAATGAAGGGTATTAATTTATAAGAATTCTGGTAATATGAAAAAAATAATATTTCCCATTTTATCATTAATCGGATGTATACTTCCGTTATTAACAGCTTGTAATACGGATATAGATGATAATCCGGTTTTACATGAAGCTGAAACTTTTGTCCTTGAGACTCCAGATGACAAACTTTATGATTTAGGAGAAGCTCAAGATACAGTCGTCCTGACATGCACACAGCCTGCTTATGGGTTTACTGCTGCTACTACCTATAGTGTGCAGGTTTCATTGGAGGAGACATTTGTTGATGAAGCTGAAGGGGTAGAGTCTAACTATAAGGTTCTGTCTACTACTTATACATCTTCTACGGTTTTATTGAAACCTGCGGAACTGAATGCTGCGATTGTAGAATTGTGGAAACAAGCTAATCCGGATGTGGAGAATTATATAGGCACCGTGAATCCAGTGTATATTCGTCTTACAGCAGTAATTACTGGTAGTGAATTGGGAAATTCAGTTTCCAATGTAATCAAAATTAATCAGATAAAACTTGGAGAAGTCGTTTCTACCTTAGCACCTCCAGAAGAAATGTATCTTGTAGGTTCAAGTATCGGTACGTCTTGGGGTACATGGAAACCAATGGTTAGTGTCAATGGCTTGGCTGGGGAATTCTGGAGTATGGTTTATTTTGACTCAGGTGCTGAATTTAAGTTTGGTAAGTTTGAACAAGACTGGAATGGTTATTCAAAGATTCATCAGTTTAATGATAATGCTGGAGCAGGCCTTTCTGACAGTGGTGATAATATCAAGGTGGATAAAGGAGGATGGTATATAGTATACTTGATTGCTGAAGTGAATGGAGATGATTATCAGTATACCATGAATTTTTATAGCCCCAATGTGTATGTGCTGGGAAATACGGTAGGTGATTGGAATTATAATGATGCTTATTTGTTCTCTGTCCCTGAAGATAAAAACGGTAGTTTTGTGTCTCCTGCTTTAACTGCTACGGGTGAAGTCCGCATGTGTATCAAAGCAGACACTGATTGGTGGCGACTTGAGTTTACATTGAAAGATGGTGAAACAATTTTCTATCGTGAAAATAATGCTGTAAATAATGGATGGACAGACTTAGGAGAAGAGTATTCTTTAGCAGCTAATCCTGGACAGACTATTTCATTGAATTTTACAGATGGAACCGGATCTCTTAATTAAATGTGATTGATAAAAAATAAGGAGTTTCTCAATTGTATGAATGAGAAACTCCTTATTTTTTATGTTACTCTTTAACTTCTTTCAGCTGGAAATCTTTTCTTCGCAGAACGAAACTGTTACTCAGGTATTTCTCGCGGACAATCTTGTTCTCGGCCAGTTCTTCCGGAGTTCCCTGAAAGAGGATTTTTCCTTCAAACAGCAGATAAGCACGGTCAGTGATGCTAAGTGTTTCCTGCACGTTATGGTCTGTAATCAGAATACCGATATTCTTGTCTTTCAGCTTCCAGACAATGTGCTGGATATCTTCCACGGCAATCGGGTCTACTCCGGCAAACGGTTCGTCAAGCATGATGAACTTGGGGTCAATCGCTAGACAGCGGGCAATTTCTGTACGGCGACGTTCGCCTCCGGAAAGTTGGTCCCCTAAGTTCTTGCGTACTTTCTGCAGACGGAACTCGGCAATCAGGCTTTCCAGTTTCTCTTTTTGATATTCCGGTGATTTATTAGTCAATTCCAATACAGAAGCAATGTTATCTTCCACGCTCATTTTGCGGAATACGGAAGCCTCCTGTGCCAGGTAACCGATACCATTTTGGGCTCGTTTGTAAACAGGGTAGGAAGTTATGTCTTTATCATTTAGATAAATGTGTCCTTCATTGGGGACAATCAATCCGGTAGTCATGTAGAAAGAGGTGGTCTTACCCGCACCGTTAGGGCCGAGCAGTCCTACAATTTCCCCCTGTTTCACATTGATGGAAACATGGCTCACCACTGTTCGTTTTCCGTATTTTTTGACCAGGTTCTCGGTTCGTAGCACCATTCTGCCGTCTGAAGGTAATTCAAACTTTTCGGTCGTAGATTCTTGATTTTCTTGTGCTGCCATTGTCCTTTTGTTAGCTGTTCAGTCGTGCAAAAGTAGTAAAAATCTTGGCTTCTGTGGTTCTTAATTCGAAAATCCTCCTGTCTTTTATTATAATATAGCTAAAAAGCACTACTTTTGCGTCAAACATGATTGTAATAATATGATAAAGCCTGTTACAAACCTCGGAAAATACCTCATGTTGATGGGGCGTGTATTTTCCCGTCCGGAGCGTTTCCGAATGTATTTTAAGCAATACCTGAATGAAATGGTACAATTGGGTATCAATTCGATTGGTATTGTGCTGCTGATATCTTTCTTTATCGGTGCCGTAATTTGTATTCAGATTAAATTGAATATTGAAAGCCCTTGGATGCCGCGTTTTGTGGTGGGATATACCACTCGTGAAATCTTGCTGCTGGAGTTTTCATCTTCTATCATGTGTTTGATTTTAGCGGGAAAAGTCGGGTCGAACATAGCTTCGGAGATTGGTACGATGAGGGTGACACAGCAGATTGATGCACTGGAAATTATGGGAGTAAACTCTGCCTCTTATCTGATTCTTCCAAAGATTCTGGGATTGATGACCATGATTCCTTTTCTGGTGATTTTCAGTGTTTTTGCAGGAGTGATAGGTGCTTTCTGTACAGCCTGGTTTGCTGGTATCATGAATGCTACGGATTTGGAATATGGTTTACAGTATTGCTTTGTGGAATGGTATATCTGGTGTAGCTTTATTAAATCCTTATTTTTTGCCTTTATCATAGCCAGTGTGTCTGCTTATTTTGGATATACGGTAGAAGGAGGTTCTATTGCGGTGGGTAAAGCCAGTACGGACTCTGTTGTTTCAAGCAGTGTCTTGATTTTGTTTTCAGATTTGATACTTACACAATTGTTGATGGGATGATACAGCTAAATTCTATATGCAAGTCATTTGAAGGACGTACAGTTCTTGAAGATATTAATTTTTCGTTTGACAACGGGAAAACCAACTTGATTATCGGACAGAGTGGTTCCGGTAAGACGGTACTGATGAAATGTATCGTAGGGCTGCTTACTCCGGAGTGCGGGGAGATTCTGTATGACGGACGTAACCTGTTGGACATGGGAAAGAAAGAAAAGAAAGCACTGAGACGTGAAATGGGCATGATTTTTCAAAGTGCAGCATTGTTCGACTCACTTTCTGTACTGGAAAATGTGATGTTTCCACTGGATATGTTCTCTAATGATACTTACCGTGACCGGGTGAAGCGGGCACAGTTTTGCCTGGATCGTGTGAACTTGATTGATGCGCAGTCAAAATATCCTGGAGAAATCAGTGGGGGTATGCAGAAGCGTGTGGCTATTGCACGTGCTATTGCTTTGCAGCCGAAATACTTGTTCTGTGATGAGCCTAATTCTGGGCTTGACCCTAAAACTTCATTGGTGATTGATGATTTGATTCATGATATTACCAAAGAGTATAATATGACCACAATCATTAATACACATGATATGAACTCTGTGATGGGTATTGGTGAAAGCATATTGTATATTTACCAAGGTCACAAGGAGTGGGAAGGAACAAAAGACGAGGTATTCAATGCCACGAATGAGCGGTTGAATAATTTTATATTTGCTTCAGATTTGCTGCAAAAGGTGAAGAAAGAGGAAAATAGCAAGGCTCGTAAAGTTTAATATTGACAAGATTCAGGGTGAAATAACAAGGAACGGTAGAAGGTGGATATGCTTTCTGCCGTTTTTTATTTGGATGGTTGATAAGGATTCTAAAGCCGTAAAGATTTTTTAGCTTGTCAGTTTGGTTATTGAAAGATTAAACATTATTTTTGCAACCTCTTTTGGTAAATACGAGAAATAATTAATAATTAAATAAATAAGTCGAAAATGAATATTTCATTGCAAAATGTAGACAACGTAAGCGCTGTGCTTACTGTTCAGATTGAAAAAGCTGATTATCAGGAAAAAGTTGAAAAAGCACTGAAAACTCTTCGTCAGAGAGTAAATATGCCTGGATTCCGTAAGGGAATGGTTCCTATGGGATTGATTAAAAAACAGTACGGAACTTCTGTATTGCTGGAAGAAGTTGACAAGCTGTTGCAGGAAAAAGTAGGTGAGTATATCCGTGAAAACAAAGTTAACATGCTGGGTACTCCTCTGCCGAAGGAAAATAACGCAAACTTTGAAACTGATGAGAATTTTGAATTCTCTTTCGATATTGCATTGGCTCCTGAATTCAATGTAGAATTGTCTAATAATGATACTGTTGACTACTATGATATTAACGTAACAGATGAAATGGTAGATCAGCAGGTAAATATGTACAGACAGCGTACTGCTAAGTATGACAAGGTTGAAGACTATCAGGATAAGGATATGCTGAAAGGTTTGTTGGCTGAGCTGGATGAGAACGGTAATACAAAAGAAGGTGGTGTGCAGGTAGAAGGTGCAGTAATGATGCCTTCATACATGAAGAACGATGACCAGAAAGCTATTTTCAACGGTGCGAAGGTAAATACTGTATTGGTATTTAACCCGTCAGTTGCTTTCGATAACAATGAAGCTGAATTGGCTTCTCTGTTGAAAGTGAAGAAAGAAGAAGTGGCTAACTACAAAGGTAACTTCAGCTTCCAGATTGAAGAAATCACTCGTATGATTCCGGGTGACTTGACTCAGGAACTGTTCGATCAGGTATTGGGTGAAGGAAAGGCTCACAGCGAAGAAGAATTCCGTGCTCAGATTAAGGAAACAATTGCAAAACAGTTTGAAGCTGACAGCGATTATAAGTTCTTGTTGGATGTACGTACTTACTTATCAGAAAAGGTTGGCAAACTTCAGTTTGCTGATGAACTGATGAAACGTATCATGTTGGAAAACAACAAGGAAAAAGGTGAAGAGTTCGTTTCTGAAAACTACGAAAAGAGCTTGGAAGAACTGACTTGGCACCTGATCAAAGAAAAACTGGTAGCTGCTAACGATATTAAGGTAGAACAAACTGACATCACTAACATGGCTAAGGAAGCTACTCGTGCACAGTTTGCTCAGTATGGTATGATTAACGTTCCTGATGAATTGTTGGAAAACTATTCAAAAGAAATGTTGAAGAAACGTGAAAGTGTAGAAGCTCTGGTGAACCGCGTGGTTGAATCTAAGTTGTCTGAAATCTTGAAAGGTCAGGTAACATTGAATCACAAAGCAGTTTCTGCAGAAGAATTCAACAAAATGTTTCAATAAGCAATTTGGCTCTCAAAATTGATTGCTAAAATATTCTAAAAAAGGAGGCTTTTAACTTGACTTCTTCTGTAAGATAGAAGTGTTTTGTACTTTTGTTTTTTCAGAAGAAAGGGGGTTAAAAGCCTCTTTTATATTGTAGAATTAATATAAGGATTATGATGGACGATTTTAGAAAATATGCTACCAAGCATCTCGGAATGAATAGTATGGTACTTGATGATGTCATCAAGTCGCAAGCAGGATACTTGAATCCGTATATTTTGGAAGAACGTCAATTGAATGTGACGCAGTTGGATGTCTTTTCTCGTTTGATGATGGATCGTATCATTTTCCTCGGAACCCAGATTGACGATTATACAGCCAATACTTTGCAGGCTCAGCTTTTGTATCTGGATTCAGTGGATTCGGGTAAAGATATTTCTATTTATATCAACTCCCCAGGTGGTTCTGTGTATGCAGGTTTAGGTATTTACGATACCATGCAGTTTATCAGTAGCGATGTGGCTACAATTTGTACAGGTATGGCAGCTTCTATGGCAGCCGTATTGTTGGTAGCTGGAAAAGAAGGAAAACGTTCAGCTTTGACTCATTCACGCGTGATGATTCATCAGCCGATGGGAGGAGCGCAAGGTCAGGCTTCAGATATTGAAATTACTGCTCGTGAAATTCAGAAACTGAAGAAAGAGCTGTATACAATCATTGCAGATCACTCTCATACGGATTTTGATAAGGTTTGGGCAGATTCTGACCGTGATTATTGGATGACGGCATCCGAGGCTAAAGAGTATGGTATGATTGATGAAGTGCTATCTCGTAAACCTTCATTGTAACACTGTGATTTACTTAAAAACTAGATAGGCTTTGGAAGAAAAAAGGACTTCAAGAAACTCGAAAAGGAGATGTAGCTTTTGCGGTCGCACAGAAGACGAAGTGGGCTTCTTGATTACAGGAGTGAACGGATGTATCTGTGACAGTTGTGCAGAACAGGCACACGAAATCGTAAAAGAAGCGATGCATCATCAAGGACAGGGGCAAACAGATCTGAATTTGTCTGAGCTCCCTAAGCCGAAGGATATTAAAGAATTCTTAGACCAGTATGTGATCGGTCAGGATGATGCAAAACGCTATTTGGCTGTAGCGGTGTATAATCATTACAAACGTTTGCTTCAGCCTAAGGATAAGAATGATGTGGAGATTGAAAAGTCAAACATCATTATGGTGGGAAGTACTGGAACAGGTAAGACATTATTGGCTCGTACCATTGCTAAGTTGCTTCACGTACCTTTTACCATTGTAGATGCGACTGTGCTGACCGAAGCAGGGTATGTGGGAGAAGATATTGAAAGTATTCTGACACGCTTGCTTCAGGTGGCTGACTATAATGTAGAGGAGGCAGAACGGGGTATCGTTTTCATTGACGAAATTGATAAAATAGCCCGGAAAGGAGATAACCCTTCCATTACGCGTGATGTAAGCGGAGAAGGAGTACAGCAAGGCTTGTTGAAGTTGCTGGAAGGTTCTGTGGTGAATGTCCCTCCTCAGGGTGGACGTAAGCACCCTGATCAGAAGATGATTCCGGTCAATACTAAGAATATCCTGTTTATTTGCGGAGGTGCTTTTGACGGTATTGAACGAAAAATCGCTCAACGTCTGAATACAAATGTGGTAGGATATAGTGCCGCGAAGGAAGCGGTGAAAATAGACCGGGGAAATTTGATGCGGTACATTGCTCCTCAGGACTTGAAATCATTCGGTTTGATACCGGAAATCATTGGCCGTTTGCCGGTACTCACCTATTTGAACCCATTGGATCGTATGGCCTTGCGTAATATTCTTACAGAGCCCAAAAATTCAATTATCAAGCAGTATGTAAAATTGTTTGAGATGGATGGGGTGAAACTGGAATTTGAACCGGAAGTGTTTGAATATATTGTCGACAAGGCGATAGAGTACAAATTGGGTGCTCGTGGCTTGCGTTCTATTGTGGAAACCATAATGAATGATGTCATGTTTGAAATTCCGTCACAACAGACCGAACGTTTTGTGGTGACGTTGGATTACGCCAAGCAGCAAATGGGGAAGGCAAATGTTTCCCGTCTGCAAATGGCATAATGTAAAGGTTTTTTAGTGAGAAAATAAAAGCTTCCGATGAAATATTCCCAGAAATATTTGTGTAATATGAAAAGTTGTTTATAACTTTGTTACATGCGGAAACAAAATTTCTACAATCAATGAAAATCTAAATCCAAGAACAATGGCGGAAAATATCAATTTAGTAGCAGCTCTTAAAAAGTATTTTGGATTCGATACTTTTAAAGGAAACCAGGAGGCGATTATCCGAAACTTATTATCAGGAAAGGATACGTTTGTGTTAATGCCTACAGGAGGTGGAAAGTCATTATGCTATCAGCTTCCTTCTCTGTTGATGGATGGAACTGCTATTGTGATTTCACCGCTTATTGCCCTGATGAAGAACCAGGTGGATGCTATGCGTAATTTTAGTGAGGAAGATGGTATTGCTCATTTTATTAATTCCTCATTGACAAAATCGGCTACTGATCAGGTGAAAGCCGACATCATGGCTGGAAAGACAAAGTTACTTTATGTAGCTCCTGAATCTTTGACGAAAGAGGAGAATGTAGATTTTCTGAGACACGTGAAGATTTCATTTTATGCGGTAGATGAGGCACATTGCATTTCGGAGTGGGGGCATGACTTCCGACCGGAGTATCGCCGGATTCGTCCGATAATCAATGAAATTGGAAAAGCTCCGGTAATAGCTTTGACGGCAACGGCTACTCCAAAGGTAAAGATGGACATCCAAAAGAATTTGGGAATGATGGATGCAACGGAATTCCGTTCGTCATTTAATCGTCCGAATCTTTATTATGAAGTACGTGCCAAGACTGCTAATGTGGATAAAGATATTATTAAGTTCATCAAGCAGAACGAAGGCAAGTCAGGCATTATCTATTGCTTGAGCCGAAAGAAGGTAGAAGAGTTGACTGAAATATTGCTGGCAAATGGCATTAAGGCCCGCGCTTATCATGCAGGAATGGATTCTGCTACCCGTAATGGGAATCAGGATGCTTTCCTGAAGGAAGACATTGATGTGATTGTCGCTACGATTGCGTTTGGAATGGGTATTGATAAACCGGATGTACGCTTTGTGATTCATTATGATGTACCTAAGAGTTTGGAAGGGTATTATCAGGAAACCGGACGTGCAGGACGTGACGGTGGAGAAGGACAGTGTATTACATTCTATTCCAATAAGGATCTGCAGAAACTGGAGAAATTTATGCAGGGAAAGCCTATTTCAGAGCAAGAAATCGGACGTCAGCTATTGCAGGAAACAGCTGCTTACGCAGAATCTTCAGTGTGTAGAAGAAAAATTTTGTTGCATTATTTTGGAGAGGAATATACGGAAGATAATTGTGGTAATTGTGATAACTGTTTAAATCCAAAGAAACAAGTGGAGGCTCAGGATTCGTTGTGTGCAGTGATTGAAGCAATCATTGCCGTAAAAGAAAACTTTAAGCAAGATTATATTATCGATATATTGTTGGGTAAAGAAACATCTGAAGTGCTTGCGCATAAGCATGAAGACTTAGAGGTGTTTGGTTCAGGTATGGGGGAGGAAGAAAGATTGTGGAATGCAGTCATTCGTCAGGCTCTTATCGCTGGTTACCTGGCAAAGGATGTGGAAAACTATGGCTTATTGAAAGTTACGCCAGAAGGACATAAGTTCTTGAAAAAACCGAAGTCATTCAAGATAGTTGAGGATGCAGACTTTGAAGAAGAAGAGGTAGATGAAACTCCGATGAGAAGTGGAGCTTCGTGTGCAGTAGACCCCGTGTTGTATTCCATGTTGAAAGACTTGCGGAAGAAAATGGCAAAGAGACTGGATGTACCACCTTATGTGATTTTCCAGGATCCTTCTCTTGAGGCAATGGCTACTATTTATCCGGTTACTTTGGAAGAATTGCAGAATATTCCGGGCGTAGGAGCTGGAAAGGCTAAACGCTATGGTCAGGAATTCTGCGAATTGATTAAGAAGCACTGTGAAGAAAATGAAATAGACCGTCCGGAAGATTTGAGAGTGCGCACTGTAGCTAACAAATCTAAGCTGAAGGTCTCTATTATTCAGAGTATCGATAGAAAGGTAGCTTTGGATGATATTGCAGTGGCAAAAGGTATTGAATTTGGTGAGTTGCTGGATGAAATCGAAGCCATTGTATATTCAGGAACCAAACTGAATATTGACTATTTCTTGGAAGAAATCATGGATGAAGACCACATGCAGGATATTTATGATTATTTCAAGGAATCAGTAACTGATAAAATTGATGATGCAATGGATGAACTGGGTGACGACTATACAGAAGACGAAATTCGTCTGGTACGTATCAAGTTCATTTCTGAAATGGCTAATTAATCATTTATTTAATGATATTGTGCAGCTGCTTGTGAGGGGCGTTCCTTGCAAGCAGCTGTTTTATTTGATAGGTATGTGGTATAAAAAAGATGTTAACTGCTTTTTTACTTTTTGAGAAAATTCTGTATATTTGCACGCAATAAAATCTAAAGCATAAAGCCCTATGTCATTTATTGCAGATAAAGTTGTTATGGACGGATTAACTTACGATGATGTATTGTTGATTCCGGCCTATTCTGAGGTTTTACCTAAAACAGTCGAACTCTCGACTAAGTTTTCACGTAACATTGAGTTGAAAATTCCGTTTGTAACTGCAGCTATGGATACAGTTACCGAAGCACAGATGGCCATTGCCATTGCTCGTGAAGGAGGTATCGGAGTAATTCACAAGAACATGTCTATCGAGGAGCAAGCTCGTCAGGTAGCAATTGTGAAGCGTGCAGAAAACGGAATGATTTATGATCCGGTGACCATTAAGAGGGGTTCTATAGTGAAAGATGCACTCGATTTGATGGCTGAATACAAAATCGGAGGTATTCCTGTAGTAGATGATGAGAATTACTTGGTTGGTATTGTTACAAACCGTGACCTGCGTTTTGAAAAGGATTTGAATAAGCGTATTGATGAGGTGATGACAAAGGAAAACATTGTAACAACAGAGCCGGGTACAGACATGGAAACTGCTTCCAAGATTCTGCAGGAAAATAAAATTGAAAAACTTCCAGTTGTAGATAAGGATGGAAAGTTGATAGGTCTGATTACTTATAAAGATATCACAAAAGCAAAAGATAAACCAATGGCTTGCAAAGATTCTAAAGGTCGTTTGCGTGTAGCTGCCGGTGTGGGAGTAACTGCTGATACATTCGACCGTATGGAAGCTTTGGTGAACGCTGGTGTAGATGCCATTGTAATTGATACAGCTCACGGACATTCTATGTACGTGATTGAAAAGCTGAAAGAAGCTAAGAAACGTTTCCCTGGAATTGATATTGTTGTAGGAAATGTAGCTACAGGTGAAGCAGCTAAGATGTTGGCTGAAGCTGGTGCTGATGCAGTAAAAGTAGGTATCGGCCCGGGTTCTATCTGTACAACTCGTGTGGTTGCCGGTGTAGGTGTTCCTCAGTTGACAGCCGTATATGATGTAGCAAAAGCCTTGGAAGGAACTGGTATTCCTTTGATTGCAGATGGTGGTTTGCGTTATTCAGGTGATGTGGTGAAAGCATTGGCAGCTGGTGGTTGCAGTGTAATGATCGGTTCATTGGTTGCAGGTACAGAGGAATCTCCGGGTGACACAATCATCTTTAACGGTCGTAAGTTTAAATCATATCGTGGAATGGGTTCATTGGAAGCTATGGAGAATGGTTCAAAAGACCGTTATTTCCAGAGTGGAACTACCGATGTGAAAAAGCTTGTTCCGGAAGGAATCGCTGCTCGTGTGCCTTATAAAGGTTCTTTGTATGAAGTGATTTATCAGCTGGTAGGTGGTTTGCGTGCCGGTATGGGTTATTGCGGAGCTCATAATATTGAAGAGTTGCATAATGCGAAGTTTACTCGTATCACTAATGCAGGAGTTCTGGAAAGTCACCCGCACGATGTATCTATTACAAGCGAGGCACCTAACTATAGTCGTCCTCAGTAAGATAATCTTTGACTTATATAATACGGATATAATCATTCTGACGTCAGGCAGACTTGCTTTTGGTGAGTCTGTTCTGGCGGACAGGATGATTTTTTGTTTAATGAAATGATGAATAGAATCTGTTATGTATAGAATTGCGTGGTTATTCCTATGTTTGTTGATGGGATTGGAATTCTCTGTTTCTTATGCAGAAGATCGCAGGGTACTTTTCCGGATTGATGGAGAGGAAACTTCAGTAGAGGAGTTTGAGCATTATTATACCCAGGTATATGCAGTTAGTCGTGTATCTGTAGAACAGTTCTTGCCTCATTTCTTGTATTATAAGTTGAAGGTGGCAGATGCTAAAAGACAAAGTTGGGATACTATCACTGATTTTCGGTTACAATGCAGTGCCTTGCAAAATGAAATCCTGAAATCGGAAAAGAGGGGAGTGCCCCAAAAACAAGATACTCTTTTAAATTGGGTAAGATTTCGTCAGATTTCGTTTCTTTTGTCCCAGCATGCTTCTTCCGAACAGGAACGTGTAGCCAGACAGCGTATAGATTCCGTTTATACGGCTTTAAAAAATGGTATACCTTTTGAAAAACTGGCACAGCCCTATATCAAGAATCTGTTGCCTTCTCCTTATTGGGATGGCGAGTGGATTCCGGAAAGATGTCTGATAAAAGAGTTTACCGAGCAATTGAGCACATTGAAGAAGGGAAATTATTCTGCTCCATTTTTTTCTCCTTTAGGCATTCATATCGTGTATTTATTGGATCACAGGCAAGGGATATATCCATCAGGAGCGACTGGAAATGTGGCTGTGCAAAAGGTTGCTAATTCAGGTCCAACCGAGCGGAAAGATAGCCTGTTGAACAAGATTCGAATGGAGTTGTGTCAAGTTTCCGATGGTTTGCTAGCTGCGTATTGGGATAAGCGCCATGGAGGCACAAAATCAGGTAATATTTCTGATAAGGAATTGCAGAGCTATTTTGAAAGTCATAAAAACGATTATGCGTGGGATTTGCCTCATTTTAAGGGAGGAGTGATACATTGTTTGAATAAAAAGGTGGCTTCAAAGTTGAAAAAAAGATTGAAAAAATGTCCGTTAGATAAATGGAATGAAGAAATCTCGGCTTTCTCTCAGGAGAATCCGGAATGGAAGGTTGTTGTAGAAACAGGTTTGTTTCAGATTGGAACAAATCCTTATGTGGATAAATTAGCTTTTAAATGCGGACATTTCACTCCTCGTACGGATTTACCTTATGCTTTTGTATTGGGAAAGCGCCTGAAGAAAGGGCCGGAAGACTTTCAGGATGTGCGCGATGAAGTGCTGCGTGACTATCGTTTGTGGACGGAGAGAGCACAAATGGAAGAGTTAAAGCGAGGCTTCAGGATTGAAATTAACCAAGACATTTTAAAAACCGTTAATTGTAGCGGAAAAAAGTAATTAATGCCGTATCTTCGTCCTTTGTAATGTAATGGACCAAAACAAATCAAATAGACAGAAAATGAATAAATTGATTATGACTGGTGTCTTGGCTATTTTGCTTGCCTTGACAGGAACAGTACCCGCCGTGGCACAAGATAATGTGATTGATGAAGTGGTGTGGGTTGTCGGCGATGAAGCCATTCTGAAATCAGACGTAGAGAATGAACGTTTGAATGCACAGTATGAAGGCCGCCGTTTTGATGGTGATCCCTATTGTGTGATACCGGAAGAATTGGCTGTGCAGAAACTTTTTCTTCACCAGGCAGAGATAGATAGTATTGAAGTGAGCGATCAGGAAGTTCTACAGCAAGTAGAAACACGAATTTCATGGTTGACTGACCAGATTGGTTCAAAAGAAAAACTCGAAGAATATTACAATAAGACTTCTACCCAGATACGTGAAATGTTGCGCGAGAATATTCGTGACGGACTGACGGTACAAGAAATGCAGAAGAAGATTGTAGGAGACATCAAGCTGACTCCTGCGGAAGTGCGTAATTATTTCAGTAAGCTTCCTCAGGACAGTATTCCTTTTGTACCTACTCAGGTAGAGGTGCAGATTATTACCAGAGAACCTAAGATTAAAGAAGAAGAAATTGAACGTGTAAAGAAAGAACTGCGTGATTTTACAGATCGTATCAATAAGGGAGAAACTACTTTTTCTACGTTGGCCCGTATGTATTCAGAAGATCCGGGCTCTGCTCGTCGTGGAGGAGAATATGGTTTCACAGGTCGTGGGGAGTTGACTCTGGAGTTTGCCAATGTGGTATTTAACCTGACTGACCCGAAGAAGATTTCAAAAGTGTTTGAAACAGAATATGGTTATCATATAGCTCAGTTGATTGAAAAGCGTGGTGACCGTGTAAGCTATCGCCATATTTTGATTAAGCCTCGTGTAGATGAGAAAGAAATTGAGGCCGAACTGAATAAATTGGATACACTGGCTAACGACATTCGAAAAGGAAAAGTAACTTTTGATGAAGCGGCTACATGGGTATCTCAGGATAAAGATACACGTAACAACCACGGTTTGCTGGCTAACCCGCAGACTTCTACTTCTCGTTTTGAAATGCAGCAGCTGGCTGGCTTGATTTCTCAGGAAGTAGCAAAGACCGTAGAGGGAATGCAGATTGGCGAAGTATCCAAACCTTTTACAATGATTAATGCAAAAGGAAAAGAAGTGTGTGCTATCGTAAAATTGAAAAATCGTATTGACGGACATAAAGCTACAATCTCAGAAGACTACCAGCGTCTGAAAGACATTGTTACAGCTAATCGCAGTGAAGAAAAACTGCAAAAATGGATTGTAGAAAAACAAAAAAATACTTATGTGCGTATCAACCCGTCTTGGCGTAAGTGCGATTTTAAATATCCGGGATGGATTAAACAGTGATGAGAAAGTCTGCAATTTTTTTGTTCTTTGTGACATTTTGCCTGACCATTCTTGGCCTTTCGGCACAAGGGGGAATAGCTGTGCCTCCACAGACTGCGCGTACGAAGGTGAAGACTGAGGAGAAACAAAAGACAGAGGATTCCAAACAGCGTCCGGTAGCTAAAAGTAAAGTCTATCTGTTACATTCCGATTTGTTGCGCAAGGATGCAAGTCATCCGGATGCACAGATTGTAACCGGTAACGTAAAGTTCCGTCATGATAGTGTGTACATGTATTGCGACAGCGCATGTTACTATGATAAAGTCAGCAGTTTTGAGGCTTTTGGTAATGTGAAAATGGTACAAGGGGATACGTTGTTTCTTTATGGCGACCGGTTGTACTATGATGGATTGACGCAGATTGCCGAGATGCGTTGCAATGTCCGTATGGAAAACCGTACAACTACATTGCTGACCGATAGCCTGAATTATGACCGTGTATACAATCTGGGGTATTTCTTTGATGGAGGAACCCTGATGGATGAACAGAATGTGCTGACTTCTGAATGGGGAGAATATAGTCCTCAGACTAAGCAATCCGTATTTAATTACAATGTAAAGCTGGTGAACCCTCAGTTTACACTGACTTCGGATACCTTACGCTATAATACGGCTTCGAAGATAGCTGATATTGTCGGCCCTTCGGATATTTGGAGCGATGCCAATCACATTTATTCAGAAAAGGGTACTTATAATACCGTAACAGGTAAGGCCGATTTGTATGACCGTTCTGTGCTTACCAATCAGGGAAAGCAGCTGACCGGTGATACGCTTTTCTATGACCGTAATACAGGGGTGGGAGAAGCGTTCAGCCGGATGGTGATGACGGATACGATAAACCGGAACATGCTTACCGGAGAATATGGCTATTATAACGAGCAGACAGATTATGCCTTTGCTACGGATAGTGCCGTAGCTATAGACTATTCTCAGGGCGACAGTTTGTTTCTTCATGCGGATACTTTGCTGATGGAAACTTTCCATCAGAATACCGATTCTATGTTCCGTGAGATGAGAGCCTTTCACAAAGTACGTTTTTATCGTACCGATGTGCAGGGCACGGCCGATTCGTTAGTCTTCTCTACTGTAGACAGCTGTCTTACGATGTATCGTGACCCGATTATCTGGAACAAGAACCAGCAGCTTTTAGGCGAAGTGATAAAGGTCTATATGAACGACAGTACAATTGACTGGTCGCACATCATAGGGCAGGCACTTTCGGTAGAACGTGTGGACTCAACGATTTATAACCAAGTGACAGGAAAAGAGATGAAGTCCTATTTCGCGAACGGAGAAATGCGAAAGACGGAGGTGATAGGTTCCGCACGAGTAGTTTATTATCCGATGGATTCCGACAGTACGCTGATAGGCATGAATGTATCTGAAACCAGTAAACTGGAAATCTATCTGCAAGACCGTAAGATAGAGCGCATGGTGATGAGTCCGAAATCCAATGGTGTGTTATATCCGATGTCGCAGATTCCTGCCGGAAAAGACCGTCTGGAGAATTTTGTGTGGTTTGATTACATTCGTCCGCTCAGTAAGGCCGACATCTTTAATTGGAGAGGGAAACGAGTGGAAGACCAGCTGAAGAAGAATGTGCGTGGTCCAGTCGTTTTGCCGAATGCCCGATTGTTTGAAAAAAAGAAGGAGGAATAATATATGGGAATGTTTACAATGAGAAAGCCTCGCGGATTCCGTCATGAATATATTTATGTGGATGAGCGTAAGGAAAAACTGCAGAAAAATAGAAGAGACAGCCAAACGTGAACTGGGAATGCTTCCTCCTAAAGAGTTTAATCCGGAAGACATTCGTGGTAAGTTTGTAGAAGGTACTACCTATCTGAAGCGCCGCAAGGAAAGCGGACGTAAACCTCTGAGTTATGGAGCCATGTTTGTGGCTATTGTGGTATTGCTATATATTTTACATTATCTGATTACAGGAGAATTTACACTATGACATCGGGAGATGTAATCCGTTTGTTGCCGGATTCTGTAGCCAATCAGATTGCGGCAGGAGAAGTCATACAGCGTCCGGCCTCTGTGATAAAGGAGCTGGTAGAGAATGCTGTAGATGCCGGGGCAAAAAATATAGAAGTGCTGGTGACGGATGCCGGAAAAACATGTATACGTGTCATTGACGACGGACGAGGCATGTCAGAAACGGATGCCCGTATGGCTTTTGAACGTCATGCCACTTCCAAAATTCGGGAGGCGGCCGATTTGTTTGCCCTTCATACCATGGGCTTTCGTGGAGAGGCCTTGGCTTCCATCGCTGCCGTAGCACAAGTGGAACTGAAAACTTGTTCCAGTGAAGACGGATTAGGTACTTTCATTCAGATTTCCGGTTCTCAGGTAGAAAAGCAGGAGGCGGTGGCCTGCCAGCGAGGCAGTGACTTCTCTGTGAAAAATCTGTTCTTCAATGTACCTGCCCGTCGGAAGTTCCTGAAATCCAATCAGACGGAGTTAAGTAACATTGTAGCTGAATTCGAACGCATTGCGCTGGTCAATCCCGATATATCTTTTGTGCTGAGTCATAATGGTACAGAGATGCTGAACCTGCCAGCCCTTCCTTTGCGGCAGCGTATTATGGGAGTGTTTGGCAAGAAACTGAACCAGGAGTTACTTTCATTGGACATTGATACGACCATGGTGAAAATACATGGATATATCGGTCGTCCTGAATCGGCCCGTAAGAAAGGAGCACGCCAGTTCTTCTTTGTGAATGGTCGTTATATGCGCCATCCCTATTTCCATAAGGCTGTGTCCAGTGCGTACGACAACCTGATTCCAGTGGGTGAACAGGTATCTTATTTCATTTATTTCGAAGTGGAACCTTCCGATATAGATGTCAATATACACCCTACAAAGACAGAAATAAAGTTTGAGAATGAACAAGCCGTATGGCAGATTCTTTCTGCGGCAGTAAAGGAAACATTAGGACGTTTCAACGCGGTACCTTCGATTGATTTTGATACAGAAGGTATGCCGGACATTCCTGCCTTTGAGAATTCTCCTTATACGGTGGCACCTCCTCAAACCAGCTTTGATCCTTCTTATAATCCCTTTAATACTACAGCTGTGCCTCCTTCTGCTTACTCTTCTGCATCGGCAACCAATAAAGAAACGGAGAGGGAGAGCTTCGGACAGGATGTGAGAGAATGGGCTGCGTCTACAGGTACCTCTGTACGCTCTTCCATGAATAAAGGTGGAATGCCGGATTTTGGCAGAAGCGGAAATTATACTCCTTCGTTTGGCAGTCACAAAAATCGGGTAGAATGGGAACCTTTGTTTGAAGGGCTGGAACGTACTTCATCGGATTCGGATATTCAACCGGAAGAAGAAGTACGACCGTTTTTCCCAGAATCAACAGAATGGGGACAGGTTTCTCAGGAAGATGCCGTTACTCCATCTTTCTCTAGTGAAGAAGGTGAAAAGCAGTCTCAGGAAAATTCCATGCACCATTATCAGTATAAAGGCAGCTATATCTTGACTTCTGTAAAGTCTGGGTTGATGATTATTAATCAGCAGCGTGCCCACATCCGTATTCTTTTCGACCGCTATATGGCGCAGATAGAAAATAGGAAGAATGCTTCCCAGCGAATGCTGTTTCCGGATATGGTACATTTCTCTCCTTCTGAGATACCTGTACTGGAGGAATTTATGGACGATTTGAATGCCTTGGGATTTGATCTTAGTAGTCTGGGAGGGGGTACTTATTCTATTAACGGTATTCCAGCTGGAATTGAGGGATTGAATCCAGAGAAACTGGTTACAGATATGGTACAGACGGCGATTGAAAAAGGTTGTAAAGTGAAGGAAGAAGTACAAAGTATGCTTGCACTTTCATTGGCAAAAGCAGCAGCCATTGTACCGGGACAGGTACTGACCGATGAGGAAATGAATCGTCTGGTCGATGATTTGTTTGCCGTATCTACTCCAAACTATACGCCAGATGGAAAGACTGTACTGGCCGTATTGAAAGAAGATGATTTGGAGAAGATGTTTAAATGATAGAAATTCTACGAATAATACAACGTGTAATCCGGGTTCTCTAAAACGAGTAATCCGGATTTTTTATTAGGCTAACTCCATTTTTATTTAACTAACCATTCTTATTCTGTAAGAAAGAATAGTTGGTAAGCGTTTTTCGATATGTCCTCAAACGTCCTTGTGTTTAAGGTAAAACGTCCTTACGTTTTACTTCAAATGCACTTGCGTTTTAGATCAAACGCACTTGCGTTTTTTTATAAGAGAAAAACTTTGTTTACTGAGGAATTTGGCTGTAAAAAAACTGCCCCATCCAGTGGGATGAGGCAGCTTGTATAAAGTCTTGTCAGATTTTTTCATTAATGAAGAATAACCCCTTCATCACTTGTCGGATTCTGAGTTAATGTGCTTCCGTTCGGGTAAGAGTTAATAGCTGTCTGTGGTATATAGTAAGTCACACGATAGTCAGTAGCAAGCACATCACTTGTAGGATGAGGTCCCGGATATTGTCTGGTCAGTGTGCCACCGTTACGGAATACATCGTAACTGCGTTCAGCCTGATAAGCCAGTTCCAATTGACGTTCTTTGTCTACCAATTCAGCAGCGTTGGCTGAGAAAGTATTTGAGTCATAAGTCGCTTGTTCATTGATGGCACGCTTACGTATTTCATTGACATCAATTCTTGCATTTTCAAGCTGTCCTAGTTTTACGTAAGCTTCTGCACGGTTCAGGTACATTTCATCCAGACGCGAAATGATGGGTGAATGCAGTTGTGATTCCAGATTATCCTCGCGTGAACATTTAGTGATGTAGAACATCGGGTAACCATTGTTGAGAGCCATTTTATAATCAATTACACCTGTGTATGCAGCACCATTATAGTTGATGGTGTAATATTCTTCTTCAGGAGTGCGGCCTGAATAAAGGCTGATAGGATATCTGTCTTTGGGCTTATTGTTTTCGTCTACAGTCCAGCACTCTGTTCTTCCCTCATTTACAGGAAGCTGAACATAAGTATATCCTGTTCCTGCAGTATTGGGAGTAATGAAACGCAGAACTTCTGTGTATTTTCCGTTGTCATCTGTAATATATTGAGGTTCAATGAACTTAGCTCGAGCATCTACAATTCCTTCATCACCTTTTCTCCAGTCGTTACGTTTGGTCTCATCCAGCAGTTCGATGTACTTGGCACTGGCATACATTTCTCCCCATCCCATACCACCGATGTTGGAGTACATACCTCCGATGCCATAGTAGTAATCAAATCCGGGAAAGTCGGTGGCCAGACGTTTGATGACAAAGATTGCTTCCGGATAGTTTTCAGGAGCTGTTCTGGCCGATTTCATGTAATCCTCGCGTGATACTAGTCCTGAACTGAATTGAGGTGAGTTAATGATGAGGTCGGCATAATAGCGTGCAGAGTCGGCATATTCTGTATTGGGATTTTCATAAGTTCCACTCATGTACAGATATACTCGTGACAGCATGGCTTGAGCTGCTTCTTTTGACGCATAGTCCGCACTCTTGAATGAGGTTGTAATCAGACTTTCAGCTGTACGCAAGTCATTAATCGCTTGTTGATAAGTATCTTTTACCGTAGAACGGTCTGGCAGAGAAAGGTTTGAGATTTCCTCTTCGCTAGGAGTTCCATTTACGATAGGAACTCCAAGATTCTTATCAGGAGCCTGATAATAAGGGCGCCCGAAAGCACGGCACAGGTAGAAATACATCATACCACGTACATAGTAGCATTCTCCTAATTTGCTTTTAATTTCCGGGTCATCTGTATCTTTGGCCATGTTAATGATATTTGAGGCCTGTGCAATGGCTTTGTATCCATAGTCCCAGAAGTTCTGCAGACGGTAGTTATCTGGGGTGCGTGAGTAAGTGATGAATTCGTAGAAGGCATCAGTAGAGGCACCGCGAATCATCATGTTGTCACCAGCGTATTCGCCTAAACGGTGCATAGGGTCAGACCATGTTTTCAGCTGTGCATACATACCATTCAGCATGTTGTCAAAAAGTACTTCCTGGTTGTCTGCTACTTGGTCGGTTGCCATGTAATTATTGGGGAATCGGTCTATGTCACAAGACGTAAATACTCCTCCTGTGATACTCAGGGATAAAAGTATAGTTGAAGTTATCTTTTTCATAAATGTGTACTAATTAGAAGGTTAAATTGATACCGAACATGAATTTACGTGTAGATGGATAAAGGTTTGCTCCTGCAGTACCGATTGACTTGTAGGTACCGGTAGTTTCATCGTAATATGCCGGGACTTCAGGGTCGATTCCTGAGAATCCTGTAAGTGTAAATACATTTTCAGCTGTGAAATAAATACGCATGTTCTGGATATAATATTTAGACAGGTCTAAATTATAGCCAATAGACAGAGAACGCAGTTTCAGGTAATCTCCATCTTCCAGATAACGGGTAGATGCCTTGTTTGAGTTGCTCTTGTTTCCGTAAGAGGCAGCAGGATGAGTGGCAATATCGCCTTCTTTTTCCCAGCGTGACCAACCGTCAATCAGCTTCATCTGGTTACGGTCTGTATAGGCACCATCTGAGTCGTATTCCTGGCGGGAATAGTTATAGATTTTACCTCCGAGTGAGAATCCGAATGAAGCGTTCAAGTCAATGTTCTTCCATGTCAGAGAGGTATTGAATCCACCAAACAGTTTTGGTGAAGTAGCTTCTGTCATTACTTGTTTAGCTTCAGAATAATTACTGGTTGTTTCTCCGCTACCATCGTTTTTATACCACAGAGGAGCACCGTTTTTCGGATCAACTCCTGCCCATTCGCGCAGATAGTAACGGTCGGTGCTATAACCTACTTTCAACACTTTTTCTGCTGCTCCGGCGATGCTTGTATCGTTACCACCACCACCGATAATCATCATGTTCGGGTCGTCACCATACAGCTTTTCAAGCTTGTTCTTGTTATAACCCATGTTCAGGTCAAGGCTCCATAACCAGTCTTTTGTACGGATAATGTCTCCACCAATGGTGATTTCAATACCAGAGTTGCGCATTTCTCCTACGTTCTGCCAACGACTGGTGATACCTGTCAATCCGGAAACCGGAACCTGATATAAGATGTTGGAAGTGTATTTATTGTAGTAGTCGAATACGAAACGCAGACGGTTGTTGAAGAAGTTGGCATCAATACCTACTCCAGCGGTATAAGTCTGTTCCCAAGTCAGGTCCTTGTTGCCAACCTGGCTGATAAGAATAGCAGGAATACCATTGTAGTTAGAAGAAACAGAGTACAAGCCGTATTGCGGATATTTAGAGTATGGAATATTACCTACTGAACCATAAGATGCACGTAACTTTAATACGTCTACCCAGTCGGCTTTGAACCACTTTTCGCGGTTGATGTTCCATCCTGCACTGATTGAGAAGAAGTTACCGTATTTCTTGTCATCTCCAAAGTTTGAAGCCCCGTCTCGGCGAAGAGATACTTCTGCAAGATAACGGTTATCGTAAGTATAGTTTGCCTTGGCAAAAACAGATTGTTTAGCCCATTCAGTAAGGTTTCCTCCAACTTCTTCAGGGGTAGCGGTTGCATCCAGTACCTCAAAGCCAGAAACGATACCAGTACCTTTGGCGTTGATTACTTTGGCAGATGTATCCATAAATTCATATGCCAGCAATGCTTGTACGGAGTGTTTTCCGAACATCTTATTGAATGTCAGATATTGGTTGGTATATCGTTGTATGTTGTTGGTCTGTTCTTCTTCTACACGTCCTTGTACCCCAGAAGCACTGTCTGTACGTGGGTCTGTATAAGTAGACTGGAAGTAGCCTGTCCAACGGTAGTTATTGACAGATGTGAAAGTCAGCCAGTCGGTAATTTTTATATCAAAGTCAAAGTTTCCGGAGAACTCGTATGTTTTTCTTGTGGTATGATTTCCGTAAGAAATGGAGTTCAGATAGTTCAGGTCAGAACTGTCCACCCATCCGCTATAACGGTCGGGCACCAGGTTGCCGTCTTCATCGTATGGGCTATCCCAAGGGAACATTGTATATTTAGCAGTATAATCATATTGGGAATCATCCGTATTTTTCATAGAACCGGATATGTTCGGTTTGATAGTCAGCCATGAAAATGGTTTGTAGTTGGAACGATAACGGAAGCTGTATCTGTCGTATTTGTATCCTTTTACAGTTCCTTCTTCGCTATAATATCCTAAAGAGAAATAGGAGCTCATTTTCTCGTTTCCTCCAGATAATGAAATATTATAGTCTTGCGTAAATCCAGCTTGTGATGCCAGTTCTCCCCAGTCGAAATTCGCATTTCTCAGTTCGGGGTTCCAGCGTGAGAATTTGATGTCTTCCTGATTTGGGAAAGATGCATAGTAGTCGTATAGCTCTGCTCCGTTCATTACTTCCATTTTTCCGTTTGTCATGGTGCTGACACCGAGTTTGACCGAAGCATTGATTTTCATTTTTTCGCTTTTTCCCATTTTGGTAGTTACAATGATAACACCATTGGCACCTTGTGAACCGTAAATGGCAGTTGAAGCAGCATCTTTCAATATGGTCATGTTTTCAATGTCCGATGGATTTAATACACCAGGATCTTCACCTACGATTACTCCATCTATAACCCATAATGGAGAGGTGCTTCCGCTCAGAGTCGCACGTCCACGGATTTGTACCGCACCATTAGAGCCTGGTTGTCCTGAACCTGGTGCTACGTATACTCCGGATACTTTACCGTTCAGCATATTTTCAACTGTCGGGGTAGTAACATCTTTCAGTCTGTTTTCCTTCAATGTAGACATGGCACCGGTCAAACTCTCCTTTTTCTGTACACCATATCCTACTACAACTACTTCATCCAACGTTTCGGTATCTTCGTGTAACTTGATGGTTTGTTCGCTGGTGGTAGCTGCTATTTCTACTGTTTTGTAGCCGATAAAAGAAATTTGGAGTATGGCACCGGCAGGAGCATTTAGCTCGTATTTTCCGTCAATGTCAGTGATAGTTCCGTTAGTGGTTCCTTTTACAAGTACATTTACTCCGATAACAGGCTCGCCGGTTGTAGCATCAATTACTTGTCCTTTTAATTTTTGATCTTGTTGCTGAACTGCCAGATTTGTACCGGCTGTAGAAGAAGTTGCAAGCGCAGGCAAAGAAGTGCAGAATAGGGCACTTGCCAATACAATACAACTGCTTTTTGCAAAACATGTTTTTGAACTCATAGTAGATTAGTATTGATAATGGTTTTATATTATATTTTAGTTCGGTGGCAAATGTAATATATTTTTATAAAACGCAAACATTTTGGAATAAATTTATTTTGTAGTTCCCTGTTTTTTAAAAAGTAAACATAACCATTTTGGTTAAAAATATTTTATTGTTTTAGACTTGTTCAGTTAGAATAAATAAAAAGGCTATCTCATTATGAGACAGCCTTTTCCCATTTCTTTAGTTAGAATATTTAGATTAGAATCCCAGTCCAGCTACGTGGTTAAGCAGTTCATACACTCCACTGCAGATACCCAATACAATGACTCCGATAAGGCAGATAAACAGACCTGTACGGGCCAGAGCCGGTGTGCGGAAGGTGGCTACCGGTGCATCGTTTGGAGTGATGTACATGGCTTTCACAATCAGCAGGTAATAGTAGAGTGAAATAATCGTATTTACCAATGCCAAGAACACTACCAGCCAGTGACCGCTATGGAAAGCAGAGGCAAATACAAAGAATTTAGAGAAGAATCCGGCAAACGGAGGGATACCGGCCAGTGAGAACAGCGCCAGTGTCATAACGAAGCTCAGGTGAGGGTTGGTCTTGTACAATCCGTTATAGGTGCTTCTGTCCACCTTTCCTCCAGTGTGCTGCTCTATGGTGCTGATGACACCGAACACAGCCAGGTTGGCTACGATATAGACTACGATGTAGTACACCAGTGAAGCCATTCCCTGTTCATTTCCTCCTAGTACAGCCAGCATGATATAACCGGCCTGTGAGATACTACTGTAAGCCATGAAGCGTTTCAGGTCTTCCTGAAGGATGGCAAAGATATTGGCAATGGTGATGGTGACCACAATGACGATGCTCAGCAAGAGACTCCAGTCGGCTACCATCTGTCCGAATACTTTTATCAGGATGCTCATCAGCGCAAAGGCGGCTGCACCTTTGGAGATGACTGACAGGTAAGCCGATACATTGGTCGGAGCTCCCTGATAGGTATCGGGTGTCCACATGTGGAAAGGTACAAGACTCAGCTTGAAGCCTAGTCCGGCAAAGAAGAACACCATCGCCATTACCTGAAGCGGGGTTCCGGTCAGGGCTGTAGTGATATCGGCAAAGTAGGTGGTACCAGTTGTACCGTATACCATGGAGATACCATAAAGCATCAGGGCAGAAGAGAACATGGAGTTCAGGATGAACTTGGCTCCTGCTTCCGCGCTGTGATGGCGGTATTTGTCGAAAGCCACCAGACAGGCCATCGGGATACTAGCCAGTTCCAAGCCTACGTAGAACAGAATGAAACTGCCTGCGCTGACCATGAAATACATACCCAGCAGCGTGCTGAGTGTCAGCATATAGAATTCTCCGGCTTTGTGACGGGTATCTTCGCGTGAGAGCCATTCCCCTGACTGCAGGAATACGAGCAGCGTGCCGGCAGTCAGTATGGTTTTTACAACAGATGCCATTGGGCTGGCATGATACATTCCTCCAAAGGCTTCTCCGCTGGTAGGTACAATGTTTAAGACCAGTTGTACGACCATCAGTGTGCAGGCAAGAGTCTGAAGTGGCTTGTGATTAGGCATTTTCAGTATCAAGTCTGCCAACAGCATGAAGAGGATAATGGCGACCAGGCTTATTTCAGCCTGCATGGTTAATAATTCGCTCATATAATTTCTTTTAGTTTATTCAGGTTATCGGATAAGTTGGCTGATAATAGGTTCTACGCTTCCGCTGATGACATGGCTGACCCAGTAAGGAGCGAGTCCCAGTCCGGCTACAGCTATAATCAGGCAGATTACGGCAAAACGTTCGTCCCAGGTAGCGTCGGTCAGTTTCAGGTGTTCCGGGTTCTGACAGGTGCCATACAGGATTTTTCCTACTACACGCAGGATGTACACAGCCGTGATGACAATACTCATCGTAGCGATGATGGTACAAGTGCGGTGGAACAGGTCCGGATTCTGGAATGAACCTACGAATACGGTCATTTCAGCCACGAAACCGCTCAGACCAGGCAGACCTAAGTTGGCCAGACCGGCAATGACGTACCCCACGGCCAGGAAAGGCATGATTTTCATCAGTCCGCTCAGCTGGCGGATGTCACGGGTGTGTGTATACGGCCGTAAATCATACCGATAAGGGCAAAGAACAAGGCCGTCATCAGGCCGTGGCTCAACATCTGCAGGATGGCACCGGTAGCACTTACACGCGTCATCATCAGCAGAGCGAACAATACCAGTCCGCAGTGGCTTACAGAAGAGTAGGCGTTGATGTATTTCAAGTCGGTCTGTACTACGGCGCTGAACGCTCCGTACACCACGGAAATGGTGGTCAGTACCAGGAAGAAATCGCCCCAGATAGCGGCACCGGTCGGCATCAGGTACATGGCAATACGGAAACATCCGTAACCTCCTAATTTCATCAACACACCGGCGTGCAGCATACTTACGGCCGTGGGGGCAGAAGCATGACCGTCGGGGCTCCATGTGTGGAAGGGGAACAAGGCACCCAGCACACCGAATCCTAGGAAGACCATCGGGAAGAAGATACGTTGCATTTCGGTCGGTATCTTGTGCTGCACGATTTCCAGGATATTCATCGTCTCGGCTCCGGCTCCGTAGTAGATGCCCAGGATACCAATCAGCAGGAAGGCAGAACCACCCATCAGCATCAAGGTTAGCTTCATGGCAGCGTATTCCTTGCGGCCGCTTCCCCATACACCAATCAGCAGGTACATCGGAATTAAAGCCACTTCATAGAACATGAACATGGTGAATAGGTCGGTTGAAATGAAGAAACCGAATACTCCCGTGCTCAGCAGCGTGAACCACAGGAAATATTCCTTGGTGAGCGGTTTCAGCTTCCAGGATGCAAAAGTTCCGGTAAATACGATGATGGCACTCAGCAGCAGCATCACTACGGAGATACCGTCTACTCCTACAGAGTAACAGATGTGAAGCGGGGCATACCATACGATGCTGTCTGTGAAAAGCATTTCAGCTGTAGCTCCCGCATGGCGCTGTCCGATGTAAGACACCGTGAGGTAAGCCGCAAGTGCCAGCAATAAAGTGGAACCGGCCACCATCACTCCTCTGACTTGATTGACGTTGCGGGCAATCCATAGTCCCAACAACATCAGCAGGGGTATCAATATGAAAAGACTTAATATATTCATAAGCGTATAAGTTCTTCTTTTTTAGTTCAACAGCAAGATAATTGTCAGGACAATGATTCCTGCCAGGAAATAATGCGTGTAGGTTTGTACCTTTCCACTTTGTATGGGCTGTACGGTTTCTCCAGCTGCGTTGGTACCCCAGGCCATGAAATTCATGAACTGGTCGATGACGTGGCGGTCAAACCATGCCAATGGAGTAGAGATGCAGCGGAAGATGATTTTCTTGGTCACGAACAACCAGATTTCGTCCATGTAGAAACGCTTGTAGGCCGCACGGTGCAGAGTGCTGAAGCGTGTAGCGAGCATGTCGGCTACAGGCTGCTGTTCGCGGGCGTACATCCAGGTAGCCAAGGCAATGGCGATGACGGCAATAGCGATACTCGTACCGGCTACTGTCCAGTCGAGGTGGATGTCGTAGGATTCACCGTTGGCTGAAACGAAATGTCCGAAAGGAATAAAACCGGCTACGATGGTGACCAGCGCCAGGAACATCAGCGGGAAAGTCATGGTCAGCGGACTTTCATGCGGCATGTGGTGTGCATGCAGTTCCTTGTTTTCCTTTCCCCAGAAGATGCAGTAGTACAAGCGGAACATATAGAAAGCAGTCATTCCGGCAATGATGGCCATAATCCATCCCATCACGGGGCTGTACTGGAAGCAGGCGGTCAGGATTTCATCTTTTGAGAAGAATCCGGAGAACGGAGGGATACCTGCGATGGCCAGACAGGCAATCAGGAAGGTGATGTGGGTAATCGGCATGTATTTGCGCAGACCGCCCATGGTTTCCATTTCGTTGCTGTGTACGGCGTGGATGATGCATCCGGCTCCCAAGAAGAGCAGGGCTTTGAACATGGCGTGTGTGAACAGGTGGAACATACTGGCCATGTAACCTAAACCGCCTTCGTGCGGGTTGGCAGCCGTGCATACACCTAATGCCACCATCATGAAACCAATCTGTGAGATGGTAGAGAAGGCCAGCACACGTTTGATGTCACTCTGTGCACAAGCTACGCTTGCGGCATAGAATGCGGTGAAAGCACCTACCCAGGCTACCAAGTGGAGTGTGTGCGGCGCGAAGCCGATGAACAAGGGGAACATACGGGCTACCAGATACACTCCGGCTACTACCATGGTAGCGGCATGAATCAGGGCAGATACCGGTGTCGGACCTTCCATGGCATCCGGCAACCAGATGTGCAGCGGGAACATGGCACTCTTTCCAGCACCACCGATGAACATCAGTCCCAATGCCCAGGGCAGCACCATTCCGGCCTGCATCAGGCGTTCGGTTCCAGGGTTGAAGGTGAAAGTCTGCATGTAGTATCCGTAGATAAGGATACCAATCAGGAAGCCCAAGTCAGCAAAACGGGTGACGATAAAGGCCTTCTTGCTGGCAGCGATTGCTTCCGGTTTGGTGTAGTAGAAACCAATAAGCAGATAGGAAGACACACCTACCAGTTCCCAGAACACATACATCTGGAAAATGTTGGTAGCTACTACCAGACCTAACATAGAGAAGGTAAACAGCGACAGAAAAGCGTAGTACCGTTGGAAGCCGACTTCACCTTTCATGTAGCCGAAAGAATAGATATGTACCATTAGTGACACTGTGGAAATAACCACCAGCATCATGACGGAAATCGGATCGAGCAAAATACCCATGTCGATGTGAAGGGAGGAAGTGAACGGCAGCCATTCAATGTTCCACGGAGTCAGCGTAGGGTAGAGACCTTCGGCAGTACGTGGAGCAGAGAAATAATTGAATGCCGTCAGATAGCTCAGCACGGCTACCGCTCCTAACGATAGGGTACCGATTGTGCCTGCTACTCGATGAGGCATTTTCATGCCGGCCAATGCCAGAACCAGGAAGCTCAGCACCGGGAGGGCAAGTATCAGAATTGTATAATCCATAAGCAATTGAATAAAATGTGAGAAAGTTATCCTTTCAAGTCAGTAATATCATCGGTAAGCACCTGTTTCAGGTTGCGATACACATTAATAATGATGGCAATGGCTACAGCCGTTTCAGCTGCGGCAATGGCTATGCCGAACAGGCTGAAGAAATGGCCTTCCAGTTGTCCGGGGAAAAGATAACGGTTGAATACCGCGAAATTGATGTTGGTTGCATTAAGCATCAATTCTACCGAAATCAGTAAAGCCAGCAAGTTTTTGCGGGTAAAGAATCCGTAGATGCCGCAAAACAACATAACGGTACTGATGACGAGGTAGTGAACTACATGAATTTCTATTTCCATAATCTTACTATGTTATTTTTGTTTACGTGCAATCAGTATCGCACCAATCATACAAGCTAAGAGCAATACACTGACTACCTCAAATGGTAATACAAACTGGTATTTCCCTGTACCAATCAAGGCATGTCCGATGTTTTCTACCGGAAGTTCGACTCCCTGTGGAATCAGGTTCAGGGCAAATCCATTGGTCATAACTAAGAAAAGCACGAGAGCTGCACCGATAACAATGGTCAGCAATACACTGATGAGCTTGGCGCGGTTTATTTTGTACTTCATATTCTTGTCCGACTGGGTCAGCAGGATGGAGAATACATACAGCACCACGATACCTCCGGCGTAAACCATCAGCTGTACAGCGCTCAGGAAGGTATAGCCCAGGATTCCGTAGATGGCTCCCGTACCTAAAAGAACGAACAGCAGATAAGTAGCGGCACGCAGGATTTTTCCTGTAGTGACAGCTAAAATGGAACAAGCAATGATACAGGCTCCTACGATATAAAATACGATTTCTTGAAGTGATATATTCATATCCGTTTCGTTTTATTTATTTCTTGTTCAGTGTCATGACGAGTTTTTCTTTCTGGAATACCGCATTCTCAAAGTCATTCGTAAACTGAATGGCATTGTGAGGACAGGCATTGACGCACAGCATGCAGAACATGCAAGAGCCTAAGTTGTACTCGTATTTCACCAGGAATTTTTTCTTTTTACCGTCTTCCGTCTCACGCATTTCCGTGGTCAGCCGGATGGTGCCGTTCGGGCAGCTCATCTGACAAAGTCCGCAGGCAATGCAATGGTGATTTCCTTCTTCATCCACCGGCATCACCAGCATGGCCCGGTGACGTTCCGGAATGTGAAGTGTAGTATGGCGGTTTTCAGGATACTGTTCGGTAATTTTCTTCTGGCAGAACACTTTCATGGAAGTGCGCATACCTACCAGCAGACTCTTGACTCCACCGACATATCCTTTTAAATATTCTTTAAATCCATTCATAGTCAAAAATTTTTAATCAAAATGTCAGACCAAATACTTTGCATACGGTCATTAATAACAATACGACCAGCGAGAGCGGCATCAGGTATTTCCATTCCAGTGTCAGTACCTGGTCGATACGCAAACGGGGGAAGGTCCAGCGAATCCACATGAGCAGGAAGACGATGAAGAAGGTCTTTCCAATGAACCATACAAATCCGGGGATGTAGTCCATCACCATGTTCAGTCCGTCGAGTCCGGCAATGTGCAAGGGCATCCAGCCTCCCAAGAACAGTGTAGTGGCGATACCGGCAGTAATGAACAGGTTCAAGTATTCGGCCAGATAGAAGAAGCCGAAATGCATACCCGAATATTCCGTGTGGTATCCGGCGGTCAACTCCTGTTCTGCTTCTGCCAAGTCGAACGGACCGCGGTTAGCTTCCGCGTTTCCGGCAATCAGGTAGATGACGAAAGCCATGATGGCAGGAATGTGTCCTTTGAAAATGTTCCATCCGTTGGCCTGACCTTCTACGATGGTCTGAATATCCATGGCACCACTCATTACGACCATGGTCAGTACGCTGAGGCCGATAGAAAGCTCGTAACTGATAATCATGGCTCCACTTCGTACGGCACCAATCAATGTATATTTGCTGTTACTACTCCATCCGGCCAGCAAAATACCCAATACACCGATGGAAGAAGCTGCCAGCACAAAGAAGATACCGATGTTCATGTGAAGGATTTCTCCACCTTTATTCCATGGAAGACAAGAGAATGTCAGAATGGAAGCAAGAATTACCAGGAACGGAGCCAAAGCATAAAGAAAATGGTCGGAATGCTTCAGGCTGATGATTTCCTTGGTAAGGATTTTCAATACGTCGGCAGGTACTTGCAACAAACCTCCTTTTCCTCCTACACGGTTCGGGCCGATACGGCACTGGAAAGCCGCACAGACTTTACGTTCCATGTAGATAAGAATGATGGCCAGTACCGCGTACATGACGAGGATAAATACTCCCACAACGAGTCCTTCCAATGTAAGTGCCAGCCATTCAGGCATTACACTGCAAAGGAATGCATGAATCTGCATGAGCAGCGGGCTGAGATTATAATAATCTAAAAACATAATTCTTTTATTTTTTCAGTTTTCTGTAATGATTGTTCCTCTGTTTGTGTGGAGATTAACGGTCAATGTCAGGGATGACAAAGTCGAGTGTACCTCCAATGGCAATTAAGTCGGCAATTTTAGCTCCACGGCAAACGGTATCCATGGCGTGAACCAACGGAAGTCCGGTGGAACGATAGTGCAGACGGTAAGGAACTTTATCACCATGGCTCTCCAATATCACATCAAACTCACCACGACTGGTTTCTACTGATGAAGTGAATACACCCTCCGGCAACTTGATGATGGGTTTGGTCTTGGCACGGAATTCTCCTTCCGGAATATTGTCAATCAGTTGCTCGATGATATGGCAAGACTCCATGATTTCGTCCATACGTACCATGTAACGGGCAAAGGAATCACCTTCCGTGTACACAATCTCCTTAAAGTCCACCTTGTCGTAGAGTGCGTACGGATGATGCTTACGCACGTCGTTGGCCCATCCGGAAGCACGTCCGGTACCTCCTGTACATCCCAGTGAGATGGCATCTTCCTTTGACAAAACTCCTACACCTTTCAGACGGGTATCGGCAATGACGTTTGAAGTAAAGATGTCATGATAGTCCTGAATTACACTGCGCAGGTGTTTGATAAAGTCTTTCACCTTCTGCTGGAAGGTAGGATGGATGTCAGCCTGAATACCTCCGATCATGTTGTAGTTCTGGATCAGTCGTCCGCCTGTCGTTTCTTCAAAGATATCCAGAATCATTTCGCGTTCGCGGAAACCGTAGAAGAAAGGAGTCAGTCCACCCATATCCATGACCAGACAAGAATAGAACAACAGGTGAGAATCGATACGCTGCAATTCGTCCATGATGGTACGGATGTATTGAGCACGTTCCGGTACTTCTATTCCGGCAGCTTTTTCAATACACATACACAACGCATGGCGATTCTGGTGAGCACTCAGGTAGTCCAGACGGTCGGTCAAAGCTAATGTCTGCGGGTAGGTGAGGCTTTCGTTCATTTTTTCGATGCCTCGGTGGATATATCCCAGTATCGGGTCAATCTTACGAATGTTTTCTCCTTCAAGAGAGGTACGCATACGCAATACACCGTGTGTAGAAGGGTGCTGCGGCCCGATATTTACTACAAAATCATCTTCTCCAAACACCACGTTCTTACGGCCCTCAAGTGTGCCGTCGGGGCGGAGAAAGTATTCATCTGTCATATCGGCATTTTCCTCGTTGTCCATCCGAAGTGGGTTGGAGTTCATGTCATAATCCTTTCGCATAGGATAGCCAATCCAGTCCTCACGCAAGAAGATACGGCGCATATCCGGATGATTCAAGAAGCAGATACCGAAGAAGTCGTACACTTCACGTTCTTTAATCAGAGCGGTTTTCCACAAGTCGCTTACTGTGGGAAGTAATGCCTTTTCACGGTCTGTTGCTACCGCTTTGAGTGTGATTCTTGCACCTGTGCGGGTAGATTCCAGTAAATAAAGCGCACCTAAGCCTTCTTCACCCCAGTCCATTCCTACGATGTCACGCAAGAAATCCATCGGGTTTTCTTTGTCATTCAGTAGTGTCTCAGCTATCTGGTGTAACTTTTCTGCCGGAACTTTTACGACAGTCTCTCCTGTCTGGCTGATTTCGGCTTCAGGAATAATGCTTGTTATTTTTTCAATTTCCATTTGCATTTTTTCTTTTTACGTAGGGTTTATTCCTCTCTTTACGGTTTACTTCTCCTAAGAAGCGCTCCACTTTGATTTTACGTTGGAGTTGCATCATGCCATAGAAGAAAGCTTCCGGACGCGGAGGACATCCCGGTATGTAGACATCCACCGGAATAATCTTGTCGATTCCGTTGACTACGTGGTAGGACTTGATGAACGGGCCTCCGGAGATGGTACATCCACCTACTGCTACTACGTATTTAGGTTCGGCCATCTGGTCATACAGACGTTTTAATACCGGAGCCATTTTGTGTGTGATGGTTCCCAACACCATGATCATATCGGCCTGACGAGGAGAGTTTCGGGTTACCTCAAACCCGAAGCGGGCCATGTCATAACGGGCTGCGCCTAATGCCATAAATTCGATGGCACAACAGCTGGTTCCAAAAGTCAGACTCCAGAGCGAATTGCTTCGTCCCCAGTTAATCAGTTCGTCCACTGTTCCCAGTACGATTCCGGCACCGTCCATGTTCAGACGACGTACCATGTCTTCCAGATAATCATTGTTCTTGAAGTCCTCATACTCCATAGAACGAATAGAGGTAGCTTTTTTTACTTCCATTCAAGAGCTCCTTTCCGCCAGGCGTATGCCAGGCCCAAAATTAAAACTACCAGGAAGAAACCTACACTGACCAGTGCATATACTCCTACCTGGTCTGCCACTACAGCCCAAGGAAAGAGAAATACCGTTTCAATGTCGAACATCAGGAACAGGATAGCAAACAGGTAGTAACCTGCCTTGAATTGCACCCATGATTGTCCACGCGTAGGAATACCACATTCGTACGGTTCTCCTTTCTGCGGATTGAATGACCGTGGAGCAAGTAATTTTGCGATGGTCATTGCTGCCACAACAAGGACGATAGCAGTCAGAATAACGACAATAATAAATGTAAAAAACATATATCTAAGAATTTTTGATGATACATATAGATGGCAAATTGCTTCCGTTACACCGCAAGCCTCTGTCTGCAATGTATCGGAACAATCTATTTTAAACTGTTCTTAGATAGTATTAAATAAGGATTTTTTTGAGGGTATATAAATAATAGAATTTATCTAATTGTGTATAAGGATGTGTGGAATATACAGAACAGACCAGCCCTAAATGTGTGGGTGGTCTGGAAATAAAGTCTTGTCCAAACGAGAATACAGGCAGGAAAAACTTACCGTCCAAATTTTTCTGGGTTTGTATGAATAAAATTTTCTGCGGAATATCTGCTTGTCTGTTGGCTATCAGAAAGTCAAGCGTTTTCGAAGGAATATTGTCCGGATGCTGGTAGATGAAATCAGCCGATTGGTTTTCCTCTGTTGTATTGTTCTCATTGAGCACGGTGGAATAAAGCGCAAAGAAGTTTGCTCCTACGAGTACGCTCATAAGAGTAATTAGGGATATACAAGCAAAAATCTTCCACTTATTCATGCTAATACCTTCAAAAAACGCTGCAAAGGTAGCCATTTATTTTGATTCACGAATCTGTATTTTCATTAATTTTTCTTGTCAGACACGGCTCTTTCGTTTAAAACAACCTCTATAATCCTTGTTATTCTCCGAAAAACCATTATTTTTGCGCACAGCGATGCAGGAAGCACCGCTTCCGGTGTTTCTTTTATCGTTCATATAAAATTATTTTTTTGTAGGCAGAAATCAAATGCGACAGAGGTCGTTTTTTGATTTTTCGCCTTAATTTTCGCTATGCGAAAATACGATTTATTTTGCTGATATGCAATATTTTGCATGTCTAATATATAAAAAGAAACATGCATTCTGCCGTCGTGGCAGCATAATGAAACATCTGAAAGAATTTGTGAAATCAGTGCCGGATTACCGCAGGACAGACAAGGGAAACTACAAATACAAGCTGGAAGATATTCTTCTCCTTGTAATACTCGGACGGCTGGGCAAGTGTATAACAAGACCGGATATAATCAGATTCGGCGAGCGTAATCTGAAACGCTTCCGCTCTTTAGGAATTTTGTTGGACGGCGTGCCTTCTGAACCTACGCTCTGCCGTATATTCAAACATATTGATGATGAAGCCATGTCTGAGCGGATGTCTGAATTTACCTCCACCTTCCATGATGAGCTTGTCGGTTGTGCCGGGGACATCCTCTGTATTGACGGCAAGGCAATGAGAGGGACGGTACTTGAAAACGGACGCAACCCCGACATCGTATCCGCCTATTCCCTTGAAGGAGGTTTCACCCTTGCCACGGACATGTGTGAAGAAAAAAAGCAACGAGATAACTTCCGTACCCAAACTATTGAACAAGGTGGATGTGTCAGGATGCATAGTTACGGCAGACGCCATGTCCTTCCAGAAAGCCATCATAGATAAAATCCGGGAAAAAAGGCGGTGATTTCCTTATCGAGCTGAAGGCAAACCAGAGGACTCTGCGATATGGGGTTGAGGACAATGTCGAACTTGCAGAGCCTGTGGATGTATATTCGGAAGGCCCTTTTTCTTGAACATGGCAGAATAGAGACCAGAGTATGCCGTATCTTTCGTGGAAATGACCTGATTACGGACAGGAAAAAGTGGAATGGAAATCTGACGGTTGTCGAAATACGGACTGCAACGGAGAGAAAATCTGATGGTCAGAAATCTTCCGAGAGGAGGTTCTATGTCTCCAGTTTTCACGGCAGTGCCAGGCGGCTGAGTACAATAGCCAGAATGCAATGGGCAATAGAAAGCATGCACTGGGACCTTGACCGCAACCTGAGGCAGGACTTCATCAGGCGGAATAGTGCAAGGTCCGCCAGAAACCTTGACACGATACAGAGGATGGTACTGGCAATACTTTCGATATGGAAAGGTAAAAGGAAAAAGCTCTCCGACAAGGCTAAGGGAACGGCCGAACTTATCAGAGAACTTTCCTTGGACTTTACCGCAATGATACATATGCTGGATCAAAAATGAGATAATTTGTAATTTCAGAGGATTCGTAACGTTTTGGGTATCAATCATAACAAAATCCCTGCTTCCCATAAGAAGTGGGTGGGGGAATTATGTGCCTTTATCTAAGCTTAAATGAAAGAGCCGTGCTTGTCAGACTGTTTGCTCTGTTTTTAGAAAGGATAACCAATGGCAAAATGGATACCCATTCCGTCCTTGAATTTAGGGATATTATAGTATCCACTCTTTTCGGTGTCGTATGGCACATGAAGGGCAAAGCCGAAGTCCAGTCTCAGAATCAGGAAGGAAAGATCATAACGAATTCCGACTCCAGTTCCTAATGCTATGCTGTCAAAGAAATGTCGGAGACTGAATTCTGCACCAGGACGAGCTTCATCTTTGCGCATTAGCCATACGTTTCCTGCATCTAAAAAGGTAGCTCCGTTTAAGTTTCCGCCCAAAAAATTGGATAAGATGCGGAAACGATATTCCAGGTTGGCTTCCAGTTTAATGTCTCCAGTTTCATCTACGTAGGAATAATCGGAGTTGTTGGCCGGATGGAATCTTCCCGGACCGATGGAGCGTACGGTAAAGGCACGAATACTGTTGGCACCTCCCACATAGAACTGTTCACTATAAGGTGCAATTGTCTTGTTACCGTATGCCCATATCACGCCTCCCATCAGTCGGGTAGCTAACTGCTGCTTTTCACTGATGTGGTAGGTATATCTTACTTCTGAAGAATATTTCAGGAATTGTGCAAATGGATTTCCCAACAGTTCCTTCTCCTTTTTGCTGAATTTCTGTCCAAAAGCCGCATAAATGACGGATGTCACATTTCCGGCTGAGGTGAGCGAATTTTCCCACCACACACGATTCTTTTTCTTCCGGTAGCTATTGTCGTAAGTAACCGTGTAGGTCAGTGATGGAATGAATTGGTCGTCCAAGCTATGGAAGAGCACCGGGTTAGCGTTGGCTATGGAGTCAAAGCGTGCAGTACGGTGTTGCAAGGTGTTGAACGCCAGGTGAATTGGAGTTACGGTATGCTTGATGCTACGCTTCGGCTGAAAACTATAAGATACAGTACCTCCAAATGACAACATCTTGAAGTAACGGGCACGGTTTACCTGTTCTGCGTAAATCTTAAAGTTGGTTTCAGATGGGAAACGGAAGGGGTCTACCCGGTTTTTAATCCAGGGTAAGACTAATCGTGGAAAATTCAGAGAGAGGGCAGCCCCCAGCTCGTAAGAATTCATCACAGAACTTTCTCCGTCTACAGTGGAGCTGGTCTGCCATTCGTAAGAACCTTTCAACTCTAAGTTCAATGAAGCACCCATTCTTTTGAAATTCTTTTTCGAAAGATTGAATTTGGCTCCCGGCCCTGTTTGCTTGGTACTCTTGGTGGTGACATTAAGTTCCAGTTCGCTGTCGTAAGGTAGGTCGAACATGGCATTGACCGTAATGTCCAGGGTATCTCTTCCCGGACGAGGAGTATAATTGAAATCATTGTATTTGAATACGCCTAATCTGGACAATGCTTGTTGGGTATAGTTCTGACGTTGCTGGGAATACATTTCTCCACTTTTATAAAGAAAGCGTCGGCGGAGTACCCCATATCGTATGCCCGGCTTTTTCCCTGCATAATTGATGGTGAAGTTATGAAAATTCAATGAATCATTGGGTTGTTCTCCATTATGTCCTACCAGATTGATTCTTGTCTTTCCAATGTAGTAAGTACGCAATCCCTCTTCCGGGATATTATGTTTCTGTACAACTCTTAAGTTGACATAACCGGGACGAATCAATGTGTCGGCCATGAACGTAATGAAGTCAGGGCGATAGAAATAATATCCGTTGTTACGGAATAGTTCTACCAGGCGATTCCTCTCTTCGTCCAGTTTATTGACAGTGAACGCATCTTCTTTTATTAGCAGGCGTTTACTATATGTCGCATGAATCAGACTGTCTTCCTTGGGTGAAAATCCTACATAGGTAACGGAGTCTAATTTGTAACGTTGTCCGGTGTATATGGTATAATTTAATTTGGCTTTCTTCGGATTCTTGGCCGTATCTACCTGCACTGTCACGTTGCCCTGGAAAAAGCCATTCTCACGTAAAACATTACTTGCTACCTTTGTACGGGTATCAGGGTTGACGGTAGATACATAAATCGGGTCGGCGGCCAGTTTCTTGAAAATCCATTTGCCAATACCTTTTTCGTATCGTTCAAATCGGTTATACACCCACAATCCCAATGGGAAGGGAATACGATACTTAGGGCTGCCGAAAAATGAATTGTTCGGTGCCACGTTCAATGCGCCTTGTACTTCTTCTAGCGTAGCTTCTCCATTATCGGCTTCATTGTATCCCACAATTTTGGGAGTCGGTGTACCGATATAAAGCAGCTCATCTTCCGGAAGATGCTTGGTTGTGGAACATCCGGTTATGATAAATAACAGAAGTCCTGTCAGTAACAGTTTATTTATTCTTCTCTTCCTCATTTTCATCTTCTTCTTTTTTTTCGACTTCAGGCTGCGGTCTTTTCTTCTTTCTGAAAATAAACAGTTCGCCTACTTTACTTACTTTCTTACGTAATACGATACCGGCTCCGGTTTCTATGACTTCTCCATCAAGCACACTTTCGTAATTCTTATCATGGAAAAGTTTTACATAGCGGGTACCACTGTTGTCCAAACGATATTCCAATGAGATATTATCGATAAAAGACTCGTCCTGCTGCACATTATTACCTGTGGATACTTTTCCACCAATCACTACTCGAATACGGTTGTTCCAGAATCTCTTGGCAAATTGGAAGTTATAATCCGTAGATGTCTGTCCAGTTTCTTCTCCGTTATTGGTTTCTATACCGAAATTCACATCAATAGTCTTGAGGGCACTTCCAGCCACTTTAGAAATCTGGTCTTGCAGGAAAGAGTTCATGACACTGCTTCCACCACCTCCCAGTGTACTACCTTCTGTCAGGTACATACCTGTTACCAGCATGGTTACAGCTACCTTATTCTTTTCTTCAGCCGACATGGATGCCAATTCGTTTTGCATGGTACCGTCATCCGGTGCATCAATGATAAAGGTAAATCCTAAATTCTCCAGTGTATTGGTAATGTTTACACCCACATCGAAGTTGACCATGCGTGAAGCTTGTCCTTCTTGTGCCACGGAAGAACGTACTCTTTCCGTGGCTTTTATACTCATGAGGGGATTCATTGCATTTCCACTCCATTGTATGTAACTTCCGCTTTGAATATGGAATGTCTTTAACTGGATAATTGGAAGCTGGTATTTCATTTCCCCACTTAGAAGAGAATATCTTCCGTTTAGAATAATATTTCCTTCCGGAGTATATTGGAAAGACAAGTCGCCACCTCCTTCAAAATACATGTAATTGCTTCCTTTTTCATCCATATTGACACGGCACTGCACTCCCTCGTCTATGTGTAAGGTCATTAGCATATCGATTCCTCCTAATGAAAGTGCAGGAAGGGCTCTTCTTTGTATAGAAGTCGTATCGCTGAAGTTGGTAAAGGTTACAGTTTCCCCCAAACGGTCTTCTACAGTGAGTGGAGAATCCTGTAGGATATAGGTAAAGTTGCTTGTACCTAGGATATTCATATTGCCACGTATGTTCATATTATCTGGCGTACCTTTGAGAGTGGAGTGGAAATCCACGTACAACTTTCCATATACAAGCGATTGTTTGGTCTGTTTGGCATTCAGCAACTCAAAATTGTTGGCGTCCATTTTCAGATTCATCTTCATCTGGCTGAAATCTGCCATATCCACATCTCCGTCAATGGTGAACGGAGTTTTTCCTTTTGTGAATATCTTGAAGCGGTTGAATGTGAGCTTACTATCTTTGATTTCCACAGGCTTGTCATCAAATCGAAGATTCAGAGAAGCTTGCGGAACATAGATATTCACACTGTCCAGATTGATTTTTCCGTTCATAAGAGGTTGTGACGCATTACCGGTCATGTGCATGGTGCCATCAATATCTCCACTTAACATGGCCATTTTTCCCGGAATGAAAGAATTGGCTATTTCCAACGGAAAATGATGTAATGCCATACGTGCATCAATTCTGTCTTCTGTTTGTTCTTTCTTTTCTGCAGGGAAGTATGATCCTTCTATGCTGATAATTTCGTTGTCATTCTGCATGATGAGGCCGTTGATATGTTGCTCTCCGCTTTGTTTAGGAAGATAAACTGCACTCAAAGCCCAATTCCCTAATGCTATTCCATTATAGCTAAGCTTATTGATGTTATTTTCAAGTGAAATTTGATCCATGCCTTCCTCTGTCTGTACATAATGTGCTTCAGAGTTGATGATGCCTTCTATATCAGGCATATATGGAATGACTCGTTTGAATTCTCCAATATTTATTTGGTTTAGAGACAAAGTCAGATCTTGTCGTGCCGTAGAGTCAGGGGTAGAATAAAAGCTGAGTCCTGTCCGCAAATCATCATAGATGGATAAATTAGCCATAATACGGCCGTCATCTCTCAGGTAGATGTAATTATCTGGATTAACCGTAAATTTGCGGTAAACCAGAATCGGATCAAATGGGGTAATGTGGAGACTGATTCCACCTTTTTGCAGACCAGCCACCATACCTATATTTACACCACATTCCTTTTTACCGTTCAGGTATTCAATGGTTGCATTTGCTTTGTCAGCTCCAATATCTCCATTCAGCATAATATCGAATGCCTCCTGAAACGGCTTATCATTGGCAATCACTCCGCTACTGAATAAAATTTTCTCCGGCTGCTGAGTTGCATTAAAATAAATTGTATCAAAAGCCAGACTATCAGTCCTTAATCCATAAAGATTCATAGATGCATTCAATCCTTCTACAGGGGAGGTGCGTATATTCACATTCATGCGGTCGAAATTTATCTTTTTGATGGCCAGTGTATTGGAAATAGGGTTGTCCTTCCCTGCAAAGATTCTGAACTGGGTTTCTGGCCACAGCTCACGAAGGGCTACCTGATCAATTGATTTTTGCTTCCATTGTGTACTCAGTGCATCCGTCAGTTTGGTTATCTGATTGCCTAACTCATCAATACCTCCTCGGCTTCTGAATAAAAAAGTAAGGTCGCCCGCATTCGCATAACTTCTGATAGAATCGCGTGCAGTGCTGAAGCCGAAATGTATGTCTTTCGTCTTAAATGTCTTTTTTTCAGTGATTAAATTTATGTCTTTTACTGATAAGCGGACCCCGTGGCTCTTTTTCATGTCCGTTTTCAACTGAATATCTATATTTTCAGTACTCTTTAACGGAGAGTTGAGCAATCCCATTCCGTATAAATCCAGGTTCTTCACTTGAATCAACATATCTGCAGCAATTGCAGAAGGGTGTAAAGATGCATCTAACTGGGATGAAATGTTCATCAGGTTGTCATTTACATCCAGATTAAGATTCGCTTTAGATTCTTTCAGGGTTGCATTAAGTTGTACGCCAGAGAAGATACGGGTTCCCCATTGAAGGTGATTGAGTCCGGCATTGGCTGTTAATGTAGTTCGTTTGGAGAAAATGTCTGTTCCTGCTCCTTCAAGTTGCATACCAGCAGAGAGATAAAACAACGAATCAGCTGGCAGGAAATCATGCAGGTTTAGCTCACTGATTTGTAAATCTGCCTTATAAGCTTCTTTAAGGAGGTTGTATTCCGCATTTAGCTGTACTTTTCCTTCCTTCTGGCTTAATGTTGTTTCGGTAAACAAGTCGTTACCTTTCATACCGGCTTTTCCATGTATATTCATTCCTGACGGAATAACTACTCCGCCGGTCAGACTACTCAGGAAATCCATTTTGTAGAAATCTGAATTCAGGTTGATGACTCCCTCTCTGGAAAGACTGTCGAGCACATTCTTTACCGTTCCATCCATTTCCATCCGGAAACAGTCGGGAATCTTAACCTGACAAGTGGTTAGTTTCAGGTCACTCAGACTACCATCTACCCCAATACGTATTTGTAATGGAGCCGCAGGGAAGGATTGAATAAATTCTTGTGGCATGTCTGGAATCAGTTTGAACAAATCAGCTTTACCGATTTCGGCCATGAACTGCCCGTTCAATACGCCGTCCTGATTCTGTTCTGTGGCCGACCAGTCTATCGTAGCTTTGAGAGCCAAAAATGAATTTGCAGTTTTGATTTGTAAAGAAGGCACACGTATGGCTTTCTCGTCTGCTTGTAATTGTCCCTCAGTCGATTTGATTTCCAGTCCCGAACGCTCTTTCAGTTCGAACTGGTGCAGTAATGCCCGGATGTTATTCCCCTGATAGTATAGAGAATCCATCTGTAAATTGATGTCGGTCACTGCAATATGTGACGGATCCAATCCCTTCTCTATAGGAGGTGTATTCCCTGAGTTATAGTATAATCCACTCTGTAAAAGCTTAAATTCTTTAGCGGAATAAGCCGCTTTATGCAAGTCAACCAATCCGTCTCTTAAAGAAGCATTTCCGACTTTAAGCCCTAAATTCATGGAATCAAGCGGCATATCCATCTGAAAGTCCACATTGGCCAAATCAATCTTTTCTAATTTAAACTTCCAGAATGTAGGTGTACTTTGAGTGGTATCTTGTGCGGTTGTATCTGCCAGACATAGTTTCAGGTTGGCATCTTTCAGTGTGAGCTCGTTGAGTACAGCTGTTTCCGGCGTCAAGGCTACTCCATGCGATTTCAAGAAAAGTTCACCCAGGTTTCCCTGCAAGGACATTCCCTCAATCAGGTCGACCGTATTGACCGAAGCATTTTTCAGTTCCACTCCGTCAATCTCTATCTGCTTCTTTACCAGAGGAAGCAATTGAATTTTTACGGTTAGTTTTTCCACATTCAGGAGCGTATCCTGAGGGTTGGTAACCGTGGTTTCATGGACGACTAAATTTAGTGGAAAAGAAAGCGAAATTCGTTGTATATGAATGTTCATCCCCGTAGTTTGCGAAGCGTATGATGTCGCCTTATCCACAATAAAATTCTGGATAGCAGGTATATAAATTAATATACACAATACTATAAAAAGGATAAATGGGCTTGCTAGTACAATTCCACCCCATTTTATATATTTTTTCATATACAATTGAATCATTAGTTATGCGAATATATAAAAAAGAACCCAAAGGTGATACATTTTGTTTATGACAATGAGTTGAAATCACATTATTTGTTTACCTTTGCGTAGTTATTTATTTTAATACAATTCTATGAAACCAACTTTATTTGTACTGGCTGCCGGTATGGGGAGTCGTTACGGTGGCTTAAAACAGCTTGATGGACTGGGTCCTAACGGTGAAACAATCATGGATTACTCTATTTTCGATGCAATCCGTGGCGGATTCGGAAAATTAGTTTTCGTTATCCGTAAGGATTTTGAAAAAGATTTCCGTGAAAAGATTGTCAGCAAGTATGAAAATCATATTCCTGTAGAAGTTGTGTTCCAGGATTTGAACGACCTGCCTGCTGGCTTTACTTGTCCGGAAGGCCGTGTTAAACCTTGGGGAACAAACCATGCAGTGTTGATGGGCAAGAATGTAATTAAAGAACCATTTGCTGTAATCAACGCTGACGACTTCTATGGACGTGACAGTTTTGCCGTATTGGGCAAATACTTGTCAGAATTGCCAGAAGGTGCAAAGAACGACTACAGCATGGTAGGTTTCCGTGTAGGAAACACTTTGTCAGAAAGTGGAACTGTTGCTCGTGGTGTATGTGCAACTGATGAAAATGCTCATCTGACAACAGTCGTTGAACGTACAGAAATTATGCGTGTAGACGGTGTGGTTTCTTACAAGGATGAAGAAGGTAAATGGGTTGGTATCGAAGATAATACTCCGGTTTCAATGAACATGTGGGGATTCACTCCTGATTATTTTGAGCATTCTGAAAAATATTTTGTAGAATTCCTGAAAGAAAATATCAGCAACTTGAAATGTGAATACTTCATTCCGTTGATGGTGAACAAACTGATCAATGAAGGAACTGCTACTGTAAAAGTACTGGATACTACTTCTAAGTGGTTTGGTGTGACATACGCAGCTGACCGTCAGAGTGTAGTTGACAAGATTCAGGCTTTGGTAGATGCTGGTGAGTATCCTGCTAAATTGTTCTGATTAGAAAACAGATTATAATATTTAATAAGTAAGACCGGGATTGCAGAAATGTGATTCCGGTTTTTTGTACGATAAGTGTGATCTTATCTTTAAATTATTATGAATAGGTTTTCTATGCTTTATTATTGAGAATATTACTTCTTAAAAAAAGCAATAAAACAACTTACCCAAGAATACGCTTTTATACGTAAACTTGGGTAAGAATTAATTTAATCTAATTATTTAGATTTATTTTATTAGATACTAGGTTGAGGAGCTGCTGGGTTATTATCGCTTTCTTTGATGCCGTTGTTTGTTTCCATTTCGCACTGTGGAATTCGATAAATCATGATTTGTGATTCTGGCTCCAAATTAAACTGAACTTTAGCTTCGTAGTTTGTATCTTTACGAATAATAGGTTTCTTTAATCGTAATATATCAAAGAGAGCAAAGCCTTCTCCCCAAAGTTCCATACGGCGCTGCAACCATATCTCATCTTGCATCTCTTGTGCAGAAGACGCAGTACAAGTGTAATCTGGGTTACGATATGTCTTAACAAAATTCTCTAATGTTTGTTTTGCATTAGGATTATTAGACATCGCTTCGCCTTCTGCTTTTATGAGATACATCTCTTCTACACGCATTAATGGCCAGTCTTGTGAGTTGGTAGTATTACCCATGATGTCTTGGTAAGCTCCAAATTTTACATTTGCGTATGGAGTTAAACCAAAGTAATCAATAACAGGAATACCATCAACCGTAGTATTATCTACTAATTTAGAAGTTCCTTCTGGAGATATAAACCATTGTTTACGGATATCTGAGTCGGGAATAAGATCATACAAAGCAGAACTTACATACCGGAAAGAACCTGTTAATGTCGTATAGCCATTACCTGTCAGCGAACATAGATGAGAGGGCCAGTTGATAATACCGGTTTGTACAACATCGTTATCTGGAGTGATTAAAACTCCCCATAGCCATGAGTCTGCAGTTGCTGAGTTAAACGTTGGTTTAGAAACATCTGCTAATGATTGAGGTGTACCTCCTGCAATTGCTTTTTCAGCGTCTTTAGCAGCCTCTGCCCAATTATGCATTAATAAATTAGCACGTGCTCGTAAACCGTATGCAACTGCTTCATCTATTTTATCTTTATTTGTGCCGTTATCATAGCCTTCTAATAAATCTATGGCTTGATTAAGGTCCTTTATAATCTGTTCATATACCTTTTCTACTGTTGCACGTGGATTATTTTGCTTTTCTTCCAATGTCATATTTTCTGTAACAATTGGAACACAAAGCTCATTCTCATGACCTGCATATGTAAATTGATATGCTTGTGCCAGATTAAGGAAATCATATGCTCTAGCTGCAAATGCTTGGCCTCTGTAAATTAACATTTCCGGGTCTTCAGTGCCTTCTGTTAAAACAAGAACCTTATTGGCAGCATCTAGGTGATTGTAAAAAGTTTTCCAAATCAATTCATCTAAAGAACTGGTGTAAATACGGTCTGCATATGTTTGGCTATTATTGAACCAGTTATATCCAGAAGTCGTACAAGGCATGTCTTGTCCACCTTGCTCTAGAGTTTGATAAACCGCTGCGACCCCATAATCATTATGGTCTGGTTCTTCTGCTGTAGAAACTGTGGCAAATGCATTCAGTTTTGCAGACATACCATTAACAGCAGCAACTGTCATGTTGGGTCTTTGAGCAATAATGTTTTCATTTTGTTCACCTCCTATATATTGTCCTTCCATTTCTTTATCTAATTCACAAGAAGCCAATAGTAGTGTGACACCAACAAACATCAAATATTTATTTGTTATTTTCATATACACTAATTTTATTGGTTAGAAATTTAATGAGATACCTCCAGAGATTGTACGTATTGGCGAATAAACGTTGTCAGAAGCTACATATCCCTGACGAGGGTCTAAACCTTTACGAGCAGTTAAAAGGGCTACGTTGTCAGCAACAAAGTATAAACGAACACCTTCAACTTGTAATTTCCGTGTCCAATTTTTAGGTAAAGTATAGCCAAACGTAATATTTTGCAAACTTAAATAATTGGAACTTGTTAACCAGCGGTCAGATGAATAAGAAACATATATGTCGTTTACATTCATACGTGGAACATTGGTATTCTTATTTTCTGGAGTCCATGCATTTAACATGTCTACGTGCCATGCTGAACCTTGTGCAGCAGTACTCATTAAACTCTGATAGGTATAATCTAATATACGTCCTCCTAACTGATAAGCAAATGCGATAGAGAAATCAAAACCTTTAAATGTGAGACTTGTACCAAATCCACCATATACTTTTGGAAGAATATCTCCTGTCATGAAACGGTGTGATGATGCTTCAGAATAAGAGGTTGTAGTTGTTTCTCCTTTTTCATTAGGTTCAGTTAATGCCCATAAGCTTTCTCCTGTTTCAGGATCTACACCAGCATATTTAGGTAAATATAATTGGTACATAGATTCACCTTCCCGATAGATACGGCTACCATCAATTAATTGTCCATTCAATTCTGGTGCTAGTTCTAATACTTTGTTCTTGAAATGAGTTAAGTTGAAGTTGATATCCCAAGTTAGATCTTTAGTATCAAAGATATTAGAATTCAAATCCAATTCGACTCCGCGGTTTATCATTGATCCCACATTTTCAGGGAAACGAGAATATCCCATAGATGATGCTACTGGTTTAAAGTAAAGCATGTCTGTGGTCTTACGAGAGAAGTATTCTATTGATCCACTTAATTTTCCTTTCCAAAAAGCAAAGTCAAAACCTGTGTTGAAACTGTGTGAAGTTTCCCAAGTAATGTCTTGATTTCCTTTATAATATAATGTCGTAGCAAAATCACTATTATTATTAGTTAATGTGTATTGGTCCATATAAGGCTGGTAATTTCGGTCACCATTCATATACAACAGGTTATCGTTTCCTTGTAGACCATAACTAATTTTAAATTTCAACATGTCAATCCAGTTCTGGTTTTCTAAGAATGATTCTTTATTCATTAGCCAGCCAGCTCCAACAGACCAGAAATTACCCCAGCGATTATCTGGATGGAAAGCAGATGATCCATCACGACGATAGGATGCAGAACCAAAATATTTGCCATCATAATCATATTGTACTCGGAATAACCATCCTTCTGTTGCATATGATTGACTATAGCTGGCATTGCTTTGATTCATGATACCATTGTTCAGCTCCGGAAGATTTGGGTTATAAATCTTCTCGCGAGATCCGTATAAATATTGGTATTTGTAGTTATAATTTTCATGACCAGCCAATACATCTAAATTATGTATATGGTTAAAGGTCTTGTTATAAGTTAATAAATATTGTTGATTAGTACTGAAGGTACGTTGTGTTGATACAGAGACAATACCACCAACTCCACTTGTTTCTGAGTATTGTCCATAGAATGGATTTACTAAATCTGTAGAACGTACATTGTTTGCATCAATACCAATATTAATTTTTGCTTTGATACCACCCCAAATATCAATATCTGCAGACCATTTTCCACTAACAACATCTCCTGAATATTTCATCAGGTCTAGCATATAACTAGCCAATGGGTTTGCATTAGGAATTACATTTTTACGTTGGAAGTTGGTATCTGAACCGTAATCATAGCGTTGGAATCCACGATTGTCAATCATAATATTGCCTTCAGCATCGCGAATGTACATCGGATAGATAGCTCCCATAATATTGGCTGCATAGAATGCATTTGCATTAGATGTTCCAGATTCAGTATCTTGTTCACGGCTATCATAATGGGTAAATGAAATATTACCACTCATCTTCAGCCATGGTTTAACTTGGTAGTCAGCTTTCAAACGTGCTGAATAACGTTGAAATCCAGAATTTGGTACAATTCCTTGATCATCCAAGTATCCGGCTGACATATAATAATTCATTTTGTCATTTGCTCCACTTACACTTAGATTGTATTCTTGGCGTAAATTATTTTCAAATAACTCATCACTCCAGTTATCTGGTTTGTAATAATATGTTCCGTCTGAATAGCCTAAAGTAGCATTAGGATTCAATTTTCCATCCATTCCAATCAGTTGTTCTCCATTAGGAACTGTGAAAACCTGATATCCTAAGTAAGAAGATGATAACATTGTTTTATTTGCATAGGCATTGGCAGAAGCTAAATCACCGGCTGCTGCATATCCTTTTAAATCGGCATTATATATAGCAGAGTAGGCCATTTCATAGAATTTGCCTGGGTCTGAGACTGTTTCATATGAAGGAATACCCCGTTTGTTAACTCCCCATTTGGCATCAAAAGTAACACGTGCATCTCCTGTTTTACCACGTTTTGTTGTAATTAGTATGACACCATTTGCACCACGTGCACCATACAATGCATTTGAAGCTGCGTCTTTCAGCACGGTCATAGATTCTATATCCGATGTGCTAATAGCAGATATTTCGCCATCGTATGGAACTCCATCCACTACATATAAAGGTGTATTACTAGCAGATATAGAACCAATACCACGGATGCGTACTGTAGCATCTTTTCCCGGCTGTCCTGTACTACTTGTCGTTTGTACTCCAGCAACTTGACCAGCTAAAGCATTTGTAACGTTGGAAGTCTGTCGTGATGTGATTTTCTCATTCTTAATAGTTGCCGCAGAACCTGTAAAAGCAGATTTTTTAGCTGTTCCGTATGCTACTACCATTACTTCTTCAAGTTGTTCAGAATCAGATGTTAATACAACCTTTACATTCGGCTTAATCTTCACTTCCTGCGACTGCATTCCGATGAAAGAAATGACCAAAGTTCCGGCGGAACTGTAAAGTATTATAAATTATTGATTTATAAATAAATAGCAATTATTCAATTAAATAAGATTTGTAAATTAAGATAGCTTGTAAACTGATATTCTATACGGATTTTCTACCAAGATTATACTCTGAATAAGTCATTTTTATATAATTAGATGAATATATTAGCTCAAAACGAATTTATTGAGTCATACAAGACAAATAAAATTCCATACATTATTCAGTAAACGCGTTTTCATTTGTCAATAAAATATGTTTTCCTACCTTATATTGTTTTAAGAGTATGAAATTTCTTATTTTACAACTATATATATTGAGCCACTTATTATTAAGTAGTTTAAAGAAAATGTCTTATAATAAAATAGAGAGCATACTAAGAAAAAAACTTACCCAAGAATACGCTACGCAACTTGGGTAAGTTTCCTATAATAATTCTCGGAGTTTATAAATAAGAAGACAATGCTTTTTGCTTCTATATATTATAAATTCAAGAAAAACTTCTCAATCTATTAATATGAGGGATTCTGTTTAATCTGAGGATTAGCATCAATTTCCGCCTGAGGGATAGGCATAATAGTTCTATAATCATTCCAATTAACGGTTATTAAATCTTCTCCATTCAAGAAATGAGTACCTCCTTTTCTCTCAACAGTATCTCCTACACGTAAAATATCATATAGTCTATGACCTTCCATCACAAGTTCTTTTCTACGTTCTTTCTTAACTAAATCAAGAGTTGCTGTGATTTTTGTGTTGTTTGGGTTCGCACGATGTCGTATTTGATATAGGTATTCATCGGCTAGTTTTTGGTCGGGAGTATTTTTTCTTAATGCAGCTTCTGCTCCAATCAAATAAATGTCAGACAAGCGGATAACCCGGATGTTGTTGACAATTACGTTACCATCAAGCCCCGGGTATTTATTTATAACCCGTTTTTTACCTTCTTTATCATTAATTAGTAGTCCCAATCGTACGTCTGAAGGATCTTCATTTAATAAGTTTAAAAAATCTGTAGTAGCTACCATTGCTCCATATGAACTTGGTGCAACAACGGCTCCAATAAGTTCTCTAGATCCACTATACATTGTAGAGGATAAGTCTAAATCAAAGATTGACTCGCTATTTTCACGTTTTCCCCACATTTCAATATATTCAGAATTAGGAACCAAAGTGTATCCACTATGTTCAACGACATCTTTGGCATAATTATAAGCCTCATCATAATTTCCTTTGTATAGATTAACACGGGCCATTAGGGCTTTTACTCCCCAACGATTGATATGACCGTATGTCTTATTTTCACTTATCAGATTTAAAGCATTTGTTAAATCTGTTAGAACCGCTTCATATCCTTGCGCAACGGTAAGGCGTTCTGGTAAAGCTGTAGCATCAAGTACTGATGTAACAACAGGAACTCCTAAAGATGCTCCATTATCTTTTTGATAAGGTGTTCCATAGGTAATCAGAAGGTTGAAATGTGCTAAGGCTCTTATAGCTAATGCTTCGCCTTGTGAATTTTTTGTGACATCAGTCATTGGGATATTACCTTCTTCAATGGCTTCTAAAAGAACATTTGCACGGTTTATCAATACATAGGGAACATACCAAAGTGATTCTTTGGCATTATTTTGCCTATCGGTAAAACGATAGAAATTCTCGGTGCGATCTCCAACCATGCGGGTTTGTATATCATCACCTCCAACCTCTGGGCGAGTGATAAAATCAGTTCCATAATAATTATAAGATACGTTACTTGTGGGATCTGTTACACTGATAAGTCCTTGATAAAGGCCATTTACTGCAGTTTTTGTATCTTCCTCAGTCGTAATTGCTCCTTCGCTAACTAACGAATCGCTAGGCAGTGTTGTCAAATAATCATCACACGAAGACAACAATGTAGCTCCTGTTAGCATAGCTGCAAATATAGTATTTATAGTTGTTTTCATTGTTTCTTTTGTTAAATTCCTAATTCAATACCAAATGTAACGGTCTTTAGATTGGGAAGTCCCATTGTTGGGATTCCATTTACTGGCATTTCTGGGTCAGCATATTTATATGAGGTCCAAGTTAGCAAATTGCTACCTGAGATAAAGACGCGTACATTGTTTAGTTGTGCTTTATTAATCCATTTTTGTGGAAGTGAATAAGAAAGACTTAATGATTTCAAACGTAAATAGTTCAAATCTTTCATAAAACGTGAGCTCCCATAATTTCCCCATTTGTAATTATTGATTCGGCGAGGAACATCTGTAACGTCACCAGGTTTTTGCCATCTGTCTAACTGTTCGGTTGACATATTATACCATACCTGATATCCATCTGTATCTGTAAGACTTGTTCTCCAAGTGTCGAATACTTTTCCACCTAAAGAGAAATTGAAAAGCATACTCAATTCTAATCCTTTCCATGAAACAGAGTTTCTCCATCCACCAGTTAGTTTTGGGTCTGGTTTGCCGATAATTACACGTTGAGCTTGAGTTGGGTCTTTTGTCAACTCTCTGTTTATGCTACCATCTTCGTTGACTGTATTTAATACCCATTGTTCCTCACCGGTTTGTGGGTCTACACCAGCCCATTCACGGCTCCACCATGAATAGTATGATTCTCCTTCACGAATAATACTGGTACCATCAATGATATCTTTTCCTCCATAAAGCTTGGTTACTTTATTGCTATTGTGTGATAATGCTAAACCTGTATTCCATCTTACTTGTGAATGCTTGAATACGTCCACGTTGATGTCTACTTCTACACCTTGATTTTTCATTTCACCAACATTCTTCAACATTGTTTGGAAACCCACAGCCATTGATGTAGGAACATCTTGTAACAAATCGCTTGTACGACGTGTATAATAATCGAATGTAATGTTTAAGCGGTCAAAAAGACGGGCGTCGAATCCAATGTTGAGATTCTTATTCTTTTCCCATGACAGGTCAGGGTTGGGAACGGAAGTAGGAGCAGAGCCTGGTTTGTCTTGATAGTTATATCCATATCCATATAGACTTAAATGACTATAATATGAATTGGGAAGAGTACCATTAATACCATAAGATGCTCTTATTTTCAAATCGTTTAGCCATGTTAAATCATGCAAGAACTCTTCCTGTGTCATTCTCCATGCTGCAGAAACTGACCAGAAATTAGCCCAACGGTTGTTGGCTCCTAAACGTGAACTTCCATCACGACGGAAATTTCCTGATATATAGTATTTGTTGTCATAATCATAATTTACGCGAGACAAAAGTGACAGCAAATGGTCTTGCTTATAATAAGCAGCTCCTTCCATTGGAGTTGCGGCATTGACAGATTCTGGTAGTTTATTGTGTGGATATCCACCTTGTGTGGCTAATACATACTCAATACGACGGTCATCCACATCCCATCCAACTAATACATCCAAATTGTGCTTCTGATTAAAAGTCTTTATATAGTTTAATGTGGTAGAAGAGTAAATATTGTTTTGATTCAAAATATAATTGGCACCCATACCTCCCATTTGGCTACCATTATTTGAATCTAAAGGCCAATAAGTCAGTGATCTATTAGATACATAGTCATAACTTACATTTTCTTTAAGGGTTAATCCGTCAAGAATCTCATAAGAAGCCCATAAATTATTTAAACTTCTAAATACATTTGATTCATTTTTATCCTTTTGCAAATCTTCTATTGGGTGTGAACTAGGGAAATAAGCCTGAATAATTGGGTTTGACATATCATAGTTCCCTTCTTCATCATAAATTCGTATGTTAGGGGTAATCACATGGTTAAGCAAGAAGAAAGGATTGGCATAAGCTGTTCCTTCACTAACAACAGAAGACTTCTGTTTTGCTAGTGAAATATTTGCTCCCATTTGCCATTTATTATCTGCAGAACGGTGAGTTGCATTAATACGTCCGATAAATCCATCCATTTTAGAGTTGTTGGCTTTACCTTGGTCTTTTTTGTATGCTAAAGAAGCAAAGAATGAATTTCGTTCATCACCTCCTTGAGCAGAGAATTCGTAGTTTTGTGAGGAACCATGTTTGCGAAATAAAGCAGATTCCCAGTTTTCATTATAGTCAGGTGCATAAGTATCGGCTGCAGCCTGAGCGTAAGCCTTTGCCTGTTCTTCTGTGGCTGGAGTATAATTGCCGTCTGCATCAGGGATACCATAGAGTACAGCTTCGTTATAAGCTCCTTCATAGGTTAATTCTCGGCGTTGAGTACCATTTACATTTTCACGATTTTTCATAGCCCAATCAGAGAAACCCCAGTTTGCTTTAAAGTTAATACGAGTCTTTCCTGCTTTTCCTTTTTTTGTCGTAATTAGGATTACACCATTGGCTGCTCTCGATCCATACAACGAGGCTGCTGCTGCATCTTTTAACACTGTAATATTTTCAATGTCACTGGGGTTAATAGAGGACATGATGTTAAATGATTTGCTGTCTCCTGAAACAGCTGAAATAGCTACGTCTCCGGAAACAACAGGAACACCATCTACTACATATAAAGGTTCATTAGTTGCATTCATTGAACCTGTACCTCTTACGCGAATTTCTAATGCAGCGCCAGGTTGTCCACTGTTACTGTTTATTGTCAAGCCAGGAGTTGTACCAGCAAGAGCCTGCTCAAAAGATGTGACAGGAATATCCTTTAAAGCTTTCGCGCCATCCACAGAAGCGGCTGCTCCTGTAAATGATGACTTTTTAGCCGTACCATACGCAACAACCATTACTTCATCAAGTTGTTCAGCATCAGACTTCAGTACTACATTTACATTTGACTTAATCTTCACTTCCTGCGACTGCATTCCGATGAAAGAAATGACCAAAGTTCCGGCGGAACTATACACTTCATAATTTATTGATAACCAGATAATTGTATGAATAACTAGGCGCATCATACAGAAAAAGATTATAGCTAGATAATTTGTGAATGTGTCATTTAGAGTAATTTTCTACCTGATAAATACCTTGTTTTTTCAAGGCTCTTTTAATGGAATAAATTTAATCAAAGAGCAAATTCCATCTCCTATTATGCTTTTTTATATTCTCTAAATATATTCTTTTAAACTCTCTCATAAATTCTCTGTTTCATACTGCGAGATATGTATTTCACACTGTGAAATACATATCCCACACTGTGGTTTTTGTATCCCACAGTGTGAAACAGAGAATTCCTTTCAACGAAGGAAAGTATATTCAAGGAGAGTTTTATTTTATTTAAGGCCATACTGAAAAATTATTGTCGCTATAATTATTCTTATTTTATTATAAGGAACAACATGAAAATAATTCTTTGCCAATAATTTTGTTCACTTTCTTAGAACTTACATTTCTTCAAGTCTTTGATAATCGTTCCAGAGAAAATATCACTATATCCCTGAGTAGTTTTTACACTTTGATGCCCCAATAGCTTTTGGACTGTAGTTATTTGAGCCCCATTGTAAATTAAAAGAGTAGCATTAGTATGTCGGGCCGTATGAAATGAAAAGTGTTTTTCTATTTTAGCCAACATACCGATTTTCTTTAAATCCTTATTTACGGAGGAATTCGATTTTAGGTGAAAAAAATCATTTACATTCTGATGATATTCCTGCAATAACCGGAGAGCTTTTCCTTGAAAAAGAAGATATAATGGTATGCTGACTTCCGTATTAGTCTTTACAGTTCTAAATATAAGCCATTTTTCTCCTTTTATCGCAACAATGTTTTTTTCATTAAGAAGTACAAAGTCTGAATACCGGACTCCTGTGTAACAACAAAATAAAAAAGCCTTTAAACTGTGCATTAGCGATTTTGAACACAATGAAAGTTCCAGTTTCTCCAATTTTCTGATTTCTTCAGGAAGCAGAAAACTATGTTTGCTCTGAGTCGTTTTTATCTGGTATTTTCTGAACGGATAATTTTCCGGCTGAATGTATCCTCTTTTAATAGCCTCGTTAACAAAAGTCCTTAATTGCCTCATGTGCTTGGCAATTGTATTTGTCTCGTACATTTTTTGTCGCATGAAATCTTCAAATTCAAGAAGAAATGAATAAGTTATATCTTCAAATTCAATAGAAGAGCGAAAGTTATTAAGCAAATCCAGTGTCGTTAAAAGGTTCTTTTTAGTAGCATCCTTGCGCAATGAATGTTCTACCCAGTTTCTACCAAAGGACAAAAATGTCATTCTTTCAGTATCATTTTGACGGCTTATAGCTTTAAAAGCAGACAAGTTAATATGAACACCACGTTTCCAGGATTTTAATTCCTCCCATTGCAATTGCAAAATAAATTCTTCCAGCATTCTATTCAGTTCCTCAGAGTGTGGATGTTGAATGATTCTGCTATGACGATTGTCCCATTGTTGCGGATTGACATATATTCCTGTCGAAATGTAAACCTTTTTGCGATTTCTATAAGCTTCTACCTGAATAAGGGCATTACCTGATTTGTTTAACTTCTTTTTACGATTGTAGACCAATCTGAAATAAATCTTGTTCATACTATATTGTTTTTAAGAAAATATGCAGATAATATGCAGCAAGAAGAAGTTTATTACCTATATAGTACCTATTTTAACCAAATTAAAAGTAACAAGTATCTGGCGAAAAAGGATTCATATTTTGGCATTACAACAAAGACTATGCATAAGAAATGCACATCATTTACTTTATAAAAACATACTTTTGCATGAAAGTGGCAGGTATAAGTGTTAAAGCAAGCTTTTGGGGGAATTTTATTGAAAATGGTATAAATATTTAAAAAGATATTACTACTTTTGCGTCCTGTTAGAGTGAATGAATTTTATTAATGTAAAGTTAAACTTTAAGAGAGATTTTTATGAAAAGAAAATTGATGCTGTTAATGGCCTGCCTGATGATAGGTATAGGTCTGGTAAACGCTCAAGTCAAGAAAGTGACAGGGCATGTCACATCTGACGAAGACGGTTTACCTGTAGTGGGCGCATCAGTATTGGTAAAAGGTACTACAGTAGGTACTGTTACCGACATTGATGGTAATTTTACGTTGACTAACGTGCCAAGTTCCGCCGGAACTTTGGTCATTTCTTTCATCGGAATGCAATCGCAGGAAGTGAAGATTAAGCCAAATGTAAATGTTGTGTTATATGCTGATTCTCATGCATTAGAGGAAGTTGTTGTAGTAGCTTATGGTACTGCAAGTAAACAGTCATTAACAGGTGCTGTAGCCTCGCTCGATGCAAAAGAAATGGAATTGCGTCTAGTTACTCAAGCGACTAATGCTTTGGAAGGTGCAGCTCCGGGTATTCAGGTTAATAACTCTTATGGTGAACCAGGAAGTGATAAAACCAGTATTCGTATTCGTGGTTTTGGCTCTATAAATGGTTCTAATGAGCCTCTGATTGTTGTTGATGGAAGCCCGTACAGTGGCAATTTGAACGACATCAATCCGCAAGATATTGAGTCAATGTCTGTTTTGAAAGATGCTTCTTCAGCTGCTCTTTATGGTAATAAGGCTGCAAATGGTGTTGTGCTTATTACAACAAAGAAAGGAAAAAGTAATAAGCTGAACCTGCGCATGAATGTAAAACAAGGTGTGTACACTCGTGCTATTCCTCAGTATGACAAGCTGGGAGCTAAAGACTGGATGGAAACAATGTTACAGGGCTGGAGCAGTTTTTATCAGAAAGATGCTGGGCTTGCTCCTGCTGATGCTTTGGTTGCTGCTGCCAGCACTTTGAACTCTAGTGTGGTTAGAACGAAAATTTTTGATAAGAATGGTGCTGACATGTTTGATGCCAATGGTAAGTTGGTTGCCAATATTCTTCCAGGATACTCTGATTTGGATTGGACAGATGCATTGCAGCGTACTGGTTATCGTCAAGAATATGGTGTGAGTGCAGATGCAGCAGGTGAAAAATATGATGTGTTTGCATCTTTTGGTTACTTGAATGAAAAAGGATATATCATAGCATCCGACTTTGACCGTTTGACTGCTCGTTTAAATGCAAACTTCAGACCTACCAAATGGCTTACTACTGGAGTCACATTGAGTGGGACTTCTTCTGTGTCTAATTTCCAGGGACAAGCTTCAAGTTCATATTATGCAAATCCATTTTATACAGGAGATATGATGGCTCCCGTATATCCATATTATGAACATAATGAAGATGGAAGCGTCGTGACAGATGAAAATGGCGCTCCTGTTTATGATATCAATAACTATGATTATTTAGTGGACGTAATATTCTTTACGAACTTCAGAATAATATAAACCGTAAGAATCGTAATACACTTAACGGTCAGGTATATGGTACTGTAAAATTCCTCAAAGACTTTTCTGCTACAGTAAGAGGAAACTTGTTTACTTATAATGAAAAGAGTAAACAGTTTGATAACCCGAACTGTGGTGATGGTGCTGCTAACGGTGGGCGTATGGCTGTTGAGAACACTCGTTTGTTTGAATATAGATTTGCTCAGGAATTATATTGGGCACATGATTTTGACCGTCACCATGTAGACGTGTTGTTAGGTCATGAATCATTTAAGAACCAGGTTAACTGGGATTACATGATGAAAGAACAAATGAAAGTTTCTGGTAATACTGAGATGGCCAATTTTGCAAAGATGACATCAATGGATGGCTATGAAAATGTGTATACAACAGAAAGTTATTTGTCACGTATCCGTTATAATTATGCACAAAAGTATTTCTTTGACGCGTCATTCCGTAGAGATGGTTCTTCTCGTTTCTCTAGTCCATGGGGTAATTTCTGGTCTGTAGGTGCCAGCTGGATGATATCAGATGAGAAATTTATGAAGAATATAGACTGGGTTAACAGTTTGAAATTACGTGCTTCTTATGGTGAAGTTGGAAACGACGCTGGAGTTAACCATTATGCATATAAAGAACTGTATTATTCTGATGTAAATGCAGGAATTGGAGCATTCTATAAGATGCAGATACCTAATGCAAATTTAAAATGGGAAACTTCAGGTTCATTCGATATCGCGTTGGAAGGTCGCTTGTTTGATCGTTTCAATTTCTCTGTTGACTTCTTTAACAAGACTTCAAAAGATTTGCTGTTTACCGTCTATAATCCGCTGTCAGCTGGAGCAACAGACTGGTATGCCAGCTCTTCACCGACAGGTATGTCGCAATATTTTGCTAATATCGGAAATGTACGTAATACAGGACTTGAAGTAGCAATGGATGTGGATGCTATTCGTACTAAAGACTGGAAATGGAATATTGGTTTAAATCTGACCACTATTCATAATGAAATCACTAAACTTCCAGAAGGAAAGGATATCTTGAATGGTGTACAGAATTATTCTGAAGGACATAGTGTATATGAGTTCTATACTTATACTTATGCCGGTGTAGACCAAATGAATGGACGTGCATTATATAATGCAAATCCGGAATTGGGTGAAGCAACAGTGAATGCATTAAAGTCAAGAGGTGAGTATATTACAATTAATGATAAAAATTATGTGTACAATACTTCATATGCAGCCCGCGAATGGCAAGGTTCTGCTCTACCTGATTTGTATGGAAGTATTAACACTTCATTGAGCTGGAAAGACTTGACCTTATCTGTATTGTGTACATATTCACTCGGAGGAAAAGTATACGATACCAACTATTCTTCATTGATGTATACAACTTCTAATGGAGCGAGTGCTTTGCATAAAGATGTAATGAAAGGCTGGACACAAGTACCAGAAGGAATGACAGAAGATTCTCCTAATCGATTGGATCCGAATGGAACTCCTCAGTTTGACCTTTCTTCTTTAGCTTCCACATCTTATGGACTCAGTTCAAGATGGCTGACCAGTGCTTCTTACTTTACGATCAAAAACATTAACTTGAGCTACAATTTGCCTCGCAATTTTGTACATAAGTTAGGTTTGGGAGGAATAAGTGTTTATGGAACAATCGAAAATGCCGCTATCTTTACTTCACGTAAAGGTTTGAACCCACAGTATAGTTTCAATGGAATGCAAGATAATACATTTGTGGGAGCACGAGTTTATACATTAGGTCTTAACTTGAATTTTTAAACAAACTATTTTATGAAACATATTACTACATATATATTGGCTATGGGAATAGGACTGGCCGGACTGACTTCTTGTTCAGACAGTTGGCTGGAAACCAATTCTACCCAGGCTACTGAGGGAAATACTCTTTTTGCTACAACGTCTAATGCGCGTTTGGCAATCAATGGACTTTGTCGTACCATGGTTCAGCAGCATAGTTATTATGGACAAAGTTTTAACGGAGAAGGTACAATGAAATTGCTTTACGGAGAATATCCGGGCGAAACATTTTTCTTTCCGTACATGGCTCCAGGGTGGTCTCCTCTGATGAACGGTGAGTCTACAATTACACAGAGCAATTCCAGTGTCTACGATTCTTATCCATGGTATTATTATTATATGTTGGTGAGTGGAGCTAATGCGGTAATTGGAAGAATTGATGCTGCAGAGGGTACACAAGAAGAAAAAGACTTCTTGAAGGCTGAAGCTTTAACTTTCCGTGCTTATTCATTTATGCGTCTGGTGGAAATTTATTGTGATCCATGGCATCTAAGCAATAATGGAGCTAACAGTGGAATTGTATTGCGTTTGAAAGAAGTTGTAAACGCAGGAGAGGAAACAGACATGCCCTTGTCTACAATGGCTCAAACTTATGAACAGATTTATAAAGATTTGGATGAAGCGATTCGTCTGTATCAGAGTTCTGGATTGTCTCGCAATGAAGTGTACAGTGATGCATCATCTACTGTAAGTTATCCGGATGAAACCGTTGCTCATAGTATTTATGCTCGTGCTGCCTTGAATAAGCAAGATTATGATAAAGCTTTGTCAGAAGCTAAACTGGCTTTGGGAGATAGTTATATCTTGATGGATAATAATAACTATTATTCAGGTTTTGCTACACCAAATGATGAATGGGTTTGGGGAGTATATAATGATACTTCAGAAACTATTTGGTATTTTGGATGGCAGTTGTTCATGGCTTGCAATGGTTATTATGCACAGCAGGGTATAAACGTTTGTATCAATCGCTCATTTATTGAACAATTCCCGGATACAGACATTCGCAAAGGCTTGTTCTTGACTGAGAAAACATTCTTGGGTGAAGGTGAAAGTTTTAAGGATGTTGTTGATGTGGCAGATGGTAGGACAACAGGAGCCTTTGCTACATTGGAAACTTATAATCGGGCGAATGCATATGTGAAAGCAACTGTACCTAATGCAGTGGAGCAGAATTTTGCATATGCTAGTTTGAAATTCCAGGCAACAGGTCAGCCGGCAGTTGGCTGTCAGCCTATTATCCGTAATTCTGAGCTTCTTTTAATTCAGGCTGAAGCTGCATATTATAAGGATGCAACTGGAAAACAGTCTCAAGATGCACTTATTGCATTGAACAAGCTTTCAGGACGTGATGTAAATTATACTTGTACGAAAACAGGAAATGCGTTGTTGGAAGAAATCAAAAAGTATCGTGCCTTGGAATTGTGGGGTGAAGGATTTGACTGGTTTGATCATAAACGCTGGGGTGAGGAAATATCACGTCCTAGTGTTGCACAAAACGGTAACTTCAGTTCTTATGTGGCTGGTACATATGGCTTTAAAGATGGTGCATACGTATCTACATTCTGGAAATGGATTCTTCCGGGACGTGAAACTGATTACAACTCTGCTATAGATTACAAATAACCTGATTTTATAGTAGTTTTAAATAAAAAAGAGGAAGATGATTGTTTCTATCAAGAAGAGAATCATCTTCCTCTTTCGTCTTATTCACTTAAAAACTGGTCTTTTTATTAGAATGAACTTCTTAATAATACAAAATAAATGCAATTTTATTTTATTTGTATTCACTTTTTATACACTTGGAAAAGTGGAAGCAAGTTCCTAAAAACCATCTGTTTATCTCTTTTAATATCGTTTTGCTCCTTATAAATAAAATTTAGTGTAAAATTGCCCGCTGTTTTTATAAATTCTCTTTATTTTCTTACATTTGCGCCCCGTTTGTGATAAATGTATTAGACTAACTTAACTAAATTAAAAGAGAGATTTTATGAAACAAAGAATGACGTTGTTCATGGCCATTCTTCTGATAGGGATTGGTCTGTCAAACGCCCAAGTTTCTCAAGTGACCGGTTGTCGGAAGAAGACGGATTGCCGGTAGTGGGCGCATCGGTGTTGGTAAAAGGTACTACTGTAGGGACAGTGACTGACATTGATGGAAACTTTACAATTTCTGGTGTGCCGGCTTCGGCAAAAACTTTAGTAGTTTCCTTTATTGGTTTGCAGAGTCAGGAAGTTGCTGTGAAACCGGTGGTAAACGTAGTGTTGAAATCGGATGCGCAGGCTTTGGAAGAAGTGGTGGTTGTGGCGTATGGTACGCAGAGCGCACGTACGGTGACTGCTTCAGTAGCTTCAATCCGTAACGATGCTTTAAAGGACGTGCCTAATACAAGTTTGGACCAGATGATGCAGGGACGTGCCTCTGGTTTGAATGTAACGACTCCTTCTGGAGGAGTAGGTCAGGCTCCTGTGGTACATATCCGTGGTGTAAACTCTATTACTTCGGGTACTTCTCCTTTGTATGTAGTGGATGGAATGCCGATTCAGTCGGGTGATTTGGGTGGAGGATTGGGTAATGCCAATGCGTTGGCAGACATTAATCCGGCCGATATTCTTTCTATTGACGTGTTGAAGGATGCGGCAGCAGCAGCTTTGTATGGTTCACGTGCGGCAAACGGGGTCGTGCTGATTACTACCAAGCAGGGAAGCAGCGGAAAAGCAAAAGTAACTTATGATGCTTCTGTCGGTTTCTCTAACCGGACGAAGTTTATTGATATGATGAATGCACAGGAGTATGTAGACTTCAAGAATATGGCGGTTCGTAATGCATACGGAACAGATGTTGCAGCAGAACTGGCTGCTATGGATAGGACATTCATAGCTAATCCTGCTTATGGTGATAAGGCGTTTAACTTGATGCCGGGAGTAGACTCTAATTGGGCAGACGCTATTTTTCAGAATGGGTTTACACAAGACCAGACTGTAGCTGTAAGTGGTGGAACGGAAAAAGTGAAATATTATATGTCGGCTAATTACAATACGCAGAAAGGTATTGTAGTGGGCGATAACTATAAACGTCTGGGTGGTAAGGCTAACATTGTGGCTAACGTGACAGACTGGCTGAAGATTGGTATGAACTCGAGCGTGAACGTAAGTTCTACATCGCAGGTAGATGCGGCACGTAACGGTTCAAGCTTTGCAGTAGGTGGTTTCCCGCGTATGGCGCTGGCTAACTCTCCGAATATGCCTATCTATGATGAAAATGGAAAAGGTTATTATGATCATTCGTTAGGTGTGTTAGGTTATGGACCTAATGCGATAATGAATACATTCTCGAATCCGGTGGCATTGGTGGAGTTGGGTAATAAGACCAATGTGGATGTAAACCGTATTTTGAGCAGCTTCTTTGCAGAAGTTACTCCTGTGAAAGGTCTTACATTGAAAACCCAGTATAATATTGATGATGCACGTATCGAAAACTCTCGCTTCTGGTCACCTAATCATGGAGATGGAGTAAATAAAGGTGGATATGCGTTCAATGCGGCAGTACATAGCAGTATCTGGACCTGGACGAATACGGCTACGTATGATTTTACGGCTAATCGTCATCATTTCAACTTCCTGGTGGGTATGGAAGCTACTGAAAGCAGCTACAATGAATGGGATGCTTCTCGTACAGAATTGCAGGATGATAAGTTTACGAACTTCCAGGGAACTTTTGCCAATGCAACAGCTTCGGGCAGTATTTCCAAGAGCTCTATGGTTTCGTATTTTGGACGTATCAACTATGACTTTGCATCGAAATACATGTTCTCTATCAATTTCCGTCGTGATGGCCTTTCTGCATTGAGCAAGGATAACCGCTGGGGTAACTTCGGAGGTGTTTCGGCTGCATGGCGTGTGTCGGAAGAAGCTTTCTTTGAACCGCTCAAGCATGTGATTGAAGACTTTAAGATTAAGGGTAGCTATGGTGTAGTGGGTAATACGAATATTGATGATTACGCTTCACGCTCGTACTATTCTCCTTATTATTATGGTTCTCAGGGAAGTTATCGTCTGAGCAAGATTGCTGACCCGAATTTGAAATGGGAATCTTCAGAAAAGTATGACGTAGGTTTCAGTGCACGTGTACTTGATCGTTTTGATATTGATTTTGACTATTTCTATACGAAATCTTCAGACTTGATTTTGGATGTGCCACAGGCTCCTTCGAAAGGTCTTCCTGGAAATATCCTGACAACCAATGCCGGAAAGATGACGAACTCAGGTATAGAGTTGACGATTTCTGCGGATATTTTGCGTGACGGTGCATTCAAATGGAATACAAGTTTTAATATTACGACTACTCGTAATAAGGTTGTATCTCTGGCTAACGGTTTGGATAATATTATCAAAGGTGATGCCAGTGGATTGGAAATTACAAATATCACAGTACCTGGCAAGTCTATCGGTCAGTTGTATCTGACACCGACAGGTGGAGTAGATCCGGAAACCGGGTTCCGTGTGTTCTATGGAGAGAATGGAGAACGTGTGCTGTATAATCATGCCTCAGAGGCAAAATGGATTCTTGAAGATGGAACACCTTATGAGGGTAGTCTGAAACCGGTAATTTGTGGCAATACGTTGCCTACTTGGTACGGTGGATGGAGCAATAATTTCTCTTACAAGAATTTTGACTTGTCTTTGTTCTTCCAGTTCTCAGGTGGAAACTATATCTATAATGGTACAAAGGCTACGGTAAGCGATATGCGTTATTGGAATAACTCGAAGGAAGTGCTTCAGAATTACTGGATGCCGGAGAGAAAGAATGCCATGTTCCCGAAACCAGTGTATGGCGATAACTATTCTAATGGTTCAGCCATGCCTATCAGCGAGTGGGTGGAAAAGGTGATTACTTGCGTTTGAAGAATATCTCACTGGGTTATACTTTCAATACGAAGAACTGGGCGAGCGCCATCGGTATCAGCAAGTTGCGTGTATATGCACAGGTGCAGAACTTGTTCGTAATTACGGGGTATTCTGGTATGGATCCAGAGGTAATGTCGAATACGACTAATGCTACTCTGGCTCCGGGTACGGATAAAAATACCTTGCCACAGGCACGTACATACACATTTGGTGTGAACTTGGCGTTTTAATTGTTGAATTTTAAAAGCAGATTCGAATGAAAAAATATATTGTATATGCTATATTGATGGCTGGAACTACGTTGAGTAGTTGCAGCAGCAGTTTCTTGGATCAGGAACCACCTTTGTACATTGAGCCGGGAGATATTTATAATGATGCAAATCGTTTGGAAGCAGCTGTATTAGGCTTGTACGGTTCGATAAAAAATGATGCGTCGGATTCTTTCATGGGAGGAAAAACCTATCTGGTGTTTGATAACCGTGGAGAAGATATTGTAAATTCTGACCCGAACTTGATTACGCTGGCCAATACTTATAAGTTTAATGTGGGCAAAACAGATGCAGAAAATACGGTGACCTGGAGCATGGCATACGCCGCCATTAACCGTGTCAATATTTTCTTGGATGAATTGGAAGGCGCTAAAGCTGTTGCTGGAGGAAAATATGAGCAGTACAAAGCAGAAGCAAAGTTTGTGCGTGCATTTGCTTATTACTATTTGAATAATCTGTATGCTACGCCCTACGTAATTAATCCGGATGCGAAATCAGTGCCTTTACGTTTGACTCCGGAAAAGAACGGTGAGCACAATGCGTTGAAACGTGCTACAGTGAAGGAGGTTTACGAACAAATTCTTTCGGATTTGGAGAATATCAGTGCGTTGCCGGTAAAAGCAAAAGCAGATGAACCGACTGTAACTCGTGCTACACAGGCGGCTGCCAATATGTTGAAGATGCGCGTGTATATGTCCATGAATAACTGGACAGAGGCGGTAAAAGCAGGTAAGCTGGTGACAGGCTACGAACTGACTCCGAAGTTTGGAGATATGTTCAAGGCTCCTTATTATACGGATGAAACCATATTCTCTTTGCCAATGAAGGAAACAAACCGCCCGAATACCCAGCAAGGATTGGCAGAATATTATTACGCTAAGAATACAATTCTGTGGGTAGACGTGGAAAACGGTATCATGGGCAAGCCGAATTACAATTCAGCTGATGATGCTCGTGTACAGATGAAAAATGAAAAGAATCAGCTGCTGAAGTTTACGGATGCTGCACAGAAACTGGATTGGGCACCGATTTTCCGTTATGCGGAAACATTGTTGAACTTGGCCGAATGTTATGTAAATTTGGGTGGAACTGAAAATGAAAAGCTTGCCAGAGAATGTTTGAAACAGGTGAGATTCCGTTCATTACCGGAGACAAGCAATCAGCTGGATATTGATCATTTGTCTGGTGAGGATTTGAAGATGGCGGTTTATAACGAACGTCGTCTGGAGTTTATCGGTGAGGCGATGCGAGGCATTGATGTGTTGCGTCGTGGGGCAAACTTTGAACGGAAAACACAGATTACTCCGCAAAGTAGCGGATATGTCTGGCCGATTCCACAAAGCGAAGAATTGATGAATCCGGATTTGAATAAATAAGAAAGAAATAAAAGAGCGTATCTGTAAAGAGATGCGCTCTTTTTGCTTATATTTGTGCCGTATAGAAATTAGATTTACACTGAATGAAAGAATTTGTAATATCAGAAGCACAGACTGAAAAAGCTGTGCTGGTGGGTTTGATAACCCAGACTCAGAATGAACGTAAGACCAATGAATATTTGGATGAGCTGGCTTTCCTCGCTGAGACGGCTGGGGCAGAGGTAGTAAAACGTTTTACACAGAAACTGGATACGCCGAACTCGGTGACTTATGTAGGTAAAGGTAAGTTGCAAGAGGTGAAAGAATACCTGGAGTTGCAGAATGAGAGCGAGGAGACGGAAATCGGGATGGTGATTTTCGATGATGAACTTTCGGCCAAGCAAATCCGTAACATTGAGAATGAACTGAAAGTGAAGATTCTGGATCGTACTTCACTGATTCTGGACATTTTTGCGATGCGTGCGCAGACAGCCAATGCCAAGACGCAGGTGGAACTGGCACAGTATAAGTACATGCTTCCGCGTTTGCAGCGTTTGTGGACGCACTTGGAACGTCAGGGTGGTGGTTCCGGTGCCGGAGGTGGTAAAGGTTCTGTAGGTTTGCGTGGCCCGGGTGAAACTCAGTTGGAAATGGACCGCCGTATCATCTTGAACCGTATGGCTTTGCTGAAGCAGCGTTTGGCTGAAATTGATACGCAGAAGTCTACTCAGCGCAAGAACCGTGGACGCATGATTCGTGTGGCCTTGGTGGGATATACCAACGTGGGTAAATCGACCTTGATGAACCTGCTGGCCAAGAGTGAGGTCTTTGCGGAAAACAAATTGTTTGCTACGCTCGATACTACCGTACGTAAAGTCATTATCGAAAATTTACCTTTCTTGCTTTCGGATACGGTAGGGTTTATCCGGAAATTACCGACTGACTTGGTCGATTCGTTTAAGTCTACGCTGGACGAGGTGCGTGAGGCGGATTTGCTGGTACACGTAGTTGATATTTCACATCCCGATTTTGAAGAGCAGATTCAGGTGGTAGAGAAAACAATTGCTGATTTGGGCGCGGGTGGAAAGCCTAGCATGATTGTATTTAATAAGGTAGATGCCTATACGTATGTAGAAAAGGCAGAAGATGACCTGACTCCGAAGACGAAAGAAAATATCACGCTGGAGGAACTGATGCATACTTGGATGGCGAAACTGAATGATAATTGTATCTTCATTTCCGCACGTGAAAAGACTAATATTGATCAGTTCCGTGATTTATTATATAAAAAGGTAAAGGAACTGCATGTGCAGAAGTATCCTTACAATGATTTTTTATATCAGACATACGACGAAGAATAACGACAAAAATATGACACAACACTATCGTTTACTGACAAGAGAAGAAATCGCACGACTGGAGGCGCAACATTGTATTGCTTCCGACTGGAGTGGAGTTGAAGTAGCTGATAATTTTCGTACAGATTATATTCATCACGCCCGTTTCTCAGGAAAAGTGCGGCTGGGCGTCTTTGAAAAGGAGTTTACCTTGGCTGGTGGAATGACTAAGCATTCTGGTGTGTATTATGCTACTTTACACAATGTAACGGTGGGTGACAATTGTTACATTGAGAATGTAAAGAATTATATAGCTAACTATGAGATAGGGCATGATACGTTTATCGAGAATGTAGACATTATTTTGGTAGATTGCCATAGCCGTTTTGGAAATGGAGTGGAAGTTTCAGTTCTGAATGAAACCGGTGGACGTGAGGTTATTATTCATGACCGTCTTTCTGCTCATCAGGCTTATATTATGGCACTTTACCGCCATCGCCCGGTACTGATTGAGAAAATGCGGAAGATTATTGAGTCTTATGCAGAGTCACATGCGTCAGATACAGGTACTATCGGGAGTCATGTAATGATAGTGAATGCCGGTTACATCAAGAATGTACGGATTGGGGATTATTGCCAGATTGAAGGAACCGGTCGTTTGAAGAATGGAAGCATCAATAGTAATGAGCATGCACCGGTGCATATTGGGTACGGAGTGATTTGTGATGATTTTATCATCTCAAGTGGCTCACACGTAGAAGATGGCACGATGCTTACACGTTGTTTCGTGGGGCAGGCTTGTCATTTGGGGCATACCTATTCGGCTTCTGATTCATTGTTCTTCAGTAATTGTCAGGAGGAAAATGGAGAGGCTTGTGCTATTTTTGCCGGACCCTTTACCGTAACGCACCATAAGTCTACGTTGCTCATTGCCGGCATGTTTTCGTTCATGAATGCAGGCTCAGGTTCTAACCAGAGTAACCACATGTATAAGTTAGGGCCGATTCATCAGGGGGCATTGGAACGAGGTGCTAAGACCACTTCTGATTCTTATATCTTGTGGCCAGCCCGTATTGGTGCCTTCTCGCTGGTGATGGGACGTCATGTCACTCATCCGGATACTTCGAATTTGCCTTTTTCTTATTTGATAGAGGAAAAGAATACGACTTATCTGGTGCCGGGTGTCAATTTGCGGAGTGTAGGTACAATTCGTGATGCGCAGAAGTGGCCTAAACGTGACCAGCGGAAAGATCCGAGTCGTTTGGACCAGATTAATTATAACTTGTTGAGTCCGTACACCATTCAGAAGATGATGGCTGGTCGACAGATTTTGAAAGAGCTGGCTCGTGTGTCGGGGGAAACTTCCGAGATTTACTCTTATCAAAGTGCGAAGATTAAGAATTCGGCGCTGAACAAGGGAATCAAGTTTTATGAGACTGCCATCCATAAATTCTTAGGAAATTCTGTCATTAAGCGTTTGGAAGCCATTCGTTTTGCTTCTGATGAAGAAATCCGTACTCGTCTGATTCCAGATACGCCGATTGGAACTGGAGAATGGGTGGATATTTCCGGACTGATTGCCCCAAAGAGTGAGATAGAACGCCTGATGGAAGATATTGAGTGCGACCGTTTGAACAGTGTGGATGAGATACACGACCGTTTTGCGGAAATGCACGCCAATTATTATACGTATGAATGGACGTGGGCGTATGAAAAGATGCTTGATTTCTATGGCTTGCAGGCTGATAAGATTACAGCGGCAGACATCGTAGCTATCGTACGTCAGTGGCAGGAAGCCGTAGTGGGACTGGATAAAATGGTGTATGAAGATGCCAAGAAGGAATTCTCGTTGACTTCCATGACCGGATTCGGGGCAGATGGAAGCAGTGAGGAAAAGGTGCGCGACTTTGAAGAAGTACGTGGCGTGTTCGAAAGCAATCCGTTTGTGACAGCGGTGCTGGAACATATAAAGGTAAAAACGGAGCTTGGAAACGAACTGATAGAACGTGTAAAGAATTTATTGTAAAATGGGAGGTACTGCGTATGGAAAGAATATGCAGATATATATGTTTGCTTTGCGTTTGCTTCATGGTTTTGCAGGTGCAGGCCAATAGAAGAAAGGTGATGGAATGTCCGGGTTTCGTCTTGTCGAATACGACGGAGATAGAATTCAAACGGATTATCCAGACCAGTGAACAGACTCAGGTCGATGCGGTGATGTATGGTAAGCCGGGAACTCCGGTTGTCATTTCTTCAAAAGCAGCATTGAAATGGGCTGATGGAGGGATGGCACAACTTCGTGAGGCGGAACGTATTTCCATTGATGGAGTGACTGAGCCGGAGGTAATCGAAGAGAATGGAACCTTGGAAATAACTCTTTCTTTTTCGCCGGTTCCTTCGGATGTGCATGAAGTGGACTTTATCGAGCCGGAGATGGGATGGAACATCTTTGGTATCCAGTTAAGTCGGGAAGAACCTTATGTGTATGTGCCTAATTATCTTACAACAGACAAGCCGGAGCGGAGTAATGAAATTCCAGAGCCTGGACTGGCAGTAGGAAAGGCTGTAGTAAACGGTTATATTTTAGGATATGATCCGAAAATGTCATTGTTCACGGAATTGGAATATGAAGACGGTCTTTTTCCTAAGGAATGGAAGCAAAGTATTAAAGTCCGTCAGGATGGCTCGTTTCATTTGGAAACTGAGTTGTTGCAGCCAACTTTGACAGCATTGCGGTTGAATGAAGCGGTTCTGAAACTGTTTCTTGTGCCCGACGAAGAGGTGACGGTGTATATCAATCTTCCTCGCCTGAGCATGTCTGCTTCCCGTTTGCTGGGTAAACGTTACGAGAAAAAACAGAAGGCTTGGTTTGACGGGGCCGCTGAGACTATTAACCGGGAGTTGGCCAGTTCCCCTTCTTCTGCTGCACTGAATGCCTATCGTGCCGTAGAAAAAGGCTTGATGGAGAGTCCGGAGGTCGCTTCCAAGTTGCAATCTGACTATGAACAGGTGATACCCATCTGTAGTCGGCTTACTGCTTCCTCTTCTATATCTTCAGATGACCGGAAGGTGCTGAAAACGGTGAATTTCCCAGAAATTCGTATGTATGTGGAAGCTGTGGCAGAAGCACTTCAGCAGAATGCCGAACGGATGGAGTCGGTAAAGGAAGCAGTGATTGCTTCGCTGGATGCGCAGGTAGAAGGAGCGGATATTCTTCCTAAGATTATTGCTCCTCATAAAGGGCGTGCCATTTTGATAGACTTCTGGGCTACGTGGTGTGGTCCTTGTAAAAAAAGTATGCAGTCTATGGTACCTCTGAAGAAAATCTGTCATCAAAAGACATCGTATATATTTATCTGACGGGACCTTCTTCCCCTGAAAATATCTGGAAATCAAATCTGTCCAAGATGACGGGAGTGCACTATCGGCTGACTGACTCACAATGGAAGTACTTGTGTACTTCTTATGGAGTAACTGGAATTCCTGCTTATCTAATTATCAGTCATGACGGAAAATTGCAGGGACGTTATGTGGGATTCCCCGGAGTAGATGTACTGCAAAAGGACCTGATTCGTGCAATAGAAGAGTAAGAAGAATTACAGATAACTTTTTGTAGGAATTAAGGAAAAATTTCAATAATACTTTGTAACTTTGTGTCCACTAATAACTCATAATTAATTTAATGTATTATGGCAACACCCGAATTCAAGTATCAGCCAATGTTTGAACATGGCAAGGATACAACTGAATACTATTTGCTTACAAAAGATTATGTATCTGTAAGCGAGTTTGAAGGAAAACCCATCCTGAAAATCGAAAAAGAAGGTTTGACTGCGATGGCCAATGCGGCTTTCCGCGATGTTTCTTTCATGTTGCGCCGCTCTCACAACGAACAGGTGGCAAAGATTCTGACTGACCCGGAAGCAAGCGACAACGACAAGTATGTAGCTTTGACTTTCCTGCGCAATGCAGAAGTTGCTGCCAAAGGCGTACTTCCTTTCTGTCAGGATACCGGTACAGCAATTATCCACGGTGAAAAAGGACAGCAGGTTTGGACTGGCTACTGTGATGAAGAAGCGCTTTCTCTGGGTGTGTACAAGACTTATACAGAAGAAAACCTTCGTTACTCTCAGAACGCTCCACTTACTATGTACGAAGAAGTGAATACTCGCTGCAACTTGCCGGCTCAGATTGACATTGAAGCTACTCAGGGCATGGAGTATGAATTCCTTTGCGTAACAAAGGGTGGTGGTTCTGCTAACAAGACTTACTTGTATCAGGAAACAAAAGCCATCTTGAATCCGGCTACACTGGTTCCGTTCCTGGTTGAAAAGATGAAGACTTTGGGAACTGCAGCCTGTCCTCCTTATCACATTGCATTTGTAATTGGTGGTACATCAGCTGAAAAGAACCTGTTGACTGTGAAATTGGCTTCTACTCGTTTCTACGATAACCTGCCGACTACTGGTAACGAATACGGACGCGCATTCCGCGATGTAGAACTGGAAAAACAGGTATTGGAAGAAGCGCACCGCATCGGTCTGGGTGCTCAGTTCGGTGGTAAATACTATGCACACGACGTACGTATCATCCGTTTGCCGCGTCACGGTGCTTCTTGTCCGGTAGGTTTGGGCGTATCTTGCTCTGCTGACCGTAACATCCGTTGTAAAATCAACAAAGACGGTATCTGGATTGAAAAACTGGATTCAAATCCGGGCGAACTGATTCCGGAAGAATTGCGTCAGGCTGGTGAAGGCAATGCAGTGAAGATTGACTTGAACCGTCCGATGCCGGAAATCCTGGCTGAACTGGATAAATATCCGGTAGCTACTCGTCTGTCTTTGAACGGTACTATCATCGTAGGTCGTGACATTGCACATGCCAAACTGAAAGAACGTCTGGATCGTGGTGAAGACCTGCCTCAGTATATCAAGGATCATCCTATTTATTATGCTGGTCCGGCTAAGACTCCGCAGGGTATGGCTTGTGGTTCTATGGGCCCGACTACTGCCGGTCGTATGGACCCGTATGTAGACTTGTTCCAGAGTCACGGTGGTTCTATGATTATGTTGGCTAAAGGTAACCGTAGCCAGGCTGTAACAGATGCCTGCAAGAAACACGGTGGTTTTTATTTGGGTTCTATCGGTGGTCCGGCTGCCATCTTGGCTCAGAACAATATCAAGAGCATTGAATGTGTAGAATATCCGGAACTGGGTATGGAAGCTATCTGGAAGATTGAAGTAGAAGACTTCCCGGCATTCATCCTGGTAGACAACAAGGGTAATGATTTCTTCAAACAAATCAAACCTCGTTGCACTGGCAACTGTAAGTAATTGACACATCTGATATGCTTCTTTCTGTAAGATGTGAGAGGCATAAGACCATACAAAGGATTTGCAAACCGTAGCCTGTAGATGGCCGGAGTTGCAAATCCTTTTTCTTTCACTCTGCGCTGGCAGGTTTGTTTCACCATAGTGGATTAACAATGAATATTCTGCGTTTTTGTAAAAATTGGACGTTGCCCATAGCCATGGCAATGGGAGTCATTCTGTATTTTGTGTATGTCAATATCCCTTTTCTTGCACCTACCAAGCCCTTTGTGGCTCATGCCATCGATATTGTACAGCCGGTATTGATTTTCCTGATGCTTTTTCTGACATTCTGTAAAATCAATGTACACGATTTGAAGTTGTGTGCCTGGCATTGGCGTTTGCTGCTGATTCAGGGAGCAAGTTTCTTGCTTTTGGGATTACTCCTGGTGATTTTCCCAGATTTCTCAGCCCGTATATTGGTGGAAGGAGCCATGATTTGCCTGATTTGTCCTACAGCAACAGCGGCTGCGGTGGTTACACGCAAGTTAGGAGGAGATGCAGCACATCTGACCACCTATACCATTTTAGTCAATTTGCTGGCAGCTATTTTGGTTCCGCTGGTACTTCCGTTGGTACACCCGCATCCGGAACTGAATTTTGGCAGTTCGTTTGCGCTGATTTTGGGAAAGGTGTTCCCTTTATTGCTTTGTCCGTTCCTGGCAGCCATTTTACTGCGGGCTTTGCTTCCGAAAGTACATGCCAAGTTAGGACAGTATCATGAACTTTCTTTTTATCTGTGGGCTGTGGCGTTGACGTTGGCCATTGGGGTAACGGTAAAGAGTATTGTACACAGTGACGTGTCTTTTTGGTACCAGGCCGGATTGGGAGGCATTTCTTTGGTCTGCTGTGCCCTACAGTTCTATTTCGGGAAAAAAGATAGGACGTCGTTACGGCGATTCCATTAGTTCCGGACAAGCCTTAGGACAGAAAAATACGGTATTTGCCATCTGGATGGGCTACACTTTCTTCACTCCTGTGACGGCCGTTGCGGCAGGATTCTACAGTGTGTGGCATAATGTAGTCAATTCCTACCAGTTGTATTTGCAGCGTAAATCGGAGGGAGAGTCCGATGCTTTGAAAAATTAACAGCTTGTCTGTCATTGCTGTGCTCGGAAAGTTGTAACTTTGCCGTCACTTTGTAATGTAGAAGAATAAATTCGCATGATTTCAATAGAAGGACTGAAAGTGGAGTTCGGAACTACTCCGCTATTTGAAGATGTATCGTTTGTTATCAACAAAAAAGACCGTATTGCACTGGTAGGAAAGAACGGTGCCGGAAAATCGACTATGCTGAAAATCCTGGCCGGATTGCAGCAGCCCACAGAGGGAGTGGTAGCCGTACAAAGAGGTATTACCATCGGTTATTTGCCGCAGGTCATGATTCTGAGCGATACACGTACGGTAATGGCTGAGGCCGAGATGGCCTTTGAGCATATTTTTGAGATGCAGGAAAAACTGGAGAAAATGAACCAGGAACTGGCCGACCGTACGGATTATGATTCTGAAAGCTACCATGAGCTGATAGAGCGGTTTACCCATGAGAACGAACGTTTCCTGATGATGGGAGGGACCAATTACCGTGCAGAGATAGAACGTACGCTTACAGGGTTAGGATTTAACCGCACAGACTTTGACCGTCCTACTTCTGAATTCAGCGGAGGATGGCGTATGCGTATTGAGTTAGCGAAACTTCTGTTGCGTCGTCCCGATGTGCTGTTGCTCGACGAGCCGACCAACCACCTGGACATTGAGAGTATCCAGTGGCTGGAGAATTTCCTGAAGATGAGTTCTGGTGCGGTAGTACTGGTAAGTCACGACCGGGCATTCATTAACAACGTGACCAACCGTACCATTGAAATTTCCTGCGGACGGATATACGATTACAAGGTAGCTTACGATGAGTTTGTCGTGCTACGTAAGGAACGCCGTGAACAGCAGTTGCGTGCTTACGAAAATCAGCAGAAAGAAATAAAAGACACGGAAGACTTTATCGAACGTTTCCGTTATAAGGCTACGAAGGCTGTACAGGTACAGAGCCGCATCAAGCACCTGGAGAAAATCGTGCCTATTGAAATAGATGAAGAAGATACTTCTACACTTCGCCTGAAGTTCCCTCCTTCCATGCGCTCCGGTAACTATCCGGTGATTTGTGAGAATGTGAAGAAAGCGTATGGCGACCATGTGGTCTTCCACGATGTGAACCTGACTATCCATCGGGGTGAAAAGGTAGCTTTTGTGGGTAAGAACGGTGAAGGTAAGTCTACGCTGGTGAAGTGTATCATGGACGAGATTCCCTATGAAGGAAAACTGACCATCGGACACAATGTACAGATTGGCTATTTTGCACAGAATCAGGCACAGCTGCTTGATGAAAACGTAACTGTCTTTGATACTATCGACCGTGTAGCAAAAGGAGACATTCGTCTGAAGATTAGAGACATCTTAGGTGCCTTCATGTTTGGAGGAGAAGCTTCCGAAAAGAAAGTAAAGGTGCTTTCAGGAGGTGAACGCAGTCGCTTGGCTATGATTAAGCTGCTGCTGGAGCCGGTGAACTTCCTGATTCTGGACGAGCCGACCAACCACCTCGATATGCGTTCGAAGGATGTACTGAAGGAAGCTGTGAAAGAGTTCGACGGTACGGTCATCGTAGTATCTCACGACCGTGAGTTCCTTGACGGACTGGTGACCAAGGTGTACGAATTTGGTGGCGGACTGGTGAAGGAACATATCGGCGGAATCTACGACTTCCTGCAAAAGAAGAAAATGGAGAATCTGAACGAACTTCAGTTGTCCCAATCTCCGCAGACTGCTTCGCTCAAGAAAGAAGAGCCGGTAGAGAGTGAAAGCAAACTTTCGTATGAAGCGCAGAAGGAGCTGAACAAGAAAATCCGCAAGCTGGAGAAGCAGGTGGCCGACTGCGAGGCAAAGATTGAGAAACTGGAAGAGCAGGTGGCACAACTGGAGGAACAGATGGCTACCCCTGAAGGTGCTTCCGATATGAAGCTGTACGAGCAGCACCAGCAACTGAAAAAGCTGATTGCGGAGGCAGAGGAGGAATGGACACTGCTGCTGTCGGAACTGGAAGAAATGAAATAAATAAGAGAGACTTGATTAAAATAATGCATTTATGAACAAGAAGAATTATGTAGCCGTAGCTACGTTGGCATTTGCTATGTTGACAAGCTGCGCCGGACAGAAGGAAGCGAAAAGCACTTCTGGCATTGATTTGGCAAACATGGATACTACCGTGTCTGCCGGTACGGACTTTTTCCGTTACGCATGTGGAGGATGGAACGATGCACATCCGTTGACTGCCGAATATTCTCGTTACGGCACGTTTGATGAACTGTTTGAAAACAGCCAGAAGCAGTTGCGCGAACTGATTGAAGGATTGGCTGCGCAGAAAAATAATCAGGCTGGTTCTGCCGCACAGAAAATCGGTGACTTGTATAACATGGCAATGGACAGCGTAACCCTGAACAAACAGGGTGCAGAACCGGTAAAAGCCATGCTCGATAAGATTGCCGGCATGAAAGACAAGAGTGAAATTGTGCCAATGATGACTGAAATGGCTCATATCGGTATCGGTACCTATTTCCGTAGTTATGTATATGCTGACCCGAAGAACAGCTCGCTCAACATTTTCCAGATGGGACAGGGTGGTATCAACCTGGGTGAAAAGGAATATTATTTGGATACTGACAGCATCACTCAGAATATTCGTGAACAGTATAAACTTTACATCGGCAAGTTGTTCCAGTTGGCTGGTTTCTCTGAAGCAGATGCACAGCAGAAAGTGGCTGATGTGATGGAAATCGAAACTGCCATTGCTAAAGTATCACGTAGTGCAACAGAACTTCGTGATCCGGAAGCTAACTATCACAAAATGTCTTTCGATGAGCTGAAAAAGACCATTTCCGGAATCGACTGGGATGCTTATATGAAAGGTTTGGGTATTCAGGTTCCGGCAGAACTGAACGTAGAACAGGTAGAACCGATTCAGGAAGTAGCTCGCCTGATGAATACACTTCCGTTGTCTAAACATGTATCTTATCTGGAATACAACCTGCTGGATGCAGCAGCTTCTTGTCTGAGCGATGACTTTGTAGCTGCCCGTTTCGATTTCTATGGCAAGGTATTGTCAGGTCGCCAGGTAAATCAGCCGCGCTGGAAACGTGCTGTAAACTCAGTGAACGGTATGCTGGGTGAGCTGGTAGGCGAGATGTATGTGGAAAAATACTTCCCGGCTGCAGCCAAAGAACGTATGGTGAAGTTGGTGAAGAACTTGCAGACTGCCTTGGGTGAACGTATTGATGCACAGGAATGGATGAGCGACAGCACCAAGATCAGAGCACACGAAAAATTGGCTGCTTTCCATGTAAAAGTGGGCTATCCGGACAAGTGGAAGGACTATTCAAAGCTGGAAGTCAAGAAAGATTCTTACTGGGCTAACGTATGCCGTGCTTCAGAATGGGGATTCAATGACATGTACAGCCGCATTGGTAAGCCGGTTGACAAGGATGAATGGCTGATGACTCCGCAGACAGTCAATGCCTACTATAATCCGTCAACTAACGAAATCTGTTTCCCTGCTGCTATTCTTCAGCCGCCGTTCTTCAACATGGAAGCTGATGATGCTGCCAACTATGGTGCCATCGGTGTGGTAATCGGTCACGAAATGACGCATGGATTCGACGACCAGGGCCGTCAGTTCGACAAAGACGGAAACCTGACCGACTGGTGGGCTCCGGGTGATGCTGACCGTTTCAAGGAACGTGCACAGGTAATGGTGGATTTCTTCAACAAGATTGAAGTATTGCCGGGCCTGCAGGCTAACGGTGAACTGACACTGGGCGAAAACCTGGCCGACCACGGAGGTTTGAACGTAGCTTATCTGGCTTTCCAGAATGCGACTAAGGATGCTCCGCTTGGCGTAGTAGACGGTTTCACTCCTGAACAGCGTTTCTTCCTGGCTTATGCTACTTTGTGGGCTGGTAACATCCGCGACGAACAGATTCGTGTGTACACTAAGTCAGACCCTCACTCATTGGGTAAATGGCGTGTAAACGGAGCGTTGCCTCACATTCAGGCTTGGTACGATGCCTTCCACATTACACCGTCTGATCCGTTGTATGTAGCTCCTGAAAACCGTGTGAACGTGTGGTAAACTACAGACGGTAATTCACAATCTCTATAAATGGGGGTATATGAACTGTTGCAAGGTTCATATACCCCTTTTTTTGTTTTTAAGATGGAGAGAATCCACGGGGTAGGTGGGTTATTCTTTCTTTTCTCCTGAAATATTCTTTCAAATGTGCTTGTCTATTCTCTGTTTCACATAGCGGGATTTGTATCCCACACTGTGAAATATATATCCCACACTGTGGTTTTTATATTTCACAGTGTGAAACAGAGAATTTGTCCTGGAGTTTGGAAGAATAGATAAGGTAAATTTGTGGTTTGCGAGGGAGGAATTCACGGTTTCCGGTGATGTATACCTTAAATGAAAAACTTTTCTTTGTAAAAGAAAACATTCAAAAATGGAAATTATGAAAAACAAGTTAAGTTGTAAGCATCCGATAAAGTACACATTGTAGATTCATAAAACAATAAACTCTTCTTATCAACGAATATAAAGTTGACAGGAAGAGTTTGCTATTCTATTGTATCTCTATTAGACTTCAATTGGATTTTCGTTGGATTTCTTCAACTTCCAGACATCCGGTAGCAGTTCCCGGATATCTTTGCCGGAATCTTTTTCCTGATAATATGGAAGCCTGGCAATGACATCATTCAGCCATTCTCTTGGATTGACTTCCTGTGCCTTGCAGGTGGCAAGCAATGAACAGATGACCGCTGTATTTTCCGCGGCCTCATGATTCCCACAGAAGAGGAAGTTCTTTCATTTTCAAGGCATGCTCCGCCAGACTTCTGTTTTCCTCCAGAGCCATCTCAGAATGACGTCTGATATGGGCCAGGCTGGCAATGAGGCACACTCCTTCAGTACCTTCAAATACATTGTAGGCACTGTAACCGTCACTCTGCAGATATCCCTTGAAGTCCTTCAGCAGTTTCCTTATAGTCTGTCCCGAACGGGAGCCGTCATCGTAATGGAAAATGACCAGCTTTTCCATGACCGCCCTGACCATCCACAGATACTCCTTGTCGGCCTTCCCCTTTCCCTTGCTGATTACCCTTACAGTGGTCTCGTCCGCCTGAACATACCTGCAGCCGATAACCAGCCGGACCAGCTCGTCATAAAGTGGTCTCAGCAGTTCCTGTATCTTCTGTTGCAGCGCATCCGTCTGTTCCAGCAGTTTCCCGTTGGATTCGACAAGGGAACGGTTAGTCTCCAGGAGATCGGCTATCTGCTCCTGCTGACTCCTGATTATCTGTTCCATTGTATTCTGCTGAATCATCCGTTTCTATCTCTTTATATGATGTAAAGATACTGATTTTTCGGCAGATACGCAACCGGATACATGAAAATACTTTCAATAGAAGCCATCCTTTCTACTGGCTTTCAACCTTTTCAGCCTCTCGTTCGGATTGTCACTGATTCCTTCCACCATCATGACCAGGTCGCGCCATTCCATCGGATAAGACCTGCTTCGGCTGTCGTAGGCCGGCAGCCGGAACGTGCCCTCTTCCAGACGTTTCACATACAATACCATGCCGCCGTCTTCAGCATGGAGGAGCTTCATGGTGCTCCTGCTTCTGTTTATGAAGATGAAGACATCGCTCAGACGGACGTCATGTCCCATCCGGTCGTGAACCACTCCGCACAGAGAATTGATCCCCTTGCGCATGTCCGTCTTTCCGGGACACAGGAAATAGCGCATGGTATCATTCAGACAGAACATGGCCGCATAATTTGTGTATCAATCCAAATGTCAGTTCAGGGTTTCCATGGCTGTCAAGGGGGATCCTGATTCCGGAAGGAAGTTCTATCGTTACGTCGCCACCCGCACCTGGCGGGAGATTGCCCCTGCGACGCAGATCCAATGGAATGAATGTATCATCAGGAAGCTTGTCCGGATGGCTGGTGTAAGTACGGCTCAGGCCGAATTTCTTCTTCCAATAATGGAAACAGGAGGAGGAATAGAACTCATTCTCACAGAAATCTTTTATGGTCAGGCCACTGGCCTGTTGTCTTTCATAAACAGACAGGAACTCTTCTTTACTCATTACTCGTTTCATGGTCTTTTTATTGGCAAAGTAACGGAAGAGTGGAGGGCTTTACAATGTGTATTTTATCGGATGCTTACCAAGCTCTGAATATTTACAAAAAATAAAGAAGCATTTAAAAAAGGACAACTAACTTAATAGCTGTCCTTTCTTCAATAAGTAATATGTGTGTTATTTCTTGGAATAATGGTATCTCATAGAGAATATGTAAACCTCTATTATATCATCATGCACGGAGTAAACAATTCTATGTTCTGCATTGATTCTTCTTGACCATTTTCCTGCCAGTTCATATTCAAGCGGTTCTGGTTTTCCTATTCCTGTGTATGGGTGTGCGGCAATATCTTCCAATAAAGTTTTGATTTTATTCAATATTGCTTTGTTCCCACTTTGGGTAAAGTATAGGTATTCTTTTCGTGCCTGTTCTGATAATGTTATTCTGTACATGCTACACGTTTTAAGAAGTCTTCTATGCTTTCACCTTCATTTTGGGATATAGAATTACCGTTCTTAATATCCTCTTCACCTTTATGTATTGCTTCCATTGTATCGGGTGACGACATGATGTACTCCGTTTCCTTTAGAGAGTTATATTCATCCAGAGAAATCATTACTACTCCTTTGCCATTCCCACGATTAACAACTACGGTATCATAATCGTCAATGACCGCATCAATGTAGCTTTTCAAATTGGCTCTTAAATCTGTGTAATTAGCTGTTCTCATAAATCCTCCTTTGTTATAATACAAAGGTATGTACTTATTTGCGTACTTGCAAATATAGGTGGTTAATTATTTGATATTTAAGAAATATGTTACCTATAAAGAACGCTCTTTCTTGCAATTGTGTGTAAAGTATTGTATGAGTTTAGGCAAGCATAATGTCAACAACCATAGTTAGATTAAAACAAAAAAGCATCGACAATCATCAGATTATCAATGCTTTTTACCAGTCGGGGTGACTGGATTCGAACCAGCGACCACACGCCCCCCAGACGCGTACTCTATAGCGTAATAATCTTTGATTATCAGCACCGTATATTTCTCTTTAACTATTGGTTGACTTTATGGTTGACTTTGCAGCCAAAAACCAAGAATGAATTAATAATAAAGTTAATAATCTCTTTGTGACTAAAACCACATTACAAATATAATAATTTCACTTCTTAAAGACAACGGGATTGCGATATTTGTTGCTTCGTATATATATCTTTTTTTATGATTGTGCCTACTACAACATTTTAGTGAGTGGGGTTATATATGAAAGTTTCTCTTAAAAATGTAGTAGCTCCATAAAAGAAAAAAACAGCATAAGGGCTTTTTGCCTCAAATGCTGTTTTATTAAAATTTAGTTTGCTGATGAAACTCTTTTATAAGTATTTATTTCTTGTGAATCAATTTCACCATCATAATATTCGGTTATTTCAAACACCAATTTTTCTGCATCTAATTGAATAATTTTAGTGGTACAACCATTATAAAGACTATAATCCCACTTGAAAACGTTGTTCTCAAAAGACCAATTAAATGGATATTCACTGCCGTACTGAGATTCCATTCGTCCTGTTCCGTCTGCTTTGAAAATTAAATCTTCTCCATCATCCGCTTCATCCCATGTGTCTTTAAAACCATCACTATCAAATTCCCATCCTTTAGTCCAAGTTAAAGTCCATCTTCCAATTAAATCCTGTGAAGTTCCAACATTTGGTTCATCTTCATCATCGCTACATGCTGTAAAGTTTACAGCTAACATGACCATTAACAAGGTCATTCCTAAGAATCTTAATGTTTTCATTTTTGATAAGTTTTAGATGTTGTGTATTCAATTCCATTATATGTATAAGTCCACTTGACCGTTGGAGAGTAAATGGCAGGTAAACCTGTCGCTCCCTCCAAGTGGCTTTGCTTGGGATTTATAATCTGATTGTCGTAATGCTTTTCAAATATGGTTCTTTCTCCACTAAAGATTTCTATCTTAGTAAGTACGATTGGATATGCACTGTTGTTGGTTATTGTACAATCAAGCACTCCCCAAAACTGTCCCATTGAATTATTACCGTTAGCGACTACTTTTGTTTCAATATAAGCACTAATATCCTGCTTCATCTTCACAGTAATAGTAGCTGATGCTGTAAAGTTACCTTCCTCTGTGGTTGCAGTGATTGTAGTTTCTCCTATTGACTTAGCTGTTACCAATCCTTTCTGATTAACGGTTGCTACTTCTTCATTAGAGCTACTCCATATTATATTTGTATTGGTTACATTAGCTGGCTCAATGGTAGCTATCAGTTGGAGCGTATCAATAATATCCAACTCTTTAGAAGTTTCATTCAATGTAATGCCTGTGATGTTATTGATGATTTTACCGTTATCTATATCAATCTTGAAAGTAAACTCATTCTTACTTCCATCGTAAAACATTACCTCGCATTTATATTGCCAAACATTAGTGCTGTTGTCCAATATAGTATAACTAATCTTAGCGTCGGAAGCTGTTTCAAAAGGTGGTTCAATATAGGTACTCCAAACTGTCTTAGAATCCTTATAGCTGTACTTGCTTATATGTCTGCCTTTACATTCTATTCCTTCTTCATAAGAGATAAGTAAGGCATCTATCTTTCCATTTTCAAATCGTGGAGCTTCCTTAGCTTCATAGATGATTTCACCCTCATTGGAATAGCAACACTTTCCAATAAAGACAGATTCAGCGTACCAATCATTAGCTACAACATTCTTTTGATAATCAGACTGTAATTCTGTACGCTTTGACTGTCCATTGAAAGTAAAGATTGTTTGGTTATAGCCATTCAGTTTCAATGTAACAATATCTCCTGTACTTGTTTTTTTGTAGAATGCTGGTAGAATATAATTGAGTTTGACTGTTTCATATTCTCCATATCCTTTGTAAACATTCAATATGGTATCGGTTTCTTCTATGTCAGTCCATTCTGATTTAAGCTGCTTAGTGGTTGCATCATATTCACTAAACCACAGATGTTTGTCCTTTACTCCTGAGAATAAGACAGAGTTTCCTCCTTGCTGACCGAACCTGCATTTTATATCTGCATAATCCTTTATGTATTCGGCAAACAATTTGTCCGTCTTGTCAAAAAGGTTATCTGTATCAATACTGGTTGTTGGTGAGGAATCTAATTCATCTTCTCCACAGGAACTAACTCCCATGCTCAATGTAACCAATAACGAGGTTACTAATAATCTGTATGTTTTCATTGCTATAAAAAGTCATGCGCCCACCTGTTCCCTATGGATAAGCAATAAAAAATAAGGTGTGGGAACTATATTTGTCTTATCCTACATTCAGGTCTTCGCATTACCTTTGGAATGGATAAAACAATAGCCCCACACCAAGAGGTATATAGAAACCTTACAGACATAAGGTAAATATATATCCAATGTGGGTGCTATTGCTATCATCTTCATTCCAATATCAAAGTTGCGAAGTTTGAATGTAGAAGATAATTTCAATAACACCTTTCGTTAAATATGTCCTTCCAACTCCCTATCTCATTAGTTCATTGGAATTGGTGCAAAGATAATGAAAGGTTTTAAAATGTCGGGAACGAAGTCAGGACAAATAGTAAACATCCTGCTTTTAAACACGTTCCTAACAGGATAAGTCATTCATAAATCTAAAAAATTGCACTTTAGATATGTCTGAAATTAGTATTCATTAGATTTGAGACAGAACCGTTCAGACCATAATAAAATATGATTTTAACAATTCTGTCCCATATTCCAATAATCAGAAGCTCAAACAGTCATAAGTCTGCAATATTTCCTCCTGCCTTAATCCCAAGTATCTTTTGGTAATGGCAACGGAACTATGGTTGAACAGTTCCATGAGCTTTACTAATGCCAACTCTGCATTGTCGCTGTTCGTGTTATAGACCTGCCTGCCAAAAGTCTTTCTAAGCGAATGGCAGCTAAAGTTCTTAATCTTTAGCCTGTACTTCTTCTTCACTTCTTTAAGAATGATGTTGATTCTTTGGACTGTAAAGATAGTGCCTTTCTGATTTATAAGGATTGGCGCATTGATTCCAACAGGATTTATATGTCCGTAGCACTCCTTAATATGTTCCTGTAATTGGGGATTCAGTCTGATAGTCCTTACCTTGCCTGTCTTTTGCTCAATTACTGTAAACTCGTCAGCATTTAATATCTGTTTCCACCTTAGAGATAGAATATCAGATATTCTCAATCCTGTAAAGCATCCCAAAGCTATAAGAAGCGAGATTTTATAATTCCCGTCTTTGGCTAACTTCCTTATGAGGTTCATTGCATCAGACCAAACAAGATAGTCCGCTGTTGTGCTTGAATATTTGAGTGACATAATGTTCTGTTTTATAGTGAAACGAATAAAAGTGAATATTAATTTTGAGTTGATTTTACTAACTCGTTGATTACTAAGGAAACATTCATTTCTAATGAAAGTGAATATTTTTAAGGTGGGAACATCTTATAAAGACATTCCACACCTTATTATATATGCTATTCCTTAAAACGGTCTGTTCCCATATTTATAATCTAAAATGGAATTGCATACCCTGTCATAAAAGGAAAATCCGCAACTTGTGTAAAAATAGCTTAGATAGATTGCTTGGTATTTGCGTTGCAATGCGGCATCATCTTTCAGCATATTATCCAATTTATCTAAGGAATGCTTTAATGCCTGTACCACTTTTATATATCTAAGGTTGTTATCCACTTCTCCCAAACGGTTTTCCAAATCTCTGATATGGTTTATAAGTCTGTCTATCTGTTTATCCATGATTATAAATTTTAGAAGTTGGTAGAAACAAAGAAAGGACAACTAACTGAATAGCTGCCCTTTCTTCTCTCAATCAATAAGTCCACTTAATCAATGAACCATTTATATCTCTCATCACCATGTAAAGCTGAATTGATTCCTAAAGCCATTTCTGTAGCATTAAGAGAACGGTCTAAGAATGAATCAATATAGCTTGACTTATTTGCACCCGTAAGCAAATTATAAAATTTCCACATATTAAGCTCACTTCCAAAGCTGCCAAAATTATCATCATTGATGTATGCCTTAGCCACAGAATTAATCTGCGTGTCAGTAAGCAACATTCTTGGCAATGCCTTTTGGTAGCCTGTTGGCAGGCATTGGTAAAGACGCATCTTGCCCAATATCTGTGCGAACTGGTGTTCACTCATGGAAGTGTTGCCTAATTGCTGCATCAGATAAAGATGTTTGGCTGGATTGTAGTTACTGAAAAGTTCCAATGCTGCACGATATAGCTCTGTAGTATTGCTTACTCTCAAATCATCCTTGTAACCATCAGTAAAGATGCACAAATTAGCGCAAACAATATTTTTAAATCCAACTGCAAGACGGAACAACTCTGGCACTTTTTTGCTGTATAAATTCATTTGGTTGTAAGCTCTCACACCTACGATAGAAAGATTCAACTTATTTCCACCTACTGTTTCATAAATGGTTGGAACATCAATGCTAAGCACATCTTTCATAGTAGATAGTCTTATCAGATTCCAAAAGTTGATTGGCTGGTTTGTGGATTGCTTCAGGGATTCTGCCTTTAATAATGTGGCTTGCTCTGATTGTGGCTTGTTCCACCTTTTCACCACTGAAGAAAGACTGTGCTGCATCCTGTATTGTTTCCACAAACTGCGCATGATTGATTGTAAGTTCATTGTCTTTAGAGAACACTGGAGTAATGCAATCATTCTTTAAATGATTCAATGTTACTTCCTGTGTGTTGGCTTCGATAAAATGATTGGCTGGCTTTACTGGCTCGTCCATGATAATGGTAGCTTCTTCTGCATATTCACCCAAATTCATTCTTTCACGATTGTTTGCCATAGATGGCATAATAACTAAATTTCTCATAATGATAAATTGTTTAAATGATTATTGATTGAATTAACTTTGGAATTGGCAAAGCTCATATCGCTTTGGATTGCTCCATAACGATTTTGACTTTACTACAATTCGCTGAATTACTTTTGAGTGTTATTACAGTTAGACTATCTTACGTTTATGCTGTATTGTGTCACTCATTAGCAAGTCAATCAATAGGGCTTGGGTGGGTAACGGATTTTATAAAGTTGGCGGGGTGGGTAGGTTTCTGCCAATTTCCATTTTTCTTTTACTTGGTGAGAGGGGGTATAAAATAGTGGTATGGTATCTCGTACAACATTTTGGAGATTGGGATTATAAATCTCATTTTGCATTCTGTATGTTGCATCCAACTTAAAAAATCAGACTTTATGCGCTTATAAAGTGGATTTAAGGCAGGATGGGGATTATTCGTACCATCTATTAATTTAATAATAATCAGTATAAAAAATCCCCACTACCTGTTATTTGGACTTGAAAGCCATTTTAAGAAGGTCTTTTGGGGGTTGGATAATCCACTCCTTACGTTGCTTGGCTATATCATTGTCTAATAATAGCTCTTTTGGGGTAAGCTCTAATCCGTTGGGTATGAATTTCAACAGACCTGCATTATATAAATCCAAATTGTAACTTTCCACACTCTTTTTACCCATCCTTAATTTTTCAGCCAGTTTGTTAGAAGTAAGCAATATCTTGTTATCCTCCGCTATCAATAGGAGCTTGATATAATATCCTTTCACTTTAATATCCAAATCCACTTTCATAAAGAGGTGGGACAGGGTTATAAAGTTGGGGCGTTCTATGGGTGGAATGCAGTAAAGACTTCTCATTATAAAATCAAGATAGGGAATTGATGTAGGTACAGGGTATCTCTTTCTGACCAACACGGCTTCTATATCCTTATTGAAATTCTTTAGTGCAGTTTCTTCCTCTCCAGTCCGCTTAGCTAAATCCTTAATTCTCCATCTGACTTTATAATAGTCATTTCTGTATAAGGACAGGCAGAAGAACCTGTACATGTTGGGTGGGGTGAGTTTATCCACTATGGATTTGTTAATGGTGGCATAATCCTGTCTGGTGCTACTTACCCTGTTTTGCAGGTATTTTTGAGGTATCTTCATATTCATTAGTAGCTGATTGAACATTTTGGGTAAACATTAAATCTTTTTTCTCACGTTCCATTTTATAATAGTAGGCAGTGCCAAAGTATATCTTGGCTTCCTTTCTGTTATGGAACTTCTTCCCTGTTGGCAAATGAATTATCATGTAAACTCAAGTATTAGTAAGTTAATAAGCCAGTTTCTGCAATGAGATATAATAGGTAGTAACCTTTCCATTCTTCTTTCTCCTTGTCTTTAGATAGTTGTTGAGATTAGCCCACAACCCAATATGGACTTTGTTATCTTTCACTCCTTGTCTAAGAGCCTTAGCCCTTATCTGCTCATAGGTAAATTCTTCCATTTTAGAAATTCTGAATAGTTTGTAAGTCCGTCAATCTATGTGGTGGGATTATCTGTCTGTGGTACTATAAAGATAGTAATTTCATGAGTGAGGAACTAATGATAAGACCACACATTTAAGAATCAGAATTTAGACCATTCAGAACTTAGCTAAACCTATTCACTTGGGTTCTTTTTCGGAAGAAAATCCAGACTATATAAATCTGGACTTTCTAATTTTACTGATGCAACATTTTTATGAAAGGGGTTATAAAAGGTGATTTGTTGGTGAAATGTTGTACTCTATTAAACTTTCTCGTATTCCAAGAACAAAGCCCTTTGTCTGTTCTTCCAACTGTCTTTGCATTGAAAGAACTCTCCGAGGAAGTCTTTAGGTTTCTTCTTTACAGGTGGCATATTCATCAGTTGATATATTTCATCCCTTGTTTTGTTTATGTCGGATAACTCGTATGACCGTCCTGCCTTGAACCTGTTTTTTACCATTTCAACAAACTCTGAACCTTTACGTTTTTCATTGTATCGTTTAAGAATCATGGCTTCTCTGATTTTAGGTTGGGAATAATTCAATTCCTCAATCTTCTCTTTCCCCAACTCTTCATAGGCTTCTACAATGAAAGCATCAGTTCGTATAAGTTCCCTTTTATGTTCCATCGCTATGCTGGTTTCATCCCCTTTCAACATTTCTAATTGCTCAACTATTTCTTTGCGCTTAGCTTTAATGCTGATGGATTTATTTTCTCGCTTCAATCTTTCTAAGTCCCCTAAAGGATAGATTTTTGATTCACAACTGACTTTAAAAGATTTACATTGTCTATATGTATTGGTCAGCATATCGAAGTTGTTATAGTAACCTTGCACAATAGCATCTGTAATATAATTATCTATCTTGAACCAGTTCTTCTCACCGTTTCTATTCAGCATGGATTTAAAGGGATGGGTATCTAATATGGCTTTGTAAGCATCCCTTGCTTCATCTGTCGTTGCATTGTCGTAATAGGTTTTCATCATTCCATAAACCTGCTCAAACACACCTATTATATATTGCAACTGTGCTTTAGACCTTACAGAGAAATTGTAGTCAGTATTGGTGATATGGTTTGCAGAAGCAATTCCATTTCTGAAACGACCTATTATCTGTATCGTATCAGTAAACGGGTCAACCATGCTTTGGGTTGCCATAGTAGTATCGGTTACAATAAACACTTCTGGAAGAATATCCAGTTCTATGTCCAGAGCATTAAAGAACCTGCTCGTAAGAAAATTGAACCGTCTCATTTTGTCAGCATCCCAATCTGAATATGCGTTAGCAAACTTCTTATCTTTTAAACTCGTTACGCTGTTGGATGCACAAAAAACTGTTGATTGCTCCAGTATGTCTAATTTCTGCATGATAGAATAGATTGTTTCAGTGGAATTAATGAACAGGAAGATGGGATTGTTGGTTGCCTTTTCCAATCGCTCCTTTAGTTCTTGCAGCACATTATTGGTATGATAAATATTGATGGGCTGGGCATAGTCAAACATTGGTTGCACTTCCATAATCTGAAATCTCTGTTTAAAAAATCGTGGGTCTGTGAAGTCCAACGGAGTAGCGGACACAAGCCCTTTGTTTTCGAACATGAAGAAATCATCGAAAGGTAATGTTATGTTTTCTCTATAGTCTACATCTTTCACTATCTTGTGGCATTCGTCAAATAAAAGGTAGCAGGTAGAATAAATATCCCTATCAACTTCTTCAAATGCAGCTTTAATCTTGGAAAAACTTTCTGGAGTGGATAATAGTTTTATATGTTTTTCCTTACTGGCTTGCAGGTATTTTACAATAGAATCTACCGTTACATTCTCGTAAACTCCCATAAGATTGTCCTTTGCGTGTTTCGGGTCTTTGCACTTGCCTTTGATTACTGGAACATTCGGTTCTAAGATAATAGAATCTCTATCAGCTTTCAGTTCGCCATAAGTTGCTCCCAGTCCTGTCAGTTTTTTATAGAGTATGGTATTGGTTGGAATTTCTGATAAGACTTCTGTCAGATATTGAGTTTTTCCGTTCTTCTTTTCTATATTGATATATGTAGTATTCATCTTGTTTTCGTTTTAGAAGAGGGGAGTTTTAGCTCCCACTCTTCAGGTTAATAATTATCAGATTATAGCTTCTTTTTCACGCAGGTAGTTCAGAAGTTCATCCGTGCGTTCCACTCGGAAGAATATCTTGCCACGGAGAAATGCGCTGGTTGCACTGATATAATTATTGACCTCACGAAACAACGGTACGAACTGCACACGTTTTCCAGATTCAATGAGCTGCTTCAAAATGGATAACTGGAAGTTATTATCTTCGTCAGCTTTATATGGATTCAGTTCAGTTGGCTTTATTCCTCCATCTTCACTTTCTCCAGTTGTCAGATAAGTGTATATCCATTTGAAAGAAGCTGGATTGACATAGTATTTGAAACCTGCAACATTATAAGATTCTACCCAAATGCAAGGATAGTTTTCCTTGTCGGTATATAATCTAATGCTTAAAGTTTCTTTTCTCTGCATCATTGACTTGATGGCATTGTGCGCACCTTGATTATCGTATTTCTCTACTTGTGGAACAGATGTTCCTGTAATATTAAACTGCATAATTTTGTTATTTAATAAATTAATAATCGTTGTTCCCATTCTGAGGGAACTGTCAGATAATCATCATTAAAAGGTGCGCACCGTTTTATTTCTGATTACTCTGCAAAGGTGGGAACTTTGGAGAAGATTAAAGGAGAGTAAAATTTTGAGGATTTTGGTTCTCCCTTAACTTGCCACCTTGCAAGTTCTGTCCCTTTGACGCTGCAAAGGTGGGGAGAAACCGTGAGGATAAGTGAGAGTAAAAAATAAGGGAGATGTTACTCTCCCTTAGACGGCTAAGCTCTTAATAGATTCTGTTTCTGACGTTTGTAAGTTTACTTTTATTACTTAGATAGCCTTTCAATGTGCGCTCATTCACATAAAACTCCTCATTTTGGGAAATTCCTGTTAGATAAATAAGTCTTGATATTAATAATGTAACATTGTAGGAAACTTCGCTGTTCCTGCTCCTTCGTTTTTGTTTTGTCATTATTCCATTTGGGAATGGCTGCAACATGGACTTGAACAATAGGGTAAAATAGCATATTTGGCTATTATTAGATTCTGTGTTGCTTGTGTCTTTTAAGGGTACTTCGCACATTGCAACCATATTTTCCAATTCCATGTCACAGAATGATTGGAAACCCTCCTCACATAAGGACAACAAATAACCAATGGTATTTGGATGTTGTATAGTCTGCATCTCCTTACCATTTATTTGAATGGATAATGTGATGTCCTTACTGAACTGCATTTGGTCTGTCAGGGGATTTTCTCCTGCTGTCTTGTATTGGGATAACAATTTGATGAAGCTATTTAGTTCTCCTATGGGTGACGGGGCAACTTCTTGGGCATTGAAACATTGTCCCTGTGTATAATCCCAAATAAAGAGAAGAAGAAACCAAAACTTGTCTGAATCTATTTCCAAACCTGTAATGGTTGGTTGTATTTCTTTATTTTTCTTATATTCTTCATAAGTCAGCGGCATCTTGATAAGCCTGTTATTGTACCTTTCTTTAAAGGTAGGCATGGCTTCGCTTCCCTCCAATGTCCCTCCCTGTACTTCTTTAGGCATTGCAGGGTGTATCAGCATGGCAAGCTGCCAAACGTAATCCAATATGGAATCTTCCTCTTTTGCTTCAAGAGTAGGATAAACCGCATCTATATTGGTGAACTTGTCTATTGGTTGCATATTCTTATGTGTAATGGTTGTATATGCAAAAGTAAAAAATAAACCCTACCTGCATGGAAACAGATAGGGTTATTTAAGATTAGAGTAAATTCTTCATGGCATCATCCACCTGCTCATTATCAAATTTACTTAAATAAATCTGTGTGGTTTTTATGTCTTGGTGTCCCAATGCTTGTGAAATGATTCCTATGTTTACTCCTGACTTCTTCAAAATCGTGGCGAATGAATGCCGCGCAACATAGGTGGTGACTTCTGCCGTAATGCCTAACTCCTTTGCAAAGGCTCTTAATTCCGTATTAATTTGGTGGCAAATTTTATGCACCCTATTGTTTTGCTGCATAGGTGTAACATGGCGTTTGTTATGAAGTATAGGAAACAGATAGCCTGTTTGACGCTGATAGTAACTATATTTTTGAATAATCTGTTTAGCTCTGTCTGTCAGCATTAAGTTTATGCTTCCATGCGTTTTTTGTCTTTTATAAAGCAATCTATCCTCCACTATATTTGTTTCTGTCAAGTGAGCTATATCTACGAAAGATATTCCACCACATAAATAAGAGAACGTAAATATATCTTGTGTAAACTGCCGTCTCTTGCTTGCATGGCTACAATCCGCATCTATAATTTTCAGTATATCTTCTTTGGATAATGCTCTCTTGGCTGTCTTGGTATTGAAACGACTTAGTTTGTATTCTATAAATGGGGTCTTATTCCTGCTGACAATTTTGGCTTCAATAGCCTTATTGAATGCAGCTCTTAGACTTCTGAACTGATAGCTGATAGTAACATCGTTGTTACCCTTTCTACGCATCCACTTCTCAAACTTCTTACAGAACTCTACATCAATATAGCTAAAGGTGTAATTTAATTTCTTTCCCTTATTGAAATTCTTTAATGTTCTGTACGAGTTGAGATAAGCATAACTTGTCCCTATCCTGCCGTCCTCTCTCAGTTCCTTTATTAAGGAAAGATAGAACTCTTCTACCGTTTTGGCTTTGATTTCTTCTTTCTGCCCATCAATTAAAGACAGTGTAGTAAATTCTTCATTTTTGATTTCCTTATCAAGGACTTTAGATTGATAACCCATTTCAGTTCTTAGAATAATCTGCTTTATTTGATTTCTATTGGGACAATTTGATTTAGGTTGGTTCTTGTCAAAGTCCCAATGTTGAGGATTCACAGATATGCCCAAACTTCTCATAGTACGCTTTCCATCTTTGGCTATTCTTACCATTAAAGGAGATTCTCCATTTGCAAGCACTTTATGCTTGTAACAGATTACAGAAACTGATGCTTTCATTTAAACTACGGTTGACTTCTTGGTTGACTTTTTTGCGTCAACCGTCACGTCAACCGCCATAGTTACGAGAATCCTCTAAAAAACAAAAAGCATCGACAATCATCAGATTATCAATGCTTTTCACCAGTCGGGGTGACTGGATTCGAACCAGCGACCACACGCCCCCCAGACGCGTACTCTAACCGGGCTGAGCTACACCCCGAATTGCGGATGCAAAGGTACTGCTTTATTCGGAATAACCAAATATTTTCCGCAATAATTTCTTAGTATTTTTAGTTTACGTTTAAACGCTGTTTGAACACGACAAAACTTATCCCATGGTTTCGCGGTAGAAATCAAGCAGTTCGTAGATTTCCTCTTGTGAAGCGGTCTGGTTGATACGAATGTCACCGATTCCTCCTAAAAGAGTGAAATTGATGACGCCACATGAGGCATTCTTTTTGTCGTGCTTCATGAAGTCGTACAGACATTCGTAGTCATCGCAGGTGAAATAAAGGCTGCCATAGTTTTCCTCGATGAACTGAATGGTGGCGCGCAACGCTTCTTTCGGGAAACCGCAGCGGATGTGTGACAGATAAAGTTCGCAGACCATACCCCAGGCTACAGCATATCCATGAAGCACCGGATGGTTAGTCTTTAGGGCGAAACTTTCAAAGGCATGTCCGATGGTATGTCCGAAATTCAACGCTTTCCGGATGCTTTGCTCATAGGGGTCTTTTTCTACAATGTCTTCCTTGACTTGCACGGACTGGCCGATAAGTTTCTGCAGCAATGCGTAGTCTATGTGAGCAAAGTCAAATGTAAGCAGTTCGCTCCAGTGTGACGGCTGACTGATTAGACCGTGCTTCAGCATTTCTCCGTAACCGGACAGCAGGTTAGGCATATCGAGGGTTTTCAGAAACTGGCTGTCAATCATTACCTGGTCGGCAGGATAGAAGGAACCGATTTCATTCTTGAGTCCGTTGAAGTTGATACCGGTTTTTCCGCCTACTGCAGCGTCAATCATGGAAAGCAGGGTGGTGGGGATGTTGATACAAGCGATACCTCGTTTGAAGGTGGCTGCGGCAAATCCTCCCAAGTCGGTTACCATACCTCCTCCCAGGTTGATGAGCAGTGAGTGGCGAGTAGCCCCTCGGCTGCTAAGCTGGTTCCATACATAGGCCAGTGTCTCCAAGTTTTTATGCACATCTTCCGGGCCAATGACAATTTGTTCTGCATCCTTCAGCAAGGCGATGTCTTGCAGCAGAGGGAGGCAAAGACGAAAAGTATGTTCGTCGGTCAGGATAAAAATCTTGTCGTATGAATGTGCAGATAACTTCTGGCTGAGTTCCGTATTGAAATTTTGGCAAATAATAACTTCTTGTTTACTCATAAGTGTATTTGTTTTGGGCACAAATTTAGAAAAAAAGTTAGAAGAAGTCGGATGTTGGCTTACAATTAAGTATTTTTGTGCGAATAAAAAATAATCAAGTTATGAAAGGAATTTTTCCGGCTTCGTGCCGTTTGTTGGGGTATGTGTTACTGTTATTGTCAGTATTTGTTCCGTTATTGATGTATATGTTCGGACAAGTGAATGACGGTAATCTGCTGTATGTGAAACTGGGAATGAAACTGGTCATCTGGATTTCATTGTTCATGGTTTTTCTGGCTAAAATGAAGGATGAAAATGAGGAAGCTTTTGCCATTCGGCGGAAAGCAATGGTGATTTCACTCTATTTGTGGGGAGTTTATTATGTAGGAGTGTTGCTGAATGCAGCTTATGGAGGAAATTTGCAGGAAGCGGATAATTCAGTAGGTATTGTGTACATGGTTATTTGTGTGTTCTGTAAAGAGTTTTTGATGCAGAAGGCAAAGATTGAAAAGAATTTCAGACAAAAATAAGTTAAAAAATAAAGAGTAGGGGTAAACCTTTTTTGTTGATAATTGTCAAAGGTACAATTAATCAACAAGGAAGAGATAAAGGCAATGAAAAAAGTTTTATTGGGATTGCTGCTGATGGTGGGGGTAACCATTTCTGCTTTTGCACAAAGCAGCGGCAGCCGTGGAACCGTAACAGGAACGGTTCTTGATGAGGGGGATAAATCGCCTGTCATTCAGGCTACAGTACAGCTCCTTTCTGTGAAGGATAGTTCAATGGTAGTGGGAAATGTGACAAATATGGATGGACATTTCTCACTATCAGTACGTCCTGGAAAGTATCTGCTGAAGGTTTCATATATTGGATATACTCCTTTTTTCAAGCAGGTTGCGCTGACGCGTAACAATCCGCGTTTGAATGTGGGCAAGGTGGAGCTGGCTTCGGATGCCATTATGCTGGCAGAAGCTGTTGTGGTGGCTGAGGCTCCGGAGGTGACGGCAGTGGCCGATACGCTGGTGTACAACAGTTCTGCCTATCGTGTGCCTGAAGGTTCGGCTTTGGAGGAACTGGTGAAGAAGCTTCCGGGGGCTGAAGTGGATGAAAACGGAAAAATCACGATAAACGGGAAGGAAATCAAGAAAATCATGATTGATGGAAAGGAATTCTTTGCCGACGACCCGAATATTGCCATGAAAAATCTTCCGGTAAATATTATTGATAAGGTGCGTGCGTATGATAAACAATCGGACTTGGCCCGTGTGACAGGTATTGATGACGGCGAAGAAGAAACCGTGCTTGACCTGAGTGTGAAGCCGGGTATGAATAAGGGATGGTTTGGAAATGCGGACGTCGCAGCTGGTACGGAAGACCGTTACAGTGGAAAAGTAATGTTGAACCGATTCATTGGAGAGAATCAGTTTACGGTGATTGGTTCAATGAATAATGTGAATGATAACGGCTATCCAGGAGGAGGCGGTGGCTTTCGTTGGGGAGGACAGAACGGTCTGACCAGCATCAAGATGGGTGGTTTCAACTTTAGTACACAGAGTGAGAAACTGGAAACAGGAGGTAGTGTGAATTATAACTACAAGGATGCGGACATTATCAGCAAGCAGGCTTCGGAAACATTCGTTTCTTCGGCTACCAGCTCTTTCAAGAATGCCCAAAATGCCAATCGCAATAAGACTACTTCGCTTACGGCCGATTTTCGTATTGAGTGGAAACCGGATACTATGACAACGGTGATTTTTCGTCCGCGTTTGACATACGGAAAGAATGATAACAGGAGTGCGACAAACTCTTTTACATTCAGCCAGGATCCGGAACATACAACCGACGAAATTTTGAGTGCTGCCGACAATCTTTCATCTTTGATTCCAGAGGAGAATATTGTCAATACAATTGCGCGTAACAGTCTGCAGAAAGGAGATAATTTTAATGTAGGAGGTTCGGCCATGGTTAACCGCCGTTTGGGAAAGCCGGGACGTAATATTACTTTCCGCGGCTCTTATAATTATACGAACAGTTCGAGTGAGCAGTTCTCGGTGTCTGAAACGGACTATTACCAGAAAACAGAGGAGGAACGGCTGGAAATTTTGAACCGCTATATCTCTACGCCTACTTTGAATTATAATTATGGGGCGCGCTTTACTTATAGCGAACCGATATTTAAGGGTGGCTTCTTGCAGTTCAGTTATTATTTTCAGTACAAGCGTTCAAAGAGTGACAATTCCACCTACACAATGCCGAATGACTGGGAAATAGCGCAAGGGTATGGAGGAGATAATGTGGGAGTACTGGATGAAAAGAACAGCAAGAGTGCACAGTACACATATTACAACCATCAGGCAGATGTTTCTTTGCGTTGGATTCGTGAAAAAATGAGTTTGAATGCAGGTGTTTCTTTCCAGCCGCAGAAATCGAAGTTGTCTTATAAGAAAGATCAATTGGATACGGTGGCCATACGAAATGTATTCAACTTTACTCCGACATTTGATTTCCGTTATAAGTTCTCGAAAACGAGCCAGTTGAGAATTAATTATCGCGGAAGAAGCTCTCAGCCGAGTATGACGGACTTGTTGCCTATTGAGGATACGACCGACCCGTTGAACATTCGTCGGGGAAATCCGGGATTGAAGCCGGCATTTACCAACTCGTTTATGGCTTTTTATAATACATTTGATACTGAGAAACAGCGGGGTATCATGACGCACTTCCGTTTTGAAAATGTATTGAACAGCATTAGTAATCGTAGTACATACGATCCGCAAACCGGTGGAACAGTAACCATGCCGGAGAATATTAATGGCAACTGGAACTTGTTTGGTATCTTGGGTTCTAATACGGCCTTGCGTAATAAGAAGTATACCATCAACACCTTTACGATGGCTCGTTATAATAACATCGTAAGTTATATGAGCGATGCACAGGCTGAGAATGTGTCAGATAAGAACAAAACCCGTCAGTTGTCTTTGAGTGAACGCTTGAGAGGTACGTATCGTAATGACTGGTGGGAATTCTCTCTGAACGGTTCATTGGCTTATACGCATTCGCGCAATAGTTTCAAGGAAGAGAATAATATGGATACCTACCAGTTCTCGTACGGAGCAAGTACCAATGTCCGTTTGCCCTGGAATATGTCAATTGCTACAGATATCTCTCAGAACTCACGTCGTGGATATGCGGACGCAAGCATGAACCGTGACGAGTTAATCTGGAATGCACAGCTGTCGCAAGACTTCCTGAAAGGAAATGCAGCTACGGTCAGCATTCAGTTCTATGATATTCTGCGTAATCAGAGCAATATCAGCCGTGTAATCAGTGCGGCTATGCGAAGTGATACGGAATACAATGCGATTTACAGCTATTGCATGGTACACTTTATTTACCGTCTGAATCTGTTTGGTGGAAAAGGTGCCGGTCCGAGAATGGGTGGACCGGGTAGAGGTCCTGGGTTTGGTCCTGGATCGGGACATGGACCTCGCAGATTCTAAGGTTGAACGCATATACCGCAAAAGTCAATTCCACTTTTGCGGTATTTTTTTTGCCTTTTTCCAGATTACTCGTAATTTTGTTGAAAACGAAGTCGTAAGATGGACGTAGCAGTTTGGAATAGCATCTTTGTAGCCGTAATCTACTTTCTTTATTTTGCGGTGATACTGACAACTATCTTTGTCGTGATTCTTGACAATCGTAGTCCGGTAAAGACTATGGCCTGGATTCTGGTTCTCTTTTTTCTTCCTGTAGCCGGATGGATTCTGTACTTGTTTTTTGGGCGTAGTACACGTAAGGAACGCCTTATCAGCCGGAAAGGCTATGCTCGCTTGAGCAAGCGCCCTATGGCGGCTTATCAGGAACAACCGTCCGTAATGGCAGAACATGGCAAACAGCGTTTGATGGATTTCTTTTCACGCGTAAATAATGCGCTGCCTTTCTCTGGAAATAGAGTTACAGTTTATACGGATGCTGTTTCCATGTTGTCGGATTTGTTGAAAGATATTTACAAGGCTCGTCATCACATCCATCTGGAGTTTTATATTTTTGAGGATGATGCAGTAGGTCGGTTGGTTAGGGACGCCTTGATTGACCGGGCTCGTGACGGGGTGAAGATACGGGTACTGTATGACGATGTGGGATGCTGGAAAGTGCCTCTTGATTTTTATGAACAAATGCTTTGTGAAGGCATAGAAGTTCTTTCGTTCCTGAAAGTCCGTTTCCCAAGATTTACCAGTAAAGTGAATTATCGCAATCATCGGAAGATTGTGGTCATAGATGGTTGTGTGGGTTTTATTGGTGGAATGAATTTAGCTGAACGCTATGTGAAAGGACTAGGAAAAGGGAATTGGAGAGATACGCATGTCAGGCTGAAAGGTAAGGTCGTATATGGACTGCAGACTGCATTCCTTACTGACTGGTATGCTATTGACCGTACTTTGCTTACTTCAGCAGAATATTTTCCTCCGATTTCGGTGAAGGGAGGTGTGCTGGGACAAATTGTGACTTCCGATCCGGTAGGTGAATGGAGAGATATTATGCAAGGACTGATGATGGCTATCTGTTCTGCCCGGAGATATTTTTATGTGCAGACTCCTTATTTTTTACCGAACGAGGAAGTGATGACCGCTTTGCAGACAGTTGCATTGGCAGGGGTTGATGTGCGACTTATGCTTCCTAAAAGAGGGGATACCTGGCTCATTCATAAAGGTTCGCTATCTTATCTTTCGGAGATGATGAAGGCAGGGGTGAAAATTTACCTCTACAAAAAAGGATTCCTGCATTCTAAGTTGATGGTGTGTGATGACGAATTGTCTACGGTGGGCTCTACGAATATGGATTTTCGAAGTTTTGAGCATAACTTCGAGGCCAATGCCTTTTTTTATGACAAGGAAACGGCCATGACTTTAAAAGAAATATTCCTGGCCGATCAGAAGGATTGTTTTCTGTTGTCAGCCAGGATTTGGGAAAAACGTTCTTGGAAAAATAAGATTACTGAATCTGTTGTGCGTCTTCTTGCTCCTTTACTCTGAAGAAGGAAAAATTGACGCTTCCGTAGTGACGGTGTTCGAAGAAGCAGGGATGATTCTCAAAGTTGAGGTCTTTTCCATGCTCCAGAACGAAAATACCTTCCGGCTTGAGCAGGTTGTACTGAAATATCAGGTCGGGTATACTTGCCAACTCTTTTAGGGCATACGGAGGGTCAGCAAAGATAAAATCGAATTGTAGTCTGCATTTTTCGATGTATTTAAAAACATCGGCTCTTAAAAGGATGCACTTGTCTGTTTTGACTTCACGCATGACTTTGCTGATGAATGCATGGTGCTGTGGGTCTTTTTCTACTGAAATGACCTGATCACACCCTCTTGACACAAGTTCTATACTGATACTGCCTGTTCCGGCAAACAAATCAAGTGCTGTTATTCCATCTTCAAAGTCAATATAGTTGTTGAGCACATTGAACAAGTTTTCTTTGGCAAAGTCTGTTGTAGGACGTGCCTTGAATGTATGGGGGACGTCAAAACGCCTCCGTTTGTATATTCCGCTTATTACTCGCATGAGATTAAAGATAGCATATCAAATGGAATATCCTTGATACGGCTCATTGCTGAGTCGTTGAATTCCATCTGAGGATTAATGATGAATAGTTTTCGTATATATTTTTTTAGTCGCAATGGTAATTCTTCCCATTGTGGAACTCGATTGTTTCCACAAATGTATAGCTGGTCATCTTCTTGATTGTAGCCAGCCTGCAGCCAGATGTTCAACAGGTAGTAGCATGAATCATTCAGACCGGAAATGGGGTAAGTGTTCAGTAGCAGTAGTTTTTCTTTTTCGAAAGCTATCACTTCTACACTTTCGGGATGGAAGATGGCAAATAATTTACGGCATTCACTCGGTTTGACCTTATGTGCGAGGTATTCGGTAATTGGACTGACGGATGCAAACAAACGAGCATTGGGAAAATGCTCTGTCAGGAACAGATGGGTGAGCTTGTCCAGTCCAAAAAGAATAACAAGGTTGCTCTTTCCTAAAATATTACAAAGTACGACTTCGTTATTTTGTGGGGGCAGGTTCTGATAGAATAGAAGGTCAGTCTGTTCGTCCTCATACAATTCCAGCGGAAGTGTGGTATAACGTGAAGTATGAATAAGAATATTAACCTGCTTGAAACGATGCTTCAGTTCTTCTGTCTCTGTCAAATAGGCTTTTACATTGGCAGCCATTGAGCGCTGCGTATTGACTGGTGAGGAACTGAAGTAGACTTCCTCTGATTGCTGAGGGTGATAGATAGAAAAAGAAAATCCATCCGTACTCAGACGGATGGATAATATATACTGTTCTGATTTATTAAAATCAATAGGTTGGGCCATAGGATTATTCCCAGTTTCCTGCATTGTTGTTCGGCTGTTCGATGTCACCAACTCTCAAACCGCAATATTTACCCAATTTTGACTGCATGTCTTTCAAGTTGATTAATTCCTGGCTGTTCAAGTCACCCAAATATACATCGTATGCAACCTGTGCCTGGAACAAGTTCAGAGGAGCACCAGATTTTGTAGTATCCTGACGGATAGCCATTTCAAATTTAGCTCCGTTTCCGTAAGGAACGTATGCCAAAGAGTCCGGATTAAATCCTTTAGCAAAGATAGTATCCATTACAGCTACCCACATTGTATCACGACGGAAGTTCTGTAAGCCTTCTTTTTCAACTTCGCTCCAGTTTCCAGTTTTCTTAGCCTTGTTAATCAAGTCCATAGCCTTCTTTTCAGTCATACCGTTGTTCAACTGATCATCTGTCAATGAACCTACTTTCATGATGAAAGGAAGTTTAGCAGTCTTTACGAAAGTAATCAGGCTGTCGAAGTTTGCTGTATAAGCACCGTTATGAACGGTACGATATTCCTGCTGAGCCTTACGGATGTCAATCAGGCGGGCAATAATTGCTTTTTCTCTGGTTTTTTTCGCATTGTCAAAGTTGATAGGGCCCATAATACTGCCATAGCATATATATACCAAGCAGATAACGCAGGCGGCTAACACAAGATTAAGAACTGTTTTCATGATAATATTGTTTTTTTAGTTTATATTCGTAGCGCAAAAATAAGTAAATTAGTTGAATCACGTCAATCTTACGTAAACTTTTTATACTGGCATTATGTTAAATAATGATTTATCGCAACAAATTAAGCGAAATTTTCCTTATAAACCAACAGAAGAGCAGGAAAATGCGGTGAAAAGTTTTGCTGAATTCCTGTTTTCGCCTTCTGCTGACAGTGTATTTCTGATGAAAGGTTATGCCGGCACGGGTAAGACTACATTGATATCTGCATTGGTTCGTACGCTTGATTCATTGCAACGAAAAGTGATTTTGTTGGCTCCTACAGGAAGGGCAGCCAAAGTTTTTTCCGGGTATGCGGGACATCCGGCTTATACGATTCACAAGAAAATATATCGCCAGAAAGTCTTTTCGAATGAGACAGATAATTTTGTGGCTAATCAGAATCTACATCGAAATACATTGTTCATTGTAGATGAGGCTTCTATGATTGCGAATGAAGGACTTTTAGGGGGGCATTTTGGGAGCGGACGTTTATTGGATGATCTCGTGCAATATGTATACAATGGATTGGGGTGTCGGTTGATGTTGATTGGAGATACAGCACAGCTTCCGCCGATAGGGGAGGAAGAGAGTCCGGCGCTGTCTGTATCGGCATTGCAGGGCTATGGACTGGAGGTAACAGAGTGTGTGCTTACAAAAGTGGTACGACAAACCGAAGGTTCCGGTATCTTGTCAAATGCGACGGCCTTGCGTGAAAGGATAGTAAATGAGGATTTCTTTGAATATCCTAAAATCAGTTGTAAGAACTATTCTGATGTACGTATCCTTCCTGGAAGTGAACTGATTGAAGCCATTGATGAATGTTATGGTCATGTGGGGTTGGATGAAACTATTGTTATCTGTCGTTCCAACAAACGTGCTTCTCTATATAATAAAGGTATAAGAAATACGGTATTGTATAGGGAAGATGAACTGAATACGGGAGATATGCTGATGGTTGCCAAAAATAATTATTTCTGGGGGACAGACTGCAAGGAACTTGATTTTATTGCGAATGGTGATGTGGCAGTGGTACGTCGTGTACGCCGTGTACGGGAAATGTATGGTTTTCGCTTTGCAGATGTTGTACTTGCTTTTCCTGATTATGACGGGATTGAGCTGGAAGTAAAGATTTTATTGGATACCCTTCATTCGGACCAGCCTTCATTGTCGAAAGAAGAAAATGACCGTCTGTTCTATGCTGTATTAGAAGATTATACTGATTTACCGACCAAGCGGGAACGTATGAAAAAAATGAAGGAAGACCCTTATTACAATGCGTTGCAGGTAAAATATGCGTATGCTGTTACATGTCATAAGGCGCAAGGTGGACAATGGAAAGGAGTTTTTCTTGATCAAGGCTATATGGTGGAAGAAATGCTCTCACCCGATTATTTCCGCTGGTTGTATACCGCATTTACCCGTGCAACGGAGTTATTGTATCTGGTGAACTGGCCGGAAGAGCAGACAGAAAAATAATTATAGGGTTGGAGATACAGGATGGTGATATTTTAATGGGCATATATAAAGGAAAGGCTGCCCCTCTTAATGGATGTGGAAGGATAGCCTTTCGTTGTGTGATTTTTATAATAGTAGTTTATTTAATGACATTTAGTTCTTTTCCTACCTTGATGAAAGCCTGAATTGCCTTGTCCAAATGACATTGTTCATGACCGGCAGAAAGCTGTACGCGAATACGCGCCTGGCCTTTCGGCACTACTGGATAGTAGAATCCGGTTACATAAATGCCTTCCTCCTGCATGCGGGCAGCAAAATCCTGTGACAGTTTGGCATCATACAACATGACAGCGCAGATAGCACTCTGTGTAGGTTTGATATCGAATCCGGCAGCAATCATCTTGTCGCGGAAATAGTTGACATTGCTCATCAGTTTGTCATGCAAGGCATTGCTTTCTTTGAGCATGCGGAACATTTCCAAACTTGCTCCTACGATAGCGGGTGCTACAGAGTTAGAGAACAAGTAAGGACGAGAGCGCTGGCGCAGCATATCGATAATTTCTTTCTTACCAGTGGTAAATCCACCCATGGCTCCACCAAAAGCTTTTCCTAATGTACCTGTAAAGATGTCAATCTTATCGTATACACCAAATTGTTCAGCCACTCCGTGTCCTGTAGGACCTACTACTCCAGCAGAGTGTGATTCGTCTACCATTACGAGTGCATTGTATTTTTCTGCCAGTTCGCAGATTTTGTCCATTGGAGCCACATTACCATCCATAGAGAATACGCCGTCAGTGGCAATGATACGGTGACGCTGTGCTTGTGCTTCCTGAAGACAACGTTCCAAATCTGCCATATCAGCATTGGCGTAGCGATAACGTTTAGCTTTACATAAACGTACACCATCAATAATGGATGCATGGTTCAAGGCATCTGAAATAATGGCATCTTCTTCTGTGAAGAGAGGTTCAAACAAACCACCATTTGCATCAAAGCATGCAGCATACAAGATAGTGTCTTCTGTATGGAAATAATCAGAAATGGCAGCTTCCAGTTGTTTGTGAAGGTCTTGTGTTCCACAAATGAAGCGTACGGACGACATACCATAACCATGAGTGTCCATGGCTTTTTTGGCTGCCTCAATCAGGCGTGTGTTGTCCGACAATCCTAAATAGTTGTTGGCACAGAAATTAAGCACTTCCTCTCCTGCGTTGACTTTGATGTCTGCACGCTGTGGAGTGGTTATTACACGTTCTTTCTTATATAAGCCGGCTGCTTCTATGTCGGCAAGTTCCTTTTTAAGGAAATCTCTAAAGTTTGTATACATATATTAATATTAAGGTTTTGCTTATGCAAAGATGCAATTTTTTTATTTAGAAAAAAAGAGCTCGCATATTTTTATTTCATTTATAAGAACTTTTGTATATTTGCTCCGAATTTAAAAATCTAGCTCGTTAATGAAAAACATTTTAATAATTGGAGCTACTGGACAGATTGGTTCGGAGCTCACGATGCTTTTGAGAAGAAATTATTCAGGTAATGTAGTGGCTGGTTATATTCCTGGTGCTGAGCCTAAAGGAGAATTGAAAGAATCTGGTCCTTCAGCTATTGTTGATATTACGAATCCGCAACAAATTGCTGATGCGGTAAGTCAATATCAAGTAGATACAATTTATAATTTGGCTGCATTGCTTTCGGCTGTAGCAGAAAACAAGCCTCAACTAGCTTGGAAAATTGGGCTTGGGGGATTGTTTAATACACTTGAAGTAGCGCGTGAAAAACATTGTGCTGTATTTACTCCGAGTTCTATTGGTTCGTTTGGACCTGGTACTCCTAAGGATAAGACTCCTCAGGATACAGTACAGCGTCCTAAAACAATGTATGGTGTCACTAAGGTTTCTGGAGAATTGTTGAGTGACTATTATTTCACTCGTTTTGGTGTGGATACCCGTTCTGTTCGTTTCCCGGGATTGATTTCGTATGTGACTCCTCCGGGTGGTGGTACTACAGACTATGCTGTTGATATTTATTATTCTGCTGCTAAAGGTGAAAAATTTGTCTGCCCGATTGCTGAGGGTACTTATATGGATATGATGTATATGCCGGATGCATTGCGTGCTGCTGTAGAAATTATGGAAGCTGATCCGAGCAAATTCGTTCATCGTAACTCGTTCAACATCGCTTCTATGAGCTTTGAACCAAATACAATCTATCAGAATATCCGTAAATATCTTCCGGAATTTGAAATGCAGTATCAGGTAGATCCATTGCGTCAGGCTATTGCAGAGTCTTGGCCAAATTCATTGGATGATACATGTGCCCGTGAGGAATGGGGTTGGAAACCGGAATATGATTTGGATGCCATGACTCAAGACATGCTTGCGAAACTGAAAGAACGTTTTGGACGTTAATTGTTAACAGATTTGATGCTATATAATTGAAATCCCCTCACTCTCCCTGATTATAGAAAAGAGTGAGGGGGTTTTTTGTATAAGAATTTCTTTTGTTAGAATATACTTTGGAAAAATGCCTTGATGGCTTCTGGCTTTATGTAATGAAGTGTATGCTTTTTTACTTTTATAGAATCCATCAGGCAATGTAGCCCTTTATAGCCGTCAGCAGATTCTTTCAGCACTTTTTCTGTATAGAAGTTTTCGGCTTTCTTGTTTTTCGGGCTTTCCGGTAGATTTTTAAACTGCCCGATGTAGATGTTTTCTTCGAAAGCATTTCGGGTAGAAGATGTAAAATCAAAACGGCTGGGTTCTGCTGCATAATAGATATTTTGACGGAAACAAGTATTGTCTGCATATCCATCCCAAGAGTCAGAGGTGATCATCGTACGGTCTATTATATCAGAAGGTTTAAGGTTAGCGTGGATGATATTACGTTCGACTAATGTTTGCTTTACGGGGCCAGCAATGTGGATACTGGGAGAAAACATATCTTGACGTGTTTCTTTCGGGCGTATACCGTCTCCTATACTGATATTATATCGAACAATGCTTCCGATGTTTCCGCAGCTATAATCTCCTGCATTTCCACTGTTGCATATAAGTACCATTCCTCCGTAATTGTCGTGACTGTAATTGTATTGTATAAGGGTGTTCTGGCAATTGTAGTCGGAATCGAATCCTTGTGCATCCCAGGGCGCTTTATGTCCCCATACTTCATTATATTGTATGATGGTATTGTCACAGCTCCAAGGCCAGATGCCTGCTGCTGCCTCTGTCATCGGAAGAATGTCGGGTGAATCGCACATGAGATTATATTCAATCAGTGTACTGTCACAACCTATGGGGACAATGCGTCACCAGGTACTCTTTCAATCACATTGTTTCTTACGATGGTATGTTTATTCGGATACCAGTTTTTACGATCGTAATAACCACTCCAAATCATGGCATTGCGTTCACATTTTAAAATGTGGCAGTTTTCTATAGTCAGACTGTCAAAGCGTGAGCGAATACTGTCTCCTCCGTTTACAATCAGAATACCACTTCCTCCTCCCTCTTCTTTGACAAGAGAACCATTGACATCACGTATGGTAAGGTTGTTTATTCTGATGTTATGAGAAATGCCATAATCTGTACATTCTACTTTTAATCCAGTACGTCCGGCCTTTCGTTCTTTACCTGTATTACTGATTTCAAGGTTTTGAATTGTGAAGTAATCGGAGTTGAAAATACGTACGGCATACATGGAGGTATCATTCCCTGCAATACATGGTTTTTGATTGCCCTCACCGTATGCATCGATAATGATGGGGTGAGTGTAGGTACCTTTGCCTGTGACTTCCAATATTCCGGAAAATGTTTCCCCTTTTTTGAATAGAATTTTATCACCGGGCTGTAGGGAGATTTGTTTCAAGGCTTCTATACTTTGCCAGGCAGAACGAGGTGAGGTTCCGTTGTTTTGGTCACTTCCTGAAGTCGCATCCAGGTAATAGACGTGTGATGAGTTGCATGCATAAAAAACAGATGAAAGTAAGCAGAATGCAAGCTGTGTCCATGTAGATGTTTTCATAATATATAAATTGTATTTCATTGTAAAGGTAGTGATATTGTTGAATATAAAAGCGATTTTCTATTTTTGTTGATGGTTTCATTCTATTTTTTGACAGAATTGTTTTATACAGAGTAGCCGTTTTGTCTTATTTTTGTATATGGTATCTTAAAACTTAATATCAATGAAAAAACTATGGATGGCGCTTGCCTTATGGGGAGCTTTAGCAGCGCAGCTGCATGCACAATGGAAGCCGGTTGAGGGACGGATTAGCACACAATGGTCTGAACAGGTAAATCCGGATAATGTATTACCAGAATATCCACGACCTATTATGGAAAGAACAGAATGGAAAAATCTGAATGGCCTTTGGGATTATGCAATTATAGAAAAAGGAAAACATTCCCCTTCTGTTTTTGATGGGAAAATTCTGGTACCTTTTGCTGTAGAATCTTCTTTATCAGGAGTTGCCAAAACGGTAGGTGCAGAGAAAGAGTTGGTCTATCGTCGTTCGTTTGACGTTCCTTCTTCTTGGAAAGGGAAAAAAGTACTTCTGCATTTCGGAGCAGTCGACTGGAAAACTGATGTGTGGGTAAATGATGTAAAAGTAGGTAGCCATACTGGAGGATTTACTTCTTTCTCTTTTGATATTACGGAAGCTTTGCAAAGGAAAAACAATACTCTACTGGTAAAGGTGTGGGACCCGACAGATAAGGGTTACCAGCCAAGAGGAAAGCAGGTATCGCGTCCTGAAGGTATATGGTATACTCCGGTAACAGGAATATGGCAGACCGTCTGGCTGGAACCTGTCAGTGAATCGTATATTCAGGACTTGCGTATTACTCCGGACATTGATAATTCCTTGCTTTCTTTGAAGGCCTTGGTAAAAGATGCTACTTCAAAAGATTTGGTAGAGGTAAAAGTCTTTGATGGTCAGCAGCTGGTGGCGCAAGGAAAAAGTATTAATGGAGAGTGTGTACAGGTAGCAATGCCGGAGAATACAAAATTATGGTCTCCCGAATCTCCTTTCCTTTATACGTTGAAGGTTTCTTTAAAACAGGGTGGAAAACTGGTGGATGAAGTGTCCAGTTATGCAGCTATGCGAAAATATTCTTCCAAACGTGATGCCAACGGTATTGTACGTCTGGAGTTGAATAACAAGCCGTTGTTCCAGTTTGGTCCTCTGGATCAGGGCTGGTGGCCGGATGGATTATATACGGCTCCTACGGATGAAGCCTTATTGTATGATATACAGAAGACAAAAGATTTTGGATTTAATATGATTCGCAAACATATTAAAGTAGAGCCTGCACGCTGGTATACCTATTGTGACAAGTTAGGTATCATTGTATGGCAGGACATGCCCAGCGGTGACCGTAACCCGGAATGGCAGAACCGGAAATATTTTGAGGGCACTGAAATGAAGCGAAGCGCAGAGTCGGAAGCTTGTTACCGGAAGGAATGGAAGGAAATAATGGATGCATTGTATTCTTATCCTTGCATTGGCACATGGATTCCATTTAATGAAGCTTGGGGACAGTTTAAAACTCCGGAAATAGTGGAATGGACCAAGCAATATGATCCGACCCGTCTGGTTAATCCTGCCAGTGGAGGTAACCATTACACTTGTGGGGATATGCTGGATTTGCATAACTATCCTGCTCCGGAATTGTATCTGTATGATGCACAGAGAGCTACAGTCTTAGGTGAGTATGGAGGTATTGGCTGGGTAGTACAGGGACATATTTGGGAACCGGACCGTAACTGGGGATATATTCAGTTCAATTCTTCTAAGGAAGTGACAGATGAATACGTGAAATATGCGGAAAAACTTTATGATTTAATACCTCGTGGCTTTTCTGCAGCAGTATATACGCAGACCACAGATGTAGAAGTGGAAGTAAATGGTTTGATGACATACGACCGCAAAGTAATAAAATTGGATGAAAAGCGAGTTCGTGAGATTAACCGTAAGCTATGTGAATCTTTAAATAAATAAGGTAAAAAGATAATATGATACAGAGGGAAAGAGAATTCTGTCGTAGAATGCTCTTTGCCCCTCTGTTCTTTTTGAAAAATATATACCTTTGTGACTATGATGAAAAAACATACTGTATTATATAGCGTAATTATATTGTTACTTTTCTTTTGCTTTCCGGAAGTAATAATATCTTCTTCAACGTCTTATTATTTTCGGACATTGGGTATCAATGATGGCCTTTCGCAGAGCACTGTAAATGCAATACTGCAAGATCAGAAAGGATTTATGTGGATAGGAACAAAAGATGGCTTGAATCAGTATGATGGACAAGAATGTAGAGTTTTTCAGAAAGAGAATTCTTCATTAGGCAATAATTTCATTACAGCTTTATATGAAGATTGTGAGGGATATATTTGGGTAGGAACTGATGCGGGAGTATATATTTATAATCCCGTTCAAGAGGAATTTCAGTTTTTAGATACAGAAATTGTATCTTCAGATGAAAAAATTACACGTGCTGTAACCTGGATTACATCTGATTCACAAAATAATATCTGGATTTCAGTTGATAATCAGGGCTTGTTTTGTTACAACAGGGGAAAAAAGAATTTGACAAAAGTTGTTTCTTGTGGAGAGTCAGGAATTGCCAATGTAACTCATTTCTGGTTTTATGCAGGTCAGCTGTGGATTGCTCGTTATGAGGATAATTTATATGTTTCGAAAGACAACTCTTCTTTTCATGCTTTTAACGATGTAGATGGAGAGGATATTTTTAAAGGTCTTGTAATTAATTCTTATGTAGAAGGGTTGCATAATTGTTTGTATGTGGGGACTTCCAAAGGTTTGATGGAGATTAATTTGACCTCTCGTAAGGTAAGGAAGTTATTGGACGAATATGTGCGCGACATTTGTTTCCGTTCCGATACGGATTTGTGGATTGGAACAGAGCAGGGACTGTATATTTATAATATAGAAACAAATGAGTATGAGCATTTGACTACGCCGGATATAGATGAACGTTATGCTCTTTCTGATAATGCGATATATAGTGTATATAAAGACCGTGAAGGGGGAATGTGGGTAGGTTCTTATTTTGGAGGATTAAATTATTACCCTTGTCAATATACCTATTTTGAGAAATATTATCCTCGCGAGACTCTCCCGCAAATGGGAAGGCGTGTTCGGGAATTCTGTGCCGGGAATGATGGTACATTATGGTTTGGCACGGAAGATAAAGGGTTGTTTAATTTTAATCCTGAGGATGGAAAGATAAAACCGTTCCATCATTTGGAACTGGGACATAATATTCATGGCCTATGTTTGGATGGCAACAGTTTGTGGGTTGGTACTTTTTCTGATGGGCTGAGTCATATCGATTTACGCACAAACACCTTGAAGCATTATAGCAAAGGAAATGCACTTAATACATTGAATTCCGATAATATTTTTTCTGTATGTAAGACCAGTACCAACGATATTTGGATTGGTACAACTTCAGGTTTATTGAGATATAATCGTTCGTCGGATGATTTTCTACGTATAAAAGAGTTGGATAATGTTTTTGTTTATGATATTCTTGAAGATAGTTACGGGAAATTGTGGCTGGCAACTTATTCGGATGGAGTCTTTTGTTATGATCTGCCTCAGAATCGTTGGAAACATTATAAGTGGATTCCCGAGGACAGCACATCTTTGCCTTATAATAAGGTAATTAGTATATTTGAAGATAGTCATAAACGGATATGGTTTACTACGCAAGGCGCCGGTTTCTGTCGTTTCTGTCCGGAAACTGACAATTTTGTTTGCTATGATATGACTGACGGATTTCCCAGTAATATTGTATATAAAATAGTAGAAGATAATGAAGGGAAATTGTGGTTGACAACAAATAAAGGTTTGGTGTCATTTTATCCGGAAACAGGTGCCAAACATATATATACTACAGCTAATGGATTACTTAGTAATCAGTTTAATTATCAGTCAGGATTCAAAGATGATAAGGGGACGATTTACTTAGGAAGTATTGATGGATTTATAGCTTTTAATCCTTATGAATTTGTCGAGAATAAACAAGTTCCTTCATTGGCATTGACCGATTTCTTCTTATTTAATAAACGTTCTCCGATTGGCGTAAAGGGTTCTCCTCTTTCTAAAAGTATTACTTATTCAGATGAAATTGAGGTGAGTGCAGAGCAAAATTCATTTTCTTTGAGGGCTGCCGTATTGAGTTACCAGGCTCCTCTGTCAAATGTAATAGTCTATAAGTTGGAAGGATATGATAAGGAGTGGTATACGTTAGAAGGTGGAAATTCGAAGATTAGTTATTCTAATTTACCTTATGGTTCATATACATTAAGAGTTAAAGGGGCCAATAGTGATGGTATCTGGAGTCTTCAGGAGCGGATATTGAAAATCAAAGTGAATCCTCCTTTTTATCTTTCTTGGGCAGCTTATACTATTTACGGTGTTCTGTCAGTCTTATTTATCTTGATGGGGGTGTATTATTTCCGGAAAAAGAGTCAGCGGAAGCATTTGCGGGCGATGGAAATTTTGAAATATGAAAAAGAACGTGAATTATATACGGCGAAAATAGATTTTTTCACTAATGTGGCACATGAAATACGTACTCCTTTGACTTTGATAAAAAGTCCTTTGGAAAATGTGCTGGCTTCTGCTCATTTGGATGAAGATATAAAAGATGACCTTGAAATTATGGATTTGAATACCAATCGTTTACTGGATTTGGTAAATCAGTTGCTTGATTTCCGTAAGACGGAAACAAAAGGTTTCAGGTTAAATTTTATGGATTATAATTTATCGGGTATTTTACAAGCTATTTATAAGCGTTTCACTCCTCTTGCTCGAGAAAAAGGTTTGGAGTTTACGATAGAAAGTATAGATGATTTACATGCTTCGGTCGATAAGGAGGGATTTACGAAGATTATAAGTAATTTGTTTACCAATGCCATTAAATATTCGGATACTTATATCCATGTGAAATTACGTTTGGACAACTCTTCTAATTTATTGATTCTGTCTGTAGAAAACGATGGAGTAATTGTTCCAAAAACTGAACGTGAAGAGATCTTTAAACCTTTTAAGCAATATCATGAAGAAAATACTCATGTGCAAGGTACCGGTATCGGACTTGCATTGGCTCGTTCTTTAGCAGAATTGCATGGGGGAAAATTATCGATGGATGAAGCATTGGATTGTAACCGTTTTATTCTTCAGCTTCCATTGTGTCATGAACAGATATTAAATTTGTCACATACAGAAGAGGAAGAGCCTGTTCCCGTCGTAGGTTCGAATGTTGTGGAACCGCTTTCGCAGTCAGATTCCTTCCGCTATACGTTGTTGATAGTAGAGGATAATGCTGAAATGCGTAAATTTTTACAGAAGCAGTTGGCTGAATCTTATAAAGTGTTTGCTGCATCCAATGGAGTTGAAGCTTTGAAAATTTTGCAGACTTCTATTGTGAATCTGGTTCTTTCGGATATAATGATGCCTGAAATGGATGGTTTGGAATTGTGTAATGTAATAAAGTCTGATTTGAATTACAGTCATATTCCTGTTATTTTATTGACCGCTAAAACCACTTTACAGTCAAAGATTGAAGGAATGAAAGCCGGAGCCGATGCGTATGTGGAAAAGCCATTCTCTATGGAATACCTGAAAGTTTGTATTTCGAATCTGTTGAAAAATCGTGAACAGTTACAAGCTACCTTTGTCCATGCACCTTTTGTGCAGACAAATAGTATGGCAATTACTAAGGCTGATGAAGAATTTCTGAAAAAATTGAATGAAATTGTACAGGCCAATATTCAGAATCCTGATTTTAGCTTGTTGGATATGGCAGACCAGTTGTGTATGAGTCGTTCAAGTTTGAACCGTAAGATAAAGGGAATACTGGATGTCACACCGAATGACTATATTCGTATTGAACGATTGAAAAAAGCAGCCCAGCTTTTAAAAGAAGGAAATTGCAAGATTAATGAAGTGTGTTACATGGTTGGTTTTAATACGCCATCTTATTTTACCAAATGTTTTCAGAAACAATTTGGAATGTTACCTAAAGATTTTGCAGGAGATAAATAATCGATTCTTTATCAAAAATGTTTTTTATGCAACGAATTTGTCATGAAATATAAGAAACATTTCATGACAAGTGTTGTGTGCTCTATTATTTCCTTTTGACAGTATTGTAATATGAAATGAGCGTATTTTTCTCCTTGTTATGTTATGGAAGGCCTACATTTGTACTGAATCAATAAACTAATAAACTATGAGAATAAAAAGAAGTCCTTAGAATTTTATGTATTGCAGTTAACTTTAAATGTATTTTGTAGAGTGAATTATTCACTTTGTTTTTTTAAATCTAATCTATCTGTTTTAAGCAATGGCAAAAAAACTATTATTTCTGTTTTTTACATTCTTTACATTAAATATTTATGCTCAGAATGTAACAATGACCGGTACAGTAGTTGATGTAGAAAATCTTCCTTTGATTGGAGTTAATGTGATTATAAAAGGAAGTACAGTGGGAACAACTACAGATTTGGATGGTAATTTCTCTTTAGAAGGGAAAAAGGGAGATGTACTTGTTTTTTCCTATATTGGTATGGTGTCTCAAGAGATAACTTTTAAAGGACAGCCTTTAAAAATTGTTATGAAGGATGATTCGGAAGCTCTTGATGAAGTCGTTGTGATTGGTTATCAGTCTGTGAAAAAATCAGATCTTACAGGTGCTGTGGCAGTTGTAGATGCTAAGGAAATGAAAAAAAGTGCAGCTGGAACAATTACTAGTCAGTTGCAAGGTTTGGCGACAGGTATTAATGTTCGTAGTACCGGTAGAGCTGGTGAAGATGCTTCTATAGAAATTCGTGGAGTCGGTTCGTTGAGTGATAATTCTCCTTTGTGGATTGTAGATGGAATGATTACCAATCCTGGAGTAGATTTTAATCCAGCGGATATTGAATCCATGCAAATTTTGAAAGATGCTTCTGCTGTAGCTATTTATGGTTCTCGTGCTGCTAATGGAGTCATTATTGTGACGACTAAGAAGGGTAGCAAAGGCCCGATGAAAGTTGGTGTTAGTGTAAAAGAAACATTAGAATGGAGTCCGAAATATGATCTTATGAATGCTGCTGAATATAAGAAGTATAATGATATGGCTTATAATGAGGCTATAAAAAATGGAGTAGGTAGCATTACTTCTTTACAGCAACACTCAGATTTTGATACTAATTGGCAGGATGAAGTATTTAAAACTGCTTTAGTTCAAGATTATAATGTGTCATTGTCTGGTGGTGGAGAATCTGGAAATTATTATGTATCAGCTGGATATTATAATAATGATGGAGTTTCTTATGGTAATAGTTTTAATCGTTATAGCTTTCGTGTAAATACTACAGGCAAGAGGGGATGGTTCTCTTTTGGGGAAAATTTAGCTTATTCATTGACAAATAAAGATCCTTTGCAGACCAATCCTTATAATGATGTCATGCGTATGATGCCTACTATACCTGTGTATGATGAAAATAATCCAGGAGGCTATGGTTATGGAGATGCTGCTAAATATAATACCTTTGGAACTAATCCGATAGCACGTGAGAATCTGGAAGAAATGGAGGAACGTCAGAATCGTATAAATGGTTCCGTATGGCTGGAATTTAAACCTTTTGATTTCTTGTCTTATAAGTTTAATGGAGGTATAGATTTATATTTCTATGAAAAGTCATGGTTTAGAGGAGAAGGTAACTGGACACAGAATCAGGAACATCGTGATCCGGAAAGTCAGAAACAACGTGACAATACATATAATATGCTGATTGAGCATACCTTGAATTTCAATAAGGATTTTGGAAAGCATCATGTAGATGCCGTTGTTGGTACCACTTATCAGAGTCATGAGTGGGAAGGATTGTGGGCTTCACGTTTGAATTTTCCGTTAATAAGTGATGAAGAATGGTTGCATGTACTTGATGCAGGAAAAAGCAATCAGCAAAATACAAATAGTATTAGTAAGAATGCAATGATTTCTTATCTGGGTCGTGCAAATTATATTTATGATGATAAATATTATTTTACAGCTACTTTCCGTCGTGATGGTACTTCTCGTTTGTCTAAAGAAAATCGTTGGGGTAATTTCCCTTCTGTATCTGCTGCTTGGAGAATCTCTAAGGAAAAATTCTTTAAATCATCTTGGATAGACGATTTGAAAATTAGAGGAAACTGGGGGCGTCTGGGTAATTCATCCATTGGTGACTGGGATTACTTAGGTACAATTAATCAGAGTTTGGTGACGATTATAGGAGGAGTACCGGTAGCCGGAGCTGCACAAGTAAAACTGGTAAATAGTAATTTGGTTTGGGAAACAAAGGAGACGATGAACTTTGGTTTGGATGTAGCATTTTTAAACCAGCGTTTAAATGTTAGTGCTGAATATTATATATCTAAGACATCTGATGTTTTGACAGATATGCCGATTGCCTTATCTACAGGTAATCAGGGTGGGGCTCCAAAAGCCAACGCTGCAAGTTTGAAGAACTCAGGTTTTGAAATGACAATAGGTTGGAGAGATCAAGTGTCTGATTTTAAATATAATGTTAGTCTGAATCTTACTACATTAAAGAATGAGGTGACAGATTTAGGTTATGATAAGCCTTATTTGATTTCTGGCCAATCTATCAGTAAGCCGGGCGAGCCATTAGCTATGTTTTATCTACGGAAAACAGATGGACTCTTTAGAACACAGGAAGATATTGATAATTATGTAAATTCTAAAGGAGAACCTATTTTAATAAATGGACAACGTCCACAATTGGGTGATGTAAGATATGTAAATGTTGATGATGACACAAATATTACAGATAATGATCGACAAATCTGTGGAAGTCCTTGGGCTAAGCTACAAACTTCTTTAATATTTAATGCGGAGTGGAAGAATTTTGATTTGAGTATGATGTGGTATGGCCAATTTGGAAACAAGATTTATAATGTATACAAATGGCAGGGACGTTTGTTCTCTGATAATTCAAATTATATTCGTTTTGAAAAAGGAGAAGAACCTTATCAGGAGAATCCATCTTCAAGCACCCCTCGTATTATCTATGGTGACCAGCGAAATTCAATGGATAGCGATCGTTTCTTGGAAAACGGTTCATATTTTAGATTGAAAAATATTTCTGTAGGTTATACATTTAAAAAGTCTTGGTTGAGTAGTTATGGAATTGATAAACTAAGATTGTATGTGACTGGAAGTAACTTGCTTACTATTACAGGATATAGTGGCCTGGATCCGGATTTTGTAAATACAGATGTGTGGAATAGAGGTACTAGTGGATTTACTTTCCCTAATACTCGTTCAGTAATGTTTGGTTTGGATTTGACTTTTTAATTGATTTTGATATGAAAAAAATATACAACTTTTTGTTAGGTAGTGCATTGGTCTTTTGTACAGGATGTAGTGCTGATTTATTAGATATAGACAATCCCAATGAAGTAACTATACCTACATTCTGGAATAAGGCTGCTGATGCAGAAGCGGGTGTAAACGCTTGTTATAGTGCCTTGTATAAAGAGCCTACATGGATGCGTTGGCTTTCTTTCCGTTATGATTTGTCGTCGGATGAGGGATGGAGTTCTTCACCTTGGATTGAGTTAGGAGATTGGACGCGATTCTTATATTCTAACTATAATTTTAATGAAGGTAATAATCAGCATTGGGAATATTTTTATATGGGTATTTTCCGTTGTAACCAAGTGTTGAAATATGTACCTGCAATTGATATGGACGATACTGAAAAAAAGCAAGTTTTGGCACAGGCGTCGTTCATGCGTGCATTGTGGTATTTTCAGATAAACTTACTTTGGGACAAAGGTACATTGATATTGGAACCTGTTGATGCCGGTTATCGTCCGAAAGATGCTACGGAGGCTGAAATTTGGGCTCAAGTGGAAAAAGATTTACTTTACGCTGCAGAAAATTTGCCAGATAGTTGGGATGCAGAGAATTTGGGACGTGCCACTCGTGGAGCAGCTAAAGCATTACTTGGAAAAGCATACATGCAACAGCATTTGTATGATAAAGCAAAAGAACAGTTGAGCTGGTTAATAGAAAAGGAAAAGACCGGTTTGTATGGTTTAATTGATAATTGGGTAGATAATTTCACGGACTTGAATGAAAATAACAAAGAGAGTGTTTTTGAAATTCAATTTGATGATAAGAACAAAGGTGATACTGGAAATAATGCTAGTATGGCTACCGGTTTTCAGAGAACACAGTTTTATGCTCCTAGTGGAATCGGTTGGGGAGATGGAAAAGCCAGACGTTGGTTGGTTGATGAATATCTGAAAGAGAAGAGGATTGATGGGGAAAATGATATTCGCCTGTATAACAGTATTTTATATCATGGATTTTCTTTAGACTTTCCTAATGAGTCAAAGAAATATTATAATATAGCAGATGCGGATGCTGATGAACAGTGGAATAATTGGGGAAAAGATCTGGAAGACTGCTATATACGTAAATATAATACTTCTTATTATCGTGACAGAGAAGATTATTTTGCACGTAATAATTATCGTATCATACGTTATGCAGATATTCTGTTAAATTATGCAGAATGTATTGTTGAGACAAATGGTACGGTTGCTGAGGCTGCTAAGTATGTAGATCAGGTACGTGATAGAGTTGGTTTGGCTAAGTTGAAAGATAGCCGATGGGCTGCTTGTCTTAACTCTAAGGATGCTTTCCTAAAGCGTTTACAAATGGAGAGAACTTTGGAGTTATGTTTTGAGGGATGGCGTTGGGCTGATTTGAAACGTTGGGGAATGTTGGATACACAAGAAGGTATCAATGAATTGAAATCTCGTGATGCAGACTTCAACAATTTTGTGATTGGTAAACATCGTCGATTACCTATTCCTCAATATGAAATAGATCAAAGTGATGGGCAGTTGACTCAGAATCCTATGTATTAATTATTTATTTCCGTCCCCATTTGGGGACGGAAATACCTTAAATTTAAAGATTATATGGAAACACATAATAAATGGATTTTTTTATTATTTTGTTCTTTGTGCTTGCACATTTCAGCACAAGAGATACAAAATCCAATATTGCCGGGAGTTGCTGATGCTGGTATTGTAAAATACAACGGCAAATATTATATTGGTGGAGTTCATACAAATGGAGATTTTTATATATCAGATGACTTGGTTCATTGGGGAAAGCCTGTACATGTAGTTTCCATAGATAATGATTGGATTAGGGATTCCAAAGTAGGAAATGATCAGATTCATGCCAATCATATGTTATATGATAATGGAACTTTTCATTTATATTGGTCTGTAAATTATTGGGGAAAAGATAAGCATGCTGTACATATAGTTCATGCTCAGAGTGATAGCATATTAGGGCCCTACATAGAGCCGGTTAAGGCAACTTGGATGGACAATCGTATTGATCCTTATATATTTAAAGATGATGATGGCCAGCTTTATATGTATATGGTCCGTTTTACAGATGGTAATACTATATGGGGTAGAAAGATGAAAAATCCTTCTGAGTTTTCGGGAGAACCAGTTTGCTTGTTTTCATCGTTGCCAGATACTTGGGAAACAATGGATAATCGAGTGGCGGAAGGACGCTTGTGTTATTAAGTATCGAGGAAAGTATTATATGATGTATAATGCGAATCATACTTCTACAGAATGGGGAAATTATCAATTAGGTGTTTCTGTGGCTGATTCGCCGTTAGGATTCCAGAATGGGAGTAAATACAGCTATCCTGTGGTGAAGTCGAATCAAATTGACTTAGAAGATAATAATTTGGATGTATTACGTTATTATGATAATGGATACTTTCCACAATTTGCATATTGTGAGTTTTTCCCAGGAAATAATTGGACTAAAAAATCTTTTGATGATAGTGGGTGGAAAAGAGGTATGTCTGGTTTTTCAGGCATAAAATTGGAGGGCTCAACAACAAGGTCTCAAGGAACAGTCTGGACTTCGGATCGATTATGGTTACGTAAGACTTTTCATATAAAAAAGGTATCCGAAAACTATATTTTACGTGTGGCACATGATGGTGCTACCAAAATATATTTGAATGGCTGTTTGGTCTATGATAAACAAGGTGCGGATTATTGTATGATAGATTTCAATAGGGAACAATTACAATACTTGGTTGCAGGCGAAAATATACTTGCAGTAGAAACAAATCGTGGTATCTCTACAAATTTTTTTGATGTAGCTTTGTTTGATGCGGATAAAGAACAGCCTTTTAATATTTTATATAGTCCTGGACAACCTAATATCGTGAGAGGGGTAAACGGATTTGAATGGTGGCTGGTATACATGGCTAATAAGAATGCCGAAATGAGAGGGCAATATATAAACAGAATACACTTTTGGGGTAAAGAGTTGTATGTTGATGGCATTACAGATTGTAGCTCGGAAGGATACCATCCTGAACCTTCTCTTCCAACTTGGAAAGATAATTTTGATAATGAGGTTGAATCTGTATTAAAATGGAATTGGATTAATCAGGACGATTGGAGCATTGAAAATGGAGAGTTGAAGGGGAAATCCATCTCTTCTTTGTCTTGTGCTTTTGTGAACAATGTGATAGCTTCTCAAACGTATTTATTTGAGACTGGAATAAATCCTGATGGTAATTCAGGTATTATTGTTTGGTGGAAAGATAATCAGAATCATATTCGGTTAGGGTTAGATAAGATTCGTCATACATGGTATCTTTTAACTTGTTTACAAGGAAAAAATAGTAGGAAAGATTTTAAATTGCCTTCAGACTTTAAATGGAAGTCATATCATTCTATGCGTGTAGAACGAAATATGAATCAGCTATTGGTATGGATAGATGAAATACCTGCAGTGGGACAGTCTTGTTTTACAGACTTGCCATATGACTCAAGTATTCCCGGTATTTTCATAGAAAGTGGGACAGCTGCTTTTGATGGGGCTTTGTATACAATCGGTTTTGATGAGTATGATAGCTCTATTTCAGAGTGGAATGTGTTACAAGGAAATTGTACACGAGGTTCAGAGGGACTGAAAACAATTGATGAAAAATTTATAGCTGTAAAAGGTGAAAATTTATCTCGATATACATTTGAGGCGCAAGTAACGAATACTTCTTTAACAGGTTCTGCAGGAATATATCCTATTTATGTGGATGATAAGAATTATGTAAAATTGGTGTTGAATTCTGTAACGCATAATTGGGAAGTTGAGATTGTAAAAAATGGGAAAGTTATGCTTGAAAAGAAACATGGGCTTTCTTCTATCAAAACCGTATATCCAGATGTAAAGTATACCGATTTTATAGAGAAATGTTACCCAATGTCAGTGCCGGTATGGATAGATGGCGTTTATTTAAACCGTCATGAGATTAATAATAAGTCTGAGTTTGTGGAAAATATGTTCTCAAAATTTAATATAGAGTATTTGTGGAAGGGAGAATGGAAATCTTTACCCATAAAAGATATAACTATACCAGAACATATAATGTATAATAAGGCAACGATGGCTCCAATGCAGATCGAAGCTCTTCGATTTATTAATAAAAATCCGGAAGACTATAATCGTCATATTTATAAGATACGTGTAGACGAGCTATTTAAAGCTTCATATAATTTACGAGTTGTAAGAAATTCTGAACGTTTGTTCTTATTTATAGATGGTGTACAAATAGCAGAATTTCCCATAGATTTTGGTGATTCTTGTATTGGATTATATGCGGAGAATACTTCTGCTTTGTATAATGGAATGTTATATTATCATAGAGGAAAGTAATATGAAAAGTATTGTAAACATTAGTGTGCTGTTATTCTCAATTGTGATTTTTTCTTGCGGAAATGGCAGTAAGAATGGAGAGAGTGAAAAAGGCGATACTTTGTCGCTGGTTCATGAAAAGGTGACATTGGCCGATCCTTTTATCATGTTGTATCATAACACTTATTATGCTTATGGTACAAACTCAGATGAGGGAATTGAGGTTTACACATCAAATGATTTGCGTGAATGGAAACTTAAAGGATTGGCATTGAATAAAAAAGATGTATGGGGTGAACGTTGGTTTTGGGCTCCGGAGGTTTATGAAATAAATGGTGTGTTTTATATGTACTATTCTGCGAATGAACATATTTGTGTCGCTACTTCAGATTCTCCATTAGGACCATTTACGCAGAAGATACGGAAGCCAATGATTGAAAATGAGAAATGTATCGATAATTCTCTTTTTATAGATGAAGATGGAACGCCTTACTTATTTTTTGACCGTTTTAATGATGGTTTAAATATATGGGTGGCTGAATTGGAAAAAGATTATATGACTATAAAAGAGAATACGATGCATCCTTGCATTCATGTATCTCAAAAATGGGAAGAGGTATGGCCCAGGGTCAACGAAGGATCTTTTGTTGTAAAGCATGAAGATTTGTATTATATGACTTATTCAGCCAATAGTTATGAAAGTCAGTTTTATGGTATAGGTTGTGCCACGGCTACAGACATAATGGGGGAATGGAAAAAATATGATACTAACCCTTTGCTACAGAAACCTGAAGGATTAGTTGGAGTGGGACATAGTGCTATGTTTGTAGACAAAGAAGGAAGTCTACGTATTGTTTATCATGCCCATAAAGATATGCAACACATACATCCTCGTGCGATGTATATTGGAAAAGTTGACTTCGTAGATGAAAATGGCATAGCAATAATGAAAATTAGTCAGGATTATATTGTTCCCCATTTAGTAAAATAGCTTTATGAGAATTGTTTCAATATTATTAGGCTTTGTATTAGGTATTTTAGTTTTTTCTTGTAGACGAATGCCGGTAGAACCGATAACTATGGCATCATTATTGGAGGAAATGACAGACCGTACCTCACTGGCATTGTATCCTTACCCTTCTTATAAATCTTTGCAGTTTAGCAGTTATGACCGCGCTTCTGTTACAAAAGATTCTTCTTCATGGTATGCCAATTGGGATCGCAGTCAATTTATACGTACTGAAACAAATCACGGACGAAGAGAATTTGTTTTGTTTGACGTAGATGGGCCTGGGGCTGTTACCCGTTTCTGGGTAACTGTTGCTGAGTATTCAGGTAAGGGCGTATTACGTTTTTATATTGATGGTAAAGAAACTCCGGAAATAGAAGGGGAGGTATTAAGTATAATAGGAGGTGAACAGTTGGTAGGTTATCCGTTAGCTGCTTCTGTTTCAGATTTGACTGACTACCTTCAGCGGGGACATAATTTGTATTTGCCAATTCCTTTTTCAAAATCTTGTAAGATAACTTATGAGAGTCCATCTATTAGAGAACCTGGAGAATTTTCTGGAGAATGTTTTTATTATAATATCAATTATCGTAAATATGAAAAGGGGATTCATGTAGAAAGTTTCTCAAAGTCAGATTTGATTAAAAATCGAGAATTAATAAAATCTGTTCAGAAGCGTTTGCTGATGCCGTCGTATACTGAAGATAGGTTACAATCTGTATCGGCTTTCCGAGATAGTTTGTGCAGTGAAGATAGTTTAAGTTTGCATTTACAAGGTACGCATGCTATTCGTAAATTGCAAGTTAAATTAAAGTCTGAGAACTATGTCCAAGCTTTACGGTCAACTGTACTTACTATTAAGTTTGATGGGCAGCGAACTGTTTGGGTACCCGTTGGGGATTTTATGGGAATAGGGAACCGCTTTTCTGCGTATAAGACTTATTATACAGAAGTTACTCCTGATTCATTACTTTCTTGTTATTGGGTGATGCCTTATAAAAAAGATTGTGTTATATCATTGAAAAATGAATCTTCTCAGAAGATTGGTGTAAGTTTGGAGGTGGAGTATGCTGACTGGGAATGGAGTGATAACACTATGTACTTTGGAGTAGGATGGAAAGAGTACAATCATTTGTATACAGGAAAACAGCGTGATATGAAGGGCACAGATTCACAATTTGATGTGAATTTTGTTTCACTTGTTGGGAAGGGTGTTTATGTGGGAGATGCGCTTACACTTTTTAATTCAGTAGCAGACTGGTGGGGAGAAGGAGATGAGAAAATCTATGTAGACGGTGAACGTTTCCCTTCGCACTTTGGGACAGGAACAGAAGATTATTATGGATATGCGTGGTGTATGCATAATTTCTTTCAGCATCCGTTTATTGCAGAGCCTGACGGCACAGGAGCCACTCAGTGTGGTCATGTTGCTAATGTACGTTATCGGGCGCTGGATGCGATACCTTTTAAGGAGTCGTTGGTTTTCGATATGGAATTGTGGCACTGGGGAAGTGCATATATAAATTATGCTCCGACTACTTATTTTTATTTGTTTCCGAAAACTAAAGTAAATCGAGGGGAAGAAGAAACAAGTGTTAAGTTGAAAGTTGTAAAGCATAAGAATGAATTAGTACCTAATTCTCCAGATCACAATGGTTGCATAGAAGGAGAGTATATGGATATAAATCTTTCTTCTGGAATTGAAAAATCACAGAGTATATCAGATATGCATTGGAGTAATGGAGCACAATTTTTTGGGCAAGGGAGTGGATTTGGTGATATTGCTGAATTAGGATTTGAGATAAAAAACGCTGGAACCTATTCTGTAGAATTATATTATACTCTTGCTCCAGATTATGGATGTTTCGATGTGTATTTGAATGGACACTTGTTAAAAGAAAGTTTAAATTGTCGACACAAAATGTTGACAACCAAATGCTGGGAAATGGGAAAACATTTCCTTCCACAAGGAATGAATGTGATAAGGTTTGTACAGAAAAAGGTGTTACCTAATACCAATCCTGGTGGACTGGGAATTGATTGTCTTAAAATTAAGTGATATAAAAATAGTAATATAGCATGAAAATTAAAAGTTTATTTTTAGGATTAACCTTTTCAGTCAGTCTGCATGCAGCTGATAAATATTCTAATCCGGTAATTGACTATAGTTTGCCAGACCCTTCCATCATAAAGGGCGAAGATGGGTATTTCTATCTTTATGCTACGGAAGACATACGAAATCTTCCTATTCATCGTTCGAAGGATCTTGTTAATTGGGAGTTTTTAGGAACAGCTTTTACTGATGAAAACCGTCCTGATTTCGAACCGAATGGTGGAATATGGGCTCCCGATATAAATAAGATAGGCGACAAATATGTTCTTTACTATTCTATGTCTGTGTGGGGTGGCGAATGGACCTGTGGTATAGGTTGTGCTGTGTCTGATCGTCCTGAGAGACCATTTAAGGACTGTGGTATGATGTTCCGCAGTAACGGTATAAAAGTCCAGAACTCAATAGACCCTTTTTATATAGAAGACAATGGACACAAATATTTGTTCTGGGGTAGTTTCCGTGGAATATATGCAATAGAATTATCAGAAGACGGCTTGTCTTTAAAATCCGGATCATCTCCTGTACAGATAGCAGGTACAGCTTATGAAGGAACATATATCCACAAGAGAGGTGGCTATTATTATATGTTTGCTTCTATTGGTAGTTGTTGTGAGGGTTTGAAGAGTACTTATACTACTGTTGTAGGACGTTCTACTAGTTTGTTCGGTCCTTACTTGGATAAAAAGGTCAAAGTATGATGGACAATCATCATGAAATATTGATACATAAGAATGATAGTTTTGTAGGAACAGGTCATAATTCGGAGATTGTATCTGATAATGCAGGTACAGATTGGCTCTTTTACCATGCTGTCAGTGTCGCTAATCCCGATGGCCGTGTATTGATGCTTGATAAGATTGACTGGATTGATGGTTGGCCGTCTGTGGAAGGTAACTCACCTTCTGTCAAGTCAGAAAAACCACGTTTTTAAGAAAGGAGATAATTATGACTACAGTCAGGTTGTTATTATTAACAGTTTTTGCTTCTTCAATTGTAGGTTGCGGATTTTCTGAAAAAAAAGTACAAGCGACTAATGAGTCAGAGGGCAAAGATATTTTGTTTGCAGATCCTACCATTATTCAGAACCAAGGGAAATACTATCTTACTGGTACAGGGAATAACGTTTCAGAAGGTTTTACTGTAATGGAATCTGTTGATTTAAAGAAATGGTATTTAAGCGATAATCCTTATATATTAAAGAAAAATGACCATACATTTGGTGAAACTGGCTTTTGGGCACCTCAGTGGTTTAGTTTTAATAATATGAATTATTTGACTTATACTGCAAACGAGCAAACCGTTTTGGCTAAGTCTTTGAATCTACTCGGACCTTTTAGACAAGATACGGTAAAACCTATTGATGCAAGTGAGAAAAACATAGATTCTTTCCTGTTTAAAGACGATGACGGTAAATGTTATCTATATCATGTCAGGTTCAATAAAGGAAACTATATTTGGGTATGTGAGTTTGATGTAGAGAAAGGTGAAATTATACCTGGGACATTAAAACAATGTCTTACTTGTACAGAGCCGTGGGAAAGTACGTCTAATTATGTGTCAGATCCTATCATGGAAGGTCCAAGTGTTATAAAAATAGATGGGGTATATTATTTGTTCTATTCTGCTAATCATTTTATGAATATTGATTATGCTGTAGGTTATGCCACTTCATCTTCTCCGCTTGGTCCTTGGAAAAAATATAAGAACAACCCTATACTTCATCGAAGTATTGTAGGAGAAAACGGCTCTGGTCACGGAGACATATTCAAGAATACCAAAGGGAATTATTATTACGTATATCATGTTCATAACTCGGATTCATGTGTTTCTCCCCGCAAAACACGTATAGTTCCTTTGAAAATGAAAAAGAACTCAGAAGGCATATATGATATATCAGTAAGTAAAAATGAAGTTATAAAACCATATCAATATTAAAGTTATGAAAATAAGAAGTTTGTTTAGTATAATGGCTTTATCTTTTGGAGTATCTTCCGTTCAAGCTATTAACTATAGTCCGGACAATGTCTCAGCCGAATTGTTGCTTAAGGTACCGGGAAATGATGCTGTTCATCACTCTTTGAAGTTTGAAAAAATACAAAACTCTGAGTACGATTATCAGCTTGTTGGTAACAAGAAACTTCCGTTAATGCTATATCAAAATATAGAAGGAAGCGATAACTGTAAAAGAATTACCATGCTAGTTGTAGCTTTAGAGGATGTTTATTTTAACTATGGTCAGTTGGTAAAAACTGCTTCCAGACATGATGATTGTTTGTTCTATATGCCAGGATTCTGGTATCGTCGTAATTTGCGCTCTCCAAAAGAGGCTCCTTCTTTCCATACATCTGATAGCTGGATAGTTAGTGAAGACAGGTTAAGTACTCCATTCTGCTATTTATGACGAAAAAAAAAGCGGGAAAAGTTTTTCTGTTGTACGTATAGATGAGTTTGACTCTGATGCTCTCACAACTCATAAAGAAGGTGAGGTTATTCTGTCTGGAAAAACATCTATCGGATATACCGGATTTGAGAATAAGGATGGAATATCTGCATTGTCGTTTGGGTATCCTTATAGGGAGGCTCCTAAAACATATATTCGTAAACTAACATTGGCTCCTTCTGTAGAGGCCTATCAGTTCCTGAAAAAAGGTGAAAGTATTACTTTGACATGGGAAGTGAGCGAACGTAATGTTAATGATTTCTCTGAATGTGTTAAGCAGATATGGGAGTATAGTTACGATTTGTATAAGCCTGAACCGGTAAACACCCCTTATTCTGATGAAAAGATGAAAGAGGTATTGAGTAATTTCTTTGTGGAAAGTTACGTTGATGATACTCCTACAAAATACTATTCAGGTGTAGAGTTGAGAACTGCTACATGCGAAAATCTAGATGTTGCCGAAGTCGGTTTTGTTGGACGTACATTACTTAATGCATTTAATGCCCTAGAATATGGTGAGAGTCAGAATCGTAAGGATCTGGTTGATAACGCAAATTCTATTTTTGATTCTTATTTACAGAATGGATTCTCGAGCAGAGGATTTTTTAATGAAGTGGTACACTTTAAAAGAAACTTTGTAGAGACAAACCTGAGTATTCGTCGTCAGTCAGAAGGGGTATATGCTGTGTTGTATTATTTGAATTATGAAAAGCAGCACGGACGTAAGCATCCGGAATGGGAAAAACGATTAAAGACAATGCTTGATGCTTTCTTGAAATTACAGAATCCGGATGGAAGTTTCCCTCGTAAATTCAAGGATGATTTTTCTCTTGTAGATAAATCGGGAGGAAGTACACCTTCTGCCACTCTTCCTTTGGTGATGGGATATAAATATTTCAAGGATAAACACTATCTGGAGGCTGCCAAACGTTCTGTGGGTTACCTGGAAAAAGAACTGATTTCGAAAGCTGATTATTTCTCTTCTACTCTGGATGCGAATTGTGAGGACAAAGAAGCGTCTTTATATGCTTCTACAGCTGCGTATTATTTGGCTTTGGCAACGAAAGGACAGGAACGTGCACATTATGCGGAACTTGCTAAGAAAGCAGCTTATTTTGCACTCTCATGGTATTACACTTGGGATGTTCCGTTTGCAAAAGGACAGATGTTAGGCGATATAGGTCTGAAAACTCGTGGTTGGGGAAATGTTTCTGTAGAAAACAACCACATAGATGTGTTTATTTTTGATTTTGCAGATGTGCTTCATTGGCTGTCTAAAGAGTTTAATGAACCTCGTTTTACAGCATTTTCTGAAGTGATAAGTTCTTCCATGCGTCAGCTGCTGCCTCATGAAGGCCATTTGTGCGGAATCGCTAAAAAAGGTTTTTATCCTGAAGTAGTACAGCACACGAACTGGGACTATGGTAAAAATGGAAAAGGATATTATAACGATATTTTCGCTCCAGGTTGGGTGGTTGCTTCATTGTGGGAGCTCCTTTCACCCGGACGTGCTGAAAACTTCTTGAAATAATATTCATCTAAACGGAAATAGAAATTCCCCTTATCCCTGTTTTGAATGAAGGGATAAGGGGAATTTCATATAATATCCTGAGATTATCTTACTTGGATTACCAAATAACGTGATACACTCCAGAATTCATTCGGATTGTTGATTTTCAAAGTCAACTGACCTTTGTCGTCTTTTACAAGTTCGTATGAACTCTGTGGATGAGTAGTCAGCAATTCAGCTCGTTTGGAGTAAAGTTTGATTTCTTTTTCCTTACGAATATCAATCTGGGTGAAGTAATCTTTGTTGAAGTCATTGTCTTTCAGTACGTCACCCTTCTTCAGAATCTTCTGGTCTTTCAACTCAGATTTAGTGCCGAATACATACCAGGCAGTGTTGAGGGCTTTGTCTTGAGCTTCTACGGTCTTAGTCTTTGCTTCATTTTCTGCACTCAGCTCGTCTACGTTCTTATTCAAGTCCATAACAGCTTCATCCAATTCTGCAATACGGATATTCTTTGCAGCCAATTCTGCTTGCAGGGTTTCAATCTGCTGCTGTTTGGCAGCCAGTTCAGCAGTGAGGTTCTTTACAGCTTTTTTCAACTGGGCAGATTGGTATTTGCTATTTTTCAGTTGCTCTTCTAATTTTGCAATCTGTTCGCGGTTTGATTTCAGTTTTTCGCTAATGAAACGAATATCATCTTTTATCTTATCGGCAGCCGACTGGCTTTCTAATGTACCTTCTTTCAAGTCTACACGGTTTTCAGCTTCGTTGATTTCGCGGAATCCTTCTTGAATTTCATTAAAGGCTCCCATGATTTCGTCCAGTTCTGTGTCGCGGTTAGAGAGTTCAAGCATCAGTGAATCGTTCTGAGCTTGTAAAGTGCTTTTGTTCTGGCCTGAGTTATTACATGCTGTCAGCAGAGCGGCAGCACATAAAGCAGATAAAACAACCTTTCTCATAGTTTTTGAATTTAGAATTATAATTTAGTTTTCTTTGCCTCCTAATATAATAACAATTTCTCCTCTGGGTTCAGTTTCTGTGAAGTGTGCAATAACTTCCTGAAGGGTTCCTCTGACGCTTTCTTCATGTATTTTGGAAATTTCCCGACATACGGAAACCGGGCGGTCTGCTCCAAAAATTTCCGCAAACTGGGTCAGCGTTTTTAGCAGACGGTAAGGAGATTCGTAGAAAATCATGGTACGGGTTTCTTCTTTCATGGCATTCAGCCGTGTCATGCGACCTTTTTTCTGAGGGAGGAAACCTTCAAAACAGAAACGCTCATCCGGAAGTCCTGATGAGACCAGTGCCGGTACAAAGGCCGTAGCTCCAGGCAGGCATTGTACTTCGATGCCGTTTCTTACACATTCTCTTACCACAAGGAAACCGGGGTCGGAAATTCCGGGAGTGCCGGCATCTGAAATTAAAGCTACCGTTTGCCCTCCTTTTATGCGGTTAACAATGCTTTCCACCGTTTGATGTTCATTGAATTTATGGTGTGACTGCATTGCATTTTTAATTTCATAATGTTTTAAAAGGATACCCGATGTACGTGTATCTTCAGCTAAAATCAGGTCCGCTTCTTTCAATACGCGGATAGCTCGAAATGTCATGTCTTCCATGTTACCTACCGGAGTAGGTACGACATATAGTTTTCCCATACTTTGTACTTCATGTTATGATAGCAAAGGTAAAAAGTTTTCGTATTTACGTGTTCGATTTGTCAAACATTTAACAGAAGTTTTCTCTTTACATGCTGTTTTCGTCCCTATTAATAAAAATACGTCGATTTTTCGTGGATTTCGATTCGTCGTTGTAATTTTGCAATTGTTTTTATGTCATGAAAGAAAATATGGTAGTATATTCAGAAGATCATCGGGAGGAGACCTGCCGCAGAGGAAGGATTGAAGTAATATGTGGCTCTATGTTTTCCGGTAAAACGGAAGAGTTGATACGGCGTTTGCGTAGGGCTACTTTTGCCCATCAGCGGGTAGAGATATTCAAGCCGTCTATCGATACCCGTTATTCAGAGGAAGAAGTGGTGTCACATGATAATAACAGTATCAAATCAACCCCGATTGATTCTTCCGCCAGTATCCTTTTGTTTACTTCGGAGATAGACGTGGTAGGCATTGATGAAGCACAGTTTTTTGATGATGGATTACCCGAAGTGTGTAATGAACTGGCTAATCGGGGCGTCCGTGTTATTATCGCAGGGCTTGATATGGATTTTAAGGGAGTTCCGTTTGGACCGATTCCTGCGTTGTGTGCCATTGCAGACGAAGTAACTAAGGTGCATGCCATTTGTGTGAAGTGTGGCAACTTGGCCTATGTTTCGCATCGTACCGTGCTCAATGACAAAAGAGTGTTGTTGGGGGAAAAAGAAGAATATGAACCCTTATGCCGCTGCTGTTATCAGAAAGCTTTAAAAGAAGGCGTGTCTAAGTAGTTGATAATTAGCGGATGTTTAAATTTATTGAAAAAATATTCCAATAATGTTTGGTAGTTATCATAAAAATATCTACCTTTGCACTCGCAATCGGGAAATAACCGATGCGACAAAGGATTGATTCGCTAGCTCAGCAGGTAGAGCACAACACTTTTAATGTTGGGGTCCTGGGTTCGAGCCCCAGGCGGATCACTCGGAAGAGCGATTATCTTTAAAAGATAGTCGCTTTTTTATTGTTAAATCTTTTGTGAGTCGATAAAAATAAAAGGAGACACCAAATAAATGATGTCTCCTTTTATTTTGTCTTTTTCAGGGAATACTGAATTACACGTTTGCACGTTTTTCCTGAATTCTGGCTTTCTTACCGGTAAGTGCACGCAAGTAGTACAATTTAGCGCGACGAACTTTACCAACTTTGTTGACAGTGATGCTGTCGATAGCCGGAGATTCCAATGGGAAGATACGTTCAACACCCACTGTTCCTGACATTTTACGTACAGTGAAACGTTTCTTTTCACCGTGACCTGAAATTTTGATAACAACGCCGCGATACATCTGTATACGTTCCTTGTTACCTTCAACGATACGGTATGCTACTGTAACCGTGTCACCTGCTTTGAATGAAGGATGCTGTTTGCCAGTAGCAAATGCTTCTTCTGCAATTTTAATTAAATCCATGTTTTGTAATAAATTAAATTGTTTGATCGTTACAACGCAACATATCAAGTAACTCTTCTTTGACAGCGATTGCGCGAAAGCGGGGCAAAGGTAGTGTTTTTCTGCGAAGTAGCCAAATGTTTCCTGCGTATTTTATTAAAAAATGAGAAGTCTTGTGGATAGCTTTTACCATTCTTTTGAGCATGTTCCTTTTTTCCGTATTTTTGACTGCAAATAAACCTTGTTTTATGAATTATCTCAATGTTAGACTTGTAAAAAGTGCAGTTGCCGGCGTGTTGGCCGGGTGGCTGCTGGCCAGCTGTAGCTCAGGTTATTCGCTGGCAGGTGTGGAAGGCGGAAGGGTGGTCATTACTGATGTGTACGACCGTAAACCGGATGCCGAAGCGTTGAATATCTTGAAACCTTATCAGCAGAAAGTCGATAGTATTATGTCGCCGGTCATCGGACATTCGGCAAAGAACCTGACCGCATACCGTCCGGAATCTCCGTTGTCTAATCTGATGGCCGATGTACTTCGTCAGGCAGCGGTGCGGGCGATTGGCAAGCCGGCTGATGTCGCTGTCATGAATATGGGTGGTATCCGGAATGCAATGCCTGAAGGTGAAATTACCTTTGGAACGGTGTATGAAATTGCTCCCTTCGATAATGCCTTGTGTGTGCTGACAATGGATGGGGCCACCTTGAAAGAGTTGTTCGGACAAATAGCTTCTGTACATGGAGAGGGCCTTAGTGGTGCCGCTTTGAAAATAGATGCTGAGGGAAATCTCTTGGAAGCGAAGGTGAATGGCCGGCAGATTGATGTAAAGAAAACCTATACAGTAGCTACCATTGATTATTTGGCTGAGGGAAATGATAAGATGGAAGCGTTCCGTCGGGCTTCTTCCAAAATATTCCCGAAAGATGCGTTGTTGCGCAACTTGTTGCTTGACTATGTAAAACAGTGTGAGCAGAAAGGACAATTTGTGATTTCGCAGGTAGAAGGAAGAATAAAAGTGAGTGCGTCCAATTGAAAAATAGAAAAGAGATGAAAAAGATATATTGTTTATGTCTGGCGTGTCTGCTGGTGAGTGTGGTGGCCGCACAGTCGGTAAAAGAATTGTATATATTTCATACGAACGACATGCATAGTCGTATCGAACCCTTTGCCTCTTATTTCCCTGATACGGTACTGGCCGGAAAGGCAGGTGTGTTGCGTCGGGCGGCTTTTGTGAAAGAACAGCGCCGTGAGCACAAAGATATGTTGCTGTTCGATTCTGGTGATTTTTCTCAGGGAAGTCCCTATTATAATTTGTTTAAGGGAGAGGTAGAAATCAAGATGATGAATGAGATGGGGTATGATGCAGGTACGATTGGAAATCATGAGTTTGATTTTGGCCTGGACAATATGGCCCGCTTGTTCAAGATGGCAAATTTCCCGATTGTATGTGCCAATTATGATGTGGCAGGTACTGTGCTGGAAGGTTTGGTGAAGGAGTATACCGTCATTGAACGCGATGGAATACGTATCGGTGTGTTTGGACTGGGACCGGAGCTTGACGGTCTGGTGGCGCATGCCAATTACGGGAATGTAAAATTTGAAGATCCTGTTTCTGAAGGCCAGCGTGTAGCCGACTTGCTGAAGAGCCAGGAACATTGTGACTTGGTGATTTGCCTGTCGCATTTGGGATGGAAAGGTGAACCTTATTCGGATATAGAACTGATAGAGAATACCCGTAACATTGACATTGTATTAGGCGGACATTCTCATTCCTTCTTTGAAGGTCCGGAGTTTTATAAGAATCTTGACGGAATAGAGGTGCCTGTGCAGCAGATGGGAAAAAGTGCGGCATTTGTCGGGCGTATGGTTGTCAAGATGCAGAAAAATTAAACAGATAGGATAGAATGAAAAGACGGATTTTGTGGTGTATATTGTGTGTTTGTCTGGCCTCGACTAGTCTCTTTGCACAAGAACCTGCGCTCTTGAGCCGGGTACACGACACGGAAGCCTGCCGGAAATGGGTAGACGGGCAGATGGAGAAAATGACGCTGAAACAGAAAGTGGGTCAGTTGTTCATTTATACTCTCCAGCCGGTGACAAATCAATACAGCAAGAATGTTTTGCGAAAGATGGTCGATGATTATGGAGTAGGAGGGCTGTTGTTTACCGGTGGAGAACTTCGGAAGCAGGTGCAGATGACCAACTATGCCCAGGTTCATGCGTTGGTGCCTTTGATGGTGACTTTTGATGGTGAGTGGGGATTGGGAATGCGCTTGAAAGATACCCCTTCTTTTCCCTACAATCGTGTGTTAGGATGTATACAGAATGATTCATTGCTTTATGAATATGGTAAGGAAGTGGCTCGCCAGTGTCGTCTGATAGGTGTGCAGATTAATTTTGCACCGGTAGCCGATGTGGATAACAATCCCAATAATCCGGTAATCAATTTCCGCTCTTTTGGCAGTGACCCGAAGAGGGTGGCCGAAAAAGTGGCAGCTTATGTAAAAGGATTGGAGGACAATGGCGTAATGGCGGTGTGTAAGCATTTTCCCGGGCATGGAGATACAGAAATTGATTCACACAATGCGTTGCCTGAATTGAACTTTGATCGCGCTCGTCTGGATAGTATCGAGTTGTATCCTTTTAAGAAAGCCGTTGAGGCGGGAATTGGCGGTGTGATGGTAGGTCATTTGCATGCTCCGAGTTTAGGTGAAGGACCTGCTTCCATTTCGCAGGAAGTAATTATGCATACACTGATTGATGAATTGCGTTTTCATGGACTGGTGGTAACGGATGCCCTGGAGATGAAAGGCATTGCCGGGCATGATGATGTGTGTGCCCGTGCCTTGATAGCAGGAAACGATGTGGTTTTATCTCCTCGTAATTTGAAAAAAGAAATTGACGGTGTGATGTCGGCGCTTAAAAAAGGTCGTCTGTCGGAAGCTGATATTGACCGGAAATGTCGGAAAGTACTGTCATTTAAATATGCGCTGGGACTTTCTTCCTGGAAAAAAGTGGAAGAAGAAGGACTTGCAGAAAAACTGGTAACGCCGGAGCTTCTGTCGCTTCAGCAGGAATTGTCAAAAGCGGCAGTGACGGTACTGAAGGATTCTTCGTCATTGGTTCCGCTTGATTTATCTGTATCGGGAACGGTGCTGTTGAGTGTCTCTCCTTCCTTGTCGGAAGCTTATCCTTTTTATCATCAGTTGAAGCAGACTTTTCCGGTTGGCTGGCTGCATGCGAATGTAGATTCGTTAGATGCCGTGGAGGCACGTCTGCGCCCGACACAGCGAGTATTGGTGGCCTTACATTCCGATAAAGTGGAACCGTATGCAGCTTTGCTGGAAAAGCTGGCCAAAGACAAGCCTTTGGCTTTGATTTGCTTTGGCGATATGAAGATGCTGGAAAAGATTCCGGAAGTGGTTCGCCATGCTTCTACTGTAATATTGGCGCATTCTGATGAGAAGTTTGTGCAGCGTTATGTGGCCGATTTGTTCTTAGACAATGCGTATGCCGACGGACGTTTGTCTATTCCGTTGTCGGGATTGTTTAAGGCTGGGGATGGACTGACTGTCGACCCCGAAACTCCTCGTCAATATAGTCCGGAGGATGTGGGGATGAACGCTTCGATATTGTCGCAGATAGACAGTATTGCAGAAGAAGGTATCCGGCTGAAGGCTTATCCAGGATGCCATGTAATGATCTTGCGGGAAGGTCTTCCGGTCTACAACAAGTGTTTCGGTAGTTATACCTATGAGGGTAAGGAACCGGTCAAGGAAAATAGCTTGTATGACCTGGCCTCTTTGACGAAAGTCACGGCTACGCTGCTGGCAGTGATGAAGCTTTATGATGAGGGAAAATTCGGACTGACCGACCGGGTAGCTGATTATTTGCCTATACTGAAAAAAACGGATAAGTCGCGTATTACGGTCCAGGATTTACTTTTCCATGAATCTGGGTTACCTGCCTATTGGCCTTTCTATGAGGAGGCTGTGGATATGAAGTCTTGCAAAGGAGGATTGTTCCGTAAGAAGCCCGATAAAAATCACACGTTGAAACTGGCCGAGAATGTGTATGCCTGCAATGATTTCCGTTATAATCCGGAGTGGGTATCGCATGTTCCTTCTGCTGAATATCCGCTTCAGGTAGCAGACAGTTTGTTCTTGAGAAGTGATTTCAGTAAGAATATAGTGGAGCAGATTGTAAAACTTCCTTTGAAGGTGAAGTCCTATCGTTACAGTTGCCTGAACTTTATGCTGCTGAAAGAAATGGTGGAAAAGATAGCGGGTATGCCAATGGATATGTATTTGGATAGCGTATTCTATGCCCCGATGGGGTTACGTCATACAGCTTTCTTGCCCTTGCGTAAATTCCCTAAGGAGCAGATTGTTCCTTCTGTAGAGACTGATTTTCTTCGTGGAGGCAGGTTGCAGGGATTTGTGCAGGATGAGGCGGCTGCTTTTATGGGTGGTGTATCCGGAAATGCCGGTTTGTTTTCTACTACGCAGGATGTGGCAAGAATAGCACAGATGTGGCTGGACAAAGGAATCTGCGGTGACCGGAGATACCTTAGCCGGGCAACTTGTGAGCTTTTCACTACATTGAAGTCGCGTGACAGTCGGCGGGGCTTAGGTTTTGATAAACCCGATGCGGAACATACGGACAACAGTCCTTGTAGTCCAGAAGCACCAGCTTCAGTGTTTGGACATACAGGTTTCACGGGAACTTGCGTGTGGATAGACCCGGATAACGAGCTGATTTTTGTGTTCTTGAGCAACCGGACTTATCCATCTGTCTATGAACCGAATAACCTGGTCCGTTATAACATACGCACGCGGATGCAGCAGGTGATGTATCAGTCTATCCTGTATTGATGCTATTTAGACATGATATAAATTGGATAGAAAATGCAAAGTGGATGTGACAACTGATTGGAAAAAGATTAACTTTGCACTATCAATTTAGGACTAATAATAATTAAACTTTTTACTACAATGGCTTACGTAATTAGTGACGATTGTATCGCTTGCGGTACTTGTATCGATGAATGCCCGGTTGGCGCAATCTCAGAAGGTGATAAATATTCAATCAATCCGGACGCTTGCACAGAATGTGGAACTTGTGCTGACGTTTGTCCTTCTGAAGCAATTCACTTGGGATAATCGAATCGTCTGTATGACACACAATAAGGGAATTCTTCTTGGAGAGTTCCCTTATTTTTTTTGTTCTTGAGGAGGCTTGGAAAAACGCACTTGTGTTTGAACTGAAATGCAAGTACGTTTTGATTAAAACGTAAAGGCGTTTTACTTCAAACGCACTTGCGTTTAATTGAAAACGTCCTTGCGTTTTGTGGAAGAAGCTAAAGTGATTGGAAAGGCATAAAAAAAGCGGCCTCAGAGTTATCCGAGACTGCTTTGTCTGTATGTAATTTGTTGCTTATTTATTTCAGGCGAGCCAATGTTTCCTTGATACGGCGCATAGCTTCTACGATGTTTTCGTCAGATGTAGCATAGCTCATACGGATGCATTCAGGTGCACCGAAAGAAGTTCCGCCTACGCAAGCCACGTGACCTACTTCCAACAAGTACATAGCCAGATCGTCTGCATTATTGATTATGCGGTCGCCGTCTTTCTTGCCGAAGAAGGAGTCGCATTTCGGGAACAGGTAGAAAGCTCCCTGCGGCACGTTCACTTCAAATCCCGGAATTTCTTTTGCCAGCTTCACAATCAGGTCGCGGCGGCGTTCGAATGCCTTACGCATTTCTTCTACCGGAGCTTGAGTACCAGTGTAAGCGGCTTCAGCTGCTTTCTGTGATACAGAGCATGGACCTGAAGTATATTGTCCCTGCAGTTTGTTTACACCTTTTACAATCCATTCCGGTCCGGCAATGAAACCGATTCTCCATCCGGTCATGGCGTATGCTTTAGACACACCGTTTACAATCACTACGCGGTCTTTGATTTCTGCAAACTGAGCAATGCTCTGATGCTTGCCGATATAGTTGATATGTTCGTAAATTTCGTCAGCGATAACGATTACGCGTTCGTGTTTAGCCAATACTTCAGCCAGTCCCTGCAATTCTTCTTTGGTGTATACTGAACCAGTCGGGTTAGACGGAGAGCAAAGAATCAGGGCACGAGTGTTCGGAGTGATAGCTGCTTCCAGCTGAGCAGGAGTAATCTTGAAATCCTGTTCAATACCGGCACGTACAATGACAGGAGTACCTTCTGCCAGTTTCACCATTTCCGGATAGCTCACCCAGTAAGGAGCTGGAACGATTACTTCGTCACCTTTGTTAATCAAAGCCATGATGGTGTTGCAGACAGACTGCTTGGCACCGTTTGCACAGCTGATTTGAGCGGCTGTATATTCCAGACCGTTTTCATTTTTCAATTTTGCCACGATGGCGTTGCGCAAAGCCGGGTATCCGGCAACTGGAGAATAACGAGAGTAGTTTTCGTCAATAGCTTTTTTAGCGGCTTCCTTGATATGGTCCGGCGTGTTGAAGTCCGGTTCTCCTACGCTCAGATTGATTACGTCAACGCCCCCTGAGCTTTAAGTTCACTACTTTTCTGTGACATAGCCAATGTAGCTGAAGGCGACAGGCTATTCAAACGATCTGAAAGTTGGTTCATGTTATTGTGTTATTAAAGTTGGAATTTTTTTTGCAAAGAAGCTAATTTCTTCCATATATAAAAGAAATTAGCTTCTAAAAAGGTTTATTTTCTGTCTCCAAGTATCCGGAGAAGGTAAATGAACAAGTTGATGAAGTCGAGATACAGTGTCAAGGCTCCCATCAGGGCAATCTTCTGTGTGGTTTCGTTGACTTCAATGTCATCGTGCGACAGGAGTTGCTTGATTTTCTGTGAATCGTAGGCCGTCAGTCCCACAAAGAGTAGCACACCGATATAGGAAATAATCATGTCCATCATCGAATTGTGCAGGAACATATTGACCAGCGAAGCGATAATCAGTCCGATGACTCCCATCAGGCAGAGACTGCCGATACGGGTAAGGTCTTTCTTGGTTACATACCCGTAAAGGGCAGTTACTCCGAATGTACCGGCTGTCACGAAGAAAGTGGTAGCAATGGAGCTTAACGTGTAAATCAGGAACAAGACGGACATCGTGACACCGTTCAATACCGAATAGGCGATAAACAAGAGGGTAGCCGTAGTGAAACTGATTTTATGTATACGGGCAGAAAGATACATCACCAGTCCTACTTCAGCAATCAGCAATCCCCAGAACATGATGGAGTTCTGCATGATGGTTTCAATCAGGGTGTACGACTTAGCTACGTACATGGCTACAAAGCCCGTGATGACGAGTGCCAGTGTCATCCACAGATATACGCTGCGGAACAAAGCGGTTTGAGCAGCTTTGCTGGCATAGCTTTTTACTAAGTTATTTGTTTCCATAATCCTTCTTAATTATTTATTGAAATGTAGGGTATGTCCCATTCTTTCTTTCTTGGTGTGCAGGTATCGCTCGTTGTATGGGTTGGGAGTGACTTCGATAGGTACGTTTTCTACAATTTCCAGTCCGTAAGCTTCCAGTCCCACGCGTTTCACCGGATTGTTGGTCAGCAAGCGCATTTTGTGGATACCAATCTCACGCAAAATCTGAGCACCTACTCCGTAGTCGCGTTCGTCGGCCTGATGGCCCAGGCAGATGTTGGCGTCTACCGTATCCATGCCTTCTTCCTGCAGTTTATACGCTTTCATTTTTTCCATAAGTCCGATGCCCCGTCCTTCCTGGTTCAGGTAGATAACGGCTCCTTTTCCCTCTTTTTCAATCTGTTCCATGGCTTTGTGCAACTGGTCGCCGCAATCACAACGCATAGAGCCGAAGATGTCGCCGGTAGCACATGAAGAATGTACACGTACCAGTACCGGTTCGTCTTCTGAGAATGTACCTTTAATTAAAGCTACATGTTCCAGACCGTTGCTTTTCTGACGGAACGGAATCAGACGGAAATGACCATGTTCGGTAGGCATGTCTACTTCCACTCCTTTTTCTACCAGTGATTCCTGTTTCAGGCGGTAAGCGATGAGGTCGGCAATGGAAATCAGTTTAAAACCATATTCGTCTGCCATCTTTTTCAGTTCCGGCAGACGGGCCATGGTGCCGTCTTCGTTCATAACTTCCATCAGGGCAGCAGCAGGATATAAACCGGCCAGGCGTGCCATATCTACGCAGGCTTCTGTATGTCCAGCGCGGCGCAATACACCTTTTTCTTGTGCATATAAGGGGTTGACATGTCCCGGGCGGCCGAATGTTTCCGGTTTGGAAGTAGGATCAGCCAAGGCACGGATGGTTGCGGCACGGTCGGCAGCCGATACACCTGTAGTACATCCCTCCAGTTTATCAATGGTAACGGTAAACGGAGTTCCTAATACAGAAGTATTGTTAGATACCTGATGCGGTAAATCCAGTTCTTCGCAACGTGATATGGTGATAGGGGCGCAAAGTACACCTCTTGCATGTTTCAGCATGAAATTTACTTTTTCCGGGGTAATCAGTTCTGCAGCCACTACCAGGTCGCCTTCATTCTCGCGGTCTTCGTCGTCTACGATGATGACGAATTCTCCTTTGCGGAAATCTTCGATTGCCTCTTCAATTGTATTCAGTTTGATTTTCTCCATAATGATATTGATAGTTTTAGAATGTTTTTTTTGATTCTTTCTTGTATGTCGCGGCTATTCTTGACAATGGTTTTCAAATCCTTGTCCAGACGCACGCGATAGCGCCAGATGTTCAGCCAGATAAGCAGTCCGGCCGGAACGATGATTCCAATCAGCAGATTCAACCATCGGTTGTCTGATACGCTCTTGTGAGCCTTTACAGATAAGAACGGATAATTGTTCAATAAGTTCAGCAATACTCCGTCTTTTGTATTGGACATCTCTTCTACGAGCCCTTCCATTTGCAGGCTGATTTCCTTGATGGCATCATCATGCTTGTTGTTGGTGAACACCTGATAATAGTTCGGTGGCCCCAGCAGTTTGTGATTCGCTCCATAAGTTTCGCATTCCTGACACAACTTGTCCAAATCCTGATAGATGCGGGTATAGTCTGGTGTGTGGATAATGACCTCTTTCTTAAAGACATGGCGTGAAACTCTTATTCCAAACAGTTTGCGGAAGAAGTTTACATACACGTCGATGTTGAATACCACAGAGTCCTTATTTGATTTGTAAGTAAGGAAACCGCCTAGCGGAGCCAGTATGATGGTACTCATCCATGTTCCAAGTATAATGTTCATTTCTCCACTTTTGGCTACACGCGTAGCTCCGGAGTCGATAATATAGTAAAGTACGAAAATCAATACGGAAATCACTACAGGCATACCCAGTCCTCCTTTACGGATGATGGCTCCTAGTGGAGCACCGATGAAGAAGAAAATGATACAAGCCAGTGAAAGAGTGATTTTTTATGCCAGTCCGACTGATGACGGCGGATATTGTTGTCGGCATCTCGGGTCATATAACTCTTCATGCTCCAGTCTGACATGAGTGAAGAAAGGCGCATCTCGGTCGAATTCAGTGTCTTCAACTTTTGGGCAGAGGTCATACCGTTCAAGATACTGTCTGTATTAATAATGGCGAGATGTTCTTTCTCAATCTTTGTAGAGTCTGTTTTAGTAAGTACCGGTTTCTGATAGGCTGTTTTCATGGCATCTGAATACATGGCACGTCCCACGCTGTCGGCATACATGTTGAGGGAGTCGATAGCCAGGGAGATTTCATTCATGTTCTTTATGTCTGAGCGTTGGTTCAGAAAATTGCCGTCCACCATCTCAAAATTGGTGTCAAAAGCAATCAGGGTATGTTTTTCCTTGAACGTTTCCCGACGATAAGGGACATTCCGTGAAATGACAGACTGTGACTTCAGATTCTCAAATTGTTCTCCGTTATACAGGTGCAGATACAAGTGCTTTTTGTCTGCTGTCAGTTCCAGCTTCCCTTCTTCTGCCCAGATAATATGGGCGTTTTCAAATCCGTCAGAGAAGTTGTAAATTAGTACATCTTTCAGAATACCCGTATCACGATCTTTTTTCTTTACATAGATATTGTATCCTTCAATATCGCTGTAAAACATTCCTTCCGGAATATCTACTTCCGGAGACTTTTGTTTCATAGACACCAGCAGTGTCCAAAGCTCTTTTTGTGCTTTAGGACCAATGACATTCTGGAAAAAGAATGACATGACTCCCAAGAACATACAGAACAGCACGACCGGGCGGATAATGCGAAACAGAGGAATTCCTGCTGCCTTCATGGACAGAAGTTCATAGCGTTCTCCGAAGTTACCGAATGTCATCAGGGCAGCCAGTAGAATGGCCAAAGGAAGAGACAACGGAATCAATGTCAGAGCTGATAAAAAGAAAAACTGGGCAAGAACATTGATTTCCAAACCTTTTCCTACCAGTTCATCGACATATCTCCATAAGAACTGCATCATGAAAATGAAAAGGCAGATAAAGAATGTCCCCGAAAAGAGCAGCAGAAAACTCTTTAAAACGAATATATCAAGTTTTTTTATGCGTAGCATTCCTGTCTTATATTATCAGTATGCAAAAGTAGCACAAAAAACGGACAGCAAAATAAAGTTTTGTATATTTTATAGATTTATACTCCGAAAACTCTCTTTAAGGTTTCAATTTGTGAGTCCCAAAGGCTGCGTACATCTTCTTCTTCTCCAGGCTCTACAAAATCTGTGATTTCCAGAGAGTGGTCGGTGGTCAGTTCATTGTAGTGGATTTTCAGTTCAAAATAGCTTTTAGCCTCTTCATCATCCAGCCAGTGGAAGCGGATGAAAAATTCAGGTCGGCTGTTTACCACGATAGCTTGTCGTGTTTCAGTTTTTCCCCAGCGGAAGGTATAAGTTTTTCCTTCTTTGGTTACGCGGTCGGCAAACCAGCGTTCCAAACCGGCTGCACTGCTGATAGCGTTCCATATAATGACACTTGAAGAGGGATTGAGCGGATATTCGATTTGTGTTTTTCTTTTCATGATGTTTCTTGTGTTTTTACTTGTATCTTATTTTTAGCAACGGCGGCAAATTAAAGTATTTTTTTGTTTATATCCATAATGAATGAAGATTTTTTTTGGTGATTTATTTTACTTCTTAGAATTCATGGAGAGGAGAGCGTTTGCTGATGTAAAGCTTCTTATTTTATGAAAAATAGGCAAATGTGTCGTTTTCAATCGGTTATTAACTTGTTGTTGAGGCGGTAACATTATCTTTTGCAGAAAAATAGCAAAAAAGAGAGGATAAATTTGCGTAATTCAAAAACTTGCTCTATCTTTGCACCCGCAATCACGAAATGATGGCGGGATAGCTCAGCTGGTTAGAGCGCATGATTCATAATCATGAGGTCCCCGGTTCAATCCCGGGTCCCGCTACAAAGATTAGCCGTTGGGTGGCTTCCACGCCTGGCGGTTTTTTTATGAAAATGGCGGGATAGCTCAGCTGGTTAGAGCGCATGATTCATAATCATGAGGTCCCCGGTTCAATCCCGGGTCCCTACTAAAAAAGGCTTTCAGAATTTCTGAAAGCCTTTTTTAGTTTTACCTTTATTTCTGCCGTTCTTTCCACAAGCGTGTCATGTCTTCCAGGGTTTTACCTTTTGTTTCCGGTACTAATTTCCATACAAAGATGGCTGCGATGATGCAGATAGCTCCATAAAGTCCATACACAAACATGTGGCCGAACTTATCGCCCATATCACCGGCACTCATGTTGTACATGGGCAGGAAGGTAGATGAGACGATGAAATTGAATATCCACTGGAAAGCGACAGCGATGGCTACGGTTGCGCCACGGATGGTGTTAGGGAATATCTCTGCGATGAGCACCCAGCAGATAGGCCCCCAACTGAACATGAATGATGCACTGTAGACCATGATGCTGATGACGGGTACCATAGGGCTGATGCCAGTCGCGGCATTGCTGAGGGCTACTCCGAGTGCACCGATGGCCATACCAATGGAACCGTAAATGAGCAGAGGCTTGCGTCCCCACTTTTCTACAGTAAAGACAGCTAACAAAGTGAACAGGATGTTGACAATTCCCATGAATACCGTTTGTACCATCGGATTGCCCATACCCATACTTTCGAAAATACGTGGTGCAAAATAAAGTACGGCGTTGATACCCACTGCCTGCTGGAATACACTCAGCATGATACCGATAAAGATAACCATCCAGCCGTAAGTGAACAGCTTTTCTGTCTTTTCATGGGCAGTAGCCTTGATTTCCTGCAGAATTTCTTTTCCTTGTGACAGTCCGTTGATACGGCTTAATACAAACAGGGCTTTTTCGTCACGACCGGTCATTGCCAGGTAACGAGGTGTTTCTGGAACAAACAAGACTAAGAGAGTAAACAATCCGGCAGGAACGGCTTCACTGACAAACATCAGTCGCCATCCGGTTTCAATACTCCAGGCAGCAGCTTCCGGATTCATGATGCGGTTGACGCCATCCACTATTTCTACTACCGGATTCAGGTGATCGCCTAAGATGAGGAAGTTGACAAAATAGACTACCAACTGGCCGAAGATAATGGCAAACTGGTTCCAGGAAACTAACGTACCGCGGATACTGCTCGGGGCGATTTCAGCGATATACATCGGGCAGATGGCAGAAGCCAGTCCCACACCTACACCACCTATGACGCGGTAAAAATTGAACGCTAACAGAAGCGAATAGGAGGGTTCCCCGTATGGAAATATCAAAAATTCCGGATAGTATGAGCCTAAAGCAGATAAAAAGAACATGACGCCGGCCATCAGTAAAGAGAGCTTTCTTCCGAAACGGGAAGCAAAAAAGCCAGATAAAGCACTACCGATAATACAGCCTAAAAGGGCGCTTGAAGAGGTTATTCCATGCCAGGAATCAGTATAAACAAAGTCGTCTGCTCCCATGAAGAAAGCTTGAAGCCCTTTTTCTGCGCCAGAGATAACAGCGGTATCATAGCCGAACAGTAATCCTCCCAGTACGGCTACTAGTACGATGGAAAACAGATAGCTTCTGCTTCCTTTTTCTGTGTAATTCATGATAATAAGATATTAAAAAAGAGCCGGCATACCCGGTCGGGAAAGAGACTTTCGCCGACGGGCATGCCGGTCGGATAACTGATAAATCAGCGTATTAGCAATACATATTTACAATAGCCTCATACAGTTCTTGTTTTCCACTGGTCTGTTTCGGTTCACCTACAGTCTTCGCATAAGCTACTACATCTTCCAGTGTCAGCTTGCCTTCTTCAAATTCTTTACCTTTTCCGTTGTCGAATGAAGCGTAGCGGTCAGCCAGCATTTTCTTGTAAGGAGATTCTTCCAGCAGGTGTGCTGCATTTTCCAAAGCACGTGCCATGGCATCCATACCAGCGATGTGAGCGATGAAGATGTCTTCCAGGTCAGTAGAGTTACGACGAGTCTTCGCATCGAAGTTTGTACCACCATTGCCCAGACCACCACCACGGATAATCTGCATCATAGCCTGAATCAGTTCATAGTTGTCGATAGGGAACTGGTCAGTATCCCATCCGTTCTGGTAGTCACCACGGTTAGCATCGATAGAACCCAGCATGTTGTTGTCTACAGCTACTGCCAGTTCGTGTTCAAATGTGTGACCAGCCAGAGTAGCGTGGTTTACTTCGATATTTACCTTGAAGTCTTTGTCCAGACCATGTGCTTTCAGGAAGCCGATAACAGTTTCAGTATCTACGTCGTACTGGTGCTTGCTTGGTTCCATCGGTTTCGGCTCAATCAGGAAAGTACCCTGGAAACCTTTGCTGCGTGCATAGTCACGAGCCATTTTCAACATCTGAGCCAAGTGTTCTTTTTCACGTTTCTGGTCAGTGTTCAACAGTGACATGTAACCTTCACGGCCGCCCCAGAATACGTAGTTTGTACCGCCCAGTTCGATAGTAGCATCGATGGCGTTCTTAATCTGTACGGCAGCACGAGCTACTACATCAAAGTCTGGGTTAGTAGCTGCACCGTTCATATAACGTGCATGACCGAATACGTTAGCAGTACCCCACAACAGTTTGATACCAGTTTCAGCCTGTTTCTGTTTCAGGTAAGCTACTACTTCTTTCAAGTTAGCTTCGTATTCTTCGATAGTGGCTGCTTCGTCGCACAAGTCTACATCGTGGAAGCAGTAGTATTCGATACCGATTTTCTGCATGAATTCAAAACCTGCATCTACTTTATCTTTTGCAGCCTGTACTTTGTCAGGATTTCCTTTCCATGGGAAGCTTTTTGTTCCGCCACCGAACTGGTCGCCACCTTCAGCGCACAATGTGTGCCACCATGCCATGGCGAATTTCAACCATTCTTTCATCGGTTTGCCCAGAATGACTTTTTCTGCATCATAATAACGGAAAGCCATCGGGTTTTTGCTCTCTACACCTTCAAATTTGATTTTTCCAATACCCGGAAAGTACTCTTTTGTTGCCATAATATCTTTGTTTTATAAGTTAATGAATTGTTATATTTAATTGTTTGTTGATTTTTCGAGACATTCTTTCCAACGTGCGTATGCGTCGGCGTATGCCGCTTCGTCGGCAGCTTTCGGTTCGATGACAGCCAGTTTGTCGAGTGTGGCAAAAGCTTCCACATTGTCGCGGTAGATGCCTGCACCCATTCCGGCTCCCTTGGCAGCTCCTACCGAACCGTCGGTGTCATAGAGTTCGATGGTAGCACCTGTGACTCCGGCCAGCGTGTCGCGGAACAGCGGACTCAGGAACATATTGGCATGTCCGGCGTGAATCTTCTGTACATCCATTCCCATACCCTTCATGATATCGATACCGTAGCGGAAGGAGAATACGATACCTTCCTGAGCGGCACGAAGCAGGTGACTGCGGTTATGCAAGTTGAAGTTGACACCCTGAACGGAACATCCGGTTTCCTGGTTCTGCAACATACGTTCAGCTCCGTTGCCAAACGGAAGGATGCTGATGCCGGCAGCACCGATGGGAGCCTGAGCGGCAACCTCGTTCATTTCTGCATAGCTGAGGTCGGAAGCCAATGTGCGTTTCATCCACGAATTGAGGATACCCGTACCGTTGATGCAGAGCAATACGCCCAGACGGGTTTGTGAAGCAGTATGGTTGACGTGTGCAAATGTATTGACGCGTGACTTCGGGTCGTAGTTGACACTACCGTTCACTCCGTATACTACTCCGGAAGTTCCAGCTGTAGAAGCAATTTCACCCGGATTGAATACATTCAGAGAAAGAGCGTTGTTCGGCTGGTCACCGGCGCGGTAAGTTACCGGAGTACCGGCTTTCAGTCCTAACTCGGCAGCTACTTTTTCCGTTACTTTACCCTGTTCTGAGAAAGTCGGACGGATGTCAGCCAGCAAGGATGCGTCGATACCGTAATAATCCAGCAAGAAATCAGCTACCTTGTTTTCCTTGAAATCCCAGAACATACCTTCCGATAAGCCGGAAACAGTGGTACAGATTTCTCCAGTCAGTCGCATGGCGATATAGTCACCCGGAAGCATCACCTTATAGATGCGTTCATAAACCTCCGGCTCGTTTTCCTTTACCCAAGCCAGTTTGGAAGCCGTGAAGTTGCCCGGTGAGTTCAGTAAGTGTGACAAGCACTGCGCTTCTCCCAATGTCTGAAATGCTTTCTGACCGTAAGGTACAGCTCTGGAGTCACACCATATAATAGAAGGACGGAGCACCTGCTGGTTCTTGTCTACGCAGACCAGACCGTGCATCTGATAAGAAATACCGATAGCCTTGATTTCTTCTGCTTTTGCACCAGAAGCCGTGAGAACGGCTTGTGTAGCCAGTTTCAAATTATCCCACCAGCTCTGCGGGTCCTGTTCAGCCCATCCCTGTTTGACAGCGAGGATAGGCGCTTCTGTTTTCGGGAAAAAGGCAGATGCGGCACATTTTCCACTTTCTACATTGACCAGACTCGCCTTTACAGACGAGCTTCCTATGTCATAACCTAATACGTACATCGTTATATAGTCTTTTAAAATTATCTTCTTGTTTTGTTGTAGATTTTCCGGTCAAACCGGTAATACCTTGCGGCCCGGTGAGATACTCCCTGTTCGTATTCTTCCGTCGGCACGATGTATTCCATCATGGAAATCTTCTTATGGAAGTTGCGTACATCCAATGCCTTGCCGTAAATCACTTCATATAGCATTCGCAGTTGCAGAGCAGTAAATTTCCGTGGAAGCAGTTCGAAGATACACGACGGGTTGAATTCGATGTGCTGCCGGATAAACTTCATGGCTTCTGCAATAATCAGATTGTGATCGAATGCCAGGTCCTTCACTTCTTCCAGTGCCACCCATTCTGCTTTGTATTCATCCAAGTTCTTGTTGAGGGTCTTGTCTATTTTTACCATGGCAAAGTAGGCAATGGTCACGATTCGTTCCACTTTGGCCTTTTCGGCTCTTTCCAGCCAGTGAACATCTTTGGGATTCTTGGTACGGTCCTTTGAACCGAACGCCTTGAACTGCATCAGGTCTACGTTCTTGAGTCCAGTCAAATCACGAAGCACTCGTTTGGCTGCATCATCCAAGTCCTCATCCATGTAGATAAGGCTTCCGGGGAGTTTCATATCATGGAAAACTTCTCCGCTTTCTTCCCCCATTCTTTTTACGAGCAACACCTTTAGTTTCTCTCCATCGAATCCGATGACCACGCAGTCTACTGAGATGTGATTATTGGCTAATTGTTCAGTGTATTCCATAAGCATTTTTCTGTCTATACCGCAAAGGACGTTTTTTTTATTGATATATGCAATAGGTTTTTTGTGGGTTGTAAAACCTTATTGTTCAATAGGGTAAATATCTTATTTGATACAATATCGTGATGCGATGTTTTTGTAGTTTATACAATATGTATAAAAGGTAATTTCCCGTGTAGGCTTATTGGCAAAAGTACAACAACCCGAAAAATCGAATTTTCAATATCTTACGTGAGGAATAGGAAAAGTCTCCTGCAAGGGACTTATTGTATTTTATGTTTATGTTGAAATCTCAGTGCTTTATTTTGAGGAAAGAAGGGGATAGTGGTAAGAATACTTATGTGTTAAAAAAATAAAAGCAGGAAATTTGTATCTTTGTCTTGTGTTTTAAAGGATACATTGTATGGAAAATTCGATGAAGCTTATTATGCTGGGTACGGGAAATGCGGCCACCGTAGCCTGCTATAATACTTGTTTTGCCTTGTGCCGGGAGGATAAATACTTTTTAGTGGATGCCGGAGGAGGCAACGGTATTTTGTCGCAGTTGCAGAAAGCACATATCCCATTGTCGGGCATTCATGAGATATTTGTGACGCATGCACACACCGACCATATATTGGGTGTGATATGGATGATTCGCATGGTGGCTCAGGCTATTCAGAAAGGAGAGTACCAGGGCGAACTGCGCATATATGGGCATGACAAGGTGGTACAGGTGCTCAATTGGATTTGCCGGATGACTTTGCCCAAGAAGATTGTGGCCCGTTTAGGAGAAGAGATATTGTTGTGTGAGGTGAAGAGCGGGGAGAAATTTCAGGCCATCGGCCTGGAAGTGGAATGCTTTGACATCGTTTCAACAAAGGAGAAACAGTTTGGTTTCCGTACCTGTCTTCCCGACGGGCAATCGCTGGTTTGTCTGGGTGATGAACCCTATAATGCATGCAACCAGATGTATGTGGAAGGAGCCGACTGGCTGCTTTGTGAGGCGTTCTGCTTGTATGAAGACCGGGAACGGTTCAAGCCCTACGAGAAGCATCATAGCACGGCTTTGGATGCCGGACGGTTAGCAGCTCAGCTTGGGGTGAAGAATCTACTGCTGTATCACACGGAAGACAAGACACTGGCCACCCGTAAAGAGCGCTATGCGGCAGAAGCAGCTTCGCAGTTTAGTGGTAAGGTTTATGTGCCGGATGATTTGGAGGAAATTTTACTACGGAGTAATGAATGAATTACTACGTAGTAGTCGGTCTGTTACTACGAGGTAACGGAGGAACTACTGCGCAGTAGTTTTTTACTTGTAAATATAAAAAAAGCAACCGCCATTCCTGAATAGGGTAGACGGTTGCTTTTGTGTTAGAATTCTATGTCTGAACGCTTGTTGACAAGTAACTGATACTTAATATATCCTCCTGATTTGGAAGAATACTTCGTGTAGATGGCTGTGATGGCTCCTGTAGCTCCATTTTGAGGAAGGGCATCCAATGCAAAATTTGCATATCCGCTTACGCGTACAATCAGATTACCTTTTTTGTCCGTTTCGTCTGTAGCGTCATAGGTGAACAGAGAAGACCCGTAATACCTTTGGTTCTGATAGTTATAGGCATAGGTAGGAGTCAGGCCTTCATCTTTGAAATATTTGTTCGTGTAGGTTGCCTCAGTGGCATTGTTGAGATAAACCGTTTCCAGGTATTGCGGGTAACGGTCGCCGTCAAAGTTACCTTCCTTATAGGTCAGTCCTTCAAAGCGGACGAGGCGCCCCAGATACTCATCAGTTAATGCCGTTTTGTAATTTTCCCGGGTGATGACAGGCAGGTTTTCTTCCGTGAGCTGTCCGAGCTCTCCCATAAAGATGTGTGCATCTCTTTCTACCTGGGTGTCAAGGTTCCGGTTTGCATAGTTCTTGGCAATGTCTTTTTCGCTGGGGATACCTCCTACGCTGAGCATATATCTGTAATTACCTATTGCGAGTCCTTTTAATTTTACGTAGAGAGTTTGTCCCACCTGATAGTACACGTAGTTGCTTACCATGAGCTTTAATTCGATGCCCGCTGTACCATCGTCTATATATACCGATTTATATACATTCCCGGCCTGATCGCTGGATATTACCTTTCCTTTTATGATATAGTTGTCGGTAATCTCCTTGTATTGGGCCAGCCCTACACCGGCACACATGTCTTTAAGTGCTTTTATGGTGATGATTTCTCCCCCATCGGCCGTAAAGTCAGCATCAGTCCAGACCTTGGCTGGAGCCGGTTCGTCAAAATCACTGTAGCAGCTGGTGGTGCAGAATGCCATGGCTGCCATTATTCCGTAAATCAATAATTTATATTTCATGATTATCTTTGGTTTAGTAGTATTAGAAACGGAAATATACGTTCAGGTAATAATTCGTACCGAACATGTAGAAATATTTGGCATCAAACGGTTCATACGTAAGCGTACTTTCCTCTTTGTTCTTGAGCAGACGGATTTGTTCGTAACCTCCGGTTTTAATACCCTGGTTGTTGAGCAGATTGTCTACGCTCAGGCTGAATCCGAGTGTGTAGGCACGGTTTATGTACCAGTTCTTTCCGATGCTGGCATTCATGACGTATGCCGCATCAAACTTCTCCTGACTTCTGATTGCGTTGAGCATTTCCGGATTTTCGAGCATGGGTTTTGTCAGTACGGCATCCGTACGGTAAAGCGGACTCATGGACAAGTACATGTTGTTGTAGTAATTCATGTCGAGCGACAAGAACCAGTTGTTTCTGCTGCGGTATGACAATCCGATGTTAGCTGCTGTTTGAGGCGTGCTTTCCACCCGTTTGTTTTTCCAATATACCTTTCCCTGGTTGATGATAGCTGCACTGTTGTCCTGAATCTGTACGTAGTTAGGATTGTTAGAGTAAGTGTACTGTCCCCAGCTGAGTGCTCCTTTCAATGCCAGTCCTTCATAAAGAGGGATGGAGGCAGCCACTTCCAGTCCGAAGTGCTGTTTGTTGATTCCACTCATGGCAAAGTTGGAGAACGTAGCTTCTACGTCATCGTAGTAGGAAATGACTTTGGTCTGGTCCTTGAATGTGGTGTAGTAACCTGAGATACGTGCCTTGAAGTCACCGATACGCAGGTTGTAGGATGCGTCTACTCCGAATATCTTTTCTGCTTCCACACCAGGTGTTACGTCGTTGCGGGTACGTGGAGATACGAATGCCGACTGGAACGAAGGTGCATCCTGCATGTAAATGATATTGGCTTCGAAGTTATGGGCCGATGAAAGCACATACCTGAAGTTTGCCTTGGCCTTATAAGTAAGGTAATTCAAGGTTTGAGAGTTTCCTTGTGAATTGTCCATGAACAATCCTTTTTTCCAGATACCGTCGCGCCACAAGAAAGCGTATCCAATTTCTCCACCTAGTTTTACCTGAAGGTTGTGTAGAAGGTTGAAATCATACTGCAGCCATCCTCTCGTGTTGAACACGTTTCCGTAATAGTCATAGCTGTATTTGTCGCCTTCGCGTACGATAGGTGCCTTACCGTATTTTTCGTAATAGTCCATGTTGTTCTGATACGAAATGATGTCAATTCCGAGGTCTCTTTCTGCGAACTTGTCAATATCTACCCAGTAATCACCTCCTAACAGGTCTTTCACTTTGCTGTAGTATTCTGTACGGTTGCGTCTGATATTCATACCTCCGTTCAGCTTGCTGTTGTCCTTGAACAAATGTGAGAACTGTGTGTAGAAGTTCCAGTCCATCTGGTCGGTATGTCGTTCTTCTACCATGTTGATGGAACGGTGACCATCGCCATAATTAGGGTTGACCGGCTGATTACGGTTGATCATGTACAGATTGTCCCAGTTGATGTGCCGTATGTTGTCGGTGTTCGACAACCATGCTTCTTCAAGCCATGCACCTGTAGTCGTACCCTGGTAGTAACTTGGCAGATAGCGGTAATAATCCGGTCTTGGATCGGGACCTCCGTACCATGTCAGTGCAGAGTAACCGTTCTTTCCGAATCGCAGTGAAGTGGCAAGGTTAAGTTGGGTCCGGTCTGTAATGTCGAAGGTGTAATTCAACAATGCAAGCGGTTCATGGTAATCGCGTACCCTGGCATTGCGTCGTTTGCCAGCTTGCCATCCCCAGTTCGGATTGTAGTAGTTGTTTCCCACCAGATCGTATGCCTCCTGAGTGGATGCCTGTTGTGCACCTCTTTCCGTAGGAGCTCCCAGTAAGGTCAGGCTCAGTCTGTGCTGCGCATTGAACTGTTTTTCCACGGCTGCAAAATAGCCGAAGGCATTGTAGTAAACTCCGTTGACGTACGCATTGTTTCCTTGTCGCGTAGATATGGAGAACGCATACGACCATCCGTTGTCCTGCACGCCCGATGCATACGTAAGCATACCTCTGAAACGGTACATGGAATTAGAGTTCACCAGGCTGGCTCTGAACCCTTTTCTCATTTGTGAAGGACGTGTATTGATGTTCGTTACTCCACCAATACCGCCAATTCCCATTTCTCCCATTTGCAGTCCGGTAGTAACTTCCTGATTTCGGGTAGCATCGTTGAGGCCGCTCCACAAAGACCAGGGGGTATAACCGGTCATGGCATCGTTCAGCTGGATACCGTTCATGTACACATCCGAGAATTGTGAGTCATATCCTCTGACGTTAAACCGCATTTCACTGAACTGATAGGAGGCGATGTTGTTGAATACATCCTTTGAAGCGGAGAGAGAAGTAGGGAGGGACTGTGCGTCTTCCATTGTTTCAGTGTCAAACTCTGCGAAGATGGCATCGTCCATCGCCTGGGAACGGTTGGCCGGAATCATGATAACCTTCAGCTCGCGCATGTTTTTCCCCACTCTGACGGGAAGAGTCAAGTCTTCAAGTTCGGCTGTTTCGAAATGCAGTTCATATTCACCCGGGGCTACCGTTTCAAATAAGAACTCACCTTGTTCGTTGGTGACAGCAGTGCGGTCACCCGGTGTCAGCACGATGTTTACTTTGTCTATCGTGGCCCGGGTAGTGCGTGATATGACGACACCTTTTATGCCCCCTCCGGTTTGAGAGAAAGCGCTGAGGCTCAGTATCGAAATCAGCAATATCAATAATGTTTTCAGTTTCATAAGATATAGATTTAATGTTACTTACCTATATAGATATACACGGGGAAGTGGTCGCTGAATCCTCCCTGGAAGTTATTGCCCACATACGTTCGTAGAGGATAGCCTTTGAACTGTCCCTCTTTCTGTACCATATAATGGCGTTTGAAAATGTGACCGTAGAATTTTGAATTATCGGTTTTTTTCAGTTTGAGCTGGTCTTTGTCCTCATTTATCAGGTTACCACTGACTACGATGTTGTCAAAGATGTTCCAAGCGTCTCCGTAGGCTAACGTGCCATAACCGGCTTTTAGTAAAGCGGCAAAAGGTGCATAATAGTCTGCGGGAGTAACCTCTTTCACCTTGATTTTGGCTCCTATTCCCTTTTCCCCGGATATGCTTTCATCCGTAGGGTCATCGTTAAAGTCTCCCATCATGACGACTTTGGTCGAAGGCCGGAGGGCTCTTACCGAATCGGCAATGTGTCGCATCTGGTTTCCTACGGCAATACGTCTGAGTGCAGAAGCTTCTTTTCCTCCTAACCGTGAAGGCCAGTGAGCTACCATAAAGAAGAAATCCTCCTGGTCAATCTTGCCCCACATGGTGACAATGTCTCTGGTTTTAAAATCGGGAAGAGAAGGGATGACCGTACGTATGGCCTTGGAACCTTCCAGTTTCAGTACATCCGGTCTGTACATGAATGCAGCGTCCACTCCACGTAATTCCGGAGAGTCATAATGCACAATCCGGTAGTTGGCAGGCGAAAGCTTTTGGGTAGCCACAATATCCTCCAGCACGTTGCGGTTCTCTATTTCGCACACGCCGATTACGGCAGGATAGTCTTTGTTGATGGCGGCAATGTCGAAAAATACTTTTTCAATGTTGCTGAGTTTCTTGTCATATTTATCCTTGGTCCATTTTTTAGGGCCTTCAGGGGTAAATTCATCATCCAATACGTCGGGGTCATTTTCCAGGTCAAAGAAGTTTTCCAGGTTATAGAATACTACCTTGAAAGGCTTTTGTGCATATCCTGACGCATAGAACGAAAATAAAGTAAGTAAGATAGTAAATAAGTGTTTCATACTTCGTTCATTTTAATTTAGGTTCCAGTCTATTGCATTGAAGTCATTCTTCACTTCGGCAGGAATACCGGGGAAGAATGTAAATCCGGTCAGGTTTTCAATTTCTGAAACCTTCTTGCAAATGGCTTTTGTAACCTTCGTTTCACTGTAAGCTTTGTTTTCCAGCCAGAAACCGATGGTTTGGAGGTCTGAGGCTTCACATTGGTTTACCCATTTGCCCGTCATGCCGGATTTGGTTCTTAGCAAGACTTTAAAGTAGTGTGTCGGTACGTCTACTTTCACCCCGTTGTTATCGGTGGCTTTTGTATTATAGTTGGCAAAATGAGCTCCTGTCACTACGTAAAGAGTATCCGAGCAGGTATAGTTCTTTCTGATGACCTCTTCCAACTTTTGCCAGATGCCCTGATTAAGCTTTTGGCCGATTTGTGGTGTCTGGTTGGTAAAATAGAATGTCTGTGCATTCATGTCCCGAGTAGAGTTCCTGTCGGCCGATGGAATCTGGTGTCCCCGGTCGTATGTGGGATATTCCTTGTAGGCCTTTTTCACATAAATCTGATATTCGTTGCCTATTTCCGGATCATATATCCATTCATCGGTTCGGTCTAAACTACCCAGATAGCATTTATGCAGAGGATAGGCCACCCACAAAGCCGTTTTATGCGGTTTGTCGTAGCAGATGGAATAGTTACGCACAGCTGCTCCGTTTAACTCGGTAAGGTGTGTCACATACTGGTAGCTCAGGTTTTCCTTATAAGCAGGAATCTCGGCCCAGGCATTTGCAGACTGCGGCTTTGTGCCAGTTCCGGGTTCTGTTCCGGGAGATTTCTTCTGGCCGTCTTGCGTAAGTGTCAATGTCGTTGTTTCCCCATTTCCTATTTTAATGGAGATGCAGGCATTTCTGGCCTCTTCGCCGGTGTTTTCTGTGAAATACACATACAGCACGGTGATTCCGTCAATCAAGGTGCCTTCTTTGTCAGAAGTCGCACTTGACAGGGCAAACGAACACCATTCTTCTCCTTCCGTGATATGGGCGTACCATTGGGTTCCCGGATTACCTTGCAGCTGTATGGCGGTATTCCCCTTCTGGGAAGAAACCGGAGCGGTGTCTTCCCATTGGGCTGTTCCCACAAGATTATTATTCTCTTCGTCTTTGTGGCAAGAAAAGAGAAGCATGGACACTATGAATAGTGTGATGTAACGTAGTCTCATGGTTGTAGCGGGTTAAGATTATTATTCGTAGAGAAGTTCTAATTTGGTAAGTTGTGTATTATAACTATTATTCACATATAGTCTATAATTAGTATTTATAGAAGTACCAGACAGGTTATATATATATGTGAAATCTGTTGTATTATTCCATTTTTGAGCTTCTCCTCCTGTGATAAAAGAGTTATTGGTATCTGTGATACCGACCTCAACGTTAGTAGATGCCCCAGTTCTACTTATAGCTTTAACTTGTGTAAGTCTTTTATCTTTAATATTAGGGAATTCAATGTAAGCGCCAGCTTTCCCAATTAATAAATAGGATGAGTCACCACTTTTTACTTTATAATATCCGGAACTTTCTCCCATAATAGCAATTTCTACATTGTCTATGGTGAAATTTTCTCTTTGTTGTTTCTTTTGAGTAGATGATGACGGAAAATCTGCCGGATAAGAATTGTCTAAAGTGAAATCTATGGTTAAAGTCTCTTGATTTCCTGAGGTTGGTTCGCTCACAGTTACAGGGACTTCAACTGATTGCTCAGTTCCTTCAATTTTTATGGTGAGGGTTTGTTTGACAGCTGCCTCTGTTGTATTAGGATTTGCCGTAACTGTAACAGTCGTTCCGTTTACTGTGGCTGATAAAATTCCTGACAATCCAGAAACTGTCAATGATTTACCCTCTGCATTTGCGAGTGTGACCTTTACATCTTGGTTTCCTCCCTTGTCTGTAAAGGTTATTGTTTTAGGATCAACGCTTGTTATTGCAGGTTCATTCGATACGAAGTCCTTTAAGTCCTCCAGATTACGTGGCATTAACTGAGCTTTCTCTCTGAAAACTGTTACAATACCGGTAATGGAACCAGTGCCGGCCTTGTAGGGTTGTCCTACAATGGAGGTGGCATTTTTATTGAAATGGACTGTCAGGTCACCAAAATTATAGGTTTTTGCTTCCCAGACTCCCGCTTCACTGATTGTTACATTACTTATGGTAGCAGGCATTCCCGCATATTCCGCCAATTTGTCCGTTGTTGTTTGAATAGGGACTACTGCATTGTTCTTGCTGACAACGGTTACATCACTAATTTCCCAGTCTGTGATTTGAGTGATTCCGTTGTAGTTTCCAAGTTTTACTTTGTCAGCCTTTAAGGAAACCTTCACCTTGTCTCCCAATGAGAAATTAGTCTGAATTTGCTCATTCAATGCACCATTGTATAATACAATACCTTCGTTGGCTGCTGTGGCATTCGGTGTCATGAGGTTCAGTGTACCGGCAGAAGCATTGTTAACTTTAGGGTCTCCGCACACGATGGCTTCAAACTCCATATTTTCAGTTAGTTTCGTCTGTCCACCTTTTTGCAGGTTGATAATTTTATTGATAGCTGTACCGCTTCCTTCTTCAGGAGGAGTGGTAGTTCCTTCTTCCAGGTTTACTTCCTGACCTCCAAAACCGGTAGAAAGACTGATGTCGTCCAGACGGAATACAGAACTTTCGGATGCTGTGAAACGGATGTAAAGTTCAGATACGGCTTTCTTTAGCGTAAAGTTGGCAGTAGCCAGTATCCAGTAAGGATGGTCGGCATCTCCATTATTCTTTTCATAAGTGATTTCTTGCCAGGTCGTTCCGTTGGAGCTTACAGATACTTTGAAAGCTTCAGGAGTGAAGGAATTGTCATAGCTCTTGTCCTCGTTCTGCTTGGAACGGCTGGCTCCGAATGTCAGTTTGAGGTTGGTCTGTCCTTCTGCCAAAGCAATCTTGTTAATGTCAAAAGTAGCCGGAGCGGCGGCAAAGAATACCACATTCGGTCCGGATGCACCTTCGTAAGCGTCCGTATTTGTCAGACCGGAAGAGCGGATAGAAGTCTTGTTGCCGGCATATTCTACAGATGTTGCTCCGTCTCCAGATTTGTTCCATCCTTGATAATCAGAAATGTAAGGTTTCTGCGAAGCGTCAGCATTTCCTAACGTTTCATTGTAAATAAGTTTGGATTCTATTACGGCACCTGTTTTCACATTGACAGTTGCACTTTTCAAGATACCTGAGCGATTGCTCATGATGATGTTGATTTTTGCTTCCCCAATGGTACCTTCAGGCACACTGACTTGAATCTGGTCAGAACCTTCTCCTTGTGTCTTTGAAAGTGATATCCAATCCGCATCTTCTACGGTAGCCTTCCATTGGCGGTTGGTGGATATTTCCAGCGTTTGAACTCCACCGTTCTCAAACGTCAAGGTAGCAGGATTGACTTCCAGAAAAGGTGCCTCTGTGTCTTCATTATCGTCTACACATGCAGTAAACGATACCATCATCAGCATGAATAACAGTCCATGCCAAAACTTCAGTGAATTGACTTGTTTCATATTGTTTTTGTTTAGAAATTATGTTCCTTGGTTCGCTTGGGTTTAGTTCCTAATGTACATTGTTGTAGTCTGCAAAATAATTTAGTTTGTGTTCTTAAATAATATTTAGCCTGTCGTTTTTTGTGTCAAAAAGAATAGTAGGTGTCGTAGTTGTTTTTTTAATTTTGGGTTTAATTTAAGCTTTTTCTCTGAAAACTGAAAATATTCTGAATATTTTTACATAATGTTAGCTTTTGGAACGACAGAAAAAGCCCCCATCTTCTATCCGGGAAAATGGGGACTCTTGCAAACCTGAATAAACAGGCTTTTATTCTTTGTCTTTCAAACTTTCATCAATGTCCTTGATTTTCTTCAGCACCAGTTCCATGTCTTTCTTCAGGTGCTCAATCTTGCGTGTGATGTCAGCCACCAGTGTATTTCCCTTCTTGGAAGAAGAATTCAGGAAGCCAAGGTTATTCTCGTAAGTCTGAATGTCGTTTTTCAGTCCTTCGTAAGTGCGAACCAGGCGTTCACGGTCGCGGTAAAGATTTCCTTCCTTGTTGCCGTTAGTGCGTACACTGCTCAGGCGTTTTTCGGTAGCCGACAGGTGCAGGCGGTCGAACAGCTTGTCTACCAATGCATGGAATTCTTTATACAGACGGTCCTTTTCTTTGAAAGGAACGAAGCCGATGGCATTCCATTCTTTCATCAGGGCACGTACTTGTTCGGCAGTCGCATCGTCTGCAGTTCCGGCAGCTTCCAGGGCAGCCATGCGCTTAATGATATCTTCTTTCTTGCTCAGGTTTTCCACTTCTTCCGAACGTTGTGAAGACGTAGCCTTGTTTTTCCGTTCAAAGAAATAGTCGCAGGCACCGATGAAGCGTTTCCATACGGCATCGGAATGTTTTTTGGCAACCGGACCGATGTTCTTCCATTCTTTCTGGAGCTTGGTCAGGATTTCAGCCGTTTCTTTCCAGTCGGTACTTTCTTTCAGGGCTTCAGCCTTTTCACAGAACGCTTTTTTCTTTTCCAGGTTGGCTGCCATTGTTTCCTTCACAGATTTGAAGAAAGCAGCTTTCCGGCGGAAGAATTCATCGCAGGCAGCGCGGAAACGTTCGAAAATCTTGACGTTCATCTTTTGTGGAGCATAGCCGATGGTTTTCCATTTGGCCTGAAGGGCAAGGATTTCATTGGTCTTGTCTTCCCAGTCGGCAAAAGTAGTGAAGGTGTCATATTCCATACCTTCCACGATTTCGCAAATCACCGTCTTCTGGTCCAGGTTATTCTGTTCTTTTTCTTTCAGTTCTTCAAAATGTTGCTGATGACGTTTGTTGACAACCGTAGAGGCAGCCTTGAAACGGCTCCAGATTTCTTCGCGCAGTTCTTTGGCTACCGGACCGATGGCACGGAATTCCTGATGAAGCTTCTGCAGCTGGTGGAAAGCAGAAATTACGTCGGGCTCTTCAGCCAGTTTTTCTGCAGCTTCGCACAAGCGAATCTTCTGTTCCAGGTTTTTCTTGAAGTCATATTCGCGGAATTCATTGTTCAGCTTCACCATGTCATAGAATTTTTCGGTGTAGAGCTGGTAAGTCTTCCACAACTCATTTACTTTTGCTACCGGAGTCTGACCTATTTCATTCCATTCCTGCTGCAATTTCTTAAATTCGTCGTATATCTTGTTGGTATCTTCCTGCGATTCGGTCAGGAACTTCATTCTTTCCAGGATACCCAGTTTCTTGGTCTGGTTTTCTTCCTTTTCCTGTTCCTGTGCAGCCGCTAAGGCATTTCTCTTCTCCTTGATGGCGTTCATGACAGCTTTGAATTCTTCTTCCGCCGGTTCTGTTTCCGGAGTGAAGTCTTCTGCCTTTCCCCCTTCGTCGATGAAAGCTTTCCGTGCCGCTTCTGATTTGGCTTTTTGTAGTTTGTAGAACGTTTGTTTAAGTGAATCGATTTCCTGCTTGTCAGTCAGGTCGTTTTTCTCGTTGATTTCCTTGAGGCGTTGCACCACTTCTTCCAGTGTCTGTTTGGGAGCGGATGTTTCCTTTTCGGTGTCTTCAACAGTAGGAACCGGTGCTTCAATGGGTTGTTCCATCGGAGTTTCGGTTAATGGGCAGTTGGTTTCATTTACTTCCATCGTATATAGATTTTATAGAGTATAATATCCTAGTTTTTTCTTTACCATTAGTAAAGGTTCTTACAAATTAAAGAAAAAAAATCTGATTTTCATACTTTTTCAGAAAAAAACTATAGGGTAAGAATCATTTTTAGAAATAGAAAGACGAGGAATGTGGCTCAGAAGGGCTTGTAGAGGGGGTGAAAAAAACACCCTTACGTTTGAAAGAAAACGCAAAGACGTTTTGATCAAAACGCAAGGGCGTTTGAAGTAAAATGTACTTGCGTTTTACCTCAAACGCCCTTGCGTTTCTCTTTAACAAAAATTTAGGATAATAATACGGTGATTCCCATGTACATGAGCATACCGATAATGTCGTTGGTAATGGAGATAAACGGTCCGGTGGCAATGGCCGGATCGATTTTCAGTTTTTCCAGTGTCATGGGCACCAGGGTGCCGAAAATGGAGGCAAACATGACCACGGCAAACAGGCTGATGGATACCGAATAGCTGACCGTAGCCGTAGCTCCGAAACGGATGAAATTGTAGATATACACCAGCATGGAAATGATGGTGGCGTTGATAAGGGCTACAACGGATTCTTTCAACACCTGCTTGAAAGTGTTTTCGGCGTTCAGCGAGCTGTTGGCCAGACCTTGCACGACCAATGCGGAGGACTGGGTTCCTACGTTTCCTCCCGTTCCACCGATAAGGGGAATGTAAAGCGCCATTTCCGGATGAGCGGCAAAGGTAGAGTCAAAGTTGCCCAGAATCATGGAGTTACCGATTCCACCCAGCATACCGATGAGCAGCCACGGAAGGCGCGCGGTGGTCTGGCGGAACACATTGTCGTCTGTTTCTACGTCCTGTGACAAACCGGATGCCAACTGGTAGTCGCGTTCGGCCTGTTCACGAACCTCGTCCATTACGTCGTCTACGGTGATGCGTCCTACCAGGCGGCCGATGCTGTCGACCACGGGAACGGCCACCAAGTCATACTTTTCAATGGTCTGCACTACCTCTTCAATGGGCGTATCCACATGGACGGAAATCGGGTCCTTTTTCATCACGTGTTTCACCTTGGAAACCGACGGACTGGTAATCATCTTTTTCAGTGGGAATACGCCGCGCAGGCGTTCATCGTCGTCTACCACATATACATAATATATCTCGTCCATTTCTTCTGCCTGCAGTCGCATTTCGCGCAGGCATTCGGGCATACTCCAGTTCTCATTCACGATCACCATTTCCGTACCCATCAAACCGCCGGCGGTGTCTTCGTCGTATTTCAGCAAGTCGACGATGTCGCCTGCCTGTTCGATATCTTCGATGTGTGAAAGCACTTCTTCCTGCTTGTCTTCGTCCATTTCACGGATGATGTCTACGGCATCGTCCGAATCCATGTAGTCGACAAAGCGCTTGGCGATGGTTTCAGGGGGAAGTATTTCGAGGAATTTCTTTCGGGCATCCTCGTCCATTTCAATCAGTACGTCGGCTGCCGTTTCGTTGTCCAGCAGCAGGTAGATGAAGCGGGCATCTTCTGCGTCCAGCTCGTTGCACAGCTCGGCGATGTCGGCCGGATGCAGGTCCTTGATGACTTCTTTTAACTGGTCGGAATCTTTCTTCTCAATCAGTTCGGTGACTAATTTAATATCTTCGCTATTCATCTTGTAAACTCCTGATGAGGGTTGTTATCGTAGTCTGTAAGTCTCGTGTGCAGGGTCACTCGGCCTTTGCGGCTGAGGAATTCAAGGCTTCTTCCACCCGGTTGGTCAGGTCGATGAAGTCTTGTACGGAAAGCTGTTCAGGCCGTTTGTTGAAGATAGGGTCGGCACTGAGCGGATTTCCTTTCTCCAGAATCGGAGAAATGGAGTTGCGGAGCGTCTTGCGACGCTGGTTGAATGTCGTCTTGACAATCTGCTTGAACAATTGCTCGTTGCATCCCAGCTCCTTGGTCTCGTTGCGGGTCATGCGGATGACGGCGCTTTTCACCTTGGGAGGCGGATTGAATACATGTTCGTGTACGGTGAACAGGTATTCTACTTTGTACCAGGCTTGTATCAGGATGCTCAGAATGCCGTAGGTCTTGTTGCCCGGACGAGCCGCGATGCGTTCGGCCACTTCCTTCTGAATCATGCCCGTGCAGCATGGAATCAAGTCCTTGTAGTCGAGCATCTTGAAGAATATCTGGCTGGAAATGTTATAAGGATAGTTGCCGGTCAGCACAAAAGGCTGTCCGTCGAAAAGTTGCCGGAGGTCCATTTTCAGGAAATCCTGCTCGATGATATGGTCTCCTAATTGCGGAAAATTCTCACGCAGGTAAGCCACCGATTCAAAATCCAGCTCCACCACTTTGAGCGGGCGGTCTTTTTTCAGCAGGTATTGGGTGAGAACTCCCATTCCGGGACCTACCTCGAGAACGGGAAGGGCCGGGCGGGCGTCTACCGTGTCGGCTATGTCTTGTGCCACTTGCAGGTCTTTCAGGAAGTGTTGTCCTAAAAACTTTTTAGGTTTAACTAATTTCATACCTCAGGTTTTAAATGTTCGTATTATCTTTGTGACTTGCAAAGTTAAACATAAATCTTTATATACAGACTGATTTTGGAACGAACAGGTTTAAAAAAAGTACTAAATAAGGTCTTCCAGATAGCGCTTCCGCTGGTACTCGGGGCGGCTATTCTGCTTTGGACATACCACGATTTTGATTTCCGGCGTGTGAGGAGTGTGCTGGATGGCGGCATGAATTATGGCTGGATGGCCTTTTCGCTGGTGTTTGGTGTGTTGGGACATCTGTTCCGTGGCTGGCGCTGGAATCTGACGTTGGCCCCGTTAGGTGAATACCCCAAGGTGTCGAACAGTGTATATGCGGTTTTTGTGTCGTACGCGGCCAATCTGGTCGTACCGCGTGTAGGGGAGGTTTCCCGCTGCGGTATCCTGTCGAAGTACGACGGGGTTTCTTTCTCCAAATCGCTGGGTACGGTGGTAACGGAACGTCTTATCGATACCATCTGTGTACTGCTGATTACCGTGGTGACGCTGTTGCTCCAGTCGCGCGTGTTTGCGGCATTCTTTGAAAAGACCGGTACGAACATGGGCTTCTTTACGGGCTTGTTTACTTCCACCAATTTTTATATCACCCTCATCTGTCTGTTCGCATTGGGCGTGCTGGCGTTTTTCCTGGTCTGCAATTTAACGGTATTTGCGAAGGTGCGCGGCATATTGAACGATGTGTGGGCCGGATGTTTGTCGCTTCGGCATGTAAAACATCCGTGGCTGTTCGCTTTTTATACCGTGGGCATCTGGGCATGCTATTTCCTGCAATTCTATGTGAGTTTCTATTGCTTTGACTTTTCTGCCTCATTGGGCTGGATGCCCGGACTGGTGATGTTTGTGGTGGGCAGTATTGCGGTGGCCGTTCCTACTCCTAATGGAGCAGGTCCGTGGCACTTTGCAGTCATTACCATGATGATGATGTATGGGGTCGGAAAAGAAGATGCAGGAATATTTGCCCTGCTGGTGCACGGTATTCAAACCTTTTTATTAATTTTGCTAGGTGTTTACGGGCTTGTAGCCTTACCACTTGTAAATAAGAAACGGACCGGGAAGTGAAATTGCTTTTCCGGAATAAAATCAAAAAATATAATATGAACGAAATTCTTTCTTTGGCTCCGCAGAATGTGTGGAAGCATTTCTATTCGTTGACGCAAATTCCTCGTCCTTCGGGACATTTGGAGAAAATCCAGGCTTTCTTGCTCGAATTCGGCAAGCAGGTAGGTGTGGAATCATTTCAGGATGAGGCTGGAAACATAATCTATCGCAAACCGGCCACTCCGGGTATGGAAGACCGGAAGTCTGTCATTCTTCAGGCTCACATGGACATGGTTCCTCAGAAAGACAAACATACACAGCATGATTTTGAAAAAGATCCTATTCCGGTTTATGTAGACGGCGAATGGGTGAAGGCTAAAGGTACCACATTAGGCTCAGACAACGGTATGGGTGTGGCAGCCATTATGGCCATTATGGAAGATAAGACCCTGAAGCACGGTCCGCTGACAGCGCTGATTACTGCCGATGAAGAAACCGGTATGTATGGTGCATTCGGCTTGAAACAGGGCACGGTGGAAGGAGAAATCCTGCTGAACCTGGATTCAGAAGAAGAAGGTGAACTTTATATTGGCTGTGCAGGTGGAGAAGACCTGACGGCTACTTTGGAATATAAGGAAGAAGAAACAGATCCGGAAGACGTGGCGCTGAAGGTGACACTGAAGGGATTGCGCGGTGGCCACTCTGGTATTCAGATTGGCTGGGGACATGCTAATGCCAACAAGTTGATGGCTCGCTTCATGAACCAGGTGATTGCTTACGATGAAGCTTGTCTGGTGTCATGGGAAGGTGGAAACATGCGCAATGCCATTCCGCGTGAATGTGAGGTAGTGATTACCGTACCGGCTTCGGAGGTAGAAGATGTGCTGGCATTCGTGGGTGAATGCGAACAAGTATGGCGTGATGAATTCGCTACCATTGAAGATAACATCAGCTTTACGGCAGAACGTGTGGACTTGCCGAAGATGATGGTGCCGGAAGAAATCCGTGATAACCTGGTGGACGCGATTTATGCATGCCCGAATGGGGTGGAGCGTTTCATCCCGACTATCCCGGATACAGTGGAGACTTCTTCTAACTTGGCTATCGTGGAAATCGGCAATGGAAAGGCTGCCATTAAGGTATTGACACGCAGCTCTCGCGAATCAATGAAGGACTATCGCAATACGGCTATCGAAAGCTGTTTCTCTATGGCAGGTATGCACGTAGAACGTTCTGGCAGCTACTCTGGATGGGAACCGGATGTAAACTCTCCGATTCTGCATGCTATGAAGGAATCTTATAAGGCACAGTTTGGTGAAACACCGGAAGTGAAAGTGATTCATGCCGGATTGGAATGTGGTATCATCGGTGCGGTTGTACCGGGACTGGATATGATTTCATTTGGTCCTACTTTGCAGTGCCCGCATACACCGGAAGAACGCTGTCACGTGCCGTCGGTGAAGAAATTCTATGATTTCTTGCTGGCTACATTGGAAAATACACCGAAAAAGTAATATCCGTTAGTGGATAAATAGATACGGAGACTGTCCGATTCCTGTAAAAGGGAAAGGGGCAGTCTCCGTTTTTTTTGTTTCGATTTTCTGTGGTTTTACTTCTTTTAATGAAAATCTGTGCAGTAAATCTGTGTTTTGGTTTTATCTTTATAAAGACAACCTTGTAAAACTTAAAATTGGAAATAATGAACAGACTATTCTTGATATGTGCCACGGGATTGTTGGCTTTTATGTTCCCTTTGGCAGGGTTAGCTCAGAGTTACGACCGTCTTTGGAAGGAGGTAGAGGAAACCCGGAAGAAAGATTTGCCGCAGACCTTGATTTCACAGGTAAACCAGATTTATGAAAAGGCAAGAAAGGAGAAGAATGCTCCGCAGATGCTGAAAGCGTATCTTTCGCGGGTGGAATGTCAGGTGGGGCTGACACCGGACAGTTTGCAGCGTGAACTTTGTCGACTGAATGCATGGGCTGCAGAGGAGAACGATCCTTTGCAGAAAGCCGTGTTGTCGTTTCTGTCAGGATATTATAAGTTGGAATCCGCTCCTCAGGAAGTGGACAGCGCATTGTATGAGTTTGACCGGGCAGTAAAGGATAAGGAGGTTTTGTTGGGTGTAGCTACGACCGATTTTCGTCCGATGGTTGAACAGGGTAAATGGAGCCAGCGCTATTTCGGTGACAATATGTACGATTTACTGTTGCGCCAGTCCATCTTTCAGCTTCTATGGAATGGGGGAGGAAACAAGGCCGTACAGTTGGCAGTGTTCGACAAGTATGAAAAGCTGATTGCACAATACGAGGCGGTAGGAAATCGTGACGCGGAATTATTGACACGTCTAGAGCGATTGATGTATTGGCAGCGTAATGGATGGAGGTATCCGCAACAGCTGTCGGACGAGCAGGTGGTGGAGCAGTTGCAGGCGTGGGCAAAAGCCTATGACGGAGTAGATGCCTGTGCGGCGTTGTATGTGTCATGGGCTGATTTCTATCATCAGAAACAAGACTTCGTATCCGAAATGAAGGTGATAGAAGAAGGAATAAAACGGTCTCCTTCTTCAGAATTCACGGCCGATTTGAAGGATAAGCAGCGCATAGTGTGCATGCCGTCACTTTCGGTGCAGGTAACTCATCCTTATCCGCAGGCAGAAGCGGAACTTCGTGTTACCAGCAAGAACCTGAAAGGGGCGACGCTGGAATGGTATAGGCTGAACCTGAAGGCCTCTTCTTCTGTGTTTGCACGGAATCTGGAGCATGCGGACCTGATAAAGAAGTATGGTACACTGGTGGATAAAGTGCGGTTGGACTTGCCGGATACTCCCACCTACAAGGATACGGTTTCTGTGCTGACCAGCCGGATGCCCGAGGCGGGGATTTACATATTGAAATCAATTCCTGACGGCTATAAGGATAAAATGGGATACGATGTAGTGCATCTGTCTGCACTGCAGGTGGCTTCTTTCCCGATGGAAGGAAGGCAGACGGAGTGTCATGTGGTAGACCGTAAGACCGGAAAGCCGGTCGCAGGGGCAGAATTGGTGTTTTATTCCATTCCTGTGCCGGGTAATTATACCTTATATAAGACGTTTAAGGCCGATAAACTAGGCAAGGTAGTAGTGCCGGACATGAAAGAATCATTGTGGATGCATGCACGTGCAGGCAAGGATGAGTTTATGCAGGTGGCATACTGGTCCAGAAGGGTGTTGCCGACGGTCAATGACAGCAAGAAGAAGGTGGACCGCATGGATTTGTTTACCGACCGTGCGCTGTACCGCAAGGGGCAGACGGTATACGTATCCGGAGTGGCTTATACGCAGGAAGGCGATAGTGTAGAGGTACGCAAAGATGCGGCCATCTGGCTGGCCTTGCGGGATGCCAATAACCGGGAGATAGCTCGGAAAGAATTGACTACGGATGACTTCGGCGCATTTTCAGCGGAATTTCAGTTGCCTTCGGAAACATTGGCCGGCATGTTCCGTATAGAATCGGACAAGGCATCCTGTTATATCCGGGTGGAAGAATACAAGCGTCCGACGTTTGAAGTCACCTGGAAGGAGGTGCAGGAAGCTTACACGATGGGGGATTCCTTGCAACTGGAAGGTACGGCGAAAAAGTTTTCCGGTGCACCGGTGCAGGGTAGTAAGGTGCGTTATACCTTGACCCGTTCAAAGGCCTGGTTCTGGCGGAACATGGCAGGAGAACAACAGTTGGCGGAAGGTGAACTGATGACTTCAGCCGACGGAACATTTGCGGTGAAGGTTTGTCTGGAACGTCCGGATGCGGAAGTCTCTTTAGGCTGGGACGGATTCTATCGTTATCAGGTGAAGGTGGAAGTGACGGATGCGGCCGGTGAAACGCAGGAAGGTGTACTGGTGCTTCCGGTGGGTGAACATGCTATCGGATTACAGATAAAGGGATTGGCCGGAAAAGTGGCTCGTGAGAAACTGGATAAGATGCAGGTGCAGGCCTTGAACATGCAGCAACAGCCTGTGGCATTAGATGTGGTCTGCTCACTTTATACATTGGATGAAGCCGGAAAGAAGCAGCAAACAGTATGGGTGGATACGGTGAAAGCCGGACAGCCTTTTCTGCCGGAAGCATGGAAGAAGTTGGCTTCCGGAAAATACTTGCTGGAGGTAACCGCCAGTGATGAGCATGGGCGTCCTTGTCGTGCAGAGCAGGAGTTTGTACTCTTTTCGTTAAAAGACCGGGTTCCTCCGGTAAAGACTGTGGAATGGTTCTATCAGGACGGTACACAGTTGGAGGGAACGCAGCCGGTGACCTTGTATGTGGGTAGCAGTGAAAAGAATGTGCATTTGTTCTATCATGTGTACAGTGGCAACCGGATGTTGGTTTCTGACTCGTTTGTGCTGAACGAAGAAATCCGTCCGTTTGATTATACGTGGCGACCGGAATACGGCGATGGAATCACCGTCAGCTTTGGATTTATGAAAGACGGTATCTGGTATTCCAAGCAAGTCGCTTTAAAACGTCCGGTACCGGAGAAAAAACTGACATTGAAGTGGGAGGTCTTCCGCGACCGTTTGCGTCCGGGCACAGAAGAAACCTGGACCATGCAGATTTTGGATGCGGCAGGCAAACCGGTGGATGCTCGTCTGCTGGCTACCTTGTATGATGCTTCACTTGACCGTCTGTGGGATAACCCGTGGAATTTCCAGTTGGGCTTCAGCCGATATACTCCTTCAGTCATGCCGTTTATTCAGTCAGTGAATAGCATCGCGATGGCTTATTCGCCTTTCTATACTTATTCATTGTCTTCTGTATATACTCCTGACAACTGGCAGTTGTATAGTCGGTTGTGGGTTCCTTCTTTGCGTCAGTATAGAACCTTCTCTCGAAACGGTCTGATGGTACGCGGGGCAGGAATCATGATGAAGGCTGCGGCTGCAGCACCAGATGTAATGAGGGCGGATGAGGCTTTGAATGCGCAGGCGGGGTTCACGCAGGACGATGGAGTGGTAGAAGTAGAACTTCAGTCTGAAACGATTCCTTTGGAAACGGAACAAACGATGACTTTACGCGAGAATTTTGCAGAAACGGCTTTCTTCTATCCTGATTTGCGTACAGATTCAACCGGAACCGTGCGATTGGTATTTACCGTACCAGACGTGTTGACGCAGTGGAAGTTCAGAGGGCTGGCACATACCCGCCACATGGATTACGGACTCCTGCAGGCAGAAACCCGGACCGAAAAACCGTTTATGATTCAGCCTAACTTGCCTCGTTTCCTTCGTAAAGGGGATGAAACCTCACTGGCAGCTTCTTTGATTAATCTGTCAACAGAAGAGGTGAAAGGGGCAGTAAGTCTGGAATTGGTGAATCCGATGGATGAAAGTGTGGTGTATCAGGCCGTGCAGGATTTTCAGGTGAAGTCAGGAGAAACGGGTAGTGTACGTTTTACTTTCCCGGTAAATATGGATGGCGAGGTCTTGATTTGCCGGATGAAGGCAGAGGCCGGTGAGTTTAGTGACGGAGAACAGCATTATCTTCCTGTGCTGACTGACAAGCAATGGATGACGGAAACCTTGTCCTTGCAGGTGAAAGGCGGGGAATCTCAGGAAGTGAGCCTGAAGGATTTGTTTAACGGACAGAGCAAGACGGCCCAGGACCGGCAGCTGACCATCGAACTGACTTCTACTCCGATATGGTATGCCGTACAGGCACTTCCGGTAGTAGGAAATCCGCAGCAGGACGATGCGTTCTCCTGGGCTTCGGCTTACTACGCCAATGCGGTGGCACGGAAAATTGTGGAACTGAATCCGCAGATTCAGCCTGTGTTTGAAGCCTGGAAAAAGCAGGGAGTAAAGAAAGAAACGCTGTGGAGTGAACTGGAGAAAAACCAGGAACTGAAAAGCTTGTTGCTGGTTGAAACGCCTTGGCTGGCTCAGGCGGCAGATGAACAGGAGCAGAGACAACGGATTGGATTGTTGTTCGACCTGAATACGATGAATTACCGCATGGGGCAGACCGTGGAAAAATTGAAGGCCTTGCAAAAAGGGGATGGAAGCTGGAGCTGGTTCAACGGCATGCAGGGAAGCCGGTTGGTTACTACGCAGGTGGTGGAACTGTTGGCCCGGCTGAAATCCATGCATATCATGGCGGATGCGCAAGTGGCTGGCATGTATTTGAAAGGTCTGAATTACCTGGAAAATGCTTTCTGTCAGGAATATGAGAACCTGAAGAAAAACGAGGCTCGTAACAAAAGCCCGCAATGGCCAAGTGAGCTGGCGGTGAGGTATCTGTATATTACATCGCTGGATACGGTGGCAGGAGAAAAAGTAAACAAGGCAGCAAAGGAATACATGACCTCCAAACTGGAAAACCGTTCTGTTACTTATTCCATTTATGAGAAGGCATTGATTGCCCGGATTCTGCAGGCACAGGGAAAACGTACGCAGGCAGAAATACTGGTACGTTCGATTAAGGAATATACGGTAGTAACACCGGAAATGGGACGTTATTTTGATACGCCGAAAGCCGGATACGCATGGAACGGTTACCGTATTCCGACACAGGTGGCTGCCATGGAGGCTATTCAGTGTGTGGAGAAGGATGAAGAGATGCTGGAGGAAATGAAACTCTGGTTGCTGAAGCAAAAGCAGGTGCAGTGCTGGAATACGCCATTGGCTACGGCGGATGCGGTGTATGCCCTGCTGTCAGATGGCATGGCATTGACGGAGTCCGGACAGATGCAGGCGGTGGCAGGCAATGTCACACTGGGAACTCCGAAAGACGGACTGGGCTGTATCAGCCATACGTTAAGTGGAGCGGAGGCGGAGGTGAAGACGCTGACCGTAAGTCATACGGGAAAAGCTGCCGGATGGGGGGCTGTATATGCACAATATCTGGAAGATATGGACCGTGTGAAGGCATTTGAAGGAAAGGACCTGCAAGTTTCACGTGAGTATATATATAAAGGTAAGACCTTGTCTGCCAAAGAAAAGTTGCAGGTAGGCGATAAGCTGACGGTGCGCCTGACTCTCCGTGCCGACCGGGATATGGATTTCGTATGTTTGAAAGACGAGCGTGCAGCTTGTATGGAACCAGTGCCGCAAATCTCAGGTTATGAATGGTCTGATGGCTTGGGACGGTATCGGGTAAGTGGTGATGCGGCGACGACCTTCTTTATGGATTACTTGCGAAAAGGAACCTACGTCATTGAATATGAAGTGCATGTAGACCGTTCTGGAGTATATCAGGCAGGTACATCGGAAATACAGTCAGTATACGCTCCTGAGTTTGGCAGTCATACGGAAGGACATACATTATATATAGAATAAAATTACGTCCGGGCCGGGATTCCGGTTCGGACGTAATTACAAATTTCTGAGGTTATGGAGAAAATAAATTTTCAGACTTGATTTTGCTTGTTTCCGTTTTCTCCCTATCTTTGTTTCCGTAATTTAGAAAGAATAAAATCAATGAAACGAATATATACCCTTCTTTTTTTGTGTGTTGTCGCTTGCATGTCCTTATGGGCTCAGCCTAAAATATCCTTTGATATGACTACTAAGGACTTGGGCTACGTGTTGTGGCGCACTCCGGCAACTGTGACTTATCAGTTTACTAATACGGGAGACAAGCCACTGGTTATTTCCAATGTGACGACTTCCTGTGGATGTGCCAAGGCACAATGGACAGAAGAACCTGTACCTGCCGGAGGAAAAGGAATGATTACGGTAGTGTTCGATGCAGAAGCTATCGGGCATTTCTATAAAGATGTGGGTGTGTATTGCAATGCAGCCTCTCTGCCCATTTATCTGGACTTTAATGGAGAGGTGACAGCCGATGCCAAGAACTATTCCTTTACGCATCCTTATGCTATCGGTGCCATCCGGTTGACACAGGATGAACTTGATTTTAAATCTGTCAATAAGGGAGACCGTCCGGTCATTGAATTGTTAGTGGCCAATACTTCCAATAAGGCTTACTCACCTGTGCTGATGCACCTTCCTCCTTATTTGGAAGCAAAGGCTGAACCTGAAAAATTGGGACGTGGAAAGACCGGAAAGATTCTGGTGACCCTGGATTCTGAGAAATTGCCGAAATTAGGTATTACACGCGCTTCTGTTTATCTGTCCCGCTTCCCGGGCGATAAAGTTGGCAGTGAGAATGAAATGCCTGTATCAGTGGCTCTGTTGCCTGACTTCTCCAAACTGACCGAACAGCAGAAAAACAATCCTCCTCAGATTACCTTGTCGGCTAAGGAACTGGAATTTGTGGATTTGAAACCCAATCAAAAGAAGTCACAGACGATTGTCATTTCAAATACAGGTCGCTCTGACCTGAATATTCAGGATATGCAGGTGTTCAGCATGGCTTTGGCTGTGAAACTGAAAAAGAGAGTGCTGAAACCGGGTGAATCGACCAAGATGAAGATTACTGTTCTGGCACAGAACCTTCATCGTGTGAAAGGTACGCCCCGTGTCCTGATGATTACCGATGATCCTAACCAACCGATGATTACCATCCGTGTGAAAGCCCGGCTGAAATCGTCCGAAAAATAAAAACTTTTATGGAACACCCCGAAAACAACGAAGCTTATAAGGGGTTAACTGTGAACCAGGGAGTGGAACAACCCTCCATTGTTAATCCTTATCTGAATCTGAGAAAGAAACCCAAACGTCGTCAGTATTCTGCTGCCGAGTATGTGGAAGGTATTGTGAAAGGCGATGTGACCATGCTGAGCCAGGCGGTCACGCTGGTAGAAAGTGTCAAGCCGGAACATCAGGTGCTGGCACAGGAGGTCATTGAAAAATGCCTCCCTTATTCGGGTAATTCTATCCGTATCGGTATCAGTGGAGTGCCTGGTGCTGGAAAGAGTACATCGATTGATGTATTCGGACTGCATGTGCTTGAAGAAAAAGGAGGAAAGTTGGCCGTGTTAGCCATAGATCCCAGCAGTGAACGTTCCAAAGGAAGTATTTTGGGTGACAAGACCCGAATGGAAAAATTGTCGGTACATCCTAAATCCTTTATCCGTCCCAGTCCTTCGGCTGGCTCATTGGGCGGTGTGGCTCGTAAGACCCGTGAAACCATCATTTTGTGTGAAGCAGCCGGATTTGATAAAATCTTTGTCGAGACCGTGGGAGTAGGTCAGAGTGAAACAGCCGTACATTCCATGGTAGACTTCTTCCTGCTGATTCAACTGGCCGGTACGGGCGATGAGTTGCAGGGTATCAAGCGCGGTATCATGGAGATGGCCGATGGTATCATTATCAACAAGGCTGACGGAAACAATGTAGAGAAGGCACAGTTGGCTGCTACACATTTCCGTAATGCGCTCCATCTTTTCCCGGCTCCCGAATCCGGATGGACTCCTCAGGTGCTGACGTATTCCGGATTTTATAATATCGGTGTCAAGGAAATCTGGGATATGGTGTATGCCTACATCGACTTCGTCCGCAAGAACGGTTATTTTGAACACCGTCGTAACGAGCAGGCCAAATACTGGATGTATGAAACCATCAATGAGCATTTGCGCGACAGCTTCTATCAGAATCCGGAAATCGCTTCCTTGCTTCCCTTGCAGGAAAAAGATGTACTGGAAGGACGGGCAACGTCTTTCTCGGCAGCCAGAAAACTACTGGAAATGTATTTCTCCGGGTTGAAGCAGGAGTGATGAATAAATATTCAAAACGGCTTGTTCCTATTGGACTAATTAAAAATAAGGAAGAAAAATAAGGGTGATATGCCTTGTGAAATGAATTAATATGTAACTTTGCGAACTAATTTTCAAGAAATGATGCAAAGTGAAATTAAACCTATTATAGAGGTAAAGGGTGTATCAAAGTTTTTTGGTGAAAAAACAGCCTTGGATAATATCAATTTATCCATCAAAAAGGGAGAGTTTGTAACCATCTTGGGCCCTTCAGGATGCGGTAAGACGACCTTGCTGCGCCTGATAGCGGGATTTCAGACCGCTTCGGAAGGGGTGATTCGTATTGCAGGGGAGGAGATTACCCAGACTCCTCCGCACAAGCGTCCTGTCAATACAGTTTTTCAGAAATATGCCTTATTCCCTCATCTGAATGTGTATGACAATATCGCTTTTGGCTTGAAACTGAAAAAGATGCCAAAGGATACGGTACTTAAAAAAGTAAAAGCTGCCCTGAAGATGGTGGGCATGACCGACTATGAGTACCGCGATGTCAACTCGCTTTCGGGTGGACAGCAGCAGCGTGTGGCTATTGCCCGAGCCATTGTGAACGAGCCGGAAGTATTGTTGCTGGACGAACCGCTGGCTGCGCTTGACCTGAAGATGCGTAAAGACATGCAGATGGAGTTGAAGGAAATGCACAAGACGCTGGGCATTACCTTTGTGTACGTGACGCACGATCAGGAAGAAGCTCTGACATTGAGTGATACCATCGTAGTGATGAGCGAGGGGCGTATTCAGCAGATTGGTACCCCTACCGATATTTACAATGAGCCTATTAACTCGTTCGTGGCCGACTTTATCGGAGAAAGTAATATCCTGAACGGAGTCATGGTGAAGGATAAGTTGGTACATTTCTGTGACCGTGACTTTGAATGTGTGGACGAAGGATTCGGCGAAAACACACCGGTGGATGTGGTGATTCGTCCGGAGGATTTGTATATTTTCCCGGTGTCGGATATGGCACAGCTTCGTGGTACCGTACAGTCCTGTATTTTTAAAGGAGTACACTATGAAATGGTGGTGTTGTGCCATGGCTATGAGTTTGTGGTGCAGGATTATCATGCTTTCGAGGCCGGAACCGAAGTGGGTATGCTGGTCAAGCCGTTTGATATTCACATCATGAAGAAAGAGCGTATCTGCAATACCTTTGAAGGTAAGCTTATCGATGAAACTCATGTGGAATTCTTGGGATGTGAGTTTGAATGTGCACCGGTAGACCTTCAGAAAGTGTCGTTGGGCGATGTGTTGGTAGACGTGGATTTCGGGAAAATCAATTTGCTGGACAATGCAGAAGACGGCATGCTGACCGGAGAAGTCAAGTTTATTTTGTACAAAGGAAACCATTACCACCTGACGGTATGGTCAGACTGGGATGAGAATGTGTTTGTCGATACGAATGATGTATGGGATGATGGAGACCGTGTGGGTATTTCCATTGCTCCTGAAGATATTCGGGTACGTGTAAAACAGGAGGAACGATGAATAAACTGCGTTTGTTTTTTCTTTCACGCCGAAGCTGGACACTTCCTTATCTCATTTTCTCTATCATTTTTGTGATTGTTCCGCTTCTGCTGATTGTGGTATATGCATTTACCGATGATGCAGGTCGTATGACGCTTGAAAACTTCCGGAAGTTCCTGGCTCATCCGGAAGCTGTCAATACATTTATTTATTCCATCGGTATAGCCATACTGACAACGATAGGTTGTATCGTGTTGGGGTATCCGGCGGCCTGGATTCTGAGTCGCAGTAACTCAAGCTATTCGCGTACGCTGATTCTGCTGTTTATCCTGCCGATGTGGGTCAACATCCTGATACGTACGCTGGCTACCGTAGCTTTGTTCGACTTTGCCAGTCTGCCTTTAGGAGAAGGAGCGTTGATATTCGGAATGATTTACAACTTCATTCCTTTCATGATTTATCCGATTTACAATACTCTTCAGAAGATGGACCCGAGTTATGTGGAAGCAGCCCAGGATTTAGGAGCCAATTCTTTCCAGGTATTTTGGAAGGTGGTATTTCCTCTGTCCATGCCTGGAGTAGTGAGCGGCATCATGATGGTGTTCATGCCGACCATCTCTACCTTTGCCATTGCAGAATTGCTGACCATGAACAACATCAAGTTGTTTGGTACGACTATTCAGGAGAATATCAACAACAGTATGTGGAACTATGGAGCAGCCCTTTCCTTGATTATGCTGTTCCTGATTGCGGCCACTTCACTCTTTAGTTCTGATGAAAAGAGTGATTCAGAGAAAGGAGGACAGGTATGGTAAAGAAAGTGCTGATGCAGACCTATCTTTGGGTATTGCTGCTGTTGCTGTATGCTCCGATATTGATTATTGTGATTTATTCCTTTACCGATGCAAAGGTGTTGGGCAACTGGACAGGTTTTTCGCTGAATCTGTATCGTTCGCTTTGTAATACCGGAGCGCATCATTCCCTGATGAATGCGCTGATAAACACAATAGCCATTGCCTTTATTGCTGCGACGGTATCGACTTTGTTGGGAAGTGTGGCTGCCATCGGAATCTACAATCTGAAGGCCCGCAGCCGGAAAGCCATGGGATTCATCAATACCATTCCTATATTGAACGGAGATATTATTACGGGTATTTCCTTGTTCCTGCTGTTTGTGTCATTAGGCATTACCCAGGGATTTACCACCGTAGTGCTGGCACACATCACCTTTTGTACTCCGTACGTGGTGCTGAGTGTGTTGCCGCGCCTGAAACAGATGAATCCGAACCTGTATGAGGCCGCACTCGATTTGGGAGCTACTCCTATGCAGGCTTTGTGGAAAGTGATTATTCCGGAAATCCGTCCGGGAATGGTAAGCGGATTCCTGCTGGCACTGACCATTTCCATTGACGATTTTGCGGTAACGGTGTTTACCATCGGAAATCAGGGGCTGGAAACGCTTTCTACCTATATTTATGCCGATGCCCGCAAGGGCGGTCTGACGCCGGAGCTTCGTCCGCTGTCGGCCGTGATTTTTGTGGTGATACTGGTGCTGCTGATTATTATTAACCGTAGAGCTGACAAAGCAAAGAATAAATGAAACAGAAGATGAAAAGGTGGAACTGGTGGGTGGCTTTGTGTGTATGTTGTCTGTTGACAGGATGCTACAACGCCAATGAATCGCGCGAAAATGTGCTCAAGGTGTACAACTGGGCAGACTACATAGGTGAAGGCGTACTGGAAGATTTTCAGGAATATTATAAGGAGCAGACGGGAGAAGATATCCGCATCGTGTATCAGACGTTTGACATCAACGAAATCATGCTGACAAAAATTGAGAAAGGGCATGAAGACTTTGATGTGGTGTGTCCTTCCGAGTATATCATCGAACGAATGCTGCACAAAGGCTTGTTGCAGCCTATTGATACGGCTTTTGCTCATTCACCCAATTACATGAACGGAGTGGCACCCTATATCCGTCAGCAGATAGATAAACTGACGGTGAAGGGCGATTTGCCGGCTAGCCGTTATGCCGTGTGCTATATGTGGGGTACGGCCGGACTGCTGTATAACAAGCAGTTTGTTTCCGAAAAAGACCTGAAGTCATGGGGGTGTCTGTGGGAGAAACGCTTTTCCGGCAAGATTCTGATGAAGGATGCCTATCGCGATTCGTACGGTATGGCTTTGCTGTATGCGCATCGCGAGGATTTGAAAGACAGTACCCGCAGTGTGGCTGACCTGATGAACGACTATTCACCGGCTTCCATGGACTCGGTGGAAAAATATCTGAAACTGTTGAAGCCGAATGTGGCCGGATGGGAAGCAGACTTTGGTAAGGAAATGATGACCAAAGGCAAGGCCTGGATGAACATGACCTGGAGCGGAGATGCACAGTGGGCCATGGAAGAAGCGGCAACGGTAGGAGTGGACCTTGCCTATACCATTCCGGAAGAAGGCAGCAATGTGTGGTACGACGGATGGGTAATTCCTAAGTATGCCAAGAATCCTAAGGCAGCCAGCTATTTTATCAACTTCCTTTGTAGACCGGACATCGCTTTGCGTAACATGGAAGAGAACGGGTATGTGAGTGCCATTGCTGCTCCGGAAATCTTAGAAGCTTGCATTGATTCTACCCTGGATACGGAAGTCGATGCCAGCTATTTCTTCGGTCCGGAGGCACAGAAGGTGAAGCTGCGTAACACACAGTATCCCGACAAGTCTGTGATAGCCCGTTGCGCCATGATACGTGACTTTGGAGACAAGACCGTAGATGTGTTGGAAATCTGGTCGCGTGTGAAGGGCGACAACCTGAATAGCGGGATTGTGATTCTGATTCTTTTGGTGGTAGTAGGACTGAGTGCCTGGCAGATTCGCCGCCGCTGGATACGTTATAAACGTCATGCACGTACGCACCGCAGAAATCGCCGGAGAAAATAAAAGAAGAAAATACAGTATACAAAAATCCCCCTTCAAAAGACGTTTAAATGCTTTTTGAAGGGGGATTCTTTATATGGAATTGTTTTGTTAGATTGACAATTCGTTCAATACGCTAACCAGTTCGCGGTCGATAGGCTTGTCGTTCTTGATTGCCTTGGCAAAAGGAACGTAAACAATCTGGTCGTTCTCGATACCAATCATGACGTTGCGCTGTCCTTCCATCAGGGCCTGGATGCTGGCTACTCCCATACGGCTGGCAATGATACGGTCGTGTGCGGTCGGGCGTCCACCACGCTGCAAGTGTCCTAAAATAGTCACACGTACGTCGTACTGCGGATATTCGTTCTTCACACGTTCTGCATAGTGCATGGCTCCACCAGTGATTTCACTTTCAGCTACCAATACGATAGAACTGCTCTTTGATTTGCGGAAACCGTTGTTGATGAACTCTTCCAACTGGTCCACTTCCGTATTGAATTCCGGAATGATGGCAGCTTCGGCACCCGCAGCAATGGCACCGTTCAATGCCAGGAAGCCGGCGTCGCGTCCCATTACCTCCACAAAGAACAAACGTTCGTGTGAAGTAGCGGTATCACGTATTTTATCTACTGCATCCAAAATTGTGTTCAGGGCAGTGTCATATCCGATGGTTGTGTCCGTACCATACAAGTCGTTGTCGATGGTACCGGGCAATCCGATACAAGGTACATCAAATTCCTGAGCCAGCAGGCGGGCACCGGTCAACGAACCGTCACCACCAATGACTACCAGTGCATCGATACCTTCACGTTTCATAGTTTCATAAGCTACCTGACGGCCTTCCGGCGTACGGAACTCCTGACAGCGAGCTGTTTTCAGGATGGTACCTCCTAATTGTATGATATTGCTGACGTTTTCAGTCTTGAATTCCTTGATCTCTCCTGTAATCAATCCTTTATACCCACGGTAGATACCTTTAACTTGTAATCCGTTGTAGATGGCAGAGCGGGTGACTGCACGGATTGCGGCGTTCATGCCGGGAGCATCTCCTCCGGATGTAAGAATACCAATACATTTAATAGTTCCCATAATTGTTAGTTGTTAGTTTGATTTTTATGAAGCAAAAGTACAAATATGAATTTATATTGTAACTGATTTTCTTCTTTATTATTCGTCCATTATAACTTTTTTACACGCTTCCATCAACCATTTAGGGGTAGAGGTGGCTCCACAGATTCCAATGGAATGTGCATGTGACAATAAGGCCTTGTCAATTTCCTCCGGTTTGTCTATCTGGTAAGAGTTGGGATTGACCTTTTTACATTCCTGAAAGAGGATTTTCCCGTTGGAACTTTTATGTCCGCAAACGAAGAAAACCAGGTCGTGACTGGCGGCAAATTCCCGGATATGCGGCATGCGGTTGGCTACCTGACGGCAGATGGTATCGAAGTACTGGAAGGAGGCTTCCGGTGAAATGTGGGTCTCGATGTAGGACACTATCTGGCGGAATTCGTCGAGCGACTTGGTTGTCTGCGAATACAGGCGGATGTCTTTGTTCATGTCCAGTTTGCTGACTTCTTCCAGCTTCTCGATGACGATGGCTTTGCCTTCGGTCTGGCCCACCAGTCCCAACACTTCGGCATGGCCGTTTTTCCCGTAAATAACAATCTGTCTGTCTTTGTCGTGGGGAGTGGTGTCATACTCCTGCTTGATTCTTTTTTGCAGGCGCAGCACTACCGGACAAGTGGCATCGATGATTTCGATGTGGTTTTTCCGGGCCAGTTCGTAAGTCTCAGGAGGTTCTCCATGTGCTCTTAATAAGACCTTTACATTCTTCAGTCGGGCAAACTCTTCGTGGTTAATGGTAATCAATCCCATTTCCTTCAGTCGTTCGCACTCCTGTCCGTTGTGTACAATATCCCCCAGGCAATACAGAGGTACACCCTTTGCCAGTTCTTCTTCTGCTTTTGAAATAGCAGTTGTCACTCCAAAGCAGAACCCAGAGTCCTTATCTATTTCAATGTGATGCATGTGCAGCTTTTTCAAATTGTTCTTTCAGCCATTCTTTTTGTTCGGCAATGGTCAGGTGACTGTTGTCCAGCAAAATCGCATCGTTAGCTTTGCGCAGGGGACTTACTGCCCGGCTCTGGTCGATGCGGTCGCGTTCTTCCACGTTGTGAAGAATTTCCTCGAACGAAGCATCCTGACCTTTGGCTTTAAGTTCCTCGTAACGGCGCTGTGCACGGATTTCGGCAGAGGCTGTCACGAAAATCTTCAGTTCCGCATTCGGGAATACGGCTGTTCCGATGTCTCTTCCGTCCATCACGATTCCTTTTTCCTTGCCCATTTCCTGCTGTTGCTGAACTAAGGCCTTGCGCACAAAGTCGAGTGCAGCCACCGGACTGACATGCGAGGAGACTTCCATGGTGCGGATACGTTCTTCCACGTTCTTCCCGTTAAGGAAGGTCATAGGGCGTTGGGTTTCCGGGTTGAGCTGGAAGGAAATCTGGATTTGTCCCATCTGCTGGCGGAGCGCTTCTTCCTGAATGCTTCCGTCGGCATTAAACAATCCGTTTTCCAGACAATACAGTGTAACGGCCCGGTACATGGCGCCGCTGTCTATATAGATATATCCGATTTCTTTGGCTAAGTCTTTAGCCATGGTACTTTTCCCGCAGGAAGAGAATCCGTCGATGGCAATAATAATTTTTTTCATGTTTCGGCTTCGATAAAATAGATTTCGCATTGACAAAGATAGTGTAAATCCTTTGTATATCGGATGTTTTGGATAAAGTTTTTGGAGTCTCTTCCTTATAATATAAGGTAGAAATTCGTTTGGGATTCCAGAGATGAAAAAACGTTGTAGCAATGATTCGGATACCTGTTTGTGTTTTTTACGTTTCCTTTCCGGAAAACCTATGTTTCTCATGGCCGAAACGTAGGTTTTCTTTGCGTGAACCCTACGTTTCCGCACTGGGAAACATAGAACACGTAAGGCGATATGCTGATTATTTCAAGTGGGAATAAAAAATATGCATTGTTTTACATTATTTTTATGTTGGGGTGTCGGAGTTTCGGGGAATTATGCTACCTTTGCCACGTATAGAGTATTAACCTTTAATAAACACATTTATGGAAGTCAAGAAATCGCCGAAAGCGGACCTCGAGGGTAAAAAGACCACGTGGTTATTGGTAGGTTTCGTACTGATCTTGGCAGCGATGTTTGTAGCGTTCGAATGGACAGAACGTGACAAGCAGGTCACTACCGATACCGGTATCACCGAACCAATCTTTGAAGAGGAAATGATTCCTATCACTGAACAGGAAGAACAGAAGCAGGCACCTCCTCCTCCTGAAGCTCCGAAAGTGGAAGAAGTTCTTCAGATTGCAGAAAATGATGCAAACGTAGAAGAATCTACTATCCAGTCAAGTGAAGAAAACAACCAGGCTGTGGAAATCAAGTATGTACCGGTTGAAGTAGAAGAAGAAGAACCGGAAGAACAGCAGATTTTCCAGGTGGTAGAAGAAATGCCGGAATTCCCGGGTGGTATGGCTGAATGTTTGAAGTTCATTGGTAAGAACGTCAAGTATCCGACTATCGCACAGGAAAACGGTGTACAGGGACGTGTAATCATCCAGTTCGTGGTTAACCAGGATGGTTCTATCGTTGACCCGGTGGTTATGCGTAGTGTAGACCCGTACTTGGATAAGGAAGCACTCCGTGTGATCAAGATGATGCCGAAATGGAAACCAGGTAAGCAGCGTGGTAAAGCTGTACGTGTAAAATATACCGTGCCTGTAACCTTTAAGTTGCAGTAATCTATTGACCGTTATAATAAAGTGAAGGCTGCATTTTTGCAGCCTTTCTTTTTTCTCTTATCTTAAATTACATTTCCATGAAACAACAGACAAGCGAACAATTGTTACAGCAGATTCACGAATATATCGGAAACCTTTCTTATATGCGGGAGCCGATGGGACTTTATAATCCGATTGAGTATGTATTGGGGTTGGGCGGAAAGCGTTTGCGTCCGGTGCTGATGCTATTGGCTTATAATTTATATAAGGAAGATGTGACCCGTATCTTTTCACAGGCAGCAGGCATTGAAACCTACCATAACTTTACTTTGCTGCACGATGACCTGATGGATAAGGCGGATATGCGACGCAACAAGCCTACGGTACATAAAAAATGGGATGAGAATACGGCTATCCTTTCCGGGGATGCAATGCTGATTCTTGCTTATCAGTTCATGATGAAGGAATGTCCGCTTGAATGTGTGGAACGCGTGATGGAAGTGTTTGGCCGTACCGCCCTTGAGGTGTGTGAAGGACAGCAGTGGGACATGGAGTTCGAGCATCGTCTGGATGTGACGGTCGACGAGTATATCGAAATGATTCGTCTGAAGACTTCCGTGTTGCTTGCGGCAGCCTTGAAAATTGGTGCCATCTTGGGAGGTGCTCCCGAAAAGGATGCGCAGTTGCTCTATGATTTTGGCATTAAGATGGGACTGGCTTTCCAGTTGCAGGATGATTACCTGGATGTGTATGGTGATCCGGCTGTCTTTGGAAAGAAGATTGGAGGAGATATTCTTTGCAATAAGAAGACCTTTATGCTGATTACCGCCTTGAGCTTGTCTGAAGGAGAAGATAAGAAAACATTTCTGAACTGGCTTCGTGCTATGGACTACGTGGCTGAAGAAAAAATCCAGTCGGTTACAGCTCTATATAATAAGGTAGGAGTTCCTGAACTTTGTCAGGCTCGCATTGATGCCTATTATAAGGAAGGGCTGGAGTTGCTGGATAAGGTAAACGTGGAATCCTCTCTTAAAGAAGAACTGAAGAAGTTTGTTTGTCATTTAATGGACCGTAAATTGTAAAGATATGAACGCCCTGATTGATACTCATACCCATCTTTATACCGAAGAGTTTGATGTCGACCGTGAACTGGCGGTGATTCGTGCAGTCGAAGCGGAAGTGACCCGCTTGTTTATGCCTAACATTGATGATACGACGGTCGAGGCTATGCTCAAGCTGTGTGAGGCGCACGATTGCTGCTATCCGATGATTGGTTTTCATCCCACATCGGTAGATGCCGGTTGGAAGGAACGTCTGGAAAAAGTGAAAGGGTATCTGACTTCTTCTTCTCATCGCTTTTATGGAATCGGTGAGGTGGGTATTGACTTGTATTGGGACAAGACCTTCCGTGAGGAGCAGATGATTGTCTTTGAAGAACAGGTGAAGTGGGCACTGGAATACGACCTGCCTCTGATTATACATTGCCGGGAAGCTTATCCGGAACTGCTGGAGGTATTGTCGGGTTACAAGCATACAGCCTTGCGGGGAATCTTCCACAGTTTCACGTGTACTAGTGAAGATGCAGAACGGCTGTTGGAGTACGAATCTTTTATGCTAGGTATAAACGGAGTGGTTACTTTCAAAAAAAGTACTCTTCCCGAAGTCTTGAAGGATGTGCCTTTGAAGCGCGTCGTGCTCGAAACCGACTCACCTTATTTGGCTCCTGTGCCTTATCGTGGCAAACGGAATGAAAGTGCAAATCTGGTAAAGGTGGCAGAATGTCTTTCGGTAATCTATGGAGTACCTTTGTCGGAAATCGCCTCCCAGACTACAGAAAATGCTTTAAAAGTCTTTACAAATGCGGAGAAAAGTTTTTAAAGTTTATTAATTTCGACTTCAAAAGTAAACTTTTGTAGGCTTGATGTTATGTAAGACGAAAAAAAAGAATACATTTGTGACTGAAATCAGCGCGGGGTATAAAAATAACTGAAATATCTCCCCGACTGATGGTAAAAAGGAGAGGTGCTCGAGTGGTTGAAGAGGCACGCCTGGAAAGTGTGTATACGCCAAAAGCGTATCACGGGTTCGAATCCCGTTCTCTCCGCGAAAAAAGAGAAAAACAATTAACAAACTATTAATTAATTAATCTTAAAAATTAGACACACAATGAAAAAGTTATTTGCAATTCTTGCAGTGATGGGAGTCCTCTCATTTGGAATGACTCAGACAGCTATGGCTCAGGATTCTACAGCTACAGCAGCTCCGGCTCAGACAGAACAAGTAGCAGCAGCTGATGAAGCAGCAGCACCTGCAGTTGTTGAAGAAGGTGGTTTACACAAAGAATTAAAGACTAAGTTTATCGAAGGTGACGCAGGCTTCATGTCTTTGGTTGCTATCGCATTGGTACTTGGTTTGGCTTTCTGTATTGAACGTATTATTTACTTGAGCTTGGCTGAAGTTGACGTAAAGAAATTGATGGCTAAAGTTGAAGCTGCTTTGGAAAAAGGTGATGTAGAAGGTGCTAAGACAATCTGCCGTAACACTCGTGGTCCTGTTGCTTCTATCTGCTATCAGGGTTTGATGAGAATCGACGAAGGTTTGGACGTAGTTGAACGTTCAGTTGTTTCTTACGGTGGTGTTCAGGCTGGTTACCTTGAAAAAGGATGCTCTTGGATTACCTTGTTTATTGCTATGGCACCGTCACTCGGGTTCTTGGGTACTGTGATCGGTATGGTGATGGCCTTCGACCAGATTCAGCAGGCAGGTGATATTTCTCCGACTATCGTTGCAGGTGGTATGAAAGTGGCCTTGATTACTACTATCTTCGGTTTGATCGTTGCTTTGATTCTTCAGGTATTCTATAACTATATCTTGTCTAAGATTGAAGCTATTACAAGCCAGATGGAAGATTCTTCTATCACATTGCTTGATATGATCATGAAGTACAACTTGAAATACAAAAAATAATAAGAACAATGGCTAAATTATCATACAAGGTATCATACTACGTATTCTATGTATGCATCGCACTGATCTTGGTAGTGCTGGGCATGTTCTACGGAGTAGGATACAGCGAAACAAATGCAGCTGGTTTGGTTGAACCGGCTAACACTCCGGCCCTGATGTACCTGATGTACGGTATGTTTGCGGTAACTGTAGTGGCTACACTTATAGGAGCTATCGCACAGTTTGGTGGAGCTTTGAAAGACAATCCGAAAGGTGCTATCAAGTCTTTGATTGGACTGATTCTTTTAATCGTATTGCTGATCGTTACTTATAATATCGGTTCTTCTGAAACTGTAATTATGGGTGGTGGTACAGAATATACCAATGTAACCATGTTGAAGGTAACAGACATGTTGCTGTACTCTACTTATGTATTGTTCGGCTTGGCTGCTATCGGTACATTGATTAACTTGTCTGGAATTTTGAAGAAATAATATCATCATTGAAGTTTAATTAAAATATAAGGAGTAAGTCAAATGGCAAAAAAGAAAAGATCAGTGCCCGGAATTAACTCAAGTTCTACGGCCGATATTGCCTTCATGTTGCTTATTTTCTTCCTTATTACAACATCAATGGATACTGACCGTGGTTTGGCGAGACGTTTGCCGCCTCCGCCTGAAAACAAGGAGCAGAAAGATGATATTATTGTAAAGGAAAGAAACGTTCTTCAGGTTCGTTTGAACAAAGACGACCAGTTGATGGTTGGTGGAGAATGGTCTGATATCAGACAGTTGAGACAAAAGGCAAAAGAATTCATTGCCAATCCGAATAACGATGAGAACTTGCCTGAAAAGCATGCAAAACATCTTCCGTTCTTCGGTGACGTAATGATTACAGAAAAGCATGTAATCTCTGTACAGAATGACGTGGGTACTAGCTACGATGCTTATATTCAGGTTCAGAACGAATTGGTAGCAGCTTACAATGAGTTGCGTAACGAATTGGCTCAGTCTCAGTTCGGTAAAACATTCGCTGAATGTTCTGAAGATGAACAGAAAGCTATCACAGACTATTATCCGCAGAAGATTTCTGAAGCAGAACCTAAAAAATATGGAGGAAAATAATCATGGGAAAATTTAATAAGACTGGTAAGCGTGGCATGCCGGAGTTGAATACCTCTTCTTTGCCTGACCTTATCTTTACCATGTTGTTCTTCTTCATGATTGTAACAACCATGCGTGAAGTTACATTGAAGGTTCAGTTCAAGGTTCCTCAGGCTACAGAGTTGGAAAAATTGGAAAAGAAATCTTTGGTGTCTTTCATCTACATCGGTAAGCCGATGCCGGAGTTCCAGAAAAAGATGGGTACTACCGACCGTATTCAGTTGAACGATAAATTCGCTGAATCTTCAGAAGTTCAGGACTACATCTATCAGGAACGTGAAAACATGAAAGAGGAAGACAAACCGTTTATGACTGTTTCCCTGAAGGTGGATGCAAAAACCAAGATGGGTATCGTAACAGAAGTAAAACAGGCTCTTCGTCAGGCATACGCACTGAAGATTAACTATTCAGCTACTCAGCGTCAGTAATAGTTTTATAAATATGAAAAAAAGGCTGTCTCTTATGAGGCGGCCTTTTTTTTGTGTATCTATTCTATGTGCTAGTTTGAGTTGGATGATACTTGGCTGAAGAGTAGAGATGGCAGGAGTATCGGGGCTGACTATTTGCGTGTAGTTCCGATAGTTGATACGAGGATATACTATTTTCAGTGGTAGAAAGATAGATATAAAGTGTTATTCTTTATTTGGTAGTGAAGGAAAGCATAGCATTCTTCTTTCTCCAGTAATACATCCAGCCATATATATCGGCTAATGCCCATCCGATAGGGATTGACCACCAGATGCTGTGTACACCTATGGAAGGGATGGCAGCCAGTGCATAGGCCAACACCACTCGGGTTCCTAAAGAGAGAATCGTTAAAATGATGGACATTTCCGGTTTGCAGACGGCTCTGTAGAATCCGTACCATAAAAATAAATACCCAATACCGAGGTAAAAACTGCCTTCTATCCGCAAGTATTCAGTACCGATACGGATAATTTCCGTTTCTTCAGGAGAGATGAAGATTTGCATCAGTTGCGGTGTAAACAGGAAGATTGCCAATGAGAGAAGCAGGCAGAAGAGAGTGGTTATTCCAAATGCACTTTTTATACCTTTCAGAATGCGGGCATTTTTGCCGGCTCCGTAGTTTTGTGCAGTGAAAGTAGAGAAGGCGTTCCCGAAATCTTGTACAGGCATATAGGCGAACGAATCAATCTTTACGGCTGCTGTAAAAGCGGCCATGACGGCTGTGCCGAAGCTGTTGACAAGGCCTTGAACCATGAGGATACCGAAATTCATGACAGATTGCTGGATGCAGGTCAGTGAGGCGTATGAAAAAACTTGTTTCAGGAGCTGTCTGCTGACCTTGAAATCCTTTCTGGAGAGTCTGGTTTCTGGAACTTTTTTCCAGCAATAGAAGCACAAACCAATAGCCGAAACAGCTTGGGAAATGATGGTTGCTGCCGCAGCTCCTTCTATTCCGTAATGAAGTTTTACAATAAACCATATATCCAGTACAATGTTTAATACCACGGAAATGGCTAAATAAATAAGAGGAGTCAGTGAATTACCCAATGCGCGTAGAAGATACGCATAGTAGTTATAAAGATAGACAAACCAGATTCCCATGAAAATGATTTTTAGGTAGTCGTAGGTCATATCCTGCAACTCTTGTGGAGTTTGCATGAGGGTGATAATATCTTGTATATAGTAGCAGGAGAAGGCGAATATAATCAGTGTGGAAGTTCCTGTAATCAGCAGGGAAGCAGCTTGTGTACGTCGCAGGTTTTCGTAATCTTTTGCTCCGTAACGCATGGAGAACAATGCACTGCATCCCATGCATAATCCGATGAAGATGGAGGTGATAAAGACCATGAGTGTGTATGAAGAACCCACAGCAGCTAAGGCTTTTGCGCCCAATGTCCTTCCAATGATGAATGTATCGGCAATATTGTATCCTTGCTGGAGCAAGTTTCCTAAAATAAGCGGATAGGCAAGGTTGAGCATGCTTTGTGTGATGCTTCCTGAAGTAAGGTCCTGCGTGCGACTGGTCTGCATAGTGGTAATTGGAACATAAATAAAAATGGATTTAATAAACCTTTTTTCCGGTTTTATTAAATCCATTCTCGTGTGCGCCTGATAGGACTCGAACCTACACGTCTCACGACACCAGATCCTAAGTCTGGCGCGGCTACCAATTACGCCACAGGCGCATGCAGAAATATGTATTTCTGTTTTGCGAGGGCAAAGATAGGAAGAATTTTCATATTCTCCAAATACTGCACCTTAATTCTTTAGCTTTTTGATGGCGGTTTCGATAATGGTGTCCTTTCCTTGCTGCATATCTTCGCTGGTCATATCTACTTTCACGTCTGGTTCGATACCGAATTCCAATTGGTTCATGTCCGGGTCGAACATCGGGCTGGCAGAGAAACGGATGGACCATCCGTTGGGAATTTCCGAACTGAAGGGGAGACCAGATCCTCCTCCGGTGGTATCTCCCATGGTAGTTACATTGGGGAATTGACGCATGGTATTCACAAAGTCGTTTGTGGCACTGTAAGAACGGCGGTTAGTTAATACTACTGCCTTTTTCTGCCAGCGGATACTGTTGGATGGTTCCTGATATACAGGTTCAGGGTCCGAGAAATCATTATGGCCCGGACCTGTTTTATGACGGATGTAGCCGACCAGTACTTTCTCATTTGTAAACCGTGCGGCCAGTTTCTGTGCTGTAGTCAGGTTGCCTCCTCCGTTATTGCGTACGTCGATAATCAGTCCGTCACAAATTTCCAGTTTCTTCAGCATCTGGTCCAGGTTTCCGTCGCCGATACCGTCGGAGAAACTTTCACAATAGATGTAACCGATGTTATTTTCCAGAATCTGGTAGGTCAGTCCGGAGGTAATGATGTAATCCTTTTTCAGGTAGTTGCTCTGGATACTGTCGCTGAAATTCCGTGGATAAGCATCGAACCATTCGCGATATTGCGATGTACCCAGTGAACTGCTCAGGTTGACGTGTCCGTCTCTTAATTCATTGACCATTTCCGACAAGACTTCGAAAAGTGATTCCCAACTCATGGAGGAAGAAATCCGCTTGGCATAGCGGGTATGTACTTCATCCCAGTCCAGTCCATACGTCTCGTGCTTATAGTCCAAAAAACAATATTGCTCATCGATGATTTTCCAGAGCGATTCAAAGTTGGCTTCTGGAGAATTACCCTGAATGTCTTCCCGTATGCAGGAAGAGAATGTGAAGCAGGACAGCATCAGCAGAAGGCCATATAAGTAGCAATGATAAATCCCTTTCATATCAATAAGGCGTAACGTTTGAAGGCATGGAAATACGGTTCTTCCCTTTCAGCAGGTAGAAGTTTTTCACGATGCCAATCATGAAATCGTGTGAATAAGTATGGTATTTCAGGTGGTTGACTTTCGCTTGCTGGAGGTCACAGATGTACCCCACGCGCATGGTGACTTTCCGGATGGGAAAATCAAGCGTCAACATCTGTCGGAGCGACGGGTTGTTGTGAAGCGAAGTAAACAGTACGTTCTTTCCTTTGTGTCCCAAGGAAAACATTTCGTAGTATGACTGTCCGAATTCAGGAGAGAACATGGCTCCCAACAGCGGAAGATTGGCCTGATAACGTACCACCAGCGGATAGTTTCCGATACGGAACTTGTAGATGGCCATTCCGGATATACCTACACTTCCGTATGCTTTTGCCTGTGCCGGATTGTTGGAATTGCGTGTGTTGTACACGAATCCTCCGTTCAGGTCAATCATCGGACCTGCCAGCAGTTTCAGTTGCTCGTTCAGGCGAAACTGATAGTGCAGTGCATAGGTCCAGTTTACGAGTCCGGCATACACATTGGCGGTCTGGCTCGGATTATGCGTGTACGATACATTAGCCTGCAACAGATTTTGGGCCGAAACGTTTCCGTTCATTAACCGGGTCATACGCATGTTTTCGCGAAGGATACGAATCTCCGGTCCTTTGTATTCCAAGGGGGAAAGGTACGTATCGAGTACGTTACTCATTCCCGCTCCATAGAGTACGGAGCGCATTACGTAACGTGTGGCACGCAGGCTGTCTTCTTGTGCCTGAAGCGAAAAAGCCGCCCAGCATGCGCAAAGTATAAGGTAAATTCGTAGTTTCATACGGTTTTAAAAGAGTTTCATTTGTCCGTCGTCTTCCTGGCTTTCATCTTCCTCCATGCCTTCTTCTTCCTTTTCAGGCTCTTCCGGCTCCGGTTCCGGCATGCGGGTTGGCTCCAGCTCCGTAATCTGGCCGACGGTATAAGTCGTCAGTCGCTTACCCTTTGCCTTGAAGCTCTTCACGCCTACAAAGTCGCTGGCTTCCAGAATGAGTGCTTCGCGGAAGCTGTCGTGTCCGCCAAAGTCTACCTGGATGCGCGGGTACACCTGACAGGTCAGCAGGATAAGTTGCGTATGTTTGTTGTCACCCAGGAAATTCTGCTTTTTGGTGGTCGCTTCGAAGGTGAAGCGTTTCAGGTACGGATAGTTCTGTTGGTCGGCGTCATAGAGCACGGCTGTCCATACCTTGTCAGGATTGAATTTCTCGATGCAGAGAATATCCGGATCGTAATGGTTGCTCAGGTCGAAGTTGGTAGTATAGAATTCTCCGTTCTTGTGTACCACTAAGATGCTGTCCTCGCTTTGGAATTCTCCCAAATACTGTCCTCTTCCGTCGTAGTTGAGTCGGAGCACATCGTGGTCGAACCACACCTTTCTGCCTCCGAGCGTAGAACCTCCTCGCTGTTTCAAGGAAATCTTGTGTACCTCAGCCTTGGTCAGCAAGTTACCCATGGATTGTTTTCCCTTGATATTGATGGTACTGAAATCCCTTTCAAACGTAGGCTTCTTAATGCGGGGCGTAGGACGCAGTACTACACGGATGACTTCTGCCTCTCCATTCGGATTGGCGGTGAAGTACACGATTTTAGAGCCCGGAGTACCTTGCGTTACGTCGTATTCCCTGTCACGAATGATGGAAGTGACATTGAAACGTTTGATATAATAATAACCTTCCTTTCCGTCACGATAGATGACATTATAGATGGTACGTTTGTCGTTCTTCTTGAATACGTTGACGTACAAGATGTTCTTTCCGACGAACAATTTGTCGGACACGCGGACAATCTTGTATTTACCGTCTTTGTAGAAGATGATTACATCGTCGATGTCAGAACAGTTGCATACATACTCGTCTTTCTTCAGTCCGGTACCGATGAAACCTTCTTCACGGTTGATATACAGTTTTTCGTTGGCTTCGGCCACCTTGGTAGCCACGATGGTATCGAAGTTGCGTATTTCCGTGCGGCGCGGGAAGTTTTTACCATACTTCTCTTTCAGGCGTTGATACCAGTCGATGGTATATTCCGTGATGTGCGCCAGGTGATTGTCTATCTCTTTCAGTTCCGCTTTCAGGCGTGCGATGAACTCATCTGCCTTGTCCTTGTTGAACTTCAGGATACGTGCCATCTTGATTTCCATCAGGCGGAGAATATCTTCTTTGGTCACTTCGCGTACGAACTGCGGGTAGTAAGGCGTCAGACGTTCGTCGATGTGCTCGCAAGCCGCATCCATGGAATCAGCCTGTTCGAACTGCTTGTCTTTATAGATACGTTCCTCGATAAAGATTTTTTCCAGCGAAGCAAAGTGCAGGGTTTCCAGTGTTTCGTCCCGTTGTATCTCCAGTTCCTTGCGTAACAGTGCCAGCGTATTGTCGACCGATTTCTTCAGCACCTTGCTCACTGAAAGGAAATGCGGTTTTTTGTTGTCGATGACGCAGCAGTTGGGCGAGATGTTGACCTCGCAGTCTGTAAAGGCATACAAGGCATCCAGTGTCTTGTCGGACGATACGCCAGGAGTAAGGTGTACTAAGATTTCTACCTTTCCGGCCGTGTTGTCGTCCACCTTTCTTACCTTGATTTTTCCCTTCTCGATGGCTTTCAGGATGGAGTCAATCAACGAAGAAGTAGTCTTTCCATAAGGGATTTCACTGATGCAAAGGGTCTTGTTGTCAATCTTGGAGATTTTGGCACGCACGCGCACTACGCCTCCTCGCTCGCCGTCGTTGTAGCGTGATACGTCAATCGAACCACCTGTCTGAAAATCCGGATAAAGCTGGAAGTCTTCTCCGTGCAGGTATGCGATGGCCGCATCGCACAGTTCATTGAAGTTATGTGGAAGAATCTTGGAAGAAAGTCCCACGGCAATACCTTCTACCCCCTGGGTCAGTAGCAGCGGGAATTTGACTGGCAGTGTGACCGGCTCCCGGTTTCTGCCGTCATAGGAAGCCTGCCATTCGGTCGTTTTCGGGTTGAACACCACATCCAGTGCAAACTTGGAAAGACGTGCTTCGATGTAACGGGGGGCAGCGGCGCTGTCACCCGTAAGAATATTACCCCAGTTTCCCTGGCAGTCCATGAGCAAGTCCTTTTGTCCCAATTGTACCAGGGCATCGCCGATAGAAGCATCACCGTGCGGATGGAACTGCATGGTGTGTCCCACAATGTTTGCCACCTTGTTGTAGCGTCCGTCATCCAGCCGTTTCATGGAGTGGAGAATGCGTCGCTGCACCGGTTTCAATCCATCGTTGATATGCGGTACGGCACGCTCCAGGATAACGTATGAAGCATAGTCCAGAAACCAATTCTGGTACATGCCACTCAACTGGTGCTTTACTGCCTCGTCAGTGGTCGATACCGGTTTGTAGTCAGAGTGTTCTTCTTTCTCGGGCAAGTTTGCCATTTCTTTTTCGTCCTTGTCAAAAGTATCTTCGCTCATATTAAAATGGTTCCTATGTAAAGAGATTCGGGCAAAGTTACTGAATAATTCTGTGTGGTGGAAATAATTGACTTACAATTCTTACCCCCGAAAAGGGCATTTTTGAAGAAATTTCTTGGCGTAAATACCTCGACACGTACGTGACGAGGTGTTGACACGAAGGTGACGAGACCTTGACACGTACGTGATGAGAGCTCCGCACGTACGTGTCGAGGTAAGATGGCAGGCGCGTTTGGGCTTATTGCTGTTTGCGGTAGCTGCGTATGGCCCATGCATAGAGCAGAAAGGCAAAGGACGAAAGTACGGAAAGTTGGAAGCCGATATCGCAGATGCCGCTTCCCTTCAGGTAGACCATGCGCATGGTTTCCATAAAGTAGCGTAACGGATTGAGGTAGGTGATGCCTTGTGCCCATTCCGGCATGCTGCTGATGGGGGTAAACAGTCCGCCTTTCGTGCCGTTAACGGTGTTGACTGCAATGAGTGCCGCCGGACTTTGTCCGTTGGCTTGCGCTTTCTCAAAGCCGCATGGAATTTCCAGCAGCATGTCGGCCTGGTCTGTCTCGATGGCTTGCAGTCCTTGTGCGTAGGACGGGGGAAGTGCCGTCAATTGAAAATAACGGGAAGCTTCGATGCGGTGCACCAGCCTTTCGGAAGAAGGACTGCGGTCGTTATCGATGACGGCAATGCGCAGGTTCTCTATTTCCAGTGTGGCGGCCCAGGGCATGACCAGCATCATCATGCAGGGAAAAAGCAGGATAAGGCGGGGCAGGAAACTGTTGCGTTTCAACTGCTTGAATTCTTTTTCTATCAGGTAACGTAACATCATAGGCTTGGCGGTTTATTCCAGTCGGTTCTTAAACTTGCGAGCAGTAGCCGTAATCAGTACCACTGCCATGAGGCACATCACTGCCACTTCTTTCCATACATACACCAGTGGTACACCTTCAATCATCAGCCGGCGGACGGTTTCTACGTACCAGCGTGCGGGAATAAGGCAGGAGAGGACCTGCAGAATGCCCGGCATACTTTCTATCGGGAAGATAATGCCCGACAGGATGATGGTGGGTATCATCAGTACCATGGCCGACACTAACAGGGCAGGCAGGCTTCCGGCTATCGGTACGTCGAGCACAAAGACGGAAAGCAGCAGGATGGTCGTCAGGTTCAGTAGGGACAACACGAAATAGGGAACTGCCTTCGACAGAATGATGAACAGCGGGTTGACGGGAGAGACCAGCAGGACTTCCATCGTGCCTGTTTCCTTTTCGCGTACGATGGAGATGGAGGTCATCATGGCACAAATCAGCATCAGAATCAATCCCATGACTCCTGGTACAAAGTTGTAGGCACTCTTCATCTGCGGGTTATAGAGCAGTTTATTGTACACCATGACAGGCTGTTTATCCGGGTGTGAATAGGCTGGGGTGGTTGTAGCTTGACGGATGGTTTGTAAGGCTTGCCTTAGAATTGTCTGTGCATACGTACTCCGTGTGACGGCCAGGCTCGGGTCGGTGGCATCGGCTAAAATCTGTATCTCTTCCGAATCGAAACGCAGGCGATGCAGGTCGGAGGGAAAAACTACGGCCAGTTCTATGAGGTTGCGCCGGAACAGCCGTTCGATTTCGTCGGGTGACCAGTCGAGATGGCAAAGCCGAAAAGGATAATCTGTACAATCGGCATGCCTATCAGTATCAGCATGGTACGCCGGTCGCGCAGGATATGGTGAAATTCTTTTCTGACAAAAGCGATAAACTGTTTCATGGCTGTTCTGTTTGCGTGTGAGTAAAAGCATGTTCTCCTCGTTGGGCTTCACGTGCTAATTTCTGGAAGACTTCGTCCATGTTTCGGGCATCAAAACGGCGTTTCAGTCCGTCGGGAGTATCCAGTGCCCGAATATGTCCGTCCACCATCATGGAAATACGGTCGCAATATTCAGCTTCGTCCATGTAGTGCGTCGTGACAAAAATAGTAATCCCCCGGTTGGCGGCCTGATAAATCAGCTCCCAGAACTGACGGCGGGTAGCCGGGTCGACTCCTCCTGTCGGTTCGTCCAGAAAAACCAGTTCCGGACGGTGGAAGATAGCTACTGAAAAGGCCAGTCGTTGCTTCCATCCTAAAGGCAGCGAACGCACCAGGGTATGTTGTTCCTCATAGAGTCCGATACGCTGTAAGGTTTCTTCCGTACGCTTGCTGATTTCCTTGGCATTGACACCATAGATACCTCCGAATAGACGGAGGTTTTCGCGTACGGTCAGGTCTTCATAAAGTGAAAATTTCTGGCTCATGTAGCCGATTCGTTTTTTGATTTCCTCGCTTTGTGTCCGTACGTCAAACCCCATCACTTCAGCCTTTCCTTCAGAGGGGAGACTGAGTCCGCACAGGATACGCATGGCGGTAGTCTTTCCGGCCCCGTTGGCCCCTAGGAAGCCGAAAATTTCTCCCCGTTGTACAGAAAATGAAATGTGGTCGACAGCCGTGAACGAGCCGAACCGTTTGACGAGGTTGTCCACCTGAATAATGGGCGGAGTATGTTTATCGACGGCTTTTCGTTGCAGGCCGGGAGGGCATAGAATCTCGCTGAACTGCTTCAGTATGGCTTCCGGACGGTCGATGCCTTTAATTTCTCCCTCGTAAAGAAACGCCACTCGGTCGCATCGCAAGGCTTCGTCCATGAAAGGAGTGGATACGACAAGGGTAATACCTTCCTGTCGGAGGTAGGCTAACATCTCCCAGAACTCCCGGCGTGAAACGGGGTCTACGCCGGTAGTCGGTTCATCCAGAAAGAGGACTTTCGGCGCGTGAACCAGTGCACAGCACAAAGCCAGTTTCTGCTTTATTCCTCCCGACAATGCACCTGCCCGACGCTGCTTGAAGGGGGCAATTTGTTCATAAATGGCGCGTATCCGCTCGTAGTTTTCTTCTACCGTGAGGTCCTGATACAAGGAGAAGCGCCCCGGCATGTACCCTACGCTCTGCCGTATCGTACGGAAGTCGGCTCGTACATCCGCATCCAGTACCCGGGCACTTCCCTGGTCTGGTAGCAGCAAGGTGGTCAGGATGCGGAACAGGGTACTTTTCCGGCTCCGTCGGGACCGATGAGGCCGAACAGTTCTCCTTGCTTTACGCTGAAGGATACATCGCGCAGGGCTTGTACCTTTCCGTAGCTTTTGCTTACATGGCTGACTTCGATAAGGTTTTTCATGTCACTTTCGGTTTTCAGAATTTGACTTTCCCGTACATGCCCAGTTTGATGTGTCCGTCGTTTTCGACGGCTATTTTGACGGCATATACCTGGTTGTCCCGTTCATCGTTGGTCAGGTGTTTTCTTTGGTGTAGATGCATAAGCAATTGTACTTCATGTACGGCCTTGGCTTGGCGCGCGAGATTCTCGGCTGTAATTTCCTTTAGCATGTCGCTGACGCTCATGGTGCCGTTGGCTACTTTGGCTTGGGCAGACCGTCGGATGTTCTCCCGTAATCGGATAATCTCCTCGTCTTCTTTCATCTGCTGCCGAAGACTTTGGATGGTGCCGTCTTCTTCTGCCAGTTGTAAGTGTGTGTTGAATAAGAATAAGTCGCGTTCGTTTCTAATTTGCTGGATGCGGTTGTCCAGGTTTTTCCGGTCGTTTTTCAGAGTGTACAGGCTTCCGAAATTCCAGGTAAACCGGGCTCCGACTAAGTAGTAGGTTCTGAATTTGTCTTTCAATATATCCAGTCCCGGATTGCCATAGGCTCCTTGCGCAAAAAGACTAAAAGCTGGAAGATAACCCGTTTGCAATCCCTTTCGTTGTACGGCGACGGTCTGTTCTTGTGCTTCATACCACCGTAGTTCAGGGCGGTTGAATTCAGATGCATTCGTTTCCACAAGGGCTGGACGTACTAACTGGGTTTGTGCCGGAAGTTCTTTTCCTGTAAGTAAGGACAGCATGCGCAGATAGGCCATACGGTTATTTCCCAACTGGATACGCTGTTGCTTGGTTTGAAGAATCTCTACCTTTACCGCGTCTACGTCCGCATCATTGGCGGTGCCGTTTATCCGATAAGCCTCCACCGTTTTCTGGTTGCGTGCGAGTTCTTCTTCTAATAATACATTTTGTGCCAGCTGCTCGTCCAGTAACAGGATACCGAAGAATACCTGATTCACCCTTTCTTCCAGTGCATAAAGGCTGGTATCAAGCTGTCGCTCGTTTGCTTCTGCTTCGGCTTTGACCTGAGCTTTTTGGTTGCGGATTTTTCCTCCGTCCCATATATTTTGTTTGATTTCAATCAATGTCTGATACTGGTCTTTCGGTAGTCCCCTCATGCCCGATCCCGGAATCTCGAAAGGAAAGGTAGTGGCTTCGCTTTGATAAGATATTTTTCCGCTCACGCTGATTTGGGGCAGATTGCCTTTCGCTACATTTGATAGCGTATATTGTTCGGACAGTTGAATCAAGTCGTATTGTCGTACCAGCGGATAGTTTTCACGGGCCTGCTGCTTGCAACTTTCCAAGGTGATTTGTGCCTGACTTATCACACTCAGGCTCCATGCACACAAAAGGAGAAATGTTCGTATCATAGGCATTGGGTGTTTATTAAAAGGTTATATGACAAAGATAGAGGGTTTTGTGTAATCTTTCGGTCCTATATGTGTGACGGAATGTTCTTTTTGTTCGATAAATGTTTGTCTTTGCTGTAAAAAAGGCTTGAAATATTATCTTTGCAGGAAAGCAAGGTGTCAAATGAAATCGAATCATCTGTTGTTGCTGGCATTGAAGAAAGTGCGTGAACATGTGGGAGAAGGGACGAACACCTCCCGCTTTCTTACTTCCGAATTGGGATTGCTTCGTTCCATTCAGGGGATAGCCGATGTAATTCATTTTATCCCGATAGAAGGACAGCCTTATCGGTTGACCGAGGGGCGAGTGGTGTTTTTTCGTGCGGGGACGCTTCGGCTGCGTATCAACCTTCGTGAAGTGGAATTTAAGGAGAGCGATTTGCTGGCTGTATCTCCGGGAACGGTATTTGAGTTCCTTTATATATCATCTGATTTGGATTTAGCTATGCTGGCCTTTTCAAACAGCTTAATGGAGAACTGGCAGAAAGAGGATTTGTTGCAGACCTATTTGCAGGGTAGATTGTTTTTGCATCTATCTTTAACAGCGAAGGAAGGCAGCGCATGGAGCAGTTGTTTGCCTTGTTATGGGAAGTCGTACACGATCGGCCTTTTCCGAGAGCTTCCGTGCAGAGTCTGATTTCTCTGTACTTTCATCAACTGGATTTTGTCAGGAAAAGAAGCCAATCGACCGAACGTCAGCAGCATACGCGTCAGGAGGACATTTTCAATCGTTTTTTGGAATTAGTCAACAAATATGCAGTTCGCGAGCGAAGCATTGCGTTTTATGCCGACCGGCTTTTTCTGACACCCCGTTATCTGAGTACACTGGTTCGTCAGGCCAGCGGACGCACGGTGATGGACTGGGTAAATGAGGCGGTAATGCAGGAAGCTAAACTGATGTTGCGCCACACGGATAAGCTGGTGTATCAGATTGCCGATGAATTGAACTTTCCCAATGCGTCATTTTTCAGTAAATATTTTCGGCGAATGGCTGGAATGACTCTTAATGATTATCGAAGAAAAGACGAATAAGGAGTTTCGTGTTTATCGGGTGTTTTCTTCTTTCATGGGAGTCCTGTCTACGCGCAGTGACTTCAATACTGGAATGGTAAGAGGAAGAGCCAGTAGAAAAGAGCATAGGTCGGCTGCGGCTTGACACATTTCCACACCCTGCAACTGCAAAAAGTACGGCAGAATCAGTATCAAGGGGATGAAGAATAAACCTTGGCGGGAGGAGGAAAGAATGACGGCCCGGCGAGGCTGGCGGATAGTTTGTAGCAGCATGTTACACAGTATCACCCAGGCTCCTAATGGGAGCGTGATGAGTTGCCAGCGTAGAGCTTCGGCTCCTACGGCGATAACTTGTGGGTCTTCTTTCCGGAACCAGGAGACTACTTCTGGGGCATAAATGTAGCCGATGAGGGAGCAGATAGCCAAGAAGGTAACGCCTACCTTCACACAATACCAGAATCCTTGGCGGACACGACGGTTTAATCCTGCTCCGTAGTTAAATCCGCATACCGGCTGAAATCCCTGTCCGAAACCGATGACAAAGGAATTGATGAACATGCAGATGCGGGTTACAATGGACATTCCGGCAATGGCAGCATCTCCAAAGTTTCCGGCTGCTACATTCAATAGGATAGTCGATACACTGGCCAGACCCTGACGGCAAAGAGAAGGACTTCCTCCGTATACGATTTCTTTCAGATAGGCTGGAGTCGGAGTAAAGTGTCGGTAATGGATACGGATGTTTTCTCCTTTCCGGTCCATGAAAAGCAGGATGGTGAAGCTGCATACCTGACTGATGAAGGTCGACCAGGCAGCTCCTGCAATTCCCATGTCGAATACGAATATCAATAATGGGTCAAGTCCGATGTTGAGTACGGCTCCCACAATGATGCCTATCATGGCATAAACGGCGTTTCCCTGAAATCGCATCTGGTTGTTGAGCACCAGCGAGGAGGCCATAAAAGGGGCCCCCAACAGGATAACTCCTAAATAGGTCTTGGCGTATGGAAGAATGGTGGGGGTAGAACCTAATGCCCGGCAGATAGGGTCCAGAAAAAGCAGGCCGACAAGCGCGATGGCACAACCGATAAGGAATGCGCTAAAGAAGCCCGTAGCCGCCATCTTTTCCGCACTGCGATAGTCACGTGCACCTAATCTTCTGGAAATGAAATTACCTGAACCATGTCCGCAGAAAAAACCGAATGCCTGAACAATGGCCATGATGGAAAAAGAAATACCTACAGCCGCAGTAGACTGAGTATTGATTTTCCCGACAAAATAAGTGTCGGCCATGACATAGAAAGACGTGACCAGCATACTGATGATGGTAGGAACGGCCAATCCTCGGATAAGGCGAGGTACCGGTGCTGTGGTCATAAGCGTATATTTGTCTTGAGGCATAGGTTGTCTGCTTGTAGAATGTGAGCAAAAGTACGAAAAAAATCCCCCTCATTTTCCTAAAAAGGGCAAATAAGGGGGGATGAAAAGTAAAAAATTAAGTGTTGATAGGGTTTTCTGAAAATTAGAATCCAGCCAGTTCAACCACTTTGTCAACTGCCGTATTCAATCCGTCAGGATTTTTACCACCTGCAGTTGCAAAATGAGGCTGACCACCGCCGCCACCTTGAATCAGCTTGGCGGCTTCACGTACCAACTGACCTGCATTCAGTCCGGCTTTTACCTGATCTTCGCTCATGGTTACAGTCAGCAACGGTTTGTTCTCAAATACACTACCGATAACTACGAACAGATTTTCTGTGAACTGTCCTTTCAACTGGAATGCAATGTTCTTTACTGCGTCAGCCGGCATCGGAAGTACAGCTTTGATTACTTTTACGCCATTAATTTCTTTAGCGCCTTCAATCAGTTTGTTCTTGACAGCAGCTTCTTTCTCCTTCATGAATTCTTCCATCTGTTTCTTCAGACCAGCGTTTTCTTCAATGTACTTGGAGATGGCAGCCTTCAAGTCGGGTGCATTGTTGAACAATGCCTTCAGGTCGTTAATAGTATCTTGTACGGTATCGAACATCTCTTCTACTTTCGCACCGGTAATTGCTTCAATACGGCGTACACCTGCAGCTACAGAGCTTTCAGAAATGATTTTCACCATACCGATTTTTCCGGTAGCAGATACATGTGTACCTCCACAGAATTCGATAGATGAACCGAACTGTACGACACGAACTTCGTCACCGTATTTTTCACCGAACAGAGCGATAGCACCCAGTTCCTTAGCCTTTTCAATCGGCAGGTTACGGTATTCAGTCAAAGGTACGTTTTCACGAATCTTGGCATTTACCAGGTGTTCTACTTCACGAATCTGTTCCGGAGTCACTTTCTGGAAGTGAGGGAAGTCGAAACGCAGTGAATCAGGAGTTACAAGAGAACCTTTCTGTTCCACATGAGTACCTAATACCTGACGCAAAGCTTCGTCTAGCAAGTGCGTACAAGAGTGGTTAGCTGCACAAGCGGCACGCTTATCAGTATCTACACATGCCATCATCGGAGCTTCCAAGTGTTCCGGAAGTTTCTTGGCAATGTGAATAGGAAGGTTGTTTTCCTTCTTTGTATCAATGATGTCGATAGTTTCAAATTCGCTTACCAATACACCGGTATCACCTACCTGACCACCACTTTCTGCATAGAACGGAGTCTCGTTCAATACAATCTGGTAGAGAGTCTGGTTCTTTTGTTTGATCTGGCGGTAGCGCAGGATGCTAGTTTCATATTCTGTATAATCGTAACCTACGAAAGTAGTTTCACCTTCTTTCAGGGTAACCCAGTCACCAGTTTCTACTGCAGCGGCATTGCGGGCACGTTCTTTCTGTTTCTGCATTTCAGCTTCGAAGCCTTTCACGTCGGCTGTCAGACCGTTTTCACGCAAAATCAGTTCAGTCAAGTCGAATGGGAAACCGAATGTATCATATAGTGTAAAGGCATCTACTCCACTGATTTCTGTCTTGCCGGCAGCTTTGGTTTCGTTCATTGTCTTTTCGAGCAGACGGATACCTGTTTCCAGTGTACGGAGGAATGATTCTTCTTCTTCCTTCATCACTTTTTCAATCAAAGCCTGCTGAGCTTTCAGTTCAGGGTAAGCGCCACCCATGTTTTCAATCAGCACCGGAACCAGCTTGTACATGAATGCCTGTTTCTGTCCGAGGAAGGTGTAAGCGTAACGAACAGCACGACGCAGGATACGACGGATGACATAACCAGCCTTTGCATTTGAAGGCAACTGACCGTCTGTGATAGAGAAAGCAATGGTACGGATGTGGTCAGCAACTACACGCATAGCCACGTCTGTCTTTTCGTCGTTTCCATATTTCTTGCCAGACAAATCACCAATCACCTTGATGATAGGCTGGAATACGTCTGTATCATAGTTGGATGTTTTTCCTTGCAGTGTACGTACCAGACGTTCAAATCCCATACCGGTATCAATTACTTTCGCAGGAAGTGGTTCCAAAGTTCCGTCTGCCTTGTGGTTGTATTGCATGAACACCAGGTTCCAGATTTCGATAACCTGCGGATGATCCTTGTTTACCAGTTCGCGTCCCGGAACAGCTGCTTTTTCTTCTGCAGAACGAGAGTCGATGTGGATTTCAGAGCACGGACCACAGGGACCTGTGTCACCCATTTCCCAGAAATTGTCATGCTTGTTTCCGTTGATGATATGGTCTTCAGGGAAGAACTGTCCCCAGTAGCTTGCAGCTTCGTCATCACGTGAGATGCCTTCGCTTGGACTACCTTCGAAAACAGTTACATATAAATCTTTCGGATCAAGCTTCAGCACGCTTACCAGGTATTCGTATGCCCAGCTGATAGCTTCTTTCTTGAAATAGTCGCCGAATGACCAGTTACCCAACATTTCAAACATGGTGTGGTGATAGGTATCGTGGCCTACTTCTTCCAAGTCATTATGTTTTCCGCTCACACGAAGACATTTCTGTGAGTCAGTCACGCGTTTGTATTTAGCAGGGTGGTTTCCAAGTATGATATCCTTGAACTGGTTCATACCGGCATTAGTGAACATCAGGGTAGGGTCATCTTTGATAACCATTGGTGCAGAAGGCACAATCTGATGTCCTTTCGACTCAAAGAATTTCACGAATGAGTCGCGGATTTCATTTGCTGTCAACATAATCGTTATATTGTCTTGTAGTTAATATTCTCAAAATTGATTTGCAAAGATAATTGGTTTTATTATTTTTGTCTGTATGTTTGGAGCAAAAACTTGATGTTTTGTTGCTTAAAAATTTCCAAAATCGAACGACATGCGTAAAGTCTATTATATTTATAATCCGAAAACTCGTACTTACGACCGTATTTATCCCACCGTGCGCCAGCGGGCTTTGAGTTATCTGCGTCAACTCTTTGTCGGTATGGGACTGGGGGCAGGCAGTTTTATCCTGCTGTTGTGGATTTTCGGTTCTCCTTCGGAAAAAGACCTTCGTACGGAAAATTCCCGACTTTTGTCGCAATATGCTATTCTGTCTTCTCGTTTGGATGAGGCGGAAGGAGTGATGCAACGCCTGCAGCAACGTGACGACAACATCTACCGCGTAATGATGCAGGCAGACCCGTTACCAGATGAACAGCGTTCGGCTACCGCAAATAATGCACGTTATAATGAACTGATGGACATGGCTAACAGTCGGCTGGTTATCCATACACTGCAGAAAATGGATGATTTGGAGAAAAAGATTTATGCCCAGTCCAAATCTTTCGATGAAGTAGTTGGGCTCTGTAAACAGCATGACAAAATGTTGGCCTGTATTCCCGCCATCCAGCCGGTTTCAAACAAGAATCTGAAACAGACAGCTTCGGGATACGGTATGCGTATAGATCCGATTTATAAGACCGTGAAGTTTCATGCAGGAATGGATTTTTCTGCCAATGTTGGTACGCCGGTATATGCTACAGGAAACGGACGGGTAAAACAGGCTGGCTGGGACGGATTGTATGGAAATTGTATCATTATTGATCATGGATTTGGTTATGTGACTCGTTACGCTCATTTGAATAAGATTGAAGTGAAAGTGGGCCAGAATGTGGCGCGTGGGGAAGTGATTGGTCAGGTAGGCTCTACGGGAAAGAGTACCGGTCCGCACTTACATTATGAAGTGCGTGTGAAAGGAAAGATTGTCAATCCGGTAAACTATTATTTCATGGATTTGAATGCCGACGATTATGAGAAGATGATTGAACTGGCTGCCAACCACGGTCGTGTATTTGATTAAAAAGAATTGCTTGTTATGGCTTTGAAAATAGATAAAGAACTGAAACTTTATTATTCTATCAGCGAAGTGGCAAAAATGTTTGATGTGAATGAATCATTGCTACGCTATTGGGAAAAAGAGTTTCCGATGATTTCTCCTAAGAAAACAGGGGGGAATGTGCGTCAGTACCGGAAAGAAGACATAGAGAACATTCGTCTGGTATATCATCTGGTGAAAGAAAAAGGGATGACGCTGGCCGGTGCCAAGCAACGGTTACGGCAGAACAGGGAAGGAACCATGCAAACGGCTAATGTGGTGGAACGCTTGAAGCGTATTCGGGAGGAACTGGTGAGTATGCGGAATGAGCTGGATTATTTGACGTGAGTTTTTAATATTATAGTAAGAAGAATGGCATGTGAGATTTGCATACGATCTCACATGCCATTCTTTATTTTTGAAAAGATTTCAAAGACTCTTTACAAATTCCATTCAGTCCGCAACTCTCACATTTAGGGGAGCGTGCCGTACAAACGTAACGTCCGTGGAGAATCAGCCAGTGGTGTGCGGTCGGGATAAGCGATTCAGGGATGTATTTTACCAGTTGCTTTTCAGTTGCCAGCGGAGTGGTACACGTGCGGGGAACCAGTCCGATGCGATGGCTCACGCGGAATACGTGGGTATCGACTGCCATGGCAGCCTTATTGAATACCACGCTCTGGATAACATTTGCCGTTTTACGTCCTACACCGGGCAGTTTGATTAGTTCCTCCAGTGTGTCGGGTACGCTACTTTGGAAATCGCGTACCAGCATCTGTGCCATTCCTACCAGATGCTTGGCCTTGTTGTTGGGATAGCTCACGCTGCGGATGTATTCGAACACAACTTCCGGAGTGGTGGCAGCCAAAGCTTCGGGAGTAGGAAAATCCTTAAACAGGGGAGGAGTAATCATGTTGACCCGCTTGTCGGTACATTGTGCGCTGAGGATGACAGCAATCAGCAGTTCAAACGGGTTGCTATAGTGCAGTTCCGTTTCGGCTACGGGCATGGCCGTCTGAAAATATTCAATGACTTTCTGATAAAGTTCTTTTTTTCGCATACTGTGTAGAATAATTTAGGTGAAAAGTTTGTGATTAATACCATTTTTTCCGCTTAAAGAACAGGTATACTCCGATACCGGTAACCAGCATTACTCCCCAGGCCATCAGGTAACCATATTTCCATCCCAGTTCGGGCATCCATTCGAAATTCATTCCCCAGATACCTGCTAAGAATGTCAGCGGAATGAAGATGGTCGATACGATGGTGAGCTGCTTCATGATGTTGTTCATCCGCTGGTCATTGTTCGACAGGTAAAGGTCTACTAGGGCCGAAATCATGTCGCGGCAGCCGTCGAGAGTCTGTAGTACGAATTGCAGATGGTCGTTTACGTCGTTAAAGAACGGACGGTTGGCTTTGTGAAGCAGTACATTGTCGGCATGAAACAACTTGCTCATCTGCTCTTTAAGAGGAAGGATGCATTTCTTGATGAGGCGAGCGTCCTTTCGATAGGGTTGTATATCCTCTAATGCCAGTCCACTTCTGGTTTCCGGTGACAGCAATGATTCCTCCATGTCTTCCAGTTGGTCTTCCATTCGGGATATGATAGACATAAAGCTGGCCATGACACTGTTTAGCATGACGCTCAGCAGAAAATCGGACTGGCGATTCCGGATTTTCAGGGTATTGTTTTTCAGTGCCGTGTGAATCTCATTGAAGAAATCGCTGTCGTGTTCCATGAAGGTAAGTACGAAATTACTTCCCTGCACAATGCAAAGCTGTTGGGGAGTGTACGTGTTTTCTTCGTCTACCGACAACTGTTTCAGGATGACCACATTGTAGGTGTCATGCTCTTCAATTTTTGTCAGATGCTCCGCATTGAGAATATCTTGTGTGGTAAGAAAATCGATGTGGAAAAAATCGCAGACTTCCTGCACGATTTCTGTATTCTGCAATCCGTGAATCTGTACCCAGTTGATGGCATCCGGCCGGATGAAAGGAGAAAACTCTTTGATGGAAGCTCCCTGATGGTATTCCAGAATTTCTGTGTTGTATGTACAGAAATGCAGGTGAGTCGGCGTATGGCTGGCTCCCGTATAATTCAGCTTTTCGCTTAGCAGGTTGTTTCTTGTCATGGCACTTTCGGTTTAATCAATACGTTTCAATACCACCTCTTTTTTGTCGATGTATTTATCGAAGCGGAAAGACGGCATGCCTAATGCAATACCGGCATGAACGGTTCCTTCAATACCTAATAGCTTTTGCAACTTTCTTTTCCGGTCCATTCCTGCTGCACTGCATACGAATCCGGTGTAGAACTGTGAGACCCCTGCTGCTTCGGCCATGAGTGAAGCATTCTGGTAAGCCAGGTTACAGTCCTGACATCCGAAACGTTCTTTTTTGTCGGTATAGAAAAAGATGGCAGCCGTGGCCCCTCTTAAAATACCGTCGTTACCTCGTTCAAATTCCTCATGCAGTCTTTTGAACACCGGCACGTAGCGATAGCCCGAAGGCATAAGCGGCTTCAGTATCAATTTCAACAACGGATTTTCCACCAGATTTACTATCGACATAAAAGTGCCGATGGTGATACGGCTGACCTCCTTCAAGGTTTCCGGACGGGTGACCAATACCATTTTGACTTCTTGTGCATTGGTTGCCGTCGGGGCCCGATGGGCAGCCTCTATGATGCGCTGTAACAACTCTTCCGAGACTTTTTCTTTGGAGAACGCACGGTTTGAGCGGCGGGAACGGATGAGCAGTTCCATTTGGTCGGCAGTGGGAAGTTGGCTGCGGTCGATGGTATGAACCTTCTCGGGTGGAAAATCAGCATGCTCAATGGAGTTGGTCGGGCAAACGGCCACGCAGTGTCCGCAACTGATGCAGTCGTCGGCATTCACTTCAATACCTTTATCTTCCTGAAGGGTAAACAGAGCGGAGGGGCATATTCTGACGCATTTCTTACAGCGTATGCATGTATTCTGATTGATATGTATTTGAGCCATAGTGTGGAATAAATTTAGATACATTATTCACAAAGGTACGATTTTTATTTGTTTTTTCTGTAAGCGTAAGGAGAAAACGGTATTCGGAGATTGACCTTGTGACGTTTTTGGGGTGCTGCTTCCTTTTCTATGTTTCCTTTTGGTAAAACTTATGTTTCCGCATTGGGAAACGTAGGTTTCACGTAAGGAAAACATAGGGTTCTGCATCGGGAAACATAGAAAATGAAGAAGTATTTGCCACATATTTGCCGCAGGTTTGTAAGATAATTGGAGGGGAATGGGGTTTAATCCCGAAATTTCTTTGTATCTTTGCAGCCGATTAAAAAAGAACATTTACTTGCGATGCCGTGAATAGCGGTCGTGTATTCTAGAACACCACGTAAAAAACAGGAGCGATGAAAAAAGAAAATCTCGTATCAGTGCCTTTTATGGTTTTGGGCATTGTGTTTTGTGTCTGCCTTGTGGCAGCCAATCTGTTAGAAACCAAAGTCGTGCAGCTGGGTCCGATTTCCGTTACGGCCGGGCTCATTGTTTTCCCGATTTCTTACATTATTAATGATTGTATTGCCGAAGTATGGGGCTTCCGCAAGGCGCGTCTGATTATCTGGATGGGCTTTCTCATGAATTTCATGGTAGTGGCCATGGGACAGTTGGCAGTGGCTCTTCCCGCTGCTCCGTTCTGGGAGGGGGAAGAAGGCTTCAATTTTGTATTCGGCATGGCGCCCCGTATTGCTGCTGCGAGTCTGACAGCTTTTCTGGTTGGTTCGTTTATCAATGCATACGTGATGAGCCGTATGAAAGTGGCTTCACATGGAAAGAATTTCTCTGCCCGCGCCGTATTGTCGACCATAGCCGGTGAGGGAGCCGACTCTCTGATCTTTTTCCCGCTGGCATTCGGAGGACTGATGCCTGTGTCTGAACTGGCTAAGATGATGCTGGTGCAGGTCATTCTGAAGACTCTTTATGAAGTGATTGTACTGCCGGTAACTGTTCGTGTAGTGAAGTACATCAAGCGGGTGGATGATACAGATGTATATGACGAGCATATCTCGTATAATGTATTAAGAATCAAGGAAATCTAAGAAATATGGTAAATAATAAGGAGGCCCTCGTCGTATTTAGTGGCGGGCAGGATTCTACAACCTGTCTTTTCTGGGCAAAAAAGCATTTTGAGAAAGTATATGCACTGAGCTTTCTGTACGGACAGAAGCATGAAAAAGAAGTGGAACTGGCGCGTGAAATTGCACGGAAAGCCGGGGTGGAGTTTGAAGTCATGGATGTGTCGTTTATAGGGCACCTGGGAAAAAACTCTCTGACGGATACGTCTATTCACATGGATGAGGAAAAACCGAAAGATTCATTTCCGAATACGTTCGTTCCGGGAAGAAACTTGTTTTTCCTGAGTATTGCAGCGGTTTATGCGCGTGAGAAAGGTATCCATCACATGGTGACGGGGGTATCGCAGACGGATTTCAGCGGGTATCCCGATTGTCGGGACTCGTTTATCAAGTCGCTGAACGTGACACTGAATCTGGCTATGGAAGAACAGTTTGTGATTCATACACCGCTGATGTGGATTGACAAGGCGCAGACGTGGGCGCTGGCCGATGAACTGGGAGTGCTTGACTTGGTTCGAAATGAGACACTGACTTGTTACAATGGAATCCCGGGTGACGGGTGCGGACATTGTCCGGCTTGTAAATTGCGCCGTGAGGGATTGGAAAAATATTTGGCTTCAAAACAAAATAAGTAAGAATGGAAAGAAAAGACGAACTCACTTTGTTGGGGAATAAGAAAACAGTATATAAGCAGGACTATGCGCCTGAGGTACTGGAATCGTTTGTAAACAAACATCCGGAAAATGATTACTGGGTACGTTTTAACTGTCCGGAGTTTACCAGTCTTTGTCCGATTACGGGACAGCCGGATTTTGCGGAAATTCGTATCAGCTACCTGCCGGATGTGAAGATGGTGGAAAGCAAGAGCCTGAAACTTTATTTGTTCAGTTTCCGCAATCACGGCGACTTCCATGAAGATTGTGTGAATATCATCATGAAGGATCTGATTCGCCTGATGGATCCGAAGTATATTGAAGTAACGGGTATCTTTACTCCACGTGGCGGTATCTCCATTTATCCGTATTGCAATTACGGACGTCCGGGAACGAAGTACGAGGAACTGGCTGAGTATCGGATGAAGAATCATGATTTGTAAGCCGGAGTTTGCCGAAATATAAAAGAATACGGGCGGAGAAACAGCATGTGAATGTTTCTCCGCCCGTATTCTTTTATGGATACTTCAGTATCAGGAAAGTTCCAGGCCGAGGGCTTCCTTGAGTTTCAGCAGACTGGGGTTTTTCTTGCTCATCATCTGAAAACGCTCTACGTGGCTATAGGCACGCACGTTTTCGTTGGCCTCGCTTACCCGTGTAGTCATTCTGATTTTGCGGTTATGTAGTTTCTCCTGTAGATGGGCTTCTATCTTCGGTGCCAGTTGCTGCATGTATTTCTGAACCATGTCATTGTCCACCGCTACTTCAAATGTCTGTTGGTCGGCCAGCAGGTGAGGGTGCATGTTCATCATGCGTCCGGCATTGGCAGCCTCCTCTTTAGGTAGCAGACTGGCAAACTCACGCCAGTAATAGCCTAAGTCTTTTTCATTGAACATGTAATCTTCCCATGTCTCTGCCACAGGCTGTTGCACAGGCGTATTGGATGCTGTTCGTGCAGCTGGTTCTGCGGAGGCCGTCTGTGTCTTGCGGATAGACATGCCTAAACTGCCGGCTTTGATGACAGGTGCCTTTCTTTCCGTACTGACTTTGGGCAGTGGACTGCTTTTGGTGTAGGGTACTTCCGATTGCTGCAAGGTACTTGTATAAGGTTGTGTACTTGCTGCCGCCGGTTGAGGCTGAGGAGTCGGCTGAGAGATCGGAGCTGTAGCTGCCGGAGTCGCTTGTGCGGGTGGGGCTACAGGCTGACTGGCTTGTGCCGTATGGAAGACGGGAGATAACTGTTTCTTAGGGCCATGCCCACTTCCGGCATCTTCCGGTTCGACTGTGAGTTGTTCTACCTGAATAAGGGTGAGCTCTACCAGCAGGCGTTTGTTCTTGCTTTGCCGGTAGTTCAGGTCGCAGTCGTTGCACAGCTTCATGGCTTTGTACAGGAATTGTGGCGTACATTTCTGCGCTTGAGCCTGGTATCTATCCCGGATAGAAGCACCGGCTTCCAGCAGTTGCAGGGTAGACGGGTCGCGGCTTACCAGCAGGTTTCGGAAATGTGAAGTCAGTCCCGTGATAAAATGGTTGCCGTCAAATCCTTTTCGAAGAATATCATTGAACGTGAGCAGGCATTCGGCTACTTTATTTTCCAGGAAGAAATCGGTCAGCTTGAAATAATATTCGTAGTCCAATACGTTCAGGTTCTCAATCACACTTTGGTAGGTGATGTGCCCGTTGGTGAAACTCACTACCTGGTCGAAGATGGACAGAGCATCACGCATACCTCCGTCGGCCTTCTGGGCGATGACATTCAGGGCTTCCGGTTCGGCTTCGATGTGCTCCTTGCGGGCTACGTTCTCCAGATGTTCCACCGTATCGTTGACCGTGATGCGGCTGAAGTCGTAAATCTGGCACCGGCTCAGGATGGTGGGAAGGATTTTATGTTTCTCAGTGGTGGCCAGAATGAAAATGGCATGCTGTGGCGGTTCTTCCAGTGTCTTCAGAAAAGCATTGAAAGCGGCGGTAGACAGCATGTGCACCTCGTCGATGATGTATACCTTGTACTTGCCGATTTGGGGTGGGATGCGTACTTGCTCAATCAAGGAACGGATGTCTTCGACTGAGTTGTTGGAGGCCGCATCCAACTCATGGATATTATAGGAACGCTGTTCGTTGAAAGCCTTGCATGACTCACATTCGTTGCATGCCTCTCCTTCACTGGTAGGGTGAAGACAGTTAATGGTCTTAGCAAAGATACGGGCGCAGGTGGTCTTTCCTACTCCTCGCGGACCGCAGAACAGGTAGGCATGCGCCAGTTTATGATTGGCAATGGCATTTTTCAGGGTCGTGGTCAATGCACGTTGTCCCACTACGGTATCGAAAGTAGAGGGGCGGTATTTGCGTGCCGATACGATATAATTTTCCATGTGTCGATTCTTTTGTTTGATTCCTTGATATTTCTGCAAATGTACATAAAATCTCTTTCTTGTCATGGGCTTGCTAGGAAATAATTTCTATCTTTGCAAGGGTAATAAAGTGTGTATTTTATGGGTAAACTGGCTAATATATGGGCTTTTATCGGAAGGCATAAGTATTGGGTAACCATTGGTGCTTTTCTGTTGATTATCGGAGTGTTGGATGAAAATAGTCTGATACGCCGCATTGCACATAAACGTGAAATTCATCAGTTGAATACGGAAATAGAGCGTTACCGGAAGCAGTATGAAGAGGATAGCAAATTGCTGAAGGAGATTACCTCCAATAAGGAAGCATTAGAGAAGGTGGCTCGTGAAAAATACCTGATGAAGAAAGAAAATGAGGATATTTTTATTTTTGAAGAAGACAAGTGATGGAATCAAAGATGAAGGATAAACTGGCTGTAGTGGGAGCCATTGTGTTGTTTATTGGCTTGATATTGCAGTTCGTAAAACTGGCATGGGCTCCGTATGTGTATCTCGTAGGGGCTTGTTTGTTTGCCTACGTACAGTTGGTTTCTGATTATAAAGGAAAGAATATCATTATCCGTCGTTTGCGCCGTCAGCAGCTTTTGGGAGCTATGTTGCTGGTGTTGACAGGGGTAATCATGTTGCTGTGGAAACGGAATGAATGGATTGTGTGCCTTACGGTGGCCGCGGTATTGGAACTTTACACGGCATTCCGTATTCCGCAGGAAGAAGCAAAAGAGAATTAATGTAACAGTTTAAATCAAGGAATCATGAAAGAAAGGTATTGGAAATATTCACTGATTGTGTTTATCCTTGGATTGGGGTATTTGCTGTTCCGCCAGGCACAGCCGTTTCTGAACGGTATTTTGGGAGGATTTACGCTTTATTTGCTGTTGCGGAATGTCACTTTCTGGCTTCAGACCAAGATGAAGCCGGCATTGGCTGTATGGCTGGTGACAATTGGAGTGACACTCTTCATTCTGATACCACTTTCTTTGTTTGGCTGGGCACTGGTTAGTCAGGTTTCAAAGATGCACTTTGATACGGAGGCTATCATTCGTCCGGCATGGCATGTGATTGATTTTATCAAAGACCGTACCGGCTTTGATATTTTGTCGGAGAAAAGTCTGTCGTTCTTTGTATCACAAGCTTCTTCCATCGGGCAGTCGGTGATGAGTGGAGTGAGCGATCTGCTGGTTAACTTGTGCGTAGCTATTATGCTGTTGTTCTTTATGCTTTATGAAGGAAAATCTATGGAACACTATGTCTCCACACTGTTGCCTTTTAAGGCAGAGAATAAGATTGAAGTACTGAAGAAAGTGCAGCTGATGGTGCGTTCCAATGCCATTGGTATTCCTTTGCTGGCCATTATCCAAGGATTTATATCATTAGGAGGCTATTTGATTTGCGATGCCCCCAATCCATTTCTAAGTGCCATGTTGACAGCTTTTGCTTCGGTAATTCCTTTGGTGGGTACTGCTTTGGTATGGGTGCCAATCACCATCTACTTCCTGATTGTAGGGAGCTGGGTGAACGCTCTGATGATGCTGGGATATGGGGCTATCATCGTTTCACAGTGCGATAACCTGATTCGTTTCCTGCTTCAGAAAAAAATGGCGGATGTGCATCCGTTGATTACGATTTTCGGTGTAGTGGCTGGTCTTCCTTTATTTGGTTTTATGGGAGTGGTATTTGGTCCGTTGCTCGTATCGCTGTTCCTTCTGTTTGTGGATATGTTCCGGAAAGAATTCTTGCTGGAAGATAACCAATCGGCTACGCCTGATTGATTCGTTCTTCTAGGAATTTCATAATCTCTTCCGCTTGTGCAGGATGGAACCATGTGATTTCCGGGTCTCTCTTGAACCAAGTCATTTGCTTCCGGGAATAAATGCGTGAGTTTTGCTTGATTTTTTCTATCGCAAAAGGAAGTTCCCATTCTCCATCCAGGTAATTGAATATCTCTTTGTAGCCAACGGTATTGAGTGAATTGAGGTGCTTGTAAGCATATACGCTTTTGGCTTCTTCCACCAATCCTTCTTTTATCATTTCATCTACCCGTTGGTTAATGCGCTGGTATAGTTCTTCACGGTTGCGTGTGAGTCCGATTTTGATGATTTGAAACGGACGTTCTTTGGTGTTGCGGGTGCGGAATGAAGTGTAGGTTTTTCCCGTCATATAACAGATTTCAAGTGCATGAATTACCCGCTTAGGGTTTTTCAGGTCTACAATACGGTAATACTCCGGATCAAGTACCCGCAGTTCTGCACAAAGTTGCTCCAGACCTTCACTTTCATAACGGCGCAACATCAGTTCGCGTGTTTCTTTATTCACCGTAGGAATATCGTCTATACCTTTACAGACGGCGTCAACGTACATCATGGAACCTCCAGTCATCACTACTACCGGATGAGTTTTGAATAACTCCTCCAACTTCTTTAGTACTTCCGCCTCGAATTGGGCTGCGCTGTAGTAATCGGTCAGTTCAAGGGTACCTACAAAATAGTGAGGTACTCTCTTCAACTGATTGGGAGTAGGTGATGCTGTACCAATTTTCAGGTCTTTATACAGCTGGCGAGAGTCTGAAGAGATGATAGAGGTATGATACTTTTCGGCAATGGAAAGACTCAATTCTGTTTTTCCTACACCGGTAGGACCAATAAGTACGATAAGGACGGGCTTTTTCATTTGTGTGCGAGTATAGTCGGTAGGAAAAAAAGAAAATGTCATTCTGAGTCAGACCCAGGATGACATTTCTTATATTGTTTTACACTGATGTAACTGCGTGTCAACTCTGTTTAATATTTATCTTCATCATAAGGATTTCCGCTTCCTTCGTTGATGTCAAAACCTTCCGGGTCAAAGTCTTCCATGTCGTAGTCTTGATCGCCATAGAAGTTTTCGTCAAGGTCGAGCGCCGCGTTTGTATTCATTTGTTCGTCAAAATCAATGGTCTGTTGAGGAGCTTCTCCGTTTTTACGAGTGCATACTGCCTTGTCCAAATCTTTTCCAGTGATGATTTCTGAAAGTTCGATGAAGAATACACGTTCAGCGAGCGGGTCAAATACATATATCATCTTCTGTTTTTCATCTTCCAGCAATTCGCTTAAAGGAGTTTCTCTCATGATATATGTATCTTCTTCCGAACTGCCGCTTCCCATGTCTTCCAGGGTTATTTCTGTTTCTTTTTCCCAGTCATCGTCACAAATGAAGAAAGAAGTCATCTGGTCATCTTTGTATCCAGTTGATTTCAGAATAGCTTCGTGCAGGTCGTAGAAAGAAGCTTCAGAGTCGATTTGGATTTCTCTCAAAAAATCATCGACTTCGTCAGATATGATTCTAAATTTGTATACCATTTTCTTTTTGTCTTTTGTTGATGGGGTAAATATACAAAATCTTTTTTATCGGATGATACCGCGCTGTGAGTTTTCCACGAATGAAATGATGTATTCAATTTCTTTGCTCATTGGAACTTCTCGCTTGATTTCTTCTATGGCATCTGTCACCATCTTTCCGCTGTTGTAGATAATACGGTAAGCATTATGGATGTTTTCGATTAATTCGTTGGAGAATCCTCTGCGTCGCAAGCCTACAATATTGATACCACAATAAGCAATCGGGTCACGTCCGGCAATGATAAAAGGCGGGATATCCTTACTAAAACGGCATCCTCCCTGAATCATCACATAGCCTCCTACACGGCAGAACTGGTGCATCAGTACGGAAGCACTTACGATGGCATTATCATCGATGATCACTTCTCCTGCCATTTTAGTCTGGTTGCCAATAATACATCCGCTTCCTACAATCGTGTCATGGGCTACGTGCACTCCTTCCATCAGCAGGTTATTATTACCTACCACGGTTTTACCTTTGGCGGCTGTGCCACGATTGATGGTTACGTTTTCACGAATGGTATTATTATCGCCGATTTCTGCTGTGGTTTCTTCTCCGTGAAACTTCAAGTCTTGTGGAATGGCTCCAATTACTGCTCCGGGGAAAATGCGGTTTCCGTTCCCAATGCGAGAACCATATAATATATTTGCATTGGGCATAATGACGTTATTGTCACCAATGACTACATTTTTATCAATGAAGACAAAAGGGCCTATTTCTACGTTTTCCCCGATTTTAGCTTCTGGGTCTATATATGCTAAAGGACTGATCATGTTACTTGTTTTTTACGATTTGTGCCATAAACTCAGCTTCGCAGACAATTTTTTCACCTACGAAAACGTATCCTTTCATAGTCGATATTCCGCGGCGAATAGGCGCCATCAATTCAACTCTGAAAATTAAAGTATCGCCTGGAACCACTTTCTGACGGAACTTTACGTTGTCTATCTTCAAGAAGTAGGTTGAGTATTTTTCTGGTTCGTCTACTGAGTTTAAAACTAGCAAGCCTCCTACTTGAGCCATTGCTTCGATTTGTAACACACCAGGCATTACAGGTTCTTGCGGGAAATGGCCTTGGAAAAATGGTTCATTAGATGTTACGTTCTTAACACCGACAATATAGTTTGCTCCTATAGCTATGACTTTATCTACCAACTGGAATGGATAACGATGAGGCAGTAATTCTCGAATACGATTTACATCCATTAACGGTTCTTCATTACAGTTGTAAATCGGAGCTTGTATCTCATGCATACGGATTTCTTTCCGCAGCTGACGTGCAAATTTATTGTTAATGGTATGTCCCGGACGTGTAGCAATAATACGTCCTTTAATTGGTTTACCAACCAATGCTAAGTCACCTATAATGTCCAATAATTTATGACGTGCAGGTTCGTTAGGCCATACCAATGGAATATGGTTGATATACCCTAAATGGCTGGCATCCATGTGAGGAACTCCCATTACGTCAGCTAGCTTATCAAAGTTCTCCTGTGTCATTTGTTTTTCGTAAATAACAATGGCATTATCCAGGTCACCTCCTTTGATGAGTCCAGCATTCAGCAACGGTTCAATTTCACGAACAAACACAAAAGTACGTGCTGAAGCAATTTCTGTAGGGAAGCACTCCATATTTTCCAACGTAGCATATTGGTTGGTCAATATTTTAGAGTCGTATGAAATCAGTGTATTGACGCTGAACTTGTCATCAGGAAGTACAATGATAGAAGAACCTGTTTCTTCATCACGGAATTCAATCTTTGACTTGATGATGTAATAGTCTTTCGGAGCAGCTTGTTCTTCGATGCCTACGCGCTTGATGCATTCTACGTATGCTTTGGCACTTCCATCCAAAATAGGAAATTCTGGTCCGTCGACTTGAATCAAGCAGTTATCTATACCTGCTGCGTATAATGCAGCTAACGCATGTTCTACGGTACTAACTTTTACCCCGTTTTTTGCTAAAACTGTTCCACGGGTTGTGTCTACCACATTTTCTGCTACAGCATCTAATATGGGCTGGTCGTCCAAATCAATTCGCTGTATCTTATACCCGTAGTGCTCTGGGGCAGGATTGAACGTAACGGTCAGTTTAACTCCCGTATGGAGTCCCTTTCCATTGAGTGAAAAGCTGCCTTTTAAGGTTTGTTGTTTCAACATGGGTTTATTTATTTAGTTGTTTTTTTAATTCTTCAATTTCCTTTTGCAGGCGTCCGAGTTCTACGTACATATCCGGTAATTTTTTATAGATAGCGGCAGAACGAGCGAACTGTTTCGGGTCAATTGCTGGGTAACCCATTAATGTAGTGTTTGATTTTGTGTTTCCTGGAATACCAGACTGTGCTCCTACATTGACATGGTCTCCCACCTTGATGTGTCCTGCAACTCCTACTTGACCTCCAAACATACACCATTCGCCAATTTTTGCAGAGCCTGCAATTCCTACTTGTGATGCCATGACTGTGTGCTTCCCGATTTCCACGTTGTGGGCAACCTGTATTAGATTATCAAGTTTAACTCCTTGTTTAATGAGGGTATGTCCCATTGTGGCTCGGTCAATACAAGTATTTGCACCAATTTCTACATTGTCTTCTAATACAACAATGCCTATTTGTGGAATCTTCTCATAGCCTTCAGCTCCGGGAGCAAAGCCAAATCCGTCAGCACCAATTACAGCTCCGGCATGAAGAATACAGTTGTTCCCAATTCTACAATCCTGATAGATAGTTACGTGCGGATAAATAATCGTATTCATGCCTATTTTTACATTGCTTCCGATTGTTGCTTGTGGATGTATGCATACATTATCCCCGATTTCTGCACCTTCCTCGATACAAGCAAATGGACCAATGTATACATTCTTTCCGATTTTTGCACTTTCTGCAATGAAAGCTAACGAACTTACACCTTGTTTTTTAGGAATACTCATTTCGTATAAAGCCATGAGTTTGGCCAGACTCTCATATGCATTATCCACTTTGATGAGTGTGGTCTGCAACTCATGTTCTGGTTCGAAATCTTTATTTACCAATACAATGGAAGATTTCGTATCGTAGATATAATGAGTGTACTTTGGATTAGACAGAAAGGATAATGCTCCCGGTACACCCTCTTCAATTTTGGCAAAGGTGTGTACTGTGGCATTTTCATCACCAACTATAATTCCCTGGATGTATTCCGCAATTTGCTTAGCTGAGAACTCCATATTAGTTATCTTTAATTCCTTGGTTTTCCTTGGTTGTTCTTCAATATTTAGTTGCCTGAAAAAGCATACTTACTACTTAATTATGCAAATTACGTATTTTTTTTTTACATATCCGTGAAAAAAAGCAATTATTTGCCTGAAACGACCATTAATTTTCATTGGTATCGTATAACAAACGCTTCGGAAGGTTGTTTTTATATGATAAAAAAGAAGTACAAAAATTCCTGTTGAGAATCTTTGTACTTCTTTGTATGTGGAAACTAATTGTTTCTTAAAGAATAGCAGCGAGCTCTTTTTCCATTTGCTGTTGTACCTTTTTAGCTTCTTCCGCAGCTACATTGGCAAAGTTTTCTGTTTTGTCAGCATAAATTATGGCGCGACTTGAATTAACGATTAATCCGCACTTTTTAGTCATACCGTATTTGCAGACTTCTTCCAGTGAACCACCCTGGGCACCGATACCAGGTACCAGCAAGAAGTGGTTTGGAACGATTTTGCGGATATCTTCAAACATACGTCCCTGGGTAGCACCTACCACATACATCATGTTCTGGTCGTTAGCCCATTCTTGTGACTTGCGTAATACTTTCTCGAACAGGCGTTCGCCTTCTGTATCAGTAGTCAATTGAAAATCGTGTGAGCCTTTGTTGGAAGTCAGTGCCAGTAGGATAACCCATTTACCTTCGTAAGTAAGGAATGGAGTTACGCTGTCTTCTCCCATGTAAGGAGCTACGGTTACAGAATCAATATTCAGTTCTTCAAAGAACGTACGGGCATACATGGCTGAAGTGTTACCGATGTCTCCACGTTTTGCATCAGCAATGATGAACTGGTCTGGATAGTTCTTCTTGATGTATTCAACGGTTTTTTCGAATGCAATCCAACCTTTCACACCCATACTTTCATAAAAAGCCAAGTTGGGTTTATAAGCGATACAGTAGGGAGCTGTCGCATCAATGATAGCTTTATTGAATGCGAAAATCGGATCTTCTTCTTTCAGAAGGTGTTCCGGGATTTTCTTTATATCAGTATCAAGTCCTACACACAAAAAAGATTTTTTCTTTTTGATGTTTTCAAATAATTCATGTTTGTTCATGACACGTTTATTTTAATGGTAATAATGTATTCTTTTGTACGCGGGGTGGGATAAAATCGTACATGCGTATTTATAATTCGCTCTCTTTTAATCGTTCTGCATTTTCAGCTACAATCAGGTGGTCGATGCAATCCTGAATGTCACCGTCCATGAAGGCGGCTAGGTTGTAGATGGTATAATTGATGCGGTGATCAGTGATACGCCCTTGTGGATAGTTGTAAGTACGTATCTTAGCTGAACGGTCACCAGTACTTACCATGGTTTTGCGTTTGGAAGCAATGTCGTCAATGTACTTTTGGTGTTCCTTGTCATAAATAAATGTACGCAAACGACTGAGAGCACGTTCCTTGTTCTTCGGCTGGTCGCGAGTTTCCGTACATTCTATGAGGATTTCTTCTACGATACCGGTGTTGGGGTTTTTCCAGTTGTAACGTAAGCGTACGCCTGATTCTACCTTGTTGACATTCTGACCTCCGGCACCACCGCTTCGGAATGTATCCCATTTGATTTCACCTTCGTTGATTTCTACATCGAATGGCTCGGCTTCGGGAAGTACGGCTACCGATGCAGCCGAGGTGTGTACACGTCCCTGAGTTTCAGTTGCAGGAACTCGCTGTACGCGGTGTACACCAGATTCATATTTCAGTGTACCGTATACTTTTTCACCTGTTACCGAACAGATAATTTCTTTAAAGCCGCCCGCAGCTCCTTCGTTGGCGCTGGATACTTCCAGTTTCCATCCTTTTGATTCGCAGTATTTGGAATACATGCGGAACAAATCGCCTGCAAAGATAGCAGCTTCATCACCTCCCGTACCACCACGGATTTCCAGAATGGCATTTCGGTCATCTTGCGGGTCTGCCGGTACTAACAATAATTTTATTTCTTCTTCCAGTTCCGGAATACGAGCTTCACAGGAGGCCGCTTCTTCACGAGCCATTTCTTTCATCTCCGGATCGTTCTCGCTCATCATCATTTTGGCTTCTTCCAAGCCGTTGAGACATTGAAGATACTCCTTGCGGGCAGCCATCAGGTCGCCCAGCTCTTTGTATTCTTTGGTCAGTTTGACGTATCGTTTTTGGTCAGCTATCACGTTTGGGTCTGTAATTAGTGTGGACACTTCTTCAAAGCGTGATACTAAGCCTTCTAATTTTTCTAATAATGTATTGTTTTCTGCCATTCTAGTGGAATGCTTATACAGTTGGGTTATTGAAAAGGTAGTTATTTACCATAATCTACCATAGGCTATCCAAGTAAAGAAAATGAATACTATGAATCCAAGCAAGATAAGAGGTAAATCTCTTTGGGCTTTCCATTGAAAATCTTTAATACCAAAGTATTTTCCAAAAACATATGAAGAGGCGAATCCTGGTATCCCGAAACTTATCGTTTTAAGAATTGGGGAGTCAAATTTTATGCTAAGATAGGTAAGGATACAATATAAAACGAGTAGCCCGATTCCTATAAGACATCCTTTCTTTTCTTGTGGCTTCATAAATATATATAATGGGGCAGGTTGGATAATGAATTCCCTGCGCCCATCTATGTTCGGTCATTAATATTTGAATTCTCCAAATTCAGAACGGATAATCAGTTCCTTGTGGTCACTTTCTTCGATGCGTCCGATAACCTGTGCGTCGATATTGAACGACTTGCTGATTTCAATTACTTGTTCTGCATGTTCCGGTGACAGGTAGACTTCCAGACGGTGTCCCATGTTGAATACCTTGTACATTTCGTCCCATTCGGTGCCGCTTTGTTCTTTAATTGTACGGAACAAAGGAGGAACAGGGAAGAGGTTGTCTTTGATGACACGGCAATTGTCGCTTACGAAGTGCAATACTTTTGTCTGTGCACCACCTGAGCAGTGAACCATACCATGGATTTCCGGACGTAGGGCATCCAGCAATTTCTTAACCACCGGGGCATAAGTACGTGTCGGAGAAAGAACCAGTTTACCAGCATCCAGTGGAGAGCCTTCTACGGCATCCGTCAGTTTCAGTTTACCGCTATAGACCAATTCTTCTGGTACAGCTTTGTCGTAGCTTTCCGGATATTTTTCAGCCAGGTATTTGCTGAATACATCATGACGGGCACTGGTCAGGCCGTTGCTTCCCATACCGCCGTTATATTCTTTTTCATAAGTAGCCTGACCATAAGAAGCCAGACCGACGATTACGTCACCCGGGCGGATATTGGCATTGTCGATGACATCGGCACGTTTCATACGGCAAGTTACCGTACTGTCTACAATAATCGTACGAACCAAGTCGCCTACATCGGCAGTTTCTCCACCTGTAGCATATACGCCGACACCCATTTCGCGAAGTTCAGCCAATAACTCATCTGTTCCGTTGATGATGGCAGAAATCACTTCTCCTGGTACAAGCAGCTTGTTACGGCCGATGGTAGAAGATACTAAGATGTTATCTACCGCTCCTACGCACAACAAGTCATCGATGTTCATAATCAATGCATCCTGTGCGATACCCTTCCATACAGATAAGTCACCGGTTTCTTTCCAGTACAAATAAGCCAGTGAAGACTTGGTGCCGGCTCCGTCGGCATGCATGATGTTGCAGTACTCCGGGTCACCTCCCAGAATATCAGGAATGATTTTACAGAATGCTTTCGGGAAAATACCTTTGTCAATGTTCTTGATGGCGTTGTGTACATCTTCTTTGGATGCTGATACGCCGCGCTGCATGTATCGTTGATTACTCATGAGTATAGTATAAGTTTGTTTGTTTCAATTGAATGTGCAAATTTAGTGATTATTCCTTTTATTACCATGCGTTTCGGGATAAAATCAGTACACCGTCACTCCGGCAGGGGTAATTGTGCCGTCAGGAGCTAACAGGCTGAATCGGAAAAAGCCTTTTCCCGTTTTCAGAGGAATGTCTTTCTCCGGCTGGATTGTACGGAGAATCTCCATGCCTGTGGCGTCACTCACAATGAGCATATATCCGCTTGGGATAGCTGGAAAACTTCCGTAATAAATCACAGGCTTGTCTTTAGTCGGTACGTTTAAAGCCAGTGGGATGCTTTCATATCCAAAACGGTTTACGGCTGTAACCGCCCAATAGACACCTCCCTTTGTAGACAAATCCGGCACAAAAGTGTATTGACAACTGTCCGTACGCGTAATAATCAGGTTTTGAGCTTTCTCTGTATTTACCGGATAAGTTGCGGATGCATAAATCCGGTAATAAACTCCTCCCGGCAAAGATGGGGATGCCTTCCAACTCATTTCGATATTGTTTCCTTTTAATACTAAAGAAGGAGAAGTCGGCTGAGAAGGAAGATTGCCTTTTGTCCATCGCATGGGAGGCACTACTGCCGGGTAGGTGTAAAAATGGCTCGTCAGTTCATCCAGTATTCCTTTGGTATTCTCCAGCATGAATTTGTTACGGAAATACGCCTGTCCATTCAATCCTATTCTTCGGGAGAAGTAAATCTGGCGTATGATTTCATCTACTTTCCAGTTCTGCTCTTTAGGGTGAAGAAAATAGATTCCCAGTCCGGGTACGACCCAACGTTCATTCTTGTTTTCTTTCCAGTCGAGTGCAAAAGGGTAGAAGTGATTTCCCTGGAAATACATCATGGGGAAAAGCGCATCCTGAATACCATCATTCAGCCACTTTTGCGCATCCTGATATACTGTGCTGTATGCGTTCCATCCAAAGGATGAATAACGCCGTGTGTCGTTGAATTTCCCGATGGGGGAACTGCTGACTTTTACCCACGGCTTCAGTTGTTTTACTTCCGCGTAAATTCGTGCGACAATGCGGGTAATGTTATCCCGTCTCCATTGCTTGAGCTCCTGCTTTTTTCCATATTTCCGATAGGTTTCTTTGTCCGGGAACTTTTCGCCCTGCTCCGGATAGCGGATATAATCCAAATGGATGCCGTCAATGTCATAGCGACTTGTGATTTCCTTGGCTATCCGGATCAGGTAATCGGCTGTTCCTGGATTTCCGGGGTCAAGGTACCAGCTCCCATTGAACTGCTTGCAGAGTGCCGGTTGTTTTTTTACTACACAGTTCTTTCCCAACAACGTTACTTGGCGCTTGTTTCCGATAGGAATACACACCAGCCATGCATGAAGTTCCAGTCCTCGTTTGTGACATTCTTCTATTGCAAATTGCAGTGGGTCATATCCGGGGTTCTTGCCGGTATGTCCTGTAAGACTTTCTGCAAAGGTCTCAATTGCAGAAGGGTAGATAACGTCTCCCCGAAGACGGGTTTGAAAAAGTACAGTATTGAAATTAGCTGCCTTTAAGGCATCAAGTTGCCGGATCAGCTCATTTTTCTGTGCTTCAATTCCCTTGGCCGAATTCGCTTTCCGTGTAGGCCAGTCCATTCCTCCAAGAGTGGTCAGCCAGGTGGCGCGTATTTCCTCTTTAGGCTGAGCTTGTAAGGAAAGCAAGCTGCTTATAAATAGAAGACCGATTAATAGTATGCGCATATCTTTTAAATGTTTGTGCAAATATACATATAAATTACGGATATGTAGAGAAAGAAGATAATAAGCCGGAAGAAGAGGTGAAAGAATGAGGGCTTTGGAGTAAATTTTTCTTGAAAATAGTAATGGTTTGTTTCTTTTTATTACTTTTGTGCGATAACAAAAGATAAATTGATAGATATGATAACGTTTACTCTCGCATTGGTATTATTGGTGGTGGGATATTGGGTTTATGGAAAGTACGTCAATTCCTTGTTTGCTCCTGATTCCACACGTAAAACGCCGGCTTTGACAATGGCCGACGGGGTGGATTTTATTCCCCTTCCCACATGGAAAATTTTTATGATTCAGTTTTTGAACATAGCCGGACTCGGACCTATTTTCGGAGCGATAATGGGGGCGCAGTTTGGTACGGCTTCTTATTTGTGGATTGTGTTCGGTACGATTTTCGCCGGAGCCGTACACGATTTTTTGTCCGGAGCTTTATCGTTGCGTAACAATGGAGAAAGCCTTCCGGAAATTATCGGTCGCTATTTAGGAAGCCGGACTAAAAAAGTGGCCTGTGTGTTTACCGTCTTGCTGATGATTCTGGTTGGTGCGGTCTTTGTTTCAGGACCTGCAGAGCTGCTGGCCGGTATGACTCCTTCTGCGCTGGATGTGTATTTCTGGATGGTCGTGATTTTTTTGTATTACATTTTGGCGACTATGCTTCCTATTGATAAAATCATCGGACGCATTTATCCTTTATTTGCCTTTGCCTTGCTGTTTATGGCTGTAGGCATCCTTGTTATGCTGTATGTCAAAAGTCCGGCCTTACCTGAAATGTGGGAGGGATTTGGTACGAAGTACGAGAAGAACCCGATTTTCCCAATGATGTTTATCTCCATTGCATGTGGAGCTATCAGCGGTTTTCATGCTACCCAGTCGCCTTTGATGGCGCGTTGCATTACAAATGAAAAGCACTGCCGTCCGATTTTCTATGGAGCGATGGTAACGGAAGGGATTGTGGCACTTATCTGGGCTGCAGCGGCAACTTATTTCTTTCAGGAGAACGGTATTGTGGATAAAGTGACTGGAGTAGCTTATTCTGGGGCTAAGGTTGCTACGGATATATCAAAAGACTGGTTAGGTGCATTCGGTGGAATTTTGGCCATATTGGGAATTGTGGCGGCTCCTATTACGAGTGGTGATACCGCCTTGCGTTCGGCACGTCTGATTGTGGCAGACTTTTTTCATGTAGAACAGCGCTCTATCGCTAAGCGTCTTTTCATTTGTATCCCCATATTCTTGGTTACTATCTTGTTGTTGGTGTACAGCTTTGGAGATGCGGAAGGATTCAAGATTATCTGGCGATATTTTGCCTGGTGTAATCAGACCTTGTCAGTCTTTACCTTATGGGCCATTACGGTCTGGCTGGTTTGTGCACGAAAAAACTATTGGGTAACCTTGATACCGGCTCTGTTTATGACTTGTGTTTGTGCCACATATATTCTCATTGCTCCCGAAGGGCTGGCCTTGTCGGCCGAAGTGGCTTATCCTGTCGGATTGTGTTGTGCATTGGTGGCTGCGGTCTGGTTTGTATGCTGGTTCCGCCGGATACGTTCCTTATAAAGAATTGTTTGGCTGTTCTATAGATTATGTATAATTTTGCGGGCAGTAAAGATAAAAGTAATTTCCAATGAAAAAAAGATGCTTTTTAATGTGGGTCATGATGGCTGCTTCGGCAGGAGTAATGGCTCAGAAAGAAGGTTTTGGTTATAAATTTTATGGACAGGTGCGGACCGACTTATTCTATAATAGCCGTTCCAACTCAGAAACTGTCGACGGACTTTTTTACATGTATCCTAAGGATGTAGCTCCTGATGCGGACGGCAAGGATTTGAATGCTAAACCAGATGGTAACTTCTATACATTATATACCAGATTGGGAGTGGATGTGACCGGACCTACCTGGGGAAAGGCAAAGACTTCGGCAAAAGTGGAAGTCGATTTCCGTGGTTCGGGTACCACTTATTCTTTGTTCCGTATTCGTCACGTGTATTTCAACCTTGATTGGGGAAAGTCGGCTCTGCTGGTTGGACAAACATGGCATCCTTTGTATGGAGATGTAGCTCCTGAAATTTTGAACTTGAACATGGGAGCACCTTATCAGCCTTTTAGTCGTGCACCGCAGGTTCGTTACCGGTTTACGAACAAAAATTTCAAGCTGACAGCCGCTGCTATATGGCAGTCACAATATTTGTCGGTAGGACCTTCTTCAAACGAGGCTGGAGCCGTTACTACGACTAAAAGCCAGAGCTTTATGAAGAACGGTTGCTTGCCTGAGTTTTATTTAGGCATGGATTATAATCGTCCCGGATTGCTTGCTGGGGCTGGTGTGCATGTGTCTTCCATGTCTCCCCGCACGCAGTCGGTATTAAATAAGCATATTTATAAGGTAAGCGAACGGGTGACAGGAGTTTCAGCTGAGGCACATGTAAAATATGTGCACCGCCGTTTCTTGCTGGCAGCCAAGAGCGTGTTAGGGTCAAACCTGACGCAAACCAGTACAATTGGCGGGTATGGTATTACGTCTACCGACTCTCGCACGGGTGAACAGGAGTATACTCCTTTGCGTGTATCGCATACATGGGTAAATATGATGTATGGAAGTAAGTTCCGTGGAGGAATTTTTGCCGGATATCTCAAAAACTTGGGGGCGTCGAAGAATGTGACCGGAGTATTGGGTACAGGGACAAATATTGATCAGTTGAATACCTTGGGAGCCGAACTGACTTATAACCGTCCGAACTGGAAGTTAGGAGCGGAATATACTTGGACCGGAGCATGGTATGGCGATTATACTGATAAGGCCAGAGTTACTGATACTCATTTGGTAAAAAATAACCGTATTGTTCTTACAGCTTTGTTCCAGTTCTAATCTGGATTAAGTTATAATGGAATAGCGAGAAGATGGCAATGTGGCGCCACTTCTCGCTATTTTATTATTCCGCTTTTTGTTTATATAGTTTGTCTAAATCAATGCTGGGTGTTTCTTTGTGAAGTAAGATAGTAGCGGATACCTCGTTAGCCTGAAAATTTTCCACATTTGATAACCGATTGATAAACTGACGTACCGTATCTACTTTTACATTCTCAACAAATACATTACGGATTGGTAATCGGGCATCTCCTTTTAGTTCATAAATGGCATCAGCCGACTGGCAATGGATATTCTTTACATGTATCCCGTCTATTCGTGTGATACGTGTTTCATAAGTTGGAACCAAGTCTTTCCATTGGTATAATACGTCGGTATCTACTTCAAATGTACGAAGCATATCTCCAGCTTCGATGTCTTCCAAGTAAATATTTTCGATGAATCCCCCGCGACGATGGTTTGTTTTTAAGAAAAACAAGCGATGTACATTCTGTGGGGCTTTACAGCGGGTCATGTAGATGTTGCGTACTCCTCCGGAAATTTCACTTCCGATTCCGAGCAGGGTATGTCCATTGAGGATGTCACAATCCCGGACGACGATATTTTCGCTAGGTGTGTTAAGCCGCCATGCGTCCTGGTTACGGCCGGCTTTGATGACTACTGCATCATCTCCCTGGTCGAACTTACAGTTCTCAATCAGAAAATTCCGGCTCATTTCCAAATCGATTCCGTCATTGTTGTGTCCATGTGCCTGCACATCGAGATGACGTACTACACCGCTGTTACACAAATAGAGGTGGATGGTCCAAAAAGGACTTTGGCGGATGTGAAAATCTTCTAATAATATATTTTTGCAGCGGTTAAAATGAATGAGGTGTGGTCGGAGATGATTTTCTCCTTTTACCATTTGACGCTGTTTTACAGGTACATCTGTTGACCCCATGGAATATAATTGTCTTAATGCGTTTAAATGGGCTTCCGGACGTTTAAACCATGTACGCCAGGTATCCATGACCGGGGCCAGTGTTCCTTTTCCGGAAATACCTACATTTTCGCATTCAAATGCATAGATAAGTGGGGAGTAGTTGTAACATTCCAGTCCTTCCCAGGAAGTCATTACGGCTGGAAGGTAATCATTGGGATTGTCGGAGAACCTGACCACAGCTCCTTCTTCCAGAAAAAGATTGACATGGCTTTTGAGATGAATAGGTCCGGTGAACCATTCTCCAGCAGGAACTACCACTCGTCCGCCTCCGGCACGGTGACATGCTTCAATTGCTTTGGCAAATGCCTGGGTGTTTAGATGATTGTTCCCTTTTCTTGCTCCATATTTTGTAATGGGGAACTCTTTATTGGGGAATGTGCATAAGTATACGGAGTCCATGGGGAAAGGAGCTTCCACATGTACAGGTTGTACGTGCACCTTTTGTGCTGAGGTTGTATACGCCATCAGGCTTGCTACAAAAATAGAAAGTAATGTTCTGCTTCTCATGGTAATATATTAATTAGGATATCTTTGGTAGCAAAGAAACTTATTCTTTTTGAAATAAATCAGGTGTGAATGTCCTTATAAATGTATTTTTGTACGATATTCTATGATTCCGTACGTTTGTCTGCATTCTGTTTGGTAATAAGCCTCTAATTTTGCCTTTACAATAACCTAAGATGAAAATGTATGAAAACAAAGCGATTCCTGAATATTAGTCTTGCCAGCCTGTTTTTGGTAAATATGGCTTATGCACAAGATTACCAGTTTGATTTTAGTGAGAAGAAAAAAAGTAGAGAAGGGGGTGATTCAAATCTCTTCAGATTCCATATATCCTTGTGAGGGTGGTTACGGGTATGATTTTTTACCTGCACCAGCGAAGAAAAGTAACGAGCCTTTTTTCTTTTTCAGTAGACGTTCCTGATGGAAACTATTTGGTAACAGTAACTTTAGGCAATGCCCGGAAAGCAGGATCTACCACGGTGCGTGCGGAGTCCAGACGTTTGTTCCTGGAGAATATACCAACTCGGAAGGGAGAGTTTCTGACCTATCGTTTTACTGTAAATAAGCGTAATACAGTAATAGCAGATGGCGAAAAAGTACAGATTAAGGAACGGGAAAAGAATAAATTGAACTGGGATGATAAGTTGACATTTGAGTTTAATGGAGATGCTCCCTGTTTGGCTAGTCTGAAAATTGAGCCGATAAATGATGTGGTGACCGTTTTTTTAGCAGGTAACTCTACTGTAGTAGACCAGGATAATGAGCCATGGGCTAGCTGGGGACAGATGATTCCGCGCTTTTTTGATGAACATGTATGTTTTGCAAACTATGCGGAAAGTGGTGAACGTGCCGATACCTTTATTAAAGCTGGTCGTTTGAAGAAAGCTTTAACTCAGATGAAAAAAGGGGATTATATGTTTATTGAGTTTGGACATAATGACCAGAAGTTAAAAGGGCCTGGCAAGGGAGCCTATTATTCATTTGCCAGCAATTTGAAATATTTTGTAGATGTAGTACGTGCAAAAGGGGGAATTCCGGTTTTTGTGACTCCTACCCAACGTCGTTCATTTGATAATTCTGGTAAAATACAGGAAACACACGAAGACTATCCTGATGCAATGCGTTGGGTTGCTCAGCGTGAGGGAGTGCTGGTGATAGAATTGCATGACATGACCCGTGTGTTTTATGAAGCTATGGGGGTAGAACCTTCTAAAAAAGCTTTTGTACATTATCCGGCAGGAACTTATCCGAACCAAACGAAGGATCTGGCTGATAATACCCATTTCAATCCTTATGGAGCTTATGAAATTGCTAAATGTGTGATTGAAGGTATTAAGCAGTTGAATCTTCCCTGGGTTAAATATTTGAGAGATGATTATCATCCGTTTAATCCGGCAGCACCTGATCGGGTAGATACGTTTAAGTGGAATGACAGTCCTTTCACAGAGGTTGAAAAACCTGATGGAAACTGATTTTTGTAAGTTGGTTGAATATTATAAGTTTTAATAGGTATACTAACAATATTTAGGGTAGAGAGAAAAAGGGCGAACCGGTATGCATCCGGCTCGCTCTTATGCTTTTAACAGACATGTTTCTGTACAAAAGCACATGATTGTGTACGATATTCCATGTAGGTATAATCTCTTTGTGCTATCTTTGGCAAGTTAAAAAAACATTTAGATATTGTATATGAAAAAACACATAATGTGGGGAGTCTGGTTGCTGGGGGCAACCTGCTTTTCTTTTTCTGCTTATGCGCAAAATAAGGTGAAAGCGCCAATGGAAGATGTTAACCAGGTCGTAGATTTGACTCTGGATAGTTTGAATAAGGCTAAAACGGCTCGTCCGGTTGCGGGGTCTACCCGTAAAGGGGATAATCCTGTACTTTTCTTGGTAGGAAATTCAACGATGCGCACCGGAACGTTAGGCAATGGAAATAACGGACAGTGGGGATGGGGATATTTCTTCCATGAATATTTTGATGAAAATAAGATTACAGTTGAAAACCATGCGTTGGGTGGAACCAGTAGCCGTACATTTTATACTCATTTGTGGAAAGATGTCCTGAAAGGAGTAAAAAAAGGTGACTGGGTTATTATCGAATTGGGACATAACGATAACGGACCGTATGATAGCGGCCGGGCACGTGCGTCTATTCCTGGCATTGGTAAAGACAGTCTCGAAGTAACAATTAAGGAGACAGGAGTTAAGGAAACAGTGTATACTTATGGCGAATATATGCGTCGTTATATTCGTGAAGTCAAGGCCAAAGGAGCTCATCCAATTCTTTTTTCTCTTACTCCGCGCAATGCTTGGGAGGATAAGGACAGTACCATAATAACTCGTGTAAATAAGACTTTTGGTTTGTGGGCCAAGCAAGTGGCTAAAAAAGAACATGTACCTTTTATTGACCTTAATGAGATAACAGCTCGTAAATTTGAGACTTTTGGCAAGGAAAAGGTAAAATATATGTTCTACTTGGATCGCATTCATACCAGTGTGTTTGGAGCACGGGTAAATGCTGAATCTGCCGCCGAAGGAATTCGTAAATATAAAAAACTGGAACTGGCTCGTTACCTGAAACCGGTCGAAAAAGATACAGTTACAGGATCAACCCGAAAGAAAGGTTGTCCGGTGTTATTTACTGTAGGTGACAGTACGGTACGTAACCAGGACAAAGACGAGAATGGTCAGTGGGGATGGGGAAGCGTGATTGCCGAACTGTTTGACTTAAATAGAATTTCTGTAGAAAATTGTGCGAAAGCGGGTCGTAGTGCGCGTACTTATTTGGAGGAAGGTCGCTGGGATAAAGTTTATAATGCCTTGCAACCTGGCGATTTTGTATTGATTCAGTTTGGACATAACGATGCTGGAGCTATTAATACCGGAAAGGCGCGTGCCGAACTTCTGGGAGCTGGAGAAGAAAGTAAAGTTTTTCTAATGGAAGCCACTAAAACTTATGATGTCGTGTATACATTTGGCTGGTATTTGCGTAAATTTATCCGCGATGTTCAAGAAAAAGGAGCTATCCCTATTGTGCTGAGTCATACGCCACGTAATATGTGGGATAATAATGAGATACAGCGTAATACTACGTCTTTTGGAAAATGGACACGGGAAGCTGCTGAAGCTACAGGTGCGTATTTTATTGATTTGAATAAGTTGTCAGCAGATAAATTGCAGCAGATAGGTTATGAACAAGGCCTGAAGTATGTAGCTCCTTATTTCTGTAAAGACCATACACATACATCATTGAAAGGAGCGCACTTGAATGCGCAAAGCATTGCAGAAGGTTTGAAAGAAACAGATTGCACATTGAAAAACTACTTAAAATAAATGGAGGTACTATGAAACGTGAAGCTTTTAAAATGTTCCTGAAACCAGGATTTGAAAAAGAGTATGAAAAACGTCATGCAGCTATCTGGCCGGAATTGAAACAGATGTTGTCTGAAAATGGGGTGTATGATTATTCTATTTATTGGGATAAAGATACCAATATCTTGTTTGCTTGCCAGAAAACGAAAGGTGAAGAATCTTCACAGGATATGGGAAATAACCCGATTGTGCAGAAATGGTGGGATTATATGGCCGACATTATGGAAGTAAATCCTGACAATTCTCCGGTTACCATTCCTTTGCCAGAGGTTTTCCACATGGATTAAGCAGGTAATTCAATACAAAGAATGAAAAAAGTGCATGGCTTTTTTAGTGATGCACTTTTTTTATATTTTTGCAAATAATTTATACAAAATAAGGCGGAATGAACAGGTTATTCTTCTTCGTATTCTTTTTAATAGTATCGTGTGTAGAAGGTATTAAGGCTTCGGTGGATGTACGTTCCACTCGTTTTACAACTACATCTGGACTAGGGAACAATTCGGTCAGATATATGTATCAGGACAGTAAGGGATTTATCTGGATGGGTACCCTTAATGGCCTTAGTCGTTTTGATGGAACTTCTTTTGTTACATTCCGTCCTCGAAAAGGAAATAAACCCTCCTTGCCGGATCATCGTGTACAGGAAATTGTAGAGGATCAAAATTGTTTCTTATGGATAAAAACAACTGGCGAGCTGGTAGGATGCTACGATTTGAAAAAAGACTGTTTTGTAGATTTTACGGGGAGTGGTGAATATTTACGTCATTATTGGAATGTCTATTTTGTCAATAAAAATGAAGCTTGGGTAACGGGAGAAAGAGAAGGATGTCGGTTAATACGTTATCAGAAGGACCGTACTTTTACCTCAATTGCTTTCGATACTCGTAATGGGCTTGCGTCAAATCTTATTCGAGATTTGAGGGTGGGTGCAGAAGGCTGGGTCTGGATTGCCACAGGAAAAGGACTTTATTATTGGGATGGAAAGAAACTCCATGCGGTAGATGAGCGTATGGAGTTTAGGAAAATAGCAGTTTATGGGCAGAAAACCTATTTTTTGGCAAATAAAGGAGGGGTTTATACTTTCCGGAATGGGGCACTAAAAAAGGAAGTTTCTATTGAAGGAGATTTTACTTATTATGATAACCTGATATTAGGTAAGAAATGGCTGATTTTTAGTGGTACCAGCACGTGGTGTTTTGACTTTGATACGAATGCTTTGACTTTGGCCGAAGAGGCACTTCAAATAAAAAGAGCGAAGGTTATTAAAGATAATAGAGGAGAATCGTGGGTTTATGGAAATAATGGAGTGCTGACTTGGATTGACTCACAATCGGGGAAGGTGACACCTTTTTTATTGATGCCGGAAGAGAAACGCAATTATGTGGATCGGGAACGTTATTATGTGGTACACGATTCACGTGGAATTATTTGGATTGGAACTTATGGAAACGGTCTGTTTGTATATGATGTGGCAAACGGACAAATGAAACATATCGTGGCCGACTCAGACAATACGCAAAGTCAGATTGGCTCAGATTTTCTGCAATGTGTCATAGAAGACCATTCTGGCAATATATGGGTAAGTTCTGAATATACGGGTGTGTCCCGTTTGGAAGTCTTGAATGAAGGTACGCTTCGTATTTTCCCGGCTGGAGAAGGGACGTTTAATCGTTCGAATACGGTGCGTACCTTACATCGTCGTTCTTCGGGAGATATTATTCTTGGAACCCGTGATGGAAAAATGTATGCATATGATTCACATTTGAATAACAAGAAGGAAGAAACTGCTTATGGGAGTAATATTTATGCAGTAGTGGAGGATATGGATGGAGTTCAATGGTATGCTTCGCGTACGAAAGGACTGATAGTAGGCAATCATGTGTATACACATAATCCTTCTGATTCGTCTTCTTTGGGGTCAAATCAAGTTTTTTGTTTGTTGAAAGACAGCAAAAACCGTATATGGGTTGGAACTTTTGAAGGAGGGCTTGATTTGGCTATTCCGGGTAAGACGGGTTATAGTTTCCGCCATTTTTTAACTTCCACTTACGGACAGCGTCAGGTTCGGGTGATTTTTGAAGATAATAACCGTTGGATATGGGTTGGAACCAGTGAAGGTGTTTATGTGTTCCATCCAGATAAGCTGTTGAAAGATCCTTCTGCTTATTATAGCTATACCTTTGATAACGGAATGCTGAGAAGTAACGAAATCCGGAGTATTGCTTCTGACGGAAAAGGGCATATCCTGGTAGCAGAATCGGGAGCCGGATTTTCGGTTTGTTCTCTTCCGAAAAACGGGGATTATAGTCAACTGAAGTTTGAGCATTTTGGACCGGAAGATGGTTTGGTTAACGGAATGGTACAAACTTTTGTGCCGGATATGAATGGTAAAATATGGATTACCACAGAATTTGGTGTTTCTTGTTTTGATACACTTCGTAAGACGTTCGAGAATTATTTTTTCTCTACAAATATGCTGGGCAATGTGTATGCCGAGAATTGTGGACTAAGTTTGGATGACGGTCGTACTGCCTTTGGTACAAACTATGGATTGACGGTGATTGATCCGCGTAGAGTGAAACATCCGGAAAGTAAAACGAAAGTTACATTTACAGATTTGCGGTTGAATGGCATTTCTGTCAGTCCCGATGAACCGGATTCTCCCTTGGATATGTCTTTGGCTTATGCCTCAGAGGTGAATTTACAGTATTATCAAAGTTCTTTTGTGGTAGAGTTTTCTACGTTTGACTATTCGGGAGCTGGAGGTTCTAAATTCAGTTACAAGCTTGAAAACTATGATAAGGGGTGGAGTGTTCCTTCGTCCTTGAACTTTGCTGCTTACAAAAATCTTTCTCCCGGGACCTATTATCTTCATGTAAAAGCGTCTGATGCTTCCGGATTATGGGGAGCGGAGGAGTCTGTATTGAAGATTGTGGTGAATCCTCCTTTCTGGAAAACACCGTGGGCTTATATTTTGTATGTGATAGTGATAGCTGTATTGTTGTACATTGTATTCCGTATTATACGTAATATGAATACTTTGCGCAACAAGATTAAGGTAGAGGAACAGCTTACTGAGTACAAACTGGTGTTCTTTACCAATATTTCACATGAGTTCCGTACGCCGTTGACGTTGATACAAGGTGCGTTGGAGAAAATTCACCGTTTGAAAGTACCTAAGGAGATGGCATACTCTCTTAAGATTATGGACAAGAGTACGGAACGTATGTTGCGTCTGATTAATCAGTTGCTTGAATTCCGTAAGATGCAGAATAATAAACTGGCCTTGTCATTGGAAGAGACAGATGTGATAGCTTTCCTGTATGAAATTTATTTGAGCTTCAAGGATGCGGCAGAATCAAAAAACATGGAGTTCCGTTTTATTCCTTCTTGCCAGTCGTACCGGATGTTTATTGATAAGGGAAATGTAGATAAGGTAGTATATAATATTTTGTCTAATGCTTTTAAATACACTCCCTCAAAAGGAAAGATTGAGTTTGTGGTGAATGTAGACGAAGCGGCCGGTAAACTGAAAATGCGTGTGTCTGATACGGGGGTCGGCATTCCTAAAGAAAAACGGGGAGAATTGTTCAAGCGGTTCATGCAAAGTAATTTCTCTGGTGACAGTGTAGGAGTAGGTCTGCATCTGACACATGAACTGGTCAATGTGCATAAAGGAACAATTACGTATGAAGAGAATCCGGGAGGAGGCTCCATCTTTATTGTGACTTTGCCAACGGATAAGTCTGTATATGAAGAAAAAGATTTTCTTGTGCCGAACAATGTACTTCTGCGTGAAGAAGAGAGGGCCGAAAAGCATTTGGCAGATGTGGTATTGAAAGATGAAGAAGGACTGGAGGAAGTTCTTCCGGTGAATCCGCTGAATAAATACAAGGTCTTGATTGTGGAGGATGATAATGATGTGCGTGAATTCCTGAAAGAGGAGCTGGGGGTATATTTTGAGGTTGTAGCAGAAGCCGACGGAGATGCAGGATTGGAACGTGCGCGTAATTATGATGCGGACTTGATTATCAGTGATGTGGTCATACCGGGATGTTCAGGTTTTGAACTGACACGGAAATTGAAGACTGATTTTAATACCAGTCATATTCCGGTTATTCTGCTGACGGCCATGACTTCTGTAGACAATCATGTGAAAGGAGTGGAATGTGGAGCCGACGCTTACATCACGAAACCGTTTAGTCCGCGACTGTTGTTGACACGTGCGTTTAAGTTGATAGAACAGCGTGAAAAACTGAAGGAGAAATTCTCGCATGACCCGAATCAGGTGCGTCCGGCTCTTTGTTCCTCTGATAAGGATAAATTCTTTGTAGAAAAGATGGGGCGCATTATGGAAACGCAACTGGGTAATCCTCAGTTTACCGTGGATGAGTTTGCTTCCATGATGGGAGTAGGACGTTCTATCTTTTACCGTAAGGTGCGAGGGGTAACAGGTTATTCTCCCAATGAATACATACGTATTATGCGAATGAAAAAAGCGGCAGAGCTGCTTTCCTCTCCGGAGAATCTGACGGTGGCCGAAGTTTCTTACCAGGTAGGAATTAACGATCCGTTCTATTTTAGTAAATGTTTTAAACTGCAGTTTGGTGTGACTCCTTCCGTTTATCAGAAAGGAGGAAGAGGGGAGAAGGAAAAAGAAGCAAATGCTGATTCTGAAGTCAAAGAAGAATAAGCTGGAGGTTGATTCTTCTTTGCTATTTGGAATTTGCAAAAATTAGAAATGAGCGGCCGATATTATAAATATCTGATGAAAAATGTCGGTTTTTCTGCAAAGTTTATGGTTAAAGGCATGTAAAAGTAATAAATATTGAAATTGTATGAAGAAAAAGTATTACCTTTGCATGAATACAAAAACATAGAAGATGGGACATCATCAATTAGACAGTTTAGACGAACAAATTCTGCGTATGATCGCAGGCAATGCACGTATTCCTTTTTTGGAAGTAGCACGTGCTTGCAATGTATCGGGAGCCGCTATTCATCAGCGAATTCAGAAGTTGACGAACCTGGGAATTCTGAAGGGTTCAGAATTTATCATTGATCCGGAAAAGGTAGGTTATGAAACCTGTGCTTACATCGGTTTGTATTTGAAAGATCCGGAGCAGTTTGATACTGTAACGGAAGCTTTGAAGTTTATTCCGGAAGTAGTGGAATGTCATTTTACGACAGGGCAGTATGACATGTTCATCAAGATTTATGCGAAGAACAATCATCACTTGCTGGAAATTATCCACGATAAACTTCAACCGTTGGGCTTGTCGCGCTCGGAAACAATTATTTCTTTCCGTGAAGCTATCAAGCGCCAGATGCCGATAATGGATCTGGCGAATGATGAAGATTAAAATCGCGAGGCTTATTTTTGCGTACGTTCGTAATCCACGAAACTATAGGAGTAGAGATGCTTTTCGTCTGTCGGATGGCATTCTCTACTTTTTTCTTTCCATAACTCCGGACTTACTTCCGGGAAGAACGCATCGGCGGGTGCCTGCTCATCGTCTACTTCTGTAAGGTACAGGCAGTCGGCCAGTGGGAGTGTTTCCGTGTAGAGGGTAGCTCCTCCGAGGATAAATACCTCTTCGTCTTCCTTGCAGGTATGCAGGGCATCGGCCAGTGTGTGGAAGCATTCCGCACCTTCAAAGTGCAGTTCCTGACGGCTGAGTACCACGTTTCTCCGGTTGGGGAGAGCTCCTTTCGGAAGAGATTCAAACGTGTGGCGTCCCATGATGATGGTATGTCCGGTGGTCAGTGCCTTGAAGCGTTTTAAGTCGTTAGGCAGCCAGTAGAGCAGCTTGTTCTGATAGCCTATTCCTCTTTTCTGATTGATGGCTGCAATGATGGATAGTGTCATGTCTGGTGGTTCTTAATGTTATACAGATACTTTTCCGGCAATGTGAGGCCAGGGGTCGTAATTCTCCAGCTGGAAATCTTCGTAGTGGAAGCTGAAAATATCTTTCACGTCCGGATTGATTTTCATGGTAGGCAGGGGGCGCGGAGTACGGGTGAGCTGCAGGTCTACCTGTTCCAGGTGATTCAGGTAAATATGAGCGTCGCCGAGTGTATGAATAAAGTCGCCCGCTTTCAAGCCGGTTACCTGTGCCATCATCTGCAGCAGCAGGGCATACGATGCAATATTAAAAGGTACCCCTAAGAAGGTATCGGCACTGCGCTGGTACATTTGCAGGCTGAGACGGCCGTTGGCTACATAAAACTGAAAGAATGCATGACAGGGCGGAAGATTCATGTTGTTCAGGTCGCCCACGTTCCATGCACTGACAATGATGCGTCGTGAGTCGGGATTATGCTTGATGGTTTCCACCGCTTCCGAAATCTGGTCGATGAACTTGCCGTCATAACCTGGCCATGAACGCCACTGGTAACCATAGATGTGCCCTAAATCACCGTTTTCGTCTGCCCATTCGTTCCAGATTCTGACTCCGTTTTCTTGCAGGTATTTCACGTTGGTATCTCCTTGTAAGAACCAGAGCAGTTCATGGATGATGGATTTCAAGTGAAGTTTTTTGGTCGTGACAAGCGGAAAGCCTTCTTCCAGATTGAAGCGCATCTGATGTCCGAACACGCTGATGGTGCCCGTTCCGGTACGGTCTTCTTTTCGTACTCCTTCCGTACGGATGCGGTGCAACAAATCGAGATATTGTTTCATGATTGGATTTTTTTGTTTGTGCAAAGGTAGCTAATTTTTTTGTATTTTTGCCGCCGTAATCAATTGCTGGAAACATGAATTTACCTTCTGATTTTATCCTCCGTACACGTCAGTTGCTGGGAGATGCGGAGTTTGCTGCTTTGGCTGAAGCATTGGGAAAAGATACGCCTGTCAGTATTCGGATGAATACGGATAAAAGTGACCTTGTTCCTCAGGAAAGCACTGCTGTGCCCTGGTGCCGTGAGGGATATTACCTGTCCGGTCGTCCGTCGTTTACGTTCGACCCTTTGTTTCATGCGGGCTGCTATTATGTGCAGGAAGCTTCGTCTATGTTTCTGGAACAGGCGCTGCGGCAGTATGTGCAAGAGCCGGTCACGATGCTCGATTTGTGTGCGGCTCCGGGAGGGAAATCTACCTTGGCCCGTAGCGTGCTTCCGGAAGGCAGCTTGCTGGTTGCCAATGAAGTGATGCGCAACCGTTCGCAGGTGCTGGCCGAGAATCTGATAAAGTGGGGAAATCCGGGGGTGATTGTAACCAATAATGATCCGGCTGATTTTACAGAATTGGGACCGCTGTTCGATGTGATTCTGACAGATGTGCCCTGTTCGGGTGAAGGAATGTTCCGCAAGGATGAAGTGGCCGTGCAGGAGTGGAGCATAGAGAATGTGGACACCTGCTGGCAGCGTCAGCGCCGTATCTTACGGGATATATGGCCTTGCCTGAAGACCGGAGGCCTGCTGGTTTATAGCACGTGCACATATAATCGGGAGGAAAATGAGGACAATGTGGCATGGATTGCTCAAGAACTTGGAGCAGATGTACTTCCTTTGGAAATGCAGCCGGACTGGCACATTACGGGAAATCTGATCGGTACGGAGTTTCCGGTTTACCGTTTCCTGCCTCATAAAACTACGGGCGAGGGCCTGTTTCTGGCAGTTCTGCGGAAAACAGCGGATGAACCCGCGGTAAGTATGCGGACAAAGACCGGTGGGAAGGCTTCCAAAAAAGGAAAAGGAGGTAAGGTTGTTGCACTTCAAGTGCCTAAGGAGATGAAAGCATGGGTGAAGGAAACCGGAGACTATGTGTTTGAGGTAAATGACAATGAAGCGATGGCTTTTCCCGCTGCCTATAAAGATACGTATGACCTGCTAAAGAGCCAGTTGCGCATACTTCATGCCGGAATTTCTTTAGGGGAATTGAAAGGAAAGGACTGGCAGCCTTCGCATGCGCTGGCCATGAGTACTGCTTTTGAGAAAGAATCGTTTCCGATGGCTGAACTGACTTACTCGCAAGCCATCGCTTATTTACGGAAAGAAGCAGTGGTACTTTCACCGGAAATGCCGAGAGGATATGTGACGCTTACTTATCAAGGTCAGGTGTTAGGATTTGCCAAGAATATTGGTAACCGGGCCAATAATCTGTACCCGCAGGAGTGGCGAATCCGAAGCGGATATTTGCCGGAAATTATTCCGGATTTATTCGGTTAAAAAACGTCTTTACATTCGTCATAAAACACAAGTGCGTTTCAAATCAAACGCAAGTACGCTTTATTTGAAACGCAAGTTCATTTTAATCAAAACGCTTTGGTGTTTTCATCCAAACATAAAGATGTTTTTCTGAAAGAGCTAAAGCGTTTTGATGAAGTTTTTGTAACTTTCTGAAATATAGAAAGTTGTTCTATTTTAGGGTTAAGGGAATTCCTTTGTAGAAATCCAGTATCTTGGTACGGAACAAGTAGTCGTATTTAGCTTGTACGCAGTCGGATACAGCTTTCATCCAGTTGGTTCGGGCTTCGTTGTATTCCGTAGCATTTGCTTTTCCGTGCGTGTATTTTTCTTTCATCAGCTTGAAAGAGGCTTCTGCTGCTTCATCTGCCACCTGACTGCTCTGGTATTTGCTTTCTGCATTGACGGCATTGTAGTAGGCTTGCTGGATTTCTTTGTAAAGTTTCTTCTTGGTTTCTTCCAGTTGCCAGTTTAAGGTAGTCTGTTCAAGGCGTGCCGTGCGTACGCGGTTGCGTGTACTCAGTCGGTTGAAGATGGGAATGCTTAACGAGAGTCCTACATACTGGCTGAAATTATCTTTCAGCTGAGAGTGGAAGCTTGGATTTTCTCTTCCCGATACATTATAGTAACTTGTTCCAAGTCCGGCTCCGAAGTTTAGTTGCGGATAATAGGCACTTTGTGCAATGCGGATGCTGCGTGCAGCTCCTTCCAGACGGTATTGTGCGGCTTTGATGGACGGCTTGGTCAGTAAAGCCTGACTGTAGATTTCGGCAGGAGGAGTCAGTGTACCGAACAGTTGCTCCGGCTGGATGTCGGGAGAGACAATTCGGAAATTGTCGGGAGAGGGCAGTTCCAGCAGCTGACTTAGGTCGAGCAGAGACAGACGGTAGTCGTTTTCAGTCTGCACCAGCGACAACTGGTCTTGTGCTACGCGCGACTTGGCTTCATACCATTCGGCTTCAGACGCCTTTCCATTTTTGAAATAGGCCTCCTTTTGTGTCAGCATTTCCTGGCTTAACTCTACCTGCTGCCGGGCTATCTTGACTAGTTCTTCGTTGAACAACACCTGCAAGTAAGCAGAGGCTACCTCAATGCTGATGTCTTCTTTGGCCTTGTTCAAGTCTTCGGTGGCCGCTTTCAGGTTCAGTTTGGAGAGCGCAATGTTGTTGGGTATCTGCATACCGGTAAACAAGGGTACACTCGTACTCAGGTTGAGGCCGGTGTTCTGTGTGTTGATACTCTGGTACGTATTGTTGGCCTGCAAGCTTCGTCCGAAGTTGAAAGAGTGAGAGGCACTACCGTTCAGGTCGGGCAGACGGCTCCATTTGGCAGTATTCAGTTCCACTTCGCTTTTGTCACGAGCTGCCTCCTGTTGTTTGACGGTCAGATTATGAGCAATGGCATAGTCGATGCAGCGAGTCAAGTCCCATGCCTCCTGAGCCTGTGCGCCATTGGCCAACAGCATATTGATGCTCAGTACGGTCAGTAGTTTTGTATTGATTTTCATGGCTTACATTTCTTTTTTAAGTCCGCGTATCGGTTCGTTGGCTTTCAGTCCGCTTTTAATCTCAATATTTACTCCGTCGCTGATGCCGGTCTGTACCTGTCGGCGTGTAAACTTCTGTGTCGGTACGCTGTCCGTCAGCACATATACGAAAGTAGAGTCACCACTGAATTCGATGGTACTTTCCGGTACGGTCAGGGCATTGTTGGCCCGCTGAAGTTCGATTTCCGCATTGGCGCTGTAGCCGGAACGGATGGTGATACTGTCGGGTACCGTGATGGCGGCCTTGATTTCAAACTGGTTGGCTCCGTTATTTTCTACACTTTTTGGAGATATATATTCCAGTACGGCATCGAATTTCATGTTCTGCAAGGCTCCTAATGTGATTTTTACAGGAGTTCCTTCGTGAATACGCCCCACTTCTGTTTCGTCTACGTTTCCTCTAAAGATAAGGTCGCTCATATCGGCCACGGTGGCGATGGTGGTACCGTCGTTGAACGTATTGCTCATGATAACCGAGTTGCCGACCTTGATGGGAACGTCCAGAATCAGTCCGTCAATTGTAGAGCGAATCAGTGTGCTGCTGAAAGAGGCACTGCTTTTGGTGATACCTTCCTTCACGATTTCCAGGTTATCTTTGGCAGCCTGAAGTTCCTCTCTGGATTGTTTAGCTGCTAATAAAGTCTTTTCGTATTCTTCGCTGCTTACCAGTTTGCTCTGGTAAAGCTTTTCCATACGCTCCAGGTCGGTTTCTGCCTGACGGCCGTTGATTTCGGCCAGGCGCACGCGGCTTTCGGCAGAGTTGAGCGAACCTAATTCGGGGATTACCTTGACTTTGGCGATGATTTCTCCTTTTTTCACTGTTTCTCCGGCTTCCTTGTAGACTTCGGATATGATACCGGAAATCTGCGGTTTGATTTGCACCTCATCGCGTGGCTCAATTTTTCCAGTAGCTACGGTGATTTGTGCCAAGTCTGTGGTTTGAGGATGAAGAATGTCATAAACCGTATCTTTGGGTTGTGACTTTTGGTACAGAAATACAAATGTGCCGATAAAGATGAGTGCAATCACTATCAGCGAGATAATCTTGATGTACTTTTTCATATCAACTTTGGTTTTTGTTTGTTTTGTGGTTTTATTTATTCGTCGCGTATGGCTTCAATGGGTTTGATACTCATGGCGCGGTAGGCAGGAGCCAGTCCGGCCAGCAGTCCTAAAACTAGCAGGAGAAGACAGGCGCCGATAGCTTCCCAGAAACTGATTTGAAATTCAGTGGGAGAAGTGGGGGTGGAGGTTCCCATTTCCGTCACGTTTAATAAAAATACGGCGAAGGAGATTCCCGCCATACCAGCCAGGATGGTCAGTACCATACTTTCGGAGAGAATCTGCGACAAGATATCATTCGGACGCGCTCCGATAGCACGACGTATGCCGATTTCGGTGGTCCGTTCCTTAACCGTAACCATCATGATGTTACTCACACCGATGGCTCCGGCCAGCAAGGTGCCAAGGCCGACCATCCATCCTAGAATCCGGATGCCGGAAAACAGGTTGTCTACCATGCTGAACATGGCTTCAGCGTTGACCAGAATAACGGCCTGTCCGTCGTCCGGATGAATCAGGTGTGCTTTTTTGACCACTTGTTCTACCTTTTTCTCTACCTCACCGATGGAGTATCCTTTACGGGCCGTATAACAGAGCAGCTGCACATTCTGTCCGAAGTTATAGTTCTGTTGCATGGTAGAAAACGGGATGATGACCGACGTTTCGGACTGGCCTTGTATGGAAATATTTCCTACCGCCATGCTTACTCCGATTACTCGGTAGTAGATGCCATTGACTTCAATAAACTTTCCGCAAGGGTCTTCTCCTCCCGGGAACAAGGTCTCGTAAATACGCTTTCCAATCACACAGACTTTTCGCTGGTCGCGTATGTCAACGTCGTTGATGAACCGTCCGAACACGATGTTCGGTTCTTCTATTTTCTGGTATTCCGGATAAAGTCCTTTCAGCGTACCTGAGATTTTATTTTCGTTATAAATGGCATTAATACCCCATTTGGCGAGGGTGGCGGTCACGGTTTCCAGTTCACTGACCTGTTTTCTCACACGTTCCACATCCTTGTTTTCTAAGTCCCAGTATCTGCCTTGTTGAAAACCTTTGTAGGCCTTGCTTGTCTTGTTTGTACCTAAAAAGCCGGAATTGGTAGCGAAGCCTTCAAACTGTCGGGAAAGCATTTGTTGTAATCCTTTGGCACCTCCCATCAGGGAAATCAGCATGAATATTCCCCAGAAAATACCGAAGGCAGTCAGAAAACTTCTGGTTTTGTTGCGGGTGATAGTGAGAAGAATTTCTTCCCATGTATCTAAATCAAATCTTCTCATGATTAATCTGCTCTAAGTGCTTCAATAGGTCGGATTCTGGCTGCTTTTCTTGCCGGGAAGAGTCCGGCCAGTGTACCGGCGATAACTAATGTCAAGGTAGCCTCTATGGCGATGGATAAGTCTACTGTCGGGTTTTCGAAAAAGGTCATCGAAAATACACCCATGTCCATGGTCTGTTTGCCTGCCACCTGATTCATGTATTCCGTCACGGCAATGCCTGCCACCATGCCGATGTAGCCGAAGAAAGTCGTGATGGTCACACTTTCCGAGATAATCAGCCAGAGGATGGAAGCGGGTTTGGCTCCCAAGGCTTTGCGGATGCCAAACTCGTGTGTGCGTTCGCGGACAGTAATCAGCATGATGTTGCTCACTCCTACGATACCGCTGAGCAGGGTAAAGATTCCGATTACCCAGATGGCAGTATGCAGGATTTGGGTAGCCGTCTGTTGTTGAAGATATTGCGTAAACCGGTTCCATATCCAGATGGCTCCTTCATCGGTAGGTGAGAATTGTTTCTTCAGTCCTAAAGCCTGTCGGTATTCCGCCTCAAACTGTTCATTGGTCGTTTCATTGGTCAGACCTTTGGTCGTAAACGTGATGTTGTCTATGCTGTCGCCTTTTTGATAGATGGTTTGCAGGGTAGTGAACGGAACGAGAGCAGAAGGAGAAAAACTATTCTGGTCAGTATAGATGCCTACCACCTGATAAGATACGCCTTGCGCATTAAGGTACTTTCCGATAGGGGAAGTGTGAGGAAAAAGGTTCTTTACCGTTTTTTCATGTAGTACGATGATCTTTCGTCGCTCCTCCATGTCGCGTACGTTAACGAAACGTCCTTCTTTAATTTTGATAGCTTCAAGTGAAGGATAATTAGGAAAGACTCCGTTGATTCCGATGCTGACAGCTTCTTTTCCGTAAGTAAGAATGACATCTCCTTTACTGACGGTCGCACCGGTGTGAATGATGTGATCTGGAAATGATGTAGCAGTAAGTTCGCGGTCACTTTCTTTCAGGTAAATGCTGCGGCCCTCTTTCATACCTTTGTAAGGTTGTGAGGTCGTGCCTGGATAGATTTTCATGGAGTTCATAATCATGCCCTTCGACTGGTTTTCAAAAGCATGGATGAGACCGTTTCCGGCTCCCAATAATACAATTAGCATGAAAATGCCCCATGCTACGGAAAAACCGGTCAGCAAGGTGCGCAGTTTGTTGCGCATGATGGTTCCGTAGATTTCTTGTATTAATTCTGTCATGGTAAGTGTTTTATTTCATGAATCCGTTTTTGCCAAATGGAGATGCATTGTGGTCAATGTTGTCTTCTATGCGCTCTATCAGTCCGTCTTTGATATGGATGATTTTATCGGTCTGGTTGGCAACTCCGCTTTCGTGGGTTACTACTACGATGGTCAGCCCTTCTTTTTCATGCAGTTCCTTTAGAATCTGCATGACTTCCACCGATGTCTTACTATCCAACGCTCCGGTCGGTTCGTCTGCCAGAATAATTTCAGGTTTTGATATTAACGCTCGTGCAATAGCTACACGCTGTTTTTGTCCGCCCGACATTTCATTCGGAAGATGGTGGGCCCATTCTTTTAATCCCAGCTTATCGAGGTATTCCATAGCCAGCAGATTACGTTTTTTCCGGCTTACACCTTGATAAAACAAGGGAAGAGCTACATTCTCCATCGCATTCTTGAAAGAAATAAGGTTGAATGACTGGAAAATAAAACCAATCATACGGTTACGGTATTCGGCTGCTTTGCTTTCACTCAGGTCGCGAATCAGTACATTGTTCAGATAATATTCTCCTGAATCATAGTTGTCCAGAATACCTAGAATATTCAACAAGGTAGATTTTCCGGAGCCGGAAGCTCCCATAATAGAAACAAATTCCCCTTTTCCTATGTGGAGGTCAATACCTTTAAGTACATGAAGGGGAGTGCCGTTGTAATAGGTTTTGTGAACGTTTTTTTAAGTGTATCATTTGGTTTGTGTGAATTTATTCATTTATCAGGTTTCGCAAAAATAAGAAAAGTGAAATGCTCCGAAAAATAATGCGTTAAAAATTTGCTCTGTTTTTACTGATTATTTACTTTTGTCCGTAGATAATTAACCCTAAATAGAGAAATGTCATGACAATAAACATGGAAAAACCTTATGTAGTAGGTATGGACATTGGCGGAACAAACACCGTATTTGGTGTAGTAGACTCACGTGGTAATGTGTTGGCTTCTGATTCTGTCAAGACACAGCAATATGACAATATTGAAGATTATGTGGATGCTGTATGTAAGAAACTTCTTCCTCTGTTGTCGCAGTTTGGCGGAGCTGAAAAGATAAAAGGTATGGGAGTGGGTGCTCCTAATGGAAACTACTATAGCGGTACAATTGAGTTTGCACCTAACTTGCCATGGAAAGGAATTATTCCTTTGGCTTCAATGTTTGAGGAACGTTTGGGAATTCCGACAGCCTTGACAAACGATGCAAATGCGGCTGCTATCGGAGAAATGACTTACGGTGCAGCACGTGGCATGAAAGATTTTATCATGATTACTCTGGGTACTGGTGTTGGTAGCGGTATCGTTATCAACGGACAGTTGGTTTATGGTCATGACGGATTTGCTGGTGAATTGGGCCACGTAATTGTAGACCGTAACGGTCGTGCATGCGGATGTGGTCGTAAGGGATGTCTGGAAACTTACTGCTCTGCTACCGGAGTGGCTCGTACTGCACGCGAATTCCTGGTACAGCGTACGGAACCGAGTTTGCTGAGAAATATTCCTGCTGATGAGATTCAGTCAAAAGACGTGTATGATGCAGCAGTGAAGGGAGATAAACTGGCTCAGGATATCTTTGAATTTACAGGTCGTATTTTAGGACAGGCTTTGGCCGACTTTATTGCTTTCTCAAGCCCTGAAGCAATTGTATTGTTCGGTGGTTTGGCAAAATCTGGCGATTACATCATGAAACCGATTCAGAAAGCCATTGATGAGAATATCCTGAAGATTTATGCAGGAAAGACAAAATTATTGCTTTCTCAGTTGAAAGATGCAGATGCAGCCGTATTGGGTGCTAGTGCATTGGGATGGGAAGTAAAAGAGAACTAATTTATTTCGTAATCATAAAAAAACAGCCTCGGCAATTTGTCGAGGCTGTTTTTTTATGATTACTTTTCAATGGTTATCTTGCAGGGCTGTTCGAGGGATTTTTTCCATTCTTGTGCGTAAGAGAACCAGGTCTGTGAGTCTGGAAATCCGAATGTTTCCTTGCGTGATGTAAACATGGTATAGTAGCGGAAACATTTTTCTTGCGGAGCACTGACTGTATAAAGGAAGTTTTCTTTGTCTTTAGCTTCTTTTCTGATGTATTTCTTCGGAATGTAAGTAGCCAGGCCGACAGTTTCTTTTTTGTATTTGATGGTGTCGCCTACGGGCCAGTCGGTGCCCCAGCTGGCAACTAGTCCCTCGTGATCGGAATACATGGTAGCACTGTAACCGATGTTTTGCACTCCTGTGCAGAATGTCTCTTTATCTAAAGGTTGGTCAAACAATACGTCTACTTGTGCGTCACGGTGTCCGGCATATAGTGTGTAACGGTTAATCATGTTCAGTTCCTTTCCCTGGTATTCCCAACCTTTTACTTCTGCATCAGCAATGGTACGTACCGGACCGCTGGCGATGAGGTGTTGTCCGCGGAAGGCAACGGGCTGAATGTCGGTAGCTTGTGAACCGTCCCATCCTCTTAATGTTCCGGCTCCGCAACTGCCTCTTACTAAAATTACATCATCTCCGAATCCTTTTTGTAATTGCTCGTCTGTAGGATAGAACATGCTTTCTTCTATTTCCAGGCCTTTATTGAACTTTCCGTATAAATCAGTTGTCTGCTTTTCGTTAAAATAGATACGGTAGGCAACCAGTTCACTTTCAAAAGCAATGCCATGGTGCTGTAGAATGGTATAAGTATAGCTGTCGCCTGGAGCGTATACAGCTGTACCGTGGGCATATTCATTCGATTTGGCTGTGCGGAACAGCATTTCTGCAAACACACGGGCTGGATAGGTCTTGTTTGTCTTGGCAGAGGAAAGAGTCAGGGTGAATACTTTTTTTGATTGCGCTGGCAAATTAGTTACGAAAGCCAGTTCATCAGCTCTTAAATCGAAGTTTAAATCGTCCAGCTGTGAAGGTATTTCATTGTTCCCTTCTTTCACAACGGCTGATTTAACGGTAAACCCTGTATTTAAGGAATGGATATCAATGACTACTGGTTCGTCTGTTTTAGCTGTCTTCCAGGGGTTTTCGACAATTACTTTGATGGTCTTTTCTGCTGTTTGAGCGAAAAGCATACTCCCGCTGTAGATGAAGGCGAGACAAAGAATGGAAAATTTTTTCATTGTAATAATGTGTTTATATATTAAGATTAATGTGATTCACGTATGTTTCTGTAAGCTATTATCCTCCTGAACATGCTGCCTTCACAGGGGACATGCAGGAGGATAATAAATCTAATTCTAACCTAAATAATATTATGAAAAACCTTTTTTATTCTGGATGCAAAAATAAGCTTTCTGTTTGATATATGCTTGCAATTTTTGATTTTATCAGTGAAAAAACTGAGCATAATTTTACGTGATTAAATATTTTGCCTCAATAAATGTAAATAGTGTAAATAAAGTTTGTATCTTTGCCCCAAATTTATAATTGAAAATAATATGAGTTATAATTTGCTGAAAGGAAAAAGAGGTATTATTTTTGGTGCACTGAACGAACAGTCTATTGCATGGAAAGTGGCAGAAAAGGCTGTAGAAGAGGGTGCCGTTATCACACTCTCTAATACCCCTGTAGCAGTACGTATGGGTGAGGTCTCTGCTTTGGCGGAAAAATTAAACTGTGAAGTGATTCCGGCTGACGCAACCTCTGTAGAAGATTTGGAAAATGTCTTTAAACGTTCAATGGAAGTATTGGGCGGAAAGATTGACTTTGTACTTCATTCTATCGGTATGTCTCCAAATGTTCGTAAAAAGCGTACTTACGACGATTTGGACTATGATATGTTGAATAAAACATTGGATATTTCAGCCGTATCATTCCATAAGATGATCCAGTCTGCTAAAAAATTGGATGCCATCAATGAATACGGTTCTATTGTTGCTTTGAGTTATGTCGCTGCACAGCGTACGTTCTATGGTTACAATGACATGGCAGATGCAAAGGCTTTGCTGGAGTCAATTGCTCGTAGTTTTGGCTATATTTACGGACGTGAACACCATGTACGTATCAATACCATTTCTCAGTCGCCTACTATGACTACTGCCGGATCGGGAGTAAAAGGTATGGATAAATTGTTCGACTTTGCTAATCGCATGTCTCCTCTGGGTAATGCATCGGCTGATGAATGTGCTGATTACTGTATCGTAATGTTCTCTGACCTGACTCGTAAGGTAACTATGCAGAATTTGTTCCACGATGGAGGTTTCTCTAGCGTAGGTATGAGTTTGAGAGCTATGGCAACTTATGAAAAAGGTCTGGATGAATATAAGGATGCCAATGGCAATATAATTTACGGATAATATTGAATGTATCGGTTTATTTTTATATTATTGAGTGTAATCGTCTTTTCTGCTTGTCGTTCTGACAAGCAGAAAGACGATTTTTCGTTTTCAGAAATAAAAATAGCCCGATATGACCGTTTGCAGTATGAGGCTACTGTGCAAAATAGTTTCTTTTCTCTGCAGAGAATGAATACTGAATTTGCTCAGGAAACCCGTCTGTTAGTGGAAGATGTGCTTGATTTGGGCTCTGTAAATATGTTAGACATGAACGAGCGTTTGTGTACGTATTTCTCAGATTCCATATTGGTGCATTTGATGGAAGATGTGGGAGAGAAGTTTAAGGATGTCAGTAGCATTGAAGAGAATCTGACTCATGGATTTAAAAACTTGAAGAAGGAAATCCGTGAACTACCTGTTCCAAAGATTTATACACAGATTTCTGCTCTCAATCAATCTATAGTGGTAGGTGATAGTATTTTGGGAATAAGCTTGGATAAGTATATGGGAGATGATTATCCTCTCTATAAAAAATATTATTACGCCAACCAGCGTCGTTCGATGTCACCAGAATATATTGTGCCTGACTGCTTTACTTTTTATCTGCTGGGACAATATCCTTTTCTGTGGCTGGAAGGTCACCGATCTTTAATGGACATTCTATTGTATCGAGGAAAAATAGCCTGGACAGTGGAGAATGTGCTTGAAGGAGATAGAAGTGGAAAAACAGCTTTAGGTTACACCAAAGAGGAAGTCAAATGGTGTGAGCAGCATGAAGAAGAGCTGTGGAAAGAAATGAAGCTGAACCATTATATGGAAACTACCGATCCTATGGTAATCCGTTCTTATATATCTTCTAATACGCGACTTTTATTTAATGGTGAAAAGACTCCTCCGTTCTTGGGAATATGGTTGGGTATGAAGGTGATAGATCGATATATGAAGAAGCATCCGGAGCTGTCTATAAAGCGTTTGCTAGAGAGAACGGATTATGCAGAAATGATAAAAGAATTAAACTGATTGACTTAAAGGATTCCTTATGGAAGTTGCGTTGTATTTGTTACCGGTCACTTTAGGTGATACGTCTATCGAGAAGGTTTTACCTGCTTATAATCGGGAGGTGATTGTCAATATAAAACATTTTATTGTAGAGGATGTACGTTCAGCCCGCCGTTTTCTAAAAAAAGTAGATGCATCTATCTGTATTGATGAGCTTACTTTCTATCCTTTAAATAAACATACTTCTCCAGAGGCTATATCTGGTTATCTGTCTCCTCTTGCAGAAGGACATTCTATGGGAGTTATCTCTGAGGCGGGTTGCCCGGCTGTAGCTGATCCGGGAGCGGATGTAGTGGCTATTGCTCAGCGACGGGGATTAAAGGTGGTTCCTCTTGTCGGTCCTTCCTCGATTATTCTGTCTGTGATGGGGGCTGGATTCAATGGACAGAGTTTTGCCTTTCATGGGTATTTGCCAATAGAGCCTGCTGAGCGTATGCGTCGTTTAAAAGAATTAGAGGGACGTGTTTATTCTGAAAATCAGACTCAGCTATTCATTGAAACTCCTTATCGTAATCACAAGATGTTGGAAGATATCTTGAAAACTTGTCGTCCCCATACTAAGTTATGCATTGCTGCCAATATTACTTGTGAAGGAGAATTTATTCAGACGAAAACAGTGAAGGAATGGAAGGGAAAGTTGCCGGAACTGAATAAGATTCCTTGTATTTTCTTGATTTACAAATAAAATTTATTTGAATTCTTTCCATACCTGGGCAACCATCTGTAGGCGTTCGCATTCTATTCTCAGTTCATTGCTGAATTTCTCTGGATTTTGCTTGATTTCTTCACAAGTAAAGAAGCATCCTTCTGTGAGTTTGAATTCATCTTTATGGCTGACAGGAAGTATATATAACTGTGTGAAAGCAGGAGCTATACTTTGCGCTCTGTAGCTCAGAATAAGTCTGGGGAGAGACTTTTTTTTCGTATATAAACTTCTTAGAAGATTTTGTTGATGTTTTTTGACCAGATGTTTAGCATAGCGTTGACTTTTTCTTAGTGGTCCTTCAAATAAAGACGCAATAGGGGCATCCCAAATGGATTTATTTTCGCTATGTGGAGCTAGATAGATTTTTCCATTACAAATTGGAATTATTCGGATAACATGCTGTTCCTGAGGTGAGTTTGCTGCAGCAACTTGTATTCCTATTATGTTGACAACCAAACAGATTACATAGATTAATGTGGGGATCAAATAAATAATTCCAAAGTTATTCTCAGGCGAAAAAGGTATTAGCTTGTTGTAGAGGAAGAACAAAACAATTAAGTGGACACTGGAAAAAATCACGATTATTTTTGCTTCCAATAAATAGGAGGAAGTAAAGTTCAGGTGGAACTTTCTTAAAAAATTCCGATAAATTTCCGGAGCTGTGACATGTATGAAGGCACATATCAGCAACATGAATTCTAATGAAGGAGTCAGACTGTTCTTCGGAATATAGTCATATCCGGTGAACAGCCTTAATAAAAAGCAAATACCAATACCTATAGTCCCCTGTAACAAGAAGAAATTAAGTCCTTTTAGTCGCAATACATCATAAAGTAAACCAGCAATGCTGATAGCTAGCCCTATTCCCAGCATTGCTGTTGTTGGGAAAAAATGAATACCTATCAGTGTGATAATGATAGGAAGTAAACCAAACGATACAATTTTGTCCTTATATTTAAGCAATAGATTCATAGTTGAAAAGCATCTGTTGATAAATTTTGAACAATCGAAAAAAGTAAATTGTTCATCATTTGCGTAGATGTTTTTCAGCATGATAAGAGGAGCGGACTAATGGACCGCTTTCTACAATTTCAAATCCTTTGGTTTCACCAATTTCTTTAAATTTTTTGAATTGATCTGGATGTATATATTCTGCTACAGGATAGTGCTTGGCGGTTGGTTGCAGGTATTGTCCGATGGTCAGTATCTGGCAGCCGTTTTGTAAAAGGTCATCCATCGTTTCTTCTACTTCTTCTGCCGTTTCTCCTAGTCCGACCATGATACCTGATTTAGCTTTTAGTCCATTCTCTGCAATTTGGTGGATGACTTTCAGACTAGTATCATAATCTGCTACACTTCTGACCTGTGGACTGAGACGTCGGACGGTTTCCAGGTTGTGTGAAAGAATATCGGGACGTGTTTCAATGACCTGTTGCAGTAATTCGCTGTGTCCTTGAAAATCGGGAATGAGCGCCTCTATGGTGGTGTCAGGGCATAATTTTCGGATGGCCATCAGGGTAGCCGCCCAGTGTGAGGCACCTAAATCCTTCAAATCGTCTCGGTCGACGGAGGTGATGACAGCATGGTCAAGCTTCATGAGCTGGATGGACTGAGCCACTCTGAGCGGTTCCTCCGGGTCCAATGGGAGAGGTCTTCCGGTTTGCGTATTACAGAACTTGCAGGAACGGGTACAGATGGCTCCTCCAATCATGAAGGTGGCGGTTCCTTTTCCCCAGCACTCACCTAAGTTGGGACAGCGTCCACTGCTGCAGATGGTATGAAGTTTATGAGTATCTACAATGCGTTTGGTTTCTGTGTATCGGGCATTGGTGCCAATCTGGATTTTTAGCCATTCAGGCTTTCTGATATGTGTCATAGTGGTAAGATAAAAGAACAAAGAAAAGCAGATGACACCAGTTTCTTGTTGCTGGTGTCATCTGCTAAAATGAAATATTATAGGTTCTGCAGGAAGAAATTAGCCACTCTGTTCATCAGGTGGTTGCGGGTATTTCCTCCGAAGATACTGTGATTACGGTTGGTGTAAATCTGCGTGTCAAACTGGATGTTTGCCTGTACCAGTGCTTCACTATATTCCATGAAATTCTGCAGGTGTACGTTGTCGTCTGCACTTCCATGAATGAGCAACAGCTTTCCTTTCAGCTTAGATGCCCGGTTAATGGCAGAAGAAGCCTGGTAACCGTCACCATTTTCTTTCGGTGTACGCATGAAACGTTCGGTATAGACTGAGTCATAAAATCTCCAGTCTGTCGGAGCAGCGATGGCTACTCCGGCTTTAAATGCGCCAGCCCCTTCGCTCATTGACATCAACGTGTTGTATCCTCCATAGCTCCAGCCCCAGATACCAATACGGCTTCCATCTACGTAAGGCAGAGTAGATAAGTATTTAGCTGCTTCAGCCTGGTCGGTAGCTTCTTTCACGCCGATGGAAAGGTAAGTACATTTTTCGAATGCAGCTCCTCTACCTCCGGTACCACGTCCGTCCACGCAGACCATGATATAGCCTTTGTCGCACATTACAGCTTCGAACATACCCCCGTCACCGAAGCTTCCGATACCCCATTTGTCGAGTACCTGTTGAGAACCAGGACCACTATATTGGTGCATGATTACTGGATATTTCTTGGAAGGATTGAAGTTGGCTGGTTTCATCATCCAACCGTTCAGTTCTACTCCTTCACTGGTTTTGAAAGAGAAAAACTCTTTGGTCGGCATGTTCAGCTGCGCTGTTTTGCTTTTCAGTTTTTTGTTGTCAAGCAGTGTAACCATTTCCTGCCCCTTGTTATTGTTCAGTGTAATAAGGGTAGGAGTCTGTGCACTGGAATAGGTGTTGATGTAATAATTCAGGTTTTTGCTGAATAACGCATTGTTTGTTCCGGTACGTGTTGAAAGTTTGGTCTTCTTACCTTTGCCGTCAATCTTGTACACCGCAGTGCGCAAGGGGCTTCCTTCGTTGCTGGTATAATAGAAAACGTTTGCTTTCTGGTCCCATCCCAGGAAATCTTTTACTTCAAATTCTCCTTTTGTGATTTGTTTCACCAGGTTTCCTCCGATGGTATACAGATAAAGGTGGTTGTATCCATCCCGTTCACTCATCATCACAATATGTTCAGGATAGAAAGTGATGTCTGAGTAAGCTTGTTCTTTGATGTATTGTTCAGCCTCGTCGCGGATGGCCACTTTGCAGATGGCACTGCGTGGGTTGGCCATATAAAGGTCGAAGCGGTTCTGGTGACGATTCAATGTCATGATGGCTAGCTTTTCTGGGTCATCAGTAAACTTGATGCGAGGTACATAACCGTCAGAATCCACAGGAAGTTCCATTTTACGGGTTACACGACTTTTTATGTCAAAAGAATGTACGCTAACCTTTGAGTTTACGACTCCTGCTTTGGGATATTTGTAGTCATAGCTTCCCGGATAAGTGGTATATTCAGTTTTTTCCGGAGCCATACCCTTATACCATGGGAAAGAGTACATGGGAACCTGGCTTTCATCGAAGCGGACATATGCAATCATTTTACTGTCAGCGCTGAAATCGAATGCACGATTATAACTGAATTCTTCTTCATACACCCAGTCAGGAATACCGTTGAGCACCTTATTGTACTCTCCGTCTTTCGTTACTTGTGATTCGCTGTTACCGAAAAGCAGTTTGATAAGGTAAATGTTATTGTTGCGCACAAATGCAATCTGATGACTGTCGGGTGAGAACAAAGGAACCTGTTGCGGACCGTTGTTTGACAAAGGTTCAAGTGTACGGTTTCTCACGTTGTATATATAATATATAGCTGTGAATGAACGGCGGTAAATCGGCTTGGTTTCCGTTTGAATCAATATCAAGCTTTCGTCCGGTGACATGATATAGTTATCGAAACTTTTCAGCTTGTGGTTGCGGGCAGTCGCTACGTCAAAAATGGTGGCTACCTCCTTACCAGTCTTAAAAGAGTATTTGACAATTCGTTTGTGGTCCTTGCTGATTTGGGTGTAATGTTCACCGTCCAGCATCGGTTTTAATCCCTGTATACTTTGTGCGCGATAGGTACCGTTGGCTACATCCTGTAGCGTTACCTTTTGTGCCTGCAGAGTAACCAGGCACATTAGCGCATAAAAAGTACAAAAAGTTTTTTCATGACTGTGTTATTTAAGTTTTACATTTATTCTTCTTTCTGAATTCCTTCTTCTGGTATAACTTCGGATGTTTTTTCTTCCTTGGGTTCTGCGGGCGTATTTTCCTTGTCTTTTATGCCGAACAGCCAGCGGAAGAAACGAACGATGAAGTTCCGTTTTTTCGGTTTGGCTTCTGTGGCTTCAGAAGTAGACAATGATGCAGCTGTTTCTTTTTGTATGGCTATGCTGTCAGCAGAGGCTACTAAAGTTGTATCCGTGATCAGTGTATCTGTGACCAGTGAGTCTGCAGATGGCATAGGGATAACCTGAAGAATCGTATCCTGCGCAAGAGAGTCAGTCGGAACTGAAGGTACCGCGATACTGTCTTTCTTTATTTCAGGAGCGGGTTTCGGAGTAACAGGAGGAGCTGGTTTCGGCTTCTTGAAAGGAACCGGAACAGAATATTTACAGCGTACGTTAACTCCATGTTCCTGTGCTGGAATCCAGTCGGGCATCACTATGATGGCATCTAAGGCGGCCGTATCCAAACGTGCGTCTAGCCCTCTTACAATGCTGGGAGAAGTGATACTACCGTCTTTTTCTACAATGAATTGAATCATGACTGCACCTTCTTTCTGAGTTTCCTCGGCCAGTTCCGTAGTATGCGCCTTTCTTCTGATATAGTTGAAGAAAGCTTTCATGCCTCCAGGATACTCTGGCATCTTCTCTACTACGTGATACACTCGGTCAGCTCCTTTCTTTGTCATTCGTATCTCTAACGGCTGGTTAGGGTTTTGTAAGAAAGACTCGATGTCAAGATATTTGTTTTCCATACGTTCTGCCCTTATCATGATCAGATGACTGTAATCCGCTTCAATGCTGAATTCGCCCTGTGCATTAGAGAAAGTTCGTTTTCCTGTACCCTGGATGCTGATTTCTGCATGAGGAACAGGTTTGCCTCCTTCTTTCAGCACGCCATTTACCAGTAATGTCTTGCCGCTTTGCTTGAAGCGTGCCAAATCCTCCGGACGGTCTATACGGATAATCGTATCTTGTGCCGCTTCGTCCAGTCGCAAGGATTTGATTGTTCTGTTCTTATCTGTCGGGAAGTAGAAATTGGCAGTACGAACGTAATTGTTGTCAGTGGATTGTTCGAAATCGATGAGACCTTGTTCGTCGCTGATATACTCGTTGCTGTAGCCTGCCACTTTCAGAATGATACCTTGTTGCGGCTCTCCTCCGGTATTCAGCACGGTAATTTGGAATCGCTGTTTCTTGTTTTCTAATGGAGAAGCCCCCACTTGAGTCAATGTAATCAGGTAACATATCAGCCCGGCGAATATATAAATAAAGTGTTTCATAAGCTCGTTTATAAATATTCGCAAAGCTACGAGTATTCTGGGGTATTCACTCTTGTTCAGGTGTTAATAAAGATAAATTATCCGGCTTGGTAAAATTTACGAAGCCGGATAATAGGAATAAAGTTTGGTTATTTGGATGTCTTTGCAACCAGCTTTCGTAGCCTGAACATACGCAGGCGCTCCATGGCATGTCGGCGGCTCAATATGATTTGTCGCCGGTAGACGATGCAGGTTGTGAAGAAATATACGATAGCTTGTATCCAAAGTGCCTGATATTCGACTAACACTTCCGGAAGAGTTGCGCCCATGTTGTTGATTCTTACAAACCCGTTGATACCAAACGTAGATGGGAATATCCAGGAGAATACTTTCCAGAATGTAGGCACGGCAGCTCCCGGCCAGGAGATTCCGGAGATAAACAGGAGCGGCACGGAGGTGAAGACATAAATCATCAGACACGACTCTCTGTGATGTATAAAGATGGAGCAGGTCATCGCAAAGAAAATGCATGCCAAGATGTAAGGCACCACAAAAGTCAGTAAGGTCATAGGTTGTGCAATTTGTACCAAATCAAACAGTTGCGGTACAAGGCAGAGTACATACGCAGCTACTAATGCATAAATCAGGAAATAGGCCAATGACTTTCCGCCTACAATGCGGAGCGTACCCTGATACTGCCGACTGATGGGGACCAAGTCTTTGAAGCGGTTATTCTCACGGGCAGTTCCTGCTGAAAGTCCGATGCCTAACAATAACGTCTGCTGTATAATCAGGATGAGCACAGCCGGAATCAGGAAGCTGGCAAATCCGTCTTGCGGGTTGAATAGCGATACATCTTCGTATTCAATGGGAGCCGTACTGACTTCATCCTGCCGTTCCGTTGTATTTCCCATCCGCTGTATCTGGATTTTTTTATTTAAGGTGAGTGAAGCGTTGGTACTTGCCAATACTAGTGCTTTGTAGTATAGCATACCACTCATGTCACAGTAAATACTGACTGTAGTCTGTTTGCCGGAAGCGATGTCTTTGCTGAAACTTTCCGGAATGTAGAGAATGCCATATACCCTTGTTTCTTTCAACAGGTTTTTCCCTTCTTCCATATCCGCACAATGCGACTGGATATGCACATCGACGCTTGCATCAACCGTACGGATAAACTGGCGGCTGAGTGCCGTGTTGTTGTTGTCTATTACCGCTACAGGCACTTCGCGTACCACCTCATTGGTATAAATAAAGGCATATACCAGCGGGTAGGCCAGCGGGACAAGCAAGAAGAAAATAAGTACGCCCTGGTCTTTGAAAACGGCTTTCAGTTCCTGCTTGCATATATGGAAGAGACCTGCAAAGCCTTGTTGTATGGTTTGTTTTAACGATTCTTTTTTCATGAACGCAAAGGGTTAAGGAATATAGACATAATGCAGCATGGCCGTGCGTATTCTTTTTAGGAAGAAGAAAGGCAGGAGCATGAACAGCAGCAGGGCGGTAACGGCATGCCAGGCATAAATGACCGGATAACCGTTTAAGGCCAGATTCACGTAGAGCAGGAAGTAATGCCGCAAGGGAAACAATACGGACAAAGCCTGCAGTGTAGGGTGCATCGCCATGACCGGGAAAGTGAATCCCGAGATGGAGAATGAAATGACTCCCCACAGAGAAGCCGCACTCAATGCCAGACGGAGTGAACCGAACAATCCGAAAAGGAATACACCGAATGCTTGTGAGGCAAGCACCAGCAGCAGTCCGGCTAACAGCATCGGGAAAATCCCGCTATGACACGGATAGTGCAGAAATCCGTATAAGTACACGTTATAGAACGTAGCCATGATAAAGAACGTAACGGTTTGAGGAATCAATTTTCCCACCAGTGCCGTCACAATGGAGTTATCGGCCAGTTGCATCAGCTCCTTTGAAGTCTTTTCTTTTAATTCTGTTCCGATGGTATATACGGTAGTCAGGAAAATAAGCAGCATCAGGATACCCGGAAATAAAGTATTACACAAGTACACCGAGTAGTTCAGCCAGGGATTGTTTAGTGCATGGGTAGAAATGACTACAGGTTGCAGGAAGGCAAGTGCCTGATCTTCGGTAGCTCCTTTGGCTAATAGGGTTGCTTGCCCCACTGCCGCGGAGGCTAACTCCGACATGGTTCTCTGGTCTTTATAGAGTAAGGAACCTGCAATCAGGTAAGAATAGTTGACATAGAAGGACACTTTCGGCTGTCTGCTGGCAAGGGCTTCTTCGGTCGTTCCTTTTGGGATGTAATAGAACGAATAAATCTCACCGCGCTGTACGGCCTGCCTTGCTTCTGTGACACTTGGGTAATGAGCTACAATCTGGGTCTGCTGAAACGCATCCAGATTACGGATAATGTTGCGTGTCGTGGCGGTGTTGTCGAGGTCCACCACTCCTGCAGGCAGATTGGTCGGCAGCCCGTTTTCCATCAGGGTGGTGAAAAACAGGAAACAGAACAATGGAGCGATGACCATGCAGAACAGGTACATCGGCTTGGTTGCAATGCGGAGAATTTCTCTTCGCATCACTTTCAGGTAACATTGATAGGTGGTTGTCGACATGTGAATTTATTTTTCAATGATAGCAGACATACCCGGACGTAAGTTTTCTACAGGCTGCACGGGTTTTGCCTTTACTTCAAAAGTCTTCAGGTCAAACTGACCGGTGGTCTTGGTTGCTTTCCATGCGGCATACGTACCTAAGTCCTTCATGACTGTTACCTGAAATTCAGCTTCCTTTTCCAGAGCAGGAACGTAGGCTTTAATCTTGCTTCCTACGGTGAAATCTTTCAGAAAATCCTCACGTACGTTGAATGTCACCCACATGTCATCCTGTTGGGCTACGTTCATGATGGGAGCGCCTGTACCAACCAGTTCACCTACTTTCGGGAAAATTTCAGCTACTTCTCCATCGGCTGCAGCCACCAGGTAAGTTTCCGATACGTAAGAAGAAACTTCGGCTACAGCTCCTTTCGCACGTTCTACCTGTGCAGCAGCCATGGCCTTGTCTTCACGCTGTGCACCATTCTTGGCCATTGTGTATTGTGCATTGGCGGCACGTTCGGTCGCCTTCATGGCATCGTATTGCGCTTTTGCTTCATCTCTTTCTGTGCGGTCATCACCCCTTCTTCGTATAAGCGGTTCACACGGTTGTATGATTTTTCGGCAATCTCCAGTCCAGCTTTGGCTTTCTGCCACATTTCGTATGCAGCCTGCAGCTGTTCACTTCTTGTACCTCTCAAAGCCTTTTCATTTAGTGCTTGTGCAGCCTGTTCGGCAGCTTGTGCCTGTGACAATTTAGCCATCACGTCTGGAGCCTCCAGAATAGCCAGTGTATCACCCGCTTTCACTTTATCTCCTTCGCTGACAAAGAATTTCAGGATACGTCCCGGTACCTTGCTCGATACCCTGTATTCTGTGGCTTCAGCCTGGCCTTGTATGATTTCAGGACCTTTTCCTAATGTGAAGAATCCGATGATGCTGACGATAACGATTACGGCTAACAATGTAAAGAAAGCCAGCATGATATTGTTGCGTTGAGTCTTTTCCATATATCTGTATTATTTTAAAATTCCCATTGATTTGTTCAAATAAAGTTCATTCATTTTGACGTCTATCTGTGCGTCTATTTTTCCGGCTTGTGCTGAGAACCAAGCTGTTTGTGCTTCCAGCACATTGCTGGTTGGAATGACTCCTTCCTTAAATCCTAAATTGGCATAGCGCAGGTTCTCTTCCGCTTTCTCCATGTTTTTTTCGGCTAAAGCTAATTTCTTGGTCGATTCATTTACTTTATAGGAGTTCTGTGTCACCTGAAGTTCCACTTTTTCTTTGATATCTTCCAGTTTGTAGCGGGCGATGTTGGCTTCTGCCTTTGCGGCTTTTACCTTATAAATACCTTCTCCCCAGTGGAATACAGGAATTTTTACTACTACTCCGGCAGCCCACATGCCACGGAATTTATTTTCAAATCCGTTGACGAGCGATGGGTTGGTCACCAGATAATTGGCGGTCAATGCCACAGAAGGAAGGAAGTCCGCGCGGACTACGTTTACTTTCTGGCGATAGATTTCCGATGCTAATTCCAGACTCTTCAGTTCTTCACGGTTACTGAGAGCTGTGCTGACGTTCGCTTCCGTATAGGTGTTAGGAAGGGGTAAGTCTTTCATGCTTTCATCGGCCAGTTGGAAGTCGGTTTCCAATGGAAGACCACAGAGCTGGCACAAAAGCATTTTTGAGAGGTTCAAGCCATTGTCTACCTGAGTAAGCATCATTTCGGCTTCGTTTACCTTTACTTTAACGCTTAATCCGTCGGCTTTGGTAGCCACTCCTTCTTTTATCATCTTGTCTACGTCCGAATCCAGTTTCTGTACCAGCTCTAAAAAATTCTCTGCCAGTTTTTTCTTATTGACGAGTGAAATGATTTGCCAGTAAATCTGGTCCGTCTGTAGGATAAGGTCTTGCATGCCTGTGGCGTGCTGTGATTCAGCCAGGCGCTCTGCATATTTGGTAATCTTGTTGTAAGCTATGATTTTTCCGCCCATAAAGAGAGGCTGGGTGAGGGTCGCAGCTCCCACCGTCATGTTTCGGGTATCTGTACGGAATGCATCCACCAGGCCTTGTCCTACGGCGTTCAGGCCATCCGTTAATCCGGCTATGGCACCAGGTAGCAACCCTTGTAAGCCGGCAGCCAATCCGGGATTAGCAGCTGCAAGTTGTTGCATGGCAGCCTGGAACTCAGCCGACTGCATACCTTGTTGCAACTGGTTACCTAAGTTGGTACCCATGTTGCCGATGCTTTGCTTCTGTGCGTCACTGAGCAGGGATATTTCTTTTTGCGTGCGCATATATCCCCCCGTAAGATCAATCTTGGGCAGATAATTAGTGAATGCAGCCTTCTTCTCATAGTGGGCGGCATTGACTTTTTCTTGTGAAATTCGCAGCTCCTTGTTGTTGGCCAGAGCGAGTGCCCGGCAACTGTCCAGAGTAAGTACTTGTTGGGCATAACTGCTGAGAGTTGCGCCAAGCAGTAAGAGTAAACTTGTAATTTTTTTCATTACTGATGCTGACTTTTTATTTGGTTGCTTATGCAACATTGCAAATGTATGACATTAGAACAAATAGTCAAAGCGTTTTGTTGAAAAGAATCAGTAATAAATTTAATTTTTCTTAGTGTGTGTGTCTTATCGGTTACTTTTACTTTTTTATGCGATTGTAATGAGGTTTCTGGGCAATGGGGTCAACTAGTAATTGTACATGCTTGGAAGTCCGGTTACGGCTTAAAGTCGTGGCATCTTCTGATTCGTCCGGATTAGTAATTACCGGGAAACTTCCGTTGGCCATTTTATAGAGTACCGGTTGCAGAAGTTGATCTTCGGCTGAGCCGAAATCACCTAATTCACCTCCATAGTTTTCTTCTATTTCGTAATCCGGTAACAGGCCGTTTGTAAAATAGTCATAATATCCTTGTGAATTGCTCAAGTAGGTAGTAGTGAGCCACAACTCTATGCTTGGAGCTTCCGCATTGGTAAATAATTGCTGGGCCACATTCTTTCCGTAAGTTGCTGTTCCTACCTGATACAGGCGGCCTTCCATATAAGGCTTCAGGCAATTGATGACAATTTCAGAGGCTGAAGCCGTATTTCCAGATGTGAGAACATATAGATTTTGATAAGAGATACTTGTCTCTCCCGTCAATGAACTGGACTCAAAGTTCAGAGTCTCTGTTTTGTTGATTTTATTGTTGTAAATCATATTTAGGAAAGGCTGCCCTATTGCCGTAGCTGGAGCCAAAGCTGAGCAAAGCTGATGAGATGTGTTTACGTATCCTCCCGGGTTATAACGCAAATCCAGGATTATATCGTCAAACTGCTGTCCGTTCAATTGTGAAAAAACTTCCTTAAGAGCATCAGTGCTTTCTCCGAATTCGTTATATAACAAGTAAAAAGCTTTTCGTGTACCTGCAGAAATAATGCCATATTTAAGTACATCCTGCTCTTCTACATAACGAGGCTCAGGCATTTGGACTACCCCTAGCGTATCGAATTCTATGTAGTTGAACTCCGGGTCATCCACGTCTTCCGGATAAGGATTATATTTTCCTAGTGTAAAACTGTAAGCTTTTGTAGGTCGGGTAATATAAGTAGAATAATCACTTGTAGATACTTTTTGGTTGTCGACAGCAATAATCCAGTCACCCCGTTTCAATCCGGCTTCTTCTGCTGGAGAGTTAGGCTGTGTGTATAATACTCTCAACGCATTTGTTCCTCCATCAGTACGTATCAAAGCTGCTTCAAAGCCAAAGCAAGGATAGGTGCTGGTTGCACGTGAGGTAGTAAGTACAGAATCTACATGAGAAAACACATACCCGTTTTTCTGATCTTTGGAAGAGGCGGCTGAAGTTAAAAATTCAGCCGGTTTTTTAAAGAAATCCAGTTTTTCCTCTGCCGGAATATCTTCATAGAAAAGATAGTTTTCCTGCATCACCTCGTAAATCCATGTCTTGGTAGCAATCAAGGCATAATATTCTCCCGAGCGGTCTTCTCCGCAGGAAGATAGCACCCCCATAAGTGTAAGGCAGCTGTATATCAGGTGACTGATGTGCTTTCTCATGTGCTTAAAAATTATTTCATGCGGAATGAACCCTGGCCAATCATATTGCCGTCGGCAAATATATAGATATGGTATGTACCGGCTGGCAGGAATTCTTCTACATCCCAGTATACAGTGACACTCTGTTCTTCACCCGTATATTCAATGTATTTCTTAATAGAATAGCTGATATTACGGTCTTCAAACTTAAACTGGTTGCCCGGATTCTTGGTTAGTATCTCGTTATCCGGTTTGGCAATACGAATATAGAGGGTCTTGTTACCTGTTTGTGCAGTAATATTCTTGACAATAGTAAATGAAATAGCGATTTTCTTGATATTCTTTACGCGCTCTGTTTCGCGTCCTCTTTTGTTCAGTGTCTGCACTTGAATGTTGGTAGCATCCAGCTGTGCGGCCAGTGTAACTTTTTCGTTCAGATTCTTTGTCTCTTGTGACAGATTGGAAATCTGTGCAGTAGCAGCAGTATATTTACTTTTTACTTCCTGATTTTCCTGCATTAAGGCAGCATTGATTTTGTTCAGAGAGTCTATTTGCATTACATAGCTTCGCAATACGGCCCGTACGGTTTTCAATTCTTTTTTCAGTCGCATAATCTCGGTTGCATCACTGGTCTTCACCTGACGCAACTCTTCCAGCAAGCGCTGTGTTTTCAATTTCTCGCTTTCCAGTTTCTCACGCAAGGAGTCGTTATTTATCTGAATCTGCAATTCATCGTATTGGGTAGCAAACGTGCTGTATTCATTTTCCATTTCTTGTTTTTCCACCGCAAAGAGCTGACTCATTTCTTTGTTTTTACGGGCTTCATTTACGGCAAAGAATGATACTGCAGCCACAATGACAGCCAATATAATGATGGTGATGATAAATTTTTTATTGTTCATGGTTTCAATTTTTGCATTTGGCGCAAAAATACAATATTTATAGATACCTTCTTTTTATTTTTAGAAAAATTATGGGGATACAAGGATGGCAGGCAGGCTTTCTCCTTTTTTCCACAGACAGAAAGAGAGGTCGGGATGAAGTTGGGAGCCGCTGCCTAATACCCATTGGTTTAATACTTGGGGCAATGTTTCTTCTGTAATAGATTGCTGAGACCCATATTTCATGAGAGAATCGGAGGGTGAACTCGTATAATTGGTGCCAACTGGGGCCTTCGTATATGCTTGCGGATAGAAACAACAACGAATAATGTTGGATTCTTCTGCTACCAGGCTGATAGCATTACATTTGCTGGTGCTGCTTGCACTCCCTGTGATATAGCAATTCTGTATCTCTCCATCTCGGGTTCTGTTGCAAATAAGTCCACCTCCTAATTGTACTTTGCTGAAGTTACAATTGCTGACGGCACAGTTCATAATTTTTCCACCATAATTATAACGTGTAATTCCATTACCATAATTAGTCGCGATTTTTAGATTGATGTTGCCTATATGACAATTTATGATATTTCCTTCGTTACGGGAAGATATACTCCCGAATTCGTTCTTTTTATCAATTTGTTCAATCTGGCAATTGCGTATGATGCAGTTCTCTATTTTTCCTTTGTTGATACCTGCCAGAAATGATGATTTGTTGGTATCATCTGGATTATTGTATACAGCCTGGTTTATGATTAAATTTTTGATAGTTGCATCAGCGGATATTCCACTGAAAAGACCGGAATAATAATAGCCGCTGGTCGGGTTGGTGTATTGTAAGTCATTCAGACTATGCCCTTGTCCGTCGAACACATCATTGAATAGTCTTTTTTGAGAGGTGCTGCTTGTGCCATACATTCCAATCATTTGAATTTGCGCTGATTCTTCAGCTGTAAAAGTCAAGTCATTAAGCAGGTAATAGGTCATGGTTTCTCCAGTCTTTTCGCCAAATTCTTCCAGACTTCTGCCTTCGTAGCTTTCTCCGTTGATTAGATGAGTGAAGGCGATGAAATCTTCTACAGTGGAAATTCCGGGGCTTTCACCGCTTTGCTTTATGGGGCACGTGTATTCGTGGCCGGATGCAAAGGTGTATTCATTCAGTTGCGTTTCATGCACTTCTCCTGTGGTAGTATGAATGCGTATGGCAATGGATAAAGTGGCTGGAGGAATCAGGAAAACGTATGCACCTCCGTCGTCTTTTTTCATAAGAATGGGGGTGTCTGATTGCTGGCAGGATATTTCTCCTGTTTCAGGCGTAATATTTATGACAGATAGGGAGGGAATAAATTCTATTTGGTCAATCAGGCTGTTCAGTTGGCTGGATACATTGAATATGATACGTGCAAACAAATGCCGGAAAGATAGATTGATATCATTTCCATATGTGGTAGTGCTTGAGGCGTAAAGCTGGTCACATAAACTACCTTCCTGATAGAAAGACTGATGGCTTCGATACAAAGGAGGATAGTAGGACATTGTGATGGCTTGCTGTTGTGCGTCCTCCCATTTCAGGTCGGTGTCTCCTTCCCAGGCAGTTCCGTTATAGGTGAACAGAAGTTCATCGGCATGGATACCTCCTTGGCTGTAAAAGGTTATATTGCTTCTTGTGGGTAATGTTTCGTTTGTTTCACTGAGTCTGCTGTGTGAATGAGAATTGAAATACCCTATTTCATTGCCTTTGATGTGTAATGTGTGGTGGCTGGTTTCAATCATTTCATTTGTACATCCACCCGTCAGTAAAAAAAGTATTGTCCAAAAGATGTTTCTTTTCATAATTGCAGTTTTGTTATATTAACGTAAATTCCTTTTTCCGTTTCCACTTTTTGAGGGTAATTTTGGTCAAAGTTGTGCATTACATTGAAAAACTTTACCTTTGCATCGATTAAAGGAAACGTTTCACGAAAATATGGGAAAAGGAAAATTAGCGAAATTCGCAGATATGGCGGAATATCCGCATGTGTTTGAATATCCGTATTCGGTAGTAGATGATGTTCCGTTCGAAATGAAAGGTAACTGGAATCGGGACTTTTTCAAGAATGACCATCCGATTGTGCTCGAATTGGGTTGCGGACGTGGAGAATATACCGTGGGGCTGGCACGTCGCTATCCCGACAAGAACTTTATTGGAATAGATATAAAAGGTGCACGTATGTGGACCGGAGCTACGGAAGCATTGAATGAAGGATTGAAAAATGCGGCTTTCCTGCGGACGAACATTGAGATAATTGACCGTTTCTTTGCTCCGGGAGAGGTGAGTGAAATCTGGCTGACTTTCTCGGACCCTCAGATGAAAAAAGCGACTAAGCGACTGACATCTACCTATTTTATGAACCGTTACCGTCGTTTCTTGGTACCGGACGGGTTGATACATTTAAAAACGGACAGTAATTTTATGTTTACCTATACGAAGTACATGATTGAAACCAATCATTTTCCGGTAGAATTTATTACTGACGATTTGTATCATTCCGGTATGGACGATGATATTCTCGGTATCCGTACCTATTACGAACAGCAGTGGCTGGACCGCGGACTGAATATCAAGTACATTCAGTTCCATTTGCCGCAGGAGGGTGAATTACAGGAACCGGATGTGGAGATTGAGCTGGACGATTACCGGAGCTATAACCGGAGTAAGCGCAGCGGACTGAAAACAAGCAAATGATTCAAAACTGAAAAAAGATATGACACTTTATCCGAAATTGATTATGGACGCACTGGCCACGGTGCGTTATCCGGGTAACGGAAAAAACATTGTAGAAGCGGAGATGGTGGCCGACAATCTTCGCATTGACGGCATGAAGGTGAGTTTCTCGCTGATTTTTGAGAAACCGACCGATCCGTTTATGAAGTCGGTAGTCAAGTCGGCCGAAACCGCTATTCATACGTATGTATCGAAAGAGGTAGAGGTAACGATTGCTACCGAAAGCAAGCAGGCCGCTCGTCCGGAACCGGGCAAGATGCTGCCGCAGGTGAAGAATGTGATTGCGGTATCTTCCGGAAAAGGAGGAGTAGGAAAGTCTACCGTAGCAGCCAATCTGGCTGTGGCATTGGCTAAGTTAGGCTATAAGGTCGGTCTGCTGGATGCCGATATTTTCGGTCCTTCTGTTCCGAAGATGTTTCAGGTGGAAGATGCCCGTCCGTATGCCGAAGAAGTAGGCGGACGCGATTTGATTGTACCGGTAGAGAAATACGGCATCAAGTTGCTCTCTATTGGTTTCTTTGTAGACCCAGATCAGGCTACTCTCTGGCGTGGAGGTATGGCCAGCAACGCTTTGAAACAATTGGTGGCAGATGCCAATTGGGGAGATTTGGATTATTTCGTATTGGATACGCCTCCGGGCACCAGCGATATTCACCTGACTTTGTTGCAGACATTGGCCATTACGGGAGCCGTGATTGTCAGCACTCCGCAGCAGGTGGCACTGGCCGATGCACGTAAAGGTATCAATATGTATACCAACGACAAGGTAAACGTACCTATTCTCGGTCTGGTGGAAAATATGGCCTGGTTTACTCCGGCAGAACTTCCGGAAAACAAATATTACCTGTTTGGTAAGGAAGGAACCAAGCGTCTGGCAGAAGAGTTGAATGTGCCGTTGCTCGGACAGATTCCTATCGTGCAGAGCATCTGCGAGAGTGGCGATGCAGGAACACCTGCTGCCCTTGACGAAAACTCCATGACTGGTATGGCCTTTATGGAGCTGGCACGCAATGTGGTGACGCAGACAGAAAAGCGTAATGCAGAGATGGCTCCTACGGAGATTGTACATACGCATTAATGTTTAAAAATGTAAATAAGAGCGGTGGCAGAAAATGTGCACCGCTTTTTTTATGCCCTTTCCAGGCACTTTCTTGACGGGTTGTCGGGGTTGTCACCGGTTTTTTAAACTTTCTATATACAGGTGTGGAAAAATATAAGCGTTGTATTTTTCCACACCTCGCGTATATATACTTTATAAAAATGCCTGCCAACCCCGACAACCCGTCAAGATTCGTCTTTTTCTCCTCCCTGAAGGGCCGTTTTTCTTGTCTTTCAAAACGCCCTTGCGTTCAAATCAAAACGCACTTGCGTTTAAGGTCAAACGTCCTTGCGTTTCAAGTCAAACGTCCTTGCGTTTCAAGTCAAACGCACTTGCGTTTTAGATTGAACGCACTTGCGTTTTTTTGCCTGCCGATTTGTTTAAAAATTCGAAATGGTTTTCAGTTGGATTTATATGTATGGGTTACTCTCTACGTGGGCCGCATTTTAAATATAATCATCTTTAAATTCCAGTTTTAATTGGATAGGGTTGGAACGGACAGCGTTGGCTAACTCATGTTCTTCTTTCGGGTTGGATACCGACAAGCCTAACAGGCGGATAGGATGCTGACTGTAGTCCACTCCTTTCAGCAGCCGTTTAGCCAGTGGAAGAATGTCGTCCAGGCGTTGGAGCGGCCGTTCCACACTCACACTGCGGGTGATTTGGGAGAAGTCGTCGAACTTCACTTTCAGCGTGAGGGTATTCCCTTTGAACTCTTTGGCTTTCAGCCGGTCGGTGAGTTCGCGTGCCACATGATACAGCTCGATGATGAGTGACATTTCTGCCGAAAGGTCTTTTTCCAATGTATGTTCACAGCCGATAGATTTGCGGATGCGTACAGCTTCTACCGGACGGTCGTCCATACCACGGGCAAAGTTGAAATAAATTAATCCGTTTTTCCCGAACTGCCGTTGCAGCATTTCCAACGAGCATTTACGCAGGGTATCTCCGTTGTAAATACCTAAGGTGTGCATCTTTTTGGCCGTAATGGGGCCCACCCCCAGAAAGCTTCAATAGGCAGCCGGCGGATAAACTCATCGGCCTGGTCGGGGTGAATGGTGCAAAGTCCGTCAGGCTTTCGGTAATCGGATGCGATCTTAGCTAAAAATTTATTGTAAGACACGCCAGCTGAGGCTACTAAATGAAGTTCCTGGCGGATACGTTGCTTGATTTCTTTGGCTATATCCACCGCCAATGGAATTCCTTTCTTGTTTTCCGTGACATCCAAAAACGCTTCATCCAGCGAGATAGGCTCAATGAGGTCAGTGTAGTCGTGAAAGATTTCATGTATCTGTGCAGACACACTTTTGTAAACCTCCACCCGTCCCTCCACGAAAATCAGTTTCGGACACAGTTTTTTCGCTTTCTGTGAAGACATGGCCGAACGTACGCCAAATTTACGGGCTTCATAGCTGGCGGCAGCTACCACTCCTCGTTTCTCTGCATGCCCCACGGCGATGGGCTTTCCGCGTAGTTCCGGGTGATCGCGCTGTTCGACCGACGCATAGAAAGCGTCCATATCAATGTGGATAATTTTTCGTTCGGTATGCATGAATGAGTGGATAGCTTTTCTGCAAAAAAACAAAACATTCTTGGGATATCCTAAAAATCATTTGTATTTTTGCTGTTTGTAAAATTGTTTGGATGACTTTTTTGACAGCAAAAAATAAAGAAATATGATGAAAGATGAGATTAAGAAAGCCTGCGAGGTATTGCAGAAGGGGGGAGTGATTCTTTACCCGACGGATACCGTGTGGGGAATAGGATGTGATGCGACGAATGAAGAGGCGGTGAAACGCGTTTTTGAAATAAAGCAGCGGGCTGACAGCAAGGCGATGCTGGTGCTGGTAGACAGTCCGGTGAAGGTGGATTTTTATGTACAGGATGTGCCTTCCGTAGCATGGGACTTGATTGAAATGACTACGAAACCTTTGACCATTATTTACGACGGAGCGAGAAATCTGGCTCCGAATCTGATTGCAGCCGACGGCAGTGTAGGTATTCGTGTCACTTCGGAAGAGTTTTCCAAACAACTTTGCTTCCGTTTCCGCAAAGCCATTGTATCTACGTCTGCCAATATCAGCGGACAACCTGCACCGGCCGTGTTCAGTGAAATTACGGAAGAAATCAAGCAGGCGGTAGATTATGTGGTGGATTACCGTCGGGAAGAAACCGGTCACCCCAAACCCTCCAGCATTGTCAAATTAGGCAAAGGGGGCGTGGTAAAAATTATTAGAGAATAAATTTTTTCTTTCATGAAAGTTGTAGACGAGAAGAACAGCTTGCTCCAGGGCTTTCTCCGTTGGAGGGAGAGACATATAAAGGACAAGCAGTTTGTATTGATTTTAAGCCTTTTAGTGGGAATCTGCACGGCGCTGTCCGCTTGTCTGTTGAAGTTCCTGGTAGAGTATATCAAGGAGTTCCTGACAGAAAACTTTGATTCTACAGGAGTAAACTGGTTGTACTTGGTGTATCCGGTGGTAGGTATCTTCCTGACCGGATTGTTCATTCGAAAAGTGGTGCGTGACGACATCAGTCATGGTGTGACAAAGATTTTGTATGCCATCTCGCGTAAGCAAAGTCGTATTAAGCGACATAATGTCTGGTCTTCTGTATTTGCTTCGGCCATTACCATCGGTTGTGGTGGATCTGTCGGTGCCGAGGCACCGATTGTGCTGACTGGTTCTGCCATTGGTTCGAATCTGGGCAGTATTTTCCGTATGGACCACAAGACGCTGATGCTGCTGGTAGGATGTGGAGCTGCCGGAGCGGTTTCGGGTATCTTTAAGGCACCGATTGCCGGTGTGGTTTTTACGCTGGAGGTACTGATGATTGATCTGACCATGGCTTCTTTGCTTCCCTTGCTGATTACCAGTGTGACGGCAGCCTCTGTTTCTTATCTGCTCACAGGTACGGCAGCCATGTTCCAGTTTCATTTGGATTATCCGTTCTCTTTGGAGCGTATTCCATACGCCATTGCATTGGGCATTTTCTGCGGACTGGTAGCTTGGTATTTTACCCGTTCCATGAATTGGATTGAGAATATTTTCCGCCGTTACAATAGTCCATATGTGAAGTTCCTTATTGGAGGAGCCATGCTGAGTATATTGATTTTCCTGTTCCCGCCGTTGTATGGTGAAGGTTATGACACCATTTCCCTGTTGCTCAACGGACGCTCGAGTGCGGAGTGGGATACGGTAATGAACAACTCTCTTTTCTACGGAAATTCACAGCTGTTGGTGGTATATTTGCTGTTGATTATCTTGTTTAAGGTCTTCGCATCGAGCGCGACCAACGGTGGTGGCGGTTGCGGTGGTATTTTTGCACCGAGCTTGTTCTTGGGATGTATTGCCGGCTTTGTGTTCTCCTATGTGTGCAATGAGTTCCAGTTGGGAGGTACATACATTCCAGAAAAGAACTTTGCCCTGATGGGAATGGCGGGATTGATGTCGGGCGTCATGCATGCCCCTTTGACCGGAGTCTTTCTGATAGCTGAACTGACCGGTGGGTACGGTTTGTTCCTGCCGCTGATGATTGTGTCGGTCTGCGCGTACCTTACTATTATCGTGTTCGAACCGCACAGTATCTATTCCATGCGTTTGGCGAAGAGTGGAGAATTGATTACGCATCATAAGGATAAGGCGGCTTTAACCATGATGAGCATGGAAACTGTCATTGAGACAGATTTTCAGGTAGTTCGTCCGGACATGGATTTGGCAGAGATGGTGAAGGCCATTTCGAAATCCGGCCGTAATCTGTTTCCGGTGGTAGATGTACACAATGAGTTAATCGGATTGGTTATCTTGAATGATATCCGTAATATCATGTTCCGTCAGGAATTGTATCACAAATACCGGGTAGAGAATTTTATGGTCACTCCAAAAGCCTGCATTATTACGACAGATTCAATGGAAGACGTGATGGATAAGTTTGATAAGACGGGCTCCTGGAATTTGCCGGTGGTAGACGAAGACAACAAGTATATCGGTTTTGTATCCAAATCGCGCATCCTTTCTACTTATCGTCAGGTGATGGTGGATTTTTCAGCAGAATAAACAACGAAAAGAAATATGGAGAAGAAAGATTTACGAATTGTATATATGGGCACTCCTGAATTTGCCGTGGAGAGTTTGAAACGGCTGGTGGAAGGAGGCTATCAGGTGGTGGGGGTCATCACCATGCCCGACAAGCCGATGGGACGGCATGGCAGCGTGCTTCAGCCGAGCCCGGTGAAACAGTATGCCGTGTCGCAAGGATTGAAGGTACTTCAGCCGGAAAAACTGAAGGATGAGAATTTCCTGGCCGAGCTGAGAGACTTGAAAGCAGACTTGCAGATTGTGGTAGCTTTCCGTATGCTGCCGGAGGTGGTATGGAACATGCCGCGTTTGGGTACATTCAATCTGCATGCCTCTTTGCTTCCGCAGTATCGTGGCGCAGCTCCTATCAACTGGGCGGTAATCAATGGTGAAACAGAAACAGGTATTACTACTTTCTTCCTGAAGCATGAGATTGATACGGGTGAGATTATTGATCAGGTACGTGTGCCCATTGCGGATACGGATAATGTGGAGATTGTGTACGACAAGCTGATGCACTTAGGGGGAGACCTGGTGGTGAAGACAGTGGATGCCATTCTGGAAGGAAATGTGAAGACCATTCCACAGGAACAGTTGGCTGCTGCTACGGAACTTCGTCCGGCTCCTAAAATCTTCAAGGAAACTTGTCGTATAGACTGGCAGGCCGGAGTGAAAAAGGTATATGATTTTGTACGTGGTCTTTCTCCATATCCTGCTGCATGGACGAAATTGCATCAGGGTGATGCTGCTCCGTTGGCATTGAAGATTTTTGAAACGGAGAAAGTCTTTGTCGCACATAATCTGAAGCCCGGCAGCATTGTAACCGATAAGAAGACATATTTCCAGATTGCTTCTACTGACGGGTTTGTCAAAGTGCTGTCTTTGCAGCTGGCAGGTAAGAAACGAATGGAGGTAGCTGACTTCCTTCGCGGGTACCGCCACGTGGAAAATTCCTTTGTAGAATAAAGAATATGGCAATATTTATTTGTGCAGGGTGACGGTATGTATATCGTCGCCCTCTTTAATTTTATATAGAATGCGGAAGCCCTTGAAAGCAGAGTCCTGATATTGCGGAATGCTGGAAAGCGTAAAGGAAACTACTCCCCAATAGGAGTTGATTTGCAAGTCTGCTCCCGGGTTATGGCGTAACTCTACCGGCAGCAATCCATTTTCATCCAGATGGGCATTTTGTGGAACCAGTAAACTGATACGATGGCTGATGTTGCTGTTATTTCCTCCAATTTCATATTGGATATTTAGATGTTCTTTGCTGATACTGGAAGAAGTAATGCATATCGGGGCTGTGCCGAATATATCATTGATTGATTCAACTGTTTCTTCAGGAGTTATACAATCAGCATCTTTTGTCAGTACTTTGTAAAGGCTGATGATTTCTACTTTCTTAGCTTCAGAATTATTGTTTTGTTTATTTTTATCAAGAAATAAAACTTCTAGTAAAACTCTTTGGCCTAAGATGTTCACTTTGTTGTCTGTAAAGATATGGGTGTTAACGGGAAGTAAAGCACCATAAGTGTCGGAGTCTATTGTGAGTTGTTCGGTGTTTACTACAGTTCCCAATGTGGAAAAGCTGCCACTGCTTGAGGATAGTAGAAGTTGGTCTTCTTCTTCAACAGAACAAGAAGAAAAGTGTCCGTATAGTAGAAGTAAAAGTATGTATGTGATGTATTTTGTATATCTCATAATTTAGTTGGATTTTTCATGTAAATAAATGAAATGATTTTCGGATACTGCACCTTTTTTAGTTAAAAACATTTTAATGACGATTTTAATTAGAAAAAGGTGCAGTATTTTTGTGTATTCATCATTTATTAACCAAAGCACGATAAGCTGAATATGACAGAAGAAGAATTAGCGTCGAAATGCAAGCTGGCAGATAATCAGGCTCGCAAGGAGTTGTACGAGCTGTATGGCGGTTCGCTGATGGCTATTTGTCTTCGTTATATCGGGGACCGGGAGGCTGCAGAGGATGTGTTACATGATGGTTTTGTCCGGATATTCCAATCAATCGGGCAGTTTACTTATCAAGGTGTAGGTTCTTTAAAAGCTTGGCTTTCGCGTGTGATGGTCAATGAAGCGTTGGGGTATTTGCGAAAACGCAATCAACTGGCTCAGCAGGAAGTTTTGATGGAGCAGTTGCCTGATACGGAAGAGGATGATGAGGGAGTGGGTGATATTCCTCAAGCTGAATTGATGAAGATGATTGCTGGACTTCCCGATGGGTATCGTACGGTATTCAATTTATATGTGTTTGAAGATAAAAGTCATAAGGAAATTGCGCAGATGCTGGGAATAACTGAGCATACTTCTTCTTCTCAGTTTTATCGTGCAAAGACTTTATTGGCAAAGAAAATAAATGAATATAGAAAGAAATTATAGGCAATGAAGAGCGAGAAAGAATGGATAGATAATTTACGTAACCAGATGGAGGGCTATTCTGAACCTCTTCCTGAGGGGCTTTGGGATAAGTTGTCCAAGGAACTGGAGGAACCTAAAGTTCCGAAGGTAATTCCTCTATGGAGACGTTGGCAAGTGGCTGCGGCGGTGCTGGTGCTGCTGGTGTCTTCACTGACATATTGGTTCTGGTCTTCTCCGCAGGCTGATTTTCGTAATCAGGAACTGGCCGTAAAGGTGAAGGATACTCCTTTGCCAGAGTATGTGCCTCTTCAAGAGGAGCGGATGGCAGAAACTGAGCTTGTAGAAACATCTTCTGAAAAATCAGTCTCTCTCTTAGCTCATACTCCGCTTATACAGTCTGTGGAGAATAAAGAAGAGGTAGATCCAGTTTCTGCTATTTCGGAAATGGATCAGGAAGAACCTGAAGAAGTGGCGAAAGAGAATGTGAATGTAGAACAAGAGGTTACCAGAACACCAACAGAACGAAGCAGAAGCATGAAAGAAAATCGGGCAGCTGATCGTGAACGTATGGAACGTAATGCCATGGCACTGAAAAATAAGTCGGATAAGTCTTCTGGATTCTCGGTTGGAGTTGGAGCAGGCAATACGCCTTATAGCTCGTTGAATACATTTGATGGAATGGGTAGTTTTGTGGCTCGTTCGGCTTATTATACTTCTTCTGATTTGAATATGTCCCCAATAAGTAATGGAGGACTGGCTTACAGTCAGGTCTTGTTGGAGAATGCGATACAAACTCCTCAGACGAGTGTGAAACACCATATGCCTGTCACGGTGGGGCTGACAGTTGCCTGGCATTTTCATAAAGACTGGGCATTGGAAACAGGATTAAATTATACACTTTTATCTTCAGATATTCATTCCGGTTCCAAATCGTATGTGGAAGAGACCCAGAAATTGCATTATGTGGGTATACCGGTAAAACTGCATCGTTCTATTTGGAAAAATAGCTGGCTCTCTGTATATGCGTCTGCCGGAGGAGTAATGGAGAAATGTGTATCAGGTAAGCTGGAAACTGTTACCGTGACGAATGGAGGTAATCGTACGTCTGAGAACACATCATTGGATGTGGATCCGCTTCAGTGGTCAGTGACTGCAGCAGCCGGAGCGCAAGTGAATTTTACCTCACGTTTTGGATTATATGTAGAGCCCGGAATTGCATATTATTTTGATGACCATAGCGGAGTAGAAACCATACGAAAAGAACACCCTCTTAATTTTAATTTGCAGTTAGGCTTACGCTTCAATGTGACCAAATAAGTTTTTATAGTTGATTTATTAGAAAAGATGCTTATCTTTGTTGAAAAGAATCTGATTAACTAAAATAAATCGATGGAAAAAATTATGGTAGCTCCTTCCTTGCTCTCTGCAAATTTTGCTGATTTGAAGAGTGACTTGGAAAAAATAAATCAAAGTGAGGCGGACTGGTTGCATCTGGACATTATGGACGGTGTGTTTGTGCCCAATATTTCATTTGGTTTTCCTGTATTAAAATATGTGGCTGAAATTAGTCAGAAGCCGTTGGATGTGCATCTGATGATTGTGCAGCCGGAAAAATTTATTCGTGAAGTAAAGAATTTGGGAGCCATGATGATGAATGTACACTATGAAGCTTGTCCTCATCTGCATCGCGTTATCCAGCAGATTAAGGAAGCTGGAATGAAGGCGGGAGTTACGCTGAATCCGGCTACTCCGGTATCTGTATTGGAGGATATTATCACAGAGGTGGATATGGTGTTGCTGATGAGTGTCAATCCAGGATTCGGTGGCCAGAAATTTATTCCTAATACATTTAAAAAGATTGCGCAGCTTCGCGAAATGATAACGCGTAACGGGGCTTCTGCCCTTATCGAGGTGGATGGAGGTGTTAATCAGGAAAATGCTCCTCTTCTGCGGCGCGCTGGAGCAGATGTGCTGGTGGCCGGCAGTTCTGTATTTAATTCTCCAGACATGATTAAAGCTATTCAGCAATTGAAATATGTGGAGTAAGTATTGGGAGCCTTGCATTCTTTAATAGCATACCCATTGTTCCGGTTGACTATTTGTCTGGCAACCGGAATTTTTTTATTCGACACATTGTGGCCGGAAAATTTTTCATGGCCATATTGGGTTGCGATATGGTTACTTCTGGTGATTGTTTGCGGAGGAGTGTTTTGGTTTTCCCGATGGAGATGGCGCTGGCTCTTTGGAGTGATGGCTGGCATGGCTTTTTTCTTATGGGGAGGAATATCGGTAGTCCATCAAAGAGAAACGGTGCAATATGATTGGGATGGAGAGCCTGCTATATATAAAGGTATAGTGGAAAGTGTGCCGGAAGTCAGGGGGAAAACATTTCGGGCGGAAGTGCGTGTAGATGTCCAACGGTTGTCAAACGGAAACTGGAAAAGAATAGACCGGACTATTCTTTTGTCATGGATGCCGGATTCTTTATCAAAACCTTTGGCTTGTGGAGACAGTGTGTGTTTTTATGCAAAAGTTTCGTATCCTTTTTCTGAAAAAGAACTGACAAGATTCGATTACGGTGACTATCTTTTACGAAAGAGTATTAGCGGAACGGCTTTGGCTTATGCCGGGAATTGGCGTTGTACGGGAAAACCTCGTTCATTATCTGTAAGTCAGTTGGCAAAGGTATGTCAACAACAGGTTGTGGATGTATATCGGAGTTGGGGATTTGATCAGGACGTGCAGGCTGTAGTATCGGCGTTGACTATTGGGGAGAAAACGGATTTGACTCCTGAATTAAAAGCAATGTATAGTGCAGCTGGGGTCAGTCATGTATTAGCGTTATCAGGACTGCATGTGGGTATTCTTTCGTGTATTCTTTTGTGGTTGTTTTATCCGTTGACTTATTTAAAGCATGGGCGTAAGATTTTAGCTTTTCTGGTAGTCTGCTTGTTGTGGCTTTTTGCCTTTATTTCCGGGCTAAGTTCGTCGGTGGTACGTGCAGTAGTAATGTATAGTTTATATACTTTTGCTTCATTTTGTTCAGAGGAGCGTTTTTCGGGTATGCATTCCTTGGTGTTGGCTGCTTTTCTGATGTTGATATATAATCCGTTTTTTCTTTTTGATATAAGTTTTCAACTCTCGTTTACAGCTGTCTTTTCTATTTTGGCGTTTTATCCTTTGTTTTCACGTTGGTTATGCATAAAAAATTGTGTGTTGCGTTATGTGTGGAACACACTCAGTCTATCTGTCTCGGCTCAGTTAGGTACGTTACCTTTTATTCTGTATTATTTCGGAAGTTTTCCGACTTATTTTCTACTGGCCAATCTGGTTGTTGTTATATTGGCAGGTGGAATACTGATGTTGACGCTGGTTGCATTATGTGTAGCTTCCGTACCTATGGTAGGAAGTACGGTGATGACCTTATTGGAATGGTGTACATCGGTTTTGAATGAATCTACCCGGTGGGTTCAGCAACTGGACGGGTCTCAGATTACTTCTGTTTATCTATCCTCTTCTCAGGCCTGTCTGCTGATTGCGGTAATTATTTGCTTCTATTTATGCTGGGCATCCGGTATACACCGTAAGGCTTCTGACTGGATTCGTTTACTGATGGTTTGCAATCTGTTTGTAGTGGTGTCTTGTGTGGAATATACAGGTGAAGCTCCGGAACAGTTGTACTTTTTCCGCTCGGAAGTATACACCCGTAAAAGAGATTGTGTTTCTACTCATCGCTCTGAAACGGGATTGCTATGTATCAGAAATGTGCATATTGCAGTACTGGATGATGCTCGCTGGAGAACATGTGAATCTTTATCACGTTTACCTTTGGAATATGCATATATCTGTAGGGGATTTAAGGGGAGTCTTTCACAGTTGGACAAACTGTTTGTTATTCGGCAGGTTATTTTGGACAGTTCATTGAGTGATGCTTTCCGAGAAAAGCTTATAAGGGAATGTCAATTACTTAAAATATCTTATACAAACCTTTCTGTTCACGGTTCTTATTCTGTTGTGCTGTAGTTTCTAAAAATAAATTTGTACTTTTGCTCCTTTCAAAAGTGTAAGTTTAAGAAAAAGAATATGTTGTCAAAAGTAATTCTTCAGGCCCATATTGATAAAGTTGAGGCTTATTTTGAACGGGCTGATAAAGTGGTGATTGTGACTCACGTTTCTCCTGACGGAGATGCGTTGGGTTCTTCGTTGGGCTTGTATCATTTTTTGTCTGTACATGACAAGACTGTAAATGTAATTGTGCCTAATGCGTTTCCTGACTTTTTACGATGGATGCCTGGAGCAAAAGATATTATCCGTTATGATAAATATGCTGAGTTTGCCGATAAACTGATTGCAGAAGCAGACGTGATTTGTTGTCTTGATTTTAATGCCTTGTCTCGTATTGACCAGATGGCAGAAGCCGTCAGAACAGCTCAAGGGAGAAAGGTCATGATTGACCATCATTTGAATCCGGAACCATTCTGTAGGGTGACTATTTCACATCCGGAAATATCTTCTACTTCAGAATTGATTTTTAGGCTGATATGCCGTCTGGGATGTTTTGATGACATTACATTGGAAGGAGCAGAATGTATTTATACCGGAATGATGACGGATACGGGAGGTTTTACTTATAATTCCAATAACCGTGAAATTTATTTCATTATAAGTGAACTGCTGTCTAAAGGCATTGATAAGGATGATATTTATCGTAAAGTATTCAATACATATTCAGAAGGTCGTCTTCGTTTGATGGGGTATGTGCTTTATGAAAAAATGCAAGTATATCCTCAGTTCCGTGCGGCTTTAATCTGTCTCTCAAAGGAAGAGCAGGGTAGATTCCGTTACGTGAAAGGAGATACGGAAGGATTCGTAAATATTCCTCTTCAGATGAAGGGAATCTGTTTTTCGGTATTCTTGCGTGAAGATACGGAAAAGAATATGATTAAGGTTTCACTTCGTTCGGTTGGGGCTTTCCCATGTAATCAGGTTGCGACAGAATTCTTTAACGGAGGGGGGCATTTGAATGCTTCTGGAGGAGAGTTTTATGGTACAATGGATGAGGCTGTGGATTTATTTAAGCAGGCCTTGGTGAAATATGAGAGTTTGTTATTGAAAAATTAGTGAGAAATTTTTATTCTTGAACAATATTAGACATAATTGGACAAAATAGGAAGGATGTTTTATAGACATTTTACTACATTTGCCCGTGTAAACATGCTTATTAAGATGAAAAAGAATTATTTGCTGTGGGCTGTAACTGCCCTGATAATGCTGGCGCTGAACAGTTGTAATAACGGAAAGACATATGCTGAAATGAAAGAAGAGGAGGCAGATGCCATTAATAAGTACATTTTGGAAAATGACATAAAAGTTATTTCTGAGGCTGATTTTGCTGCACAGGATTCTACGACGAAAGAAAATGAATATGTGTTGTTGGACGAAAGTGGAGTCTATATGCATGTGGATAATCGAGGAGCTGGTCAGGCTGTGTTGGGAGATGGAACCTATGATATGGTAGCCCGTTTTGTGGAAGTGGCACTCCAGACGCGCACTGATTTAGGTATGACAGCTGGAGATACTTTGCTGGCTAATTTTCACGTAGCCAATCCTTCTTATACAATCAAGGGCGAGGATTTTAAACTGACAATTAGCGGTGATTCTTATTCGGCTTCGTTTACTCGTAATGATTCTTATAGTATGTATGGCATGTATAAAACAGTAGCTGTTCCTTCTGGGTGGTTGATTCCGCTGCGTTATCTGAAACCGGGAAGAACAAATGATGCAGAGAAAATAGCACGTGTGAAATTGATTGTGCCGCATAGTGAAGGTACTTCTTCGGCTACTCAGTCCGTATATCCATGTTTTTATGAATTGACCTATAACATGACAAGATAACCTAAATAATTAAAAACCTTTATTTATGACACTTATTAAATCTATTTCCGGAATTCGTGGCACTATAGGCGGCCATGCCGGCGAAGGATTGAATCCTTTGGACATCGTGAAATTCACTTCAGCGTATGCTACATTGATTCGTAAGACTACGACCAATAAATCAAATAAGATTGTAGTAGGCCGTGATGCGCGTATCTCTGGTGAGATGGTGAAGAATGTGGTTTGCGGAACGTTGATGGGAATGGGATTCGATGTAGTAAATATCGGATTGGCTTCTACTCCGACTACAGAACTTGCAGTAACTATGGAAGGTGCATGTGGTGGTATCATTCTGACAGCCAGCCATAATCCGAGACAATGGAATGCCTTGAAGTTGTTGAATGAGCATGGTGAATTCCTGAATGCGGCCGAAGGTAATGAGGTTTTGCGTATTGCTGCTGCAGAAGAATTTGAATTTGCAGATATCGAACATATTGGTAAGTATCGTGAAGATAATACATACAACCAGAAACATATTGACAGCGTATTGGCATTGAAACTGGTAGACGTAGAAGCTATCCGTAAGGCTAATTTCCGCGTGGCAATTGATTGTGTGAACTCTGTAGGTGGTGTAGTACTGCCTCAGTTGTTGGAGCAGTTGGGCGTACAGCATGTGGAAAAGTTGTATTGCGAACCGACTGGCGACTTCCAGCATAATCCAGAACCTCTGGAAAAGAACTTGGGTGACATCATGGGCTTGATGAAGAAAGGTACTTGTGATGTAGCCTTTGTGGTAGACCCTGACGTAGACCGTCTGGCTATTATCTGTGAAAATGGAGCTATGTATGGTGAAGAATATACGCTGGTAACAGTAGCTGATTATGTATTGAAGCATACTCCGGGAAATACAGTTTCTAACTTGAGTTCTACTCGTGCGTTGCGTGACGTCACTCGCAAATATGGCATGGAATACAATGCTTCTGCAGTGGGTGAAGTAAATGTAGTAACCAAGATGAAAGCTACTAATGCGGTTATCGGTGGTGAAGGTAATGGTGGAGTGATTTATCCGGAATCTCACTACGGACGTGATGCATTGGTGGGTATTGCTTTGTTCTTGAGTCATCTGGCACACGAAGGAAAGAAAGTAAGCGAATTGCGTGCTACTTTTCCTAACTATTTCATTGCGAAGAATCGTATTGATCTGACTCCGGAAACAGATGTAGATGCTATTTTGGCGAAGGTAAAAGAACTTTACAAGAATGAAGAAATCAATGACATTGACGGTGTGAAGATTGATTTCCCTGATAAGTGGGTTCACCTGCGTAAGAGTAACACAGAACCGATTATTCGTGTATACTCAGAAGCTTCTACAATGGAAGCTGCTGATGAAATCGGTAAGCAGATTATGGACATTGTATACAGTCTGGCTAAATAAGAGAGGCGTTAGCGCATTCTTCTGAAAATAAAATGAATTCCGGAATGAAATAAAGCGGTTAGCTGGTTTTCATTCCGGAATTTTTTTTGTGAATGTGTGATAGAGAAAATGTGTGTAGGGTTATTCCTTTTCAGATTCTTCTGAAGGGATGGGGATTAATTCTGAATGTAATGCTGATTCTTTTTGTGGTGAAAGAATAGGGGACGAGTTTTCTTCTGACGAGAAACCAGCATGGAATAATGCGTAAAAGAAGGGCAGAATAACTTTTTGAGTTTCCATAATGCGTTGTTTTTAGGGATTTATAATGAAAACGCCAGAATATGAATATCCCCCTATCTGAAAAGTGTTAAATAATCTAATCGTCAACCCATAGCAGGTCGCTCATAATTCCATCAGAAATAAATATCCCTTTTTCTGTGAGTTTCATGACGTGATTGTCGAGTGTCAGGAATCCTTGTTTCAGATGGGGAGAAGCCATGCGCATGCAATAATCGAATAAGGTTTCTCCAAATGTCTCTTTCAGTATATGGGTGGGGATACCGTAAGCAGTGCGCAGACGGGTAATGATAAAATCATTATAGCGCGTATACAAATTAAGTTCTTCCTTTTCCTGATAAAGTGTTCCTTCTTGAATACCTTGTATATACTGAGAAAGGGAAGCTACGTTCCATTGTCTGGAAGTCCCGTCATATGAATGGGCAGAAGGACCGCAGCCCAGGTATTTTTTGCCTGTCCAGTAACTGGAGTTGTGACGTGAATGGAATCCAGGTCGGCAGAAATTGGATATTTCATAATGTTCATATCCGTTACTCTTGAGGGTATGTATCAACTCTTTGAATAAGGAGACACTTAAATCTTCGTCCGTTTCTTCCACTTGATGTGTTTCTTTCAAGTTCCATAAAGGAGTACCTTCTTCATAAATCAGATGATAGGCTGAAATATGCTCCGGATACATCTGAAGGGCTGTTTGAAGGTCTTTCTGCCAATCTTCTAATGTTTCTCCAGGCAGTCCGTATATCAAGTCGATACTGATATTCTGAAAACCAACTTCTCGGCAATGTTGGTATGCTTGTTGAGCCTGAGCAGCCGTGTGCCGGCGGTGAAGCAGACGAAGAGTGTCTTCCTTGAAGGTTTGTATGCCCATGCTTAATCGGTTAAACGGGAGGGTACGTAACATGGCTATGTATTCAGGTGTCAGATCGTCGGGATTTGCTTCAATTGTAATTTCGGCTTCCGGATTTACAGTATATATCTTATAGATGGTTTCAAAAAGCTGAATGAAATCTTTTCCTTCTAATTGTGAAGGCGTACCTCCACCAAAGTAGATGGTGTCAATAATTTCTCCATCCAGATAGGCTTTCCGCAGCTCAAGTTCTTTGGACAGAGCCTGTACGTATGTGCTTTTTTTATCATTTTCTGTTGTAGAAAAGAAGTCGCAGTAAATGCAACGTCGTTTGCAAAAAGGGATATGAAGATAGATTCCAGCCATAATTAATCTACTGTAAGAAGTTGTTTTACGGGTGTAAAGATACGGATAATTTATGGGAGGAAAGAAGGAATACAGATTTTGTATGTCTGAAAACATAGTTTAGTAACACGAAACTTTTTATTGTTTTTCTGAATTATAATCTCTAATTTGCGCTTCGTTAAAAAATAAGAGATATGAAAAGCATATCCTTTCGTTACTAAACTAAATCTTGAAATACCATGAAAGTATATCAAACAAACGAAATCAAGAACGTTGCCCTTCTCGGTAATGATGGCTCAGGTAAAACCACTCTCACAGAAGCTTTGCTCTATGAGAGTGGTATTATAAAACGTCGCGGAAGAATTACTGCCAAGAATACGGTGAGTGATTATTTCCCGGTAGAGCAGGAATACGGATATTCGGTATTTTCTACTGTATATCATGTAGAATGGAACGGAAAGAAGTTGAATATTATCGACTGTCCGGGAAGTGATGACTTCGTGGGAGCTGCCATTACCGCATTGAATGTGACTGATACAGCCATTTTGTTGTTGAACGGGCAATATGGTCCGGAAGTGGGTACACAGAATCACTTCCGTTATACTGAAAAACTGGGTAAGCCGGTGATTTTCCTGGTAAACCAGTTGGATAGTGAAAAATGCGATTTTGACCATGTGCTTGAACAGTTGAAAGAGAATTATGGTTCTAAAGTTGTTCCGGTTCAGTATCCGCTTAGTACAGGACCTGACTTCAATTCGTTGATTGATGTACTTTTAATGAAGAAATATTCTTGGGGACCGGACGGCGGTGCTCCAACCATTGAAGACATTCCGGCAGAAGAAATGGAAAAAGCGCAGGAATGGCATAAGACGCTGGTGGAAGCTGCGGCTGAACACGACGAGAGCCTGATGGAAAAATTCTTTGAATCTGAATCGCTGACAGAAGATGAAATGCGTGAAGGTATTCGTAAGGGATTGGCTGCCAGAGGTATGTTCCCGGTATTCTGTGTATGTGCAGGTAAGGACATGGGCGTGCGTCGCTTGATGGAATTCTTGGGCAATGTGGTACCGTTCGTGGATGAAATGCCGGTAGTTCACAATACACGTGGTGTTCCTGTTCCTCCCGATCCGAATGGTCCTACTTCACTTTACTTCTTTAAGACAGCTGTGGAACCTCATATCGGAGATGTACAGTACTTTAAAGTAATGAGTGGTGTGGTGCATGAAGGCGATGATTTGAGCAACGCAGACAGAGGTTCGAAAGAACGTATGGCACAGCTTTATGTATGTGCAGGTGCCAACCGTGAAAAAGTAGACGAACTGCGTGCGGGAGATATTGGCTGTACGGTAAAATTGAAAGATGTGAAGACGGGCAATACCTTGAATGGCAAGGATTGTGAGAACCGATTCAATTTCATTAAATATCCGAATCCGAAGTATACGAGAGCTATCAAGCCGGTAAATGAAGCCGACACAGAAAAGATGATGGCGGTATTGAACCGTATGCGTGAAGAAGACCCGACTTGGATTGTTGAACAGTCTAAGGAATTGCGTCAGATTCTGGTACACGGTCAGGGAGAATTCCATTTGCGTACATTGAAATGGCGTCTGGAAAACAACGAAAAGTTGCAGATTCAGTTCTATGAACCTAAAATTCCATATCGTGAAACAATTACTAAGTCGGCTCGTGCAGACTATCGTCATAAGAAACAGTCGGGTGGTGCCGGTCAGTTTGGTGAAGTTCACTTGATTGTAGAGCCTTATTATGAAGGTATGCCTGCTCCGGAAGTGTACAAGTTCAATGGTCAGGAGTATAAGATGAACGTGAAGGGTACGGAAGTAATTGACTTGGAATGGGGTGGTAAACTCGTGTTTGTCAACAGTGTAGTTGGTGGAGCAATTGATGCTCGTTTCATGCCAGCTATTTTGAAAGGAATCATGAGTCGTATGGAGCAAGGCCCGTTGACGGGTTCGTATGCTCGTGACGTGCGTGTTATTGTTTACGATGGTAAGATGCACCCGGTAGATTCAAATGAAATTTCCTTCATGCTGGCTGGTCGCCATGCGTTTAGTGAAGCATTTAAGAATGCAAGTCCGAAGATTTTGGAACCGATTTATGATGTGGAAGTATTCGTTCCGAGTGACAAGTTGGGTGACGTGATGAGTGACATGCAAGGTCGTCGCGGTATGATTATGGGTATGACCAGTGAAAAAGGATATGAAAAGTTGAGCGCTAAAGTTCCATTGAAAGAAATGTCGAATTACTCTACAGCTTTGAGTTCATTGACTGGAGGTCGTGCTTCATTCATTATGAAATTTGCCAGCTATGAACTGGTTCCGACGGATGTACAGACCAAGCTGATGAAGGAATTTGAAGAGCAAGAAAAGGACGAAGCATAATATTAGTTGTGAATTTTTATAGATAAAAAAAGCCGTGTTTCTTAAAAAGCACGGCTTTTTTTGTTTAACTTAGCTTAAACAAAACCCTCTGTTTATTTGTTATTAATCTAAAATTCTATTATTTTTGTAATGTATAGGTGCTTAAAATAATAGATAGTGAAGATTTTATTAGGTAAAATTTGATTTATGGTTAATATGCGACAAAATCTTATTTAAAGCTTGTTAATCTATTAGCGTCGTATTTGTCAGGTTGTTAAATTTGTCCATATGAAAAAATCGACTATTTGGATATTAGGAGTTGTAATGGGACTGTCTTTCTTGAGCTTGCTCTATTTGCAGGTAAGCTATATTGAGGAGATGGTCAAAATGCGGCGTAGTCAGTTTGAAGAGAATGTAAACCGCAGTTTGGGAAAGGCTGTGCATAACTTGGAACTGGTTGAAACAAAAAAATATTTGGAGAAGGATGTAGCGGCACAAGAACGTGCTGCGTTGTTGTCCAGGCAATACCAGGAAAAGAATGAAGCCGGTGAAAATGTGGTAGAACATCATCAGTATACGATTACGGCACCTGATGGCTCTACTTACTCTACTTTTGAGTTGAAGACTATTATGAATCGGCCATCAAATGTGCCGAAGGTGGTCATCTCTACAGGAAGAACTATTCCGCAGACATCACGTGCATTGCAGGAGGTCCTTAAAGAACGTTATGTATATCAACGTGCATTGCTGGATGAGGTAGTGTACAATATTCTTTATACGGCAAATGACAAGCCTTTGAAAGAAAGAGTCAACTTTAAACAGCTTGATCATTTTCTGAAAACAGAACTATTTAATAATGGTATCGATATTCCCTATCACTTTTCGGTGACAGACCGGGATGGGAAAGAAGTGTACCGTTGTTCGGATTATGTGCATGACGATGAAAAAATCTACTCTCGTTTGCTCTTTGAAAAAGATCCTCCTGCGAAGATGGGCTTTGTGAATATTTTCTTCCCCACACTGGATAATTACATATTCAGTTCTGTGAAGTTTATGATTCCGTCTATCATCTTTACAGTCGTGTTGTTGATTACGTTCATTTTTACGATCTATATTATTTTCCGTCAAAAACGGTTGACTGAAATTAAGAATGATTTCATCAATAATATGACGCATGAGTTTAAAACTCCGATTTCTACCATATCATTGGCTGCTCAAATGCTGAATGATCCGGCTGTAGGTAAGTCGCCTGTAATGTTTAAGCATATATCAGGAGTTATTAATGATGAAACAAAACGTTTGCGTTTTCAGGTAGAAAAGGTGTTGCAGATGTCTATGTTTGAAAGGCAGAGTGTAACACTTAAGAAAAAGGAGATTGACGCGCATGAATTGATCAATGGAGTTGTGAATACTTTCCGTTTGAAAGTAGAGAAAAACAATGGTACGTTAGAGGCGGAATTAAATGCGCAGGATCCGGTGATTTTTGTGGATGAGATGCATTTCACCAATGTGGTATTCAATTTATTAGATAATGCGGTGAAGTATAAGAGTCCGGGTCGTGACATTGCATTGAAAATCCGTACGTGGAATGAAAGTGGAAAACTATGTATTTCTATTGAGGATAACGGTATCGGGATTAAAAAAGAAAATTTGAAAAAGATATTCGACAAGTTCTATCGGGTTCATACCGGAAACTTGCATGATGTGAAAGGTTTTGGACTTGGCTTGGCTTATGTGAAAAAAATAATCGCAGATCATAAGGGCTCTATCCGGGCTGAAAGCGAATTGAATGTAGGGACAAAATTTATAATTACTATACCATTATTTAAAGAAGAATAAGATATGGACGACAAATTGCGTATTTTGCTGTGCGAAGATGATGAGAATCTTGGCATGCTTTTGAGAGAATATTTGCAGGCAAAAGGTTACAATGCTGATCTTTTCCCAGATGGAGAAGTTGGATTCAAGGCTTTTCTGAAGAGTAAATATGATTTGGTAGTAACTGACGTGATGATGCCTAGAAAGGATGGTTTTACTTTGGCGCAAGAGATTCGTCAGGCAAATGCAGAAGTTCCTATTATTTTCTTGACTGCTAAAACGCTGAAAGAAGATATTCTGGAAGGATTTAAGATTGGTGCGGATGATTATATTACGAAGCCTTTCAGTATGGAAGAGCTGACATTCCGTATTGAAGCTATCTTGCGTCGTGTACGTGGAAAACGTAACCGTGAAAGTACAGTGTACAAGATTGGTCGTTTTACCTTTGATACTCAGAAACAGATTTTGTCAATTGGTGACAAACAGACTAAGTTGACTACAAAAGAATCTGAATTGTTAGGCTTACTTTGTGCACATGCAAATGAAATTCTTCAGAGAGATTTTGCATTGAAAACTATCTGGATTGATGACAATTACTTCAATGCAAGAAGCATGGATGTATATATTACAAAATTGCGTAAGCACCTGAAAGAAGATGATTCAATTGAAATTATCAATATTCACGGAAAGGGATATAAATTGATTACTCCGGAAGGTGAATAAAGACTTTTCGGAAGTGAGCAATAAAAAAGCCTGAATGTTTAATTCAGGCTTTTTTATTGCTGTTGATTGAAAAATCAATCTGTAATTCTTTTGTTCAGGATGATATATGAAATCAATCCGGCAACAACGAGTAACAAAGAAACTCCCAATACTGCGTTGTTGTTCACATTACCTGTTGCATAGCTTGCAATGAGAATCACAGCACCGATGATAACCAATATCACTCCTAAATTCTGTAATAAGCTTTTCATGTGTGTCTTCTTTTTTATGGTTTATTTATTCATGGTTACAAATTAAAGCATAATTCTTTTATCCGAAAAATTATTTCGTGAAAAAAAACGGAAATTTGAGCATATATGTAGGTCGTTTTATAAAAAGCTTGACAAATGAAATGATTTTTATGTTTCTATTAAATGCCAGATAGGTAAAAAACTTCCGTTTTTTAGTCTTTTGTGTTATTGAAGATTTTTCGAAGTACTTCTTGACTAATTCTCAATTCTTCTAATGTTAGTCCGTGCAAAGCTTCTTTTAATGTCTTGTTGGCTATAAAGCGTGCTTTCTCCTCTAATTTTTTACCAGTTTCTGTCAGATGAATTTTATTGGTCCGACGGTCTTTTTTGTCTGATACACGTATGACTAGGTGCAGTTTTTCCATATTGTCGATCAGACGGGTCATACTGGGTTTGTCTTTAAAGGTTGCATTGCATAACTCTTGCTGGGTAACTCCGTCCTTTTCCCAAAGGTAGAGTAGCACGGTCCATTGCTCCGGTGTAATTTCCATGTCATTTAATCGGAAGTTCCGGCTCAGTTTTCTGTTAATGGCGGCCGATACTTTTCCGTTTAAAATGGCAAATATCAGCTGAATGTCAAAATTGAATTGTTCTATCATGTAATTATTGTTTAAACAACTTTGCAAATATACGACATTTCACCTATATATAAAGTAGGGAGAGGAGAGTTTGGAAGATAAATCTCTCTTTTTTAAGAATCTTTATTGCATAAATATATGAGAAGTCTTGGATTCTTAATTGAAAAGTCGTACCTTTGCCGCGCAAATAAAAAATCATTATTAATTAATTTAATTAACGAATAGTATGAATCAATACGAAACCGTTTTCATTTTAACTCCCGTTTTGTCTGATGTTCAGATGAAGGAAGCGGTAGAGAAGTTCAAAGCTATCCTTACTCAGGAAGGTGCGGAGATCATCAATGAAGAAAACTGGGGATTGAAAAAATTGGCTTACCCAATTCAGAAAAAATCTACAGGATTCTATCAACTGATTGAATTCAAAGCAGAACCGTCTGTAATCGAGAAGTTGGAAGTTAACTACCGTCGTGACGAACGTGTAATCCGTTTCTTGACTTTCAAGATGGATAAGTATGCTGCGGAATACGCTGCTAAGAGAAGAAATGTAAAATCAACTAAAAAGGAGGAAAACTAATCATGGCACAGCAACAATCAGAAATCAGATATTTAACTCCGCCTTCAGTAGACGTTAAGAAGAAAAAATACTGTCGTTTCAAAAAGAGCGGTATTAAGTACATCGACTACAAAGATCCTGAATTCTTGAAGAAATTCTTGAACGAACAGGGTAAAATCCTTCCGCGCCGTATTACAGGTACTTCATTGAAGTTCCAGCGTCGTATTGCGCAGGCTGTTAAGAGAGCTCGTCACTTGGCTTTGCTGCCTTTCGTAACTGATATGATGAAATAATAAAGGAGGAATAAGAATATGGAACTGATTTTGAAAGAAGACGTAGTTAACTTGGGCTACAAGAATGATATTGTAACCGTTAAGTCTGGTTATGGTCGTAACTATCTTATTCCGACAGGTAAAGCTGTGATTGCTTCTCCGGCTGCAAAGAAAATGCTGGCTGAAGAATTGAAACAGCGTGCTCACAAATTGGAGAAGATTAAGAAAGATGCTGAAGCTGTTGCAGAAACATTGAAGGGTGTTTCTTTGACTATCGCTACAAAGGTAAGTGCAACAGGTGTTATCTATGGTTCAGTAGGTAATATTCAGATTGCTGATGAATTGGCTAAGTTGGGTCACAACATCGATCGTAAGATTATCGTTGTTAAAGATAACGTAAAAGAAGTTGGACACTACAAAGCTGTGGTTAAACTTCACAAGGAAGTTTCTGTAGAAATTCCTTTCGAAGTAGTTGCAGAAGAAGCTTAATTTGTATCTGTAAATACTTTAATAAATCCCCCGAATGGACAATGATCTGTTCGGGGTTTTTTTATTTGTATGGAATTGGAGAAATTGATCATAGTGACGACTGTTGGCTTCGAGTCTTCTTTCTTTTAGTCTGTAAAAGTTTAGTAGTGAATGGAGGTATGATGTGAAAAAAAAGTGGAGTGAAGAATGGGGGCTGTTGCTTGAATAAGATAAATCTGGGGATAAAATATGTTTGTATGAGTGAGGAATAAGTGTGTGATAAAAATATAAGATAGGGTATTAGTAGTTAGCAAAAGGGTATAAAAAAAGTCTGTAGGCTGAGCTTACAGACTTTCAATTCTCTCTTGTTCGAGATTATTCAGCTACTACTGCTGAGTCAGCGCTGACTACAGCTGAGTCGCAAGCTACGGCTGCTGAATCAACAACCGGAGCTGCTTCTTCAACTGTTTCAACTGCTACTGAATCTGAATCAGATGCAACTTCACTGTTAGCTGCTTTGTTTCCGCAAGATGCGAAAGAAACTGCAGCGAATGCTACGAACAAAAATACTAATTTTTTCATTTTCTTTGCTTTTTAAATCTGTAATACTTATGTTGTTCTCTTAAAACGCTGCAAAGATATATACTTTTTCAATACGTTGTTCTCTTTTTAGTCACTTTTTTCAAAAAAATATGTTTTATAACCTATTTGTTTGAATTATAATATGTTGCAAAACATAATTTTTTCTTCGTATTCTGAGAAATTTCTTAAAAGATGAAGAAATATGTATAGAAGCAGTGAATAGAGGTTGCAAATTTAGAAACCCGTTTCAGAAATCGTGAATAATGTGTACCTTTGCAAACTTCTAAAATTGTAAAGAGATATGATTGATACAACTATTTTTCAGGATAAAGTAGCTGTTTATTATACGTTGGGCTGTAAGCTTAATTTTGCAGAAACCTCTTCTATCGGAAAAACGTTAAAGGAAGCAGGAGTTCGGACAGCCAGAAAAGGTGAAAAAGCAGATATTTGTGTGATTAATACCTGTTCGGTGACAGAAATGGCAGATAAAAAATGTCGGCAAGCCATTCATCGTCTTTCTCGTCAGCATCCTGATGCATTTATTGTGGTAACAGGCTGCTATGCTCAGCTGAAACCTGGGCAGGTGGCTGATATAGAAGGAGTGGATTTGGTATTAGGAGCAGAACAGAAGGGTGAGTTGATGAATTATTTAGGCAACTTGCAGAAACATACGCATGGAGAGGCTGTAGTTACTGCTACCAAAGATATTCGTACTTTTTCTCCTTCTTGTTCTCGTGGGGATCGTACCCGTTATTTCCTGAAGGTACAGGATGGATGTGATTATTTCTGCTCTTACTGTACCATTCCATTTGCACGAGGAAGAAGCCGTAATGGAAAGATAGAAGATTTGGTGGCACAAGCTCGCCAGGCAGCAGCTGAAGGAGGAAAAGAAATTGTGCTGACCGGAGTGAATATCGGTGATTTTGGAAAGTCAACGGGTGAAACCTTCTTTGATTTAGTGAAGGCTTTAGATGAAGTAGAAGGCATTGATCGTTACCGTATTTCTTCTATCGAACCCAATCTTCTGACGGATGAAATCATTGAATATGTAGTTCAATCCCGTCGTTTCATGCCTCATTTCCATATTCCTTTGCAATCCGGATGCGATGAGGTGCTGAAGTTGATGCGCCGTCGTTATGATACGGCTTTGTTTGCAGCCAAGATTGCAAAGATAAAGTCTCTGATGCCTGATGCTTTTATTGGAGTAGATGTCATCGTGGGTACTCGCGGAGAGACTCCTGAATATTTTGAAAAAGCTTATGAGTTTATTAAGGGGTTGGATGTAACTCAGCTGCATGTGTTCAGTTACTCAGAACGTCCGGGAACTCAGGCTTTGAAAATTGATTATGTGGTTCCTGCTCAGGAAAAGCATGCCAGAAGCCAGCGTTTACTGGAGCTTTCAGGTGAAAAGACGAAAGCTTTCTATGCCCGTCATATTGGTGCAGAAGCAGAAGTGCTGATGGAGAAATCTAAAGCAGGTACACCCATGCACGGTTTTACGAAAAACTACATTCGGGTGGAACTGGCGCACGATGAAAAACTGGATAACCATCTGGTAAAAGTGCGTTTGGGTGATTTTAATGAAGACGGAACGTCGCTTAAAGGAACTATTTTATGATAAAGACAGCTGTAGTCATCTTAAACTGGAATGGGGAAGCCATGCTTCGCCAGTTCTTGCCCTCAGTGATTGCTTGTTCGCGTTTGGAGGGAACGGAAATTTATGTAGCCGACAATGCTTCCACGGATGCTTCGTGTGAGGTAGTAGAAAAAGAATTTCCTTCTGTCCGCCTGATACGCCTGGATAAGAATTATGGTTTTGCCGATGGCTACAACTATGCTTTGCAGAAAATAGATGCGGAATATGCTGTCTTGCTCAATAGTGATGTCGAGGTGACGGAAGGGTGGCTTCAGCCAATGGTCGATTATTTGGATGCTCATCTGGAGACTGTGGCCTGTCAGCCGAAAATCCGTGCGTATCGTCACCGGAACCTATTTGAATATGCCGGAGCAAGTGGAGGCTTTATTGATCGTTATGGTTATCCTTTCTGTCGTGGACGCGTTTTTGAGAGTGTAGAGGAAGACAAAGGGCAGTATGACGAGGTGATTCCTGTGTTCTGGGCTACGGGGGCAGCTTTGATGATTCGTCTGGATGTATATCGGAATGTGGGGGGACTGGACGGACGTTTCTTTGCACACATGGAAGAAATAGACTTGTGCTGGCGTTTACGCAGTCGAGACTATCAGCTTGTCTGTATTCCTTCAAGTACGGTATATCATGTGGGAGGGGCTACCTTGAAAAAGGAAAATCCCCGTAAAACTTTCCTGAATTTCCGAAACAATTTGCTGATGCTGTATAAGAACCTGCCGGAAGAAGAATTAAAGCCTGTGATGCGTGTCCGTACTTTCCTGGATTATTGTGCCGCTACAGTCTGGGTTTTGAAAGGAGATTTTGCCAATGCCAAAGCTGTGTGGAATGCCCGTCGGGAGTTCTTCCGGATTCGCAGCCAGTTTACTGCCGACCGTCAACAAAACCTGGCCCATACAGTATTGAAGACCATTCCTGAACGCTATTCCTTCAGTTTGGTGTGGCAGGTAAAAGTAAAGGGCCGAAAAAACTTTTCAGCCCTTTCACATTAAAGTTTCTTGAGTTCCTGATACAAACGTTGCACCGGAAGGCCCATGACATTGAAATAGGAGCCTTCCAGTCGGGAAACTCCCACAAAGCCAATCCATTCTTGTACTCCGTATGCCCCAGCTTTGTCCAGTGGGCGGAATTTTTCTACATAAAATTCAATTTCATCCTCTGTCAGTACGTCGAATGTCACTTGAGTTGTAGCCGAAAACGTACGTTGCAGGCCACAGGTCATCAGACATACTCCGGTAATTACCTGGTGTGTTTTGCCGGAAAGTTCCCGTAACATTTCTTTGGCTTCTTCCTGTGTCCGGGGCTTTCCCAATACCTTTTCGTTGATGCACACCACCGTGTCGGCTGTAATGATTAACTCGTCTTCCGCCATGGAGTTACGATAAGCTTTCGCTTTTTCACGTGAGATGTACATTGGAATTTCTTCCCCTTTCAACGTATCAGGATAGCTTTCATCTATATCCGGAAGTACCCTGACCGTATATTCTAAATTCAGTCCGCTCAGCAATTCTCGTCGTCTAGGAGAATTGGAGGCAAGTACGATTTTATAATGCTGTATGTTTTCTAACGGTTTCATCTCTTGCATATTTATTGGTTACCAGCCAAAGGCAGCCTGTCCGGCCATCCATTTTCCCTGTGCTTTTAAAACTTGTTCAATGACGTCGCGTCCGCAGCCATATCCTCCCTGTCGGTGAGAAATGTATTTGCTGATGGCCTTGATTTCAGGTGCCGCATCTGCCGGACAACAGGGGAGTCCCACCAACTGCATTACTTCATAATCGGGTATATCGTCTCCCATGTAAAGCACTTCTTCCGGTTTCAGGTTATATTTTTCTAACAGTTCCTTGTATTCACGGGTTTTCACAGCAGCGCCTAAGTACACATCCTTTATACCCAGTCCTTCGTAGCGTTTCCGAACGGCTTCCGTCTTGCCCCCTGTGATAATGGCCACATGCAGTCCGCATTTCACAGCCAGTTGCAACGCATACCCGTCTTTGATATTGACAGAACGCATGGGCTCTCCGTCGGGATGCAAAAAGATTGTTTCGGCGCTCAGTACTCCGTCTACATCGAAAAACAGCGCTTTTATTTGAGTCAAATCGTAATTTATCATATCTGAAAAATTAAATGGTCAATGGTTAGTGATTTCATATAAATGGATGTGTTCGCTCAGTAACCGATAGATTTCTGCAAGCTTAGGTTCTTCTTCCAGCATATTCAGGTGGCGGTTAATTACATTTTCATCGTAACGCCTTGCCGGACCGGTTTGTGCTTCCACCGGGGATAATTCATGTACTTTTCGGGCGGTTTCATCTATCAGTGGTAGCATAGACTCAAAAGGAAGGTGTTGTGCCTGAAGCAAATGCTGGCAAATGGCATACATGTGATTGCTAAAGTTACAGGCAAAGACAGCTGCTATGTGCAGGTATTTCCGTTGTTCCGAACTGGCATTGTATACTTTCGGGCTAAGACCTCCGGCTATTTCCTGAAGGAGGGACAAATTCTGCGGCGAATTGGCTTCGAGGAAAAACGGCACTTCTTCAAAATTAGCTTCCCGCTGTTTGCTGAAAGTTTGCATGGGGTATGCTACTCCGTAGTTTTTGAATTTTCCCTTCCATACTTCCATTGGCATGCTGCCTGCTGTGTGCAGGTACAGAGCATCCGGATTACAGTGGGCAAGTTGTGAAATGACTGTTTCCAAAACGGCATCTTTTACCGATACGATGTACAAATCAGCGTGTTCGTCTACATGTTTCAGGCAGGTGGTCCACGCACATCCTAATGTCTGTGCCAAAGCTTGTGCCGATTCCTGTGTCCGGCTGTAAATTTGCGACAAGTGGAATCCCTTTTGTTGCAGAGCTTGAGCCAGATGAGTGGCTACATTGCCTGCTCCTATGCATACAATGGAAAAATCTTTTTTATTCATCATCCGCGTGAAGATAAGAAGTAAAGTAAAACTCCGATGACCAGCAAGGTGGCGGGCAGGAGGAAAGTCGACATCTGTCCCAGCAGAGAGATAACCAGTCCGATATTCTGAATCAGCCAGATACCTAATAAGATGAGTCCTACCGATTTGTCACTTTTGAACCACAGAAAAATAATGGCTGCATACAGCAACATCGTATCTTTTTGCATCACCCACGGCAGTCCGAGGTGACCGAATCCGACCCATTTGTCTATCAGGTAGAGTAGTCCTGTCAGTACAAGAAAAACGGCTGTAGCCCGATAGGTATCTTTGTGTTTGCCCGATGCTGCTGCCATTATTTCCCTCCAAATTTATTGATATGTACTTTTTCCCATTGCAGGTGTGACTCATCAAAAGGTTTGCGTTCCATCCCTTTGTGTCCTACAGCGATGACGGACAGCACTTGCAATTGTAAAGGAAGGTCCAACAGTTCATGGATATATTCGTTGGCCGGTGTGCCGTTGGCGGTAAATCTTTCTCTTACCTGTACCCAGCAACTTCCCAGTCCCAAATCTTCTGCCTGAAGCTGAATCATGATTGACGCAATGGAAGCATCTTCAATCCACACATCGCTGGCGAGCGGGTCGGCAGTCACTACAATCGCCAGTGCAGCATCTTTTACGAATGCCGCTCCCGATTCCTTACAGAAAGATAATTTTTCCAGTGTGTTCTTGTCGTCTACGACGATGAACTGCCAGCAATTGGAGCGTTTGGAAGACGGAGCCATCAGGGCCGCCTTCAGTAATGTGAGCACCTGATCTTGTGTCAGTTCCTCATCCGTAAACTTTCGCATGCTTCGCCGGTTTTTGATTAAATCACTGAAGTTTTCCATAAAAATTTAGTTTGTTTGGACAAATATAAGGCTTCCCCGTTAAATCCTCAATAAAAAAATGTAAATTTGCATTACATGAACATCCGTTTAGCTACATATTATCATGCTAAGGATGTACCCGCCCTTCCGGGTTCAAACATCTTTCATTCTACGGAACTGTTCCATGTATTGGAACAGACAAGGGGAGTTCGTCCGCTTTTGCTGGTAGCCTACGAGGGGAAATCTCCTGTGGGAAAGCTGCTATGCATCACTCGCCGTTCGACCAATTTACTACATTTTGCCGAAAAGAGTTATGCGTACGGCACAGGTGAATACTTTCCTTCTTCTTATCCGAAAGAACATATTTTTCAGGAACTGCTTTCCTACTTTACGCAGCAGTTCGCAGAGAAATCTTTTCTTTTAGAATTTCGTAATCTGGAAGAACCTTTGTTTGGTTACCGTTATTTCCGGCAAAACGGATATTTCCCGATACGCTGGCTTCGGGTACGCAACTCTTTGCACCATGATTCGTTGGACAAATGGATGAGTATGAGTACTTCCCGCAAGCGGCAAATTCATCAGGGACTGAAGAATGGAGCCGTAATTGATGTGGCACGTACAGAAACAGATGTGCAGGCTTTTTTCAGTATGCTCAAGCATTATTATTCGCCCAAGATTCATCGTTACTTGCCCGACATCGGTTTCTTTACTACTTTGCTGACGCATTCATCCCATTGCGGACGGATTTTTATCATTCGTTATAAAAACAAGATTATCGGAGGTTCGGTCTGTCTGTTTTCCGGAGAAGATGCCTATTTGCTTTTTTCCGGGGGGATGAGAAAAACGTATCCGCTGCAGTTTCCGGGAGTTCTTGCCGTATGGGGAGCCATGCAGTATGCCCGTGAGCATGGATATGCTCATTTTGAATTTATTGAAGCCGGGTTACCTTTTAAGAAATACGGTTTCCGTGACTTTATTCTGCGTTTCGGCGGAAAGCAGATGAGCAGTCGCCGTTGGTTTCATGTGCGTTGGAACTGGCTGAATCGTCTGCTGACAAAAATCTATGTATAGCCCCCTTTCCATACTTCTGTCAATGGATTAAACTCTTTTTAAACAACGGGATTTCTTTGAAAAAATCGTCAAAAAGTTTCTTTTTTCAGCACAATTTTCTTTTCTTTGTCTGTGTGTATATTAAACACGTACTTTAATTTAATACCCATAAAAAACAATTCTATTATGAAAATCTCTCACATTGAACATTTGGGCATTGCGGTCAACAGTATCGAAGAAGCCCTTCCTTATTATGAAAACGTCCTCGGATTGAAATGCTATAACGTAGAAACCGTAGAAGACCAGAAGGTAAAGACTGCGTTTTTGAAATGTGGTGACACAAAAATTGAATTGCTGGAACCAACCGGTCCTGACAGCACAATTGCCAAGTTTATTGAAAATCGCGGCATGGGCGTACATCATGTGGCATTTGCAGTAGAAGACGGAGTAGCCAATGCGCTGGCACAGGCTGAAGGAGCAGGCATTCGTTTGATTGACAAGGCCCCGCGTAAAGGAGCAGAAGGTCTTCACATTGCATTCCTTCACCCGAAATCTACGATGGGCGTATTGACGGAACTTTGTGAAAAATAACCACCGGGACAAGACCCTTATTTAATTATCAAATATAAATACTAATACCATGAGTAACCAACTTGAAAAAGTAAAAGAATTAATAGAGCTTCGCGCACAGGCCCGTCTGGGTGGAGGTGCGAAAGCCATCGAAAAACAACACGATAAAGGTAAGTACACAGCCCGCGAACGTATTTCCATGCTCCTTGACGAAGGCAGCTTTGAAGAAATGGACATGTTCGTACAGCATCGTTGCACAAACTTCGGAATGGACAAGAAGCATTATTTGGGAGACGGCGTCGTAACCGGATACGGAACAATCGAAGGCCGCCTGGTTTATGTTTTTGCCCAGGATTTCACGGTATCTGCCGGTTCCTTGTCTGAAACCATGTCACTGAAAATCTGCAAGGTGATGGATATGGCCATGAAAATGGGAGCTCCCTGTATTGGATTGAATGACTCTGGTGGTGCACGTATTCAGGAAGGTATCAACGCTTTGGCGGGCTATGCAGAGATTTTCCAGCGTAATATTCTGGCTTCGGGAGTTATTCCGCAAATTTCCGGTATTTTCGGCCCATGTGCAGGAGGTGCAGTGTATTCTCCGGCTTTGACAGACTTCACCTTGATGATGGAAGGTACTTCTTACATGTTCCTTACTGGTCCGAAGGTAGTAAAGACTGTGACAGGCGAAGATGTATCACAGGAAGACCTGGGAGGTGCCAGTGTACATTCCACTCGTTCCGGTGTGACTCATTTCACAGCTTCTACAGAAGAAGAAGGGTTGGCATTGATTCGTAAATTGTTGAGCTATATCCCACAGAACAACCTGGAAGAACCGCCTTATGTTGATTGTACCGACCCGATAGACCGCTTGGAAGATTCTTTGAATGAAATCGTACCCGACAGTCCGAATAAGGCTTACGATATGTATGAAGTAATCGGTGCTATTGTCGATAATGGTGAATTCCTTGAAATCCAGCGTGATTTTGCCAAGAATATCATTATCGGTTTTGCACGTTTCAACGGACAGTCAGTGGGTATCGTAGCCAACCAGCCGAAATTCCTGGCCGGTGTGCTCGATTGCAATGCTTCTCGTAAGGCTGCCCGTTTCGTTCGTTTCTGCGATGCCTTCAACATTCCTATCGTATCACTCGTAGACGTTCCGGGATTCTTGCCGGGAACAGGTCAGGAATACAATGCGGTTATTCTGCATGGTGCGAAGTTGCTGTATGCATACGGTGAAGCTACCGTGCCTAAAGTAACAGTAACCCTTCGTAAGTCGTATGGAGGTTCTCACATCGTGATGAGCTGTAAGCAGTTGCGTGGCGATATGAACTATGCATGGCCTACTGCTGAGATTGCCGTGATGGGAGGAGCCGGTGCCGTAGAAGTACTGTATGCAAAGGAAGCAAAAGAAGCACCCGATCCGAAAGCCTTTATGGCCGAAAAAGAAGCTGAATATACCAAGCTGTTTGCCAACCCGTATAATGCGGCCAAGTATGGTTACATTGACGATGTGATTGAACCGCGTAACACACGTTTCCGCATTATTCGTGCTTTGCAGCAGTTACAGACTAAGAAGCTGAGCAATCCAGCTAAGAAACACGGTAATATTCCTTTGTAATAGTAACTAAAACTTGACAATGATGATGAAAACACATAAAATCGGAATATTTCTGGCCCTGTTTCTGCTGGTCGGGTTCTCGTCCTGTAAGGAACAGAACACCGCGTCCAAGTTGCTTATCAATGAAGTGTTGATTGATAATGAGAGCAACTTTCAGGATGATTATGGCATCCACAGCGGTTGGGTAGAAATATTCAACAGAGCTTACAGCAGTGCCGACCTGGCCGGATGCTATCTGAGAGTGAGCAGTCAGCCGGGCGATACTTTGTCTTATTTTATTCCCAAGGGAGATGTGCTGACCTTGCTCAAACCTCGTCAGCATGCTCTTTCTGGGCCGACGGGGCACCAAGAAGAGGAACTTTCCATACCAACTTTGTATTTAGCAAGACACAAGACAACTGGATTGGTTTGTACGACTCTGGTAAAAAATTGCTGGATGAGGTGGTAGTTCCCGCAGGTATGCTTCAGGCCGACCAGTCGTATGCACGCGTTGGCGACGGTACGGCTACATGGGAAGTGAAGGGTGGAAGTGAAGACAAATATGTCACTCCGAGCACCAATAACCAGACCATCGAGAGCAATCCGAAGATGGAGAATTTCGAACAGCATGACCCTGTAGGTATCGGTATGGCTATTTCTGCCATGAGTGTGGTATTTACCGGACTTATCTTGCTTTACCTGTGCTTTAAATTTGTGGGTAAACTGGCGGTTAAGTTGCGTAAGCGTAACGCCATGAAAGCGCAGAATGTCACCGACAAGCAGGAAGCAAAAGAACGTAAGTTGGGTGAAGCTCCGGGTGAAGTGATTGCTGCCATCTCTATGGCTTTGCACGAAGCACAGGGAGCCGACCACGATGTGGAAGAAACCATCCTGACCATCAGTCGGGTAAAACGAAGCTATTCACCGTGGAGTTCTAAGATTTATACATTGCGTGAAACTCCTCATAAGAAATAACCTCTAAAGCATAACGAAAACCATGAAAGAATACAGATATAAAATTAACGGAAATCTTTACAAGGTGACCGTGGGAGACATAGAAGACAATAATGTACATGTAGAAGTAAACGGAACGGCGTATACCGTGGAACTGGAAAAGAAAGCCGGTCCGAAAATCAAACCGGTAGTTCGTACGGCAGCTACTACGCCGGCAGCTCCTCCTCCAGCAGTGAGCCGTCCGGTTGTGGCAGGCAGCAAGTCGGGTATCAAGTCTCCGCTTCCGGGTGTTATTCTGGAAATCAAGGTGAAAGAAGGAGATACCGTGAAACGCGGACAGACATTGCTCGTGCTCGAAGCCATGAAGATGGAAAACGACATCAAGGCCGACCGTGACGGTAAGGTAACCGCCATCAAGGTGAGCAAGGGAGAATCAATACTCGAAGGTACAGACCTTATAATCATTGAATAATTATGGGAGAATTTGCTAGTTTTTTACAGAATAACCTGGCCGATTTCTGGACCTATACCGGCTTTCATAACGCCACGCTCCAGCATGTGGTGATGATTCTGGTCGGTATATTCTTCATCTATCTGGCCGTGGCAAAAGAATTTGAGCCGATGTTGCTGATTCCTATCGGCTTCGGTATCTTGATTGGTAACATTCCCTTCAATATGGAGGCCGGATTGAAAGTCGGGCTTTATGAGGAGGGTTCCGTATTGAACATTTTGTACCAGGGAGTCACGTCCGGCTGGTATCCGCCCCTTATCTTCTTAGGTATTGGTGCCATGACCGACTTCTCGGCCCTGATTTCCAATCCGAAGCTGATGCTGATTGGGGCGGCAGCACAGTTTGGTATCTTTGGTGCATACATGATTGCCTTGGCTTGGGGCTTCGACCCGATGCAGGCTGGAGCTATCGGTATCATTGGTGGTGCCGACGGTCCGACCGCTATCTTCCTTTCATCCAAGCTGGCACCTAACCTGATGGGAGCCATTGCCGTGTCGGCCTATTCCTACATGGCCCTTGTGCCGGTGATACAGCCGCCTATCATGCGTTTGCTCACTACCAAGAAGGAAAGACTGATTCGTATGAAAGCACCTCGTGCCGTGTCACACACAGAAAAGGTGATGTTCCCAATCGTAGGTTTGTTGTTGACCTGCTTCCTGGTTCCTTCCGGTTTGCCTTTGTTAGGTATGCTGTTCTTCGGTAACCTGTTGAAGGAAAGTGGTGTAACACGTCGTCTGGCTGAAACAGCCCGTGGTCCGCTGATTGACACTATTACCATTTTGTTAGGACTTACTGTAGGAGCTTCTACTCAGGCTTCTGAGTTCCTGACTGTGGATTCTCTGAAAATCTTCGGATTGGGTGCTTTGTCATTCGTTATCGCTACAGCTTCAGGTGTGATTTTCGTGAAGATTTTCAACCTGATTCTTCCGAAAGGTGATAAGATTAATCCGCTTATCGGTAATGCCGGTGTATCTGCTGTGCCCGACTCAGCCCGTATCTCTCAGGTAGTAGGTTTGGAATATGATCCAAGCAACTACTTGTTGATGCACGCCATGGGTCCGAACGTAGCAGGTGTAATCGGTTCGGCAGTCGCTGCCGGTATCTTGCTGGGATTCCTGATTTAAAAGATTACGATATCAGAACAGGGGGATGCATTTCACACATAATGCATCCCCCTGTTGTTTTGGTATAGCTCAGTTGAAGCAATGTCTTTTGACTTGTTCATTTTCTACAAGGCGTTTCTATAAAAATATCTTGACACGTTCGTGCCGAGACCTTGACACGTTGCTGATGAGAGCTCGTCACGTTCGTGTCGAGGTATTGTCACGTTCGTGCCGAGGTAAAATGGAAGTCTGTTCTTAGATAAAGTTATAGAATGTTTTTATCTAGCTTAATACTTTTTTCTATGTTCCATTCTGGTGTTTTCCGTTACTTTAGATATTATTGTAGGGAACGTATCTGTCTTGGCTGATTATTGCTACTGACGATAGCGCTGAATCGGTACCATGCGTAGCACTGTAATCGGTACCATTGTAGCGCTGCAATCGGTACCGTCATGACGTTGCAAACGGTACCGCATTCAGTTCTGTAAGATTCTTTGCAAATGTATATTATTTTTTCTTTCGCTGTCTCATAACCTCCAACTTTACGGTTGGACTGTTGCAAGGCTTGCCGGTTATCCGGACTTTGGCAACCTTGGGTTGCTCAACCTGGACTGTCTTGCCTAACTTTTCGCTCCATAGCTGATGACACTGCCAGTTCATGAACTTGTCGTAATTTACTCCATAATCCGCACAGAACTCACGAAGATCCTTGGTCTCGCTGCATAACTGATAGAGGTCATATACCTCCTGGTAGTTTACTTTTTCTTTTGCCATAATCATTGTTGTTTAAGGGTTACGGCGCAAAGGTAGGTTTAGGGAACATGCGTGTCAAGGCGGAAAATAGAATGGTTACGTTGTTATAGTATCATTTTTCTTCTTACTTGATAAGACAAGATAACCAAAGAGAGGGCTATTAGAATATCCCTAAACTATGAATTACGGCAAATAAAATAAACTCCTGTAATCACATGGACTACAGGAGTTTATTTATATAATGTAACTTTAATTACTTAGCCAAAGCCTGAGCTACGTCAACTGCACAAGCTACTGTACAACCTCCCATCGGGTTGTTACCGATACCCAGGAATCCCATCATTTCTACGTGAGCAGGAACTGATGAAGAACCAGCGAACTGAGCATCTGAGTGCATACGACCCATAGTATCAGTCATACCGTAAGAAGCAGCGACACAGCATCCCTGTAAGTATTTGCAAGCTGTTATTAATCAATGCTATAATAGCAATGGGTAAACTCCTTGTTAGTAAATAAAAGAACGAATTATCAAAAAGGGCTGCATCATGGGCAAATGCCTATGCGTTACCCTTTAGATGAGAGTACTCCAAATGGAGTTAAGACCGTAATCTAATTTGCGTGTCAATGAAGTATAAATCTCCGTCTATGCCATAAAGTACATTATTGGGAACTGCATCAAACACTTCATAATCCGAATTATGGTATTCGTCGTAATAGTCCATTTCAAAGCCTAATGCTTGCATATAAGCAGCTATCTCGTCTTCCGTAGCTTCTCGTTCAGCTAATATATAAGGTTGTACGAGAGCTGCGCAAAATTCTTGCTGACTGTTATAAGCGAAGCCTATCATTTGATAAGGCACATTGCCAAAGAACTTGTTATGTGCAGCAATGCGGATGAAGAAGTTCTCTAAATCATCCCCTGCGTACTCAAAGTTATTTAATTTTACAACAGACACATTACCATCATGGAACACTTCATTCTCACCACCTCTATCCATATAAGTAATATTGAGGTGTGATAAGTCAATCCATAGACCATTGTCATTGGCAAACTTTATCAGTTCTTCTGTTTGTCTTCTCTTATAGCCCTCTGTTGATTCAGTTTCTCCTGCTGCTTCCTTACTTCTTCTGGCGATGCAGGTCGCTTGCTCCAAGAGGCTATTGATTGACGAGTGCGTTCTATCCATTCTTTGTGAAATTCGTTGATGTATTCCATAATTTGTTTGATTATGAGTTTAAGACAAAGGTAATCATTCCTCTTTTAATAGCAATGCTTTGGTTGTTATATTCTTGCGAATGGGGTGTTGTGGAACATTCTATAAAAGAGAAGCAGCATAAGAGTTCCCTCAAATGCTGCCCTGCCTTAAATTAGTTTGGCAATTAGTTAATCTTCTTGTAGGTGGTCGTAGTAATATCGTCTAACTCTAAACCACCGTCATCCGTATTATCCCAATCCTCAAAGGCGAGAACCAACTTAGTAGCTGTAAGTTCATTAACAGTTAGGACATCTGAATAACCATCATCGTAAGAGATAGTCAGCTTATTGTCTTTCAAAGACCAACGACTTGTTTCTGTATATCCACCGTCCGCATAGCCTTCTGTGCAAGTACCGTCAGCTTTGAACTCCCATAAACCATTGGTATATGCTTCATCAGAAGTTACTACTTCCTTATCATTCTCCACTTTGTGAATCTTCTCCCAAGTGGTCTGCCATTTACCTATAAGGTTAGCTTGTTCAATGATTGTCTGTTCATCTTCATCATCACTACATGCTGTAAAGTTTACAGCCAACATGACCATTAATAAGGTCGTTCCAATTAATCTTAAAGTTTTCATTATTAAATTGTTCTTTAGTTAGTAATATGTAAACTTTTCTCTCAATCGCTCTCATTTGTACTTATATTGACATAAATGTAAGTTCACGTAGTTGCCATCATGATATTCTTTACATTCTACCCAATTATTATGATTGTCGTATTGATATTCAAACTCTTTCTTTATTCTCTTGCCATTCCACCAAGAGTCATATAAGATTATATGTCCTAAATGATTATATTTAACGATAGCTTGTTTCTTTACACCGTTATCATCCCAATCAGATACTATTGTTCTGCCTGCTAACTGTCCTTCCTTTTCTGTGTCTTTAATATAACGAGTTATATTCTCAATAGTAGAACCTTCATGAGTTGGAGCTGGCTGTGGATTCATATATCCTTTAAGCATATATTCTTTAATATGTACTTTGCTGCCTTCAAATGTTCTTGTGTAAAGTCTTGATTGAAATCCATTTAGATAGCTTATTGTGTCACAACTCGCAATCTTTCCATTAGTAAAAAGCAACTTATGTTCAAGGTGTAATCTTTGAGTTTCCTGCATATTGTTATGAGGTGAGTACCATTTACTAATATCTTTTCTCTCAATAGTAAATGTTTGTGCTATTAATCCTTGAATAAGTTCTTTATTATGCAAACTGCCATATAGTCTGCTGATATGTATTGAGTAAATGTCTATAACTGAATGCCACATGATGATTTATTCTAATGAGAAACCTCCTAATTGCGTATAACTTTTTAAACAATATTGCATTCCCTTTCTTGAAGTTTTACCTGTTACGATAAGAGTATCAAATCCTAAAGTCATCAGTTGTCTTATGAAAGGTTTGTTTGATAATATGTATTGAGATATATCTCTAAATTCAGAATCCTTTATATTATTATCGTTCTCTATGGAGATTTTAAACCCACTTCTTAAAAAAGAATGCACTCATTTCATGCATAGTTTGTATCTCCAACTGTTATAGAGACTTTGCAGAATCTATCTAACGCACCAGAACAATAGCTGTCTTTGAAAGTTTGATTCATCGTATTTATCAACTTCATTCGCTCCAATGAAGTACCTACTAAAGAATTGAGTAAGTTTTTAAAGAAATCGACAATATTCATATTACACTAATTTATCATTTACTAAATCCTTAATCTTTAAGAGTTCTCTGTAATTGAATCTGTTGTTATTAATCATTGCTGTTAGTTCCTCTGCTACATCTTTATTGCTGGGGTGTTTGTCTGGGTGAGCTTGTTTGATAAGCTCTTTGTATAGCGGTTTTGCTTTTTAGCCATGCTCTCAACAATATTGTATGCTTCATCACTTGTTGAATGATTCTTAGAACAGAATAGTCTGGCAAATATATTATTCATAGTATGCCTTTCAATTATTAAGAGAACAGCCATGCTGCTATTCCAATTACTACCAGAACTATAAGGATAACAAAGAATTCTGATAATTTGGGGTCTTCCCCATTATATTGCATTTTAGTCATAATTAGGATATTTGCGCTCATCTGTTCCCAAAGATGAGCATAAATAAAAAAGATGTGGGAACACTATTTGCTTTATCTTACTGACGGGCTTCTCGCATTGCCTTTGGAGTAGATAAAACAATAGCGACCCACACCAAAGGGCATATAGAAACCTCGCAACTATGAGGTAGGTATATATCCAAGTGTGGGTGCTACTGCTATCATCTTCACTCCATTTCAAATTTTGCGAGAATTTGTCAGTAGAAGATAATTTCAATAACACCTTTCGTTAACTATGTCCTTCCAACTCCCTAACGCATTAGTTCATTGGAATTGATGCAAAGATAATGAAAGGTTCTAAATTAATAGGCATGAAGTGTGGATTAATAGTAAATTCTATGCCCTCAAACATAGTCTGAATAAGATATTTAAGCAGAATTGCATCTGAACTCTCTAAATCCATGTGGGTATCAAATTCACTTCTCCCCATATAAGGAATAAATTCTGAATATTCTTACCTACCTTGAATTATTATCTTTAGGTCAGCATATTGTTGGATATTCAAGAAGTGCTACCTGTAACATGATTAATAAGAGTTGAGATAGTTATAAACTCTGTAAACTAATGGAATTGAACTACTTATATAAGGCTGAAATGCCAAACCGTAAAGAATCAGCTTTAGATATATTTAAGCTCAATATTTCATGGATTTGGGACAGAACCATTCAGACCACTATAAAGATGTATCTTAATAATCCTGTCCCAATCAATTAGAAGCTCAAACAGTCATAAGTCTGTAAGATTTCTTCCTGCCTTAATCCCAAGTATCTTTTAGTAATGGCAACAGAACTATGGTTGAACAGTTCCATCAGCTTTACTAAAGCAAGTTCAGCATTATCGCTGTTCATATTATAGACCTGTCTACCAAAAGTCTTTCTAAGAGAATGGCAGCTAAAGTTCTTAATCTTTAGCCTGTACTTCTTCTTCACCTCTTTAAGAATGATATTGATTCTCTGAATTGTGAAGATAGTGCCTTTCTGACTGATAAGGATTGGCGCATTGATTCCAACTGGATTTATATGCTCGTAGCACTCTTTAATATGATGTTGTAATTGTGGGTTTAGTCTGATAGTCCTTACCTTGCCTGTCTTTTGCTCAATTACTGTAAACTCGTCAGTACCTAATATCTGCTTCCACCTTAGAGATAGAATATCAGATATTCTTAATCCTGTGAAGCATCCTAAAGCTATAAGGAGTGAGATTTTATAATTCTCGTCTTTGGCTAACTTCCTTATGAGGTTCATTGCATCAGACCAAACAAGATAGTCTGCCGTTGTGCTTGAATATTTAAGTGACATAATGTTCTGTTTTATAATGAAATGAATAGAAGTGAATATTAATTCTGAGTTGGATTTACTAACTCACTGATTACTAAAGGAACATTCACTAATTATCAAAGTGAATATGATAAGGACACCCAACTTAAAAATTGAGTGCCATTTACCTTATTATAATTCTCCCTCGTCAGAGAAGCTGTAATATCCTGCATCTGTTAATATGAGGTGGTCTAAAACTGTAATCCTCATAAGTTGGGCTGCATTCTTGACCTGCTTAGTAATCTCCATATCCTGCCTGCTTGGTTTCAGATTACCGCTTGGATGATTATGTGCAAGGATAATGGCTACTGAATTGGTGAGCAATGCAGCTTGTAGAATTACTCTTACATCAGCACAAGTTTCAGTAATTCCACCCTCTGATATAAGAGTGTAACCTAAAACTTGCTTGGCTTGGTTAAGAAACAGTACTTTGAAGTATTCTTTGTAACAGATTGTACCCTCCTTATAGGTAGGAAGCAAGTATTTATAAGCATCCTCTGAACAAGTTACTTGATGCAGACTTTTAAATTTTGGTTTGTAGGATAGTTCCACTTCACCCACAGTATAATCTATATCCATAATGTACAATGTTTAATAAGTTGGTAGAAATAAAGAAAGGACACCAACTTAATGATGTCCCTTCCTCTCTCAATCAACAATCCACTCAGCCCAAGAACCAAGCGTATTCACTATCTCCTAATTTGGCACGTTGAATGCCTTGTACAAACTCTGTACAGTTAAGATTCCTCTCCAAGAAGTTATCAATGTAACTTGACTTTACAGAACCATTGAGCAGGTTTAAGAGCTGCCAGCCTGTAATGCTGTCCCCAGTACTCTTGAAATTCACATCAGAAACGAATGCTCTACAAGCTGCATTAATTTGACTGTCTCCCAACAATAGACGAGGTAAGCGTTTCTGTTGGTTGGGTGTAAGAGCTTGATATAATCTCATCCTGCCTATTATCTGGCAGAACTCACTCGTTGAGATTGACATCTGCCCAAGTGTCCTTAACAGATGCAGGTCTTTGGATGGGTTGTAAGCATGGAACAGATTCAATGCTGCTGCATATAGTTCCTGTACGCTTAGGACTTCTATCTTATCCTGCAAGCCGTCAGTAGTAAGCATTAAATTTGAGCACACACGATTACGAAAGCCTATGAAGATTTTAAATCTCTCAACAGACTTCTTACTGTATAGGTTAATCTCGTTATATGCTCTCACTCCACCAATGGATAACGCTAAACGATTACCGTATTCATCATGTACAATGGATGGAATTTCAAAACAGAAACACATTCTCTGATAGAACAAAGTTTTCTCTTCGTCTGTCAATTCAGATGCTTTCTTACCTAATGCACTTGGTATTCTGCCATTGATAGGGTGTGAGATTCTAATCTCTGGCATATCAAACTGTTCTCCATGAAAGTAATCCTTAGCTGCATCTACTACTGCACCTATAAAGGATTGGTGGCTTATGGTTTCCTCCATTGATGCAAAACTTGGAATGATGCAGTCTTGCTGTAAGTGCTGTAAGGTTACTTCCTGCGTGTTGGCTTCAATGAAATGGTTTACTCTCTTGGGTGCTGCTACTTCTTCCACAATGATTGCTTCTTCTGCAAACTCACCCATGTTTAATGATTCTCTACGCTGTGCCATAGCTGGCATAATTACTAAATCTCTCATAATGAAATTGAATTAAATGGTTATTGATTGAATGGATTTAATAGGAACAAACCTAAAACACAAGTGAATTTCTTCGCTTGTATCTTAGGCTGTCCTATGTCTTTCCCTAAAGATTCTTTCAAAGGAAATGAGGAGCATTAGTAAATTATTGGTTAGCTATGGCAATAGTGCATCGTGCCTGCTCTTGGATTAATAAGAATGCTTATTCCTGCCAACTATCAGACTGCATTTCTAAAGCATTCTTTTTATTTAAGAGCTATGAGGGGGTGTTTATGTGGGTAGGGGTGTCTTGTGCATTACTCTGATGGTTTAAAATTGTCATTACGAAGTAGCATTCATAAGGGCTGCTTACCCTTATCGTAGAAATTCAACTTTAGATGCTTCTAAAGTCAGAATAAGACAGAGTGGGGATTATTCGTACTATCTCTTAATATATTAATAAACAGTACGAAAAATCCTACTTGCCTGTTATTTGGACTTGAAAGCTATCTTAACCACGTTTTTTGAGTTGGTTGGATTCCACTCCTTGCGCTGTTTGGCTATGTTGTTGTCTAATAATAGTTCATTGGGAGTAAGCTCTATCCCTTTGGGTATATATCTTAACAAACCTGCACTATATAATTCCAGATTGTAACTCTCTACATTCTTCTTACCCATTCCCAATTTGTCAGCCAACTTATTAGGAGTAAGCAGTATCTTGTTGTTCTCTGCTATTAATAGGAGCTTGATATAATATCCTTTCACTTTAATATTCAAATCCACTGTCATAAAGAGGTAGGACACTGTTATGAAGTTGGGATGTTCAATGGGTGGAATGCAGTAAATGCTCCTCATTACAAATTCTATAAGAGGATGGTTGATAGCTTCCCTATATCTCTTTCTAATCAGCACTGCCTCTATATCCTTATTGAAGTTCTTTAATGCGTCCTCTTTCTCTCCAGTTCGTTTGGCTAAATCTTTGATTCTCCATCTGACCTTATAATAGTCGTTTCTATATAAGGACAGACAGAAGAACCTGTACAAATTGGGTGGATTGAGTTTATCTACAATAGACTTGTTAATGGTAGCATAATCCTGCCTAATGTTACTTGTCCTGTTTTGCAGGTATCTTTGAGGTATCTTCATATTCATTAGTAGCTGATTGAATAGTATTGGTAAACATTAAATCTTTCTTCTCTCGTTCCATCCTGTAATAGTAGGCAGTTCCAAAGTATATCTTGGCTTCCTTTCTGTTGTGAAACTTCTTTCCTGTTGGCAGATGAATTGTCATATCAGTTTAAATATCAGTGAATTAATAAGCCAACTTCTGCAATGAGATATAATAGGTAGCAACCTTTCCATTCTTCTTTCTCCTTGTCTTTAGATAGTTATTAAGATTAGCCCACAATCCAATGTGAACCTTGTTATCTTTTACTCCCTGTTTAAGAGCCTTAACTCTTATCTGCTCATAAGTAAATTCTTCCATTTTAGATATTCTGAATAGTTTGTAAGTCCGTCAATCTGTGTGGTGGGATTATCTGCTTGTAGTACTGTAAAGATAGTAACTCCATAAGTGAGAAACTAATGATAAGACCACACATTTAGTAATCAGACTTTAGACTATTCAGAATTTCTAAGAACTTGGGGAGAACAAGCCCACCAGTCACATGGGCTTTGCTCCGTAGTATGTATTATGCTTCTAAAGCATTTTGTAGCATTGCTTGAAAATCATCATCTTCCTTTATTTTCTTTAGTTTGTCATCATTAAGTTCTAATTGTTTTAGCTTATCCAAAGCCTTGAATGCTTGTTCTTCGCCATGTACTTTAGCATAACTGTTAAATCCTTTAATGAAGTAACGTTTAGTGAGAAATGTGACGCTGATTTTGGCAGCTTTGCATAGAGTTATAAAATCGTTACCTCTCTTGATGTCAACTATGGCATCTTTTGGTAGATTGTATTCTTCTCTTCTTAAAACCTTGTTCAATATCTTCTCTGGAATGTTCTTCTTGGTATAAATCAGACCTGCTGTCGTAGGATTGAATCCCTGTTGGATTAGTTCAGCCATATTCTCAAAGAGTTCATCTTTGGATGTCAAGGCAGCAACCCCTATCTTGGCTTTCATATCCCAATTACCAACTCTGTTGATTTCTTCCAAATAAGTTCCTATATCCTTAATATCCTTAACAAAGACATTGGGGATAGTCATATTACCTTTGACAGAGTTTAGTTTGGCAAATGCTGTGCTTCTGTGTTGACCGTCCAAGATTACAAAGTAGCCTTCTGCCTCTTCTTCTGTCAGAACTCTACCGTTTACATCTGTTACGACATATCCTGCCTTTATTAGTTTTGAAGCTTCTATCACGATGATGGGATAGGCTTCTTCATATTTGCCATTGTCAATAATAGCAATGAACGTATCTACTTTCTTTGAATCAATGCTTCTGTTATGTTTTACAAAGGCAATCTTCTTAGAGACCTTCTCCTCAGTTTTAGTTAATTGGAATGTAATAGGTTCGTCTTTAAGTGTGAGGGCTTTACTATTCTTCTCTTCAATAGCCTGCTTTAATTGTTTCACAATTAACTCTTGGGCGTGTAGAACGGTTTCTCCCAACTGTCTGTTAACTATGTTCTTCAAATCTCTTTCAGCTTTAATCAACTGTTGTTGTAAGCTGAGAGTGCGCACTGCCTTTCCTGCTTTAGCATTAGCTACTGATTTGCTGGTTGCAGTCTTTCCTGCTGTCTTAGTCATTGTTTTCATTGTCATCTTGTTTTTAATTATCAAATTAAGTTCTTTGTAACCGTCCAACCTATGCGCACTTGGCTTTCTGATTACGCTGCAAAACTACTTGCTTCTGGGCTGATTAAAAGAGAGAAATTAATGGGTGGTTTTACTTCCCCTCTTAATTGTCAGCTCGTCCGCTATCGTTTTGACGCTGCAAAGATGGGATATAATGGCAGGATTAAAAGAGAGAAAAAAAGTCCTGCTCTTATGTACCCTCTTAATGGTACGGAGCAGGACTGTATTAATTATCAGAAGTTTATTAGAAGTATATGCTGTTCGCAGTATCAATTCTCTTGTCTTTATATTGCTTGATGTAACCTTTTAGGACATCTTCATCATCTGAGAATTTACTATGTTTAGATAGCTTAGTGAAGTAGATAAGCCTTGATATGAGCAATGTCTTACTAAGTGATATGGTGCTTCCTTTCTTCTGTCTGACATTAAACAGCTTATTATATGGCTCTAAATTGAAGAAGTCATTGAACATCTTATAGAACAGCCATATCTGAACGGATTCCTTTTCTTCTGCATGGGTGCTTATGCTGACTTGTTGGTTCTGCATCCAAGGATGTTCCTCTATCTCTTTTAGGTTGTTGGCAATGATAGTAGCCAAGTAACCTATTGCATTGGCATTGTCAATTACTATCTGATGCTTGCCTTCAATCTTTACAGAGACGGTAATAGGCTTTTTAAAACTTACTCCAAATTGGTTAATCTCCTTATGGTTGTCAGCTATGGCTTTGGCGAATTTGATGAGTTGTTCTATTCCAATGCCTGTAGCTTTCATTCCGTCCAAGCACGTTCCACAAGTATAGTCAAAGATGAACAGAAGTAGAAACCAGAACTTATCTATATCAACTCCCAAACCTTTCAATGTATTCTGTATGTCCTCATTGGCTATATAATCTTCGTATGTGAAATTACCATATAGTTCATTCTGATTGTATCTTCTTATGAATAGGGGTAAGGCGGTAGTGCCGCAGACGTATCTTTCTCCTGTGGCTGGGTCTATATCTACGTCTGGAACATATTTAACGGCTATGGCTTCCATGTATTCCAAACGAGTATCAATGCTTATGTAATCTTCCTTTAGCTTCTCCATAATTATTAGTTTAAGGCAAAATTTAAGTACATGACAAAAATTTGAAAACATCGAATTTAGGAGTATAAGCCGGACGCAGAAGTATGGTCGCAATCTCCTCCAAACCATACTTGACAAGCGACTTTGCCTTTCTTCCATGTTTCAGAATCCTTATCGGTTTAATATTTATATCTTTATGTTCACCAACGAGATACGCCCATACAAGAGCCACGCATACCATCGCGACAAGTCTTGCGATGCGCTCCATATCACGCATATGGGTGTCCTCGATGTTGAAGCCGGAAGATTTCATGGCTCTGAAGGCCGTTTCTATCTCCCAACGCTTTTTGTATGTCAAAATCGCACCCTCGGGCCGGTTGAAGCATATGAGAATCTGCAATTCCGGAACTCCATCGGAGTTTTTGATTCGGCTGCCGGCAAGATAGACATACTCGCCTTTGTGAAGAAAAAAAAAGCTTATGGAAGAATTTCTCCTGACCGACCTTCAGATCATTGAACAGCCACCAGGCGCGGATTCTCTCACCGGTGGATGGCTTGACAATCCAGAAGTTCTGACGTATCCGGATGTAATACCGTATGCGACGGCTGTTGAGCCACCCTGTCCATTCCTTTCCGATGAACTCGCGGTCTGCCACAAGACTGTCGATGCATTCTGCTCCGAAAAGACGGATAAAACGTTCCATAATCTTCCTGCGTTCGTTCCAGCTGGAGTTGCCACGTTTAGGGAGAAGACTGAATATCAAGGGGAAGGCAATCCCTTTATAGGTGATGCCCAACATAAGAATATTGATATTGAACTCTCCGAACTTCCAGTTGGTGCGATCCATGCTGAGCACAAGACCGGTCTTGACAGGAAGCAGCGAGAAAATCATACGCGCTATGATATCAAGGTCAAGAACATACTTGGCAAAGAATCTTTGGAGCCGTCTGAGGTTGGAATCCTTGTCGACAGCCGTAGGCATCGCGTCTGCCAGTTTGTGGAGGCTGACAGTCTGCACAACACAGAGTGCGTGGAGCAGCAACGCCATAAGTTTTATGCGTGCCAGATTCATACTTTGTCCAAAGTGCTCTTGCATAATCAGGGAGGATTTGGTTAACTTTGACCAAGTCCTTGGAATTAGTAGTTTTCATGGAGAAAAGTCGCCAAACTTTTCCTTTAAATTACTAAATTTCAGGGACTTTTGCAAATTTAATCACTTGAAAATTAAATGTTTAACAGCATTTCTAACTTCCAGATATGTTATTGGCTAAAGTAATTGTATTTTGCAAATTCTTGTGTGGAAGCAAATTCGTTTATTGATTCCACAGTAAGCATTTACAGGATTGTAGGATATATAAGAGTTGGCGACAGCTAAATTTAGTAACTTCTTTAAGAACTTTAAATGCTTGGTGCAGGAGTTTTGTCCCATCTTCTTCTCTCCTAAAAGGTAAGCATGGAATCCTTGAATGAAACCTAAGTTTATCTCTCTTAAATATAAGTCCTTACGTTCATATTTCTTCTGAATAAACTCTTTGAATAGTCTGCCTATATATTCAAACACCCAATAAGTAGCAGGGGCAACAGTTTTACCTACCATTGCTTTGTGCTCTGTGTTATGTTCGTTCAGAACATCCAATAAGGTCTTTTCGTTCAGAGCTTCCACCTTATCTGTGATAGCTTCTTTTAATAGTTCAGCAGTGATAAGGTAGCCCTTTTGAAGCAGCTCAATTTCTTTCTGATATATCTTATTCCGTAGTTGAATCAGATAACCGTTGATTAGCTGAGCTTCTTCACTCTTGCCTTTTACAGCTTGCTTCTCTTTGTTCCAATCGGCAGCAGGTACATGTTTACCTGTGCTGAAATAGATTCTTTTTCCGTTTGTGGAGATAGAAACCTCAATAGGTGATAAACCTTTCTTGTTTTGCTTACTTTCTCTCAATGAAAAGTAAACCATTGTACAATGTTTTTCCATATTAAATTAAATGTTATATGGAGTGTATCGCATTGTTACAGGAGCTTATCTGTATTAAGTAACTTAAATTACTTGCTCAAAGCAGTAGCAACGTCAACTGCACAAGCCACTGTACATCCTACCATCGGGTTGTTACCCATACCCAGGAAGCCCATCATCTCGACGTGAGCAGGCACTGAAGAAGAACCTGCGAACTGAGCGTCGGAGTGCATACGACCCATGGTGTCAGTCATACCGTAAGAAGCAGGACCTGCAGCCATGTTGTCCGGGTGCAGCGTACGACCTGTACCACCACCAGATGCTACTGAGAAGTAAGGCTTACCTGCAAGAACACGTTCTTTCTTGTAAGTACCTGCAACCGGGTGCTGGAAACGAGTCGGGTTAGTAGAGTTACCTGTAATAGATACGTCTACACCTTCTTTCCACATGATAGCTACACCTTCGCGAACGTCGTCAGCTCCGTAGCATTTTACTTTTGCACGAGGACCGTCTGAGTAAGCGATTTCTTTCACTACTTTCAGTTCGCCAGTGTAGTAGTCAAACTGAGTCTGAACGTATGTAAATCCGTTGATACGAGAGATGATCTGTGCAGCGTCTTTACCCAAACCGTTCAAGATACAACGCAAAGGTTCTTTACGTACTTTGTCTGCTTTAGCAGCGATTTTGATAGCACCTTCAGCGGCTGCGAATGATTCGTGACCTGCCAAGAATGCGAAACACTTAGTTTCTTCGCGCAGCAACATTGCAGCCAAGTTACCGTGACCCAAACCTACTTTACGGTCATCAGCAACTGAACCCGGAATACAGAATGACTGCAAACCGATACCGATTGCTTCAGCAGCTTCAGCAGCGTTTTTGCAACCTTTCTTAATGCGATGGCACAACCTACAACGTAAGCCCATTTTGCATTTTCGAAGCAGATAGGCTGAGTTTCTTCACATGTCTTATAAGGATCAAGACCATACTGTTCGCAGATAGCGTTAGCTTCTTCGATGTCTTTGATACCGTTAGCGTTCAAAGCAGCAAGAATCTGTTTGATACGACGGTCCTGGCTTTCAAATTTTACTTCTCTAATCATAATGTTCTTTCCTTCTTATATTATTCCTGACGTGGGTCAATATGTTTAACTGCACCTTGTTCTGCTGTGAAGCGTCCGTAAGTACCTGTTACTTTCTTCAGTGCTTCATTTGCATCAGTGCCTTTCTTGATCTCATCCATGAATTTGCCCAGGTGAACGAATTCGTATCCGCAGATTTCATCGTTCTTGTCAAGAGCGATAGTTTTGATGTAGCCTTCTGCCATTTCCAAATAACGAGGACCTTTAGCCAAAGTACCGTACAAAGTACCTACCTGGCTACGCAGACCTTTACCCAAGTCTTCCAGACCTGCACCGATCATCAGACCGCCTTCAGAGAAAGCTGACTGAGTACGTCCGTATACAATCTGCAAGAACAGTTCACGCATAGCTGTGTTGATAGCATCGCACACCAAGTCAGTGTTCAAAGCTTCCAAAACTGTCTTACCCGGCAGGATTTCAGATGCCATAGCAGCTGAGTGAGTCATACCAGAGCAACCGATAGTTTCAACCAATGCTTCCTGGATAACACCTTCTTTTACGTTCAGTGTCAACTTGCAAGCACCCTGCTGAGGAGCACACCAACCAATACCGTGAGTCAAACCAGAGATGTCTTTAATTTCTTTTGATTTAACCCATTTTCCTTCTTCAGGAATTGGAGCTGGACCATGATTAGGTCCTTTTTTTACAACACACATGTGTTCAACTTCGTGTGAATAAGTCATATTCTTTACGTTTTATTGGTAATAAAAAATAGGTATTTCGTAAACCGTGGATAAAAGGGAATTTCTTCTTTAATCCGAACGCAAAGTTAGTCGTTTTATTTCGTTCTGCAACGGGTGAAACCAAACTTTTTGTTACATTTTAATGATATTTTTTTGGTTTGGGCTGTTTTGCAAACTCCGGTTGACAAAATGTTTTTCATCTTCTGAAAGAAACTTGTATCTTTGCCCTGAATACAGCAAAGATACCCTGTTATGGGTTTGCATAGAGATAGGTAACAATTATTAGGTATAGAATGGAAATGAATCAGATTACGGTTTCGGATGCGGATTTACGCAAGGGGGCAGAAGAGGGAATGGATGCTTTTTTGAAAGTATTTATCGATAAATACCTGGAGGTGACAGGAGGAAAGATTAATGCGGATACCATGCCGTTGCTGAACGGGTATCAGCATACTTTGTTAGGCTATCATTTTTTTCGGGAGGAAGTGATGGAAGGAGGTTTCGTACAGCTTATCCAGAATGGATACGGACCGTATATTTTTGATAATCCGTTTGCCAAAGCGATGCGTATGTTTGGGGCAAAAGAGTTTTCAAAGTTAATATACGAGGCTAAAAAAATATACGATGCTCATCGTGAGGATTTGGAGAAGGAACGTACGGAAGAGGAATTCATGGCCATGTATGAGCAATATGAGGCTTTTGACGACTTGGAAGAACAATATATGGAAGAGGAAGAGCAGATTACCGCACAGATAGCAACGTACGTAGACGAGCATTTGGATAGTTTTGCAGAAGTAAAATAATTATGAAAGGTTTATTTGTGTTAAAATAACACTGTTCCCGTGCAGTCTTTTTTTTCTTTTCGTATTTATTTTGTGAATTTTAAATCTAAAAATATTTATTAAACTAAAGATAAGAGTAGAATAGAGTATGAAAAAACAGAAATTGGCAGTCATTTTTGCTGCATTATTAACAATGGCGGGGTTTAGTTCTTGTTTGAACTCAGAAGATGATGGAATTAGTGAATATTACGGTTATTTGGAAGTGAATTCAGGCTGGGGTAATGTGACTTTCTCAACTCCCGATGGCTTGGAATTTGTTCCTAATAAGACTGTTACTACTACTGCTAGTTCTAAGTTGGCTTTTGTTTATTGCCAGTATAATGATGTGGATTTGACTGCAGAAACAGAAAAATTACCGGTCACATTGTTAAGCGACCCGGTTTATTTGAAAAAGTTAGACAATGCTGGGTCAACTTTACCTGATGTAACTTCTACAGTTTCTCTCTATTCTTTAGGAGAAAATGGTGGCGGAGTATGGGGATATAATAAATATTTGGTTTTGACTCCTGCCTATTTTCTGAAAAAAGGTACTACCAATGAAAATTTAAGTACTGAGTTGGTAAATCACCATTTGAATGTGTATTATGTGCCTGAAGAAGATAACGTGACGACTAAGACCCTGAAGTTATATTTGCGTTATCAGCTTACGGGTATAGATGATTCTTCTACTGAAGAAGGTGCAGAAACATCTGAGGCTTGGGCAAATGATTATACAGTGAAATATTCAGATCCTGTTTATGTAAGTTTGTCTTCTTTACTGGCTCAATATGAGAATGCTCATGGAGAGAAGCCCGAAAAACTGGAAGTAGATTACGAATATAATAATAACAGTTACACTGTACCGACAAAAGATACCAATAAAAAACGTACTAAGACGGTTGTGTATAATTTGTATAAAGAAACTGCTGCTAATTAATAATAAACATAAATCGTAAAGATAAGAATCGGCATTATAAAATGGCTTATACAGCTATTTATAGTGCCGATTTTATTTTTGAAAAAACGCCCTTGCGTTTACATTCAAACGTCAAAGAGTTTGGAGTTAAACGCAAGGGCGTTTTAGTTGAAACACAAAAGAGTTTTGTTTTAAACGTAAGTGCATTTTGGAGAGGGTAAAAACACCTCTCTGAAAGTCTTTTCCATACACTGTTTTTCTCTGAATTTTCTAGGCTGATTTTATTTTGGGAATACCGAATTTTAAATAGCTTGAAAAGATAAGTCCCTCTTTCCTTTATCTCATACTTTTTTGTAAATTTGCAATTCGTTTCATCGCATAATGAAAAGAATTGGGAATGAATTATAAAGAATTGTTCAATAAAATGGCATTTTTACTTTCTTCACCCGGACGCTTTTGGGAAAAAGAAGCGGCTGAAGGGCAGGGAAGCAGGATGATGTCGGAATACGTCTATCCGCTTATCGGATTGTGCGGATTGTCGGAATTTATAGGTACTTTTATCGGGCGTGATGTCAGTTCGGAGTTTTTCCAGTGGGCCTTGACACGCTGTTGTGCCATAGCCGTGTCTTTGTTTGGTGGATTTTTTGTTGCGGTGTATCTGCTGGATAAAATCAGCTGGAACCTGTTCAATAAGTATATTCCAAAGGAAACTCTTCAAGTGTTTGTGGGGTATTCTATGACGGTTCTGTTTGTGCTCGATGTGGTAAATGGACTGATTTCCATTGAAATACTTCACTGGATTCTTCAGCTGTACACTGTGGCTGTGGTGTTTGAAGGGGCACGACGTTTTTTGGAAATTCCGGAGAGTAAGTTGACTTCCTATACGGTTGTCGCCTCCATTCTGATACTGCTTTCTCCGGTGATGATAGAATTTGTGTTTAATAAATTGTCTGTAATTTTGAATTGATGAGACCTGTTTCAAATAATATTAATATCAAGAACAAGCGGGCGTCGTTCGATTATGAATTTATCGATACGTACACGGCCGGAATTGTGCTGACCGGAACAGAAATCAAGTCTATCCGGCAGGGAAAGGCCAGTCTGGTGGATACTTTCTGTTTCTTTTCCCGTGGAGAACTGTGGGTAAAGAACATGCACATTGCAGAGTATTTCTACGGTTCTTATAACAATCATACGGCTCGTCGTGACCGTAAACTGCTGCTGACAAAGAAAGAATTGCGCAAGTTGCAGCGTACTTCTGATGAGCCTGGTTTTACAATTGTGCCGACTCGCATGTATATTAACGAGAGGGGGCTGGCCAAGGTAGTCATTGCGCTGGCCAAAGGTAAGAAGCAGTATGACAAACGTCAGACGTTGAAGGAAAAAGAAGACCGACGGATGATGGACCGTATGTTCAAACGATAAATTAAATAATGGTGCACGAAAGCTATGCAGACAAAGACGATACAACAACTGATACGGGAACGTATTCTGGTACTCGATGGTGCCATGGGTACGATGATACAGCAATATAATCTTTCGGAAGCTGATTTCCGGGGAGAACGTTTTAAGGATATTCCCGGGCAATTGAAAGGGAATAATGACTTGCTGTGTCTTACTCGTCCGGAAGTAATAGAAGATATTCATCGGAAATATCTTGAAGCTGGTGCTGATATTATTGAAACCAATACATTCAATGCAACTTCGGTGTCAATGGCTGATTATCATATGCAGGCTTATTGTCGGGAAATTAATCTTGCGGCAGCACGTCTGGCACGCCGGATGGCCGATGAGTTTACAGCATTGAATCCGGAAAAGCCGCGTTTTGTGGCGGGTTCTGTAGGGCCTACCAACAAGACTTGTTCCATGAGTCCGGACGTAAATAACCCGGCTTTTCGTGCGCTGACTTTCGATGAATTGCAGGCAGCTTATTGTGAGCAGATGGAAGCCTTGCTGGAAGGGGGAGTGGATGCCCTGCTGATTGAGACTATTTTTGACACGTTGAATGCCAAGGCGGCTATTCGGGCAGCAGAATTGTCGATGGAAAAAATTGGACGTAGGGTACCTTTGATGCTGTCGGTTACCGTGTCGGACATTGCCGGACGTACCTTGTCTGGACAGACCTTGGATGCCTTTTTGGCTTCGGTGGAACATGCTGACTTGTTTTCCGTCGGGTTGAACTGTTCATTTGGTGCCCGTCAGTTGAAACCTTTCCTGGAGCAACTGGCCCGGCGTGCACCTTATTATATTAGTGCTTATCCGAATGCCGGATTGCCGAATTCGCTGGGACAATATGACCAGACTCCCGAAGATATGGCTGCCGAAGTGAAGGAGTATATCGAAGAAGGGCTGGTAAATATTATCGGAGGATGCTGCGGTACGACGGAGCAATACATTGCCTTGTATCAGGATTTGATACAAGGGGTACAGCCTCGTGTGCCTGTGAAGAAGCACGCGCATTTGTGGTTGTCGGGATTGGAGTTGCTCGAAGTTTCTCCGGAAATCAATTTCGTCAATGTCGGTGAACGCTGTAACGTGGCAGGTTCACGTAAGTTTCTGCGACTCATTAATGAGAAGAAATACGATGAGGCTTTGTCGATAGCCCGCAAGCAGGTGGAAGACGGCGCTTTGGTCATCGACGTAAATATGGACGATGGCTTGCTGGATGCCGCACAAGAGATGACTACCTTCCTGAATCTGGTGGCTTCGGAACCGGAAATAGCCCGTGTGCCCATTATGATTGACTCTTCCAAGTGGGAAGTGATACGTGCCGGACTGAAATGTGTGCAGGGAAAATGTATCGTCAACTCTATTTCCTTGAAGGAAGGAGAGGAGGTCTTTATAGCGCATGCCCGTGAGGTGAAACAGCTCGGGGCAGCAGTCATCGTCATGGCTTTTGACGAGAAGGGGCAGGCCGATACGTACAGTCGCAAGATTGAGGTGTGCGAACGGGCATATCGCATTCTGGTAGATAAGGTAGGGTTTGCTCCTGAAGATATCATTTTCGACCCTAATGTACTGGCTGTGGCTACGGGTATTGAGGAACATGATAATTATGCGGTGGATTTTATCAAGGCTACCGGATGGATACGTAAGAATCTGCCGGGGGCTCATGTCAGTGGAGGGGTGAGCAACTTGTCGTTCTCTTTCCGTGGCAACAACTACATTCGTGAGGCTATGCATGCCGTATTCTTGTATCATGCCATTCAGCAGGGAATGGATATGGGAATTGTCAATCCGGCTACGTCTGTATTGTATACGGATATTCCGCAGGATATTCTGGAACGGATTGAGGATGTCGTGCTGAACCGTCGGCCGGATGCTGCAGAACGTCTGATTGAAACGGCAGAACGGCTGAAGCAGGAGAAAGAAGGTACTGCTTCTCAAGAAGGAAGTGCGTCGGCTCAACTACTGTGGCGGAATAACACTACGGTGGAAGAACGGCTGCAATATGCGCTGGTGAAGGGACTTTCGGATTATTTGGAGGAAGACCTGCAGGAGGCGCTTTCACGTTACCCGAATGCAGTGAGCATCATCGAAGGACCGCTGATGGCAGGAATGAACCATGTGGGTGACTTGTTCGGTTCGGGTAAAATGTTTTTGCCGCAGGTGGTGAAAACTGCACGGACCATGAAAAAGGCGGTAGCTATTCTTCAGCCTTATATCGAGGCGGAAAAAGAAGAAGGTACCCGCAGTGCTGGAAAGGTGCTGGTAGCTACGGTGAAGGGCGACGTGCACGACATCGGAAAGAACATCGTGTCGGTGGTCATGGCGTGCAACAACTATGAAATTATAGATTTGGGTGTAATGGTGCCTGCCGAGCAGATTGTAGAAACGGCTATCCGTGAAAAGGTGGACATCGTAGGGCTGAGTGGACTGATTACTCCTTCGCTAGAAGAAATGGTGCATGTGGTGACTGAACTTCAGCGGGCTGGACTGGATATTCCGGTGATGATTGGCGGGGCTACCACTTCGAAGCTGCATACGGCACTGAAGATTGCTCCAGTATATCATGCACCGGTAGTATACATGAAGGATGCTTCACAAAATGCATTGGTGGCTGCCAAGTTGCTGAATCGTGAGCAACGTCCGGCTTTTGTGGAAGCTTTGAATGAAGAATATCAGGCTTTGCGTGAAAAGAACCGTCAGAAAACGGTACAGACGGTTTCACTTGCGGAAGCTCAAAAGAATAAACTGAACCTTTGGGATTAATTATTTACTCATCGTATTATGAATGTACAGATAGAAGAAGGCTGGAAAAAGGCACTGGCGCCGGAGTTTGAAAAAGATTATTTTGTCCGGTTGACCGATTTTGTCCGTCAGGAGTATCAGCAGACTACGGTATATCCTCCCGGAAGATTGATTTTCAATGCATTCAACCTTTGTCCTTTTGATAAGGTGAAAGTGGTGATTATCGGGCAGGACCCGTATCACGGACTGGGACAGGCGCATGGCTTGTGTTTTTCGGTGAACGACGGGGTAGCATTTCCTCCTTCTTTGCAGAATATATTCAAGGAAATCCACGATGATCTGGGTATGCCGATTCCTGCCAGTGGTAACCTGACTCGTTGGGCCGAGCAGGGTGTGCTGCTGCTGAACGCTACCTTGACGGTGCGTGCCCATCAGGCTGGTTCACATCAGCGCAGAGGTTGGGAGGAGTTTACGGATGCGGCCATCCGTGTGCTGGCGGAGCAGAAAGAACATTTGGTGTTTATCTTGTGGGGGGCTTATGCGCAGAAGAAAGGAGCGTTTATTGACCGCAACAAGCATCTGGTGTTAACTTCTGTGCACCCGTCTCCTTTGTCGGCTTATAACGGTTTCTTTGGAAACAAGCATTTTAGTCGCACCAATGAATACCTGGTGGCTCATGGAGAGACTCCTATCAACTGGTAAGAAACAACAAATCAATAAATACGCAAAAAGAAATCCCCTTGCTCCACCCATAAAACGGAGCAAGGGGATTGTTATTTTATATGATGATCTATGTGTTTGTCAGATAAGTTGCATACCCAGTCGTGCGCATTCTTCACGCATATCTTCCGGCCAGATGCTGGCTTGGATTTCTCCGATATGTGCCTTCTTCAGATAAAGCATACACAAGCGTGACTGTCCGATACCTCCTCCAATGGTCAGAGGGAGTGTGTCGTTTAGCAGGCGCTGGTGGAAATACAGTTTGGTACGTTCTTCTTTTCCGGCTAATTCCAATTGCTTGAGCATGGCAGCCTTGTCCACACGGATACCCATGGAGGAAATTTCCAGTGCGCGTTGCAGCACGTCGTTCCACACCAGCAAGTCACCGTTCAAGCCAGGAAGCCCTGTTTTGGGATCTACAGTGGTGTAATCGTCGTAGTCCGGAGCACGCAGGTCATGTGGTTGTCCGTTACTCAGCTTGTTTCCGATTCCGATGATGAAAACGGCTCCAAAACGTTCTGTAATCAGGTTTTCGCGTTCCTTGGCAGTCTTATCAGGATACATTTGCAATAAGTCCTCTGAATGAATGAAATGTACATCGTGGGGCAGGAATGACTTAATCTGTGGATACATTTCACAAATCATGTACTCTGTGCGGCGCATGGCTGCATAGATACGGGTCACAATACTTTTCAGGAAGTCTACTGTACGTTGTTCCGGTGTAATAACCCGTTCCCAGTCCCACTGGTCTACATAAAGAGAGTGTATATTGCCTAACTCTTCATCGGCACGTATGGCATTCATATCGGTATAAATTCCGTAGCCGGGTTCAATCTGATAGTCGGCTAAAGTGACACGTTTCCATTTGGCCAGTGAGTGAACTACTTCTGCCTGCTGGTCTCCCAAGTCTTTGATGGGGAAAGTAACAGGGCGTTCCGTTCCGCTCAAATCATCGTTGATTCCCATTCCTTTTAGTACAAACAAAGGAGCAGTAACACGGCGCAAGCGAAGTTCGGACGAGAGATTTTGCTGGAAAAACTCTTTAATTTGCTTGATGCCCAGCTCGGTCTGCTTCATATCAAGCAGCGGCTTATAATTGGCTGGTTTTATAAGGTAACTCATGTGTGAATCTCTTTAAATGTTTATTTGCTTGCAAAGATAGGTGTATTTTATAAATATGCAAGTGATTTTTGAAATAAGTTGTCAAAATGTTTTTTATTTCTTTTTGATTGCTGATAAAGTGAAAAGGGATTGGTGGAAATGAAAAATGTCATTCTGGAAATTTCTTTCCGGAATGACATTCTATTATGTAATGTAAAGAAAGGTTATTTAGCGATTCTTGTACATATTCTCGTAGTAGTTCTGATATTCTCCACTGGTTACATTTTTCACCCATTTCTGGTTGTCAAGATACCATCGGATTGTTTTTACAATACCATCTTCAAATTTTGTTTCAGGTGTCCATCCGAGCTCGCGGGTGATTTTGGTCGGGTCAATGGCATAACGCTGGTCATGTCCGAGTCTGTCCTTGACAAAAGTAATCAGCGAATCGTTAATCCAGTCAATGCTGATTTGTCCGTCAGGAGTCATTTCCTTCTTTTTAAGTATATTCCGGTATTCCGGTTGCTCGGTCATTATTTGATGAATGGTTGCAATGGTCAGTTTAACGATTTCAATATTCTGTTTTTCGTTATGACCTCCTACATTATAAATTTCACCATCCTTTCCGTTATGGATAATCATGTCGATAGCTTTACAATGATCTTCCACGTAGAGCCAGTCGCGTACGTTGGTACCGTCTCCATATACAGGCAGACGTTTTCCTTCCAGAATATTCTTGATAATGAGAGGAATCAGTTTTTCAGGGAAATGGTATGGTCCGTAGTTGTTGGAGCAGCGGCTGATAGTGACAGGCATTTTATAGGTGTCACGGTAAGCCATTACGATTAAATCAGCACTGGTTTTTGAGGCGCTGTACGGACTGTGCGGACAAAGCGGAGTTTCTTCGGTGAAATATCCTTCTGTCCCTAAAGAACCATATACTTCATCAGTAGAAACCTGGTGGAATCGAACGCCTTTTTTCCAGGTAGGATAGCCGTTTTCATCTTTTCCTGTGACCCATGCACGACGGGCTGCATCCAGTAGGTTCTGTGTTCCCAAAATGTTGGTCTGTAAGAATAATTGCGGATTTTCGATGCTGCGGTCCACATGACTTTCAGCTGCAAAGTTTACGATGTAATCAAACTTGTAGTCAGCAAATAACTGGTCGGCCAAATTACGGTCACAGATATTTCCTTTTACAAAGAAGCAACGTTCGTTGTCGATGTCCTGTGAGATTGTTTCCAGGTTCCCGGCATATGTCAAAGCGTCGAGAATTACAATCTTGATGTCGTCATGTTTGCCCAGAATATATTTTATATAATTGGCTCCGATGAATCCGGCAGCTCCAGTAACTAGATAAGTTTTCATATAGAGTTTTATTTTGAATGCAAATTTCGGAAAGTTTTTTGGATGTGACAAGACTTTTTTGTTTTAATCATTCAATTCAATTACCTCCAGGTCAGAGAAATTTCCGTTTTCTATGTTGAATCGTACAAGTGTGCGTACCCGATGAAAACCATATTTTCCGGCAGCTCCCGGGTTGATATTGAGTAACCCCAGGTTGCGGTCGTATTTAACTTTTAGAATGTGTGAATGGCCACTGATAAACAGCTTTGGGGGATGTATCATAAGTGTTTCCCGAATGGAAGAATCATACTTTCCAGGATAACCTCCGATGTGTTTGATGAGTATGTCGGTACCTTCCAGTTGGAAACGGTTGATTTCTGGGAAGCGTATACGCAAGTCTTGTCCGTCGATGTTGCCATAGACAGCTCTCAGTGGACGAAAATCCGCCAGACGTTCGGCTACCTCCAATGAACCGATGTCGCCGGCATGCCATATTTCGTCACAATTTTCGAAATATTTCAGGTAACGTTTGTCCCAGTAGCCGTGGGTATCCGATAAGAGTCCGATTCTTTTCATTTTTCTTTTGCTTTTGTCCGGCAAAGATACTACATTTGAAAAAACCTTGAATGATTTCAGTATATGGAAAAACACTATAATTATTTCAACCGAGATATAAGCTGGTTGTCATTTAATCACCGCGTATTGCTGGAGGCAGATGATGATACGCTTCCTCTGTTCGAAAGAATTAATTTCATAGCTATTTATTCGTCGAATCTTGAAGAGTTTTATCAGGTTCGTGTGGCGGAACATAAAGCGGTAGCATCTGGAGGTAAGAGTGAAGACATGACTGTGGAGGAAGCTCATAATCTGATTCGGCAGATTACGGATACGGTGAACCGTCAGTTGGAAGACCGTGTACGCATCTATGAAGAAAAGATTCTTCCGGCATTACGACGTAATCATGTGGTGTTTTACCAGAGTAAAAGCGAGGTGGAGGATTTTCATAAGGAGTTTGTGCATCGCTTTTTTATGGAAGAAGTGTTTCCCTACATTCAGCCGGTGAAAATCGATCCGGATAATGTGCGCTTTTTCTTGAGGGACAGACGTTTGTATCTGGCTGTAAGGGTATGGAAAGATGCGCAGGAGAAGCCGGAATATTATATTATAAAAATGCCTTATAGTAAGGTGCCCCGCTTTGTGCAGCTTCCTTCGCATGAGGGATATTATTACCTCATGTTTCTGGAGGATATAATTAAGGCCAATTTGAAAGAGGTGTTTATTGGCTACAAGGTAGAATGCAGTTATTGTTGTAAGATTTCACGTGATGCTGATGTGTTTGTAGATGATGTACCTGCTGAGAGCATGGTGGAAAAATTGAAGGAGAAGGTGAAGAAGCGGAAGATTGGCGCTATCTGTCGTTTTGTATATGACCGGAAAATGCCGGATGATTTTCTGGATGCCTTGGTAGAAGCATTGGGTATCAACCGGGAAGAGCTTGTGCCGGGCGACAAGCATCTGAATCTGGAAGACTTGGCATCCCTTCCCAATCCGAATCCGGATATTCCGGCCATTGTCAAGCCGCAGCCGATGTTCTTGCCCGGGATGAACGAAAACCACTTTATGTATCGTCGGATAGCCAAACGGGATATGCTGCTTTATTATCCGTATCACAGTTTTGAACATTTCATTCATTTTCTGTATGAAGCCGTTCATGATCCTTTTTGCCGTGAAATTATGATTACGCAGTATCGTGTGGCGGAACATTCGGAAGTGATTAATGCCTTGATTGCTGCCGCACGAAACGGGAAGCATGTCACGGTGTTTGTAGAGTTGAAGGCTCGCTTTGATGAGGAAAATAACTTGGCTACGGCCGAATTGATGCGGAAGGCGGGTATTGACATTATATTCAGCATTCCGGGACTGAAAGTACATGCCAAGGTGGCATTGATTCTCCGGAAGAATGACAAGGGAGAACGGTTAAGAAGTTACGCGTATGTCAGTACGGGTAATTTTAATGAGAAGACGGCAAAGATTTATGCAGACATAGCTTTGTATACCTGCAACAAGCAGATTGTGGATGACATGTGCACTCTGTTTAAGGTCTTGCGGAAAGAAGTGACAGAACCTCGTTTCAAACGCCTGTTGATAGCACGGTTCAATCTGCTTCCGGAATTAAAAGCTCTGATTCAACAGGAAATTGATTTTGTAAAAGAGGGAAAGCCTGGCCGGATTATTTTGAAGATGAACGCTTTGCAGGATACGGCTATGATAGATGAGCTGTATCGTGCCAGTGAGGCAGGGGTACAGATTGATTTGATTGTAAGAGGAATCTGCTGCCTGGTGCCGGGAGAATCGTTTAGTAGGAATATTCGGGTTACCCGTATTGTGGACAGTTTCTTGGAGCATGCCCGTGTGTGGTACTTCGGGAATGGAGGTGACCCGTTGGTTTTTATCGGTTCGCCCGACTGGATGCGTCGCAATTTGTATCGTCGTATCGAGGCGGTAACTCCTATTCTCGACGGCAGGCTTCGTCGGGAACTGACAGACATGCTGGAACTTCAACTGTCGGCCAACCGGAAGGCATGCTGGGTAGACAATCAGTTGAGGAATATCTTTAAAAGAAAACCGGGTAACGATGATGTGCGCGCGCAGTACGATTTTTATGAATATTTGAAAAACAAGTTGGCTGAGAACTAATCAGCCGACTTGTTTTTGTTTTCTGATATAAGCAGTAATTTGTCTCCTGGTTTCAATTCCATTTGTCCGTTGGGAATCAGGAACTCACTGCCACGTTTCACGAGCATAACCAACGTTCCTTTGGGAATCTGCATTTCGGCCAGTCTGTTTTTATTTTCCAGCATTTCGGCTGTCAGGGTGAGGTCATTCAGGCGGGTGTCGATTTCTTCCGGCAGTTCCACTCCAAATTCATTCCCTTCTTTAGGTGCGGGCAAGTCCAGCTGCAGGATTTTTGCTGCCTTTGTAATGGTCATCCCCTGAATGACCAAAGACAGAAGCGTGATGAAGAATACAATGTTGAACAATTGCTGCGAACCTTCAATCTGTGCCAATACCGGATAAGTCGCAAAAATGATGGGGGTAGCTCCTCTCAGTCCCACCCACGAAACAAACAGTCTGCCTTTATTCGTAATGTTACGGAAAGGTAGCAGGCAGAGGAATACGCTGAGCGGACGGGCAACGAGAATCATAAACACACCAATCAGTAAGGCTACCGCTGCGATATCGAGCATTTCGTGTGGGTTGACCAGTAGTCCTAAAGTAAGGAACATGATAATTTGGAAAAGCCAGGTCAGTCCGCTCATAAAGGTATTGATTTCTTTTCGGAAAGCCAGTCGGGTGTTTCCAAGAATGACTCCCATGATGTAGACAGCCAGATAGGCATTTCCTTTCAGCAGGTCCGTAATGGTGAAGGTAATGAATACCAGGCTCAACAAGAGGATTGAGTAAAGCGAACTGTTGGACAGGTTGATGCGGTTTATCAGCCATACGCTGAATCGTCCCATGGCGTAACCGATGACTCCACCGAAGAAGAACTGCACGAGCAGGTCTTTGGTAATCAGTAGAAAATCAGGATTACTTCCACTTGAAATCACTTGTATCAGTACGATGGTCAGCATGTAGGCCATCGGGTCGTTACTTCCACTCTCCAATTCTAGCATGGGGCGTAGATTCTGTTTCAAGTTCATGCGCTGGGAGCGGAGTAGGTTGAACACAGAAGCAGAGTCTGTAGACGACATGGTAGCGGCAAGCAGCAAGGAACTAAGCAGGGTTAATTCTATGTTGGTTCGGTTCCAGTCGGAAATATAGAATATAAATATACCGGTCAGCAAGGTTGTAAGCAATACACCGGCAGTTGACAGTACAATACCGGGAGTAAGGATGGGTTTGATTTCGTTGTATTTGGTATCCATACCTCCGGAAAACAGGATAATACTTAGTGCCATCATTCCAATGAATTGCGCGTCTGAAGCACTGTTGAATTGCAGTCCGAGTCCGTCACTGCCAAAACACATTCCTACTATCAGGAAAAGTAGAAGAGTGGGAATACCAAACCGGTATCCGGTTTTACTGATGAGAATGCTGGAAAAAATAAGGATAGAGCCAATCATCAGTATGTTTTCAGCTGTAAAAATCATGATTATGTAATAATAAATAAAGTAATGTGAATGTTGTATATGTATTATAATGTTCAAAGGTAAGAAAATGTTTGGCAGGCAAATGCTTTTTGTAAAGATTTTTGTGAATCTATTGTCTCTTCTGTAGTACTTTTTCAGTATGTACTTGCTAAAAGTGGAAAATTCTACGACAAATTCTCTGTTTCACACTGTGAAATACAAAAACCATAGTGTGGGATACATATTTCACACTGTGGGATATAAATCTCGCACTGTGAAACAGAGAACTTTTTCCTACGTTTTGTAGAATGTATGAGGAGAAAATTAGGAATATGTAGGGCAATTTATACTTGTTTGTGGAATGGTACTATAATTCTCACGGCTCTTTCGTTTAAAACAACCTCTATAATCCTTGTTATTCTCCGAAAAACCATTATTTTTGCGCACAGCGATGCAGGAAGCACCGCTTCCGGTGTTTCTTTTTATCGTTCATATAAAATTATTTTTGTAGGCAGAAATCAAATGCGACAGAGGTCGTTTTTTGATTTTCGCCTTAATTTTCGCTATGCGAAAATACGATTTATTTTGCTGATATGCAATATTTTGCATGTCTAATATATAAAAAAGAAACATGCATTCTGCCGTCGTGGCAGCATAATGAAACATCTGAAAGAATTTGTGAAATCAGTGCCGGATTACCGCAGGACAGACAAGGGAAACTACAAATACAAGCTGGAAGATATTCTTCTCCTTGTAATACTCGGACGGCTGGGCAAGTGTATAACAAGACCGGATATAATCAGATTCGGCGAGCGTAATCTGAAACGCTTCCGCTCTTTAGAATTTTGTTGGACGGCGTGCCTTCTGAACCTACGCTCTGCCGTATATTCAAACATATTGGTGATGAAGCCATGTCTGAGGGGATGTCTGAATTTACCTCCACCTTCCATGATGAGCTTGTCGGTTGTGCCGGGGACATCCTCTGTATTGACGGCAAGGCAATGAGAGGGACGGTACTTGAAAACGGACGCAACCCCGACATCGTATCCGCCTATTCCCTTGAAGGAGGTTTCACCCTTGCCACGGACATGTGTGAAGAAAAAAAAGCAACGAGATAACTTCCGTACCCAAACTATTGAACAAGGTGGATGTGTCAGGATGCATAGTTACGGCAGACGCCATGTCCTTCCAGAAAGCCATCATAGATAAAATCCGGGAAAAAGGCGGTGATTTCCTTATCGAGCTGAAGGCAAACCAGAGGACTCTGCGATATGGGGTTGAGGACAATGTCGAACTTGCAGAGCCTGTGGATGTATATTCGGAAGGCCCTTTTTTCTTGAACATGGCAGAATAGAGACCAGAGTATGCCGTATCTTTCGTGGAAATGACCTATTACGGACAGGAAAAAGTGGAATGGAAATCTGACGGTTGTCGAAATACGGACTGCAACGGAGAGAAAATCTGATGGTCAGAAATCTTCCGAGAGGAGGTTCTATGTCTCCAGTTTTCACGGAAGTGCCAGGCGGCTGAGTACAATAGCCAGAATGCATTGGGCAATAGAAAGCATGCACTGGGACCTTGACCGCAACCTGAGGCAGGACTTCATCAGGCGGAATAGTGCAAGGTCCGCCAGAAACCTTGACACGATACAGAGGATGGTACTGGCAATACTTTCGATATGGAAAGGTAAAAGGAAAAAGCTCTCCGACAAGGCTAAGGGAACGGCCGAACTTATCAGAGAACTTTCCTTGGACTTTACCGCAATGATACATATGCTGGATCAAAAATGAGATAATTTGTAATTTCAGAGGATTCGTAACGTTTTGGGTATCAATCATAACAAAATCCCTGCTTCCCATAAGAAGTGGGTGGGGGAATTATGTGCCTTTATCTAAGCTTAAATGAAAGAGCCGTGTATAATTCTATAGAAATTTATTTTTGTTTTCAAGAAAAAATGTATATTTGCAATGTTTTGTTCCGTATTGATTTCCGGTTTGGCGAAATCACGGATGAAAAGGGAATCGGGTGAAAGTCCCGGACAGTCCCGCTGCTGTAAGCTCCAGACATTTACGTTTGTCTACCCTCTGCAAGGCCACTGTCTTTTAAATGAAGATGGGAAGGCAAGACAAACAGGAGTAAGTCAGAAGACCTGCAAAACAAAGTCATGCTTGCATTCTCGAGGAAAGAATGGCAAGAACGTGCGTAATGTAGAATTACAATTAAAACTTAAATGAACAGATTGAAGAAACTGGCTATTACTGTCGGCTGTCGCTTTCTTATAGCTATGTGTCTTTGCTTGTTTGCAGGTGTAGATATTATTTATGCCCAACATGCGGACTCTGATAGTATTACAGGAAAGGTGCACCAGATTCCGGATGTGACGGTGAGTGGGAAGAAGACGATGAATAAAATATCTTCAGTTGTTCCCGTGCAGCGTTTGGGAAAAGATATGATGGAAGATCTGGGTATTCAGAATATGGCAGATGCGGTAAGGCGTTTTGCAGGCACTGATGTGCGTGATTATGGAGGTACGGGAGGATTGAAAACAGTTTCCGTTCGAAATATGGGAGCTGCCCATACTGCAATTAGTTATGATGGAGTTGCGGTAAGCAATTGTCAGGCTGGACAGATAGATATAGGGCGTTTTTCTTTAGACAACGTAGAGTCTTTATCGTTAAGTGTAGGTCAGAATGAAGATATGCTTCAGTCTGCCAGACTGTATGCTTCGGCTGGAGTCTTGAATATTGAAACATCTCGTCCCGAGTTTCTGGAGGATAGAAAATGGCAATTGTTGTTTCAGGTAAAAAGCGGTTCTTTTGGACTGGTTAATCCTTATTTTCGATATGGACAACAGCTAGGCGAAAAGACGGTCTTGTCTGTTGGCGGAGACTATTTACGTTCGGATGGACAGTATCCTTTTTTGCTGAAAAATGGGAAATATACTCAGACAGAGAAAAGAACGAATTCGGAAGTGGATTCCTGGCATACAGAATGGAATCTTGTTCATGAATTTAAGGAAGATAAAAAATTGAATGTTAAGGCATACTATTATCAGTCTGAACGTGGATTACCGGGAGCCGTGATTTTGTATAATCCCGTTTCAAATGAACGCCTTTGGGATAAGAATGCTTTCGTACAAGCAAAATATCAGGATAAAATATTTGAGAAATGGTCATTGCAGGTGTTGGCTAAATACAATTATGCCTGGAATAAATACCAGGATAAGGGGGCACAATATGAGGGGGGAGTTTCCACAGATCATTATACCCAGCATGAATATTATGCTTCAGGAGCTGTTTTGTATCGACCGTTTCAGGGCTTTTCCGTATCATTGGCTCAAGATTTAGCAGTGAATACACTGGATAGCAATTTACCGGATTGTCCATTTCCCACCCGTGTAACTTCTTTGACAGCCTTACATGCCCGCTATCAATTGGGCGGTGTGCAAATGGATGCATCTTTAATAAATACGTATGTAAAAGAACATGTGGAGAGTGGAGAAAAACCGGATGATTTGAAGAAATTATCCCCGTCTTTTTCGGTGAATTGGAAACCTTTCAGTGAACAAGATTTCTTTTTAAGGACTATGTATAAAAGTACTTTTCGTACCCCAACCTTTAACGACTTGTATTATTATCGTTTAGGAAATCGCTCTCTTCGTCCGGAAAAAGCAAAGGAATATAACATAGGCGTAACGTGGGGGGCCAAAAGGAACTCTGTATGGGACTATTTGACATTTACAGGAGATGTGTACTTTAATCAGGTAACAGACAAGATTGTGGCTTTTCCTTCTACTTATGTATGGAGAATGGCGAATTATGGGAAAACTCATATATGGGGAGCTGATATCACTCTTTCTATGGGTATTCCTTTAGGTGAATTGTTTAAGGTATATTTTTCAGGAAGTTATACATGGCAAAAGGCTGTTGATTTGACTGATCCGAATGCTAAAAATTATAAGGATCAATTGCCTTATACACCAGAACATAATGGGAACGGTTCCGTCATTTTAGAAACGCCATGGGTAAAACTGGGGTATAGTTTGATTGGAGTCGGGAAAAGATATTATTTCTCACAGAATATTCCAGAAAATGAAATTGACGGATATGTGGAGCAAACGCTTACTCTCTCTCGGCAATTTTCATTTAAGACCTGCCGTTTAAGGCTGCAGGCAGATTTTGTTAATTTCATGAATGAGCAATATGAGGTAATAAAGTATTATCCAATGCCGGGGCGTTCATGGAAAATAACTGCTGCTATTCATTTTTAAATTTAAATATCTATGCAATTTAGAAAATTATTTTTCAGTTTGTGCTGCATGGTGGCATTAGGGGCGTCACTGGCAGCTTGTAGTGAAGATGAAGAGTTATTTGATGATAGTGGTTCTAAGGTTACTCTTCCTGTGCATCGGGCATTTATTTTGAACGAAGGAACTCAAGGGGCTAATAATGCGACGTTGTCTTTTTATGCACCGGATGGCAATGCGGATTTTATCAAAGATATTTTTTATACTCAGAATCAGGCAAAATTAGGAGATACAGGTCAGGCTCTGATTGAATACAATAATGACCTTTATGCCATCATTTCCGGTTCAAGATATTTGATTCGGATGAATACGGCTGGAGTAGAAAAACAACGTTATGAGATTCCTGCATCAGAAGGTGATCCTCGTTATCTGGTAGCTGATGACGGGTATATTTATATGACGCAATATGGTGGTCGGGTGACGAAACTGGATGCAAATACCCTGAAGGTGGTAGCTACATTTACCGGGGGGAATAACTTGGAAGGTATTGCAGAATGTGACGGCAAGTTGTACGTGGCTAATTCATATTTGAAGAATGATGCCGGGTATCAGTATCAGAAAGAGTTGTTTGTCATTAATGCAGATAACATGCAGTTAGAAACGACTTTAGCTGTTGATATTAATCCCAATCAGGTGTTGGAAGAAGATGGAAAGATTTTCTTGATTTCCTGGGGAAATTATGCAGACAAAGGATATTCTGCTCAAATGATTGATCCTAAGAATGGTAATAAACCGACTTCATTGGGAGTAGCAACTAATATGACCGTAGGAGATGATATGGTGTATTTTGTAAATTCGGAGACTGATTGGAATACGTTTACTACTACAAATACATTCTTCTCTTATAATATTAAGACTGCTACGGTAAATTCATCTTCTTTCCTGAAAAATGCACCGGCAGAACTGGCTACATCAAGTGTGTACATGATGAGTGTGGATGATGAGAAGGGAGATATTTATATTGGAGTGACATTCTATTCGAACTCAAATGGTACGATGTATCGTTTTGATCGTAACGGCAACTTTGTAGAAAAGTTTGATTGTGGTGGTCAGAATCCTAAAACAATGGTTTTCATTGATTGATTTTTATGAAACAAATTTTACTATCTGCCCATATAGTAATTACAGTCTTGCTTCTCTCTGCCTGCGGCGGAGGAAGCAAGACTTCTTCCGTTCAGGGGGAAGGAGATACCCTGAAAATGAGGTATGCCACCAACTTGTCTGTGGTAAAATTTCCTGATTATACCATGGTTTCTATCCGTAACCCATGGGATACATTGAAAATATTGCATACTTATCTGTTGACTGATAAGACTCAGCCGGTTCCGGAAAATTTGCCGGAGGGGACTGTCATACGGGTTCCGTTGGAACGGGCCGTGGTGTATTCTGTGGTGCATGGAAGTGTGCTGAAAGAATTGGGACAGGCCAAAAGTATCAGGGGAGTCTGCAATCTGGAATATTTCAAGATGCCGGAGGTACAGGACGGATGCCGGAACGGAGAAATCGTAGATTGTGGAAACGGAATGAATCCGGATATTGAGAAAATTATCGACCTTCGTCCGGATGCCATCATGCTTTCTCCGTTTGAGAACAGCGGGGGATACGGTCGGGTAGGTAAGCTGGGAGTACCCGTGATAGAATGTGCGGATTATATGGAAACCTCTCCGTTAGGGCGTGCGGAATGGTTACGTTTTTACGGATTGCTGGTAGGGCAGGAACAGCGAGGAGATTCACTTTTTGCGCATATAGAAAAAGAATACCTGACAGTAAAGAGTTTGGCAGCGCAGGCTACTTCCCGTCCTACGGTATTAAGTGATTTGAAGTATGGCTCTGCATGGTATATTGCCGGAGGACAGAGTACTACAGGACGCTTGTATGCAGATGCCGGAGCAGATTATGTTTTTGCAGAACTGCCGAACAGCGGTTCTGTGCCGATGGCTTTTGAAGCCGTCTTCGACAAAGGAGAACATGCCGATTTCTGGTTGATAAAATACAATCAGCCACAAGATAAGACCTATAAGGAACTTCAGAAGGACTACTCGCTTTATACGCGTTTCAAGGCATTCCGCGAACGTCGGATTTATGGATGTAACACCTATCGGATACCTTTTTATGAGGAATCACCTTTTCATCCGGAGATATTGTTGAAAGATATGGTAAAAATATTCCATCCCGAGTTGCTGGAAGGCTATGAACCGAAATATTTTAGTAATTTAGCGGAATGATACATTCTGATAAAAAGCATTACGTGATATTCGGCACCCTGGCTCTTTTGATAGTGTTTTTAGTGGTAGCCAATTTATTTTTAGGTTCGGTAAATATTCCGGCGCAGGAAGTGCTGCGTATTTTAAGCGGCGAAGAGGCTGAAAAGGCAAGCTGGACGTTTATCGTTTGGGAATCGCGTTTCCCTCAATGCATCACGGCTTTGCTTTGTGGAGCAGCCTTGTCGGCTTCCGGACTGATGTTGCAGACGGTTTTCAGTAACCCATTGGCCGATTCTTCCATTTTAGGTATCAGTTCAGGAGCCAGCTTGGGAGTAGCGCTTGTGATGCTAGCCGGAGGAGGAACCATTGCCACAGGTGTGTTTACACTTTCCGGATTTTTTTCTGTCATATTAGGTGCATTTTTGGGTGCTGTAGCTGTGTTGGCTTTGGTATTGTTTTTATCCTCTTTGATAAAAAGTAATGTAATGCTGCTCATAGCCGGTATCATGATAGGCTATATTACTTCTTCACTGATTTCTTTGTTGAATTTCTTTGCTACGGCAGAAGGAGTCCACTCGTATATGGTGTGGGGAATGGGAAACTTTGGTGGAGTTTCTTTGGAGCAGCTTCCGGCCTTTTCGTTGCTGACTGTGGTAGGCTTGTTAGTAGCAGTTATGCTTATTAAGCCTTTGAATGCCTTGCTTTTGGGGCCGCGCTATGCCGAAAATCTGGGAGTGAATATTCGCCGGGTACGTAACTTCTTATTGTTGGCTACCGGATTGCTGACTGCGGTAACGACTTCATTCTGTGGCCCTATATCTTTTATCGGTCTGGCAGTTCCTCATCTGGCTCGTTTGATGCTGGGTACCTCCAACCATAATTCGCTGATGCCTGTTACGCTGCTTGCCGGAGGAGCATTGGCATTGCTGTGTAACTTGATTTGCGTCCTTCCGGGAGAGTCGGGGGTAATACCGCTGAATGCCGTAACTCCAATCTTGGGGGCGCCGGTCATCATTTATGTCATTATCAATCAACGTCGAATTCAATATTTTAACTGATGAGTCAATCGGAAATCGTGGTAGAGGGTCGTAACCTGACAATCGGTTATCAGGTAGGGAAAAAGCGGACGGAAGTGCATTCCGGTCTGAATTTTCAGCTTTTTCGTGGAGAACTGACATGTCTGCTGGGAGCGAACGGAGCAGGTAAGTCTACCTTGCTTCGCACTTTGGCGGCTGCTCAACCGTCTTTATCTGGCGACTTGAAACTGTTGGGGCGTGATTTGTCTGCTTACTCCGAACGTGAGTTGTCAAAAACTATAGGAGTCGTATTGACAGACCGTACACAGGCGGGAGGGTTGACAGTATATGAGCTGGTCGCCCTGGGGCGTCAGCCTTATACGGGATTTTTCGGGCGCTTGAACAAAGCCGACAAGCAACTGGTGGAACATGCGCTGCAAGCCGTAGAGATAGCTCATAAGGCACGGTGCTATATGGCTGAACTTTCTGACGGAGAACGGCAGAAGGTAATGATTGCCAAAGCACTGGTGCAGGAATGTCCGTTGATATTATTGGATGAGCCGACCGCTTTCTTGGATGTGGTAAGCCGTATTGAAATCATGAATCTGCTGCATCGTCTGGCTATAGAGGAAAAGAGAGCAATTCTTTTGTCTACACATGATATTGAACAGGCACTGGTCTTGTCTGACCGTCTTTGGCTGCTTTCTTCAACTGAGGGGTTGGAGTGTGGCGTGACGGAAGATTTGATATTGCGTAACCGGATGGATACCTTATTTGCCAATCATGCCCGGATTAAGTTTGATTTGATGCACGGTGGCTTTTCTCCTGAAGTGTCGGGAGAGAAATCCATTGTGTTAAAGGCGGAAGATGAGGTGCTGCGTCATTGGGCACAAAATGCCTTGAACCGTCATCACTATTTTTGTCTGGACGCTTGTTCTTCTGGCCGGAAGTTACCTTTACTGGATGTGCAAGCACCCGATATGCTTCTTTATACAGATGAAAACGGACGAACTACATGTTTTTCTACCTTTGAGGCATTACTTCATGATATATAATTATTAGTGAATAAGCTTATTTGAAAGATATTTGTTATTTTTGCTCGGTCTATTAGTTGGAAAAATAATAAATATATGGCAGTTGTGGTGAAAATGTCCGGTACATCTCCCGAATTATATAACTGTATAGCCCCATTGGTGATGAATCCGGAAATTATTAAGTATAATCATAATTATCCCTTTAAAACCAATGAATCATTTATTTGGTTTGTGGCATTTTCTGTTAATCAGGTAGTCGGTTTTTTTCCTGTAGAGGTACGGAAAAAATCTTTGGTAATCAATAACTATTATGTCAGTAATGACGATGAAGATGTTTTTGTGAGCTTATTGGAGGCTGTGGATAATGATTTCTTGGGAGAAGAAAGGGACGTGGAGGCTGTTGTTCAGAAACCTCATGAATCATATTTCCGTACACACGGATTTGAAATAGAACGTGCGTGGAGCTTGTATCTTAAAATGAGGAAGAAGCATGAAAACGAATGAAAAACCGAAAAATGTCTATGAACTGACACAAGAGCGTTTGGCTGTTCTTTTTAAAGAATTTGATAACATTTACGTGTCGTTTTCTGGAGGAAAGGACAGTGGTGTGCTGCTTAATTTATGTATTGATTATATACGTCGGCATCAACTGAATATAAAGCTTGGTGTCTTTTTTATGGATTATGAAGTGCAGTATGACCATACCATTGAGTTTGTTAATCGTATTTTGGAGAAGAATAAAGATATTCTTGATGTGTATCGGGTTTGCGTTCCTTTTAAAGTAAGGACGTGTACTTCCATGTATCAGCATTATTGGCGACCATGGGATGAGAAAGTACGAGATATTTGGGTACGAGAAATTCCTCAAAATGTGCTGAGGGCACAAGATTTTGATTTCTTTCATGAAAATATGTGGGACTATGAGTTCCAACTACGTTTTGCTGCCTGGTTGCATGAAAAGAAAAAGGCAGTACGTACAGCTTGTCTGGTTGGAATACGAACTCAAGAAAGTTATAACCGATGGCGTACCATTTACGGTGGTTTGAAGCAACAGCTTTATCACAATTATCAGTGGAGTTCGAAGATTGCCAATGATGTGTATAATCTTTATCCCATTTATGATTGGAAAACGACTGATATCTGGACTGCAAATGGAAAATTCGGTTGGGATTACAATCGCCTGTATGACCTTTATTATTATGCAGGTGTGAGCTTGGAACGGCAGCGAGTTGCCAGTCCTTTTATTAGTGAGGCCATTGAGAGTTTACGCTTGTATAAAGCTATAGAGCCGGATACTTGGGGACGGATGATTGGCCGTGTGAACGGAGTTAATTTTTCTGCTATTTATGGAGGTACCCATGCGATGGGATACGGTTCTATTAAATTACCGGAGGGGCATACTTGGAAGTCCTTCATGGAATTTCTACTTTCCACACTTCCGGAGGAAACCCGAAGAGGTTATTTAAACAAGCTGCATACCAGCATTAAGTTCTGGAGAACGAAAGGTGGTTGTTTGAGTGATGAAACGATAGCAAAACTTGAAAAGCTGAATATCCCGATAACGGTAAGAAATAAAAGTAACTACAAGACGACCAAGCGTCCGGTTATGATGGAGTATTTGGATGATATTGATATTGCGGAGTTCAGGGAAATACCTACTTATAAACGTATGTGCTTGTGTATTCTTCGTAATGATTATGCATGTAAATATATGGGATTTGCCATGAACAAAGAAGAGAAAAAAATGAAAGATTATATTTTACAACAATATAAGAAGATATGGACATAGAAGAGAAAACAAGTCCGGTTTACCATGTAAAAGCCGTACCGGTGGAGAAAGTGTGTGCCAATAATTATAATCCGAATGTGGTGGCGCCCCCAGAAATGAAGTTATTGGAACTGTCAATTTGGGAAGATGGATTTACTATGCCTTGCGTATGTTATTATGACAAGGAAAATGACAAGTATATTATTGTAGATGGGTTTCATCGTTATCAGGTGCTGAAAACCTCTCAGCGAATTTATGAACGTGAGAAAGGGATGTTGCCTGTAGTGGTAATTGATAAGGATTTGTCTAACCGTATGGGATCTACCATCCGTCATAATCGTGCGCGGGGGACTCATGATATTGGATTAATGACGAATATTGTGGCGGAACTGACCCAGACTGGGATGTCGGATAAATGGATTATGAAAAATATAGGAATGGATAAAGATGAATTACTTCGTTTAAAGCAGGTTTCGGGGTTGGCATCTTTGTTTGCAGACAATGATTTTTCTATCCCCACTCCCCAGTCCATTTTACCGGAGAGTGAAGAGTAAAGTTCTTTTTAGTATATAACGTAGCCTAAGATACCACTGCATACAATCAGCAGAATCGGGTTTACCTTATATCGGTTGGAAGCAATGAAGCATCCGATAAAAAGCAGGATGCTGATAATGATTTGGTACGTGTCTGTTCCGAAATTTTCCCCATTCATCAGTACGAGAGCAGCAGCTGCAAGCAGACCGACTACTCCGGGACGCAGGCCATTAAATACGGCTTCTACTGCCGGATGACGTTGATATTTCAGAAAAAAACGGCTGATAAATATCATGAGTATAAACGAAGGTAGTACCACAGAGAATGTGGCCACCGTAGAGCCTAGTATGCCGACTGCGTGTGAGTAGCCGGCATTTACCATGGCCGTGTATCCCACGTAGGTAGCAGAATTAATACCAATAGGACCAGGGGTCATCTGGCTGATAGCGATGATGTCTGTAAAGTCGGACGAACTGAGCCATTCGTAACGGGTGACTACCTCTCCTTGTATCATGGAAATCATGGCGTAACCTCCCCCGAATCCGAATAATCCTATTTTGAAAAACGTGTAGAATAGTTTCAGTAATAAAAGTACCATAGTTTATCTCCTTTTAGTTATATTTCTTTTGGTAGCGTCCATAAAGGTAACCTCCTAATCCACTGAGGATGATGACATAGATAGGCGAAAAACCGAGAAGCCATATCAGTAGTGCCGAAACCACCGGAATCCAGATATTGTATCGGTTGATACGGGCCGATTTTGCCATTTTGAAGGTAGGAGCTGCAATTAAGGCTACTACTGCGGGGCGGATGCCTTTGAACACATGTTTTACAGCTTCTACATGTTGGAATTGTCTGAAAAACAGAGCAATAGCCAGGATGATGAGAAAAGAGGGAAGTATGGTACCTAGAGCCATCCAGAAAGCTCCCCAGAATCCTTTCAGTTTATAGCCGATAAAGATGGCAATGTTGACGGCAAAGATGCCTGGTACAGTTTGTGCCAGTGCCATCAAGTCAAGAAAGTTGACAAAAATTTGAAAACATCGAATTTAGGAGTATAAGCCGGACGCAGAAGTATGGTCGCAATCTCCTCCAAACCATACTTGACAAGCGACTTTGCCTTTCTTCCATGTTTCAGAATCCTTATCGGTTTAATATTTATATCTTTATGTTCACCAACGAGATACGCCCATACAAGAGCCACGCATACCATCGCGACAAGTCTTGCGATGCGCTCCATATCACGCATATGGGTGTCCTCGATGTTGAAGCCGGAAGATTTCATGGCTCTGAAGGCCGTTTCTATCTCCCAACGCTTTGTATGTCAAAATCGCACCCTCGGGCCGGTTGAAGCATATGAGAATCTGCAATTCCGGAACTCCATCGGAGTTTTTGATTCGGCTGCCGGCAAGATAGACATACTCGCCTTTGTGAAGAAAAAAAAAAAACATGGAAGAATTTCTCCTGACCGACCTTCAGATCATTGAACAGCCACCAGGCGCGGATTCTCTCACCGGTGGATGGCTTGACAATCCAGAAGTTCTGACGTATCCGGATGTAATACCGTATGCGACGGCTGTTGAGCCACCCTGTCCATTCCTTTCCGATGAACTCGCGGTCTGCCACAAGACTGTCGATGCATTCTGCTCGAAAAGACGGATAAAACGTTCCATAATCTTCCTGCGTTCGTTCCAGCTGGAGTTGCCACGTTTAGGGAGAAGACTGAATATCAAGGGGAAGGCAATCCCTTTATAGGTGATGCCCAACATAAGAATATTGATATTGAACTCTCCGAACTTCCAGTTGGTGCGATCCATGCTGAGCACAAGACCGGTCTTGACAGGAAGCAGCGAGAAAATCATACGCGCTATGATATCAAGGTCAAGAACATACTTGGCAAAAGAATCTTTGGAGCCGTCTGAGGTTGGAATCCTTGTCGACAGCCGTAGGCATCGCGTCTGCCAGTTTGTGGAGGCTGACAGTCTGCACAACACAGAGTGCGTGGAGCAGCAACGCCATAAGTTTTATGCGTGCCAGATTCATACTTTGTCCAAAGTGCTCTTGCATAATCGGGAGGATTTGGTTAACTTTGACCAAGTCCTTGGAATTAGTAGTTTTCATGGAGAAAAGTCGCCAAACTTTTCCTTTAAATTACTAAATTTCAGGGACTTTTGCAAATTTAATCACTTGAAAATTAAATGTTTAACAGCATAAATTTAAATTTTGTCATCTACTACATTAGGGCAGCTTCTTGCATTCTGATATTACGGATAAACTCAGCTGGAGCTATTCCCGTTAAAGCTTTAATCTTGTTGTAGAAGCTGGTACGGCTCATGTTAACTGAAGCGCACAGGGTATCTACATTGAAGTTCTTTCCTAATCCTTCTTTGACAAGTTCGGTCACTTTCTGAATAAACTCGTCGTCCAGGCTTGTGGGCAATTCCACGGCAGGAGCTTCTTCCGGTAATGCGGTTACGGCCGATTTAAAGCGGTCACGTAACATCCTTCGGTTTTCTATAAGGGTATGAATGGTAGCTTTTAAAATATGTATATCAAAAGGTTTCACCAGATACTGGTCGGCTTTAATTTCCAGTCCTTCCAGAATATGCTCCTTGTCGCCGAGTGCGGTAAGAAGAATAATTGGAATATGGCTAGTTTCCATTTGTTCTTTCAGTATCTGGCACATTCTTTTGCCATCCATTATTGGCATCATGATATCAGACAGAATTAAGTCCGGTTGCTTTTCGTGGACAAAATCAAGGGCTTCTTGTCCATTGCCAACACCCTCTACACGATAGGTGTCTGAGAGGCTGTGCATAATGAACGATCTCAGAGATACATTATCTTCTACCACAAGAATGAAAGGAGCTTGTCCGTCTGTCTGTACATTGGTGAATTGTACATCTGTAATAATACTTTCCGTTGTCTTTTTTTCTATAGCCTGTGTCTTCTCCGTGGTGGCTTCTTTTTCTTCTTTTTTATACAGATAGTTTTTGCTTTTTATGGGGAAACTCAATACGAAAGTGGTTCCTACGTTTTCTGTACTGCTGAATGAGATTTTACCTTCATGATTTTCAATCAGGCGATAGGTCAGCAACATTCCGATGCCACATCCAGTGGTAGTCTGGTTGGCAGTGTTGTATCCTCTGAACAAATATTTGAAGAGTTTTTTCTGGTCTTCTTTGTTCATTCCAATGCCAGTATCAGAGATGGTGAGTGTCCAGTTGTTTTTGTTGTGTTCAGCTTTTAGCGATACACCCCCTCCTTGCGGGGTATATTTCAGGGCATTAGACAACAAGTTACGTAAGATGGAATCCATTTTACTTACATCAATCCATACATTCAGGCTATCAAACGTACTTTCGTAAGACAGTTTGATGTCTTTCTGGCGGGCAAAGCTTTCAAACTGAAGCAGGTAGTTGCTTGAGTAATGGTTTAATTCGTGCTCTGTCACGATGGTTTGTGAAGAGTATAGTTCTTCTTTCTGAAAGTTAATCAGGTTATTAGCCAGTTCTGCCAGGTTCTCGGTGCTTTGCATGGCTAGCTTAATATTCTTTTGTCCGTTTTCACTTAAGCTTTCCTTTTCCATGATTTCACTCAGAGGAGCCTTAATCATGGTCAACGGTGTACGGATATCGTGTGCGGCATGTGTAAAGAAATTGATTTTTTCTTCAGAAGTTTTCCGCTCACGTTTGATAATCTGGTAGCGCAGGAAAGTGTAGGCTGCTCCACTAATCAACAAAGCATATACCAGAAAGGCCCAGAAAGTCAGCCAGAAAGGGCGTTCTACCATAATCTGTATTTCTCTTTCTTCCAGTATCTGCTGGTTATCGAGCAGGATAGATCGCACTTTTAGAGTATAATTACCTGGCGATAAGTTAGTATAGCGTATGGTTCCGTTGCTGGTGGGAGGAGTCCATTGGTCGTAGAATCCTTCCAGTTTCCAACTATACAGAATACTTGATGGATTGTCGAAATTGATGGAAGACACGTCCATTGAGAATGTGTTCTGGTCGTATTTCAATTGAATGAAATTGGTTTCGTCCAGAATTTTTGTCAAAGGAGAATTCTTTTCCATCGGGTATACAGGGTGGTACATGATATTCAGGTTAGAGAATACCATGTGACTAGAAAAGTTTGAAGGTAGTTCCAGGCTGTCGGGCAAGATAATAACTCCCTCGTTGCTTCCAAAAATCAGCTGACCGTTTCGGGTATGTATTCCGGCAGTCGGATTAAAGTTAGCTCCTTGTAAACCTTGTTCCCGGGTCCAGTTGGTAAAAGTCTGTTCTTTCAGATTATAGAAAGACAGTCCATTTTCTGTTCCTAAAAACAAATTACCGTTCTTGTCAGGAACAATACTATAGATATTATTGGTTTGCAAGCCGCTGTTATTGGCCATGCAGTGTGTGATTTCATTTGTTTGATTATCAATGATAAACAACCCGTTACCGTAGGTGCCGACATACGTTTTTTTCAAATCGGGAGTATTGTAGATTGCATTGATACAGCCAAAATCTTCTTTTTCCATGTAAGGATACAGTTGCTGTTTCGGTTTATCGAATACATATAATCCTTGTATAGTTCCTACCCAGAAAGAATTTTCATTTCTTTCTAAAAGATACGTGATAGGGTAGGAGCTACTGTATTCCTGTTTTTCCTGCGTACGTGTATCAAAGTTTTTCAGGCTGTAGAATCCTCCACTCCAGATAACTTCATTTTTATCTTTTATCAGTCCGCGGATATATTTGTCCGGGGTTTCACGTGCCTGCGATTTTCCTTGCTGATGGAAAGTTGTAGTTCCGGCCTTCTTGTCTATGCGGAAGATGCCGGACATATAACCTCCGGCCAGGATAATTCCCGGTCTTATTTCGCATACGGACAAGAAGATATGATTCTCATATTGAGGAAGTTCCTTCTCTGTGCAATAGCTTTTCCACTTTTTTTCACTTATGTCATAACAGCTTATTCCGTTACAGGTGGCATACCATATATCTCCATCAGAGTCTTCCATGATGCCGTTAATACAGTCGTTTGACAAAGTGTTGCTGCTGTTCGGTGCATGTTTAAGCCATTGGTATTTAGGGTATTTTTCTGAATAGACGGTAATACCGATGGGATAAATCACGTTCCAGATACGGTTACTCTGGTCCATATAGATATCCTTGATGATACTTCCGTTCATCTTGTTGAAACTCTCATTGTCTTCTTTTAAGAAATGAGAAAGTTCCTTTTTTCTGACATCCAGTTTGTATACTCCGTCTCCATCGGTTGCAATGAACACTTCATCCAGGTTTTTCCGGTTGGGCGTGATGGTGTTAACTCCAATGTCTTTCAGGTGTTTTCCGAGGTCTATTGATTCTCCACTATCTGGGGTATAGATAAACAATTTATCGAGCAGGGCATTGATGATAAGCTTGTTTGTAGGTTTATGATAATAAATGTAATCTATAATATTAATGGTAGAGATATTGATTCTCTGTACATTTGTCAGTTGACCTTTATTTAAGACTGCTGAATACAGAAACTGTTCAGTGGATATGAAATATTTATTTCCCTTTGCCTGTGTGATACAAGTTACTTTACCAGGGATTTTCTGACTTATTTTATGCGTCTTTTGAGTATCTCCATTATAAAGATATTGATATCCTTCTGTACAGAACCAGATATTCTTTTCATCGTCTAGATAGATGCAAGTTATCGGGCACTTTTGAGTTTCCGGGAACTGCTCATGTAAATCAAATACCAGTTGAAAGGAGTCTCTGGCTTCATTCAAGTTGAAAACCAGTCCGTCTTTCCCAATTTCCCATAACTTTTTTTCCTTGTCTGTTTTTAAAATATTCAGATTAGGGAAACAGTTGACAACCGTTCCGTTTTTAATCAGCGGATAATGTGCAAACTGCTTTCCGTTATAACGGTCAATTCCCTTGTGAGTAAGAATCCATATGTAATCGTGTTCTCCTTGTTGAATAGAGAGAACTCTTCGACTGCTAAGTCCGTCTGCGATACCGATATATTGAAATACTTGTGCCTCTGAACGTGTGTATATGACAGATAATAGAAGGAAAATGAGATAGATAAATTTCTGCATAATACTTTTGTTGATAAGTGCAAATTTCGGAAAAAACAATCTCTTATCAAAATAATATGGGGTTTTATGTACGAACAGGAAATAAAAAAAGGCATGACCGAAAAGTCATGCCTTGAAATATTTACGATAAAGTATTTATGCATTATTTATCGCCACGGATAGCTGCGATACCCGGAAGGATTTTACCTTCGATAGCTTCGAGCAATGCACCACCACCAGTAGAGATGTAAGATACCTGGTCAGCCATACCGAACTTGTTGATACAAGCTACAGAGTCACCACCACCGATCAGTGAGAAAGCACCTTCTTTAGTAGCTTCTGCGATTGCTTCTGCGATTGCTTTAGAACCACCAGCGAAGTTGTCCATTTCGAATACACCGGCAGGACCGTTCCACAGGATAGTCTTAGCACCCTTGATAGCAGCTTTGAATTCTTCGCGAGTCTTAGGACCTGCATCCAGACCCATCCATCCGTCAGGAATGTTCTTGTCTTCGCAAACCTGAGTGTTGGCATCATTAGCAAATTTATCAGCAGCGATGCAGTCGCAACCCAGAACCAGGTTTACACCTTTTGCTTTAGCTTTAGCGATGATATCCAAAGCCAGCTGCAGTTTGTCGTCTTCAACCAGTGAGTTACCGATCTTACCACCCTGTGCTTTAGCGAAAGTAAATGCCATACCACCGCAGAGGATCAGGTTGTCTACTTTATCCATCAGGTTTTCGATGATACCGATCTTAGTAGAAACTTTAGAACCACCCATGATAGCAGTGAACGGACGTTTGATATCTTTCAATACATTGTCAACAGCCTACACTTCTTTTTCCATCAAGTAACCCAGCATCTTGTGGTCAGCGTCGAAGTAGTCAGCGATAACAGCAGTAGAAGCGTGTTTACGGTGAGCTGTACCGAAAGCATCCATTACATAGCAGTCAGCGTAAGAAGCCAGAGTCTTGGCAAATTCTTTCTGAGAAGCCTTCATAGCTTTCTTGGCATCTTCGTAAGCAGGATCTTCTTTTTCGATACCTACAGGCTTACCTTCTTCTTCCGGATAGAAACGCAGGTTTTCCAGCAGCAGATACTTCACCCGGTTTCAATGCAGCAGCAGCTTCCTGTGCTTTAGCACAGTCCGGAGCAAACTGAACCGGAGTACCCAGAGCTGCAGCAACAGCGTCTACGATCTGGCTCAGAGAATATTTAGCATTTACTTTGCCTTTGGGTTTACCCATGTGTGACATGATAATCAGTGCACCACCGTCAGCCAAGATTTTTTTCAGGGTAGGCAGTGCACCACGGATACGGGTGTCATCAGTAATTTTACCTTCTTCGTTCAAAGGTACGTTGAAGTCAACGCGAACGATTGCCTTTTTGCCGGCAAAGTTGAATTTGTCAATAGTCATCATAATCTCAATATTTTTGTTTAAAGTGTTTCTGTTGTTACAGACATCCCTTCGAAAGGATGCACCGCAAAGGTAAGAAAAAAAATAAAAAAGAAAGAATGAGGTATAGATTTTTACATACTTAATAGAGTGTTTTGAAGGTCGTTAAAAAACGCCTTTGCATTTGGTTTGAAACGCAAGTACGTTTCAATGCAAACGCAAAGGCGTTTTATCTTAAATGCACTTGCGTTTTGATTCAAACGTCAAAGCGTTTTGTCTTAAACACAAGTGTATTTTGAGTTGAATTTAGATTCGTGTTGAATATCAATAGGTTAATCTTCTGTAGGAGCGGCGTGTTCTGCTTCGAAAAGTAATGAATCGCCCAGTGTGATGAGAATGGAATCGCTGTCACAATAGTGGGGGAAATAGTCATTACAATCCCATGAACGGTCCAGCTTTTCTTTAGGACTTGGGAATTTCTTGGCATAAAGTGCGGCAAGCTCCGGATTGGCCAATACTTTTTCCATGAAATATCCGAATACGGGGAGTGCGGTGCGGCTGCCTTGCCCCAGTTCGCCCGTACGGAAATGAATGCTGCGGTACTCTCCGCCTACCCAGGCTCCTCCTACCAGGTTGGGACTGATACCCACAAACCAGGCATCGGAGTGATTGGAAGAGGTACCGGTCTTCCCGCCGAACTCCGTACCTTTATCAAAGATACGGAAACGCCAGAGCGCTTGTGAAGTTCCTTTCGGGCAAGTCAGTCCACCTCTTAACATCTGTTGCATAAGATAGGCACTGGCGTAAGGAATGGCTTGGGTTGCTTCAGCTTCTTGTTGGTAGATAACTTTTCCGTCTTTATTCTCTACACGGGTAATCAGTGTGGGCTGAATGGCTTCTCCATCGTTCACTATGGTGCCGTAGGCAGAAACCAGCTCCAATAGCGATACGTCAGAAGCTCCCAGGCTGAGGGCCGGTGTTTCTTCCAGCTTGGTCTGGATGCCCATGCGGTGTGCAGTAGTGGCTATCTGGTGAATGCCTACTTCATGGGCTATGTTGGCAGCAATGGTGTTGACCGATTGGGCAAACGCCATTTTCAGAGACATGGTATCGAGAGTGGCACCTCCATTGGCATTGTGAGGCATCCAGAGTTTCTTTTCTCCATTTTCTTCCACTTCCCAGGGGATGTTTTCATCCACACGCAGGTCGCAGGGAGATAATCCCTGATTCATGGCTTCGGTATAGACAAAGAGTTTGAAGGTAGAGCCGGGCTGACGCTTGGACAACACCTTATCGTATTTCCAAGATTGGAAATTGATGTCGCCTACCCATGCCTTTACTTCTCCCGTATGCGGAGCGATGGCTACAAATCCGCAGTGCATGAAGCGTTCCATGTAGCGGATAGAGTCCATGGTGCTGAACAGGGTATCTTTTTGTCCGAGGTCATAGTCGAAGACTTTGCAACGGTGAGGCTGGTTCAGGTAGTAGGTGATGGAATCAGTCTGGTTGCCGTATTTATGGGACAGATACTGGTAGGCCGGTGTCTTTTCGGCCAGTTCTTCGATGAAGCGAGGAATTTCTTCTCCATTCCGGTCCCGCCATGGAGCCTGTGTACCCCAATGTGCATCAAACCGTTTCTGTACTTCACGCATCTGACGGTTGACAGCTTCTTCGGCATATTGCTGCAACCGGCTGTCGAGTGTGGTATAAATTTTCAGTCCGTCGCCATAGAGGTCTGTATTATTTTCTTTGCACCATTCCTTCAGTTCATTGGCTATGGCTTCGCGGAAATAGAGTGCCGGACCAGTGTAATAATTCTCCTGCTTGAATTTCAGAATGGTGGGAAGCTTCCGGATGGAATCCAATTGATGCTTGTTCAATACATGGTGTTCATAAAGCTTTCCCAATACCACATTCCGTCGTGAAAGACTGTTCTTCGGGTTGATTTTAGGATTATAATAAGTCGTAGCTTTCAGCAGACCGATAAGTGTGGCAGCCTGTTCTACGGTAATTTTATCGGGAGTCGTATTGAAATAGGTATGACAGGCCGTCTTGATACCAAATGCGTTGCTTCCGAAGTCTACTGTATTGAAATACATGGTCAGAATCTCTTCCTTGCTGTACAGCATTTCAATCTTGACTGCTGTAACCCATTCCTTGGCCTTCATAATCAGCAGTTTTACTCCGGGGATATGTCCTAAGAGCCCGGTAGAGTATTGTGAACGTACTTTGAACAGGTTTTTGACCAGCTGCTGAGTGATGGTACTGGCTCCACGTGCCGTTCCGTGAGCTACGTAGTCTTTGGCAGCAGCAAATACTCCTTCAAAGTCGATACCGAAATGCTTGTAAAAGCGTTCGTCTTCCGTGCAGACCAGCGTCTTGACCAGTATTGGAGAAATATCCTTGTATTCCACCGGTGTACGGTTTTCTGAATAGAATTTTCCAATCAGTTTTCCGTCGGCACTGTAAATCTCAGAGGCGATGTGTTGTATAGGCTCTTTGATGTTGAACATGCTCGGTGATTTTCCGAACAGCCACAAGAAATTGAGGTCAATCATGACCAGTAAGACGATGAGCATGCCAATGCCGGTCAGGATTCCCATTCCGGTACGCCCATACCATGGCAATTTGCGGAAAGTATGTACATACCAGCTTATGCACTGTTTTCCGATTTTGACTATCCGGCTCAGAAGCTGTTGAAGAAGTCGGATAAGAAATGATGCTGCTTTTTTCATATCTCGTTGTTTAACCATGCGTCAATCAACTTTCGCGCAATACTTAGTTTCTTGGGGATTTCCGGCAGGTGGTCGCGGTGGTAGAATGCTCCGGCACTCAGTTCTTCATCTTGTAATTTGATGGTTCCACTCTCATATTCCGCATAGTATCCCACCATGATACCGCTTGGATAAGGCCAGGGCTGGCTTCCGAAATACTTCAGGTTTTTGATACGGATACCGGTTTCTTCCATCACTTCGCGGTGTACGCACTCTTCCAGTGTTTCTCCAGGTTCCAAAAAGCCGGCTACCAGTCCTTTGAAACTGCCCCGGAAGTTGCGTGCGTGTACCAGTAATACGCTGTCCTCCTTCTTTATTAAAACGATAACAGCAGGAGAGATACGCGGATAGATTTCCTGTCCGCAGTGAGGGCATCGTTTGGTGATGGGACCTGTCTGTATGGTAGGGGTGCCGCAAGCCGGACAAAAGCGGCTGTTCTTGTCCCATGTTAGTATTTGAGAGGCTTTCCCGGCACATTGGTATTCTTCCAGCGGCAGTACATCGTACGAAGCACGCAGGTCTGTCGGAATAAATGAGGTGTTCTGTTCTGTTAGTGCTTCCAGCGGAAGGGCACATGCTTTTGCCGGATGGCCTTGAATTTCCCCGACGGTATGTATGGGCGTATCAGCAGGAAGCTGTACGGGAGGTTCCGCGGAATATGGGATGTGGAACTTGTCTCCGTCTTTAACCAGAAGGAGCTGCTGTTTGGGGCAGAAAATAAACCAGCCGTACAGCTCCTTTTCATCTTGTTTCATTGTTATCTGTCAATTTAATTGTTCAATCCTTTCATGGTGAGCTGAATACGTTTCCGCTCGTGGTCAATGCTCATAACTTTGACACGTACATGCTGGTGGATGCGTACCACGTCGGCCGGATTGCTGACAAAACGGTCGGCCAGTTGGGATACGTGCACCAACCCGTTTTCCTTGATACCGATGTCGACAAAGCAGCCAAAGTTGGTGATGTTGGTCACGATGCCGGGCAGTTCCATCCCTTCCTGTAGGTCGTCCAGGGTACGTACGTTCTTGTCAAACTCAAATACCTGTATTTTTTGGCGAGGGTCTCTTCCGGGTTTATCCAGCTCCTGAAGAATATCCGTCAGAGTGGGTAAACCGACCGTATCGGTCACGTATTTCTTCAAATCGATTTTACTGCGGAGCTCTTTGTCCTTAATCAAGTCGGCTACCGTGCAGTTCAGGTCTTTAGCCATCTGTTCCACAATTGGGTAGCTTTCCGGGTGAACCGCAGAATTGTCCAGTGGATTCTTGGCTTGCGGGATACGCAGGAATCCGGCACACTGTTCGTAGGCTTTGGCCCCCATTCTCGGCACCTTCAATAACTGGCGGCGTGACTCAAACGGACCGTTTTCAGTACGGTAGTCCACGATATTCTGTGCCAGTGTAGGACCTAATCCGGAAACGTAGGTCAGCAGGTGCTTGCTTGCGGTGTTGACATTCACGCCCACCAGGTTGACACAACTTTCTACGGTCTGGTCGAGTGAAGCCTTCAGTTTGGTCTGGTCCACGTCGTGCTGGTATTGTCCCACGCCGATGGATTTGGCGTCAATCTTCACCAGTTCGGCCAGCGGGTCCATCAGTCTTCTGCCGATAGATACAGCGCCACGTACCGTTACGTCATAATCCGGAAACTCTTCGCGGGCAGTTTTAGAGGCTGAGTAAATAGACGCTCCGTCTTCGCTGACGACGAAAACCTGTACTTCACGGTCGTAGCGCTGGCTGGTTACAAACTGCTCTGTTTCACGGCTGGCCGTGCCGTTTCCGATAGCAATAGCCTCGATTTTATATTGTTCCACTAACTTTACAACCTTTCGGGCTGCCTGTGCATATTCAGATTTGGGCGGGTGGGGGTAAATGGCCTCGTTATGCAGAAGGGTACCTTGTGCATCCAGGCAGACCACTTTGCATCCCGTACGGAATCCAGGGTCGATACCCATCACCCGTTTCTGCCCCAAAGGAGGGGCCAGCAACAACTGACGGAGGTTTTCTGCGAATACCCGAATGGCTTCTTCATCAGCCTTCTCCTTGCTGAGTGCGGCAAACTCGGTTTCAATGGCAGGTTTCAGCAAGCGCTTGTAGGCATCGGTGAGGGCCTCTTCCACTTGGTGTGCACATGCATTGTTTGCCCGAACGAACAGCCGTTGAAGGCGTTCGTTGCACATATCTTCATCTTCCGGGAAAATGGTTACTTTCAATACTCCTTCTGATTCTCCCCGGCGAAGGGCCAGCAGGCGGTGGGAAGAACATTTCTTCAAGGGCTCACAGAAATCAAAATAGTCGCGGTACTTGGCCGAAGCTTCTTCTGTTTCTTTTCCTTTGACCACTTTTGACTGAATGATAGCTTGGCGCTGGAACTGGTTACGCATTAGGTTGCGCGACCGCTCGTCTTCGCTGATTTGTTCAGCCAGAATATCGCGTGCTCCTTTCAGTGCATCTTCCTCGTCTTTGACTTCTCCTTTGACGAAGTTCCGTACCTTGGCGGCAAGGTTGTTTTCTTTTTGCATCATGAGCAAGAGGGCCAGTGGTTCCAGTCCTTTGGCACGTGCAGCCTCAGCTCGGGTTTTTCGTTTGGGCTTGAAGGGAAGGTAAATGTCTTCCAGTTCAGTCGCATTCCAGCAGGCAGAAATACGGGATTTCAGCTCTGGAGTCAGTTTCCCTTGCTCCTCGATGGTGGAAAGTACGGTTTCCTTTCGTTTGGACAATTCACACAGTTTCTCATACCGTGTCTGAATGTCGCCTATCTGCACTTCATCCAGTCCGCCGGTAGCTTCTTTACGGTAACGACTGATGAAAGGAATGGTAGCTCCTCCCTGGAGCAGTTTGAGTATATTGGCTATGCGATGTGCCGGCAGTTTCAGTTCAGCGGCAATCATCTGGCTGAATTTTTCCATTGATAGGGGCTTTATATTATTTGGTTGCAAAAGTAGTGAAAAAATGGCATAAAAAAGCGGTTGGGAAATCTTTCGTATTTGGGTATTTTAGGAAGTATTCTGCGGGAATGTCGGCAACTTCTCGTATCTTTGCAAAAACTTATATAAAAGTCTGCAAAAATGGTGACTAGACGATTTTACTTTTTAATCAGCCTGATTACATTACTCGGTATGGGGCAAGGGCATTTGAAAGCCTCGAATAATGAGGAAACCATCACATTGAAATTTGTAGAGACGAGCGACGTACACGGATGCTACTTTCCCTATGATTTTATACAGAACAAGCAGATGAGAGGAAGTCTGGCCCGTGTTTCTTCTTACGTGAAGGAAGAACGTGAGGTGTATGGCGACAATCTTATTTTAATGGACAACGGTGATATTCTGCAGGGACAGCCTGTGGCTTATTACTACAATTATATGGATACTGCTTCCGTACATGTATGTGCCGCTATGCTGAACTATATGCGCTATGATGTGGGCAATATGGGCAATCATGATGTGGAGACAGGACATGCGGTGTACGACCGTTGGGTAGGACAGTGTGACTTTCCTATACTTGGGGCCAATATCGTGGATGTGAAGACAGGAAAGCCTTATCTGAAACCTTATGAAGTATTGGAACGGAACGGAGTGAAGGTGGTAGTGTTAGGAATGATTACGCCGGCAGTACCATCCTGGTTGCCTGAGCAGTTATGGGCCGGACTTCGTTTTGAAGATATGGAAGCATGTGCAGCGAAATGGGTGAAGGAAATTCGTGAAAAAGAACAACCGGATATTTTGATTGGACTGTTTCATTCAGGAATGGATGGAAAGAAACTGGACAATGTGGTAGAAAACGGATCGAAAGGTGTGGCTGCCAATGTGCCAGGGTTCGACGTCATTTTTATGGGACACGATCATACCCGCTGGAATGAAAGAGTGACCAATACATCGGGCGATTCTGTGTTGGTAATTGATCCGGCCAATACGGCAAAAGTAGTATCGGAAGTGACCGTAACAGTGAAGAAACAGAATGGAAAGATTGTATCGAAGCAGGTAGATGGAAAGCTGGTGAGCATGGATGACTATGCCGTGGATAAGGATTTCATGCATACTTTCCAGAAACAGTATGAGGCGACGCAGGCTTTTGTGTCCCGGAAAATCGGACGGATTGAGCATACGATTTCTTCTAAGGATGCGTTCTTTGGCCCGTCAGCCTTTATTGATTTGATTCATCAGTTGCAACTGGATATTACCGGAGCAGATATTTCTTTCTGTGCGCCTTTGTCGGCTTATGCCGAGATTAAAGAAGGAGACATTCGTATGAGCGATATGTTCAACTTATATAAGTTTGAGAACATGCTTTACACGATGGTGTTGACTGGAAAGGAAGTAAAGGATTTTCTGGAAATGTCGTATGACCTTTGGGTGAACCAGATGACTTCGCCCGATGACCACCTGCTGTTGCTGAACGAAAAAGACAACGGTTTCGGTCGTTTCCGTAATCCCAGCTTCAATTTTGATTCTGCGGCGGGTATCATCTATACGGTGGATGTGACCAAACCATACGGAAAGAGAATTACGATCGAACGGATGGCCGACGGCAAGCCGTTCGAGATGGACAAGCAATATCGGGTAGCCGTCAATTCCTATCGTGGAAATGGAGGAGGAGACTTGCTGACTAAGGGAGCAGGTATTCCCAAAGCAGAACTGGCAAAGCGTATTGTCTTTTCAACGGATAAGGATTTACGCTATTACCTGATGAAACGGATTGAGGAGGTTAAAGTACTAAATCCGGCTCCGCTGAACCAGTGGAAGTTCATTCCTGAAGAATGGACTGTACCAGCTGCAAAGCGTGATTATGAACTTTTGTTTGGAAACAAAGATAACGAATAAAATACGTAGGAAGACGGAAAATGTGTAAAGGGTTCCGCAAACATATACGAGTATGGGCATTGTGTCTGGCCACTTTGTTTGCCGCATATTATGCCACGACTGCCCTGTTTACCCACGTGCATGTGGTAAACGGGGTGATGCTTGTGCACTCGCATCCCTTCTCGCATTCTCACTCTCATAGTGACGGGCAGACATTAGCGTTGCATTTTCTGTCGACTTTTTCTTCATTGGAGCCTGGGCATACGGAAGTAAAGACTCCCAATTTGCACCTGCTCTATTCATTACCTTATATAAAGAATACATTTCATGCCGTATGTTGTTGTACGGAAGGGATGTACCTTCGTGCTCCTCCTGTACTATCGTTCTTATTGGGAATTTGAAGAACATAGTATTAATTTTTTAGGAGCAAGTAATGAAAAAATATATCAATTTACTGATGGGAGTGGTATGCGCTCTTGTCAGCTGTACTATTGCATACGCTGATAGTCCCGTAAAAGAAGGAAATGCCATTGTGGGACACGTAATTGAGAAAGGTTCGGAAGCAGGATTGCCTTATGCGACCGTGTTGTTGGTGGAAACTGGAGAAGGTACGGTGACGGATGCCGGAGGATATTTCCGTTTTAAAAAGTTGCCGGCAGGAGAATATACCTTGAAGGTGCAGATAATGGGATATACCACTCAGATAAAGAAGGTGACGGTGAGTAAAGACTTTGTGGTCGACATGCATTTTGTTATGGAGGAAGAAAGTATCATGACGGATGAGGTAGTAGTATCGGCCAACCGGAATGAAACCAGCCGTAAAGTAGCGCCTGTGGTGGTGAATGTGATGAGCAACAAGTTGTTTGAAATTGTCAATTCTACCGATTTGGCTAAATCGCTGAACTATCAGTCGGGATTGCGTGTGGAAAACAATTGCCAGAACTGCGGTTTCCCTCAGGTGCGTATCAATGGATTGGAGGGACCTTATTCACAAATTCTGATTAACAGTCGTCCGGTGATGAGTGCATTGTCGGGCGTGTATGGACTGGAGCAGATTCCAACTAATATGATTGAGCGTGTGGAAGTGGTTCGCGGAGGTGGTTCTGCTTTATTTGGAGCCAATGCCGTGGGGGGTACCATTAACATCATTACCAAAGACCCCGTTCGTAATTCATTTCAGGTGGCTTCTACCATGTCGAACTTGAACGGAAAGGTATGGGAACAGTATATGGGAGCCAATGCCTCACTGGTTTCGTCCGACAATTCGTATGGCATCGCGCTGTATCAGTCTTATCGCAACCGTAATCCGTATGATGCGGATGGGGACGGATTCTCTGAGTTGGGTAAACTGAATATGAATACATTCGGATTGCGGGCATATTACCGTCCGACACAGTTCAGCCGTATCAGTTTGGAATATCATACTACCAACGAGTTCCGTCGCGGAGGAAACAAGTTTGACTTGCAGCCTCACGAAACAGACATTACGGAACAGACCAAGCACATCATTAACAGCGGGGGACTGACGTATGATGTTTTCTTCAATGAGTACAAGCACAAGCTTTCTGTATATGCTTCGGCACAGCACACCGACCGTAACAGCTATTACGGGGCAGACAAGGCAGAGAATGCATACGGAAAAACCAAAGACTTGACTGCTGTAGGTGGTGCTATGTATGTAGGAAACATGGACAACTGTCTCTTTTCTCCGGCTACCTTTACCGGTGGACTGGAGTACCAGTATAACTCCTTGCATGATGTGATGACGGGTTACGGACGTGACTTGAGACAGGATGTGAAGATTGCCAGCGGATTTGTGCAGAATGAATGGAAGCTGGATTATTTCACGATATTGGCTGGGTTCCGCTTGGATAAACACAATTTGGTGGATAATGTGATTTTCAGTCCGCGTATCAATACTCTCTGGAAACCTTCTGATAAATTCCAGGGACGTCTGACCTGGTCGACGGGTTTCCGTGCACCTCAGGCATACGATGAGGACTTGCATGTGGCGGCTGTAGGAGGTGAGGCAATGGAAGTACGACTGGCAGAAGGACTGAAACCGGAACGTTCTAATAGTTTCAGTGGTTCTGTAGACTGGAGTTTTAATTTCGGACATTTCCAGTCGAACTTGCTGATTGAAGGTTTCTATACGGCGTTGAACGATGTATTCTATCTGGAAAGTTTAGGAAAGGACCCTGTATCGGGCACATTGGTGCAGGAACGCAGAAACGGAAACGGTGCACGAGTGTATGGAGCCAATATTGACTACAAGATTGCCCATGGAAAGGAAGCACAGTTGCAGTTAGGTTTTACGGTACAGCGCAGCCGTTATACGGAAGCGGTGAGATGGAGCGAAGATGAAGATGTAGCAGCTATCAAGCGCATGCCGCGTACTCCGGATTACTATGGATACTTTACGTTCAGTTCGGCCCCGTTGAAGAACTTTGACTTTTCTCTTTCCGGCGTATATACGGGACGCATGATTGTTCCTCACTTTGCCGGATACATTGAGAAGGACCGCCTGGAACATACCCCTGACTTTATGGATTTCAACTTGAAGCTGAATTACACCTTTGTGCTGAATGACCATTTGAAGTTACAGGTAAACGGAGGTGTGCAGAATATCTTTAATGCCTTCCAGAAGGATTTGGATAAAGGTATGAATCGTGACTCCAAGTATTTCTATGGCCCAACACAGCCGCGTACATACTTTATTGGAATAAAGTTCTTTAATTAATTGATGATAAATATTTGGATGGCGGTGTCTCTTGGTGAAGGCACCGCTTTTTTATGTGTTGTTCAAAGTATTTTCATGTAAAGTCAGTACTTTCCTTGCAGTATTGTAGTACTTCCCTGAAAGTACTGGAGTATTTCCTTTGCAGTACTGTAGTACTTTCGTGGAAGTACTGGTTTTATGAAAGAGTGATGTATTGAAATGCTTTTTAGACTGCGGATTGTGTGGAAACAAGACATTTCGTTATTTTTGTGGGAAAATAAAAGAACGTATGAAAAGAGCAGCATTGATTTTTGCATTGGGGCTGTCACTTGGAAGCAGTACCTTTGCGCAGACTTTTGAAGATTATTTTGTAGACAAGACGCTTCGTCTGGATTATATATTTATGGGAAATGCGGACAAGCAGGACATTTGTCTGGATGAATTGTCGGTTCTTCCGCAGTGGGCAGGAAGACGCCATCATTTGTCGGAACTTCCGTTGGAAGGAAATGGAGAGATAACCATGAAGGATAAGGCTACCGGGAAGGTTATCTACCGCACTTCTTTCTCCAGCTTGTTTCAGGAATGGATTGGAGAACAGGAAGCCAAGGTGGTGAAACGTGGATTTGAAAATGCTTTTTTGGTGCCTTATCCCAAGCAGCCGGCAGAAATTACCGTCGTTTTGCGGAATGCCTCACGCGAAGTGAATGCTACGCTGGTACATGAGGTTAATCCTTCCGATATTCTGATTCATCAAAGAGGGGAGGGAGAGTTGACACCGCATCGCTATTTGTGGCAAGGAGGTTCTTCGGATAAATGCATTGACGTGGCCATTATGGCAGAAGGTTATGCAGCTAATGAATCGGATTTGTTTTACAAAGATGCGGCGGTGGCGTGTGAAGCCTTGTTTGCGCATGAACCGTTTAAGAAACTGAAGGACCGCTTCAATATTGTGGCTGTATTTAGTGAGTCAAAAGACAGTGGGGTAAGTATTCCCCGAAAGGATGAATGGAAAAAAACAGCCGTAAGTTCGCATTTTGATACGTTTTATTCCGACCGTTATCTGACCACGCGTAGCGTGAAAGCCATTCATAACTGGCTGGCAGGTATTCCATACGAGCATATCATTATCCTTGCCAATACGGATACCTACGGAGGAGGAGGTATTTACAACTCCTACACATTGACTACGGCACATCACTCTATGTTCAGACCAGTTGTGGTACATGAGTTTGGGCATAGTTTTGGAGGGCTGGCCGATGAATATGCGTATGATGAGGCTCCCAGTCCGTTGTATCCTTATGACATAGAGCCTTGGGAACCGAATATTACGACTTTGGTTCATTTTGAAGATAAATGGAAGGATATGCTGGAACCGGGAACTCCTGTGCCAACAAAACCTCAGACTGATGAAAAACTGATTTACACAAAAGTCGGGGTATACGAAGGGGCTGGTTACACTAAAAAAGGAATTTATCGCCCGACTACGGAATGCCGGATGAGAATCAATGAGGCACCTGTGTTCTGTCCCGTATGCCAGCGCTCCTTGGAACGGACGATTCGTTTTTATACAGAGTAATAATTTCTAAATCTATTGGTTATGCTTCAATTTACACCACTTCAAACCACAGACAAAGACTATTCTTTTGTAGAAAACTTGTTGCATGAGTCTTTCCCTGAAGCGGAGCGGAGGGATGATGTAGGACAACGAGATAATGTGGATAACTGCGCAGACTTTACCTGCTACTTGATTTCAGATGATGAACTTCTGGTTGGACTTATTACAGTGTGGAAGTTTGCCGGCTTTTCTTATGTGGAGCATCTGGCTACTTCTCCATCTGTGCGCAATAAAGGATATGGACGGAAAATCATGGAAGTCCTTCAGCAGCAATTCCCGGGAGTCATTATTCTGGAAGTGGAGAAACCGGTGGACGAATGGAGTCGCCGGCGTATTGGTTTTTATCAGCGGTGCGGATTCAGTTTATGCGAAAAAGAGTATGTACAGCCTTCGTACCGCAAGGGAGGAGAAACACTTCCTATGTTCCTGATGTATGCAGGAACAGAAACGATAGACAAAGAATTTGAATCTATACGGAATGAAATTTACCGTAGGGTATATGGAGTAGAATCTGTATAATATACAAAAAACGCGGAAACTGATGTCTCAAACTAATCAAGTTTCCGCGTTTTTTATGGGAGGATTATTGCCAGCCTCCTCCTAAGGCCTTGTATAAATTAACCATCGTAATCTGTTTGTCACGTACTGCATTGCTCAATCCAATTTGGGCATCCAGGTAACCTCGCTGTGCATCCAGCAAATCCATGTAACCAATTACTCCGTTGATATATTGCAGCTGAGCCAAATCAAGTGTGATTTTCGAAGACTGCTCCAGTCGCAAGCGGGTTTCATAGATTTCTTTCACCTTGTTATACTCTGCTATGGCATTGTAAGCATCTTTGAAAGCGTTCAGTACCACTTTCTCGTATGCGTAGGCAGCTTGTTCACAGGCAGCTTTCTTTGCTTTCAGCATGGCCCGGTTTTTTCCCATGGCGAAAATGGGCTGAAGAATAGTTCCCGCCAATAAGTAATGAGGCAATTTGAACAGATGAGAAAGTTCGTCGTTTTCTGAACCATGGCTGGCTGTCAGTGTCAGTTTAGGGAACATATTGGTATAAGCAATTCCTACAGCTGCATTGGCAGCAATGACGGCCTGTTCTGCCTGACGTACATCCGGCCGACGCTCCAGCAAGGAAGAGGGGAGTCCCACGGGTAAGGAAACTGCATGAATTACATCTTCAGGCAGGACTGTTCTTTTTATGTCGTGGGGATATTCTCCAGCTAAGAAGGCTATTTCATTTTGTTTCAATGTAATTTTCTTTTCCAGATCGGGAACCAAAGTGGCTGTTCTTGCCAATTCCACCTGTGCCTGGCGGAAGGCTGTTTCTGAAGTCAATCCTCCTTCATAGCGGATACGTGCGAGGTGCAGACTTTCCCGGCGGGCATCTACTGTCTTTTTCACGATAGACAGCTCATTGTCGAGAGCCACCAGTTCAAAGTAGGATTGTGCCACTTGTGCCACCAGACTCATTTTCAAGGCCCGCTGATTCTCAATGGAGCCCATAAACTCGGCCATACTTTTGTCTTTGGCCCAGCGAAGGTTTCCCCACAGGTCGATTTCCCATGTAACTCCCAGTTTTATATCATACTGGTCGTCTGATTTATAGTGTCCGCCTCCGTGGTCTTCGCCTTCTTGTTCTGCATAGAACTTAAGTCCGACTTGAGGGAAGAGGTTTGCATAATCAATACGTTTCATGGCAGCCAGTTCCTTGACTTTTGCTGCTGCAATCAGCATATCCTTGTTGTTGTCCAAGGTCTTTTGGATGAGTTGCTGAAGGATCGTGTCCGTATAAAGCTGTTCCCAGGGATAGTCACCAATAGATACGGTATCTACGCTTGTGCTGTCGAGGGTAGAGGGCAAATCTATCTGAGGACGGGTGTATTGTTTCCCGATTTTGCAGCCTCCCATCAGGAGGGCTGCTACGGGAATCACCAAAATTTTATATAGTTGATTTTTCAGTTTCATAAGCTACATCTGTAAGGTTTACTGTTTCGCTTTAATTTTGTGGGTAGCTTTGTAAATCATTACAAAGAAGAACGGCACGAGCAGGATACCTACGGTAACAGCTACTATCATTCCGAAGAATACACCGGTACCGATGGCTTGTCGGCTGGCTGACCCCGGACCTGAGGCAATCACCATTGGAAGCATACCCAGGATGAAGGCCAGTGAGGTCATCAAGATGGGGCGGAAACGCAGGCTGGCTGCATGAAGAGCAGATTCTACGATATCACGTCCTTTATCGACTTCGTCTTTGGCGAATTCCACAATCAAAATGGCGTTCTTCGCGGCAAGACCGATAAGCATTACCAGACCAATCTGAAAATAGGTGTCATTTTCCAAACCGCAGAGGGTAATACCCGCATACGCTCCTAAAACGGCTACCGGAAGTGAAATCAATACGGCGATAGGCACTGTCCAGCTTTCATAAAGGGCTGCCAGGAACAGGAAGACGAACAGGAATACCAGCGCCAGGATGAGTCCGGTTTGTCCGCCGGCTTTCTTTTCCTGATAGGACAGACCGCTCCATTCAACACCGATATTGTCGGGTAATTTTTCGCGTGCAATCTGTTCCAGCGTTTCCATTACCTGACCGGAACTTGCTCCATTGGCTGTGGTTCCTCGGATAACGGCTGTATTAAACATGTTAAAGCGTCTGATACTTCCCGGTCCGGTTGTATAATCAGTAGTTCCAAGGGCTGTCAGCGGAATCATGTCACCATCAGATCCTCTTACAAAGAACAGACCGATATTGTCGCGTTGCTGACGATACGGAGCTTCTGCCTGAATGTATACACGGTAGATACGGTTGAACATGTTAAAGTCATTCACGTAAACAGAGCCGGTGTAAGCTTTCATGGTAGAGAATACATCTGCCATCGGAACACCTGCTAACTTAACCTTATCACGGTCTACATCGAAATACAACTGAGGAATTTCTGCCTGAAGTGATGAAGACAATCCTGCAATTTCTTTCCGTTGTGAAGCGTAATACATCAGCGTATCCGTAGCTCTTACCAAATCGTCATACGTTGCATCGCCACGGGCTTCCAGCTGCATTTCAAAACCACCGGCAGTACCAAGTCCGGGAATTACCGGAGGAGTAGAAAGATACACTTTACTTTCCGGGTATTTTTCCAGCTCTTTCTGTATGCGGTCCATTACTTCGTCAATGGTCGTGTTGTCACGTTCCTTCCATTCTTTCAGGATGACGGTCAACTGGCTTCTGGCCTGGCTGGTACCTACACGCGGACTGCTACCTGTTACATTCTGTACGTATTCCACTGCCGGGTCTTTCATGATGAAGTCAATAGCTCTGTCAGTTATGATACGTGTTCTTTCCAAAGTGGCTGTTTCCGGAAGTTCCAGTTCCACGGTGAAATATCCCTGGTCTTCTATCGGAAGGAAGCTGGTCGGAACAAGGCGATGGAATACATAGATGAAAACCAATACCATTCCAAAGCCTGCCATTATACGGCGCGGGTGTTTGACAACATGCTTGATATAAATAATGTATTTATTGTTTCCGATAGCCAACCATTCATTAATTAGTCTGAACACCTTGTTCTTGGGTTTATTCGGATCTACTGGTTTCAGGATGAGTGAACACATTACCGGACTCAAGGTCAGCGCTACAACCGTAGACAGAAGCACAGATACTACGATGGTAATAGTAAACTGGCGATAAAGCTGTCCGGTGATACCTGACAAGAAACTTACAGGAACAAATACCGCTGCCAATACGAGTGAGGTAGCAATAATAGCGCCTACCAGACCTTCCATGGCTTTCTTGGTGGCTTCGTATGGACTGAGTTTCTCTTCTTCCATAATGCGTTCCACATTTTCCACTACTACGATGGCGTCGTCCACTACAATACCAATGGCCAGTACCAGTCCTAACAAGGTCAGCATGTTCAGTGAGAAGCCGAATATCAGCATGAATCCGAAGGTACCAATCAAAGAGATAGGAACTGCTACGACCGGAATCAGTGTAGCACGCCAGCTCTGCAGTGAAAGGAATACCACGATGATTACCAGCACCAATGCTTCAAACAAAGTCTTGTATACCTCATGAATAGATTGCGAGATATAAGTGGTCATATCGAACGGGAAGTTGTATTCCATACCTTCCGGGAAACTTTTGCTGATTTCCTTCATGGCCTCTTTGACGTTCTGTGCCACTTCCATGGCGTTGGCTCCAGGAAGCATGTAGATTCCAAGAATGGCTGCATTTCCTCCGTTGATACCACTTTCTGTGCTATAGGAAGAAGCTTCCAGTGATACTCTTGCCACATCGCGCAGACGTACAAGTGAACCGTCGGGGTTAGCGCGCAATACAATTTCCTCAAACTGAGAGGCCGATGACAAACGCCCCTGTGCAGTGATAGGTACGGTAATATCTACTCCGCTTACAGGTTGCTGTCCGAGTACACCGGCAGCTGATTCACGGTTCTGGTCTTTCAATGCGTTCTGAAGGTCTTGTACCGTCAATCCGAAGTTAGCCAGTTTAGCTGGGTCGGCCCATATCTGCATGGCGTAGTAACGGCTTCCGATGTTGGAGATACGTCCTACTCCCGGGATACGGCGAAGCAAGTCCTGTACGTTTAATGTGGCAAAGTTACTTAAATAAATTTCGTCGAATTTGGGGTCGTCCGAAGTCAAACACAGCGTCATCAGCTGACTGGGTGCCTGTTTTTCTACGGAGATACCATTCTGAATCACTTCCGCCGGCAGACGAGATTCCGCCAGTTTGATACGGTTCTGGATTTCTACCGCCGCTAAGTCGGGGTCGGCAGAAATATCGAAAGTAACAGTGGCAGAGAATCCTCCTGAGTTGGAACTGCTGGATTCCATGTAAAGCATGCCCGGTGTTCCGTTCAATTCCTGTTCGATAGGAGTAGCTACAGCCTGCGATACCGTTACGGCACTGGCTCCCGGATAGGAGGCACTGATTTTTACCACAGGCGGAGTAATTTGCGGGTATTGGTCGATAGGCAGCATCATCAAACCGATGATACCTACAATCACGATTAATATAGAGATGACAGCCGAGAATACGGGCCTGTCAATAAAAAAGCTGACTTTCATGCGTAAATTTGTTTAGGGGTGAGTTATTCTTCCTCTTTTTTCGCTTCGCTCTGTAATTTGGCCGGATCTTGTACGCGGACTTTCATTCCCGGAGCCAGTTTATGGAATCCTTCGTAGACAATCATTTCGCCGGCCGACAATCCGCGTTCTACTACTACATCGTTCTCGAATTCAGGGCCTAACTCAATGAATCGTCTTTCCACGGTTGAGTCTTTTCGCATGACAAAGATATGAGCTCCTCCTTTTTCAATGATAATAGCCTTCTGGGGAACTACTGTGGCATTTTCACGTACGTCGAGTAATACTTTTACTTTGGTGAACTGTCCCGGCAGCAATACGTGGTCCGGATTGGCCAGTTCGGCACGTACGGAGAATGTTCCAGTTTTGGGATTTACCTGAGGAGCAGCAAAGTCTACCAGACCTTTATGCTCGTATACAGTATTGTCAGGCAATGTGATGGTTACAGTAGGCTGCCAGGAACGGGTAGAGTCTTTCTGACCGAATGTAACGTTTCGCTCCTTGCTTTTTAAGTAGTCCAGGGCTGTCATGCTGAAGTCCACCAGTACCGTATCGCTCTTGACGATAGTAGCCAGCAGCGATTTTCCATTGCTGCCTACCAGTGTTCCCAAATCGACGTGACGTTCACTGATTTCTCCTGAAATCGGCGAGCGGACAATCGTGTAGCCTAACTCCTGTTCAGCCTGTTCCAAGTCGGCTTGGCTCATACCTACGCTGGCTACAGCTGTTTCGTAAGCAGCTACCGCATTGTCTAGGTCCAGCTGGCTGGCTGCATTTTGTTCATACAGCGGGCGGATACGTTCCAGGTCACGTTTCGCTTTTTGCGCCTGTGCCTGATCTTTTTTCAGCTGAGCACGTACTTTGTCAGCCTTGGCACGATATTGGTCTTGATTGATGACAAACAATACTTGATTACGTTTGACTGAGGTTCCTTCCTCGAATAGCATTTGTTCCAGAAAACCTTCTACACGTGCACGTACTTCCACGAATTGCTGGGCACGGATACGGCCTACATATTCACCGAAAATTTGTACATTTTGTTGGCTAGCTGGCATAACTGACACAATCGGCGTTTCAGCTACGGGTTTCTTCTCTCGAGTAAAAATAAAGTAAAGGGATAAAATGACTGCGATGCCGATAACCATGTAAATCATTTCCTTTCTTTTTACCTTAAATTCTTTCCTAGTCAAAAAGCGTTTCATAAGTTCAATTTTTTTATAGTTTTAGATGCCATTATCTTTAAAATGGCGGACAAGATTCGTGCCAAAGATACAAAAATGTTTTATAAGCTGAAAATCAGATAGATTTAACCTTGATTTAATAAAGATGTATTGGGGAATTTTACAAGTTGTTGTAGAAAAAATCCACAATCGGACTGTAGTCATCGTTCTCTCCACAAATGTTTGAGGGTCCAGATGGGGTGATACCATATCATTCGAGGACCAGCAAAACGCATGACTTCTTTTATTTTTTGTCTCATCTTGGGGTGGTAACAGTGCACGGTACACTGGCGACACGTTTTCTTTCGTTCTCCAAACGGACAGTGCTCCAGTCTTTGATGTGCATATTTGAGCAACTCGCTGCATGCAGAACATAAGGTCTGATTTTTCTCCTTATGCCGGCAATAAAAATGAATCATTTGTGCTATGGTCTGTTTTTCTTCTTCTATCCGTGAAAGTTTATTCATATTTTATATAGAACTTCAGTTTACAAAGGTACGAATAGAATTGATATTTTTCGTAACTTTGCGTTCAAAATAATCTTTAAACAAAATGATATTAGAGGAACATTTAGAGACAACTGTAAAGGCTCACGATCAGCAATTGCATCGTAGAGTGGATTTATTGTTGCGTACGGGAAAATTATTGGTAGAGAGTCTTGCCGATACGAACCGTATTGTAAGAAACATGAAACGTACGGCTGCTTATCTTGGTATCCCCGAAGAGAAGCTTCACATCAACGTCAGTTTTACCATGTTGATGGTGAACGTGAGTGATGGTGACTATTCTTTTACTAAATTCCAGCGAATTGAAGGTCATGGAGTGAATATGACGGCCATTTCGGAAGTCAGCAAGCTTTCCTGGCGTGCGATTGAAAATGATTACACGCTCGACCAGTATGAAGAAGAACTGGAAAAGATTCGTAAGAAAAAACGTAATTACACTCCGTGGCAAGTGGCGATTGGCGCCGGATTTGCCTGTGGAGGATTCTGCATTCAGTTCGGTTGTGACTGGGTGGCATTCTTGTATGCATCAATTGCTGCCATATTGGGTATGCGCTTGCGTCAGGTATGCAATGAGTCTGGTTTGAATCATTACATGGGAATCGCTATTTCTGCCTTTGTGGCTACCATCATTGCATGGGCATCTACTTTGTTGCCTGCAGAATGGACATCTACTCCCTGGCATCCGTTGCTTGCCTGTGCCTTGTTTATTGTGCCTGGAGTTCCTTTGATTAACTTTGTGGACGATATGCTGGATAATTATATTCAGGTAGGTATTGTCAGAGCGGTGAATACCTTGCTGATGGTGGCTGCCATGGCTTTCGGTATCGCATTTGCCGTGAAACTTTGCCATATTGAAAACTTCTTCCCGACCATCAGTATGGTTCCTCATCATCAGTATTGGGAGTATGCCATAGCTGCAGCTATTTCAGCCATGGGATTCTCGATGATTTTCAATATACAGCGTCGTTTGTTGTGGGTAGTAGCTATCGGAGGTATTATTGCCGTATGTACGCGTAACTTTGTGAACTTAGGACCGAGCACAGACAATATCGGTTTGGATATGGGACTGGTTATAGGTTCTTTCTCAGGAGCTGTGCTGGTTAGCTTGATTGCCATTAAGGCAGTTCACTGGTTCCACGTGCCCAACCATGTGCTGACTATTCCTTCTGTCATCCCGATGATTCCGGGAGTACTGATGTATCGTATGCTGTTTGGTATCATCAATATCGATGTGCAGAGCATTGATCAGGTAACTCCTCTGATGAAAGCAATAGAAAGCGGTGTAAATTCCGGACTTGTGATTATGTGTATTGCTTTAGGAGTTGCTATTCCGAACATCTTCGGACGTCGTTTCATTGCTTCTTCAAAGAATAAGCGTCTGGCAGAGCTTTTGAAAGAACGTAAGGCTCGCGGCAAGTTCGTTGAATGGTAATTAAACTTTGATTTGTTCGTTCATTATTCTTTATAGAAGTGAAGAAGATTCACTTCTTTATGAAAAAATCCCACCGAGACTTTTAGAAGTCAGGTGGGATTTTTCGTATCATACGGATTCTTGAGTTCTTGTTAGAATTCAAATTTTTCCAGTTTCATAGCGGCTAATTCCTGAATCTTTGGAACTAGGGTAGTGAAATGTGCAGCTTGTTCGTGTGTTGCAAGAGAAGCCGCATCTTTCCATGTTTCACAAATCATCAGGACATCCTGGCGTGTAGTGCTCTGAAAGAGGTCGTAAGCTACGCATCCGTTATCTTTCTGTGAAGCGGTTACCAATTCTTTTGCTATGTTTACTACCTGGTCGTAGTGCTGTTTCTCTACTTGAATAAATACGTTTAGTCTGATCATTGTTGTTTTGGTTTTAAGTTATTTGACGATGCAAATATAGGATAAAAAAAAGGGACTGTACAAGTGTACAATCCCTTTTTGAGTTTATTTAGAAAGAATTATTTCTTACCTTCCAGCTGTTCTTTCAATGCAGCCAAAGCGTCGATGTCACCCAGAGTAGTAGAAGCAGCCTGGTTCTGAATCATCGGAGTTTCTTCTTTCTTAGAAGAAGCTTTCTTTGCAGCTTTCTTTTCTGCTTTTTCTTCTGCCTTTGCAGCATCTTCGAAGATACGGCTGTGAGACAGGATGATACGCTTAGCATCCTTGTTGAATTCGATTACCTTGAACGGCAGTTTTTCATCCAGCTGAGCCTGTGAACCGTCTTCCTTAACCAGGTGTTTCGGAGTAGCGAAACCTTCTACACCATAAGGCAGAGCAACAACAGCACCCTTATCCAGCATTTCGATGATAGTACCTTCGTGAACAGATCCTACAGTGAATACTATTTCGAATACGTCCCAAGGATTTTCTTCCAGCTGCTTGTGGCCGAGGCTCAAGCGACGGTTTTCCTTGTCGATTTCCAGAACCTGTACTTCGATGTCTGCACCGATCTGAGTGAATTCAGAAGGATGTTTGATCTTCTTAGTCCATGACAGGTCAGAGATGTGGATCAGTCCGTCTACACCTTCTTCGATTTCTACGAATACACCGAAGTTAGTGAAGTTGCGAACCTTAGCAACGTGCTTAGAACCTACAGGATATTTTTCTTCGATAGTTTCCCATGGGTCAGCTTTCAGCTGTTTGATACCCAGAGACATCTTACGTTCTTCACGATCCAGAGTCAGGATAACAGCTTCTACTTCGTCGCCCACTTTCATGAAGTCCTGGGCTGAACGCAGGTGCTGTGACCAAGACATTTCTGATACGTGGATCAAACCTTCTACGCCCGGAGCGATTTCGATGAATGCACCGTAGTCAGCCATAACGACTACTTTACCTTTCACGTGGTCACCAACTTTCAAGTTAGGATCCAGTGCGTCCCATGGGTGCGGAGTCAGCTGTTTCAAACCAAGAGCGATACGTTTCTTTTCGTCGTCGAAGTCCAAGATAACTACGTTCAGCTTCTGATCCAAAGAAACAACTTCGCGAGGATCGCTTACACGGCCCCAAGACAGGTCAGTGATGTGGATCAGACCGTCTACGCCGCCCAAGTCGATGAATACACCGTAAGATGTGATATTTTTAACAGTACCTTCCAGTACCTGTCCTTTTTCAAGCTTGCTGATGATTTCTTTCTTCTGCTGTTCCAGTTCAGCTTCGATAAGAGCCTTGTGAGAAACAACCACATTCTTGAATTCCTGGTTGATTTTAACAACCTTGAATTCCATAGTCTTTCCTACGAATACATCGTAGTCACGGATAGGTTTCACATCAATCTGAGAACCCGGCAAGAATGCTTCAATACCGAATACGTCAACAATCATACCACCCTTAGTGCGGCACTTGATGTAACCCTTGATGATTTCTTCGTTTTCGAGAGCAGCGTTAACACGATCCCAAGAACGAGTAGCGCGAGCTTTCTTGTGAGACAAAATCAACTGACCTTTTTTGTCTTCCTGGTTTTCGATGTACACTTCTACAGTGTCACCTACTTTCAGATCCGGGTTGTAACGGAACTCGCTCAGAGGAATGATACCGTCTGATTTGTAACCGATGTTAACTACAACTTCACGCTTGTTCATAGCGATAACTGTACCGTCTACAACTTCACGGTCGTTTACTTTGTTCAGCGTGCTGTCATAAGCTTTTTCAAGATCTTCTTTGCTTACGCTGGTTACTGCATCACCATTTTCATACGCATCCCAGTTGAAATCTTCAATAGGAGCAATGTTCTTTAAGTTTTCCATTAAATAAAAAAAATGTTTTTAAATAACTAATTGTGTTAGACTTTATATTGTTTATATAAATCGGCTGCAAAGGTATAATAAAATCCTGAATATTAAAAGGCTTGCCTGCATTTTTTAGGAGGAAGAAAAATAGAAAAACCGGAAAAAGGCTCCATATGGGAGGTTTTTCCGGTTTTTTATGAGTTTTTTGGATTTTCTGTTAGTTTTCAAGCGAATAGTCTATGGTGGTGACTACGCGTATCTTCTTGATATAAGGGGTATTCGGATCACGGTCGGTAATGCTGAACTGCCCCTGATTGGCCTGACGGATTTTGCCGAGGTTACTGCCGGAGTCTTTGGCAAACTTTTCGGCTGCTTCGCGTGCGTTTTTGGTGGCTTCTTCAATCATCTGCGGTTTTACCTTGTTTAAATCAGTATATTCATACTGTACTTTGTACTGGTATTCTCCAGAAGTGATGGCGATGCCTCTTTTTAGCAGTTCTCCCTGCTCACTGATAAGTCCCCGTATCAAATCTACCTTGTCGGAAGTAACGGTGATGACTGTAGTCACATTGTAGCGGTTGGCCGGATTCTGGTTGTTGCCATAACGTTCGGCAGCCAGGTCGATAATTTCCGGGGCATTTACGCTGATTTCCTGTTCTGTCAGTCCTTTTTCTTTCAAGAAACCGGTGATGGTCTGATTGGAACGCTTGATGTCGTCGTACAATCTTCCCAAATCATTTCCCAGGCTTTTGTACACTAGTGGCCAGGTTACTTTATTGGCTGGGACTTCTATTTCGGCCAGGCCTTTTACGGTGACACTACGGTCTTTTTCTGCAAACTTACTGAATCCTTTTTCGATGAATACGCCTAATAACAGTAGGCCGATGGCCAGAATAATGGCTTCGATTCTAAAGTTCTTCATGATGATTTTTATTTATAGTTAGATATTCGGAATCTGAGTGCAAGGTATTGAAAATTATTGGATTTTCCAATGAATTTTCCCTGTCTTTATTATAGATTGAAAAACTCTTTTACGTTTTAACTCAAACGCCTTTGCGTTTTAAATGAAACACAAAGGCGTTCGAATGAGAATGTACTTGCGTTTGACAGTAAACGTCAAAGCGTTTTTTCAGGGAGGTGAAAACCCTTCAATTCTTGTATGGGAGACTGAATGAAAATGTCCGTATGAAGGTTGAATTTTAGGGCTGTTTCCTTTAGTTCATGTTGGAAGAACCATGCAATGGAACCTACAAAAGAGACCGGAACCTGGGTATATCCCGGATAAGAAAGTATGTTGCGACGGAAAAAATCGCTGAAGCAGTCGGTCAGGAACTGCTGGACTTCCGGCAGGTTCTTGTGCTTATATATATAAGGAGTAAGACTGGCCAGGAAGCGGTTGCCTTGTGGCTGTCTGTACACTTTATCCAGAATATCGGGTATGGTCAGGTTATATTCCTTCAATAAGCCTTCCAGCAGGTTGGAAGGCAACTGTTGTTTGATGCAGTCGCCTACAAATCGTTTTCCTAAATAGGCTCCGCTTCCTTCATCTCCTAAAATATATCCTAATGGAGGAGTGTTATGCGTGATTCGTTGCCCATCGTACAAGCAGGAGTTTGCTCCCGTTCCTAGTATGCAGGCAATTCCTGGCTGATGCTTGCACAATGCCCGGGCAGCTCCAAGCAAATCGCTTTCTACCTGGATACTTGCGTATGAGAATACTTCAGCAAGCAAACCGGAAAGTTTGCCGGCTTTTTCAGGGGTACAGCCAGCCCCATAAAAGAAAACGGCTTTCACTTCTTCTTGTGGAAAAGGCAGTTGTGCAAGCAGGCTTTCCTGAAGAATCTGTTTTATTTTCTCTTCTGTCAGATGAAAAGGGTTGATACCTTCGGTATGAACAAGCTGGCAATCATGTAAAGTAGTTCCGAAGCACCAGTCGGTTTTGGTAGCTCCGCTATCGGCTATGAGAATCATGTAAAAAGCAGAATTAGAAAGGTAGAAAAAGAAAGAAGACGGAACATGCCGTCTTCTTTTTTATGTTAAGCAAAGATTTGATTATTAATGACAATGTCCGCAACCGCCACCGCAGCAACCGTCTTCTTCAGCTTCGTGTTCGCCGCATCCGCCTCCACAGCTGTCACAGCCGCATCCGCAACCTTCACCGCTCATCAGTTTGAGGATGCTTTCCATTTCCTTGTTGGTGGCATCACGCATTTCCATTACGGTACCTTCAAAAATCAGGTCTTTGCCAGCATGCGGGTGGTTCAGGTCGAGCACCACTTTATCTTCAGTGATTTCACCTATGTTGGCATAGAACTGATGACCTTCTGCATCGTTCAGCATGATGATGTTGCCTTCGAAGATGTTGTCGCTATCGAATTTTCCATCCGGACTGCAGAACATAGACTTGGGCACCTGGCGTACGTTGTCTTCGTCTCTTTCGCCGTATGCTTCAGCACAAGGAATTGTAAAGTTGAAGTTGTCACCCTTTTTCAGTGCCAGAATTTCTTTTTCGAAGCGTTCCAGGGTATAACCTATTCCTGAGATAAATTGGAAGGGATGGCTTGCAGGAGCTTCTTCGCGCAATTCTTTTTCTCCGTCTGTTACCGCATAAAGTTTATATGCTACTGTGATGTATTTATTTTCCATGTTTAAAATTTAAATGTGCATTAATAGTTATCAGTCGCAAAGATAAATAATATCACGATATTTAGCGAATAAAAATGAAAGAATGAATGCAGAGCTGATTTTGTCAGAATGCTTTTTTATATTTGCATATCATAAAAAATGAATACGATGAATCAGAGCCGAATAGTAGAATTGTATCGTGGAGAGTTGTGGGAGTGTCAGTTATTGGAGAGCATCTTGAAAAGTGAAGGGATAGATTGCTTTTTAGTCAATACTCTGCGTAGTGGTTATGGGCCTGTTGTGATGGCGGCTCAGCAGATACAGGTGATGATAAGGGAAGAGGATGCAGAAAAAGGCCTTGCGGTGCTGAGTGCTTTTAAGAGTGGAAAATAAATTAATGAATCAGGAAATAAAATTGAATGTATGAAAGGAAAGCTGGTTTTTATTACAGGTGCTACAAGTGGCATCGGTGAAGGATGTGCGCGGAAGTTTGCCGCCATGGGTAGTAACTTAATATTGAACGGAAGAAATATCGAAAAATTAGAGAGTCTGAAACAAGAGTTGACTGCGCAAGGAGTAGAGGTGCTTACTTTACCTTTTGATGTGCGTAACCGTGAGGCAATGCGTCAGGCGGTAGACTCTTTAGAGGGAAAATGGAAAGAGATTGACGTGCTGGTGAATAATGCCGGACTGGTCATTGGAATGGACAAGGAACATGAGGGTTCCCTTGATGAATGGGATGTGGTGATTGACACCAATATCAAAGCTTTACTGGCTATGACGCGGATGATTGTGCCGGGTATGGTGGCACGTGGATGCGGGCATATTATCAATATAGGTTCCATTGCGGGAGATGCGGCTTATGCGGGTGGCAGTGTGTATTGTGCCACTAAAGCGGCGGTAAAGGCACTTTCTGACGGATTGCGTATTGACCTGGTTGATACACCCTTGCGTGTGACAAATGTGAAACCCGGCATGGTGGAAACCAATTTCTCTGTGGTTCGTTTCCGTGGAGATAAAGAGAAGGCTGATGCTGTGTATGAAGGAATTCGTCCGTTGACGGGGGATGATATTGCTGAGGTAGTGTATTATGCGGCATCTGCTCCAGCACATGTACAGATAGCAGAAGTTTTGGTAATGCCTACATATCAGGCTACAGGAACAATTTGTTCCCGGAAAAAATAAGTTTCTAAAGTTTATTTGTAACAATACTTCGGTAAATTTTTACCGAAAGATTAAAAGTTAAACAATAGAACCGGCAAAAGCTGGTTCGGAAACACTAAAGAGGTCATTGAAATGTTGTCAAAAATGAATGGTTAAGCATGAAGAAATGTGCTGAAAAAGAGAGCTAACTTGCTGATAATAAAGGAGGAAAGTATTGCATAATTCGTTGGTTTTTTAGTAAATTAGAAGTCTCTGAACTCTTCTGATTATGACTAAAGAAACACTCCTTATGCAATACCAATCCGAGTGCCTGTCGGCTCTCAAATCAGTAGCGAATATACACAAACCTTTTGAAAAAACGTTCATGGACACCATGAAATTATTCATGGCCATCCCAGATCGTATAAACTTCCTCCAATTGGGCAGATATGGCTGTTTCTCAGAACAGACTTATCGTAACCTTTTTGAGCATGAAACTTTCGACTGGTTTGTGTTCAACGGATCTATCATCAGCAAGCATCTCACAGGCAAAAGAAAAGCCATTGCCATCGATCCTTCCTATATCCCCAAATCAGGCAAGAAGACACCTTGGATAGGTTACTTCTGGTCTGGTTGTGCAGGAGAGTACAAGCGAGGATTGGAAATCATGGGCATCGGTGTCATTGACATCGACAACCTGAATGCATGACTTTAGGTTCCATTCAGACACCGGATTGTAAGACCTTGGATAATATGGACAAGAACCTTGTTGACTGGTACAGCTGCTATCTTATCAGCAGAAAAGACAAGCTGCAAAGCATATCCAAAACGGTGGTTGCAGACGCATTCTTTTCCAAGGAAACTTTCGTAACGCCTATGTGTGAGAACGGTTTCCATGTTATCAGCCGCTTTAGGAATGATGTAATCCTGTACTATCCGACATTGGAAAAGAAAACAGAAAAACGTGGTCATCCCAAGTGGTTTGACGGCAGGATTGACTTTGCCAATCTGGATTTGACCCGGTGCAAGGAATACGAGGTGAACAAAGGAAAGCTATACGGATTGAGGGTTTATGCTAAAGCTTTCAAAAGGTATGTTTCCTTAGCCATCTGGTATCCGATGGACGGAAGAACAGACAAGTGGCAACTTTATTTCTCTACAGACGATTCCATGGATGGACGCGAGGTGCTGGATTATTACAGAACCAGGTTCCAGTTGGAATTTTGCTTTAGAGATGGCAAGCAGCATGCAGGAATCACCAGCTGCCGGTCTACCGACTTCAGGAAATTGGATTTTCACTTCAATGCATCGCTTGCTGCTGTCAACTTGGCCAAAGCGGCATGTAAGAGGCTCGGAATAGCCTATTCCATATCCTCCTGCAAGTCTTTCATACACAATGCTTATATGCTTGAACGATTTATTTGCGTGTTTGGGATTAGCCCAGACCCGCAAGTTATTGACAAGCTTTTCAAAGAACTCATTTTATTTACTGCCAGAGCCGCTTAGGCTTGGCGAATTTTTAATGAACTATTGAATGTTTTTAATAGATAGATAATTTATATAACAAAGTAAGCTTAAAAAAACATTGCTGTTTGTTGGGTGCAAGTATTTGGAGGAAAAGAAAAAACTTGTTTTCAGTTTTTTGAAGGGTATAAAAAAAGGATATTCTCGTAAGAATATCCTTTTTACAATTTCATTTTCAGTAGATTATGCTTCAGCGCAAGGAATTACAGAAACATAGCTTCTGTCTTCGCGACCTTTCTTGAAACATACAGTACCATCTACCAATGCGTAAAGAGTGTGATCACTACCCATACCTACGTTTTCGCCCGGATTGTGAACTGTTCCTCTTTGACGAACAATAATGTTACCAGCCTTGCAAGCTGCACCACCGAATATCTTTACGCCTAATCTCTGTGATGCTGATTCACGGCCGTTCTTAGAACTACCTACACCTTTCTTATGTGCCATTTTCTTCTACTTTTAATGATTAAGCAATAACTTGTTTGATAGTCAATTCAGTAAACTGCTGACGATGACCGTTCAGCTTTCTGTAACCTTTTCTTCTCTTCTTGTGGAATACCAATACTTTATCACCTTTAACCAAGTGAGAAGCAACTTCGCATACCACTTTTGCACCTTCTACGGTAGGAGCACCTACAGTTACGTTACCGTTGTTGTCTACCAACAAAACTTTGTCAAATTCAACAGTTGCACCGTTTTCAGCATTCTGAATGTGGTGAACAAACAGTTTCTTGCCTTCTTCAGCTTTGAACTGCTGACCGTTAATTTCTACAATTACGTACATTTTTAAATAAATATTAAACGGGTTTCCTCCGTAAGGTGAGCTGTTCTCTGCAGCTACTTTTTTACCTACACGGACTAAAATCGGCTGCAAATTTACGGCTTTATATTTACATAACCAACTATTTATCTGAAAAAAACGGATATATTTCCTATTTTTTTATCAGTGGAAGCAAATCGGGGAAAATGGCTGTGTGCGGATAGGCTGCCAGTTCTTCATGAGTGGTCATTCCGTGAAGAATTCCGGCAAAATCAACTCCTGCATTTTGGGCGGTTTCCGCATCGACGGTGCTGTCGCCGAGGTAGAGAATTTGCTCTTTCGGACAGTTCAGACGAAAAGCGGCCTGCAGCAGACCTTCGGGTGAGGGTTTGGCTTCTTTCACATCTTCTCCTCCTACGATGATGTCAATGAATCCCTCGGGGAATATTTTACCCATCAGTTCCATGATGCGGTAACGGTACTTGGTGGAGATGATACCGATATGGGCTCCATTGGCTTTCAGGGCGTGTAGCACTTCTTCCGTTTCCGGGAAAAGTACGGTATTGGCCGTCATGTGCTGGTCGGCTTCCTTGACGTATTCTTTTCGGAATGTCTCCAGCGTATCTGCATCGGTTATTCCGGTCATGATGGAAAAGGAATCAACCAGTGTTTTTCCGATGGTACGTTTGATGGAGAGGTCGTCCACCTGATGGAATCCATGACGTTCGAGTACGTTTCTGTAGCACATCACAATGCCTTTGGAAGAATCGGCCAAAGTATAATCAAAGTCGAATAAATAAGCTTGGTAAGATTTCATACGATTTTACTTTATATAATAAGGTATATGTTCTAGCTCTAAAAGTGATTGCTTGCGCGAGATGCCGCCGGCGTATCCGGTCAGGCTTCCGTTGCTCCCTACTATGCGATGGCAGGGAATCAGAATGCTGATGGGGTTGTGTCCGATGGCATACCCTACAGCTTGAGCCGCCATGTGAGGACGCCCTAAACGGCGGGCGGTTTCCATGGCTATTTCTTTGTAGGTCCGGGTTTCTCCGTAAGGAATGGTGGATAAGATTTGCCAGACGGTTTGCTGAAAATGAGTGCCGGAAGGTTGCAGGGGAGGGCAGAAATCGGGTTGCCTGCCGGAGAAATAAACATCGAGCCATTGCCGCGTCTGAAGCAGCAACGGAGTTTCCTTCGCTATGGCTTCTTCTTTCAGTCCGTGACCGAAATATTTTTGTCCGTCGAACCAGAGGCCGCACAGTCCGCTTTCCGTGGCAGCCAGCGTGATTCCTCCCAAAGGTGAATCATAGTGACAGGTGAAAGTCATTTTCAACAGTATTTTTGAGGTGAAAGAGTAGAAAAATAATACGGTTTACAGCCCCGAAAAAACGCCTTTGCGTTTAGCTAAAAACGTAAGTGCGTTTTAAGTAAAACACAAGTACGTTTTGGTTCAAACGCAAGGGCGTTTAAGATAAAACGTAAAGGCGTTTTTGAGAAGGCGTCCTTACGTTTCTTTTATCCTTTTATTCCATAGGTTGATAGTTCTTGGCAAGTCCTCCTTCGCTCGTTTCCTTGTACAAGGATGGAAGATCGTGTCCGGTCTGCTTCATTACCTCTACCACCTTGTCGAATGATACCCGGTGATGGCCGTCGGTGAAGGCTGAATAGATATTCGCATCGAGTGCACGTGCGGCAGCATACGCATTACGCTCAATACAAGGAATTTGTACCAGTCCACATACCGGGTCGCATGTCATACCCAAGTGATGTTCCAGTCCCATTTCGGCTGCATATTCTATCTGGGCCGGGCTGCCTCCGAACAACTGGCTGGCCGCTGCCGATGCCATTGAACAAGCTACTCCCACTTCGGCCTGGCATCCGGCTTCAGCTCCCGAGATGGAAGCGTTGTGTTTGACGATGTTTCCCACCAGTCCGGCAGTCGCTAATGCCCGCAAGATACGTGCGTCGCTGAAGTCGCGGCTTTTCTGCAGGTGATACAAGACAGCCGGAACCACTCCGCAGGCTCCACAGGTCGGTGCGGTAACGATTTTTCCTCCAGAAGCATTTTCTTCACTGACAGCCAGTGCGTATGCGAATACCAGTCCGCGTGAGCGAAGAGAGTCTTTATAGCCTTTCGAACGAATGTAATAAGCCGATGCCTTGCGGCGCAGATTCAATGGCCCGGGCAATACGCCTTCGGCATCCAGTCCGCGATGGATGGCCGCTTTCATGGTCTCCCATACCTCTGCCAGGAAATCCCATATCTCCGGACCCTCGCATTGCTCCACGTATTCCCAGTAGCTGCATCCGGTGTGTTCGCACCAGTACAAAATTTGGCTCATGGTATTCATGTTGTAAATATCGTTGGTGGCGGTACGGTCGTGTCCTTCCTCGGCCAGTGCACCACCTCCCACACTGAATACAGTCCATTCGTCCAGCTTTTTCTTCTGTGCATCGAAAGCCTTGAAAGTCATTCCGTTCGGGTGGAAAGGAAAGAAAATATGCGGTTTCCAGAGAATTTCTACGGGAGCGTGAGGTTGCAGGGTGTCTAAAATAGCCACATCGGTCATGTGACCACGTCCTGTAGCGGCCAGACTGCCATACAGAGTCACTTCGAATGAGGCAGCCTCCGGATTGCGGGCAAGAAACTGTTCGGCAGCTTTGCGGGGCCCCATGGTATGGCTGCTGGATGGCCCCGTGCCGATGCGATATAATTCTCTGATTGATTTCATATTAAAATTAGGTGTAAGTTTTCTGCAAAGATACGCAATAATCGCATATATGTGCAGAAATCCCGTAGGGTTTATTTTAAATCCACCACGGTGATGCCTGCGCCGCCAAACCGTACGTGTTCATCCTGGAAATGGGCTACTCCTGGCACGGTAGCCAGGTATTGCCGGATGAGGGTGCGCAGAATACCTGTGCCCGTACCGTGCAGGATGCGTACGCGGCTGACTCCTACTAAGATAGCGTCATCGATGAAATAGGTGACCGCTTGTATGGCTTCGTCACCCCGCATACCTCTGACATCGATGTCCTGCTTGAAATTCAGTTTCTTTTCGTACATCCGGTCTTGGGTTTCGCTGCTGACAAAGGTCGCCTTGCTGGATAACGGAGCAGCCTTCGGTGCATCCGTCCGTTCCAGTCGTTCGGCTTTCACGTTGGTTTTCATCAGTCCGAACATGACCACGGCATTTTTTCCGCTGATTTCCATGACTTGTCCCACACTGGTCTGTCCTTTGATGCGTACGTAGTCTCCTGCTTCAATAGGACGTACCTTAGGAGCAACCGGAGTTTCAGGAGCATTGGCTTGTTTCGCTTTCTTATCTTTTTTACGTTCCTGCTTTTCGCGGAGTTTTTCCATCTTGCGCGCGATTTTCTCTTCCAAAGCCGCCTTTTCCAGGTTCTCTACCTGCTGCTTGAAGTCGGTCAGTTCCTGACGTGCCGTGCGGGTACGTTCCTTTTCAGCCTGCGCTTCCTTGATGGTACGAATGGTATTTTCGATTTTGGCATTCGATTCTTGCAACAACCGTTCTGCCTCTTCTTTGGCTTTCTTCAGGATTTCCTTGCGGCTGCGTTCCAGCTCCTGTATTTCCTGTTCGTAACGGGCGATGGTATCTTCCATCTGTTTTTCTCGTTTGCGTATGTTCTGACGCTTGGTTTCCCAGTAACGCTTGTCGCGCACAATGTCTTGCAGGTATTTGTCGCTCTGGATGTATTCGCTTCCCACAATTTCCGATGCGTCAGCAATAACCTCTTCCGGCAACCCGATTTTACGGGCAATCTCTACAGCGAATGAACTTCCCGGATTACCAATCTGCAACTGGAACAGTGCCCGCATCTCGTGGCGGTCGTATAGCATGGCTCCGTTCACAACTCCTTCGTGATCTTCGGCAAAATGCTTCAGGTTCTGGTAGTGAGTGGTAATCACGCCGAACGTACCTTTCAAGTTGAAGCGTTTCAATACGGCTTCGGCAATGGCACCGCCAATTTGTGGCTCCGTACCTCCTCCGAACTCATCGATAAGGATGAGACTTTCGCCGTTGCATGATTTCAGCATCATCTTCATGTTAGTCAGATGCGAAGAATAGGTACTCAGGTCGTCTTCAATACTCTGTTCGTCGCCAATATCAATAAATATGTGGCTGAAGATACCGGCGTGGCTCCGTTCATGCATGGATACTAACATACCACATTGCAGCATGTATTGCAGCAGTCCCACGGTTTTCAGGCAGACAGATTTACCACCTGCGTTTGGTCCGGAAATAAGCAGGATGCGCTTGTCACGTGTCAGGATAATGTCCAGTGGTACTACTTTCTTGTCATGCTTGGTCAGCGACATTTGCAGAAGCGGGTGCACGGCCTGAAACCAGTCGACAATCTGCTGGTTCTCAAATGAGGGTTTCAGTCCTTTTATATCTATACCGAACAAAGCTTTGGCACGGATGAAATCGATTTCAGCCAAAAACTCGTACGAGGAGAGTAAGGCAGGAACTTGCGGGCGTACCGTAGCCGAGAATTCCGTCAGGATGCGGATGATTTCGCGGCGTTCTTCTCCTTCCAACTCCCGGATGCGGTTATTGGCTTCCACCACTTCTGCCGGCTCGATGAAAACCGTCTTTCCGGTGGCTGATTCATCGTGTACAATACCTCTGATTTTGCGCTTCATGCCCGGAGCAACCGGGATGACCAGACGTCCGTCGCGCATGGTGGGAGTAACATCCTTGTCTACATACCCTTCCGATTGTGCAGCACGGAGAATGCTGTTTAGACTGCGTGAAATGCTTCCCGTAGTAGCCGAGAGTTCCCGTCGGATACGCAGAAGTTCCGCAGAAGCATTGTCCTTTATCTTTCCGAACTTGTCCAAGATGCTGTCGATACGTGCGATAAGCTGGGGGAATACTAAAATATCTCCCGCCAGTTCACGCAGGGCAGGATAAGGAGAATTTTCCGTTTCCTCTTCTTCGTCGGATTGCTGAAGGAATCGTACAATGTCGCGGATGGTTTCCAGTGAACGGCGAAGGTCGAACAGCTCTTGTTCGTCCATATACATACCTTCCACCCGGATGCGTTTCAGAGAAGGACGTACATCAAAGAAATATTGTGCCGGAAAATCTTCCTCTTCCTGCGTAATCCGTACAAATTCAACCACTTGCTCCAGTCGTTGGTTTATTTCATCGTAATTGTCCGAAAAGGTCATTTCGTCCACTCGCTCTTCACCTAGTGTGCTCAGGCATTTACCTTTCAGCAATTGTCGTATCTGGTCGAATCCTATCTTCTGTTCGAAATTATGAGGGTATATCATGGCTTGTTTGTTTCGTTTTTTCTGCCTGCAAAGGTACGACAATGAAAAAAAATAATCAAAAAAGGCGGTAAATATTTGCAGATTTCAAAATAATGCGTACCTTTGCATCGCCTTTGAAAAACAAGGCAACTCTTACGAAGAGTTTTGGAGAGGTGGCAGAGTGGTCGATTGCGGCGGTCTTGAAAACCGTTGTACCGCGAGGTACCCGGGGTTCGAATCCCTGTCTCTCCGCTGAAATGCTGAAAATCAGCAAATTGCAAAATAAACACCCAGTTTTACACCCAAGAATGTAAATCTGGGTGTTTTTGTTTTATTTAAGATATTCCTAAGACACCGCATAAATCTTTTGCTTTATATCCGGACATATGATGGTTTTTGCTAACTTTGCAGTATAAGGTTCAAAGAATATAACGATGGAATATAATATAAAGGAAAAACTTGAATGGACGGTTATTTTTATTCTTGAGTTCGGGCGCAAGTATGGATTGACGATGAAGCAGTCTTTCAGCTACCTGAGCCGTTACAAGGGTATTGAGTTCATTGACCGTCATTATGGATATGTTCATACGCAATCATTTGCTTCAATGGTAGATGATATAGCGGAATATTGTCATCGCCAAGGAGGGGCATTAGTATGAAACTTTATCATGGGACAAATAGGGATTTCGACCAAATAGACTTGTTGAAATCAAAGCCGAACAAAGACTTCGGACGTGGATTTTATCTTTCCGCTGATTATAAACAGGCTCTGAATATGGCACAAGTAAAAGTTGAACAGTTGGAATCAGGCAGTCCGATTGTGCAAAGTTACCTTGTGGATGATAATTCCTTGAATGATTTGTGTGTACTCCGTTTCGATAGCTATTCAGAAGAATGGGCAAAATTCATTTTGCTAAACCGGAATAATCCCACTAACAAGCCAGCGCATGAGTACGATGTGGTAATTGGTCCCATTGCCAATGACCGTGTAGGTGTGCAATTGTGGCGATATGAAAATCATTCAATAGACCTTTCTACGCTTGTTCATAATCTGCAATTCATGAAAGGTATAACATTCCAATATTTCTTCGGTACGGAACGTGCCATCAAACTGTTAAAAAGAATATGAGCGAAAAAACGGAAATGATGGCGGATATGGTAAAGAACCTTGCCGCTTTGTTGACTGAACGATACAGTAACATGACGATGGAAGAGGCACTTGCCACTGTGTTTAATTCAGATACTTACAGAAAAGTAATGGATAGCCGAACACATTTCTATCATCAAAGCCCTCATTATGTGTTTGCTTTTCTGGAAGAAGAACTGGCGAAAGGTAAGTTTGAATGACGACTTAGATAAAACAAAGTATATAGATAACGTACAGTATGCGAAACTGAGTATTAAGAAAGCCCCACTTTAAACAGTAGGGCTTTCGTTATGTACGGGATTAATATCCCGGATTCTGTGTCATTTGTGGATTTAAATTCATTTCACTGCTGGGAATAGGCCATAAAAGCTGATAAAGGTTGTCGTGGCTTAGACTCATAAAGGATTCACCCAATTCGTTTCTTCTGATGAAATTCATATAGCTGGGTGAGTTTATCTGGTAATGCAGTGAAGCAATGGCTTTCAGAACATCTGATTGGTCAACTGTGAGATTCTTATGCTCGCATACTTGCTTGATGTATTCTTTAGCCTTAGGAGTGTTTCCTGTATGATATAGACATTCAGCAGCTGTTAATATCACATCTTTGTAATCAAGGCAAGGATGGCATGCCTCTCCGCTTCTTGCCTGTATGTGATAGCCCCAAATACATTCTGCATTGTTCTTATATTCTGTTGCTTTCGTGTATTCCAAATGGTAGTCATCTCTTCGGATGACTTCTTCCAAGAGCGGCAATGCTTTATCGAACTTCTTTTGATTGCAATAGACAAAGGCAAGCAATGTTCTGGCTGCATCTTTAGAAACGAAAAGCATCTCGTTGGCATCTTGGAAAGCGTCATAGCGATGTTCGTCTAAATCTTCCATCGCATCGAACAGCATATTCTCCACTCTGAAAGAACTTCCGCTTCATCTGTACGTGGTAGGGAAATGTGTGCATCATTTGGACGCTGCATAATAAAAGGCACACCACCCCAACGAGAAGACAGCTGATAGTATGCCAACGCAAGGTGAGTGTCAATAAACGACTGGTAGCAATTTAACTGGTTTGCATCCACATCTTTCATTGTGAGCCATTGGTTGATTGCGTTGTAATAGCGTGTCCATATATTTCCTATTTCGTAGTCATAAGGTCGGAAAGGAACAGGGTCTTTAAAGTTTTCCTGATGGATATAATTCGTTTGCAAACGAAGCTGTTCAGATACGGCATCTCTCATGATGCTCATTATGCCCAATACCACATGCTCTCCAGCTTCTCCCAATCTGACAGGGTCATGCTTAACACAATAATTCTTGTCTCCGGATTGTTTAATGGTCACTGTAGCAGCCGCCCTGCCTCTTGCGTTATATACCGTAAAAGTGGTAGACAAGTCCTTTTTGAATTGTGCAGGTTCAATCTTTACAGTAATGACATTGTCCGCAATGGTCTTATTATACTTGATTGAAGGCGTTGGTATGCTTGAGCCAGGTTCGTATAGTCCTCCAAAGTAATTCTTCTGTAATATTGTCTTGGGGCAATTCTTGAAGACCGGAATCATCGTCAGTGTCAAAAGAAGGTGGATTTAGATAGTAGGTTTTATCCGACTTAACGGTAATGGTATATTCGCCACCTTCCGCAGGAACATTCAATTCATTTGCACTCAGTGTAACGGATTCAGAACCATCTATTTCATTTCCTGCTATACCATCATTATCCCAGTCGAAATAATAAGCCAAGTCCTTGACTTTGACTTCCAATCCTAATTCCTTGTAGCGGCTCTTTATGTTTTCGGAAATTCTATCCAGTCTTGTATTCAGGTAGTTCTTGCCAGACTGTATCTTTTTCTTTGTCTCTTGGCTAAAAGCGCCTTCCGTTCCGAACTCATTGCTTAGAATAGATAGATATTCAACGATTTCCGCATCGGATCTGTCTGTCAGTACCAATGATGATATGGCTATCAAAGCGCCGGAAGCATCATCGCCAGAAGTAAGTGAAAATTGGCTTGCATCTTTAGAGGCGTATTGCTGTAATCCGAATTGGGTAAGCAACTCCTTTTGGGCTTGTGCGTTAGCTTCTTGAATGTCATGCCTTGGGTAGTAACCAAATGATGGATGCGCTTACTTTTCAAGTGAGTTAATACATTGACATTGATAGTACTGTTGTCTTTTAAGTCCACAATAGCATCTAGCTTGATAGTACCTTCTGACAATTCACCGTCCACTTCATTAAAAAAATAGCCGTCTGCCGTTAATTGGGCATACGGGCTGTTAATCTTGAGTGTACCATAATTAAAGTCCCCCATATTATTGTCGATGGTAGCGGGATAAGAACTTCCGGTAGGAATCATGTACTCGTCCAATGTTCGCATATCCACATGAGAGCCACGAATCATCGGACCTTTTTCAACTTTACCCATTACGTTGAAGACGGTAGGCGTAAAACCGCCTCCAGTTTCATCGTTATCGCTGCAAGAGCAAAGAGCAAAAGCAAGTGCAGCAGATAAATAAAAGTACTTATTGAATTTCATAGATGTATATATTTGATTGATGATTAACGATTTATATCATACTGAAAACTACAAGCAATTTCAATATACCCCAAATTGCCAGAAGGATAATAGGGATAATGATGTCCGCATAGTGGAAATCTATAAAGTTGGGAATGTGAGCTACGATAATCCACAGAAGCCAAATAATAAGAAACGCCCACCAATATTCTTCTCCAATTCAATGTACGAATAAGCTAGTTCTTTCATACGATTTTCTTATGGTTCCGTTCCTAAACCTATTCAAATTAAACCACGAAGCGTGGAACTGCAAATGCCCACGTCTGATTGGAGGTCCTAGGAAAACCTTGTACACGGATATGGTAATAGCAGCCCACGCTATAGCGTGAGAACCACTATGCTATCCCTTGTGTACAATTGCGAATTTCCTAGGTTCCCAATCACAAGATAAGCATAACGCTTCTTCTAAATTCTAATATGTCTGGACAGAGTTTACTCCATCCATTTGCAAAGATACGCAATTTTATTGAAATCCAATCAAATACTATCAGATTACATCCTGAATCCTCTGGATTTTTGTTCTCTCTGCACCGAGTTACGCAGATGCTGCTGTAACTTCTCCCATTGTTCCTTGAACCATTCGCTGATTGGCTGTTGGTTTATGATTAGCATCAACTTGTTCTCATCAATCGGACTTCGTTCAATTTTGAAAGTGGCATTTTTTGTTTCAAATCTCCGTCTATACTCTTCGGAGTAGATTTTTCCGCTACATTTGATTGTTTCCCTTTTGTATAAAAGAGAATCAACCATCCCCTTGGTAAAGCCAATGACATAGTATAGCTTTTCCATTCTCAGCATTTCTTTGAGCAATGGGAACCAGCATAATGCCTTTTCGAGAATGGTTGTCTAGTTGTAACTTTGGGGATAGAGAACCATTGGATGCCATTGGAAAAGATCAGTTTTTTGCAATTACAAATGCAACTGCTTTGGAACAATATTGTAATGATTTTTATCCAAAGTTAATCGTGGGATATGGGCCCCAAAAAGTTATGACTGGGGTATGCTGGGCGAAGATTATACAAGTGATGATGTATTGCCATGGGAACGTAATGGAACAAGTTTTGGTCTAGCTACGGTACCTTCTAGTGCAAGTGGTACTCAATGGAATTGGGAGAATATTCGTGCTTGTAATGATTTCCTGGTAAATTATGAAAAATCTCCAGTAAGTGAGGAGGTAAAACAGAAATATGCAGGAATGATACTTTTCTTTAAGACTTTGGATTATTTTAATAAAGTAAAAGCCTATGGTGATGTACCCTGGTTTGAAAATGTAATGAATCCGGGTAATGAGGAAATGTATAAGGCGCGTGATTCCCGAATCCTGGTAATGGATAATATGTTGAGAGATATTGATCAGGCGATCAAGTGGTTGCCTAAGAAGACCGATGTGACAGTGATCAGTAAGGATGCAGCATTGGCTTTAAAGGCTCGTATGTGCTTGTTTGAAGGAACTTGGCGTAAGTATCACGGACTTGAAAATCCTGACAAATTCTTGCAGGAAGCTTATAATGCGGCAGAGTATAGTGCCTCTCATTATCAGGGTACAGAAGATGCTCCAGTTTTCCGTTTGGGTGAAATTATGTTGATTCGAGCTGAAGCAGCAGAATTGGGAACTATCACTCAGACTGATTTGAATGAGACTATCAATAAGTTGCGTGAGCGTGTAGGATTTAATAAAAAGTTAGAATTGGCTGTACCATTTGATGATCCTGTAATAGCAGCTGCTTATCCTAATGTTTCAGGAGATAATGCAAAATTGATTAGAGAAATTCGTCGTGAACGTCGTATTGAAATGTTTGCTGAAGGAGTACGTTATGATGATATCCGTCGTTGGAAATGTGGTAATTTATTAACTGCACCACGTTTAGGTATCATTATAGAAGGAGCTGGATATTCAGAGAAAGATATAGCGGCTTTAAAAGAGACAGTAGGGGTTAATGAAGATGGAGCTTTGACTATTTATGAAAAGCGTTATGTGGGTCAGAGGCTACTCCGATATTTGAGGATCCGAAACACTATTTGTCGCCAATTCCAACAGATGAAATTGGTAAGGCACCTAATATTAAACAGAATCCTGGTTGGTAAAATTATGACTTTAATTTTGTGGTGATCTGATAATAAATTTATATATTTACACTCAGGAAGTTTACCCAAGCATACATTGAAATCGTAAGCTTGGGTAATTTCTTATTAATATGTATCCTAAAATAATCCGTAAAATGAAATCCTTGTTATTCCTTTGTTTTTGTGTGGCAATGGCCTTTTCAGCCATGGCTTCTTCGGTATCTGACACGTATGTGATTCCTAATCCTCAGCAGATGGTGTGTGGGGACGGACATTTTGTGCTTCGTGCACAGGCATCTTTCTCCTGTAACCTGACAGGAACTGATAAAGACGATTTTGTATCTTATGTAAGTAACTCTCCTTTGTCGCTGACTTATAAGAAGAAAGGAAAGGCTGACATTACCTTTAAACTTGTCAGTCCGGAAAATGCAAAGATGAAGGAAGAGGCTTATCGCTTGAAAGTGACAAAAAAAGCATTCAGGCTGAGGCTACTTCGACTTCGGGGTTGTTTTATGCCTTTCAGTCTATTGTGCAGCTGGCACGCGAGAGTGGAAATGATACGTATCAGCTTCCTGAAGTGACGATAGAAGATGCTCCTCGCTTTTCGTATCGAGGCATGCACCTGGATGTATCACGTCATTTCTATACAAAGGAATTTGTCAAGAAACAGATTGATGCGCTGGCCCGTTATAAGCTGAACCGCTTCCATTGGCACCTGACGGATGGAGCCGGATGGAGAATTGAAATCAAGAAATATCCGGAACTGACGCGTGAAACGGCCTATCGTCCTTTCCCAGACTGGAAAAGCTGGTGGAACGGCGGACGTACGTATTGCAGACAAGATGCTCCCGGAGCTTCCGGAGGATATTATACGCAGGAAGATGTGAAAGAAATCGTAGAATATGCCCGTCAGCGTCATATCACGGTGATTCCGGAAATTGAAATGCCGGCTCACTCAGAAGAAGTATTGGCAGCTCTTCCGCAACTGGCTTGTGGAGGTGATTTGAAACCTGGTGGAGAATTTTGTCCGGGAAAGGAACTTACTTATGAGTTCCTGACCAATGTATTGAAAGAAGTGATGGAGTTGTTCCCTTCAGAATACATTCATATTGGTGGAGATGAGGCAAGTACGAACCATTGGAAACAATGTCCCGACTGTCAGGCACTTATGAAAGAAGAGGGAATGAAGGAAGAAGGTGAATTGCAGGGATATCTTGTATCCAGAATTGAGAGGTTTTTGAAAGAAAACGGCCGTAAGATGATTGGCTGGGATGAGATTCTGACAGGCGAGCTGGACGAAACTTCTGCCGTAACGGTATGGCGTGGAGAAGATAAAGGTGCGGAATCGGTAAAAAGAGGATTGCGTACCATCTTGTCACCGGGAGCATATTGCTATTTTGACAGCTATCAGGATGCACCGCGTACGCAACCGGAAGCCATCGGAGGATATCTCCCACTGGAAAAGGTTTATTCATACGAACCGGTGACGAAAGCTTTTCCTGCTGATAAACTGGATTGCGTGTGGGGCGTACAAGGAAATGTGTGGACGGAATATATACCGACACCCGAGCATGCTGAATATATGATTTATCCTCGTTTGCTGGCTTTGGCTGAAGTTTCCTGGACAAATCCGGAGCAGAAAGACTGGAAACGTTTCCATGCAGAGGCTTTGCAGGAAGTAAAGGTGCTGAACTCAATGGGCTACCATACTTTTGACTTGCAAAATGAGGTGGGCAACCGTCCGGTGGCATTGAGCGTGGATAATCATTTGGCAAAGGGTAAGAAGGTGGAATATGTACGTCCTTATTCGGACTCTTATCCGGCTGGAGGAGAATCGGCATTGACTAACGGCATACATGGCGGTTGGGTATATACCGACCAGCGCTGGCAGGGATTCCTTGGAAAAGGAGCTGATGTGATTGTGGATATGGAAAAATCACAATCTATTCAGCAGCTTTCCATTGATTTCATGCAGTTGAGAGGTCCGGGTGTGTTCCTCCCGCAGAAAGTCAGCTTCCTGATTTCAAACGATGGAAAAGAATATACACTTTTGAAAACCATCACTACTACGCTGCCCATTACGGACGAACAGTTGACCATTCAGACGTATGACTGGACAGGTAGTTGTGAGGCTCGTTACGTACGCGTGCAGGCTGATATCAATCCTGAGGCTGGTGGTTTCTTGTTTACTGATGAATTTGTCGTAAAATAATAAATGTCAGGTAGTCGGGAGTACATAGCTGAAGCGCAATAAGCCAATCAGATAGCGTGCTCCCGCTTGCTGAATGAAATGTAAGGTGGGTTGTATAAATCCGTTGCCTGAAAAGGGAATTTTCCATGTAAATTCACTGGCCCATTCGTATGAAGGAGAAAATCGGGCGTAGTCGGTGAACAGTCCGCCTTCTGTTTTTCCACATTGCCAGGTGAGACCTGTGCCGGCATAACTTTTGCATCCTCTGGAGGTACCTGACTGGAATGAACCTTGCAGGAGTGCATGCAGACCGGGAGCAAGACGTTGCTCTGCATATCCCCAGATTATTTTTCTCCTTTCTTTTTTTGTCTTTTCTGGAGTTCCCTCTTCATAGTCCATATACATGCCGCTATGTAGAGCAAAGCCCACATGATAATTGCTGCCATGTTGTTGATAGTTTAGTGAAATGATACTGAGTATTCCGTCACTTTGTGGGCAGAACCGGAATACGTTTTCTTTTCCTGAAAACCGATAGTAACCTTTTCCGTTGTATACCGATGTTTGTAAGGACCATCGTGTGAATTGCAGTTCATAATGCAGTCCGACGGAAGCTACCGGATAATTGGCTATTTGGTAATCGGCGGACAAAGTGGGAAAGATGCCACATGAACTGTTGGTGAATAACGAGGTGACAGGGGAAGTGAAATAGTCTTCATTCAAGTTCCGGATACCGAAAAATAGCGAGGAATGACCGAACTGTTGCTGGACGCCCAATGTCGCGAGGGCAAGCGGATGGTTTTCTTCTTCAATGTTGGAAAAGGTCTGAAAATCATCTGCCAGTGATTCGGGGCGGGTTCTGGCTGTACTGATGGTGGCGGCTTGTAATGTCGTATGTTTGCCTAATGAATGAGTGAAATCCAGTCTCAGCAGATTAACCCAGTTATTTCCTTGTTTGAAATCACTTTGTAGTTCTGTGGTGTAGCTTACTTGAAGCTCCTGAGCCAGGCCGTAGTGACAGGACACTACGGCGAAGGACAGGAACAGTTTCATGAATCTTGTCATAACCATTTGGTAAAACGATGAATATACCAGTTCTTAATTAATTGAGTCAATATGCAGTAGGACAACAGGATACCGATGAGCCAGGGGAAATAGCTTAAAGGCAGTGCTTCCAGCCCGATAGAGCTTCCAAACGGGGTGAAAGGCAGCAGGATACCGATGGCCATAATCAGCAGGGTAAGTCCGGTTACTTGCCAGGAGGCACAGCTTTGTATGAAGGGGACTTTCCGGGTACGTATCATGTGCACAATCAGGGTCTGCGACAGCAAGCCTTCGATAAACCATCCGGATTGGAACAGCGTCTGATGTTCCATGCTTTGGCATCCGAACGCATACCACATCACCAAATAGGTAACGATGTCGAAAATGGAACTGATGGGGCCGATGAATATCATGAAGCGGCTCAAATCGGAGGCATCCCATTTACGTGGTTTCCGGAGGTATTCTGCATCCATCCGGTCGAACGGAATCGTGGTCTGCGAAATATCGTACAGCAGATTTTGAATCAGCAGGTGGATGGGGAGCATAGGCAGGAAGGGAAGGAATGCACTGGCCGCCATTACGCTGAACATGTTTCCGAAGTTGGAACTGGCTGTCATCTTGATGTATTTGGTGATGTTGCCAAATGTTTTTCGTCCTTCCAGTACACCGTCTTCCAGTACCATCAGACTTTTCTCCAGCAGGATAATGTCGGCACTTTCTTTGGCAATGTCCACTGTAGAATCTACCGAGATACCGATGTCTGACTGACGCAATGCTGCGGCATCATTGATTCCGTCGCCTAAGAAGCCTACCGTGTGCTGTTGTGCTTGCAGTAGGGTGATGATTTCCGTTTTCTGTATCGGAGTAAGCTTGGAAAATACGGTCGTCTGGTTGACTGCTTTCATTTTTTCCTCTTCACTCATCGTTTCGAAAATGGGGCCTGTCAGGGCATTGTCGGTGCGGATACCCACTTGGCGGGCGATGGTGCGAACCACCGCCTCATTGTCGCCAGACAGAATCTTGATTTCAATGCCGTGTTCATGCAATTGCTTGATGGCGCTGGCTGCCGATTGCTTGGGAGGATCCAGGAAAGCCAGATACCCAATCAGTACCATATCTTTCTCGTCCTCGATACGGAAATCACAAGTCTTGTCCAGGTAGCTTTTGTGGGCTACGGCAATGACACGCATACCTTGCTTGTTCATCTGTTCAATGATGTCGCGTGCCTTGTTTTTCAGTTCGATGGCCATGGGGTGCACCTCTCCATCAAACTCAGCATGCGAGCAGATGTCCAACATTTCCTCTACGGCTCCTTTTGTGATAATCTGTCGTTTCCCTTGACGGTCTTCTACCACTACCGACATTCTTCGCCGGGTAAAATCAAACGGGATTTCATCTACCTTTGTATAATTATCCTTCAGGTATTCCAAGGACAAGTCCTTTACGTGCGACAGAATGGCTTTGTCCATCAGGTTCTTTAATCCGGTCTGGAAGAAACTGTTGAAATAAGCGTGGCGCAGGATGCGTCGGCTTTCATCGTTGCTTCCATCGGCGTTGATGTACTTTTCCAATACAATCTGGTCGCAGGTAAGGGTACCGGTTTTGTCCGTGCAGAGAATGTTCATCGCCCCGAAGTTCTGAATGGCATTCAGGTCTTTTACAATGGTTTTCTTCTTTGACATGGCTACGGCACCTTTGGCCAGGTTGGCAGTAACAATCATCGGGAGCATTTCAGGGGTAAGGCCTACAGCTACCGATACGGCAAAGATAAATGCTTCCAGCCAGTCGCCTTTAGTCACACCGTTTACCAGGAAAACGAACGGAATCATGATGAGCATGAATCGTATCAGCAGGAAACTGACTTAGCTGATCCGCTGACTACATTAGAGCCCATGAAGCAGATGTTTTCCAGCTCAATTACACTTCCTTTGCTGTGCTTGTTTCCTTTGGCCTCCGGACGTTTCTCTATCGGGTCTGATTCTCCCGTCAGGGAAGACTGGCTTACAAACAAGTCTTTTGCTTCAATGATACGCATGTCGGCAGGAATCATGTCTCCTGCAGCAATCATAACAATATCTCCGGGAACGAGGTCGGTTATGTTGATTTCTTCGTCCTGGTTACCGGCTCGTTTTACGTAACAGGTATTGGTCACCATTTTCAGTAAAGCTTCGCTGGAGGCATTGGCTTTCCACTCTTGCCAGAAACGTAGTATGCTGCTGGCGATAACCATGGTCAGGATGATTATAATGGCTGTCCAGTCCTGTTCTCCTGGGTTGGCCAACAGTACGTCGAGTACAAAAGAAATGATGGCCAGCGCCGTGAGTACGCCAATAAAAGGATTGATAAAAGCTTTGATGAAAGTCGATACGGGATTCTTTTTCTGCTCATGTTCCACTTCGTTCTTCCCATAGAGAGACTGTCTGGCTTCCACTTCTTCTTGTGTAAGTTCGATACGGCTTGTCTGGAAATAGCTGAAAACTGTACCCAGTGTCTGACTTGCTGCTAAAAATACCTTTTCGCCATTAAAGGTGAATGTGGTGCTACTTTTTCTTTTCTTCCACATGATCATTAAAATTCATAGGGTGATTACTATGTTTTCTTTTCACGTGGCAAAAGTAGGCAATGCCTCCGACAGAGGCTGTTAGAGAAATATTAGAGTGGTATTAGAAAACTATTAGAATTTGTGAGACTAATTTCCTAATACCACTCTGATGGAGTTTATTTTTCTTTGAATGGATGTGCCAAAAGATTAAATGTGAGGAAGTTCGATGATGAAGGTCGTTCCTTCTCCTTGTTTTGAATGTACGGCTATACTGCCCTGATGCAGGGTGATGATTTTCTGTGCAAGCGCCATACCAATGCCATGTCCTTCCGCATGCTGTTCTTGTTCTCCTCGGTAGAACAGGGTGAAAATCTTTTCTTTTTCTGCATCCGACATACCAATTCCGTCATCCGACAGGCGGATAATGGTCCATTTATCCCAGTAGGAAATCTGGATGAAAGAAGATTTGTCGTCTGAATACTTGCAGTTATTTTCAATCAAGTTGGCAAAGGCGATGTTCAGCAGGTAGTCATTACCCATGATGGTAATCATTCGGTCGTCTTCCGCATCTTCCTGTTCAAAAATCAGTTCGATATGGTATTCCGGATGGGCACGAAGAATGATTTCCCGTGTATCAAGTAATAATTCATCCAACCGGATTTCATGCATCTTGATTTGTTCTTTTTGGTAATCTGCTTTAGCCAAATTAAGCAGTCCGTCAATCAGTTTCGTCATTCGTCGGGCATCCTGTAGCACGTTCTGCATGGCTTGACGATATTGTGTTTCTGTACGATCCTTCTGCAGACACAAATCCAGTTCCGCAATGAGGGCAGCCAGTGGGGTTCTCATTTCGTGAGACACGTTGCTGACAAACATTTTCTGGGAGTTGAATGAAATTTCAAGTCGCTCCAGTAGTTCATTGAAGGCCTGGCTTAATTCTCCTAATTCGTCTTTCTCGTTTCTTACAGGCAGACGCTGGTCAATACGCGAAGCGGTAATCGTTTCTGCTTCTTTTACGATTTCCCGGATAGGTTTTAAAGATGCCCGAACCAGGAAATAGCAGGTAATAAATAAAAGTAAGAGACCGATAAAAAACAGGATGACCAGTGTTTTCTGAAGCTCCAGCAGGTTGGTGTGTCCGTAACCGTCGTAAGCTGCGGCCGTCACAATATAAGTCTGTCCGTTGAATGGATAAACCATCCCGACGGCCTGGTATTTTCCGATATAAAATTCAATTTCCTTTTGTTGAAGAATCTGGGCAATCATTTCCGGATTCTCTTTGACAATATCATTGTCGATGGCGTCGTGGTAGAGCATGTGGAAGTCTGTGGTATATACAGCCACTTCCACCTCATTAATAAACTCCTTATTATTCAGGTAGATGGATTGCATGATGTCGGCATCTACCTGGTTTTGCAGGAACAGATGTACTTTGGTAACAGCTTCACTCTTCAGGTTATGGAAGAAGGTATTGCTTCGGATATGCTCGCTGACCAGATAGATTAAGGTCATGCAAAGCAGAAATGCCACAGCTATGACTCCGGTATTTTTGAGCGTAAGTGCGGTTTTGATTTTCATGGCTTTTCGTCAGTAAGAATAAATCCAATTCCAGGTTTGGTGTGAATCAGTTTAGTTTCAAAGTCTTTGTCTATTTTTTTGCGCAGGTAATTGATGTATACATCGATAAAGTTGGTACCGGTATCAAAGTGGGTATTCCAGACTTTTTCGGCAATTTCTATCCGGCTGATGACCCGTTCTGCATTCTGCACCATGTAGGTAAGCAGATTGTATTCTTTTGGAGATAAGCGGATGGGGTTTCCTTGGCGCATTACCTCTCTGCGGTTGGTATCAATTTGAAGGTCTTTGTAGGTAAGTTTCTCGGGAGCAACAACAGATACAGTTGCTTCTGCTTTTCTTTTTAGAAGCACTTTAATGCGTGCGTTCAGTTCCCGGAAGTCGAAAGGTTTTACCATGTAGTCATCTGCACCCGCATCAAATCCATCTAGTTTGTCATCGGTTGATCCCAAGGCTGTCAGCATAAGTACAGGGATATGCGGATTTGCTTTGCGTATTTCTTTGCAGAGTTCAAAGCCATCCAATTTGGGAAGAATAATATCTGAAATAACCAGCTGGAAAGAGTGAGATTGGAACAGACGAAGCCCCATGGCTCCATCGTATGCCACCATGGTGTGATAGCCATTTTCTTCCAGTCCGGTTTTTAGCAAATCGGCTACTCGTTTATCGTCTTCTATGATTAAAATACTGTACATAATAATAAATTGAATAAGTCAGACAGGGTCTGTTTTTATATTTAATCAGGGAAAAGTCAAGTGGAGTAGAAAAGAAAAAGTGGAGCATACAGGACTCGAACCTGCCACCTTTTGACTGCCAGTCAAACGCTCTAGCCAGATGAGCTAATGCCCCATTTGTTTTTGAAGTTGTCACAAAGGTACAACATTATTTCAAAAAAACAAGAAACCTGCTCTATAAAACAGAAGAAAACCATTAGTTTTGCGTCGGTTTATCAAAATAGAAAGGACTTATGAATTTGCAGATACGCAAGGCTACATTGGATGATTTGGACCGTTTGATGGAGATATTTGAAGAAGCCCGTCGTTTCATGTGTCGTACGGGAAACCCTAATCAGTGGATTAATGGTTATCCCCAGCGGGAACTGATACAGGAGGAAATAGAGGCTTCTCACTGTTATGTGTGTGTAACGAAAGACGGAAGAGCAGTGGCTACCTTCTGTTTCATTCAGGGACCCGATCCGACGTATGCACGCATTGAAAACGGAGAATGGCGAGACGACTCTCCTTATTATGTGATTCATCGGCTGGCATCCGACGGTTCCTGCAAGGGGATAGGAAAACTATGTGTAGACTGGTGTTTCCGTCAGTGGCCGTGCCTGCGTGCCGATACCCATGCAGACAACAAGGTGATGCAACATCTGCTGCTTTCTACAGGCTTTGCGTATTGTGGAATTATCTATGTGCGTAATGGAACTCCGCGACTGGCTTATCAGAAATTAGCTTAGAAAGAGACGCTTTCCCTTAATAATGCTTAATTGGTAAATATTTTCCATTGGAAATTTATTCTTTATGTAATTATTTATTTTCTTTGCAAAAAGTTTCCATTAGAAAATAATAACAAAGAAAATAAATAGATATGAAGTATGTAATTGTTGGTGGGGTCGCAGGTGGAGCCACTGCGGCTGCCCGTATTCGGAGAAACACGGAAAAGGCTGAAATCATTCTGTTTGAGCGTGGAGAATATATCTCTTATGCCAATTGTGGTTTACCTTATTATATAGGTGGGGTAATTCAGGATCGCGACCGATTGTTTGTACAGACTCCGGAAGCATTCTCCACTCGTTTTCGCATCGATGTGCGGGTACGTTCGGAAGTTATGGCAATTGATACTGCCCGTAAAGAAGTAAAGGTACGTACTTCGGACGGAAAAGAATATACTGAAACATACGATAAATTGCTGCTTTCACCGGGAGCATCGCCTGTGCGTCCTCCTTTGCCGGGAATTGATAATGAAGGAATCTTTACCCTGAGAAACGTGGCAGATACAGACCGCATCAAGGCTTATATGCAGAGCCATGAGGTAAAGAAAGCAGTGATTGTCGGAGGTGGTTTTATTGGGTTGGAAATGGCCGAGAACCTTCACCATGCCGGTATTGAGGTGGCTGTAGTAGAGATGGCAGATCAGGTGATGGGACCGATTGATTTCTCTATGGCAGCGCTGGTGCATGGCCATCTGCAACAGAAGGGTGTCAAACTGTATTTGCAACAGGCAGTGGAAGCCTTTGAAAAGACCGATTCCGGACTGAGAGTTAAATTCCAGTCGGGATTGCAGGCAGAAGCTCAGTTGGTTATCCTTTCCATTGGTGTACGGGCTGAAACTCGTCTGGCCGTAGAAGCCGGACTGAAGTTAGGAGAAATGAAGGGTATTTATGTAAATGAATATCTGCAGACTTCCGATGAGTCGGTGTATGCCGTTGGCGATGCCATTGAATATCCGCATCCGATTACCGGCAAGCCCTGGCTGAACTTTCTGGCAGGTCCGGCCAACCGCCAGGCACGTATCGTGGCCGACAACATGACATTTGGCAACCGAGTGAAATATGAAGGTTCTATCGGGACAGCCATAGCGAAAGTGTTTGATTTGACGGTGGCTTCTACGGGACTTCCCGCCAAGCGTCTGAAAGCTTTTGGTATACCTTATCTGTCGGCAACCATTCACTCAGGTTCGCATGCCGGTTACTATCCCGATTCTTTGCAGATGGACATCAAGATTACTTTCTCTCCTGAAGGCGGTCGTTTGTATGGGGCACAGATTGTGGGATACAATGGAGTGGATAAGCGCATTGATGAATATGCACTGGTCATCAAGCAGAAAGGAACCGTATATGATTTGATGCAACTGGAACATGCCTACGCACCTCCTTTCTCTTCAGCTAAAGATCCGGTAGCAGTGTCGGGTTATGTGGCTGGAAATATCTTGAACGGCAAGATGACTCCTCTTTATTGGAGAGAGTTGCAGCAGGCCGATTTGACTAAAGTGACCTTGGTGGATGTACGGACAAAAGACGAGTATGAACTGGGGCACATCACTGGAGCGGTAAACGTACCTTTGGATGAGATGCGTTCACGGATGAAGGAGATTCCATCGGACAAACCAGTCTTCTTGTACTGCGGAGTCGGCTTGCGCGGTTATCTGGCCTCTAACATTCTGAAAGAAAACGGTTATAAGGATGTGCGTAACCTGATAGGTGGTATCAAGACCTACAATGCAGCGGTTACTCCGGTTTGCCAGCCGGAAGAAGCATGTGCCGTAGCCTGCTCGTGTGAAACGGCAGAAGGAAATTCGGACTGCAAAAAAGGTACATGTGGTAGATGCCTGTGGCATACAGTGTCCTGGTCCTATCTTACGTTTGAAAAAAGGGATGGAGGAGCTGAAAGCCGGTGAGCAGATGGGAATTCATGCTACGGATGCCGGATTCCCGAGAGATGCAGAGGCATGGTGTCGTACTACCGGAAACCGCTTCCTTTCTTCAAAGTCGGAAGGGGGGAATCTATAAGGTAGTGGTAGAGAAAGCGACTCCTTGTGCCATAGAGGCTTCCCGTCAGGACGTGGGAGAGAAGGGAAAAACTTTCATCCTTTTCAGTGATGACCTTGATAAAACTTTAGCTACCTTTGTGCTGGCTAACGGCGCGGCGGCTACGGGAAAGAAAGTGACCATCTTCTTCACTTTCTGGGGACTGAATGCCATCAAGAAGGAACGGAAACCCTTGGTGCAGAAAGACATTTTTGGAAAAATGTTCGGCATGATGTTGCCTTCCAGCTCCCGGAAACTCAAGCTTTCAAAGATGAACATGGGAGGTATGGGTACGAAGATGATGCGTTACATCATGAACCGTAAGGGAATCGATTCATTGGAATCACTTCGTCAGCAGGCCATTGATAATGGAGTAGAATTCATTGCTTGCCAGATGTCGATGGATGTGATGGGAGTGAAAAAGGAGGAACTGCTGGACAACGTCACCATCGGTGGGGTAGCGACCTATATGGACCGTGCCGAGGAAGCCAATGTAAATCTGTTTATTTAAGTATGGAAAAAATAAAATGTATTTGTGTGATGAGAGAGCTCTTTCGGGCTCTCTCTGAACTTGAATCCCGTTTGATGCAGTCGCATGGAGTGTCGCTGAACGAAGCCATGGTGTTATGTGCTATTGGCAAGGAGCGGGTAGCAGCCAGTACGATTGTAGAGCGTACGGGACTGACTCCCTCGCATGCCTCCAAGGTGATTCGTGCGGTGGAGGAGCGGAATCTGTTAGTGCGTGCTTTGGGTGAGAAAGACAAGCGGCAAATGTATTTCTCTCTGACAAAAGAAGCGCATAACTGCCTGAAGGGAATACGCGAGCAGGGGATAGATATACCGGAACTGTTGCAACCCTTGTTTGCTTCTTATGCGGAGGGAGTGTCTGATTCGTGTGAATAAAGGTGAGTGAAAGGATGAAAAAGAAGAAATTTGAATTGGAAGTACCCGGTGGAGCCGACAAAGTCCTGTTGCACACCTGTTGCGCACCGTGTTCATCGGCTATTATCGAATGCCTGTTGAATCATGGCATACGTCCTACTATTTATTATTGTAATCCGAATATCTACCCGTTGGAGGAATACAATATCCGTAAGGACGAGTGTACCCGCTATGCCCAGTCGTTGGGCTTGGATATTGTGGATGCAGATTATGACCATGCATCCTGGCGTTGCACGGTGGCCGGACTTGAAAATGAACCGGAGCGCGGAGGGCGTTGCCTGAAATGTTTCAAAATGCGTCTGGCCGATACGGCCCGTTATGCACATGAGCACGGTTTTTCAGTCATCACGACCACGTTAGCTTCCTCTCGCTGGAAAAGTCTGGAGCAGATTAATGAAGCAGGGCATTGGGCTGTAGCTGCTTATCCCGATGTAACCTGGTGGGAACAGAACTGGCGCAAGGGTGGCTTGAGTGAACGCCGTATAGCTATTATCAAGGAATATAATTTCTATAACCAGCAGTATTGCGGCTGTGAGTTTAGTATGCGGAAGCATGACGAAGAGCCTACTCCTTCTTCTCTTCCTCCTTCTTCGCCTCAATAGGCATGGTGTTTTCCTTATAGGCAGAGAAACCTTTTACTTTTACGCGTTCTTTTTTCTCTTCCTCGTTGATAGCTGCCTGGCCTAACTGGTTCATGTTATCCTTTATTACATTGTGCATGTCAAAAAAATAGTCCAGCAGCATTTTCATGTGTTCTTCCAGTTCTCCTTCTCTGGGAGAGAAAAAAGTGTGGCAACGGGAGTGTAGTCCGATGGTCTTCTCATCCTCGTCCACCATATAGACGGTAGTGACCAGTGAGTTCACATTGGCCAAATTGATAATCTCTTTCAGATAAGGAAGCGCTTCGTTGTCGGCATTGATGGAGCCCCACCAAGGATTCCAGATCATGATAAATCGGTTCTCTTCTTCTGCTGCAATATAGAAATCGTCTCCTTGATATTTAAAGGTGATGTGATTTTCTTCATTCATCTTAGGCTGGCAGCCTATTTTCTTCAGTACGCTGATGACGAGGTCTTTCGTCGTGACTTCGTCTTGTTCGTCTTTTGTCATTCTTTCAATGTATTCCAACCGTTTCTGACGCTCGCGCAAGAAACGCAAGGCAAACAATACGACCGGCCAGAGGGCCAGTGCGATGACGGCAATCAATAAGGTTATTTCGCTGATGTGTGTCATGGTACGGTTTTTTTTAAGGTAATGAATAGATTTTTTCTTTATATATTCTAAAGATAACAATTTTATTTGAAAACGAGGAAATACATTATACTTTTTAACAGGAATTATGCAGCAAAACGCTGAATCTGTTGTTTATAGTATGTAATCAATTAAAGACATAGATGTATGAAAAAAATGGTATCAATTCTGATATGCGCTCTGGCCTTGATGGTCGGACATATTCAGGCTCAAGAAGTTGAGTTGACCAAAGAAGAAAAGAAAGCTCTTCAAGAGAAAATAGACAGTATTCATCATGCAGAAGCCATGGAAGCTGTTAATGCAAGGAAATTTACCCTTGAAGCAGACCAGGTGGTGTTTAAGTACGGGCAGACGGCCTACGTGACATCGAATACTAATTTCGTTTCTGTAGACGGAGAAAATGCGGTGGTGCAGGTAGCTTTTAATATTCCGGCTGCAGGCCCAAACGGATTGGGAGGTGTGACGGTAGACGGAAAGGTTTCTTCTTACGAAGTAAAGACTGACAAGAAAGGTACGCTTTATTTATCTATGAATGTGATGGGCACTGGTATTTCGGCTCGTTTGGATATTAGTATGCCGAAGGGAACGAATAATGCCACGGTTACCATTACCCCGAATTTTAATTCTAATCGTCTGACCCTGAACGGGGTGATACTTCCGTCTTTCAAGAGCTCAGTATTTAAAGGGCGTTCAATTTAATAAAACAAGATGAATTATGAGAAAAATGTTGTTTTTTGCGTGTCTGTTGTTGGGGTTGTCGGCATGTGAGAAAGACCCTGACATGAATCGGCTGGACGCGGATCTGGTAGTCTATACCGATTATGATAAGGATGCCGACTTTGGTAGCTATAAAACCTATTTCTTGCCTGACAGTATTTTGGAGGTTGGCGGGTATCGTGCTACTTACTGGAAGGATGAGAATGCAAAGGCTATTATTAATAAGGTAGCCGCTGAAATGGATGCACGCGGATACACCCGTATCCTTGATCCGGAAAAGAAGGAAGAAGCCAATGTGGGCTTGCAGCTTTCCTACGTAGCTCAGACAACTCAGGTCATTACCGGTGGATACTGGGGCGGCTGGTGGGACTATGGCTTCTGGGGTCCCTGGTCTGGATGGTATTATCCGTATCCTGTGTCCTATTCCTATAATACCAATACCTTGGTGATGGAGATGGTCGATCTGACTGCCGATGAAGGCGGTGCACAGAAAAACCTTCCGGTAGTATGGTATGCCAGTGCGTCTGGATTCCAGTACAGCGGGCAGTTTAATCAGATGATGTTGCAGAACTCGGTGGTACAGGCTTTTGAACAGTCACCTTATATTAAATCGGTTAATTAATTAGAGGAGGAATTTGAAATGAAGATAAATGTATTGAAAAAGATGGCGCTGCTGGCCTTTATGTGTCTGGGAGTGGCTGTAAGAGGATTTTCGCAGTTCGATATCAGCAAGACTACTTTGAAGGTGGACTGGCAGATGAATGCGCCTTTTTCTACTGATTTTGCAGATAAGTTGAGCGGATGGGGAATGAACTATGAGTTGGGCTATCAGTTTACGCCTCGTTGGGAAGCTGGAGTCTTTGCTTCTTTCCATACCAATCATAAGTATGTGGGGCGTCAGACCTTGTCATTGTCGCCTACAGAGTCACTGACTACCGACCAGCAGCGTTCGGCATTTCAAGTACCGTTTGGCGTGATGGGAGCATATAATCTTTCTACCAACCGTTATATAAAGCCTTATATCGGAGTGAAGGCGGGTGCTATGTTTGCCCGTAATACTACTTATTTTGGTAGCGGAGGTGTGTACGACAAATCGTGGGGATTTTATGTTTCTCCGGAAATCGGTCTGAAAATTTATCCGACAGGAAAGAAATGGGGATTCCATGTAGCCGGCTACTACAGTTATGCTACCAACAAGACGCAGACATTGACTTGCGACATTGAGGGGCAGAATCATGCCGGTTTCCGTCTGGGAGTAATCTTCTGATAGAATCAGATATACTATACAAGAAAAGGTCTGAACTTTTGTTCAGACCTTTTCTTGTAGCCCGTGGGGGAATCGAACCCCCCTTTCAAGAATGAAAATCTTGCGTCCTAACCGATAGACGAACGGGCCATCCTCTTGCACCGGAGTACCGTGTGCGTTATTTTTTTTCAGTAGCCCGTGGGGGAATCGAACCCCCCTTTCAAGAATGAAAATCTTGCGTCCTAACCGATAGACGAACGGGCCATCCTGGCTTTGTGTTGAGGTGTTTCTCAATCACGGGTGCAAAGGTACGACTTATTTTTGAATATGCAAGCGTTTTGTGAAAAAAAATATGCATAATGATTCAAAAAAGTACAGAAAGTGGCTTCTGAGGGGTTCTGAAAGGGGGTAAAAAAACGCAAGTGCGTTTGAATTCAAACGTAAGTACGTTTTAAGTGAAACGCAAGTGCGTTTGGGATAAAACGTCTTTGCGTTTAAAACAAAACGCAAGGACGTTCTTTTTCGAAGATGTTTACACACTTTTTAAAGTGATAATTAAAAGTGTGTTTTATCGATGGTGAGGTTATAAAAAGTTCTTTGATTTTTTTCATTAGACGTTTTTCTTTTTTCTATAATTCTATTATGTCATATTCTTCTGTATTTTTTAGTTCTGATTTTTTTTATTAAGAATTACACATGTCTGGAATTTGCTTTTCGAATAGTATGATTACTTATGAATAGATTGAGGATACTTATGCGCTTTTTAGAGAATTGAAAAAATATATGAACTATCTCTTACTATTGGAACTTGCAGGATTAAAATTTATTGTATAATCTCTTTTAGAACACCTTAAAAGGCATTTTTGTACAATTTTTCCATGTATTTGTACAATACTAATTATACATATATTTAAATAATATATAACATTGCAATGCAAATCAAAAATGAAAACCTTAAATATAGACGAAATAATAAAAGAGGTGTATATAAACAAAAAATGTAATTAACAATTTTATTAAAAAATGTATGTATGAAAAACATTAGTTTCATGGCAATGTTTGCCGCTTTCCTGTTGACTGGTTGTAAACAGGACGCCGAAGTGAAGTTTGCTGGTGAGGAAGGTGCAAAAGTTACCTTTAGTGCATCAATTAATGAACAGAATGCTCAGGATGTGTCTCGTGTTACAGGCGTAACTTGGGATGATGGTGATGAAGTGAGTATTTCTTGTGGTCCTACACAGCGCAATGTATTTTATCGTTACAATGCAAGTGATAATTCTTTTACCTCTATTAATGCATTTGATGAGATTTGGTTATTGGGGAATGAAGAATATGATGTAACAGCTTATTATCCTTGTATGGGGGAAGAAGGAACGAATCCTCCTGTTCAGACTGTAGAGATTACTACCGAAAATCAGGCAAATGCAGAAGAACGAGTTAAATATGATTTCTTGTATGCGGCTACGAAGGCGACAAAGGCTGAGCCCAATGTGCATTTGAATTTTAATCACATGATGAGTCGTGTAAACCTGAAATTTGTTCCTGGAACAGACCCTGACGGAAACCCTGTTACTTTAACTGATATTGAGTGTTATCTGGTCGGTATGAAATTGAAAGGTACATTCGATACTACGACAGGTGTAGCTGCTGTAGCTGAAGGTGCGGAGCTGGGTGATTTAAGACAAATATTGACAGCTGATAATGAATATACCTTCACAGCGTATTTATTGCCTCAGACAATAGGTGCAGAAGGATTGGAAATAGAAGCTGCCATGACTACAGCTGATGGTCGACGGATTTATTATTATCTGGAATTACCTGCAACCGATTGGCCTGAACTGAAATCTGGATATTCTTATAATTATACCTTGACTGCTAATGACTATATGACAGCCGATCCTACTGCTTTGGAAATTTCAGGTACAGATATTAACCCTTGGACAGAAGTAAACAAAGAAGAAACTCCCGATGCTAAGGCTTTAGGTACTGAGGCACATGTAAACGGAGCCGAATGGGGTGAAATGGAAAATGAAGAAATTGTTCCTGTTGTAAAATAATTATTTAAATGGATAAGTGATGAAAATTTATAATAACCTTTCAATATGTGCATTGGCAGGATTGCTTGCTTTTACTAGCTGTACAAAAGAGGATAGTATGGAAGGCAGTTCTGTGGCACAGTCTTTTCAGATCAGTGTTTCCGATATGGGTTTCCAGGGAATATCGGATGGACGTGCTGTGGATGAAAACTATAAGACAACTTTTGTTAAAGGAGATGCCATTGGAATGTATGGCGTAGAAAATGGTCAGCTGGTAGAAGGCATTTCCAATCGCAAATTTACTCTTAATGAAAAGGGGGTATGGGATTTGGATGGAAATCCTATAGAATATAATAGTGAGCGTTTCAAAAATATCACATTTTATGCTTATTATCCATATCAGGAGAATGTGGTGTTTAATCCTGCTGCCGAAGATCCGTTTGCTGAGTTTGTAAGTAGCTGGGAAATTGCAGCAGATCAGGGAAGTTCAAAGTATACAAAGAGTGATTTAATGACGAGTGCAAGTCAGGCAGAAGATGGTCGTTTGCAAGGTAAAGTAACTTTTGCAATGGAACATCGTATGGCTTTAGCTGTGTTTAAAATGCCTAATTTGGTATATGATTTCACAAATGGTGGTTTGGACGATTATAGTTTGAATGTGGCTCCTAAAGAGCTGTTTATAAATGATGTGAAAACGACTCCATATTACGATGCAGCTAGTGGTACTTATATGGCTTTGGTAAAGCCTGAAGCTGATTATTCTATTTCCGGTACTTATCAGGGAGCTAAGGAAATGTCATTTAGCGCAACAGGAAGTCTGGCTGGTGGTAAGGCTAAAATGTATACCATTAATGATGCTAATAAGCTAGATTACACCTTACAGATTGGTGATTACCTTTGTGCCGATGGTAATCTGGTAAGTGTAGATGCTGCAACAGTTCCTGACAATGCAATTGGTGTTGTATGTTATGTGGGTAATCCTCAGCCGCATGTGACTCATCCGGCAAACTATACTGAAGAAAATGATGCACTTTATCGTGATTATCCTAACTGTACTCATGGTGTGGTTCTTTCTTTGAAAAATGCAACGCATGAAGGCATGACCTCTAAAATGTTTCATAGTGGAAAATCAGGAACTTATGGGGACTGGTTTAGTAGTGATGAAGAATGGACTGGTAAATTTGATAATTGTAATACTGCTAATGGTTCTACAGCGCCGGAAAATCGTTATCCTGCATTTTTAGGCTATAACAATACAACTTTATTAACAATGTGTTATGAAGGAAAAGGGTCACCAAGTACTTGTGATTGGGCATATAATTTCTTGATGTCTTTCCGCAGTGAAGTTGGTGTACCTGGTAGTGCAACTCCATGGTATATTCCTTCTATTATGTGCTGGGATCAGGTTGCTGCTAACTTGACCAATATAAATAAGAGTATAAGTAAGGTAGGAGGAGAACAGATGGAATCAGTTACGGCCAATTCAAATAAAGGGCACTATTGGAGTAGCACTCAAAGAAATGCAACTTTCCAGTGGACTCATGGAATGGATGGAGGAAAGTATGCACTTATATGTGAAAGAGATTCTAGAGCTGGTTATTTCCGCATGATGTTAGCTTTTTAAAATCAAAAATGTAAAACGGCAATATGAATAAGAAAAAGAATTATATAAAAAGAACCGCCCTTCCTATGGCGATGCTTCTTTCAGCTGTAGCTGTTTCTCCACTTTTTGGGGAAAAGGCATATGCTGCGGTAGAAGCAACTCAACAGCAGGGAACTATCAAAGGAACGGTTGTTGATAGTAATGGTGAACCCGTTATTGGTGCGAATGTCATCATTGAAGGTACTTCTACGGGTACTATTACAGATATTGATGGTGTGTTTATGATTAATGCCAAACCTGGTACGAAATTGACAGTTTCTTTTATCGGATATGAGTCGGTAACCTTACCAGCAAAGGCGAATATGAGGGTAACCTTATCAGACAATTCAACCATGCTGGGTGAGGTGCAAGTAGTGGCATACGGTGTACAGAAAAAAGTCAGTGTGACTGGAGCTATTTCAAGTGTAGGTTCTGAAGAATTGCTGCGTACTCCAGTAAGTTCGGTCACTAATGTGTTGGGTGGTCAGATGACAGGTTTGACAACCGTACAGTATTCCGGTGAACCGGGTGCGGATGCTGCAGATATCCTGGTGCGTGGTAAGGCTACTTTCAATGATTCATCTCCGCTTATTCAGGTAGATGGTGTAGAACGAAGTATGACTGATATTGACCCGAATGAAATTGAGAGCGTGACAGTATTGAAAGATGCTTCTGCTACAGCTGTGTTTGGTATTCGTGGTGCCAATGGTGTAATTTTGATTACAACAAAGCGTGGTAAGGAAGGAAAGCCGAAAATTTCATTCTCAACTTCGGCAACGGTGCTTCAGCCTACCAAGATGGTGGAACAGGCTAATTCTTATCAGTATGCCACTTTCTACAATCAGTTGATGAAAAATGATGGCAAAGATCCCGTTTTTTCAGATGCAATTGTAGAGAAGTTCCGCACTCATTCTGATCCTATACGTTTCCCGGATACTCGCTGGGCTGATTATATTATGAAAAGTGCAGCACTACAGAGTCAACACAACATGAGTGTTTCTGGAGGTACCGACAGAGTACGTTACTTTATTTCTGCTGGTGCATATACACAGGGTGGTTTGTTTAACAGTTTTAGCTTGCCATACGATGTAAGTTATTCTTACAAGCGTTTTAACTATCGTGCAAACTTTGATATTAATGTCACTAAATCAACCCTTTTATCATTTAATGTGGCTGGAAATGTAGATAATAACAGTAAGCCTCACACGAGTCAGGGAACGTCTGGTATGATTAAAAATATGTATTATGCTACTCCGTTCTCTAGTCCGGGTATTGTAGATGGAAAATTTATCACTACAGCTACAGATTATAATGATGAACAATTGCCATTTACCGGAGGTACTGGTATGGCTTATTATGGAGCTGGATTTGATAAAGTCAGCAACAATAAGCTAAATGCAGACCTTTCACTGGAACAGAAACTTGATTTCCTTACAAAAGGACTTTCATTGAAGTTGAAGGGTTCATATAATAGTGGATTTGTAGTAACAAAGACTGGTACTGGAGGTGCTGTAGCAACTTATACTCCTGTTTTGCAAGAAGATGGAAGTCTGGCTTATCGTAAATCAGGTGAGAATACAGATGTAAAATATTCATATGGTACTGGTAAATCTCGTGACTGGTATATGGAGTTAGGAGTGAACTATGCTCGTTCTTTTGGCGATCATAATGTAACTGCTCTTTTCTTGTATAATCAGTCAAAGGAATATTATTATGGAAGCATGTATAGCGATATTCCTCGTGGATACGTTGGCTTTGTTGGCCGTGTGACTTATGACTGGAAAAACCGCTATATGGCTGAGTTTAATATTGGTTATAATGGTTCTGAGAACTTTGCTCCAGAACGTCGTTTTGGTACTTTCCCTGCAGGATCTATCGGTTGGATTATGAGTGAGGAAAAATGGTTCCAGCCTTTAAAACCTTGGGTAACTTTCCTTAAGCTTCGTGCCAGTGTCGGATTGGTAGGTAATGACCGCCCGATTAATAAAAATTTACGTTTCCTTTATACGCCTGATCCTTACGAAGTGAACAATTCTGGTTTGCCGAACCGTAATGGAGGTTATGCCTACTCTTTTGGTATAGAGAATGGTACTGCTAGTTTGGGTACACGTGAATCTTCAAAAAATAATGCTAATGTAGGATGGGAAACCGCCTTGAAGCAGAACTATGGTGTAGACATGAACTTTTTTGATGATCGCTTGCGTACTTCTGTTGATTACTTCCAAGAGCATCGTAAGGATATCTTGTTGATTGACGGTACCGCTCCTGGTCTGTTGGGTTTCACTGTACCTTATGCTAACCTTGGAGAGGTAAAGAGTTGGGGATGGGAGCTTTCATTGAACTGGAATGATAAAATTGGAGAAAATTTCCGCTATTGGGCAACCTTCAATTTGTCTTATAACCAGAATGAAATCTTGGAAAACAAGCAGGCACCTCAAAGTTATGATTATCAGTATACTAAGGGACGCCGTATCGGAGCTCGTTCACAATATGTATTCTTCCGTTATTATGATGAACAGACTCCAGAGTTGTATGAGCAGACATTTAATCGCCCATATCCAGAACAGATTCAGACTTTGAGAGATGGAGATGCGGTATATGTGGACTTGAATGGTGACCGTAAAATTGATACAAATGATATGAGTTACGATTACGGTTATACAGATGATCCGGAATATATGGCTGGTTTGACCTTAGGGTTCAGCTGGAAGAACTGGGAAGTAAATACCCAATGGACGGGTGCCTGGAATGTGAGCCGTATGATTTCGGATGTATTCCGTCAGCCTTTCTTTGCTGCTGCTGATGCTTCTCAGGGAGGTTTGCTGGCATATCACTTGAATAATACATGGACAGAGGAAAATCCGTCACAGAGTGCTAAATATCCTCGCGCAACTTTTGATAATCGTAATAATAACTATGCTACTTCTACATTGTATGAACAAGATTCTAAGTATCTGCGATTGAAAACATTGCAAGTTGCTTATAATTTTAATCTTCCTGTAATGAAGAAGTTAGGATTAAATACGTTCCAGTTGGCATTCAGTGGATATAACTTGTGGACTCTGACTCCGTATTTGTGGGGAGATCCGGAAACTAGAGCATCTAATGCTCCTTCTTATCCCTTGTCTAAAACTTACACATTAAGCCTGAAGCTAGGATTTTAAAAAATAAAGATTGAAAATATGAAACTAGGATATAAACTTCTGTTCGGCGCATGTGTAGCAGCTAATTTAGTAGCTACATCTTGTGTGGACGATATGAAATTTGGCAATTCTTTCTTGGAAAAAGCACCGGGAGGAAGTGCAACCATAGATACGGTGTTCGGGAGCGTAATCTATACACAGCAGTTCCTGAATTCAATATATGGACGTCAATATTATGGTCTACCTTATAAAGATGATACCTCTTTGCCGGTATCTAGTAGTCCGTATTGTGGAAAAATTGAGGCTTTAACAGACTGTTGGCAGTTGCATTGGCGTGATGCACAGTTGTACACTCAATATTATAGCGGTATCCATACTGCAAACTATAGTCGTCGTCAGGATAAATTCTGTTACAATGATGAGAAAGTATGGGAGGTTGTACGTTGGTGTTGGCTGTTGCTGGAAAATATTGATCGTGTGCCAAATCTTGATGAAAATGAGAAGGCACGTATGATTGCTGAAGCAAAATGTCTGATGGCTGTACGCTATTTTGATATGTTCCGTCATTATGGTGGTCTTCCTTTTGCTGACTGCCTCTTTCGAAGGAAATGAGTCTAGTTATGAGTGTCCTCGTGCAACTGTGGAAGAAACAGTGAACTTTATGATTAAGTTGCTGGATGAGGCGATTAATTCTGGAGCACTTCCTTGGGCTTATGGAGTTGGTGATGATGCGGATGGAAGTTCTACTTATGTAGGGCGATGGACAATGGCAGGAGCTATGGCATTGAAATGTAAGATTTGGCAGTTTGCGGCATCTCCTTTATTTAATGATAATCAGGGCTATGCAGGAGGCGCTTCAGAAGCTGAACAGCAGCACTTGGTATGGTATGGTGGTTATCGTCAGGAACTGTGGGACAATTGTTTGAAAGCATGTGAGGACTTTATGCGCGAATTGCAGGCTCGTGGGTTCTATGAATTGAATCACTCTGTAAACACAACTCCAGCAGGTTATCGCTATGCTTATCGTATGGGATATTTGTATCAGGGTAGTAAAGAGGTGCTCCATTCTGTACGTGTGCAAATGGGTGATGCTTTTAACTCCAGTACTTATTTTTGGCATAATTGGAGTGATTTGGGGCGTAACTCTTATACTCCTACACAAGAATATGTGGAAATGTTCCCGTGGGCTGATGGAAAACCTTTTAACTGGGAGGAAACAGAAGCTGCTGGAAAACTGGATGAAATGTTTATGAAAGGAACATTGGCCGATAAGAATCTGGAATTGACACGTGACCCTCGTTTGTATGAAACCGTGATTGTTAATGGTTTGCCTAAAATGTTGGACTGGTCGAATACGGCTGGTTTGATGTCAGGACAACCTTATGAACTTTGGGTAGGCGGCTATGATGCCGGAAATAACTCTAAGTTTGAAACCATGCGTTTTGCTACAGGATACGATAACATGAAGTATTATATCGGAACAGAATATCAGCGTAAGTATTGTCAGTGGGTAACTTTACGTTTATCAGATATCTACCTTACTTATGCGGAAGCATTGTTACAGGCTAAAGGAGATAATCAAGGTGCTTTGCTTTGGATTAATAAAGTGCGTGAACGTGTTGGGTTAGGCAAACTGGAAGACTGTAATCCAGAAAAAAATCTGACATCTAATAAAGACAATCTGTTGGAAGAATTGTTGCGCGAACGTGTGTGTGAGCTTGGCATGGAAGATGCACGTTTCTTTGATTTGATTCGTTATAAACGCGCAGACCGTTTTGAAAAGGAATTACATGGGTTGCTGATTTATCGTTTGAATGATAAAGGAGAACGTGTAGAAGAGAAATGGTTTGAAGGAGATCAAAATAAAGGAGCCGCTCAGCCTGTTCATTTTGATTATGAGAAATTTACTCTTTATAATGTACGTCGTTATTGGTGGGATTATGGCTTTGAGCCGAAATGGTATTTGTCACCGTTCCCTCAAACTGAAATTAATAAAGGTTATGGATTAATTCAGAATCCAGGATGGTGATTTATAAATGTATATGTAATTGATTTTTGATAATAGCTTTATGAAAAAATATAAAAATCTGATGTGGGCATGCTTTGCCAGTCTGGCTATTCCTGCTGGTGCTCAAGATGCAGACAACAATATCAGAGGTATGGTTGTCGATAAATGGGGGCATCCGGTTTATGGTGCTTCTGTCATGGTGAAGGGTATGCCGGAAACTAGAGTAGAGACTGATAAAGATGGAAAATTTTCAATAGAGGCTTCTGCGGGGCAACAATTGAATATTGTGTCTGTGGATAAAGGTATGACTACAGTAAAGGCTGAAGGAAAATCATTGGTAAAAGTTGTGCTGAATTATGCAGGACAGTCTATCGATGTAGGAGCGGGCCGTACTTTTACTCGTTCTGAATCTACTGCTGCAGTGTCTACTATTTATAATGAGGATTTTGATAAGCGCAGTGCTAAAAATGTATCTAATTCTCTGATAGGACAGGGTATGGGTATGATGGTCCTGCAAAACTCAGGAAACTATGCAGATGTGGAACCTACTTTCTATGTGAGAGGACTTCAGAGTCTGTCTAGCAGCTCTCCATTAATATTGGTTGATGGACTGGAAAGAGATATGAGTTTGCTGAGTCCTGAAGAAGTAGAATCTGTATCTGTTCTGAAAGATGCCGCAGCTGTTGCTTTGTATGGTTATAAAGGCATTAACGGAGCAATTTTGATTACAACTAAGCGCGGTAAATACAATTCTAAGGAAATCAGGTTTACGTATGATCACGTAAATAATTATATGGATCGTAAACCGGAATTTGTAGATGCATCTACCTATGCTCAAGCTTATAATGAGGCACGTGGTTATGAAGGTTTATCTCCTCGTTATGCAGATAAGGAAGTGGAATATTTCCGTAATGGAGATTTCCCTTATTTGTATCCGAATGTGAACTGGTTGGATGAGACGTTTAAGGATTCAGGTATTTCCAATAAATATACAATTGAATTCCGTGGAGGTGGATCTAAATTCCGTTACTATTCTATGCTTGATTTAGTAACAGACAGAGGTTTTGTAAAAGAAGGTGATATGAATGATGGGTATTCTACTCAGAATAAATATTCGCGTGCAAATTTACGTACTAACATGGATATTGACGTGAGCAGAACTACAAAACTGAAAGTGAATATTTTGGGAACTTTGTCTGAATCTCTTCGACCAGGTGCTTCTGCAAATCTTTGGGACATGATTTATACTGTACCTGCAGCCGCTTTTCCTATTAAGGATGAAGATGGATTGTGGGGAGGAAACAATACTACTTGGTTAGGTACTCAGAATCCGGTAGCTCAATCACAAGGAGCAGCTTATTCTAAGGGGCATACACGTAGCTTGTTTGCCGATATTACATTAAATCAGGATTTGTCTGCTGTTACAGAGGGACTTGGGTTCAATTTCCGCTTGGCATACGATAATTATTCTTCAATTTGGGAAGATCACAGTCAGGCTTACCAGTATGGAGGATATGTGGTGTCTTATGATGAGTTGACCGGACCTTTGTATACTCATACAACAGCTGGTGAACCTACTGAAATGGGAAAGAGTGCAAGTATTAATAATTGGGCACGTCAGTTCAATTTCTCGGGAGGTTTTGATTATAATCGTACTTTCGGTGATAAACATGATGTATATTCTCAGTTGAAATGGGAATATGAATATCGTGATTCATACGGGTTGAATACGACTATTTATCGTCAGAATGTGTCATGGTTTACTCATTATGGATATGATAAGCGTTATTTCCTGGATCTGGCTTTGGTAGGTTCTGGTTCTAGTCTGCTTGCTCCAGGACATAAATGGGCGTTCTCTCCTACAGTGTCTGCAGCATGGGTACTTTCTGAAGAAGATTTTATGAATAATGCAGCATGGATTGACTTTTTGAAACTTCGTGCTTCATTTGGTATTATCAATGCAGATTATTTGCCAGCTAGTGATGTATATGATTATTGGGATCAGATTTATACAACAACAGGTACACGCTATATGTTCAATAGTGCGTATGATTCTACATTTGGTACTACTGAACTCGGTCGTTTGGCTAGTACAAATTATACGCATGAAAGAGGATATAAATATAATGTCGGTATAGATGCGACTTTATTTAAAGGCTTGAATCTTTCAGTCGATGCGTATTACCAGCGTAGAAATAATATCTGGGTTTCTTCTGAAGGTAAATATACAGCTGTCTTAGGACAGACTCCTCCGTATGAAAACGCAGGTGTGGTAGATAGTTGGGGAGGTGAGTTTAGCCTTGATTATACGAAGCGTATCGGAGATGTAGTATTGAATGCAGGAGGTAGCTTTAACTGGAATCGAAACAAAATTAAAGAGCAGTTGGAAGAACCTAGAATGTATGATAATCTTGTGCAAACAGGTCATTCATTGAATCAGATTTATGGTTTGGAAGCTGTAGGTTTCTTCAAAGATGCAGATGATATTGCTAATAGCTTGCCTCAAAGTTTCGGAGCAGTATATCCGGGAGATATTAAGTACCGTGATGTGAATGGAGATAAAGTAATCAATAGTAATGACGTAACGGCTATAGGTTATAGCACTGTTGCTCCAGAAATCTACTATACGTTCCATTTGGGAGCAGAATGGAAGGGACTTGGCTTTGACGCCCAGTTCCAGGGAACAGGCCGTTATTCTGCCATCCTGAATACGAAGAGTATGTTCTGGCCTTTGCTGAGCACAACTACGCTTTCTACTCATTATTATGAAAATCGTTGGACTCCTGATAATCAAGATGCAAAATATCCTCGATTGAGTACTCAGAGCAATACGAATAACTACCAGACAAATACGGTGTGGTTGGCTGACCGTTCGTTCTTGAAACTCCGCAATATTGAAGTTTATTATAACTTCCCTAAATCATGGTTGCAGAAAACCAAATTCATCGGAGATGCAAGATTGTATGTACGAGGAGTTGATTTGCTGTGCTTTGATAAGATTGATGTGTTAGACCCTGAATCTTATGGAGCGACAAACCCATTGAACAAGAGTCTGATTGTTGGTTTGAAAGTAGGTTTTTAATCTTAAAAGAAACGAAGAATGAAACTTAGAAAAATTGTCTATGGTATGTTGTGTATGGGAGCATTGGCTTCGTGCTCAGACCAAATGAACTACCATGAATATAATAATTATGATGAAGATTTTGTAAAGCTGAATTTTGGAAATGTAGGAGGTCTGGTTACTACTATTTACTTGGATCTAGATACCGATTTTGGAAATTATTCAGGTGCAGTAATAGGATCGGCTACAGATGAATCACAGTATGCATATACAGGAAACTCTATTGAGACATTTTATAACGGGGCTTGGAGTCCGATAAATGCTCAAAGTGGGACATGGAATACTTGTTATTCTGGTATCTCTAATTGTAATTTATTCTTGGATAAGTATCTTGGCCTGACATTTCCAGAGTTAGAGCAGAATGCAGACTATAAGCCTCAGATGTTCCGTTATAATAACTACCAGTATGAGGTACGTTTCTTGAGGGCTTATTTCTACTTTAATTTAGTGCGACAATATGGTGATGTTCCATTTACAGATCATTTTATGTCTGCCGATGAAAGTAATTCTTTAGGTCGTACTCCTGCTAAGGATATATTTGATTATATTATTTCTGAATGTGATGAGATAAAAGACTTGATAATAGAAGATTATGCTAATCTTCCAGCAGATGTGGTACTGCCTAGTGAATCTCCAGAAACAGGACGTGTAAATAAGGCTACCGTATTAGCTTTGAAAGCTCGTGCAGCTCTTTATGCGGCAAGTCCGTTGTTCAACACGGAAAATAATCCAGAATTGTGGCATCGTGCAGCTACGGCAAATAAAGAGTTACTGGATTATTGTGTGAACAATCGTGGAATGAAGCTGGTAGATGATTATGCTTCTTTGTGGGATAAGAATAACTATAAAAATGCAACTGATGAGTTGATTTTTGGTCGTCGTGCCAACAAGGAGTCAAGTTCTATGGAATCTTATAATTATCCTGCCGGTATTGAAGGTGGAAAAGGAGGAAACTGCCCTACACAAAATCTGGTGGATGCATATGAAACTACCGACGGTTATCCGGTTCGTTTGGTTGATGGCGTATGGAAAGCGGAAGGAAGTACCGTGTTTAATCCTGCAAAACCTTATGAGAACCGTGATTCACGTTTGAAAATGACAATTTGTGTAAATGAAGAGGTAGAATGGCCTACTTGGAATGAAACTCCAATTTATACTTATCAGGGAGGTGCAAATGGACAGCCTTTGAATGGAGGTACTCCAACGGGATATTATTTGAAGAAATATTGTCAGGGAGACATTGACCTTCGTTCTAATAGTACTTATAAGTCAGCTTATCATACGTGGATTACTTATCGTTTGGGAGAATTCTATTTGAATTATGCGGAAGCTGTATTCCGTTATTTAGGAAATGCAGATGCAACGGATGCCGAGTTTACTATGTCGGCTCGACAGGCTGCCAGTATGACGCGTGAGCGTAAAGGAGTGAATATGCCTGCTTTCCCGTTACGTATGTCAAATGAAGATTTTTGGGAAGCATATAAGAAAGAACGTATGGTGGAACTTGCTTTTGAAGGACATCGTTTTTGGGATGTTCGCCGTTGGAAAGAAGCTGATAAATATTTTTCAAGTGTAGACGGTTTGCAAATAACTAAGACTGGTGACAATGCGGATGGAACAAGTATCTACTCTTATGCAATTGTGAAGAATACTCGTCAGTGGGACGATAAGATGTATTTCTTCCCTATACCTCAATCTGAAAGAATGAAGAATCCTTTAGGTCAGAATCCGGGCTGGTAAGCCTGGATTCCAGATTGGAAATCAAGTATAAATATTAAAAAATAAAATATATCATGAAAAGACTATTTACAAGTTTCTTAGGTGCTGTCTGTCTTTTTGCATTATCAGCATGTTCGGATGAAGAAACTCCGGCTCCGCAACCAGGAGGTGGTGATACAGAAGAACTGCCTGCACTTCCCTCTGAAGTGGTAAAAGACGGCCGGGCTATGTGGGTAAGTTATGATCCTACTCCTGATGCGGATGCTAATTCTACTACTTTTATACATGGTGCTTTAGTTAGCTGGCGACTATTACAAAGCGATCCGTCTGACGTGGCATTTGATATTTATAAATCGGTAGATGGAGGGCAGGAAGTAAAATTGAATGGCGAGGCACTGCTTAATTCAACTTGCTTCTTGGATGAAAATATAGATGCTACAAAAGCAAATCATTATCGTGTCACATTATCTGGAAGCACTGAAACTGTTTGTGAGTGTGATTTTACGCCAGAGATGGCTCAAACTTATTACCGTAAAATTACATTGAATGCAAATCCTTCTACAATTGAATTGCCGGAAAGCGGTTCTTATGTAGCAGATGATATTCAGGTAGGTGAACTGGATGGTGATGGTGAAATGGAAATTGTGATTAAACGTGAACCTTATGATGGAGCAAATCAAGGAGGATGGCATAGTGGTACCACTTTGTTGGAGGCCTATAAACTGGATGGAACTTTCCTATGGCGTATTGACTTGGGAGTTAATATTCGTTCGGGTTCTCATTATACTTCTTATATATTGTATGATTTTGATGGTGATGGACTGTGTGAAATCGCTTTCCGCTCTGCCGAAGGTACTCAGTTTGCAGATGGAAAAATGATTACAGGTGAAGATGGAAAAGTACATGATTATCGTATCCGTGATTTAAATGGTGCCGGATGGGCTTCAGGTGCAAAACTTCCTACTACTTGTGGTCTGATTTTTGAAGGTCCTGAGTATATCTCAATATGTCGTGGATATGACGGTCGTGAAATTGCACGTACGGATAATATTCCTCGCGGAGGAGAAGGTTCTAAAGTAGCACGTGCTGAATATTGGGGAGATTACTGGGGTGACGATTACGGAAATCGTATGGATCGTTTCTTTATTGGAGCTGCTTATTTGGATGGAATTCCAGATCCAACAACAGGCGCTAGAACTTCTAATCCGAGTTTGATTGTAACTCGTGGTGTGTATAAGAACTGGCAAGTTTGGGCCTTTGATTTGAAGGGATCAGAGCTGGAAAACCGTTGGAAATTTGATACAAAAGATCATGACGAAAAATGGCTGGCAATGTGTTCTCACGCTTTCCGTGTAGCAGACTTGGATAATGATGGAAAAGATGAAGTATTGTATGGACAAGCTGCAATTGATGACAATGGAAATGAGCTTTGGTGTACAGGAAACGGACATGGAGACTGTTTGCATGTAGGTAAGTTTATCAAAGATCGTGACGGTTTGCAGATTGTTGCTTCATTTGAGGAAGAAAATACATATTCTGTACAAGGATTAGGATATGGATGTCAGGTTATTGATGCACGTGATGGTTCTTTGATTTCTGCTCATGGAGCTGGAAAACGTGGTGATGTGGGACGTTGTATTGTAGCAGATGTAGATCCTGATAGTCCGAATATGGAATATTGGTCTTCAATGAATTCTGGAATGTACAATTGTGGTGGTCCTACAGATGTACCTGTAAGTTCTGATATGCCTACTGGTATTGGTGGTGGTACACTATATAATGCGGCAATTTGGTGGAGTGGAGAGCTGACACGTGAGTTGTTTGACCGTGCCTTGATTGTAAGCTATAAAGCTAATCCGAGAACGAACAAGAACCGTCTTGTAAATTTTGCAGGTGGATATGGAAGCAATCAGGGTAATCATAGTACAAAATATAATCCTTGTTATTATGGTGATTTCTTGGGTGACTGGCGTGAGGAAGTTATCATGGGTTCTCCAGATCAGTCAGCGATTTATATTTTCTCTACGAATTATCCGACAGAGCATCGTTTCCCGCATCTTATGACAGATCATACTTATGACATGAGTCAGGCGATGCAGAATATAGGTTATAATCAACCTACTCATTTAGGCTATTATATTGGCAATAAGTAATAGTTAAACAAAAGTTAGTTAGATTTCGGTTGGCGTGTGAGCAAGTGATTGTGTGGACGCCAACCATTTTTATTTTGTGTAATAAAAAAGAGACTATTTCCCGGTAAAACGAAATAGTCTCTTTTTCTTTGATTGAATAATATGGTAGAAGCTTAAATACCTCTTTCTTTGATGATACCGTTCTGGTAAGCTACCAGCAGTTTCTTTAAATCTTCAATTTGTACCATCAGTTCGCGTCCTTTGTCGGTATCTTTCACCATCATGCGCTGACTGCTCAATTCTACGATTTGGGTGGTCGACTTAATGTCTTGTCCTTCTTCAATGGCTTTTTGGGTAGAAGTGAAGGGTTCGTGCTGTACAAGCTGGAAACCGCGTGAGTGGTATACCAACGTGTAGCCTGCAATGCCCGTTTCCGGTTGGTAAGCCTTGGAGAATCCTCCATCAATAACCATCAGTTTACCATTGGCCTTAATCGGTTTCTCGCCTTTGACCGCTTTTACCGGTACATGTCCGTTGATGATGTGGCGATGTTCTCCTTCCACGCCGAATTCATCCAGAATCATGTCACAGATATCTTCACGGTCGCGTAAGGTGTAATAATAGCCTTTCACTTCTTTGTGGGTTTCTTTGTCGGTCAGGAAATAACGTTCGAAGGTAGCCATTTTACTCTTGTCGAAGGCGGGAGAATTCTTTCCGCACCACAGGTACCAGATGAAGTCTCTGGCAAATGCTTTTTCAGAATTGTCTTCTTCTGCAAAATAAGCCGTACGGATAAGCTGGCCAACACGCTTGAGTAAGGCTTCTCCTTTGTATTTCTTTCCAAGAATTTCAACATCCTTGAGTGTTCCGTCGGCATTCATCGGCATAGAAGCATGGAAGAGCAGGTTGGAGTTGCATACATTGTACATGCATCCGTAACGGAAAATGCATTTCATGTGCTTGCGCAATTTTTCGCTTCCCGTGAAAGATTTGTGCAATTTCTGTACGATTTCCTCTTCTTCCTCCGTCAACTGGTATGGGTTTTCCGGGTCGATGGTCGGGAACAGGCAGTCGCGCATTTCGTAATCTTTTCCGTCTAGCTGGAATACTTTCCGCTTGAAGTCAATGTGGTGCAACAGCAGACGGCTGTCCATGTCAAATTCCGGATGACGTCGGATGGCAGCAGCTTCCAGCTTAAACTGGATAATGGTGATGGCCTTGTGCATCTGTGAGATGAGCCGCAAGGTCTTGTCATTGTATGAACTGCTTTCGGGGGCAATCTTAGGAGCAAAGTATTCGCATGGGTCGTTGGCGTATGCTTCCATGGCAAAGGTAGCCAGCGGAAGCAGGTTGATACCGTATCCGTCTTCTAGTGCCGGCAGATTGCCGTAGCGCATAGCCAGACGCAGTACGTTGGCAATACAACAATCATTTCCTGATGCGGCTCCCATCCAGAGGATGTCGTGATTACCCCATTGGATGTCGAAGTTATGATAGTCGCAAAGCGTGTCCATGATGATGTGAGGACCAGGACCACGGTCGAAAATGTCTCCTAAGATATGCAGTGAGTCGATGGTCAGTCGCTGTATCAGGTTACACAGTGCAATGATGAAGTCATCGGCGCGGCGTGTGTCAATGATGGTACGGATAATGACATTGATGTAGGCCTGCTTATTGGGGTCCATGGGACTTTCGTGAAGTAACTCCTGAATGATGTAGGAGAATTCTTCAGGCAGTGCCTTGCGTACCTTTGAACGTGTATATTTGGATGATACATTCTGGCAGACTTTTTACCAGCTGGTTCAGAGTGATGACATACCAGTCCACGAGGTCTTTTTCCACTTCCTTTACCAGTTGTAACTTCTGCTCCGGATAATATATCAGCGTGCAGAGTTCCTTTTTCTCCATTTCGCGGAGGTTGTTGCCGAAAATCTCGTTTACCTTCCGTTTGATAGCTCCGGAAGCATTGCGGAGCACATGCTGGAAAGCTTCGTATTCCCCGTGCAAGTCGGCCAGAAAATGTTCCGTTCCTTTCGGAAGGTTTAGAATGGCCTCCAGGTTGATGATTTCCGTGCTGGCTGCAGCCAGGTTGGGGAAATCGTGTGAAAGGAGTTCCAGGTAGCGGATGTCCTTCTGTATCATTTCCGGGGTAATTTGTTTGTAGGTTTTCATGATATCGAGTGATTTAAAAGTTTCTATAAAAATAACATAAGCACTAATTGTGCAATAATGACGCGGGTAAACATTCCGAGAGGGTAGACTGTCGCGTAGCTTACCGAAGGTTCATCTCCTGAAATAATGTCATTGGCATAGTTCAGTGCCATTGGGTTGGCCATACTTCCGCAGAGCATACCGCATGTATTTCCAAAGTCCATTTTGCACAGGCGAAGGGACACTAACGCCATGATAACGACAGGAATAAAGGTTATCAGGAATCCGATGCCTACCCACAAGGCTCCTTCCGGACGCATAACCGTTTCAAAGAAGTGTGCTCCGGCATCCAGTCCAAGGCAAGCCAGATAGAGAGACAATCCAATACCTCGGAGCATCAGGTTAGCACTACGTGTGGTATAAGTCACCAGATGCAGACGAGGCCCGTAGGATCCAATCAGGATACCGATTACAATCGGTCCGCCTGCCAATCCCAATTTGACAGGTGAACTGATACCTGGAATAGCAATAGGGATGGAACCTACGATGAGTCCTAGTATGATACCGATAAAAATAGAAGCTAAATTAGGGTCTTTAAGTGTTTTTACGGTATTCCCTAGTACTTTCTCTACATTCTGAATGGCTGCCGCTTCACCTACTACCGTCAGACGGTCACCTAATTGCAGTACCAGTCCTGGAGTGGCCAGCAATTGTACACCACTTCGTAGCACGCGGCTGATATTGATGCCATATGTGTTGCGCAGACGAAGTGAACCCAGTTTCTTTCCGTTGATTTCCGGTCGGGTGACGATAATGTGCTTGGATATCAGTTTGCTGTCAATGGCGTTCCAGTCAATATCTTCTTTGTTCCAGTCCCGTTTTTCCTGTTCACCGAACAGAATGGTCAGTGTAGGCGCATCTTTTTCGGTCGTGATTACCAGAATACGGTCGTTCTCTTTCAGTATCTTTTCGGAAGTCGGAATGCTCACGGTACCTTCACGCCAGAGTCGTGAGATGACGAATTTGGGATAGCCTACCTGAGCAATATCCTGTATGCTTTTGTTGAAGATGGCGGGATTATGTATTTGAAAAGTAGCGATGTACGTGTGGTTGGAATCGTCATGTTCATGCTCCTGCATGTCAGATGGGCGTACAAAGAACTTTCTGATAACAACGATGGCAAAAATAACTCCCACAACTCCGAGCGGATAGGTTACGGCACAACTGAGGGCAGCTCCGCTGGTGGGTTCTCCTAATTGCTTCAGTGTCTGCTGTGCGGCACCTAATGCAGGAGTATTGGTGGTGGCTCCGCAAAGAATACCTACCATGTCGAGCAGGCTGATGGGAGTGGTCATACTCAGCACTACGGCCATTATTGTACCGAGGAAGATGACTCCTAATCCTAACAGGTTCAGACGGTATCCGCCTCGCTGAAATGAACTGAAAAATCCTGGACCGACCTGTAGCCCTAATGAATAGACAAAGAGGACCAATCCGAAGCTTTCTGCATAGCTGAGCATTTGCGGATCAATGGCGAGCCCTAAATGCCCGGCCAGAATTCCGGTGAAGAAAACAAATGTGACTCCAAGGGAGATACCGCAGACATGAATTTTCCCTAATCCTAATCCGATTGCCGTAATCAACGACAGTATGATGACCGCCTGAAGAGCGGATTGTTCCACAAATAAATTAATTAGCCATTCCATGCTGCAAAGATATATACTTTGTGGAAAATAATTCTTTCGTGTCAGACAAAATGTTAGAAAAAGTATGCAGAAAAGAAATCCCCGAAAGGCTTTCAGGACCAATTTGGCCAATCAAAGTCTTTCGGGGATAATAAAATAATGGTAGGACTTGTATGCCGGAATTATCGAACGAACAACAGTTCGCGATATTTCGGAAGTGTCCACATCTGATCGTCGACAATCAGTTCCAGTTTGTCGATGTGGTAACGGATTTGTTCCAGCATCGGAGCTACTGTATCGTGATAAGCAATGGCTTTTTCGCGTTCGCTGGTAATACGGTTAGCCACTTTGCGGGCTTCTACCATTTCATCTACATGCTTCTTGATGAAGGAAGTATGTTCTGAAATTTCCTTGATGATAGCCAAGTTTTCAGCAGATAAAGTCTGAGCTTCTTCTTCTGAGAACAGCGATTTCATCTTGTATGCATTGTCTATCAGTTTTGTCTGGTATTCAATGGCTACCGGAACCACGTGATTCATTACCAGGTCACCCAATACACGCGCTTCAATCTGGATTTTCTTGGTATACATATCCCATTTCACCTCGTTACGGGCTTCCAGCTCTTTGCGGGTCATGACACCAGTTGATTCGAACATGCGGATACTTTCCGGTTTCAGGTAGTTATCGAAAATTACCGGGCAGCTGGTTTCGCAGTCCAAACCGCGTCGTGCTGCTTCTATCTTCCACTCATCGCTGTAGCCGTTACCGTCGAAACGGATAGGCTTGCATTCCTTGATGCATTTGCGAACTACCTGGATGATAGCAGAAATCTTAGGTTCTCCTTTTTCTATCAGTTCATCTACTTCTTTCTTGAACTCAATGAGCTGTTCGGCTACCGCTGTATTCAGCGCAATCATGGCGCTGGCACAGTTAGCTTCTGAACCCGGAGCACGGAATTCAAAGCGGTTTCCTGTAAATGCAAAAGGAGAAGTACGGTTGCGGTCTGTATTGTCAATCAGCAGTTCTGGAATCTGAGGAATATCCAGTTTCATGCCTTGTTTGCCTCCCAAAGACACTAAGTCGTCGTTGGTACTTTCTTCCAAGTGATCGAGCACTTTGCTGAGCTGTGTTCCCAAGAAAGAAGAAATGATGGCAGGAGGGGCTTCGTGACCACCCAAACGGTGAGTATTAGTAGCACTCATGATGGAAGCTTTCAGCAGTCCGTTGTGACGGTAAACAGCCATCAGGGTATTTACTACAAAGGTGATGAAACGCAGGTTTTCTTCAGAAGTTTTTCCCGGAGCCATCAATAAAGTACCGGTGTTGGTTCCAAGTGACCAGTTGTTGTGCTTACCGGAACCGTTTACACCTTTGAATGGCTTTTCGTGAAGCAGCACACGGAAACCATGGTTGCGTGCTATTTTTCTCATAAGTGACATAACCAGCATATTGTGGTCTACTGCCAGGTTACATTCTTCGTAAATCGGAGCAAGTTCGAACTGGTTCGGAGCTACCTCGTTGTGGCGCGTCTTGACAGGAATACCCAGTTCCAGTGACTGGATTTCCAAATCTTTCATAAAGGCAGCCACACGGCTTGGAATAGCTCCAAAATAATGGTCTTCCAACTGTTGGTTTTTGGAAGCTTCGTGTCCCATCAAAGTGCGGCCAGTCAGCAGCAAGTCCGGGCGAGCAGCATACAACCCTTCGTCTACCAGGAAGTATTCCTGCTCCCATCCTAGGTACGAAATGATTTTCTTTACAGAGGGGTCGAAGTAATGCATTACATCCAGAGCAGCCTTGTTTACGGCACTCAATGCTTTCAGCAATGGAGCCTTATAGTCGAGTGATTCTCCTGTGTAAGCAATGAATACGGTCGGGATACACAAGGTGTCGTCTACCACGAAGACAGGTGAAGACGGATCCCATGCACTATATCCGCGGGCTTCGAATGTATTGCGGATACCTCCATTGGGGAATGAAGAACCATCTGATTCCTGCTGAATAAGCAATTTACCTGAAAACTCCTCCAGCATGCCACCTTTTCCATCGTGTTCCACAAACGCATCATGCTTTTCGGCTGTACCTTCCGTCAGCGGCTGGAACCAGTGTGTATAGTGGGTCACCCCTAATTCGATCGCCCATTTTTTCATTCCGTCGGCTACTGCATTGGCGATGCTGCGGTCGAGGGTGGCACCGTTGTCAATCACATCAATGAGTTTGGCATATACGTTGTTCGGCAGATACTTGAACATTTTTTCGCGGTTGAATACATATTTTGCAAAGTATTCACTTGGGCGTGTTGCTGGCGAGGCCACTTCTACCGGTTTTTTGTGAAATGCCTTTTCTACTACTCTGAATCTTAATTTTGACATAATACCTTATTTCTTATTTGAGTTATTTGATTTCTATATTTACAAGTCGTTTTGTTTACAGGCACTGACAAATTCGCTGGATGCCTTCTTCGCATTGGTGGCGTTCGCCGAAAGAGGTCAGACGTACATAGCCTTCGCCGCTTGGGCCGAAACCAACTCCAGGCGTGCTTACCACCTGAGCTTCGTACAGAAGTTTGTCGAAGAACTTCCAGGAAGTCTGGTTATCCGGTGCTTTTATCCATAGATACGGAGCATTTTCTCCTCCAAAAAATTGTATGCCTGTCTTCGAGAGCATCTTTTTCATGATTCGTGCATTGTCCATGTAATATTGTACCATGGCTTTCACTTGCTCTTTTCCTTCGGGAGTATAAATAGCTTCTGCTCCTCGCTGGGTGATGTAAGATACACCGTTGAACTTGGTGGACTGTCTTCTGAGCCATAATTTGTTCAGCGGAATCCGTTTGCCTTCCAAAGTGGCGGCTGTCACTTCTTTAGGGATTACCATATAACCGCATCGCACACCGGTGAAGCCTGCAGTTTTTGAAAAACTGCGGAATTCAATGGCCACTTTTTTGGCTCCTTTTATTTCATAAATGGAATGAGGAATATCCGGGTCTTGTATGTATCGTTCGTATGCGGCATCAAAGATAATCAGTGCATCGTTCTCTATGGCATAGTTGACCCATTTTTTGAGTTCACTTTTACTCAATACGGCTCCAGTAGGATTGTTGGGGTAGCAGAGGTAAATAATGTCAATGCGTTGCTTGGGAATTTCCGGGATAAAATTATTCTCTATACGGCAGGGCATGTACACCACATTACTCCATTTGCCGTCTTTTTCCAATGTACCGGCTCTTCCACATGAAACGTTAGAGTCAATGTAAGCCGGGTAGATAGGGCCTGTCACTCCGATACTGTTATCGTGGCGCAGTATATCGCCGATATTGCCCGTATCCGATTTGGAACCGTCGCTGATGAAAATTTCATTGGCATCAAAATAAATGCCGTGGGCGGCGTAGTCATGCTTTAAGATAGCTTCGATTAAAAAGTCATATCCTTGCTCAGGTCCGTACCCTCTGAATGTGTTGGGATTTCCTAATTCACCGGCCGCTTTTTGCATAGCCTCTACACATGCTTTGGGGATGGGGAGGGTCACGTCGCCGATTCCCAAATGAATAATGCGGGCCTGGGGATGTGTCACTTTAAAAGAATTAACTCTTTTCACAATATCGGTAAACAAGTAGTTTTCCGGTAATTTGAGCAGGTGTTCGTTGACTAATGCCATTTATTCTTCTATTTGGCGGCAAAAGTACGAAAATCATGTCATTTTTAAAAGATTGTCCCTGCTTTATTTTTCTTATTTTTTGAAATTGATATAAGTCAATTGTATGGAATTTTTCTTACTTTTGCACCTGGAAATTTTAAAGATAATCTATACGAAAATGAATCCAGCTTTGCCTGCTACTAGAAAGCAGAAAATTTTGAGAGAGACCAAAGATTATTTAATGATTGCTTTGGGTATGATTATGTATGGTATTGGATGGACCGTGTTTCTGTTGCCAAGTGATATTCCTTCGGGAGCGGTGCCGGGTATTGCATCTATCGTTTATTGGGGCACAGGTTTTCCTGTACAATATACTTATCTGATTATAAATTTTCTTTTGCTTCTTCTGGCCTTGAAGATTCTAGGGTTGAAATTCTGTCTGAAGACCATATTTGCCGTCTTTACATTGACGTTTATATTGAGTGTAATTCAGAAGTTTGTTACAGGGGAACTGATTCATGACCAGCCTTTTATGTCGTGTGTGCTGGGAGCTTCTTTCTGTGGAGCCGGTATTGGAGTCGCATTCTCTGCCAACGGAAGTACGGGAGGTACCGATATTATTGCAGCTATTATCAATAAGTATCGTGACATTACGTTGGGAAGGGTTATCTTGATTTGTGACGTAATTATTATTTCTTCAAGTTATTTGGTACTGCATAATTGGGAAAAAGTGGTTTACGGATATGTGGTGCTCTTTATATCCAGTTTTGTATTGGACCAGGTAGTAAACAGTGCCCGTCAGTCTGTGCAGTTCTTTATTATATCCAGCAAATATGAGGAAATAGGTGCCCGTATCAATAAAGACTTGCATCGTGGAGTTACGTTTATTGACGGGGTAGGTTGCTATACTCATAACGGAGTGAAAATGATGTTTGTGCTGGCTAAGAAAAGAGAATCCAACACTATTTTCCGTCTGATTAAAGACATTGACCCCAAAGCTTTTGTTTCGCAGAGTGCCGTTATTGGTGTGTTTGGAGAAGGTTTCGATCGCATCAAGGTCAAATAAGTATTTTATAAACAGAATGATATGATGACAAATATAGAAGTAGCCAAGATTATGGTTTCCGGGATGAAATGTCTTTTAAGCCGGGAGCAGATTCATGAACTGGCCGATATATTGATTTGCCGGAAATTTAAGAAGGGTGAACGTATACTGGATGAAGGCGATGTTTGTCGTTCCATGCTCTATCTGGAAAAGGGATTGACACGTCAGTTTTATTTTAAATACGATAAGGACTTGACCGAACATATAGCGTATGAAGGAGGCGTCGTGATTTGTTTGGAAAGCTATTTGAAGGAAGAACCTACCCGCCTGATGATTGAAGCATTGGAGCCTACCATTGCATGGGGTATTCCTAAAGATAAAATAGAACAATTGGCTTTAAAAGATGCTGAGATAGGAGTGTGGTATCGCAAGCTATTTGAAGCCTCTTTGATTGAATCTCAGGTAAAGGCTGATACGTTGCGTTTTGAATCGGCGCATGAACGTTATAATAAACTGCTTCAGCTGCATCCCGAAATTCTGAAGCGTGCTCCTTTGGTCTATATCGCTTCTTTGTTGCAAATGACACCGGAAACCCTGAGCCGTGTGCGTTCTGCAAGTTTGATGGATAAGTAAAATCTTTTATTGCAATAAAAAAGGAATGGCTTTGTTTAGAACAAAACCATTCCTGCTTCAATCACCATTTTCTTGTCATAAGCCTGGTTGCCTTTATATGTGCGGGTCCATCCGTATCCACCGGAAAGGAACAGACCGAATTTCTTTGTCAAGCTATATTCCAAACTTATTCGTGGCTCGAGAGCGTATAAGCGGGCCGGATAGCCGTTGTGCTTGTTTTCCAATGATTCGATGTGATAATATCCAAGGTCGGCACTGAGGTCTAATTTGTCAGTCAGGCTGTGATACACGCCGGCACGATAGAACCCTGTGACGGAGAGCTTATTGTCTACGCCCAGATAGTATGCACCTGTACCGATTTGCGTATAAGTATATTTGTTCTTGAACCGGATAGACAGGCTGGCTTTATTGGCATTACCTCCGGATATAATCATTTGTACGCGGGTTTGTGGCTTCAGGTTGATACAGCCAATCTGATGGGCCGTACTGTCTGTACTTACATTGACAATTCCAATCTGATAACCTTTGGAACTGTTTTTAGTATTGACATTTCCTACTCCTAACTGTACTCCTCTGTTATTGACGCTGTAGTTGAGCAATGCGGTTTGTACCCCTTTGTTTTCTACACTCACATTCCCAAGTCCGGCTAATTGCCATCCTTGGTTAGACTTTCCACTTACGTTCAATAGCGAGGTCAGTTGTACACCTCTGGAGGAGTTTCCAGAAACGTTCATCAGTCCTCCAATAATGAGTCCTGCCTGAATGTCCTTGTTTACGTTGGCCAAGCCTGAGATGGCGAGTCCTCTGGTATCTTCACTGACATTCACCAAACCGGCAATACCTACGCCTTTAATGTCTCCTCCGGAAATATTTCCTAAACCGGCAATAGATAAACCGTATGCAGAAGTACCTGTGACGTTTGTCAGACCGGAAAGGATAAATCCGCAAGCTCTTTTACCCGTCACATTGGCAATACCGGAGATTTGTACCCCTGTAGACTTTAGTCCAGATACATTGGTAAATCCGGAAATCTGCATACCATATGAATTATAATGCTGAAGGCTGGAAATCGCGTTGATACCAAGTCCGTTCAAACAAGAATAATTGCTAAACAAGCCGAGGTTTACGTATGTCCTTGGCGGGAATTTCTTTTTATTGGTGATGTTCAGTGAAACGTTCGGACCTTTTTTCAGGGTTGATACCGGTTTCGTTTCCTGTGCAGATAAGTGCGTTCCTGTCAGGATACTTCCTAACAGGAACGCGGATATAAATGTTCGTTTCATGATGCTACTTGACTTCTTGGTATAAGAAACGCTTGATGCTCTTCTTAGGTGTCTTTTCAAATTCTTCCGGATAAATCTTGATGCGCGTAATCTGAGAATAAGCAGGAAGTTCCGCATTTACTGCCATGCGGTTTTCTTCCATGATTCTTTCAATATCGGCGTCGGTTAACCCTTGTTTGTATGCCTCTTCAAAGTCTGGATAGATAAGTGCAGCCAGTTTATGATCACTTTGCTGAATCACAATGTTTTCACATACATACGGCAGGTTACTAATCTTTTCTTCGATTTCTTCCGGATAGATATTTTGTCCGGATGGTCCTAACAGCATATTCTTGCTTCGTCCCTTGATGGTAACATTTCCGTTCTTATCAATTACTCCCAAGTCACCTGTATGCAACCAACCTTCTGCATCGATGGCTTGTGCAGTTGCCTCCGGATTCTTGTAATATCCCAGCATCACGTTTTCTCCTCTTGTAAGGATTTCTCCTACAATATTTTGAGGGTCCGGACTGTCGATCTTTATTTCCATGCGTGGGGCTGCTTTTCCGCAAGATCCCGGTTGGTAGCGCAACCAGTCTTCGTAGCAGATAATCGGTCCGCATTCAGTCATTCCATATCCTACCGTATACGGGAAATCCAGACTTCTGAGTAGTCTTTCTACGTCCTGATTGAAGGCTGCTCCTCCAATAATGACTTCGTAGAAATTTCCACCGAAAGCCTGCACCATGTGTTCACGTACGGCTTCCTTAATCTTATCGTTAATCAAAGGAACTTTCAGCAGAAGTTTCATTTTCAGTGTTTCCAGCTTAGGCAACACATTCTTTTTGATAATCTTCTCAATGATAAGTGGAACTGAAATGACAATGTTGGGTTTTACTTCCGAAAAGGCCTGGAAAATAATCTTGGGACTTGGCATGCGGGTCAGGAAGTACACATGGCAGCCTGCACAGAATTCATAGATAAATTCAAATGCCAGTCCGTACATGTGTGCCATGGGTAAGATGGAGATTACCTTATTGCCAGGTTGCAGGGTCAATACCTCAAATGCAAACTGTGTATTCGACCACAGACTGCGGTAAGGAAGCATTACCCCCTTGGAGAAGCTGGTCGTTCCGGAGGTATAGTTGATAAGTGCCAGCTCTTCCGGAGTATCTCTTCGGTAGCTGACATGCTCTTTCCGGAAATTGCGTGGAAATTTCTTTCCAAACATTTCATTCAAGTGTTCGCGGGCATATTCCAGCTGCTTGCTGCGGCATACTAACAAGGTAAAGTCGGTCATCAGAATGATACCTTCCAGATTTGGCATTTCAGCCTCGTTCAATGCTTCCCATACCACATCTCCTACAAAGAGAAGACGAGCGTCAGAATGATTGACGATATTATGTACATTGTCTGCCTTAAATTCATGAAGAATAGGAACTGCTACCGCACCGTATGTCAGGATAGCTAAAAAGGCTACTCCCCAGTGCGAACTGTTGCGTCCGCACAAGGCCACCTTATCGCCCGGCTTGATACCGCTTTCTTCCAGCAGAATATGCAGTTTTTCTATTTTACGTGCTACATCCTTATATTGCAGAGTGGCACCTTTATAGTCTGTCAGGGCATCCAGGTCCCAGTTCTTTTTGATGCTGTCCTCAATGAAGGCCAAAAAACTTTTTTCCATATAATTGTATTTATAGTTTGCACAAAGTTATGCTATTTGTGCAAAGATACCTTTTTGTTTCAAGTTTCCAAACAAAATAAATTAAAACTATTTACGTTTGAAAGCTATCGGTCCTGTTTCGGCTGCTTATTTTACTTTTAGTTTAAAAATCTTTCCACCGTATGCTGGCAGTTCCGTGCAAGTGGGATTTTCGGGCGTGAAGCAGATTTTCTCTGTTTTTCCGGTAAGCAGGTCCTTGGCATTGCATTGGGCAGATGGAGTCATTTTAAAGTATTCAAATGCATGAGCCGGCACATTAACTGCTACCTGACTTGCCGTATCACTGAAGTTTACGATAATAAAGAGTGCTTCCTGACCGTATTTGCGCAAGAAAGCGTACTGTTTGTGTTCGTTCATCTGCCAGCCGTTCAGGTTCACATACATCAGGTCGAAGAATTCACCTTTGCTGATAGCCTGTTCTTTCTGGCAGATATGCAGGATGGTTTCGTAAGTTTTACGCAGCTCCTTCTCCTTTTCACTGAGCAGATGCGTATTCCAGCGCCCGCGGTTACTCCAGCGGTAAATGCTGTCTACGTTCCAATAGTCGAAGATGGTGGTTCGTCCGTCCTGTCCGCTGAAACCCTCGCAGTCCATTCCCTTTTCGCCCAATTCCTGTCCGAAATAAATCATGACTGGATTGCTTCGCAGGCAGGAAGATACGATGAAGGCAGGAACAGCCTTGAAAGGATTGCCAGCAAAGAAGTCGGATGCAATGCGCTGCTCATCGTGGTTTTCCAGGAAATTCAGCATGTGGTCCTGAATATCGTCCACGCTTTGCCAGCAATGGGTAATTCCGGTGGCTGAACCATATCCGCAAGTAATGTTTCTCAGTGTGTCATAAAGTCCTACCTTATCATATAGGTAATCGAAATGTCCGTTGTAAATATAGTTACGGTATTCATTCGGGTTGTATACTTCGGCAATAAAGATAATCTGCTGGAATGCAGCCTTGATGCGCGGAATGACCCATCCCCAGAATTCGCAAGGCACCATTTCGGCCATGTCACAACGGAAACCGTCGATACCTTTCCCGGCCCAGTAGCTCAGTATGTCCTCCATTTTTTTCCAGGTGTCCGGAATCGGGTCGAAATGTCCTCCGGTGTGATGCAGGTAATCTACCCCATAATTCAGCTTGATGGTTTCATACCAGTCGTTCCGGTTGGGCCATGCATCAAAGCGGTCGTTTCCGGTAGCCTTGGCCGGCATTTCTTCGTAATTCCCCTGTTCCGGGTCATAAAGGTCAATTTCGCCTGCTAACTTTTGTCCCGGTATATAGTAGAAATTGTTTTGTGGATTGAAATCCTGAGAGTAGTCATCCTCCTCACCCAAATCCTTTACACCAGCCGGTTTGGCCAGAGAGTGATACTGCCGTGCCACATGGTTAGGAACAAAATCCATGATGACCTTCAGTCCGCATTCATGGCTGCGTGTAACCAAATGTTCGAATTCCTCCATACGCTTGTCTACATGCTCGGCCAAGTCCGGATCGATGTCATAATAATCGCGGATGGCATACGGAGAGCCTGCTTTCCCTTTCACAATGGAAGGATGGTTTTTAGAAATGCCGTATGCGGTATAATCTGTTTGCGAAGCATGTGCTATCAGTCCGGTGTACCAGATGTGCGTAGCACCTAATTTTTTTATTTCGTGCAAGGCCTGTTTGGTAAAATCATTCATTTTTCCACATCCGTTTTCTTCAAGGCTGCCATTTGGACGGCAGGTCTTGTTCTGGTTACCAAACAAGCGGGTAAAAACTTGGTATATGATAATTTTTTCTGTTGTTTCCATAATGCTTGAATAATTTTAAAAACGAAAAAAGCACGAATTATACTTTCGCACGGATAAAAAAGAGAATCCGTCTGCTTTGTATAATTCGTGCCCTTGTCAGACTCATGGTCTGATTATGCTATTCCATGCGCATTGGCGTCTTTGTTGATTTTCTTGATCAATCCTTGCAATACTGCACCTGGACCACATTCTGTGAAGTCATCAGCTCCGTCAGCAATCATCTGCTGTACAGTCTGTGTCCAGCGTACAGAAGCGGTAAGCTGTGCTACCAGATTCTTCTTGATTTCAGCCGGATCAGTGTGTGGAAGTGCATCCACGTTCTGATAAATCGGGCATTTCGGGGTGTGGAATTCAGTAGCGTTGATAGCAGCTTCCAGTTCCACTTTGGCGGGGTTCATCAGCGGAGAGTGGAAGGCGCCTCCCACTTTCAGCGGCAGGGCACGTTTAGCACCGGCAGCTTTCATTTGCTCGCAAGCCTTGTTGATACCTTCGATGCTACCAGAAATAACAATCTGTCCCGGGCAGTTGTAGTTGGCTGCCACACAAACTTCTCCTTCAGCGGCAACTGAAGCACAGATTTCTTCTACTTTCTCATCAGGCAATGCGATGATGGCAGCCATGGTTGACGGCTGAGCTTCGCATGCTTTCTGCATAGCCATGGCACGTGCATACACCAGTTTCAATCCGTCTTCGAATGACAAAGCACCAGCAGCTACCAAGGCAGAAAATTCGCCCAAAGAGTGTCCGGCAGTCATTTCCGGCTGGAAAGCGTCGCCCATGCACAAGGCAGAGATTACAGAGTGCAGGAATACGGCAGGCTGTGTCACCTTAGTCTGACGCAAGTCTTCGTCAGTACCTTCGAACATGATGTCTGTAATGCGGTAACCTAAAATATCATTGGCTTTCTCGAATAATTCTTTAGCGAGCGGAAAGTTTTCGTACAGGTCTTTTCCCATACCTACGAATTGTGCTCCTTGTCCAGGAAATACAAATGCTTTCATAATGATTATCTTTCTTGTTTATAAGTTATTGTCTGCAAAGGTAATGATTCTTTTGAGATATTACTCGTTTTTGTCGAAAATGTGCATGGCGACGGGAGAGTGGAAGTGGTTCAACGGGCCGTGTCCGCCTCCGATGCTAACGTCTTTTCCAGATTCAATACCTTTGTATACATATTGTTTGGCTTTCTCTACAGCTACTGACATGGGTTCTCCCAATGCCAGAAACGTGGCGATGGCAGAAGACAAGGTACATCCCGTGCCGTGTGTATTCCGGCTGTCTACTTTCGGGGCTGTAAACAAGTGCGGGGCTTCTTCCGTAGCCGTTTGCAGCACATCGCACATCAGTCCTCCGTCCAGGTGTCCTCCTTTGATGAGCACTCCTTTACATTCTAGTTTCAACATTTCTTTTGCCTGACGCTTCATGTCTTCCACAGTACTGATTTTTTGTCCGGCCAGGATTTCCGCTTCACTCAGATTGGGGGTGATGAGGCTGGCCAGAGGTATAAGCCGGGTAGTGATGGCTTCGATGGCTTCGTCTTCCATCAGCTTGCATCCGCTGGTCGACACCATAACCGGGTCGAACAGCACGTATTCAGGATGATATTTGAGGATAGATTCTGCTATTACCTTTACGATTTCCGCATCATTGATCATTCCGATTTTCACAGCTTTCGGGCGAATGTCGTCCATAACGGCCTCTATTTGTCCTTTCACGTAAGCGGGGGGAACGGGGTGAATGCCCGTTACTCCGAGCGTATTCTGCACGGTAATGGCAGTAATGGCACTGGCTGCGTATGCACCTAACGCAGATATGGCTTTAATATCAGCTTGTATGCCTGCGCCACCGCTGCAGTCGGAACCGGCGATGGTCAGGACGCATGGATATGTTCTCATTTTCAGTTGATAATTTTTTGCAAAGATAGGAAATATTCAAATTAATGAGTTAACTTTGCGATATTACCAAGAAAAGTTTGTTATGAATCCAATGAATAACCATGTGGTCATTATGGCCGGAGGCATAGGCAGTCGCTTTTGGCCGATGAGCAGCCCGGAGATGCCCAAGCAGTTTATTGATGTGCTGGGTTGCGGACGTACGCTCATCCAATTGACCGTCGATCGTTTTAAAGATGTATGTCTGCCGGAAAATTTCTGGGTGGTAACCTCGGCCAAATATGCGGAAATAGTAAAAGAACAGCTTCCCGAAGTGCCTGCTGACCATATTTTGTTGGAACCTTGTCGTCGTAATACCGCACCTTGCATTGCGTATGTAAGCTGGAAAATCAAGGCACGTAATCCGAAAGCCAATATCGTGGTGACACCGAGTGACCATGTGGTAATGAACGTACGTGAGTTTGCCCGTGTAGTCACATCGGCTATGAAGTTTACAGCCGATTCGGATGCCATTGTGACATTGGGAATGAAAGCCAATCGTCCGGAGACAGGTTACGGCTACATTGAAGCGGACTTGTCAATGGCCTGTCCTTCCAATAAGGAAATCTATCGTGTAGATGCGTTCCGTGAAAAACCAGACCTGGCTACGGCAGAACGCTATTTGCAGCGTAACAATTATTTCTGGAATGCGGGAATCTTTGTTTGGAATGTGAATACCATTGTCAATGCCATCCGGGTGTATCAGCCGGCCATGGCAAGAGTGTTCGAACGTCTGCTTCCTTATTATTATACAGATAAGGAACAGGAGATGGTGGATGAGCTTTTCCCGACATGTGAAAATATCTCGGTGGACTATGCCGTGATGGAAAAAGCAGATGAGATTTATGTATTTCCGGCTTCCTTCGGATGGAGCGATCTGGGTACCTGGGGCTCTCTTCATGAAAACTCCAAGCGTGATGCGCATAACAATGTCTGCATCGGTTCGAATATAAAAATGTATGAATCGCGAAATTGCATCGTACATGCTACTCAGGAAAAGAAAGTAGTGGTGCAGGGACTTGACGGGTATATTGTGGCTGAAAAAGATAATACGTTGCTGGTATGCCGTCTGACGGAAGAACAGCGAATCAAGGAATTTTCCGCAGAATAAGAAGGGACTGATAGAAGATAGATAAAAAGGAAAAGGGACAGGCGTGAAAGTACGGACTGTCCCTTTTCTTATTTATATACCTTTAAATTTATTTGAGTGCAGCAAGTGCGGCATCATAATCCGGTTCCTCTACGATTTCCGGAACCAGCTGGGTGTAGATAACTTTTCCTTCCGGATTGAGGATAATCACGGCGCGAGCCAATAGTCCACACAGCGGACCGTCGGTCATCAGCACTCCGTAATCCTTTCCGAAGGTAGAAGTATAGCGGAAGTCAGACAAAGGTATGACATGTTCAATTCCTTCAGCCGTACAGAAACGGCCTTGTGCGAACGGAAGGTCTTTTGAAATAGCAAGTACCAGTGTATTTTCCATTCCGGCTGCCAGTTTGTTGAATTTACGTACGGAAGCAGCGCATACTCCAGTGTCCATGCTGGGGAAAATGTTCAATACTACAAATTTTCCTTTGGCATCAGCCAGAGAAAAAGTGCTTAAATCACCTTTTACCAGTGAAAAATCGGGAGCCAGCGCTCCTTTTTGTATAAACTCTCCGGCTAGTGTTACGGGAGTTCCTTGAAATAAAGTTGTAGACATAATGATTCTATTTTTGAATATTCGTCATAAATATAACAACAAAAACCATAAAATGTTTTTGGAGATAGTGACTCCGAGCGTTTTTTTCACTTACTTTGCATTCGCTAATCATTTATGGATAAAAATTGATGGAACGAAAACTGAAAGACTATGCGGTTCTGATGTTAAAAGGAATGGGGATGGGAGCTGCCGATGTAGTTCCCGGAGTATCAGGAGGAACCATTGCTTTTATTGTAGGTATTTATGACGAATTGATTAATTCGATTAAAAGTATTAACCTGGAAAGCCTGAAACTTTTCTTCTCAGGAAAATGGGCGACTTTCTGGAAGAAAATCAATGGTAATTTCTTGTTTTTCCTGCTGGCAGGTATCGGTATCAGCGTATTTTCATTGGCTAAGCTCATCACCTGGTTATTGGTGGATCAGCCGATATTGGTCTGGTCGTTCTTCTTCGGACTGGTGCTGGCGTCTACCTGGTTTGTATCGAAAGACATCAAGGAATGGAAGAGCTGGAAAACGTGGGTGGCTTTTGTTATTGGGGCAGTGGTTGCCTTTTATATTACCGTAGCAACTCCGGCCGAAACACCTTCTAATCTGCTTTTCATCTTCCTGTGCGGAGCCATTGCCATTTGTGCCATGATTCTTCCGGGCATTTCCGGTAGTTTCATTCTGGTGCTGTTAGGCAAGTATTTTTTCATTATGGATGCAGTGAAAACGCTTGATGTAGTGGTGATTGCTGTATTTGGAGCAGGTGCCTGCATCGGAATTACCTCTTTCTCGCGTATCTTGTCGTATGCGTTGGCACATTTCCGCAACATCACGCTGGCGGTACTGACAGGCTTTATGTTGGGCTCCCTGAATAAGGTTTGGCCTTGGAAAGAGGTGGTAGAGACATTTGTCGACAGCCACGGAGAAGTAAAGCCTTTGATAGAAACCAATATATTGCCCAATGCGCATGTGCCGGAAGCAGTAGTGCTGATGGTAGTAGGTTTTTTCTTAGTGTATTTTCTGGAGAAACTTTCGGCTAAGACACCGGTTCGTTAAGGTGTTTCTTTATAGGTATACGATGCCGCTGGAGAGATTTTGAGCGTCTTTTCAGCGGTATTTTTTATGCTTTTCATAAGAATAAGGGAAGAGGTGAAAAACGTAAGTGCGTTTGATATGAAACGCAAGTACATTTGAACTCAAACGTCGAAGCGTTTTAAAAGAAATGCCCTTGCGTTCTGAATCAAACACAAGGGCATTGTTTTATAAGTTCTTTACACCTTAAAATCAGTGTAATAAAGGAGTGCTTTTATCGCCTCACTTTTATTTGTTGATTTTGCTCCATGTATCTTTCAATGATACGGTGCGGTTGAATACCAGGTGGTCAGGAGTAGAATCTTTGTCCACATTGAAGTAACCGATACGCTGGAACTGCAGATAGTCGAGCGGTTTGGCATCGGCCAGGAATTTTTCTACGTAGCATTCGTTCAGCACTTTCAATGAGTCTGGATTAATCATTTCCTGCATGGCTTCCAGCGGAGAGCATCCTTTGGTTTCACGGATAGCTGCCATTTCATCGCGCGGATTTTCTACCTTCCACAAGCGGTCGTACAAACGTACTTCTGCTTTCAGGCAGTGGTTGCAGCTTACCCAGTGGAGTGTACCTTTCACCTTACGGTTAGCTTCCGGCATACCGCTCTTGGTGTTTGGGTCGTATTCTGCATACACTTCCACCACATTTCCGTTTTCGTCTTTCTTGCAACCTGTACATTTTACGATGTAGGCATTTTTCAGACGAACTTCCTGTCCCGGAGTCATACGGAAATATTTCTTCGGTGCATCTTCCATGAAGTCATCGCGTTCCATCCACAATTCACGGCTGAATTCAATGGTATGTGTACCGGCGCTCAAATCTTCCGGATTGTTGATGGCTTCCATTTCTTCCACTTGTCCTTCCGGATAGTTGGTCAGAATCAGTTTCACCGGATTCAGAACGGCAGATACACGCGTAGAACGTGCGTTCAGGTCTTCACGAACGGCACTTTCCAGCAAAGCAAAGTCGTTCAGTGCATCGTATGTAGTATATCCGATTTTGTCAATGAATTTGCGGATAGACTCAGGAGAGTATCCACGACGGCGGAAACCGCAGATAGTCGGCATACGTGGGTCGTCCCATCCGTCTACCAGTCCTTCTTTTACCAGTGTCAGCAGGTTACGCTTGCTCATCAGTGTATAGCTCAGGTTCAGTTTGTTGAACTCATACTGATGCGGGCGGTTGTCGTCCAAGTCTTTTCCGTCTTTTACCCAGTCTACAAACAAATCGTAAAGCGGACGGTGTACCACGAATTCCAGTGTACACAGTGAATGTGTTACTCCTTCGAAGAAGTCGCTCTGTCCGTGTGCGAAGTCATACATCGGGTAAGCCTTCCATTTGTCACCGGTACGGTGGTGAGGAGTTTTTACCACACGGTAGATAATTGGGTCGCGGAAGTGCATGTTCGGGTTGGCCATATCAATCTTGGCACGCAGCACCATCTTGCCTTCTTCGATTTCTCCGGCATTCATTTTCTGGAACAGTTCCAGGCTTTCCTCAATCGGGCGGTTGCGATAAGGACTTTCCGTTCCCGGCTGGGTCGGTGTACCTTTCTGGGCTGCAATTTCTTCCGAGGTCTGTTCGTCTACATACGCCTTTCCTTCTTTGATAAGACGGATAGCGAAATCCCAGAGTTGCTGGAAATAGTCGGAAGCATAATATTCATCTCCCCACTGGAAGCCCAGCCACTGGATGTCTTCCTTAATGGCTTCTACATATTCTACGTCTTCTTTCGTCGGGTTTGTATCATCGAAACGCAGGTTACAGGTTCCTCCGTATCGCTGTGCGATTCCGAAGTCCAGACAAATGGCTTTTGCATGTCCGATGTGCAAGTATCCGTTAGGCTCTGGCGGGAAACGGGTTTGAATTCTTCCACCGTTTTTACCTTCCTGCAAGTCTTTCTCTACAATTTGCTCAATGAAATTCAGGCTTTTCTTTTCTGAATTTTCGGTTGTATTTATTTCTGTCATACGGAAACTTTTTGTTTTTTCTTTTAACTCTGCAAAAATAGTAAAAATAATCTCCTTATAGATAAATGGGAAGAATATTTCTTCGGTGCCATATCCTTTTACTTAAATTTGCTTATCTTTGTAGAGCGCGAAGATGCATGTTGTTAATAATGCTAAAGGAAAGAAAATGAAAAAAACGCAGAATGTGTTTTATGACATGTTTTTTTATTTGGTTACCTGAAAAAAAGGACGCATCTTTGTGCCGTTATCCTGAAAACAATCTTTTTACCTTAAGAAAAAAAACTAATACCTATTGAAAACTTAAAAAGGCCCTTTGTGAAAAGCGCCTTTTTTTTTTGCCCTTACATTTGCATTTCAGTTGTGTTTCATCGTGTGATTTTTGTGTGCCGTCGCGGGTTTTCTTTGCGTGTATTCAGAAACTTTCCGTATCTTTGGGGGATATTAATTTAGGTAGAACTATGGCACAACCATTGGCTGAAAGAATGCGTCCGAAGACGCTGGATGAATATATTGGCCAGAAACATCTGGTGGGAGAAGGGGCCGTGTTGCGCAGGATGATTGAAGCGGGGCGGATTTCTTCGTTTATTTTGTGGGGACCGCCGGGAGTGGGGAAGACCACTTTGGCACAGATTGTAGCGAACCGGCTGGAAGTTCCTTTTTATACACTGAGTGCGGTTACTTCGGGAGTGAAGGAAGTGCGTGAGGTGATAGAAAAGGCAAAAGCCAATCGTTTCTTTTCTCAGCAAAGTCCGATATTGTTTATTGATGAAATTCACCGTTTCAGTAAGTCACAGCAGGACTCGTTGTTGGGAGCGGTCGAAACGGGAGTGGTGACGTTGATAGGTGCCACTACCGAGAATCCGTCGTTCGAAGTAATCCGGCCATTGCTTTCCCGGTGTCAGTTGTATGTACTCAAGTCACTGGAAAAGGAAGATTTGCTTGAACTGCTTCATTTAGCCTTGACTAAAGACCCGATATTGAAGGAACGGCAGGTGGAGTTGAAGGAAACGGATGCCATGTTGCGTTACTCCGGAGGAGATGCGCGTAAGTTACTGAACATTCTGGAGCTTGTGATAGAAGCAGATACAGCTAATCCGGTGGTTATTACCGATGAAAAAGTGGTGTCAAGCTTGCAGCAGAATCCTTTGGCCTATGACAAGGAAGGCGAGGTGCATTATGATATTGTTTCTGCTTTCATCAAATCCATTCGTGGCAGTGATCCCGATGGAGCCTTGTACTGGCTGGCCCGTATGGTAGAAGGAGGAGAAGATCCGGCATTTATAGCCCGTCGTCTGGTAATTTCTGCTTCAGAAGATATTGGTCTGGCCAATCCGAATGCACTGTTGCTGGCCAATGCGGCCTTTGAGGCAGTGATGAAAATAGGGTGGCCGGAAGGGCGTATTCCATTGGCTGAAGCTACGGTGTATCTGGCCACCAGTCCGAAAAGCAATTCGGCTTATGAAGGAATCAATTCGGCATTGGAGCTGGTACGGCAGACGGGAAACCTTCCGGTTCCGCTACATTTGCGCAATGCACCTACCAAACTCATGAAGCAATTGGGATATGGAAAAGACTATAAATATGCGCATGCGTACAAGGGAAATTTTGTCAAGCAGGATTTCCTTCCGGAAGAGATTCGTACACAGCGTATCTGGCATGCACAGGATAATCCTTCCGAACAAAAACTGAAGGAGCGGATGGTGAGTCTGTGGGGTGATCGTTTTAAAGAATAATATGAATATAGCTTAAGAAGATAGATATGAAGATTGTAATATTAGACGGATATACATTGAATCCGGGAGACTTGTCATGGGAACCTTTGAAAGAGTTGGGTGAAGTGACCGTGTATGAACGTACGGCTCCGAAAGATGTCTGTAAGAGAGCAGAAGGAGCTGAAGTGGTGTTTACGAATAAAGTAGTGCTGGATGAGGCTGTGCTTGAAAAGCTTTCTTCACTGAAATATATAGGCGTACTGGCTACAGGATATAATGTAGTGGATGTGGCGGCTGCGACCCGAAAGGGGATTGTGGTGACGAACATTCCGGCTTATAGCACCAGCTCGGTGGCTCAGATGGCGTTTGCACACATTCTGAATATTGTGCAGCGTGTGGGATACTATGCCCAGGAAGTAAGTAACGGAAAATGGAGTCGTCAGGCTGATTTTTCTTTCTGGGATGCGCCGTTGCATGAACTTGATGGCAAAAAGATAGGTATTATCGGTTTTGGAAATACGGGACGGGCTACGGCACGTATCGCAGTCGGTTTTGGCTTGGATGTATATGTCTATACCAGTAAGTCGGCCATGGAACTTCCTGCTGATGTACATAAGTGTCCTTCAATGGATGAATTGTTCCGCAAGTGTGACATCGTGAGTTTGCATTGCCCGTTGACGGAAACGACCCGTGAATTGGTGGATGCCCGTAAGCTGGAATTGATGAAGCCGTCTGCTATTTTGATTAATACCGGTCGGGGAGGCTTGGTAAACGAGCAGGATTTGGCGGATGCACTGAACAGTGGCAAAATTGCTGCTGCGGGACTGGATGTGCTTTCTTCTGAACCGCCTCGTGCAGATAATCCGTTATTGAAAGCACGCAACTGTTTTATCACACCACATCAGGCGTGGGCTACGAAAGAAGCGCGTGTTCGACTGATGCAGTTGGCCGTAAATAACCTGAAGGCTTTTTTGGAAGGTAAACCTGTAAATGTAGTCAACAACTAAAAGGAAAGGAAATCATGATGAAAGAAGAACGTATACAGAAAGCTGTTGCGCTGTTTAAGGAGGGCTATAATTGTTCGCAGTCGGTAGTAGGAGCCTATGCCGATATGTATGGTTTTACCTTTGAGCAGGCATTGCATATGGCTGCCTCGTTTGGGGGAGGTATCGGTCGCATGCGGGAGATATGCGGTGCAGCTTGCGGTATGTTTTTGCTGGCAGGTTTGGAACGCTGTGCAGTGGAAGGGGCAGACAGGGAAGGAAAGGCTGCCAATTATAAATTGGTGCAGGAACTGGCTGAAAAGTTTAAGGAAGAATGTGGTACTATTCATTGCAGTGAACTGTTGGGCTTGTCAAAGAAAGAACCTATTGTGGCTACACCCGATGCCCGGACCGCACAATATTATGCCAAACGTCCGTGTGTACGAATGGTGGAAGCGGCAGCAAGAATTTGGGGCGATTTCTTGGAAAATGAAGGGAAATTGTAATAAGAAGCTGTTTTTAGGTTGTAAAATGAAAGTTTTCTCTTTTTTCTTCACGTCTTTTCTTGTTTTTTTGTTAATTTTGCCGCAGTTTAATGCACGTCAAGTTTAGGTGTATAATTATAAAAGCAAAAAGACTATGTTAAAAGAAAAAGCAGGTGTCATTGCCGGACAAATCTGGGAGGCACTGAATGAAACAGAAGGCAAAACTCAGAAACAGCTTAAGAAAGAAGCTAAATTGAAAGCAGACAAGGATTTGTTCCTGGGTTTAGGTTGGTTGTTGAGAGAAGATAAAATTGAGACAAGTGAAGTGGATGGAGAGTTATTCGTGAAGTTGAAATAATTCTTATAGAAAAATAGAAAAGTGCGCTGGTTGGAAATTTTTTCTGGTCAGCGCACTTTCTTTTTGTGGTGTTCAGGAGTGATAGCATCCTTTGGCCGCATCTTCACATTGCGAACCTAGGGTTTCAAATTCAATGGTAGAATGGGTAATTCCGTGTTGGGACAACAGTTGTTTAAGTGCATGTTTGATACATTCTATTTCGTTCAGACTAGTAATTACCACGTGAAGGGTAGCGGCATTTTCAGTCGTACTGACAGCCCATACGTGCAGGTGATGCCAGCTTTCCACTCCCGGTGTCTGGCTGATTTCCTGCTCCAGTTTATCGAGGTGGATGTGTTCAGGCACGGCATCCAGTGTAAGATAAAGACTCTCTTTCAAGAGTTTCCAGGTAGAAATCAGGATAATGAGGGCTATGCCCATTCCGATGAACGCATCGAGTGCGTAATAATGGGTCAGGCTGATAAGTATACCCGAGATGACTACACCGACAGATACCAGTGTATCCATGGCCATGTGCAGAAAAGCTCCTTTGATATTTAAGTCGTTTTTCCGTCGGCTCATCAGTAGCAGGGCAGTAGTTCCATTCACTAATATACCCGCTCCGGCAGTCCATGAGATGGCTTCACCGGAAACGGTGCCGGGGGTATATAATTTATAGATGCTTTCAATAAGAATTCCTCCTACGGCAATGAGAAGTATGATGGCATTGGCCAGTGAAACAAGTATGGTGCTTTTTTTATAGCCATAGGTGAAATGGCGATTGCCTTTTCGTGTAGCCATCCGAATGGCGAAGAGCGAAAGCAATAAACTGAAAATATCGCTCAGGTTATGTCCGGCATCGGAGAGCAGCCCTAAGGAATGGTAGGAAAAACCGATGACCGCTTCGGCAATCACGAACAACAGGTTCAGGATGATGCACACGATGAGAGTAGTACTGACCGATTCAATGGCATGATGGCTGTGCACGTGTGAATGAGAATGTGACATAGTTGCAAGTGTTTTTGTTATTATGTAGCGAATTTACCTCCTTTTTTAATTTCTTGTATCAGTTATGTAACAATAACAACCTGGTTGCATAAATCAATAGGGATAATGACGGCATAGAGTTGGTATTTCATGGAAATATGTATCTTTGTGCAGATTAATAAAGTATAGGACTAGGACATGAAAAAAATGTTATGCCCGCAATGCAAAATTGCAGCGATGTATGTAAAAAATGAAGCAGGAGAGCGTCGGTTGGTGTATGTGACTTCTGAAGGAGAAGTCGTACCGAAAAAAGAAGAAGAGTCGCTTGAAGGATTTGATTTAAACGAGGTCTTTTGTCTGGGTTGTTCCTGGCATGGAAATCCTAAACGATTAGTAAAGTATTAATGTCGTTGTTGTAGAAGTAAAATAGCCAAAATCTGAGGATTTGGCTATTTATCATGAGGATTAGGCTACTTTATTTTGATAAGAAGAACCGAAATAAGAAAATATACTTATCTTTGTCTATATTTTATGCTTTTTAAAGAATAAGGATAATTATGGAAAAAGTTATTATTAACTCGTACGAAGAGTTCGAAAAATTGGTAGGCCAGCAGATTGGAGTATCAGAATGGCTTGAAATCCCACAGGAACGTATCAACCAGTTCGCAGATGCTACATTGGATCACCAGTGGATTCATGTGGATGCAGAGCGTGCAAAAGTGGAAAGTCCTTACAAGAGTACAATTGTACACGGGTATCTTACCTTGTCTTTGTTGCCTTATCTGTGGAACCAGATTATCGAGGTGAACAACTTGAAGATGATGGTGAATTATGGAATGGACAAGATGAAGTTCGGCCAGGCAGTATTGTCAGGTCAGAGTGTGCGCCTGGTTGCAGATTTGCACTCATTGGTAAATCTGCGCGGAGTGGCAAAGGCAGAAATCAAATTCTCCATTGAAATTAAAGACCAGAAGAAGAAAGCTTTGGAAGGTATTGCTACTTTCTTGTATTATTTCAACTAATACGCAGCAAAGAATCTGTTCGGAAGTGGACGCAGCAGGAAATGGTTTGCTGCGTACATGCTTCCGGGATTATTCAGAATTTTAAAGAGGTATAGAGTCCGCAATAACCGTCACCGGCTACGGGACTGATGGCTAAATCATGTTTCTTGGCAAACGGACGAGTAAAAAGATAGGAGCTTCCGACTCCGATAGCCGCACCGGCCGCTACATCCCACCAGTCATGTTTTTTTCCGTATACACGGCTCCAGCCTACATAAGTGGAGACCACATAGGCAGGAAGTCCCCATTTCCATCCGTAACGTCGCTGGATGAAAGAGGCAGCTGTAAAAGATACAGAGGTATGCATGGACGGAAATGAATGATTGTCGCTGTGGTCGGGACGTTCTTTTTTAACCGCATATTTCAATGCGTATGTAACTCCTAATGTGGTAATTCCAGCCAATGCGCCCTGTTTCAGTCCTTGCCAGTCTTTTTCAATAAGTATGGCTGTTAGTCCGGCTACGGGAAGCAGTACGGCACCCACATCACCGGAAGTACGCACGGCTTTTCGGGGCTGGCTGATTTCAAGCTGTTGTGCCTGTAAAGACACGCTGAGGCAGAGTGCTGCCAACAAAATCATGATAGGTTTCATGACAAGGTAAGAATTTTAGGGATGAATATTATTAATCCGACAGTGGCTGCGCTGATAGCCAGAATTAATACGGCACCAGCTGCCAGATCCTTTGTACGCTTGATGGCTTCGTTGTATTCTGGCGAAACTAAATCGGCCAGTGCTTCAATGGAAGAATTGACTGCTTCTGCAGCCAGTACGGAACCAATGGCAAATACAATGGCTATCCATTCAGTGGAAGAAAGTCCAATTAGCCATCCTGCCAGGGTTACACATACTGCGGCGAAACAATGAATCCAGGCGTTGTGTTCGCGTGTAATCAGCAGACGGATACCGTTTCCAGCAAATTTAAAACTCCGTAAACGCTTTCGTAAGGTAAATCCTTCGTTCTTCATGCGACAAATTAAATTTCAACGGTCACTTCCACGGGGCAATGGTCCGAGCCGAATATTTCCGTGTGAATCTTCGCTTCTTTCAGCTTGTCGGCAAGACTGGCTGAGGCCAAAAAGTAGTCAATACGCCACCCTGCATTCTTCTCACGTGCCTTGAAACGGTAAGACCACCAGGAATAGATATTGGTTTGCTCGGGATAGAAGTAGCGGAAGGTATCGATGAATCCGGCATCTAACAGCAATTGAAATTTTTCGCGTTCCTGGTCGGTAAAGCCCGCATTCATCCGGTTGGTTTTCGGATTCTTCAGGTCAATTTCTTTGTGGGCTACATTCAGGTCACCGCATATCAATACGGGTTTGCTCTGGTCTAACTTCTGCAAGTAAGCGCGGAAATCATCATCCCATGTCATGCGGTAGTCCAGACGTTTCAGGCCATCCTGCGAATTCGGTGTGTAGACCGTTACCAGAAAGAACTTTTCCATCTCCAATGTAATGACACGTCCTTCATGGTCGTGCTCATCAATTCCCAGACCGTAAGTTACTTGCAGGGGCTGGTGCTTGGTAAAGATGGCAGTACCGGAATATCCTTTCTTCTCAGCATAATTCCAGTAGGAAGTATAGCCTTCAAAAGAGAGGTCAAGCTGTCCTTCCTGCATTTTGGTTTCTTGCAGGCAGAAAAAATCAGCATCAAGTTGGGTAAATATGTCTCGGAAACCTTTGTCGCAGCAGGCACGCAGCCCGTTTACGTTCCAGGATATAAATTTAATCATACAAATTATTTTTTCAAATCAAATAAATAAGTCAGACGTCCGCCAATGTAGGAGTGGGCAGAACGTGAGAAATAATCTTTTTTACTGTTGTTGTAGAAGTCGCTCAGACCGAAATAGTAACGGGCTTCCAGCAGGAAATGACCTATACCTGTACGTATTTCTACGCCACCTCCTCCTACGATTCCGTAGTCAAATTTTCGGTCGGCAAACTTTCCGTATTGTTCATCAGTTCCTTGCGGACGGTTGGTGGTATCCCAGGTCGACGGGTCGCTGTAAAATTCTTTTTCTCCCAGCAGGAAGCCTACCTGTGGACCCAGGTTGATGATGAACCGGGCACCGTTGCCTTTGTCTTTCCGAAAGCAAGATGGGCTAATAAAGGGATTTCTATGTAATTCATGGCACGGTGGTAGGTATTGTTACTTCCGTCTTCAATGACTTCCTTCCATCCTCGTTGGGAAAAGTTGATTTCTCCCTGTATACCACAAATCATTTTGAAGTATTTCTCAGAGATATAACGGACTGTAAGACCAAATTCCGGTGCAATGAAGTTAGTCTGCTTAATGCTCGGAGTAAAACTGACAGAGTTTAAGTTTACTCCTCCATTGATTCCCACGGACAGATTATGCCGTTCGTCCTGCAATTGGGCAAACAACGATAAGGGTAGCATGCAAAGCAGGCAGCATATAAAAATCAGTTGTCGGTATCTTTTCATTTTATTCAAAATCAAGTTTGATCAATTCGTAATTCTTGGTCAGATGAACAAAAAATACTTTCCGGTTGATAAAGCCACCCCAGTTGTTGACTCTCTCAAATTTGAATCCGGTTTGAATGGGAGTAACAGATACTTTGTCCAGGTTTTCTTCAAATTTGTTGCCTTGCTGTGACAAACCCTTCAGGAAGAAGTATCCCGTATCAAATCCCAGCATGCCGTATTTGGGGAAAGTGTTCGCCATGTCTTTGCTATACCAGCGGCGGTAACTTTGGGTGAAGCGGACAGCTTCCGGGAACAGGTTGTTGGTATAGAACGATGAATAGAAATACGTATCCAGTTCATAGAAACTGGCCAGATGTTCTTGTGTATACGTCTGCCATTCCGGGTAACCGAACAGGTGCATGTTGAAGTGCGGATGTGAACGTAGTACATTGGTCAGCTGAGGAAGTATCCGGGTTAGTGCCGAACTACGTCCGGAAGTCGGAATAAAAATATTTTCCCTCAGCGTATCCATGGCTGCAATGATTCTTTCCGGAGCGATTTCGCTGCTTAGCTGAATCTGCTTGAAGTCTACACGGTTGTCTTTCAACTCGCTTTTCAGGCCGTTGATAAATTCATTTTTTTCCTTGTCTCCATTAGCCGGATCGACAAATACGATGCGAGCCTTACTGAATTTACGGAGAAAATGGTCATACGCTTCTGAGTAGAAATAAGATTGGGGTGTATTAATCTGATATACCATCGGGTTATTGAATACCTGGTCTACTTTCGGAGCAAAAGGAACGACCAGTCGTATTTTGTTACGCTCTGCAAAATTTGCCAGTGGTTCGATGTTTGAAGTGTGAACAGGTCCGAAGATAATGTCCATATTCTTCATCTCCGGCTTGCTGAGAATATTAGAGATCACATTGGCACTGCCTTTTGTGTCGTAAGTATATAAATTAACTGACACTCCTTGGCGTTTCAGGCTGTCTACAGCAATCAGGAATCCTTCGTAATATTCCACCATGCGGGTCTGCTCTTCAGGTTTGATACTTCCGGAAGCCGTAAACGGAAGCATCACAGCTGCCTGAATGGTATGCAAAGACTTAGAAGCGACCTTGCTTTGCTTGAACAACTCTTCATTAGAAGGTGTTTGAACCATTGTGGGAGTAGTCGTTGCTGCAGGCTGGCTGCTTTTAGGGTAAGGAATAAAGATGAACATGCCCTTTTTCAGTTTTCCGTTTTTCAATTCTGGATTCAGAGCCAGTAAATCTTCTTGCGTAATACCATATTCCTGACAGATACTGAAGATAGTCTCTTTTCGCTCCACTTTATGCATTTCTTTCCATTCTTTTGAAGAAGTGGAAAGTGTAGAGGGTTGTGTCGGGGCAAGTGGGGTAGCTGGTTCCGTCACATCTTCTGTCGGGATAGATACTACTTGTCCTACGCGGAAGTTGCTGGCACTCAGACCTGGGTTGGCACCACATATAGCTTGTGCACTGACGTTGTATTTCACCGTCAGCTGGTAAAGTGTTTCGCCGGCTTGTATAGTGTGGAATCTTCCACTTTTATTGGAAGAAGAGGAGTTTGTCTGGGGGATTTTCAATGCTTCTCCTGCTCGGATTTGTTTGTCGCTTCCCGGATTCAGGCGAACAATGTCATCAATAGATACATGATACATGCTTGCAATGGAGTAAAGGCTCTGTCCTTTACTTACCGTATGTAAAAAGTAATTGTTTCCGTTCTGTGCGAAAGTAGTTATTCCGGCGTTTCCAAAAGTCAAGGCCAGTGAAAGACAAACTATCTGAAAGAATCTCATGGTTATTATGGATTTGTTGAGTGGCAAAAGTACAAAAAAAATTGCATTGTCGAATGAAAATGGGGAAGTAAATATCTCTATCTTTGATTCCTGAAGATAGGATGCGGTTCGGAAGTAGAACCGAAAAATACGTTTTTCGTTCATACTTCTCTCACCTTTCACTATCTTTGCAAAGATATCATTGAAGGATAATGTATGACTGAAGGAACAGAAACGATTTGTGTACAAGGAGCTCGGGTACACAACCTGAAAAATATAGATGTGGAAATCCCTCGTGACAGCTTGACGGTGATTACCGGGTTGAGCGGAAGCGGAAAGTCTTCTCTGGCATTTGATACGCTGTTTGTGGAAGGACAGCGCCGTTATATTGAGACTTTTTCTGCCTATGCCCGTAACTTTTTGGGTGGGATGGAACGGCCGGATGTGGACAAGATTACGGGATTGAGTCCGGTGATTTCCATCGAACAGAAGACGACGAACAAGAATCCGCGTTCTACTGTGGGAACAACCACGGAGATTTATGATTATCTGCGACTGCTGTTTGCCCGTGCAGGTACGGCTTATTCCTATCTTTCGGGTGAGAAGATGGTGAAATATACCGAAGAACAGATCCTGGATTTGATACACCGTGATTATAAAGGAAAACGCATTTATATCCTGGCACCTCTGGTGCGTACGCGTAAAGGACATTACAAGGAATTGTTCGAGCAAGTACGCAAAAAGGGGTATCTCTATGTGCGTGTAGATGGAGAAGTGAAGGAAATCGTACACGGCATGAAGCTGGACCGTTATAAGAATCACGACATAGAGGTGGTGATTGACAAGATGGTGGTCACGGAAAAAGAAGAAAGCCGCTTGAAGCAGAGCGTAGCTACAGCCATGCAGCAGGGAGACGGATTGTTGATGATACTGGATGTGCAGACAGAAAGTGTACGTCATTATAGCAAACGCCTGATGTGTCCGGTGACGGGACTTTCTTACAAGGAGCCTGCACCGCATAACTTCTCGTTCAACTCTCCGCAGGGGGCCTGCCCGCGTTGTAAGGGACTGGGGTATGTCAATTTGATTGATGTGGACAAGGTGATTCCGGACTGTTCGCTTTCGGTGTATGAAGGAGCTGTGGCCCCGTTGGGGAAATACAAGAATGTGATGATATTCTGGCAGTTGGAAGCGTTGCTTGAACGTTATGAGGCAACGTTGAAGACACCGGTCAGTGAGTTGCCGGAAGATGCTATCAATGAGATTCTGTATGGATGCGATGAGCGCCTGAAAATCAAGAGTACACTGATTCATGCTACTTCCGATTACTTTATTTTATACGAGGGTATCGTGAAATATATTCAGATGATGCAGGAAAAGGAAGCTTCTGCCACTGCGCAGAAATGGGCGGAACAGTTTGCCAAGACGGATGTGTGTCCCGATTGTAAAGGAGCACGTCTGAATAAGGAAGCCTTACATTTCCGCATTCACGATAAGAATATCTATGAATTGGCCACGATGGACATCAGTGAGTTGTATGACTGGGTGTGCCACGTGGAAGACTTTCTGGAAGACAAGCAACGCCTGATAGCAACGGAAATCCTGAAAGAAATACGTACGCGACTGAAATTCCTGCTGGATGTGGGATTGGATTATCTGTCATTGAATCGTTCATCAGTCACGCTTTCGGGAGGAGAAAGTCAGCGTATTCGTCTGGCCACACAGATTGGTTCTCAGCTGGTGAATGTGTTGTATATTCTGGATGAACCCAGTATCGGACTGCATCAGCGTGACAATATCCGGTTGATTAACTCTTTGAAAGAACTGCGCGATTTGGGAAATACCGTTATCGTAGTGGAACATGACAAGGACATGATGCTGGCTGCGGATTACGTGGTGGATATGGGACCAAAAGCCGGTCGTTTGGGTGGTGAAGTCGTTTTCTCCGGTACACCGGAAGAAATGATGAAGACCAACACCCTGACATCGCAGTACCTGAATGGAAAAATGAGTATCGAAGTTCCGGCAGAACGAAGAAAAGGCAACGGGTATTCCCTTGTGTTGAAGGGGGCGCGTGGAAACAACCTGAAAGGCGATGATGTGGAATTTCCATTGGGAAAACTTATCTGTGTGACCGGGAGTATCCGGTAGCGGAAAGTCTACTTTGATAAATGATACCCTGCAACCGATTCTTTCCCAGCACTTCTACCGTTCGCTGCAAGATCCTTTGCCGTATGACAGCATTGAAGGGCTGGAATACATTGACAAGGTGGTGAACGTAGACCAGTCGCCCTTGGGAAGAACCCCGCGTTCGAATCCGGCTACCTATACCGGAGTCTTTTCCGACATCCGTAACTTGTTTGTCGGTCTTCCGGAAGCTAAGATTCGCGGCTATAAGGCAGGTCGTTTCTCTTTCAACGTATCGGGTGGACGCTGTGAGGCATGTGGAGGAAACGGTTATAAGACCATTGAAATGAACTTCCTTCCCGATGTGCTGGTACCGTGTGAGGTCTGTCACGGAAAGCGTTATAACCGAGAAACGTTGGAAGTGCGTTATAAAGGTAAATCCATTGCCGACGTGCTGGACATGACCATCAACCGGGCAGTGGAATTTTTTGAAAACGTGCCGCAGATACTGAACAAAATCAAGGTGCTGCAGGAGGTGGGATTAGGATACATCAAGCTGGGGCAGCCTTCTACTACTTTGTCGGGAGGAGAGAGCCAGCGTGTGAAACTGGCTACCGAACTGGCTAAAAGGGATACCGGAAAGACTATCTATATTTTGGATGAACCGACCACTGGACTGCATTTTGAAGACATTCGAGTGCTGATGAACGTGCTGAACCGTCTGGTAGAAAAAGGAAATACCGTCATTGTCATAGAGCACAACCTGGATGTCATTAAGATGGCGGACTATATTATCGATATGGGACCGGAAGGCGGAAAGGCCGGAGGACAGTTGCTGGTATGCGGAACACCGGAAGAAGTGGCCCAGTCGGGTAAAGGATATACATCCGGATTTTTAAAAGAAGAACTGAAAGGAGTAACAAAATAATGGCAAAAGACAAGATTGCAAAAACCAATGCGGCCCGTTTGCTGGACCGGGATAAGGTGAAATATGAACTGGTTCCTTACGAGGTAGATGAAAATGATTTAAGTTGCGTACACGTAGCCGCTACTTTAGGAGAGAACATCGAACAGGTATTCAAAACGTTGGTGCTTCAAGGAGATAAGTCGGGTTACTTTGTCTGTGTGATCCCCGGTGAGCACGAAATCGACCTGAAGCTGGCAGCCAAGATTTCAGGCAACAAGAAATGCGACCTGATACCGATGAAAGAACTGCTTCCGCTGACGGGATACATTCGTGGAGGATGCTCTCCGATAGGGATGAAGAAGCATTTCCCTACATATATTCATCACACATGCAATGATTTTCCTTATATTTACGTAAGTGCAGGAGTGAGAGGCTTGCAGGTGAAACTGGCTCCGGCTGATTTAATCAAGGTGAGTCAGGCTGAAGTTTGTACTTTATTTTAACTTGATAGAAAAAGAATTTATAATTTATGGGATACGGAAAATGGATTGGGGGAATCATGGGTTTCATGACCATGGGACCTCTTGGAGCCTTGGCAGGATTTGCCATCGGTTCTTTGTTCGATAAAAGCGTGACAGCACAAGAGGAAATGGACGGTGGCTATGGAAGCACGGCACAAGAAGATGTGTACACAGGTCAGCGTAACAGTTTTTTGTTTTCTATGCTAGTCATGGCTTCGTATATCATTCGTGCCGATGGACGCATTATGCACAGCGAAATGGAGTTTGTGCGTCAGTTCTTGCGCGTGAATTTCGGAGAGGCTTCTGTCAGTGAAGGAGAGCGTATTTTGCTGAATCTGTTTGAACAGCGCAAGCGCATGGTGCAGAATGACCCTTCTGCCTTTCGTCGTACCATTCGGGAGTGTGGGGCACAGATTGCTGCCAATCTGACGTATGAACAGCGTCTGCAGTTGCTCGATTTTCTGGTGAAGATTGCACAGAGCGACGGAAATGTTTGCTCGGCAGAAGTGGATGCCTTAAAGGAAGTGGCTCAGTCCATGCAGTTGTCCATGCAGGAAGTCGATTCCATGTTGAACTTGAGAGGTGATTCGCTGGAAGATGCCTACAAGGTGCTGGAAATCGAACCTACAGCTTCAGATGAGGAAGTCCGTAAGGCGTATCGTAACCTGGTACTGAAACATCACCCTGACCGTGTGGCTACGTTGGGAGAAGACATCCGGAAAGCTGCCGAAGAAAAGCTGCAACGCATCAATGATGCCAAGGAGCGTATTTTCAAGGCAAGAGGAATGAAATAAATAGCATGAAGGCCTGCTTCGTTCTTATGTTGCAGGCCTTTATTGTGCTTCTTTTTATTGTTTTGATATACAGTACTATATATTCCGTGAGTACTTCTTAAGGAGTACTGTAGTACTTCCTTGGCAGTACTGCAGTACTTTCAGCAAAGTACTGCGGTACTCCTTAGAAAGTACTGGCTAATCGAACCAGTTGAATCCTTCTTCCTTCAGGTCAAAGTCCAGATTTTCTGTGACTCCTGCTTGTTTCAGGGCCTTGCGAATGATTTCTTGTTCTTGGAGATTCAGTTTTCTGTCTCCTCTTCTTCTTTCAAAGTAAGGATTCCGTCCGAAGTGTGCAATCAGAAAATTCATAAACTTCTGGTATTGTTCGGGATACATTCGCTTTTTCATTTGTGTGAAGCCACGCATGTAGGTTACGGGAGCGGCATCACGGTAATACGGGCATGAAAGTTCTTTAGTGCATCGGGTAGGATTGGCCAGATGTAGAAAAGCTTCTCTTTCCAGCAATACCGGATAAGCCAGTTGACGAAGACAGGTGGAACCGCAAGTGCAATCTGTATGTGCGCATACGGAAAAATTGGCCGGAGCCTCTTTGTAAGGATTCTTTTTCATAAACGTGTTTTTTTATGTTTGATTGATTAAATGTCATTTTTTGAGTGTCTTCGACTTCCCGAACCATTTGTCAATGAGCAGAGCCAATGCGCCATCACCAGTTACATTGCAAGCAGTGCCGAAACTGTCCATGGCAATGTAAAGAGCAATCATCAGTGCCTGTGCATTCTCATCGAATCCCAGCATGGACGACAGGATACCGAGCGAGGCCATGATGGCACCTCCCGGGACTCCCGGCGCAGCTACCATTGTCACTCCTAACATAAAGATGAATCCGGCGAACATCTGGAAATCGTAGGGAATGTCCTGCATCATCATCAAGGCCAGGGCACAGGCCACAATCTTCATGGTACTTCCGGACAGATGGATGGTGGCACACAGAGGGATGACAAATCCAGCGATACCTTCATTCACTCCGTTTTGTATAGTCTGTTTCAGGGTGACGGGAATCGTAGCGGCCGATGACTGTGTACCTAATGCCGTAAAGTAGGCCGGCATCATTCTTGCTAACAGGCGGAACGGATTCTTGCCCACGAACATTCCGGCGATGCAGTATTGGAATATCAGCAGGAAAATATGCAGAAGGAAGATGATTCCGATAATCTTGACAAAGACAGCCAGCACGTGGAATACTTGTCCGGAGTGAGTCATGTTGAAGAAGATTCCGAAGATGTAAATCGGAAGTAGGGGAAGTATGACAGCCTGTATGGTCTTGACAATAATTTCCTTGAAGTCGTTGCACGCATTTTTCAAGTAATTCGTATCCAGATGTGCCAGTCCCAGTCCGACAGTAAATGCCATAACGAGGGCAGTCATCACGTTGAGAGGTTCCGGAATGGCTACTGTGAAGAAAGGGGTAACACCTTTGGCCTCACTGATTTCGGATAAAGGAATATTTCGGGTAATAAGGTCAGGAAAGAAGGTTTCTCCTACACCGAATGAAAGAAAACCGGAGAACAGTGTGGCTCCGTAAGCCAGAAGTACAGTGGCTACCAGCATCTTCCCGGCACCTTTCCCAATATCGGCAATGGCGGGAGTAACCAGTCCGACGATGATAAGCGGAATGATAAAATTCAGGAACTGGCTGAACAATGCGTTGAATGTCACGAACACGCGTACGGGAAGTTCCGGTGAAACCGTTCCGGCGGCAATACCCAGTGCGATGGCAATCAGAATTTGTGGCAGGAGGCCTAGTTTAATCTTTTTCATATCGTTGACCTTTTGGAGCAAAGATAGTATAATAATCCTGAATAAATGATACACCCTGCCTGGAGAAATGATTACTTTTGTGCCCGTGAAAAAATAATTTAACGAAATTATGGAATCGACTCAAAAGAAGATTAACAAAGTAGAGCTTCGAAACTTGCAGATTGAAGACTACGCACAGCTTGCCCAGTCGTTTACCCGCGTATATGCAGATAAAGATGTGTTCTGGACACACGAACAAATTGAGAAACTAATCAGTATTTTTCCCGAAGGACAGATTGTAACGGTTGTAGATGATAAGATAGTGGGGTGTGCACTTTCCATTATCGTAGATTATGATATGGTGAAAGGTGATCATACCTATGCCAAGGTGACTGGAAATGAAACTTTCAATACGCATAATCCGAAAGGTAATATTTTGTATGGTATTGAGGTGTTTATTCATCCGGAATATCGTGGATTACGTTTGGCACGTCGTATGTATGAGTATCGCAAGGAGTTGTGTGAAAAGTTGAACCTGAAAGCCATCATGTTTGGTGGCCGAATTCCCAACTATTACAAATATGCAGACCAGATGCGTCCGAAGGAGTATATAGAGAAAGTCCGTTCGCGTGAAATCTATGACCCGGTACTGACTTTCCAGCTCTCTAATGACTTTCATGTTCGCAGAGTGATGCGTAATTACCTTCCAAACGACGAGGAGTCAAAGCACTGTGCAACCTTGCTTCAATGGGATAATATTTATTATCAGCCGCCTACAGACTCGTTTGTGGATAAAAAGACGACGGTGAGAGTCGGACTGGTACAATGGCAGATGCGTTCATATCAGACGCTGGATGATGTGTTTGAGCAGGTAGAGTTTTTTATCGATGCCGTATCGGGATACAAGAGCGATTTCGTGCTGTTCCCTGAATATTTTAATGCACCGCTGATGGCAAAATTCAATCACATGGGTGAAGCTCAGTCAATCCGTGCATTGGCACAGTACACGGAAGAAATCAGAGATCGTTTCATTAATCTGGCCATTAAGCATAACATCAACATCATTACCGGTAGTATGCCTTATGTGAAGGAAGATGGTGGACTTTATAATGTAGGTTTCCTTTGCCGTCGTGACGGAACATACGAGATGTACGAAAAGATTCATGTCACTCCCGATGAAGTAAAGAGCTGGGGATTGAGTGGTGGAAAAAGAGTACAGACCTTTGAAACCGACTGTGCTAAAATCGGTGTGTTGATATGTTATGACGTAGAATTCCCGGAACTGTCTCGTCTGATGGCAGATCAGGGCATGCAAATTCTGTTTGTTCCGTTCCTGACCGATACGCAGAACGGATATTCACGTGTACGTGTATGTGCGCAGGCACGTGCCATCGAAAACGAATGTTTTGTGGTTATTGCCGGAAGTGTGGGTAACCTTCCTCGTGTGCATAATATGGACATCCAGTATGCGCAGTCGGGAGTCTTTACTCCTTGTGACTTTGCCTTCCCGACCGACGGAAAACGTGCGGAAGCTACTCCGAATACGGAAATGATTTTGGTTTCAGATATTGACCTGGATTTGCTGAATGCACTTCATACTTACGGAAGCGTACGTAATCTGCGTGACCGTCGTAACGACTTGTATGAACTTCGTATGAAGAAGAATGCGCTGGAAAATAATTGAAGAGTAAAATAAGAGGCATAAAAATCCCCAGGTTGCATTGAACGACCCGGGGATTTTTTTATGCTTACTCTTTGTATAAATCTTCATGATAATCAAACAGCCATTCCGCATCGGCCAATAGAGGATGGTGTTTGTCTTTTTCTGAAAGGATGACCTTTTCCGTCGGAATTCTCCAGTCAATTTTCAGTGCCGGATCGTTCCAGGCAATGGCTCCCTCGCTTTGAGGTGCATAGAAGTTATCACATTTGTACTGGAAAATAACTTCGTTGCTCAATACGCTGAATCCGTGAGCAAATCCGCGCGGAATGAAAAACTGGCGGTGGTTGTCTTCTGTCAGTTCCACGGCTACGTGCTGTCCGAAAGTAGGAGAGCCTTTTCGTATATCTACCGCCACATCCAGTACGGCTCCTTTTATGACCCTTACCAGCTTGCTTTGTGCAAAGGGTGGTTTCTGGAAATGCAGTCCACGCAATACTCCGTAGCAGGATTTACTTTCATTGTCTTGTACAAAATGAATGGTGCGTACCTGTTTGTCAAAATCTCTTTGGGAAAAAGATTCAAAAAAGTAACCTCTTTCATCTTTAAACAGGCGAGGTTCAATGATGACCACTCCTTCAATCTCAGTCTTTATTACTTCCATTTTTATATGATGAAAATCATTTATTGGTTGTTTCTTTCCAATTCGTCAATTACCTTCAATAGATATTGGCCGTACTGGTTTTTCAGCATCGGCTGAGCCAGTTCACGCATCTTTTCAGGAGTAATCCATCCTTGTCGCAGGGCAATGCCTTCCAGGCAGGCTACTTTCAGGCCTTGGCGTTTTTCGATAACTTCGATATAAGTGGATGCTTCAGCCAATGAATCGTGTGTACCGGTATCCAGCCAGGCAAATCCTCTGCCTAAAGTTTGCACTTTCAGTTCACCGTCGGCCAGGAAACGCTGGTTGACGGTGGTGATTTCCAGCTCTCCGCGTGCGGAGGGTTTGATTTGTTTGGCTACTTCTACTACCTTATTAGGATAGAAGTAAAGTCCCGTTACGGCATAGTTTGATTTAGGATGCTGTGGCTTCTCTTCAATGGAGAGACAGTTTCCTTCTTTGTCGAATTCTGCCACTCCGTAACGTTCCGGGTCACTTACCCAATAACCGAATACGGTAGCTTTTCCTTCTTCTTCGGCCATGCGTACTGCTTCTTTCAGCATGACGGTGAAGCTGTTGCCATGGAAGATATTATCTCCTAGTACCAGACAGGCTGCATCATTGCCGATAAATTTTTCTCCAATAAGAAATGCCTGTGCCAATCCGTCGGGTGAGGGTTGTTCTGCATATTCAAAGTGTACTCCGAAATCACTTCCATCACCTAACAGTCTGCGGAATCCCGGCAAATCATAGGGAGTAGAAATAATCAGGATGTCACGTATTCCTGCCAACATCAGGACGGATATAGGATAATAAATCATGGGTTTGTCGAAGACAGGGAGCAGCTGTTTGGATACTCCTTTGGTAATAGGATAGAGGCGCGTGCCCGAACCTCCGGCTAGTACAATACCTTTCATTTCTATTGTATTTAAATTGGTTTCTTGCAAAGAAAGACGTTTTTTGTGAGAACTCAAAGATAAGAGGAGGTAAAAGGGGATAAAAAGTTGTTTTTGTAAAGAAAAATACAAATTCCTGTCTTCAGGTATTGCAGGTTTAAAAAATAGTTGTACCTTTGCAACGCATTTGAGAAAAACAAGTGCAGCGAGCATCTGGTTCCTTGGATGAGTGGCTTAGTCAGCGGTCTGCAAAACCGTGTACGGCGGTTCGAATCCGCCAGGAACCTCGCAAATTAGAAGGAGAGAACTTTTGGTTCCTTGGATGAGTGGCTTAGTCAGCGGTCTGCAAAACCGTGTACGGCGGTTCGAATCCGCCAGGAACCTCTAGAAAGTTTGAATGCACTCTTAGCTCAGTTGGTAGAGCAACTGACTCTTAATCAGTGGGTCCAGGGTTCGAATCCCTGAGGGTGTACGAAAAGAGATTACCACAATGGTAGTCTCTTTTTTATGTCTTTTCCTAAAATCTGCTCTTAAACATAGCTAATACTTTTGCGGTCTTGTATAAAATCTTTTCCTTTGCGTCAGGATAGTTCAGCACAGATAAAGTATTGATATGGAAAAGAATATAAAATTCGGGCAACAGTCTACCAAAGTGAAGCAGCTGTCGGATCTCATCGAACAGGATATTTTGGTAGGAAAGTACCGTACCGATACGAGTCTGCCTTCCATTAATGCGTTGAGTAAGACTTATCATGTGTCACGGGATACCGTATTTAAAGCCTTTGCGGATTTGCGTGAGCGAAAATTGATTGATTCTACTCCCGGTAAAGGGTATTATGTAACTAACCGGAAAGAAAAAATTTTTTTATTGCTGGACGAATATTCTCCTTTCAAGAATACCTTATATAATAGTTTTGTCAAGAAACTTTCTGTGTCATACAAGGTAGATCTCTGGTTTCATCAATATAATGAACATATTTTTAATACCATTTTATGCGAGGCCATAGGAAGGTATAATTATTATGTGGTGATGAACTTTGATAATGAGAAGTTTTCTCCTTTATTTGATAAGATTCCTTCTTCCCGCCTTTTGCTGCTTGATTTCGGTAAGTTTGAAAAAGGAAATCACTCCTATATCTGTCAGAATTTTGATGATGCTTTTTATAAAGCCTTGACTCAGCTGACTGCTCGTCTGGAGCGTTACCGGAAAATTGTATTCCAGCTGCCCCAGGAGTCTAAACATCCACAAACCTCTGTTCAAAGTTTTGAAGCTTATTGTTCAGATAATCATTTTGTAGGTGAAGTAGTGAACGAGGAAGATATACAAGAGGTAGAAAAAGGGGTGGTGTATGTAGTCATCCGTCAGACGGATGTGGTGAATGTGATTAAGCGAAGCAGGCTGAACGGTTTGAAATGTGGAGTCGATTTTGGACTGATAGCATATAACGATACGCCGGCATACGAGGTGATAGACGAAGGGATTACCGCTCTCAGTATTAATTGGGAGGAAATGGGCCGAAAAGCTGCACATTTTATTCTTACGGGTGATGTGGTGCAGGAGTTTTTACCCACCGAAGTACATCTGCGGAATTCAGTGTAAGTATAAAATTCAATATTATTATATTGTAGTGTCAGCACAGTTCAGTATGGATGGATTTAATTAGAAAGAAAAGAAATTGCATTAACTTTATAAATAATCGAAACATGAAAAATTATCCGAAAATCGGGATTCGTCCCACTATCGACGGACGTCAGGGTGGCGTACGTGAAAGCCTTGAAGAAAAGACTATGAATCTTGCCAAAGCCGTAGCAGAACTTATTTCTTCTAATTTGAGAAACGGTGATGGTAGTCCGGTAGAATGTGTCATTGCGGATTCTACTATCGGTCGTGTAGCTGAAAGCGCAGCTTGTGCCGAAAAATTTGAGCGTGAAGGCGTAGGAGCTACCATTACAGTCACTTCTTGCTGGTGCTATGGAGCAGAAACAATGGATATGAATCCGTATTACCCGAAAGCGGTATGGGGATTTAACGGTACGGAAAGACCGGGTGCCGTATACCTGGCTGCTGTTCTGGCTGGGCATGCACAAAAAGGTTTGCCAGCATTTGGTCTTTACGGACGTGATGTACAGGATATTGAAGATAATACCATTCCGGCAGATGTGGCAGAAAAGATTTTGCGTTTTGCCCGTGCGGCTCAGGCGGTAGCTACCATGAGAGGCAAGTCTTATCTTTCTATGGGTAGTGTGTCTATGGGTATTGCCGGTTCAATTGTGAATCCGGATTTCTTCCAGGAATATTTGGGCATGCGTTGTGAGTCTGTAGATTTGACAGAAATCATTCGTCGTATGACTGAAGGAATTTACGATAAGGAAGAATACGCCAAAGCGATGGCTTGGACTGAAAAATATTGCAAGAAAAACGAAGGAAAGGATTTCAATGTAGAAGCCAAGACTAAGACACGTGTGGAAAAAGAAGCTGATTGGGATTTCATTGTGAAGATGACCATTATCATGCGCGATTTGATGAAAGGTAATCCGAAGTTGAAGGAAATGGGATTCAAGGAAGAAGCACTTGGTCACAATGCTATTGCGGCTGGTTTCCAGGGACAGCGTCAGTGGACGGACTTCTACCCGAACGGTGACTTCTCTGAAGCCTTGCTGAATACTTCTTTCGACTGGAACGGTATTCGTGAAGCTTACGTACTAGCTACTGAAAATGATGCCTGCAACGGAGTAGCTATGCTCTTCGGCCATTTGCTGACTAATCGTGCACAGATTTTCTCTGACGTACGTACTTATTGGAGCCCGGAAGCTGTGAAACGTGTGACTGGTAAGGAGCTGACCGGACTGGCAAAGAATGGTATTATCCATTTGATTAACTCTGGAGCTACTACTTTGGATGGTACTGGACAGCAGACAGATGCAGAAGGTAATCCGACCATGAAACCGTCGTGGGAGATTACAGAAGCTGAGGTTGAAAAATGTTTGGAAGCTACTACATGGTATCCTGCTAACCGGGATTATTTCCGTGGTGGTGGTTTCTCTTCTAACTTCCTGTCAAAAGGCGGTATGCCTGTGACCATGAGCCGCTTGAATCTGATTAAGGGACTGGGTCCGGTACTCCAGATTGCAGAAGGATGGACGGTAGAAATTGATCCGGAAATCCACAAGCTGCTTGATGAACGTACTGACCGTACATGGCCTACTACCTGGTTTGTACCTCGTTTGTGCGATAAACCAGCCTTCAAGGATGTATATTCTGTAATGAATAACTGGGGAGCCAATCACGGTGCCATCAGTTACGGACATATAGGTCAGGATTTGATTACGCTTGCTTCTATTCTTCGTATACCGGTATGTATGCACAATGTGGAAGATGATAAGATTTTCCGCCCTGCTGCATGGAATGCTTTCGGTATGGATAAAGAAGGTGCTGATTACAGAGCATGTCAAAATTACGGACCGATCTATAAATAATTAATTTTACGCTGCCGGAACTGGCGGATTCTCCGTCTGTTCCGGCTTTTATTTTCTACTAATAAAAAAATCATGATTCATAACGAACATATTGAAGAGTTTGTAAAACAGGCTCATCGGGTAGGTGATGCCGGATTGACGGTATGCAGTAGTGGTAACCTTTCATGGCGTGTAGGCGATGAGGTGCTGGTTTCCGGTACAGGTTCATGGGTGCCTTCTTTGACAAAAGATAAAGTGGCTGTTTGCCGTCTGGAAACGGGTGAAATACTCAATGGGGTAAAACCTTCTATGGAAAGTGTGTTCCATTTAGGTGTTTTGAGAGAACGTCCCGACGTTAATGTAGTACTTCACTTCCAGTCTCCATACGCTACCGCAGTGGCATGTATGGAAAGTACGCCGAAAGATTTTAATGTGACAGCCGAAGTTCCTTGCCATGTAGGGACTGAGATTCCGGTTATTCCTTATTTCCGTCCGGGTTCTAAAGAGTTGGCCGAAGCCGTGATTGCGGCCATGAAAGACCACAACTCCGTATTGCTGCAGAAGCACGGACAGGTGGTTTGCGGAAAAAACTTCAATCAGGCTTTTGAGCGAGCCATGTTTTTTGAGATGGCTTGTCGCATAATTGTGCTTTCCGGGGGAAAATACAAGACCTTGACAAAAGAAGAGATTGACGACCTTGAAATGTACATTTTAGGTAAGAAGACAAAATGAAAGAAGCATATTTGGCAATTGACTTTGGAGGAGGTAGTGGCAGGGTGATTGCCGGCTACCTTTCCGAGGGTGAACTTGTGCTGGATACGATATACCGATTTCCTAACCGTCAGGTACGGATGGGAGGACATGTATACTGGGATTTCCTTTCCCTGTTTGAGGATATGAAGACCGGCATCCGTATGGCAGTAGAAAAAGGCTATACGTTGAAGAGTATCGGAATTGATACGTGGGGTGTGGATTTCGGACTGATAGACAAACAGGGAAATTTGTTGGGTAATCCGGTGTGTTATCGCGACAGTCGTACGGAAGGGATGCCTGAAGAGTTTTTCTCGAAAGTGGACGTAAAGGCGCACTATGCAGAATCTGGTACGCAGGTAATGGCCATCAATACCTTGTTTCAGTTGTATGCCATGAAGAAGGAAGATAATGCGCAGTTGAAGGTAGCCGACAAGTTGCTTTTCATGCCCGATCTGTTCAGCTATTATCTTACGGGAGTGGCTAATAATGAGTATAGCATAGCTTCTACGTCGGAACTGCTGGATGCCAAAGCACGTACCTGGAATTTCAAGTTGATTCGGGAACTGGGGCTTCCGGAGCATCTTTTCGGTGAAGTGGTTATGCCGGGAACTTCCCGCGGCTTTTTGAAACCGGTAATCAAGGAACAGATAGGAGTAGATTACGAGGTAGAAGTGATTGCTGTGGCTTCGCACGATACGGCCAGCGCGGCCAGTGTAGTGCCTCTTTCTGCCGAGGGAGAAAAGGTTGCTTTCCTGAGTTCGGGCACTTGGTCCTTGCTGGGGGTAATGAGCGATGAACCGATTCTGACGGAAGAAGCCCGTCTGGCAGGATTTACCAATGAAGGAGGATCGGATGGAAAAATTTGTTTTTTACAGAATATTACCGGACTTTGGATACTTCAGAAACTGATGCAGGAATGGAAGGAAGAGGGAAAGGATGTAGCTTATTCCACCTTACTGCCGGCTGCGGAAGTGGCAGAAACCGATGCTTTGATTGACGTGGACGATACAGCTTTCCAGTGTCCGGTAAGTATGGTTGAGGCGATTACGAATTATTGTATTGCACATCAGCAAACACCACCTTCCACGCAGGGAGAATTTGTGAAATGTGTCCTTCGGTCATTGGCGTTGCGCTATAAAACGGGTATGGAAGCACTGAACCAGCTTTTGCCTGAACCAGTAACAAAGCTTTATGTGATTGGTGGAGGAAGTCAGAACAAATACCTGAACCGGTTGACAGAAGAAGCTATTGGCATTCCTGTGGTAGAAGGACCGGTTGAGGCAACTGCCATCGGTAACATCAGGCAGCAAATGAAGTAAAATAATCAAGAGGGCTGTAGCCGTCACTTAAAATCTAACACCATGAGTAATACATCAGAAAACAAATCTATACTGAAGAAGGATGGAGTAAGCTATCTGGTTCCGTTCATTCTGATTACCTTCTGCTTTGCCCTATGGGGCTTTGCCAACGACATAACTAACCCTATGGTCAAAGCTTTTTCCAAAATATTCAGGATGAGCGTAACCGACGGGACTTTGGTTCAGGTGGCTTTTTATGGCGGATATTTTGCTATGGCCTTTCCGGCAGCCATGTTTATCCGTAAATATACTTATAAAGCCGGAGTCATGATGGGACTGGGCTTGTATGCCGTGGGAGCCTTGGCTTTCTTTCCTGCCAAGCTGACCGGAAGCTATTATCCGTTCTTGCTGGCTTATTTTGTCATGACTTGCGGATTATCTTTTCTGGAAACCAGCTGTAATCCTTATATCTTGTCAATGGGAACGGAAGAAACAGCCACCCGTCGTTTGAACTTGGCTCAGGCATTTAATCCTATAGGCTCATTGATGGGGATGTTTGTCGCTATGAACTTCATTCAGAACCAGCTGCATCCGATGGATACGGCCGAACGTGCCCAGCTTAGTCAGGCTGAATTTGAAGCAATTCGTGACGCTGACTTGACTATTCTCATTACTCCTTATCTGACCATTGGTATTGTAATCTTGGTAATGCTTCTCATCATTCGTATGTCCAAGATGCCGAAGAATGCGGATCAGTCTCATTCCATAAATTTTCTTCCTACATTGAAACGTTTGTATGCCGTGAAACGTTATCGTTATGGAGTAGTGGCACAGTTCTTCTATGTCGGTGCACAGATTATGTGTTGGACTTTCATTATCCAGTATGGTACTCGTCTGTTCATGGCACAAGGAATGGAGGAACAGGCAGCCGAAGTCTTGTCACAGAAATATAACATCGTGGCCATGGTCATTTTTTGTATCAGCCGTTTTGTGTGTACCCTGATGTTGAAGTATATTAATCCAGGACAGTTATTGAAAGTGCTGGCCATTGCTGCTTCCTTGTGTGTGCTGGGAGTAATTTTCTTGCAGAACATATACGGTATGTATTGTCTGGTAGGCATCTCAGCCTGCATGTCGCTGATGTTCCCTACCATTTACGGTATCGCATTGAAAGGAATGGGCGATGATGCCAAGTTTGGTGCCGCAGGATTGATTATGGCTATTTTGGGCGGGTCGGTACTTCCTCCTTTGCAGGCCGCTATCATTGATTGCAAGACCTTGTGGGGGATGCCTGCAGTGAATCTGTCGTTTGTACTTCCGTTCGTTTGTTTCGTGGTTATTACCATATATGGCCACAGAATGCGTCGGGAGCATTAAAAAAGGAGGATAACAAATCTTTTTTCCGAATTTTGCAGGGAAAAAGATTTGTTATCTTTACAATTTTGTTGCGGTATTAAATAAACTCTCTACCTTTGCACATATTTCACCAACGACTGATGAATGAACTTAAAGACTAACTTACTATTCATTTTATTATTGCTGCTGTCTGTGGCAGCCCAATGTGTTTTTGGCAATTTTCCGTTTGCCTTTTTTGCTTTTCCATTAGATGCTATTTTAGCCTTACTGTGGATTGCATTGATAGGATATGGCTATAAGGAGAAGCGTCATTCGGAAGCTGTCCGTCTGTGGCTTTCTCCGCAATGTACCTGCTGGACATTAGGCTGGTTTTTGGCCGGTTGTCTGGTGATAGGCTTGTTTCCCCAGTTTTCTGCGCAAGAGGCTGCAGAGAAGTCGGGTCTATTTTCTCGTTTGGGGTGCTATAATTTTATGTCTTCCTGGATTTTTGTTACCGGATTATTCGGATTGCTGACTCATTTGGGAATGATTACCGTAAGACGTTTTTTCACGCCGGGGCGTAATCGGTGGCGTTTTATGCTGAATCATGCCGGATTGTGGCTGGCGCTCTTTGCCGGATTTATGGGAAGTGCAGAGGAACAGACCTTACGCATTCCGGTATTTCGAGCTAATCCGAACAATGAAGCTTTTACTTCCGGGGGAAATGTGGTATACCTGGAAAAACCGTTGCAGCTGACAAACTTTACTGTAGAGCATTATCCTAATGGTACGCCACGCCGCTTCTTTGCTGAAGTGTCAATGGACGGAAAACCGATACATCTGGAAGTAAATCAGCCCTATTCGGCAAGCTGGGCAGAAGATTATTACCTGACTTCCTATGATGTGCATTCTGCCGAACCGGAATACTGCGTAGTGCAGATTGTGCGTGAGCCGCTGAAATACGTCATGCTGTTGGGCATTGTGATGATGCTGTGCGGAGGGTTACTGCTCTTTTTGGCAGGGCCAGACAAGCAGATGAGTAAATCTGTAAGTGAACTTGTTGACTGACTTTATATATAACTAACACTATTCTTGAATGATTACGTGGGATAATTTTTATTTGTTTGCCCTGCCTGCCATCGTTTTATGGGGAGCCGGAGCGGTTTTTGCCTTGTTCTCTAAAGAGCGGAGCCGATGGGCTATTGGGCTGACCTTGTCAGGTATACTGGTGTTTGCCGCCTTTATTACCGGATTCTGGCTAAGCCTTCAGCGTCCTCCTTTGCGCACCATGGGCGAGACCAGATTGTGGTATTCGTTCTTTATGGGTATATCCGGCTTGCTGACCTATCTTCGCTGGAAGTATCCCTGGATATTGTCTTTTTCCACTGTAGTAGGTGCGGTATTTGCGATTATCAATATTCTGAAACCGGAAATTCATGACCAGTCCCTTATGCCTGCCTTGCAAAGCCCGTGGTTTGTTCCTCATGTCACGGTGTATATGTTTTCCTATTCTGTATTAGGCTGTGCGTTCATCTTGGCCTGTATGGGACTTTACAAGCATCGGGAGAATTACCTTGAAGCCGCCGACAAGTTAGTTTATGCAGGATTGGCCTTTCTGACAGTCGGTATGCTGACCGGAGCGATCTGGGCAAAAGCAGCCTGGGGACATTATTGGAGCTGGGATCCGAAAGAAACTTGGGCAGCAGTTACGTGGACAGGTTATTTGCTGTACGTACATTTGCGCTTGTTCCGCAGGAATACTCCGCGTACGCTATACTGGATACTGATTGTGTCTTTCCTTTCACTACAGATGTGCTGGTATGGGGTGAATTACCTTCCTGCCGCACAGCAAAGTGTGCATTTATACAACCGTTCTTAGCATTTTAACGTGTGAGATATTTATTGAGTTATTAAAATCTAATCAGTTTCTTATGAAGAAAAGAACAAAAATCATTTTTTCAGTGCTGGTGGTAGCTGCGGTATTGGCAGCAACTTATCGGGTGGTGAACCGTCCTCCCTCAGCCAGTTTGGAAAGCAGTGTTCAGATGGAAGAAATCATTGCGAGCAGCGGATGTATGGCTTGTCATACTGCCAATCCGGAATTGCCGTTTTATGCCAGTCTGCCGGTTGCCGGAAAGCTGGTCAAGGAAGATGCTCGTCTGGCCTACCGCTCTTTCGACATGACTCCGATGTTAGAAGCTTTGAAAAAAGGAGAGAAAGTCAGCGAGGTAGATTTGGCAAAAGTAGAGAAGGTGATATTGGACGGCACCATGCCTATGGCCAAATATTATCTGGTACATTGGGGAGCTTCGTTGAATGATACGGAAAAACAGATGGCACTTTCGTGGGTGAAGTCACAGCGTGCAGCCTTCTATCCCAATCAGCTGGCTCATGCACAGTGGAGCAATGAGACCATTCGTCCGGTTCAGGACTCTGTACCGGTAGATATGCGGAAGGTGATTTTAGGAAATCTGCTGTTCCACGACGTACGTCTGTCGGCCGATAACACTGTATCTTGTTCATCTTGCCACGGATTGAATACCGGTGGAGTAGATAACAAGCTGTTCTCTGAAGGAGTAGGAGGTCAGTTTGGCGGAGTAAATGCTCCTTCTGTCTATAACGCACATTATAACTTTGTGCAGTTCTGGGACGGACGTGCCGCTACGTTGGCCGATCAGGCAGCCGGTCCTCCTTTGAATCCGGTAGAAATGGCTTGCAAGTCGTTTGATGAGATTTGCGAGAAATTGAATGCGGATGCAGCTTTCAGCAAGGCATTTAAGGAAGTGTATCCCGACGGTTTCAATCAGGCAAACATTACAGATGCCATTCAGGAGTTTGAAAGAACCCTGCTTACACCGAATTCACGTTTCGATAAGTACCTGAAAGGGGATAATGAAGCCCTGACGGCTGAAGAGCTGGCTGGATATGATTTGTTCAAGAAATACAACTGTGCTACTTGCCATGTAGGTGAGAACATGGGTGGACAGTCGTACGAACTGCTCGGCATCAAGCATGATTACTTTGCCGACCGTGGTACGGAACTGACCATAGAAGACAATGGCCGTTTCAAGGAAACAAAAGACGAAAGAGACCGTCATCGTTTTAAAGTGCCCGGATTGCGTAATGTGGCATTGACTGCGCCTTATTTCCATGATGGAACACAGGCTACGCTGGAAGATGCCGTGATAGCCATGGCCAAGTACGAGGTAGGCGTCGATTTGTCAACACAGGAAGTCGCACAGATGGTATCCTTCCTGCGCACATTGACCGGAGAATACCAGGGTAAGTTGCTGGTGAATGAGAATGACTTGCAAAAATAAGTAAGCACATCTTTTTTACTCTATATGAACCGTTTCAGTCGTAAAGATTGGAACGGCTTTTTTTCTGTTATTTTCCTGCCGTTTTATTTGGTTTATAAAATAAACTTATTTATATTTGCATTAAAGCAAGAGAGAAGCGCGCCTCCTTGCCTTTATTTTTCGCTTTATGGTTTATGAAATAAACCATGTTGAATTTAACACCTAAAACTGATTGCCTTATGGAAGAAAAGAAATTATCAGAACAAGAAAGCCTGGAACTGATTTCACAAATGATTCGTTCTACTCGGAAGAATATGGAAGTGGGTAGTGGAAACCAGTTTCTTTACTGGGGATATTTTACTGCGGCGCTTTCAGTACTGTTGTTTTTATTGGTGTACTATACGGGCGATGCTCGCTGGAGCATCGGCTGGTTCAGTATGTTTCTGTTCTGGGGCTTTATGCTTCGTATGCAGCGCAAGGAAACTCCTTCGGTAATTACGTATACCGACCGCGCCATTCTGCAGGTCTGGAAAGTGATAGGCAGCCTGTTTGTGCTGACCGTAGTCATCATGTCTTTGCTGGCATTCCATTATGGAGGAGTCAATTTTTCATTGATGCTGCCCCTTTCTCTGCTTTATAGCGGTATTGGAGTTTCCATTACGGGAATCATCATCCGTAGCCGGGTCGTGATGTGGTCACCGCTGGTAGGCTTTTGTTTTGCCATTTACATGCTGATGGCCTATACACTTCATCAGGCCGTTACCATTGACTGGTATCTGTACTTTGGATTGTCGTTTGTGGTCATGATGGTGTTGCCCGGCCATTATTTAAACCGAAAGGCCCGTAACGTATGTTGAAAGAACTGAATCCACTGCTTCATTCACAGCTTCGTCTGGCTGTGATGTCGATACTCTTGTCTGTGGACGAGGCTGATTTTGTGTACCTGAAAGAGCAGACTAATGCCACGGCAGGTAATCTTAGTGTGCAGCTTGACAAGTTGAGCGAAGCTGGTTATATCGAGGTGGAAAAAAGTTTTGTGGGCAAGAAACCTCGTACTGTTTGCCGGATGACCTCAAAAGGGCGGGAAGCTATGGCCGAATATGTGGAAGCATTGAAAGGATATTTGACTGGAATTTAATGGCTTTATGCTGTTTTAAAGGAGGATTTATATCAATGTAAAAAACGCAAGGACGTTTGTTTTGAAACCTCCTTGCGTTTTGTCTTAAATGTACTTGCGTTTTACTTGAAACGGACTTGCGTCTTGTTTCAAACGTCGAAGCGTTCTGTTTTAATATTCTTACGCTTTTTAGAAGCGGCAACGGATGTCAATTCCCACTTGTACGGGACGTCCTTTTTGTGCGAATCCACGGCTCATTGTTTCAAAGTAGAAAGCCTGATAATCTTTGTTTAAGGCATTGTTTACCCAGAAACCGATTTGTCCGTTACCCTTGTTCAAGCTGAGTCGGCCGTTCAGTGTGCCGTAAAGTGCCTGACTGGCATTGTTCTGTTCTGTCCAGTAGATACGGCCTGCAGCGCGATAGTTGGCATCCAGGGTGATGTTGTCCAGAATAGCGTTCTTGCGCAGCGGGAAAATGTATTGTCCGCCTACTGCAAATGTATGTTTAGGAACGAAGGGTACATAGTTGCCGTTATAGTTTTCTGTTTCACTTATCACATAATCAGTGAAGGTGGCGTATGTATATCCGTAGTTTCCGTTCAGGCTGAACTGGTCGGTAAGCTGCGCGCGCAAGCTGGCTTCCGCACCTAAACTGCGGCTTTTTCCGGCATTGACCGTGATACGTCCCAATCCGCTTTCAGCAAAGCGTGATAACTGCTGGTCGCGAGTGTCCATGTAGAACGCAGAGAGGTCGGCTTGTAACTTTCCGTTGAACAATGTGAGGTGAGAACCGATTTCGTAGTTCCATGAATATTCCGGCTTGTAGAGCGTGGCTGCTTTTACGTCTGTTTGCGGGCTCTGAGCCATACCGTTCAGCATTCCGGCAATCATTTGTTTCTGTTCCTCGTTCAGCATCGGTACATTGTTGACCACCGGAATGGTTACATCGGCCACGTGTTTCATCATACTTGCCTGCATGTCATTCTGTAACAGGTCGGAGAACATCTGGATGTTGTATCCTCCCGAACGGTATCCTTTGGATACACTGGCGTAGATGTTGTTACGTGAGTCAAAATCATATTGCAAGGCGAATTTAGGCAACAGCTGGATATAGTCGTGCGACAGCTTTCCATCATAACTGTTGTTTACGTTGAATTCTTGTGCCGGAATCATTTCAATTACTTTGTTGGCTGGAGTTAATGTACCGCTCAATGAGTAAGTATGAGTAAATTGGCAACCACTATAATAATCCAGTTTCAGGCTTTCATAGTCCATGCGAAGACCGGCAGTGAAAGAGAGTCCTTCCAGTCCGAAGAGGTCATTGAAAGTGGATTGATGGAAAATCGCCCCATTCAAGATCGGCGTGCTGAATTTTCCCGGAATGGCAAGCTGTTCACCATTGATTACGTCATTGAAGTTTAGCTTCATGCTCATGGGGCCCATTGATATCGTGGGCATGTATTTGTTGGCGTTTGTGTTGATGGTAGAATTCAACCAGTTTACTCCGTCCTTCTGAAAGGTGACAGGAGCCTCTGTATCCAGCCACTGATAGAATCCGCTCACTCCGGTAGTCCACTGCCAGCGGCGTCCGGGTTTGGATTTCAACACGATTTCTTCGCTAAGTGTCTTGGAATTCTGCTTCTGCATCATGGTGTAGATGTTCTGTTCCGTAAAATCCTGGTCCAGGTCCATATGGTCACGCAAATACTGGAAACCGGTTACGCTGCTGAGAATAAAGTTGTCAGCCTGATATTCCAGGTTTACTCCCGTGTTCAGCAAGTTACGTTTGTATCCGCAGGCATTGTCGTAAGAGATGCGGCCGATATACTCTGCACGGTCTTCTTCTCCTTTGACTTTACCCGTGTATTCATATGGATAGCCACCCTGGTTGGCATATTCGTAGTTTACGGTAAAGTCAAGTTTCAAGTTTTCAGTCGGCAGATAAATGGCACGTATGCGTCCGCCAAACTCATTGTCCGTATCAATCCGTTTTCCGTTGAAGTCGTTTTTGAAGAAACCTCCCTTATGGTCATAAAACAGTCCGACTGAGAAGGCAAACTGATTGGAGATACGATGGTAGTGAGTAAGTGAGGCATTGTAATTGTTGTAGGTGGCAGCACCTAAACGAAGGTCTGTTCCCTGATACGTAAACGGCGATTTGGTAAACACACGGATAAGTCCTCCCATGGTGTTGCGTCCGTAGAGTGTTCCTTGTGGTCCTCGCATTACGTCGATACGCTCAATATCGGAGTAGTTGAAATCGAATGCAGATTTGTCAATGAAAGGGATATTATCTACATAAAGTCCGACAGCCGGTGTGTTGATACGCGAACCGATACCTCGGATATAAACAGAAGTGGTCAGCTTAGAACCATAGTCTGGAATGAATAAGTTCGGAACCAGTGCAGACAATGATTTTACAGAGGTCACCGAATTATTGCGCATCGCACTTTGTGAAAAGGAAGTCGATGAAGTAGCCTGCTGACGCAGACGGTTGTTCTCCTTCGGAGTAGCAATAACCACAACCTCTTCTATGTCAATAACCTTTGTTGTATCTTTAGGTAATGAGTTCTCAGGTGATACCGGACCTGCCAAGGCGCTCTTTATAGAAACAGCCAGTAACGAAACGATAGCAATATTTTTTTTCATTCTGTTGAAAGATATAGTTTAGTTAACGGCTGCAAAGTAACGCCAATTTGCCTGGATGGGCAATCCTAATAAATGAGGATTTTGGATTAGATACGGTCTGCGTCAATGTATCCGTGCATGACTGCATAGATGGCCAGGCCGGATACAGATTTAATGCCCAGCTTTTCTGTAATGTTTTTCCGGTGAGAAATAACCGTAGTCAGACTGATGTGAAGTTTGTCTGCTATTTCTTTGTTAATCAACCCCTTGGTGACAAGTCTGAGTACCTCAATTTCTCGGGCACTCAGTTCATGTTCTGCATCAGTGGCAGGAGGTGTTACGGGATGATGCGTCAGCTCGTGTCCTCGTTTTCGGGTCTGCATGATGGTTTTTACCAGTTGTTCTTGTGGAAGAAGAATGTTCAGGCTTGGGATTCCTGTCAGCAAGGGAGGGTCTCCTGCGGAGAGCACAATGCACTTGGGTTTTCTTTCCAGAAAAAAGGATGTATGCTCAAAATACACGTTGGCCGACACAAAGTAATGTGCATACATGTCGGGCGTGTCGTCTATCAGTTTTTCAAAAGAAGAAAACGTACGTATGACTGCCTCGGGAATAAGTTCTTCCAGAATCGTGCGTAGTCCGAGGGCCGTCAGCGTGTTGGGCTCAATGATGGCAATTTCCGGCAGGTGGTGCATATAGTAGGTAATTAGTGGTTTAAATAATGGGCTACGGCTTCAGCACATCGCTCTCCGTCAATTCCTGCTGAGACAATACCTCCAGCATATCCGGCACCTTCTCCACAAGGGAAGAGACCCTCTACGGTAAGATGTTGCAAGGTATCTTTATCACGTACGATGCGTACGGGAGAGGAAGTACGTGTTTCTACGGCAATCATGACTGCTTCGTTAGTGAGAAAGCCACGTGAACTCTTTCCGAAAAGCTGGAAACCTTTGCTCAGGCGTTCGCTCAGGAAAGAGGGCATCCAGAAATGAAGGGGAGAAGATACTAATCCCGGGCTATAAGAGGTAGCCGGAAGGTCATAGCTGAGTTTCTTTCGTGTGAAATCGATCATACGTTGCGAGGGGGCAGTATGTCGCATATTTCCCTGCTGCCAGCAGATTTGTTCCAGCTTTTCCTGGAAACGCATCATGGCTAATGTGTGGACAGTTCCTTCAGGCTGCTTTCCGTCGCGCAGAATCAGTTCTTCCGTCAGGCTTTCATTGGATCCGGAGAAAGGTTCCGCCTGGAGTTGCATTTCCGGGAGCAGAAGGTCTTCCGGTCGTGTTTCTACCACCATACCCGAGTTGCTCCATTTGGTGCCACGGTTGCTCGGACTCATACCGTTGACTACCAGTTGATGAGGACCGCTGGCTGCCGGTACCACAAATCCACCGGGACACATGCAGAAGCTGTACACTCCTCGTCCGTCTACTTGCTGTACGAAACTGTATTCGGCAGCAGGAAGGTATTTTCCTCGTCCGTTTTTATTGTGATATTGTATCTGGTCAATCAGCATGGAAGGGTGTTCCAGTCGCACACCGATGGCAATTCCTTTGGTCTCCAGTTGCACCCCATGGGCATACAACCAGCGATATACATCTCGGGCAGAATGTCCGGTTGCTAGAATGACGGGGCCTAAAAAGGTCTTTCCGGTATTCGTTTCAATACCCTTTACCTTTTGACCTTCTATAAGTATGGATTCCATTCGAGTCTGGAAGTGTACTTCTCCTCCACAGGCCAGAATGGTGTTGCGCATGTTTTCGATGACTCTGGGAAGCTTGTCCGTCCCGATGTGCGGATGAGCGTCCGACAAAATGGTAGGACTGGCTCCGTGCTGGCAGAATACATTTAATATTTTTTCTACGCTGCCCCGCTTTTTGCTGCGGGTGTAGAGCTTTCCGTCGGAGTAAGCTCCGGCTCCACCTTCCCCAAAGCTGTAGTTTGATTCAGTGTCTACCTTGTGCTCCCGACTGATACGGGCCAGGTCTTCTTTTCGCTCACGTACATTTTTTCCTCGTTCCACTACAATAGGGCGAAGTCCTAATTCAATGAGCTTGAGGGCTGCAAACAATCCTCCAGGCCCCGCGCCTACCACAATGACTGCAGGACGACCTTCTACGTTAGGATAATCTGTACGTTCGAATTCGTCTTCGGAAGGTGTTTCGTTGACAAATACGCGAATGGTCAGGTTGATGTAAATAGTACGTTGCCGGGCGTCAATGCTTCGTTTCAAGATACGTATGGCATTGATGGTGCGTACGTCCAGACCTTTTTCCCGGCTAATGTATTGTTTGAGTGATTGTTCACTGGCTGCCTGTTCGGGCAGAATTCGGAGTTGGTATTCGTGAATCATATTATTTGTAACTTTTTTGCAAAGATAGGGTTTCTGTTTTGTTCTTGCAATGGGAATTAGATAGGACTTTTTTATACTGATTTAAGACTTTCCTTTATGAGTGTAGTAAAATTTTCTATATTTGTGGTCGATTTCTCTCAATAATTGTAAGTAAGAAAGTGTTATTGATAGTGATAGTTGAATATTAGTTAAAATAAAATTATGATGTGTAAGGTAAAAAAAATGTCTCCGTTATGGGGATTTTTGTTGTCGTTCCCATTGTGGACGGTGTCATGTGTGGATAACAAGTATGATCTTGACAAAGACATAGACATGACAATAAATGTAGGAGGGGAATATCTCACAATTCCTGCCGGTAGTACAGATACGACTTTCTTAAGCAAGATTATTGAAGTAGAAGAAGGGGATATTCTTCAACCAGATGCAACTACTCGGGTGTATCATCTGACGAAAAAGGATGATATTAATGTGGAGCCTACTACGGTGAAGGAGGTAACAGTCGGAGCAACTACCACTGATTTAGAGTCTATAGAGATTGTTAATAATACAGGTGTCTCTTTTTCTGAACCAGAAGTTTCTGCAGATATAACTACATCTGGAGATTTTGAAGCTACTGCCAATGATATTGATGAAGCATTGAAAGAACTGGGTTCTCTTCGGGCTAAAACTCCGGTAGATTTAAACTTGACGATTGATTTTAATATAAGTGGAGGAAATTTGACCTTTAATCAGGTAAAAGCAAATAAACTGAAACTTGTATTTCCTGATTACATCGTTTTTAAGGAAGATGAGGGTATCCAAGATAATGAGCTGATTTTGGATGAAGAAGTTTTGTCTGTAAATGGTTCGTCTTATACTCGTACGCTGAAAGTGGAAGGCTATAAGTTTAGTGATGCTGCCGGTTCGGGTATGAAACCAAATGCAGAAGGCTCATTGACTATTGAAGGAAATATTTCTATGGAGGGTGATGTAGTAACCTCTGGAATCTCCGGTACAGGAGCTCTAGCCTTAGTTCCGAAGGCTGTTTTAGAGGAGATGACTGTAAATTCTGTAACTGGTGTTATTCAGCCAAAGATTGAAGCGGAAACAACAAAAATAGAATTGAATGACCTTCCCGATTTCTTGAAAGACGAGGATACTCGTTTGGATATTACTAATCCGGTAATCTTACTGAAAGCTGATAACCCTTTGGAGACGGATGTAGAAATTGATGCTGTACTTACTCCGAAGAAGAATAATGTCAATATTGAAGGGCATGAAGTAAAAATAGGAACTGGATATGGTCAGAATAAGGTAGCATTGATACCAGGTACAAATATTATTGCTCTTTCTCGTACAGGAAAGTGTTCTATTGAAGGAGTTACAGAGAATATAAAAGTGGAAGATATAAATAATTTGCTTGAAACTATTCCTGATGATATTGATGTGAATCTGCAACCGATTGTTCGAAATGAAAATTATTATAATGCGGAATTAGGAAAAGAGTATGATTTGCCGGCAAGTTATGAGGTAGATGTACCGTTAAGTTTCGAACAAGGTTTGAATATCGTATACAATGATTCTGTACAAGATTTGAACAAAGACTTGAACGATTTGGATAAAGTAAGTCTGAAAAATGCCAAGATTATGTTGTCGGTAGACAATGCCATTCCTTTGAAATTGCAACTGAAAGCTGAAAATGTGCAGATTAAGGATGTGTATGGCAATGAACTGACAGCTGTGAAGAAGACAATGGAAGAAGATAAGCAATATGTGACAGAAAGTACAGATGGAGAAAATCCTGCAACAAGTGAACTGGTTTTAAGCCTGACTTCGGATGATACTGCATTCTTGTCGAAAATAGATCGGATTTGTTTTAAAATAACAGCTGTACCGGGAAGTGCTACTGGTGTGCCTTTGAAGGATACGCAATGGCTGAAGGTGACAAGTGTTAAACTGTCTGTGCTAGGTGGAGTGAATGTGGATTTGAATTAATAATGAACGAGAAAAAATGAAACAAATGAAGAAAAATATATTGTGTACGGTACTGTCCGGATTGGCTGTTTTGGGGTTTGTGGGTGAAGCTGTAGCGCAACCTCAGATTAATCGTTCTGCTTATTTTTTGGGAGGTGCTACTTATCGTCATGAATTGAACCCTGCATTTATGGGAGAAAGAGGATATGTTAGTATGCCCGGACTAGGAAACTTGTCGGTAGGAGCTCAAGGAACTGCAGGTGTAGGTGATTTCTTGTTTGTGAAGTCTAATGGCGATTTAATGACTTTCATGCACGAGGAAGTGAGCAGAAAAGACTTCTTAAATGGTTTGCCTAACCGACTGAAAATGGGATTTAATGTGAATGAAAATATTCTGTCTACCGGGTTTTATGCTTGGGGAGGTTTTAATACGATAGGACTTTCTATTAAAAGCAATACCAACTTGTCGGCTCCCGACCAGCTGTTTAAGTTTATGAAAAACGGAGTCGATGCTCCGGAGGGAACTCGTTACACAGTAAACGATTTGAGCATCCTTTCTACTAATTATGCTGAATTGGCATTGGGGCATGCTCGTCAGATAAACGACCAGTGGACGGTTGGTGCAAAAATGAAATTTTTGGTAGGTCTTGCCAAGGCTACCGTGAAGATTGACCGACTGGACATTGAGGCTACGCCGGATGCTTGGAAAATTACTCCGTCGGGTGCACAGGCTTATCTTTCAGGTAAAGGGTTGATTGTTCCTACTCGTGGAGAAACTGGTAATTACGATGATAGTGATTATGAACTGGATGCCAATGGTAACCGTACTGATAAACTGAAACCAGGGTCTGAACAGTTGATTTCGTATGATGACGTGGATTTTGATGACAAGAATATCGGTTCCACAGGATTTGGTATGGCATTTGATTTTGGTGCAACTTATCGCCTGAACGATGAGTGGACATTCTCTGCTGCTGTGCTTGATTTAGGATTTATCCGCTGGAAGAATACAGTGAAATCTTCTATGAATAATAGTTTTGAATTTAATGGTTTTAATGAAATTCCCATAAAATCAGATTTGGGAGATAACGATCCGAATTCAATAGATAATCAGGCAGACCGTATTGTGGATGATTTGGAACAGATGGCTAAATTTACAAAGGATGGAGAGGGACTGAAGCGTACTACAGCTTTGGCGGCTACCTTGAATCTTGGTGCGGAATATACATTGCCTGCTTATGACCGCTTGAAGTTTGGTTTCTTGTCTTCTTCTCGTTTCCAGGGACGTCATTCCTGGACAGAAGCACGTGTTTCAGCGAATGTATCTCCTTTAACTTGGTTCGAAACTTCAGTGAACTATGCTCTTTCTAACTTTGGTTCTACAGGAGGTTTGATGTTGAATTTTCACCCAAGAGGTTTCAACTTTTTTGTGGCTGCTGATGTGCCATTGTGTAAATACACTCCAAAATATTATGCACCACTTAACCGATTCTCTGCCAACATTAATTTGGGAATCAATTTTACTTTCGGTCCGAAGTATAAGACAAAACACCGTTGCGTAGAAGTTCAGTCATTGTAATTTAAATAAAGAATAGATATGAGAAAATTAGCATATATATTGTCGTTTGTCATGTTGCCGCTGGCTGCCATGGCGGGTGATATAAAGTATACACGTCCTGTATTAACGTTGAAAAATGATACGTTGACCGTTGAATTTTCTATGAGTGTGGAAGAAGTACGTGTAAATAGTGAGCAGACATATGCCTTTACTCCTGTATTGCGTGAAGGTAAAAACTATTATGCCATGCCTCCGGTAGTGGTAACTGGAAAGAATGGTGATTACAAGATGCGCCGTCAAGAGCGTAAGATGGCTCGTCGTTTCGGGTTTGACAATCCTTATACAGTGATTCACGGACGTCAGGAAAACCGGGAAGACGTAGTACGTTATCAGGCTTCTATTCCTTATCAGGCATGGATGGATCATGCTTCCATGATTCTGTTGCAAGAAGGAAAAGAATGTTGTGGGGTCGATTTGCTGGATATTACGGTGATTGAGCCGGATGTAGCAGTAGAAACTCCGGCATTGCCCACCGAGTTTGAGGTGTGTGATCCATGTAAAGAAATGGTTTCTTTCCTGACACCGAAAGAAGAACCGCTGAAAGTACGTTCAGAGCAAAGTACTCTGTTTATTGAGTTTCCGGTAGGTAAGACAGTTTTTGACGCGGATTACAAGAATAACCGTAGTGAATTGCAGAAACTGAAAGAGATTCTTGATCCGTTGGAAGATGGAGACTTGGTTACATTTAAGTCGATTAATGTATGTGGATACTCTTCACCCGATGGCTCGGTTCGTACCAATGACCGTGTAGCTAAACAACGTGCGGAATCGTTTGCGCTGAACCTGAAAGGTGGATATAATTTCCCGCAGGAAGTGCTGCATGTGACTTCTGCAGGGGAAGATTGGGAGACTTTGGTGAAAATGCTGGAAGAAGATCAGCCGGCTTATGCGGAAAAGGCTTTGGCTGTAATCCAGAAGTATGAAAATCTGGATGTACGTGAAGCTAGACTGAAATCTACACTGGGGATGACTACTTATCGTACGATGATGAACCAGTATTATCCTCGTCTGCGTCGTTTGAGCGTGTCGGTAGATTACGAAGTGAGAGAAGTCTTGAACTCTGAAGCAGCCCGCCTGATTTATACCAATCCGAAATTGTTGAGTTTGCAGGAAATGTATCGTGTGGCAGCTATGTATCAGCCTGGAAAAAAGGAATATAAAGAAGTGTATGAAATTGCGGCTAACACCTATCCGGAAGATGTAACGGCTAATTTGAATGCAGCTTCAGCCAACATTATCAGTGGTGACTTTAAGAAGGCAGCTTCTTATATGGATAAGGTGAAAGATGATTCGCGTGCTTTCAATAACTTGGGTGTATTGGCTTGGTTGTCTGGCGATACGGAAGCAGCTAAAGAATGGTTCCAGAAAGCTGCAAGCGTAGAACCTGAAAAGGCAAATGCAAACTTGGAAAAAATGGTTCCTTATGAAAATGCCGTTCAGAAATAACGGGTATTGAGATAGGATACTGAATAAAAAAACGCCTGTGCGCATGGAGAATACTTCAAAGCGCACAGGCGTTTTTTATGGTGTGAAAAGGGTTATCCAAATAATTCCCGGAAAGCTTCTTCCACTTTTCTTACGGGGATGAGCTCGATTTTTATTTTCTTTCGGTCAATGCCAGACAGGTTGTGCTTGGGAATCAGCATCCGTTGGAATCCGAGCTTTTCGGCCTCACTGATACGTTGTTCGATGCGGTTGACCGGACGAATCTCTCCACTCAGGCCTACTTCTCCTGCCATGCATACGCCTGCTTCAATTTCTGCATCCATGTTGCTGGAAAGAATGGCACTGATAACTGCCAAATCTATGGCAGGGTCATTGACTTTCAACCCTCCGGCAATGTTCAGGAACACGTCTTTTTGAGCCAGCTTGAATCCGACACGTTTTTCAAGTACAGCCAGCAACATGTTCATACGGCGCAGGTCGAATCCGGTGGCGGAACGCTGTGGCATTCCGTATGCGGCTGTGCTGACCAATGCCTGTACTTCTATCAGGAAGGGGCGTACACCTTCCACGGCTCCGGCGATGGCGACGCCGCTCATGCCTTCGTGGTCTTGGGTAAGCAACAGTTCGGAAGGGTTGCTGACCTGCCGTAGTCCGTCTTGTCTCATTTCGTAGATTCCCAGTTCAGCAGTACTGCCGAATCGGTTCTTGATGCTGCGCAAGATGCGGTACATGTAGTGCTGGTCTCCTTCGAATTGCAATACGGTATCGACGATGTGTTCCAATACTTTCGGTCCGGCGATGCTTCCTTCCTTGTTGATATGTCCGATGAGGATAACCGGTGTGCCGGTTTCTTTGGCAAACTTTAAAAGAGAGGCGGTACATTCTCTTACCTGCACGATGCTGCCGGGAGAAGAATCAATATTTTCGGTAGAAATCGTCTGAATGGAGTCGATGATAACCAAATCGGGAGCTGCATTTTTTATATGGGTAAAAATCTGTTCCAACGAGGTTTCACAGGCTATCAGCAGATTGTCATTTTCTGGGTGCGGAATACGGACGGCCCGAAGCTTGAGCTGGCGGGCACTTTCTTCACCGGATACGTAGAGAATTCTTTTGTGGGTAAGCCGCAACACCGTCTGGAGTATCAGAGTCGATTTTCCGATGCCCGGTTCTCCTCCAATCAGGGTGAGCGAACCTTGCACCAGTCCCCCTCCCAATACACGGTTCAGCTCTTCGTCGAGCATGTCTATGCGTTGCTCTTCATTCGATTCTATTTCGGTCAGACGTTGAGGTTTGGACCGCACGGACTCGATGCCGTGAGCCACGTGCTTGGCTACAGGAGCTTCCTTGCGTACCACTTCTTCCACAAATGTATTCCATTGTCCGCAGGAGGGGCATTTCCCAGCCCATTTAGGAGATTCTTGTCCGCAGTTTGTGCAGACATAGATCGTTTTTTCTTTTGCCATATTTGTTACACTAATTCTTTACAAAGGTACGAAATCTTATGCTTATTCTCTATACTGGCAAAAAAATATCATTTATTTATTTGTTTGTAGAAAAATGTTGCTATATTTGCCAACGGAAAAACAATAATCTATGACTGTACACTGTCTTCATATCATCTTGTTGAACGGGCATGGGTATATGCCTTTCATTACATCTACCACAGGGATGACCCCTAGGGGGGTGAGGATAGTATGTTTGGTGTTTCTACGTGATACACGTCTGCGGATGCAGACATTTCAATTATTTTATTCAATCAAGATTTATTTTATTCATTGTTTCTGTTTGTGCCGTAGTGTAGGGCCTTACGGAGATATACCGGGACCATTGGGTTTCGGACTAAAAATTAATGGTAACCTATGAAAGTATTGAAATTCGGCGGAACATCCGTAGGTTCTGTCAATAGCATGTTAAGTGTCAAGCGTATAGTAGAGGGTATAGATGACAAAGTAATTGTAGTCGTTTCTGCATTAGGGGGAATTACTGATAAACTGATTTGTACTTCGAAAATGGCCGCTTCGGGCGATGATGCTTATGAGAAGGAAATGAAGGAAATTGTGAACCGTCACATTGAAATGGTGTACACTGTGATTCCGGCAGGGCGGGGAAGAGAGTTGCTTCTGGATCTGGTGAACGAACTGCTGAGCGAATTGAAGGATATTTTTCAGGGTATTTATTTGATTCGTGACCTTTCTCCGAAAACTTCTGCTACGATTGTGAGCTATGGTGAACGTCTTTCTTCTATCATTGTAGCTACTCTTATTGAGGGAGCAGTGTGGTTCGACTCCCGTACTTTCATTAAAACCGAAAAGAAACATAATAAACATATTCTTGATTCAGAGCTGACGAACCGACTGGTGCGTGAAACTTTCAGTGAAATACCGAAGGTTTCTCTGGTGCCGGGATTTATTTCTACTGATAAGAATACAGGAGAAGTAACCAACTTGGGCAGAGGTGGATCTGATTATACAGCGTCTATTATTGCGGCAGCTTTGGATGCGGATATTCTGGAAATCTGGACGGACGTGGATGGCTTCATGACAGCTGACCCGCGTGTCATCAGCACGGCTTATCCTATTACGGAGTTGAGTTATGTGGAGGCTATGGAGCTGTGTAACTTTGGTGCGAAAGTGGTGTATCCGCCTACGATTTATCCGGTGTGTCATAAGAATATTCCGATTCTGATAAAGAATACGTTCAATCCGGAAGCTCCGGGTACCATTGTGAAGCAGGAAGCCGACCATTCTTCGAAACCTATCAAGGGTATTTCGTCTATTAATGATACTTGTTTGATTACCATGACCGGTTTGGGCATGGTGGGTGTCATTGGCGTGAACCATCGTATCTTCAAGACGTTGGCCGAAAATGGCATCAGTGTCTTTTTGGTATCGCAGGCTTCTTCTGAGAACTCAACCTCTATCGGTGTGAGAAATGAGGATGCGGAACTGGCATGTGAGGTGCTGAATGAGGAGTTTGCCAAAGAAATTGAAATGGGCGAAATTTCACCGATGAAAGCGGAAGGCGGTCTGGCTACCGTGGCGATTGTGGGTGAGAACATGAAGCATACTCCCGGTATTGCCGGAAAATTGTTTGGTACGCTCGGACGTAACGGTATCAATGTCATTGCTTGTGCGCAGGGTGCTTCTGAGACAAATATCTCTTTCGTCGTGGAAGGTGCTTCTTTGCGTAAGACACTGAATGTGATTCATGATTCATTCTTCTTGTCGGAATATCAGGTATTGAACCTGTTTATCTGTGGTACGGGAACAGTGGGTGCCAGCTTGATTGAACAGATTCATGGCCAGCAGGAAAAACTGAAACAGGAACGTGGGTTGAAATTGCATGTGGTGGGTATTGCCAACGGCCATAAAGCCTTGTTTACGCGTGCTGGAATTGACCTGGAACATTTCAGAGAAGAATTGGATGAAAAAGGTATTCCTTCTTGTCCTCAGACTCTTCGTGATGAGATTGTGGGAATGAATATCTTCAATTCGGTGTTTGTGGATTGTACGGCTAGTCCCGATATTGCGGCACTGTATAAAGATTTGCTGAGTCACAATGTCTCGGTGGTAGCCGCAAACAAGATTGCCGCTTCTTCTGAATACGACATCTATGCGGAACTGAAAAGAATCGCTCGCCAGCGTGGAGTGAAGTATTTGTTTGAGACGAACGTAGGAGCCGGTCTTCCGGTAATCAATACCATCAATGACCTGATAAACAGTGGTGACAAGATTCTGAAGATTGAAGCAGTGGTGAGCGGTACGTTGAATTATATTTTCAACCGTATCAGTGCGACAACTCCTCTGAGTGAAACTATCCGTCAGGCGAAGGAGGAAGGTTACTCTGAACCTGACCCAAGAATTGACCTGAGCGGAAAGGATGTGATCCGGAAGCTGGTGATTCTGGCTCGTGAGGCAGGTTATCGTTTGAATCAGGAAGATGTGGAAGCAGACTTGTTTATTCCTGACAGCTATTTTGAAGGTACATTGGATGATTTCTGGAGAAAGATTCCACAATTAGATAAAGAATTTGAAGAACGTCGCAAGAGACTGGAAAGCGAGGACAAACGCTGGCGTTTTGTGGCAAGCTTGGAAGATGGACACGGCAAGGTGTCTTTGCAGGAAGTAGACCGCAATCATCCGTTCTATAACCTGGCTGGCAGCAACAATATTATCTTGCTGACCACAGAGCGCTACAATGAATATCCGATGCTGATTCAGGGATACGGTGCCGGTGCAAGTGTGACTGCTGCCGGTGTATTTGCGGATATAATGAGTATTGCCAATATTTAAACCAAACAAAAATGAAACATGTAATTATATTAGGTGACGGTATGGCCGACTGGGCTGTACCTTCCTTAGGCGACAAAACTTTACTGCAGTATGCACATACGCCATATATGGATAAACTGGCAAGTATGGGGCGTACGGGCGTATTGAAGACGGTGGCCGACGGCTTCCATCCTGGAAGTGAAGTGGCCAATATGTCTGTGATGGGCTATGATTTACCTAAGGTGTATGAAGGGCGTGGAGTGCTGGAAGCTGCCAGTATTGGTGTAGACCTTCAGGATGGGGACATGGCCATGCGTTGTAACATTGTCTGTGTGGAAGGAGAAACGCTGAAAAATCATTCTGCCGGACATATTTCTACGGAGGAGGCCGATGAACTGATTCGCTTTCTGGATGAAAAGTTGGGCTCCGACCGCATTCATTTTTACACAGGAGTGCAATATCGTCATTTATTGGTGATTAAGGGAGGGGATAAGCGGTTGGCTTGTGTGCCTCCACATGACATCCCTTTGCAGCCTTTCCGTCCTAATCTGGTGAAGGCACTCTGTCCTGAGGCACAAGAAACAGCCGATTTGTTGAATGCACTGATTCTGAAATCACAAGAGTTGCTGGCTACGCATCCTGTCAACTTGAAACGAGTGGCTGAGGGAAAGGACCCGGCCAATAGTATCTGGCCCTGGAGTCCGGGATACCGTCCGCAGATGGAACCTTTGTCAGAGAAATATCCGTCCATCCGAAAAGGAGCCGTGATTACGGCTGTCGATTTGATTCGGGGTATTGGCCGTTATGCAGGTTTGCGCTGTATTGACGTGGAAGGGGCTACCGGATTGTATAACACCAACTATGAAGGGAAGGCCCAGGCTGCCATTGAAGCGTTGAAAACAGATGATTTTGTGTATCTGCATGTAGAAGCCAGCGATGAGGCAGGTCACGAAGGAGATGTTCCGTTGAAACTGAAAACCATTGAGGACTTGGACAGCCGTATTGTCGGTCCGGTCTATGAAGCAGTAAAACAATGGGATGAGCCTGTGGCCATTGCGGTATTGCCCGATCATCCTACTCCTTGTGAGTTGAGAACGCATACCAATGAACCGATTCCCTTCCTGATATATTATCCGGGTATTGAGCCGGATGCCGTGCAGACTTATGATGAAATCAGTTGCAAGGAAGGAGGATATGGCCTGATGGAGAAAGATGAGTTTATGAACCTATTTATGAATATTCAGTAACAGATAGCAATATGAAGTATTACAGTACAAACGGAAAAGCATTAGACGCGACATTGGAAGAAGCTGTGGTAAGAGGACTGGCTTCAGATAAAGGTTTATATATGCCCCGTCAGATTAAACCCTTGCCACAATCGTTCTATGACGAGATTGAGACACTTTCTTTTCCAGAAATAGCTTATAAAGTAGCAGATGCGTTTTTTGGAGAAGATGTACCGGCCGAAACTTTGAAACAGATTGTGTATGACACATTGAACTTTGATGTACCGGCAGTAAAAGTAAAAGACAATATTTATTCTTTGGAGCTGTTCCACGGACCTACATTGGCTTTTAAAGATGTAGGTGGTCGTTTTATGGCCCGCCTGTTGGGATACTTTATCCGTAAGGAAGGAAAGAAGCAGGTCAATGTGCTGGTAGCTACATCCGGAGATACGGGAAGTGCGGTGGCAAATGGTTTCCTTGGAGTAGAAGGCATTCATGTGTATGTGCTTTACCCGAAAGGAAAGGTCAGTGAAATTCAGGAAAAACAGTTTACGACCCTGGGACGTAACATCACAGCGGTCGAAGTGGACGGTACGTTCGATGACTGCCAGGCGTTGGTGAAGAATGCGTTCATGGATAAAGAATTGAACGAGCACATGCAGCTGACATCTGCCAACTCTATCAATGTGGCCCGTTTCCTGCCGCAGGCCTTTTATTATTTCTATGCCTATGCGCAGATGAAAAATCGGTAAGGCCGATAACCTGGTGGTTTGCGTACCGAGCGGTAACTTCGGAAATATTACAGCCGGATTGTTTGGCAAGCGTATGGGGCTTCCGGTGAAACGCTTTATTGCAGCTAATAATCGTAACGATATATTCTATCAATACCTGAAAACAGGAGAGTATTGTCCGCGTCCGTCGGTGGCTACTATTGCCAATGCCATGGATGTAGGCGACCCCAGTAACTTTGCCCGGGTACTGGATTTGTACGAGGGTAGTCACGATGCCATTGCTTCTGAAATCAGCGGTGAAACCTATACCGATGAACAGATACGTGAAACGGTGCAGAAGGTTTATGAAGAAACAGGTTATCTGCTCGATCCTCACGGTGCATGCGGATACCGTGCGTTGGCAGAAGAACTGAAAGAAGGAGAAGTCGGTTTGTTCCTTGAAACAGCTCATCCGGCAAAATTCCTGCAAACGGTGGAAAGTATCATTGGAGTGGAAGTAAAAATACCGGCAAAACTTCAGGCATTCATGAAAGGTACCAAACAGAGTGTACCGATGTCGAAAGACTTTGCGGCATTTAAAGCTTACTTGATGAAACAATAGTCCTTCTCAAATACACGAGTACAAGGAATTGATTTTAAGTAAGTTCTCAGTACTTCTTAGGCAGTACTACAATACTTCTTAGAAAGTACTGTAGTACTTTCAGGGGAGTACTCCAGTACTGCCTAAGAAGTACTGGATTTTTATAAAAATCAGATTCCGAATGGCTTGTTTTGTATAAAAAATAGAGAGGCTGCTCAATCTTAGTTGAACAGCCTCTCTATTTTTTATGTCTTTATCTTTTCTTATAGATGAAGTTTCAGCTTGACAAAATTCTTGATGAATTCCACGGTACCATCAATACCTAATACAGAAGAATCGATGCATAGATGATAGGTAGCAGCGGCTCCCCATGTCTTGTAACTATAGTAGTTGTAGTAAGACGAACGTTTCTTATCTGCTTTTTCCATTAAGTCTTCTGCATCTTCCGCACTGATGTGGTGCAGTTTCATCAGTCGTTCAATGCGGGCTTCCGGTGAAGCTGACACGAAAATGTTGGCACATCTGGGATGGTCACGCAAAATGTAGTCGGCACATCTGCCGACAAAAAGACACGATTGTTTTTCAGCCAGATGGCGGATGACATCACTCTGAATTTTGAACAGAGAATCGTTGCTGAGATAAGAGTTGTACGGATAAGCTCCTTCTGTAATAAACGGGAAGCGGGTTCCGAATAATCCTCCTAAAATAGTTTGAGAAGCTTTTTCATCGGCTTTTTCGAAAAATTCCTTGCAAAGTCCGCTCTCTTCAGAAGCTAAGTTGATAAGCTCTTTATCGTAAAAGGCAATGCCTAAGTCATTCGCTAATTTTTCACCTATTTCTTTTCCGCCGCTGCCCAGCTGGCGTCCGAGATTGATAACATAGTGTCCGTCCATAGTGTAACTCTTTAGTTGATACACAACAAATATAATTCTTTCTGCGGAAAAATGTCACTTTTTTGTCTTTTATTTTATGTCGATTCCGGTTTCGGCAGCGTGTCGTTTGAATTTCTGGAACTGACTGTAGAGCATGCTTCCGGCAATGATGCTGGCGGTTATATCAGAAATAGGCATACTGTACCACACTCCGTCTACTCCCCAGAAAAGCGGAAGGATAAGCAGACAGGGAATCAGAATCAGTACCTGACGACTTAAGGAAAGTATGATGGCTTTCTTGGCCATTCCGATACTTTGGAAGAAGTTGGAAGTAACCATCTGGAAGCCGATGATAGGGAAGAACATGACCACTACCCTTAGGCCTTTGGCACTTAGCTGGATGAGCTGTGAATCGGTGGTGAAGGCGGCTACGGCCAGCTCCGGCATCAGTTCGCCCACTAAGGAGCCACTGGTGGTAACGATGGTAGCAGCAATGACGGTATATTTCATTACCTGGTTTACACGGTGATAATTCTGTGCACCAAAGTTGTATCCGGCAATGGGTTGCATTCCTTGGTTGAGTCCCATCACAATCATGACGAATAAGAATACGATGCGGTTGACGATTCCAAACGCACCGATGGCCAAATCTCCGTCGTATAGTTTTAACCCTTTGTTTATCAGAATGACGATAAAACAGGAGGCCAGGTTCATGAAAAACGGAGCCAGCCCGATACCGATGATATTTTCTACCAGTATTCTTTTTAGGCGATAAATCCCTCTCCGGAAGTGAAGCAGTTCATTCTTGTTGCAGAAAATTCGGATAAGCCAGCAGAGTGAAATCACCTGAGCCAGGACAGTTGCCACAGCGGCTCCTTTTATTCCCATGTGGAAGGTGTAGATGAACAAGGGGTCCAGCAAAGTGTTGACGATAACGGTCAGTATGGTGGCGGCCATGGCCTTTTGAGGATGTCCGGCAGAACGCAACACAGAGTTGAGTCCTAAATACATGTGGGTGATTACATTTCCTAATAAAATGGTTACCATGTAATCCTTGGCATAGGGCAGTGTAGCCTCACTGGCGCCGAAGAAATATAGGATGGGGTCTAGAAACAAGAGGCAGACAATGGTAAACAGCACCCCGATAATCAGGTTTAATGATACGACGTTTCCTAAAATCTGCTGGGCGGTAGTATAATCCTTCTGACCTAGTTTAACAGAGATAAGGGTAGAGGCACCGACTCCCACCAGCGAACCGAAAGCAGCGGCCAAGTTCATCAGCGGAAAGGTGATGGCCAGTCCCGATATGGCCAAGGGACCTACTCCGTGTCCGATAAAAATACTGTCTACCATGTTGTAAAGCGAAGAAGCAGTCATGGCAATAATGGCCGGAATGGCATATTGCATCAATAGTTTTCCAATTCGTTCAGTGCCAAGTTCTGTGGCTGTTCCTTTTTGCGACATAATTATTTACCTTATTAATTGTTATCCAGAAATCTTTAGATTTTCTAAAAAATCGTGCAAAGGTAAACTTTTTTCCGTATTCAGGGAAAACTTTGTGTATCTTTGCGCTCCAAAATAAAAGCTATGTGGATGAAAGTGAATAGAATAGGATTAGTTCTTCTCTTTTTGCTCTGCGGAAGTAGTGTCTCGGCAGAGAGTTTATATAAATACAGAGTGCAATTGACTGATAAGTCAAAGTCTGTACATTCTTTGGAACATCCTGAAACTTTTTTGTCAGAAAGGGCGCTTGCCCGTCGTGCCAGTCAGGGAGTAGCCGTCGATTCTACCGACTTGCCTGTTTGCCGTGCCTATATTGAGCGCCTGGAGTCGCAGGGAGGAAAATACATCTCATCCAGCAAATGGAACAATACCGTGCTGATGCAGGTTCCCGATGAGGCCGTTGCCTTGCGCTTTCTGGATAATTCATTTGTCCGCTCCATTAAAAAAGTATGGGTATCTCCAGATTCCATTATGCCCCGCAACAAAAACAGAAAGGAGCAGGTGAAGAATCAGTGGAAAAAGCAGGATGATTACTATGGAATGGGAGCCGAACAAATCAAGATTCATCGTGGAGATAGTCTGCATCTGGCTGGTTTTAAAGGCAAAGGGATGCAGATTGCGGTCATCGATGCCGGCTTTTATAATGTGGATGCCATGAAAATCTTCAAGAATACGACGATTTTAGGCACACGTGATTTTGTCAATCCTTCTTCAGATATTTATGGGGAGCATAATCATGGTATGAAAGTCTTGTCGTGTATGGCTGTAAATACGCCTCATGTCATGGTGGGAACAGCTCCCGAAGCAAGCTACTGGCTGTTAAGAAGTGAAGATAATGATACGGAACAGCCGGTGGAAGAGGATAACTGGGCTGCAGCGGTGGAATTTGCCGACAGTGTAGGAGTGGATATTATTAATACCTCCTTAGGATATTATTCATTTGACGACCCGATTGATAATTATACGTATCGTCAGTTGGACGGGCATACTTCTTTGATGGCCGCTTCTGCTTCGTATGCAGCAAAGAAAGGGCTTTTGGTGGTTTGCAGTGCCGGAAATTCCGGTATGGATGAATGGAAAAAAATCACTCCTCCGGCCGATGCGGAAGATATATTGACCATAGGTGCCATCGATAATATGGGAGTGAATGCCGCTTTTTCTTCCATCGGTAATACGGCGGACGGGCGTATCAAACCCGATGTCATGGCAATGGGAGTACACTCGGCAGTGATAGGAGTGGATGGAGGTACCGCTTTTGCCAACGGTACTTCTTTTGCGTCGCCTATCTTCTGCGGATTGGTGGCTTGTTTGTGGCAGGCATGTCCTTGGCTTACGGTACGGCAGCTCATTCAGGTAGTGCATGAAGCCAGCGACCGTAATGCTTATCCAGATAATATCTACGGATATGGAGTGACGGATATGTGGAAAGCCTATCAACTGGCCATGAAACTGAAAGCGGATACTGATGGAAAATAAGCCTCTTTCTTTACTCGAACTGAACTCCTTGGTCAGACGGAGCATCACCTCCTGCCTGCCGGATGAATATTGGGTGCAGGCTGAATTAAGCGATGTACGCGTAAATTATTCCGGACATTGCTATCTGGAGTTTGTGCAGAAAGATGCTACCGGCAATGCGCTCCTGGCCAAGGCACGAGGAATTATATGGGCAAATGTCTTTACCCGCTTACGGAGTTATTTTGAGCGGGAAACAGGGCAGGCCTTCGTTTCAGGCTTGAAGGTGCTGGTAAAAGTCACGGTCGATTTCCACGAATTGTATGGCTACTCGCTGACGGTAGTCAATATTGACCCCACCTATACTTTGGGCGATATGGTACGCCGTCGCAAGGAAATTCTCCGGCAGTTGGATGAGGAGGGAATCTTGACATTGAATAAGGAACTGAAGCTTCCCGTACTGACGCAGCGTATTGCGGTCATTTCATCGGCTACGGCTGCCGGGTATGGCGATTTCTGCAATCAGTTGCTGCATAATTCTTTCGGCTTTGTATTTTATCCTCGGCTTTTTCAGGCCATTATGCAGGGAGAGCAGGTAGAACAGTCCATCATTCAGGCACTCGACCGTATTAATTCGACACGCGATAACTGGGATGTGGTGGTGATTATCCGGGGAGGAGGAGCCACTTCCGACCTTTCAGGTTTTGATACCTACGATTTAGCGGCAAACTGCGCACAGTTCCCGCTTCCTATTATTACCGGAATCGGACATGAACGAGACGATACGGTGCTGGATATGATTTCACATACCCGTGTCAAGACTCCGACAGCTGCGGCTGAGTTTCTGATTAATCATGTAAGACAGACGGCACAGGAGCTGGAAACATACGAGGAGGTTATCTATCAGGAGGTGCCTCGTTTACTGCAACAGGAAAAACAACGGCTGGATTCGTTTATAACCCGGATTCCGGGACAGGTACAGATGCGGTTGCAGCGGGAAAACTTCCGTCAGGAGAAATTTCAAAACCGGATGAAAACAGCCTGGCAGTCGCGCTTGTTGCAAGAAAACTACCGTTTGCAATTGATGCCTCGCTTGCTTTCTGCTTTGCAGAACCGTGTACAGCGTGAGACATACCGGCTGGAACTTCTGGCACAGCGGGTAGATTCGGCTTCTCCGGAGAAGTTATTGAAAAAAGGATACAGCCTTACTCTGCTGGATGGAAAGGTGGTGACGGATGCTTCTCAACTGAAGCCGGGAGATGAAGTGGAGACCCGTCTGGCAAAAGGTAAATTTAGGAGTAAAGTAATAAATAAGTGATATGGCAGCAAAGAAGGAAACCTATTCAGAGGCGATGAAACGCCTGGAGGAAATAGTGTCTCGCATTGAAAGCAATGAACTGGATATCGACCAGTTGGGCGAATACTTGCAGGAAGCCCAGAAGCTGATAAAGTTCTGCAAGAACAAACTGTATAAGGCCGATGCGGAGATAAAGAAAATCTTGGAAGAAGATAATGAGGCACAAGCCTGAAACAAAAAAGCCAGACTTTCCGGTCTGGCTTTTTCTGTTTATCGGATGATGGTCATTTCTTTGAGCAAATGAGAAGCACCGGCAAACTTGTCAATGATGAACAAGGTATAGCGGATGTCTACACAAGCCGCACGTTGCAGTTGCGGGTTGTAGGCAATGTCACCCGTCAGACCTTCGTAGTTGCGGTCGAATCCGGTACCGATCAGTTCGCCTTTGGCATTGAAGACCGGCGATCCTGAGTTACCTCCGGTGTTGTCTGTCGCAGTGGCGAAGCAGACCGGCATTCGTCCGTCGGGCATAGCGTAGGGACCGAAATCTTTCTTTTCATACAACTCTTTCAGCTTGGCTGGTACCACAAATTCCGGATTGTTCGGGTCCTCCTTTTCCATCACCCCTTTCAAGGTAGTGTAATAAAGGTATTCCTTTCCGTCAGCCGGTTCGTAAGAGCCAATCTTTCCGTAGGTTAGTCGGAGGGTAGAGTTGGCATCCGGATAGATAGGCTGTCCGTTGGCTTTCTTCATTTGCAATACACCTTCTACCCAAGTCCTGTGAGCTGCGTTGTATGCATTGGTTTCCTCCTGCATGGCATCGCTGGTAGCCTGGTATCCGTTGCGTACGGAAGCAGCATATCTCACCATCAGGTCGTTTTCCAACTGCTGTGCATCGGGCTGCTTCAGGAACTCATCTAGTGCTTCCGGACTTCTGAAGATAGACTGGTTGAAGCAGGCATCCACAAACGCATCGGTATTTCCCTGGAAATCCTTTTCGATGGTCTGGAATATGTCAATCCGCTGGTCTGCCGGAATCAGTCGGGCATACAAGGCAATCAGCTGACGGGATACCTTGCGGTCTACTTCCGGGTTGTAATCTTTGTTGAAGAACTTCTGGCCGGCTTCCTTCAGGGCAGCTACAGCTTCGTCAATGTCTTTCTGTTTCTGGCCTTCCAGTGCCACTCTCAACGCATCCGTATCGGGTACTTTAAAGAATTCGGTTCCCAGCATCAAGGCTTCGTAAATCGCCTGCTGGTGGTACACTGCATCGTGACGCTGTGCTATAATCTGCTTGATGCTTTCGTAGGCTTTCCGGTAATTATCATTTCCGATGGAATCTCCGAAAGCTAACAATTGTTCCTGCTCCCGTTTCTTGCGGTCTAGTACTTTCAGACGTACCAGTCCTTCGTTCATACCGATGGCATTTTTCCAGTAGTTGGCCGATGAAGCATACTTGGCTGCATACTGGATACGAGTTCTGTGCGTCCTTAGCCATTTCTTCTCCCAAGGCACCCGCAGGCGTACGCCGCGAACGGTGTCACGCATGAAGTTGGTAGTCTGCATGCGTTCTTCCACTTCATCGCTGATCATGTAGCGCCAGTTGCGTCCGGGGAAACCCATGACGAAAGTAAAGTCACCTTCCTTGACTCCTTTCAGATTGATGGCGATGTGTTTCTTTACTTTCAAAGGTATGTTTTCTGCGCTGTATTTGGCCGGTTTTCCATCCTTATTAGCGTAGATACGGAAGATAGAGAAGTCACCGCAGTGACGCGGCCACATCCAGTTGTCGGTGTCGGCACCGAACTTACCGATGGAAGAGGGAGGTGCACCCACCATTCGCACATCCTTGTAGACGTCTTGACAAACAGGTAGTATTTGTTGGCTCCATAGAACGGTTTCAGCTCCAAGGTCGTAAATTCGTTGGTGCGGATACGTTCCTTTTTGGCAAACTTTTCAGCCACTTTGGCTAAGAAAGAAGGAGAGAGGTAGTTGGTTCCGTCCGGGTCTTTGGACTTCTTGCAACTGTTTCTGCACGTACTCCGTTACGTCAAGTATCCGGTCGATAAAGGTCACGTTCAGTCCTTCACACGGAAGTTCCTGTTCACGGGTCATGGCCCAGAAGCCGTCGGTCAGATAGTCATGCTCCACTGAACTGTGCTGCTGGATGTAGCCGTATCCGCAATGGTGGTTGGTCAGTACGAGACCTTCCGAGAAATGACTTCACCCGTACATCCTCCTCCGAAATGCACCACGGCATCTTTCAGGCTGATGTTGTCCGGACAGTACACCTGGTCAATGCTGATGTCCAGTCCCAAATCCTGCATCACGGCAGCATTCTGCTGTTTCAGGTCGGTCAGCATCCACATCCCCTCATCCGCATGAGCGGTGAGGGAAAGTGTGGCAAATAAGGATAATAATAACTTATGCTTCATTATTCTACAATGTTCATTTCGTCAATCAGGTTCTTGCAGCCTCCCAGTTTTTCCACGATGAACAGGACATAGCGAATATCTACGGCAATACAACGCTGCAGGTTGTTGTCGAAGTTGATGTCGCCGCTCAGTGATTCCCAGTTACCGTCGAATGCAGTTCCGATGAGTTCACCGTTGCCGTTCATGACGGGTGATCCGGAGTTACCGCCGGTGATGTCGTTGGTTGTCAGGAAGCAAGCCGGCATTTCTCCGTTAGGCAGGGCATAACGTCCGAAGTTCTTGGAAGCATAAAGCTCTTTCAGTTTGGCCGGTACGACGAATTCCGGGTTGTTGGGTCCTCTTTTTCCATTACTCCCTTCAGGGTAGTGTAGTATTTGTAGTGGATTCCGTCTTTCGGATCGTAGGCCTTCACGTTTCCGTAAGTCAGACGAAGCGTGAAGTTTGCATCCGGAGCTTTCGGAGTCGGTGCATACATTTCGCACAGACCGCGAACGTAAGTCTTGTGAAGCAGGTTGATGTCACCGTTGGCTTGATCCAGTTTGTCTGCCAGTTCCTTGTATTTCTTGCTCACTGTAGCAGCATATTCAGCCGACAAGTCTTTGTTGATTGCTTCTACAGTAGGATTCTCGATGAAAGCGTTGAAGTTCTTTTCATTAGCGAAGATACTGTTGTTGTAGAGGGCATCTACGTAGTCATTGTAATCACCCTTAAATGCATTCTTAACAGTCTGATAGAAATCAGGCAATGCTTCAGACGGTACTTTTTCGGCATAAAGTGGCAGTAGTACTTTAGCCACCTTGCGGTCTACTTCATGGTCATAGTCCTTGTTGTGGATGTCAGCGTAGGCTTCTTTCAGGGTAGCGATGGCTTTTTCTACATCTTTTTTCTTATTCTTCTGCAGGGCAGTAGCCAAGTCCTGAAGTGCTTCCATCTTCGAAGTTAGGGTGAATTCGATACCGCTTCTGAAAGTTTCAGTGAAATAAGTCAGCTGTGTGCGCAGCGGAGTGACACGCTTCACGTATTCGTCAATTTTTCCTACTACGGCTGCATAGTCAGCATTCTGTTTTTCTTTGGCAAAAGCAGCAAATTTAGCTTCCTGTTCTGCCTTCGTTTCCAGAACCTTGTTGTCCACAATGGCCTTGTTCATACCGATGGAGTTCTTCCAGTAGTTACTGCTACCGGCAAACTTGCTGGCATACTGGATACGTACCTTGTCGCTGACAGCCATTTCCTTGCGGAGAATATTCTGGCGTTCTTCGCGTACGGTGATACGCGGCACGTTGATGCCTTCCATGCGCAGGCGTACTTCACTTTCGGTCAGATAGCGGCTGGTGCTTCCCGGGAATCCCATGATCATGGCATAATCGCCTTCCTGCAATCCCTTCAGAGAGATAGTCAGGTGTTTCTTTACTTTCAAAGGCACATTCTCTGCGCTGTATTCTGCCGGATTTCCGTCTTTGTCTGCATAGATACGGAAGATAGAGAAGTCGCAGGTGTGGCGCGGCCACATCCAGTTGTCGGTTTCTCCTCCAAACTTACCTATAGATGAAGGAGGAGCGGCTACCATACGAACGTCGCTGTATGTCTTGATAAAGAACAAGTAGAATTTGTTACCTTCATAGAACGGAAGAGCCTGTGTAGAGATGCCCGGTTTGCCTTTCAGGTCACTTTTCTTCAGTTCGTCGGCAGCCAGTTTCTTCAGGTATTTGCTTCCGAAAGATTCTGCTTCAGAAACTTTTCCTTTACGGATGTCTTCGTTTACTTTTTCCGTTACATCCACAATACGGTCTACGAATTTGAAGGTCAATCCCGGTGTAGGAAGTTCTTCCTGATAACTTTTTGCCCAGAATCCGTCGGTCAGGTAGTCATGTTCCACCGAGCTATGCTGTTGGATGGCATCGTATCCACAATGGTGATTGGTCAGAATCAATCCGTTGGGTGAGATAATTTCACCTGTACATCCGCGTCCGAAAATTCCGACAGCATCCTTTAATGTAATTTGGTCAGGGTTGTAGATATCCATGATATCCATTTTCAGTCCTTGCGCTTTCATTCGGTCCGCAAGGTTCTGCTCCTGCATGAGCTGGAGCAACCACATTCCTTCATCGGCCTTGGCCGGAGAGAATACAGCACAAACAAGTGCGAGTGCGAGTACTTTCAGTTTTTTCATTGTTATGTATAGTGTTAAAATATAGATTGCACAAAAATAGTAAAAAAACGCACACCATTTTCACACGGGTTACTTAAAAGGTAATAAACCACTATCTTAGTATAAATTTTGATAATATATTTCGGTGCTTCCTTGAAAGATTATACCTTTGCCCACAAATTTAAAAGGTTTCAGCATGTATAAACTTTATTTTTTCCTGTTGTGTGCCATGCTTTGCACCTCTTGCAGTAAGAAATATAAGATAGAAGGTACTTCGTCTGTTTCTATGTTGGACGGTAAAATGCTTTTTATAAAAATCCCGGTGGGTGATAAATTGGTCAACATTGATTCGGCAGAAGTAATTCATGGCTTATTCGAAATGCAGGGAAAGGTTGATTCCACGGTTTTAGCTTCGTTGTATATGGATGATGAGTGCATCATGCCTTTAGTGATAGAACCGGGCCACATTGATATTCAGATAGACAATGCGGGAATTACCATCAAGGGGACTCCATTGAACGACTGTTTCAATGATTTTGTGGTACAGAAAAACTCGCTCGATGACCGTGCTTACGAAGTAGAGCGCGAGGAAAGTCGCATGATTATGGATGGAAAGGATTTGCAGACGGTGCATCAGGAAATCCAGAAAAAACGTGACGAGATAGCTACGGAGATGAACCAGCTGGCCAAGACTTTTATTCAGGACAATTACGAGAATGTATTGGGATCGGGATTGTTCATTATGTTGGGTAACAGCATGCCCTATCCCTTCATGACTCCGTTGATGCAGGAAATCGTTGACGCGGCTCCTGAAGCGTTCAAGAACAATTACATGGTGAAGGAATATGTGTCTGTGGCACGTGAAAATATGTCGCATGCTCCCCTTCATTAAAAAGAAAATCGGGTAAGAAATTCTTCCTACCCGATATTTATTTTTTATTCTCCACTTTTCTTTTCTCCTTTGTATTTTTCCGGCAAACCTTTTTCAATGGCCTGATAGGATTCTTCCATCAGCATGGTTTGGTTTTCTTGTCCTTTTCCTTGCGGATAGATGGGCTGATGGATGGTCAGCTTCAACGGATGCCAGGAGAGCAGTTTACCCGTGCGCGGTAAAATATCAAAAGAACCGCTAATACTCATCGGTACGACCGGAAGCTGCAACTGGTCAGCTAGCAGGAAAGCCCCTTTCTTAAACTCGTTCATGCGACCAGTAAAGGTTCTTCTGCCTTCCGGAAATACCACGAGTGAAGTACCTCCTTGTAAGATTTTTTCTGCACGCTTGATGGTTTCATAAACTTTTCTGGGACTGGATTTGTCTACAAAAATGAAACCGGCCGATTCGCATGCCTTTCCGACAAAAGGAACTTTGCGGAGACTTTTTTTCATCATCCATTTGAAGTTTCTTCCCAGAAATCCGTAGATCAGGAATATATCGAATGCTCCCTGATGGTTGGCTACGAATACATACGATGTTTTGTGGTCAATGTTTTTGTGTCCTTCCACTTTCACCGGAAGCAAAAACAGGAAGCAAGTGAGCTGTGACCAGATTTTTCCGGGGTAATATCCCCAGAAGTGTCCGTTGCCCAGCCAGCATCCCAGCATGGTGGTCAGTGCGGTCAGAATGGTCAGCACAAGAAAAATGGGAAGCCCGATACAGATTTGATAAATGATGTATAAGAATCTCATAAGTGTGATAGATTTTATTGGATTGATTTGTTATTTCCTTTTTTTAGTGTGAGGACGGTAATTTCCGGCCAGGCACCCAGCCGCATGGGGAAAAGCACATAGCCTAACCCAATGTTGACGTATAGTCCCCGGTTGCCTTCCAAATACATACCTCTGTGTTCCGGATAGATAAACTTGGACACTGAAAAGCCGAACAGGCTGATTTGCATGTCGTGGGTATGACCTGACAAGGTAAGCTGTACCGAGGTCTCCGGAAGCACTTTCCGACGCCAATGTGTCGGGTCATGACTTAGCAGCACCTTGAACATGCCGTCTGTGCCTTGCAGAGCCTTGGGCAAGTCGCCTCTGTCAGGGAAAGGTGGTTTCCCGCTGTTTTCCACACCAACTATAGCAATGGAATCAGTACCTTTATATATAATACGGTGGTCATTTTGCAGCATGAACCATCCCATACGGTTTTCGCGTGCAATCAGGCTGTCTACGTTAGCCAGACGGACCTGCTCGTTTTCCCATTTTACATAGGAGCCATAGTCGTGATTACCCAATACGGAATACACTCCGTCGCGCGCTTTCAGTTGTGAGAACACAGGCATAAATTCCAGCAATTCGTCAGCGCGACTATTCACGAGGTCGCCAGTGAATACAGCCAGGTCTGCATCTTGCCGGTTGCAAATATCGATGGCTTCCTGAAGTGCCTTTCCATTTCCTTTCCAGCTTCCAGAGTGGATGTCCGACAATTGCAGAATGCGATAGCCATCGAATGCATCCGGAAGGGTGGGCGAGTAGAATGTAACTTCTTTTACTTGAAAATTTTCCTTTCCCTTAATGGCTCCAAACAATACATATCCGAAAGCAAACAATGCGGGTGCCAGTGAAATCCATCCATGAGGAATAGGGCGCTTTATCAATCTTCTGATCAGTTTCAGCAGAATACTGGTCAGCATGAATATCATTTTAGGAATAGTGAAGCATAGAGCAACAATCAGGTAAGTCCCGAAATATTCATGTAAACTGTCATGTCCAACAAGGAAAACTACTAATGCGAGCAATAGTAATAAGGTGGGCAGCCAGTAGGCACGTTTCCACTTCTTATCGTGCAGGCTGGTCAAATAGGTCTTGTATATATACCAGTCTGGTAGCAGAAACAAGGCCAAAAATATCAGTGACACTCTTAGTAGAATCATATTTGCTATTCATTTTAGGGTTGCAGATTGGCTGCGAGGTATTTTCGCAGTACGTCGGCATCTATATTCCGGCGGGAAGCGTAGTCCATGAGTTGTTCCTCGTCTATTTCTCCAACCGAAAAATAGCGTGAAGCCGGATGGGCAAACATCAGTCCGCATACCGAGGCATGAGGTTGCATCATTCCGTTCTCTGTCAGATGTATGCCGATGCGTTTCATGTCAATAAGCTTGTCGAGCAGAAAACTGACTGATATGTCGGGCAGGGAAGGATAGCCTACAGCAGGACGTATGCCCTGATAGTCTTCGTTGAGCAACTGTTTCATGGTCAGCTTTTCGTCCTTGGCGTATCCCCATACCTCTTTGCGCAGGGTTTCGTGTATCTTTTCAGCAGCGGCTTCTGCCAGTCTTTCCCCAAGTGTTTTGATGAGCAAGGACTGGTAGTCGTCATGGCTGAATTCTTCTTCCATGGCCGGATCGATGGTCGTGGCGAATCCTCCTACCGTATCCTTGATACCGGAAGAAAGGGGACGGACAAAGTCACTCAGGCAGAGAAACGGGTCGTCGGGGCGGACGCGGGTCTGCTGGCGGAGCAGAGGAAATAATGTGCCCTCTAACCATAGGTTGTCGCCCTCGGCATTGGCTTCCATCAGGCGATAAATGGCATAGACCTTGTATTTCCCGTCGATTTTGTTCAGCATGCGTACTGCTTCTTTGTGCAGTTGCATGGCTTCGGCAGCTTTGGCGCGTTCAGCTTCGGGAAATGAAGCCAGCCACCCGGCGCGGCAGGCATCACAGCCATGAATGTCGGCAATGGCTGCGTAGCGTGGCTGAAACCCCCATGCGTGGAAAAAATAAATCCAGTTGATGTATTCAGCCAGGTCGTGTATGTCGTAACGGACGGTCGTGATGTCTGTTTTCATTCGCTTTCTTTTAACGTTCAAACCGAAGGGCTTGTCCACGGTGTGCTTTGTTTACTTTTCCATTCTCGTAAACTGCCGTACCGTTGACAAATGTCTTTTCTACCTGTGCATGGAAGGTGCGGCCTTCCATCGGACTCCATCCACACTTGCTTTCAATGCAGTCGGTTGTTACAGTCCATTCCTTGTGCGGATTCAACAGTACCAGGTCGGCCTGATACCCCGGTCGGATAAATCCTCTTTTACTAATCTGGAAAAGTTGGGCCGGTGCGTGACACATTTTTTGAACTAACTGTTCGATAGACAGGACACCTTTGTGTACCAGTTCGTAGATGCTGACCAATGAGAACTGCAGGGTCGGCATGCCTGATACGGCTTTCAGTGCTCCTCCTTCTTTTTCACTCAACAGGTGAGGTGCATGGTCGGTAGCGATGAGGTCGATCAGGTTAGTGCTCAGAGCCTTTCTCAGCGCATCACGGTCGGCTTTTGTCTTGATGCTGGGATTGCACTTGATGCGTGCCCCTAGTTGCGCATAGTCTTCATCGCAGAACATAAGGTGCGATACGCAGGCTTCTGCCGTAATTTTCTTTTCTTGGAGCGGGCGGTCTTCTAACAGGCCCAATTCACGTGCCGTGCTGATGTGAAGTATGTGCAGGCGGGCACCTGTTTCTTTCGCCAACTGTACGGCGAGTGCCGAAGAATGGTAACAGGCTTCCTCGCTGCGTATCAGCGGATGGAAAGAAATGTCCAGATCTTCGCCATATTGCTGTTTGAAACGTTCGGTATTTTCGCGGATAATCTGCTGGTCTTCACAGTGAGTAGCAATCAGCATACCTGCCTCGGAGAATATTCTTTTTCAAGGCTTCCATGCGGTCGACCAGCATATTCCCGGTGCTGGCTCCCATAAACAGTTTCACACCGCATACGTGTGTTTTGTCCAATGCTTTCAGTTGGTCGGCATTGTTGTTCGTAGCCCCAAAATAGAAAGAATAGTTGACAATGCATTTAGTGGCTGCATCCTGGAATTTATTGTCCAGTGCTTCGAGTGTGGTAGTCTGAGGGTTGCAGTTCGGCATATCCATGAAAGAGGTGACTCCTCCGGCGGCAGCCGCCGCTGTTTCGGTAGCCATGTCTGCTTTATGAGTCAGTCCGGGATCGCGGAAATGCACATGGTCATCTATCACTCCTGGCAGCAGAAAGCATCCTTGTGCATCAATTTCTTCTTCACAGTCGGCAGCGGGTTTGCCGTCTCCTTCAATGACCTCTTGTATCTTTTCTCCTTCAATCACCACAGAACCGGCAAAACGGCGTCCTTCATTTACAATGGTTGCATGATGTATCCACGTACGTTTCATAAGTACTTTTTAATTAGCATGTTTGGGATATTTCTTGAGCCAGCTGTCCCATTTCAGTTGGATGACACCGAATACGGCCTCACCGAAGATGCTGCTGTTCATCTTGGAAGTTCCCAGTTCGCGGTTGATGAAGATGACGGGTACTTCTATAATTTTGAATCCGCATTTGTAAGCGGTAAATTTCATTTCAATTTGGAAAGCATACCCTTTGAAGCGGATATGGTCCAGGTGGATGGTCTCAAGTACTTTACGGCGGTAACATACAAAGCCGGCAGTGGTGTCATGAATGGGCAGACCGGTAATGAAACGTACATATTTGGAAGCAAAGTATGACATGAGTACTCTTCCCATGGGCCAGTTGACCACATTGACTCCACTTACGTAGCGTGAACCGATGGATACATCAGCTCCCTCTTCATGGCAAGCCTTGTAAAGTCTTGGCAGGTCATTGGGGTTATGGCTGAAGTCGGCATCCATTTCAAAGATGTAGTCGTATCCCTTTTCGATAGACCATTTGAAGCCGGTAATATAAGCAGTTCCCAGCCCGAGTTTGCCTTTTCGTTCAATCATAAACAAACGTTCGGGGAAATCTTTTTGGAGACGGCGTACGATGTCGGCTGTTCCGTCGGGAGAGTTGTCTTCGATGACTAGAATGTGGAATGTTTTCTCAAGTCCGAATACCGCCCGGATTATATTTTCGATGTTTTCCTTCTCATTGTAAGTAGGAATAATCACAATACTGTCACTTGTCTGCATGGTGTTTCATTTATATCTTTGCAAAGATAGAAATAAAAATGTGATTCCTTTTCGTGCTCCGAATTTTTCTTTCCAAAAACGCAAGTGCGTTTAAGAGCAAACGCCTAAGTGTTTTAGTTGAAACATAAGTACATTTTGAATCAAGCGTAAGTGCGTTTGATTCAAAACGCTTGGACGTTTGGGAACATGCGTTTAAGTGCTCTTGAAAAGTCTTGAAAATAAGCGTTTTTCTTTTCGGAACTTTGCAAAAAAAGCAAAGTGTCTTTTCATTCGAAAGTGGGCTACATAGGGAAAGGCTTTCAAATTTTTATAAAAAAGTAACAGAAGTGTCTGCTTTCCCGAAAAAAGTTTGTAGACTTGCGCCCATATTGTAAAAATAGCAAAATCTTTTAAGTTATGATAATAGGAATAGATGTGGGAGGAAGTACCACCAAGATTGTCGGGGTGAAAGACGGTGAAATAAAGCATCCGATGTTTGTGACTGCCAAGGACCCTGTCACTTCGTTGTTTGGTGCATTCGGAAAATATATATACGACCATTCCATCCAGCTTTCGGAGGTGGAGCAGGTAATGCTGACCGGAGTGGGAAGTTCATACATTCAGCAGCCCTTGTACGGTCTGCCTACGGCTCGTACGGATGAATTTATCGCCAACGGCCTGAGTGCCCAGTATGCCACGGGGCTGGACCGGCTCGTGGTGGTGAGTATGGGAACGGGTACTTCCTTTGTGAAAGTGGAACACGATGTGATTCGCCATGTGGGCGGAATCGGTATCGGGGGAGGTACACTGATGGGATTGTCGCGTCTGTTGTTGCATACGCAGGACATTCTGTGGGTGTCAGAACTGGCTGGAAAAGGTAATTTGCAGAACGTGGACTTACAGATTCAAGATATTTGCCAGACTTCCTTGCCCGGATTGCCGCTTGATGCCACGGCTTCCTTGTTGGGAAAATTAGATAACAATGTATCTCCCGAAGATTTGGCTTTGGGCTTGATGCACATGGTATTGCAGTCCATCGGGCAGGCAGCCGTACTTTCAGCATTGGAAATGGGAATCCGTGATTTTGTGCTGATTGGCAATCTGACACAATTGCCCCAATGCCGTCCGGTTTTCGATACCATTGCGCAGATGTATGATGTGCGTTTTATCATTCCAGCAAATGCGGAATATCAGACGGCCATAGGAGCTGCATTGGCTTATATCAAAAAAATAGAAACAAGTCCGGTAGGGTGATAAGCTTTATCGGACTTGTTTCTATTGGTATATCTTATGTGCTGTTATTTCTGGCGCAGGATATCGGCCATCAGGTAAACCTGACTTTCTGACAGACCCTGTGCTGTCAGCGCATCTTTGTCGGCCAGAAACTGTGAGATGAACTCCTCGTCCGATTTGCAGGCTGTTTCCGCTTTCCGGTAGTGAATTAGTGCCTGAGGTATATTCCCCATAGCCAGATACACGTGGCCTGAGTTTAGCCAGTCATTGGCTTGTGGGTTTTCCAGAGCGAGCAACTTTTCATACATCCGGACAGCTTCTTCGTACTTCCCGGACATGAAGTAGCACCATCCGATGGCACGCCGTGCCTTTTCCGGATGTGTTTCCAGAAATTCCACCTTATAGAAAACCTTAATGGCCTCCGGATAATTCTTCAGTGCCGCAAGGCATTGTCCGGTTTGCATCAGGATGTGCAGGTTGTCTGGATCGAACTCAAGCACTTTCTGAAAGCAGAAAGCAGCTTGAGAGTAATTACCCGACAGTTTGTGACACTGTGCCAGATGCTTGAGTGTCCATAAATGGTTGGCCTTTAGTGCGTCTGCCTGCACGTATGCTTTTACCGCTTTATCATAAAGCTTGTTTTTCTGGTAGGCGAATCCTAGTTTTTGCCAGGTTTCTGCATTCGCCGGATCTTGTTGAGCCAGACTTTCATAAAGTTCGGCAGCTTCTTGCATGTATCCTTTTGAAAAAAGATATCCGGCAATCTGGTTATGATACGTTCCTTTCAGTATCAAGGGGCGGAGCAAGGTGTTGTTCCAGAAGTCCAGTTTTTCACGGAAAATGTCTTGCATTTCCTGTTTGAATCTCCATAATTTATAAAACCGGTATAAATTGTGGATATATTGCCGTTGTATGGCATTGATTTTCTGTTCTTCCGGATTTTCACTTGTTTCCAGTTCCTTGGGAATCAATTCTTCTCCTTTCATGTGCGAACGCATGAATGTCTGCTGGTCATGAGGCAACGACTGCATGGCCAGACAGAAAGAGAATTTATCGGAATCGCAGAACATCTGTGAGGTAATCATGAGTCCGAACAACGATTTTTCATTGAATTCCTTGTCTTTGAAAATCTGGTATAAATCGGGCACTTTCATGCTGAACAGGTAAAACCAGTGGGCTGCTTCCTGAAAGAACGGGAAGGTCTTGAGTTGTGAAAAGGCAGTCATGTAGGTATCAGCTCCTTCCATTTGCAGCTCTCCCAATTCACGAATGTGGCTGTTTATTTGTTCCATGTCTTTCTGCCATTCCGGATTGAGGTCTTCGATGTCTTCTATCTCAATGACTTTTGACTCTGAATTTCTGAGATTGGGATTGCGCATCATTTGGGGAATAATCTCCTCCCTCATTTTTTTATCTATTTTCTCCGTTTCGCGTGAAAGAAGGAAAATAATCTGTATATCGTGCAATTGTTTCAATGCTGTAGGATCATCTTCCATCAGCTTCAAGGCAGAAACCAGTTCCGGATAGAGTTTAATCCGGTCAGTCTGGAAATAGGTGGCAAGAGCAATTCCTGTCAATGCCCGCTGGGTAACAGCCGGTTCTTGGGTTTGCTGATAGGCTGTGAGTAACAGCAGGAATTTTCGGCTGTCAAAGAGCTGAAGCAGATTGAGCGTGACGGCACTCATCATTACTGCTTTGTCGTTGGTGGCCATAGACGGAGAAAGTAGAAGTTCACGGGCTTCCTGATAGTCTTCTTCACTCCATTGTGTAGATACCCATATCTTATTGAATAATTCATCGACTGTATTTTTGTGAAGCGTGTAGCATTGTAATTTTTGAGCTTCTTCTTCCTCTGTGTTTTGGGGAGTGGCAGACGTGTGCTTAGCTGCTTCCAGCATGAAGCCGATTTCCTTGAATGAGTGTGGAGGAGTTTGAGAAAATTTACGGAATTTATCGGCAAAATAGCCATACGCTTTTTCCCAGTCTTTCAGGAAATAAGTCTTGTCAGCCAGTTCATATCCCTTGCAAAGCAACTGGTTATAAATTGTTTCACGTTGTGGGTCTTGTGTGCCCATTGCCATGTATTGAAGCATATATTCATAAGTCGTCTGTTGGGTTTCAACCTGTGACTTTAGTTCCCAGTTATTAAGCGTGTTTGCCGATTCCTTAATTTGGGTAAACGCTTCTTTTAATCTTTTCTCGTTTAACAGTTGAATGATTTCCTTATGCATGATGTCGTTTCAGAAGTCTTATAAAATACAATCAGAAAAATACCTTAGTAAAAACTTTTTCCTGTAGACAAAAGTAATAATTATTTCTCACTTTTTGTCGGTAGAATATTGATAAATGAAAAAAAGTCAGTTATAGATGTTTTTATTTAAGCTTCATTATCAGGTATTTAATGGAATGTGGAGATTTTTTTCAAAAAAAATGATTTTTCGGATAGGGGTTTTACCTAAGAACTGCGTTATGAAGACAAAACCACCAGGCCGGGTGAAACAACAGAGAATTAAACGTAAGACTTTTTAAAACTAAAAAAACTAGACATTATGAAAATTCAATTGATTGCTTTATTCTTTGTGTATGTTGACAAGTACAAATCTGGTAAAAGGACAGGGTTTTACTCCTTCTGAAAATAAACACGAAATACGTTTGTCTGTCAGTGACGGGTTGACTCAGGGTACGGTAGATATACTGGGAATGGGATTAGTTGATGCAGTGACAGGAAGCAAGCGGACCGATGAAAATTACAGTCTGGTATATGGCTTTGGCTATCGCTATTCTTTAGGGCGTTTCAAGGTAGGAACTGATTTGGGCTTTTCTACTTCCAGCAGTAAGTTGGCATTGGAGGGTGAGCAGACTCCTTCATTGAAAGAAAGCAATGTAAACTTCCTGGTTCTTCCTGCTGCTGAATTTGTATATTATAAAAGAGGCTTGTTTGAATTATATGGAACAGCGGCAGCCGGTGTAAACCTGAGTCGTCACAAAGAAACAGTTTTGACGGAAACAGGAAAAAAAGCCGCAAAGAAAGCCGATTTGAGCACTTCTTTTGCTTACCAGGTAAATCCGATAGCCTTGCGAGTAGGAAATGACCGGATTGGTGGTTTTGTAGAAGCAGGATTAGGAAATAAAGGCTTCTTGACAGCAGGTGTAAGTTTGAAATTCTGATTATTTGTATTGACAGAATCATGATAATGAGTGCCGATAGAAAGGATATATTCAAATCTCGGTTTCAGGAACATTATTCAAGGCTGTGCTGTATAGCCTATGGATATGTTTCTGACCAGGATGATGCGGAAGATATTGTGCAGGAACTGTTTATCAGCGTATGGAACAAGCGTTTGGATGGTATGCCTGAAAAGGAGTTTGCTGCTTATATGACGACTTCCGTGAGAAACAGTTGTGTATCCTTTCTGCGGAAGCGTAGGGATGATACGGTGTCGATAGACGCATATCCGGCTTCTGCCAGTTGCATGCCGGACGAAGGTCCTGAAGAAGGTAAACCCCTTCAGGATATAATGGAATCGGCGCCAGATACTCTACCTGCCAGATGCCGGGAAGTTTTTTTGCTGGCTAAACTCCATGGACTGAAATATCGTGAAATTGCTGAAAAACTGGAAGTGTCAGAGAAAACAGTGGAAAATCAGATGACAAAGGCTGTCAAGTTGCTTCGTATGTATGTGGCAGAGCATGGAGCACTGCTGGTGACAGTGGCTGTCATTATATTGTCCATTATTATAAATTGTGAATAAGACTATGAGTAACAAGGAAGATATCAACCAACTACTGGCCCGCTATTTTACGGGTGAAACGCTGAGTCTTGTTCAGCAACAGGAACTGGATGCATGGATTGCGTCGCATCAACAGGAATTTGAGCAGATGCGCAGATTGATGAATACTCCGATGGAGACTTCTGCAGAAATTCATTTTGATGCGGGTAAGGCCTGGCAAAAAATTGAGCCGCGCCTGGAAAACCGGACATAGCCGGAGAACTGGCTTTTCTTTGTGGATGTAAATGCGAGACATTGGTGAAAGGAAAACATTACAGATTATATGAAAAGTAAATGGCTGTTCCTCTTGCTGTGGATGTGCGTGATAGTACGGCCGGAAGCATGGGGACAGGAAGTCAAATCAGCGAATACGGTAGCGGAAGAGTGGATACAGGTGAGCTCCTCTTCCGCTACCGTATTGCAGTGGTTTGAATGGATTGAAAAAAGTACGGGAATCGTATTGTCATATAATCCGGCACAGATGGAACTGGGGGATGTATGCCGGATAGAGCATGGGGGAAAAATGACTGTGGAGACACTTGTGCGTCGCATTCTCTCCGGTTATCAGGTGAAAATTGCTGTAGTACCTCCTCGGAAGCTGGTGATTCATGCACGGAAGATTGAAAGTTATGATGTCAGCGGTACGGTGTCCGAAGAGGACAGCGAAGAACGTTTGTATGGGGCGGTCGTTACATTGGAGGATAAAGATGGAAAACAATGGAATACTATTTCGAACGGGAAAGGTATTTTCCGTTTGCATGTACCCGAAGGAACATACACGTTGAAAACTTCTTATATGGGCTATGCTCCGCAGTCACAGTCGGTTAGGGTAACGAGAGATTGCTTTGTGCGTACTTGTCTGAAACCGTTGTTGTTTGAGATAGAAGAAGTTACCGTGGAGTCGGGTAAACGGGAAAATGAATTGGGAGAACTGACTCCATCCAACTTGCTGGCTTTTAGTGGAGGTGATTTGTTTTCACAGATATGGTTTCTGCCGGGGGGACTTCTTCCTTGGCTGGCCAGAATTTTATGGTTGATGGAGGAGGATATGATGAAAATCAGCTACTGCTGGATGGTGTGCCGGTTTTTCATCCCGGACATTTCAGTTCGCTTTTACCTGTGTTCAATGGAGATGCCGTGAAGAATATGGTCTTTCATAAAGGTTTTTTCCCGACTCCTCTGGAGGGGCGTATTTCGTCGGTCACGGAAGTCAATTTGAAAGAAGGAAATAAAAAGGAGCATGTACGTACATTGACGTTGGACATGCCGGCTGCCTCCGTCATGCTTGAGGGACCGATTATCAAGAATAAACTATCGTACATGGTTGGTGCACGTAGAAGCTGGCTGGATTTCTTTGACAGTCTTTTGTCGGAGGAAAATCGTTTGAATCACTCTACTTATGATTATAATGCCAAGTTATCGTATAACTTGTCTCCTGTTACCATGATGAATTTTCTGGCCTACGGTGCCCGGGATGATTTTCATTTACCCATCGAGGAAAACGGAGAAAATGTGTCAGTGTTGCGTTGGGACAATCAGGCCTATCAGCTCTCGTTTGCCACGCAGAAGGGAAGACTGGGAAATAACGTGACGACGGATTTTAGCTATTCGCTGGAGAATCTTTATCATGCGCGCTGGGGAGTGAAATATGCGTATGAAGTCTACGATTTGGTGTCGCAAGGTGAAGAGATGCGGGTACGGCATGAGCCGGTGAATCAGGTGTCGATTTATTATGACAACCTGTTGCGCATTTCTCCAGAATTCTCAGTGCAGGTGGGTGTGCATGGAGTGGCCTATTGCCCACAGCACCACCGGTCGTACTATAGTATTCAGCCACGTCTGTCGGTGAAATACTTCCCGTCGGAAAGAAATCTGCTTTATCTGAACTTTTCGAAGATGGAGCAGTTTTATCATTTCCTTCGTTTCGACAGCTTCTCTTTACCCACAGATTTCAGAATGCCCAGCATTGACAGTTTCAAGCCTCGCTCTTCCGAGCATTATGAGATGGGTTGGAAACATTTTATGGATTCGGGACAGTGTGAAGTCTCTGTGTACTATAAGACAAGACGGAATGTGCTGGCCTTGCGCCCGGATACGTGGGTTGAAGATGAGAGCTGGCAGAAATACTTGATGGTAGGAAATGGAGACAGTTATGGGGTAAAGGGATATTTGTATCAGCACTGGAAGCGTTGGAGCCTGCAACTGTCGTATGCTTACTCCCGAAGCCGGGAGTGGTTTGGTGAACTGCCGGAAAAAGGGAAGGTGCCCTCTTTGTACGATGTACCTCATCAGTTGGGAGGAGCTTTGTCGTATCAGCTGACGACTCGTTCTTCTTTCTCTGTTGGAGGGATGTTGCGTTCCGGAAAAGTCCGGTTCCTGAATGAAGATTATGAGCCTTTGTCGGTGGACGATTTTCGTGAAAAGCGTGAGCCGCTGAACTACCGGGTAGATGTGGGCTATTCTTACCGGAAATCATTCGGTGAGAAATTGCTGTTGCTTCGTCTGAGCGTGTATAATGTCGTGGGAAACCCTTCCGAAGAGGATATTTTGAGTTTTTATTCCGTGCACTGGAGAGGAAATTGTTTGCCGTACGGAAGCATCAGCTTCAAATTTTAAGGAAGAGTTGCTGCGGTATTCTTCGTTTTTTGTGCGCATATTCAAACGAGATTGCTTATTTTTGCAGCATCTATTGATGAGACAATGAGTATAAAAGAGCTTCAAGAGGTATATGCCAAGCATCCTAATGTGGCAGGCTTGGCTTCTTTACGTAAAAATAAGGATATAAAGACTGTTTATTTGGAAGGCATGCACGGTTCGTGTGCTTCCTTATTTGCTTCGGCATCGGTCAAGACGATACCGGGAATTCATGTGTTTATACTGAATGATTTGGAGGAAGCCGGGTATTTTTATCATGACCTGGTGCAGGTGGACGGAGAGGCTGATATTCTATTTTTCCCGTCTTCTTACCGTCGTGCCATCAAATACGGACAGAAAGATGCAGCCAATGAAATTCTTCGCACGGAAGTGCTGAGCAGACTGGAGCAGAAGAAGCCGGTCACGGTAGTCACTTATCCGGAAGCTTTGGCAGAGAAAGTGGTTTCACGGAAACGACTCTCGGATGCGATGCTGACCCTGAAAGTGGGACAGCAGGAAGATACGGTCAAACTGATGGAGACGCTTTCCAAGTATGGGTTTGAGCATGTGGACTATGTCTATGAGCCGGGGCAGTTCGCCTTACGCGGCAGCATTCTTGATGTGTATTCTTTTGCATCGGAATATCCGTACCGAATTGACTTTTTCGGAGATGAAATTGATAGTTTGCGTACGTTTGAAGTAGAGACTCAGTTGTCAAAAGAAAAGAAAGATTCTATCTGTATTGTACCTGAACTTTCAGGAACGGAAGGAGCGGATATTTGTTTTCTGGATTTCGTGGATAAAGACGCTACGCTGTGGGTAAAAGATTTGCTTTGGGTGCGTGAACGCATTCAGGTCGTACACGATGAGGCGGTTTCTCCTCAGGCACTGAAAGCATATGAAGGCGAGCAGACGGAACTGATGAATTTGTCCAAAAAACTGATTGACGGAGCCGAGTTCACGGTGCGTGCCCTTGATTTCTTCCGGGTAGATTTCGGACATAAAGCCTTAGGAACTCCGCAGGCACGCTTGTCGTTCGAGACCTCCGTACAACCAATTTTCCACAAGAATTTTGATTTGGTAGCAAGTTCTTTCACCGATTTCCTGCAACGGAAATATCGTCTGTATATTTGTTCAGACAGCATGAAGCAAACGGAACGTCTGAAAGATATATTCAAGGAAAGAGGCGATGACATTACCTTTGAACCAGTAGACCGTACGTTGCATGAAGGGTTTGTGGACCATGCGTTGCGGGTTTGTGTGTTCACGGACCATCAGATATTCGACCGTTTCCATAAATACAACCTTCGCAGTGATAAGGCACGTAGTGGAAAAGTGGCATTGTCGCTCAAGGAACTGAATATGTTTGAGCCGGGCGATTATGTGGTACATATCGACCACGGTATCGGACGCTTTGCTGGACTTGTGCGTATTCCGAACGGGAACACTACGCAAGAAGTCATCAAACTGGTATACCAGAATGAGGATGTGGTGTTTGTGTCCATTCATTCATTACATAAAATCTCCAAGTACAAAGGAAAGGAAGGAGAACAGCCCCGTATCAGTAAGCTGGGCACAGGAGCCTGGGAAAAAATCAAGGAACGGACGAAGACTAAAATCAAGGATATTGCCCGTGATTTGATTAAACTTTATTCTCAGCGTAAACAGGAGAAAGGGTTTAAATATAGTCCGGACAGCTTTTTGCAGCATGAACTGGAGGCCAGCTTCCTGTATGAAGATACTCCAGACCAGTTGAAGGCTACTCAGGAAGTAAAGGCGGACATGGAAAGTGATAAACCGATGGACCGTCTTGTCTGTGGCGACGTGGGTTTTGGTAAGACAGAGGTCGCTATCCGTGCCGCATTTAAGGCAGTGGCCGACAACAAGCAGGTGGCGGTGCTGGTGCCGACTACGGTACTGGCTTATCAGCACTTCCAGACTTTCAAGAAACGTTTGGAGGATATGCCGTGTAAGGTGGAATACCTGAGCCGGGCACGTACGGCAAAGGATACAAGCCGTATTCTGAAAGAGCTGGCCGACGGTAAAATCAATATCCTTATCGGCACGCATAAGATTATTGGCAAAAGTGTCAAATTCAAGGATTTGGGTCTGCTTATCATTGACGAGGAGCAGAAGTTTGGCGTAAGCGTGAAGGAAAAGCTTCGCCAGTTGAAGGTCAATGTAGATACGCTGACACTGACTGCGACTCCTATTCCGCGTACCCTTCAGTTCTCTTTGATGGGGGCCAGAGACTTGTCTGTCATCCAGACGCCTCCTCCCAACCGTTACCCTATTCAGACAGAAGTGCATACATTCAATGAAGAAATTATATCCGAAGCCATCAATTTTGAAATGAGCCGCAACGGGCAGGTTTTCTTTGTGAACAACCGTATTCAGAATCTGGTGGAGCTGAAGGCGATGATTCTGCGGAATATACCGGATTGCCGGGTATGTATCGGGCACGGGCAGATGCAGCCGGAAGAACTGGAGAAGATTATTTTCGACTTTGTCAATTATGATTATGATGTCTTGTTGGCCACAACGATTATTGAGAGTGGAATTGACATACCTAATGCCAACACCATCATTATCAATCAGGCGCAGAATTTTGGATTGAGCGACTTGCATCAGATGCGCGGACGAGTGGGACGAGGCAACAAGAAAGCATTCTGTTATTTGCTGGCACCACCTTTGTCGTCGCTTACACCGGAAGCCAGACGCCGCTTGCAGGCCATTGAGAATTTCAGCGATTTGGGTAGTGGCATTCACATTGCCATGCAGGATTTGGACATCCGTGGAGCTGGAAATATGTTGGGTGCAGAACAGAGTGGTTTTATTGCAGACTTGGGATATGAAACTTATCAGAAGATTCTGAATGAAGCGGTTACTGAACTGAAGAATGAGGAATTTGCCGATTTGTATGCTGAGGAAATCAAAGCGGGTGAAGAAAAAATCAGCGGAGAGGAGTTTGTGGATGAATGTACGGTGGAAAGTGACCTGGAGTTGCTCTTCCCGAATGAGTACATTCCAAGCAGTAGTGAGCGAATGTTGCTGTATCGTGAACTGGATAAACTTGAACTGGATAAGGATGTGGAAACCTTTAAGGCCAAGCTGGTTGACCGATTCGGGAAAATACCGCCAGAAGGGGAAGAGTTGTTGCGTATTGTTCCGTTGAGACGTTTGGCCAAGCGTTTGGGGGTGGAAAAAGTGGTATTAAAGGCAGAGCGGATGACGCTCTACTTCGTCAGCAACTTGGATAGTCCGTATTATCAGAGTATGGCTTTCGGCAAGTTTATTGATTACATGGCCAAGAATCCTCGTTATTGCAATCTGAGAGAGCAGAACGGACGGCGCAGCATGGTGGTATCGAAAGTGACAGATGTGAAGAGTGCGGTAAGCATCTTGCAGGAAATTGTCAGTATAGAAGCAAAGTAGCCGTTTTCTCAAAGTAGTGACAAGAGGATTTCATTTCTGTTTCATGGGAAGTGTTTTCATGATTTTCCAAGCTGCATAAGAGAGGATTAAGTGGAGTAATGGTGTAACTTCACGCCTAAAATTTGGAAAATATATGAAGAAAAGAGGATGGATTGTGCTGTTCCTGGCTTTTCCTTTGTGGGGGCAGGGACAAAGTGCACGTGAGGAGATTGGAAAGAATCCGGCATTGGCTGCAGGAAAATATTATGCTTATCAGACTCCGGAGGAGAAGTTGACTCCGGCTCCTGCTGGATATGAACCTTTTTATATATCCATGTTTGCCCGGCATGGCTCCCGGTATCTTACAAAAGAGAAGAAATATGCCGCGCCGTTGTCACTCCTTCTTGAGGCAGACGAGGAGGGAGTGTTGACCCCAGATGGAAAGCGTGTGCTGAAGGTGGTGGCTTCTCTGGCCCAGGAGGCAGAGGGACGCTATGGAGAGTTGACTCCGAAGGGAGCACAGCAGCATCGGGAATTGATAGACCGGATGTTCCACCGTTACCCTGAGGTGTTCAGTGACGGTACGCATGTGGATGCACGCTCCACATACAAGACCCGTGCTTTTCTTTCCATGGCTGCCGGATGCGTGGAATTGAAAGGTTTGAACCCTAAACTAAATGTTACGACACAGACCAGTGAAGCGGATGCTTATTATATAAAGTATAAGAATCCTTTGTATGAAGCACAGCATTTGGAGAATGTGGATTCTGTGTATCGTGCTGCCGATAGTGTTTATGTACATCCGGAACGATTGATGAAACAGATTTTCCGTGACTCTGTTTACGTGGAAAAGCATGTGGATGCCGCAAAACTGATGATGGACTTGTTCGAACTTCATGGCATCAGTCAAAGTAGTTACAAGCAACCGGATCTTTCTTTTTTATTTACTCCCGAAGAACAATATGATTTGTGGCAACGGAATAATTTTGAATGGTATTACGAAAAAGGGCCTTCTCCGTTGAGCGATGCGTGTATGTATAAGCTGGAAAGAAATCTGCTGAATAATTTCATAGAAACAGCCGATACGGTAATTGCTTCCCGGAAAAATGCAGTGACGTTACGTTACGGGCATGATACGAATCTGGCTCCATTGGCCACGCTGATGGGAATGAACGCACTGCAAAAGGAAACTGCCGATTGGAATAAAATAGCGGATACATATCGCACTTATCGCCTGATTCCGATGTGTGGTAATGTTCAGCTTATTTTCTATCGAAAACGAGGTAGTCAGGATATTTTGGTGAAATTGCTGCTGAATGAGCGTGAAGTCGCACTCCCTTTGCAGACAGATGTCTCACCTTATTATCATTGGAACGATGTAAGGGAATACTGGAAGCGGGTTGTAAAAGGAATTTCCCTTCCAGAAAGTAAGGATAAATAATCGTATTTGTAATATGTTTGTAAAAAGAGGTATTTGCGGGCTGGACCTGAAAGTACCTCTTTTTATTGTAAAGGATATTGGGCGTAAATGTAACACAATAGAAATCTCTATGCAATACCTATGAAAATCATACGGGATACTTTTGCGGCAAATAAGGAAAGCAAATGAAATTTAAGATTGTATTGGTATTGTTATCACTGATGTCGGCTGGAGTTCAAGCTGGTGTGATAAAAGGTAAAATTAAGGATGCACAGACTGGAGAGGAGATTATAGGTGCATCGGTGATTGTAAAGGAAGACCCAGGAAAAGGAACGGTAACCGGATTGGACGGAAGTTTTAATCTGTCGGTGAACAGAGACAAATATACGCTGGTCTGTTCTTATGTGGGCTATAAAAAATATGAAGTCAGCATAGCAGCAGATAAGAAAGAAATTGTAATTCCTTTGAAAAGTGACGATGTCGCTTTGGATGAAGTGGTGGTGGTAGCTTCTAATCCGGGAAGAACGGAAGCTGGTGCAAGAGGCATTGAACGTCAGGCTATGAACGTGGTGAATGTGATGAGTGCGAAGGCGATAGAGCTTTCTCCGGATATTACGGTAGCCAACGTGATTCAGCGAATGTCTGGTGTGACAATTGAACGTAACAGTAGCGGTGAGGGACAGTATGCGATTCTTCGTGGAATGGATAAACGCTATAATTATACATTGGTTAACGGAGTGAAGATTCCGAGTCCGGACAATAAAAACCGTTTTGTGCCACTGGATATTTTCCCGTCAGAAATGTTGGACCGTCTGGAAGTGACCAAATCTTTGACTGCCAACATGGAGGGTGACGGAATCGGTGGAGCCGTCAATCTGATTATGAAGGATGCGCCTTCTGAACGGCAGTTTACAGCGAATCTGTCAACCGGTTACAATGCAATGTATTTTGACCGCGATTTCCAGTCGTTCAATCATGGAGCGATTGTGAAGAAATCTCCTTACGAGCAGATGGGCATGCCGGAAGACAGCCGTGTGACAATGGATAACTTTACGACAGATAATCTGCGGATGAAATGGAACAAACCATTGCCCGATTTGACTGCCGGATTATCTTACGGTGACCGCTTCTTTAACAATAAATTGGGTGTGATGCTGGCAGGTAGTTACCTGAATACGTATAGAGGAAAAGAAAGCCAGCTGTATTATCAGCCGGGAACAGCCCATAATGGTATCGAATACCGAAATTATTCTTCGCAACAGACTCGTATCGGGGCACATGCCAAGCTGGATTATCATATCAATGCCAATCATAAACTGACTTGGTATAATGGATATATGGATATGAGAGAAACAGAAGTACGTGACGGGCATGACGATAAGGAAGGTGCTGTCCGTATGAAATGGAATCATCAGTATATTATCAATTCCACGCTGAAAGGTGAGCATGCTTTTCTGGAAGGCGGTGTGCTTCGTTTGAATTGGTCGGCTGTACTTTCAAAGGCATACAGTGAAACACCGGATAATGCGGAAATCTTTTTTCTGGGTAATCATGTACAGACTTCTGGAGCAGCAATCCGCCGTTGGGAACATAACTCCGATAAGGACAAGGCAGGATACCTTGATTTGATGTATAAGTTGAAACTGGATGGAGGTTCTGTATTCGACTTCTCAGTAGGAGGTATGTACCGTGATAAGAAACGTGACAGCTTTTTCAATGAATATACTTTTAACTCTGCTACGGGAGTGAAAGATCCGCAGTATCAGGGAGAGGACTGGAATAACTACGATGAAATCTTGTTTACCCCGCTTAAATACGGTAACATCAGTGACCCGTTAAACTATGATGCCACTGAAAAGATTGGTGCAGGGTATGGAATGGTGAAATACACATACCAGAAATGGGAATTTATTGCCGGAGTTCGTGTGGAACATACCAATCAAGGTTACACTTTGAAGTTCCCTACAGAAAATACAGATCCTGAAGGATACCAGAAATATACGGATGTATTGCCGAGCTTCCATGTAAAATATGGAGTACATAAAAATGCGAATCTGCGTTTCTCGTATGCCCGTTCCATCAATCGTCCCAGCTTCTTTGAGATTGTTCCTTACAGCATTATCAATGAAGATTATAAAGAAAAAGGAAATCCGGATTTGAAGCATACGGTAGCCGATAACCTCGATTTGCGTTATGAATTCTTCCCGAAATCATCCGAGCAGTTCATGGTGGGTATGTTTTACAAGAAACTGAAGAATCCGATTGAATACGGATTGCTGAACGAAGGACAGGATACCTATTATAAGCCGATGAATTTCGGTAATGCTACCAACCTGGGAGTAGAAGTGGATATAATGAAATATTTTAACTGGTTTGGAATAAAAGCCAATTATACTTACACGCATTCTTCCATTACGACCGAAAAGCGAATTATGGATGGAAATGATGTGAAGGCATGCACTCAGACACGTCCGTTGTTTGGTCAGGCTGCCCATGTAGCTAACCTGTCATTGCTGTTCAAAAGCACCAAATATGGCTGGGAAGGACAGATTGCCGGAAGTTATACCGGAAAGCGCTTGAGCGATATTTCTAACTGGTATGATGACGATATATGGGAAGATGGCTATATGCAGTTGGATGCTTCTGTAGAGAAAAGTTTTAAGAACGGTATCAGCCTTTTTGCCAAGGCATCTAACTTGCTGGATACTCCTTTGATTCGCTTTATTCAAAGTGGCCCTCGTACGGAGAATGTCAATTCCGAACGTAATAATGGCAATGTGATAGAACGAAAGGAATGGCACGGACAGTCATTTATGCTGGGAATCAGATACAAACTATAATAAAGAGATAAAGAACTATATTGACTAACATTTCTAAATTATTACAAAATGAAACTGAAGAATTATTTGTTGGCCGGAACGGCTCTGATAGCATTGTCTTTTATGGCTGCTTGTACAGAAGAAGACCCGATTGCAAATGGGGATGGAACTGAGACTCCCGGAAACGATGATGATGGAAATAACGATGAAAATACCGATGGTGGAAATGGAGAGACAACTGGCGACATCATTGTCTGGCCTGCAGATACTACAGTAAATCTGACTAACCATTACACAGTGCCCAAAGGTAAAAGCCTTGTAATCAAAGAAGGTGTGAAAATTATTGTAAGTACAGCGGGAGTAGGAGCTAATCATGTTCCGGTAGAATTTACCGTAAACGGAAACTTGTATTGTGAAGGTACTGCTGAAAAGCCTATCTTGTTCTCTGTTCCGGAAGATGAACGTACAGAAGAAAATATTTTTGCAGGTCTTTGGGGAGGTATTGTGGCTTCATCCACTTGTGAGGAAATGTTGATTGACCATACAATCATTGAGTATACAGGTGGTCAGGTTGTAGAAGGTTCTCCTGCTGCTGCAACTGAAGTATATACCGCTGGAGATGATGCATATCCGCAGATTACAACCAATAACATCAATGGACATTATGTCATTACCAACTCTGTATTGCGCAACGGATGGTCAGATGGTATTTATCTGATGGGTGGAAATGCCATTATTGCTAACAATGTGTTTGCTGCAAATGGATATGATGGTGCAGAAGCTGTAAACGTAAAAGCTGGATGTGTGGTCGATGTAGCTGGAAACGTAATGTTTAGCCCGAATACCAACGGCTTGAAACTTTCCAGCTCAGGTCAGAGTGAAACACGTGATATGGCAAAAATCCAGGCATACAACAATACCATTATTAATGCAGGATGGCGTCGTGACGGTGAAAAAGGTGGTGGCGTGTATGTAGAAAAGAATGCATTGGCTAATGTGTTCAATAACCTGATGGTGAACTGTAAGTTCAGAGCCATGACTCCTAGCTTCAATATTCCGAATGATCCGGAAGAAGGATACAATGATAAGTCGGTTATTGACTATAACTACTATGCTTCAGGTACACAGAAGAGTGACGTCGTGTTTGCTGATGAGTCAGGTGTGGCTTACTCTTGGGAAGGATATGCTTATGCGCATGAAGATTATAATGAAGGAGTGGTAGATGCACACAGTATAATTACGAAGGCACAGGAGGCATGCGCTACTAATGATCCGAAATTCGTAAACTATCCGATTAATGAAGTTGGTTTAACTGATTATGTATATCAGGATGCGTGGGACTTCCATGTACAGGCTGGTTCACCGGTACTGACTGGTGCTTACAATGGTAATGATGAAGCTATGCAGCCTTATTTCGCAGCAGGTCTGGAAGTAAATGGAGTGACTTATACCTCTCCGAAAGTGGAAGCTCGCTTCGGAACATACGGTACAAAATAATAACATCCTTTTCTAGGTTTTGTTAAGGCAGTTGTGAAACTGCATTTTTCCTTAGACGAATAAGTCCGGACAGTTGTGTTTCGGACTTATTTTTTGTGAAAAATTTTCTGCAGAGGAGTTTTCCTGATTTTATTCAGAATAGGGATTTACCTTTGCAACAACAAATAAATAATTGTTTAGTAGATGACAAAATTTAAATTTATGCTGTTAAACATTTAATTTTCAAGTGATTAAATTTGCAAAAGTCCCTGAAATTTAGTAATTTAAAGGAAAAGTTTGGCGACTTTTCTCTATGAAGACTACTGATTCCAAGGACTTGGCCAAAGTTAACCAAATCCTCCCGATTATGCAAGAGCACTTTGGACAAAGTATGAATCTGGCACGCATAAAACTTATGGCGTTGCTGCTCCACGCACTCTGTGTTGTGCAGACTGTCAGCCTCCACAAACTGGCAGACGCGATGCCTACGGCTGTCGACAAGGATTCCAACCTCAGACGGCTCCAAAGATTCTTTTGCCAAGTATGTTCTTGACCTTGATATCATAGCGCGTATGATTTTCTCGCTGCTTCCTGTCAAGACCGGTCTTGTGCTCAGCATGGATCGCACCAACTGGAAGTTCGGAGAGTTCAATATCAATATTCTTATGTTGGGCATCACCTATAAAGGGATTGCCTTCCCCTTGATATTCAGTCTTCTCCCTAAACGTGGCAACTCCAGCTGGAACGAACGCAGGAAGATTATGGAACGTTTTATCCGTCTTTTCGGAGCAGAATGCATCGACAGTCTTGTGGCAGACCGCGAGTTCATCGGAAAGGAATGGACAGGGTGGCTCAACAGCCGTCGCATACGGTATTACATCCGGATACGTCAGAACTTCTGGATTGTCAAGCCATCCACCGGTGAGAGAATCCGCGCCTGGTGGCTGTTCAATGATCTGAAGGTCGGTCAGGAGAAATTCTTCCATAAGCTTTTTTTTTCTTCACAAAGGCGAGTATGTCTATCTTGCCGGCAGCCGAATCAAAAACTCCGATGGAGTTCCGGAATTGCAGATTCTCATATGCTTCAACCGGCCCGAGGGTGCGATTTTGACATACAAAAAGCGTTGGGAGATAGAAACGGCCTTCAGAGCCATGAAATCTTCCGGCTTCAACATCGAGGACACCCATATGCGTGATATGGAGCGCATCGCAAGACTTGTCGCGATGGTATGCGTGGCTCTTGTATGGGCGTATCTCGTTGGTGAACATAAAGATATAAATATTAAACCGATAAGGATTCTGAAACATGGAAGAAAGGCAAAGTCGCTTGTCAAGTATGGTTTGGAGGAGATTGCGACCATACTTCTGCGTCCGGCTTATAATAACAATGTAAACATGTACTTATGCGGACATATCCATAACTTCCAGCATATTCGCAAAGCAGGAAGCAAGATCGATTATGTAGTGAACACTTCCGCATCTTTAAGCCGCAAGGTAAAAGCTGTAGAAGGCACTGTGTTCTGTAGCGGAGAGACAGGTTTCTCCTTGATTTCTGCCGATAAGAAAGAATTGTGCCTGTATATGATTAATAAGGAAGGCAAAGTGTTGCATACAGTAAGACAGGCCCGTTAATGCGGCTTTCTGTTTGTTTTCATTGTTTTGTAAACTCGACTTTGCGTTATTGTTTTTAAATAGATAATCTTCTCCTCATTTTTAGGTATTTTAGAGGGAAAGAGTAGCAATTTGGCAAAAAAAGAGACATTCGTTGGAACGGTGTCTCTTTTTTTGCTATTTTTGCACAGTTTTTGGGGCATTTGTGCCGAATCGACTATGAGGGGCATGCAGATACCCAGCTTATTGGACTATATGAGAATAGTCCTGCATCAAAAGAAATCATTATTAAAACATAAAGCATGATACACAAAGTATTAATCGCTAATCGTGGTGAAATTGCTGTGCGCGTGATGCGTTCTTGCCGTGAAATGGGTATCCGTACCGTAGCAGTTTTTTCCGAAGCCGACAGAACGGCTCGCCACGTACTTTATGCAGATGAGGCTTGCCTGATAGGTCCGGCAGCATCTCGCGAAAGTTATCTGAACATAGATAAAATTATCATGGCTGCAAAACGTCATGGAGTGGATGCTATTCATCCGGGATATGGCTTCTTGTCTGAAAATTCAGAATTTGCACGCCGTTGCCGTCAGGAAGGTATTATCTTCATTGGTCCGGATCCTGAAACGATGGATGCGATGGGTGACAAGATTTCTGCCCGTAAACACATGATTGCAGCTGGAGTGCCGGTAGTTCCGGGTACAGAACAGCCGCTGCAGAGTGTAGAAGAGGCAAAGGAAATCTGTAATAAAATCGGTTATCCGGTCATGCTGAAAGCTTCTATGGGAGGCGGTGGTAAGGGTATGCGTCTGATTCATAGCGAAGATGAAGTAGAAGAAGCATATAATACTGCCCGTTCAGAATCTATGTCTTCATTTGGTGACGACACCGTTTATCTGGAAAAATTTGTGGAAGAACCGCATCATATCGAATTCCAGATTTTGGGAGATAATTTCGGAAATGCCGTACACCTGTTCGAGCGCGAATGTTCTATTCAGCGTCGTAACCAGAAAATAGTAGAAGAAACACCTTCTCCTTTCGTTACTCCGGAATTGCGTCAGAAAATGGGAGAGGCAGCTGTAGCAGCAGCCAAGGCTGTACACTATAAAGGAGCTGGTACAATTGAATTCCTGGTCGATAAGCACCGCAATTTCTACTTCCTGGAAATGAATACCCGTTTACAGGTAGAACATCCTATTACAGAAGAAGTAGTAGGTGTAGACCTGGTAAAAGAACAGCTTCGTGTTGCCAATAACGAGCCGTTGCACTTCAAGCAGGAAGATTTGAAACAGCGCGGACATGCCATCGAATGCCGTATCTGTGCAGAAGATACAGATAACAACTTTATGCCTTCACCTGGTATTCTTCGTCAGCTGATGGAACCGAACGGTATCGGTGTGCGTATCGATAGCTATGTGTATGAAAGCTACGAAATTCCTATCTACTATGACCCGATGATTGGTAAACTGATTGTATGGGCTACTACTCGTGAGTTTGCTATCGAACGTATGCGCCGCGTGTTGTACGAATACAAGATTACCGGTTTGAAGACCAATATCGGTTACCTGCGTCACATCATGAACGTGCCCGATTTTGTAGAAGGACATTACAACACATTGTTCATCCCGAAACATCAGGACATGCTGCGTGAGTGGGCCGGACAGAAAGAAGAGGAAACAGAAAACATCGCCATGATTGCGGCTTACATTGACTACCTGATGAACCTGGAAGAAAACAAGTCGGCATCAAGCGACAACCGTCCTATCAGCCGCTGGCGTGAGTTTGGCCTGAAAAAAGGTGTGCTGAGAATCTAAGTATTTTGAATTAAAGTAGAAGATTATGGAAATACATATAGGAGACAGAGTTGCGGATGTGACATTGGTCAGCAAAGAAGGCAACAAGGTACAGTTGACCATTGACGGAGTTCCATACGATGTAGACATCGTGATGGCCGAAAATGGTAGCTGCTCCATTCTGCACGAAGGAAAGTCGTACAATGCCGAACTGATTCGTAAGGAAGGTGGAAAAAGCTATACTGTAAATGCACATTATCAGTCATATAATATTGACATCATCGACTCTCAGGCAAAATACTTGCGTATGCGTAAGGGAGCTGATGAAAAACAACAGGATAAGATCGTTTCTCCGATGCCGGGTAAAGTCGTTAAGATTCCGGTTAAGGCAGGCGACCGTCTGCAGGCTGGTGATATCGTTGTTGTGATTGAAGCCATGAAGATGCAGAGCAACTACAAGGTAAACAGCGAATGCGTAGTGAAGGAAATCCTGGTGAACGAAGGAGATTCTGTCAACAGCAATCAGGTGATAATGACTTTGGATGTAATTAAAGAAGACGAACAATGACAACAGCAGAACAATATAAGAAAGTTTGAGGAGCTGGATAAGTTTGCTTCTCAGGGTGGTGGCGTAGAACGCGTGGAAAGACAGCACGCCAACGGTCACATGACAGCCCGCGAACGTATCGACATGTTGCTCGATAAGGGTACGTTCAATGAAATGGACAAGTTTGTAATCCATCACTGTACAGACTTCGGAATGGATAAGAATCACATTCCGGGTGACGGTATCGTATGTGGTTACGGTAAGATTGACGGACGTCTGGTGTACGTATATGCATACGATTTCACCGTTTATGGCGGAACTTTGAGTGCTACAGGTGCACAGAAGATTGTCAAAGTACAGCAGCTGGCGCTGAAGAACGGTGCTCCGGTGATTGCTTTGAATGACTCGGGAGGTGCCCGTATTCAGGAAGGTGTAGGAAGTATCTCAGGTTACGCTTCTATCTTCTACCAGAATACCATCGCTTCAGGTGTGATTCCACAGATTTCGGCCATCTTAGGTCCTTGTGCAGGTGGTGCCTGCTACTCTCCGGCACTGACCGACTTCATCTTCATGGTGAAAGAAAAGAGCCACATGTTCATCACAGGTCCGGACGTAGTGAAGGCCGTGACTCACGAAGAAGTTGACAAAGAAGAACTGGGAGGTGCTTATACACACAGCAGCAAGAGCGGTGTAACTCATTTCCTGTGTGACACTGAAGAAGAAACTTTGATGAGCATCCGTGAATTGCTGAGCTTCCTTCCGTCTAACAACATGGAAGATGCGCCGATGATTCCTTGCACTGACGACATCCGCCGTGCAGAAGAATCACTGATGACAGTCATTCCGGATGACCCGAACATGCCGTACGACATCAAGAACATCATCGAACCGGTAGTCGACAACCACTACTTCTTTGAAGTGATGCCTCACTTTGCCAAGAACATCGTGGTAGGATTTGCTCGCCTGGGCGGACGTTCTGTAGGTATCGTAGCCAACCAGCCTGCTTACCTGGCCGGTGTGCTTGATATTGATGCTTCAGACAAGGCTTCACGTTTCATCCGTTTCTGCGACTGCTTCAATATTCCAATCGTGACATTTGAAGATGTTCCCGGCTTCTTGCCCGGATGTACACAGGAACATAACGGTATCATCCGTCATGGAGCGAAGATTGTTTATGCTTACGCTGAGGCTACAGTTCCTAAGATTACGGTAATTACCCGTAAGGCTTATGGTGGTGCTTATATCGTTATGAACAGTAAACCGATCGGTTCAGATGTGAACTTCTCTTATCCGACTGCCGAGATTGCCGTTATGGGAGCAGACGGAGCAGTGAACATCCTTTACCGCAAGGCTACTCCGGAAGAAAAGGCAAAGGCTGTAGAAGAATACAAGGAAAAATTCTCTAATCCTTATCGTGCAGCCGAGCAGGGATATATCGATGAGATTATTTTGCCGAAGGATACTCGCTTCAAACTGATTCAGGCTTTGGAAATGACTCAGAACAAGAGCCAGAGCAATCCTCCTAAGAAACATGGTAACATGCCGCTGTAATCAGGTAGCGATTGTATAGAAAATAAATAAGAAGAAGCGAAGAATTCCGCCGGTCATACGTGAGGAGTTCTTCGCTTTCTTGTATTGTGTTCACATTAGATTCTTTTTATTCCTTCATTGTATGTAAAATGGAAACGTTGAAAAACCGTATCGTGAAACTGCTGGACATCCTTAATGAGCGGGTGTACGGCAAAGAAGAAGTCATGGCACTGGCGTTGCTTTCGGCTGTGGCAGGAGAGAGCATCTTCCTGTTAGGCCCTCCGGGAGTGGCCAAGAGTATGGTAGCCCGCCGGTTGAAACTGATGTTCCGTGGAGGAACAGCTTTCGAGTACCTCATGTCGCGGTTCAGTACCCCCGACGAAATATTCGGTCCCGTATCCATCGCCCGGCTGAAAAACGAAGACACCTACGAACGCATGACCGAAGGCTATCTGCCCACCGCCACCGTCGTCTTCCTGGATGAAATATGGAAAGCCGGTCCCGCCATACAGAATGCCCTTCTGACCGTCATCAATGAGAAAATCTTCCGCAACGGACAGTTTTCGGTACGAGTCCCCATGAAAGGACTGATTGCCGCATCGAACGAACTTCCGGCTTCAGGACAAGGACTGGAAGCACTGTACGACCGCTTCCTGGTGCGTAAGCTGGTGGGCGGTATTGAAGACCTATCCGATTTCGACCGGATGATTTCCACGGCCGACGAAAGCGAACCGGAAATGGACGAAAGCCTGGCAGTGAGCGACGAAGAATACCGCCAGTGGCAGGAACAGATGAAATCCGTCGGCCTGCACTATTCCGTGCTGGAAGTCATCCATTCCATCAAGGATAAATTAGAAGATTATAACCGCCAGCTGGAGAATGCCGATTCACCCTTCTCTGTGGCACTCTACGTGTCCGACCGTCGTTGGAAGAAAATCGCCCGTCTGCTGCGGGCATCTGCCTTTTTGCAAGGAAACACTGAGGTACGCCTGTCCGACTGCCTGCTGATGGTACACTGTCTGTGGAATGAGACCAGCCAGACAGACTGGGTACGCGATGCCGTGCTGACGGCAGTAGGCGAGAGCGTGCGTGGCTACGTGCTGAACCTGTCGGGCATTGAAACCGATTTGCAGGCCTTGAAGAAAGAACTCGACTCGGCAGGAGCCTTGCGCGAACGGGCCGATGCCGGACTGCAACTGGTCGATGCATACTACTATCAGGTGGAGCGCGTACGCCTGGCCGGACGATTACTCCTCTTTGCATCCGACTACCAGCAGCTGGACGACACCGGCAAACAGTTCTATCTGCATAAAGACAAGTACAAGACCGATTGCTATGTACTGAAGAAGTACGACCCCTCCATGCGCAACAAGGTATCCCCATCCAAAGTCTATACCCTGCGCCGTGGCCGTCGTTCAGTATTTATCAACGACTATGAATACCCTTTGCTGTGCACTTCCAACTGTACGGCCCTGCCCGCCATGGAAGTACAGGCACAGGAAGACATCCCCGCACGCTTCAGTCAGCTGGAGCAACGGCTCAGCCATGCAGAAGCCCATTGCGGCGACTGGGTAAAAGAAGAAGCCGACTACTGCGCAAACCACTTGTTTGTCGGGAAAAGAGAGAAAGAAGCCATGAGCCGGATACTGGGCGAACCGTCGAAAGCCCTGTTCCGCTATCGGAACGAGTTGGAGGAAATGAAACATGCATACCGGAAAGAGAACGAGGAATATCCGTCTGAAAGACCTGAAAACAGCCTATTTGGAGCAACTTCGTGAGCGAAGCCGGGCGCGGATGGAAGAATACCTTCAGCACCACACCGTGCTGGAAAGCGAACTGGAAGAGTGCATCTGGGATTATTATCGCCAGACAGCCCCTTCCTTGCAGGAATTCTATTCCCGCTACACCCCCGAATGGGAAGTCTTCTACGAGCACGAAACCCTGCCGCCGACCGATTTCCTGGTATTCCTGCAACGGATGGAAACCGCCTTCCGCAAACGCTATACCCTGGCCGAACTCGACGTATCCTATTACATCGGTCGTCTGTCCCGGCTTCCCGAACGGAGCGAAGAACGGGCAGCCTTGCAGGAACTTTTCCTCGACAAGTGGCACCATCTGCTCACGGTCAAGGAATATGACTACCAGTACCAGCACCTCTTCCGCCTGTGCGAAGGATTTCAGATTCTGGATAAATCGTTCGGCCTGAAAACGGAAGGCAATCTTCGGGGCTCGCGCGTGAAATGGCTGTTGCGGAACCATCCGGAACTCTACCAGAAAGTAGTCCCCTACGAAAAAGCTATGGAGCAGAGCCGTCAGATACGCGAGCTGGTGCGCTGCCTGGGAAAGAACGCTGGCGGACGGAAAGAAAGCTTCGACTCCCTGTCGGGCTTACGGGCCGACAGCCTCATTCGTCATGCCTCACAGAGTGATGTGGAAGGCGTGACCCTGGGCGACGACCTCAACAGCCTGCTGCCTGTGGAATACTGCTACCTCACCGACGAAGTACTGCATCCCTTCTTCATGCAGCGTTATGTAGAAAAACGCCTGCAGCAGTTTGATTCCTATTCGCATGAAGATACCTCCGCTCCTTCACCGGAGAAAAAGAAAGTCAGTTCGCAGGGACCTTACATTATATGTATAGATACCTCCGGCTCCATGCGCGAAGGCCGCGAACACCTGGCCAAATCGGCCGTGCTGGCCATTGCCCGCCTGACGGAGGCCACCTCACGAAAGTGTTACGTCATCAACTTTTCAGAAGATATACAAACCTTGCTGATTCGTGACCTGAAAACCGATTTCCCGATGTTGGTGGACTTCCTGCAACGTCGTTTCGACGGAGGAACCGATGTGCGTCCGGCTTTTTCCGAAGCCCTGATGATGCTGCGCACTCACGGCTGGCATCGGTCTGACGTGGTGCTGATTTCCGATTTCGAGATGCCGCCCCCTGCGGACGACCTGTTGGCCGAGATTCATCGTGCCCGTTTGCGGGGTACTTCCTTCTATGCGCTGGTGTTCGGTTCTCATCCGGAAACGGACTACCTTCATGAGTGCGAAAAATACTGGGATATGTATTAGTTTGAAAAATTATTTTGCTTTTATTTAACGGTTATTTCCGGATAAAAGATTTAAAATGCGAGATTCTGCTTTCACTCTGAATGTCAGAATTTCGCATTTTTTTTGCCGTAGATTTTGTCACCCCTCTCAGGAGCCTTCTGGAAAGGGTGACTTTTGTGTAAAAATGAAGGTTTGGACGGATTTAGCTAATCAAATACGGGAAAATCTGTGAAAAGCGAGATTTCGGGCGAAAATGCCGAGGTGTTTGGAAGAAAACTCCAAAGAGCTTTTTGGAAAACTCTTTTACGTTTGGAGGAAAACGCAAGTGCGTTTGAATTCAAATGTACTTGTGTTTTGGGAAATGTGCTTCTGGGCCTTTTGAGAGGGGATGGAGAATGAAGACTTTTGAGGACTTTCGCTTCTGGAATGAGATAAATTATGGATGGAGTAAAAGTGCCTTTTTGTTTTGTGTATGTCTTGATTTGACGGCTTTGTATTGTGTAATTGATTATTTTGTGTGATAATGTTTGTGTTTTGGCTGATTTTGTATTCTTTGTAAATTGTAAGTAGGCATCTTGTTGCAAAAAATGAGATAACGGGATTCAGGGTTGCTAAATTACAGAATTCTGATGTGGAAGAGTGTGATTTGACATTTTGTTATATTGATATTTTATATCTTGTATTATGTTAGAGACGTAATCCAAAATGGGCTTTTATGTTGAATGATGAAGATTAATTATCAAACTTTTGATTTATAAAATATATTGGCTATTTTTGCAAAGCATTGGATTTTCTAATGCACTTTTTAATTTGACATATCGTAGCTCAATCGCCTCTGAATCACCACCTCGGAACTGAGCGAGCTATATAACACACATTGAGGAGTCCGTATATGGCGCAGACTTCTCACTTAGTGTGTTATGGCTTGTGGTGAGCCAAGAGGCGTAGGTGATTGTCTGCGTCTTTCTTTTTGGTTAAACGTATGACAAACCTTTATTGGATTTATTGCAATAAATATATGTTTAACTAAAAGATTTGTAAGATGAAAAAACTATTTCTATTAGGAATTTTTATTCCGTTCTTAAACACCTCATGCTGTTCTATATTTACGAGTGCAAAGCAAACTGTTACTTTTGTTGGGGAAGAAGGTACAAGAATCTATGACAATGGTATGAAAATAGCCACAATAGGGGAAAGTGGTGAAACAAGTGTACGCATTCGAAAGAAAATATCCTCAAAAGAACTAATCGCAAAGAAAGAAGGCTATAGACCAACACCATTGAGGTTGGAATCAACTTTCAATCCAGTTGCTTGCATAAATCTTTTGAATGTATTGGCGTGGGGTATTGACTTAGGAACTCAGAAGGCTTTTAAATGGGAAAATACTTATTTTGAAATAGAAATGGAGGCAGAAAAATGAAAAAGTTCTTTGGTTTAATGCTGCTATTCGTAGCTATGATTTTATCTTTTACTTCTTGTTCAAAGGATGATGAAGAGGCATTTGTGACAGCAGAAAAGATTGTCGGTACATGGGATGTGATATGGGCTGAACAAGATGGAGAAAGTATAGACATTCCTGAAGGATATATTTATATGACATTGAAGAGTGATGGTTCTTATAAAACGGTGATGTTCTCAGATTATTATATAGGAGAATATAAGATTGAAGGAAATACTGTTATAGGAACTACTGTTGATCCTATTACGGAGTATTATAAATTCACGAGTTTAGATGGTGACATTGCTAATATCGATTATTCGAATAGTATTGGGGATAAATACAAATTTAGAGCGATTAAAAGATAATCTGTGAATGTAAATGAAAGAGACTGTGTTGGCAAAGTTGATATTTTATTGCTTTGCTGACACAGTTTGTTTACATTCCTAAATAGACGGATGTATGCCTTACGTTCCTGCGATATATTTCGTTATTGCTGACAGGGATAATATAGATTGGGAGCAACGCAGATATGAAATTGCAAAGTAATGTGTTACTGTGTGTATGTAATGAAATGACTTTAGTGCATATAGCAAAATAAAGTGTTGAACAAGTTGAGGCACTGATTATTGAATTAAAGAAAAAGGAAATAAAGTATGAAAGCGATATCCATCAAACAGCCGTGGGGAGCTTAATCGTTCACGGTATAAAAAATATTAGGAATTAGTTTTGGAAGTGTTATCTTTTTGGAATTCTCTTGTTTATTTTTTCTTTTAATATTATTCTAAAAAGTTCTGCTGATGCCATGATTGAAAGAAAGATGAATAAGCAACAATAGTAACTAATACTTTTACGGTGTTAAATGAATATCTCTCAAAAAAAATAAATAGTAAAAGTTTATTAGTGGTAAAAAGCATTAATGTTACACATGAAACTATAAAACTTAATAATGTTAGGTGTTTATGTTCTAGGCTATTAAGTAATTAACAAAAAAACAAGGGACTAAGAATATAGTTGATAATAAATAGTAGAATAACATAATGGTCCTACAATTGATAATATAAATTCTTTAGATAAAGGATGAACTTTAAATGCTGGAGTTGTTTGGAAACATATTAAGTAAATAATTAGTGTGTTACATATAAGAGCTATTATTATAGTTTTCCAATATATCCTTAATAGCGAGAATAGTTTTATCAATGCATCCATATCACTATTCAATTAATATATCAACAAAAATATGGTTTATTATTGGTATGTCAAAATCTACAGATGGCCATCGTTGGGTTATTGAGTAAATAACGCAAAATATGGGTGATATAACTGAAAGAAGGAAGAAGTTTCCTAAATTAAAAAGGAATTTTATCTGATAGTTGAGAGTAATAAGATGAAAGACTATTTAAAATTTTCTTGTAGGCAGTTATTTGATTATATGTAAATAATTCACTCATAATTATTAACTCTTAAATAATGTTAAAATGATAAAAGCTATAATAAGTGATTGGATAAAAGTTTATTTTATGAAGGCCCCTAGTGCAGGATATAGGCATAACTTTGCTGATGGCTTTAATTCTGAATATATACCTGTTTCATAGACTGAAGTAATTTTATTATGAGTTTAGGCAATGTTTGTTGACACCGTTACATTATGAGACTATTATGATATATAAAAAGCCTTGAGATAGCATCGAAAGGAGTAATAAAGAAAAACGCCAATAATATCAAAAAACAAATTAATTATTGGATTTCTTTAATCAATTAAAGAATTTCTTTTGTTATATTTGTATGCCCAACTAACAAATGACTAAAATGAATCCTGTAATATTTCAAATTAAAAAATTAGGTGCTGTAAAGAATTCAAAGATTGAGTTGAAGCCCTTTATGATATTTTCTGGCGAATCCGGATTAGGTAAGAGTTATGTAGCTTTTTTTAGTTCATTATCTTTATACACTGCTTTCTTCTTCATATAGATTAAATTCTTTTTTTTCTGAGAAAAATATAGATTTTAAATCTCTATTTGAGAAAAAACAATCTAACCAAGTGCTCCTTAGCATTCCCGCCAGTGAGTTATTTTCATGGATTAATAAGGATGCTATTAATTACATTGGCTATTTAATAGGGCATGAAAACTTTGAAGGTGAGGTTGAAATACAGTTTCCATATACAAATTCAAATTTAGAGTTTATTTATGATGATGAATTGGGGGGCTTAGATAATAACGAAGAATTGTTTTATAAAATAGAATTAGATGATTTTACATATCGTGTTGTATCTCGTTCTTTTCAGCCTACTTCAGATCTCTTTTCAGATTTAATTTGTGCTGTGTTATTGGATGCAATTTGGGAGGATCATCGGATTTTAAAGCATTGCTATTTGTTGCCATTCCTTCAGAGGTGCTTTAATGGAATTGACAGAAAGACCTGCATTTCGTTCGGGAATGTATGATGAGTTTTTTGATTTGAAAGTGGCTTTAAGTAGGCCACTAGCAAAATCTGTGGAACAAAGTGCTACTATAACCGAATGTCTATCGGATGTAAATATGGGTAGATTGCAGCAAGTGGAAGGAAGAATTATGTATTATACGCAGGATGGAGCAGGCATGCCTTTGACTGCAGCTGCCTCGTCTATTAAAGAACTTGCACCTTTTACAATGATGTTGAATAAATTTTCTCCAGAAGGAATTTCAATATTGTTTGAAGAACCAGAAGCCCATTTGCATCCTGAAAGACAGGTTAAAGTTGCAGATTTAATAGCTTGCTCGGTTAACAAAGGTTGTCAAATGCAAGTAACTACTCATAGTGATTATTTGATCAAGCGAATTAATAATTTAATGAAACTTTATTTGTTGAGAGAAAAAATGCCATCAGAATTATTCATTCAATTATTACATAATTATAATATTGAAGAGGATTGCTTGATAAATCCGAAAAATGTGGGAGCATTCCTTTTGAAAAGGAATGGGAATGGATATTCTGAGATTGTTACACAGGATATATCTTTAGATAACGAAATTCCATTTGAGTCATTTTATCAAGTGATAGATGAAGATATTCAACTGTCCGGTACAATTAGAAACTTATTTAAAAAAGAAGGAATTTAATTATGCCGTTTTGTGATGATTTGAAAGTGTTGTTTCCTAAGTATTCCATGGAATATTGTAAAGAAACCGTATCTGTTAAAGAGAATTCTTCAACAGCAAAAGTGAAAGAACTAATTTGGTTTAATTCAGATTTTCATAAAATAGATTCAACCATTGTAAAGGATATGAAATCCTTTTTTGAAAAAGCTCAATCATCAGATATATTTTACTTAGATTGCGATGGGATTGTGATTTTTGAAAAGGAGGGGAAAAAATATATGTTTTTTTCAGAACTTAAATCAACTTTTGATACATCTGATATTTTCCATGCGAAAGATCAGATAATTTCTTCTTATATAAAAATCAATATGCTTATGCATTTGCTACGCTGTTATAATTGTGATGATTTTGTGATAAAAGGATTTATTGTATGTTTACCTCCGAAGCAAGAGTTTTTGCGTGATTTGTATAGGCAACAATTTTTGAAACCTGGCAGTAGATATCAAGCTGATGCAGAGTTTACTCTTAATTTATGTTATTATAAAGATAAAAAGACTACTCTTGTTCCAACAGACTGCTTTAAGTTGAAGGGGCTTCCTTTGGGAAGTACAGGTATTTTCAGAAAAATGGAATTTCATTATGTAGAAGTACCTGAGGGGGCTTCATCTATTACACTTGATGTAGAAAAATATATATAGGACTTCTGCGGGACGGGTGATTTCGTCTTTCGACACAGGCACTTCCTTAATCAATGAATTTTCTATAGGAACATCTAGTAAATATATAAAATTAGCCAATTAATTCATATATAAAGTATTGAGAGCTAGTTGTTTTTGTATCTTTAGGTGTTCCTCGCAAATAAGATTTGATGGTCAAAACGGGGAAAATACCCAAATTTGAATATGGAAAAAATATAAAATATTTGTAACCATTCTATTTTCCGCCTTGACACGCATGTTCCCTAAACCTACCTTTGCGCCGTAACCCTTAAACAACAATGATTATGGCAAAAGAAAAAGTAAACTACCAGGAGGTATATGACCTCTACCAGTTATGCAGCGAGACCAAGGATCTTCGGGAGTTCTGTGCGGATTATGGAGTAAATTACGACAAGTTCATGAACTGGCAGCGTCACCGGCTGTGGAGCGAGAAGTTAGGCAAGACAGTCCAGGTTGAGCAGCCCAAGGTTGCCAAAGTCCGGATAACCGGCAAGCCTTGCAACAGTCCAACCGTAAAGTTGGAGGTGAAACAACCTGAAGGTGAATCTCCGATTAAGTGGGTAAAACTGCAATTGACATCAGGTGCCACATTGTTCCTGAGAAACACCACAGTTCTTGATTTGAGTCTGTTGCTTAATAAAATGATAGGATGATATGCTTGGACTTAGCGCTAACCTGAACTATTACCTGTTCAACGGTAATGTGGATTTGCGGAAAGGAATCTTCCGTCTGTGTGAGAGTATAAGGGAAGAGATGTCACTTGACCCGAGCGATGCATCCAATGTATATATGTTTATGTCCAAGGAACCGGAGGGTCGTTAAGATACTTCATTACGAACGCGGTTTTTATGTGCTTTACGAGAAACGTCCTGTCATGGGAAAGTTCAAGAAACCTGTGTTTACCTTATGGTTGACGAGACTACCGAACTTGTCGGAGTTGAAACACCGGAAGGCAAGGCTTACAGGAGAAAGTATTTATGGGCTTTTTTTGCAAAGCATGTCAAGTTGGTTTACTATCATTACAATAACGGCAGCAGAGCCTCTGATGTAGCAAAGACCTTCCTTGAACATTTTATGGGATCTGTATCTACAGACGGATATACGGTTTACAGGATGTTCGACGGAGAAGCCTCAAAGGTGCTTCATATAGGATGCTGGACACACTGCAGGAGGCTGTGGGTCGATGCCTTGCCATCAGACAGAACTGCGATGGATATAATAGACCCTATCGGTGATATGTTCAGAAATGAAGACTTGTTCCGCACAATGAAACTCAGCGGTGAGCAGATTAAGGAAAAAAGACTTAAGCTTACGAGACCTATTCTTGAACGTATCCATCATAAGGTGGTCATGATGATGCAGGATACTAAACTCATGGCAAACGAACTGATGAGAAAGGCTGTGAACTATACGATAAACCAGTGGAAATCCCTGAAAAATATCCTCAAGGACGGTTCTGCGGAAATATCGAACAACCTCTGTGAGCAAAGGATGAAACCTGTAAGGCTGCTGCTCAAGAACTGTATGAACATAGGCAGTGAGGATGCAGCAGGAAACTCGGCATTCATCTTTTCTCTGATAGAACTGCAAGCTTAATGACATAGATCCTCAGGATTACCTGAAGCACTTGTTTGAATGTATTCTTCATGGTAAGGACTGCGACAAAAAAGCCCTTCTGCCATGTTTTTATCAATCGGAATGTTAAAACTAAACTATTTTCTTGCGGACATTTTTATTTTATCGGCTGAAAAACAGCCGATAAAATTGTCATGGCGGAAAATAGAATGCTTACATGTCTATACGTATCGTGTCACTCTTGAACATTTTAGAATATGCGAAGTAATGGACGGCTTGACTTCCCAACCATTATATGAAGTTGAAAATTCCGCATATCTGAGTGAAATGTTAATGACAGGAATGAGAGAATTGTACGGCTCTTTACTTAATGTAAGGCACTATACGATAAGCACGACTGAGCATATCATTGATGTATTAACAGCCGAAACTTATGTTATAGAATGAAACTGACCGATAAACGATTTTGGATATTTGAGGCAATAGTACTGATATGCACAATCATCTGCATTTTCATATTATGGATGAAACATTGGTTGGTGCTGTTTGGTTTAGCATCCTTTGGATTTTGTTGCCTTATGCTTTTTGGCGGAGCGGTGGCATGGAAACTATACAAAGGCAACCAATGGTGGAAATTGGCTGGATACTTGTTCCTAATTACAGCGGCAATTCTTTCCTTTGGACTGTTCTGCTTTGTGTGGGATTGGAATGATAATGGTGGACGCCCTGCGAATATTCCTCCTGACGAAGGATCTTATATTACTGCTAATGAACTGGTCGGAATTATAATGCTGTTATGGACTATGTTTATGGCGGAAAGGAATGAACAAAACTTATCCTTCGCCCATTAAACCCATTTCAGTAGAAAAAATAATTATACCCTTCACTTTTGAGAGAGCTTACTGCCATATCGGAGTCACAACCGATAATAGTGGTATAGAACGTATGGAAGTCTATTTTGTCAGAAACGACAAAACGGCAATTTGTTATGCGAATAGCTCTTTCAATCAAGTTGTCATTGATGATGCAAAGCTTGATAAATATGATAATCTTAAAATAAATATAGGTACTATTAATAGTATTCGTGAAACAATAGGACTTGCAAATCACATTATTAAATTGTCGGATGAAAGATTGATTGTTTTTGAAGTCCTTCCCAAAGGGTACGGTGAACTATACGAAAGTGTTACAATAATAGCTCCAAGTGACGACGAATACTCAGACTATTTAGAAGATTATAAACAAGGAAAAGAAATTGATTTCTGAAAAGCAGAAATAAAACAATTAAATCACAAAAGATGATACTACTTGGCATTATAATACAATTGATTGTCTTTACATTGCTGGCAATAGTGATTGCATTGCCATTGGTTGGTATCGTATGTTGGCGAAACAAGAAAAACAAAAAACGGAATGCAATATTGACATTTATATCTCCGTTCGTGTTCATATATACTTTCTATTTCGGTTGCATGATAGGTGGTTTTACCTGTTCTTCAGTTTTTGGTACAGGTTGCGGTATAGATGGGTATTATCACGCAACGTTACCAAACGGCTATGAATTAGAAACTATTTCGGATGACTTTGACCGTGAATATTTTACAGGGTATATTCGCAAAGATGGGAAGGATGTCATTGAATGGGTAACTAAAATCAAGGTTTCAGGCGACTCTATTTATGGAGAGCGGTATTTCGTAAACGAAGCTCCGGGAAGCGAATACTACTTTGTCATTGACACTAAATCCGGCATCATAACACAATACAAATCATTTCGGGAAGCTAATAAAAATGATCCGACCCTTCTAACAGGATTGACTCACTTGGAGGCGTTTTATTACAAAAGTTGGTCGTGGGTTATTCCTTTGGGTAGTATTGCATTTATAATATCATTAGGGGTAGTATTTCTTTTATGGTTTATAGTCGGCAAAATATCTGCATAATGGAAAGATTAACTACAAAAGATAGATTGTTATTGGTAGGATTATTCCTATTGGAAGCAATAATCATGTTTTGCATTGTTCCCAAAGCCAATGCAGATGAAATTAGCGTACAGGTAGAGTTAGTACTTGGTTTATCCTTAGCACTAATGATAAGTCTGGCGATATTGATAAAAAGCATAATAGAGGTAAGTGTAAGACTATGCTTTCTATCTTTATCGTATGCGCTGCGACCTATCTTCAAATATCCTACTGTTCTCTGTTTTATGAATGGGGTGTTGTCATTTGTGTGACATTGCCTGTATTTCAACTGACATTTGGCTTCTTGATATCCAAATTCTCCCAGAGTATAACGGACTTATGTACAGGCTGCTCCAATTTGATGTTTTCTGCTATATGGGCCAATCAGATGGTTGGATTCCTATGGTTTCATCATGAATCCAGCGACCTTGAAACGGTGGGAATAGCGAGTGCGTGTGCTCTTGTCGGTGTAGTGATTGTGTTTATGATATCGATCATTATGATAATGAAATTCAATCCAAAAGTTCCTTGACAACTATGAATTTACCGATAAGTGGATGGTTAGGAGCAAAGGGGAAATTCAGGTAAGGTTTGGAACAAACAATGGGAAAGATACGAAAATAGATGAATATAGCAACAAACCATCTATATAACTGAATCACAAAAGAAAAGCTGATAATTACAGACTAATGAATGGTATTATTTTGTAGATTTGTAGACTAATCAAAGAAAAATAGGAACCATGTATAACGACGTATGAAAAAGAAACGTGCAAAAAAATACTGTAAAAAGGTAGAATCATCAGAAAGTACTTCAAAATACTTGTCATTATGGCTTCTTTTGCCAATCCTCTTCTTCTGCCGACAGGGAATAATAATAAATCAAAATACTCTGTTTGAGGTTGGATGGTGGTGGTACATTCTCTGTGCCATAACTGGTTTGGCTGTTGGTATAATACGGCTTATTCGAGATAAAGAAATCATATGGAATTGGAAAGAATACTTGGGTGCTATTTTCTATTCTTTTATACATTCGGCAATGGGATTGATAATAGGTGTGCTGCTAATCTTTGGTGTTGAAATAGCGAATTACTATATTCCGTCCGAGTATAAATATTACAATGAATCAGCAACTATAATTAACAAAGATTTCAGTTCTCTTTATAGAGCAGGAGTTCATTTTGATGTAGAATTTCATTTTGAAAATAAAGAACTTGGAGTAATAGCAATTGATTTTGGAAACGATTTTATAAGCAAGCTGAAATAGGTGACAGATACAATATCACCTTCCAAAATGGTTTCTTTAATATTCCTATCATAAAGGGTAAAGTCAAACTAGAATAATAGAGTAAACAAAGCCCAGTTATTAAGCTTTTCATTAAAAGAGACGAAATACAACAGACTTTGTAATAATCCACTTTGGATAAATCAAGGATGAACAGTAAGGAGTAACCATTCTATTTTCCGCCTTGACATAAGTTGTTAGCCGACATATCTTTGCGCCGTAACCCTTAAACAACAATGATTATGGCAAAAGAAAAAGTAAACTACCAGGAGGTATATGACCTCTATCAGTTATGCAGTGAGACCAAGGATCTTCGTGAGTTCTGTGCGGATTATGGAGTAAATTACGACAAGTTCATGAACTGGCAGCGTCATCAGCTATGGAGCGAAAAAGTTAGGCAAGACAGTTCAGGTTGAGCAACCCAAGGTTGCCAAAGTCCGGATAACCGGCAAGCCTTGCAACAGTCCAACCGTAAAGTTGGAGGTGAAACAACCTGAAGGTGAATCTCCGATTAAGTGGGTAAAACTGCAATTGACATCAGGTGCCACATTGTTCCTGAAACACCACAGTTCTTGATTTGAGTCTGTTGCTTAATAAAATGATAGGATGATATGCTTGGACTTAGCGCTAACCTGAACTATTACCTGTTCAACGGTAATGTGGATTTGCGGAAGGAATCTTCCGCCTGTGTGAGAGTATAAGGGAAGAGATGTCACTTGACCCGAGCGATGCATCCAATGTATATATGTTCATGTCCAGGAACCTTGAACATTTTATGGGATCTGTATCTACAGACGGATATACGGTTTACAGGATGTTCGACGGAGAAGCCTCAAAGGTGCTTCATATAGGATGCTGGACACACTGCAGGAGGCTGTGGGTCGATGCCTTGCCATCAGACAGAACTGCGATGGATATAATAGACCCTATCGGTGATATGTTCAGAAATGAAGACTTGTTCCGCACAATGAAACTCAGCGGTGAGCAGATTAAGGAAAAAAGACTTAAGCTTACGAGACCTATTCTTGAACGTATCCATCATAAGGTGGTCATGATGATGCAGGATACTAAGCTCATGGCAAACGAACTGATGAGAAAAGCTGTGAACTATACGATAAACCAGTGGAAATCCCTGAAAAATATCCTCAAGGACGGTTCTGCGGAAATATCGAACAACCTCTGTGAGCAAAGGATGAAACCTGTAAGGCTGCTGCTCAAGAACTGTATGAACATAGGCAGTGAGGATGCAGCAGGAAACTCGGCATTCATCTTTTCTCTGATAGAAAGCTGCAAGCTTAATGACATAGATCCTCAGGATTACCTGAAGCACTTGTTTGAATGTATTCTTCATGGTAAGGACTGCGACAAGAAGGCCCTTCTGCCATGTTTTTATCAATCGGAATGTTAAAACTAAACTATTTTCTTGCGGACATTTTTATTTTATCGGCTGAAAAACAGCCGATAAAATTGTCATGGCGGAAAATAGAATGCTTACAATCTACATGAGGTTTAATTGCCTCATGTACTTGGCTATACACCGAAGTCATTCCTATACATTCTAAAAAGAAGATACTCATCAGGAGTTTTCTGACTGCGTTTTTGGCTCTTTGGGATTTCATGATGTCTTTTTGGTGTGCTTGTGTTATGTTTTAAGCTTCAATCTCGTTGTCTTGTGAGGTGGATTTTTCATTCTGAATAAAATTTATTCCATGAATGAAATTGTTTGTCATATTGTTTTTTTCTTCAATTTCAGATTGCATTCTTTCAATGGCTGTGTTAAAGAAAAAGTCTATCAGATATTCATCTGTGCGTTCTTTTCGGATGAATCTTAACGCACTGATATACTCTTCTCTTTTTTTCACGGGGAATGATAAGTATCGGTTGGTCTTTTTTCAGCAAAATGAAGTTGGTAAACATTCTTCCAAGCCGGCCGTTCCCGTCTCGAAAAGGATGGAGATATTCATAAAAACCGTGAAATTTGGCTGCGATTATGATGGGATGTATATCACCCGAGTCCATTGCTTTCTGTGTACTTTCCAATAGGTTGGGTACGCGCTTTATAAGTTCCTTATGGTCTCCAAAAATAGTATCTCCTGCACACATGTCTACTGTGGTATATTCTCCTGGCTGTGAAGGATGTTCGTCATGTTGTGTCCGGAATGCCAATGTATGTTCTGTCAGTAGTTTGTGTGTTTCCTTTAAAAGTTCCTCAGACAAAGGTTTGTCCAGATTTTTCAGAAGATATTCGTATGCTTGGAAATGGTCAAGCATCTCAAACGCTTCAAGGAGAGTTTTTCCTTGGGGTATCATACCCAGTCCTTTTTCCTTGAGGGTACGTGTTTCATCCACAGAAAAACTGTTCCCCTCGATAGCACAGCTGTGGGCAGAGAATAGAATCTCATTGTATTCGATAAAGTCTTGCTTGCAGAATTTGTCTGATACAATCTTTTTGTATTGAGAAACGAGGTTGTCGTACTTTCTTATCTGGTCTTCGAACATAGTGGTTTGTTTTTACAAAGGTAAAAAAAATATGTGTTCTGACATATTATATAAGAAAGTTTGCCAATGGATCCCCAGGCATTCCTGAATGTTAAGTGAAATGCCTGGGGAATTGAGTTCATAAACTCTTTTATTCCGCATTCTTTTTCAACCATTCCTGTCGGCGAAGGTCAGGAAGGTGTTTCACTTTGAAATGCTCGAAGGTGGCATTGAAGCCGTTTCCGTCGGGGCTGGCTGCCATGAGACCCACGTGTACGGGAGTGTTGTCCTGAAGCCAGGCATTTCGCATCATGACGTATTCCTTGTCGTCGAACGAATAGAATATTTCCACGGCATCCAGTCGTCTTACCGCTTTAATCCATACGTAAGGAACCGGCTTGTCTAGTGTGATGACGCTCCAGTCAGAGGTTTTGTGGGTGACTACGGTGCTCAGGTTGAATTTTCCGTCTACAAACTCAATGCCTGTTTTGATGTAGTTCTCGTGATCAATGCGCAGCATCAGGCCGGCTTGGTCGAAACGGGTTTTATAGTCTCCGGTCACTTTTACCTTGACCTCAAATTCGCCTCCGTAAGTTGCGTAATAGAACGGAGCATCATCTACGGTAAAACCATAGTGTGAAATGCGCCAGTAGTCACTCTGTGGGGTGACGTACATGGTCAGTGCCTGGTTTTCTATTTTCCATTGTTCGGGTTCGTTAAACCATTGCATTTTTTCCAGTGACTGGGCTATTCCGCATTGCAGAGATGCCCGGAGGGCCATACCTGTTATAAGTCGTTTTTTCATATCTGATAATTTAATTACGATTCCTTTGATATATTTGCTGATAAAATCCGTCGGGAAGTTATCTTTGAAAATGTAAGATGCCGGAAAAGAATCTGCAATGATTATTAATAACCATTTTCGTATGAATATAGTCGATGAACTGAACAATGAGTTTTCGAAACAGAAATCGCTTTACAAGGTAGGGCAACAGCCTGTGGCAGAGCTGGAAAAATACAAGCATATAGCCATGGGGTATGCGGAAATGGAAAATGCGGTATCTGTGCTGAGTGATATGCATACGAATGTGAGTTACGTGTACTATGGGCGCTTTTCTCAGGTGTTTGGCTGGAATCGTGAGAATGGAACGGAAGAGAAAATAGATTCTATTTGGGAGGAAAAGATTTTGAAGCAGATTCATCCCGATGATTTGCACGACAAGTATTTGCAGGAGCTTCGTTTCTTTCACTTTGTGCGACGTCAGCCCAAGACAAAGCGGACTGATTTTTATCTGGCCAATAAGTTGCGTATAAAGGATGCGCAGGGAAACTATCAGTTTGTGCTGTACCGGTTGTTTTATGTTCCTTCTCCTATAGGGAATAGTTTGTGGCTGGCGTTATGCGTGTATACTCCATGGTTATTCGGCTTTTCCGGCAAGAGCAGGGTAGTTCATTCGGTTACCGGAGAAATGATGGAATTAGGCGGTCAGGAGGATGCACAAATCTTGTCGGACAGAGAGAAACAAATTCTCCGGTTGATAGATAAGGGATTGATGAGCAAGGAGATTGCCAGCCAGCTTTCTATCAGTGTGCACACGGTCAGTCGGCATCGTCAGGAGATTTTGGGCAAGCTTCAGGTAAAAAGTTCTATTGAGGCATGTAGGGTTGCAAAGGAGTTGGGAATTTTGTAAAGTGATAATGTATCCGGTAAAAAATCATTATTTGCCATAGAGGTTTCTGGCATTTTTCTGTAAATTTGTAAAGATAAGCATTGGCTTTATTTTGTACTTTTAAGTTAACACTAAACCTAAATAATAAGTAATGAAAAAAATGTTGTTTTTATCGGCGCTGCTTGCATGCGGGCCGGCCTGTTTTTCTCAGCAGGCAGAAAAGTTTCCACTGGGAGATTATGTAGAACTGACCGATACGAAGCCGCACGACGGGGATGAGGTGTGGAGTAAGATGACTGCTCCGGTTCGGTTTTGTTGGGGAACGACGGATGTGCGCTACAAGAAACTGAATGTGCCCGACGTGAAAGCTACTGGTACACTCCGGCTGAAGGCCTGGAAGGGAGAGCGTGTGAATGCACAGGCAGTGCTTTGGACGCAGAAAGAGCTGGAAGGAGCGGAAATTGCAGTCAGTGAATTGAAGAACGGAGCTTCGGTAATTCCTTCTTCGGCTGTGAATACGTATTTCGTACGTTATGTAATGACGGATGAATTGAATAAGGATGGAAGCGGAGGTTGTGGTCCTCGTGAGAACAAGGCGGAATGGGATTCTTCTATGGTGGCCGATGTGCTCGATATTGTGCGGGTACGCGAAGTTCAGGCGCGCAGTACGCAGCCCGTGTGGCTGAATGTATGGGTGCCTGCTGATGCACGCCCCGGAAAGTATAAAGGTACGCTGACGGTATCTGGAAAGAATTTTGAAGCCATGAAACTGCCGTTTGAAATCGAGGTGGTGAACCGTACGTTGCCGGAGCCGCAGAAATGGGCGTTTCACCTGGACTTGTGGCAGAATCCGTATGCCGTGGCGCGTTACTATCAGGTGCCGTTGTGGAGCAAGGAGCACTTTGATGCCATGCGTCCTATCATGAAGATGCTGGCCAATGTGGGGCAGCGGGCTATTACCGCCAGCATCATGCACAAGCCTTGGGCCGGACAGACGGAAGACCATTACGACAGCATGATTTTCCGGATGAAGAAGCTGGACGGTACGTGGGTGTATGATTATACGGTGTTCGACAAGTGGGTGGAATTCATGATGAACGAAGTGGGTATCAAGGATTTGATTAGCTGCTATACGATGATTCCATGGGCGTTGAGCTTTGATTATTTTGATCAGGCTACCAACCGCGTGCAGTTTATCAAGGCTGCTCCGGGTGAGGAAGCCTACGCTGAATACTGGGGCACGTTCCTGAAAGATTTTTCTCGTCACTTGCGTGAGAAGGGGTGGTTCGAAAAAACGGCCATTTCTATGGATGAACGCCCGATGGAGGCCATGCGTGAAGCCATTAAGGTGATTAAGGCAGCCGATCCGGAATTCAAGATTACACTGGCCGGCAATTATCATGAGGAGATTCAGGGAGATTTGTATTATTTGAGTATCCCTTATGGCAATCAGTTCCCGGAAGAGGTAAAGGCAGAACGTGAACGGAAAGGACAAATCAGTACGGTGTATACTTGCTGTACGGAGGCTTTCCCTAATACATTTACTTTCTCTGAACCTGCCGAAGCGGCCTGGACGGTGCTTCATGCGGTGGCTGGAGGATATGACGGTTACCTTCGCTGGGCAGTAAACAGCTGGCCGATGGATCCGCTGCGTGATTCACGTTTCCGTACGTGGGCAGCCGGTGATACGTACAGCATCTATCCTGGTCCGCGTAGCAGTATTCGTTTCGAACGCCTGGTGGAAGGTTTGCAGGATTGTGAGAAAATTCATATCCTTCGGGAAGAACTGGCAGCCAAGGGAGCAAACGGAAAATTGAAGAAACTGAATGCCAAACTGTCGGAATTTACACCGGAAGGTTGGATAAAGACGAATAAGAAGTCTCCTGCTAAAATGGTAAGTGAAATGAATGCTTTGCTCAATGAGATGTAAAAGATGCATTTGCAGGAAATAAAAAAAGTCCGGTCGCAATGGCCGGACTTTTTAGTATGATAAAATCAAATGAGTATTTATTTCTTTGTGCTAGGAGTGTAACGTGCGTTCAAGCCGTCAACGATTTCCTGTGTGATATCCAGTGACTTGTCTGCAAACAACAGGTTGTCCAACTGTGTGTTGCTGATGATCAGGCTGTAGCCTTTTTTCTGGTTGTATACTTTCAAGAATGAGTTGATAGAATCGCGAAGCTGCAAGCTGTTCTTCTGGTTTTCAGCCTGAAGGTCAGCATAAAGCTTTTCCTGCAACTGCTGCAAGTCGCGCTGTTTCTGCAACAGACGTGCGTTTTCCTGTTCTGCACGTTCGCGGCTGGCAAAACCGTTGTTTTCCAACTTACGCTGGAATTCTCTCATTTCGCCGTCCAGTTCTTTTGCTTTTTCATTCAATGTCGTACGGATGTTTTCTTCCTTCTGAATCATCAGTTCGTTCAGGTCGTTCCAATAGCGATATTTAGTGAGCAGCGAATCAACTTCTACGTAGGCAATCTTCATATTTGTACCTGCTACTGCCGGAGCAGAAGCTTCAGTAGAAGTTCCCTTGTTGTCTGTGCATTGTGCAAACAGGAATACTACGGCAAGAGCCAGGAGTCCTTTCAAAACATTCATTTTTCATAATGATATTGATATCGTTTTTTAGTTAATTATTAGCTTCATTGTTCTGTTGCTGCCGACTGCCTTTCCGGAATGGCGTGAGGATTGATGCGTTGGGCTTCACGGTCTTGCGATTGCACGCATCCGATACCTCTTTTTCGCATGGCCTTGCTTCCGCTGACGTGTGTGTTAGGGAAGCGTCCATTCTTCTTGAAAAGTATTTTCACCGATAATAGCGCTATGCAGATAGCAACTATTAACAAAGTTATCAGGAGAGTCTTGAGCATTTCTATTAATTTTGTGGTGCAAAGATATAGTTTTTGTCACGATTCCTCAGGGTTTTGTCTTTAAAAAAGCCTTTTATGTGAGGAAAAACGCTGTATTTAACTTTTGTTTGCATCTAATTTTTAATCGTTTATTGAAATACTTTTATGGAAAAGAAAGATTTGAAGCCGGCATCGGTTTTTCATTATTTTGAAGAAATCTGCCGTGTGCCGCGTCCTTCCAAGAAGGAAGAAAAAATCAGAAATTATCTGGTGGACTTTGCAAAAGCCCATGCGCTGGAATATAAAGTGGATGAGGCTGGAAATGTCTTGATTTGCAAACCGGCTACCGCTGGTATGGAAAATCTGAAAAAAGTGGTGTTGCAGTCGCACATGGACATGGTATGTGAGAAAAACAACCAGACAGTACATAATTTTGAGACAGACCCGATTGAAACTTACATTGATGGGGAATGGCTGAAGGCGAAAGGTACCACACTGGGTGCTGATAACGGTATCGGTATGGCGACTGAACTGGCTGTGCTGGCTGCAGATGATATTCAGCACGGACCGCTGGAATGCTTGTTTACAGTGGATGAGGAAACGGGACTGACTGGAGCGTTTGCCTTGAAAGAAGGTTTCATGAGCGGGGATATTCTGATAAACCTGGATTCGGAAGATGAAGGAGAATTGTTTATCGGTTGTGCCGGAGGTGCTGGTACCACAGCTGAATTCCCTTGCCCAATGACAGCAGCTCCTGAAGGTTATTTCTTCTTCCGTGTGGCAGTTAAAGGATTGACCGGCGGACATTCTGGTGATGACATCAATAAGAATCGTGCCAATGCCAACAAGTTGCTCGACCGTTTCCTGGTAATCTTGATGAAGCAGTATGATTTGCGTCTGAGTCACATTGACGGAGGTAACTTGCATAATGCCATTCCGAGAGAAGCCCATGCCGTTTGTGCCGTGCCGATGGCTGATAAAGAAAATGTACGGGTGGCATTGAATATATTCCTGGCTGAGGTAGAGAATGAGTTTGCGGTGACGGAACCGAACCTGACCATGGAACTGGAGTCGGAAACTCCTTGTGCGGAGGTGATGGAAAAAGAAGCCATGACACGCTTCCTGCATTCACTGTATGCCGTGCATCACGGGGTGTATGCCATGAGTCAGGATATGGAAGGTTTGGTGGAGACTTCTTCTAACTTGGCTTCGGTGAAGATGCGTGACGGCAAGATTGTGGTAGTGACAAGTCAGCGTAGTTCTATCCTTTCTTCTCGTAAGGATATGTCGCAGATGGTACGTTCAGCATTCGAGTTGGGTGGAGCTACCTGTGTGACCGGTGACGGTTATCCGGGATGGAAACCGAATCCGTCGTCTGCTATTCTGAAGGTGGCTGTAGAAAGCTACAAACGCCTGTTTGGAGTGGAACCGAAAGTGAAAGCGATTCATGCCGGACTGGAATGTGGATTGTTCCTGGAAAAATATCCGTCATTGGATATGGTTTCTTTCGGACCGACGCTGCGTGGCGTGCACTCACCGGATGAACGCATGCTGATTCCTACGGTGGACAAGTTCTGGCGTCATCTGCTGGATGTGCTGGTAAATATTCCGGCTCGTTCATGAGAAAATTAATTTATAGCTTGCTATGGGCTGTGTGCGGCATGAGTGCCGCACCGGCTCAGGCACAGCATGCGTTCCGGGTGATGGAGTACAACGTGGAAAACTTGTTTGACTACCGTCACGATTCCTTAAAGCAGGATACGGAGTTTTTGCCGGGGAGTGTACGGAACTGGACGTATAGTCGCTTTCAGGATAAGGTGAACAAGATTGGAAAGGTGATACTGGCAGCAGGAAAGGAGCAGGTGCCCGATTTGGTGGGCTTGTGTGAAGTGGAAAATGACTATTGCCTGAAAAGTTTGACCCGTTATTCTCCGCTTCGTGAAGTGGGTTATAAATATGTCATGACCAGCTCGCCCGATGAGCGTGGCATTGATGTGGCTCTGTTGTATCAGCCAGTCTCGTTCCGGTTGCTCGCTTCACAGAAAATTCGTATTCCGTCAGATTCATTGGGTATGCGTCCTACGCGAGATGTGCTGTACGTATCGGGGCGTGTGGTAAGTGGAGATACGCTGGATGTCTTTGTCTGTCATCTTCCCTCGCGTGTGGGAGGGGCAAAGAAAACAGATCCCTATCGTTTGTGGGTGGCCCGCAGAATCCGTCAAGCCGCTGATTCGGTCATGGCTGAACGGCAGAATCCCCGTCTTATTATTATGGGGGACTTTAATGATTATCCTGATGGAAAGTCCTTACAGGAAGGGCTTCGGGTGTCTGCCTTGGCTGAACAACCGACATCACGTGCCTTGTATAATCTGATGGATAACCAGCAGGGAGGGACCTATCGTTATAAAGGAGAGTGGGGTGTACTGGATCAGATGGTGGTGAACGGTGGTCTGTTGCAGCCGGATGCCCGTACAAGGACTTCAAAAGAAAAAGTCTCTATTCTACGTTTCCCTTTTTTGTTGGAAGAAGATAATGTGTTTGGAGGGGATACGCCTTTCCGCACCTATAAAGGAATGCGGTATCACGGAGGATATAGCGATCATCTTCCGGTGCTGCTGGAACTGATAGTGGAAGAATAGAGCCGTTTCTTGCACGTATTGAAAGTTGATATATTGGCCATGGCTCTTTCATTTCAACTAAATTAGTACTTCCCCGGTAGTACTGGCTTATGAAAGAGCCGTATAGTATTGGCTAAATGAATAATGTTTTCTTGCCCTAGAGTTGCTTTTATGAATAAAAAAAAGTATATTTATTGCGAAATCAATCATTTGACTTTTATGTTACGTTATATATTAGTGGTAACTGTTGAAATGAAAGTGGAAAATGATGGTAGGGAAAATACGATTGTGTCAAGCCATACTTTTGTCCCTAGGTTCCGATGGGATTATTATAATTCTGGTGACTGGTATTACAATGTATATCCATTTGTTCCCATTGAGAACTGATTTTGTTAACTTTTAATTGAAAGAATATGAGAACGGTTTTGAAATGTTTGTCCGTTGGGATACTATTACTTTTCTTTTCCTGTAAAAATGAAGAGGCATTGCCGCTACTGAACCCAGAGAGTGAAATGTGTGAGATTCGTTTTTCTGGCTCGGCTTTTGATTTCCAATGGAACGGGAAAGCATTGGGAGTGAAAGATGCATGGGCATATCCCGTAGTGGAATTTGATGCGATAGAATCGGATACGACCAAACTACAGCTGACGATTTCATCCTTACTTCCGGATGACATTAAACTGGCGGTGGATGTAGTTCCTGGAGTGTCTGAAATTGTTTTTTCCGGAAAGTCTTCCGGAAAGCCTTATGATCTGGAGGTGGAAGGGTATTTCATGCCACAGGAAGAGGAGAAAAAATTGTCCATCACCTGCCGGTATCAGATGAACGAATCCTGTATCGAACTGGACACGCCTTATGATTTTCATTTTGGAGAGGACTGTCTGTCGTTAATAGTTGGTGGTCCGGGAGAAGTGGAATGGAACGGACAAGTATGGAAAAAAACGGATTTGGTGAAAGATGTGCTGCGCAAAATGGGGCAGAGGGTGGCTCAACGTACGGAGATGATGCGGGTGATATTTCATGCGGACGCTACGCTGGATGTGTTTGTGAGAGAAGTGGGAGAAGAGAACTTTGTGCAGATTGCTACGCTGCAATATGATATTTCCAGTATGATACCGAACCGTATGAATTGGATTTTTACGCAGGAACAGTCTCGTTATGTGGAAACGGAACTGATTGGGGAGCCGCTGCCATGTTCAATTTTTTTCACCGATTTCTTTAATGACGGAAGAGACTTCCTGCCTATGTATTTTGCAAGGGGGGATAACTCCGGCTCATTGTATCTGAATATTGCCAGTCCGTATCGTCAAAGAGCTGTCTCGCGCTATATCAGATCTAAGGGAGCAGAAGGGCTTCCGGAGGAAGAGGTAGAAGAAATGGAACTATTTTTCCAGATTATTCAGGAAGACGGTGCGTGGGAAGATAACACGTGGCTTTATTTGCTGCGTACCGAAAAGAGATAAGCATCGAAAGCATTAAGAATGAAAGCACTGTACAAGGAGTGAGTGTATTTGTTTCTCCTTGTGCAGTGCCCTTTAGGAATGTGCTTTGTGCAGTGTTATTTATATTGTTGGTGGAATTCCACTACGGCTTCTATTCCTTTTCTGAAAATATCAAGTGAGAAGTTCTCATTCGGGGAGTGGATGGCATCGCTTTCCAGTCCGAATCCCATCAGAATGGTTTTAATACCCAGAATCTGTTCGAAATCGCTGATGATAGGAATACTTCCTCCACGACGCACAGCCAGTGGTTTTTTGCCGAAAGCTTTTTCAAATCCTTTTTCTGCAGCTTGATAAGCCGGATGGTCAATCGGGCACACATAGCCTTCACCTCCATGCAGAGGAGTGACTTTCACTTGTACATAGTCGGGTGCCTGCTGTGTGAGATAGTCTACAAACAGCTGGGAGATTTTTTCATGCTGCTGGTGAGGGACCAGACGGCTGGAAACTTTGGCGTAGGCTTTAGAAGGCAATACGGTCTTGGAACCTTCGCCTGTATATCCTCCCCAAATGCCGCATACATCGAATGACGGACGGCAACTGTTGCGTTCCAGTGTGGAATAGTCTTTTTCGCCTTTCAAGGCTTTCACCCCGATGGCTTCCATGTATTTTTTTTCGTCGAACGGAATCTGGGCAATCATTTCGCGCTCGGCAGTCGGAACCTCCTCTACGTCGTCGTAGAAATGAGGGATGGTAATACGTCCGTCTGTGTCGATGACTTTTGAAAGTAAATCGCAAAGTACGTTGATAGGGTTGGCCACTGCACCACCGAAATGTCCGGAATGAAGGTCGCGGTTCGGGCCGGTTACTTCAATTTCCCAGTAAGCCAATCCTCTTAGTCCGGTAGTGAGGGACGGCAGGTCGGCTCCTAACATGCTGGTGTCGGACACTAAGATTACATCGGCTTTCAACAGTTCCTTGTGTGCTTTCAGGAAAGCATTCAGGCTGGGCGAACCAATTTCTTCTTCTCCTTCAAAAATGAATTTTACATTGTGACGGAGCAGTCCTTCACGTACGAGGTATTCAAATGCCTTGACTTGAATCATGGACTGCCCTTTATCATCGTCGGCACCGCGTGCCCAGATACGACCGTCACGAACTTCCGGATTAAAAGGCTGGCTTTTCCATAATTCCAACGGTTCGGCCGGCATGACGTCATAATGCGCATAGACGAGTACGGTAGGAGCATCGGGGCTGACGCGCTTTTCGGCATAGACTAACGGATGTCCTTCTGAGGGCATGACCATTGCTTCGTCGGCTCCTGCTTCGAGCAGTAGCTGACGCCAGCGTTCTGCGCAGGCCAACATGTCGTCTTTATGTGCAGGAAGCGCACTGATGCTGGGTATGCGGATAAGGCTGAACAGTTCGTTCAGGAACCGTTCTTCATTTTCTTGGATGTATTGTTTGATTTCCATGGTATTTTTATTTATAAGTGCGTAGTTTTATTGAGCAGATAATAATCGAGTATTGTCATGGCTGCCATAGCTTCCACAATGGGGACTGCACGGGGTAATACGCAAGGGTCGTGACGTCCGCGGGCTTTCAGAATGGTTTCGTTGCCATGGGTGTCGACTGTAGGCTGTTCCATCAATACCGTAGCTACCGGCTTGAAGGCTACGCGGAAATAAATATCCTGTCCGTTGCTGATACCTCCCTGAATACCTCCCGAGCGGTTGGTGCGGAAGGCTATTTTGTCTTCGTCACGATAGAATATATCGTTTTGCTGGCTGCCTTTCATCTCCATGTGACTGAAACCTTGTCCGTATTCAAAGCCTTTGACAGCGTTGATACTGAGCATGGCATTGCCCAAGGCGGCATGAAGTTTACCGAAAACCGGCTGTCCTAATCCGATGGGGCATCCTTGTATGACACAGCTGATAACACCACCGATGGTGTCACCTTCTCCTTTTGTCTGGTAAATGTAGTCAGCCATCTGCTTAGCAAGTTCTTGATCAGGACAGCGTACTGGATTGTCTTCAATGGTACTCAAATCGTATGCAGTATAGTCTTTATCCAGCTTGAATTCTCCTACCTGCGAAGTGAACGCCGTGATGCGAACGCCGAGCTGTCGCAATGCCAGTTTGGCAAGAGCGCCGGCCACTACACGGGCAATGGTTTCACGGGCTGAAGAACGTCCGCCTCCCCGGTGGTCGCGTATACCGTATTTTTGTGTATAGGTAAAGTCTGCATGAGAAGGACGGAATACGTCTTTCATGTTGTCATAATCGTTGGAGTGCTGGTTGGTATTCCATACCACAAACCCGATGGAACATCCGGTAGATACTCCTTCATATATTCCGGAAAGAAATTCTACCTGGTCGGCTTCTTTTCGTGCTGTGGTAATGGCCGATTGTCCAGGACGGCGTCGGTCCAGTTCTTGTTGAATAAAATCCATGTCGATGGCGATACCTGCCGGAAATCCGTCGATAACTCCGCCTATAGCTTTTCCGTGTGATTCACCGAAACTGGTGAGACGGAAGATATTTCCCAAAGTGTTATTGTACATTGTTGTATAGTATAATTGATTGTGATTAGAATCTGCTTCCGGCGCCACCGCCTCCGAAGCTTCCTCCTCCAAAACTGCCGCCGCTGAAGCCGCCTCCGCCTCTTCCGAAACCACCTCCAAAGAACGGACCTCCAAGGAAGGGACCTCCGTTACCTCCCCGGTGATGAAAATCGTCGTCATCTATTTTTCGGTGAGTGTGACGTACATGTCCGCAGTTGCTGCACAGATAGGTAATTTCTTCGGTACGTACGCTACCTACACGTGAAATGGTACGAACCGAAACCTGTTGCAAGGTATGCTTATGGCAATTCGGACATTTATTTCGTTGGCGTGCAGAATACCATAATAAGGCAGGTACAAGGATAAAGCAGCATCCCAGGATGATAAAAAGAAGCAGTCCGTCTGACTCTCCTTCGGTAGGAGTGGGAGCACCGGAACTTTTATCCAATACTTGTCGCACGGCCTGAATACCGGCTACCATACCGGAGTCCCAGTCACCTTTACTTAAATAAGGATTCATGTAACGGGTTTGGATGCGTTTGCAGATGGCATCGGGAAGAATACCTTCCAGCCCATAACCAGTAGCAAATTGGATACATCTTTCTTCTGTGACCAGCAGAATGACTAGTCCATTATCTTTTCCTTTCTGGCCTACTCCGTTTTTTTCTCCCAATTGGTAGGCAAAGTCGAAACAATCACCCCCTTCTATTTGTCGTACGGCTACGACTACGGTCTGGATACCGGTTTTCTGTTCCAAAGCAAAGAGGGTAGTATCCATTGCGGTTACAGCGGCAGCACTAAGAACTCCGTCAGGATTGCTGACATATCGTGTCCGGTCTTGCAGGTGTACCATGGGAATCTCTTCTACCTTGTATCCTTCAGCTCGTAAAGTACTGAAGATAGTTGCCAGTAAAAAGAGTATCCCGAATAAAGATATTCGTTTCATTGTGAAGAGGGTAGGTTAGAACTTCACTTCAGGTGCCTTTTCACTACCTTCTTCAGCTTCGAAATAAGGACGTTTTTCAAAACCGAACATGCTTGCGACGATGTTTTTCGGGAAACGGCGGATGCTGGTGTTGTATTCGCGTGCAGTTTCGTTGAATTTACGACGTTCTACGCTGATACGGTTCTCAGTTCCTTCCAACTGTGCCTGCAATTCCTTAAAGTTTTCATTGGCTTTCAGTTCCGGATAGTTTTCTGTCACAGCCAACAGTCGGCTCAATGCACTGCCCACAGCTCCTTGTGCTTTCTGGTAGGCTTCAATTTTTTCAGGAGTCAGGTCTTCGATGTCGATGGTCATCTGAGTAGCTTTTGCTCTGGCAGATACCACAGCATCGAATGTTTCTTTTTCGTGTGCAGCATATCCCTTAACGGTATTGACCAGATTAGGAATCAGGTCTGAGCGTCTTTGATATTGGTTTTCTACGTTGCTCCATGCAGTGCCTACGGTTTCTTCCTGAGTGACTAAAGAATTATACGAACTGACGCAGTATATCACAAGAACAGCTACTACTGCGATAACAATAATCCATGTTTTTTTCATACGTGTTATTTATGTTTTATGATTAGTTTCAATGGCAAACATACATAAAAATCTCATTTTTTGCGTATCTTTGCCCAATAATTTTGATAAGTTGTAATATTATATATGAAGAATATCCGAAATTTTTGCATTATTGCACACATTGACCACGGTAAGTCTACACTGGCTGACCGCTTGCTGGAATATACGCAGACAATTAAGGTCACAGAAGGACAGATGTTGGACGATATGGACCTGGAACGTGAACGTGGAATCACAATCAAGAGCCATGCCATTCAGATGGAGTATACTTATAAAGGTGAAAAATACATTCTGAACTTAATAGACACTCCGGGACATGTGGACTTTTCATATGAAGTGTCTCGTTCCATTGCAGCTTGTGAAGGAGCATTGTTGGTTGTCGACGCATCTCAAGGTGTGCAGGCGCAGACTATCTCGAATCTGTACATGGCGTTGGAGCATGACCTGGAAATCATTCCCGTGCTGAACAAATGTGACATGGCTAGTGCGATGCCGGAAGAGGTGGAAGATGAAATTATCGATTTGTTGGGTTGCAAGCGTGAAGATATTATTCGTGCATCGGGAAAGACCGGTATGGGAGTAGAGGATATTCTTCAGGCGGTAGTAGAACGTATCCCTGCTCCAGTCGGTGATGAGAATGCACCGCTGCAGGCTTTGATTTTCGATTCTGTCTTCAATTCATTCCGTGGTATCATTGCATATTTTAAGGTTGTTAACGGAGTGATTCGTACAGGCGATAAAGTGAAATTCTTCAATACAGGAAAAGAATACGATGCCGACGAAGTTGGTGTATTGAAAATAGATATGGTTCCTCGAAAAGAGTTGCGTACGGGAGATGTAGGATACATTATTTCCGGTATCAAGACTTCCAAAGAGGTGAAGGTGGGAGATACCATTACACATATCAGTCGTCCGTGTGATAAGGCAATTGATGGATTTGAGGAAGTAAAACCGATGGTCTTTGCCGGAGTTTACCCGATTGAGGCGGAAGATTACGAGAATCTGCGTGCTTCTTTGGAGAAACTTCAGTTGAACGATGCCTCTCTGACCTTCCAGCCGGAGTCTTCTTTAGCACTGGGCTTTGGATTCCGCTGCGGCTTCTTGGGACTGCTTCACATGGAAATTGTGCAGGAACGACTGGACCGTGAGTTTGATATGAATGTGATTACCACTGTTCCTAACGTATCGTATATGATTTACGATAAGCAGGGAGGAGTGCAGGAAGTGCATAACCCGGGAGGAATGCCCGACCCAACGTTGATTGATCATATTGAAGAACCTTATATTGATGCTTCCATTATTACGGCAACAGATTATATCGGTCCGATTATGACGTTGTGTCTGGGTAAGCGTGGAGAACTGGTGAAACAGGATTATATCTCAGGTAATCGTGTGGAATTGCATTACAAGATGCCTTTGGGTGAGATTGTGATAGATTTCTATGATAAGTTGAAGAGTATTTCCAAGGGATATGCTTCTTTTGACTATCATCAGTCGGGTTTCCGCCCTTCTAAGTTGGTGAAGCTGGATATTCTGTTGAACGGAGAATCGGTTGATGCCTTGTCTACGTTGACCCATTTTGATAATGCGTATGATTTAGGACGTCGGATGTGCGAAAAACTGAAGGAATTGATACCTCGTCAGCAGTTTGAGATTGCGATTCAGGCGGCTATCGGTGCAAAAATCATTGCGCGTGAAACCATCAAGGCAGTTCGTAAGGATGTGACGGCTAAATGTTATGGAGGTGACGTAAGCCGTAAGCGTAAGCTTTTGGAAAAGCAGAAAAAAGGAAAAAAACGTATGAAGCAAATTGGTACGGTAGAAGTTCCTCAGAAGGCATTTTTAGCGGTTCTTAAGCTTGATTAAGCTTTTAAGATCGTAGAAAAGGCGTCAAAAAGACAAAAAATCTCTTTTTGACGCCTTTTTTATATCTTTCAAATTGTGATTGCTGGCAAATTTTTTATGTAAAAATGTTGTTTAATTAGACAAAAATATATACGTTTGTTACGTAAATGAAATTTTAAAGACTAAGGAGCTTGCAAATTCTTTGAAAGTGTGACAATTTTTCATTTTGAGATTATAAAAATATGTATTAACTCTCTTGCTTATCTCTGTGTATGGGGATAAGCAAGATTTAAAAAAATTTCAAAATGGGTAAAATCCGTTTGACTGATAGGCCTAAATTCGCCTATCGTAATGAGGAGTCCGATAGTGAAGAGTATATTCTTTATCATAGATGCTCATTGATGGTAGAGAAGTATATTAAGATGCATGTTCATAATATAGAGGATGTGTATAATCTACGTCAGGAAGTATTGTTGAAAGTATTGGAGGGATTGGATAAATCATATTATGAGCAAGGGCATTTCTTTCAATGGGTAATGACGATAGCTGTTAATATGGTAAATGATTACTATCGGAGAAAAAAGAATGCTCCTGTACTAGTTGCTCTTGAAGATAATGTAGCACAGGTGTTTGTGTCGGAAAAGACTTTTTATAGAAGGGAGAAACAATTATTGAAATGTGAACGTATATATATAGAAATAATGAATATACTTCAATCGTTTACTCCTTTTGAAAGAGAGTTGATAGAGGATCTTTTTTTTCATAACTTAAGTTTTAGAAAAGCGGCTGAAAAGAGGAATATCAGTAAATCGACTTGTTTCAAACTTTGCAAGAAGCTGTTAGAGAAGCTTCAGAGACTATTGAGGGAAAGAGGAATTGATATAACTTTTTTAAAGGACGATGAATAATTAGAAAAAGGCATTCGAATGAAGTTTGCATTTGAATGCCTTTTCCTTTTTTATTTCTTTTGAAATTCGACTTTTTTTGTACTTTTGCGCGGAAAAAATAATAAGAGTCTATCTTTATGTTAACATTGGATTGTGTTTATAGGGCGTCATTTGCCTTGAAAAATGTGATAAGAAGAACGGATTTGATATATGCTCCTCAGATAAACAATGAGAGTCAGATCTATTTGAAACCGGAAAATCTGCAGTATACAGGTTCGTTTAAATTGCGTGGTGCGTGTTATAAAATTTCCTGCTTGACAGAGGAAGAAAAGGCTCGTGGAGTGATTGCTTGTTCAGCGGGAAATCATGCGCAGGGTGTTGCACTTGGTGCTACGAAGCATGGCATAAAATCGTTGATTTGTCTTCCGGAAGGTGCTCCTATTTCGAAAGTAGAGGCAACCAAGCGTTACGGAGCTGAGGTATGTCTGGTTCCAGGTGTTTATGATGATGCTTACCAGAAGGCTTTGCAGCTTAAGGAGGAAAGAGGATATACTTTCATTCATCCTTTTGATGATGAACATGTCATTGCCGGACAGGGAACAATCGGACTGGAATTGTTGAATCAACTTCCGGATGTGGAAGTAGTGATTGTGCCCATTGGGGGAGGAGGACTTATATCTGGTGTAGCTTACGCGCTGAAATCTTTAAAACCTGATGTAAAGGTATATGGTGTACAGGCTCAAGGTGCTCCGAGTATGTTGCGATCTATTGAACATGAACGTCGCGAATGCCTTTCTTCAGTGTCAACAATCGCAGATGGTATTGCAGTAAAGGAACCAGGAGAACATACTTTTGATTTGTGTAGCAAGTATGTGGATGGTATTGTGACTGTGACAGAAGATGAAATCTGTGCCGCTATTTTAGCATTGATGGAGCAGCAGAAACTTATTGCTGAAGGGGCGGGGGCAGTTGCTGTGGCAGCTGCTATGTTCAATAAGGTTCCGGTGGCAGGGAAGAAAACAATTTGCGTGGTATCCGGAGGAAATATTGATGTAACTATCCTGAGCCGTGTGATTGGACGTGGATTGGATATGTCTGGCCGCTCTTATACTGTAACGCTTGATTTACATGATAAACCCGGAGAACTGATGGGAGTAGCTACTATTGTGGCTCGTCTGGGAGGGAATATCATTTCAGTACTTCACGAACGTAACAATAATAATAGTAATGTGACAGCCTGTTTCCTGAGACTGGTGATGGAAACACGTAATGCGGAGCACATTTCACTTATTCGAAATGCACTGCTGGAGGCAGGATACACTATCGTAAATTAAGTAGGAAAGCTGTAATTTGTCGGATTTCTGAACTTGTCCTGACGAATTTAATTTTTTTAAGCAGATTTTCCTCGTTAACGTTACCAACAATACAATATTTATCGTACATTTGCCACACATTTGTAAAGTGTGGTTTGCAAAAATGACTGATAAAATAAAACATCTAGGTATTGTGGAAAGCATTAACGGTTCTTACTTGAAGGTGAGGATTGTACAGACGTCAGCTTGTTCTGCCTGCAGCATAAAAGGGCATTGCAGTGCGGCTGAATCGAAGGAGAAACTGATAGATGTATACAATAAGTCTGGTCTCGCCTGTCAGGTAGGGAGCCAGGTCATGATAAGCGGAGCGACATCCCTGGGAATGAGAGCTGTAATGTGGGCTTTTGTTTTCCCTTTTGTGGTGTTGCTCGTTTCTCTTTTTGTCGCTATGTATTTTACGGGAGGGGATGAGGCCGTTTCTTCCATCGCATCTTTGTGTATGCTTATACCTTATTATCTGATACTTTTCTTTTGCCGGGAGAAATTCAGACGTACTTTTGTGTTTGTTTTGGAATCAATTAATAATTAATAAACTAACTTTATATTATGAGTTTAATTTTGGTTGCAGTGATTTCACTGGGTGCCATTGGCTTGATTTCAGCTGTTATCTTGTACGTGGCTTCTAAGAAATTTGCTGTGTATGAAGATCCCCGGATTGCTCAGGTGGCAGAAGTGCTTCCTCAGGCCAATTGCGGTGGATGTGGTTTCCCGGGATGTTCCGGTTTTGCAGCTGCTTGTGTAAAAGCTGGTTCTCTGGAGGGAAAAATGTGTCCGGTAGGCGGTCAGCCTACAATGGAGAAGGTCGCAAGTATTTTGGGACTGGAAGCAGCTGCTTCAGAACCGAAGGTTGCGGTAGTGAGATGTAACGGAACATGTGCCAACCGTCCGAAGCTGACTCAGTACGACGGGGTGCGTTCTTGTGTGGTAGCCAATTCTACTTTCGGCGGTGAAACCGGTTGTACCTTTGGCTGTCTGGGGTGTGGTGACTGCGTATCGGCTTGTCAGTTTGATGCCATTCACATGAATCCGGAAACAGGACTTCCTGAAGTAGACGAATCAAAATGTACGGCTTGCGGCGCTTGTAGCAAGGCTTGTCCGCGTAACATCATTGAAATTCGCCCGAAAGGCAAGAACAACCGTAGAGTGTACGTACAGTGTGTCAATAAGGATAAAGGTGCTGTAGCCCGTAAGGCATGTGCAGCAGCTTGTATCGGTTGCGGCAAGTGTGTGAAGGTATGTCCGTTTGAAGCTATTACATTGGAAAACAACCTGGCCTATATCGACCCGGCTAAATGTAAGTCATGCCGTAAGTGTGAGATGGAATGTCCGCAGCAGGCTATCGTGGCAGTGAACTTCCCTCCTCGTAAGCCGAAGGCAGAAGCTCCTGCAGCAGAAAAACCGGCTGTAGAGAAGCCTGCAACCGCCAGTCCGGTAAAACCTGAAGCTGTAAAGACTGAAACGGTAACTCCAGCTGCAGCTCCGGCTGCCGAAGCTCCAAAGAATACAGAGGCTTAATCTTATAATTGTATAATACTAAATAACATAAAAGTGAAGACGTTTAGAATTGGTGGAGTTCATCCAGCAGAAAATAAATTGTCAGCCGGGAAAGCTATTGAAACGCTTGCACTTCCTAAGCAGGCGGTGTTCCCGTTGTCTCAGCATATTGGTGCGCCTGCCACTGCCATTGTAAAGAAAGGCGATGTGGTAAAGGTGGGGACCAAGATTGCCGAAGCGGGAGGCTTTGTATCGGCAGCTATCTTCTCTTCCGTGTCTGGAAAGGTAAATAAGGTAGACAGCGTGATTGATGCCAGTGGCTATCGCAAACCGGCAATATTCATCGATGTAGAAGGTGATGAGTGGGAAGAAACAATCGACCGCAGCACGACACTGGTAAAGGAATGTAACCTGACCCCGGAAGAAATTGTCGCAAAAATCAAGAATGCCGGTATCGTAGGTATGGGTGGCGCTTGTTTCCCTACTCATGTAAAACTGACTCCTCCTCCCGGATGCAAGGCAGAATGTGTAATCATCAATGCCGTAGAATGTGAACCTTATCTGACTGCCGACCATCGTCTGATGCTGGAAAAAGCAGATGAAATCCTGGTAGGCGTACAGATTCTTATGAAGGGAGCGAAGGTAAACAAAGCCTATATCGGTATTGAGAACAATAAACCGGATGCTATTAAGCTGATGACAGAAAAGGCAGCCGCTTACCCAGGTATTGAAATTGTACCTTTGAAGGTGAAATACCCTCAAGGAGGTGAAAAACAGTTGATTGATGCTGTTATTGGCCGTCAGGTACCGGCTCCTCCTGCTATTCCTATCAATGTAGGAGCTGTGGTACAGAACGTGGGTACTGCGTATGCGGTATACGAAGCTGTACAGAAAAATAAACCTTTGTTTGAACGTGTGGTAACAGTAACAGGTAAGTCATTGAAGAACCCTTCTAACTTCCTGACCCGTATGGGAACTCCGATGAGCCAGCTGATTGAAGCTGCCGGAGGTCTGCCGGAAGATACCGGAAAAGTAATCGGCGGTGGTCCGATGATGGGTAAGGCTTTGGTAAATATTGAAGTACCTATCTGTAAAGGTAGCTCTGGTGTACTGATTATGAACGACAAGGAAGCACGCCGTGCAGAACCTCAGCCATGTATCCGTTGTGCGAAGTGTGTAAGCGTTTGTCCGATGGGGCTGGAACCTTACTTGTTGGCTACTTGTTCGGCTCATGGCGACTGGGAACGCGTGGAACACGAAATGATTATGTCGTGCATCGAATGCGGTTCATGCCAGTTTACATGTCCTTCTCATCGTCCGATGTTGGATTACATCCGTTTAGGTAAAGGTAAGGTGGGCGGTATCATCCGTGCACGTAATGCAAAAAAATAATTTGAGAATCTTATGGCAAACAAATTAATAGTATCCTTATCGCCGCATGTACATAGTGGCGACAGTGTACAGAAAAACATGTACGGCGTATTGATTGCGCTGATACCGGCCTTGCTTGTATCTTTCTACATGTTTGGTCTGGGAGCAGTGGTGGTGACACTGACTTCTGTCATTGCATGCTTGTTCTTCGAATGGGCTATCACCAAATTCATATTGAAGCGCGAACGTACTACTATCATGGACGGTTCGGCTGCCCTGACAGGTGTGTTGCTGGCATTTAACTTGCCTTCTAACCTGCCGTTGTGGATTATTATTATCGGTGCGCTGGTGGCTATCGGTATCGGAAAGATGACTTTCGGCGGATTGGGATGTAACCCGTTCAACCCGGCTTTGGTGGGACGTATCTTCCTGCTGATTTCTTTCCCTGTACAGATGACTTCGTGGCCGGTAGTCGGTCAGTTGACCAGCTATACGGATGCGGAAACTACCGCTACTCCGTTGGCATTGATGAAGATGGCGGTACATGGCGATGCCAATGCGTTGAGCCAGTTGCCCGACACCATGTCTTTGTTCTTGGGTAACAATCCAGGATGTATCGGTGAGGTAAGTGCCTTGGCATTATTGTTAGGACTTGTGTATATGTTGTGGAAAAAGATTATCTCCTGGCATATTCCGGTTTCCATTCTGGCAACCGTATTCGTATTCTCAGGTCTGATGCATTTGGCTAATCCTACAGTATATGCTTCTCCGTTGACCCATCTGTTTACCGGAGGTTTGATGCTGGGTGCGATTTTCATGGCCACAGATTATGTGACTTCACCTATGACTCACAAAGGAATGTTGATTTATGGTGTGGCTATCGGTTTCCTGACAGTAGTAATCCGTACTTTCGGTGCCTATCCGGAAGGTATGTCGTTCGCTATTTTCATCATGAACGCATTCACTCCGTTGATTAATACATATTGCAAACCAAAACGTTTCGGGGAGGTAGTGAAGAAATGAAAAAACTAGAATCATCTTTAAAGAATATGGCTCTGGCACTGACTGGATTTTCCGTAGTGGCCGGAGGTTTGCTGGGCTGGGTGAACGATGTGACCGCAGAACCTATTGCTCAGGCGAATGCCAAGACTTTGAGTGATGCCATTGCAGTGGTAGTTCCCGGTTTTGATAACAATCCGGCTGATGCTCCTGAAACCGTAGAAGTCAATGGTGCCACCTATAAGATTTACAAGGCGACTAAAAACGGACAGCCTATCGGAGCTGCAGTAGAATCGGCTGCCAATGGTTTTGGTGGAGCGCTGACCGTATTGGTCGGTTTTGACAATGAAGGTAAGATTATCGATTATTCTCTTTTGAGCCATGCAGAAACTCCGGGATTGGGTTCGAAGGCTGCCGACTGGTTCAAGAAGGGTGCCAAAGGTGATATTACCGGAAAGAATCCGGGCGAAGCTCCTTTAACTGTGAGTAAGGATGGGGGAGAGATTGATGCCATTACGGCTTCTACCATTACATCGCGTGCTTTCTTGCTGGCTGTAAACAATGCGTATGCAGCCTATAAGAATCAGCATGTAGATGGAGCCAGCGGAGCTACTCAGCAGGAAAAACCGGCCGAAGAAGCTGTGAGTGATACAACGAATGTAGAACCCGTTAAATAAGGAGGACAGGCTATGAATAATTTTAAAGTGTTAATGAATGGGATTGTAAAAGAAAATCCTACGTTTGTACTCCTTTTAGGTATGTGTCCGACCCTGGGTACAACTTCTTCTGCCATCAACGGTATGGGTATGGGACTCGCTACTATGTTTGTGCTGATTTGTTCAAACGTGGTAATCTCTCTGATTAAGAATCTGGTGCCCGACATGGTACGTATTCCTATTTTTGTGGTCGTAATTGCTTCGTTCGTAACTTTGCTTCAGATGGTGATGCAGGCATACGTACCGGCATTGTACGCTACATTGGGATTGTTCATTCCGTTGATTGTGGTGAACTGTATTTTGCTGGGTCGTGCTGAGGCATTTGCAGCTAAGAATAACTCCTTGTCTTCTTTCTTCGACGGCTTGGGTATGGGACTTGGATTTACCATTGCCTTGACTTTGCTGGGTGGTGTTCGTGAATTCCTGGGAACTGGCAAATTGTTTAACATTGCCATCATGCCGGAAGATTACGGAATGCTGATTTTCGTTTTGGCTCCAGGTGCTTTCATCGTATTGGGATACCTTATTGCGATTGTAAACCGCTTGAAAAAAGCATAACCCTTAAAAATAGAAAGATATGGAATATATATTGATATTTATCACCGCAATTTTTGTGAACAACGTAGTGTTGTCACAATTCTTGGGTATCTGTCCGTTCTTGGGAGTTTCCAAGAAAGTGGAAACTGCCATGGGTATGGGAGCAGCGGTAGCTTTCGTGTTGACGCTGGCCACCATCGTAACCTATGTCATCCAGAAATTTGTATTGGACGCGTTCGGATTGGGATACTTGCAGACCATTGCCTTTATCCTTGTCATTGCCGCATTGGTTCAGATGGTAGAAATTATCTTGAAAAAGGTTTCTCCTTCTTTGTATCAGGCACTGGGAGTGTTCCTGCCTTTGATTACCACTAACTGCTGTATTCTGGGTGTGACTATCCTGGTAATCCAGAAAAATTATGATTTGCTGACTGGAGTAGTATATGCCTTCTCTACTGCATTAGGATTTGCTCTGGCGCTGATTGTGTTTGCCGGTATTCGCGAGCAGTTGAGCTTGGTAAATATTCCGAAAGGCATGAGAGGAATGAGTATCGCATTGGTCACAGCCGGTTTGCTGGCTATGGCATTCATGGGTTTCTCAGGCGTAGATAAAGGTCTGGCAGTGCTGTTTGGATTGAATTAATTCTGTCTTTTAGGCAGTAATATATTGAGAAAGTGTTATTCGGAATATTTCGAATAACACTTTTTTAATTTTTTAATGGGAGTCACATGGACATTCCAATACTTTTTTTTACTTTTGTAGAGATATAGTAAATGACTTTAATAAAGGAGTTAAATATAAGATAAACCTTAGTGTTATGAAAAAAAGAATTCTCGTGACAGGTGGAACCGGATACATTGGTTCTCATACTGTGGTTGAATTGCAGAATAGCGGTTACGAAGTGGTAATTGTAGACAATCTTTCCAATTCGCGCGCTGATGTAGTGGACAGCATTGAACAGATTTCAGGTGTGCGCCCAGCTTTTGAAAAAGTAGATTGTCTTGATTACGAAGGACTGGACAATGTATTTGCTAAATATCCTGGTATTCAGGGGATCATTCATTTTGCAGCAAGCAAGGCTGTAGGTGAATCTGTTCAGAAACCGTTGCTGTATTATCGTAACAATCTGGTTTCTTTGATTAACTTGCTGGAACTGATGCCGAAACACGGAGTAAAAGGTATTATCTTCTCTTCTTCTTGTACGGTATATGGTCAGCCGGATGTATTGCCTGTTACAGAAGAAGCTCCTATCAAGAAGGCTGAATCTCCATACGGTAATACGAAGCAGATTAATGAAGAAATTATCCGCGATACCATTGCTTCTGGTTCTCCTATCCATGCAGTGATGTTGCGTTATTTCAATCCGATTGGTGCACATCCAACAGCTCTGATTGGTGAACTTCCGAACGGTGTTCCGCAGAACCTGATTCCGTTCCTGACTCAGACTGCAATGGGTATCCGTGAAAAATTGAGCGTATTCGGTGACGATTATGATACTCCTGATGGTTCTTGTATTCGTGACTATATTTACGTAGTAGATTTGGCAAAGGCACACGTAATTGCCATGAATCGTATTTTGGAAGACAAGCAGAAAGATAAAGTAGAAGTATTCAATGTGGGTACTGGTCGTGGTCTTTCTGTATTGGAACTGATTCATAAGTTTGAAGAATCTACCGGCGTGAAGCTGAACTACCAGATTGCTCCTCGTCGTGCAGGTGATATTGTGAAAGTTTGGGCTGATCCTTCTTATGCAAACTCTGAATTGGGATGGAAAGCTGAAACATCTATCGAAGATACCTTGCGTTCTGCATGGAAATGGCAGGTTCACCTCCGTGAAAAAGGTATCATGTAAATTGAATTCTTAATAAAATAAAAAATACTGAACTAAAGATATTTTATGAACGTTACATGTAATATACAGCTCTTGCGGTTCTTGTGTATGTGATATAGATAATGAACGGCAGCAGATTTTCATCTGAAATGAAAGCAGAGAGTTGTATTTTTGCATAGTAGTTTTGTCGTGTTTTATTTTGTGTTTGTGTTGTGGCTGTTCTCCGACGAGAGTCGGGGAACAGTTTTTTTTATGTTTGTGGATTTTATTATATCTTTGCAGCCGATTTTCGAATCAAGGGAATGGGACTTCCCTGTGATAAACCGCTAATGAAGTAGCTGATAGTTCCTACCGGAGCAGGTCTCTTTTTAGGACCGGCAAGGAGGGCTATATCTGTATCCATGCTGTGTGAAAGAGTTCGGGCTTTGGTTTTTGCGAAAACTTGAGATAATGGATACAAGAAAACTTAGAAAAATATGAAGACTTTAAGAAATCAGAATTACTGGTGGAAGTTTGAACAGCTTCCGTTACTCCTTTATTTATGCAAGTGGCTTTTTCTCTCAGTTTTGTCTGGGGCTTGTATAGGTTCGGCTTCTGCCTTGCTGTTGGTATCTTTGGAATGGGCCACGCAGTATCGTGAACATCATCTGTGGATAATTACTCTTTTGCCAGTGGCCGGTTTGCTTATCGGCTTGATGTATCATTATTGGGCAGGAACGGCTTCCCGGGGAAACAATTACCTGATTGAGGAAATTCGCTCACCACATGACATTATTCCTTTCCGTATGGCTCCGTTAGTATATATCGGAACTGTATTAACTCATTTGTTCGGTGGTTCTGCTGGACGAGAAGGAACCGGTGTACAGATGGGAGGGGCTATTGCCGACCAGTTTTCCCGTCTGTTTCGTATGCGTCGCAGAGACCATCGTCTGATGGTAGCTATCGGTATCAGTGCAGGTTTTGCTTCTGTATTTGGTACCCCATTGGCTGGAGCCGTTTTTGGCTTGGAGGTCATTGTTGTAGGACGCATGCGTTACGAGGCTATTTTGCCGAGCTTCCTTTCGGCTGCCGTAGCCAGCATGGTTTGTCATGCGTGGGGAGTAGAGCATACACATTATGTAGTTTCTGAAGTTCCTTTCCCGGATGCGTCCAATTTGTTGTGGACCATTGGCGCGGGTATTCTTTTCGGATTGGCAGCCATGATGTTTTCACGTTCCATCGGTTTTTGGTCAGGAATGGCCAAACGCATCAGCTATCCGCCTTTCCGTCCGTTGATAGGAGGACTGGTGATTGCTGCAGTTGTCTGGATGATGGGAACTACGAAATACATCGGTTTGGGTGTACCTACCATTGTGGCTTCGTTCTCGGAGCAGCAGATGTGGTATGATTTTCTGCTGAAGATTCTGTTTACGACCTTCACGATTGGGGTTGGATTCAAGGGAGGTGAAGTTACTCCTCTGTTCTTTGTGGGAGCCACCTTAGGCAGTGCGTTGTCGGCTGTGGTACCCCTTCCGATGGGACTATTGGCTGGAATTGGTTTTGTAGCTGTGTTTGCCGGAGCAACGAACACCCCCATTGCATGTACGCTGATGGGAATTGAACTTTTTGGGGCAGAGCCAGGTCTTTATTTAGGCATAGCTTGTGTGGTAGCTTACCTTTTCTCCGGTCATACCGGCATTTATACAGCTCAGCTGATTGGCAGTCCGAAACATTTGGCTTATTCTCGTAGGAAGGGAAAAACACTTGCGGAATAGTGTTTTCCACGGTGGTTTTTGGTATAAACAAAACGCAAGGACGTTTGATGTAAAACGTACTTGCGTTTTGTCTTAAATGCACTTGCGTTTTAGTTGAAACGCAAAGGCGTTTTAATTGAAATGTACTTGCGTTTGGAGTCGAGCGCCTTTGTGTTTGAAAAGTAGCACAAAGACGCCTTTTTTGTATATATAGGGGCTGAGAAAAAAGAGGATTATCGGAGGATTTTCCTCTTTTTTTTATGTTGTATAGCCTAAATGTATCATGAGATAAAGAAAATGTTACACACGATGTAATGATGTAACATAATCTATAGGTGTTGGTAATACGGTATAATTCTTTTTCTTTATTAAGAACTACATTTGCGAAGAGTTAAATGATTTGTAAATGTGTAATCTTAAATGAAAAATGCGTATGGACACAAGAATGAAAAACAGAGGGAATATTAAGTGATACATCGTTCAATGTGAGATATGACATTAATAGATGTCTTTCTCTATAATGCAGATTAATAATTAACCAAAACTTTTTGTTAGCTCGTAAGATTTTTGCGTAGGCAAAAATTGCTATAGATGAAATTATGAGATGAGAATTTATTAACTATTAAACATACAAATATAATGAAAAACTTATTTAGATTACGCCTGATGTGGCTATTCATGTTGTTTTGTATGATTCCTTTATGGGCTTTGTCACAGAATATTACCGTAAAAGGTATTGTGAAAGATGGAGCCGGGGAATCTGTTATAGGTGCAAGTGTACTTCAAAAGGGTACAACCAATGGTACAATTACAGACTTTGAAGGAGGCTTTACTTTAAATTTGCCTTCCAATTCTGTTATAGTAGTTTCTTTTGTAGGATATAAAACGCAGGAAATTTCAGTTGCGGGAAAAACCGATTTGACCGTTACATTGACAGAAGATACACAGTTACTCGGTAATGTGGTAGTAGTAGGTTATGGTATGCAGAAAAAAGAAGACTTGACTTCCGCTATTGCGACATTAAGTCCGAAAGAAGTTCTAAAATCTCCGGGAGGTATTACCGATGCATTGCAAGGAAGTACTGCCGGTGTGAATGTGTCAGGTGGAAAGATTCGTATTCGTGGTACTTCTTCCATTACAGGTAGTACAGATCCGCTGTGGGTGGTAGACGGTATTATCGATGCTTCAGGAAACATTCCCAATGACAACGAAATAGAATCCATCCAGGTTTTAAAGGATGCAGCTTCGTGTGCCATTTATGGTGTGCGTGGTGCCAACGGTGTGATTGTGGTAACTACAAAGAAAGGAGCAGAGGGAAAACCGAAAGTCAGCTTTAATGCGTATGCCGGTTTTGGTTCAAACACCAGCAAGGTAGAAATGCTTAATCCGTATGATTATGCAGTTTACGTAAATGAACTTTATTATAATTCTTCTGATGCTACTGCAATTGCGAATGGAACATGGAATAAAACCGTTCCAACAGGAGTAGCTACTCCGAGCAATCCGCTTGGAAGCACAGACTGGTGGGATGAATATTTCTGCAATACCAATTATCAGAAATATGACCTGTCAGTGAGTGGAGGTAGCAAATATGCCAGTTATCGTATCGGAGCTACACATGCCGACAATGACGACCAGATGCACATAGAAGATGTGAAAGCAGACAATATTTATGCCAACGTACAGGGTACTGTAGGTCGTTTTACCTATGGTGGACGTATCTTTGCCAATTATAGCAGAACCAATGGATTTACAGGTGCATCCTTGATGAACGCCCTGCAAACACCTTCTAATCTTCCGGTATACAACGAGGATGGTAGTCTTTTCCTGACAGGTAACAATGGTCGTGATGGAAATGACCTGGTGAATCAGATATGGTTCTTGAGAAATGAAAAAATTCGTAATCATTCAATCAGCGCCTTAGGTAGTATATTTGGCGAAATAAAGATTTTCGACTGGTTGAAATACCGTTTGACTTATACTTATTCATTTGCAAGAAATAATGATGCAACTTTGATTCCGGAATATGATCTTGGAACAGCTAACGGAAAGCAGGCTTATAATTCTCAAAGCACGACAAAAGGAGGTAGCGGACATGAAATTATTGAAAACTTACTGACTTTTGATAAGACCTTTAATGACGTACATACTTTGTCAGGAGTTGTCGGTATGGTTTCTGAAAAGTTTGATGGGTGGTCTACAGGTATTACCGGACGTAGTAATGAATATGCAGATTTTGGTCCGGAAAGTCGTTATCCGGATAGCCAGAATGTAACCGGTTCACAATATAACGAAGCTTATTTTTCTTATCTGGCCAGAGTGATGTATTCATACAATAGCAAGTATATGATTACAGCCAACTTCCGTGCTGATGAGTCTTCTAAGTTTAAAAAAGGTAATCGTTGGGGATATTTCCCTTCATTCTCAGTGGGTTGGAGAATAAGTGAGGAACCTTGGATGAAAGATGCCACTTCCAGTTGGCTGAATAACTTGAAACTCCGTGCTACATTAGGTTGGATTGGTAGTGCCAATGCGGTAGGACGATATGATTATCAGTCTGTGGTTGAAACAGACAACAGATATTACACGTTTGGTCCTGGCCAGATTAATCCGGAAGGAAGCTCTTCCAATGCATCTGCTCCGTTGATTGAGAACTTTGCAAATCCGGATTTGTCGTGGGAAACCACCCGGGATGCGGGCGTAGGTTTCGACCTGGATATGTTCAACAACAAATTCAGCCTGGTATTCGATTACTATAACCGTAAAACTACAGATATGTTGCTGGCAGTTCAGCTTCCTAAGTCAACGGGTAATATCAATACCATGTATTCTAATGTAGGTAGCATGAAAAACTGGGGTATAGAAATTTCTGCTACTTACCGTGAGCAGATTGGAGATGTGAAGTTGACCGTTTCTCCTAACTTTTCTCTCTACCGCAATGAGATTACAAGCTTGGGTAGTAATGCCTCATTGGCAGGAGGTGCTGTGGCAGGCGGAAGTAATGTGACGATGACCATGGTAGGACAGCCGGTAGCTCAGTTTTGGGGATATAAGACAGATGGTTTGTTCCGTTCCGATGCGGAAGCTGCTAACTATGTGAACAGCAAGGGAGAACGTCTCCAGCCTTCTGCTTCAGCCGGAGACTTGAAATACGTAGATATGAATGGTGACGGACAAATTACCGACGATGACAAGACTATTATCGGTTCCTCTTTACCTAACTGTTCTTTTGGACTGAATATTACAGCAGAATATAAAGGATTTGATTTCTCTATGTTGTGGCAGGGAGATTTTGGAAACCAGATTTATAATAACTGGAAAACGGAACTGATGGGAGGATATGCAGCTAAAAACCAGATGACTGATATGAACAATCGTTTCCGGGCTGAGGATGTGACATTTACTACTGCAGGCGGTGAAAAAATCACATTGCCGGCCAATGTAAATACAGACATACCGCGTGCGGTACTGAATGACCCGAATGGAAATCACACCAAAGCTTCAGATTATTTCATTGAGAATGGATCTTATTTCCGCTGTAACCGTATCACATTGGGCTATACCTTCGACAAATCGCTGATTTCTAAAGCTCATATAGAGTCTTTACGTTTGTACCTGGGTGTAAAGAATCCGTTCACTATTACAGGATATTCAATGTTCGATCCGCAAGTGCCTAACAATGGTTCTACTTTAAACCGCGGAGTAGACGGAGCATATTATTATTCTACAAGTGATACCTATTGGGTAAACCGCGAGTTCTTTGCCGGTTTGCAGTTGACATTTTAAGTAATAATGAAATATTGGAATGATATGAAACACATTAAAACATATATGGGGGTTTGTTTTGGTTCCTTATTGATGACCCTGAGTTCATGTGAGCCAAATATGGATTATAACAATCCTTTGGCAGAAAATGAAGCTACATATTATAATACGAAAGAACATTTGATTTATGCTGTAAATGGTGCGTATAACATTCTTCAAAGAGCAGGTGGATGGGCTCGCTGGATGCCGTTTATGCTGAATGCGCGTAGTGATGAATATGTGTTTACAAGTGGAGCTGCTGCTGGCGAACCAGAAACGGCAAGATTGTCTCAATATAACGTAAATGCGGATTTGGGTAGTGTATCAACCTGTTATCAGGATTTATATGTATTGCAATATGCAGCTAATCTTGCACTTGAAAAATTAGAAGCAAATCAGGATGGGGCGTTCGATTTGAATAATGCAGACGATAAAAAATTATATGACAGACTGAAAGGTGAAGCCATATTTTTAAGAGGATTGAGCCGTTTTTATCTGGTTTATTTTTGGGGAGATGAAATTCCTGACCGTGATTATGTGACTACCGGTGAAGGTGATTACATGTTGCCTCCCTCTGAACCTGGAGTAATCTATCAGCGTATGGTAAAGGATTTTCAGGATGCGGCAAACTTGCTTTCTGACTGGTCATACGAAGGAACTGAAAATGAAGGTCGCGCTACTAAAGGTTCTGCACTTGCCTTTTTGGCAAAAACGTATATGGCTCGTCCGATTTTGGATGGGACTGCAAAGGCGGGAGATGCCGAATGGGCTTTAGCAAAGGATGTATTGTGGCAAATTATCGATTCTCATCAATATTCTTTAATGGATAATTACCGTGATAATGCGACTGAAGATAATGAAAATAATGCAGAATCTTTGTTTGAAGTGCAGTTCAGTCAGAGTGTAGAAACAGACGGATTTAACCCGGCTGCTAATGGTGACTTGAATGACTGGGTAGTGACCGGACAAAATACGATTCGTGAATTGGAAATGAGTGCACCAAACTCTACAGAATCCGCCAGATGGTGGAATGGACAGCCTTCTTTGACGTTGTACAATGAGTTTGAACGTGATGCGTCAGGAAAGATAATCGACCCTCGTGCTTATTTAGGTATGTATATACCTGATGGCTGTAATTTCTTGGGTAAATCTGGTAACTGGATTCCTTATGAAGTGCTGTTCTCTGGAGATACATTTGATGAATGGAGAGGAAAATGGTTCGGATGTCGTAAGTATAGTCTTGACCAAGTGAGAAGTAAAGAACAGAGTGGTATTAATGATCGTCTTATCCGTTATTCTGATATTTTGTTGATGTATGCAGAATGCTGTTTGGAAGCAGATAATGATGAAGTAACAGCTAAAAAATACATTCAAATGGTGCGTGATCGTGCGAACAAGAATACGGAAGCTTTCAATACAACTCAAGCGGATGCCGATAAGTCTTATTTGAAAGGCGGCACATTGCCTACTGTCGATGATTTGTTGCGGCAGCATCCGGTAGTTGGTGAAGTGAAAAATAGCAATGGCGATGTGATTTGTAAAGGTATGGAATTAAATACGGTACGCCGAATCCTGAAACATGAATATTCTGTAGAACTGTATTGGGAAGGCTGGCGGTTCTTCAATCTGATGAGATGGTACAATAATCCGAATGATCCGGACCAGAGCATCATGCTGGATAACTTGAAAAATAAAAATGCGCTTCAGGTGGAACAGACTAACCTGACTGGTACTCAAGTGTTTGATTACTCACGTCACTTGCGTGTACCGATACCTTCTACGGAACTTTCTACCAATACGAATATGCATGGAAATTCCGCTAATTAATCGTGACATGTTTTGAGAAAGGAGCTGCTCTGTATCGGGGTAGCTTCTTTTTCTTATTTTTTACTTATAACCTAATACTATATTTATGAGGCATCTATATTGGGGTATAGTGACATTGTTTTTGGTTATTCTAAAGACCTATTCACAAAATCCTATTATTAGTCATTCTTTTACGGCTGACCCTACAGCCCGTGTGTTTGATGGGAAAATTTATTTGTATCCGTCACATGACATAAAAAGTCCGGTTGAGCGTCTTAAAGACTGGTTTTGTATGGAGGATTATCATGTATATTCCTCTCAAAATCTGGTAGACTGGACAGATCATGGGGTAATTCTTTCACAAAACAGTGTCCCATGGGTGGATTCAGAGTCCTATTCCATGTGGGCTCCTGACTGTGTGTACAAGAATGGAAAATATTATTTTTATTTTCCTGCAAAACCTAAAAATATGAAAGGCTTTTCCGTGGGAGTTGCAGTGTCGGATACTCCTTACGGACCATTCATGCCAGACTGGAAGCCCATAGAAGGCATACAGGGGATTGATCCGTGTGTGTTGATTGATAAACAGGGAAGTGCATATATTTATTGGGCTGGGAATGGCCTGCGTATGGCAAGGTTGAAAGATAATATGAAGGAGTTGGCTTCTGCTCCAGTTCTGATAGAAGGGCTTCCTGAGGGATTTAAGGAAGGCCCATTTGTATTTGAAAGAAACGGAAAGTATTACCTTACTTTTCCCTGGGTGAAGGATAAGACGGAGACATTGGCATACGCAATGGGAAATTCACCTTTAGGCCCATTTGAATTTAAAGGCATTATTATGGATGAGTCTCCCACTGGATGTTGGACAAATCATCATTCAATTGTGGAATATAATGGACAGTGGTATCTTTTTTATCATCATAATGACTTTTCTCCTGAAGCTGATAAGCGGCGTTCTGTTCGTATTGATTCCTTAACCTTTAATTCTGATGGAACGATTGTGAAAGTAAAGCCTACTTTACGCGGAGTCGGGATTACGGATGCGCGTATGAAAATACAGATAGACCGGTATAGCGCAATCAGTAAAAAAGGAGCCTCTGTTTCCTTTGTCAATGATGAAAATAAGTTCGAAGGTTGGAAGTGCCGGTTGGAAAAAATAAAATCGTGGGTTCAGTACAATCGTGTGGACTTTGGTTCTCAGCCTGTGCAAGAAGTGAAAATGCGTGTGAATTCGGATAAAGGTGGGGTGGTGAGAATTGTAGCGGATGATGAAGATATAGCTACTGTAAAGATTCCTGCAGGCAAAGACTGGTGTGTGGTAAAGGCATGTGTGGAAAAGGCTCCGGTGGGAGTCAGCGATATACGGGTCTCTCTGCAGAAGGGGGCTTCCGTGGAAATTGACTGGATAGGTTTTGATGCTGTTCCATGGTCAGCGGGTGCTTTTGAAACGCGTAAGTATAGAAACTTTTTCGCTGAAATGGGCTATTCTCAGGTCGAAATTGATGCGAAACTGGAAGAAGTGTTTAATGATGTATTTTATGGGGCCAATAAAGTCTATTTTGAGGTCGGTGATTCTATGGCTTATATCAGTGACTTGAAGAATCATGATGTGCGTACAGAAGGTATGTCTTATGGAATGATGATTGCTGTGCAGTTTGACCGGAAGGATATATTTGACCGCTTGTGGCGATGGTGTAAGAAGTATATGCAGCACCAGAAAGGCATGTTTGAAGGTTATTTTGCCTGGAGTTGTCAGACGGACGGAACTCGTAATTCCGAAGGACCTGCTTCTGATGGTGAACTATATTATGTGACTTCACTTATTTTTGCGTCGAACAGATGGGGAAATGAATCTGGCATAAATTATTTAGCTGAAGCGCAAAATATTTTAGATTGTTCGATGAAAAAGGTTGGAAAAGATGCGGTAACCCCATTTATAAATATAGAACATCAGCTGATTACATTTACTCCGACCCGCTTCGGTGCGAAATTTACTGATCCTTCTTATCATTTGCCTGCTTTTTATGAAGTGTGGGCCAGATGGGCTTATGATGGAAGGAGCCGTTTTTGGAGGGAGTGTGCCGAGAGAAGTCGTGAGTACCTGTATAAGAGTATTCATCCGGTGACTGGCTTAAATCCTGATTATAATAACTATGACGGTTCTTTGTTGCATTCAGATGGGATTATAGGAGATGCCTTCCGTTTTGATTCATGGCGGGTGCCTATGAATATTGCTCTGGATTATTCTTGGGCATGTGCAGACAGAGAATGGCAGCAGGAGTATGGAAATAAAATACAGAATTTTCTGTATGGGCAGGGACTTTATGATTTTAAAGACCAGTATAATGTAGATGGAAGTCCGGTGAAGGAAGTCTTGCAGGCGGGTGAATATAAACAATTGCGTCATTCATTGGGGCTTGTGGCCACAGCTGCGGCGGTATCGTTGGTTTGTACGGATGTGAAATGCGAAGAGTTTGTCAAACAGCTGTGGGAAGCAAAACACGAACCTTATGAAGACGGCTATCTGGATAAATATTATGATGGGTTACTTCGTTTGTTTGCGTTTATGCACTTAAGTGGTCGTTATCAGATTATTTTTCCTCAATGATCAGTAGTTGAGAGAGTTTTAAATAAAAAGTCTGTCATTTTTCCAAGAGGATGTAATGACAGACTTTTTATTTAGATATAAGTGAGAAGCAACTTATAAAGCTTCCGCATCGTTGGAAGTGGTAGCATACAAACCAATCATTGCACCGGTAAATCCGCCAGCTACGTTGGTAGAAAGAATATCTCCGGAAACGGTTCCTCCTACGGTCTGGTAGTTGTCATCTTTTATAGAGTAGCTGAATGTGTATTTATCGCCTTCTGCTGTGACACGCAAACTGATTGGAGTGTTTCCTTCAATTTTTTCGCTGGCAATGGTTGAAGATTCTCCCTTTTCAGTACGTTGCAGTACGATATAGCTATCTTCTGCTTTTTTCGTTACTCCAAATACATAGTTGAATTTTTCGCTTTGATAACAAGTGATTCCAGCGAGGTCTTTCTGTGCGAGGAATGTATTTCAGGGTAGTTGTAGCCGTGAAATTAAGGTGCTGCTGGCGATAGAACAATGTAGAAGTAGGAAGAGCTGCCTTGATATTGGTTTCGTAAGGTGTAATTGTTAGCCCTTCTGCAGTAGTAGAAATGAATCCTTCTCTGGCCCCTCTGACTCCTACCCAGCGGTAATCAAGTGAACTTCCGGTGAAAGTTTCTGTAAATGTAAAGTTTCCGTTGGGGAAATATCCGTTCTTTCCAGTTTCATTCTTCGCACCTTGTGGCATAGCCAGTTTAGGCTGGATAGGCTCCAGACCGCCTTTGAACACAGGGAAAGTGCCACTCCAGTCTACTGGTAATATAAAGGTTTCCCGTCCGGTATTTACCCTGTTTTCTTCATTCGGTCGGATGGCAAGAAATACCCCATAGTATTGTCCGTCGGGACCTTCCACCAAATCAGCATGCCCAGCCCAGTCTACTTTGAACGGACGTTCAGCCGGCAGATGTCTCTGTGAAAGGATCGGATTTTCAGGCGCAGGCTTGAAAGGGCCTTGTGGATTGTCACTGATAAAGATTACTTCACTGTGCCAGCCTCCGGTACCACCTTCTGCACACATCAGGTAGTATTTTCCATCTTTTTTGTAAAGATGTGGCGCCTCTATCCAGATAGGTTTTTTAGACAAATCTACTCCTCCGTTCACTACAACTTTGTCTGTACCCGGAATAATCTGGTCTTTTTCCAGGTCGTATTCCCAAACTTTAATTACTCTGTGTCCTTCGTATAATGGTTTTTCGGGTGCATCATTGTGAGTGACGTATGCCTTGCCGTTGTCATCAAAGAAGATGTCGGGGTCAATGCCTTCAAAATTCAATTTGATAGGATCGCTCCAGCCTTTCATCGGGTCTTTGGTTTTCACAATCATGTTTCCCATTCCTCCTGAGAACTGAGTTGTAATCATGTAGAAGGTGCCATTGTAGGAATTATATCGGATAGTCGGAGCGTAAATACCAGCACTGATTCCAGAATCTTCTACCTTTAACTGTGAAGGGCGGTCGAGCACATGTCCTATCTGTTTCCAGTTTACTAAATCCGTAGAATGGAAAATGGGTACTCCGGGGTTGATGGCAAAAGAGGAGCATACCAGGTAATAGTCGGTTCCTTTCTTGCAGATGCTGGGGTCAGGATAGCAACCCTGTAGTATAGGATTATAAAATTCTCCTTCTGTCAGCGGATTCTTTTCATATACTGCATCTTTTCCCGTGTAGGTGAATTGTGTGAACATTGGAGTTCCAGGTTCTGGCATTGTGACCTTGTTTCCGCATGAGGCGGCAAGGAGACTTAGCGTGCCTAAAGTGAATAATTTGAATTGATTTCGCATGATATTAAAATTTGTAGTAAATAATTGAATGATTGTGTCGGTTAAACGAAGTATTTATGTAATCTTTCTATAGGCAAATTTACTCGTTTTGTACGGGGAGAGCGTGACGGCATGTTGCATATCTTTTATTGTGTGTTACAAAGTGGAGTTTTCCTGAAGATAAAAGGCTTTTTGATGTAATATTTTGGTTGTTAGGATAATAATACTTTTAATGTAATAAAAACGTATAAAAAATGTACATTTTGTAAATACAATATGGGTCATGTGTAACGTAAACGAAAGTCCTGGTAACGTAATTTATTGTAATTTGTGTGGCTGGTGTGTATTTTTGTGAAGGTTAAATTTTAAAGCTATGGACAAACATTCTTTTTTAATTGCTTTAGGGATTTTATGCTTGCTACCAGTGTCATTATTTTCACGTAGTAGAGTAGTAAACGATACAATTTTCAGTAAGAAGTTGAATGCAGACAGAGCATACTCGGTATATCTTCCTCCATCATTTGGAGAAGTTCAGGGGGAAGAAATATCCCGTGCTTTATCTCTTTCATGGCATGTCGCAAACTAATCAGGACTGGGTAGGGCGCGGGCATGTGCAGGAAGTGGCCGACCGTTTGATTTATTCTCAGGAGGCTCGTGAAATGATTATTGTGATGCCTGATGCTGGTGGTGATATTTACAAAGAAATATGGAATGGTTTCTTTAATATGCCTGGTTGGCTTTATGAAGATTTCTTTTTCGAAGAGTTTTTGCCTTATGTAGAAAATAAGTATCCTATTATAGGGGATAAGGAGAATCGTGCAGTAGCTGGATTGTCCATGGGAGGTGGAGGTGCTACCGGCTATGGGTTGTGGCATGCAGATAAGTTTGCTTCGGTGTATGCGATGAGTGCGTTGATGTCAATTCCCGAAGAAGGAGCGGCTCGTTTTGATAATCCGGATAGTAAACTGGCTATTTTGACACGAACTGTGATAGAACGGAGTTGCATCAAGCGTGTGACGGATGCAGATGCAGGTACGATTCAGGCACTGAAATCAGTGAGATGGTTTGTGGATTGTGGGGATGACGATTTCTTGCTTGACCGAAACATTGAGTTCTTCCAGGCCATGCGCAAAGCGGGAATACCATGTCAGTTTAGGGTAAGAGACGGCGGACACGATTGGGAATATTGGCATTCTGCTTTATACGGGTGTCTGCCTTTTGTTTCAGGAACATTTAATAAATAATAGAATATGAAAAAATGCTTTTTGTTAGCTTGCCTGTTTGTAGCCATGGGAGGCTTGTACCCAGACTTGGCTTGTGCACAAACAGGGGATAATGGGGATGGGACTTTTTCTAATCCTGTAATTTGGGCAGATGTGCCTGATCCGGATGTGATACGTGTAGGCGATGATTTTTATATGGTGAGCACCACCATGCATCTGGTTCCTGGAGCACCGGTTATGCATTCTAAAGATTTGGTCAACTGGGAAGTGATAAGTTACCTGTATGACCGTCTGGATGGAAAACCTGCTTATGATTTGAAAGAAAGTACCATGTACGGGCGCGGTCAGTGGGCGACTTCTTTGCGTTATCACAACGGCACGTATTATGCTTATTTTTCTCCAAATGATACTCCTTATAAAGGATATGTGTACACTACTTCCAATCCTCGGAAAGGTTGGAAACTCTTGTCGCGTATCCCTCATTTTCATGATGCATCCTTGTTTTTTGACGACGACGGAAAGGCTTATGTATTTTATGGTACCGGACAGTTGCGTGAGCTTAAACCAGATTTAAGTGGGGTGATGCCTGGAGGGGTGAAAATGAAAGTATTCGAACGAGACGAAGAAGAAAATGCCTTGTTGGAAGGAAGTAGGGTCATTAAGCACGAGGGCAAGTATTATTTGCTGATGATTTCATGGCCCAAGGGGGGGAAGCGCAGACAAGTGTGCTACCGCGCAGACAAGATTACCGGTCCTTATGAGAAAAAAGTGATTTTGGAAGATGCTTTTGACGGTTTTCCTTACGTGGCACAAGGCACGATAGTTGACGATGGAAAAGGAAACTGGTATGGCGTTATTTTTCAGGACCGCAATGGGGTGGGCCGTGTATTGACCCTGATGCCTTGCCGTTGGATAGATGGCTGGCCGATGTTGGGTGATGAAAACGGGCATGTGCCGGCCACGATGCGTAAACCTGTTCAGGGGTATGCTGCTAAAGGACTGGTGGTGAGTGACGATTTCAAAGATAAGAAGCTGAAATTGAACTGGCAGTGGAATCATAACCCGATGAATGACTGCTGGTCATTGAAGGAACGTAAAGGGTATTTGCGCTTAAAAACCGGAAGAATAGTCGATAATTTGTTCGTGGCTCCGAACACGCTGACCCAGCGTATGGAAGGACCTGAGTGCTCGGGAGTAGTTTGTATGGACCTTTCGGGAATGAAAGATGGAGATGTAGCCGGATTGAGTGCCTTTAATAGCGATGCAGGTATTTTGGCTGTTACTTGTAAAGGTAACCAGAAATTTTTGACCATGAAGACAGAAAGTGTCCAGTTGGATAAGACTAACAAGGCTGTAACAGGTATTGACCGGAAAGAAATTCAGACAATTCCGCTTACATCAGACAAAATTTATCTTCGTGTGGATGGTGATTTCAGGTTGAGAAGGGATATTGCTTCCTTCTACTATAGTTACGATAACAAGGATTGGAAGAGAATAGGTCCTGATTTCAAGATGATTTTTGATTTCCGTCGTTTCTTTATGGGGACTAAGTTCGCCTTGTTTAATTATGCGACCAAGACGCTGGGAGGTTTTGTGGATATTGATTTCTTTGAATACAAGCATATAAAGAAATGACGGTCGTCTTTTGAGCCTTAGTAGAAATGCGATTATGAAAAGTATGTTATTATGGGTGAGGATGTTGGGTAACACTGAAGGGCTAAAGAACGGAGGTGTAGTGATTCCTCGGCAATCATAAATATTATTCACACATTAGAGGAATTGATTTTCAGATGACTAAAGTGAAAATATAAATTTGATAGACTTAAATTGGGGATATTATGAATATTAGCAAGATTTTGTTATTGTGTGGCAGTTGCGGACTATTGAATAGCCTGAATGCTCAGCGACCGGTTATTCAAACCAAATATACTGCCGATCCGGCACCGATGGTATACAATGATACGGTATTTCTTTATACGACGCATGATGAAGATGATGCCGAAGGGTTTAAAATGCAGGATTGGTTATTGTACACTTCTACCGATATGGTTAACTGGACTGACCATGGGGCAGTTGCTTCTCTCAAGAGCTTTGATTGGGTGAAGCGTGATAATGGAGCTTGGGCAGAACAGGTAATTGAACGCAATGGCAAGTTTTATATGTATTGTCCGATTCATGGAAATGGAATTGGGGTACTTGTTTCCGACAGTCCTTACGGACCATTTAAGGATCCTCTTGGACAACCTTTGGTATGGCAGAAAGAACATTGGTATGATATTGATCCGACTGTGTTTATTGATGAGGATGGGCAAGCTTATATGTACTGGGGAAATCCCCATTGCTATTATGTGAAATTAAATGAAGACATGATTTCATATTCTGGAGATATTGTAAAGCTAAAAGAAACTCCGGAGCATTATCAGGAAGGACCGTGGTTCTATAAACGTAATGGTCGTTATTATTTGGCTTTTGCTTCTACTTGTTGTCCGGAGGGAATAGGGTATGCAATGAGTAATAGTCCTACAGGTCCCTGGGAAACAAAAGGATACATTATGCGTCCTACGGAGAGAAGCAGAGGCAACCATCCTGGCATTATGGATTATAAAGGGAAATCGTATGTCTTTGGATTGAACTATGATTTGTTGAAGCTGGAAACAAACACTCACTATGAACGCCGTTCTGTGTCAGTAGCAGAAATGCACTATAATGAAGACGGAACTATTCAAGAAGTACCTTATTGGGCGGATACCAAGTTGGAACAGATAGGTACTTTCAATCCGTTCCGTAAAGTAGAAGCTGAAACCATGACTTGGGGATATGGATTGAAGACTGTTCCTAATTCGAAAAACTCTCTTTCAGTGGTGGATGTAAATAGTGGAGAGTACATCTGTGTACGTGGAGTAGACTTTGGAAAGAATAAAGCCCGTCGTTTTGAGGTTTCGGCATTGCCGCTTGAAGGAGGAAATCTGAAAATTCGTTTGGATGCTCCGGATGGAAAGATTGTGGGAAATGTGAATATTCCACAGGGGAACGGAATATCTAAGTATGAACTTTATTCTTGTGAGATCAATGCGGTCAGTGGCGTACATGATTTATATCTTAGTTTTGAAGGAGAGAATAACAAGGATTTATTTGAACTGGATTACTGGAAATTCTGATATTAGTTTATAACGTAAAGGAGAAAATATATGGTAAAAAAAATGTGGCGAAAAGAGGTTAAGTTGTCTTTGCTGAATGTGCAATGGCGAAGAATTATGCAGGGAGCAGTTGTATTGTCAGGCTTGTCGGTAAATGCGCAGAATCCAATCGTTCAGACTGCTTATACTGCCGATCCGGCTCCGCTGGTGTACAATGACAAACTATATCTTTACACTAGTCATGATGAGGATGATTCTACTTGGTTTACCATGAATGACTGGAAACTTTATTCTACAGATGATATGGTGAACTGGACCGAACATCCCACTCCTTTGTCATTCAAGACATTTGAATGGGCAGGTGGAGATGCATGGGCTGCCCAGTGTATTGAACGTGACGGTAAATTTTATATGTATGTACCTGTGACGGACCGTAAAGGTGAAACGGCTATTGGAGTAGCTGTGGCTGATAGTCCTTACGGGCCTTTTTATGATCCGATAGGAGCTCCTTTGGTACGAGCTGATTATGGCAATATAGATCCTACGGTCTTCATTGATGAAGATGGACAGGCTTATCTTTATTGGGGAAATCCGAACTGCTATTATGTGAAGCTGAATAAGGATATGATATCTTATAAAGGGGAGATACATGCGGTACCGATGAAGCCGGAAGCTTTTGGACGCAGGGAAGGAGATTCACAACGTCCTACTTTGTATGAAGAGGCTCCGTGGCTGTATAAACGTAAGGGAATGTATTACCTCTTTTATGCTGGAGGACCGGTTCCTGAACATTTAGCGTATGCTACAGCTGAAAGTCCGGAAGGCCCGTGGAAGTATGGAGGTACTTTGATGGCTACAGAAGGAGGAAGTTTTACCAATCATCCTGGAATTGCCGATTTCAGAGGAAAAACTTATTTGTTTTATCACGATGCTTCTCTTCCTGGTGGAAGTGGCTTTACTCGTTCAGTGTGTGTTAGAGAACTTGATTTCCAGTCTGATGGAAAAATTCCTTGCATGAAGATGGTGAAAGAGGGTGTTACGGAGAGTTTAAAACCTCTTTGTCCGTACCAGAAGGTGGAAGCGGAAACAATGGCATGGTCAGAAAAGATGATGAGCGCTCATAATCCTCAGGTAGGAGTCTTTATTACAGCCTTAGCAGATGGAGCTTATACGAAAGTACGGGCTGTTGATTTCGGTGAGAAAGCTCCTTCTTGTTTTTCTGCTCGTTTGTCTACCACTCACAATGTGGAAATTATTATGGAAGTACGTCTTGACGGGCTGGACGGACAGGTGTTAGCTAAGATTAAAGTACCACGAACTGGGGGAAGTGATCGTTGGCGGATGATGGAAGAACAGATTCCACAGGTAACAGGTGTACACGACTTGTATTTTATTTTTAAGGGAAAGGCTCCGAAAGATTTGGCTTATTTTGATTATTGGAAGCTGAATTACTGATGATATTGCGTATGCTATGAACAGGGTTAATTTATTTTTATTATCCGTTTTCACTTGTGTAGGGTGGAGAGGGGAATGTTTGGCCGGGAATGTTCCCGGCCTCTCGTCTACTAATGAGTTGCAGGAATGGACGTTGGAAAAGCAGGAGACTGAGCAGGTAACTTTTCGATTAGCAGACACTCTGTTGAAACTTCGTCCGCTGACCAACAACGCTGTAAGAGTGATTCGAAGCATGGGCATAGCTCATGAAGTTCCAGAATTAGTATATCTTCCAAAGAAGGTTCCTGATTATGTACTGAAAAAGGAGAAGGATGGTTATATTTTGTCTTTAAAGAATTTGAATGTCAGGTTTTCTGTATCTGACGGACGGATTTCATTCCTTTCTTCTGGTGGCAAGGAAATAGTAGGAGAGAAGGCGAGTCTGATAGAGTCTTCTTCTGTGCAAGGAGAAAAAACGTATGTTTCTACGCAGACTTTTCATTCTCCGTTTGATGAGTGTCTTTACGGGTTAGGACAGTTTCAGGATGGTTATTTGAATGTGCGTGGTTTAACCAGAAGACTGACCCAGGTTAATACACAGATAGCCATTCCTTTTGTGATGTCGAATAAAGGATACGGACTTTTGTGGAATAATTATGGTTTGACAGATTTTAATCCAGCTTCTTCGGTAGTTGCACTTCAAAAAACAGGTTTTGGAGGAAATAAAGTAACCGTGAATGTGACTTCTACTGAAGGGGGGAAGGAGGAAGTGCGTGAAAGTAATGTATTCGCGGGTAAGTTGGAAGTAGAATCAGACGGACAGTATGCTTTGATGCTAGATGTGGGAAGTGTAATGGCGCGTAGACATAATCTGGCAATTGATGGGCATACGGTAATCGACATGAATAATCTTTGGTTGCCACCTACAGTTTCCATATTAGTAGATTTAAAAGCGGGAGAGCATAATTTAAGGGCTGAATTGACTAAAGAGGATGCACCTAAAGTGTATTTTAGAAAAGTAGATGAAACGACTACTTTTCGCTCTCCGGTATCGAATGGAATAGATTATACTTTCTTTGCAGGAACGGCCGATGAAGTGATTGCTTCTTATCGGGAAGAGACAGGGAAAGTCCCAATGTTGCCTGCGTGGGCTTTGGGATACATTCATTGCCGGGAACGTTTTCATTCTCAAAAAGAGATTCTGGAAACGGCTTCCGAATTTCGAAGAAAAAAATTGCCGGTTGACTTGATGGTACAGGACTGGCAGTACTGGGGAAAATATGGATGGAATGCCATGCGTTTTGATGAGACAGATTATCCTGCACCTCGGGAAATGACCGATAGTCTTCACCGGATGGGCATGAGATTGATGTTGTCGGTTTGGTCGAAAGTGGACCAAAATTCTGTGTTAGGAAAACGTTTAGCTGATAAGTCCTATTACATACCAGGTACTCCTTGGGTTGATTTTTTTAATCCGGAAGCTGCTTCTTTTTATTGGAAAAACTTTCGGGATAGTCTGGTGCTTCCGATAGGAATAGATGCTTGGTGGCTGGATGCAACGGAGCCGGAAAATGACGATTTGGTAGGACGTAGGGTAAACCATTCCACTTCCCCAGGAGAAGTGTTCCGGAATGTGTATCCACTTGTGGTCAACAAAACGATATATGAAGGTTTACGAGGCTTTTCAGCTGGTGAGGGAGAACAAAGTGATTCTATTTCTCGAACTATTCTGCTTACCCGTAGCGGATTTCCTGGCATTCAGCGATATGGGGTTGCTACTTGGTCTGGAGATGTCGGGAATGACTGGGATACATTTCGTCGTCAGATTGTTGCAGGACTGGGTATTTCTGTTTGTGGTCTGCCTTGGTGGACTTATGATGCTGGAGGATTCTTTCGTCCGGGCGATGCACAGTATACAGATGCACATTTTCATGAGTGTTTTTCCAGATGGCTTCAGACTTCTGTTTTTTTACCTTTGATGCGTGTACATGGGTATATGACCAATACTGAGTTTTGGAATTATGGAGATAAAGTGACGGATATGGCTCGTAAATCATTGGAGCTGCGTTACCGACTTTTGCCATATCTCTATTCTGAAGCAGCATGGGTCTCATTGGAAAATGGTACGATGTTACGTCCTTTGGTGATGGATTTCCCTCAGAATATTCAAGCTTTATCTTTGAAATATCAATATATGTTTGGTCGGTCTCTGATGGTTTCTCCTATAGTGGAAGAGAGACCTGTCGTATGGAAGACATACCTGCCTGCCGTTCAGGGTGGATGGTATGATTTCCATGACAACCAGTATGTGTCAACGGGTTGGGTTCAGACTTCAGTCTCTCTGGACTACATTCCTGTATTTGTCAAGGCTGGCACTATCTTGCCTTTGTCATTAGGATATGCAGAAAATGTGCAGAAAGCCTTGAAATCAGATTTGGAAATACGTGTTTATGCAGGAACAGATGGAACCTATCAATTGTATGAAGATGAAGGTACAGACTACAACTATGAAAAAGGAGGATATTCTTTCATTCGTCTGTTTTGGGATGATGCGCATTCCACTTTGATTATTGGTAAACGGAGTGGTCAGTATGAGGGGATGGAATCGGTGCGGAATCTTAAGATAGTAAAAATAGCCTTGTCCTCAGATGGAAAATCGAACGTAACAGAAAAGTCTGTAGTCTACAAGGGTGAGGAGTTAAAAATAGCTTTTTGATAAAAAGAAATAGAGATAACTGTTGAATATAAATTTTGAACTAATGGAAGTGAAAAGAATGTTTGTGACATTGACATCATTGATGGCTTTGTCTTTGGGACCTGTTTCTGCACAAGCTCAGACTGGAACCGACAAGGTGAATGAGAAGTTTCATATCTATCTTTGTCTGGGACAGTCGAATATGGAGGGAAATGCAAAAATAGAAGCGTGTGATACGGTGAATGTAACTCCACGTTTCAAGGTGCTTCAAGCTGTAGATTGTCCGGATTTAGGACGGGAAAAAGGCAAGTGGTACACTGCTGTTCCTCCTTTAGCAAGATGTGGAACGGGGTTAACTCCAGCAGACTATTTTGGACGAACATTGGCAGATAGCCTTCCTGCTGATGTTGAAATGGGTGTTATTAATGTGGCTGTGGGAGGATGTAGAATAGAATTATTTGATAAGGATAATTATGCATCGTATGTGGCCGGATCTCCAGACTGGTTAAAAAATATGGTAGCTGAGTATGGTGGAAATCCTTATGCCAGATTAATCGAGCTTGCTAAACAAGCTTCTCGGTGTGGAGTTATAAAAGGTATACTTCTTCATCAAGGAGAATCCAATACTGGAGATTCGGATTGGCCGATGAAGGTAAAAAAAGTATACGATAATATTCTTTCAGACCTTGGTTTGCAGCCTAACTCATTACCTCTTTTAGTTGGTGAGCTTGTGTCTGAGGGGCAAGGGGGGGCTTGTGCATCGATGAATCCGGTGATTCAGAAATTACCTGAAACGATTCCTGCAGTACATGTGGTTTCTTCTAAAGGATGTGAGGCTGTATCCGATCGATTGCATTTTAGTGCAGCTGGCTATAGAGAACTTGGCAAGAGATATGCCCTTACCATGCTTGAACTGTTGAAAAAGAGTAAGTAATAGGGTATTATACGAAGAGAGGAGATAGACTCGGTCAACCCCGTCTATCTCCTCTCTTTTTATTCATCTTTCTTCTCCTCTTCTTTTTCTTTACAGCGTTCCGTATATTTACTGGGGGGATACTCCGTACAATTCTTTGAATGCATTGGAGAAGTAAGTTGTATTGTTGAAACCTACCAGTTGGGCTATTTCAGACATACTGTAATTCTTTTTAGATTTCAGCAGGATTTCTGCTTGTTTCAGTCTGATGTTCCTGATAAAATCCCGGGTAGACTGGTTGGTCAGTTCTTTTAGTTTTCTGTATAGGTGTACACGACTTATACCCACTTCGGCTGCAATCATTTCTGCATTTAAATCTGGATTATTCAGGTTCTTATTGATTACTTTTAGAACCTTTTGCATCAGCTTTTCATCTGCAGACTGAGGTTGTGCCACTTCAATATTGTTGTTTTGTTCTTGTTTTCCGCTAAAGTTATTGCGTAATATTTCTCTGTTTTTAATCAGGTTTTCAATAGTTGTTATTAAAATATCCAGGTTGAAAGGTTTGGCTATATAGGCGTCTGCCCCTAGGGCAAGTCCTTCGATATAATCCTTTTCACTGTTTTTGGCGGTAAGAAGGATTACCGGGATATGATTGGTTTTGATATTCTGCTTTAATTTACGAAGCAACGTGATACCGTTTACTTCCGGCATCATGATGTCACTTAGAACCAAATCAGGCATGTGGTGCATAATAAGGTCGAGTGCTTCCTTCCCGTTGCTACAACTTAACACACGGAAATGACTTCCTAATTCAGTGAGCAGATAATTTCGTATCTCATCTTCATCTTCTACAATTAATATAGAATGCTTTTTCCTGATTACTTTTTTAGTGCCGTCTTCGCTATTTTCGTTTTCTTCAATAGAAGCCGGAATATGTTGTAGAGGCTGATTTTCAATGGATGGTTGCTCTGAAATATTCTTATTACTATTCTGATAAAGTTCTTCGGTTGACAGATGGCTACATCCCAATGGAATATGGATGGTAAAACTACATCCGGACTTGTTTTCATTGTTCTTGACCGTGATAGTACCATGATGCATCTTTATGAGCGACATAGATAGATGAAGTCCGATTCCGGTTCCTTTGCTTCGTGACCGGTCATCGCTTATTTGATAGAATCTTTCAAAAATACGTTCCATCTCACTTTCCTTTATGCCGGTTCCATTGTCTTCAATAATGATTTCTGCATAGTTATTCAATGGATAAACATTTGAAGAGTTATTGACGGAGTTGATATATATGTTGATTTCTCCTTCATTCTGGATATGTTTGAAGGAGTTTGAGAGTAAATTAAAGATTACTTTGTCAAAGTTATTAGGATCCAGCCAAACTTTCAGACTCTCCATTTGGGTTATAATGTTTAATTTAGCTCCTTTAGCAGCTGCTTGATATGCAAATGTATTTTTTATGTCATTGATAAAGCCGATTAAATCCACTTCTGTGAAACTGAGCTTCATTTGGTTCTTATCTATCTTTCTGATGTCCATTAATTGGTTGATCAGGTTTAGAATTCTTTGTGCATTACGTTCTATCAATGAATAGCTTTTTTGTCTTTCGCTGTCATTATCTGTAGAGATTAATTTCTGTAATGGACTGATGATTAAAGACATCGGAGTTCTGATTTCGTGAGAAATATTAATGAAGAACTGTAATTTACTTTCATTAATTTCTTCCAGGTGTTTGTGCTTTAGCATCTCCTGTCTTACTCTGTATTTTTCTTTAGCCTGATGTATAAAGATGGCTATTATACTAATGATGATTAAGATATAGATAACCCATGCCAGACCGGAGTTGTACCATGCAGGATGTATATTAATGACTATTGTCTTTATTTTAGATTCAGAAGTGCCATTGATTGCTTTTACTTTAAATTCGTATTTTCCTACAGGAAGATTACTGAAGGAAACACGGGAGCTTCCTTTGGGCAAAGAGTTCCATGTTCCATTATTCATGGAATATAAATAGTTTTGTGGGGAAATGAAATTGTCTGTAGCAAATTCTATATAAAACGAATTGTCATAGTGGGACAGATTGATTTCTTGGGTATGAAATATATCATTATCTATCACATGATAACTTCCAGATTGGGTCATTTCGTTGACAGCTTTATCATGCAGATAGAAACCGGTAATTCTTATATTGCTTTGAAACTTCTGTGTCTCGATGTCATTCGGGTTAAAAAAGACAATACCATTGGTTCCCCCAAACAGAATTTTTCCGTCGGGAGATATGCAATAGGCATTTCTTGAAAATTCATTATTGTATAATCCGTCTGATGCAAAGAAAGGAATAAACGATTTGTTGTGTGAATTATATTTGGCAATTCCCTGACTTGTACTTACCCATATATCCTTGTTTTTATCCACAATGATTGATGAGATCAGATTATTGGGGAGTCCATTGTGAGCACGGCTCTTTCATTTAAGCTTAGATAAAGGCACATAATTCCCCCACCCACTTCTTATGGGAAGCAGGGATTTTGTTATGATTGATACCCAAAACGTTACGAATCCTCTGAAATTACAAATTATCTCATTTTTGATCCAGCATATGTATCATTGCGGTAAAGTCCAAGGAAAGTTCTCTGATAAGTTCGGCCGTTCCCTTAGCCTTGTCGGAGAGCTTTTTCCTTTTACCTTTCCATATCGAAAGTATTGCCAGTACCATCCTCTGTATCGTGTCAAGGTTTCTGGCGGACCTTGCACTATTCCGCCTGATGAAGTCCTGCCTCAGGTTGCGGTCAAGGTCCCAGTGCATGCTTTCTATTGCCCAATGCATTCTGGCTATTGTACTCAGCCGCCTGGCACTTCCGTGAAAACTGGAGACATAGAACCTCCTCTCGGAAGATTTCTGACCATCAGATTTTCTCTCCGTTGCAGTCCGTATTTCGACAACCGTCAGATTTCCATTCCACTTTTTCCTGTCCGTAATCAGGTCATTTCCACGAAAGATACGGCATACTCTGGTCTCTATTCTGCCATGTTCAAGAAAAGGGCCTTCCGAATATACATCCACAGGCTCTGCAAGTTCGACATTGTCCTCAACCCCATATCGCAGAGTCCTCTGGTTTGCCTTCAGCTCGATAAGGAAATCACCGCCTTTTTCCCGGATTTTATCTATGATGGCTTTCTGGAAGGACATGGCGTCTGCCGTAACTATGCATCCTGACACATCCACCTTGTTCAATAGTTTGGGTACGGAAGTTATCTCGTTGCTTTTTTCTTCACACATGTCCGTGGCAAGGGTGAAACCTCCTTCAAGGGAATAGGCGGATACGATGTCGGGGTTGCGTCCGTTTTCAAGTACCGTCCCTCTCATTGCCTTGCCGTCAATACAGAGGATGTCCCCGGCACAACCGACAAGCTCATCATGGAAGGTGGAGGTAAATTCAGACATCCGCTCAGACATGGCTTCATCATCAATATGTTTGAATATACGGCAGAGCGTAGGTTCAGAAGGCACGCCGTCCAACAAAATTCCTAAAGAGCGGAAGCGTTTCAGATTACGCTCGCCGAATCTGATTATATCCGGTCTTGTTATACACTTGCCCAGCCGTCCGAGTATTACAAGGAGAAGAATATCTTCCAGCTTGTATTTGTAGTTTCCCTTGTCTGTCCTGCGGTAATCCGGCACTGATTTCACAAATTCTTTCAGATGTTTCATTATGCTGCCACGACGGCAGAATGCATGTTTCTTTTTTATATATTAGACATGCAAAATATTGCATATCAGCAAAATAAATCGTATTTTCGCATAGCGAAAATTAAGGCGAAAATCAAAAAACGACCTCTGTCGCATTTGATTTCTGCCTACAAAAATAATTTTATATGAACGATAAAAAGAAACACCGGAAGCGGTGCTTCCTGCATCGCTGTGCGCAAAAATAATGGTTTTTCGGAGAATAACAAGGATTATAGAGGTTGTTTTAAACGAAAGAGCCGTGCATTGTGAGTTGTAAATTTCTCAATTATATTCAGATTATAATCCATTACATAAATTCCTTCCGGGGTTCCTGCCCATATATGGTCGTCTGGCCCTTGTGCAATGGTATTTATACTTAAGCCTATGAGCACTTTTTTCCTTACCTACGACTTTGAGTTTCTCAGTATCTATGCATTTAATACCATCATAAGTACCTATATACAATCGTCCGTTTGGAATATACAATAAAGTATTAATCCATTGATTGATTTCTTTCTCTGATAGAGCCTGATGTACTTTCAGGTCACTATAAGAAGCCGATGAAGCTGGTAAATCTACATAATAAAGCCCTGTTCCCATTGTGCCTATCCACAATCTTTTATGAGGGTCTTCTACGAATCTATATACTTTTGTTATTTCATTCCCTTCATTATTTCGCAGTGAAGTTTTTGAAAGTTTGTTTGTTTGCGAATCGAATAAAGATATTCCACTAAGGTATGAACCTATCCATACCTTTTTATTGGAGTCTTCAAAAAGGCACATGACGGTAGGAGGAACATCCGGGTTTTTATCTTGAGTTAGATGTTGAATAAAGTTGTAGTTTTTGTCTAATAAATAAATACCATCATTGTCTGTACCTACAATTAGTTTACCCTTATCTGTGGTTTCGCACAAAGCTGTAATACAATTGCTTCCTATGTAATTTCGGATAGATGAGAAGTTTCCGATGTAGTTAAACATATTCGCTTGTGAAGGAATAAATGCTACTCCTTTCTGGTAGATACCAATCCAAAGATTATTGCTGCTGTCTGTCAGCAAAGAATGTACTTTGCTTTTCTTGATGTTTATGTTGTCTATGTAAAAATCCGTGTTGGCTATGGATTTTTTTGAAATGTCATAAGCTACAATTCCTTCTCCATCAATACCAATCAGCATGAGATTATTATTCTGCTTAAATACTTTAATGGGGAAACTGGAATGAAATATTTGATGAAAGGTGTCATCTTCTTGATTGTATATAAATACTCCTCGTCCGCTGGTTCCTGCATATATATTGCCATTTGAGTCTTCTGTACAACAATTGATAAATTGATTTCCATAAGGCTTTCCAAGAGTATAGTGATGAATTTTTTTATTTTTGTCAATTCTGACCACTCCATGGTATTCCGTACAAATCCATATATTCCCCTTATGGTCTTCCATGATATCATTGATAGTATGTCCAATTAAAGATGTATTCCAATCTTTAACTTGAAAATTTCCACTATCGTTAAAAGATAGTTCTTTGATGCCATACCCACTTGTTCCTATTAATATGCTGCCGTCGCTGAGCTGTGCAATACTTTTATTGTTGTATTCATAACTTGAGTTGGATTTATTAATTGTAATGAAAGAATCTGATTTATAATTGTAAATCTGAAGTCCTTTGATTGAAAGTACGTACAAATTGCCTTTGGCGTCCTGAAATGTTCTGTATACATGATTCCCAAGTAATGAAGTAGAATCATTGAAATGATTTTTGTAATTAACAAATTTGGCGCCATCGTATTTGTTTAATCCATCTTCTGTAGACACCCATATATATCCTTTGGAATCTTGGTATATATGGTTAATCATACTGCTGGATATATCTCCATGAGTTGAATATAACTTACAAAACTGTCCTTTACAAAAAAGAGGTAGAAAACACAGAAAGATGATTAAAATAAAGGTTTTGTTTTTCATTATCTGTATCATAAGTTTACACTTGGTTATTTCCCTAATGGATAAGTTTGTTGAAATGTACGTATTGTTAGTGATGCAAAGTAAATTCTTTTTTTTCATTTCTCAATGAAAAGTAAAGGAATTAAATAGATACTTTTTATAGAGTTTCTGGTATAGGGCGGTGCTTAAAATAAGCAGTGTATGTGGACGTTAATACCCTTATTGTAGAGATGGTGTAACATATACATATGCTTTTTGTTACAATAGAAAATGAAATGTAACCATAGATGTAAGCTTGGTATCCTGTCGGACATACGTATTAATAACCTTTCCCTATTTTTGTTACAGTGAAAAATCAATGAAAAATACAATGAAAAGTATATGAAAACACATTTTATTATTAAACGTTTTTTATTAGGCTTAGCCTTGCTTGCTTCTTGTGATTTTGGAGCTTTTGCAAAGGTGGTTTTACCGGTGCTGGTATCAGACGGTATGGTGTTGCAGCGAAATGCTCCGTTAACAATATGGGGTAAGGCTGATCCGTCTGAGAAGGTTTGTGTAAAGTTTCAGAAGAAGCAATATAAGGTAACGGCGGATGAGAATGGGAAATGGGCTGTAACACTGCCTGCTATGAAAGCCGGAGGACCTTACTCTATGACAATTAACGACATTGTTTTAAATGATATTCTCGTAGGAGATGTCTTTTTATGTTCAGGTCAGTCTAATATGGAACTTCCGGTTAATCGAGTAATGGATAAATATGCAGACGAGATAGAAGGATATGAAAATACCTCTGTTCGATATGTGAAAGTTCCTTATTCGTATGATTTTTCTCAACAGAAAGAAGATATTCGTCCTGTAACCTGGCGTCCGATGACGACCGAAAATGTAAAAGATTTTTCTGCGATATGTTATTTCTTTTCCCGGTTGCTGGAAGAAAAGACTAATGTGCCGGTAGGTATTATTAATGCAAGTTGGGGAGGAACTCCGGTGGAAGCTTGGGTTAGTGAAAAAGGATTGCAAAACTTTCCGGAGTATGTACATCAGAAGGCCTTGTATGAGGATACAAAATTAGTTTCTCGGATAACAGAAACTGAAAGGCTGCATCAACAGGCATGGAATAAAGTATTGTATAAGTCTGATGCAGGACTTCATGGTGTGACACCCTGGTATGCGGAGGATTATGATGATTCGGATTGGGAAAAGGTAGATATGTTTTCAGATAACTGGGCCATTCGTAATGGTCGTCCTTTGAACGGAGTTCATTGGTTCAGGAAGGACTTTTTTGTACCAGAGGACTGGAGTGGAAAAGAAGCCGTTTTACGTTTAGGGTGCATTGTGGATGCAGACTCTGTGTTTGTAAACGGACATTTCGTCGGCACTGTTTCCTATCAGTATCCTCCTCGTATTTATAAAGTACCTTCCAAGTTGCTGAAGAAGGGAAAAAATCAACTTACTGTACGGTTGTTTAGTTATGGAGGGCGTCCTTCTTTTGTAAAGGAAAAGCCTTATAAGTTGATTTGTGACGGGAAAGAAGTAAATCTGGAAGGGGGATGGAAGCACAAAATAGGTACGGTGATGCCCCCTTCTCCTTCTTCTACAGCCTTTCATTACACTCCTGTTGGCTTGTATAATGGTATGATTTATCCATTATGTCATTATACGTTCAAAGGAGTGGTGTGGTATCAGGGAGAGTCAAATGTGGGCCGTTGGAGCGAATATTCGTCTTTGCTCAGTGCATTGATAGCCGACTGGAGAACACTTTTCAAAGATGAAACTATTCCTTTCTATATCATTGAATTAGCTGATTTCCTGGCATCGGATGATCCGGGAAGAGCAGCATGGACTGAGTTGAGAAAACAGCAGGCGAAAACTGCCCGTGAGAATGCACACGTTACACTGATAAAGAACAGTGATACGGGAGAATGGAATGACATTCATCCTTTGGATAAAAAAACAGCAGCTACCCGTCTGGTGGAAGCAGTAATACAGAATGAAAAATAATAAACAGATATGAGTAAGATTCAGAATCAGAAAGTATCCATGGCCGAAAAGGTGGGCTATGGATTAGGAGACTGTTCCGCAAATCTGGTATTCCAGATGATGATGATTTACCAGACCAAATTCTATACGGATGTGTTTGGGCTGGAAGGAGCAATTGCAGGAACCGTCATGTTGGTAGCACGTATTGTGGATGCGTTTGTAGATCCCACTGTCGGTATTTTGTCTGACCGGACTCAGACGAAATGGGGAAAATATCGTCCATGGGTATTATGGACAGCACTTCCTTTCATGGTGTTCTATGTATTGGCCTTTTACAATCCGGGTATTGAAGAAAAAGGACTGGTAGCATTGTATGCTACAATTTCATACACCTTGCTGATGACGATGTATTCTTTTAATAATACACCTTATTCTTCATTGGGAGGAGTCATGTCGTCAGATATTAAAGAACGTACCAGTATTACCTCTGTGCGTTTCGTCTTTTCTACGATTGCACAGTTTGTGGTACAAGGGCTTACCTTACCGTTGGTCAGCAAGTTTTCGGAAGGTAGTGACAAGGCACATGGCTGGCTCTGTACCATATCCTTGTTTGCTGCCGTTGGTTTCTTGTTTTTGGTAATTGTATTTTTCTCGGCAAAAGAACGTATTACTCCGCCTGCCAATCAGAAAAATGATACCCGTCAGGATATAAAAGATGTATTAAGCAGTGTGCCCTGGCGTGCCATGTTTGTCTTGACTCTTTTTGTGTTCATCACACTGGCTATGTGGGGAAGTGCCATGAACTATTATTTTGAAAACTATGTGGATAAGGCAGCTTTGTTTACTTTCCTGGATAATATCGGGTTGGTAGCCACTGACGGTGGAACTTCAGTCGGGTATCATATACTTGATGCTTTCGGGTTGATTGTAACTTCTCCGGACAAAGCATACGAAGTGGGCTTTGGCGTATTCAATATGGTGGGAGCCTTGGTTCAGTTTTTCGGCGTAATTTGTTTATCAGAATTTTTAGCCAACAAATATGGCAAGAAGCGTACGTTTATTGTATGTCTTGCGTTGACGGCTATTTTCACGGCTTTGTTCTATTTCCCTTCAAAATACGATATTGAAATGATGTTCGTATTGAACTTCTTGAAAAGCTTGGCCTATGCACCTACAGTTCCTTTGCTTTGGGCTATGATTGCCGATGTGGCCGACCATTCGGAATATATCAATTACCGTCGTGCTACGGGATTTATCTTTTCAGGAGTGGTGTTTGCCCTGAAAGCCGGATTAGGTATTGGAGGAGCTGTATTGGGCTTCTTGCTGTCGGGATTTGGTTATGTTTCTGGAGTGGATATAGCTCAAAGTGATACAGCTGTTCATGGCATCATTCTTTCATCAAGTCTGATTCCAGCCGCATTCTTTTTTGTTGGTGTGGTGGCATTATGTTTCTATCCTATCAGTAAAGAATACAATGAGAAAATGCAGGCAGAATTAACTGCTCGAAGAAGTAAGAGTGACTATTAATTAAGAAAAAGCTATATGAGGAACAAACACATTGCATCATGGATGCTGTGCAGCCTGTTTATTATGGGGTGCGGGAGTAAGGTTTCTGATACGGTTGTATCAGAGAAATCTTTGAAAGAGGTTGTAGGAGACAAGTTTTTAATGGGGGTAGCGCTGAATGTACGTCAGTCATCTGGTGTTGATACTTCAGCAGTGAAGATTGTGAAGCAGCATTTCAATTCCATTGTGGCAGAGAACTGTATGAAATGCGGAGAAATTCAGCCTAAAGAGGGAGAGTTCCATTTTGAGGATGCCGACCGCTTTGTGCAGTTCGGAATAGATAATGGAATGACGGTGATAGGACATTGCTTGATTTGGCATTCTCAGCTTCCGGACTGGTTCTGCGTAGATGAAAAGGGTCAGAATGTTTCTCTTGAAAAGTTGAAACAGCGTATGAAAACGCATATCCAGACCGTTGTAGGACGATACAAAGGAAAGGTGAAAGGCTGGGATGTGGTGAATGAAGCTATTGTGGAAGACGGCTCTTATCGCAAAAGTAAATTTTATGAAATCTTGGGAGAAGAGTTTATTCCACTGGCCTTCCAGTATGCGCACGAGGCTGACCCGGATGCCGAACTTTATTATAATGATTATGGTATGGACGTGCAGGGTCGTCGGGAAGGAGTTGTGAAGCTTGTCCGTTCATTGAAGGAAAAAGGATTGCGTATTGATGCTGTAGGCATGCAAGGACACATGGGAATGGATTACCCCGACATTCAGAAATTTGAAGAAAGTATGCTTACTTTTGCTTCTGCTGGTGTCAAGGTGATGATTACAGAATGGGATATGAGTGCGCTGCCTACTGCACTTCGCAGTGCCAACATTTCGGATACGCTTGCGTTTAAGAAAACATTGAATCCTTATCCGAAGGAACTTTCTGACTCTGTCAGCCAGGCATGGAATAAAAGAATGCAGCAGTTCTTCCAGCTTTTTGAAAAGCATGCCGATATTGTGACGCGTGTAACGGCATGGGGAGTTACAGACGGAAATTCATGGAAAAACGATTTCCCGATTCGTGGAAGAAGAGACTATCCTTTGCTTTTTGACCGAAACTATCAGCCTAAGGAGTTTATACAGAAAATGATAGATAAGCAGTCGGATACGACAGCTATTGCACAGAAATAACGTTTAACAGGAGACACTTTCAGTGAGAGTCTCGTAAATCAATATAAAAATGAAAAAGGAAGAAAGATATTTGTTTCCTGCCGACTATATGGCAGATCCATCAGTACATGTATTTAACGGACGTTTGTATATTTATCCTTCACACGACCGTGAATCAGGTATTCCTGAAAATGACAACGGTGACCATTTTGATATGAATGATTACCATGTATTGTCAACGGATGACGTGATGCAGGGTGAAATTGTCGATCATGGAGTAGCTTTGAAGGTTGCTGATATACCTTGGGCCGGACGCCAGCTCTGGGACTGTGACATTGCTTGTAAGGATGGAAAATATTACTTGTATTTTCCGTTGAAAGACCGGAATGATATTTTCCGTATGGGGGTAGCCATTAGCGATAAACCTGAAGGTCCGTTTATTCCTCAGCCCGATCCTATTCGTGGAAGCTACAGTATTGATGCGGCAGTTTTCCGCGATGATGATGGAAGCTATTACATGTATTTTGGCGGAATCTGGGGAGGACAGTTGCAGCGTTACCGTGATAACAAAGCCATTGAAAGTCCTTGTCTCCCAGCCGATAATGAACCGGCTTTGCCCAGTCGTGTGGTAAAATTATCGGATAATATGTTGGAATTTGCAGAAGAACCCCGTCCGGTCATCGTATTGGGAGAAGATGGCAAACCTTTGTTTGCAGGCGATCCGCATCATTTCTTTGAGGCTTCGTGGATGCATAAATATAAAGGTAAATATTATTTCTCTTATTCTACGGGCGATACCCATCTGTTGTGTTATGCGGTAGGCGACAATCCTTATGGACCGTTTACATATCAGGGAGTAATTCTGACTCCGGTAGTAGGATGGACTACCCATCACTCTATTGCAGAATATAAAGGAAAGTGGTATCTTTTCCATCATGATTGTGTTCCTTCAGGTGGAAAGACCTGGCTTCGCAGTTTAAAAGTGGTTGAATTGGAATACGATGAAGAGGGTAAGATTCAGACCATAAAAGGAAGTGCGGATGAATAAAAAGTACTTGTTGGGTATATGTCTTTTGTCTTTCGGACTGACCTTATTTGCGGAAGATGGAAGTAAACTCTGGTTGCGACAGGCGTCTTGTGAAAAGGCGTCTGTCTGTTGTTCAATTTCTTCTACTACCATTACCATAGCTCGTGAGGAACTGGCCTCTTTATGGCGTGGAAAGGCGGTTGAACTACAACTGTTTGCTGATGAAGTTCATCACAAGCTGGGGAAGGAAGGGTACACCATACGTACTTCCGATGAAAAGATAGTACTTGGCTCTACTACTGAACAGGGTTTGCTTTATGCGGGCTATCATCTTTTACGCTTGCAGGCAGAAGGGGCAGATTGTACCCGTCTGGATCTTGCAGAAAAACCAGCCTTCGATGTACGTGTACTGAATCATTGGGATAATCTGGATGGTACGATAGAGCGTGGATACGCCGGTAAGTCCTTGTGGCAGTGGGACGAACTTTCAGATACTATGTCGGCACGTTATCAGGAGTATGCCCGGGCCAATGCTTCGGTTGGTATCAACGGGACAGTGCTTAACAATGTCAACGCTTCGGTTAAAATACTTTCCAGCGAATACCTTGAAAAGATACGCGTGCTTGCGGATATTTTTCGGCCGTATGGAATAAAAGCCTATCTTTCGGTCAACTTCGCTTCTCCCATGCAGTTGGGAGGATTGTCTACAGCCGATCCGTTGAATGAGGAGGTCGTTGAGTGGTGGAAAAAGAAGGTACATGAGATTTACAGTCTTATTCCTGATTTTGGAGGTTTCTGGTCAAGGCTAATTCAGAAGGACAGCCTGGTCCGTGCGATTACGGGCGTACGCATGCCGAAGGAGCGAATATGATGGCAAGGGCCCTGAAACCCTACGGAGGAATCGTGATGTGGCGTGCGTTTGTGTACAGTCCGTCGGATACCGACAGAGCCAAACAGGCTTATCTGGAGTTTAAACCTTTGGATGGAAAGTTTTTAGATAATGTGATTGTGCAGGTGAAAAACGGTCCGATTGACTTCCAGCCGAGAGAACCTTACAGTCCGTTGTTTGGTGCGATGCCCCACACCCCGTTGATGGCTGAATTTCAGGTTACACAGGAATACTTAGGGCATTCCAATCACCTGGCTTACCTGGCTACTATGTGGAAGGAGTTTTATCGGTATGTGTCTCCTGCTTCTTTAAAAGGGGTGGCTGGAGTGGCCAATATAGGTGATGATACCAACTGGTGCGGACATGATTTTGCACAGGCTAACTGGTATGCGTATGGCCGGCTGGCATGGAATCCTTCGCTTTCTTCTGAAGAAATAGCTAAAGAGTGGCTGGCACAGACTTTTACGTCCGACCCTAAGTTCGTAGAGCCCATGACGCAAGTAATGATGGATAGTCGGGAGGCGGTGGTAGATTACATGATGCCGTTAGGATTACATCATATTTTTGCCTGGAGTCATCATTACGGACCAGAACCCTGGTGTGAGGTACCGGGTGCCCGTGCAGATTGGTTGCCGTCGTATTATCATCAGGCAGACAAAAAAGGTTTGGGGTTTGACCGGAGCCGTTCTGGAAGTGATGCGGTGTCTCAGTATCCAGACTCTTTAGCCCACGTATTCAATTCATTGGAGCTATGTCCGGAGGAATTTTTCTTGTGGTTTCATCATGTAGACTGGAATCATTCATTAAAGTCTGGACGTACTCTTTGGGATGAATTGTGTTATAAATATCAGCAAGGCGTTGATAAGGTACGTGAATTTCAGAAAGTGTGGAACCAGATGAAACTGTATGTGGATGAGGAGCGTTTTCAGGCGGTGGCTAAACGGCTGGATATTCAAGCGAATGATGCGGTGTGGTGGAAAGATGCTTGTTTAGAGTACTTTCGTATCTATTCTCGTAAGAAGTACCCTAAAGGTGTAGATATGCCTAAATTCAGATTGAAAGATCTGAAAAAAGTGAAATTGCCGATTACTAACTACGAGTGTCCCTCGGCGAATATACTTCCAAGGAAAAAATAATTTTTGTATGATGTTTGTAATCGGAGGAAACTGATATTCTTTAGTCATGATAAGGAACGGAAATTTCATTGATTTTTAGCTTTATTCTTTTGTAAAAATAAGAATATTTCCTATCTTGTATACAGTTTGCTAAAAAGAAAGATATGGAAGTAAAACATGATGAGTCCCGGCAGGAGTTCTATGTGGAACTGGAGGGGCATAGAGCCCATGTGAGTTATAAAATTCACGACGAAGGGCTGGATATCCGACACACGATTGTGCCGGAAGCTATTGGAGGGAAAGGCATAGCTTCTGCGTTAGTACAGGCAGCTTATGATTATGGACGATGTAAAGGACTGAAGGCTATTGCTACTTGCTCTTATGCTGTGGTATGGTTGCAGCGGCATCCAGAATATCAGGGAGAAGTGAGCAGTGATTATATTGGAAAAGGAAGCTGTGCCTTGTAAGGGCACAGCTTCCTTTTTAATTGCGATAGATTTTCTTTTTCTTAATAAAAAACAGCCATCGCAAGAAAGAAGCGGTGAAAGTATGGCTGAATGAATTGATTTCATCCGTACGTTCGTCAATGTCGTCCAGGATTCTTTCTGCATCTTTCTCGGAAAGCATACCGTTACTGATAAGCTGTTTTACAGTGTGGCGCTCATTGCTCAGTAGCATGCGGATGGACTTGATGGTCAGTGCATGGCCGTATGCTTTGGGGAAATTATCGGCCAGGTTATTGATAAAGGCACTCATGCGATTGATATTGTCATTTATCTCTTCCCGTAGTGTGTCCAGCACGGAGTCCTGTTCGCCGGTCACCCATTCTGATGCACGCAGGTCCTCCAGTAGTTTCAGACTTCCTTTCTGAAGAATAATGAAGCCACGGCCTAAGTCGTACACCACCGTGATGCGTTCGCGGAAATAGAAGGTCATCCAGTTTTGCAGATAAGGAATATTTCGCAGTGTGTTCAGCAGGTCTGTACGCTGGCAGAACTTGAAAATGGAGGTACGAACGTTCAGCGGGTAGTTTCCGTCGTGGTCATACAATTCATCCAGCGAGTTCATGAGCCGGAGGAATACGGGTTTGGAGATGACTCCTTCTTCATAGATTTCCCGGCAGATGGCTTTTTCCTTATCCAATACACGCAGACGGATTTCCGGCAGCATGGCTTTGTTTTGTGGATTTTTGGCCGGCTCCTGCGGTTGTGCGGTCATGTAGCTTTCCACTTTGTGCCAGTTGGCTCCTTCTAAGGCGTCTCTCTTTTTCAACCCTTCCAGGTATTTTTCGGAATTCTCGCGTATTGACTTCTCAATGCGGTAGGCCAACATGGTGCGTGCAGAAGGTACGTGAGTCAGTCCCAAGCGGTTCAGCAGTGCGCGCATGGTGGTGGCATTGATGCAGAGTGTCAGGGTAACGATGCCGGCCGTGAAGAACAATATCTGGCTGCGGATGTCCTCCGGAATAGCCGGGGTATAAGATACCATCAGGGCCAAGGTCATGGCCAATGCACCACGTAATCCTCCCCAGGTAAGGATGACCGATTCGCGTCGGGTCAGTCCGTATCCCAAGCGTTTCATCACAGGGTAGAGCAGCATAATCATGGCAAAGCGGATAAAGTTAAGAGCGATGTAGATAAGTATCAGCACGCCTAATGCTCCCCAGGAGAAATCCACTTTTTCGGCAATGACTACTCCTACCAGGATAAAAATCAGGGTATTGGCTATGTAGGTTAGCAACTCCCAGAAATGTTCCATGAACGTATTCACTTGGGGTTTCAACCGGGGCTTTCCTATGTAAGTGACGGTCAGTCCGAAAGCCACGAGGGCAATCACTCCCGATACGCCAAGATAATATTGGGAGAGAATGAAGGTGAGGTAAGCCGCTAAGATGATGACACTGTTCTGTACCATCTCTTCCGAGTTGATGCGCGTGATGAACCAGATGACAATCCGTGCCAACAGAAAGCCTAAAAGGGTACTGAGGCCCACTTCACGGATAAACGTAATGACAGGAGAGGCATGAGTGGCTTCTTCGGCGGCGTATGCTCCGAAGAAAAGCATGAAGCAGACGATGCCCGTACCATCATTGAGCAGGGATTCGGCATCAACGAGGGTTGAGAAGCGTTTGCTGGTTTTCAGTTCGTGTAGCAGAGCTACGACGGCTACCGGGTCTGTGGCACTGATCAAGGCTCCGAACATCAGTGCAAATGCCCATGTCCACGATTCAAAACCGGGGATGAAGGTCGCTACTCCCATCATGAGGGCGCCCGTCAGCAGCATGCAGATGATAAGTCCCGGTGCCGACAACAGGGTAGCGTTGGCCAATGTTTTCTTGAAAATGTGCAGGTTGAGTTCGTAGGCTGCATCGAAAATCAGGATGGGCAGGAAAAGATAAAGAATCAGGTCGGGATTGATATTGGCGACGGAACTGACCGCATCATGCAGTTCCGGTAGCGATTGAAAGACGCCTGTACGGTTCATGACTCCTGAAATGATTCCAATGGCAAACAGACCTACCGTGTAGGGCAGGCGGCTGTGCTTGAGCAATGATTTCAGTATTGCTCCGATAATGAGCCCCCCGATAGTCAGCAGCAAGGGGGCGAGGAAAGTGTATTCTTCCATAGTTTTGATGTCGGCTAAAAAATGAGCATTTGAATTTTAAACAAAGTTAAAGAATCAAATGCTCATATACAAGGGGATTTTCACTTATTTCTTTTTCGTACTTGCGATTTCTAGGGCCACTTTCCGTGCGGTGGCACGGTCGGGTTTTCCGGTTTCGGTTTGTGGAAGATGCTGGACGAAGAAGGTCTGTTTCGGTCGCCAATAGACCGGAAGTTGGTTGTAAGCCTGTGCTAACAGAGGGGGAACATCGGTCTGTTCTTCGCTTTCCAGCAGCAGGACGATGCATTCTCCAAACTTCGGGTCGGGCACGGCAGTCACCATGAAGGGAACCGGCAGCGCAGTTTTCAGTGCATTCTCCACCTGCTCAATCTGTACCTTCACTCCTCCGGTGTTGATGGTATTGTCTTTCCGTCCTAAGATATGAAACTGTCCCTGGGCATTGAACTCACAGATGTCGTTTGTTATCAGTTTCTCTGCACAAACGGCTGGTGCTTCAATGGTCAGGGTGTTTTCCGGAGAGAGTGAAACCTTGACTCCCTGGAAGGGGGTGTACCAGTCGGAGGCATTCGGTCCGTTCAGCCGTCGCAGGGCGATGTGCGAAAGAGTTTCGGTCATTCCGTAGGTGCTCCATACGGCATAAGGAAATGACGCTAATTCCGTGGATAATGTACTGTCTATTGCTCCACCGCCGATAATGAGATGACGTACTTGTTTCAGGTATTCCTTTTCGGCAGATACTTGTAGCGAGTTGTATACCTGCATGGGTATCATGGCAGCAAACTCAGGGGCGGTATTTATTTCTGCCAAAGGATGTCCGCAAGGAGCAACAGGTAACAAGTTCAGGCCGGCTACCAACGCACGGACGACCACCATTTTTCCGGCAATGTATTTCAGAGGCATGCAAAGCAAGGCGGTGTCTCCTTGTTTCAGACCTAAAAAACGGACTGTCAGCATGGCACTTTGCATCATGCGCTGTTTTTCTACCCGGAGTGGTTTGGGCGTTCCGGTGGAGCCGGAGGTATGCACCAGTACGGTAGTGCTGTCGTCAAACCATTCTGCTAAGAAATCGGCAAGTGAAGCTTGGAAGCTATCTGCTCCATATTCCGCATGGAATCGTTTTTGCAGCAGACTTTGTGATTCGCCTTCAGGTATCCGGACTTCGTGAGCGGTGTAGCATTTCCCGTCAATCAAAATGGACTGACGGGCTATTTCTGTAATAAATGGAGTGGCACTCATATCAGATGGTTTGCAGATAAGTCGGGAAATCGGGCGTTTTTTCTTCAGGATGGAACCACAGACAATCGCTTTCAATGTGCAACGGGTAGTCAATGTTGTCGGTGAAAAGCATACCGGTGCCCAAACCCTGAGGCATTTCAGGCCGAAGAGTGGCACACCACTGTGCGATGGCATTGAGTCCGATGTTGGATTCTAAGGCGGAGGTTACCCAATAGCCTATGCCTCTTTCCTGAGCCAATGTAATCCATTCTTTGCTTCCCTGAATACCTCCGTGCAAGGACGGCTTTAAGATGATGTATTGTGGGCGGATGGTGTCCAGCAGCTGGATTTTCCGTTTCGTTTCATTTACTCCAATCAATTCTTCATCCAGTGCGATAGGGAAGGGCGAAGTGGCACACAGTTCTTTCATGACCTCCCATTGGCCGGCGCGTACGGGCTGTTCGATGGAGTGAAGCTGAAATTCGTTCAGTTGTGTCAGTTTCCGTAAGGCATCTTCCGGACTGAAGGCTCCGTTGGCATCCACCCGGAGTTCGATGTCGGCAGCTGAGAAATGGCGACGGATGTGAGCCAGCAGTTCCAGTTCACGCCCAAATTCAATTGCGCCGATTTTCACCTTGATGCACCGGAATCCGGCTCTCATCTTTTCTTCAATGCGGCGGTACATTTCATCGAAATTTCCCATCCAGATGAGTCCGTTGATGGGAATACCTTGCTCACCGCGACTGAAAGCGGTATCCCAGAACTGCAGACTGTTGGCCTGTAGATGGGCAAATGCGGTTTCCAGTCCGAATAATATAGAGGGGTAAGGACGAAGTGCTTCATAATCAATGTAGCCATTTGCAGCTGTTTTCTCACAGATTTCAGCTAGCAGGCGAGGATAATCGGGCAGGTCGTCGCAGCTTAACGCGGGCAGCGGAGCACATTCACCTACGCCATATTGTCCGGTTTCAGTGTCGGTAAGTAGCAGATACCATACCTGCCGGGTGTGATATACTCCGCGTGAAGTACCTGCCGGTTGTTTGAAATGAAGTGTGCGCGGAATGATTCTCAGTGTGTACATATGGGTGGTCTGTTGTGAAGGGAATAAAAGCGGACAGAAAGCGGAAGTGGTTTCTGCTTTCTGTCCGATAAAAAATGAGATGAGAGAATAATCAGGGGAATTTAGGGTATTTGCTCCAGTCGGGTTTCCGCTTTTCGAGGAAAGCTTTTCCACCTTCCTGTGCTTCTTCCGTCATGTAGTAAAGCATGGTTGCGTCACCGGCGAGTTCCTGAATACCAGCCTGTCCGTCGAGTTCTGCATTGAGTCCAGCTTTAATCATTCTCAGGGCGAGCGGACTGTGCTGCATCATGGTTTCAGCCCATTCTACCACTTCATCTTCCAACTGGTCGAACGGTACGACTTTGTTGACCAGCCCCATATCCAGTGCTTCCTGGGCGGAATACTGGCGGCAGAGGAACCAGATTTCGCGGGCTTTCTTCTGTCCTACGATACGTGCCAGGTAAGAGGATCCGAATCCGGCATCGAAGCTGCCCACGCGAGGCCCTGTCTGACCGAAGATGGCATTTTCTGAAGCAATGGTCAGGTCGCAGACTACGTGAAGCACGTGTCCACCACCGATGGCATATCCGTTGACCATGGCAATCACCGGTTTTGGGATGGAACGAATCTGTTTCTGTACGTCGAGCACATTCAGGCGGGGAACCCCGTCAGTGCCAACGTATCCGCCGTGGCCTTTCACGTGCATGTCGCCTCCTGAGCAGAAAGCCTTGTCGCCAGCTCCTGTCAGTACGATAACATTGATGTCCTGACACTCGCGGCAGTAATACAATGCGTCACTGATTTCAGTAGTAGTGGTCGGAGTGAACGCATTGCGGTATCTCGGGCGGTTGATGGTAATCTTGGCGATTCCCTTATAAAACTCAAAAAGAATATCCTGGTATTCCTTGATGGTTTTCCATTCTCTGGATTGTGACATATTGCTATTTTTTTAGGTTGTGATAATACGTTTTCAGGTGTTTGATGTCCTTGTCCTTTTCTGTAAATACTTCCATCAGCATAGGCTGTGAGGTAATGGATGGCTGGGTGAATATCTCTACTGCCTGGTCAAGTTCCTCTTCATTGTGGACAGAAAGGTACTGGAATCCCCGGTCTTCAGCCCATGCTTTGGCAGAAGTGCGGTGAGTGGCCGTAATGAAGCGTCGGCTGCTGTCTGCCATTTCCAGCCCTGGAAGCGCATGGAATATTTCTCCACCTTCGTTGTTGAGGAGCAGGATGCGTACGTTGCTTCCATAGTTGGCATTCCAGAGTGCGTTCATGTCATAGAAGAAACTCAGGTCGCCGATGAAGATGAAATTGAGCTTGTCGGACGCCGTAGCATAGCCGATGGCAGTAGATAAAGAACCTTCGATGCCATTGGTTCCCCGGTTGGATAACACCTCCACGTCGTTTGGCAGAGGGAACAACTGGGCGTAACGCACAGTGGAGCTGTTGGCCAGGTGAAGGGAACAAGGAGTTGGCAGGTGATTGATGACTTTCCCGATGGCACTCATTTCGGAGTAGGGGAATACGGCTTGCGGAATATTCTTCGACAGAGCCTCCCATGTGCGGGGATATTCCGGTGTGCGGCTGTCCATCATCGGAGCTATCTTTTCTAAGAACTCAAACGGGTCCATTTCAATCACGGTGGTCAGTGAACCGAAAAGGTCTGCTACCTGTCCGTCAGTAGCCACGTGCCAGTGTTCTACCGGCGGATGACGGCGAAGGAATTTCTTCAATCGTTTGGAGATGATATGTCCTCCGTAAGTAATCAGTAACTCCGGACGTATCTTCTGCTGGGCTTCGAAATCCATAGAGCAGAGCAATGGCTCGATGTTGCGGATAGGCATGCCCGGAATGGTCTGGTTGCTGATATTCTCGGTAAACCAGGCAAAATGCTTGTAGAGCATCTTGGTGTATTTCTTTTCAAACAAGTAAATCAGGTTCATTTGCCCCACTATGACCATCCGTCGCTGGTAGCGGTTCAAGCGGTCGATGAGTGGCTGGTAGTCCTTGTCGTACACATTCAGCCCCTGATAGCGGGTAATGACACGTGCTTCAGGAAGTTCCGTGACCGGTAGCTTGAAAAAAGGTTCACTGATAGGTACATTGATATGTACAGGTCCTTTTCCGTGATGGTCAAGTTCCATGAGTGCCTCGTTGATGAGGCGGTTGCAGTACCATTCGTCTTCTTCACTCTGTACTTCTGGCAGGTTGACTGATTTTTTCACCAAACTTCCGAATACGCCAGGTTGAGGAAGTGTCTGTCCGTCCATTTGGCCAATCCATGCGGCAGGGCGGTCGGCCGAAATGATGACAAGCGGTACCTGCTGGTAGAAAGCTTCGGCTACGGCCGGGTGGATATTGAGCAAGGCTGTACCTGATGTGCAGCAGATGGCAGCCGGGCTACCTCCGTTCAGTGCCAGTCCCAAGGCAAAAAATCCTGCACTTCGTTCGTCTGTGACGGGGTAGCAGGTAAATTCCGGAATATTGACCAGCGTTTGCACGATCGGGATATTCCGGCTTCCGGGGCATAGCACAATTTTTTGTATCCGGTGCGCCTTTAGTAGCGTCACAAGCTGAAGAATATTTTTCTTGTCTGTGTACATGATTTTTAATATGTTAGATTTACAGGATATTTCGCATGGTATTCATTTTTTGCTGTGTTTCTTCCCATTCTGTATCAGCTGTGGAATCGGGAAGAATACCTCCTCCTGCATAGAGTGTCGCTTTCTTATTTTCTATGTGCATACACCTCAGGTTGACATAAAGTGTGGTGTCCCCTTCGGGATCTATCCATCCGATGATGCCTGAATAGAAAAGACGGTCGTGTGGCTCTGTATCCAGAATGAACTGGTAAGCTTCTTCTTTAGGCAATCCGCAGACAGCTGGAGTAGGATGCAATTCTTGTAATACATCGCCCAGATGAGAAGTATCTTTCAGACAGAAATGGAAATCCGTTTTCAGATGGACTAACTGACCGGCACGTGCGGTATACGGACCTTTTTCGGTCAGTTTGCTGCCAAACTTTTTGATAGCCTTACGGATATATTCTCCTACAAAGGCCTGTTCCTCTTTGTTCTTTTTACTCCATTCTGTAGGCATGATTTCCCCTTGCATAGGCATAGTTCCAGCCAGTGCTACTGTATGCCAGTCTTTTTCGTGTCCGCTGAGTATAATTTCGGGGGTACTGCCTATCCATGTGCCGGTACTAGGGGTATGGCATAGCGAAATCATCATTCGCGGATAGCTGTTGCAAGCCTTTATAAAGGCAGAAAGAGGAGAAAACTGTTCATTAATTGCCTGTGTGGTACTTCTGGATAGCACAAGTTTTCGGAACTGCTTCTCTTTAAGCGGCATGATGAAACGGCTGAATGTTTCGGTGTACAAGTTTTTTTCTTCTTTTTCAGAAGTTGTATAAGATTCTTGTACACTTTCTTGTGCAGTGGCATGAGAATCTGTATACTGCGGATGGCGTGTAATCCATTCTTGCAGGACCGATTTTATTTCTCCCCAGTCGTGTGCCTGTATGTCCGGACGGATTAATGTAGCCGGGCGGAATGAGGTGAGATGAAAAGGAGAAAGAAGAAATCCTTTTTTCTGATTTAACTCATTCAGGCTACTGATACATTCAGGTTGGCCTTCCTCTTGCATGATGAGAATGGGTTCATCAGTCCAAGGAAGTCTGTACAACGCAAAAGATACGTTGCTATGGGTGAATGAGTCAATAAGATGGTGATATATAGTTTCCGGCGTTTTCATGGTCTTTTCTTGACTATTTGATTGACAATGCGAGCTGTAGAAATTAGTTTTCCTTCCTGGTTGGTAATATCTACATTCCACAGGTGAGATGTCCGTCCACGATGGATGAGACGTCCGGTGGCTATGACAAATTCTCCTTTTGGAACCATGTGAAGATGATTGGCGCTGACTTGAATACCACAAGGCATTTCATTTGCACTGCATAATGGAATGGAGCCATGTCCGGCTACGATTTCTGCGAGGGCTAGAGATGCACCGCCATTAAGTATGCCAAATGGTTGGCAGGTCCTTTCGTCTACCGGCATTTGGGCTTTGACATATCCCTCTTCCATTTCGAGGAACTGAATGCCTAGATGTGCTCCCATGGAATGAGCCAAATCTGGCAATTCGTAAGAGGATTTACCGTTCATTTGTATGTATAGTTCTTGTTTCTAGTTGCAAATGTACATATTTCCCAGCAAACATGGGGGCGCTTTGTCCAATAATTAAAAAGTTTACAGGTATTTTACCGATAAGAATGTATGATAAAAAGCTATGTTTTGATAACTTATTTTGTCTATTTGTAAATCTTTTTTTACGTCTTATGCGAAAAAATTAGACTTTTTTTGTAGCCTGAATAGTTTTACGTATTTTTGTTTGGTTAATACTTGGGTAGAGATATATGAAACTGAATGTGAGGAATCATTATATCGTTATATGGATTAGCTGTTTGTGTTTCTTTTCTGCCATGATTGGGTGTAGGGGAAAGAGAGAGGTAAACAGGGTGGACTCAATAGAGAAACTTTATCAGCAGATGGAGCAGTTGTCGGCTGATTCTCCGGAAAAGGTAAATCGGATGGTTGATACATTACTCCCTTCCGTTACAGATAGTATGATGTATTATCGTTTGCTTTTTTTGAAAGTCAGAAACTGTTTTCTGTCTTTTAAGCTTGATTCAGCAGATTATTTCATGGATAGAATCAGTTCTTTCTGTGACAGACATCAAGGTAGTCAGGAGATAGACCGATTGTATGCATTGGTGTATAATGCACGTGGAAATATTTTTGTGCGTACCTCTCAAGTGGATTCTGCCTGTTATTGCTATCTGAAATCCTTTGACTATGCTAATCGTGGAGGTAAAAGGGAGGTTTTGCCCGATATTTGTTTGAATCTGGCCGATGTATATGTCAAACAGGGACGTTACGATTTAGGCTCTTTGTGGTATAATCGCTCACTTACCATTGCCGATTCTTTGAATATGCCAGATGAGCAAAGGTTTCCTGCTTATTATGGTTTGGCTCAAGTAAATATGGAGTTAAGGGATTTCTCCGCATGCGATTATTATTATGATTTAGCCTATAAGTATTATGATAAAATGCATCCTTTTGAGAAGCATATTTACCTGAATAATAGGGGTAATTCTTATTATTACAGGCAAGACTATATGACAGCGTTGAAGTATTTTCGTCGTTCATTGGCCGTGGTGAATCAATATCCCGATATGACCTTTGAACGAAATTTGACCATGATTAATTTGGGTGAAGTTTTTCTCCTTCTGAATAACACGGACTCTTCTTCTTATTATTTGCAAAAATGCCGCGGCTTTTTTGATTCTATACATCATTCTACGGCGTTATATTGTATTGATACTCAACTTATGGAACTGGCTCTTAAGCAAGGAAATGTAGCATTGGCCAGAGAACGTTTAAAAAAGGCTGTTAAATATGACGAGGTGGAACCTAACATGATTCACGTACGTAATCGTTATTTACAGCGTTATTATGAGAAAGTTGGGGATTATAAACATGCTTATCATTATTTAAAGGAAAATCATCGTATAGATGATTCCATTCGGAATGAAAGGGTAAAAATGAGGGCTGCAGAAATTGAGCTGAAATATACTCAGGATAGTACGTTGATGAAAAAAGAAATCTCTATTCGAGAAAAAGAAAATCAGGTACTTCAGTTACATCAGTTGATGTATGGAATTGTGGGAGGATGTTTTTTGTTGATAGCTGTTGTGTCTGCAGTCATATTGTATCGTAAGCGGCAGAGAGATAGAGAACAATGGCGCATGCAAAATGCCATGACCTCCTTGCGTTTGGAAAATGTACGAAACCGGATTTCTCCTCATTTCATTTTTAACGTATTAAATCGTGAAATGAATTTGCATAAGGGAGATAAAGAGAGTCAGAACTTGATTGGACTTACAAAATTAATACGTCGTAATTTGGAACTGACAGATTGCTTGGCAGTGTCATTGGCTGATGAATTAGACTTTGTAGATACGTATGTAAAATTGGAAAGACAGTCGTTAGGTTCTGAGTTTGAGTATCGTCTGGATTTGGCTGAACAACTGGATTTACAAGAAATGAAGGTTCCTTCTATGTTGTTGCAAATACCGGTGGAGAATGCAATTAAGCATGGTCTGCGTTTAAAGGAAGGAAAGCGCTTGTTGCTTATACAAGTTCATAAATTAGAAAACAATCAGGTGGAGATTGTGATTTGTGACAATGGGGGAGGTTACCGTAAAACGAGTGTAAGCTATGGAACAGGAACTGGCATGAAGGTAATAACGCAGATTATTCAGTTATTGAATATGTATAATTCTCGTCCTATTCTTATGAAAATTAATAATGTACTTATCGGGGAAGAGAAAGAAATGGGATGTGAAGTACGTTTTGTGGTTCCTTTGGATTATTCATATCAATTAAAGAAAAACAGAAAAGTATGAATGATAAGATTAAGGCTGTCATCATAGATGACGAAGAAACAGCCATTGATAACCTTTGTTTTGAGCTTAAAAAATATCAGTGGATTTCTGTAGATGGTATTGCCCGTAATGGCAAATCGGGGATTCGTTTAATAGAAAAGGAACGTCCGGATTTATTATTTTTGGATGTGGAACTTCCGGATATGTTAGGGATGGACTTGGCTATTAAGGTGCATGAATTTCAGAACTGGGATATGCATATAATTTTTTATACTGCCTATAATAAGTATCTGATTGATGCATTGCGTAATTATGCTTTTGATTTTCTGTTAAAGCCTGTTGACCCGAAGGAGTTATCGGTGGCTTTGGAGCGTTTGCGGTCTGCAGATGGTATTAAAAGTCCGACAAATATCCAGTCGGATGGTGGACGAGTTGGAGAAAAATCGTTTATGGTAGTGACTCCAATGGGAGACTTACGCGTGTTACGTGTGTCGGATATCGGATATTTTCGGTATGTTTCCGATCGTAAAATTTGGGAAGTGGCTTTGGTGAACGGTTCTTTTATTCCTTTAAAACGGAATACAAGGGCTGAAAATTTGTGCGCTTATGATTCTGCTTTTGTACAGGTTCATCAGTCTTATATTATAAATATGAACTATTTGTTGATGGTTCAGGGATGTCAGTGTGTGATGTATCCGCCTTTTAATAATGTAGATGAAGTACAAGTTTCTAAAAAATTCCGTAAGGAAATGATGGAACGTTTCTGTCAGTTGTAGTAAAATGTTTTTTTATCCACTTAGTATCAAAAAACGATTGTTTAGTATTAAATATATAATGCTTGGTTAGCGTGCTTTGCTTACCTGTTTCTTCTATATTACAGATATTTTTATTTTTGCATTAAAATTTACTAATAAAATTTGTATGAGAAGAATTGGGTGTAAGGCTATGCTTCTGTTAGGAAGCATAATGGTGTTGGGGGGAACAGCGCAGGCTCAGTATTTGCGTTCCTCTTATTTTATGGAAGGGACTAGTGCCCGTTTACAGTTAAATCCAGGTTTGCAACCTACCAAGGGGTATTTTAATATGCCGATTATTGGGTCTATTAATATGTCGGCCTCTTCTAATGTGTTAGGAACAAGTGATATTATTGATATCCTGAATTCTGGAAGTGATTTATATTCAAATGATAAGTTGTTTGATCGTTTAAAGACAGACAATCGATTAAATGTAAACTTGAATACGGATATTCTTTCTTTTGGTTGGTATCGGGGAAAAGGATTTTGGAGTTTTAATGTGGGATTACGTGCTGATTTCGGTGCAGCGTTGTCAAAGGATATGTTCTCTATGATGCGTACAATGAATGGTTTTTCATTGGAAAATATAGCAGGAACTAATCAGAATTATAGTTTGTCCAACCAGACCTTGAATATGAAAGCATATGCGGAAGTTGGTTTGGGGTATTCTCGTCGGATTACAGAGAAATTAACTGTAGGTGCACGTGTAAAAGTGTTGTTAGGTTTAGCTCGTGCAGAAATGAATATTAATCAGCTTGATCTGGATTTGGAAGTACCGAATCCTAATTATGCAAGTTATCAGGATTATAGTTCTAATGGTGAGTTATCTCCTTCTGACTGGTATGGCGCGCATTACAATTATTCAGCTGATGGTAATGTTATTACTACTCTGAAAGGCGGTGGTATGACTTTTGATAACAATGGAATGATTGATGATTTTGATTTGGATGCAGGGGATTTAGGTATTGCTGGTTCTGGTTTTGGTATTGATTTAGGAGCAAGTTATAAAGTTTGGGATAATTTGACTGTATCAGCTTCAATTCTTGATTTAGGTTTCTTAAAATGGAAGGAGAGCGAAACAACAGTGGCTACAGTGAGTGGTAGTGAAAATGTAACTATTACTTCAGAGAATTATGACCGTTATATCGGCGGTGATTTCTTGTCATTTGAACGTTTTGATTTTGAAGAAGGTTCACCAGAAAAGGTAAAGACAAAAACTCGTTTGTATTCTACACTGTTGTTGGCTGGTGAGTATGGGTTGTTGAATAATAAGCTGAGTGTTGGTGCAATGTATACTGCTCGTTTTGCAGAACCGAAAACATTGAATGAATTGACATTCTCGGCCACACTACGTCCGAAAAATTGGTTGAATGCAGCAATTAGTTATTCTCCGATTCAGGCAAGTGGAAAATCAATTGGTCTTGCTGTGAAATTAGGTCCCTTGTTTGTAGGAACTGACTATATGTTCTTTGGAAGTAATTCTAAGTCAGTAAATGGCTTTTGGGGAATATCTTTCCCTTTGGGAGGAAAACCAAAACCATTCTCTGAACTCTAAAAACATACTTGTCTATTACTATAATTAAATAATTGAGATGGGGAGTGGCTGCCTTCCGAATCGTAATGTTATGTATTGTCTGTTATGGGTTACGATAGGTTGGCAGCCTTTTTTGTATTCTTTTATATCTGAAGTTCTTTTAAGGTTTCACCATTTAAATGGTGTACGGTGATTTTTCCGTTCTCATAGCTTGCGAAAGTGGGAGGATTGCCTCCTTTTGGAAAAGTGATGGAACCTGTATTACAAATCACTGTATCCCCTGCTTTTTCTAGTTTCCATAAATGGGTATGTCCGTAGAAGAATATGTCATATCCGTTTTGTGGATGTTTTTCTTCGTTGTAAATATGGCCGTGTGTGAGGAATAACTTTTTTCCGTTATCTACTACCAATGTGTAATCAGACAAAATGGGGAAATTTAATAGCATTTGATCTACTTCTGAATCACAATTTCCTCGTATCGCTACAATTTCATCTGCCATTTCATTTAATCGTTCTGCAATGCCTTTAGGATTTAGTCCTTCAGGAAGACCGTTTCGAGGCCCATAGTTTAATATATCTCCTAAGATGAGAAGCATGTCAAACCGGTGTTCTTGATAAAATTGTAGGACTTTTTCCAAAGCAGGAAGGCATCCGTGTATGTCTGAAACAATCAAATATTTCATATAAACTGTTTGGTCATTATAGAATTCGATACAAACTTAAGAAAAAATTGTTACTTTTCGTCTTCTTATATTTTAAAAGCAAGATAATGTTATCTTATTTATATAAAAAACGGCCACCTTTATAAGGCAGCCGTTTTCTGTTATTATGCTAAAATAAATTATTCAGCTTTTTCGTCGCTCCAGTCCATTGCAGCCATACGTTTGTAAGAAGCATAGCGTTTCTTAGCCATATCTTCACAAGCCGCAAACAAGTCAGCTGCTTCAGCAGGATATTGTTTTGCTACAGAAGCAAAACGAACTTCACCCTTCAGATAGTCTTGGAAGTTATCCCAGTTAGGTTCTTTAGAGTCGAGTGAGAACGGATTCTTACCTTCATCTTCCAGAGCCGGGTTGAAGCGCCACAAATGCCAGTAACCACATTCTACAGCCTTAGCTTCTTCAGCCTGAGATTTACCCATACCGGCTTTCAAACCGTGGTTGATACACGGAGCGTAAGCGATAACCAATGACGGACCGGGGTAAGCTTCTGCTTCACGAATAGCTTTCAAAGTCTGAGCTTGGTCAGCACCCATAGCAATCTGGGCAACATATACATAACCGTAAGTAGTAGCGATCATACCCAAGTCTTTCTTGCGTACACGTTTACCAGAAGCGGCAAACTTAGCGATAGCACCCAGCGGAGTAGCCTTAGAAGACTGACCACCTGTATTAGAGTAAACTTCTGTATCCAATACCAGGATGTTTACATCTTCGCCAGAAGCAATCACGTGATCCAAACCTCCGTAACCGATATCATAAGAAGCACCGTCACCACCGATAATCCATTGAGAACGTTTTACCAAGTAGTCTTTGAATTGGTAGATAGTAGCGCAAGAAGCACACTGGTCTTTTGTAGCTTCTACCAACGGAATGATCTTTTCAGCAGCAGCTTTGCTCTTGTCAGCATCGTTGCGTCCTTCAATCCATTCCTGGAATGCAGCTTTGTGTTCAGCCGGGCAGCTATCGCTGGCAATAGCAGTCTTCATAGCTTCTTCCAGACGGCTACGCAATTTCTTGTTCGCCATTTCCATACCCAAACCGAACTCGCAGAAGTCTTCGAACAATGAGTTAGCCCAAGCCGGACCCTGACCCTTTTCGTTTGTAGTGTAAGGAGTTGAAGGTACAGAACCAGAGTAGATAGAAGAACATCCGGTAGCGTTAGCAACCATTTCACGGTCACCGAACAACTGAGAAATCAGTTTCACATACGGAGTTTCACCACAACCAGAGCAAGCTCCAGAGAACTCGAACAACGGAGTAGCGAACTGAGAGTTCTTCACGTTAGCCTTGATGTCAACCAAGTGTTGTTTGCTCTTCACATTGTCAGAGCAGTAAGTCCAGTTAGCAGCTTCGCCCAACTGAGTTTCAAGCGGCTTCATAGTCAAAGCCTTGCCACCCTTCTTCGGGTTACCCGGACATACATCGGCACAGTTACCGCAACCCAAGCAGTCCATAACGTCTACCTGAACACGGAATGTCATACCGTCGAACTGTTTACCAACAGCCTTCAGTGTAGTGAAGTTTGCACCAGCTTGTTCGTTAGCATCCAATACGAACGGGCGGATTGAAGCGTGAGGACAAACATAAGCACACTTGTTACACTGGATACAAGTTTCAGGATTCCATTCAGGAACGAATGCAGCTACACCACGTTTTTCGTATTTAGCTGTACCCTGATACCAAGTACCGTCTTCGATACCCTTGAATGCAGACACTGGCAACAAGTCACCATCCTGTGCATTGATCGGACGAACTACTTCGTTGATGAATGCAGGATCGTTATTGGCAGCTGCTGCTTCTACTTCAAGGTTAGCCCAAGCAGCATCAACAACCAGCTGTTTGTATTCACCACCGCGGTCAACGGCAGCATAGTTCTTGTTAACCACATCTTCACCCTTCTTACCGTAAGATTTCACGATGAACTTCTTCATCTGTTCTACAGCCAAATCTACAGGGATAACGCCTGTGATACGGAAGAATGCAGACTGAAGGATGGTATTGGTACGGTTACCCAAACCAATTTCCTGAGCAATCTTGGTAGCATTGATATAGTAAACAGAGATATTGTTTTCAGCAAAGTATTTCTTCACCTTGTTCGGCAAGTTCTTAGCCAACTCTTCGCCTTCCCAGATTGTATTCAGCAAGAAAGTACCGTTCTTACGCAAACCACGAGTTACATCATACATGTGCAAGTATGCCTGAACGTGGCAAGCTACGAAGTTCGGAGTATTTACCAAATAAGTTGAACGGATAGGATGGTCACCGAAGCGCAAGTGAGAGCAAGTGAAACCACCAGATTTCTTAGAGTCGTATGCAAAATAAGCCTGGCAATATTTGTCGGTATTGTCACCGATAATTTTTACAGAGTTCTTGTTAGCACCTACTGTACCGTCAGCTCCCAAACCGAAGAACTTAGCTTCGAACATACCTTCACCGCCCAATGCGATTTCTTCTTTCTGAGGAAGAGAAGTGAAAGTAACGTCGTCTACGATACCTACGGTAAAGTGATCTTTCGGCATAGCCAATGCCAAGTTTTCATATACAGCCAGAATCTGAGCCGGAGTAGTATCCTTAGAACCCAAGCCGTAACGTCCGCCTACGATAAGAGGCGCATTTTCCTGTCCGTAGAAGCATTCTTTCACATCGAGGAACAAAGGTTCGCCGGTTGCACCCGGTTCTTTTGTACGGTCAAGAACAGCAATACGCTTAGCAGTCTTAGGAACAGCTGCCAAGAAATGTTTAGCAGAGAACGGACGGTACAAGTGTACAGAAACCAAACCTACTTTTTCACCGTTAGCCACCAAGTGATCGATAGCTTCGCGAGCAGCTTCAGTTACTGAACCCATAGCGATGATTACGCGTTCTGCATCTTCAGCACCATAGTAGTTGAACAGGCCATAGTTACGTCCGGTAATCTTGTTGATTTCGTTCATGTATTCTTCTACGATAGCCGGAACTGCATCGTAATACGGATTACATGACTCTCTGTGCTGGAAGAAGTGGTCAGGGTTTTCAGCCATACCGCGTGCCACCGGTTTGTTCGGGTTCAATGCACGTTCGCGGAATTCAGCCAAAGCTTTCTGGTCAACCAGCGGAGCCAGGTCTTCGTTTTCCAGCATTTCAATTTTCTGGATTTCGTGAGAAGTACGGAAACCGTCGAAGAAGTTCATGAACGGAACGCGAGACTTGATAGTAGCCAAGTGAGCTACACCAGCCAAGTCCATAACTTCCTGTACAGAACCTTCGCACAACATAGCGAAACCAGTCTGACGAGCAGACATTACGTCCTGATGGTCACCGAAGATACACAATGCGTGAGAAGCCAGTGTACGAGCTGATACATGGAATACGCAAGGCAAGAATTCACCGGCAATTTTGTACATGTTAGGGATCATCAAAAGAAGACCCTGAGAAGCAGTGTAAGTAGTAGTCAATGCACCAGCCTGAAGAGATCCGTGTACTGCACCGGCAGCACCACCTTCAGATTGCATTTCCTGAACCAAAACAGTTTCGCCGAAGATGTTTTTACGACCTGCGGCAGCCCATTCGTCTACATATTCAGCCATTGTAGATGACGGGGTGATAGGATAGATAGCTGCAACTTCTGAGAACATATATGAAATATGTGCTGCAGCCTGGTTACCATCACAAGTGATGAATTTTTTTTGTTTAGTCATACAATTACTAATTAAATATGAAGTAATAAAATCGTTATTGTCAATATAAAAATCCAAATAACCATAAAGGTATCTGGTCACCGTGTCCTATTTCCATTTTATGCATGGCATAGTATATGTTCGGATTGCTTTTATATTTGCTTCCTTCTGCACAAATCCGGAAATGCAGCGTATTGTCCACAAGGAAAGAGGTACCTTTATCTCCTTTGTTGATTTTGTGGTCTTTCCACAAGGTATTGACAAAGAAGGTTTCCAGTACATCTTGTTCCTCCACCTTTACTGGGTAAATGCTGTACATCAGGTTCGTGTTATGCATCATGATTTTAGCCGGCTTTTTAGGGAAACTTTCCCCTTTCGGATAAACCATGTTGATGAGTCGTGCATCTGCCAGGTATTTTATGTAGTTCATGACTGTGGCACGTGATGTCTGAATTTCATTAGCCAATTGGCTGACATTAGGAGCCACAGGACCATCTACCGCTAGCAAATATAATAATTTTTTGATTTTGGACAGATATTTCAGTTCGATTTGTTTAATCAGGAGAATGTCCACTTCAATCATCATGTTCATGGTCTTCAGCAGATTTTCCGAGAAATTTCTTTTTTCAAGGAAAAAAGGATAGAAACCATGATGGATGTAGTCCTGGAAATAATTGAGCGGGTTGATGTGTGGTAAGATTGTTTTCACAATATGCTCGTGATTGTGCAGAATCTCATCCAACGTATAAGCTGAAAAATGATTTCCTGTCTGTAAGTTCAGAAATTCACGGAAAGAAAATCCTCTCAGGTTATATGACTTGACAATCCCGTTCAACTCGGGATTCTCATCTTTCAGGCGCATTACAGAAGAACCGGTAAATACAATTTTCAGTTGCGGATAACGTTCGTAGCATGTACGCAAATCATGACTCCAGTCTGGAAGCTTGAAAACCTGATCAATAAGCAGGACTTTTCCCCCTCTTTTAACAAATTCCCCGGCAAAGTCTACTAAACTGTATTGTGAAAAGTAGAAATTATTCATGTTTACGAACAAGCAGGAACGGTCAGTCCCGAATTTTTCTTTTGCATATTGTAAAAGAAATGTGGTTTTGCCTACCCCTCTTGTACCTTTTATACCAATCAAGCGATCATTCCAGTCTATTTCATCCATGAGATCACGGCGAACAGGAGCGTTGGTATGTTCAACCAAATAATTATGTGTTCTGTAAAATGCTTCCATGAATTCTGTTTCTAGGCTGCAAATATACGAATACTTCATAATATTGCAAACTGGAGTTGTCAAAAATTCATCTTTTGATTAAGTTTTTTTGAATCTCTTTTTGGTGCATCAAAGGCGGGGATTTGTTGGTTTGCTTTTCAGGTATAGATTCTCGATTTGATAATTTGTAAAGGGGGAGAATCGTAGCATCATTTGTGTAATCTCAGTACTTTCAAAGAAGTACTATAGTACTCCCGTGAAAGTACTGGAGTACTTCATAGACAGTACTACAGTACTTCTTCGGGAGTACTGGAAACTTACTTCAGTTCGTTTTTTGGGGGGATTAGAATTGATAATTCTTTTCCACCCAGTCGATAAATGCCAGGTTTACTTGGCGTGTTCCTCCCGGAGTAGGATAGTCTCCACTAAAATACCAGTCTCCTGGATGTGCCGGACATGCTTCATGCAGTCCTTCCAACGTTTGGTAAACAATCTGTACTTTTGCCCGCGTAGTGGGAGGAGTCAGCAATGCAGCAATCTTTTCTGATATTTCTTCATCACTAAAGGATGCATAGATTTCTTTTACGTAATTGTGCATTTTTTCCTTAGGCAGGTTCATTTGTTCTTTGGATTTTCTATAGGCATATTCAATGACGTGCTGCATGTCACGCTCTTCCAGCAAGGCAATGGCTGCCTTGAAGGCGATGAACTGCTCCATGCTCGCCATGTCAATACCATAATAATCCGGGTAACGGACCTGCGGCGAAGAAGAAACGATGACAATCTTTTTGGGCTGCAGACGGTCGAGAATGCTGATGATACTTTGTTTCAAGGTCGTTCCTCGTACGATACTGTCATCAATGATGACTAAATTGTCTTCATGTGGCACGAGGCTTCCGTATGTAATATCATATACGTGAGCCGCTAGGTCGTTACGGGTATTTCCTTCTGCAATAAAAGTACGTAATTTAATATCCTTGATGGCTACCTTCTCGCTTCGGATGCGTTGAGAAAGAATTTGTTTCAGCTCCTCATGGTTCGGTGTGTGACCCAGAACCTCGATTTGTTTGATTTTAAGTTGGTTCAGGTAATTGTCCAGTCCTTCCAGCATTCCATAGAAAGCTACTTCAGCTGTATTGGGAATGAATGAGAATACAGAATGGGCAATATCATGATTGACTGCAGAGAGAATCGGTTCAATCAGTTTTTCTCCTAATTTTTTACGTTCCCGATAAATATCCACGTCACTTCCTCGGCTGAAGTAGATGCGTTCGAAAGAGCAGGGTTTTAATTTTCCGGGTTTGTTAATTTGTGCCAGTCTGAGCTGACCTTTCTTATTGACCAATACAGCTTGGCCAGGCATCAGTTCATGGATGCTTTCAGCAGGGATATTCAATACCGTCTGAATGACAGGGCGTTCCGAAGCTAATACCATGATTTCATCGTCCTGATACCAGAACGCGGGGCGAATACCCCATGGGTCGCGTACGGCAAAGGTCTCGCCGCTTCCTGTCATTCCGCAGATGACGTAACCTCCATCCCAAGATGGAGAAGATGTTTTCAGTACGTTTGTCAGGTCAATTCGGTCTTCAATGGCATGCGTAATGTCCATTCCTTTCAAGCCTTCTTCTTTGCACTGTTTGTAAAGGCGCTCCACTTCTCTGTCCAGCCGGTGACCTACCTGCTCCAGCATGATATAGGTATCTGCGTATTTCCGGGGATGCTGCCCGGCTTCAGTAATATCAGCAAAGATTTCGTCTACATTGGTCAGATTGAAGTTACCGCACAATGCCAGATTCTTGGCACGCCAATTGTTGCGACGGAGAAATGGATGAACATACGAGATACCGCTTTTCCCGGTGGTAGAATAACGCAGATGTCCCATATAAAGTTCTCCGGCAAAGGGCAGGCACTTCTTTGCAAATTCTGCATCGTGCAATTGTTCTTCTGTTAAATCTTTGTATTGTTGATGAACGTTGTTGAAGATTTCTGTAATGGCTCCCGCTCCGAGTCCTCTTTCACGGAACATGTATTCCTCACCAGGGTTGGCTTGCAGTTTTACGCAGGCTAATCCTGCAGCTTCTTGTCCTCTGTTGTGCTGCTTCTCCATCAGCAGATAGAGCTTGTTCAAGCCATACATCCATGTACCATATTTTTCCTGATAATATTCCAGTGGTTTCAGGAGTCGGATAAGAGCGACCCCGCATTCATGTTTTAATGTTTCCATCTGTATTTTGTTTTCAAGCCATATTATGATTTTCGTTTACAAAATAACAGACAAATATTAAAAGAGGTATGTGCTGTGCATGAAAAAATACATTGTTTCTGTCTTTTTGTGATAAATGTAATTAAAATGTATCTATTCTGTTTTATTCTGAAACTTTTTTATTTACTATATAAAGAAAGTGAAAGGTGCAGCTGACGTAGATGAAAATATTGTAATGAAAAATCCTACAAAAGTGTCATATTGGAAGTGATATTATTATTTTTGTGGACAAATAGAATGTAAACTCTGTTTTGGGTATTAATAATGAAAGATAAAATGAGGTTAGCAGGAAAATTTATGAGAAAAGAAGAGCAGGAAGTAACAGAATGTCATCAGACATCTTCCGGGCTTTATCAACCGGAGTACGAGCACGATGCTTGTGGAGTAGGTATGATTGTAGACATTCATGGTAATAAATCACATGAATTGGTGGATGCAGCCTTGAAAGTCTTGGAAAATATGAAACATCGTGGCGCGGAAGGCGCAGACAACAAGACGGGTGACGGTGCAGGTATTATGCTGCAGATTCCACATGAGTTTATATTGTTACAAGGAATTCCGGTGCCTGAAAAGGGGAAATATGGTACAGGATTGGTTTTTCTTCCGAAAGACGCGAAGGAACAGGAGCCCATTCTGAGCATCCTGATTGAGGAGGTAGAGCGTGAAGGATTGTCATTGATGCACTTGCGTTCCGTGCCCGTGAATTCTTCTATCTTAGGGAAAAGTGCGTTGGAGACTGAACCAGACATTAAACAGGTGTTCATTACCGGGGCAACCGACCTGGAAAACTTTGAACGTACCTTATATATTGTACGTAAAAAAATTGAACGCCGTGTACATCATAAGGACTTTTACATTGTTTCGTTGTCCAGCAAAAATATTATATATAAAGGTATGCTGTCTTCGGTACAGGTGCGTGAATATTTTCAGGACCTTACCCAGCCTTACTTTACCAGCGGACTGGCTATCGTACACTCTCGTTTTAGTACGAATACATTTCCTACCTGGAGTTTGGCACAGCCTTTCCGCTTGTTAGCCCATAATGGAGAAATCAATACCATTCGTGGAAACAGAGGATGGATGGAGGCGCGTGAAAGTGTACTTTCTACTCCTTTATTAGGTGACGTGAAGAAAATAGGTCCGATTATACAGCCGGGAATGAGCGACAGTGCCTCACTCGATAATGTATTGGAATTTTTCGTGATGTCTGGATTGAGCCTGCCGCATGCCATGGCTATGCTTGTGCCAGAGTCATTCAATGACAAGAATCCGATAAGTGAGGAGTTGAAGGCGTTTTATGAGTACCATTCCATTTTGATGGAACCTTGGGACGGACCGGCAGCCTTGTTGTTCAGCGACGGACGTTATGCAGGTGGTATGCTCGACCGTAACGGTTTGCGTCCGGCGCGTTACCTGATTACTAAAAACGATATGATGGTGGTAGCCAGCGAAGCTGGAGTCATTAATTTTGAACCTGAAGCTATTAAGGAAAAAGGCCGTCTTCAGCCAGGCAAGATATTGTTGGTAGATACCCAGGAAGGACGTATTTACTACGATGGCGAACTGAAGAGCCAGTTGGCGGCTTCCAAACCTTATCGTCAGTGGCTTTCTACCAACCGTATTGAACTGGATACATTACGCAGTGGCCGTAAGATTTCCAATTCTGTACCTGATTATGAACGTCGCCTGCGTGCATTCGGATTCACTCGCGAGGACATAGAACGTACACTTACTCCGATGTGTATGAATGGGGCCGAACCCACTGCCTCCATGGGTAATGATACTCCTTTGGCTGTGTTGTCCGACAAACCACAGATATTGTTCAATTATTTCCGTCAGCAGTTTGCTCAGGTGACTAATCCGCCAATCGACCCGATACGTGAAGAACTGGTGATGTCGTTGACGGAATATATCGGAGCCGTAGGAACCAACATCTTGTTGCCGAGTGAATCACATTGTAAGATGGTACGCCTGCCACATCCGATTCTGAACAATACACAGCTTGATATATTGTGCAACATTCGCTATAAAGGGTTTAATACCGTGAAATTGCCGATGCTGTTCGATGCAGCAAGAGGAGCGGAAGGTCTGCGTGAGGCATTGAATGAGTTGTGCAAGAAAGCCGAGGCAGCAGTGGACGAAGGTGTGAACTACATCATTCTTTCCGATCATGAGATTGATGCAGCACATGCAGCCATTCCTTCTTTGCTGGCTGTAAGTGCCGTACACCATCACCTGATTTCTGTACAAAAGAGAGTACAGACCGCATTGGTGGTAGAAAGTGGAGAAATTCGGGAAGTGATGCACGCTGCCTTGTTGCTGGGATATGGAGCGAGCGCCATCAATCCGTATATGGTGTTTGCCATTCTTGACGATCTGGTGAAGAAAGGCGATGTGCAGATGAATTATGAAACGGCCGAAAAGAATTACATAAAAGCCGTCTGCAAGGGACTTTATAAGGTGATGAGTAAGATGGGTATCAGTACGATACGTTCTTACCGTGGAGCGAAGATATTTGAAGCCGTTGGTTTGGGCAGCGAAGTGCTTTCTACTTACTTCGGTACTCCTTCTTCATCCATTGGAGGTGTCGGATTGGAAAGCATTGCCAAAGATTACCAGGCGTTCCATGATGCAGGTTTTGCAAAAGAGGTCGGCGATTTGTTGCCTTATATCGGCCAGTTCTCCTACCGTAAGGATGGCGAGAAGCATGCCTGGAATCCGGAAACTATCAGTGCTTTGCAGTTGGCCACTCGTTTGGGAAGCTATGCTAAGTTCAAGGAATATACGCGTCGGGTAGATGAAAAGGAAAGTCCGATATTCTTGCGTGACTTCTTCTCTTTCCGCCGTAATCCGATTCCATTGGAAGATGTAGAGCCGGTAGAGGAAATTGTAAAGCATTTTGTAACGGGGGCCATGTCTTTTGGCTCTATCAGTAAAGAGGCACATGAAGCCATGGCATTGGCCATGAATAAGTTGAACGCCCGCAGTAATACAGGTGAAGGAGGAGAGGATTCCGATCGTTTCCATGAAACCTACGATGGTATTTCCTTGTGCAGTAAGACTAAGCAGGTCGCTTCCGGACGTTTTGGTGTAACCACTGAATACTTGGTGAATGCCGAAGAGATTCAGATTAAGGTGGCACAGGGAGCTAAACCGGGTGAAGGTGGACAGCTTCCGGGATTCAAAGTGAATGAAGTCATTGCCAAGACGCGTCATTCTATTCCGGGCATTTCGCTGATTTCGCCTCCCCCTCATCACGATATTTATTCAATCGAAGACTTGGCTCAGCTGATATTCGATTTGAAGAACGTGAATCCGAAAGCCAAAATCAGTGTGAAACTGGTAGCTGAAAGTGGTATTGGTACCATTGCAGCCGGTGTGGCGAAAGCAAAGGCTGATTTGATTGTCATTTCAGGAGCAGAAGGTGGAACTGGAGCTTCTCCGGCCTCTTCCATGCGCTATGCCGGTATTTCTCCGGAAATTGGTCTGAGCGAGACACAGCAGACACTGGTACTCAACGGACTCCGTGGTCAGGTACGTTTGCAGACTGACGGACAGTTGAAGACCGGACGCGATATCATCAGCATGGCTTTGTTGGGAGCAGAAGAGTTTGGATTCGGAACTTCTGTATTGATTGTTTTGGGATGTGTCATGATGCGTAAATGTCATGCCAATACGTGTCCGGTAGGTGTGGCTACACAGGATCCGCAGTTGCGGGCACATTTCCGCGGACATTACCGTTATGTGGTCAACTTCTTCCGCTTCCTGGCACAGGAGGTACGTGAATACCTGGCAGAGATGGGATTCTCCCGTTTGGAAGACATTGTAGGACGTACGGATTTGATTGAAATACGTTCGACAACTCATGAAAAGGCTTCATTGCTCGATTTCAGTAAATTGTTGCACAAAGTCGATAACGGAGCTGCTTTACATAATGTAACAGAACAGCGTCATGAGATAGAGCACGTGAAGGATGTGAGCATGCTGGCTGCCGCACGCGAAGCACTGGAGAACCGTAAGGAGGTATCGTTGGAATATGCCATATCCAATACCGACCGTTCGGTAGGAGCGATGCTTTCTGGAGCCGTAGCTGCCAAGTATGGACAGGCTGGATTGCCCGCACAGACCATTCAGGTGAAGTTCAAAGGTTCAGCCGGACAGAGTTTCGGTGCTTTCCTTCCACACGGGGTCAGCTTCAAGCTGGAAGGTGAAGCGAACGACTACCTGGGTAAAGGCTTGAGTGGAGGACATATTTCGGTACAGCCTCCGGTAAGAAGTAATTTCCTGGCCGAAAACAACGTAATCGCTGGTAATACCTTGTTGTATGGTGCCACAAGTGGAGAGGTGTATATCAATGGTTGCGTAGGTGAACGTTTTGCCGTACGTAACTCCGGAGCCATTGCGGTAGTAGAAGGAGTAGGCGACCATTGCTGTGAGTATATGACTGGCGGACGAGTAGTCGTACTGGGTAAGACCGGACGTAACTTTGCTGCAGGTATGAGTGGGGGAGTTGCTTACGTATGGGATAAAGACCGCAACTTCGATTACTTCTGTAACATGGAAATGGTAGAACTTTCTCTGTTGGAAGATGCTACAGCCCGCAAGGAACTGCATGAACTGGTTCGTCAGCATTATCTGTACACCGGTTCTCAACTGGCACGTACGATGTTGGATAACTGGAGCCGTTATGTGGAAGAGTTCATTCAGGTAACTCCGATTGAATACAAGAAAGTGCTGGCTGAAGAGCAGATGCGCAAACTGCAGCAGAAGATAGCCGAAGTACAGCGTGATTATTGATTAATTGTTGAACAGTAAAAAACTAGATATATGGGAAATCCAAAAGCATTTCTGACCGTTCCCAGACAAGAGGCCGGATACCGTCCGGTACACGACCGTATCATGGACTTCAGTGAAGTGGAACAGACGTTGAACACAAGCGAGCGAAAGCTCCAGGCATCGCGGTGTATGGACTGTGGGGTACCTTTCTGCCATTGGGCATGTCCGTTGGGTAATCGTCCTCCGGAGTTCCAGGATGCCATGTACAAGGGAAAATGGAAAGAAGCTTATGAGATACTTACCGGAACCAATGATTTTCCGGAGTTCACAGGCCGTATATGTCCGGCATTGTGTGAAAAGAGTTGTGTGTTGAAGTTGAGTATGGATGCACCGGTAACCATTCGTGAAGATGAAGCCGCTATCATTGAAGCTGCTTTTCGTGAAGGGTATGTACAGCCTCGTCAATATGAACAAAACGGGAAGTCTGTGGCTGTCATCGGTTCCGGACCTGCAGGACTGGCGGCTGCCAATCAGTTGAACCGCAGAGGATATACGGTGACGGTGTTCGAAAAACTGGAATACGTGGGAGGCTTGTTGCGATTTGGTATTCCGAATTTTAAGCTCAGCAAATCGGTAATCGATCGCCGTGTGGCAGTGATGGAAGCAGAAGGAATCACTTTCAAGGTTAATGCCGATATCGACGTGACAAACCTTCCCGAAGGATTTGATGCATACTGTATTTGTACGGGTACGCCGCAGGCACGCGATTTGAATATCCCCGGACGTGAGCTGAAAGGCATTCATTTTGCCATGGAGATGCTTGCACAGCAGAACCGGGTGCTGGCCGGGCAGCATATTTCGGAGGAGGAACGCATCACGGCAAAAGGCAAGCATGTGCTGGTAATTGGAGGTGGAGATACGGGTAGTGACTGTATCGGTACAAGTAACCGTCAGGGAGCACTCAGTGTGACGCAGATTGAAATTATGCCGAAGCCTCCTGTAGGTCATAATCCGAATACTCCGTGGCCGCAGTGGCCGGTGGTTCTCAAAACCAGCAGCAGTCATGAGGAAGGATGCATACGTCGGTGGAGTCTGACTTCCAACCGTTTCCTGGAAGAAGACGGGAAAGTGTGCGGTGTAGAAGTGGAAGAAGTGGAATGGACTCCGGGAGCCGAGGGAGAACGTCCGGTGATGAAGCTAACCGGCAAGAAAGAAATTCTGAAAGCCGATTTGGTATTACTGGCGATGGGATTCCTTCGTCCGGTACAACCCGAATTCCCGGCGAATGTCTTTGTGGCAGGTGATGCAGCTACCGGAGCCAGTCTGGTTGTGAAGTGCATTGCAGGCGGTCGGAAGGTCGCAGCCGACATTGATGCATATTTAAGCCGAAAATAATTGATTTCATACAAAATATAAATACAACTTTACGATTATGTGTGGCATTGCAGCTATTTTAAATATCAGAAAACAGACTCCAGAGTTGCGTGAAAAAGCATTGGCCATGGCTCGAAAGATTCGTCATCGTGGTCCCGACTGGAGTGGAATTTATTGTGGGGGATCGGCTATCTTAGTGCATGAACGTTTGTCGATAGTAGACCCGCAGAGTGGCGGACAGCCTTTGTACTCACCCGATAAGAAAGTGGTACTGGCCGTGAATGGCGAAATCTACAATCACCGTGAGATTCGTAAGGAGTATGCCGGAAAATATGATTTCCAGACAGGAAGTGATTGTGAAGTAATCTTGGCGCTTTATAAAGAATACGGAATACATTTTCTGGAGAAGCTGAATGGTATTTTTGCATTCGCGCTGTATGATTCAGAAAAAGATGAGTTTCTCATCGCTCGCGACCCTATCGGCGTAATTCCACTTTATATTGGTTATGACAGCGATGGCAAAGTCTATTGTGCCAGCGAACTGAAAGCGTTGGAAGGTTTTTGTGAACGCTATGAACCCTTTTTACCCGGACATTGTTATTATAGCAAGGACGGGAAGATGACCCGCTGGTACGTTCGTGACTGGACTCAGTATGAGGCAGTAGCTGATGCTCCGGCATCGGTAAGTGTTTTGCGGGAAGGCCTGGAAAAAGCCGTACGTGAGCAACTGATGAGTGATGTACCCTACGGTGTATTGCTTTCAGGAGGGCTGGATAGCTCAGTCATTTCTGCCATTGCCAAGCGTTATGCAGCCCGCCGTGTGGAAACGGATGGAAAGATGGCGGCATGGTGGCCTCAGCTTCATTCCTTTGCCATTGGTCTGGAGGGAGCCCCCGATTTGGCCAAGGCACGTGAAGTGGCTGATTTCATCGGTACCGTACACCATGAAATTCACTATACCATTCAGGAAGGTCTCGATGCACTTCGCGATGTGATTTATTACATTGAGACTTACGATGTAACGACAGTTCGTGCTTCTACACCGATGTATTTGCTGGCTCGTGTCATCAAGAGTATGGGCATCAAGATGGTGCTTAGCGGAGAAGGTGCAGATGAGATTTTTGGTGGTTATCTGTATTTCCACAAGGCTCCCGATGCACGGGCTTTCCATGAAGAAACTGTGCGTAAATTGTCCAAACTTTATTTGTACGATTGTTTGCGTGCCAATAAGTCCTTGGCTGCTTGGGGAGTAGAAGGACGTGTGCCGTTCTTGGACAAGGAGTTTTTGGATGTGGCCATGCGGTTGAATCCGGAAGCCAAGATGTGCCCCGGAAAAACCATCGAAAAGAAAATCGTACGCAAAGCTTTTGCCGACTTGTTGCCTGAAAGCGTGGCATGGCGTCAGAAAGAACAATTTAGTGACGGTGTGGGATACAGCTGGATTGATACGCTGAAGGAATTCACGGCAAAAGAGGTATCCGACGAACAGATGGCGCATGCGGCTGAACGTTTCCCGGTGAATCCTCCCCGTAACAAGGAAGAGTACTACTATCGCTCTATCTTTGAGGAGCATTTCCCGAGTGAAAGTGCGGCTAAGAGTGTTCCCAGTGTACCGAGTGTGGCTTGCTCTACAGCGGAGGCACTGGCTTGGGATAAAGCTTTCCAGCATATCAATGAGCCGAGCGGACGTGCGGTAACCGATGTACATGAAGAGGGATACAAAAACTAAACTGATTATTAGATATGAAAATAGAATTTACAAAGATGCATGGTTTGGGTAATGATTACATCTATGTGAATACGATGAAATCCCCGTTGACTAATCCGGAAGAAAAGTCTATAGCCTGGAGCCATCCTCATACGGGGATAGGCAGTGACGGACTGGTGCTGATTGGCGATTCGGACAAGGCTGATTTCAGTATGCGTATTTTTAATGCGGACGGTTCTGAGGCCAAGATGTGTGGAAATGCCAGTCGCTGTATCGGGAAGTATTTGTATGAATATGGACTGACTACGAAGACGGATATTTTGCTGGATACGCTTTCCGGTATCAAGGAACTGCATTTGCAGGTGAAGGAAGGAAAAGTAGAGTCTGTTCGGGTGGATATGGGAATTCCTGCCGATATTCACTGGGTGGATTTGGGTGGTGCTTATCCCTTTCGGAAAGGGGTAGCAGTGTCAATGGGAAACCCTCATCTGGTTATTTTTGTAGATAAAATGGAAGAGATAGTTCTTGCGGAAGCAGGACCGGTACTTGAACGTCATCCGCTTTTCCCAGATCGGGTAAATGTGGAGTTCGCTCAGGTGTTGGATAAGGAAAACATACGCATGCGGGTATGGGAAAGAGGATCCGGTGTCACACAAGCTTGTGGTACGGGAGCATGTGCTACCGCTGTGGCAGCAGCCTTTTCCGGACAATGCGGCTCCTATGCAACAGTCTGTATGGATGGAGGTGACCTGACCATCGACTGGGCAGGAGAGGGACAGCATTTGTATATGACAGGACCCGCAGTAAAAGTATTTGACGGAACAATCGAATTAAAAGAGTAAGACAAGATATATATGATACAAGTAAACGATAATTTCATCAAGTTGCCCGGAAACTATCTGTTTTCGAGCATTGCTAAAAAAGTGAATGCCTTTAAATCGGCTCATCCGGAAGCCGCACTTATCCGATTAGGAATTGGCGACGTGACTCGTCCGCTACCACCAGCTTCTATCAAAGCCATGCACCGTGCAGTAGACGAACTGGCCGATGCCGGAACCTTTCATGGATACGGTCCTGAACAAGGATATGATTTCTTGATTCAGGCTATTCTGGAACATGATTACCGCTCGCGTGGAGTAGAATTGCGCCCGACAGAAATTTTTGTGAGTGACGGAGCTAAAAGTGACACCGGTAATTTTGGAGACATTTTAGGCACAGGCAATAAAGTAGCGGTAACGGACCCTGTGTATCCGGTGTATATTGACAGTAACGTCATGGCTGGGAGAGCTGGAGAATTGCAGGCAAACGGGCAATGGAACCGTCTGACTTATCTTCCTTGTACGGCAGAAAACCATTTTATTCCTTCTCTCCCCCAGGAGCCGGTAGACATGATTTATTTGTGCTATCCGAACAATCCTACGGGAACGACACTGACCAAAGCCGAATTGCAGAAGTGGGTGGATTATGCTTTAGAGCACAAAGCGTTGATATTATATGATGCGGCTTATGAGGCTTACATTCACGAAAGTGATGTGCCACATTCTATTTATGAGATAGAAGGAGCCCGCTCTTGCGCCGTAGAATTCCGCAGCTTCTCCAAGACTGCTGGTTTTACCGGAGTGCGTTGCGGTTATACCGTGGTGCCGGAAGAAGTGAAAGCCATGACGGCTTCAGGCGAACAAGTAGCTTTGAATCATTTGTGGAACCGTCGGCAGTGTACGAAGTTCAATGGTACCAGCTATATCACCCAGCGAGGAGCAGAGGCCATCTATACCGCCGAAGGACAAGCTGAGATAAAGGAAACCATAGCTTATTATATGGAGAATGCCCGTTTGATGCGTGAAGGATTGCATGCTGCCGGATTTACACTCTATGGAGGAGTGAATGCGCCTTATATTTGGGTAAAGGCACCCGAAGGACTGGATTCATGGAGCTTCTTTGAAATGTTGCTTCACGAAGTCAATGTGGTAGGAACTCCGGGAGTTGGATTTGGACCAAGCGGAGAAGGATTCCTGCGACTGACAGCCTTTGGCAAACGTGAGGATTGTCAGGAAGCTATGAACAGAATAAAAAACTGGGCCGGACGTTAATCCGACCCAGTTTTTAAAACCGCCAGCCTATCCCGATCGAGAGTGAATGAAAAAATGGGCGCTTCTTTCCGAGATTCAGCATGTTTCCGTCGAAAACGGTTTCCCGGAGGCCCGAGTAAGGGTCAAGGTTAGAGAGGGTGTATCCCAGAGAGATTATCAGGCTTTCTTCTATTTCCAACGAAACGGAAGTTTTCAGCTGAAAGGATAAAGGCTCCGCACGGGAAGTTGTGATTTCTTCATAGTGGTGGGGAGTCCATACACCTGTAGAGTTTGGGAAATAGGCCAGGGTTATATGTTATTTTACCGTTACTTCTTTCTTGTCGTAGAAAACCAGTCTGATTTCTCCTTTGGCGGGAGCGTCATTGTCTTTGGTTTCTAGTTTCAGGATGCGTTTCAGCGTAAGCATATATTTCCCTTTCGGCACATTCTTAAACGAAACTCCGTCACGGCTTTCATTTAATGTACCATAATAAGCGGTATATTCTTCCAAATGTGAGGGGTTGTCCAGTGTGGCCTCCAGTTCTTCATTGGACGCGATTTTCTCACCCTTCCATTCAACTATTTCCTGATTGGCAATCGTGGTAAGTTCCGAAGGAATATGTATTTCATTAATCCATTCCTTGTAGGCATAATTGGTCAGCATACGGGTTTCTTGCTGCCGTTTGCGTTGGAACACGAATGAGACTTGTTCGTCTTTTCCGAGTGACAGTGAATAGGAATAACCGAATATTGTATTCCCATCAAAATAATGGTATTCCATCTCTTTGCCATTGGCCATGATGGATGCTCCGCCTGTAAGCTTGATTTCTTTCAGGGGTACATCTTTCTCTGGGGAGAAACGGGCGTAGGCCAGGGTAGGCTGTGAATCAGAAAAAGCCACCAGGTAGCTTTGATAAATGGCTACATTGTCTGGTAGATTTTCTGAATTTTCTTCACTGCAAGATGCCGTGAAGAAAATCAGTAAGCCGTACATCATCCCATAAAGTAGTTGTTTCACTTTCATGAGTCGCGTATGTTTAAATAGATTTACGGCTGCAAAGGTAAAGTGAACAGATGGAAGTCAGGGAAAAATCTGATGTACACAAGCGAAGGCTAATCTATTGTAAATTAGATTGTTGATAGTTTTTATGATGTACGTGACACTTAAAATGCGGTGATAAACTCATCAAAGCTGCTATTTTCGATGTGCATTTTCTCCTTTAGTCTCATCTTCCGGCGCGAGATGCTTCCTTTGGCAATATGGTAAATTTCGGACAGTAATGACAAGGGAAGATTCATCTTTACCAGACAGCAGAAACGAAGTTCTTCTTCTGTAAGTTGCGGGTAACATTCCTTCAGTCGTCTGGTAAATCCGTCGAAGCAAGTGTCTGCGTTTTGCTGAATGATTTCCCATTCCTCTTCCGTTAAGTGAAGTGCGCCTTGCGAATTCCTTTTCCGCAACAGAGAAGGAAGCGTGATGGCATTCAGTTGCCGGTAGTAGGCCACGCTTTTATTTAGCCGGTCAATTTCCTGCTGTTTCAATTTCTCCTGTTCGTGAGCCAGTGCCCCTTCCGCTTCTTTCCTTTTCAGCGTTTCTTCCATGCGCATCCACTGGGTAGTCTTTAGTTCTTCTGTCAGCTTTTGTTTGTGTACGCGGATGCGGTGAAGAAGTAAAAGCAGGATAAGAATCACCACGCCTAGGGTGACTGCAATCCGGTAGAAAACCAGCTTGTGGTGCGCTGCCTGCATCTCTGCTTTGTTGGCTCGTTCGCGTTGCAGCTTGTATTCGTGCATATCCTGTATCTTTTCGATGACCATTTCCTTTCGTTCGGCACTTAGTGAGTCATGCGACAGAATGTATTTTCGCATGTAAAGGTTTTCCTGTTTCTCGTTCTGTTTTTTTCCGTACATTTCGAACAGACGACGATAGGCTTCCGTACGTTGTTTTAAAGATGCATCAGGTAAAAAAGGCAAAATATGATGCGTGGCCGAGTCCGTTTGCAGAAGAGAGGCAAAAATGTACCCCTTCTGAAGGTGCAGGGCGGCAGCTTCCTTGTCCGGCAAATTTGGACAGATGGCGTTATTGATGTAATGGAAAGCACTGTCCGTCTGTCCTTGCTCCAAATAAATGCGGGAAAGGTAAAGTTCACTTTGTGCGATGGAGACCGGAGTGCCGGAAGGCATATAGGCAAGTGCTTTTTGGAAGAATTCTTTGGCTTTTTCCGGTTGATGCGACAGGTAAAGCATGGCTTTCTCCTGCCATAAGTTTGCGTATACAGATGAGTCGTTCAGACATTGCGCGATGTCTTCCGCAGCGTCTAAGAAATGAGCTTCTTCCTGATTCTCTCCTTTAAAACGGCTGATGCGTGCCTGTTCAAGATAAATCCTGAACTGCAACAGGCTATCGGTATGAGAATTTATTTCTGTAAATTCAGGGGAAGGTGCTTCAGTTGGGGAGGTACACGAAAAAACGTATACTCCCACGGCGAGTATCCCTATAATGATGAAATATCGGAGTACAGACATAGGTTAGTCAGGTTAGTTAGTTTGGTGCGAAGATACTAAAAAATGCCTTTGAAATGTATATTTTCTGAATAAATAAAGAAAAATTGGGGCTTTTTAAGCACAAGGGAAAAACGTACTTACGTTTGATAGAGAATGCAAGTGCGTTTGGATTCAAACGCAAGTACGTTTTACTTAAGACGCTTAGGCGTTTGAGTTGAAATGTACTTGTGTTTTTTTGAGGGGTAAATGTGAAAAAAATAGTGGCTTGTTTGTTATTCTGTTTCTTATTGTTTAAATTTGCTCTTATTGCATATAGAAACATAGTAAAACGAAATGGAACATTTGCAGGATAGGCTGTCCAAATGGCAGGTAATGGCTTTGTCTCGCGAGTTGCATCATGATGAGGCTGGCATCGGTAAGATGTGTGACCTTATGCTTTATGCGGAAGATGCACAGTCGGCATACAATGCGGCATGGATATTGTATTATTTATCGGCAGAAGACAAAAGACTTTATGTCTCTTCCTTTTATGATAAGATTGCAGACTGGGCAATGAAGCCTTGTTTGCATATACGTCGGGGACTTGTTTTATCTATTTTGATAGACTTGTCTACGAAGCAGAACTTCAGGACGGACTTGTTTGATTTTTGTCTTGCCCATGCTGTCGACAAAAAGGAATCGGACAGCAGTCGCTCGATGATGATAAAACTGGCTGCAAAAATGTGCCGGTTTGTTCCGGAACTGGCAAATGAACTAGTGGCCTGTCTTGATATGCTGGAATACGAAATGACGCCAAGCATCGTAGCAGCCAGGAGAAATGCAATGAAAGTAGTCGAATCGCTGAGAAAGAAAAATGATGAAAAAATAAGATATGACTGACAATCAAGAAAAATCATCTTTACGAAAAATCCCCAATGTAGGTTCACAGACTGAACAAGACCTGATAGCCATGGGGTATACCTCTATCGCATCGCTGAAAGGAAAGAAAGCGGAGGATTTGTACGAGGAAGAATGCCGTTTGCGTGAGTGTACGATAGACCGCTGTCAGCTTTATCTGTATCGGGCTTTAGAGTATTTTGTTCATACGGAAAACCCGGATAGAGAGAAATGTAAATGGTGGTATTGGAAAGATGATTATTTTTATCCCTCTCCGTGTGGAGCAAGGTGTGTGGATTGTGCGTCATTCCCAAAGGAATGCAAAGGATGCAGAAAGATAAAAGGTAAGGTGTTCTGGCTTCAGTATACAGGTGATGCGGTATGTCCCATCTGGAAATGCTGTAAGGAACAAAAGCGGGAAAATTGTGGAGGATGTCCGGATTTACCTTGTGGTCGTTTTATGAAAGATCCTTCCATTTCGAATGAGGAAAATGAAGCCAATTTGAAAAAGATGATAGCTAATCTTGCAATGTATAAAAAATAAAATATACCGCACATAATTATGGAAACAGAAAGACTGATACTCAGACTGTGGCGTGAGGAAGATGCCCCTTCGCTCTATAAATATGCCAAGAACCCGGCTGTAGGGCCGATTGCCGGTTGGCCACCGCATACATCTGTAGAAAACAGCCGAGAGGTGATACGTGATATTCTTTCAGCACCGGAAACTTATGCGGTAGTGTTGAAAGAAACCTATGAGCCTGTTGGCAGTGTGGGTATTATGTTTGGAGACAGTATACACAGTGCTGACATGCAGGAAGGAGATGCAGAGATTGGTTATTGGATTGGGGTTCCTTATTGGGGAAAGGGGCTGATTCCGGAGGCCGTCAATCGCCTGTTGAGGCGTTGTTTTGAGGAACTGGGAGTAAAACGAGTGTGGTGTGGTTATTATGACGGGAATACCAAATCTCGCCGAGTAATGGATAAATGTGGTTTCAAGTTTCATCATACGGAAGAGGGCAAACCTTCTTCATTGGGTGATGTGCGGACAGAACATTTTACTTTGTTGACAAAAGAAGATTTTCTTAAGGAAAATTGTAAAGAAACAAAGCTTGTTTATGCTTTACGTCCGCTTGAAGAAAAAGACATTCTGGAAATGCAGCACTTGTTCCGTTCTACAGTGCTTAATGTGAATTTGAAAGACTACACAAAAGAAGAGGTGGCAGACTGGGCTTCTTGTGGTGATGACTTGTTGCACTGGAAAGAACTTTTGTCTCAGCATCATTTTATTGGGGCTTTTGATGAACAAGACAATATGGCTGGTTTCTCTTCTATGAATAAAGAGGGATATTTGCATTCCATGTTTGTACACAAGGACATGCAGGGCAGGGGAGTAGCTACTCAGTTGCTTTCGGAAGTGGAGAAGATGGCCAAAGCGTATGGAGTTACTGAAATTACCTCGGAGATTAGCTTGACTGCAAAATCGTTTTTTGAACAAAAGGGATACAAAGTGGTTAAGTCTCAAAAGTGCAGAGCCAATCAGTTGGAACTGACAAATTTCGTCATGTGCAAGCGGCTTTTTTAGTTTATCAGACTACTTTTGTGGTTACAAGTGTGTTGAGCTTATTTCATGTTGAAGCTTTTCCAAGAACTGGGCAGCATGAGCTCCGTCCATTTGTGTATGATGAAACTGAAATGACACGGTCAGGTGTTTTCTGAAAAAACGTTTTTTGAATTTTCCCCATATCAGGAATGGATTATTGAAAATACCGCTGTACATACCAATAGCACCGTCTATCTCATAGTTTACGAGTGCAGAAGTACCAATAACCATGCTTTCCGTTAAATCATGGTTCTGACAGGTTTCGGCCACTTGTTTGGTTAGCTGGAGATAGTTGTGATTAAACTGATTCAGGTCTTCAGAAAAAGGTATGTCGCAGGAGCTTACCTCTCCATTCTTGTTTGCTACAATTGTATTAACAGCGATTGTGTCATATTGAATCAGCTTTTTGCCAACTGGAAGCATATAGAATTCCTTGATGCCGGAAGCTGTTTTACCGATGCACCAGCACATCAGCATGTTCAGTTTTAGGCCTTTCTTTTTACTGATTCTTGCAAGATTGGTTATATCAAGTGTCTTGAAAAATGTGACCATTGGCATAGGGGCTTGCATCCACATCTCGTACGCGTATGCACGTGTTGTTAAGGAGGGATTGATTTCTTTCATTTCTGTGTGTCCTTTAAATTGGGACACAAAAATAAAACGGGTCTTTGATTACGGATAGAACAAAAGAGACATTACACTGGAGTAGTAAACAAATCGGAATATGGCTTGCATATTTTTGTCAATGACAAGGGGGTATATCTGCTTAATTCCCTGAATTCCCTTATGAAATGCGACTGGTCTGAATAACCGCATTGATAGGCTATCTGGGCCTGACTGATATTTTCAGTCTGATTTTGCATAAGCTTAAGGGACTTCTGAAAACGTACGATTCGTGCATATTCTTTCGGATTCATCCCGACTGTGGCAAGGAATATGCGTTCAAATTGTTTCTTGCTAAGGCAGGCAATAGATGCCAGTTCTGAGATTGGAGTATTGGGAGTAGAATACATTTGATGAACGACTGCCGCAATTCGGTTTATATCTGCTTCACGTTTTGTGGTAGAATTGGTTCTTAGTTGTGAGAGTAGCCATTGTTCGATAAGATTTATACAGAGGTCATTATCTTCACAATCAAAAACTCTCGTCGTAAGACAATTTAAATTCTTGTTCTCCAGCCCATAACCGGAGACTTCCTGATTGTAGAATAAAGAAATGGGAATATTAAGGAAAGCACTCATGGCGTAAGGATGAAATACAACTACAATCATTTCGACACTATCCTTTGCACTGATATGGGATGAGAAATTCACCTGTCCACTGATAGTCAGTCTATCCTGATTCGTGTTTAATTCCGGGATATATAAAGCAGACTTCTTATGAAATATGAGTTGAGGGCAACCGATTGGGAAGGTGTAAGTCTTTATCGGCTGATTACTTTCAAATATCCAATAATATCTGACGTAATCCTGTAAAAATTGGCATGGCTTGTAAAATTTGAATCCCTCTGTCATTGCTTTTCGGTATTCAGTTAGACAACGTACAAAGATATTGAAGAAATTTCGTTATTTTTGAAATCAGGAAATAATAATTAATCTTGAAAGATAATGAATTTGTAAAATGCGAATTGAAACAACAAACGATGGAAATACATAATTTGCTGGATGCTAAATCGAGAACCGAATTGCGTGAATGGCTCATGCAAAACCATAAAAAGGAAACGGAATGCTGGGTAGTGGTGAAGCGTGGAAGGCCTGTGGATAATGATACGTTCTGGTACATTGATGCTGTAGAAGAAGCACTATGCTTCGGCTGGATAGACAGCACTACAAAGAAAATGGCGGATGGCGTAACAGCCCAAAAGCTTTGCCCACGAAAGCCACGAAGCAATTGGTCGGAGCTCAACAAGGAAAGATGTCGCAGAATGGAACGGTTGGGACTGATGACCGATGCTGGAAGAGCTGTTCTGCCGGACATGTCACCGCAAGGTTTTACCATAGATAAGGATATATTGCAAAGATTAGAATCCGATCCTGTAGTATGGAACAATTTCTGTCAGTTACCGGATTTATATAAACGTATAAGAATTGATACCATTCAAATCAAGAGGAATCAGACAGAACTTTTTGAAAGCCGCTTGAATAAGTTTATAGAGAATACGCGAAAAGGGCTTCTCTACGGGGAATGGAATGATAATGGGAGATTATAAATAGAGTAAGAAAACGCAGAGGCCACGACCTTCAGGGTCGCGGCCTCTTTCTCAAACAACCAATAAGAAATAAGAGATAATCCTTTAGGGGATGGATTATCTGATGAACAGCAGTTCTCTGTATTTGGGTAATGTCCACATCTGATCATCCACAATTAGTTCCAGTTTGTCGATGTGGTAGCGAATCTGTTCCAGCATCGGAGTAATCTTGTCGTGATATTCGATGGCTTTTGCACGCTCGTCTACAATCTTGTTGGCAACTTTTCGGGCTTCTACCATGGTATCTACGTGTTCTTTGATGTAAGAAGTGTGTTCTGCAATCTTACGGATGATGGCCATGTTTTCAGCAGACAGCTTTTCGGCCTCTTCTGTAGGGAAGATTTGCTTCATCTTGTAGACATTGTCAATCAGTTTACTCTGGTATTCAATGGCTACCGGAACTACGTGGTTCATTACCAGGTCGCCCAAAACGCGAGCTTCAATCTGTATTTTCTTGGTATAGATCTCCCATTTCACTTCATTGCGTGCTTCGAGTTCCTTGCGGGTCATGACACCGGCAGATTCGAACATGCGTACGCTGTCTTCTGTCAGATACTGGTCGAAGATGACCGGACAGCTCGTTTCGCAATCCAGTCCGCGGCGTGTTGCTTCTTCTTTCCATTCATCGCTGTATCCGTTGCCGTCGAAGCGGATGGGTTTGCTGATTTTGATGTATTTACGGATCACCTGAATGATGGCTGAAATCTTCGGTTCGCCTTTTTCTATCAGTTCGTCCACTTCCTTCTTGAATTCGGTGAGTTGTTCGGCCACGGCCGTGTTCAGGGCAATCATTGCGCTGGCACAGTTGGCTTCCGACCCTACGGCGCGGAACTCGAACCGGTTGCCAGTGAAAGCAAAAGGTGAAGTACGGTTACGGTCGGTATTGTCAATCAGCAGTTCCGGAATCTGCGGAATGTCGAGTTTCATACCGTGTTTGCCTCCTAAAGCAATCAGTTCGTCGGTTGAACTGTCTTCCATGTGGTCGAGTACTTTGCTCAACTGGCTACCTAAGAAGGAAGAGATGATGGCGGGAGGTGCTTCGTTGGCTCCCAGACGGTGTGCGTTGGTTGCACTCATGATAGAAGCTTTCAGCAATCCGTTGTGGCGGTACACAGCCATCAGGGTGTTGACGATGAATGTGATGAAACGCAGGTTCTCTTCCGGAGTCTTTCCCGGAGCCATCAGCAGTGTACCGGTATCTGTGCCGAGCGACCAGTTGTTGTGCTTACCGGAACCGTTGACGCCCTTGAACGGCTTTTCGTGCAGCAGAACACGGAAGCCGTGGTTACGGGCTATTTTGCGCATCAACGACATGATGAGCATGTTATGGTCTACAGCCAGGTTGCATTCTTCGAAAATGGGAGCCAGCTCAAACTGGTTGGGGGCCACTTCGTTATGGCGGGTCTTCACCGGGATTCCTAATTCGAGCGCCTGGATTTCAAGGTCTTTCATAAAGGCAGCCACACGGGTGGGGATGGCTCCGAAGTAATGGTCTTCCAATTGCTGGTTCTTGCTGGCTTCGTGTCCCATCAGGGTGCGCCCGGTCAGCAGCAGGTCGGGACGGGCGGCATACAGACCTTCGTCTACCAGGAAATATTCCTGTTCCCATCCTAAGTAAGCCATCACTTTCTTCACATCCGGGTCGAAATAGTGGCAGACATCTACTGCCGCCTTATTGACGGCACGGAGGGCTTTCAGAAGCGGAGCCTTGTAGTCGAGTGACTCACCGGTATAGGCTATAAATATGGTAGGGATGCACAACGTATCATCTACCACGAACACAGGTGAGGAGGGATCCCATGCGCTGTATCCGCGGGCCTCGAAGGTGTTACGGATTCCACCGTTCGGAAAGGAAGAGGCATCCGGCTCCTGCTGCACGAGCAGCTTTCCGGAAAATTCTTCCATCATGCCACCTTTCCCGTCGTGTTCTACGAATGCATCGTGTTTCTCGGCTGTTCCTTCTGTCAGTGGCTGGAACCAGTGAGTATAATGGGTAGCACCCAGTTCGCTGGCCCATCGTTTCATACCTTCGGCTACGGCATCGGCTATCTGGCGGTCAAGAGCGGCGCCATTATCCATGGCATCAATCAATCGTGCAAATACCGTAGAAGGCAGGTATTTAAACATCTTTTCTCTGTTGAATACATATTTACCGAAATATTCTCCCGGTCTTTTGTCAGGGGTAGGTACTTCCATGGGTTTAGCCTGGAAGGCCTTTTCTACAACTCTGAATCTTAATGTTGACATGTGACTGTAAATTTTTATTGGTTATTTATTGTTAGTAGTGAATGTTCAGTTTTAATGGTTATAAGCTGATTCTCCGTGTTCGTAAATATCCAAACCTTCTTCTTCGATTCTGGCTGGAACGCGCAGACCGTGAACTTTGTCGAGGACTTTGAAGATGATGTATCCCATCAATGCGGCCCATCCACCGACGATGATTACACCGAAAATTTGTGCACCGAGGAACCCGAAGCCACCTCCGTAGAATGTGCCGCCTTCTACGGCAAACAGACCGGTAAGAATGGTTCCGAGGCTGCCGCATACACCGTGTACGGAAGAGGCACCTACAGGGTCATCAATTTTCAGACGGTGTTCAATAAATTCTACAGCGAAAATCATGACGGTTCCGCAGATGGCTCCGATAAGAGCGGCTCCCATTGGTGATATCAGGTCGCATCCGGCTGTTACACCGACGAGTCCGGCAAGGATACCATTGAGTGTGAGAGAGAGTGACGGTTTACCATATTTAATCCAGCTTACAATCAAGGCAAGGAATCCTCCGGTACAAGCTGCCAGGTTGGTGGTAAGGAACACGTGTGAGATGGCTGTCTGGTCACCGTATCCGGCTGCAGCAAGCTGTGAACCCGGGTTGAAACCGAACCATCCGAACCAGAGGATGAATACACCCAGACAAGCTAGTGTCAGGTTGTGGCCGGGGATGGCTTTTGATTTTCCGTCCTTTCCGTATTTGCCCAAACGCGGACCAAGAATGGCGGCACCAACCAATGCAATCCATCCACCTACAGAGTGAACCACAGTTGAACCGGCAAAGTCATGGAATGTATAACCGAACACAGACATCATGAATGAATCCGGATCTGCGTTTGAAAGCCATCCTCCTCCCCAGGTCCAATGACCGGAAACCGGATAGATTAATACACTGATGGCTATCGTGTAAGCCAGATACATGGAGAATTTGGTACGTTCGGCCATGGCGCCTGACACAATGGTGGCGGAAGTGGCACAGAATACGGTCTGGAAGATTAGGAAACCTTCAATAGGTAATCCGTTCTGAATGATATTGTCCATGGCATCCAGATCAAAGAGATGCGGAGTACCGAATACATTTCCTACACCGAACATCAGTCCGAAACCGATAAACCAGAACAGAATGGAACCTACCATAAAGTCCACCAGGTTCTTCATCAGGATGTTGGCTGTGTTCTTGCTGCGGGTAAATCCGGCTTCAACCAGAGCAAAGCCCGGCTGCATGAAAAATACCAGCATGGCAGCCAGTAACATCCATACGGTGTTAAGTCCGGTAGATAATTCCGCTATCTTGTCAGCGTTGCTAACCTCTTCAGGTACAGAGGTCTGCGCTGTTGTAATCAATGGAAACAGAAGTAAGAATAAGGGTATGAGGATTTTGCGGTATGCTGCTGTGTGCACACCTTCTGTAAGTCGTTTCATAATTTTTACCTATTAAGAATTAATACCTGAGTTGATTTTCCGGGATTATTTTTCCTGTTCCGCATTATAAAGCGAAATATCGCCACGTTCGCCTGTACGGATACGGATGGAGTCTTCTACGGGGATGATGAAAATGCGTCCGTCACCTATCTCACCGGTATAAGCGGCTTTCATGATGGCCTGTACGGTCTTTTCCACATTCTTTTCCCTCACTACGATGGAAATCAGGATTCGTTCGATGGAACTGGTATCATATACTACCCCACGATAAATACGACCTTCACGGGTCTTTCCGACACCTCTTACTTCATAGTAGGAGAACCATTCGATGTCGGCGGCTAATAATGCCTCCTTTACTTCTTCGAATTTGGTTCTACGGATGATTGCCTCAATCTTTTTCATAATAAATTGTATTTGTATTTTGTATTGTTTGTTATCCTGTATAATCTTTGTTACCTCTTGAAATCACTAATTCTATTGATGTAGTATTTGTATTGTAGTATATCGTTATTAGAAACTTATGCCAAACACAAAGTAAGCTCCTTCTGTGGCCGGATTCCAAATAGCCTGGGCAAATATAGGCAGCGAGTAGGAATCTGTGATTTTGATTTCCTTGCTAGCTCCGAGGCATATATTTGAAACTTCAAATCCGCTTGCCCCATTGTTATAGAAGCTGGTTTCCCATGGAGTAGCACCTATTTCTGCCGACCAGTCCAGACCACCTAACTTGAAGGGGGCTGCGATGCTAAAGTAGGAAGAATAAGCACGGTTACCATTTGCTTTTACACCATCAGCTCCAGCAAAGTTTGTATACCAATTCACGGCTAAGGGACCGAAATCGTAACCGACTTGCGCTTCGAACACATGTGAAGTGTTGTGGGCACCATAGTGAAAATACTCAGGACCGCCATCAAACCAATAATCAGTGACAGATACGCTGAATCCTCCCATACTGTATCCTAAAGTAAGGTCGAATTCCTTGGTGTCTTCTTTATCCAGTCCGACAGAACCCCAGCCCGAAAGGGAGAAACCTTTGTAGGATACGGAAGCAGAGGGTTGGATGCTCACATTTCCTAAATCCTGTCCACGCCAGATGTATCCGCTTACAAGATCGGCTCCAATGTCAGCTTCTACTTTGTCTTGTGCCATTGAAATGACTGGAATGCCTGTCATTAAAAGCAGTGCGATTCCGGTGAGTTGCATTCTTTTCATTGCTTTCGTGTTTTTAGTTAATGTTTAAAACTCTTCACTTTTAGTTGTATTGTCTTTTTGTATTGTATTTAGTTGTATTGTCTTTCTTTTTGTTTTATCGATATGCAAATATACTTTCTTTTAGCTGTTCTTAAGCATAAAAAAGGTGTACTTTCTTCTTTTATATTTTATATGGTGCAAAATTACTTGTTTTTACCCTATTTTAGGTTTAAGTTTGAAATATTTTTCATTGATTTTTCGCGAATTTGTTTTCTCGGCAGAAAACTTTCAGAGAAAAAATATTCTTCTTTCGATGATGAAGAGGAGGAAGTTAGGGATACGGAACTGTTTTTTCGTATTTTTGTAGGGTTTTAATTGAGAAAAGCATGTTTCCAAACGTATATTTGTTTAATCCGGATTATGATATGGCGATGGCCAATTTCACTCCTTATTATAAATCTCCTGTAGAGATTGTGCGTATGATTGCGGATTTATCTGCTCTTCCATGGTGGTTTGCTGAAGAAGGAAGTTGTGTGAAGGTGGAGAATATGGCTCTTGTATCTCTTTTGAAGAAGCAGTTGAAAGAGGTGTGTGGAGGAAGCATGGAGGTGGAAAGAAGGCTCGATGGGTTATTGCCGCGTGCAGCTTGGACGGCAGAATGGCCTTCAGCTCGTTATATTCCCTGGGGGTGGACACCTGCCTTGGTGCACCGGCTCAGACAGGAAGGAGTAGAAGAGCGCTTTTTGCCTTCGGAAGATGCTGTCAAGCGTTTCCGTTTTCTTTCGTCTCGTCAGCGTTGTCTGGAGGTATTGCCTGAATTAGTGAAGATAGATGGGACTTGCGGGGAGATGAAAGCCTGTGTGTCTCTGGCTGAACTGGAAACATATCTTCAGGAAAGAGGAGAATTGGTATTGAAAGCTCCATGGTCGGGAAGTGGGAGAGGACTGCTGAAAGTATCTTCTGCCAGTTGGAATGCGCAACTGGCTGGGTGGGCCGCACGTATTCTGAGGGTACAGGGAGTTGTAATGGCAGAGCCCATTTATGATAAAGTGGTTGATTTTGCGATGGAGTTTTATGCGGAGAAGCAGAATGGAGTCCGTTTTGCTGGCTATTCTTTATTCGAAACAGATGCCCATGGAAATTACAAGCTTAATCTTCTGTTATCAAATACAGAAATTGAGCATCGGTTGTCAGCGTATGTATCTCGGGAGATTTTACATGAAGTAAGAAGCTGTCTGCTTTCCGCACTTCAACGGCTGTTGAAGGATGATTATGAAGGGTATTTGGGGGTAGATATGATGATTTGCCGCCTTACAGAAGAGTTTGTGGTACATCCGTGTGTGGAAATTAATTTTCGCATGAATATGGGAGTGGTGTCTCGCCTGTTCTTTGATCGTTATGTTTCTTCTTCTTCTTCGGGACAATATGTGGTGGAACATTACGGGGCTGAGGGGGAGGCTTTGGAAAATCATCACAGGTGTTTATTTGCCTATCCGTTAAAGATTACTCAAGAAGGGCGTATCCTTCAAGGGTATCTGCCACTGACTCCGGTACAGGCAACTACACATTATCAGGTGTATGTGGTGGTGAACAATATGGGGTTGTAAAGAGTTTTTTGTTCTTTAAAATAAAAAGACAGACCGTTTTGATGCTTTCACACTCAAAACGGTCTGTCTTTTTATAGGGTTCTTATTTATTTAGCTAAGCATTAGAAGAAGAGGTAGCGCTGGTCTACAACTTTTGCTTTCTGATACAAGTCATTGATTAACTGGTTACCTGCAATACGTACAGCCATGTTAGTCAATGTAGCTTCTTCTTGTTTTGCATCAAACTTCTCGCTTCCTTTTTCTTTTGCGTATACCTGAATCATGTATACTCCACCATTACCTTTGATAGGTGCGCTTACCTTGTTGGCAGCTGTCTTAGCAGCTACAGCACCGATAACCGGTTCGCTGCTGCGTGTAACTGAAATGTAAGCAGGAGCACTGAATGTAACGTGTTTTACAGAATCACTTACAGCATCCTTCATTCCCTTCACCTGAGCAATGGAGTTATACTTCTTCATTTCTTCCATAATCTTTTCAGCTTTCTTATCGCGGCGGATTTCAGCTCTCAGCATATCAGCTACTGAGTTGATGTCACGATAACCGGCTTCATGAATCTTGTCAAGAGCAACTACCATCAGATGATCGTTCTCACCACATTCATACAGCGGAGAAACTTCACCTGGTTTCGCAGCAAAAATCCATTTCAGTGCTTCACGAGTAGAACGTACGCCACCTACATAGTGTTCTGCGCTTGAAAGGTCTGTGCGAGGCATCAGTGTATAACCGCTTTCTTCTGCGTTCTTCACCATTGAGTCGATAGTAGTGTTCTGTGCTACAAACTGGCTGAATTTGTTGTATGCTGCATTGTAAGTTTCTTTGCTGAATTCTACTTCACGTTTAACGACAGCTACTTTGTATTTAGTCTGCATGCTCTTCTTGTTCATTACCTGCAGAATCAGGTTAGCTTGTCCCATGTTGAGGTTAGCCAGTTCGTTTACAGGCTGGTTCAACAATGTGTTGATGAACTTGCTGTTGTCTGCATCCAGTTCAGAACCTTCCCAGCTCTGTGCATTTACCCAAGTTGCTTCACCTGTCTGTCCGTAAATCTTAGCTACGGCTGCGAAGTCAGCACCACCTTTCAATGCATTGTAAATACTGTCGGCCAGTGTTTTTGTCTTTTCTTCAGTGTCAGCATATACCTGAATCTGACGGAACTGGATTGAGTCAGGAGAAGAAACTTTTGCAAGCAACTTGAATGCATTGAATGAATCGTCTGTCTGATTGTAGTAAGGACCGTATACTTCGTTTACATTCGTAGAGTCAAGGCGTGAAGCCACGTCTGCAGGGAATACGGATTTGCTTACCGGAACGTCAGAGTAGTTTACAGAAGAACCTGTAGAACGAACAAAAGTTCCAAAATCGGCTGTTGTGCTAGCCAATTGGTTGCTGTATTCTGTTACTTCTTTTTCTACAGCCTTACGGTCTGCATCAGACGGAACCACTTTTACGTCGATGTAACGGATGTCGCGTGTTTCTACCAGCTGCTTGAACTGTTCTTTCTTTTCGTTGTAGAGGTCTTTGATTTCACTGTCAGAAACCTGAACTGTAGAATCATTGATAGAGCTGTAAGGTACACCAGCTAACAACAGGTCACTCTGTTCTGTGCGTGAGTTGAATGCATCTTCAGCAGCTACAGGGTTAGAAATCAAAGATTTTGCTACCAGGTTCTGATATTTTTCAGCCAAAGTGCTTTGTGCCAAAGTCTTTTCTACAAACTGCCAGAAAGCACCCATCTTCTGATAGTATTCTACATACTGTGCAGGCATTTGGCTTGCATTCAAGTTTGCATAATCTACCAAGAACTTCTTCAACATATCTTTATCGAACATACCAGTCTGCGGATTGCGGAAAGGAGTCTGCATCAGCAACGGGTGTGTGCCTTGGTCAATGATGCTCTGTATTTCAGCGTCTGTCACTTTCAAGCCTAATTTTTCTGCCTGTTCAGCAATCAGCTTGTTGTTGACATAACTTTGCCATACCTGATCTTTCACGTTGTTCAACTGGTCTTCTGTCAGCGAATTCAATCCATTGGTCAGTTTGATGACTTCACTGAGTTCGTCCACCATTTTCTGATAATCTTGTGCACTGAGAACTTCCCCGTTCACTTCTCCTACGTCTTGTTTACCTTGGTGCGGCTGGAGTACTTTCCATGCGTCACCGGCAATAAATGCAAAAAGGGCAAGACCGATTACGATGACCAACAAAGGTCCTTTGCTTCGAATTTTTTGTAAAGTTGCCATTTAAAGTTATTATTTTTTTGTTTATTGTTTTTATAGTTCTGTTATTAGCGCACGAAGATACAAAAAATACTGTTTAGTCACTATTTTCTCTCAAAAAAATGCTTATTTCGTGGTAAACAGTTTGACCAATTCTATTTTATTGGCGCTTACTTTGATAATTTTGAAGGTAAAATTCTCAGTCTGAATGACGTCGTTTACTTTGGGTATGCTTTGACATTCATTCAGAATAAGTCCGCCGATGGTCTGGTAGTTTTCGCTCTCAGGCAGATTCAGGCCAAAGGTTTCATTGGCTTTTTCTATATCTATTCTTCCGGAGAAGATGTATTCGTTATCTGATATTTGCTTGGCGACGATGGATGTGGTATCATGTTCATCTTCAATGTCGCCTAGGATTTCTTCAATCAAATCTTCCAATGCCACGATACCTGAAACGCCTCCAAATTCGTCTACTACTACAGCCAGTGAACGTTTTTGTTGTTTGAAGATTCGCATCAACTTGTGGGCAGCCATTGTTTCAGGCACAAAAGGGATGCTACGAATGCCATTTTGCCATTCGTCGTTGCTTCGGAACATTTCAGATGAATGAATGTATCCCACAATGTTGTCGATATTTTCTTTGTAAACGATTATCTTGCTGATGCCATTTTCAATAAATACCTTTTTGAGTTCAGTGAGCAGAGTATCAAAATCCACAGCTATGATTTCCGTTCGAGGAATCATGCAGTCACGTATTTTGACATTGGAAAAATCAAGTGCGTTGCGGAATATCTTGATTTCATTGTCAATCTCTTCTCCTTCTTTTTCTTCAATACTGCTTTGTATGAAGTAATTTAGGTCGACTTTGGTAAATGCCTTTTCCCGGTCTTCTTTATTTGTCTTTACTCCTACAAGATGAAGAATACCGCTTGAAAGCATCGATGAGAAACGGCTGATGGGGTAGAGTATGATGTAGCATACAAATGTCGGTACGCTGAAAAACTTCAGAGTAGCGTTGGGATTAATCTTGAAGAGTGTTTTGGGAAGAAATTCTCCGGTGACAAGAATAATCAATGTGGAAATTACGGTTTCTATGGGAACAAGCAATGCCTGATTTGAAATCACATCTGCAAGTATATAATGTTCAATAAGTTGAGCCATCAAAATACCATAGATGACCAATGCGATGTTGTTTCCTACCAGCATGGTGGAAATGAAATTATTTGAGTGCCGGTAGAATACGGAAAGGATATAAGACGATATATTGTTTGTCTTTTCCATTTCAAAACGCAATTTGTTGGAAGAAACGAAGGCGATTTCCATACCTGAGAAATAGGCAGAAAACACCATAGATATAAGTAGTTGGATGATAAGCTCCATACTAATAGTTTTATTTGGAAGTTTGTGTGCTGTCTGCTTGGACAGCATTGTCTTCAACGGTAAAGATTCCCGTATTGTTATAGATTTGGTATTCGGTCATTTGCTGATTGGATTCGAAACCGTATCCAGTCAGTACCTTGTCAACTTGTTCGATACGGATAAATTTATCGGAATAGATTTTTTCTTTTCCTTGATCCCAAAACATCAATTCCGTGTCGAATTTGTCGCCTCTTTGGCTTTGAATATGGACGTTTCCACGTAGCTCCCATAGTTTCTTGGGCTCATAGTAATAAGCTGTATCAGCTTTGATACTTGCATCTACATGGAAAAGGCTATCAAATTTCTCTAGATAGATTCTTTTTTCAAACGCCCAGAATGGAGGATTCCGATGGCTGTAGATAAGCCATTCTGCTGTAATAATCTTGTATCTGATCATTCCTGAGTCAGACACGAGGGTGGTTACTCCTGTAGTACGCATATCGGGAAGAGAATCTCCTTCTTTTACGGCTGCAGCAGTAGGTTTCTCTTTGTTTCCGCATGCAGGAACAAAAAGAAACATAACAGTTGCCCATGTGGCAACTGTTATGTTGATAAATAGCCTATATATGTGCTTTTTAAGTTTGGCTGACATATATTTATCTGATGGTTGTAGTTTCTCCAATCCATCCACCGATTGTCACAGAGTTACCTTTTTTCAAACCAAGGAAGAAGAGGTCTTCATCTTTCGGGGTATGTCCGGCATATGTGTTGATCAACTTCTGAGCTTCTTCTGCTACGCTGGGATCTACACTCTTTGCACGCTGCAATTTATCAATAGCAGCAAAGTAAGTACATTTGTTCAAAGCTGCTTCGTCGCTCCAGTTCGGGCTTGATGCATACATTTGTGCAATCAGGATATAAGCCTTTCCGTAGCTTCCGTTGAAAGAAATAGCTTTGTTGGCATATTGTTTAGCTTTGCTTAACTGTTTTTTGCTGAACAATACAACTGCTGCACTGTATGCATAGTCAGCTTTCTTTTCTGCTTCCTGTTCCAGTTCGATAGCCTGGTCAAAGTACTGTACGCTCTTGTCCAAGTCACCTTTTTTGTAGTACATGTAAGCACATCCAGCAGCAGTTGCAGCTGTAGGTTCCATTGCATGTGCAGCTTCAGAAGCAACGAAATAAGCTTCTTCTTCTGTACATTTCAGCATCTGCATTACATTAATCACCTGTTTCAGGTATTCCAAGTTTGTCTTATTCTGACTTACTTTCGGGCCGTAGATAGCCTGCAAGTTTTCGCAGCTGGCAGCACCACTATTGATGAAATAAGCATCAACGTTGTCTTTTGCTGTTTTCAGCAGTTTTTTATCTCTTTCTTTAGTAGCTGCTTTCAGAGCTTCATCTGCATAACCTGATGCTGTCAGGTAGTCTTGGATAAACTGTTCTTTATGAGCGTCATCGCTCTTTAATTTGCGAGCAGAAATGTCCATCAAATCTTGGAACATGAAATAATCAGATGTAGCTTTTTCCAAGTCGACAGCTTCTTTAATCATTTGGTAAGCCTTGTTTACGTCTACATTAGCTCCTGAGAAGATGATGTAGTCATGAGCTTTCATTCCAAGAATAGATCCTTTTGTTGTTGGAGTTTTTACCAACTGATTCAATCCGTCAAGATACTTGATGCGTTGATCGTGTACGGCCATCAGTTCGTCAAGATACTTTTTTTGTTGTGCGGCATCTTTAGAGCTGGCAATCAAGGCACGTAAAATTTTAGCTCCGTTTGTATAGGTACTTACTTGAGCTAAAGGAGCTTCTGTGAATACAGCCATCCATGGCTTGTATGCATCTGTGAAGTTGTCAGTTTTTACGTATTCACTGTAAATACTGATGTTTTGCAAGCAACGGATACTGTCTTCTCCATGTCCGAAACGAGATCCGTCTTCTACACCTTTCTGAGCGAAAGCTGCTGTGGTACCTAAAGATAAAGCACACAGCATTGTAAACATTTTCATTTTCATCGTATGTAAGATTAGTTGTTCATTGTGTTTATTTTCATATTAATTTACTCTCCATTTCATGAACCAGTGTTCGTTGAATGTTAATCCTATTTTTAGGACGAACCGATTTTCCGATAACATGTCGCTTACAGAAGGGGTGGCATGGATGTACTGACCGGTAATACTTAGTACACTGTTTCGTTGGTATAGTTTAAGTGGTAAACCTAGTCCCACGCTGACACCATATTCCTTAGGACCATCTATTATATTTTGTGAAACTGGAATCTGAAGGTTAGAGTTTGCATAATAGAACCCTGCTCTATAGCGTATACGGGTAAAATAGTTTCGTCCGAACTCTTTAGGTAAAAACTCTGCTCCAATAGCTACTTTGGATCGATCCTGATATAAGTCCGTGCGGTTATTATATTTTACTCCACTCCATTTTTGCAGTGTATAATCAGCTTCTACTGTCAATTTTTTTTTATATTTCCAAGCTAAACCTCCTCCATATATATAAGGAATTCCATAGGAGTCATTAATTTGTTCTTGATTTACTACAGAGTAGTTCGAACCATTAGTAATCTGTGTACCTTGCGTATCGTGTCCATTTAAAGTATGTCCCAAACTATAAGTAAACCCTAATGTCAGTTCATTTTGTTTATTTATAGGTTGAGTGTATTGAAGACCAAAACTAGCATTGTAACTGCTGATAGACAAAGTATTGTAGGTTATGGTTTGGTCACCTCCATTACTGAGGGTCGCTGTCGTCTGGTAATTCAGTTTCCCATACAAATAACCAATATTGGCTCCGATAGATAGGTTGTCCAAAATCTTGAATCCCAGTCCTCCAAAAATTTGTTGTAGACCTCCATCTCCATAGAAATTATTGGATATAATTACGTCACTGCTATTTTCTATATCCTTTGAACGGGTAAAATTATATCCCACAGTGGAAAAAGGAGTATATCCAATAGTCATACCCAGTCTTGGATGTAAGCGAAATTGCATTCCGATATAATCAAAACTGGAGTTCTTGGCGTTGGCTTTATATTTCCCTTCTTGGAAGTTGGAACTTTTTAAAGACATACCTGCATCAAAGATAAAGGAAAGAGAATCCACAGCCGTATAAGAAGCTGGATTCATGGCATTAATGTGCTCAGACGTTCGGAGTGCATATCCAACTCCTCCCATTGCTGCATTGTTTGTAAAGCTCTGGTCAAACATGTCTCCAAGTCCATAACGTGTATAAGGTGAATTAGTGCTTATTTGTGCACATACCATAGTAGAGCTAGCTAAAAGCCATGAACCAACAAGTATTTTCTTACTTAACATTATAATTCAATATTCTGTTTAAACCTTTCAATACTAAAAATCTATCTGCAAAGATGATACTTTTTAAATTTGTATCAAAAGAAAATTTATCTCCTCCAGTTAAAAAAAACCAAAAGGTCGGGATATTTCTTTTGTAGCAGAGTGATATAACCAATGATTTCGAATTCTATGCCTCTTATAACTCCGGCACGAATCGCGGTCTCTGTGTCAAATCCGAATTCAGGCGTTTCACCTTTTCTTTCGATTAGGGGAAGTTTGTCACAGCACGCATTCAAAGTCTTGAAGCGGGTGTATATACCAGGTGAAATGTTTCCTCCCCAATAATTCCCTTCCGCGTCTATGAATTCATAAGTTAGTGCAGTTCCTGCGTCTACTACTAGCAGGTTCCTTCCAGGTGAAATATAGTTAGCACCTACCACGGCTGCTAACCGGTCCATTCCCAAAGTCTCAGGTGTTTTGTATAAATTATGGATAGGTATGGGAGTTTTGTGGTTGAGCTCAATAATTTCAAATGGAACTCCAGCCAATTGGCGTCGTATGGTGTTACTGAGCGTGATGACTGATGCAATGATACCTCTTTTAATTGGATATTTGTTACACAACATAGACAGCCAGTCCAGCGAATGATTGGACCCTCTTAAAACCTCCACCACTTTGTCACCATCAAATACTGCCAGTTTTGCAACAGTATTGCCGATATCAATTACTAAATTCACGTTTTTCTTCTTTATTTCGCTTGCAAAGTAAGACAAAATTTGGATATGAACATCAATAAAACTGATTATTTATTTCGTTCTTATGGCAGAATCCATGTATTTTTGCATGCAGAAAAAAATATTATGAATTATTCAGATACCTCGGGAAGTCTTGGTATTTGGTTGATATTTGCATTAGTTTATGAAAAGGAAGTTTGTTTTTCTGTTGTGTACTGTTTTAATAAACTGTATTTTCTCTTCGACCAAGGTTTGGGGAGAGGTCTCTGGTGATATGAAAAACGTACCACAAACTGATAGTATCCAGTTTAGCCTATTGACGTGTGCGCCCGGTTGTGAAATATATGCACTTTTTGGGCATACGGCTATTCGCTACCAGAATTTTTCTAAAGGAGTAGATTTAGTGTTTAATTATGGTATGTTTAGTTTCGATACTCCTCATTTTGTATATCGTTTTGTGAAAGGTGAAACGGACTATCAGTTAGGAATTACACCTTATTCTTATTTTGAATCGGAATATGCATTCAGGGGTTCTTCAGTTTATCAGCAGGTCCTGAATTTGACATACTTGGAGAAAATATCTTTATTGAAATTACTTCAGGATAATTATCTACCGGAAAACAGGGTTTACCGTTATAATTATTTTTATGATAATTGTACGACTCGTGCTCGTGATCAGATAGAAAGAAGTATTCAGGGAAAAGTTGTGTATCCTTCCGTAGATTGGCATAAAACTTTCAGAGGGATTGTGCATGAATTTACCAAAGGGTCTCCGTGGGATGAATTGGGTATAGATTTGTGTCTTGGGGCGGAAGCTGATAAGCCGATAGATATAAGGCAGCAAATGTTTGCTCCGTTTTATATGCGTTATTTTGCTCAGGATGCATACATTCAAACTCCTGATGGTGTCAGACGGCCTTTGGTTTTGCGTGAGGAAAAAATTGTAGATGCAGAATTGGACACAGAATCATCCAGGAAGATAACCCCGATGATAGCCGCTGCTTTATTCTTGCTTTTGAATGTAATTATCGGATTCTTCCAGTGGAGGAAGCAAATGATCTTCTGGGGGTGGGATATATTATTGTATGCAGTTCAAGGAATGGCCGGCTGTATTATTGCTTTCTTGTTTTTCATTTCTTCTCATCCGACTGTAGGTTCAAATTGGTTGCTGCTCTTGTTTAATCCGTTGCCATTGTTTTATCTGCCTTTTATGATTTATCGTGAGTTAAAACATGAAAAAGACCTGTATCATACTTGCAATCTGGTGTATTTAACACTTTTTATGGTGCTATTCCCGTTTTTACCACAAGATTTTAATTTAACAGTATTACCTTTGGCACTCGGTTTGCTGGTAAATGCTGCAAGCCATGTATTAGTATTGAATAAAAAGTAATGAAAGAACGTATACTGACATCTTTATTGACTGTATTTGTCATCTCTGGAATTCAGGCGCAGGCTCCTTCTCCAGTTCCAAGATTGGTGGTGGGGTTGACGATTGACCAGCTGAGGGCAGATTACATAGAAGCTTTTTCTGCATTGTATGGGGAAAGAGGGTTTAAACGCCTTTTAAAAGAAGGGCGTATATATACCAATGCGGAATATGATTTTATTAATGTGGACCGTTCGTCGGCGACGGCTTCGATTTATACAGGCACTACACCTTATTATAATGGTATACCTTCTAACCGGTGGATGGACCGCGGGTCTTTACGGATTATAAAATCTGTAGATGACCAGGACTTTATGGGAGTATACACCTCTGAAAATTCTTCGGCTAAGTTGTTACGTTGCTCTACTTTGTCGGATGAATTGAAGGTTGCTACTCAGGGGCGGGCTGAAGTCTATTCTATTGCACCGACTCGTGAAATGGCTGTTTTAGCTGCAGGGCATGCAGCAGATGGCGCTTTTTGGTTGAATGATGAAACAGGGAAATGGGCTGGCACGACTTACTATGGTGATTGCCCGTTGTGGGTGAGCAATTATAATGACAAGGAGGGGCTTGATTTTCGTATCAACAACTTGGAATGGCTTCCTTATTTGCCGGTAACTTCTTATCAGTATATCACTACTGAAACCAAGCAGCTTAGCTTTAAGCATAATTTCTCTGATGAGCGTTTGGATAAATATAAGAAGTTTAAAACAAGCCCATATATAAATGACGAGGTAAATCGTTTGGTGAATGCATGTTTAAGCAATACACAAATTGGTCAGGACGCAGCTCCGGATTTATTGACCTTGTTTTATTATGCAGGAAATTATGATCACAAACCCAATACGGAATATGCGATGGAGATACAAGATATGTATGTCCGTCTGGATAATAGTATTGGAGATTTGTTGGATTTGATAGACCGTAAAATCGGGCTTCGTAATACTTTGTTCTTCATTACTTCTACGGGTTATACCGATCCGGAACCTGTGGATCCGGTTAAATACAGGATTCCTGGTGGAGAATTTCATATTAAGCGCTGTGCAGCTTTGCTGAACATGTATTTAATGGCTCTTTATGGGCAAGGTCAATATGTGGAGACCTATTATGACCGACAGATTTATTTGAATCATAAGTTGATAGAAGAACGTAAACTGAATTTGGTGGAAGTTATGACCCGTTCTTCGGAGTTTGTGGTGCAAATGAGCGGGGTACAGAATGCTTATTCAGCACAGCGTTTACTTTTGGGGGCATGGACTCCGAAGATTGGAAAAATTCGAAATACATATAATCCAAATTGCTCGGGTGATATTTATGTAGAAGTAATGCCTGGATGGTCCGTAGTCAACGAATATTCTCAGAAAATAGAGGTTGTTCGTGAAGCATATACTGCGGCTCCTCTTGTGTTTATGGGGTTTGATGTAAAGCCTGAAAAGCTTTATTCTCCGGTGAAAATTACTTCAATTGTACCTACTTTAGCTCATTTTATGCGCATACGGGCGCCAAATGCTTGCTCAGATGCTCCAATGATTAATATTCGTAAATAAATATTATGCGAATAATTCGTAATTTACCTATCTTTGTAGCGGTAGGATTAAAAAATAATTAATTAGTAAATAATAAAAAGAAATATACAATGGGATTTAATGAATTTATAAGCAAGCTGTTCGGAAACAAGGCGACTCGTGACATGAAGGAAATTCAGCCGTGGGTAGAAAAGGTAAAAGCCGTTTATCCGGAAATTTCCAAGTTGACGAACGATGAACTACGTGCGAAAACAGAAGAATTGAAGAAGTTTATCAAGGATTCAGCCGCAGAGGAGAATAAAAAGATTGAAGAACTGAAAGCAACAATTGAATCTACTGACCTTGAAAAACGTGAGGCTATTTTCTCTCAAATTGATAAGTTGGAGAAAGAAGTCCTGGAAAAATACGAGAAAGCACTTAGTGAAGTGTTGCCGACTGCTTTTTCTATTGTAAAAGATACAGCTCGCCGTTTATCAGAAAATGAAGAACTGGAGGTAACAGCTAGCGATTTTGATCGTGAACTTGCTGCACAGGGACGTGACTTTGTCCGCATTGAAGGTGACAAAGCTATTTGGAAAAACCATTGGAAAGCGGGTGGAAACGAAATGACCTGGAACATGGTACATTACGATGTACAGTTGTTTGGTGGTGTGGTATTACATCAGGGTAAGATTGCGGAAATGGCAACCGGTGAAGGTAAAACCTTGGTAGCAACGCTTCCGGTGTTCCTGAATGCCTTGACGGGTAATGGAGTACACGTGGTAACTGTCAACGATTATTTGGCAAAGCGTGACTCTGAGTGGATGGGCCCGCTCTATATGTTCCATGGGCTGAGTGTAGATTGTATTGACAAGCATCAGCCTAACTCTGAAGCTCGTCGTCGTGCCTATATGGCAGATATTACTTTCGGTACCAACAATGAATTCGGTTTCGATTATTTGCGTGACAATATGGCTGTCTCTCCGAAGGACTTGGTACAGCGTAAGCATAATTATGCTATTGTCGATGAGGTGGACTCTGTATTGATTGATGATGCTCGTACTCCGTTGATTATTTCAGGTCCGGTTCCTAAAGGTGAGGAGCAGTTATTTGAGCAACTCCGTCCTTTGGTAGAGCGTCTGGTAGAAGCGCAGAAACTGGCTACCCAATATTTGGCCGATGCCAAACGCTTGATTGCATCAGATGACAAGAAAGATCAGGAAGAGGGATTTTTGGCATTGTTCCGTAGTCATAAGGCACTGCCCAAAAATAAGCCGTTAATCAAGTTCCTAAGTGAACAAGGTATTAAGGCAGGTATGCTGAAGACCGAGGAAATTTATATGGAACAGAATAACAAGCGTATGCCTGAGGCCACTGATCCATTGTATTTCGTAATTGATGAAAAGCAAAACAGCGTAGATTTGACCGACAAAGGTATCGACTTGATTACAGGAAATGCGGCAGATCCTACTTTATTCGTTTTGCCTGATATTACTTCCCAATTGTCTGCTTTGGAAAATGAGACAGATTTGACAGAAGAAGAAAAACTGGCCAAGAAAGATGAACTGATGACAAATTACGCTATCAAGTCTGAACGCGTACACACTATCAACCAGTTGCTGAAGGCTTATGCCATGTTCGAAAAAGGATGGAATATGTTGTAATCGACGGACAGGTAAAGATTGTCGACGAACAGACAGGACGTATTATGGATGGCCGTCGTTAGTGATGGTCTGCATCAGGCTATAGAAGCGAAGGAAGGTGTGAAGGTTGAAGCAGCTACACAGACTTTTGCTACCATCACTTTACAGAACTATTTCCGTATGTATCATAAATTGTCGGGTATGACCGGTACAGCGGAAACGGAAGCGGGAGAACTTTGGGATATTTATAAATTGGATGTCGTTGTTATTCCGACGAATCGTCCTATTGCCCGTAAAGATATGAATGATCGCGTTTATAAGACAAAACGTGAGAAGTATAAAGCTGTAATTGAAGAGATTGAGAAGATGGTACAGGAAGGACGTCCTGTGCTGGTAGGTACTACTTCAGTGGAAATCTCTGAAATGTTGAGCAAAATGCTTACAATGCGCAAGATTGAGCATAATGTGTTGAATGCGAAGTTGCACCAGAAGGAGGCTGATATTGTAGCGAGGCAGGTCAGAAGAGTATCGTGACTATTGCTACGAACATGGCAGGTCGTGGTACCGATATTAAGCTGAGTCCGGAAGTGAAAGCTGCGGGTGGTCTGGCTATTATTGGCACAGAACGTCATGAAAGTCGCCGCGTGTAGACCGCCAGTTGCGTGGTCGTGCCGGTCGTCAAGGGGATCCGGGTTCATCTGTATTCTTTGTATCTTGGAAGATGATTTGATGCGTCTGTTCTCTTCAGATCGTATTGCTACTGTGATGGATAAGTTGGATTCAAGGAAGGAGAGATGATTGAACACAAGATGATTTCTAACTCCATTGAACGTGCACAGAAGAAGGTGGAAGAAAACAACTTTGGTATTCGTAAACGCTTGCTGGAATACGATGATGTGATGAACAAGCAGCGTGTGGCTGTTTACACCAAACGTCGTCATGCGCTTATGGGAGAACGTATCGGAATGGATATTGTAGATATGATTTGGGAACGTTGCTACAATGCCGTACAGCAGCCGACTTATGATGATGCCAAGATGGAAATTCTTCAGGTTCTGGCTATGGAAGCTCCGTTTACTGAAGAAGATTTCCGTTCCAAGAAGAAAGACGATCTGGCAGAACAGACTTTCCAGGAAGCTATGGCATTGTTCAAACGTAAGACTGAACGTATGGCTCAGATTGCTAATCCGGTTATCAAACAGGTATATGAGATTCAAGGACACATGTATGAAAATATCATGATACCTATTACTGATGGTAAGCGTATGTACAACATTTCAGTAAACTTGAAAGCTGCATACGAAAGCGAGTCAAAAGAAATTGTGAAGTCGTTCGAAAAAGCCATCTTGTTGCATACAATTGACGATGCATGGAAAGAAAACCTGCGTGAACTGGATGAACTGAAGCATTCTGTGCAGAACGCAAGTTATGAGCAGAAAGATCCACTATTGATTTTCAAACTGGAATCTGTGAATCTGTTTGATAACATGGTCAACAAGATTAACAACAACACTATTTCTGTATTGATGCGTGGTCAGATACCGGTGCAGGAGCCGGAACAAGTGCGTGAAGCCGCTCCTGAACCTCAGGCTCCCCGCCAGCAGTATCGTGAAGAAAAGCAGGATTTGACTGACCCAGACCAGCGTGAAGCAGCAGGTCGTGATACTCGTGAACAGAAGCAAGAGCCTTATCGCTCAGAAAAGACAGTCGGTCGCAATGACCCATGTCCTTGTGGCAGCGGATTAAAATATAAAAACTGTCACGGGAAAAATGCCTGATTAAGCACTTGATTGAGATATTTAAGACACGGTTTTCACCGTTTGCAGATTTTTATTTCTTAATTTAGAATAATCTGTGAAAACGATGGAATCCGTGTCTTTTTTATTTATTATTTTTGTTTGCGAACAAAAAAGTAGTGAATTATGAAGAAATACATTATGGCCGGAATCCTTTTAGCAGCTACTATGCTGGTTTCTTGTGGAGGACTTCAGCCTTTTACGTTTGATCAGTTATATCCCGCAGAGGTTACTTTTCCTGAGCAGGTTCGTACGGTGGCAGTAGTGAACCATGCTCCTGCTATACCTTTCCCTAAAAAGGATTTATTGACATTGGGCCGATTGGAAGGAGATGGGAAGGTTTTGTCGGAAAGTTTGGCTGGAGGACTGGCTGATAGTCATTATTTCTATCAGGTAGTTATTTCAGATTCAGCAATTACACAGGAATTGACAGGAGGAGAAATTCTCCCTCAACCGGTAGTAGACAGTTTAACTCAAGTACTTGGGGTCGATATGATTCTTTCAGTGGACAGAATTCAATTGTTGACCGGAAAGAAAGAAATCTACTATCCGGGTTTAATCTCCCCTTTTGCTGCTTTTGATTTGAAAATCCGTCCGGTAGTGCGTGCATACATTCCTTCTAGGGTAATGCCTGTGGTAACTATCAGTAAGGTGGATAGTATGTTATGGGATTTAACTCCTATGTTATCTGACCATGATGTAGTGAAAGAAGCTTCTCAACATACCGGTATTACGCTTGTTAACCAGTTAGTTCCTCATTGGAAGAATGTAGAACGAATTTATTTTGATGGAGGAAATCCCGACATGCGTGATGCAGCAGTTTCACTACGAGAAGGAGACTGGCAGGAAGCAGGCCGTTTGTGGAAGAATTTATACGACTCATTGAAAAAGGGAAAATTGAAATCACGCGCTGCTTTCAATATGGCTTTAGCCTGTGAGGTACAGGGGGTGATGGATGAGGCTGTTTCTTGGATTGAAAAAGCAAAAAGTTGTGCATCTAAAGGTTCGGAAGAAGAACGTGCTGCACTCTTTTATTCTACAGTATTGCAGGAACGCGCCAAAGATTTTCAGTTGCTGAACCTTCAAATGGCTCGTTTTGGAAACAAAATCAATTAATAATATCTTGTCCGATTCATTTTTTTTGTACATTTGAGTACATAAAAAGAATATAGCCTATGAAAATGAGTGAACAATCACGTGCTTCAATAGTCTCGGCTCTGAAAACAGCCCTTTGCCGGTATGCATCAGAAGGAGATGAAACGGTCGTTACAGATATTCATTTGCAACCCAACTCAGAAAGTGGTGAGCTGATTATTTTCGACGATGACGATCAGGAATTGTCGCGTACAATCATCAATGAGTGGGTAGAATATGAGAGTGATGACTTCTATACTGTAGTAGAACCGATTCTTCGTGCTGAGGTTGAGGCGCTGAAAGAGAGCGGAAAACTGGAGAAGCTTTGTCTGATGAAGCCTTACTCTTTTGTGCTGGTTGACGAAGACAAAGAAACGGTAGCCGAACTGCTTCTTGTGGACGAAGATGAGACCTTGTTGCTGAATGATGAGCTGCTAAAAGGGTTGGATGAAGAATTGGATGCCTTTTTGAAGGACTTGTTGGAACGTTAAATTCCGCTAGAATGGGAGAGCGAATCACATTCCGCCGCAATGAGGGACTGCGGAGCATACACCCCCATTGGAGAGGGAATCCGACTGTGAATGGCAAATTTTTTAACCGTCAGCACCGTTGGAAACCGGGGATGGGAAGTGTCCTGAAATGGCGGTTCTCTCCTAATCCCCAGCGGAAAGAAAAGCGTACAATCAAATGGAATCCTAAAGTGCATTATCTCACCTCTCTGGAGAAAGTGGTGGGTAATTCATTGATTTGGTTGGGGCATAACTCTTTTTTTCTTCAATTGGGTGGAAAGCGTTTGATGATTGATCCTGTATATGGAAGTATTCCGTTTGTCAAACGCCGAAGTCAATTCCCTGCCGATCCGTCTATTTTTCGTCAGATAGACTATCTGCTTATTAGTCATGATCATTTTGACCATCTGGATAAACCGAGTGTAGCACGTCTGGTAGCAGATAATCCTCAACTTAAGCTCTTTTGTGGCTTGAATACGGGGGCTTTGATAAAAAGCTGGTTCTCTAATCTGGAAGTGATAGAAGCTGCATGGTATGAACAGTATGTCGATGGCGATTTCCGCTTGACCTTTTTGCCTGCCCAGCATTGGAGCAAGCGTGGTGTAAGCGATGGAGGAGAGCGTTTGTGGGGCTCATTTATGATTCAGGGAGATGGTATTACCATCTATAATAGTGGAGATACCGGATATGCCCGGCATTTTGAAGAAATTGCAGGATTTTTTTCTCATATAGATTATTGCATGGTAGGAATTGGAGCCTACAAGCCTCGCTGGTTTATGAAGCCGAATCATATATCTCCATACGATGCATTGACTGCTTCGGCAGATTTGCATGCAAAGGTTACAATTCCAATGCACTATGGCACTTTTGACCTTTCGGATGAACCTTTGTTCGATCCTCCTCATGTGTTTGCGGCAGAAGCCAAGAAGCGCGGTATGCCGGTCATAATTCCTGAATTAGGGGAGATTATCAAGTTACAACCGATTCGATAGAGATTATATCGTCAAGAAATAAAAAAAGTCCGGAAATCTTACCTTCTGCACATGGTCAGAAAATAGATTCCCGGACTTTCTATTGTCAATTGTTTCGTTTTCTAATCATAATAAATCCGCCGGTCATCGGCAGCGGGTTACTTCGTGTGAGCGTTTTCACTCAACATGACGTACCCCCAGATCATAGGATCTGCATTTGCAATCTTCTTGAAAATCTTTGTTACCTTTTTCATAACTGTTATCCTTTCATTTGCTTTTTGTTAGTACCTATTGTATCTTAATCTCTAGTTTAGTTATTGTTCTTCGAGGTGCTCTTCGCAGAGGACCTTTCAAATCTTTGTTACCTATTGTTGTTATCCTTAATCTTTTTATCCTTTCCTCCAGAACCCTTTCAGGTTCCTTCGTTCGTTTTATTACACTGCAAAGGTAATGCCTTTTTTTTGAAAAACATGTTTTATAGCATATAATTTTATTTTTCTGTTGTTTTGTTGATGTAAATCAATTGCTTTGGCAAAGACTGACAAATCGTCTGCTTCATTTGTCAGTTTTAGCTGACAGAATTTCATTTATATTCCTCAAAGGAGAATATGTCAGTTCGGAAATATGGTGGACTTTTGGGGGTAATCAATTGTTTGACCAGATTCTGTTGTAGATGATTGTGTACTCATTTTGTCTTGTCTTTTATTTGTCCTGAGAATAAAAGATAAGATTTTTGTGTCTTTTTTGTTACAAAAGATATAGTTTTACGTTTACCTTTTTGAGAAATGACTTCTACGACGATTCTAATAAGCATGAGTAAAGAAACATTGATATCAACTTTCACCGATTTGAGAAAAAGTTTTCTCCAGTTGGCAATGCGCTTCCTTCCTAGCAGAGAGGATGCTGACGATGCGTTGCAGGAGGCTTTCTTCCGTCTGTGGAAGCATGCAGACCGAATCGATTCGCGCGAAGAGGCAGAGGCGCTTACAGTTGTTACGGTAAAGAATCTGTGCATCGATACTTTGCGTAAAAAGAATCATTTGCTTACGGTGGAACTAGACGAAAATCGAGATGAATCTATTTCCGATTCAGCAGCCGAGGTGTTGGAAAAGGAAGAGCAGTTCCGTATGGTTGAGCGTATTATTGAATCTAGATTGACGCCACTTCAGAAGCAGATTCTGCACATGAAAGAATATGAAGGAAAGAAATATAATGAAATAGCCGGCATATTGGGTATGCAGGAGGCAGCAGTACGTATGCAACTATCGAGAGCGAGAAAAGAAATTAGAGAATGTTACTTAAAACAAATGGAGCGATGAAAAACAACGAACGAACTTTTCAACAGTGGAAAGAGCTGGCAAACCGCTACTTTGAGGCTGAAACGAGTGAGGCTGAAGAAGAAGCACTGGCACGTTTTTTAGCTACTCCTGCTGCACAAGGCAAGGAGTTCGATGAACTTCGTGCTGTGATGGGATATTTTGTTACAAGACGTTCCATATACAATCGACCGCATACACGCAGTGTACGAATGTGGCATTATGTAGCAGCTGCGGTTATGGGAATCATTGTTCTGATTACAACTTGGCAGCTGACGGAAAGAACCAATGTGTGTGTGGCTTATATTAACGGGGAACGTTGTACCGACAAGGAAATTGTATTTTCCGAGGCTTTGAAGTCTGTGGAAAAGGTTCGTCACTATTCACCGGAGGAAACTGTCGAAATGCAGTTGTCGGATTTGTTTCAGACGTTGGAAGAAAATGATACTATATCAATGGATAATTAATGACAAGATGATATGAAACGATGGGTTATATTATGGATAATCATGCTGTCTGTGTTGTCTGGGTATGCACAGAAAGGTATGCATGTAGACGCCTTGTTTGAAAGTCGCTTTAAGCATGACAAACGTGCCGTAGAGGTGCTTATCAAAGGGAAAGAATTGAAAAAGTATCATCTGACCTTGTTTCGCAGCTTGACAGTCACTGATGCTCCGGCTGTGTCGGAAGAAATAGAGGAGTTTGTCAGTCGGGATGCTCTAGCGGCAGTTGATAAGGAGGAGGGCAGAGTGGGTAAGAAATTATATTACGGTTTTTACTGTTTTCCGCCACGGGATGACAATTACAGGTATTTATTCTATCGGAATACTTTGGTCGCGCCTGGCAGCAAAAAGAAGGCTGAAGTGACGGTGGTATACATGGAAGGAGAAGTTACTCTGGAAGAACTGAAACAGATGTTCAAATGAATGCAAACAAACAAGATACGATAAGATATGAAGAAAATGATTTTGCTTGCAGTCACTCTGCTGACTGCAACTGGCGGATATGCCGAAAGTAGAGATTCACTGAAGGTGGAAAATGTCATGAGTGTGGAGAATCCCGAACGGGTGACAATCACTGAGTCTGGAAATCGCTTCCTTGTGGAAATCAATGGAAAGAAAGATAATCCGGGTTTCCGTTATGCTCGTGAAGTGGAAATATCTCCTTCGGATGTTTCGGTAACAAAGGAGCGCAGCGGCAACTGGGATTTTAATATTCCCTTTAGAAAACGCACGTCGGAAAAAAGGCATAAGCGTAATGAGTTTGTGCTGAAAGATTTCAAGATAGGACTTTCCTGCGTGCAGGGAGCTCCTGAAAATATGGATGTCAGCATGGGATCATCGTGGGAGATTACTACTCCTACTCTCGGATGGCAGTATTATCCGTGGGCTACGGAAACTTCTCTTTCTATCGGAGTAGCATGCAGCTGGCGCAATTACCGGATGACCGGCAAGCAGCGTTTTATAAAAGATGCGGGTAGTGATATGTACATCGGTAGTTATCCAGAAGGAGCCGACATTCAGTTTTCACGTATCAAAGTTTTCAGTTGGGCTGTTCCTGTCATGCTTACTCATGAAACAAAGAATAATTTCAACTTCAGTCTGGGAGCAATTGTCAATTTCAATACACATGCCAGTCTGAAAACGAGGTATAAATTGGATGGACAGGAATTTAAGCTGACCGATAGCAACATCCATCAAACTCCGGTGACAATAGATATTCAGGCATCTATAGGTTATAAGACGATTGGATTTTACGTAAAATATAGTCCTTGTAAGATACTTGATACGGCGTACGGTCCTGAGTTCAGCGCCCTGTCTGTAGGTCTTGTATTGTTCTGATTTATTAAAAGATAACCCTTCCTAAATAACTGTCAGCTATTTAGGAAGGGTTTTATTTTTAGGGAAACAAGCAGCTTAACGCTTCAATGCTGCAATGCTTTCTTTCAATGCTGCAATCTTCGTTTCTGCATCAGCCTGTTTCTTGCGTTCCATTTCAATGACATTGGCCGGAGCCTTGCTGACAAACTTTTCGTTGCTCAGCTTTTTCATTACGCTTTGCAAGAATCCTTCCTGATATTTCAGGTCAGCTTCCAGTTTTTTCAGCTCTTCTTCTACGTTAATCAGGTTACCCAATGGTACGGCATATTCTGTAGTACCCACCATGAAGGCAGCAGCTCCTTCCGACTTGGTTTCTACCTGCTTGATTTCTGACAAGTTGCAGAGTTTGGCTATTACAGACCCAAAGCCGGCTACCGGATTTTCTCCAGTTACTTCAAGTGCCAACGCTTCTTTCTGTGCGATGTTCTTCTGCAGGCGGATGGTACGGATGCCACTGATTACTTCTTTCACAGCTTCAAACTGTGCAATCAGTGCTTCGTTGTAAGGCATGTCTTTTACGAGCGTCTGGGTCATGATGCTTTCGCCCGGCTGACGGTTGTAAATGTGCTGCCACAACTCCTCTGTGATGAACGGCATGAACGGATGGAGCAGTTTCAGCAAGGTTTCAAAGAATGCTAATGTCTTTTCGTAGGTTACCTTGTCGATAGGCTGTCCGTATGCAGGTTTCACCATTTCCAGATACCAGCTTGAGAATTCGTCCCAGAATAATTTGTATACAGCCATCAGTGCTTCGCTCAGACGGTATTTACCGAAGAGGTCAGCTACTTCTGCTGCGGTCTTTGCCAGTATAGAGTCAAACCATTCAGTGGCCAGTTTGGCATATTCGGGCTGTGCAATATCGGCAACTTCCCAACCTTTCACCAGAGCGGAATGCATTCCATATTTTGTTATTGAAGTTACGTCCTTGTTCACATAACGCATCATCAAATAAAATATCGTTTCCTGCGGGAGCGGCAAGCATCATACCCATTCGCACGCCATCGGCACCATACTTGTCAATTAGTTCCAACGGGTCGGGTGAATTGCCCAAAGACTTTGACATCTTACGTCCCAGTTTGTCGCGTACGATACCAGTGAAATAAACGTTTTTGAACGGCATATCACCTTTATATTCATATCCTGCCATAATCATTCGTGCCACCCAGAAGAAAATGATATCCGGTCCTGTAACCAAGTCACTAGTAGGATAATAGTAGTTTATTTCTTCATTATTAGGATTATTGATACCGTTAAATAAAGAAATGGGCCACAGCCATGAAGAGAACCAAGTGTCCAGACAGTCATCGTCTTGACGTAAATCTTCCATTTTCAGATTGGTATTACCGGTCTTTTCTTGTGCCAACTTCAAAGCTTCTTCCGCTGTTTCGGCTACTACATAACCGCCTTCGGGCAGAAAGTATGCCGGAATGCGATGTCCCCACCAAAGCTGGCGGCTGATACACCAGTCTTTGATATTTTCCAGCCAGTTTTTGTAGGTGTTCTTGTATTTGGCAGGATAGAATTTCAGTTCATCATTCATTACAGGAGGCAATGCCATGTCTGCAAAATGTTGCATCTTCAAGAACCACTGCATGGACAGTTTCGGTTCGATGGCTACATTGGTACGTTCCGAGAAACCTACCTTATTGGTATAAGCTTCTACCTTTTCCAGCAATCCGGCAGCTTGCAAGTCTTGTTCAATCTGTTTACGTACATCAAAACGGTCCATACCTACATACAATCCGGCAGCTTCGCTCAATGTTCCGTTATCATTGAAGATATCAATGCTTGGCAAGTTATATTTTTCGCCAAGCATATAGTCATTCACATCATGGGCGGGTGTTACTTTCAGACATCCTGTACCAAATTCAATGTCTACGTAGTCGTCTTCGATAACCGGAATGATACGGTTTACCAGTGGTACAATTACCTTTTTGCCTTTCAGCCATTGGTTTTTCGGGTCATTGGGATTGATACACATGGCAGTATCTCCCATAATTGTTTCGGGACGAGTGGTAGCAACTACCGCATAGCGTCCTTCAGCATCACCTTCTACTTTGTAACGGAGATAATACAGTTTGCTGTGTTCTTCCTTATAAATAACTTCTTCATCACTGAGAGCTGTCAGTGCTTTTGGGTCCCAGTTTACCATGCGTACACCGCGATAGATCAAACCTTTGTTATAAAGGTCTACGAATACCTTGATTACGCTCTCGCTACGGGCCTCGTCCATGGTGAAAGCCGTACGGTCCCAGTCGCAGGATGTACCTAGTTTGCGCAGCTGCTTCAGGATAATACCTCCGTGTTCTTCAGTCCACGCCCAGGCATGTTTCAGGAACTCGTCACGTGTAAGGTCTGTTTTCTTGATGCCTTGTTGAGCCAGACGATTTACCACCTTTGCTTCAGTAGCGATGGATGCATGGTCTGTACCCGGTACCCAGCACGCATTCTTTCCCATCATGCGGGCACGTCTTACAAGAATATCCTGGATGGTATTGTTCAGCATGTGTCCCATATGGAGGACTCCCGTCACGTTAGGAGGGAGGAATGACGACGGTGTAAGGTTCACGTCCGTCGGGTTTAGAACTGAAAAGTTTGTGGTCCAGCCAATACTGATACCATTTTCCCTCCACGTCAGCGGGATTGTACTTACTTGCTAATTCCATGGTTATAATATCTTTATTATTTATGTTTATCGTATAATCGGCTGCAAAAATAATAAAACTACTTGGATTTTAGGGGGCTTTGCCCGAAAACTTCATTTGTTCTGGCTCGATAGTGTAAGTACAGGCATTTTTTCTTTACCTTTGCACCAATAAATTATCAAATTAAGCGCGTATGAAAAAGATAGCTTTACCTACAAGAAACGGTCTGATAGACGACCATTTCGGTCATTGTGAGTTTTACACCATTTTTACGGTAGACGAAGAGAACCGTATAGCTCGTACGCAAGTGCTCCCTTCTCCGCAGGGTTGTGGATGTAAGTCGGATATTGCTTCTAAATTACAGGCTGACGGGGTGACCGTGATGTTGGCCGGCAATATGGGAGCCGGTGCGCTGGCCAAACTTTCAGCTTGTGGCATAGAGGTAATCAGAGGATGCCATGGTTCAGTGATGGAAGTGGCTGAGGCCTATCTGGCTGGAAAGATACAGGATTCTGGCGTAGGTTGCGATCATCATCATGAGGGTGGAGAACATCAGTGTCCGAATCATTGATTTATAATCCCCTTTGTATGTAGGGAGAAATGAAGCAGGGTGTTTTATGTCTCCCTTGTGAGAGCCTTATGTTTTTCCGGGTGGAGCTATACGTTTTCCGTCGGGAAAACATAAGGCTTTGCTGTAAGAAACGTAAAAGATTCTTTGTGGTTAAGAAAATATTTCAAAGGTATTTCAAGAATAGGATGCTGTTTTAAAAGGAAGAATGGAGAGTCTCCTTTTTGATAAAATCACTATCTTTGTAAGAGATTCTTAAGTACGTATTTATGAGTAAAATGATAAAGCTGTGCTTGGTGGCATGTTTGTGGGGAATTACGCTGTTGGGAAATGCGCAGACACAGATTGCATTTATATCGGATGCACATATTCAAGATGTGGACGGTCATGCCGAACGAGTGCGTTCCATGGAGGTACAGGTACAGTCCACCCGTTTGTTGAATGAAAATTATTATGCGCTTCTGGCGGCTCTTGATGACGTGGCTCGCAGGAATATTCGCTGGGTTGTGTTGCCGGGTGATTTAACCGATAACGGGCAGTTCTTCAATCAACAAAAAATAAAGAATATATTGCATTCGTACACGCAAAGAAAAGGTATGCGCTTTTTTGTGACTACAGGTAATCATGATCCGGCTCTTCCTTTGGGGCTGATGCAAAAGAATGCGCATTTTCTGGCAGCAGACGGAAGCCGTGTGACGCGTGAGGATTCGTGTGCCGGTTATGTGTCGCAGATGGAATGCTATGCCGATTTTGGCTTTTTCCCTCGGAAGGACGACTGTTATTGGGAAAGTCCTTTTACTTCTTATACGTATGACAAGTATTCTTACGAGGATGCTTGCCGTGAAAGTGTATTGAGCAAGCGGACCTACACACTGTGCGATTCGCTGACGGCTACGGATGCTAGTTACCTGGTAGAACCGGTAGACGGACTCTGGCTGCTGGCCATTGACGGGGGAGTTTATCTTCCAAAAGAAATGAAGGATGGAAAGTGGAGCTATCAAGGTTCCAGTGCTGGATACAACCTTGTGCTGAAACACAAACCGTTTTTGTTGCCTTGGGTGCGAAAGGTAGTAGAGGAAGCACAGAAGCGCCATAAGACACTGGTGGCATTTTCACATTATCCGTTGGTCGACTTCAATGACGGAGTGTCGGAGTCTGTACGTCAGATGTGGGGCGACCGCCGGTTCGATCTGCACCGTGTGCCGGAAGCCGAAGTGAGTGAGGCTTTTCTGCAAGCCGGACTGCGTCTGCATTTTGCCGGACACATGCACGTGAATGATACTGGTATCTGGGAAGGAAAAGACGGGAAACACCTATATAATATACAGGTCCCTTCAATTGCGACCTATGTACCGGCCTATAAGATTCTGACCATTGAAAGCGATGAGGTGTTTCGGGTGGAAACGGTAGCATTGGACACGGTGCCAGGATTCGATAGTCTGTTTCCTTTGTATCGGGCAGAATACCAGTCGGATAGTCTGAAAGGACATTCACCTGTATGGAATAAAGAAATTCTTTCTGCCCGTACGTATGGAGAATTCTGCGATTATCAGTTTCGTGATTTGGTTCGTCTGCGATTCATTCCGCGTGACCTTCCGGAATCCTGGCGGGCCTGCCTGGATTTTACCGGTGCCCAGATGCTGGAAGCCGTGTCGGGAGAAGAGAAGTCGGATGATGCCGACTGGACTGACTGGTGTATGAAAGATTTGGTTCTGGATTTATATCGTCTGCGTTATGCAGAACGTCTGGCTTTGGAAGATATTCCGAGGACTCGTTTGGCGGTTTATCGTTATCTGTTTGACCGTGCGCGTATTTCTACGTTCCGTTCGGCCGAAGTGGAGATGGTGAAAGGTTTGGGTACGCTTTTCCTTGCTTTTCTGAATGGAGAGCCTTGTCAGAATTTTGTGATTGACCTGAAAAAAGATGTAATCACAGAAGATTAGCTTCTGGATGTACTATTTCCCTCCTATATTATACTATTTCCCTCCTTCTTTAGTGGTTTATCCACTAGTTTTGCATCAGGATTTTCAGGCAAAAGTGAGCCTGAATATCTTTGATGTGCCCTTACCATTGAAAAATGGTGAGGTATTCTAGTATGTGTATATAACTGTTTGTTTATCAATTGTTTAAATACAGATTTAATAGTCTGGAAATATTCTTGTAACATCGTCTGGATACTTTTGCCGCTGAAAAAAAGTTTATTTCTAACTAAAAATTTGTATTATGCTTAATGTACAATCAGAGAGTAAAAGAACATTTACGCAAAGTTTGTTCTTTGTGTTGTTTTTATTGAGTAGTACTTTGGCATTTGCCCAAAATCGGGTAACAGGTGTTGTGACCGACAAAACCGGAGAACCTTTGATTGGGGTAAATGTGCTTGAAAAAGGAACCACAAACGGAACCGTAACTGATATAGACGGTAAATTTACCGTTGATATGCCACAGGGAAAGACTTTGGTGTTTTCCTTTATTGGATTTGTCACTCAGGAAATAAAAGTGACTTCAAATGTGGTGAATGTGGTGTTGAATGAAGATACTAAAACCTTGGATGAGGTGGTGGTAATCGGGTATGGAAGTATGACCCGTAAAGATGTGACCAGTTCTATTACTACGGTTAAGGCAGAAGATCTCAATGTGGGAGTGTACACTTCTCCGGCTCAGTTGCTTCAAGGAAAGGTTCCGGGACTGACCATTGCCAATACCAGCGACCCTAATGGTTCTCCTTCTATTTCATTACGTGGTGCTTCTTCACTTCGTTCGGGGGAGGCTATGGAGCCATATTATGTCATTGACGGTGTGCCGGGAGTGAGCCTTTCACTGGTTGCTCCAGAAGATATTGAGAGCATTGATGTGTTGAGAGATGCTTCTGCAACAGCTATTTATGGTTCAAAAGCAGCCAATGGTGTAATCATTGTGACAACCAAGAAAGGGAATAAAAATGGCAAGACCAATGTAAGCTACAGTGGATATGTGGCATGGGATAAAACCATGAAAACCCTGGACATGATGACTGCAGACGAGGTGTTGGCTTATGCGGATGCCAATGATCTGGATTTATCTGGATATTATGATGTTAATAATCCGGCTAATACAGACTGGCAGAGTGAAGTACTTCGTACAGGTTTCAGTCATAATCACAATATTTCGATTAACGGAGGTAATGAAAAGACTTCTTATAATGCTTCTTTAAACTTCCTGGAGCGTCAGGGTACGGTTCGCGGTACGGGTATGGATTGCCTGACAGCCCGTTCTTTCCTTCAGACAAAAGTATTCGATGACCGTCTGGATATTTCTATCAGTTTGAATGGAAGTTTCACCAATAATGAAAATGGTCCTGCAAGTAATGAGGGAAGAAGTGCTTTGGATGCCATGAACTACTACTTGCCTTTGAATCCGGTGAAGAATGAATACGGAACATGGTATGGCAGAACTACCTCACAATATTACAATCCGGCTTCTCTTATTAATGAAGACCGTTATGAAACTACGCAAAAATTGTTGCAAGGAGTTGCAAAGGCTACACTGCATATCTGCGATGGTTTGGATTGGAATTTGAATATTTCTTATCAGAATGAACAATACCTTTACAACAACTACCATTCTTCTAAATCTCAGATTGTAGATTATGCGTCACGCAACGGACAGGCAGAACGCAGTACAGCTGAAAACATCAAGAAGCAGATGGAAACCTACATTAACTGGGACCATACGTTTAATGATGCCCATAAAGTAGGTGTCATGCTGGGATATTCCTGGGAACAGGCAGATAATAACAATGGTTTTGGACTGATAGCCTATAATTTCTACAATGATGCGCTTTCCTATTATAATATGGCACTGGCAAACAGTGTTTCCATGGACGATATAAGCAATATAAATAGCGGTTATCTGTTGTCTACGCTGCGTATGATTTCTTATTACGGACGTGTTAACTATAGTTACAAGAGCAAATATCTGTTGCAGGCTACCCTGCGTCGTGACGGTTCTTCTGCATTTGGTGTCAATAATCGTTGGGGTACTTTCCCCTCTGTGTCTGCTTCTTGGCGAATCATTGAAGAAGACTTTATGAAAGAACAGGATGTGTTTGACGATTTGAAGTTCCGGGTTGGTTACGGTGTCAGCGGTAACTCTTTGGGTTTTGATGCCTTCTATTCACGTCAGGTATATGGCTCTACCGGCTGGTTTACTAGTGCCGATGGCGACAATTACCGTGTGCTGGGTGCTACCCGTAATGCAAATCCGGACTTGAAATGGGAAAAGACAGCGATGTTGAATGTGGGTTTTGACTTTGGATTCTTCAATAACCGTCTTTCTGGTACCGTAGAATATTATGACAAGCGCACCAGTGACTTGATTTACAATTATCGGGTTTCTACGCTGCTCTATCCTTATAGTGAAATGTGGGCCAATGTGGGTGACATCAGCAACAAAGGAGTTGAAATTACGATTAATGCCGTGCCTGTACAGACAAAAGACTTTACCTGGAGTACCACTCTTAATTTGTCACACAACAAAAATAAAGTAGAGTCAATGTCTAACTCTGAATATACTGTAAACTTTATTGATATGGCCGACCCTAATATCAACAGTTATTCAGGACAGCATGTACAGCGATTGATGGAAGGAGCTCCTATCGGTCAGTTCTATTTGTGGAAGTGGGCCGGATACGATGAAAACGGTATGTCAATCTTCAATGACTATGATGAAGAAGGCAATCTGGTAGGAACAACCGATGCTCCAGATGATGGTGACCGCCGTATGGCAGGCTCTGCACAGCCGAAACTGACTTACGGATGGAACAATGATTTGACATGGAAAAAATGGACACTGAGTGCCTTCTTCCAGGGAGTAGCCGGAAATAAGATATTTAATGCCACTCGTGCTACCTATAGCGATCCTTCTTTACTTAGCAGCTTCGGTAAAAATATTTTGTCAGAAGTAGCTACTGAACAGCATGCTAACGACTCGCGTGCCCAGGCTCCTTCTACTCGTTATTTGGAAAATGGTTCTTATCTCCGTTTGTCTACGCTGACATTGGCTTACAATTTCGGTAAACTGGGTAACTATGTAAATAATTTACGCGTGTATGCCACATGCAACAATGTATTTACTCTTACAGGTTATAAAGGAATAGACCCTGAAGTGAACCTGGGCGGACTGGAACCGGGTATGGACATGCGCTATAGCAATTATCCTAGAACCAGAAGCTTTATGGTGGGTGTAAATATGAACTTCTAATATAAATTAAGGAGATAAAATTGATATGAAAACCAAAAATATATTTACCTGTGCCATGCTGGCACTCGCAACAATCAGTTGTAACGACCTTGATGTAGACATCAAATCTCAATATACGGAGTATCCGATTGACTCAGACATTGCGCTGGAAGCAAGAATCAGTAATGCGTATTATGCATTCCGTACTCCGTTGGCCCGTCGTTATGATGAATTGCTTTCCCTTAGTTCAGACGAATATTCGGCTGTGTGTTTCAATGGAGGATGGCTGGACGGACGTCAGTATTCCAACTGTTCCACTCATTCATGGGAGGCTTCGGCAAACAATAGCCAGCTGAACGTGTATAGCGATATTCTGGCAGGTATAACTAATTGTAATCAGCTGTTGCGCGACCTGGGGGAAACTAATCCGGAAACTTCGAATCCGGTACGTGCTGCCCGTGCATTTTATACTTTTTTGCTGATGGATAATTTTGGAGATACTCCTATCGTGGACTATAAACTAACCGAAGGTTCTGCTTCTATAGAACGTTCTCCTCGTGCAGATGTTGCCCGCTGGATTGAGACAGAACTTCTGGCTGTACGTGATAAGTGTCCCAGCGAAGTGAATGAATCGACTTATGGTACACCTACTTGCTGGATGGTGGATGCTTTACTCGCTAAACTGTATATCAACTGGAATGTATATACACAAGATGTGACTAGCGCAGACTGGAATCCGAATGCGGCCAATGAAAAGTTGGATGATTGTATTGCGGCATGTGACCGTATCATCAATTCTCAGCTTTTTGATTTGAGCGATGATTATAAGGAAAAGTTCATGTATAATAACGGTTCACATATTAAAGACTTTATTTATGCAGTACCTTACGAAGCCAGCCTTAGCCAAGGAATGTGTTATGCCCGTTATCGTACTTGGCGATATGGTGGTGCCAACGGTTTCTATACTACGGTACTGACTCCGAGCTGTGGAGGAAATTTTGCAATGAATCCTGAATTTGCAGATTTGTTCTGTCTGCCGGGTGACTGCCGTAATGATGTGGTGGTAGGAGATCCTTCAAAAGAAAAGACACTGATTTTTGAATATGATCCGGTAACCGGTGAAAAAACAACTACTCCTCATATGTACGAAGGAAAACAAGTAGAGTTTACGAAGCATATCACCTTGATTCGTGAAGACGGTGACTTGGATGTGGGAGCCGACGGAACAAGACAAGGGTATCGTTCTATCAAATTCTATCCGGATGCCAATGACTATAATCTGTATGAACGTAATCAGGACAATGATATTCCTATTTTCCGCTATGCTGATATTCTTCTGACAAAATGTGAGGCAATTGTCCGTGGAGGTGAGGCTACTTTAGGCGATACTCCGATGAGTTTGTTTAATCAGATTCGTACGTATGTGTCACCAAATCGTGATGGTTCGCTGGATATAGATCACAATCCTTCGTTGCAGGAAATATTGGATGAACGCGGCCGTGAGTTTTTGGATGAACATTGGCGTAGGAATGACTTGATTCGTTTTGGTGATTATGAACGTGCATGGGGATTCAAGTATATTAATCCGGATAATGCCGAATTGACCAAACGAATTTTCCCGTTGGCCCTGGATGTATTGAATGCTAATACGAACTGGGAACAGAATGAGGGATATTAATCGAGCAAGCGATTGAAAGCAGAAGCAAGCGATTGTTTTTAATCTGAAAATAAGCTCCGTGTCGCAGAAAAGATAACTTTGATGTGCTGCACGGGGCTTTTTTATGACGGATATATTCTCTTGTAGAAAAACTTTATTCTATAAAATACTAGATAAAATTGACGAAAAATTGTAAATTAGCTTCCAAAAGTATCAATCTAATAAATTTTATATGAACATGAATATATTTCCTAGGCTGTTTACCGTTATGTTTGTGGCTGGTTTGGCCGGTATGGGTTATGCAAATCCTGCTACGCAAGGCAGGTCTTCTTCTGAAGACATAGAAGTGGTTGTACATCGTGGAGCAAATTTTTTAGCTCCGGAAAACACGTTGCCTTCTGCACGGGCTGCATTGAAATATGGAGCCGAATGGATAGAATTGGATGTACGTAAAAGTAAAGATGGAGTGTTGTATAATCTTCATGATGAAACCCTCGACCGTACTACGGATGGGCATGGGCCAATTCATTTGGTTACCTCTTCTGAAATAGAGCGGTTGGATGCTGGTTCATGGTTCGGCCCTGCTTTCCGGGGTCTTAAGGTGCCGCGTATTGAAACCATGCTGGATTCTTTGAAGGGAAAGGCCAATGTGTTTTTTGATGTGAAAAAAGGAACTCCGGTTGCTGATTTGGTAAAGCTGGTGCGTGCTAAAGGATTCGAAAAGAATAGTTTCTTTTGGTTTGCCGATGCAAAAATGGTTCCGGAGTTTGTCAAACTGGCTCCTGAAATGAAGATAAAGGTAAATGCATCGGATATAGAAGGAATTAAAAAATGGCAGGCTGTATGTCGGCCTTCGTATGTGGAGATTGAACCGGAAAACATTACCAAGAATCTTGTAAATTATTGTCATAAAAATGGCATATTGGTAATGGCTGCTATACAAAACGGGAATGAGGAGACTTACAAAAAAGCCATTCAGGTACAGCCGGATTTAGTGAATATCGACCAGCCTGAGCTTTGGGCACGTGTGGTAGCTGAAAGCAAAGGGGAATATGTAGCACCTTTGTCGCAATATGTCGATCCGCGTATCGGTTCTGAAGGACTGGGACGTGTGTTTATCGGGCCGTCGTGTCCGTATGGCATGGTAAAGCCTTCGCCTGACTGTACACCTTCTCCTAATAGTGGATGGTTACCTATGCCGGAGCGGGTAGACGGATTTGCTCAGGTGCATGTCAGTGGTACGGGAGGAGGTCCTAAGTATGGAAATGTACTGGTTACTCCGTTTGGAAATGGTATGGACCGGGTCAACCATTATGACTACCGTGAATATGAAACCATCCGGTTAGGATATTATGATACGCAGTTCAAGCAGAATGGTATCCGTACGGAAATCACTACTGCCAATCGCGCTTCTTTCTATCGTTTTACGTATCCGGAAGATTCTTTGAAATCGCTGGCAGTGGATGCAGGTTTCTTCTTGGGAGAAAATCCGGTGCCGGATGCACGCGAGGCTCAGCAGTTTGTTGGTTCTGAAATTCAGGTGCTTTCCGACCATGAAGTTGCTGGTTATACACGTATTCGTGGCGGATGGAACAACGGAAAGGCTTATACGGTATATTTCTATGCGGAGACAGACCGTCCGTTTGTGCAGTCGCTTACCTGGAAAGGAAACCGTATTACGGAGGCACAGTCGCAGTATGACTCTGCAGAAAAGACAGGTGCCTTGTTGCGTTTTGCGAAGAATGACAAAGTGGTGCAGTTGAAGGTGGGTATTTCTTTCCTGAGTATGCAGAAGGCAAAAATCAATGCGCATTCTGAAATTCCTCACTGGTCGTTTGAAAAGGTGCATCAGGATTTGTTAGGACAGTGGGAGCAACTTCTTCAGAAAATAGAAATCAATCCGTCGACTCCGCTTGCAAAGAAGCGCATGTTCTATACCGGACTGTATCACACCATGCTGATGCCAGTAGACCGTACGGGCGAGAATCCGCTGTGGAGTGATCCGGAACCTTATTACGACGATTTTTATGCTATCTGGGATACATATCGTAGCTCTTCTCCTTTGATTACCTTGATTGACCCGAAACGGGAGGCCGACATTGTACGTTCGCTGGTAAATATTTACAAACGTGATGGTTATATGCCCGATGCGCGTAGCGGTAACAGCAACGGTCGTACACAGGGTGGTTCGAATGCGGAAATTGTAATTGCCGATGCCTTTGTGAAAGGATTAAAAGGAATTGATTATGAACTAGCATTGGAAGCCATGCTGAAGGACGCTACGGTGCCTCCCGGTGGAAATGAAGAGGCAGAAGGCCGAGGCGGACTGATTCCTTATCTGGAATTAGGCTACATACCTCACGGCATTGACCGTGCAGGTAACCGCACAGTAGAATATTCTTATTGTGATTATGCCATTGCATTGGTGGCTAAAGGCTTGGGTAAAGAAGACCTGTATCAGCGTTATTTGAAGCAGTCGGAAAACTGGAAAAACTTGTGGCGTGGTGACTACGAACATGAAGGGGCGAAAGGCTTTATCATGCCGCGCGACAAGGAAGGAAACTGGTTGGACTCTATTCCTTTCGGTCATTCCACTCGCATGCAGCCAAAGTTTAAATACACACCGGTTACCTTCGAAGGACCATGGTACACTCCTTGGTGGAGCATGTTCTTCTATGAAGCCAGTTCATGGGAATATTCGTTGAGCATTCCGCACGATGTGCCGGGGCTGATAGAGAAATGTGGCGGGGCAGCCGATTTTGAAAAACGACTGGATATTTTCTTTGATAAAGGTTTCTTCAATGTGAACAACGAACCGTCTTTCCTGACACCTTGTCTGTATCACTGGCTGGGTAAACCCTGGCGCTCAAGCGACCGTATCCGTGAGATTATTGCAAAGAACTATAACGACGGTCCGGTAGGTTTGCCGGGTAATGATGACTCAGGTGCCATGTCTTCTTGGCTGGCATTCCACATGATAGGCTTGTATCCGAATGCCGGACAGGATTATTACCTGATTCATACACCGCTACTGACCTCTACGACTTTCCATCTGGAAGGAGGAAAAGAGTTTAAGGTCGTGGCCGAAGGACTTTCGGATAAAAACTGTTATATCCAGGGTGTGACATTGAATGGAAAAGACTATCCATATTCTGTTTTGCGTCACAAGGATATAATGGCCGGAGGTGAGCTGATTTTGAAAATGGGAAAGAAGCCCGGAAGCTGGGGAAAGGAACTGGGATTGGATAAATAAGATGCGTATGAAAAAAAAGATATTTACTTGGATTTTTAACGGCATGTCTGTGGAGCACGGGCATGCTGTCTGCACAGACTGCCGTATCGGATACATTGAAGTTTGTGTTCAAGTTGCATGGTCAGACACGCCGTTATCAGGTAGTTTTCTGTCAGCAGGGAGAGAATATACAGATGAACTGGGGTATTGAACGCAACCTGCATTGGCAGTCGGGCAGTTACACCATGACACCGGAAGCCTTGAAAAACGGAAAGCAGTTGTGTTTCCTACAGCCGAAGGATGGAAATCACCTGACGCTCTCATCTTTGGAAACAGCGTATGTGTTACCTCAGAGTGCATGGCAGCAGTTGAAAGAAAAGGGAAGTATGGAGTTTAACCGGACGGTGTATGACCGTGTAGCCGATGAATCGGAAAAGAATGCCGGACGTCCGTTATTGCATGTGGTAGACCGTCATGAAGGGGGGGAGATGTGGATATGGGACAATCCGTCTCTGCCCGTGGTGTGGCGTATGAAAAACAACCCGCTGGAAATAAACTGGCAGGTGGAAGTGAAATAGGATTTGCTTTTTTGTCGTACCTTTGCAGGGTAAAACAGAAAAATAGAAAATCATGCATACAAGAGAAGAAAAGATGGAGGCGTTCGGCCGTCTGCTGGACGTGCTTGACGAACTGAGAGTGAAATGTCCGTGGGACCGGAAGCAGACGAATGAAAGTCTGCGTCCGAACACGATTGAAGAAGTGTATGAACTCTGTGATGCCCTGATGAAGGACGACAAGAAAAATATTTGCAAGGAATTAGGCGACGTATTGCTTCACGTGGTATTCTATGCCAAGATTGGCAGTGAAACAGGTGATTTCGACATCAAGGATGTGTGCGATAAGTTGTGCGACAAACTGATTTTCCGCCATCCGCATGTATTTGGCGAAGTGAAGGCGGATACGGCAGAAAAAGTGTCTGAAAACTGGGAGCAGATTAAGTTGAAGGAAAAAGATGGCAATAAGTCTGTATTGAGTGGGGTGCCCGATGCCCTTCCTTCATTGATTAAAGCGTATCGCATTCAGGACAAGGCCCGTAATGTAGGGTTTGACTGGGAAGAGCGTGAGCAGGTATGGAGCAAGGTGAAGGAAGAGATAGGCGAGTTTGAAGCAGAGGTAGGTCAGATGGACAAAGAAAAGGCAGAGGCCGAATTTGGTGATGTAATGTTCAGCCTGATTAATGCGGCCCGCTTGTATAAAATCAATCCGGACAATGCGCTGGAGCGGACAAACCAGAAGTTTATCCGCCGCTTTAATTACCTGGAAGCGCATACCATTAAGGAAGGAAAGAATTTGATGGATATGTCGCTGGAAGAGATGGATGCTATTTGGAACGAAGCAAAGGCGAAAGGTCTGTAAAGGAATCGGTGGGTGCCTGCAAAATGTCATTCTTTTTTTGAAAATGTAACTTCCTTGAAAATAATTCTTTTGAAAAGGTGACACATAGAAAGAATTGTCTACCTTTGTGGGCATAAACAACAATTTATTTTAGAAACAATGGTGAACAAAGCTATTATTACAGTGGTGGGTAAGGATACGGTAGGTATCATTGCTCAGGTGTGTACTTATCTGGCAGAAAATAAAGTGAATATTCTGGATATTTCGCAGACCATCGTGCAGGAGTATTTCACAATGATGATGATTGTGGATATGACCAAGCTGGAAAAGCCTTTTGAACAGGCAGTGAGCGAACTGGCGAATATCGGTTCTGGCATTGGGGTACAGATCAAATGCCAGCGTGAAGAAATCTTTGACAAAATGCATCGTATCTAATAAAAACGGGAAACGGTATGATTAATATAACTGAGGTTCTTGAAACCAACAAGATGATAGAGCAGGAGAACCTGGATGTACGTACCATTACTATGGGTATTAACCTGCTGGATTGTGCGGACAGTAACCTGGAGGTGCTTTGTCAGAATATATATAATAAGATTACCGGTCTGGCAAAGAATCTGGTGCAGACGGGTGAGGACATTTCCAATGAATTTGGAATTCCTATCGTAAACAAGCGTATCTCGATTACGCCTATTGCACTGGTGGGAGGAACGGCTTGCAAGACTCCGGATGATTACGTGCAGATTGCCAAGACGCTGGATAAGGCTGCGGGCGAACTGGGTGTAAACTTTATCGGAGGATATTCGGCTATCGTATCGAAAGGTATGAGTCGTAGCGATGAGTTGCTGATTCGTTCCATTCCGAAGGCTTTGGCTTGTACAGAACGTATTTGTAGTTCTGTGAATGTAGGTTCTACCAAGACCGGCATCAACATGGACGCAGTGAAACTGATGGGTGAAATCATCAAGGAAACGGCGGAAATGACGAAAGAACGTGACTCATTAGGCTGTGCCAAACTAGTAGTGCTTTGCAATGCTCCGGATGACAATCCGTTTATGGCAGGTGCTTTTCACGGCGTTTCAGAACCGGATGCCGTTATCAATGTGGGTGTCAGCGGTCCGGGTGTGGTGAAATATGCCCTGGAACAGATTCGTGGCAAAAGTTTTGAGGTGCTTTGTGAAACCATCAAGCGTACGGCGTTCAAGATTACGCGTGTGGGGCAGCTGGTGGCACAGGAAGCTTCTCGCCGTTTGAATGTGCCGTTTGGTATCATCGACCTTTCGTTGGCTCCAACTCCGGCAGTAGGTGACAGTGTGGCAGAGATTCTTCAGGAAATCGGATTAGAATATCCGGGTGCACCGGGAACAACGGCTGCCTTAGCCTTGCTGAACGATCAGGTGAAGAAGGGTGGCGTAATGGCTTCTTCTTACGTGGGCGGACTGAGTGGAGCGTTTATTCCGGTCAGTGAAGACCAGGGAATGATTGACGCGGTAGTAGCCGGTGCCTTGACCATCGAAAAACTGGAAGCCATGACATGTGTATGCTCTGTAGGGCTGGATATGATTGCCATTCCAGGTAGTACTTCGGCAGCAACCATTTCAGGAATAATTGCCGATGAGTCAGCCATTGGTATGGTTAACCAGAAAACGACAGCGGTGAGAATCATTCCGGTGGTAGGAAAGGAAGTGGGCGATACGGTAGAGTTTGGTGGATTGCTGGGCTATGCGCCGGTAATGCCGGTTAATCGTTTCAGTTGTGAAGCTTTTGTGAACCGTGGTGGACGAATTCCTGCTCCGATTCATAGTTTCAAGAATTGATTTTATAGATACATAAATAAAAGAGGGAGGCTTTGCCGGATTTGACAGTCGGTAAGCCTCCCTTTCTTTATAACCTTAATACGATGGTAATTGTTTTACTGTACCAACTTATAACATCTCAAAGGGGAAAATTGTTTAAGGGGAGAGTCGAAAAAAGTGTTAGGACACTGACGGATTTGTGCTATCTTTGTGGCGGATTTATTTTGACCTGTATGACAGACTATTTGAATGAACTGAATGAAAGTCAGCGCGAGGCGGTATTGTACAACGAAGGCCCTTCGCTGGTGATTGCCGGAGCCGGTTCCGGAAAGACTCGCGTGCTGACATACAAGATAGCCTATTTGCTGGACAACGGTTATGAGCCGTGGTCCATTCTGGCACTGACCTTTACCAATAAGGCTGCTCGTGAAATGAAGGAGCGTATCGCCCGTCAGGTAGGGCAGGAACGTGCCCGTTATCTTTGGATGGGGACTTTCCATTCTATTTTTTCACGGATATTGCGGGCCGAGGCTGAGGCGCTGGGTTTTACTCCTAATTTTACAATTTACGATGCGACGGATTCCAAAAGTCTGGTGAAAACTATCATAAAAGAAATGAACCTGGACGATAAGGTTTACAAGCCGGGGATGGTGCAGGGCCGCATCAGCAATGCCAAGAATCACCTGGTGTTGCCGGAGGCATACGCGGCAAATGCCGAACTCATAGAAGCTGACCGGGCTGCGAAGGTGCCTCTGTTGCATGAAATCTACCTGCGTTACTGGAACCGCTGCCGGCAGAGTGACGCGATGGACTTTGACGACCTGCTGCTGTACACCTATTTGTTGTTCCGCACTCGTCCGGATATATGTGATAAATATGCGGCGCGCTTCCGTTACATCTTAGTAGATGAGTATCAGGATACGAATTTTGCACAGCACAGCATCGTACTCCAGCTTACGCAGAAACACCAGTTTGTGTGTGTGGTAGGTGATGATGCCCAGAGTATCTATTCTTTCCGTGGAGCCAACATTGATAATATCCTGAATTTTACCCGTACATACAAAGATGCACGGTTGTTTAAGTTGGAGCAGAATTACCGTTCCACGCAGACCATCGTGAATGCGGCGAACAGCCTGATTGCGAAAAACCGCGACCAGATTCAGAAGGAAGTATTCTCCGAGAAAGACAAGGGGGAACCTATCGGCGTGTTTGCGGCTTATAGCGATGTGGAAGAAGGAGAAATCGTGACCAACAAGATTGCGCAGTTGCATGCCAAGTCGGGATATGCCTATCATGATTTTGCTATTCTTTATCGTACGAATGCACAGAGCCGTATTTTTGAGGAAGCTTTGCGCAAGCGCAGTATACCCTACCGTATTTATGGAGGACTTTCGTTTTATCAGCGGAAGGAAGTGAAGGATGTGGTGGCTTATTTCCGCCTGGCGGTGAATCCGCACGATGAAGAGGCTTTCAAGCGTGTCATCAACTATCCGGCACGAGGAATTGGGAATACCACATTGGGCAAGTTGACCGAAGCAGCCGGACGTTGTGAGGTGAGTTTGTGGAAAGTGCTTTGCGAACCGCTGGGCTACGGAGTGGAACTGAATAAAGGAACCTATACCAAGTTGCAGGGATTCCGCGACCTGATTTCGGAATTCGTTACTTTGGCTCGTGAGCAGGATGCCTATACGTTGGGTATGGAACTGGTGAAACGTTCGGGAATCATGGCTGAGATTTATCAGGACCGTTCGCCGGAGAACATGAGCCGTCAGGAAAATATAGAGGAACTGGTGAACGGTATGCGCGATTTCTGCGACGGCCGTCAGGAAGAAGGAAGCCCACATGTGCTTTTGTCGGATTATCTTTCAGAGATTGCCTTGCTGACCGATCAGGATGAAGAGCAGGGAGAAGCACAGCCGAAGGTGACACTGATGACCATTCACTCCGCCAAGGGGCTGGAGTTTCCGAATGTGTTTGTGGTGGGACTGGAAGAAAATCTGTTCCCGAGTCCGCTGTCATCTGCTTCCTATCGGGCACTTGAGGAAGAGCGCCGTCTGTTTTATGTGGCAGTGACACGGGCTGAAGACCACTGCTATTTGTCATACGCCAAGAGCCGTTTCAAATACGGAAAGATGGAGTTCTGTAATCCAAGCCGTTTCTTGAAAGATATTGACGTGCGTTACCTGCAGGTGCCGCAGGAGGAACTGATGGGTACGCGCATCGAAGAAAAGGCCAGCCGCTTCCGGGAAGAAGCCAGCCGTGCATCTTACGAACGCGAACCCCGCGAAACGGGGCCGTCTATGTTTGATGGCGGACCGATGCCGGAAGAACCTCATCGTTTTGTACCTCCTCGTACGCTTCGCCGTATACCTGATGCGAGTCCTTCGGCAGCTCCGGCCGGTCCGTCGGCAGGGGGACTTTCTGCCGGCATGTGGATAGAGCATGAACGCTTCGGCAAAGGGGAAGTGACTCGGGTGGAAGGCAACGGAGACAACTGCAAAGCCACCGTACAGTTCCAGCACGCCGGCGTGAAACAGTTGCTGCTGAAATTTGCCCGTTTTAAGATAATTGATTCAAACACTAAATAACAGAGAAAAAGAATGATAAAAGACTGGGATAAGATACCTTCTCCATGCTATGTCATGGAAGAAGATTTATTGAGAAAGAACCTGACGCTGATTAAGCATGTGGCCGATACGGCGGGAGTGGAAATTATTCTGGCATTTAAAGCCTTTGCCATGTGGAAGTCGTTCCCTATTTTTCGGGAATACATCCGTTACACCACGGCCAGTTCGGAATACGAAGCACGGTTGGCTTTCGAAGAGTTCGGCAGCAAGGCGCATACTTATTCGCCGGCCTATACCGCGCAGAACTTTCCTGCATTCCTGAAGTACAGCAGTCACATCACATTCAACTCCTTGTCGCAGTTTGAGCGTTTTTATCCGATGGCAAAGGCTTATCCGGAGCATGTGTCATGCGGCATCCGTGTCAATCCCGAATATTCGGAGGTGGAAGTAGAGCTCTATAACCCTTGTGCGCCGGGTACACGTTTCGGTGTAACGGCCGACCTGCTTCCGGAGCAGTTGCCCGAAGGTATTGAAGGTTTCCACTGTCATTGTCATTGTGAGTCGAATTCCTACGAGCTGGAACGCACGCTCCAGCATATCGAGGAAAAATTCAGTCGCTGGTTTCCTCAGTTGAAATGGTTGAATCTGGGTGGAGGTCACCTGATGACACGTGCCGATTATGACGTAGACCATTTGATTCGCTTGTTGCAGGGATTGAAATCACGCTATCCGCATCTGCAGATTATTCTGGAACCCGGTTCGGCTTTCACCTGGCAGACTGGTCCGCTGGTGGCATCGGTGGTAGATGTAGTAGAAAGCCGGGGGATACGGACAGCCATTCTGGATGTGAGCTTTACCTGCCACATGCCCGACTGTCTGGAGATGCCCTATCAGCCGCGGGTGCGTAATGCCGAATCTCTTCCGGCTGAGGCGGTGAAAACGGCGGCTCGGGAAGACCATGTCTACCGCTTGGGAGGAAACAGTTGCCTGAGTGGTGATTATATGGGCAGTTGGAAGTTCGACCACGAATTGCAGGTAGGAGAGCGAATCGTATTTGAAGACATGATTCATTATACGATGGTCAAGACAAATATGTTCAACGGTATCCATCATCCTTCGATAGCCCTGCTCCATGCCGATGGAGAACTGGAAGTATATCGCACTTTCCATTACGAGGATTATCGTGACCGGATGTGCTAATTTGGATGGTAAAATAGTCTTTTTTTAAACGCTTAGGTATTCGTGAAAAAAGGCCTAAGCGTTTTGATTCAAACGCAAGTGCGTTTGAGTCAAAATACAAGGACGTTTGATTTGAAACGCAAGTACGTTTTCAGTCAAATGTCCTTGTGTTTTTTAGGCCGTTGAAATATGCTTTTTGAAACAGTTCTAAGAGCCTTTCGAAACGTTCATTTACAAGGAGTTTTAATCGGAAAAAGGGTAGGCAGATACCTTAATGGGGCCTGTGAAGCCAAAGAAATTTGTCACTTTTTTCAAAAAAAGATAGTCGATAATTTTGGTAGTTTCGAAAAAAGGACTACCTTTGCACTCGCAATCGGGAAAATGATGAACGGTTGTAGAAACAATGCGGAAATAGCTCAGTTGGTAGAGCATAACCTTGCCAAGGTTAGGGTCGCGAGTTCGAGTCTCGTTTTCCGCTCAGTGAAAGAAAAGAGTTGCGCGAAAAAAGCAATGCCCAGGTGGCGGAATGGTAGACGCGCACGTTTCAGGTGCGTGTGTCGAGAGGCATGCAGGTTCGAGTCCTGTTCTGGGCACCACGAAAACAATTCTTTTCTTTTTCTTTTTGGAGGAATGGCGGAATTGGTAGACGCGCCACTTTGAGGGGGTGGTGACAGTTATGTCGTGTGAGTTCGAGTCTCATTTCCTTCACCGAAAATGCGGAAATAGCTCAGTTGGTAGAGCATAACCTTGCCAAGGTTAGGGTCGCGAGTTCGAGTCTCGTTTTCCGCTCAATCAGCGTTTGTTGCGCGAAGGTCGAAAGGCCGTAATGCCCAGGTGGCGGAATGGTAGACGCGCACGTTTCAGGTGCGTGTGTCGAGAGGCATGCAGGTTCGAGTCCTGTTCTGGGCACTTTGTTGCGGAAATAGCTCAGTTGGTAGAGCATAACCTTGCCAAGGTTAGGGTCGCGAGTTCGAGTCTCGTTTTCCGCTCCATTTAGTTTTGAAATTTTGCGGAAATAGCTCAGTTGGTAGAGCATAACCTTGCCAAGGTTAGGGTCGCGAGTTCGAGTCTCGTTTTCCGCTCGCAGGAGAAAGCAACGCAGGTTGTTTTCTCTTTTTTTATGCATTTTTCTTGCAGGAAATTTTTTGTATATCTGTTGCGGGTATTATGAGGAATTTGATATATTTGCGCCTGCAATTAAGAAAATGAAGAAACATGACAACGTATGATATTTATTTCTCGGACGGCAGTTCGAGCGACAATAAGGGGTTTTCTATCAAGACTCCTGAAAAGGCCATTCACATGGCGGAAGACATGTTGGTGAAGGGCAACAGCTACATTGAAGATTACGCAGGCGGAGCGATTTCGGTCGTATCTTCCGGCGGAGAAACCGTATGGAGCAGCCCGATTCCCGAGTCGAAAAAGAAATGACACAGTTTATATTTTTAAAACCATAAGATTATGTTTTCTGGAATAGTAGAGGAATATGCAGAAGTCGTGAAGGTGGTAAAGGATCAGGAAAACCTGCACCTGACATTGAAATGTTCATTTGTGGATGAGCTGAAGATTGACCAGAGTGTATCACATAACGGGGTATGTCTGACGGTAGTCAGCATCCAGGACGGTACTTATACGGTAACGGCCATGAAGGAAACCATTGAACGCTCCAATATCGGTCTGCTGGCTGTAGGCGACAAGGTGAATGTGGAACGCAGCATGATGATGAACGGACGGCTGGACGGTCATATCGTGCAGGGACATGTGGACCAGACTGCAGTCTGTACGGCGGTTGATGATGCGCAGGGAAGCTGGTATTTCACCTTTAAGTATAACTTCGACAAGGAGATGGCAAAACGCGGATACTTTACGGTAGACAAAGGTTCTGTCACGGTGAACGGTGTCAGCCTGACAGTCTGCAATCCTACGTCGGATACGTTCCAGGTAGCGATTATTCCTTATACTTACGAGCATACCAATTTCCATACAATCAAGGTGGGCAGTGTGGTAAATATCGAATTTGATATTATCGGTAAGTACCTGAGCCGCATGATGCAGCTTACAGAGTGATACTTTCGAATTATATAACTTCAAGGCGCAGCTTTTTGGAACGATTTCCGAAAGCTGCGCCTTGCGTTTTTTTATAGGTCTTTGAGCAGTACCTCGCTGCTTTTTTCTGTAAATTCTTTGCGGGCCTGTATCAGGGTTTGCCAGGCTGTAGAATAATGTCCCGGGTCAATTTTGAAGTCCTCCGCTCCGTTGGCGTCCAGCTGGCTGAGGAGGGTGCCTACGCTTAACCGGTGGATGTCAATTCCAGGGAGATATTGAGGGTCGCAGGATTTTTCTTCTCCGCCGACACCGGCTTCATAAATCAGTCGCATATCCTGCAATTCATACAGAATACTTTTTGTCAGACGGATTGGAATCTTGTGTTCTTTGCTCAGGGCTTCTGCCGTGTAAGGCCGGCCGCCAGTGGCGAACCGTTTGCAGATAGAACTCAAAATAATGGTGCAGAAAAAGTCGTGGAAGCGTCGGCTGATATTGGCTGTTTCCTTTCCGAAGTTGAAGGTGGATATGTTCTGGCTGATGTAGCTCATTTCGGCTCCGAACAGACAGATGCTCCAGGATATTTGTGTCCACAAAAGGAACAGAGGAATGGCGGCAAAACTTCCGTAGATGGCATTGTAGTTAGAAACCCATATCTGGCTATTGATGTAGAAATACTGAAAGGCTTGGAAAGCACTTCCTGCCAGAATACCCGGTAGCCAGGCGTGTGCCAGCTTGACTTTCGTGTTGGGCATGAATGTGTAAAGTCCGATGAACATTCCCCAGATAAGGGCATAGGGGATAAGGCGGACGAAGAATTTCAGAACCGGGGCCAGTACCATGAAGTTCTGCAATTCTTTGACATAGGTGCTCATGAAGATGGACAGACCGCTGGAGATAACGAGCAGTACCGGTAGCAGCAGAATCAAAGAAGAATAGTCGGTAATCTGCCGGAACAGACCGCGTGGCTTCTTTACTTGCCAGATGGCATTGAAACTGCGTTCGATATTGTCAATCAGCAGCAGGACGGTTCCTAATAACATAATGAGCCCCACACCGATGAAAACTCCGCTTTGTGCATGTTCCAGATAGGAATTAATCCAGCTGATAACAAGTTCAGCCTGCGCACCTGTTATCCCGCTGCGGAACTGTGATTCAATCAAGGTGTCGAATCCGAACCCTCTGGCTATGGCGAAAAGCAAGGCCAGGATGGGGATGATGGAAAGCAGGGTGCTGTAGGTCAGCGCTGATGCACGCACCACAATACGGTCATTGATAAACTGGTTGATGGATAAGTAAATAATCTTAAGACAGGTGTATACTTTCCATTGGAGGTGAGAAACTTCCTCTTCCCGGATGCGCCAGATACCGTCGTCCAGAAAGTGAATCAGTGATTTGAGTCGTGCGTTCATGGTGGATTGGTTTTAATGAAAAAGAAAGCAGCCGGTCTATAAGCCGGGTTCTGTCACCCTGCAAGCAGGGGAGTCTGTCATTTATCTACTCCTGCCGTCACCGACAGGCTCTAGCGGTCCACCCTCCGACGTGGGGCGAGCAACCCTCGTTAATGCCGGTTTACATGACCTTACAACTCCTAAGATGCACAGCCCGCATATCGCTATACGGCTGGTAGGCTCTTACCCTACCTTCTCACCCTTACCTCCGGGTGGAGGCGGTTATTTTCTTCTGCATTACTCTACCCTTACGGACAGCTTTCTGTTAGGAAGTAGGATGCTCTGCGTTGCCCGGACTTTCCTCTTTTACTATATAATAATGTACCAGCGACAGACCGACCGACTGCTTTCTTCGTGCAAAGGTACGCAAATAAACGGAATTTGTGCTATAATTGTCAGGATTCTTTTGATTCGGGTGTTTGGGAAGCTGTCAGAACGGGCCGGACGAATTGTCAGCGTTGTCACTATTTCACTGGTAATGAATGTAAATTTGTCAGATATGCCAGTTAACTGCGGTTAATGCCCTTGTTTTCATTGTTAAAAGACGGAAAAAAGAATAGGGTAAGAGTACAATCGTATGGATTTTGTTCTACTTTAGCAAATGAAAAGTTAAAACAATGCAGAAATTAACATTTAAAACAATAGAAGGTATGAAAACAACAACTAAGTTTGCGATTGGTTCTGTGGCAGTCGTTGCTTTGAGTGCCGGAGTGGCAGGGGTTACAGCGTATGCCATGATGGAGAAAAATCAGGATAATACTTCTTTTTATGAAAGTTTTGAAACAGCATCTCCTTTACGTACCGCAGCGTTCGATGCTTCCAGCATGCAGCCGGTAGACCTGACCAAAGCGGCAGAGAGTACGTTGAATTCCGTCGTACATATCATGTCTATCCAGCGCAGCAAGATACAGACTATTCAGGGACAACCGGATATTTTTGACTTCTTCTTCGGTGACGGTAGAGGACGTCAGCAGCAAGTACAGACTCCGGAACAGAGAGGTTTCGGTTCGGGTGTCATCATCTCAAAGGATGGTTACATCGTAACGAACAACCACGTGATTGACGGAGCAGATGAAATCAATGTGAAGTTGCACGACGGACGCGAAATGAAAGGTCGTGTCATCGGTACTGACCCGACTACTGACCTGGCACTTGTAAAGATTGAAGGAGATGATTTCCCGGCTATCGTGGTAGGTAACTCTGACAACCTGAAAGTCGGTGAGTGGGTATTGGCAGTAGGAAATCCGTTCAACTTGGGTTCTACAGTGACTGCCGGTGTGGTAAGTGCGAAGTCTCGTGGACTGGGAGCTAATCAGGTAGAATCTTTCATCCAGACCGATGCGGCTATCAATCAGGGTAACAGTGGTGGTGCGTTGGTTAATGCGAAAGGTGAACTGGTAGGTATCAATGCCATGTTGTATTCTCCGACCGGTGCTTATTCAGGATATGGTTTCGCTATTCCGGTAAGTATCATGACAAAGGTGGTAACCGACTTGAAACAATATGGTACCGTACAGCGTGCTTTGCTGGGTATCGGCGGTTATGATATGGGTGGCGAAAGGTATCCGGATGAAATCAGAAAAGAGCAGAAGGAACTGGGTGCTACCGAAGGTGTACAGGTAGTAGAGGTAACCGAAGGTGGTTCTGCCGACGGAATCTTGCAGAAGAACGATGTCATCCTGAAGTTGAATGACAGTAAGGTGAAGACGATGGCCGACCTTCAAGGCTTGCTGGCTAAGTATCGTCCGGGTGACAAGGTGAAAGTTACCGTATTGCGCGACAAGAAAGAAAAGACCTTTACCATTACGTTGAAGAACTCTCAGGGAACAACCAAGGTGGTAAAACAGGCAGATATGGAACTTCTGGGAGCAGCCTTCCGTGCCGTACCTAATGAGCTGAAGAAACAGTTGAACTTAGGCTATGGAGTTGAAGTGACCGGCATTGATAACGGAAGAATGAAAGACAGCGGTATTCGCAAAGGTTTCATTATTCTGAAAGCCAACGGCAAGCAGTTGCGCACCGTACAAGATTTGGAAAGTGTAATGAAAGAGGCTTCTCAGTCACCCGATCAGGTACTGTTCATGACGGGAGTTTATCCTTCAGGAAGACGTGCCAACTATGCGGTAGACTTGTCACAAGCTGAATAAAAGATATTACTAAGGTAAAAAGAATTGGAAAGAAAAGGCGTTTCGATTGCCGAAGCGCCTTTTTGATGTTTATTTGCCTTGTATTTTTCATGAAGATGAACAATCAGACGGTTTAGTCTGTTGTCTTTTATGGCAGATGGTTAACAAAAAGAGAGTAGGTTTGTCTGTTTAAGAAATTTATAGATTCTTTCTTTGGAAATCTGCCGCCTAAATAAAATTAATTTTGTACTTTTGTACCCAAATCATTTTATATAGAATGAGACAGTTAAAGATTACTAAAAGTATCACTAACCGAGAGAGTGCTTCTTTGGATAAGTATTTGCAGGAAATCGGTCGTGAAGATTTGATTACTGTAGAAGAGGAGGTAGAACTCGCTCAACGTATCCGTAAGGGTGACCGTATTGCTTTGGAGAAGCTTACGCGTGCTAATTTGCGATTTGTGGTGTCTGTGGCCAAACAGTATCAGAACCAGGGATTGAGCTTGCCTGACTTGATTAACGAAGGTAACCTGGGTTTGATTAAAGCTGCTGAAAAGTTTGATGAAACTCGTGGATTCAAGTTTATCAGTTACGCCGTTTGGTGGATTCGTCAGTCTATTCTTCAGGCACTGGCTGAACAGTCGCGTATTGTGCGTTTGCCGTTGAACCAGGTAGGTTCACTGAATAAAATCAGCAAGGCGTTTTCCAAGTTTGAGCAGGAAAACGAGCGTCGTCCTTCACCGGAAGAACTGGCCGACGAGTTGGAAATCCCGGTAGACAAGATTTCGGATACGCTGAAGGTTTCCGGTCGTCACATTTCAGTGGATGCTCCTTTTGTGGAAGGAGAGGACAACAGTCTGCTGGACGTGCTGGTGAACGATGATTCTCCTATGGCCGACCGCTCTTTGGTAAATGAATCACTTTCGAGGGAAATTGACAGAGCACTTTCTACGCTAACCGAAAGAGAGAAGGATATTATCCAGATGTTTTTCGGTATTAACACGCAGGAAATGACGTTGGAAGAAATCGGCGACAAGTTTGGGCTCACACGTGAGCGTGTTCGTCAGATTAAGGAAAAGGCAATTAGAAGATTAAGACAAAATTCTCGTAGTAAGCTGCTCAAATCTTATTTGGGATAAGGTAGAGATTGATTTCCAAAAAAAAACAGAAGAGATGTATGAAGGTTAGCTCAGACCTTGATACATCTCTTTTTGTATGTAGAAAGGCTTTTTCTTTGTTAATTTATATGTCTTCTTTCGGTTTTTACGCATAATTGTGTACTTTTGCCCCATAAATTGATGAATTATGCGTTATACAAAGTTTTTCTGTTTTCTGTTAATGATGGTATTTGCTGCTTCTGCATTCAGCAAGCGGCCAAAAGATAAGAACAAATATGGAGTTTATTTGGCAGGCGTTTCTGCTTCATTTACTGATTCACTGGTGTATTTTACTGCCGTGCAGTATCTGGACAGTGCTGCTGTAGATGATAAAGGATTGTTGGTGGGCCGTGCGCTGTACAGCATCCAATTGAAAGACTATTTGGAGCAGAAACAGAATGGGAAGAACCGTACTTGCTTCATGTTTTTCAGCCGTAAAAAGAAAAACGTGCAAAAGGAACTGAAGAAATTGAAGGAAAAATATACCAAGGGTGGCTCATTGTTCCTTCAGGATGTGAATGCAGAATTTAAGTTTGAGAAGCCTGATTTTGAATAATGCAGATGAAGAAATGGCTTTACACCCTGCTGGTGGTTGTGCTGGCTGCTTGTTCTAATGAAATTCCGGAACAACAGCCTGCGAAACGTTCCGGACGTACGGTGCTGGCATACTTGATTTCAAATAGTCCTAAATCTTTGGAGGGGAATCTACAAGACAATGTGGTGGATATGTACATGGCATTGGCTGAAATAAAAGACTCTTGTACGTTGCTGGTATTTTATCGTCCGCAGGAATATGGTAGTTATTTGGATGTACCCACGTTGCTATGTTTTGATACGGATGGGCGTGGCAATGTCAATAACCTTCCAGCCCTGACTGGGACGGATTTGACGTTTGAGACTGTATGCCAGGTAGCACGTAAGAAAGAATACACGATGAGCAGTCAGATAGCCACTGATCCGGTTGTTATGGAAGAAGTTTTTAAAGACATGCAGAAGGTTGCCCCTTCTGACAGTTATGGCCTTATTCTAGGCTCGCATGCTTCGGGGTGGATGAAGGGGAATTCTGTGCAGTCAAAAGCCTTTGGTGATGACGATGGTTACAATATAGATATTCCGGATCTGGCTGATGTGTTGAAAAATAGTTTTTCGGAAAAACTTGATTTCGTATTGTTTGATGCCTGCATGATGGGTACAGCGGAAGTGGGTTATGAGTTGAGAGAGACAACTTCATATTGCATTGCTTCCGTAATGGAAACTCCGGTGTATGGATTCCCGTACGATCAGATTCTTCCTTATTTGTATTCTGAAAACGTGGATTATTCTGCTGTGTGTCATGAGTTTGTGTCTTTTAATAAGACAAATAACTTGTGGGGAACATGTGCAGTGATGGACTGTAGTCAAATGGAAAATTTGGCCAGTGCAGTAAAAGCAAAGCTTTCTGAGTGGCAGGATGCGCTTTCTTCTGTGTCCATGCAGAACGTACAGCAGTATGGAGTGGGGAGTTATCGATACTTTTCTTATGATGTGCTTGATTTCTTTCGGGAGTTAGGAAGAAAAAGTGGGGTGGTAAAAACTACTGATTTGAATGAGGCTATTGCTTCTGTACAAAGTGCATTGAACCAGGCGGTGATAGCTAAAGATTGTTTGTCTGGCGTAGATTATGATTTTGATGGGGTAGTTATTGATGGCACTCGTTTCTGTGGAATCGGTATGTATATTATTCTAGAAGAATATAATCCTTACGTTGCTAATAAAACAGCTTGGAATGATTATTACAAACAGTCCATCTCTTGGTATCATGCCGCAGGTTGGGATGATTTAAATTTGAACTAATTACAAATTTCTTTACTCTTTGTGTGAACATTCTATTGGCTAAATGTGTTTTTACTTATTAAAACAGATTTATTGATATGTGGAATTTCATCAAAGAATTACGACGTAAGGACCACCAGCGTTATCTTGGTGGGCTGGATTTCTTTAAATATATTGGTCCCGGTTTGCTTGTGACCGTTGGTTTTATTGATCCGGGCAACTGGGCTTCTAATTTTGCGGCAGGAGCAGACTTCGGGTACTCCTTGTTGTGGGTGATTACCTTGTCTACTATTATGCTCATCGTGTTGCAGCATAATGTAGCTCACTTGGGAATTGTTACCGGACTGTGCTTGAGCGAAGCTGCCACTAAATATACGCCGAAATGGGTGTCACGCCCTATCTTGGGAACAGCCGTACTGGCGTCTATCTCCACTTCTCTGGCGGAGATTTTGGGAGGAGCCATTGCCCTGGAAATGCTATTCGATATTCCTGTTATCTGGGGTTCCCTTCTCACAGCATTCTTTGTCACAATCATGTTGTTTACCAATTCCTACAAGCGGATTGAACGCTCCATTATTGCATTCGTGTCAGTGATTGGATTGTCATTCCTTTATGAACTTTTCCTGGTTGACATTGACTGGCCTTTGGCTGCCCGTTCATGGGTGATGCCTTCCATTCCTGAAGGAAGTCTGTTGGTGATAATGAGTGTGCTGGGAGCCGTGGTGATGCCTCATAACTTGTTCTTGCACTCGGAAGTGGTACAGAGTAGGGAGTACAACAAGAAGGACGATGCTTCTATTCGAAAGCTGTTGAAGTATGAATTTTATGATACCCTGTTCTCTATGGGAGTAGGCTGGGCCATCAACAGCGCGATGATTCTACTGGCTGCGGCTACCTTCTTTGCCAATCATATCGGAGTAGAAGAGTTGCAGCAGGCCAAGAGCTTGTTGGAGCCTTTGCTGGGCAATCAGGCTGCTACTATCTTTGCTCTTGCCTTGCTGATGGCAGGTATTTCTTCCACTGTGACAAGCGGGATGGCCGCCGGTTCCATTTTTGCCGGCATGTTTGGTGAATCCTATCATGTAAAGGATGTGCACTCTCGTGTCGGAATTCTACTTTCATTAGGAATAGCACTGGTTGTCATTCTGTTCATCGAGAATCCTTTTCAGGGATTAATTATCTCACAAATGATACTGAGCATTCAGCTTCCGTTTACCATATTCTTGCAGGTAGGGTTGACCTCCTCTAAACGGGTGATGGGGCAATATGCCAACTCCCGGTGGAGCAGTTTTGTGCTTTACACCATGGCAGTGATTGTATCTGTGCTGAATCTGGCTCTTCTTTTCTCAGAAAGTTTTTAAGATGTCCGTAAATCGGTGCCTGACATCTTTTTCTTATAGTGGTATGCCAGCATCAAAGCTGCCACGGCGAAGGCCAATGCATCGGATAACGGCATGCTGAACCATACTCCTTTTACTCCATAGAAGGGTGGGAGAAAAGCCAGTCCCGGCAGAAGGAAGAGCAGCTGGCGAGAAAGAGACAGGAAGATGGAAGTCCGGGCCTTTCCGATGGACTGAAAGAACTGGGTGATGACAATCTGTGCACCTACCACCGGGAAGGATAGAATGCCAATTCTCAGAGCCAGTGTCGCTTCATCAGTCAGTTCGTGGTTGTCGGTAAACATGCCGACAAATATACCGGGAAACAGTTCACCGATTATGAATCCTAAGGTAGTAATGATACATCCTGCCGTGATTCCCAGTTTCAAGGTTCTTTTTACGCGGTCGAAATGTTGTGCACCGTAGTTGTATCCCGTAATGGGCTGCATTCCCATGGTGATACCCATTACAATCATGACAAAGAGCATCTGGATACGGTTGAGGATACCGAATGCACCGATGGCCATATCACCTCCATAGTTGAGCAGACGGTTGTTGATGAAAATCACGATGCAGCAGGCGCACACATTCATAACGAAGGGCGACATGCATGTACGTTTGTTTATTTTAATTTCCAAAGTTAGGAATATGAAGCAATATTTTAGAACTTTGCACCGTTAAATCAAACTAAACATACCAATGGACAAAACTAAATGCGTAGCAGCACTTTTTGATTTTGACGGAGTGGTGATGGACACTGAGTCACAGTACAGCATCTTCTGGAATGAGGTAGGAAAAAAATACCATCCGGAATACGAGGAATTCGGAAAAATCATCAAAGGACAGACGTTGCGGCAGATTTACGACCGTTATTTTCAGGGAATGGAGCATGAGCAGGCTGAAATTACAGAAGGCCTGAACCGTTTCGAGACGGAGATGCGCTATGAATATGTGCCGGGAGTGGCAGAGTTCATGCAGGCTCTTCGTGCTCATGGAGTGAAAATAGCCATAGTGACCAGCTCGAACGAGAAGAAAATGGCCAATGTGTATGCGGCACATCCTGAATTGAAGAATATGGTGGACCGGATACTCACAGCCGAGATGTTTCAGAAATCCAAGCCGGACCCCGATTGTTTTTTGCTTGGAGCCAAAGTTTTCGAGACGCTCCCGGCCAATTGCGTCGTGTTTGAAGACTCGTTCCATGGTATTCAGGCGGGAAACGCAGCAGGAATGCCTGTGGTGGGACTGAGCACCACCAATCCGGCGGAAGCCATTCAAAATCAGTGCGCCCGGGTGATTCCAGATTTCACCTGTTTTGCGTATGAAGAAATGATGAACTTGCTGTAAGGCTTGTCTGATTCGGAAAAATCGGCTATTTTTGCGGAAATTTTAGTAAACTCAGAAGAAAACTATGGCAGGATATCTTTCTGGTGATACTCGTAAAGTAACGACTCACCGTTTGATTGAGATGAAACAGAGAGGTGAAAAGATTTCCATGTTGACCTCTTATGATTATACGATGGCGCAGATTGTAGACGGCGCAGGTGTGGATGTGATTCTGGTAGGTGATTCAGCTTCGAATGTGATGGCGGGTAACGTGACGACCTTGCCTATTACCGTGGAGCAGATGATTTATCACGGAAAGTCAGTGATGCGCGGTGTGAAGCGTGCATTGGTAGTGGTGGATATGCCATTCGGTTCTTATCAGGCAGACCCGTTTGACGGGGTACGCAATGCTATCCGCATCATGAAAGAAACACATGCTGATGCTCTGAAGCTGGAAGGCGGTGAAGAAGTCATTGACGTGATTCGCCGTATCATCGGTGCCGGAATGCCCGTGATGGGACATCTGGGACTGATGCCTCAGTCTATCAATAAATATGGAACTTACGGTGTGCGTGCCAAAGAAGATGCTGAAGCTGAAAAGCTGATTAAGGATGCACGTCTGCTGGAAGAAGCCGGATGCTTTGCACTGGTGCTGGAGAAAATTCCGGCTGCACTGGCAACCCGTGTGGCTCAGGAACTGACTATTCCGGTTATCGGAATCGGAGCCGGTGGAGGAGTAGACGGACAGGTATTGGTAGTGACTGATATGCTGGGTATGACCAAAGGATTCAGTCCGCGTTTCCTTCGTCGCTATGCCGACTTGAATACCGTGATGACCGACGCCATCGGACATTATGTAGCCGACGTGAAAGCTTGTGACTTCCCTAACGAGTCAGAACAATACTAAGATTATCACTTATAAGCCGCAGATGCATGGACTGCAAAGTCCGGTTCTTCCGGACAATTTAAAAGTCGCAGTCTGTGCATCTGTGTTTTCTATCAGATGTAGAAAAAATGTGGAACAAGAATTTTAATCTTTTGCTCATCGCTAATTTTTTCCTGTATACGGCAGTGTATATGCTGTTTCCTGCACTTCATCACTGGATGGTGTCAGAAGGAGGGTATACGGGATTTCAGGCCGGAGGTGCCATAGCTATCTTTGGAGCTTCTCTTTTCCTTTTGGGAGCGTTCAATAATTATCTGGTCGATACGTTTAAGCGTAAGAATGTGTGTACGCGTAGTCTTCTGCTGCTGGCGCTTTTGGGACTGTTGTATCCATACGCCGGAGAGTGGGGGATGATCTTCCTTTTTGCGTGTGCTTCAGGGAGCCTTGTTTGGGGTGGTACTGATGGCCATGGGCAGTACCCTGGTCATCGATGTAACTCCCAGCCAGTACAGAAACAAGGCTAGTGTGGTTTTCACCTGGTCGGGGGTACTCGGTATGCTGTGTGGCATCCTGTTGGGATATAATGCAGGCTGGTATCTTTCTTTCCAGCAACAGATTTATCTGTTTGTGGGACTTTGCGCCCTTCCGGTCGTACTGGTGTCCATGGTGGAAGTCTGTTTCCGTGCTCCGTTGGACCTTCCGTTGCTGTCGTTCGACCGTTTTCTGCTTTTCCGTACCTTGATCCCGGGTTTGAACATGATGGTGGTTCCCTTCATTTTAGGGGGCCTGTTCAGTTCGATTTTCGATACTTTTTTCTACATTTGTATCATAGCTGGATTTATCGTTTTCCTGCTGCTGGACCGCGTGGTTCGTAAGCAAGTGAACGGCCGTTTGCTGAATGGTGTCGGACTGGTATTGATGTGTGTGGCAGTATGGATATTGGGCTGTTCCACCGAAAAAGAAATGCTAATGGGAGCCGGTCTTCTGACTGGATTGGGCATGGGGTTCTCCCTGCTTCAGTTCTTGCGGATGATGATACGTCTTCCTTTGCACTGTGAGCGCGGAACGGGCTATCACACCTATCAGTTGCTTTGGGAGTCGGGTGTCATGCTGGGCGTGTTCTTCGGGAAATATACAGAAGACATCTCCGGACAACAGTTCCGGGCAGCATCGCTCATTCTGCTGGCAGGCCTGTTGATTTATCAGGCAGTGGTGCACGGCTATTTCATGAAACGAATGAAGAATAGATAACTTAACTAATATAAAGAATATGGCAGACGACAAGAAAATTATCTTTTCAATGGTGGGAGTGAGCAAATCATTCCAGAACAACAAACAGGTTTTGAAAGACATCTACCTATCCTTTTTTTATGGCGCGAAAATCGGAATCATCGGTTTGAACGGTTCCGGTAAGTCTACTTTGATGAAAATCATTGCCGGAATCGAAAAGAACTACCAGGGTGAAGTGGTATTTTCACCGGGATATTCTGTAGGTTATCTGGCACAGGAACCTCAGCTTGACGACACGAAGACCGTGAAGGAAGTCGTGATGGAGGGAGTGCAGCAGGTGGTAGACACGCTGGCTGAATACGAAGAAATCAATCAGAAGTTCGGTTTGCCGGAATATTATGAAGATCCGGAAAAGATGGACGCCCTCTTTGCGCGTCAGGCTGAACTGCAGGATATTATTGACGCTACTGATGCGTGGAATCTTGACAGCAAACTGGAACGTGCGATGGATGCATTGCGCTGTCCGCCCGAAGACCAGCTGGTGAGGAACCTTTCGGGAGGTGAACGCCGCCGTGTGGCTTTGTGCCGTCTGTTGTTGCAGAAGCCAGACATCCTGTTGCTTGACGAGCCGACCAACCACCTGGATGCAGAAAGTATTGACTGGCTGGAACAGCACTTGCAGCAGTACGAAGGAACGGTAATTGCCGTGACACACGACCGTTACTTCCTGGATCATGTGGCCGGATGGATTTTGGAGCTCGACCGTGGCGAAGGTATTCCTTGGAAGGGAAATTATTCAAGCTGGCTGGAGCAGAAGACCAAGCGTATGGAAATGGAAGAAAAGACGGCCAGCAAGCGTCGTAAGACGCTGGAACGTGAGTTGGAATGGGTGCGGATGGCTCCTAAGGCTCGTCAGGCCAAGGGTAAGGCTCGTCTGAATTCGTACGACAAGCTCTTGAACGAAGATGTGAAGGAGAAGGAAGAAAAACTGGAAATCTTTATTCCGAACGGTCCGCGTCTGGGAAACAAGGTTATCGAAGCCAAGCACGTGGCCAAGGCGTATGGCGACAAACTGCTTTTCGACGACTTGAACTTCATGCTGCCGCCTAACGGTATTGTGGGAGTTATCGGTCCGAACGGTGCCGGAAAGACGACGTTGTTCCGCCTGATTATGGGACTGGAAAGTGTGGATAAAGGTGAGTTTGAAGTAGGAGAGACTGTGAAAGTGGCCTATGTAGACCAGCAGCACAAGGACATTGACCCGAACAAGACTGTATACCAGGTAATCAGTGGCGGTAACGACCTGATTCGTATGGGTAACCGCGATGTGAATGCCCGTGCTTACCTGAGCCGCTTCAATTTCTCCGGTTCTGATCAGGAAAAACTTTGCGGTATGCTTTCTGGTGGTGAACGTAACCGTCTGCACCTGGCCATGGCACTGAAGGAAGAAGGTAACGTGTTGTTGCTCGATGAGCCGACTAACGATATTGACGTAAACACCCTCCGTGCGCTGGAAGAAGGCTTGGAAGACTTTGCCGGATGTGCCGTAGTTATCAGCCACGACCGTTGGTTCCTCGACCGTATCTGTACCCACATCTTAGCTTTTGAAGGAGACAGTCAGGTGTTCTACTTCGAGGGTTCTTACACGGAATACGAAGAAAACAAGATGAAGCGTATGGGCAATGTAGAGCCGAAGCGCGTACGTTATCGCAAGTTGATGGAAGACTAATTTACAGCAGATTATACATGACGAAAAAAGGCTTCGACGTTCACCGAAAAACGTCGAAGCCTTTTTGTTTAAACGTCCTTGCGTTTTACTTGAAACGCAAGTGCGTTTTGATTCAAACGCACTTGTGTTTGACCTAAAACGTACTTACGTTTTGGAATGAATCAGTGAACTTTACTGAATCAACATATTTTCAACCTCTTCCAAGCATCCGTCTGTCTTCTCCGGAGTAATCTGGAGCAGACGAGCCAGCAGGGAATAAATCGATACATTCCGGAATTTCGGAGCCTCGTATCCCTTCTTGAAATCCGGTCCGCATGCCCGGAACATCACTTGCATATCGTCGTAGGTCGGGTCGAATCCATGGGCGCCCGGAAGTGTCTTGTTTCCTTCTTCCACCAGCCAGCCTAAATCAGGCAGCACAATGATGTCGCCCACACGCGGGTTGCTTCCATAGTTCAAATAAGCAGGAATATCTTCTTTTTTCCATACCCGTACGTGATTCAAGTCTTTCAGTGCGTGATAAACAGAATCGCGGAATTGCGGTTGGGTATAGATCTGGGCCGGAAGATTTCCGTCAATCAGGGTATACCATTCTTCTTTCAGCAGGTGCTTGATGGGAACGAAGCGGTCGGCACTGACGGTGGCCATTCCGTGGTCGGAGGTCACAATCAGGTTGACATCCTTGGCGAACGGCAGGCTTTGTAATCCTTCCCACAGAAAACGCATCAGTGCATCCAGGCGGGCTATGCATTTTCGAGTTTCCTGACTAAACGGACTGTAGGTATGTCCATAGGTATCTGAATCTTCAAAGTAGAGCATAACGAGCTGAGGCCGATCTGCTTCCGGAAGCCGGAGCATGCGCAATACTTCTGCCACCCGTTCGGTTTGTGAGAGACGGGGTTTCTTGTCATATACCTGATAATAAGTGGGGTGCTCTCCCTTTACAGCAATGTCCGAGCCCACCCAATATACATTTCCGGTTTTTATACCTTGTTTCTGGGCGGTGACCCAAATGGGCTCGCCTCCATAGTAAGAAGCGTCATTGCGGGTTGCAGGTTTATTCATCTTGTAGACCTCCTTTCGTTCCGGATCCCAAAACGAATTAGCTACAATGCCATGATGATCGGGGACCAGTCCGGTAGCCATGGTATAATGATTCGGAAAGGTTTTGGAAGGGAAGGAGGGAATCATGGTAGCCTTTACGCCTTCCCGTGCCATTTGGTCAAAGAAAGGAGTTTCGTACATTTGCGGGTAATCCCAACGGAATCCATCGAGTGATACGATGACCGTATAATGTTTTTCTGCCTGGGCGAAGAGGGCGATACACCACAGGAAATAGGAGATGATTTGTTTTTTCATAACGGTGTGCGATTGGGTATGAACAATAAAGGTGCATTGCCGTGTGGGACAATACACCTTTATAGAGGATAGAATTAATTTTTCATTAGAAAGTAAGTCTTACACCCACCTGGCAGTGCCAACGTGAGCCGATATCACTCTTCTTGATTTCAGCTTTGTTATATGAGTAATAAGCCTTTCCGTCTTTGAAGTATTCCAAAGTAACCGGTGACAAGTTGAATGCCGAATCATAGCTTGCTCCCCATTTCTTGTTCAGCATATTGGCAAAGTTAAGAATGTCGACAGTGAATTCCAGTTTACCTACGCCCTGTACATTGTAAATATGCTGCGCCAAGTGCAAGTCAATCTGGTGTTCCCATTTGCTTAAGTTCGAGTTACGTTCAGCAAACTGACCTCTGTGGTTCTTGGCATAGCTGTCGTTTTCAAGCCACTGTTTGAAAGCAGCACGGCTTTCTTCTGCTGTCATTTTCAAAGGTTCACCTTTTGAATCTACGCTAGTGAAGAGCATTTGGTCCAGTTCTTTTTCAGTCGGGATGTACAGCAGTGAGTTACCATATTGTCCGTCACTATTGAAGTCAGATTTTTTTTCGTTTATCGTCAAACTGTAGCGGCTTCCTGAGAATCCGTTATAGATAACAGCGATGGTAGTGCTGGTCCATCCGTTCCAGTACTTCGGACTGTTATAAGAAGCCTGAAGCATCACGCGGTGAGGAATATCAAACTTAGAGAAACTAACTTCGTCCTTTGAGTTGGTATCTACGGAGTAGTTGTACTTCCAGTTTGAATTAGCTACTGAGCTGGTACCGTCGTTAACCGATTTGGCATGTCCGAAGGTGTAAGAAGCCGACAGGTCAAGACCGAAGTTGAACTTCTTTTCCAACAAAGCAGATAAAGCATAGGTATATCCCTTGTTGGTATTTCTTAAGTTGATGATAGTCCAATAGTCACTTTTTTCTTTGCTATAGCGAGGAGCGGCAGAAGCTTCTACACCCGGAATCGCATATACTTTTTCTCCGTTGTTAGTCAGAGCCAAGTTTTCAAAGAACACATTGTTCATAGTCTTTGAGTACACCCCTTCCAAGGTCAGTTTTACATCACCCGGCAACATTTGTTCAACTGCCAGGTTAGCACGGAATACTTGCGGATATTTAAAGTCTTTATCTATGGTTACGATGTCAGGACTTAAAGCTCCATTGGCTGAGTTAGCAGCTCCCATCGGATCTTTAGCATATTCTCCTAATGAAGGAACTTTATTCTTTTTAACATTGATAGTTGTACCTTTGCTTTCCATACCTGTGTTGGTGAAAGCATTTGATAACCATACGAAAGGCACACGTCCGGTAAAGATACCTACTCCACCACGAATCAAGGTCTTGTGAGAATCGTTGGTATACCAGCGGAAACCTACACGCGGTGAGAACAATACTTTCGCACTCGGATTTTCACCTACGCGTACACCGAAGCCTTGCTGAGCAGCGTATTCATTGAATTTAGGATTTTCGGTTGGGTCATTGAATACCACCGGAATATCGATACGCAAGCCGTAAGTCAGGTTGAAGTTGGTAGTTACATCCCATTTATCCTGTGCATAGAAACCGAACTGACCTGATTTCATAACCGGAGCCCACTGTGTATCACCACCGGTAAGTTTTGGATCGGTGTATTTGTAAGTGTACTCGTAAGGCTTATCGTTCATGAAGTCATTCAAGTCTGTATAGTACCATGAACCGTTTACTGCCTGAATGAACAAGTTCTTCATGCGGTAAATTTCATTGTGTGTACCGAAGGTCAAGGTATGGTTGCCTAAGTACCAAGACAAGTTGTCTTCAAAGGTATAAATGTCCTGATCCAGGTAGTTGGCACCTGATGAGAGCTCAGTACCGATCTTAACAGTGTTTGTTGTTTTTTGGTCCCCTCCTAAGATGTTCTTAATCTGTACGGTAGGACCTTGGTAAGCTACATCACGGTGGTCGCGGATGAAGCTGGCAGAAGCACGCAATTCATTATACAGATTCTGTCCCAAGTGAGAAGTTAATTCGGCTACGATGGCATTGGTCTTGTTGTTCATGCGGTAGCCACTGTTTCCGAAAGTATAAGTAGATGACTTCAAGCCAGAGTTGTCATCGTATGAATTGTTGTGCTGGTAACGCAAAGCCAACTTGTGATCTTTGTTGATGTTCCAGTCGATACGAGCCAACAAACCGAATGATTTGCTTTCTACATCACGCTGGTTATAAACTTCATCGAAGCCTGTCAGCTTCTTGTATTGGTCAGCAATCTGTTTAGCTACATCATTGGTAATATAGCTGTCTGTATATCCCGGATAGATGCTTGAAGGATAAGATTCTTTCTTCGCTTCTGCACTTACGAAGTAGAACAGTTTATCTTTGATGATGGCACCACCCAATGTTCCACCGAAGGTACGGGTAAACTGCTGGTTCAGCGGTGACTTTTCATAGTCACGCACCGCACTGTATTTACCATACATGTTGTGGTTGTTGAAGTAAGTGTAAGCCGAACCGTGAGTAGTGTTGGTTCCCTGCTTGGTAATGGCGTTGATACCACCGCCGGTAAATCCGCTCTGACGTACGTCGAACGGAGCCACTACCACCTGGATTTCCTGGATTGCATCCATAGAAATAGGGTTGGCACCTGTCTGACCGCCGTTAGTTCCAGATGCAGACAAACCAAACACGTCGTTACTTACTGTACCGTCAATCTGGAAGCTGTTGTAACGGTTGTTTGAACCGGCGAATGTGATACCTCCGTTCTTTGAAGTCATGGCCATCGGCATGTTCTTCACGATGTCGTACACGTTACGGTCGACTGTCGGAGTGCTTTCAATTTTTTGAGTAGAGAAGTTCTGTGAAGCTCCTGCATTTGCGTTTGCATCGGCTACGACTACAACTTCATCCAATAATTCTGCACTGGGTTTCATGTCTACATTCAGATTGAACGTGTTACCCAGTTCAAGGGAAATGCCCGTGTAAGCCATTTTGTTGTAGCCTACATAAGAAACTTCAATTTTGTAGGGACCGCCTGTACGCATACCTTGGATGGTGTAACGTCCATCTACGTTTGTCACTGCACCGTAGAGAGTTCCTGACGGTTCGTGGATAGCTACCACTGTAGCACCGATAACCGGGGCTTTGGTTTCATCTAAAACTTTTCCGCTGATAGCAGAAGTTGTTACCTGAGCATTTGCGCTGACAGCCATGGCTGAAACGACTAATGCAGAAAACAGGAATTTGGAATGATGTACCATAAAATTTTAATTAAATTGTAAATCTATTTTCGCGTTTTAATTCGCTTAATACTTTGTAGTTAAGTTCGTTGAATCTTTTTGTATTATTCCTCTTTTTCTGTTGCAAAGTTAAAAAATCTTTTCAGCGAATAATTGGAGAGTGGACGATTTAACAAATTAGGCTGTAAATAATTAACTTTTTTATTTTACAATAGAAGTAAATTTATTTCTGGAGTAGAATGTTTGGGGCTGATTTTGTGTGACTTGCATCGTTGTAACTGAACGTAATATATTTGTAGCTTTTGAGTTCAAAGGAGGCGAATTGAACAAGGTTATTGTATGAATCCTGAATTTATTTTCATTTTGCTTAGTGGTTGACTTTATTATGGACATTTGTTTTTTTGTCTATTTTTGCAGAATGAAAGTAAGAGTTTATCAATATGAAACAGAAATTGGAAGAGAATAATGGAATTCCGGCTTCGTTACTGTGGATACTGGCCATTATATCAGGACTTTCAGTGGCAAATTTGTATTATAATCAGCCGTTACTGAATCGTATCAGTGAGGATTTGGGTATTTCGGAATTTACTGCCAATCTGATACCTATGACCACACAGATTGGGTATGCACTGGGATTGTTGTTTATTATCCCTTTGGGGGATTTGTACAAGCGGAAGAATATCATTGTTATTAACTTTCTCTTATTGTCGGTGGCAACTTGTAGCATTGCCATGTCTGTGAATGTGTTTTACATCCTGCTGGCTTCGCTGGTGACAGGAATTTGTTCGGTCATGCCACAGATTTTCATTCCGATTGCTGCACAGTTCTCACTGCCACAGAATAAAGCACGTAACGTGGGGATGATGGTCAGCGGTCTGCTGACAGGAATTTTAGGCTCACGGGTAATCAGTGGTTTTGTAGGAGAATATTGGGGATGGCGTACGATGTATTATATTGCAGCCGTCATCATGTTGCTTTGTATTTTTGTGGTAGTTCGGGTGTTGCCGGATATGCCGCTAAATTTCAAAGGTACGTACAAAGGACTGATGAAATCGCTTTTTACGCTGTATCGGGACAATTCTACTATCCGTTTGGTTTCTGCACGGGCCGGACTTTGTTTTGGTAGTTTTCTGGCGTTATGGGCGTGCCTGGCCTTTAAGTTGAGTGGGGAACCGTTTTATGCAGGAAATAACATCATCGGTATGCTGGGACTGTGTGGAGTGGCTGGTGCGTTGACAGCTTCTTTTGTTGGGAGTCTGGTACATAAGTTTGGAGTGCGGTTTTTTACTTTTTTAGGTTGTTCGCTCATCATTGCAGCCTGGATAATCATGTTTGTTTTCCAGAATTCTTATTTGGGTTTTATTGTGGGAATTATTGTGATAGATATCGGTATGCAATGTGTGCAGATAGGTAATCAAACTTGTGCATTGTCGCAGGCTCCCAAGGCAACTAACCGGGTGAATACCATCTTTATGACAACTTATTTTGTGGGTGGTTCACTAGGAACCTTTCTGGCCGGTACTTTCTGGCACGCATGGGGTTGGACCGGAGTTGTCTGTGTAGGAATCGGCCTGACACTGATTTCATTGCTTGTGACACTTTTTACTCGAAACTGATTATTCAAATGAACGAATATATATGAAAAAGAATGTGATTTATTTGAACGACTGGCTGGCTATTCATCCGTATACGACAGTTTGTTCTTCAGATACGTTTTTTGTGAAGTTGGCCAATAAACTTTATGCGGCCTGTCATTGGGAGGAATTGCCTGAGACGTTTCGCAAGAATTTAAGTTTGTATGTGGCGGCTTATCTGGAAGATATAATCTCCGGAATGGGATTGTGGCAGGGATTTACCACTGCTCATACCCGTTTGTATGGCAGATGTCTTCCATTTTATCCTACAGGGAAAGATTATATGAAGGGAGAGGTGAACCTGGAGGATATACGTTTTATCATTTGGAATACTTGGCAGAAGGCTCCTTACTCACATGGGTATGTGAACCCGCTGGATACTGCAATCTTGAAGCAAGCACAGGCTTTTCTGCCATTACTGGAGGAAGCCTATGAGGTGGCTCCTGAGAATGAGTTGCTGAAGGATTATTTTGCCGGATATACAGATGAAAAAGAGGCTGACCGGAAATTGTCATGGCTTTTTGGCCACACTTACCTTACGGAGCCTTCTATGTTGCCTTACATTGAACGAGTAGCACCGGATGACCGTTTTATTATTCCTACGGGTCCTTTGGCATTGTTCCTTCACGAATGGATTGAGTTGTTGGCTGGTAAGCAGGCTGCGTGCTGGAAATCGGTTCCTCGTCTGTATCAGGAGGAAAAGGAAATGCCGGAAAGTATTCTGCAGAAGAATGCGGAGATTTATCGTCTATTTACCTTGTGGACTGGCGGACGGAAAATTATTTATCTCAACGGCTATGATTCATTGAAACGCTTCCTGGTAGAGATTCTACAGTGGCCGGATGATGAGAATCACACCTTGCCGCAGATGAAGAATTGCCGGAACTTTGTATTGATGGTGGATGAACAGAAAGGACTCTTACTGGCGAAGGACGTGTGTGAATACATTGCCGACACGGAAAATCCTTATTACGATCAGGAAGAGGCTTCGCAAAATGCATTCCGGATGTTGACGGAAGAGATGCTTTGCCCACCTGATTTACTGCATTATTGCATTGAGAAAAACTTGCTGCCCGATGCAGAATTGCCTGAAGTAGGAGAGAAGATGCTGGTGAAACTGAATGCGGACTTTATTGCACGGCATTCATTACTGTATTATTATCGTGGCGATTGATTTTGTCGAGTATATATCATAAAAAAAGCACGAACCGAAATTCGTGCTTTTTTTATGTTATGATGGATATAGATTAGCAAACTTTGTGTGAACCGTCGCTGATAACTACATCGTATACTTTCGGGCTGCGACCGAATTTTTCTTTGAAGCGTTCTTTTGCTGTAGAAATGAATGTTTCGTACAATTCATTCTTAACCAGGTTGATGGTACATCCACCGAATCCACCGCCCATTACGCGTGAACCAGTAACTCCACAGTCAAAAGCAATATCGTTCAGGAAGTCGAGCTCTTCGCAGCTTACTTCATACAGTTTGCTCATACCATGGTGAGTTTCATACATTTTCTGTCCTACTGTTTCGTAGTCGCCTCTTTCCAATGCATCGCATACGTCGAGTACACGCTGGATTTCTTCGATTACATATTCAGCACGCATGTAGTCTTCTTCAGAAACTTCAGCTTTTACTTCGTTCAGCATATCCATTGTGCAGTCTCTCAGGAATTCTACAGTCGGGTGATTCTTCTTGATAGCAGCTACAACAGCTTCGCAGCTCTGACGGCGTTTGTTGTATGCAGAAGATGCCAGTTCATGTTTTACTACAGAGTCAACCAATACCAAACGGTATCCGTCCGGTCTGAATGGGAAGTACTGGTATTCCAGTGAGCGGCAGTCCAAACGAATCAGGTGACCTTCTTTACCGAATACAGAAGCAAATTGGTCCATGATACCGCAGTTTACTCCACAGTAGTTGTGTTCTGTAGCCTGACCTACTTTAGCCAGTTCGAATTTATCAATTTTGTTGTCGCCGAACAAATCGTTCAATGCGTATGCGTATGTAGATTCCAATGCAGCAGAAGAAGACATACCTGCACCCAGAGGTACATCACCTGCAAATGCAGTATTAAAGCCTTTTACGTCAACTCCGCGTTTGATCATTTCACGGCAAACACCAAAGATATAACGTGCCCAGCTTGCTTTCGGAGCATCTTCTTCGTTCAATCCGAATTCTACGTAATCTTTTAAGTCGATAGAATAAGCGCAAACTTTATCTTTTCCGTTCGGTTTGATTTCAGCTACCATACCTTTGTCTACAGCTCCCGGGAATACAAAACCTCCATTGTAGTCAGTGTGCTCACCAATCAGGTTGATTCGTCCCGGAGAAGTATATACTGAGCCTGTTGTACCGTCGAAATGCTTGATAAAGCGGCTTCTTACAAATTCTATGTCCATAATGATAAAAATTAAAGGTTAATAAATTCTGGTATATAAACAAGAAAGGATGAAGAATGAGTCCATCCTTCATCCTTATGTCTTTTTTATTCAGTCGGAATGTCTTTGTTCACATTCTTGCATCCGATCAACGCATAGAACAACAAGTATGCCAATGCGGCTGCAATTACGATAAAGCTGTTCAGGTAACCTGCTGAGTCGGCTACTCCACCTTGTAACAACGGAAGCAATCCACCACCGCAAACCATTACCATGAAGATTCCGGAAGCAGCTTCTGTGTATTTACCCAGTCCTTCTACAGCCAGGTTGAAGATACCACCCCACATGATTGAAGTACAGAGTCCGCAGAGTGCCATACACATTACGCTGACAGGAACAGCTTCCAGTCCGAATGACAGGCTAGCTCCGCTTTTGAATACCGGCATGTTGACTACGCTGCTCAACGGAGTTACGAAAGCAATACCAATCAAAATCAATCCGAGAATAGAAGCTACGGTCAACATGGCTTTACTACTGAACTGAGCTCCGAGTGAAGCACCAATCAGACGACCGATAAGCATCAGGAACCAGTAAGTTCCTACGATAGAACCTGCAATGGCCGGATCGATACCCAGACCACCTTCATTCACTTGTGCAGTCATAAACAAGTTTGCAAAGTGAGGAACACCTACTTCAATACCTACGTAAACGAAGATGGCGATAGTTCCTAACTTGAAGTGACGGAAAGACAACGGACTGTGTTCGCCTTTGCTCTTGTTTGCCTTAGACAAGCTTGGTTCAGGGATTGCCATGAAGAAAAGTACCAGGAACGCGATGGCGAAGATAGCCATGGCAATGTAAAGTGCCGGTAAAGCCTTAGCGATAGTACGTTCTTCTACGTTGGCACCCATCAGGTAACCTACCAATACCGGAACGATAGTAGCTGACAAAGAGTTCAGTGAACCACCAGTCTGGATAAGCTGGTTTCCTTTCTTGCCGCCGCCACCCAAAGTGTTCAGCATCGGGTTAACCACTGTGTTCAGCATACACATAGAGAAACCAGAGATGAAGGCTCCAGCTAAATATACAGAGAATCCGCCTTTAGAGGCCAATGCCTGAATACCTACACCAATGAATCCTACAGCAATAGCAATCAATGCTGTTTTCTTGTATCCGATTTTCTGTAAAAGAAGTCCCGAAGGAATACCCATAAATGCGTATGCAATGAAGTTCGCAGCGAATCCGAGTGTAGCTTCCAGATTGGTAGCTCCAAATTCACTCTGTACGATAACTCCGAATGGAGCCGGCAAACCGGTTACGAAAGAAATCATAGCAAACAATGCGAACATCATTACTATGGGTAACAAATAGCTTTTTTGTTGTTGTGACATGTTGTTTAAAGGTGTTAGTTTGTTATAGGTTAATTAAAGAATTAGATTTTTATTTTTCAACTCCGAACTTATAGATAGCTACCTGATGGTAGGTATCTTCCGGTTTCAGTACGACTGACGGGAAGTGTCCTTTGTTGGGTGAGTCGGGGAAGTGCTGTGCTTCAAAGCAGATGGCGCTTCTTGCCGGGAATGTAGCACCGTGGTATCCAGTGAAACCATTGTGCCAGTTGGCTGTGTATACTTGTACCCCCGGCTCTGTGGTATAAACTTCCAGCGAACGTCCGCTTTCCGGTTCTACGCATTTAGCCGCAAATACCAAAGCTTCCGTTTCGCGTTTGTTCAGCACGTAGCAATGGTCGTATCCGGCTCCGTTGATGAGCTGCTGGAACGGTTCATTGATACGGCTTCCCACTGTGTGCGGTGTACGGAAGTCCATCGGAGTACCTTCTACCTTCAATATTTCTCCTGTAGGGATAGATACTTCGTCTATTGGAATATAAAAATCTGCGTTGATTGTGACGATGTTATTGTCTACGGTCGGAGTTGGATTGTTCAAACCTGCCAGGCTGAAAAATGCGTGGTTTGTCAGGTTGATAATGGTCTTCTTGTCGCAGTTGGCTACGTAAGTGATGACCAGTTCGTTTTGTCCTGTCAGCGTGTAAGTAACTGTGACATCCAGATTGCCTGGGAAACCTTCTTCCCCATCTTTAGAGAGATAGTGCAGCGTTACGCTATGTTCATCTTCCTGTTTGGCATCCCATACACGGGCATGGAAACCAGTCGGACCTCCATGCAGGGAGTTAGGACCATTATTGATGGTCAAATTATGTTCTTGTCCGTTCATCAGGAAACTGCCTTTCGCAATACGGTTGCCATAGCGTCCGATTAATGTACTCAGGAAAGGTTCGTGACTATTGATTACATTGTCGATACTGTCATGTCCCTGTACCACATTGGCCAGTTTACCGTTTTTGTCCGGTACCATCACAGTTAAGATTGCTCCCCCATAGTTTGTAATTGCTACTTCGGCACCTTGCTGGTTAGAAAGAATAAACAAATCTGTCTCTTTGCCGTCTACAATTTTTTGAAAATCTGCTCTTTTTAAGCCACTTAAATTATTTTCTTTGTAAAATGTGTTGTTCATATTATTAAAATCTTTTAGTTCACACATTATTTTGTTGTGCAAATAAAAAGATTTTCTTCAATATACCCAAACATTTCCGAAGAAAGAACGTTCTTTAATTGTTTAAAGAAAGTAAATCGGCCACAATAAAACTGCTTCCTCCCACAAAAATAAAATCGTCCGGCTGGGCCTGTTCCTTGGCTGCTTCGAAGGCTTCTTTCACATGGGGGTAGGCTTCTCCGTGCAAATTGAAGGTCTCGGCCAGTGCTTTCATCTGCTGGTAGGGAAGAGCTCGTTTCACGCTGGCTTGCGTGAAATAATATCGTGCATCTTTAGGCAACATGGACAATACGCCACTCACATCCTTATCGTTCACCATGCCGATGACAATATGTAAGGTTTTATAAGTCTGATGTCTGAGTTGTTCGGTTATGTATTGCATGCCTCCCGTATTGTGTCCGGTATCGCAGATAATGGTCGGTTTCTCGCCTAATTTCTGCCAGCGTCCCATCAGACCGGTTAGTTCGCAGACATGAAGGAAGCCTTCACGCACATTCTCTTCTGACAGATTATACCCTGCATGACGAAGCTGGCGGATAGCTGAGAGTAGGGTATTGGTGTTCTTTAGCTGGCATAAGCCTCCCAGTTCACCCTCCAGTTGAGGGTAATCAGCTGTTTGGTAGACGTAATGCATCGCTTCGTTGCGGGTCGCATGGATGAGCAGGCGTTCGTCTTCGGCAAATACAATGGGCGCTCCTACGGCAGTTGCCTTAGCTTGGAAGACAGGGCGGGTTTCGGGGGTGGTTTCACCGATTACAACCGGAGTACCTTCTTTAATGATGCCTGCCTTTTCTGAAGCAATTTTTTTCAGGGTATTGCCTAAAAACTGTACATGGTCGAAACTAATGTTGGTAATGACACACAGGTCGGGCTGAATGATGTTGGTGCAGTCCAGTCTTCCTCCAAGACCAACCTCTATAACGGCTACATCCACCTGATGTTCAGCGAAATAAGTGAATGCCATGGCGGTGGTCAGTTCAAAGAAAGAAGGGTGGAGCGGTTCGAAGAAAGCACAGTGCTTTTCTACAAAATCGATGACAAATTCCTGGCTTACCGGAGTACCGTTTACGCGGATACGCTCACGGAAATCCACTAGATGAGGAGAAGTATAAAGTCCGGTTTTATAGCCTGCAGCCTGTAGAATGGCAGCCAATGTATGCGAACAAGAACCTTTCCCGTTGGTTCCTGCCACGTGAATCGTATGGAATTTGCGGTGAGGGTGATGGAAGTAGTCATCCAGCGCATACGTGTTGTCTAATCCCTCTTTGTAGGCATCTTTGCCCACTTGCTGAAACAGAGGGGCACTATTATATAAGTAGGTAAGTGTTTCCTGATAATTCATGATTTCTGCTTTTTAAAAACAGCTGCAAATATCATCATTTTTATCAGGATAACCTATCTTTTTACGATTTCATTTACCAGTAAGCCCCTTGTGGATACTTGATTCCTTCCACTCCGATACTAATGGAGCTGCTTTCATTAAACTTGAAATTGATCATTCCTCCAATCCGGTCGGGAGCGAAATTAGGCATGGGATAGTAATAGGGTGAACGTTTCGGCATGAGCGACTTGTTGCCATAGGCATACAGACTGATACGCTCGTTGACTTTAAACGCAGCAATGCCGGTAATTCCTACATTACGGTAGTTGATGCCCCCCCAGTTGAAGTTGCTGGCATACAATCCGCCTGCTACGCTGAAACGCTTGTTCAACGGTACGGCGTACAAGAATGCGGCATTCTGACCGAAACCCACTCCGGAAGGAGCGTATTTGCTCGGACTGAAAGTGACACTCATGCCGATGGACGCATTGAATCCTTTATGCAGCTCCCAGGTGGCATAGCCGTAATTGAACGGAGTAATGCCATACATATCGAAGGGAGAGTATAGGTAATGCTGCAGAACAGGAGCGGGTAGGGGTACACTGAGTGTATCCTTAGCCATGAGCTGTTCTGCATGCAATGTCGTGGAAAGGGAGTCGGAAGGAAGCGACTTCGGATTTTCTGTCTGTGCCCAAACGAGTAACGGACAGAACAATGTCAGCAGCAAGATATATTTTTTCATGACTTTCATTTTTTTTGTTACTTCAAAAATACAAAAAATGTCACTGCTATTTAGGCTGTTATCTCTTTTTAGTTTTGGTTTAAATTTTATTTGGATAAAAAAGACGGTGTGGACTGGGCAGAATCTGAAATGTCTTGTTCTCTTTTCAGTACTTCTTCGGAGGTACTGGGAAAAGGCTTCTGGCCGAAATCGGCGACTGGCCGAAATCGGCGACTGGCCGAAATCGGCGACTGGCCGAAATCGGCGACTTGCAGGAATCGTGTTTAAATGCAGAAAGGACTGACTCCACCTGTAGGGGAGACAGTCCTTTCTTGTATCTGAAAAGCAGTTGCTTAATCGAATAAACTTCTGAATTTCTTGAAGATTTTTTCTTTCAGGCTTGTATTTGGCTTGAAGTTCTCTGCTTCCTGCCATTTTTCCAGTGCCTGACGCTCTTCTTTTGTCAACGTTTCCGGAATGTAGACGCTGATATTTACCAGCAAGTCGCCTGTACCGGTGTTGTAGCCGTAGCTGTTGATGTTGGGCAGACCTTTGCCGCGTAAGCGAAGTACTTTACCCGGCTGTGTGCCAGGCTCAATCTTGATTTTTGCCTTTCCATCGATGGTCGGAATTTCTACCGTACCTCCTAATGCTGCGGTTGGTACGCTCAGCAGAAGGTTGTAGATCAAGTCACTTTCGTCGCGGATGAGTTCCGGATGCTTTTCTTCCTCAATCAATACCAGCAAGTCGCCCGGTACCCCGTTGTGCTTTCCGGCATTACCTTTTCCGTTGATGGTCACCTGCATGCCTTCAGCTACTCCGGCCGGAATCTTCACGGTTACTACTTCTTCACCGTATACAATACCTTCACCGGCACATTCCTTACACTTGTTCTTGATGATTTTACCCTCACCACCGCACTGTGGACATACGGACTGTGTCTGCATCATGCCGAAAATGCTCTGCTGTGTGCGGGTTACGCTACCCGTTCCGTGACATGTAGGACAGGTTTCTGTACCTCCGTCACCTTCTGCTCCTGTACCATGACAGTGGCTGCATTCTACGTATTTCTTCAGTTTGAATTTCTTTTCAACTCCAGTTGAAATCTCCTTCAGGTTCAGTTTCACCTTTACGCGCAAGTCTGAGCCACGGAATTTCCGCTGACGTGACTGGCCTCCGCCACCAAATCCGCTGCTGAATCCGCCGAATCCTCCGTGTCCGCCGAAAATATCGCCGAACATAGAGAAAATATCGTCCATAGACATGCCTTGGCCGCCAAATCCGCCAAAACCGCTTCCACCTCCGGCTGCACCGTCTACTCCGGCAAAACCGAACTGGTCATAGCGTGAACGCTTGTCCGGGTTGCTCAATACTTCGTAGGCCTCTGCGGCTTCCTTGAACTTCTCTTCCGCTTCCTTATCACCCGGGTTGCGGTCCGGATGATATTGGATGGCCTTCTTTCGGTAGGCCTTCTTTATTTCGTCTGCCGTGGCTGTTTTGGCAACCCCCAGCACTTCATAATAATCTCTTTTCGCCATGACTATACCTGTTTATTATTGGGCAACCACCACTTTTGCATGGCGGATGACTTTTTCGTTCAGTTTATATCCGGTCTGTACACAATCCAGTACCTTTCCTTTCTGTTCTTCGCTTGGAGTAGGTACCAAAGCCACAGCTTCATGGAAGTCAGTATCGAATGCTTCGCCCACAGGTTCCATCTTTTCCAAGCCTTCCTGATGCAGGTTTTTCAAGAACTTCTGGTAAATCAGTTCCACACCCTCGTAAATGGCTTTCACGTCTTCTGCCTTCTGCATGTTCTGCAGCGCACGTTCCAAATCGTCCAGAATCGGCAGGATAGCATTGATGGCTTTTTCTCCTCCGTTTTTGATTAATTCGGCTTTTTCCTTTAAGGTACGTTTGCGGAAGTTGTCGAATTCAGCAGACAGACGCAGGTATTTGTCTTTCTGCTCGTCAATGACTTTCTGAGCTTCTTCCAGTTCTTTTCCCAACTTTTCTTCGGCAGTCAGTTCCTTTTCCTCTGAAGAGGCATTTTCCTGTGCTTCTGATGCTTCGGAAGTCGTTTGTTCATTCTCGGCAGCTTCTTGTGACTGCTTTTTCAATTCTTCTTCCACGTTCGGATTTTTATTTTCGTTGTTCATATCTTAATGGTTTTTATTTTCGTTTGAATAGTTTTCTTTTCCCTCTAACAAATTTCGTGCCTTAATGGCAGTTTTATTCAAATTGGCTGCAAAAATAATAAAAAACTGCCACACTGACATAGAAAAAACGAAGATTACACGTGTACTCCCGATTTTGGCATTTCATCATTCTGATAGGTCAGTTCAACCCTTGATTTGTCAGCTTCGCACGTTTGTTGGGCTTTTATTGTGTGGTGTGAGGTAATTTTGTTTCCATCATCAATCAATACACAAGAAAATGTTTAAGAAAATAGTCCGTTTTTCAATTCGAAAAAAACTGTTTGTCGTGCTGACAACCTTGTTTTTAATGATTGGGGGCATTTATTCAATGCTGACATTGCCCATCGATGCAGTGCCCGACATTACCAATAATCAGGTACAGATTGTTACCGTGTCGCCCACTTTGGCCCCTCAGGAGGTGGAACAGTTGATTACTTTTCCGATAGAAGTGGCCATGAGCAACATCATGAATGTGGAGGAAATTCGTTCCGTGTCCCGTTTCGGCTTGTCGCTGGTGACCGTGGTGTTCAAGGAAAGTGTGCCCACACTGGATGCCCGTCAGCTGGTGAATGAGCAGATACAAACCGTGGCCGGAGAAATACCTTCGGAGTTGGGGGTGCCGGAGATGATGCCCATTACCACCGGTTTGGGTGAAATCTACCAGTATGTACTGAAAGTAGCTCCCGGATATGAGGATAAATATGATGCCATGGAGTTGCGTACCATTCAAGACTGGATTGTGAAAAGACAGCTTTCGGGCATTCCGGGCATTGTAGAAATCAACAGTTTCGGAGGATACCTGAAGCAATATGAAGTGGCTGTCGATCCGGATGCCTTGTATTCGCTCAATATCACCATCAGCGATGTGTACGATGCATTGAGCCGCAACAACCAGAATACCGGAGGTAGTTATATAGAAAAGGTAAACCGTGCGTATTACATCCGACTTTGGTATTGTGGTAGACGGTTCCATTGTGATATTGGAAGGAATTCTGGCACATATCTACGGTCGTCGGTTGATGGGACGTACCCTCAGCAAAGAAGAAATGGATGCAGAGGTGGAGAAAGGAGCTGGCAATGTCGTACGAAGCGCCACGTTTGCCGTTTTGATTATTCTGATTGTGTTCTTCCCTATATTGACTTTGACCGGAATCGAAGGAAAATACTTTACGCCGATGGCCAAGACGCTGGTGTTCTGTATTATCGGTGCTTTGCTGCTGTCGCTGACTTATGTGCCGATGATGGCTTCCTTGTTCCTGAAGCGTACGGTATCGGTAAAACCGACATTGGCCGACCGCTTTTTTGAGAAATTGAACCGTGTATATCGCCGTACACTGGACTTCTGCCTTTCGCATGTATGGGGTACGCTGGTGTCAGCCTTTGCCTTATTAATACTCTCGTTCTTCCTGTTTACCCGCTTGGGCGCCGAGTTTATTCCAACTCTTGACGAAGGTGACTTTGCCATGCAGATGACGCTTCCGGCAGGTAGTTCATTGAGCCGCAGCATCGAGGTGTCGCTTGAGGCTGAAAAGAAACTGAAGCAGGATTTCCCGGAAATCAAGCATGTGGTCGCCAAGATTGGTACTGCAGAGGTCCCGACCGACCCGATGGCGGTAGAGGATGCTGATGTGATGATTGTGATGAAGCCTTTCAGCGAATGGACATCGGCCAGCAGTCGGGCAGAGATGGTAGAGAAGATGAAGAAGTCATTGGAAACAGTAGAAGGGACAGAATTCAACTTCAGCCAGCCTATTCAGTTGCGTTTCAATGAGTTGATGACGGGTGCCAAAGCCGACATTGCTATCAAACTGTATGGAGAGGATATGACTGAGTTGTATGCCAAGGCCAAAGAAGCTGCGAAATTTGTGGAACAGGTGCCTGGAGCCGCTGATGTGTTGGTGGAGCAGGCCATGGGACTTCCGCAATTGTTGGTGAAGTATGACCGCTCTAAAATAGCCCGTTCCGGAACTGATGTTACGGAAACTGCCACCCATGGCTCTGCAGTTATTGGTGGAGAATGCCGTGAAGCACAATGAAATCAGTAACCGCCGTCCGCTGACAGTGTCTGTGATAGCCGAAGGTGACACGGTGGAGGTGAGTAATCCGCTTCAGCCCAAACGGGGAGGGAAGACTTTGATTATAGAAGATGAGAAAGCGGCTTTGCGTAACTTGAAGGCCGTGATGCAGGAAGTGGACACCGATTTTGAAATCGTCGGCGAAGTGGACAGTATTTTCGACGGGGTGGAGTGGTTTCGCACGCATCCCATGCCGGAGTCGGTGTTTATGGACATCCATCTGGCAGACGGCTCAGCCTTCGACATCTGTGCGCAGGTAGACATTACGTGCCCCATCATCTTTACTACGGCCTGCGATGAATATGCCTTGCGCGCCTTTAAGGTGAACAGTGTGGCCGATCTGCTCAAGCCCATCAGCCGGACTGATTTGCGGGAGGCCATGTACAAACTGGAATTGCTGGGCGGACAGGTGAAGGAAGAAAAACAGCCTGACTTGTCGGCCATCATCCGTAGCTTGAAAAAGGAAGAGAATTACAAGACGCATTTTCTGGTGCCGGTGAAGGGGGATAAACTTCTGCCCGTATCGGTGGAGGCCATCCAGTATTTCTATATTTCCAACGGGCTGGTCAAGGCGGTAGACAGTGAGGGAAAAGAATTTGTCTTCTCCCAGTCGCTCAACGAACTGGCCGAGCAATTGAATCCGCACGATTTCTTCCGGGCCAACCGACAGTTTATCGTGTCGCGAAAGGCCGTATCCGACATCAGCCTGTGGTTCAACGGACGGCTGACCATCAACCTGAAAGTGCCGGTGCCCGAGAAAATCATCATCAGCAAGGCCAAGGCTTCGGAATTGAAGGACTGGTTCTGATTTCGTAAGGTGTGCGGTACTTGTCAATCTGAAATGAAACCTCCTCTTCTCCTTTATACTGTATCTCATATTTTTATATTATCTTTGTGCCATAATTCAAAAAAGGTAGAAAAAACAGATGATAACAGTTTCAAATGTAGCCGTTCAATTTGGTAAAAGAGTGTTGTATAATGACGTGAACCTGAAGTTCACGAATGGTAATATCTATGGTATTATCGGAGCCAATGGTGCCGGTAAGTCTACGTTCCTGAAAGTGATTTCAGGCGAGCTGGACCCTACTAAGGGTAGCATTACCCTGGGACCGGGCGAACGTCTTTCGGTGTTGAGCCAGGACCACTTTAAGTTTGATGCCCACACGGTGCTCGATACCGTACTGATGGGACACACCATCCTTTGGGACATCATGAAGCAGCGCGAGGCTCTGTATGCCAAGGAAGATTTTACCGATGAAGACGGTATCAAGGCAGCCGAACTGGAAGAAAAGTTTGCCGAATTGGAAGGCTGGAATGCCGAGAGCGATGCAGCTATCCTGCTGAGCGGGCTAGGCATAAAAGAAGACAAGCACTACACGCTGATGGGTGATTTGAGTGGTAAGGAAAAGGTGCGCGTGATGCTGGCACAGGCGCTTTTCGGAAATCCGGACAACCTGTTGCTCGACGAGCCGACCAATGACCTGGATATGGATACGGTGACCTGGCTCGAAGAATACCTTTCTAACTTTGAACATACCGTGCTGGTGGTAAGCCACGACCGTCACTTCCTTGACTCTGTATGTACGCATACGGTGGACATCGACTTCGGCAAGGTGAACCTCTTTGCCGGTAACTATAGCTTCTGGTATGAATCCAGCCAGCTGGCTCTCCGTCAGCAGCAGAACCAGAAGGCCAAGGCAGAAGAAAAACGTAAGGAACTGGAAGAATTTATCCGTCGTTTCTCTGCCAATGTAGCGAAATCCAAGCAGACTACCAGCCGTAAGAAGATGCTGGAGAAACTGAATGTGGATGAAATCAAGCCGTCTTCTCGTAAATATCCGGGTATCATCTTTACGATGGACCGTGAACCGGGTAACCAGATTCTGGAGGTTTCCGGACTGCGTGCCGAAACGGAAGAAGGAACAGTGCTTTTCAATGACGTGAACTTCAACGTGGAGAAGGGCGATAAGATTGTTTTCCTGAGCCGTGACCCGCGTGCCATGACGGCCTTGTTTGAAATTATCAACGGACACCGTAAAGCACAGGCCGGACACTATAACTGGGGAGTAACCATTACCACGGCTTACTTGCCGCTGGATAATACGGATTATTTCAACTGCGACCTGAACCTGGTAGACTGGTTGAGTCAGTACGGTCAGGGCAATGAAGTGGAGATGAAAGGCTTCCTCGGCCGTATGTTGTTCTCCGGTGAAGAGGTGATGAAGAAAGTCAGCGTGCTGTCGGGAGGTGAGAAGATGCGTTGTATGATTGCCCGCATGCAGTTACGTAATGCCAACTGTCTGATTCTGGATACTCCGACCAACCACCTGGACTTGGAATCTATTCAGGCGTTCAACAACAACCTGAAGATTTACAAGGGAAATGTGCTCTTTGCCTCACACGACCATGAGTTCATCGAAACCGTGGCCAACCGTATCATCGAGCTGACTCCGAACGGAATCATCGATAAGATGATGAGCTACGACGAGTATATTTCATCCGACCATATCAAGGAAATGCGTGCCCGTATGTACGGCGATAAATAAGACTCAAAAAAACGCCTTTGCGTTTGGAAGAAAACGTAAGTACGTTTTATCCGAAACGCAAGGACGTTTTGATCAAAACGCTTAGGCGTTTTACTTAAAGCGCAAGTACGTTTTGTGGAAACGCACTTGCGTTTTTTTCTGTTCGTCAGGACTCCTTTGGGATATTATGAAAATATAGGTATAATCTTCAAATTATCAGTTAGTTATTATGGGCTCAACGTGGTTCGTCTGGTAGCCATGTTCACTGTAGTATGCTGCCATTCGGCAGACCCGTTTAACTTCTATCCGGGAGAACCTCCGGCCAATATTGCGGAAATCAAGTGGTGGGGTGCCGTGTACGGTTCCTTACTTCGTCCGTGTGTGCCTTTGTTTGTGATGATTACAGGAGCCTTGCTGTTGCCGGTAAAAGGGGAGGTGGCTCCGTTCTATCGTAAACGCATCGGGCGTGTGTTCTGGCCTTTCCTTATTTGGTCGGTCATTTACAATCTTTTCCCATGGATTACAGGGTTGATGGGAGTCGCTCCGGAAGTTATTCTTGATTTTTTCCCGTATTCGGGTGAGGAAGTGATGCGCCAGTCGCTCGATGTATCGTTGGGATACATTGCACAGATGCCGTTCAACTTCTCTTTGCTGGACGTGCACATGTGGTACATTTATCTGCTTATCGGGCTGTATCTGTACATGCCGGTATTTTCTGCCTGGGTGGAAAAAGCCAGTCGGAAAGCACAGCGGTGGTTCCTTGTGGCTTGGGGGGTGACGCTTTTCGTTCCTTATTACAGAGAATTTGTAGGGCCTTACATTTGGGGTTCCTGTTCCTGGAACGAGTTTTATATGCTCTATATGTTTGCAGGATTCAACGGTTGTCTGCTGTTAGGACATTATCTCCGTCACACGGAATGGAGTCTGGCAAAAACACTAGGATGGGGAATCCCTATGTTTGTCGTAGGTTTCTGTGTCACGTTCTTCGGGTTCCGTCACATGACCGCATCACCCGACTGCACGGAAGAACAGCTCGAACTTTTCTTCTACTATTGCTCACCGAACGTGGTACTGATGACCCTTCCGTTGTTCATGCTTTGCAAGAAAGTCCGAGTAAATAGTCAGCCAATACAGAAAGCCCTTGCCAATCTGACGGTATGCGGTTTCGGAGTGTATATGATTCATTATTTCTTCACCGGTCCGAGCGTAGTGCTGGCCCGTATGTGTCACGTGCCTGTCGGATTGCAGATACCGTTTGCTGCGGTAGTTGCTTTCCTTGTATCATGGGGACTGGTGATTCTGCTTCGCCGGTTGACTGGAAAGTATGCCCGTTATGTGGTAGGGTGAGGGAGTTTATTTCAAAAACTCCCCGCCGAAAGATAAGGGTAATAAATCTTTGGTTCCGTCTATCTCGTAAATCGCTTTTTCTCCATATAGCAAAATACGCATAGGTTGCTGGTAGCGCTGTTCAGTTTCCAGTAATACCTGCCGGCAGGCTCCACAAGGAGGAATCGGTGTATCGAGATAGCCAGATTCACTTCGGGCGGCGATGGCTAGTGTCAGCACAGGCTGGTCGGGATACTGGGAATTGGCATAAAATAGTGTAGTGCGTTCGGCACATAAACCGGAAGGGTAGGCCGCGTTCTCCTGATTCGTGCCCGTCACAATCACCCCGTTCTTCAGCAGGGCAGCGGCACCGACTGAGAATTTGGAGTAAGGCGCATAACTGCGTGAGGTGGCTTCTTTGGCTTTGTCCATCAGTTCACGGTCTTGTGGGGTAAGTTCATCGTATTGCAAGGAGTAGATACGAATTTCAAGTTTGATTTCTTTCATGGCTTTTGTTTTTGTAGTTGGTAAACAAATATAAGTAAAAAAATGCTTTTCTCCCTGTTTTTCTGTATTTTTAAGTGTTTGCCCGTAAGCTTCTGTGGTGAATCGTTTATCTTTGTACGTTAAACGGTAAAGAAGAACTGCATGAAATCATTGAAATATATTTTGGTGTGCTGTCTGGCAGGGATGGCACTCTCTTTGGGAGCAGCTCAGCGCAAGAATAAGGCGTACGAAGATTACATCCGGCAGTATCATAAAATTGCAGTGGAGGAGATGAAGCGTTATCATATTCCGGCTAGTATCACGCTGGCACAGGGACTGCTGGAGTCAGGAGCCGGACGAAGTGAACTGGCTCGCAAGTCGAACAACCATTTCGGTATCAAATGTGGACGGAGCTGGGATGGACGGACGGTACGTGCCGATGATGATGCGCCGAATGAGTGTTTCCGGGCTTATCGTCATGCCAAGGATTCGTATCGTGATCATTCCAAATTCTTGCGTACGGGAGCACGTTATGCCTTTTTGTTTCGTTTGAAGATTACGGATTACAAGGGATGGGCACGTGGCTTGAAGAAGGCAGGTTATGCCACTGACCCGCGTTATGCTGATCGTCTGATAAATATTATTGAGTTGTACGATTTGGATCGCTATGATAGTAAGAAAGGGTTAGAATGGGCAGAAGAATTTCCTAATCCGCATCAGCCGTATTTGGCTAATGATATGGTGTACATTATCGCCCGTCGGGGGATACGTTTGAGAAACTATCGGATGAATTGGGCATCAGCAAAAAGAAACTGCGCACTTACAACGAACTGCCGAAGGACTACCAGTTCATGGGAGGAGAAATTGTGTATCTGGAGAAGAAACGTCGTCGGGCGACAAAGGAATACATTGTGTACGTGGTGCGTCAGGGAGATTCCATGTATTCTATTTCCCAGAGATTCGGTATCCGTTTGAAAAATCTGTATAAATTGAATAAGATGGAGCCAGATTCACCGGCTCCGAAAGTAGGCGATATTCTGCGGTTGAGATAACCGGTTTATTCGTGGTGGTAAGGGCCGTTGTTCAGAATGGTCATGGCCCGGTAAAGCTGTTCTACGAAGATAAGCCGTATCATCTGGTGCGAAAATGTCATTTTGGAAAGGGAAATCTTTTCCTGGGCAGCCTGATAGACGGAAGGAGAGAATCCGTAAGGTCCGCCTATGATGAACACCAGCCGCTTGTTTACGGTATGCATTTTCCGCTCTATCCAGTTGGCAAACTCGATGGAGCGGAATTCTTTTCCATGTTCGTCAAGTAGTACCACTACATCGCCCGGTTGCAAGGCTTTCAGAATGGCTTCACCTTCTTTTTCTTTTTGCTGATCCATGCTGAGGCTCTTGGTGTTTTTGAGTTCAGGAATTACTTCCATATCGAATGAAGCGTAATGTTTCACACGTTCCACATAGTCAGCAATGGCCGTGATGTAATGTTTCTCTACTGTCTTACCTACAACTAAAAGTACAAATTTCATTGAAGTCTCTGTTTTTGGATATTGATGAAAAATTAGGATTTACGGGCTGCAAAGTATACACCTCCCAATACCAGACCGACGCCTGTCACGGCAAACACCGTAAGTTGTTCTTCAAGAATGAGTGAAGCGGCTATGGTGGTGAACAGGGGATTCAAATAAAGATAATTGGAGGACTGAATGGCACCGAGTTGCTTTAATACGATGTTCCATGCGACAAAGCAGATGAGTGAGGCCAGTACTGCCAGAAACAAAAGGTTAGCCCATATTACCGGGTTAGCAAATCCGGATAGTGGAAATTGGAAAGGATGTACGAGAAAGGTCGGAACTCCGGTCAGTATCCCGTAAAAAAATACCTTTCGGGTGATGAATACAGCCGGATAGCGTCCTGATAGTTTACGGATAATCAGGCTGTAAATGGCCCAGGACAAGCCTGCGCATAGTGTAAGAAAATCACCTAACGGGGAAAGTTTCAATACAAAGCTGCCATTGAAGATGAGCAGGGCAACTCCTAACAGTGCGATTACCGAACCGGCCATCAGTTGTTTGCTGGCTTTCTCCTTCCGGTCGGTAAGTAAAGACAGGGCCGTTGTGAGCAGGGGAGTCATGCAGATAATAAAGGCCACGTTGGTGGTTTGAGTCAGGCTGAGTGCTGTATTTTCCGTCAGGAAATAGAGGGCCCCTCCTGTCAATCCGGTAGCAAGAAAAAGCAGTTCGTCTTTCCAACTGTTGGCCAGCAGCTTGTGTGGAGAAATACTCCAGATACCCAGGTAGGCGATGAGGAAGCGGAGAAAAAAGATTTCATGAGGTGAAAGTCCGTTTTCGATTAGCACTTTCGTCGAAATAAAAGTAGTTCCCCAAACACCTACTGTCAGTATAGCTAGCAAATGATATTTGCCTGTGGGATATTGCGTACAAAATGATAATGACATAAATAATCTCAGATTGGGAAAAGTCAAAATACTTGTCGGATAATTGTGTTGCAAAAGTACGAATAAAATTCTACCTTTGCCAATGCTAGAATTTTAAAAAGTAGAAAGACAATGGATGAAAAAGTAGTAAAAGATTTGATAGACCGTTTGATAGATTTGTCATTTGCAGAAGACATCGGTGATGGTGACCATACTACACTGTCGTGTATTCCGGCAGACGCCATGGGAAAATCAAAACTTTTGATAAAGGAAGAAGGTATCCTGGCTGGTATTGAAGTGGCCAAAGAAGTATTTCATCGTTTTGACCCGGAAATGAAGGTGGAAGTATTCATTCAAGATGGTACGCACGTAAAACCGGGTGATGTGGCCATGGTGGTAGAAGGAAAGATTCAGTCTTTGCTTCAGACTGAACGTCTGATGCTGAACATCATGCAGCGTATGAGCGGTATTGCTACCATGACAAACAAGTATGTGGAACGTCTGAAAGGAACGAAGACTCGGGTACTTGATACGCGTAAGACAACTCCGGGCATGCGTATCCTTGAAAAGATGGCGGTGAAGATCGGTGGAGGAGTAAACCATCGTATCGGATTGTTCGACATGATTCTGTTGAAAGATAATCACGTGGATTTTGCCGGTGGTATTGACAAGGCGATTACTCGTGCCAAGGAATACTGCAAGGCAAAAGGAAAGGACTTGAAGATTGAAATTGAAGTGCGCAACTTCGATGAGCTACAGCAGGTACTTGATTTGGGTGGAGTAGACCGTATCATGCTGGATAACTTTACTCCGGAAAATACACGCAAGGCTGTGGAAATGGTAGGCGGACGTGTGGAACTGGAGTCATCGGGTGGTATTACCTTCGATACTTTGCGTGACTATGCAGAATGTGGAGTGGATTACATCTCTGTTGGTGCCCTGACGCATTCTGTAAAAGGTCTTGACATGAGTTTCAAGGCTTGCTAAGATGGAAAAGCATGTGAAGCAAGTCACTTGTTGAAGAAGAATCTACCAAATGAAAATAAGAAGAGTGATGAAAAAAAGTGTTTTATGGAGAAGTGTGCTGGTACTGGCATTGTGTATTGCCGGAACAGCCAATGGAATGGCTCAGGACCTGAAATCAATTCTTTCGGGTGTAGCCAATGCGGTAGCGAATAAGGTAACGGGTGAAAGTGCTTCATTGACAGGTACGTGGACTTATGCGGGTCCCGATTGTAAATTTGAAAGTGATAACCTGTTAGCCAAGGCTGGTGGTGAAGTCGCCGCTAAGCAAGTAGAGGAAAAAATGAGTGGAGTGTTGGAAAAACTGGGCTTCAAAGAGGGGGCGACTTATACTTTCAATGAAGACAGTACGTATACCTCTGTGATTGGCGGAAAAACAGTCAATGGAACTTATAGTTACAATGCAGATACCAAGGAACTGACGATGAAAACTCGTTTAGGACTGAAGGTAAATGCGACAGTTTCGAAAGGTCTTACAGGAAACACCATGAGCCTGCTGTTTAAGGCAGACAAATTGATGTCTCTGGCACAGACCATTACAGGAACTGTAGCAAGCAAGTCGTCTAATTCTGCGGTGAGTACAGCTAGTTCGCTGTTAAGCCAGTATGATGGGCTGCAACTGGGTGTAGAGCTTAAGAAGCAGTAATTTCACGTTTGCGTAACCAATACAAAGAAGCATGGATTCCGATTGTAGGTTTCCATGCTTCTTCTTTTTATATACATCCTTTGCTGGAAGGAATCTCAAAATGATGAATGTCGCGCCGTATGGCCATCTTAATGCTGCGGGCGAGGGCTTTAAAGATACCTTCTATCTTGTGGTGCTCGTTAGTTCCTTCGGCTTTGATATGGAGGTTCATGCGGGCAGAATCGCTTAGCGATTTGAAGAAATGGAGGAACATCTCGGTAGGCATGTCGCCAATCTTTTCGCGGGTGAAGGTGGCATCCCATACCAGCCAGGCTCGTCCTCCGAAATCGAGCGAAACCATGCACTGGCAGTCGTCCATGGGCAGGCAGTAGCCGTAACGTTCAATGCCTCTCTTGCTTCCTAATGCTTTATACAGACATTCTCCTAAAGCGATGGCCGTATCTTCAATGGTGTGGTGTTCGTCCACTTCCAGATCACCGTCTACGTGGATGTCCAGGTCGATGCCGCCGTGCTTACCGATTTGTTCCAGCATGTGGTCAAAGAATCCCAATCCGGTATGGATATGGCAAGTGCCGTTTCCGTCCAGGTTCACTCGGATACGGATATCGGTTTCCTTGGTTTTGCGGCATACCTCAGCAGTACGTTCACCGGCAAAAAGAAACTCTGCCACGCGGTCCCAGTCGGTGGTAGCTAATACGCACGTGTCTTCCAGTCCTTTTTCACTCAGCAGATTTTTATCCGGTTGCAGCAGGATGGCCTTGCAGCCTAAGTTCTTGGCTAGCTCTACGTCGGTTGCGCGGTCGCCAATTACAAAGCTTCCGGCCAGGTCGTATTCCGGATTGTTCAGGTAGCCCGTGAGCATACCGGTGCGTGGCTTGCGGGTAGGAGCATTGTCTTCCGGGAAACTCCGGTCGATAAGGATGTTGTCAAATTCAATACCTTCGTTTTTGAATGACTGAAGTATCAGGTTGTGTACGGGCCAGAATGTGTCTTCTGGAAAAGAATCAGTACCTAATCCGTCCTGATTGGTCACCATGACAAACTCAAAATCCAGTTTCTGGCGGATAAAGTAAAGGTTGCGGAACACCTTCGGATAGAATTCCAGTTTCTCGAACGCATCCAACTGGTAATCTACGGGTGGCTCGATGACGAGAGTACCGTCGCGGTCAATGAACAATACTTTTTTCATGCTTCCTCCTCCTTGTAGTTTTTCAGGGCTTCCAGCAGAGTATCGTTCTCCGGACGTGTGCCGATGGTGATGCGCAGACAATCCTGACAAAGCGTGACATTACTACGGTTGCGGACGATGATACCCTTGTCCACCAGGTAGTTGTAGATTTTCTTGGCATCACTGACTCGTGTCAGAAAGAAATTGGCATCAGTAGGATAGATACGTCGGCAGCAAGCAAGCTTCTGGAATTCCTGCATGAGACGGGTACGTTCGTGAAGTAAGGATTCTACCCACTGCTGTACCTGATAATGCTTTTCAATCATGTGGATGGCTTCCTGCTGGGTCAGCCGGTTCACGTTGTATGGATATTTGATTTTATTCAGTAGGTTGATGATTTCCTGAGAAGCGAAAGCCATGCCCAGACGGATACCGGCGCATCCCCATGCCTTGGAGAAAGTCTGAAGAATAATCAGGTTTGGAAATTCATCGAGTTGTTGCAGGAACGATGCCTCACTGGAGAAATCAGCGTATGCCTCATCCAGAATAACCAGTCCTTCAAATGAGCGAAGCAGGGTAAGAATCTCTTCCCGGCACAGACGGTTTCCCGTCGGGTTATTGGGCGAACAGAGGAAAATCAGTTTAGTGTGTTCGTCGGCAGCGGCCAGCAAGTCGGAAGCTTTGAACTGAAAGTTTTCATCCAACTGTACTTTCCGGTATTCTACATCGTTTACTTCGGCACATACCTGATACATACCGTAAGTCGGGTCGATAGCCACTACATTGTCAATGCCCGGGCGGCAGAAAGCACGGAAAGGAAGGTCGATGGCCTCGTCGCTTCCATTGCCTAAAAAAATGCGGTCTGTCGATACTTTTTTTACTCTTCCAATCAGGCCCTTTAATTCTCTTTGAAGCGGGTCTGGATAACGGTTGTTGGGGGTATTGTAGGGATTTTCATTGGCATCCAAAAATACGGAAGCCTCTTTCCCACTATATTCGTCGCGTGCCGAAGAATAGGGTTTCAGAGCCCAGATGTTCGGTCGCGTAAGTTCTTTCAATGGTTTCATAGTTACTTATTTAAACGTACGGATACTGCATTTTTGTGTGCGTCGAGTTGTTCGTTGGCTGCCATGACTTCAATGGCCGGACCAATCATGGCAATACCTTCGGGTGTAATTTCCTGGAAGGTAATTTTGCGGATGAAGCTGTCCAGGCTAACTCCGCTGTAGGCCTTGGCATAACCGTTGGTAGGAAGAGTATGGTTGGTGCCCGAAGCATAGTCGCCTGCACTTTCCGGAGAATAATAGCCTAAAAATACGGAACCCGCATTGACAATGCGTTCGCTGATTTCCAGGTAGTCCTTGGTTTCGATAATCAGGTGCTCGGGAGCATATTCGTTGGTCATTTCTACGGCTTCATCCATATTCTTTACTAAAATCAGTTTGCTGGCAGCTAAGGAGCGACTGGCAATTTCCTTTCGGGGAAGTTGGGCCAGCTGGCGTTCTACTTCTTCTGTCACCGTCTTCAGCAAAGTCTCACTGGTGGTAATCAGGATGGCCTGGCTGTCAGTGCCGTGTTCTGCCTGTGAAAGTAAATCGGCAGCTACAAAAACCGGATTGGCTGTTTCATCAGCCAATACTGCTACTTCAGAAGGCCCGGCCGGCATGTCGATGGCTACGTCGCGCAAGGAAACCTGTTGTTTGGCGGCAGTGACATACTGGTTGCCCGGACCGAATATCTTGTATACTTTGGGAATGCTTTCCGTGCCATAGGCCATAGCTCCGATAGCCTGCACCCCTCCGGCTTTGAAGATACGGCTGATACCTGCCAGTTTGGCTGCATAGAGAATGGCCGGATGAATCTTTCCTTCCTTGTCAGGAGGAGTACAGAGAATGATTTCCTTGCATCCGGCAATCTGTGCCGGAGTAGCCAGCATCAGGACGGTGGAGAAAAGAGGAGCTGTTCCACCGGGAATGTACAATCCCACCTTCTCAATGGCTACTGCTTTCTGCCAGCAAGTTACACCCGGAAGTGTGGTGATTTTCTTTCCCTGGAATACCTGTGCGGTGTGGAATGTGCGGATGTTGTTATAAGCCAGTGTGATGGCCGCCTTCAGTTCGATGCTGACTTTCTTTTCTGCTTCGGCAATTTCTTCCTCGCTTACCAACAGGGAGTTCAGCCGCACCTTGTCGAACTTTTCTTCGTATTCCAGCACGGCTTTATCACCTTCAAATTTGATGCGGTTTAATATTTCGAGTACGGTTTCCCGCAATGATTCCGTTTGAAGCGTCGGACGTTTCAGTAAGTCCGCCCATGTATTTCTTTCGGGATAAGTAATGATGTTCATAGTAACAATCTTTGTGATGAGGTTCTGAAAATCAAAGTATCATTTTCTCTATGGGCAGCACCAGGATACCTTGTGCACCGATGGCTTTCAGCTTGCCGATGATTTCCCAAAAACATTTCTGATCGAGAACAGTGTGAATGCTGCTCCAGCCTTCTGTAGCCAATGGCATGATGGTCGGACTCTTCACACCGGGAAGAACGGTTACGATTTCCTGTACCTTGTCGGTCGGTACATTCATCAGCACGTATTTCTTGTCTTCAGCGGTTTTGACTGCATTGATGCGGAACAGCAGTTCCTGAAGTATTTCCTTCTTTTCGTCTGACATGTGCTTGTTTCCGATGAGCAGCGCTTCGCTCTTCATTACCACTTCCACCTCCTTCAGGTTGTTGCTGATAAGGGTAGAGCCGGAGCTGACAATATCGAAGATGGCATCTGCCAGACCGATGGCTGGAGCAATTTCCACCGAACCGGTGATGACGTGAATGTCGGCTTCAATGTGCTGTTCTGCTAAGAAGTTTTTCAGGATATTGGGATAGGAGGTAGCAATCTTTTTGTGATTGAACCATTCCAGTCCGTTGTATTCCGTTTCTTTGTGAATAGCCAGTGACAAACGGCATTTGCTGAAGCCCAGACGGTGCACGATTTCCGCTTCTTCGGCACGTTCCACGAATTCATTTTCTCCTACAATACCGAGGTCGGCCACGCCGTTGGCCACACATTGTGGGATGTCATCGTCGCGCAGGAACAGTACTTCTACCGGAAAATTGCTGGACTGTGTCAGCAAGGTGCGTTTGGAGGTAGATAACTTGATGTCTGCTTCAGTAAACAGGGCCATTGTGTCTTCGAACAAGCGCCCTTTGGATTGTACGGCAATTCTTAACATATTGTTCTAAGTTTTTAAAGTGTCAAATAAAAAAGGCTTACCGAGGAATAAATTCTTACGGCAAGCCTTTGTGTAATCTTATCTCTTGTAACTGCACGCGTCGTCAGCCTACCGTGTGAACCGTTAGGTAATGATGATGGCGATGATGTACAGTATTTAAAATCATAATTATCGTTCTTTTGTTGCGACAAAAATATTAGATAAGAATTAAAAAAGCAAATATTTATCAGAAAAAACTCGCTTTTGCTGTCAAATTTATAAAGATTCCTTCTCTTTTTCCGTATAACAGCCTTTGAAGTACATTTCCTTTTCTGCTTTTTCCCTTGGGAAAATGAAATAGGTGCAGACGGCCTTGGTGCAGACTTCATCTTGTGCATTGTAGATTTCGGCTTCAATGAACACAAAGTTCCGTTTCTGCTCCTTGATTCTTCCTCTGAGGGTAAGGTGAGAGTCGGTCGTGTGGATGGGTTTCAGGTATTGAGTTTCCATGCGCGAAGTCACTCCCGCCGTCTGAAGCTTGCGGGCAATCACCCAGGCACATATTTCATCCAGCAAGGTGGCCTGAATACCTCCGTGCAGGGTGTTCAACCAACCTTGAAAACGAGCTTCAGGTACCCATTTGCTCACAATCTCGTCACCGTCTTCATAGAACTCCATTTTCAGGCCCGACTCGTTGTTGGGCGCACAGCCGAAACAGAAGTATCCTTCCATTCCTTCCCATGGATTGATGATTTTTTCCATGACGGCTGAGTTTTAGATAGTATAGTCCACGCAAGCGCGGTTTTCCTTGGCCTCTTTCAGAATGCCAGCTGCGGCTACGTGTGCCGGATGGATGGCATAAGCCTTTACGTCGTCCAGCGTATCGAAACTGCTGTCCAGACAGATGTCCCATACTTCTGCCGGGTTTTCATTCAGTCCTACATGAATGTCACGAATAAAGGGAATAGTGGCCGGAAGAGCCTCGATGGCAGTCTTGAAACGGTTCATAATGTCGGTTTTTTCTGCCGGAGAAAGGGTTTCTTTCAATTTAAATAAAACAATGTGCTTGACCATGTTTGTTTGTTTTTATGATTTTCGTATCTTTGAATATTGCAAATATAGAAATTAATTATTGAAACAAGTTATGATTATCATTGGAATTGCAGGAGGAACAGGCTCCGGTAAAACAACTGTAGTGAGAAGGATTATCGAAAGTCTGTCGGAGAATGAAGTGGCAGTGCTTCCGCTTGATTCATATTATAAGGACAGCAGTCATGTGCCCGTGGAAGAACGGCAGAATATCAACTTTGACCATCCTTCGGCGTTCGACTGGGATTTGCTTTCCAAGCATATTTCCATGCTGCGTAAGGGAGAAGCCATTGAACAGCCTGTATATTCCTATCTTACCTGTACGCGCCAGAAAGAAACCGTGCATGTAGAACCCCGTAAGGTCATCATCATCGAAGGTATTCTGGCCTTGAGCGACCGCAGGTTGTGCAAGCAGATGGACCTGCGTATTTTTGTGGATGCCGATCCGGACGAACGTCTTATTCGTGTCATCCAGCGGGATGTGATAGAACGCGGACGTACGGCTGAGGCAGTGATGGAACGTTATGTGCGTGTGTTGAAACCCATGCACCTGGAGTTTATCGAACCGGCCAAGCGAATTGCCGACCTGATTGTGCCGCAAGGAGGTCATAATGAAAAGGCCATCGAGATTCTGAAGATGTACATTGAACGAATCGTAGACAAATGAAAGGCTGGATAACGGGGCTGTGCTGTGTGCTGGCCCTTTTTTTGTTTTTTTCGTGCGGCTCTGAGAAAAAAGCGGAAGAGACTGCCGTCGATTTACCGCAGATTCAGGAAAGAAAGGAACTGGTGGTGCTGACTGTCAACAGTTCCGTGTCTTATTTCCATTATCGTGGTGAACCCATGGGATTCCAGTACGAACTGGCCCAGCAGTTTGCCAAGTCGCTGGGACTCGATCTGAAGGTGAAGGTTGTGAAAGACGAAGAGCAACTGGTCAGCAGTCTGCTCAAAGGAGAAGGTGATTTGGTTGCCTACAACCTGATTATTACCAACCCGCTGAAAGACAGTTTGATTTATTGCGGTGAAGAAGACATTACGCGGCAGGTAATCATACAGCGAAGAGGGAAAAAAGCCTTGAAAGACGTTACGGAACTGGTAGGAAAGAAAGTCTATGTCAACTCCGGAAAATACCGTACCCGTCTGGAGAATCTGAACCGCGAACTGGGAGGAGGAATCGATATTTGTGAGATTTCCTCCGACAGTGTGTCTTCGGAAGACCTGATTACCTGGGTGGCAGAGGGGCGTATTGACTACACGGTGGCTACAGATGAGATTGCCCGCATCAACCGCACCTATTATCCGGTGCTTGACATTAACCTGGCCATCAGCTTCGACCAGCGTTCTTCGTGGGCTGTGCGGAAAACTTCTCCTTTGCTGGCAGAGGCTGCTGATAAATGGCATCGCGAAAACATCAATTCACCGGAGTTTCGTGCCAGTGCCCGCCGTTATTTTGAACTGGCCAAGCGTCCGGCACACGGAGCCATTCTTTCCGTAAAAGACGGTAAGATTTCCCACTACGATGATTTGTTCCGGCATTATGCCAAGGAAATAGGCTGGGACTGGCGACTGTTAGCCTCGCTGGCCTATACCGAATCGAACTTTAATCCGAATGTCGTATCATGGGCCGGAGCCAAGGGGCTGATGCAGCTGATGCCGGCTACGGCACGTGCCATGGGAGTGCCGCCGGGCAAAGAGCAGGACCCGGAAGAAAGTATCAAGGCTGCTGTAAAATACATTGCCGGAATGCAGCGTACGTTTAGTAAAATCACGGATAAGGAAGAACAGGCCAAGTTCATATTGGCCGCTTATAATTCTGGTATCGGCCATGTGACTGATGCTATGGCATTGGCCGAGAAATACGGGCGTAACCGCTATATCTGGGAGCATCATGTGGCTCACTTTATGTTGTTGAAAAGCAACAAGGAGTACTATCAGGACCCTGTCTGCAAGAACGGATATGTGCGTGGAAGCGATACCTATGAGTTTGTGCATGAAATACTGGCACGTGCGGAGCTTTACCGAAAGAAGATAAGGAAATAAACAACTGAAAAGTTGGGTTTTATAAATAGCCTGAAGTTTTTGCGGAAGCTTCAGGCTATTTTTTTGTGTCTCCCGTTGCGGAAACGTAAGTTTCTCAGTGCGGAAATATAGGTTTCCCTATCGGAAACCGTACGATTTATGTGGGGGAAACGTAGAAAACTTTTCAGCAGTCTGCTTTTTCTTTTAGGAAGTTTGCAAAATATAATAAGAGGCATTGTCTCTCCTAAATTTTTTTAGTTTTAGTAAGCAGATAGCCAAAATGGAGGGTATGCTTGATAAAAATTGCTTTTTCTGTTGCATTATATAATTTTATTCGTGATTTTGCGAACAATAAACGGAAGAGGTGAAAATGGTAAGAAAAAACTATTCAGAAGAACAGGAGAAAATGGCTCGCTTTGCCAAGGCCATGGGGCATCCGGCTCGTATAGCCATACTTCAATTTTTGGCTTCGCAGGAATGTTGCTTTTTTGGCGATATTCACGAAGAACTGCCCATAGCTAAGGCTACGGTGTCACAGCACTTGAAGGAACTGAAAGAAGCCGGGCTGATTCAGGGAGAGATTGAAGCACCTAAGGTGAGGTATTGTATTAATAAGGAGAACTGGAAACTGGCTAAAAGAATGTTTGCCGATTTCCTGGGCCAGCCGATATGTAAAAAAGAGAGCTGTTGCGAATAAGCTCTTTTTTTGCTGTGTTTGTTCGTTGTTTTGCGAATTACTAATAATAGACATTGAAGAACGATGAAAAAGATGGTATGTCTTCTGTCGGTATGCTTGGCATTGGCCGCATGTGGGATGCAGGGCAGAAGTGAAAAAGAAATTCAAACAAGTGACAAAGTGGTGGTCGAAAACAGTGAGGTAACTGCTAAAGATCATGTAGAAGTATTGTATTTTCATGGGAAACAGTGTTGTGCCACATGTATAGCCATTGAAAATAACACTTTGGCTGTGATGAAAGAGAATCTTTCGGAACAGGTAAAGAAGGGGGAAGTGGTGTTCAAGGTGATAGACATCAGCAAGAAGGAAAATGAGAAGATAGCCGAAAAATATGAGGTTACCTGGTCGTCACTGTTTGTGGTGCGCTACAAGAACGGGCAGGAGACTGCGGAAAATATGACTCAGTTTGCTTTCGGGAATGCCCGTAAATCGCCGGAGGTATTCAAGGAAGGACTGGTGAAGACTGTCAATGACATGCTGAAATAATAAGGAGAAACTATGGACTGGTTACAGACATTGTTGGACAACAGTTCCACTCCTGTATGGACGGCGTTTCTGCTTGGGCTGCTGACCGCACTTTCGCCTTGTCCGCTGGCGACCAACATTGCAGCCATTGGCTTTATCGGGAAAGACATAGAGAACCGGAAGCGTATTTTTCGGAACGGTGGCTTTTTTCATTATCTTGTCGGGTTATTTGTTTAATTTTGTTCTTTAATTTATCATTGTTACATATATGAGAGTATTGATTCTTTGTACAGGAAATAGTTGCCGTAGCCAGATGGGCCACGGCTTTTTGCAGTCGTTCGATAAAAATATAGAAGTGTATTCGGGTGGAACAGAGCCTGCCGCACAGGTAAATGCCAAGGCGGTGGAGGTAATGAAAGAAGTCGGAATTGACATCAGTTCGCATGTACCGACTCACGTGAATACCTACCTTGATCAGGAATGGGATTATGTGATTACGGTTTGCGGAGGGGCGAATGAAAGTTGTCCGACATTTACTGGAAAAGTCGGCAAGCGTCTTCACATCGGTTTTGACGACCCTTCGCATGCCACCGGGACTCCGGAATTTATTGACGCAGAATTCCGCCGTGTGCGGGATGAGATTAAGAATGCCTTCGCCCGTTTCTACATTACGGAAATCAGAAAATAAGACTTGCCCGCCTGTTCTTGCGGGGGGGGGCTGTTAATTGTGGTCAGTCGGTTTCCATTTTACTCTATTTTTTTCTTATTTCTTTTATATAACCTTTTTTTCTTATAAATTTGCAGCCTAAATTTGGGAGGTTACTTCCTGAATGATTAGAAATTAGATAAAAACCACATAATTATGAGTAAGAAGTTTACTGAATATTCTCAGCTCAACTTGTCAGAAATAAACAAGGAGGTGCTGAAAAAATGGGATGAAAACGATGTGTTCTCTAAAAGTATGACAGAACGTGAGGGGTATCCTTCTTTCGTGTTCTACGAAGGTCCTCCCTCGGCTAACGGTATGCCGGGTATTCACCACGTGATGGCACGTACAATTAAGGATACATTCTGTCGTTTCAAGACCATGAAAGGTTTCCAGGTGAAGCGTAAAGCTGGATGGGACACACACGGACTTCCGGTGGAGCTGGGAGTGGAAAAGGCACTTGGAATCACCAAAGAGGATATCGGTAAAACGATTTCGGTGGCAGATTACAACAAGCATTGCCGCACGGATGTCATGAAGTTCACCAAAGAATGGACTGACCTTACCCATAAGATGGGTTACTGGGTAGACCTGGAAAATCCGTACATTACTTACGATAACCGTTACATTGAAACTTTGTGGTGGCTGTTGCAGCAACTTTATAAGAAAGGTTTGCTGTACAAGGGATATACCATCCAGCCGTATTCTCCGGCAGCAGGTACAGGCTTGAGCTCACATGAGTTGAACCAGCCGGGATGTTACCGCGACGTGAAAGACCTTACCGTGGTAGGTCAGTTCAAGATGAAGAATCCGAAGCCGGAAATGGCAGAGTGGGGTACACCTTACTTCATTGCATGGACTACTACTCCGTGGACATTGCCTTCAAATACGGCACTTTGTGTGGGCCCGAAGATTGACTACGTAGCTGTTCAGACTTACAATGCTTATAATGGAGAAAAGATGACGGTGGTACTTGCCAAACCTTTGCTCTATACGCATTTCAATAAAAAAGCAGAAGACATTGCACTGGAAGACTACAAGCCGGGTGATAAACTGATTCCGTTCAAGGTGGTAGGCGAGTACAAGGGTACTGACCTGGTTGGTATGGAATACGAGCAGCTTATCCCATGGGTGAAACCAGTGGAGGCTGCAGAAGACGGTTCCTGGAAAGAAGCTTCGGCTAAAGCATTCCGTGTCATCCCGGGTGATTATGTCACTACAGAAGACGGTACGGGTATCGTACACATTGCACCGACATTTGGTGCGGACGATGCGAACGTGGCTCGTGCAGCAGGTATTCCTTCGTTGTTTATGATTAACAAGAAAGGCGAAACTCGTCCGATGGTTGACCTGACCGGTAAGTTCTACCTGATGGAGGAACTGGATGAGGCTTTCGTAAAAGAATGTGTCGATGTAGAAAAATACAAGGAATATGAAGGCCGTTGGGTGAAGAACGCATACGACCCGCAGTTCACTGTAGACGGAAAATACGATGAAAAGGCTGCACAGGCTGCTGAATCGCTCGACGTATATATCTGCATGATGCTGAAACAGCAGGGACTGGCATTCAAGACTGAAAAGCACGTGCACAACTATCCGCACTGCTGGCGTACCGACAAACCGGTGTTGTACTATCCGCTGGATAGCTGGTTTATCCGTTCTACTACTTGCAAGGACCGTATGATTGAGTTGAACAAGACGATCAACTGGAAACCTGAATCAACTGGTTCTGGACGTTTCGGCAAGTGGTTGGAAAACCTGAATGACTGGAACTTGAGCCGTTCACGCTACTGGGGTACTCCGCTGCCTATCTGGAGAAGTGAGGATGGCGAAGAAATCTGCATTGGTTCAGTAGAAGAACTGTACAACGAGATTGAAAAATCTGTTGCAGCTGGCTTCATGACAGAAAATCCGTATAAGAAATTAGGATTCCAGCCGGGTGTATATAACAAGGAAAACTACGATAAGATTGACTTGCACCGTCCGTATGTAGACGACATCATCCTGGTATCTGCTTCAGGCAAACCGATGAAGCGTGAATCAGATTTGATTGACGTATGGTTTGACTCAGGTGCTATGCCGTATGCACAGTTGCACTATCCGTTCGAAAACAAGGAACTGGTAGATTCACGCAGCTACTATCCGGCCGACTTCATCGCGGAAGGTGTGGACCAGACTCGTGGATGGTTCTTTACATTGCATGCCATCGCTACAATGGTGTTCGACAGTGTGGCTTACAAGAACGTGATTTCAAATGGTCTGGTACTCGACAAGAACGGAAACAAGATGTCTAAGCGTCTGGGTAATGCTGTAGATCCGTTCGGTGCCATCGAGAAGTTTGGTTCTGACCCGTTGCGCTGGTACATGATTACCAACTCTTCTCCATGGGACAACCTGAAGTTCGATACAGACGGAGTGGATGAAGTACGTCGTAAGTTCTTTGGAACATTGTATAATACTTACTCATTCTTTGCACTGTATGCCAATGTAGACGGCTTTACATACGCTGAAGAAGACGTGCCGATGAACGAACGTCCGGAAATTGACCGTTGGATTCTTTCACTGTTGAATTCATTGATTAAGAATGTGGATGCTTGCTTTGCCGATTACGAACCGACAAAGGCTGGCCGTCTGATTACAGACTTCGTAAACGATAACTTGAGTAACTGGTACGTGCGTCTGAACCGTAAACGTTTCTGGGGTAGTGCCATGTCAACTGATAAGTTGTCTGCTTACCAGACCTTGTACACTTGCTTGGAAACGGTAGCTAAGCTGATGGCGCCGATTGCTCCGTTCTATGCAGATCGTCTGTACATGGATTTGATTGCGGTGACCGGACGTGACCAGGTCGTATCTGTTCACCTTGCCAAGTTCCCGGTAGCCGATGAAAACCTGATTAATGCAGAACTGGAAGCTCGTATGCAGATGGCACAGGATGTGACTTCTATGGTATTGGCTTTGCGTCGTAAGGTCAACATCAAGGTTCGTCAGCCGTTGCAGTGTATCATGATTCCGGTAGTAGATGAAGCGCAGAAGCAGTATATCGAAGCCGTGAAGGATCTGATCATGAACGAGGTGAACGTGAAAGAAATCAAGTTCGTGGATGGTGCGGCAGGCGTACTGGTGAAGAAAGTAAAATGCGACTTCAAGAAACTGGGCCCGAAATTCGGAAAACAGATGAAGGCTGTGGCTGCAGCTGTGGCAGGTATGTCGCAGGAAGCTATTGCTGAACTGGAAAAGAACGGAAGTTACACCTTCCAGCTTGACGGAGCTGATGCGGTGGTAGAAGCTGCTGACGTGGAAATCTTCAGCGAAGATATTCCGGGATGGCTGGTAGCCAACGAAGGCAAACTGACCGTAGCGCTTGAAGTGACTGTGACCGATGAGCTCAAACGTGAAGGTATTGCCCGCGAACTGGTGAATCGTATTCAGAATATCCGTAAGAGCAGCGGTTTTGAAATTACTGACAAGATTGCCATCGTGCTGTCAAAAAATTCAAATACCGATGACGCGATAAATGAATATAATACTTATATTTGCAACCAAGTGCTGGCTAACTCACTGACACTGGCCGATGAAGTGGCAGACGGCACTGAACTTAACTTTGATGACTTCTCGTTGTATGTAAATGTAACGAAGCTGTAATATGAACCCATCCACCCGGCTTTAGTCGGGTGGATACTATTATTAACTTAAAACTTAAGCACTATGGCTGAAAAAACAAGGTATTCTGACGCAGAACTTGAGGAATTCCGCGCCATTATCATGGAGAAACTTCAGCTCGCGGAACGCGACTATGAGAAACTGAAAAGTAGTATAATGAACACAGATGGTAACGATACTGACGATACATCTCCTACATATAAAGTGCTGGAAGAAGGTGCCAATACCTTATCGAAAGAAGAAACTACTCGTCTGGCTGCCCGTCAGCTGAAGTTCATTCAAAACTTGCGTGCGGCACTGGTCCGTATTGAAAACAAAACTTACGGTATCTGTCGCGAAACTGGTAAATTGATTCCCGCTGAGCGCCTTCGTGCTGTTCCTCATGCTACATTGAGCATCGAGGCCAAGCAGCAGGGAAAGAAGTAACGAAATGAATTTTTAATTGAAGATTGGGAATTGAAAATTGAGAAACGGGACTTTTCAAAGTGATCCATATTCAATTTTCAGTTCTCAATTTTTTTGAATACAAATTGCAAATTGAAGAAGATGAAAAGATTTTTCACTCAGGAACGTCTGGTTACTCTTGTGGTGGCAGGAGTGCTGATTATCGACCAGCTTATCAAAATTGCGGTGAAGACAAACATGTATTTGCATGAAAACATTCATGTGACCGACTGGTTTTATATTTATTTCACGGAAAACAACGGTATGGCTTTTGGTCTGGAGATTTTTGCCAAACTGTTCCTGACACTTTTCCGTATCGTGGCTGCCATATTGATTACGGTTTATCTGGTGAAACTGGTGAAACGGACGGACAAGGTGAAGAATGGCTACCTGGTTTGTCTCTCCTTGATTCTGGCCGGTGCGGTGGGTAACATCATCGACTGTGTGTTCTATGGAGAGATATTCAGCGAGAGCACGCATTCGCAGATTGCTTCGTGGGTTCCGCTGGGTCAGGGATATTCCGACTGGTTGCATGGCAAGGTGGTCGATATGTTCTACTTCCCGATTATCGATACCTACTGGCCAGACTGGATGCCTTTTGTAGGAGGTGATCACTTTATTTTCTTCAGTCCCATTTTTAACTTTGCCGATGCGGCTATCAGTTGCGGCATCATCGCCTTGCTTATTTTCTATTCGCATTACCTGAATACGGAAACTTCTCATAAAGAGGTCAAAAAATGAAACGAATATCGCTTATAGGAGTGACCATGCTGGCGTTGTGCGGCATGTGGAGTTGTGGCAAGAAAGTGCCGGAAGATATTATCCAGCCGCAAGCCATGGAGAACCTGCTTTATGATTATCATCTGGCGACTACGATGAGTAATGATTTGCCTTACGATGAGAATTATAAGAAACAGGCTTATCTGGCATACGTGTTTCAAAAGCATGGAGTAACGGAGGCAGAGTTTGATTCGTCCATGGTGTGGTATTCGCGCCACAGCGACGAGATGAATACGATTTATCAGAATCTGCAGAAGCGCATGGAGACTACTGCCGAGCTGCTGAAAAAACAGACAGTACGCAGCAGCGGGGAGGTGACGGTTTCATTGTCGGGTGATACGGTGGACCTATGGCAAGACCGTACCATTTATTGGCTGACTTCTTCTTCACTTACCAATAAGGTGACTTTCGATTTGAAGGCCGACACTTCGTTCCACGAGAGGGACAAGATGGTGCTGGAAGCTAATTTCTCTTTCCTGCCCAAAGGCAAGCGTGAAGGTAAGGTCGTGATGGCCATGAACCTGGCATTTGATAACGACAGTACGCAAGGAATCAGTCGGGTGGTAGAGGCTTCGGGCATACAGCGTCTGATGCTTCGTCCGGATTCCGCATTCAAGTACAAGAGCGTGACCGGATTCATGTATTACACCGGAAAAGACCACTCATCAGCTTTGATCAGCGATATACGTCTGATGCGTTATCGCATGCGTGAAGAGAACTTGCCGCAGCAGAACGATTCTGTGTCTGTGAAGGCCGATACGCTTGCTCCGAACGATACCCTTCGTAGGGTGAAGCGGCAGGAAATTACCAAACGTTGATACTTATGCAGTATTATGCATCTCATTATCTCTGGCATGCGGGGCAGGACAAACTGTTCCGCATGCAGCGTATAGGGCTGGAAGTATCGGGTCATACCTGGGTGTCGATGGAGCCTTTGGAAGAAGAAGTCCGGAATACCCAGTGGCTGGGCGGGCTGATTATTCTGGCAGCTTCTGCTCCGGAATTAAGGAAAGACGAAACATTTCAGGAATTTCGTGCGCGGACGGCTTCTGCAGTGGTAGGAGACCAGCCGCTTTATGCTTTCCATGTGTCGTTTTTTGACTTGCAGAAGATGGCATTCACCGACCGGAGCCGCCTGGTACGTTTATGACAGACGGCGACGGAATTCCGCACACACGATGGCAGTAGCCACCGCTACGTTCAGCGATTCGCTGGTTTCTTTTCCTTGCGGGTAGTTGGGAATCAGCAGTTTCTGAGAAACAAGATTTTCAATTTCCTTGCACACTCCGTTTCCTTCATTACCCATCACGATAACCCCTTGTGCCGATAATTTCTGCGAATAGATGTTTTTCCCGTCCAGGAAAGTACCGAATACCGGCACGTTTCTTTCTGTCTGCACGCGAATGAACTCTTTCAAATCGCAGTAATGCAGCCTGACACGTGCCAGAGCTCCCATTGTGGCTTGTACGGTTTTCGGATTAAAGGCGTCGGCAGTACCTTGCGAACAGAAAATATCCTCTATGCCAAACCAGTCGGCAATGCGGATGATGGTACCCAGGTTGCCCGGGTCTTGCACGTCATCCAGTGCCAGGCAGAGCGAATGGCCCGGCAAAGAATCGTCGTAGGTATAAGAAGGCAGGTCGAATACGGCCAGCACCTCTTGCGGAGTTTTCAGCAGGCTGGCACGTGCCAGTTCCTCCGCGCTTACTTCAATGGTTTCCTGAGCAAGCAGAAGCGGATGAGTTTCCAGCCACTGTGCCGTAGCAATCAACAGCTTGCATGAAAAGTGTCCCAGCAGGTCGTTGACCAGTTTGTTACCTTCGGCTAAGAAAGCTTTTTCTGCTTTCCGGTATTTTTTCATCTCCAATGACCGGATATATTTGATTCTGTTTTTGCTCAGCATAGTGTGACGGGGATTTTTAATTATATTTTAAGAACAAAGCTAAGAAGATATTTTTAATATTGCCTATCTTTGCATATAAAATTTTGCATATAGTTTCAGTTTGTATGAAGATAATCCCCCGTATCTATATCGGCCTGCTTGTCCTGTTGCTTTTTCTGAGCGGATGTTCGGTCAGTAAATTCATTCCTGAGGGGCACTATCTTCTGGACAATGTAAAAGTAGAATCAGACAACAAGGAAATCAAGTCATCCCAGATGAATGTGTATCTTCGCCAGACACCCAATGCCAAGTGGTTCAGCCTAGTGAAGCTCCCTATGTACATTTACGGAGCAGCCGGCAAGGATTCCACAAAGTGGGTCAACCGTTTCCTGTACCGTATGGGAGATGCTCCCCGTATTTATGACCCGAAACTGGCCGAAGAAACCCGCTTGCAGATAGAACAGGCGGTGCGCAACATGGGATATATGAGCGGACAGGTGAGTATGCACACGCAGGTGAAGGGGAAAAAAATCAAGGTCGGCTATCAGATTCATTCCGGTGAGCCTTACCTGATTTCGCATGTGGCATACGATATTGCCGACTACCAAATACATGATTACCTGATGGCAGATTCAGCCCGTTCTTATCTGAAGTCCGGTTCCCGTCTCGACGTAAACAAGCTTGATGAGGAGCGCGACCGCATCACGCAGTATCTTCAGAACCGGGGCTATTATCGTTTCAACAAAGACTTCATTACGTATCAGGTAGATACCATGCGTAACTCGCGCAATGTCGACTTGATTATGAAGTTGCATCCTTATCGCCGGAAAAAGGAAGATCCCCCTTCACCGCATCGCCAGTATTATGTACGCAATGTAGATTTCATGTTCGATGTGGACTTTGCAGAACTGACTTCCGGCAGACTGAAAGGAATTGATTCTCTTCGTTCGGGCGGGGTGAATTTCTTCTACAAGGATAAGCTGTTCTTACGTCCGCAGGTCATCAGCGACTATAATTATCTGAAATCCGGAAATCTTTATCGTACCCGCGATGTGCAGAGCACCTATTCTGCATTGGGACGTCTTAATATCCTGAAATATTCCAACATCCGTTTCCGTGAAGAGCTGGATGCTGATTCGGCTTATCTGGATGCCTATGTCATGCTTACCCGCAACAAGAACAAGTCGCTTTCCTTTGAAATTGAAGGAACCAACTCGGCTGGCGACTTGGGAGCTGCCGCTTCCGTAGCTTATTCTCACCGGAACCTGTTCAAGGGGTCTGAAACCTTCACCTTTAAGTTGCGTGGAGCATACGAAGCCGTTACGGGCCTGGAAGGATATGCCAACAGCAACTACCTGGAATATGGAGTGGAAACCAGCTTGAGCTTTCCGGAATTCATGTTTCCCTTCCTTTCGTCTGATTTCCGCCGTCGGAGCCGTGCTACTTCCGAGGTGACGATGAAATACAACTGGCAGATTCGCCCGGAATTTGAGCGTACGGTAGCTTCTGCGGCCTGGAGTTACCGTTGGGGAAAGCGGGGAGCGACCCATCGTTTCGATGTGTTCGACCTGAACTACATCTACATGCCCTATCGTTCGGAAACTTTCCGTGAATACCTGGACTATATGGACGAAAGAAACCCCTTGCTGCGCTATAGCTATGAAGATTTGTTCATTGTGCGCCTGGGGTATACGTATACTTACAACAGCTCGGGTGCCACCACACTGAAAACGTCGCAACGCAATTCTTACTCCATTCGTTTCAATATCGAAGAGTCGGGCAACCTGTTGTATCTGTTTTCGCGGATGATTAGCGGCCGTCCGAAAAACGGAGAAGCCTATCAGATGGCCAACATCAGCTTTGCACAGTATGTAAAGACAGATTTCGACTATGCCAAGAACTTTATGATTGACGACCGTAATGCCCTGGTGTTCCATGTGGGAGTGGGAGTGGCCGTGCCGTACGGAAACTCCAAGAGTCTTCCGTTTGAAAAGCTCTATTTTTCCGGAGGTGCCAACAGTGTGCGTGGATGGAGCGTCCGCTCGCTGGGACCGGGCGGTTACCGTGGCGACGGAAACAGTCTGGATTATGTGAACCATACCGGTGACATCAAGCTCGACCTGAACCTGGAGTATCGCACCCATCTGTTCTGGAAACTGAACGGTGCGGCATTTGTGGATGCCGGAAACGTGTGGACCATCCGTAACCGGGAAATGCAGCCCGAAGGACTCTTCAAGTTCAACCGTTTCTATAAGCAGCTGGCCGTGGCCTACGGATTAGGATTGCGTTTCGACCTGGACTTCCTGATTATCCGTTTCGACGGAGGTATGAAGGCCATCAATCCGATGTGCACCGGGCGCGACCGTTATCCGATTATTTCTCCTGATTTCAAACGCGACTTTGCGTTTCATTTTGCAGTAGGTTATCCCTTTTAATATCATCTATTATTATATGGACAAGAATGTATATACCATTGAAGAAGTAGACCAGCTGAAAGCCTGGGCAGAGCAGACCGAGTTTCCGGCAGAGATGCAGCTGGACAAGGCTATCTATATACCCGATGTCAAAGAAACCGTACGCCGGTTAGTCATGCAGGCCTACGTATGTTATGAGAATCCGCGCTTGCAGGGTTGTCTTCGTTTGCTGGAGCGTATCAAGGCACGGATAGAAGAAGAGAAAAGAAGCTAGATACGGCTAAAATTGCCGGCTTTCTTTCATATTTGCAAAAAAAATACGAAATTTGCACAGCAATAATAAAGATTAATTCATACACCTTTATAAAAATAACAATTATGACAAAAAGTGCATTACAAATCGCAAGAGCTGCTTACCAGCCGAAATTGCCGAAAGCGTTGACTGGTGCTGTAGTAGCTAAGGAAGGCGAACCGACTCAGTCCGTAGCCGATCAGGAAGCTATCCAGAAGTTGTTCCCCAACACTTATGGAATGCCGTTGATTCAGTTCGTAGAAGGCGAGTCTAAGGAATATGCTCCGATGAATGTCGGCGTTATTCTGTCTGGTGGACAGGCTCCGGGCGGACACAACGTAATTTCTGGTTTGTTTGACGGTATCAAGAAACTGAACCCGGCTAACAAACTGTACGGATTTATTCTGGGTCCTGGTGGTTTGGTTGATCACAAATACATGGAACTGACTGCTGACATCATCGACGAGTATCGTAACACAGGTGGTTTCGATATTATCGGTTCAGGACGTACCAAACTGGAAAAAGAAGATCAGTTTGAAAAAGGATACGAAATCCTGAAAGAACTGGGTATCAAGGCTCTGGTTATTATCGGTGGTGACGACTCTAACACGAACGCTTGCGTATTGGCTGAATACTATGCTGCCAAGAACTACGGCGTACAGGTAATCGGTTGTCCGAAGACTATCGACGGTGACTTGAAGAACGACATGATTGAAACTTCATTCGGTTTCGATACTGCCTGCAAGACTTACTCAGAAGTTATCGGTAACATCGAACGCGACTGTAACTCAGCTCGTAAATACTGGCACTTCATCAAGTTGATGGGACGTTCTGCTTCTCACATCGCTCTGGAATGTGCTTTGCAGACTCAGCCGAACATCTGTATCATCTCTGAGGAAGTAGAAGCTAAGAACATGTCATTGGATGACATCGTAACTTACATCGCTCAGGTTGTTGCAGACCGTGCTGCTGCTGGTAACAACTTCGGTACTGTATTGATTCCGGAAGGTCTGATCGAATTCATCCCGGCTATGAAGCGTCTGATTGCAGAATTGAATGACTTCCTGGCTCACAACGGTGAAGAGTTCAACAGCATCAAACGTTCTAAACAGCGTGACTATATCATCAGCAAGCTGACTCCGGAAAATGCTGCTATCTATGCTTCTCTGCCGGAAGGTGTAGCTCGTCAGTTGTCACTCGACCGCGACCCGCACGGAAACGTACAGGTTTCTTTGATCGAAACAGAAAAGCTGCTGTCTGAAATGGTTGCTACTAAGCTGGCTGCATGGAAAGAAGAAGGCAAGTATGTTGGTAAGTTCGCTGCACAGCACCACTTCTTCGGTTACGAAGGACGTTGCGCTGCTCCGTCAAACTTCGATGCTGACTACTGCTACTCTCTGGGTTACACTGCATCTATGCTGATTGCTAACGGAAAGACTGGTTACATGTCTTCTGTTCGTAACACAACAGCTCCTGCTGTAGAATGGATTGCAGGTGGTGTGCCTATCACTATGATGATGAACATGGAACGTCGTCACGGTGAAATGAAACCGGTTATCCAGAAAGCACTGGTGAAACTGGATGGTGCTCCGTTCAAGGCATTCGCTGCCGTACGCGACACTTGGGCTAAGGAAACAGCTTACGTTTATCCAGGTCCTATCCAGTACTGCGGTCCTACTGAAGTTTGCGACCAGCCTACTAAGACGCTGCAGTACGAACAGGCAAAATAATTTGATTCCTGAATTCCCGGAAGGGAACTTTCTATAGGAAAATTAATTTAGCGAAGAATCAGGCCGACCGAAAGAGGGCCGGATTCTTCGCTATTTGTTGAAACAAGCTCAACCGGTTCTGCCGGTACATCTGTTGAAATTTTCTATAAACCTTATTTGAGATGACAAAGAAATCACCCATTCTCGCGGTGAACGAGCCCGTGAAAAAAACAACCCGCAAGCGTCCTGCGCCCCGAAAAGCGACAGGCAGTAAGAAGACCGCTTCCGGAAAAACGTCGGGCAGGAATTCCAAAGGGAAGAAAACCATCCGTCGCTGGCAGATGCCCTCGTGGTGTTACTATCTGCTGCTCGGTTTCATTGGAGCCTGTTTTGTCATCTGTTTTTACTATTTCTTTATTCGTCCGTACGCCTACCGCTGGAAACCCTGCTATGGCATGAAAGCATACGGAGTATGTCTGCCATACGGATTTGAGGTGCACGGTTTCGACGTATCCCACCATCAGGGACAGATAGACTGGAACGAACTGCAGAAAACCCAGACAGCCCCTTTCCCTGTACGTTTCGTATTTATGAAAGCTTCCGAGGGAGGTGATTTCAGCGATACAGCCTTTATCCATAATTTCGATGAGGCCCGCAAGCACGGATTTATCCGCGGAGCCTATCATTTTTACAATCCCAAGACAGACGCTTCCCGCCAGGCCGATTTCTTTATCCGCTCCGTGAAACTGGAATCGGGCGACCTGCCTCCGGTGCTCGACATCGAGGTGAGGGGAGAAGATGAGAAAAAGCTTCGCCGCGACTTGAAAGTCTGGTTGGATAAAATCGAAAACTATTATCGCGTAAAACCGATTCTCTATACCTCTTACAAATTTAAGACCCGTTACCTGAACGATTCCGTTTTCAACTCTTATCCGTACTGGATAGCCCATTATTATGCCGACTCGGTGGAATACAAAGGGCAGTGGCGTTTCTGGCAGCATACCGATGTGGGACGTTTGCCGGGCATCCGTGAGGATGTGGACCTGAATGTGTTCAACGGCACGCTGGATGAGCTGAAGCGCATGACGATACCCTGATTCAGAAAAAATTCTTACCATACAGACAAACAAAAACCCTCCGCAGGTATCCTTTTGAGGAAATCCCTGCGGAGGGTTTGTTTTTATATAGAAGATAGGGAAACCCCGCTGACTTAGTTGCGGAACTTCAATGCATCTCCTTCGCGTTCTACGATGATCGGTTTTTCGCGGTTCACTTCCTGTGACAGAAGCTTCTTTGACAAATCGTTCAGCAAGTAGCGCTGGATGGCACGTTTCACCGGACGTGCACCGAATTCAGGATCGTAACCGGCAGTAGCCAGGAAGTCTACAGCAGCATCTGTCATCTGCAAAGTCACTCCGTTGCCTTCCAGCATCTTCCGGATACCGTTGATTTGCAGGCGTACAATCTGTTCGATTTGCGGCTTGTTCAGCGGCTGGAACATGATGGTTTCGTCAATACGGTTCAGGAATTCCGGACGGATGGTCTTCTTCAGCATGTTCATCACCTCTTTCTTGGTCTCTTCTACAATCTGGTCGTGGTTCTGGTCGTTAATCTTCTCGAACTGACTCTGAATGTAGGCACTTCCCAGGTTAGAAGTCATGATGATGATCGTGTTCTTGAAGTTCACCGTACGTCCCTTGTTGTCGGTCAGACGTCCGTCGTCCAGTACCTGCAACAAGATGTTGAACACATCCGGATGAGCCTTCTCGATTTCATCGAACAGCACCACAGAGTACGGTTTCCGGCGCACGGCTTCGGTCAGCTGACCACCTTCATCGTAACCTACGTATCCCGGAGGCGCACCAATCAGACGTGACACGGTATGCTTCTCCTGATACTCACTCATGTCGATACGCGTCATCAGCGATTCATCGTCGAACAGGTATTCTGCCAGTGCCTTGGCCAGCTCGGTCTTACCCACACCCGTCGTACCCAGGAAGATGAACGAACCAATCGGACGTTTCGGGTCTTGCAATCCGGCACGGCTACGGCGTACGGCATCGGCCACGGCTTCGATGGCTTCGTCCTGTCCGATAACCCGCTTGTGCAGCTCATCTTCCAGGTGAAGCAGCTTCTCTCTTTCGCTTTGCAGCATCTTGCTTACCGGTATGCCCGTCCAGCGGGAAACTACATCGGCGATGTCTTCAGCCGTTACCTCTTCCTTAATCAAGGCACTGTCACCCTGCTTCTTCTTCAGGTCTTCCTGGATAGACTTGATTTCATTCTCCAGTGCCTGAAGCTTTCCGTAGCGGATTTCAGCCACCCGTCCGTAATCACCTTCACGCTCTGCCTTGTCGGCTTCGAACTTCAGTTGTTCGATTTCCTTCTTGTTCTGCTGAATCTTGTTCACCAGTTCTTTCTCACTCTGCCATTTAGCCTTGTAAGAAGTCTCCTGTTCCTTCAGTTCTGCAATCTCCTTGTTCAGTTGAGCCAGTTTAGCCTCGTCCTTTTCACGCTTGATAGCCTCACGTTCAATTTCGAGCTGCTTCAACCGACGTTCGATTTCATCCAGTTCTTCTGGAAGCGAATCACGCTCCATACGCAGTTTGGCAGCCGCTTCATCCATCAGGTCGATGGCCTTATCCGGCAAGAAACGGTCGGAAATGTAACGGTTGCTCAGTTCCACTGCCGCGATGATGGCTTCGTCTTTGATACGCACCTGATGGTGGTTCTCGTAACGCTCCTTCAGTCCACGCAAGATGGAGATAGAGCTGGCCGTATCCGGTTCGTCTACCATAACTGTCTGGAAACGACGTTCCAATGCCTTATCCTTTTCGAAATACTTTTGATATTCATCGAGGGTAGTGGCACCGATGCTCCGCAGTTCACCACGGGCCAGGGCCGGTTTCAGAATGTTGGCGGCATCCATGGCACCTTCCCCTTTTCCGGCACCCACCAGCGTGTGGATTTCATCGATAAAGAGGATGATGTTTCCGTCGGACTTCGTCACTTCGTTGATAACGGATTTCAGACGTTCCTCAAATTCGCCTTTGTATTTGGCACCGGCAACCAGCGCACCCATATCCAGTGAAAACAGCTTTTTGTTCTTCAAGTTCTCCGGCACATCTCCACGCAGGATTCGCTGCGCCAGTCCCTCCACGATAGCCGTTTTACCCGTACCCGGTTCACCAATCAGAATCGGGTTGTTCTTCGTACGTCGGCTCAGAATCTGCAGTACCCGTCGGATTTCCTCGTCACGGCCGATAACCGGATCAAGTTTTCCGCTTCGTGCAGCTTCAATCAGGTTGATGGCATATTTGTTTAATGACTGATAGGTATCTTCGCTCGACTGTGAGGTGACTTTCTGTCCCTGACGCAGTTCCTGAATGGCAGCCCGCAGTTCCTTGTCGGTAAGGCCCGCATCTTTCAGGATGGTGGCCACCGTACTTTTCACGTTCAGCAGTGCCAGCAGCAAGGCTTCCAGTGACACATATTCATCACCCAGTTCTTTAGATACTTCCACGGCTTTCTGCAATACCTCGTTGGCGCTCCGGCTCAGGTAAGCTTCCCCACCTGAAACTTTCGGCAGTGAGGCGATTTGCCGGTCGAGTACGGTTTCTATCTGCTGGCCGTTTATGCCGAGTTTCTGGAAAATGAAGTTCGTTACATTTTCGCCCACTTTCAGCAAACCTGCCATCAAATGTTCCGGCTCGATGGCCTGCTGTCCGCGGCTCTGTACCAGGTTTACCGCTTCCTGCACTGCCTCTTGCGATTTGATTGTAAAGTTGTTAAAGTTCATAAATGGTCTCCTTTCTCGTTATTAGTTGTGGTTTCTTATTATTTTCACTTTTTACGCTTAGTGTTATTCAAATTCTTTGCCAGCGTCTGCCGGAGACGAAAACCTGACGATTTGTCACTTGACTGCGCTTTTGTACTGAAAATCTGTCATTTATGGTTCGCTTTTTGTCAGTCGGTCCTGGCGTAAGTACATTGCGTTTGAAACGTCAAAGAGTTTTTCCTGAAACGCAAGTACGTTTTACTTCAAACGCCTTTACATTTTACCTGAAACGCACTTGCGTTTACGGATGAATGTACTTGTGTTTTTTCCGGGGGAGAAAAAAGCCCTCCTGAAAGGGAGCGGATTGTGGTTGAAATTTTCTATCTTTGCTTCAGATATCATCTATAATGTCAATTTATTATTTTATTTATGAAGTACCCAACCGGAATACAGAGCTTTGATCGCATCATCGAAGACGGTTATGTATATGTAGACAAGATGGATATGGTTTATTCGATTGCCAAGGACGGTTCTATTTATTTTCTGAGCCGTCCGCGAGGTTTCGGGAAGAGTTTGTTGGTTTCTACGCTGAAGAACTATTTTTTTAGGGCGCAAGGAGCTTTCAGAGGCCTGAAGGTTGACAGCCTGGAGAAGGAATGCACGGTGTATCTGGTATTTCACATGGATTTCAATGGGGGCGAATATATCTGTCCCGGCTCATTGAGGGATGCCATTGCAAGTTATATGTCTGGCTTTTTAGCATGCTATTCATGGGTAAATAATGTAGGTCTATTAGCTGGAGGACGGTAAACTGGAGAAACAAGTATAAATAGAAACACATTAACTAATATGGAAAAGAAAATACCCTTTGCTTCTGATGTAATTTTAATTGATGCAGTTTTCCTTGACCGTGTGGGTAAGGATATGGCGGCACATTTTGCACCGCTGGTGGGGCGTGAACTGCCTAAGGCTGATCTGGCCGTGTTGCTGGAGTGTCTGGCTTTGGATGCCGGAATTGAGCCGGGAAAGAATGAGATACAGGTAATTTTTGTGTATGATGCGGAGCATAGCCGGATGAATTTCTGCCTTCCTTCCGATTTGGAAAAGGAAGTTCACGGCATGGCATTCCAGAGTCGTCTGGGTGAGTTTGCGCTTTATGCTTTCCAGCCTTCGGATATGGCTCGCCGGGAGGACTTGTTTACGGAATCATTGCAACTGCTGACCGAATCGAAAGATGCACGCCGAATCATGCTGGTGCCCGATGAAGGGGAATATGGAGAAGCTGTGGAGCGGTTGGCGGCAAAGATAAAGGGAAAAGATGGTGTGACGGTGTTCGGTATGAATCCTCCGGCACACGATTATGAATATTCTTTTGAAATGTTGGGATTTGCCATTCTTCAGTCGTTGGGCATCCGGGCAGAGGAACTTTAATTTTGTGGAGGTATGTCTGATTTCCGTTTGAAAGCGTTCTATAGTGTGGCACGAAACCTTAGTTTTACCAAGGCTTCGCAGGAGCTGTTTGTGAGCCAGCCGGCAGTGACCAAGCATGTGCGGGAGCTGGAGAGCCTCTACGGAGTGCGTCTGTTCGACCGGAAGGGGAATTCCATTTCGCTCACGGAGGCCGGAAAGTTGCTGATGGAGCACTGCGAACGGATTTTGGACGATTACCGCAAGCTGGAGTACGACATGCACCAGTTGAACAATGAGTATGCGGGAGAGTTACGGTTAGGGGCAAGTACGACAATCTCACAGTATGTGCTTCCGCCTGTGCTGGCTGCTTTCACGGAGCGTTATCCCAAGATGAGTGTGTCATTGATGGACACCAATTCGCGCAATGTGGAGAAGGCTTTGCAGGAGCATACCATTGACGTGGGTATGGTGGAGGGAGTGTTCCGTCTGCCCAGCCTGCGCTACGACCCGTTCTTGTGCGATGAGCTGGTGCCGGTGGTTTGTCCGCGCGGTCGCTGGGCCGGAAAGGAGGAACTGACACTGGAGGAGTTTGTCAGTGTGCCGCTGGTGCTTCGTGAACGGGGCTCCGGCACGCTGGATGCCATTGAGATGGTATTGGCAGAGCAGGGACTGAAGCTTTCTTCGCTGAACGTGCGGATGCACTTAGGCAGTACGGAAGGTATCAAGTCGTTCTTGCGGTGCAGCAACTGTATGGGCATCGTGTCAATCTGTGCCTTAGAGAGGGAACTGAAGGAAGGAGACTTTCAGGTGATTGACATTGAGGGCCTGCAATTCAAGCGGCATTTCTGTTTTGTATCGGCTCAGGGGCAGGAGTCGGATACGGTATTGAATTTTATGCGTTTTGTCCGGCACTTCCTTTCCGGAAAGTAAAGGCCGGACAAAACGTCTCTTTTTATTTCTTCCCGAATTCAGGGTCGATTTTCAGCAGGGCGGTAACGCCGAAGGTGGCCAGTGTGCACACCATAATCCAGATGAAGAACAGCTGGTAGCCTAGGGTTTCTTGCATCCAGCCGGCCATCATGCCCGGCAGCATCATTCCCAGGGCCATGAAGGCGGTACAGATGGCATAGTGCGAGGTCTTGTGTGTGCCGTTGGCAAAATAAATAAGGTAGAGCATGTAGGCCGTGAAGCCAAATCCGTAGCCAAACTGTTCCACAAAGATGCAGCTGTTCACGATGATTAAGTTGTCGGGCTGGGCGTAACTCAGGAACACGTAGACAATGTCGGGCAGAGAGATGGCCCATACCATCGGCCAGAGCCAGCGGCGCAGTCCGTGGCGTGCTACGGCAATGCCTCCCAGGATACCTCCCAAAGTGAGACCGACAATGCCGAGCGTTCCTTGGGCAAAGCCTATCTGTGCCGTGGTCATTCCGAGTCCTCCTTGTTCCACCGGGTCGAGCAGGAAGGGAATGCCCATCTTGGCTAACTGTGCCTCGGGCAGGCGGTAGAGCAGCATGAACAGAATGGCGGTAAGCGCCTGTTCTTTCTGGAAGAAGGAACGGAAGGTGAGCAGGAAGTCGGTCAGTATGCTCCGGGCTTCTCCTTGCCGGGCAACCGACGGGCAGTCCTGGTCAGGACGGGGCAGTACGAAGGAATGGTAGAGCCACAGAGCCAGCAGGCAGCCCGCTAACGTGAAGAAGGTGATGCTCCAGGCATACGATGTGCGTCCGGTCATTTCTTCCAGCCAGCCGGCCAGCATAATGAGCAGTCCTTGTCCGGCGATGGTGGCAAAACGGTAGAACGTGCTGCGGATGCCCACGAAGAAGGCTTGCTGATGCGGGGTAAGGCCTAACATGTAGAAGCCGTCGGCGGCAATATCGTGGGTGGCGGAACTGAAGGCTACGAGCCAGAACACCGCCAATGTGGTCTGGAAGAAATGGCTGGTGGGGATGGTGAAGGCAATGCCGGCCAGTCCGGCACCCAGCAGCAACTGGGTAGTGACGATCCACCACCGCTTGGTGCGGACGAGATCGACCATCGGGCTCCAGAGGGGCTTGATGACCCAGGGCAGGTTCAGCCAGCTGGTGTAGAGGGCCACCTCCGTGTTCGAGATGCCCATTCGTTTGTACATCACCAGCGATAAAATCATCACAGCTACGTAGGGAAGTCCTTCGGCAAAGTAGAGCGAAGGTACCCAGTACCAGGGAGAGCGTGTGCGCATAGTCGTTCGTTTTTAGTATAACTTACGGATTTCAGCTCCCCGGTAGTAATGCAGCAGAATCTGGTCGTAGGAATATCCTTTTTCGCCCATCACGGCAGCACCAATCTGACAGAGTCCCACGCCGTGTCCCCATCCGGCACCGGTCAGTTCGAACCATTCGGGTACTCCGTTCACTTCCGGTCCCTTGTCGACTACGAATGCCGAGCTGAACAGGTGGGTAGGTGAGAGGGTGCGGCGTATTTCCAGTTCCTTTCCGATGGTCATTGTTTTCAGGGTTCCTACAATCTTCAGCCGGCTGATACGTCCCGATTTTCCTCGTTCCATGGGGATAAGGTCGAGTATCTCCCCGTAATCACTCTTGGTATGCGTGGCAATCAGTTCGGCCAGTTCGGCTTGTGTGTATCTCACCTTCCAGCGGTAGAAATCGTGTGTCTCCTGGTCGTAGTTGTTGAGTATCTGTGAAAGGATTTTCGGATCAGTGGTGTGGCAGAAAGATTCTGGACGCTGGCGTATCCATCGTTCGGCTTCTTCCTCTTGGGTGAGGTCGGGCAGGGGGGCATCCGTGTCCAAGTCGCGCACGGCACTGAGGTAAGGATAATGCTTGTCTTCCCAGCAGTAGTTGAACTCTTCGGTCACTCCGCCGCAGCACTTCGAGAAACGGGCGTCGCAGATGGCATGCTTGTGCATGAGCACCTGGCCGCGTGTTTCCTTCACGGCTTCCACCACACTCTGGTTGGAGGCACGGGTGATGCCCTGGTAGCGCTGGCAATGGTCATCGGCGCAAACATCGAATCGCTGGTGATCGTCGCGGTCGTACCAGCGGATGTATTCTGTTTCAGTCTTGAGGAAGGGAAAGAAGTTGCTGCCCTGTTTGCTAAGGGCCTTCCGCTTTTCAATCTGTGCTAAAAGCCAGCTTCGTGAGATGACAGCATGGGCTTTCAGAAACTCCAGAGGAAGTGGCGTTCATCTCCGAGGAGATGACGCTGGTCAGGTAGTCTTCTGCCGGCACCTGGTTGATGGCGGTAATCTTTCCTTCGTCTACCACCAGACGCAGGGTGCCGAGGAAGGTTTGTGTTTCCTGACGTTCCCAGTGGAAATTGATACCGATGGTTACGTCTTCGAGTGAGAAGGAGGCATCGTCCTCCAACGGGGTGAAGGTCAGTTCCCTGTACATGTTACCGTTCCAGGAAATTCCTCCTTCGTCGAAGGATACACGTTGCTTGCCCGATACGGTTTCTCCTTTGGCCAGAAATTTGGCATTGAGTGTAAAGGCTATTTCAAGGGCTTTGACGATGCCCACGTTTATTTCAGGTTCTTTCATGATGCTTAATGTGTTACTTCGTGGTAGATTTGGCGGAGCGTGTCAGCGTCCAGTTTTTGAAAATCTTCTTCGCGGGCCGTCACAAGGATGCCGGCCATATCGAGGGCGCCGGGACTGACTATCAGCTGTGCGTCGCCTTCGGCAGTGTAGCACTGCGGACGATGGGCTGTGCGCGGGATGTAGACGGTGACAAATCCGTAGCGCGGGTCATTCCAGGCAAAGAGGTTGTAGCGTGGCTCGGTTTCTCCTTCGTGCAGGGGCAGGCTGTGCAGGTAGCTGTCAATTAGCCGTACACCAGTGGCCAGTCCTCCCTGAGTGATGAAGGCCCGTATCGGACAGAAGTATCCTTCGATGTCGTAGGCGATGCAGGACTTGCCGTCGGAGAGGGGTTCGAAACCTTTTTCTACCGCTGTGCTCATCAGTCTTTCCCATTGGCGGATGAGAGGTACATCTTCCTGGCGTACGGCCTGGAAATGGAAGTGGTCGGGGGCAGAAGCGCCGCATTGGGCTCCGTTGTAGAATACGGTGTAGCCGCTGGCAAAGTTCTTCTCCAACCAGTCGACCAGGCGTTCGGGCAACCGGCGCGTAGTCTTGTCGGCCAATGTTTGCCACTGGTGACTTTCCGTGGAGATGGTGAGGTGCCCCGGCAGAATGGGGTAAGGATTCAGTCGCAGGCTGAAAGGTTCGTCCAGCTGGATGCGGACAGACTCTTGCTCTTCCGGCTTGTGGCTCAGACAGAGGAAGCAGGGGCGGGCAGCGATGGAAGCCTTGTCTACTTTGGCACAGGTGGAAACGGCGCGTGCCGGATTGAACTGCACGGTGATGTCGTTCGCACCGAGTGAAAGTGTACGGGTCTGTACATGCGCCAGTGTTTTGTGGTTTTTGCGGGCCAGTGGCCATGTGTCGAGCTGGTGACGGATGAAGGTTTCGGCAGAAGCCGCAGGGGCTGCATCTTCCCATGAGAGAGGGTGACGGAGCAGGGCCTGGCGTTTCCGTATTTCCAGGGTACGCAAGCTGTCCTTGTAGCTGTTGTTCTGGTTCTGCTTCTCAATACTCAGGGCTGCGTCGGAATTGCCTTCCCAGCGACGGCATAAATAAAGTACGTCGTAGATACGTCCGATGCGGTATTCCCGGGAGAAAGCCAGTCCTAACGCATAATCTTCGCCGTAGCTGGTGTTCGGTACACGGATTTTCCGCAGCAGCGGCGTGAAGAAAGCACGCGGGGCTCCCAGTCCGTTGATGCGGAGAGCGTTGTTGTGTCCGTTGGTATCGGTCCATTCCTTGTGGTCGATAACGCCCGGCGGCAGTGTCTCCAGTTGGAAGTTGGTCATGCGGTAAGAGCCGATAACCATGGCGCAGCGCTCCCGGCGGAACTTGTCGACAATGGTCTGGAGGGTAGACGGACTGCTGTACAGGTCGTCGCTGTCGAGCTGCACGACAAAGCGTCCGCAGAGAGGGTGATGCACACCCAGGTTCCAGCATCCGCCGATGCCCAAATCGTCACGTTCGGGAATGAGATGAATCACTTTTTCGTTTCCGGCGTATTGGTCAATGCACTCCGTGGTACCGTCGGTAGAATGGTTGTCGATGACAATCAGGTTGAACGGGAAGTCTGTTTCCAGTTTCAGTACCGATTCAATGGCGTCGGCAATGGTGCGGATGCGGTTGCGCACGGGGATGATGACCGAAGCCTCGTATGCAAATTCACCTTCCGACAGATCGATTTCGCGCTCCACAGGGGGCAGGAAGGCATGAATATTTTTCAGGTAATAAGTAAATGCCGTTTCCCGTTCCAGTTGTACGCTCCGGTTGCGCGGGTCTACGTAGTCAAACTGTTTTTCGCCCGACAGGCGGGTGTCTTCTTCGATTTCGGTGTAAAGGAACTCACGTATGTGCGTCAGTTCGTATTTCTGTGAAAGTGCCAGTCGCACGGCATACAAGGCAGAATACTGGTATTCGGGCTGGTGGGTGATGGTGTCGAACGCTTCCTGCAAGGCCGCCGTCTTGAAGAGCAGCACCGAGCCGAAGTCAAAATCATCGCGCACGCTTCCCGGCTGGTAGTCAATGACCGGATGAGGTTTTCGTACTCCCTCTGTCACCTGATAATGGTCGGCATAGACCATGCCCGATTCCGGTGCGGCTAAATAGTCGCACATGCGTTCCAGTGCCATGTAGCCCATATCTAATGTATGGGGCTTGGTATAAACAAGGAGGTAGGGAGTGCGGGTGAGGGCAAGCATCTGCCGGATGCCTTCGGTATGCTGGAAGGAGAAAGAGGGAAGAAGGTGGCATTTCTCTGTGGGAATGTCTTTGTCCTCCGGATGGTCAGTTAGTAGGAATATCTGGTCTGTTCGGGAACTCTCTGTCAGACCTTTTATGGTTTTATTCAGCTGGTTATCACTTCCATATAAAAGGAAGCAAGTTACTTGGTTATTCATATTTAATACATTTATACGTACAAAGATAGGCAATATATCTTATTTTTTCCCTAACTTTGTACGCTAAATGTGTAGAATATAAGAGTATTATGACGACAAAAACTCCTTTATTGGGGAAATCGCTGAACGAACTGAAAACCATTGTGCAGGATTTGGGAATGCCTAAATTTACTGCCGGGCAGATTGCATCGTGGCTGTACGACAAGAAAGTAGGCTCCATTGAAGAGATGACAAACCTTTCGCTCAAAAACCGTGAGCGGCTGATGGAGAACTACGAGGTGGGAGCCAGTGCACCGGTGCATGAGATGCGTTCGGTAGACGGAACGGTGAAATACTTGTTCTGTACGCCCGAAGGTGATTATATAGAATCCGTATATATTCCCGATGACGACCGTGCTACTTTGTGCGTTTCGTCACAGGTGGGATGCAAGATGAACTGTAAATTCTGTATGACCGGAAAGCAGGGATACACGACCAGCCTGACAGCTGCCCAGATTCTGAATCAGATTTATTCGGTGCCGGAACGGGATACGCTGACCAACGTGGTGCTTATGGGCATGGGCGAACCGTTCGACAACCTGGACGAAGTGCTGCGTGCCTTGGAAATCCTGACTGCCGATTATGGCTACAAATGGAGCCCGAAGCGTATCACGGTTTCTACCGTAGGATTGCAGAAAGGACTGGAACGTTTCCTGGAAGAAAGTGACTGCCACCTGGCCATCAGTCTGCATTCTCCTTTCCCTTCCCAGCGCAGGGAACTGATGCCGGCAGAAAAGGCTTTCTCCATTACCGAGATGGTGGAGATACTTCGCCGATATGATTTCAGCAAGCAGCGCCGTCTGTCTTTTGAATACATCGTGTTCAAGGGAGTGAACGACAGCCTGATTTATGCCAAGGAACTGGTGAAACTGCTCCGTGGACTGGACTGTCGTATGAATCTGATTCGCTTCCATGCCATCCCGAACGTGGACTTGGAAGGAACGGATATGGAGTCAATGATAGCTTTCCGTGATTACCTGACACAGCATGGCTTGTTTGCTACCATTCGCGCTTCACGCGGAGAAGATATCTTTGCGGCTTGCGGCATGCTTTCTACCGCCCAGCAGCAGGCAGAGAAAAAAGAGAAAGAAAGTGAAACCTTTTAATACAAGAAACATCATGAAACGAATGACATTTTATCTTGGAATGGCCCTGGCGGTGCTGTCGCTTGCTTCCTGCCGCAACGGAGGGAAGAGTATCATTACTCCGGTGTCAAGCGGACGCCCGTATGAAGTGATGGTGGTGGCCGATGACAAATGCTGGATGAGTCCGGACAGTGCACTGTTTCATGTGCTGGATACGGATGTGCCGGGATTGCCTCAGGCTGAACGCTCTTTCCGTATTTCGCGTGTGCGGCCTGACTTTTTTGACCGTTCGGTACGTTTGTTCCGTAACATCATTATTGTAGATATTCAGGACATCTATACGCAGCCCAAATTCAAGTATACGCGTGATGCTTATTCGTCTCCGCAGATGATTATGACCATTCAGGCACCTAACCAGAAGGAGTTTGCAGACTATGTTTCGAAAAACGGTCAGGTGATTATCGACTTCTTTACCCGTGCCGAAATGAACCGTCAGGTGAAGTTGCTGGAGAAAAAACACAATGAAACACTTTCGACCAAGGTACAGAGCATGTTTGATTGCGACATTTGGATGCCGGTGGAAATGGAATCGTACAAGCAGGGTGAGAATTTCCTGTGGGCTTCGAGCAACCTGAATGACTTGAACTTCGTGATGTATGCTTATCCGTTCCGTGACCACGATACGTTTACCAAAGAGTATTTCATTCATAAACGTGACTCCGTGATGAAAGTCAACCTGCCGGGTGCGCGTGAAGGCATGTACATGGAAACAGCCGATTCCATGTTTGTTGAGACGAGCAACATTGCCGTGAAGGGAGACTATGCATTCGAGGCCCGCGGATTGTGGGAAATGAAGAACGATGCCATGGGAGGCCCGTTCGTATCGCATGTGCGGGTAGACCGTGACAATGCACGGGTTATCGTGGTGGAAGGTTTTGTCTATAATCCGGGCAAGCTGAAACGTGACCAGATTCGCAAGCTGAACGCGGCGTTGTACACACTGAAGCTTCCTTCAGAAAAAGAAGTGTCGGAAATTCCGGTAGACAATTCCATCTCGGAAGAACAAATCAAACAAGAAGCTGAACAGAATAAGCAATAAATATGGAAAATCGTAAAATTAGAGTGGGAATCACCCATGGAGATATAAACGGGGTAGGCTATGAAGTGATATTGAAGACTTTCTCTGACCCCACCATGCTGGAACTTTGTACGCCGGTGGTGTACGGCTCTCCCAAGGTTGCTGCGTATCACCGCAAGGCCATGGAAATACAGACCAGTTTCAGCATTGTAAATTCTGCTGAAGAGGTGCAGGACGGAAGAGTGAACGTGGTGAACTGCATAGAAGAGGAGTTGAAGGTGGAACTGACCAAGCCGACTCCCGAAGCTGGTAAAGCGGCACTGGCTGCACTGGAAAGAGCTTTGGCCGATTACCGGGAAGGCCTGTTCGATGTGCTGGTGACGGCTCCTATCAACAAGCATACCATCCAGTCGGATGCGTTCCATTTCCCGGGACATACGGAATACATTGAAGAACGTGTAGGTGGAGGACAGAAGGCCTTGATGATTCTGCTGAAAGGTGATTTCCGTGTGGCACTGGTGACAGGCCATGTACCCGTGCGCGACATTGCCGGTGAACTGACCAAAGAACTGATTATGGAAAAGATGGAGATTTTCCATCGTTCACTGAAGAAAGATTTCGGCATCGACAATCCGCGTATTGCCGTGTTCTCACTGAATCCTCATGCGGGAGACAACGGACTGCTGGGAACGGAAGAGCAGGAAGTGATTATTCCGGCCATGAAAGAGATGATAGCTCGCGGTGTGCAGTGCTTCGGACCATATCCTGCCGATGGCTTCATGGGCTCAGGCAATTATACGCATTTCGACGGTATTCTGGCCATGTATCATGACCAGGGACTGGCTCCGTTCAAGGCACTGGCCATGGATGAAGGAGTGAACTTCACTGCCGGTCTGCCTATCGTACGCACTTCGCCTGCTCACGGTACGGCATACGATATTGCCGGAAAAGGCATTGCTTCGGAAGATTCTTTCCGTCAGGCGGTGTACGTGGCCATGGATGTGTTCCGCAACCGTGCCTGGGAAAGAGAAATCAGTGCCCGTCCGTTGCGCAAGCAGTATTATGAGAAACGAGATGACAGTGATAAACTGAAATTAGACAGTATAGAAGAGGAATAACATGAAGTTTGCAATCATATCAGCCGGGGAAGGTTCCCGGCTGGCACAAGAAGGAGTTCAGTTGCCCAAACCGCTGGTGCAACTGAACGGTATGGCCATGATTGACCGTCTGATTCACATCTTTGCGAAGAACGGAGCAGAAGAAGTGGTGGTCATTATCAATAATGAGGTGGCTTTGACAAAGGAACACCTGAGCAAGCTGGAAAAAACATCGGAAGTGCCTTTGCGGGTTATTGTCAAGACGACGCCCAGTTCCATGCACAGTTTTTACGAACTGAGCCGTTACCTGAAGGACGACCGTTTCTGCCTGACTACGGTCGACACGATTTTCCGGGAAGAGGAGTTTTCACGCTTTATTGACGCTTTCAAGGCTTTTGAAGGGGATGGCATGATGGCCGTCACGGATTACATCGACGACGAAAAACCGTTGTATATCGGTACGGACGAAGACCGCAATATTACCGGTTTCTATGATACTTTGCAGCCTGATACGCGTTACATTTCAGGGGGAATCTATTGCCTGTCGCCCAACTCAATCGTGACATTGGAGAAATGTATGGCGCAGGGCATGTCGCGCATGCGTAATTTTCAGCGTCAGCTGGTAGCCGACGGACTTCGGCTCAAGGCTTATCCTTTCTCAAAAATTTTGGATGTGGACCATGCGGGGGACATTGTAAAAGCAGAGGCTTTTTTGAACGGACAAGATTAAAAACAGAATAAACCAATATTGATTTTTTGCGTAAAATCTAGAAATAAGAATAACAAGATAGAATGTGTAAAAGAGGAGAGAAGATTCGGGTGGTTGGTGTGAGCCGTGGTAATGAATATTCCCCGAATCACGTAGACAATGATGCGGCAATCCTTCGGCTTGCGGCAGAAGCATTGGAGAGAATGGGGTGTGAGGTGACAATTTATCCGGAAAAGGAATTTGTTGCTCAGAAGATAGAGGGTGAGTTTATTTTCGACATGGCCCGCGACCGCGCCACCATTGAGCGGTTGAAAGAACTGGAAGACGGGGGTGCACTGGTGGTGAACTCTGCGTATGGCATTGACAACTGTGTCCGTCAGCAGATGACGGAGTTGCTGGTGGCAAATGAAGTACCGCATCCCCGGAGCTTTATTATTTCTACTGATGAAAAGTTTACTCCTTCCGTGTTCCCTTGCTGGATTAAGCGAGGCAATTCGCATGCCATGGTGAAAGAAGACGTGGTGTACGTGGAATGCCGGGAAGAAGCGGAAGTGGTGATGGCCGATTTCCGGAAACGGAACATTCCGGTGGCAGTAGTCAACGAGCACCTGGTGGGAGATTTGGTGAAGTTCTACGGGGTACAGGGAACAGATTTCTTTTATACCTTCTATCCAACGGAACAATCACACAGCAAGTTCGGACTGGAAGTCATCAACGGAGCCACGAGAGGTTTCCCGTTCGATGTCAAGCAGCTTCAGGCATACGCCAACAAGGCGGCCGAGGTACTGAATGTGCCTGTATACGGAGGCGACTGTGTGGTATCGGCTACCGGTGAAATCCGCATCATTGACTTTAACGACTGGCCCAGCTTTGCCCGTTGCCGTGAAGAAGCCGGACCGGAAATCGCCAAGTGTATCTATAATCGTATTATCCACAAATTAGAAAAATAATGAGTACGGGAAAAAAAGGAGTAGAGGCTTCTTTCAAGTCCATGGATACAGAAGAGTTTCTGGACATCCATTTTAATCGCCCGATAGGTTATGTGTGGGCGTTGTTTTTCCAGCGTTTCGGGGTACATCCCAATATAGTGACCATCTTGTCCATCATTTTAGGAGTAGCGGCAGGAGTGATGTTTTACTATCCCGACATGACGCACACGCTGATTGGTATTTTCCTCTTGATGTGGGCCAACCATTATGATAGTTGCGACGGACAGCTGGCACGTATGACCGGCAAGAAAACCCGCTGGGGACGTATGCTCGACGGATTTGCCGGCGATCTTTGGTTTATTACCATCTATGTCGCTATCTGTCTGCGCCTGATGAACCAGCCGCTTCCTTTCCATCTGGGGGAGGCTTCCGGACAGACCTGGAGCATTTATATCTGGCTGATAGCCTGGTTCTCTGGTACGGTGTGTCATAGCAAGCAATGTACGCTGGCCGATTATTACCGCAACATCCACTTGTTCTTCCTGAAGGGAAAGGCAGGTAGTGAGCTGGATAATTTCAAGCAGCAACGTGAGATTTTCCATAGTCTGCCGTGGAAAGGCAACTTCTGGTGGAAGGCTTTCCTGTATTTCTATGGCAACTATACCCGCAAGCAGGAACAGATGACTCCTAACTTCCAGCGTTTCTACGCCTTTGTGCAGGAACGTTACGGTGACAACATTCCTCAGGAATTGCGCGATGAGTTCCGTGCCCTGAGCTTGCCGTTGATGAAGTACACCAACATCCTGACATTCAATACCCGCGCGATAGCCCTTTACATCAGCCTGCTGATAGGAGAACCGTGGTTGTATTTCATTTTCGAGATGGTGGTGATGACCAGCCTGTTTGTGTACATGCGTCGTCGTCATGAAGCCCTGTGCGCATACCTTTACCATAAATACGCCAAGTGATGAAGGAAAAGTTTCGGAATATATTCTGGTTTTTCGGCATCTTTGCCATTGTAGTTATGCTCTGCACGTTCGACATGGACTATCAGGAGCTGTGGCAGAACTTGCGCAAGGCAGGGGTGTGGTTTCCGGCCGTGATTCTTCTGTGGGTGTTCATCTATTACCTGAATGCCTGGTCATGGTATGTCATTATCCGCGACGGGAAACATGCCAAGGTGCCCTTCTGGAAAATCTATAAGTTGACCGTATCCGGTTTTGCCCTGAACTATGCCACTCCGGTGGGACTGATGGGCGGTGAGCCGTACCGCATCATGGAGCTTACTCCTTACGTAGGTGCCAGCAAGGCCACCTCATCGGTTATTCTCTATGTGATGATGCATATCTTTTCCCATTTCTGGTTCTGGCTGGTATCGGCGGTGCTCTTCGTGATTTTTGAGCCGATGAACTGGGGACTGGGCATCATGCTGGCGGTAGTGGCGTTTGTCTGCTTGCTGGCCATTTATTTCTTTATGAAAGGATACCGTAACGGGATGGCGGTGCGCACGTTCAAGCTGTTGTGTCATGTGCCTTATGTGAAGCGCTGGGCCAGTCGTTTCCTGACCGAAAAGAAGGAAACACTGGAGCGGGTAGACGCACAGATTGCCGAACTGCACAAGCAACGGAAAAGTACGTTCTATGTGGCGCTGGGATTGGAGTTCATGGCACGTATCGTAGGTTGTGCCGAAGTGTTCTTTATCCTGAACATTCTGACCGACCATGTGAGCTTCCTGGCCTGTATCCTGATTATGGCCTTCACTTCCTTGTTTGCCAACCTGTTCTTCTTCTCGCCCATGCAGCTTGGAGCACGCGAGGGAGGATTTGCGCTGGCGGTAGGCGGACTGGCCATTCCGAGTGCGTTTGGCATCTATACGGGACTGATTACCCGTGTGCGTGAATTGATATGGATTGTAATTGGCGTGTTGCTGATGAAGGTCGGCAACGGCACCCCAAATAAGACTAAAGATGAGTAAACTGACAGATGTAAAAGGCGTAATCTTTGATTACGGAGGAACAATCGATACAAACAGCCGTCATTGGGCGGAGGTATTGTGGAGCAAGTATGAAGAGTTTCAGGTGCCGGTGGACAAGGCAAGTTTCCGCGAGGCATACGTCCATGGGGAACGTACGCTGGCCCGTGTGCCACTGGTCAAGCCGGAGCATAACTTCCACGATGTGTTGCGCATCAAGACCGACATTCAGGTGAAGTACCTGGTGGAACAAGGCAAGCTGGACGGAGAAGAAGCCTGCCGGGAAAACTATGCTGAAAAAGTGGCCGACAGCTGCTACCGTTATGTGCTGGACGTATTGGAACGTACCCGTCCCGTACTGAAGGCACTTTCTGAACGCTACAAGCTGGTGCTGGTATCCAATTTCTATGGGAACATCCAGACCATCCTGAAAGACTTCGGTTTGTTTGATTTCTTTGCCGACATCATCGAATCGTCGGTAGTGGGGGTGCGCAAGCCCGATCCAGCCATCTATCGCCTGGGCGTGGAAGCCATGGGGCTGCCTGCCGAGAATGTGCTGGTGGTAGGAGATTCCTTTTCCAAGGACGTGGTACCCGCAAAAACCGTGGGTTGCAAGGTGGCCTGGCTGAAAGGTGAAGGCTGGGGCAACGAAGAAATAGATGAAACACTTCCGGATGTAATCATCACCGATTTGCCGGAACTCTTGTCGTATGTATAAAGGAGGGGCACGGATGAAGAAAAAAGGAATTGCCCTGGTGGAACGCCAATACCTGTTCCCCTTTGTACTGATTACGTCCCTCTTTTTCCTGTGGGGATTTGCTCATGCCATTCTGGACGTGCTGAACAAGCATTTCCAGGAGTTGCTTACCATTACCCGTACCCATTCGGCCATGATTCAGGCTACGATGTACATGGGATATTTCATCATGGCCATTCCGGCCGGATTGTTTATCAACCGTCACGGATACCGTAAGGGTGTGGTACTTGGTTTGTTGCTCTACGGAATAGGCTCGTTATTGTTCATTCCCGGACAATATATAGCTTCGTTCAATATGTTCCTGTTCTCGTTATTCGTCATCGGGTGCGGACTAACCTTCCTGGAAACGGCCGCCAATCCGTATGTCACAGAATTGGGAGCACGGGAAACGGCTGCCAGCCGATTGAATTTCGCCCAGTCATTTAACGGACTGGGATGTATCTTTGCACCGATTCTGACCGGTCTCTTGCTGTTCTCTGACGAAGACAAAGGAGCAAGCGGTAATGTGGCCCTTCCGTATGCCGTAATGGGAGTGATTGTCCTGCTGGCTGCGCTGGCCTTTATGCGCGTACGTCTGCCGGAAATTCCTCATGAAGAAGAGGTGGATAGCGAAGGTCATCGCGTAGGTTTGTGGGCGCATAATCTTTTTGTGTTCGGACTGGTAGCACTGTTTGCCTACGAGGTATCCGAGATTTCCATCAATAGTTTCTTTATCAACTACGTGACAGAGGTTGGCTGGATGAATGCCCGGGATGCCTCGCTGGTGCTTTCGTTCGGTGGATTGGGACTGTTCATGGTAGGACGTTTCGTGGGAAGTTGGATTATGCGCCGTGTCCGTGCCGAGAAGATGCTCTTCTGGTGTGCTACGGGAACGGTTATCACAACGCTGCTGGTGATTTTGGATTTAGGCTCCGTGTCGTTCGTAGCCCTGCTTTGCGGCTATGCCTTCGAAGCCATTATGTTCCCCACCATTTTTGCCCTCTCCCTGAAAGGTTTGGGCAGCCATACGAAACGCGCCTCTTCCTTCCTGATGATGTCGCCGGTGGGCGGTGCCGTAGGTCCGGTGCTCATGGGACTGGTAGGAGACTACGCCGATATGCACTGGGCGTTCGTTGTACCTTTCGTCGGCTATGTAGTGGTGTGGTTCTATGCCCGCCACATGATGCAGCAGAAAAACTAATGCCACTTTCCTTTACGGAAAGCATATATAAAAGAAGCGCGGAACTCTTCAGTGTCTCCCGACACCATGAGAGTTCCGCGCTTTTGTGGTTATTTCAATTATAGTAAATTATTTGTTAGGAGCCTGAGGACATGCCGGACATGCATTGGGACATCCCGGAGCAGGCATTTTTCCCAGTTTACCCATTTTGCCATGTTTCATAGGGAAGTTTCCTTTGTGCATTTTTCCCGGGCGAGGCATGTTGAATACCTTTTCCAGCTGGCGGGCATTCAGGATTTTCTTGAATGAAGCATAGTACTTCTTCTGGGTATCGAGCACTTTCTGACGAACTTCAAAGCGCTGTTCGATGTCCTGCTGAATCTGCGCATCGGTACGTTCGCACGGTTTTACTTTATTTTCTTTTGCGGCTGGACGGCATTCTTTCAAGGCAGTCAGGTATTCCTTATAAAGAGAAGTAAACTGAGCTAATTTGGCATCGTCCAGCATCAGTTGTTTTCCCATACGCTGAGCCTGTGCTTCCATACGTTGTTCCGGAGTGAGTTTTACCTTGCAAGGCTTTTCAGCTTTTCCCGGACAAACCTGACGTGCAGCATTTTGTGCCATTACGCTTCCAAAACCTAAACATACGGTAAGAATCAATGTAGATAATAAACGAGTTGTTTTCATTGTGGTCAAAATTTAAAAGTGAATAATCATTTTCAGTGCACTTACGGCTTTAAGACAATGAATCCTTCTCGTGGTTTATTATGAAAATACTTTTTTAACATTTTGAGGTTGTAAACCTCTAGAGTGTGAAATTTTATGGCGCAAATTTAGAGAAAATGTAAACTTACTTAGTAAAAAGAGAATTTAGTGAACTCTTGGTTTAAGTATGAAAGAAACGCTTAGGCGTTTGGTCTTAAACGCACTTACGTTTTACCTCAAATGCACTTGCGTTTGAGCTCAAACGTACTTGTGTTTTGGATGAAACGTCAAAGCGTTTTTTGAGTAAAAGAGCAGGATTTACTAAGTGGTTAAAAATCAGATTCTTTTACAATGCGTAGTTTTTCTCCAGTTACCGGATGTACGAACTCCAACGCGGCGGCATGCAGATACAGACGGTCGGACGGCTGGCCGTAGAGGTCGTCGCCTACAATCGGATGGTTCAGTCCCTCCGGATGGGCAGCATGTACACGGAGCTGATGGGTACGTCCTGTATGCGGATAGAATGTAACCCGTGTGCTTCCGCCTTTGCGTTCTAGTACCCGGTAGGAAGTGACGGCCCGTTTACCATATTCCCGGCTTACCATCTGGCGCGGACGATCCATCGGGTTCGGACAGATGGGCAGGTCGATGATACCCTCGTCAGTTTCCAGTTCTCCTTCCAACAGGGCTGTGTAACGCTTTTGGATAAGACGCGTTTCGAAGAGTGCCTGAAGCTCCTTGTGCACCTCCTTCGTTTTGGCCGCGAGCAGCAGGCCGGAGGTAGCCATGTCCAGCCGGTGCACGATAAGCGGACCGGTGGCCCTGGGGTAAAGGTTGTGCAAGCGCTGGAGAATGGAATCAAGGTCGTTCTTGCCCGGTACGGAGAGCATGCCTGCCGGTTTGTGTACCACCACCAGCCATTCGTCCTCGTAGAGAATCTCCAGTGCCGTCTGACGATGTACATCCTCCTCCAGCGGGTTCGGTTCCACGTCCAGTCCCACGAGCATGTGTTTCAGAATCGGTTCACATTTCCCTTTGCACGACGGATAGAAATGTCCTTCGCGGCGAATCTCGTCCTTAGGCGACATGCCCCACCAGAATTCGCCCATGGCCAATGGCTGGAGCTGATGCAGGTAAGCATACTGAAGCAATTTAGGAAGCGCGCATTCTCCTGCACCGGCCGGCGGTGTCTTTTGCGGAGTGGAGCGGAAAATCTCGCATAAATCTTTCACTTCCCCTCGTGCGTTGAGCATGCGGAACTGGGCGAACAGACGCATCTGGAGAGTCGCCGAACGGGTTTTCCGTTCGTGGCGCAAGGCCTGAATCTCTTGCTCGAATGCCTGAAAAGCCTCTCCGGCCGCTTGTATCTTCTCTTTCAATCTCCGTTCCAACCGTTTGAACTCCGCTTTCTGAAACTGGCTTTCGCGCGACATTGTTTCTGCTTCTTCGGGTGAAACGCCTTCCTTCCGACGTTGTTCACGGAGGGTTTTCGCCTCTTTCAGCTTCTGTTTTTCAGAAGCCAGCGTGGCTTGTACTTCTTCTTCCGACTTCTTCCATTCCTCCCGAGCTGAGCAGTATGCCTCGCAGGCTTCCATGGCGGTAATCCGGTGGTTGATGCCGGAAATCTCCGCTTCCTCGATACGGAAAAAGCCGTCGGGTTGCAGGAGGTCGTACACCGGAGGTACGAAAAACGCATGGTGGTTGCTTCCGGCCAGATTACCCGAAAAAGCGGCCAGGTAGCCCAGTTTTCCTTCGGAATCCTTTATTACCAGTACCCCGAACATCTTTCCCTGACGAAGTTCCTCCTGCCAATCGTCCCGTGTGAGCAGGTACTGACGTACCTCATCGGCCGCCAGTCGGGTGAGCGGGTGAGGGGTGTAGTGGAAAGGAAAAGTGAAGGCTTTCGGTAAGGTGATGCCATCAGTCGGGGTGTGGAAGGAATGTATCATGGCGAAATATTGAGTTCGTTTTTATTGCGGGGGCAAAGGTACGAATAAAATGGCTTCTATAGAAATGAAGGTATATATATCCTATATGATGTATCTTATGACTGTTTTTGTACAATGGATAGAAGAAAAATGTATTTTTGTAAATGCTGTAGTATATATGAACTTTCACAGAGTTATTAATCTGAGTCACAATTTCCATATTTCCTGTGATGAAACGACCTGAAATCCTATGAAAACAAAAAAGAAAAATATTCTTCGCCTGCTCATCGCTCTGGCAGTGGTAATAGGCGTGGTGTATGCCTCCTTGCCCTACTACGCCCGTCAGGCACTCATTCATTGGATGCCCGTCATTGACGACCTGGAAACCTTTCACCGGCATACGGTACACCACAATCCCGATGACGTGTGGCACTGGCCCCTTTCAGCTGATTATAACCGCTTCCAACTGGCGGAGAAGGATACGCACTATCTGGACAGCCTGCGCACCGTGTCCTTCCTCGTCATCCGTCGTGACAGTATCGTCTTCGAAAGTTACCGTGACGGGTGGAACGACACACTGACCTCAAATATCTATTCTGCTACAAAAACCATTGTGGGACTGCTGGCAGGTATTGCCCTCGACGAAGGAAGGATTCATAGTCTGGACGATCCCGTATCGCGCTACATACCTGCCTATACAAAAGGAATGCAGGCTGACGTCACGCTGCGCCATTTACTGACCATGAGCGGAGGCATGGCGTGGGATGAGGCGTATGCTTCGCTTTTTTCTGTCACAACGCACGGTTATTATGGTAACGATCTTTACGACTTGGTGATGGGCCTGGAGGTGGTTGACCGTCCTGGCGTGCAATATTCCTACCGTAGTGGTGAGACGCAATTGTTAGCTTTCGTCATCGAGGCAGCCACCGGGCAAACACTAAGTGACTATGCCGAAGAGAAACTCTGGCGTCCGATGCAGGCCGAACAGGATGCCTATTGGTTGCTGGACAAAAAAGACGGTGATGAAAAAGCCTTCTGTTGCTTTCATACCACAGCCCGCGATGTAGCTCGTTTCGGAAGCCTCCTGTTGCATCGTGGTAATTGGCACGGCCGCCAACTGGTTTCCGAAGCCTATATGGACGAACTGATGCGTCCTGCTTCGTACCTGAAAGATCAGTGGGGAAAGGACTCACTTAGCTATTATGGTTTCCAGACGTGGGTGATGGATTATCATGGTATGCGTTGCCCTTACATGCGCGGTATGCTGGGGCAATATATCATCGCTATTCCCGATTTGGATGCCATCGTCGTGCGCCTGGGCCGTAAGCGTTGTGATGTATATAACCGTGAGATTACGACCGATATTACGCGGTATATGGATATAGCTATGAAGATACTGGACGGAAAATGATGTGTACTGTCTGGTTACTGGTAACTAATGCATTGTGTAACTGATTTTCTTCCTCAAGGCTTGCTTATGGATACTTTGGAAAAGAATGGCCTACGTCTTCTATATTACATTGAAGTGTTTTTTATTGTGTCATTCGTTTGGAAAGAATTACTTTTGCTTTTTCGCGGAAGGTAATTTCACTTTCCAGTACAGTTTCCCCACCAATATCCTCCCCGGCATTTTCCCATACTCCATTGTGGTTATAAAAATACCATAGACCGTATACACCCATGGAGTCCAGGTATTTGTCGTTTACCACTCCTGCTATTTTATTCTTGTAGATGAATATCTTGTTTACACTGGAGTTTAGGAATGATTCTTTGCCTTTAGAGATTTCTTTGACTATCATTACATACGCCGATAAAGGTGTGGATTTTCCTTCTAGTGTAATTTCAGATAATTTTTTCTCTACCTTTGTCGTTTGATATTCTCCTTCGGGTATCGCATGTTTGCTAATTACTTTTTTAGCTTCAAGATCCTTGATTTCAAGCTGTTTCCCTTCAGAAATACATAATATACGTGGTGCTTGTCATTTTGTGTAACAAATTCTTTGGCTTTTCCGTTCACGAAAAGAATTCCGGCTTTCTCGTCAAACGCATAACCGGGGTGAATTTCCTTATTGCTTATAAGCTTGTGGAATAAATCTCGACGCTCTTTCTGGGAATAATGAGGGCAATTGCTATAGGGTAGAAGGCCGAGTCCTTCTACCGCACTTATATTTGTGGGGCGTGAGTCGCTTATTCCCTTCTCGAACCAGCAGATAGAACCAGCGCTTCCGCCTGATAAGATAATCCCTTTGTCAAGTGCTTTTTTTAGAATTTTGTCAATACCTTGTGCTTTCCAAATCCCTATCATGTTCAATGTGTTTCCTCCACCCACTACAATTGCATCCGAATGCAGAAGTATGTCTTCAAATGATTGGTTGTCGGGTGATGCACTGACCCATACGTTCATCACCAAAGTATCTATTTTGAGTGCGTTGCAGATACTACCCCAAAATCGGATATTATCGGGGTTGTCTCCGCTGGCAGTTGGAAGATAGCATAGGCGCGGATGTTCCTTTCCGGTTAAATCAACAATGTATCTGGTAAACTTGAGGTTAATGTCTCCTCCCCACACAAAAATCTTTTTATCTTGTGCCTTAGTAACAGAAAGGTTCATGATGAATAATCCTAGAATAAGAAGCAATCGAAACATAGTGGTTAGTTTTTATGGCTGGAAAAAGCATAATTCACCAATTTAAAATATGAAAAAAGAACTGGATTTCCAATTAGTTCAGTTCTCTTTGACGACAGAAGCATCCGCCAAATTTCTCGTCCACGTGTTCTACCGGCTGGCGGAAGATACCGTAAACCGATGAGCCGGATCCGCTCATGCTGGCATATACCGCACCCAGGTCATACAATTCGTCCTTGATGGCTGCAATCTCCGGATATTTCAGGAACACACTGTCTTCAAAATCATTCTTCATGTTGTCCTTCCACGTTTCTACCGGCTGGCAGATGATGTCTTTCAACGAAACTTCCGGCCGACGGGGAGTGATGTGTGCGAAAGCGTCGCGCGTGGATACGAAGATGTCCGGTTTCACCAGCACCAGGTAATAGCCCGAAAGCGAAAGACGGACAGGTTCGAATAGGTTACCGATGCCCGTGGCAAATACCGGCTGGTTGCGGATGAAGAAAGCACAATCGGCTCCTAAACGGGCGGCGTAGTCTTCCATCTCCTCCAGACTCAGTGCCAGACGGAATTTCTCGTTCAGCAACTTAATCATGAACGCGCAATCAGACGAACCACCTCCCAGTCCGGCACCTGTGGGGATGTGCTTGAACAAGTGGATGTCAACGGGCGGTATGTCATGATCCTTTTTCAGTAATTCGTAGGCTCTGACCACTAAGTTGTCTTCCGGCTTACCCTCGATAGCCGTACCTTTCACGTGAAGCGTATAAGGAGCATCGTTATTTTCTCTTCGTGTTACTTCCAGTGCATCTTGCAAATGGATGGGGTAGAAAATAGTTTCCAGGTTATGGTAACCGTCGGGACGTTTTTCAATAATATTCAGGCCAAGGTTTATTTTGGCATTTGGAAATGTAATCATAAGGTCGTTTGTTTTTTCGTTTCTCAAATATAGCAGAAAGTTTCGAGAAAATCGGGATTCACGGAAAAAATCGTATCTTTGCCCCACTTAAACAAAAACAAAATGGCAGAACCGAGAAGAAATACATGTGTGGCAAAGACGGCTAAGACTAAGTCGATGGATGAGTACGGCCACCTCCAGCCTCAGGCTCCCGAACTGGAGGAAGCTGTGCTGGGTGCGCTGATGATTGAGAAGGATGCGTATTCGCTGGTGAGCGAGATTCTTCGTCCGGAGTCGTTCTACGAACACCGGCACCAGCTGATTTATGCGGCCATTACTGACTTGGCTATTCAACAGAAACCGATTGATATTTTGACCGTGGCCGAGCAGTTGCGCTCGCGCGGTAACTTGGAAGAGGCGGGCGGACCGTTCTATATCACTCAGCTGAGTGGTAAGGTGGCCTCGTCGGCTCACATTGAGTACCATGCCCGCATCATTGCCCAGAAGTTTCTGGCACGTGAGCTGATTTCTTTTACGAGCAATATACAGACCAAGGCGTTCGATGAGACGCAGGACGTGGACGACCTGATGCAGGAAGCTGAAGGAAAGCTCTTCGAAATCTCTCAGCAGAACATGAAGAAGGACTACACGCAGATTAATCCGGTTATTCAGGAGGCCTATGAAATGCTTCAGAAGGCGGCGGCACGTACCGACGGTTTGAGCGGACTTTCGAGCGGATTCCATCAGCTGGACAAGATGACCTCCGGCTGGCAGAACTCCGACCTGATTATCATTGCGGCTCGTCCGGCCATGGGTAAGACGGCCTTCGTGCTTTCCATGGCCAAGAATATGGCGGTGAACAGCAAAGTGCCCGTAGCCTTGTTCTCGCTTGAAATGAGCAACGTGCAGCTGGTAAACCGTCTGATCGTGAACGTCTGCGAAATTCCGGGCGAGAAAATCAAGAGCGGTCAGCTGGCACCTTACGAGTGGGGACAGCTCGACTACAAGATAAAAGAACTCTACGACGCACCGCTTTACGTGGACGACACGCCTTCTTTGTCCGTGTTCGAATTGCGAACTAAGGCACGCCGTCTGGTACGTGAGCATGGGGTGAAAATCATCATCATCGACTACCTCCAGCTGATGAATGCCAGCGGTATGTCGTTCGGCAGCCGTCAGGAGGAGGTCAGCACCATTTCGCGTTCGCTCAAGGGGCTGGCCAAGGAATTGAACATACCGATTATTGCGCTGAGCCAGTTGAACCGTGGGGTGGAGAACCGTGAGGGTATCGACGGCAAGCGTCCGCAGTTGAGCGACTTGCGTGAATCCGGTGCCATTGAGCAGGATGCCGATATGGTTTGTTTTATCCACCGTCCGGAATACTACAAGATTTACACCGACGAGAAAGGAAACGACCTGCACGGCATGGCCGAAATCATTATCGCCAAGCATCGTAACGGTGCCGTGGGTGATGTGCTGCTTCGTTTCCGTGGCGAATATGCCCGTTTCCAGAACCCTGATGACGACATGATTGTACCGATGCCGGGTGAAGAGAAGAAGGCTCCGGTGCTCCGTTCGAAGATGAACAACGGCGGCGGACAGGACTTTGTACCACCTCCACCCGCAGAGATGCCTCCTATGCCCGACAATCCGTTTGGTGCACCTGTGCCCGATGTACCATTCTGACGGTTTTTGGCTAAAAATATTTTTTGTCTTACCTCTTATATCCCAAATATGTATTAACTTTGCACATCATTGTTTGGGAAATTATAAAATACTATTACGATATGAATATTTCTTATAACTGGCTGAAAGAATACGTCGACTTCGACCTTACTCCGGACGAAGTGGCAGCCGCACTGACTTCCATCGGTCTGGAGACTGGGGGAGTGGAAGAAGTTCAAACTATCAAGGGAGGATTGGAAGGCCTGGTAGTAGGCGAAGTGCTGACCTGCGAGCCGCATCCCAATTCTGACCACATGCATATTACGACCGTCAATTTAGGACAGGGAGAGCCTGTGCAGATTGTCTGTGGTGCTGCTAACGTGGCAGCCGGACAGAAGGTCATCGTAGCAACGTTGGGTACAAAATTGTATGATGGCGACGAATGTTTCACCATCAAGAAGTCGAAGCTCCGTGGCGTGGAATCAAACGGTATGATTTGTGCCGAAGATGAAATCGGCGTGGGCACAAGCCACGAAGGTATCATCGTATTGCCTGCCGACGTAGTTCCGGGTACACTGGCCAAGGATTACTATAACGTGAAGAGCGAATACGTGCTCGAAGTGGACATCACTCCGAACCGTGCCGATGCCTGCTCACACTACGGTGTGGCACGCGACCTTTACGCATGGCTCATTCAGAACGGTCATAAAGCTACGCTGAAGCGTCCTTCAGTAGATGCTTTCAAGGTAGACAATCATGACATGAACGTCGACATCGTGGTGGAAAATACCGAAGCTTGCCCGCGTTATGCTGGAGTAGCCATCAAGGGAGTAACGGTAAAGGAAAGTCCTGAATGGTTGCAGAACAAGCTCCGTCTTATCGGTGTGCGTCCTATCAATAACATTGTCGATATTACCAACTACATTGTGCATGCTTACGGCCAGCCGATGCACTGCTTCGATGCCGACAAGATTAAGGGCGGCAAGATTGTGGTGAAGACTTGTGCTGAAGGAACTCCGTTCGTTACACTGGATGAAGTGGAGCGTAAATTGTCTGACAAAGACCTGATGATTTGCAACGCGGAAGAACCGATGTGTATCGCCGGTGTGTTTGGAGGTCTGGATTCAGGTACTACTGAGGCTACTACTGACGTGTTCCTGGAAAGTGCCTACTTCCATCCTACATGGGTGCGTAAAACTGCCCGCCGTCACGGATTGAGCACCGACTCTTCTTTCCGTTTCGAACGTGGCATCGACCCGAACATCACTATCTATGCCTTGAAGGAAGCTGCTCTGCTGGTGAAAGAACTGGCCGGAGGTGAAATTGCTTCTGATATCAAGGATAACTATCCGAACCCGATTGCCGATTTCGCGGTAGAACTTTCATATGATTATGTAAACTCACTGATTGGAAAGAAAATTCCGGCAGAGACGGTGAAGAGCATCGTAACCAGTCTGGAGATGAGAATTGTGGAAGAAACGGCTGAAGGTCTTTCTTTGCAGGTTCCTCCTTACCGTGTAGACGTGCAGCGTCCGTGCGATGTGGTAGAAGATATTCTTCGTATCTACGGATATAACAACGTGGAAATCCCCACAACCCTGAAATCAAGCCTGAGCGTGAAGGGAGAAGTGGACAAATCGGTGAAACTCCAGAACCTGGTAGGCGAACAGCTGGTGGGTTGCGGATTCAATGAAATCCTGAATAACTCTTTGACTGCGGCCGCTTATTACGACGGACTGGAAACTTACAAGCCGGAAAATCTGGTACGCCTGATGAACCCGTTAAGCAACGACCTGAACGTGATGCGTGCTACTTTGCTCTTTGGTGGTCTGGAAAGCATCCAGCACAATGCCAACCGCAAGAATGCTGACTTGAAGTTCTTCGAATTCGGTAACTGCTATCACTTCCATGCAGAGAAGAAGAATCCGGAAAAAGTGTTGTCAGGCTATTCAGAAGAGTTGCACATGGGCTTGTGGGTTACCGGAAAGCGTGTAAGCAACTCGTGGGCTCATGCCGACGAAAACGCTTCAGTTTATGAACTGAAGGCTTACGTGCTGAACATTTTTCGTCGCCTGGGTGTGAATTTTGGCTCACTGGTGTTCGGTAACCTTTCAGATGACATCTACTCGGTAGCTATCTCTGTACACACCCGTGGCGGTAAATTGCTGGCTACCTTTGGTGTGGTTTGCAAGAAGATTCAGAAAGCGTTCGATATCGATAATGAAGTGTACTATGCCGACCTGAACTGGAAAGAACTGATGAAGGCCATCAAGGGCAATACGGTAAGCTACAAGGAAATCTCCAAGTTCCCGGCTGTAAAACGTGACTTGGCATTGCTGATTGACAAGAAGGTGCAATTTGCTGAAATCGAAAAGATTGCTTGCGAAACCGATAAGAAATTGCTCAAGTCTGTAGAATTGTTCGACGTGTACGAAGGAAAGAACCTGGAAGCTGGCAAGAAGAGCTATGCTGTAAGCTTTATGCTTCAGGATGAAAACGCTACACTGAACGACAAGCAGATTGACAAGTTCATGCAGAAGTTGATTGGTAACTTGCAGAACAAGCTGGGAGCAGTGCTTCGATAACTGTAAAAAATGATGCGTTACAATATTAAACCAGATTATCACATAAAAGCCAAAAGGGGATACCTGGCGGCTTTTTACATCGAATTGTTTCTGGCTCTGCAGGCTGGAATGGTGATCTGGCATTTTTCTTCGAATGAAACGTGGAGAAATGTGCTGGCTATCACGGGCGGGGCAATATGCTTGTGCCTCGCTGGTGTGTCGTACTGGAAATATTGTAAGCTGGTACAGAATAGTGAAAAAGAAACTCATTAAAAATAAATTTAAAATATCATCCAATGGGAAGAGCATTTGAATATAGAAAAGCTGCAAAGCTGAAAAGATGGGGTCACATGGCAAAGACCTTTACACGTCTGGGTAAACAAATCGCCATAGCCGTAAAGGCCGGCGGACCGGAACCCGAAAACAATCCTACTTTGCGTTCGGTTATTGCGACTTGCAAGCGTGAGAACATGCCGAAGGATAACATCGAGCGTGCCATCAAAAATGCGATGGGCAAGGATCAGAGCGAATATAAGAACATGACTTACGAAGGATACGGCCCCCACGGTATCGCCGTATTCGTGGATACACTGACTGATAATACCACTCGTACCGTAGCTGATGTTCGTTCTGTATTCAACAAGTTTGGCGGAAACTTGGGAACAACTGGTTCATTGGCTTTCTTGTTCGACCACAAGTGTGTGTTTACTTTCAAGAAGAAAGACGGACTGGATATGGAGGAACTGATTCTGGACTTGATTGACTACAACGTAGAAGACGAATTCGATGAAGATCCGGAAGAAGGAACTATCACTATCTACGGTGATCCGAAGAGCTATGCGGCTATTCAGAAGCATCTGGAAGAATGTGGTTTTGAAGATGTCGGTGGTGAGTTTACTTACATTCCGAACGACCTGAAAGATGTGACTCCGGAACAGCGTGAAACTATCGATAAGATGGTTGAACGTCTGGAAGAGTTTGACGACGTGCAGACCGTATATACTAACATGAAACCGGAAGAAGACGCTGAATAAGCTTTTCTTGAAAGATAATGACGGAACGGAGTATCCGGCCGGAATGATCCGGCAAGTGGTGCTCCGTTCTCTTTTTATGTTAACTCGACTAGCATATTGATGACAATGAAATATACTTATCGTACGATGGGAACATGCAGTTCTCAGATTGATTTTGAGGTAGAGGATGGCATACTGAAGGGCGTGCATTTTACCGGTGGTTGCAATGGAAACTTGAAAGGGATTTCAGCCCTGGTGGAGGGTATGAAAATAGATGAAGTGATTGCTCGTCTGGAAGGTATCCGTTGTGGCGGGAAGCCGACTTCTTGTCCCGACCAGCTCTGTAAGGCTTTGCGGGAAATCTAAGTGACTAAATGAGGGATATTGAAGCAAAGAGCACTTCTGAGAGATGAATGTTATGTCTCGGGAGTGCTCTTTTTATGTGAATGTTTGATATTAAAGCTGCTCAGAAAGAGTGGAAAGCAGGAATACCAATAGCGCAGCCGCAATGGCTAGTGAAATGAAGGTAAAGACAGCCAGGAAAACGGTTGTCTTGACAAATGTACGTATCCATCCCCGGCGGTATACCGTGTGCAGGGAAATGTAGGTGTACACAAACATGCCTGCTACGAAGATAAGGAGAGTATACATTGGCATGTTTCCCTTAAGTGATTCCATAAAAGTGTCACTTGTCAGCACGGGTACCAGTGGAATAGGAATCAGTATCAGAAACACGGTATTCAGGTGAATCGCGTGTACGAAATGCCACATGTAAGGAAGTTTGGATTTCCGGAACATTCCCTGCAAAAGCCAGGCAAACAGTGGCAGAAGGAACATCATGTAGAGCGGAGTCCATTTGGATAAATCTCCAAAAAACTGGTTGAGAAAGGATTCCTGACGAAGTTGCTGTGCTTCATCGTTATGGTCTTCTCTCCATTCGTATACGGGAGTAAGAGCGGTACCGGTGGAGTCTACCAGGAAATGGCGCGCGGCTTGCAGGGATTCAGAGGTAATCTCTTCTTCCTCAATCAGATTATTCAAGTATTCACCTTGTACTTTTTTCAGATTCAGAATAGTATTCAGGTCTTTTTGCCGGAGAGTTGTTTCATGCAGGCAGGAGTCGGCCACGATTCGGGGCATTCGCATGTAGGAAAGAGAGAACTGGTCGTCCAGGCGTTGCACTTTGAACAGCTCCTCGGCCTTTTCTACTCCTCTTTCTTGAAAGGCCTTCACTAACTCAGGGCCTTGGTATACATACACACATGTATCGGGCAGGGTAGCAGATGATTTGAGCTGTGCTACAATTCTGTCGTTGATGTTTAGTGAGCTTACAGCTTGCAATGCCTGATTGGCTTTGTCGGAGGCTATCATGAAGAAAAGGGTAAAGAAAACGACGGAGATGCACATATAGAGCCGGAAAGGATGTACGTAGGAATTGATTTTTCCGGCATTGAATTCGCTGGTCAGGAATCCGGGGCGGGTGAACATCAGCCACAAAGTTTGCCAGATTTTGCTGTCAAACTGGTAGACATTTTCAATGTATTGTCTGAGGTATTTCCAGAAAGGTTGGTAGATGTCGAGGGCATATTGTCCGCAACAATGGCAATACATTCCCTCTAGCTTGGTACCGCAATTCTTGCAATAGGTGTACCCGGGTACAGTCTTTTTACGTATTCTCCGAAGACGTTTCAACTCGATGAGGCGCATCACCCGGCGTTTTCGTTCTTTCAGTCTTTGTCGCATCCGGGCGAGAAGAGTTTTGTGGGTTTCTTCTTTGTGTGTGGTATTTCCCATGTCAGTATAAATGTAATATAAATGATATTTTGACACAAAAGTACGTTCGTAAAATGAATTTAGCAAGTTTTTATATAAGGAATTGAATACGCAGGTATTGGGATTTAGAGACATAAAAAAAGTGATATTGTTTCTTTTGTTGTAGAAACAATGTCACTTGATGAATGAACAAACATGGGATGTTTATCCACAAAAGTTTATCCAATCTTGCTTATCTTCTTTAATTTCTCTTCGTCAATGAGCTTTATTTTTCGTCCGTCGATGATAATCAGTTTTTCGGCGGCAAAATTTGATAAAGTTCGGATGGCATTGGAAGTGGTCATGTTAGAAAGATTGGCCAAATCCTCTCTGGAGAGATAGATGCTTAGTGTGCACTGGTCTTCCTCCATGCCGTAAGTATCTTTCAGGAAGAGCAATGATTCGGCTAGACGTCCCCGAATGTGTTTTTGGGTCAGGTTGACAGTTCTTTCATCCGAAATTCCCAAGTCTTTCGACAATTGTTTGATGAAAAACATAGCAAGCTCCGTATTTTCCATAATCAACTGTACGATGATAGGCATAGGAATCAGACACATGGTACATGGTTCAAAGGCAGCTGCTGCGGTCACAAAGTTCTCTTCCGCAAAATAGGCACGATAGGCAAAATATTCTTTGTCCTTTACAACTCGGATAATTTGGCTGCGTCCTCCTACGCCATCCTTGTAGATTTTTACCTTTCCGTTCAGCAAACACATTAAATTCTCTGGTGTTTCACCTTCGCAATAAATCGTTTCGTTCTTTTTGTATTTCTGAATCGTAAAGTTTTGTGCCAGCAGTTCGCGTTGTTGCTGTGTTAATGGTTGCCATAAATCTGGTATACTTTCGGCAATCTCAGCTTCTGTTAATTCCTTTTTTACCATAAAATGTTCCAAAACCATGTTATTAAGCACAAAGGTACGAAGAAAAATTGAAAATATTCTTTTTTTTCTTCATAAAAATGGCTTCAGATAAGTGGTTTGTTATATATTTGCCATGAATATGCGAAAATTGAAAGGCTTATATGTAGCTTTGTGGGGCTTGCTGATGGTGTGTCTGCTCAGCGGCTTTCCGCGACAAGGAATAGCTCGCGACAATGCTCCAGCTCTTCCGAAAAAGCCTGTCGTTGCCGATTCTATTATGGAGCATATGTTTCATTCTGCTTCCATTTATTCGCATGAGGTGAAGGGATACAAGGGCGATTTGTATCTGAAAGGTCATTTGAAAGTACACAAGCAAAACCGGATTATCAAGTATGTACCTTCCATGTTTCGCCTGGAGAAGGGAATTAATGATTATTTTCATGAGTCTATCAGTGAACTGCAATATACGGCTCCTGCCATTTATGACCGAAAGGTCAGGGCAATATCTACGACTTTCCCCAGCACCAGAGGGCAGATATTCGACATTATGGACTACATGAAGTTCAATATTTATGCTCCTTCGCTGATGGGCAACAGGATACTTTCACCGTTGAACAGAAAGGCCCAGGTGCATTATCATTATTTGCTTGAAAGGGTAGAACACCGGCTGGGGGGAGAATTGTATTGCATTCGTGTTGTACCTCGTTATCGGAGCACGCAGTTGGTGGAAGGTTTTCTGTGGCTTTCATCAGCCGACTGGACTATCCGAAGAATGAATCTCAAGGGACGTTATGACCTGGTAAGGTTCCAACTGAGCATGCAAATGGGAGAGGAGGACGATACGAAATATCTTCCGGTACTGCTGAATCTTGACTTGAACTTCAAGTTCCTGAAGAATCATCTGGAGATGAAGTACACGGGGTGGATGAAGTATTCATCGGTCGTTTATCGTAAGCCGGGGGAGGAATGGATTGTCAAGAAAACGAACGACCATAATCTGTCGAATTCTTATATCTTGTCGTGTGATACTAGCCGGCTTGTGGTGGAGCGTGACTCGTTCAACCGCATCCGTCCGATTCCTTTGTCTGCTTATGAGGATTCGCTTTACCGTTCGGCAGATGAGCGGCGATTGAAACGGGAGGCCGATACGATAAAGGCAGAGCCTACGAAACTGAAGAAGAACATGGTATTCTTAGGCCAGTTGGGGGATGCCTTGATTAGCAGTTATGACATTGACATCTCTAAAGTGGGAAGCATTAACTGCTCTCCGATTATCAATCCCTTATTAGTGAGTTATAGCCACCGGAACGGAATATCCTATCGGCAGGTGTTTAAGTACAACAAGCTTTTCCATGACGGGCGCTTGTTGCGTATTGTTCCTCAGATTGGTCATAATTTTACAAAGAAAGAGTTTTATGCCAAGGCAGATGTGGAATATATTTACAACCCTCGAAAGCTGGGGTCCATTGAGATACATGGAGGAAATGGTAACCGTATTTACAGTAGTGTTGTGCTTGATCAGCTGGAGCAGATTCCGGACAGTGCCTTTACGTTCGATGGACTGGAACTGGATTACTTTAAGGATGTATATGTGGATGTATCGCATAATATAGAGCTGTGTAACGGCTTAAAGCTGGGCACAGGTTTGGCCATGCATTGGCGATATACAAAAAGTTCACCGGAGGTAGAAGCGCGTGTACGTTCCAATTATAATAGTTTTGCTCCTCGTATTCGTTTGGAATGGACACCGGGTATGTATTACTATATGAACGGTAACCGAAAGATAAATGTCGGTTCCTTCTTTCCTACCTTTATGCTGGATTATGAACGGGGTATCAAAGTCTTAAAGAACTCCGGTACCTACGAACGAATTGAAGGCTCTGTAGAGCAGGTCATTCGTTTGAAAAATGTGCGTTCACTGGCTTATCATGTGGGGGCTGGAATGTTTACTAACCAGTCGGATATGTACTTTGTGGATTATGCGCATTTTGCTAACTTGAATCTTCCTCAGGGATGGAATGACGATATTGGAGGTACGTTTCAGATGCTGGACGGTCGCTGGTATAATGCTTCCAGTCACTACATACGAGGAAATCTGACTTTTGAGGCACCTTTCATACTCTTATATCCGGTCACTCGTCTGTTGTCGTTCGTACAGAAGGAACGTATTTATACGGGTATCCTTTTTATGCCTCATCTGAATCCTTACCTGGAATTCGGTTACGGGTTTGCTACCCACTTGTTTGATGTGGGTGTCTTTATCGGAAATGAAAAAGGTAAATTTACCTCCGTGGGATGCAAATTTACCTTTGAGTTGTTCAATAATAAATGATGTTTCGCTTGTTGTTTATACCAACTCGTCCGAGGTGTATCCTTGCGGAAGCGGACGACAGTTGTATCCTGAAGCCATAATTTCGCCATAAGCACCGGCAGAACGCAGGGCAATCAGGTCGCCACGATGTACTTTGTTCAGGTCGATAGCCTTTCCAAAGACATCGGATGATTCACAAATCGGACCTACCACATCGTATGTTTCTACAGGTTCTTCCGAGGTCAGGTTTTCAATCTTATGATAAGCCTGATATAAAGCCGGTCGAATCAGGTCGGTCATACCTCCGTCTACAATGGCAAATTGCTTGTTGGTACCTTGTTTCACGTAAGTCACCTTGGTGATGAGACTTCCGCATTGTCCCACTACAGCACGTCCCAATTCAAAATGAAGCGTTTGTTGCGGGCGCAGGTGCAGGTGTTTGTGGTAAGTCGCGAAATATTCTGCAAAGTCAGGAATCGGCTGGCGGTTAGGGTGTGCATAATCAATGCCTAAGCCACCTCCCACGTTGATATGTTCCACGATAATCTGGCGAGCAAAAAGCTTTTCCTGTAACTCATTCACGCGGTTGCAGAGTGCCACAAAGTCACCCATATCCAGAATCTGTGAGCCGATGTGGAAGTGCAAGCCCACGAACTTCACGTTTTTCATTTCAAGTGCCAAGTCAATCACGCGGTCCATATCCTGTATGCTGATACCGAATTTGTTTTCTGCCAGTCCGGTAGTGATGTTGGCATGCGTATGAGCGCCTACATCCGGATTGATACGGAAAGCCACACGGGCAATCTTGTTCTTTGCGGCGGCCAACTCATTGATAACTTCCAGTTCCGGGATAGACTCTACGTTGAAGCAGAAAATATCATAGTCCAGTCCCAAATTGATTTCCTTGTCTGTTTTTCCTACTCCGGCATATACAATCTTGCTAGCCGGGAAACCGGCTTTGATGGACGCTTGGATTTCTCCTCCACTCACGCAATCGGCACCTAGTCCGCTTTCACGGATAATTCCCAGCACTTTCGGATTGGCATTTGCCTTTACTGCATAATGCACACAGAATTTATTGTATTTTCCTGCTTCTTCCTTGATTTTGTTCAAAGTTTCACGGAGCAGATTCGTATCATAATAATAAAATGGAGTTTCCAGTTTCCGGAATTGTTCTATTGGAAAATTAGCTTTCATAAAACGAGTTTAGTTGTGATTGTTATTATATTAGAAGAATAAAAAAGGCGGTGATGCGGTTTTTACTGACCGTATCCTCCGCCTTTAGCTTTTATAAAAGGTTGCTTTTATTTCTGGTTACCATTGAAAAGCACGTTGCTCAAAGATTGCAGAGCCTGTTTCTTGTCTGATTCACGAATCAGGAAAGAAATGTTGTAGTTACTTCCGCCGAATGAAATCATACGTACTGGAATCTCACGCATTGCATCTAGTGCTTTTGCTTCGAAACCTACGTTTTCCCATTCCAGGTCACCAACTACACAAACGATACACATGTCATGGTCTACCGTTACCGTACCATATTTCTTCAGATCGTTTACGATTTCGTTCAGGTGTTTCGTGTTGTCAATCGACATTGATACACCCACTTCTGAAGTACATACCATATCAATAGGAGTTTGGTAGCTTTCAAAGATTTCGAACACCTTGCGGAGGAAACCGTGAGCCAGCAGCATACGGCTTGACTTGATCTTGATAGCCGTGATGTTGTCTTTGGCAGCTACTGCTTTGATTTTACCTTTTTCCGTATCGTTAGAAATCAGTGTACCCGGAGCGGTTGGTTCCATGGTGTTCAGCAAACGTACCGGAATGTTGGCATATTTAGCCGGCTGGATACAAGTAGGATGCAGAATCTTCGCACCGAAGTAAGCCAGTTCAGCTGCTTCTTCAAAGTGAAGCTGACGTACCGGAGAAGTCTTGTCTACCACACGCGGGTCGTTGTCGTGCATACCGTCGATATCTGTCCAGATCTGGATTTCAGAGGCATTGATGGCGGCCCCAATCAGAGAAGCAGTGTAGTCACTTCCTCCACGTTGCAGGTTGTCGATTTCACCGTACGCGTTGCGGCAGATAAATCCCTGAGTAATATAGATTTCATAATCCGGGTTAGCTTCCAGTTGTGCCGACAGCTTTTCGCGGATGTAAGTCAGGTCCGGTTCGCTGTTCTTGTCGGTACGCATGTATTCCAATGCCGGAATCAATGTGGCGTTTACGCCCTGTTCGCACAAGTAATTGGTCACCATGTTGGTAGAGATGATTTCTCCCTGAGCCAGGATGACTTTTTCTTCAAATAAAGTAAATATGTCTTTCGTATAAGAACGAATGTAATCGAATACAGATTTTACAAAATCCAGTGTTTTCTGTTTATATTCTTCGGTAGAATACAATTCATCAATGTGCTGTTTATATTTTGCTTCCAGTCTATTGATGATTTCATTTGCACCTTCTGGATTTTTCTTGTACAGATAATCCGAAATTTCAACTAATGTGTTAGTCGTACCTGACATGGCAGACAGGACTACAATTTTCTGTTCGCCGTCAGTGATTAATTTGGCCACATCTTTCATTCTTTGTGCAGAACCCACAGATGTACCTCCAAACTTTAAAACTTTCATTTTACGTTTCGAATTTTAAATGTTCTATAATTAATTAATTTCGGGAGCAAATGTAATAATAAAAACCCTATTTTGAGGTCATTTTGGCAAAAATCCTTTTACTCCTTTGTCTTTTTTATGAATTTGTCGTTTCCGTAAGCCGGTGATGTTCGCATTTGTACACTTTTCCGGGATATTCCGAAAGCAAGTTCAAGTTGTGCGTAGTCATCAGAATGGCTGAGCCATGGCGGCAGATGTCCTGCAATAATTCCACGATGCGGCGTCCGGTATCCACGTCCAGGTTGCCAGTCGGCTCGTCGGCCAGTATGATTTCCGGTTTGTTCAGGATGGCCCGGGCGATAACGATACGTTGCTGCTCTCCACCGGAAAGTTCGTTGGGCATTTTATATCCCTTGTTTTCCATGCCTACCTGCTGTAAGACTTCTCCAATTCGCCGTTCTATTTCCGTACGGTTTTTCCAGCCTGTAGCTTTAAGCACGAATTTCAGGTTCTCGTGCACGGTACGGTCTGTCAATAGCTGAAAGTCCTGAAACACAATACCGAGTTTCCGGCGAAGGGTGGGGAGATCCTTTTGTTTCAGGCTACGCATGGCATTTCCCAACACCCATGCTTCTCCGTCATCAATCTCCACCTCACCGTAGATGGTTTTCAGGAGAGTAGACTTTCCGCTACCCACCTTCCCGATGAGATAGACAAATTCGCCCTTTCGGAGTTCCAGGTTTACATCCGAAAGAATCTCCTGCCCTTGCAGGCTCACGTTTACGTGCTGGTAAGAAATGAGTGGTTGTTCTTCCATATCTCGTGATTAGTGTTTTTTCCAGGTGGCACTGTGACGCTCTTTCAATTCACGGGCCAAGTCTTCAATGCGGTAGCCTTTGTAAGTAAGCAGTACAATCAAGTGGTAAAGCAGGTCGGCTCCTTCGTAAATCAGGCGTTCGTCGGTTCCGTTGCAGGCTTCGAGGATGGTTTCCACAGCTTCTTCGCCCACCTTTTGTGCCATCTTGTTGACTCCCGAATTGAATAAGCTGGTGGTGTACGATTTCTCCGGCATTTCCTGACGGCGACGGTCAATGAAATCCTGCAACTCTTTCAAAAACATGATGTCCTGCTCATTCTTGTCTCCCCAGCAAGTATCTGTACCCTTGTGGCAGACAGGACCTTCCGGATGTACCATGATGAGCAGTGTGTCGTTGTCGCAGTCAGCTTTTACCGAAACCACGTGCAGAAAGTTTCCGCTTTCTTCTCCTTTGGTCCACAGACGGTTTTTGGTACGGCTGAAGAAAGTCACTTTACCCGTTTCCATGGTTTTCTCGTAGGCTTCCTTGTTCATGAATCCCAGCATCAATACTTTCTGTGTATAGTTATCTTGGATAATGGCCGGAATCAAGCCATTCATTTTTTCAAAATCCAGTTCCATAATTTTACTTTATATAATATAGTTAGTTGAAATAGTTATCTGCGCACAGCGATACCTTCTTTGCAAAGGTAATCTTTTAATTCGGGAATTGGTATTTCACCGAAGTGAAAAACACTGGCAGCCAGAGCGGCATTAGCTTTTCCTAACGTAAACGCATCACGGAAATCCTCTTTCTTGCCAGCTCCTCCGGAAGCGATGACCGGAATGGTCAGCCGGTCAGCCAGCTCAGCCAGTGCTTCGTTGGCATATCCTTCCTTTACCCCGTCGTGGTCCATGCTGGTAAATAAGATTTCCCCGGCTCCACGGCTGTTGGCTTCTTCCGCCCATTCCATAAGAAAACGGTCGGTCTCCAGCCTTCCTCCGTTGAGGTAACATTTCCAGCCTCGCGGGGTCTGTCGGGCATCAATGGCTACCACACACACCTGTGATCCGAAATGACGGGCGATGTCATCGATGAGCTGTGGGTTCCGGATGGCCGAAGAGTTGATAGACACTTTGTCGGCTCCAGCATTTAGCAGACGTTCCACATCGCTCAGTTCATGAATACCTCCTCCCACGGTGAAAGGAATGTTGATTTCTGCAGAGATGCGTTTTACCAGCTCCGTAAACGTTTTCCGTCCTTCGTGGCTGGCAGTGATGTCCAAATAAACCAGTTCGTCGGCTCCTTGTTCACTGTAAGCCTTTCCGAGCTCTACCGGGTCGCCCGCTTGTCGCAGATTGACGAAGTTGGTACCCTTCACCGTTTGTCCGTCTTTGATGTCAAGACAGGGTATGATTCTTTTTGCTAACATAATCAGTTTCTTGAGTTAAGAGTTAAGGAAGAAAAGCTTTCAACTCCTGCAGGGTGATACGCCCTTCATAGAAAGCCTTGCCGAATACCACTGCCGGAATACCTGCTTCGTTCAGTGCTTCAATGTCATTCATGCCGCTGATGCCTCCGCTGGCTATCAGATGCAGGTCGGGGTGAGCCTCCATGATTTGCTTGTATAGCTCCAAAGATGGTCCGTTGAGCATACCGTCGCGAGAGATGTCTGTGCAGAGTACCTTTGCGACACCTTTCTTTATATAGTCATCCAAGAACGGCATCAGCTCCAGACGGCTGCATTCCAGCCATCCGTTGACGGCTATTTTCCCGTCTTTGGCATCCGCTCCTAAAATAATCCGTTCACTGCCATATACCTCCATCCATCGGTTGAACGTATCCGGCTCCTTTACGGCGATGCTGCCCAGCGTTACCATCTGCGCTCCGCTTTCGAAGGCAATGTGCAAGTCTTCATCGCTTTTGATGCCTCCGCCAAAGTCAATGACCAGCGAAGTCTGTCCGGCCAGTGCTTCCAGTACCTTATAGTTTACCACATGCTTGGAAGCCGCTCCGTCCAGGTCGACCACATGCAGGCGATGGATGCCATGCGCTTCAAATATCTTGGCCACTTCCACCGGATTCTCGTTGTAAACCTTTTTTGACTGATAGTCGCCCTGAGAAAGTCGTACACACTTCCCGTCGATGATATCGATGGCAGGTATAAGTTCTATCATATTTTTATATAATGTTTCAGGATTAGAGATTCAAAAAGTTGCGCAAGATACATTCTCCCACCTTTCCGCTTTTTTCCGGATGAAATTGGGTGGCATAGAAATTATCCTTGTGCAAGGCTGCACTGAAAGGGGTGATGTAGTCGGTTGTAGCCGCTGTAAATTCGTTGACCGGCACATAGAAACTATGCACGAAATATACGAATTCTTCTTCTTTTATACCTTGAAAGAGCGGGCTGCGGAGATGTGACAATGTGTTCCATCCCATGTGAGGAACTTTCTCTTCAGGATTGGTCGACTGGAATCGCTTGACTTCCGCATCGAAGATTCCCAGGCAGTCCGCATCACCTTCTTTCGAATGGCGGCAGAGCAACTGCATCCCCAGGCAAATACCTAATACTGGTTGTTTGAGCTCTTTGATAAGAAGGTCCATGTGGCAAGCTTTCAGGTAATCCATGGTGGTACGTGCTTCGCCTACTCCCGGGAAAATTACCTTGTCGGCACTGAGCAGTGTCTCCTTGTCGTTGGTGATGACAGGTTCCACACCCAGTCGCTTCAGTGCACAATCTACCGAAAAGAGGTTGCCTGCATTGTATTTTATGATTGCAATTTTCATTCAGTGCTGTTTTTTTTGTAGAAAAATAGTTTTTTTGCAAAAGTAACGAATTATAAACAATCTCCTAATAAAAGCGACAAAAAGTTTGTCTGTAATGGTAGTTTTCTGACAAGGTTTTTGTAAGAAGCTTCTATGCGTGGCTTTCTAAAAAATGGACTGTAAAACTTTTTTGAATATTTTTTCGGAAAGCTATTGCAGATTCAAAAAAAAGCACTACCTTTGCAACGCAATCGAGAGGGATAGCAACGAAAAAACTTAATGGTGCGTTAGTTCAGTTGGTTAGAATACATGCCTGTCACGCATGGGGTCACGGGTTCGAGTCCCGTACGCACCGCGAAAGGGAGTAACATTAGTTACTCCCTTTTTTGTTGTGTATCAGGCAATTAAGGCGTTGGAAGTAGATGGAGAACATATAAAAATTGGGTGCATATTTACCGGAAACTTACCAGTATTTCCCGATTTTTACCGATATTTTCACCTATAATGATACCGCCTTTGATACCATTTTTTTATTGTAGCGATAATCAGTAGATACCAAAACTCAAAAGAATATGAAATATCCGACAATGAGATTCGTCTTTGACCGTAAAAAGGTTGCGACAAAGACACACAAGGGACTCGTTCAAATTGAAGTTTTGAGCGAAGGTAAGAGAAAATGGATCGGAACCGGCGTTAAAGTCTATTCCGACCAATGGAATGATCGAAAGAAGATAATCAATTCGGTTGAAATGATTCAATTGAACCAGTGTCTTGATGAACAACTCCGGATTATCCAAAATTGGATTAATGAACTTATCAGCAAAAAGGAAGTTTTTGATTTTGATAAGCTGGATAGATTTTTGAGATATACCAATAAATCGGAAAGTTTTGTTGACTTTGTAGAAAGAAGAATTGAAGAGCGTGGAGATATAACGGAAAGTACCAAAGCTTCCCATCGGACATTTGCGACCTCATTACGTGAATTTGACAGAATAATATATTTTTCTGATCTCACAAAAGCCAATATCACATTGTATGATGATTGGTTACATGCTAAGGGCTATTCACAGCCGACAATATATAACTATCATAAACGTAACAAACGTTATATCCACGAGGCCATAAAGTTTGATTTGCTAAAAAATGATCCGTATAAGGGGGAGCGTTTTTCCCGTGGCAAACATGCCATCAGGAAATATTTGACTGCCGAAGAATTGAAGAAAGTGAAAGATGCTCAAATAGACTCGGAAACGATCTGTAGAGTCCGTGACCTTTTTATTTTTCAGGCATATACTGGAATATCCTATGCTGATCTTGCTAAATTCAATTTCAAACGTGACGTACAAAAACGCGGCAATAAGTATGTTATATTGGATATTCGTTTAAAGACAGAAGAAAACTATTTTATCGTATTACTGTCTCCTGCAATGGAAATATTGAAAAAATATGATTATGTGCTTCCGATTATCAGTAATCAACAATACAATTTGCGGCTTAAAATAGTTGCTGATTATGCAGGGCTTGATAGAAATTTGACCGTTCACATGAGCAGGCACACATTTGCGACAATGTGCCTGAACAATGGGGTTAAAATGGAAAATGTGAGTAAAATGCTCGGTCATACAAATGTACACACCACACAACAATATGCTAAAGTTCTGAATGCCGAAGTGGAAAAAGACTTTGAGATGCTGGAACGGATTTTGTCATAGTATAAGAGAGCCACGCTAAAATAGTTCTACCGATATTTAGCGTGGCTTGTTTCATTTAAAATACTCCATAACTTGTGCCGATTGTTCACGGAGACCACAGCAAAGATAATTTTGAGTCATTTCCACGCTTGCATGTCCCATCATTTGGCTTATTGAGTATAAATCGGCACCGCGTAAATACAAATTGGTTGCAAAACTCCGGCGTGCCGTGTGGCTTGAAACAAATTCCCATTTTTCACCTTCCACTTCCTTTCCGGCCTTGAATACTTTAACCGCCTCTGTGATTCCGGCTTTCCGGCAAATATTACGGATATTATTGTTGAATGTCGGATCAGTAACTTCTTCTTTTGGCAAATTTGTTAGTAGCTCTTTCACGATTGGCTTCAATGGCACTGTGGCATGAGTTTTAGTTTTTAGGCTGACATAAGAGATCATTCCACCCACTATATTACGGTTGTTCAACCGTGTATAGTCGCTATGACGGCAACCGGTAAAGGCTCCTATTAAAAATTGTGTGCGTACCAATTGTTCGTTGGCATTCTTGGGAACATAGGTGATAATTCGTTCAAGTTCTTCATCAGTAAGCCAAACATTAGTGCTTCTCACATTTTTTACTGAAAGGATTTTATTATAGTCTTTAGGTAGCTCAACCTCTTCATTATACAAGTTCAATACAGCTTTTAATTTGGCGGCATATTGGCGAACAGAGTTTGGTGCCAGCCGTTCTTCCATATAATCAACAAAAGTCTGCAATCGGACTTTTGAAAGATTCTCCCATGTTGCCGGGCAATCATTTGCCCGACTATACATGTTGAGTATAATTTCATATTTTGGGTATTTTGCCAAGAATGCTATGCGTAAGTCTTTCATTTTTATTTCATTTCTTTATTCCAACCATCATAAATATCTTCCCAATTATCACCTAAGCCAACCCTTATGCCGAAAGCGTTGTAACATTGTTGTACCGCTTCTTTCGGTGGTAAGTATCTCCCGTCACTTAACATTATATAGCCTTCGTTTATTTCTTGTTGTAGCAGATTTATATCTACTGGCATGATTTCATCAGGGAACAGCACCACGTTTCCTTTACTTGTTTGATAACTGACTCTTGGTAGTTCAAAATGCCCTCTCTGTCCGGTCAATAAAGAACAGATTCCAATTTCTCCGGTAATGAGATGAACTTCCGTGTTTGGCGCATTTATAACCATAAAATAGGCGTTATCGTCATTTTGGAAATGATTTACTACTCTGCCAACCCTTTCTGTATCACATCTTCTCATTCTCTCGTCCCAAAGATGTCCCATATCATCATGGAATCGGATATAATCTCTTACTTTATCCCATGTTCTTACAGACAGAAATTTCATAGCAGGTAGAGTAAGAGTTTTTTCTACACCATTATCATATTTAAGTTCATGGGTAAAGTAATGTTTTCGTGAGCCGGTAATGTGTATATCCGTAACATCAAAGTTTTCATCATATCCGTTTTCGGTGGAATATTCTTCAAGAACAACAATATCACTCTGTACGATTTCATCAACTATCTTTTGAAACTCATTATAGGCATTGGTTAGCAGGTTTTCGGTATTCATGTTGTCCTGCATGGGTATTTGTGCAACAAGTCTTATTGGGTATTCATTATGTTCTGTACCGTAGCACATATTCTCCACAATACCACAATTAACCTTCCCACATCTTTCATGAAAGAAGTCCATTGTACGCAATACATCTTGGTTGCTTAATTTCGTGGGTTGGGTGACAAACAGCACATAACTTACTTTTACCCTACTAAGAAGTTCTATATGCACGTTTGTAACACTTGGAGGCGTGTCAATAAGAACATAATCCGGGTTGATAGAGTGTATTTTCTTTTTAGCCAGTTCAAGATATTGCCTTACCATTGATTTTTCCAAGTAAATAAACTTGGAAAACATATTTCCAGAAGAGTGTACCCAAATCATTTCATGCGGATGATCGCCTTCAAATTCGGTGTTCATTGACGGGGTGTTTATATCTGCATCAATGATAAACACCTTATTCCCTTGTTTTGCAAGTAATCTTGCTATATTTGCGGTTGTTGTGGTTTTGCCTACGCCGCCTTTGCCTGAATATATTATAATAGCTTTCATATCAATTAAATATTTGGTTCAATAAATTCTATATTAGCCATTCGCATTTCATCTTCAAACGTCCATTTGTAATTGTGATTTTCCCAAAATGAAGCATATTCACAACCACGGCAAGTAACGGAATATCGGCCTTCTCCTATTTTTCTTGCTTTACAAACATCACGGAAAATCCGATTATCTATCGGAAAGTCTGTAAAACATACGATCTCTTTTCCTTCATCCAGTAGCTTTTTAAGAAGCTGATAGTCACGACTGGTTTTATATGGCATATTCATGGTTGGACTCCTTCTTTCATCAATTCAGGATTATCAAAAGCATTTCCTATCACTTCACATCTATCGCTGACGTACCACAACGGAGTAAAGCCACATGCCTTGTTCTTGTAGCAAAACATACCTTTATGAAATAATACCTCAACTGTAAATTGATAGGAGTTTTCACTTTCATGAATCAGTATTAGATCATGTTCGAAGATGCTATTACCGTTCTTATCGGTTATTTCGCTGAACTGACAGACTGTTTCGGGAATAACACCAACCCACTTGTTGGGTTCTACTTCAAAGAATACATTGTACATCTTTCTTTTGATGGTTCCATAGGAAATGGTCATACTCTTTACCCATTCACCACCGTTAACCCTTTTCGCTCTAAATTTTATCATTCTCATATAAATATCCAATTAAGATTCAAGTTTTTTAATAAATTCATTTAATCTATCGGCTGAATAATCGGTACCACCAATTATGAAGTAACCATCAACAGCAAATTTGAATGCTTCAATGGCTTTTTGTCTCATTCCTTCTTCGGCTATCGCTATTGCTGCATAGGCTTTTGCTTCTGATATGGCATATTGCACATAGCCGGTAGAATCCATCCGGTTGTCACTTTCCAAATCCAAAGTGTTACGTCTGATATAATCTTTTGCTTTTTGATTCATAATTATGCTAAAATTGCTTTATTTGTTTTCTAAATTCGTTCCATTCGTTGTTGGTAAAGTTGAAAAGAGTCTTTTTGCCTTTTTCTTCCCAATCACTTATGGCATAACCTACTAAATAAACTTTTTTAGTGCTGAAATCAAATCCCGTCACCCTATAACGTTTCTCATTATCCCGGTACATTGCCCCTTTGCATAACCTTCTGCCTTTGGAGTCTATGAAGGGTTTAATATTGCAGAATGCTTCATAGCTTTGGCAGGCTGAAATATTTCCCGAAGTAACAGCTTTCCGATAGAAATTTTCACCATAGCCCTTACCGTTGGCGTTGACTCCAAACCAGTAACCACCGCTGAATTTTGAAAATATATTCTGAAAATCCTCTTTATTGAATTTCATTTGAGATATTATAGCCAACTTTACTGCTTCATACATGGCTATGTTGACTCGTAAATAAGAATCAGTCTTTTCATTGTTCCAAACAAATTCTATCAGTTCAAAAGCTTTTGATTTTTCATTCATACTTTTGGGTATTTTCCTTCTCCTTTCGGATCAGTTCATTAATAAATTTACTCATGTTCGGTTGCTCTCTGACAAAATCAACCAAATCAATATCCAGTCTAATAGCATAGACCTTACTTTTCGTAACCGGTTTGTTTCGGCGATAACTTCTTTTGGCTTGTTTATTCTCTTCCATAATAATTCATTGATATATGTAATAATTCGTTTGAAATGGCTGTAATTTAGGCTTGTTTGCCTCTTTTGTTCCGTCTCTGATTCGATGATTACCTTTGGTGTGAAAACGTCTGAAATCGCCCCAAAATAGTTCATCTGCATTTGCCTTTGGTCGGATTGTTCCCCAAACATATCGCCGTAATAGTTCGGGTAACATCATGGAAACAAACAGTAACGCTATACATTGGTGATTCAATAGTTTGGGCACAACGATTCGGCTGATAGTTCGTTCATGTTTATGTATGAAGATAGGCACCGGGAAAACCAAAGGCCGATCAATATACAATAGTTCGGGTGTGTATGCGCGTACTGGTTCATCCTCTGTTATTGGTTCGGGTACATTTGCGTTTGTTTCTTCGCTTACTGATTCGGTTAATAGTTCAGGCAAAGAAATGCCGGATAGTTCGGTTAACATTGTTAGCCTCTGTAATGCTTTGTTTATTTGATCCTGATAAAACCAACGGGAAATAAAATCTATCAGAGCTACCAAAGCAAAGACAAACGCCGGTGTTTTCGTTTGTGCATCCACATATAAGGCCGGTAAATGTTTTTCTGGTTCTCTTACCGGTTCTTTTTCCGGGATGATCGGAGCTTTGGCGCGATCTAAAGCCTTTATATTACATTTTAAGTTCGGGCAAATAGAATCATTTATAAATGCAGGCATAACCACACCTATACGCGCCGTCTTATCATCAAAGACCGCCGCCCGATCAGGTGCAACCAGCCACACGCCACCAGTCCAGCCGGAAAGCAAGGGGATAACGTTTGATGCAAAGAAACCTAACTTTATATCAATTAAAGCGGCTTTTTCCAATGTTGCACAAAGTTCTTTGTGTCCGTTACTGTCTGTATCATTATAAGATAAATAAACTTTATTATCTCCGGCAATAGTACGAAGTGAAAAACCGCTTTTTTTGTTTCGTTTGGCTATTTCTTTTACAAAACCGGCGACCGCTTTTAATTCGCTTTTCTGAATCTTTATAAATCCGTCTTTTGAAAGATTGGGGTACACAAGCCGGTAATTAGGGAAATATCCGGCAAAATCACAAACAAAGGTTTGTTTCTTATCGTTGGTTATTTCTGTAATATTGCCGCCTTCCTGATTACAAACACAAACAGAACACCGGCCAACCATTTCTTTTAAATGTTTGGGATTGATAAATAATTTTAGGCCGTCAGGCAAAAGCCCGGATGTTTCAATAATTACGGGGTATTCTTTTAATGTACGCCCGTCAGAAGCAACTAAAGCCGATTTGTAAGGATCAAGATAAATATAATTAAATACCGGTCTTAGAGGATCTTTTGTTACTAATTTAGTGATATTTAGATGTTCCTTTGTAATCCACATATCAAAGGAGCAAACAATATTTTCGCGCTCTTCTATTTTGGTAAACCTTGTTTTATTGGCTTGTTTGGTGCCTATCAGCTTTTCAAATTGCCAAACAAGATTAAAAACCTGATCCACTGGAAAGGAACATTTAAAGCTGTTTATTTGTACAGTCCTAAAATCCGTTATATTTAGTTTGGCATCAACGCAAAGATATTTTATATTTATCTCGTTACCGTTGGCATCTTTCAGTTTTGCAAGCTCCGCGGCGGTATAGGTGCCGGGAGCTATTTCTATTTCATTTGTAAAAACGTCGTTTGCTATTTTAACCAATTCGGCCAAAATGAGGCCATTAAATTCTTTTTCATTCATAACATTAAATAGTTAGATATTTTACACCAAAGTAAAAGCCTAAAGCAAGGCAAAAAAGCAAGTAAATAGGAAGCAGCCAAAGACCGCCAAACACGCTAAAGCAGATTAATAAAACTACTATTAGCCAAATAATTACGCCCACCATGTTAGAAAGTAGGGTTTTCAAGCTCTTGCAAAAAATCTTCCTCCGTTATACTCTCACATATATTTGAGCCATCAACATAAACACTAAATCCGGTTGCGGTGCGGAATACTTCTAATTTGTGCGTTTCTCCGTTTGGGGATTCTATTATATAAGTAGTCATAATATCAAAGTTTAAAGGAATGCCGGGAAACCGCCCGGCGCGGTGGAATATTTGTATTATTCGTTTATGTTATGCAAATTACAGTTCCAAACGTGTTTAGGGAATGAACCGTCTTTGTTAAGGCTAACAATAGATGTATTATCCCCGTTATCCTTTATTACATAAACTATAAGTTTTCTAAATCCATATAACCCAATATGATATAATATCTTTTTCTCCATAAATTTAAAATTTGTCTGATTGATCGTTTTTATTTATGAAGTCTTTTAATTTCTTGGGATCGGTGCCGGAGATAAACACCACGGCACCGAATAAAAGCAGCATTAAACAAAACATAGCTTATTATTAATAAAGTGTTGCACGTTCGTATAAACTTTGCGATATAATGCCATCTTTACAAAGTCCGTCTTTATATTCTCCGAAAGCTATATTAAAATCCAGTTTAAAAGAATGTTTCTTTTTGTTGGCTTCTCTTTCAAATTCGCCTCCGAACTCTTTGCAGAACACCCAAAAAGATCGGCGTAACTCTTTTTGATTGGTTATCGTATATTTTGCCATGGCTATTTCATTTTAAAAGTTATGCCAGCAGGCAACAAAGAACGGTTAACACTGGAAACGAATTTATTAAAATCGTTCTCCGTTACTTTTGTTTCGTAGTCTTTCCAATTAAAAACAAGCTCGTTACTATGATCGTAATATATCACATTACAAACTGATAACCCGGCATCAAGAACGGCCAGCATAACTCGCTTTTCATTTTCGGCCTTTTGTTGTTTCTTTTTGCAATCGTTAATTATTTCAGCGCGTTTTTTCTCGTATGCTTTGCGCTTTTCTTCGTCTTTTCGCGCTTGTACAGCTTCAGGACGATAATAACCCTCGTTTATTCTGTTAGTTATAGTTGTACGTTCTTCATCCGTTAATTTCAAAGTAAAACGTTCATTTTCCGGCTTATATGGGTTTTCCCATATTTGCCCGGTTAACTCTTCCAGCTTTTTTATAGCCTCGTTAGATTCTCTTTTCCAGCGTTCAACGATACCAAGCGTATAAAGAAGGTATTTAAAGTATTGTTTATCTTCTGCCTGATAAAGTAAATTATATTCCGTTTCTGTAATACGCAAATAGTTAATTGCAGTTTCTTTGCTGCTGTTCGTAATATGATAAAACCCGTTTTCAACTGGGTACATTGGCGCGCCGTAATGATTAGACAAATGAAGATCAACGAACATTTTAAACTGTGGGAAACGCTTTAGTATTTCTTCATGGCAGCAACCACCAGCACACCAAACGAAACGCCCGTTTTTGCATTGTTCGTAAATATCCGCCGTTATACTCCAATCGCATATATTATTTTTGCAATCATCAGCCAGTAATATTTTAACATTGATTTTAAAGGCTGTCCCGGCTTGAATATATCTTTTTGATACTGTGTAAAAAAGTCTATTTGTAGTAGTCATAATACAAAGTTTTAAAGGGTGAATAATGAAAAGTAAGAAGTAACCCGGAACCATGACAGCCCCGGAAATAATTACTATTTATTGTTTGCAAGGTATTCCACGCATCCAATAATGTATGCTGCATGTTCTTTGGCTGCCTGTTCTTTTTCTTGCTTGGTTGCGGTTTTATGATCCTGATCGGAAAGCATTTTAGCCGCCATCCGGACGATCTTTTTCATAGTGGAACAGTTTGCAAGATATTCAACGGAAGGAGTTAAACCGCGGTTTACTTTTTTCAAAAGTGCATTTTGCAGCCATTCAGTAAGCGCGTAAATATCGCGAGAATTGCGAATGTAGATAATTAGCAAATTTGTATTCATAACGCAAAATTTAAAGGGTGAAACTTGGTTTATCTTTGTTTTTCCCTTAACTTTGCGTTGTCACTGTGGAAGGTGATCCGATAAACGCAAAGTTTAAAGGGAGGCCGGGAAGAGTCGCCAAACTCGACCCGGTTTTTTATTAGTACGAAATCTTTTGGATGCGATCAAAAGGAATTAATAACGCTATATGTTTATCCTGATAGTGAATCAGTTCAAAACTATTTGCCGTTGATAGTCTTATAATAGCGGCCTTTTTCGCTGTTTCTTGAAACACATCAAAATGAACCTTTAAACGGTTGCAACAGTTTGTGCCCTCCGGGGCTACATGTACGGCGTTTAACGTTACATTTTTGTTTTGTAAGTTTAGTAATACTTCCATGATCTTATATTTTAAATTAAACATTCAACCAAGAAGAAGTAAAAGCGGAATTTGTGGTAGGTGATCCGATCTTTTTATCTCCTTTTCTGTATTACAAAGGTACGAATAATATTTGTAATACAAAACAAAATGTACTTTTATTTTTTAAGAAATTGCTCTGTTTTTGCATTTATTAATATTTATATAATACATTGATTATCAATAAATTAATAGATAATATAATGATAAATATAAAGTATTTAAGAAGTAAGGAAATATTTGTATGTTTACGCCTATAAATACGCTTATTTGCTTTATTTATAGCCTTTGTTTAACTTTGTAGCAAGTTACAGAGCGCGAGACGCCAATATAATGAACCTTTTTATATTGTTTTATATGGTGTATAGTAAGCGCGTAACAGATTTACAGCAAATTTATCAATTAACCCCGGATGATGTTTTCTTTTGTATGCTTGTTGCATCCGGCGCCAGTCGTGGCGAAGCATACGCAACTATATTTAGGCCACGATCAACCAAAATAGAAACGGCGCAACGCGGAGCCGCCCAGCTTGCAAAGGATAAACCCGGCATTAATAAATTAATACGGTCTTTTGAAGATAACCGCGCCGCCTTCCTTCCTGACAATGATAGCCCCAAAAGCAAGAAGAAAAAGAAAAGCACAGAAACAGAAGAGGAAGAAAAAGCCGGGAATGTTGTACAATACCGGGATAAAGACGCTGTTTTATCAGGTCTCGAACAAACCTTGCCTTATTTGAGGGGGAAAGATCGCGCGGATGTATTAATGAAAATTGCCGATCTCCAGCAAATGAAGAAGGACGAAAACACGGAAGAAGAAGAAACTGTACATTATTATCTACCTTTGCAGTGTTATAGATGCAGCCTTTTTATAGCTGATCGAGCAAAACGGAAAGCAGGAGAAGCGGAAAAGCCGGATAATATTTAATATTATAAGTATAATATAAAGAGAATCAAGGCAAAGCGCGGCTTTTCTCCTTCTTTGCCGGTCAACTGGGGAATGAAAGCAGGGAGGGCACCCCCCCCCGGCTACCCAAGACACCAAGCATGTTTCAATCCCGGTCAAGATTTTTATTTTTTTTCTTTTTTGGAGTCAATAATGGATGTTTTTAAGGCTTTTCCAATGATAAATTACAAAAGTGAATGTCTGATGTATAGTTTTACTTCTGAAAATGTATAGTATATGTATGGTTTACTTCATAACTATACATGTGTAAATCATTCATTATTAAGTCAATGGAAATTTAATGTATAGTATGTATAGTTTATATGTAAATTGCGTATGGAAAAAATATATATAATATGGTTTGCATAAAAAACTATACATACTATGCACTATTTTTCCATTGATTTGTATTTCAATATGTTATATATGTATAGTTGCCTTTAAAACCCTACATAAACCATACATATCAGAGAGAATGCTCCATCTGTATTTCCTATTGAAATAGAGTCGTTATCCTTTGTTTGCCAATATTTTATGATTACTTATATTGAATGGTGCTATGAATACAAAATATGATAAAAAAGCCTTCAAAAGCGCGTGTTTATTCTATATTTTAAGTAGAAAATAATAGTATTTATATGATAATTATGTAGAAAATAGGCTATATTTGTGGCGTAAAACGGCCTGAAAATAGGCATAAAACTATCAAAAACACTTGTTTTTGAATATATAATGATATTTTATGAAAATACATGAGTTTGATCCGGTGATATATCCACGCAAGTTGTGGGTTGCAGTCAGTACAGATACATTTTCAGATAGATTTGAAGGTGTAAGTGAATGGGATGATACTGCTGATGCCATTGTGGACTGTGTTCGTGATAAACTGCGAAATTTGGGTGGTATTCTTGTCCGATTTGAAAGTAAGAATGCCATTACTATAGCAAATATCGCTCATGAAAGTTCACATATAGCGATGAACATATTTGATTATATAGGTGCAAAAGTGGATTTAGCTAATCAGGAAACATTCTCGTATCTTGTTGGATGGGTTGCTGACTGTATCAATCAGGTAAGGACTGGTAAATTTAAAGACTGAAATGGAGTCGGGAAAGTATAGGAAGTTGTTAAATGAGGTCTTCGGGCTTATGAAAGGCGAGAAACTGGATGCCGCCTTACAAGAGTCCAAAAGTGCAGCGCGTGTTGACGCTGTGCAGGACTTGATGCGTGCAGCCATTATACGATCTTCGATTTGTAAGTTCAATGGTACTCCTTACTATTTCAGTGGCCGGATATATGAAGAGATGGCATGGGATGATTTTGGCAACCTGATATATGACTTGATGCGTAAATGCAAAATGCCCAATGGTGATTATTCCCGTGTGGAGGGTGTACTGAAAGTTTGTAAGCGTGTGGTGGCAGGAAAAGCCTTGAAGCCTGATAATGCCATTGTGGTGTTCAATAACTGTGTGTTTGATATGAATGCTCGCCGTGCACATTCTTTCAACCGCCGTTGGGTACAGACTACATGCGTTCCCTATGACTACAAGCCGGAAGAGCATGTCTTTCTTTGGAGAATGTTCCTGGATGAAGTTTTGCCGGACAAAAACATGCAAAAAGTTTTGCAGGAGTTTCTTGGAAGTATTTTTGTTGACCGGCGTGTGGCGAAAATGGAAACTATGCTTGTTCTTCGTGGCTCCGGCTCCAATGGCAAAAGTGTAGTCTTTGAAACGATCATGGGCATACTTGGCCGGGAGAATGTCAGCAATTTCGGCATAGGTGCATTGATTACTGGAAATGAGAGAAAAAAAAATATCGCTTTCATTAATGGCAAGCGGTTGAACTACTGTTCTGAAATACAAGCGTTAGAGTTTGGTAAGGATAGTGACACGTTGAAGAGCCTTATCAGTGGTGAACCTACCGAAGCCCGGCCTATCTATGGCGATAACTTCACTGCTTACAATATTCCCCTGCTTATGGCAAATGCCAACCAAATGCCGTATTTGAAAGACTGGAGCTATGGAATGAGGCGGCGTATTTGCATTATTCCCTTTGAAGTGGAGATACCCAAAGCCCGGCAGAAAAAAGAACTGTCACGGGATTTGGAAGCCGAATACCCGGCTATATTCAATTGGATATTGGAAGGCCGTGACCGTTTTATCGCCAATGGTTATAAGTTGACAGACAGTAAGGAGCTTGAAAATGTCATGGATGAATATCAGTCGGAAAGTAGTACCGTAATGAAGTTCATGTATCAAATGAACTATCTGTGCCGCTATGAGGAAATTGCCGATATTGAACCCAAATGGATGTCTTCGGCCATTCTGTACCGGAAATATTGCAAATGGTGCAAGGACAATAATACCAAAGAAGAGAATGTAACAGTATTCGGACGTATTCTTTCGGAAGCCGGTTATCGTAAAAAAAGAACCCCGAATGGTCAGGTGTATGGTTTGTATGGAACAGCCTTGACGGAAAAACTCTATTATGAGAAACGGGAAGACCTACGGGGTAACTATAAGCAAAGGATCGCTAAACCGGTTTATCAAGATGGCAAACGATACGCTTATACCCATGAAGGGCTTGCGGCCTGCTTGTCATTGAGCATTTATCAAGTCCAGCGTTTGTTCCGGGAGAAGAAACTGGAGGGGACGTACCACATGGAGAAGAGAACAACTGTTTTTGACTTGGACGCTGTGGAGAAGATTATCAAACAATTAAAAATAAGAACCAAATAGTATGATCGCACCGGATGAATTTGCAGAGGTTATTGAAAAAATAGATAACCTACGGGGAGCATTGGAAATCCCTATGCCAGCTGGATTTCATGTAAATCAAATGAAGCGTGAGCTTGAAGAAGTATCAGACAAATTAAAACGGATTTACGTTGAGGAAGAAGACGAAAATCCATGGGAGGAATAAGCATGGCAGTAAAATTTAGACACAAGGAAACGGGACTGTTCTTTTGCAGGGCAAAGGGATTATCCCCTTCAAGAAGAGATTATGACAAACTTGGAGAAGAAGGTATTTTTAAGAAAAGGCATTTGTCTAAGCGAGGAAGAATCTACGAAACCGCAACTGAAAATCAGAAACGGGATTGGATTGGTAAGAAACATGCAGATGAATTTGAAATAGTAAAAGTATGAAAAATATGAATCACATAGAGTTGAGTGTTGAGCTGATGTCTATCCTTCGAGCCTTGAACTATTCATGTGAATTGAAGACAATAGAAGGTAAGAGCATTGCAATGGATATAGCAGTGCAAGGAGAATTGTCTGTCAGACACAAAAAAATGATTGAAATGCTTCTTGGTGGATTTCTCTCTGAATTTTATTGGGTAAATGGGAAGCATCATATTTATATCAGAGAAGAGTGCAAAGGGCTTCTCCCTGATGATGATAGGTATAGTTGTTTGATTTATGAAATGAACAAAGTATCATCGGATGAAGAACGTATAAACTCTTATGGTAAGGAATACTTTTTTAATCTTGGAGATAGATTTGAACGTAAATTAAAAATAGAATTATGAGCAAAAAAACAAAATGGTATTCAGGTAGGTAACTTTATTGTTACGAGGGATAATGGTAGTGAACATGACTGGATCAGCATTAAGGCAGTGTCAGGTTTTTGGAGTATGCGTTTTCGGGATGACAACGGAATGTTCTCCCGGATTCGGGAGTTAGCCAACAATAAGGAACTTCGCGAATATTTGGAAACATGGATCAAAGTCTGTTTCCTTATTAGTAACGCAACCCCCGATGTTAAGTTTATGGAAGAGTTTTTTAAAAGCTACTCTGATCTTACCGAACGGCTACGAGGCTTGCAGAAACCAGTATCACCGGAAGATGATGCCAAAATACTGGAAGAAGAAAGAAACATGAATAGCATAAAGGAAAGTATTAAGGAGGAACATAAAAATGAGGGTACCGACTGATAAGGAAATTGAAGAGGCCAAAGAATACCTCCGTCAACGTCTGGATGCGGAGCTATCCATGCGTACCAATCTTCAAATTGTAATGATCGAGGCGGCAAAGCAAATTATAGATATTTCATACCGGTACAAAATCAGCCCTGAACTATTCCGTTTTTCAGCAAACAGACAGTTGCAGGAGGAGGTGGATGCCATTATTTTATCCCTTCTTGAAATAATTGAAGACTATACTTATACTTTGGCAGTAGCGACACATGAGGATAATAAGGATGCAATCATAACATATATAACGCGAGAATCATACAGCAAAACCTTCACGCAACGCGCAAGAGAATATGTTGACCGGTTTTCAAAGGAGGTTGAAACGGCCATTGCCGCCGGACTACTACTGAACCTTTCCAAAGACAAACTACTTTCATCTATCAGGCAGTCGGTAAAAACGCCGTTGCTTAATGAGCATGTACAGAGAGCTATTTCAAAGGGTTATCCGGTTATTTCAAGACTCGGTGTTCAGGAGTCTTTTGGAGTAGGACGTACTGTAAGCTCTTGGACTGCACTGTCAGATTTGACGGAGTATGCTGTGGCAGAGGGTTGGATGAAGCATTGGGAATTACAGGCTAAAGCCAGTGGAGCCGTAGGGTTCTTTGTCATGCGTGGCAGCTCCTATCCTTGTAACATTTGTGACGATGAAGTCGGATTTCATGTGGAATGGGACAAATTACCACCGTATCACGGTCATTGTAAATGCTTTGCAGTTTCCGTATCAGCAATATAATTATTTAATAGGTTAAATATCAGAATTATTATGTTTGGAATATCATTAATCAGCACAAAGAAACTCAATCATCTTGCATCAGAATGCAGCAAACTGGCTATTGCCAATGTTGAACTTTCAAAACAAAATGCGACACAATCCAAAACTATTATGGAACTTACTGGAGAAGTCCGGGTGCTAAACTCTAAAATCCTTCTGAATGAAAGTATCAATGATGATCTGCAAAAGAAGCTTAACCGGAAATATCCTCGAAAGCCTTATAATAAAAAATTGTATCGAAAGTAGTGTCATATTCAATTCATTCATTACATTTGCAATGTAGAAGCTGACTTGTTATAACACAAGCTTATCAACCAAGTTGTTGAAAAAAAGTAAAGCCTCTGTCTATTTTATGTAGGCAGAGGCGGCTTTTTCCAATGTATAATTACATTGGATTCGGAGCGCGGAGTACGGGATTGCTTTCGCGCTCCGCGTTTTGGTACAGATCATTTTGCATTACCCTCTTTACTTTCATTTTTCTTGATTTTCAGTTGATATAGCAAGTCAGCTTGTTGCTGTTCCTTATATTCACGCATGATACGATCCCATTCATTGTTTTTCCCATAACCGGATTCTTCCGAGCCGGTTTCTTTTGATAAAATACCGGCACCGACTAATTGTACCAAGTTCGATACCAATTCGGCTGCATTTTGGTGGACGTATGGAACTGCCCACGAAAAAATTTTCAAATTGAGGAATTTGGTAAGTTGGCCTTTTTCTGTTCCATATCCGTGCAGGAACAGCCGTTTCATTTTGTCTATTGATTCGTCAAATTCCTTGCAGTCAATCATGGCTTTTTCCAAAGATGGTGAATAGATCAGCTTGATAGCAACACCCGGCAAATCTCCTGACTTTACTTCGGGAGGCATGACAACAAAACTCCCCATAAAAATCATTTTAAGTAATGTATTAATTTGAAGTTCAAATGATTGTGATGCTTCGGGACGATTCATAAAGCCTGCATCATCATCCTTCCCCATAGTGATAGCTTTTACCGCACCATACATATCTCCCTGAATCTCAACATCTTCACCTTTAAGTAACATGATTGGAAATGCGTATGCCATATTGTTTTGACACAAATGGGAAATAGCCAGTTCGTACTTGTCGATATTATCTTGTGAAAAGCTCCAGCAGGCACCGTGTTTGTCCCGATAATATACAACCGGACATTCGGTAAATCCATGATCGTGTTCTTCCACTAATGTATATCCTTCAATACCGAAATACTGTTTCACTTTGTTTATTGCTCCGGCTATTCCCCTTTTATCCTGCCGGTAACGGTACATTTTTTTATTATCCCACACTTCCACCCAAGAAATGAGTTCCTTTCCCTCTTCGTCATAGTCGCTGTATCGCCGGGCAAACAGTGTCATTTGACCGGTTATGGAATCGTAGTGAGGATAAAGAGTGTCACCATCAAAATAGGAGAGATTCTTGGTGAACACCTTGCCTTCATTCATATAGAATACGATTGCTGCATCTCCCGTTATTTTTACACTTTTGGCATATTCGTAAAATGCAATCTCCATATTTTTATCCAGCCATCCTTTTTGAAATTCGAGAAATATTTCCCGTGAACTTTCATCAACTTTGGTATCGGTCAGCTCATGATGAATGTCATTGCCACATAGATGTACAAGTTGTTGGATAGTGATTATCATCTGAAAGGGAAAAGAAGCACGGAATACTTTCTCCCGGAAGAACCGTTTCTTCTCTTCGTCATATTTCAGTCTGTCCGGGTAAAACAATTCCGAATTGATCTTGTGCCCTGAAGGATAAAACTCACGGATAAAATCAGCCTGCGAAATGAGCTGCCATGTCAGCCTATCACTGTTGTTTGTGAACGATGCGTTTCTTAAATCGCTCGTAATCCTGCCTTGCAAGTAACCTTCGGGAGTAACCCTTGCAAAAGGCTTTTTTGTAAGAATCTCTGCTATCATATTAATCCTAAACCTTTTATGTGTTTGCGTTTATGTTTAATTTCAAAAATCATTCGCATAAGCAATGCTTCTATGAAGTCGGGAGAATGGCCTACTAATTTTTTCATTATAATCTTCTTGATAATAGTCCAGCCTTTCTCTTCACTGTCTTCATCCTTTCGTATCGCTTTCCTTTCCTTGTCGAGAATCTGTCTAAGGGGAACTTTCTCAAACCCTTTGCCGGAGAACTTGCGTTCAAGAAGAGTCGGTTCAATGGAAATCTCCCGGTTGATAATTTTTTGTGCGAACAGATATGCCGCTTGTGATTTTAAATTCGCATAGATGTATTTGAATTTCTCTTCCACGGCTTCTTTGTTGTTGAATGGGATTGCATTCGGGAAAAAGCCTTTGAATATTTGTCCGAGTCCGTTAAGGTCATAGGTGAAGCATTCTTCTCTTACATGCCATTCTTCCAGCATCGCTTTTACGGTATCGACTGTTTTCTTGCTGTCAAGTTTGCAAACAAATATGTCTCTTATATGCCATCCTTCCCACAGCCACATGACAAGACTGTCGCCACCCTCAAATGCCGCATCACATGATACCCGGCGTATTCCATCACCTATCTGCATGGAATTGCGGTATAAGGCTTCCATGTGAGTCAGCTTTATTATATCATCTCCGGCAGCTTTGTATTTCCAGTTACCGTCAAGATCGCGTGCGCGTTGTTCGTCTGACTGGTTGACAAGGTTAGCCAAATAGGTCGGATCAGAAGACATCAGTTTTACATTATCGGAAAGTTTTGCTTCAATAAAAGTAACCGACTTGATAAACAGTTCTTGTGGTGTGCCATATTGCTCATACTCCGGCTTCCAGTAGGCGTGTATAATATCCTTGCATTGCTCATATACTTCCTCACGGGTATCTCCCCAATATATACCTGAAACATTGTCCCCGTCCATAAAACAATACCGGACTCTGCCATCACGTTCCGGGATTGGAAGACCATCTTCTCCGATCCACCAGTCAATGAATTTTGCAACCCAGCTGTCAGGATCAGGGTTACATGTTCCGATAAAGCGGTTACGGATATGAAAGGCGTTACGGTTACAAGTGATAAGGTATTTGAATTTGAGATATTCCATGTGGGTTATTTCATCCACACCTATATATGCGAACTGTTTACCTTGAAAACGCTTTTTGAAATCGTCAAGTGTGTCAGCATGATAGCTGAATTTTAAAAATCCACCTTTATAGAAATTCCAGCGCATGTCGTTTTTGGACTTGTTGTATTCCCCAAAATCATCATATAAGGTGGATGATGTTTCTACCATATCAGAGAGATCGTCTATCTCATGCCGGAGAAGCACAGAACGGAAGTTTTTATTTTTTATATCTTTCAATGTTTCCATAAGAAGAGTAAAAGTTTTACTTCCTCCACGGCATCCCCCACAGATGGTAATATCAGCCGGGGTGGAGAGCATGTTTTCCTGCCCTCCACCTTGTGCGATTATCTTATTCGGATTAGGAATTTTCCTATCCGCGTCCCTTAACATTTGGATATATTCATAATCAAGCACCAAACTGGCATTAACCGTTTTTATTCCACTATATTTCTCCATAAAAAGAAAACCGATCCTCACATTACACATGTGGAGACCGGCCTATAAGCTCTGATTCTAATATTGCAGTACAAAAATACGCATAAAGAGTATTATTTTCTACATTTTAATAGAAAATAATATCAAAAATGTTTTGAGAAAAGAAATCCAGTACATATATTTGCAACGAAAACATGGAGTATGATAAAAATTAGTGCGGATAAAGATGCAGATCAAAGGGAAATATACAACAAGATAGTTTTATGTCCGATATGCGGTCAGAAACTAACTGATATAAGCTATGTCAATGGTGTTGTTATATTGAGAGTGAAGTGTCGTAGATGCAAGAACTACATAAATGTGGATATTGTGGGTACAAAGTAGTTTTCAGGATAATATCGCGGAGTGGAGCAGCTGGTAGCTCGTTGGGATCATAGCCCAAAGGTCATTCGTTCGAGTCGAATCTCCGCAACAATAGTTGGAGTTGCCGCATTGTTTCTCCCTTCGATGTGGCGTATGGGGATAAAGGGAGAATATGGAAAGATGGCAGACGTGGTGTATGCGCCGGACTGAAAATCCGGTTAAGGTGATTCGATTTCATCTCTTTCCACAAAACCTATACGGTGTGGTTCAATTCCCACAGGTACGCTGAAATGGGGTATCGCAGGTTAGGTGAGTATAGGTATATTGTCCGGTTAGCTCAATTGGTAGAGCAATACACTGTTAATGTAAAGGTCGGTAGTTCGATTCTATCACCGGGCGCAATGAAGCGGAGATAGTTCAGTTGGAAGAACGTCAGATTCCAAACCTGATTGTCGGGGGTTCGAGTCCTTCTCTTCGCGCATATTGAGATATGGTGTAATGGCAACACAGCAGATTTTGGTTCTGCTATTCAAGGTTCAAATCCTTGTATCTCAACAAATGGCGTATTCGACTAACGGTTAGGTCGTCACCTTTTCACGGTGGAAACCAGAGTTCGATTCTCTGATACGCTACACAGAATGAATAACGTCCGAAATACAAGGGAAATGCGGTGGTTTCACCGAGACATCTTGTAGGTCGCATATTGGAAGTATGGGTGAGTGAACGATACCACCTCTTTGCTAAAGAGGCAAGCTGAAAGGCTTCGGAGGTTTGAATCCTTCTGCTTCCGCAAAACGGGTAGTTACCGAAGTGGCAAACGGGATAGACTGTAAATCTATTGGCTTTCGTCTTCATTGGTTCGAGTCCAATACTGCCCACTATTAAATGGAAAATAAGACCAAAGAGTCAGATTGATGCAAAAAGCATTGTCTGACTCTTTTTTTATTCAACATAAACACAAAATAAACACGATGGAACAAGAAAAAATCTTATCCACATTAAGTGAGAAACTTGGAGAAACCAGTTTTTCACCGCAGACATTACAGACGTATGTAGAACTTAATCCCATAGCCGAAGGTTCGGAGCCTGACGAGGCTTATTGGAACAAGGCTGTGAATTTTCTGAAAGGGATGCAAGGACAGTACAACCATGATGTCGCAACCAGAGTTGAGGACTTTAAGAAAAACTATAAGCCCCAACCGACTCCCCCGACACCTCCAACTCCACCGGTACCACCGAAAAACGATGATGAACTGGAGAAGAAACTGAAAGAACTGGAAGCACGTTTAGACGCGGAAGACAGCAAAAAGGTTCAAGCTGATTTGTTGAAGAAGGTTACGGCTGCAATGAAGGCCAAACAAGCGAATGATGATTATGTGTTGAGCAAGACCTTACAAGGGGTAACTTTCGATACCAAGAAAACTGTGGATGAACTGGTTACTGAATTTCTGCCGAAATATGATGCAGAATATAAGGCGTGCAGGGGTTATGGCACCGCCCCAAGAACTTCTGACGGTTCAGGTGGAACACAACACAATGCAGCCAGCAGATACTTTGAACGTAAAGGCAAGAAGGAAGGCTGGAAGAAGAATTGAAATTATTAACTCTAAAACAATAAATGTATGGGAACAATGGGTAACACGTTTGATGTGAACACCGTGAAATACGGACATGCCCGTAAAGTGTGGCGTGAAATCCGTCACCGTTATCCGGGCGGTGGTATGGTGAGTAACATTTCCGATTGGGTTGCGGTTGGCAAGATTCCTGCCGGTACAGCAGTGAAGTTTGATCTTTCAGGCAAGACTTTTAAAGCCTATACGGACGCACAGATTAAGGCGGCTGAATCAGATATTACCACTCTTGGTATTAATGGCTATTTGCAAGAAGATGTTCTTGTAGCCAGTGAAACACGAAGGCCAGTGGGACAGTAGTCTATGCCGGAGAGATTTATCAGTACATGTTTGACGAAGAAGTGGTTGCTATCCTGCAAAAGATTACTACACTTCCTCAAATTGTATGGGTGCAGTAGAAGAATTTGAAAACAACATTTAAAATACGACAATTGTATGAATACACTTCCTATTGATTTGTACAAGGTTATCGAGTATGGGCTTGGTGGGGACACTTGGCAAGAATTTATTGACCGTTACAAGGAGAAGTATGACCTACTTCAAATTGATGGTTTTGAATTTGAAGCAACCAAGTTGGATTATACTTTCTCCCAGCTTATTACGAGCCTCGGCGTGAAAACGCTGCCAGCTTACGTTGATCCGGAAAGTCCGGGTTATGAAGCTGCATTGGGAGAACTCGAAGGAAGGACGGGTAATATCCCGACTCAAAAGAAGTTCTACCGTTTGAACCGTGTGACTGTGAGACAACAATTACAGCTGTTGCAACGGGTAGGCATGTCCGCATTGACGGAAGAGATGCAGAATGTGTTCTTGGGCTTGCTTGATGAAAGTGCTGACGGTCTTATCGGATCGTACTACAATGCGCTTACTCACCAGCGAATGAGAATTGTTTCCACGGGTAAGTTCACTATTGATACTGATAACAACCCACGTGGTTTGAAGGGTATCACTATTGACTTTAATATCCCTGAAAACCATTACCAAGTATTGGCCGGCACAAGCCGCTGGTGGACTAAGGATGAACATATTCCGGCAAATCAAGGCTCTGCCTCTGATCCGATTATGGATGTAAAGAACAGAGTGAAAGAGATTCGCCGCAAATATCATTATTTGGGCAAGATCAGGATGGAGCTGGCGCAGGACTTATGGGATGATTTAATGACTCATACTGCGGTTCTTAAACGTATCGGCCATTCCCTCTATCCGACTGTGACGGATGATAGTACGGTTATTGCCAATGCACAGAATGAAGATGAAGACCGCCTGAAAGCCATTTTCAAGAAACTAGTTAAGGTGGATGAAATCGTGCCACGTGACAGCTATGCTTTTGTTGACAAGCCCGGTAAGGATGCGGACGGACAACCTGATCTTATCACTGAACAAGTGGAGAACTTCAAGGCCACCAATATTGCCTTTATACCAGTAGGTCAGATCGGTACTATTCAAGGTGTGGAGCCTTTGACTTTGGGATATGAGGCAAACAAGGTTGCTTCTTATGACGGTGGACGCTTGAAACTGACACAGAGAGCCAATCCTGAAACACATTCAATCTATATTGAAAGTGAAGCCGCCCAAATGTGTGTGCCGAGAATGCCACAGTATATGTTCATCTCTACTGTAACTGTGTAATTCTTAAATTCATGCAAGAATGAATGAGGAACTTTCTCATACGGAAGATATGACCATTGAGGACTTTTTGAGTGGCGCAACTGCTTATGAAATAGCGGACAACGCCCTCAAAAGGGTTCTTGTCAAGCGGAAAATCGCTTTTGGAACAATGGTAAGTGAACTGACCGAAAGGCAGCTTGATCTTGCCACTGCCGATATTTACATGTGGTGTGCAAGCACTCCAAGCAGTAAGAATGATACCGAAGACAGTGACGGGGGATGGAAGCATAAGGAAGGTGGTTGGCAGACCAGTGCATACGACAAGCGGCAACTCCGTGAAATGGCGAAAGAACTGTATGAGAAATGGGATGAAGAAGTTGTAAAGGGCACTAAAATCAGAATAGTCAATTTTTGAGTATGAAAGTAAATAATCCACGGCATCCGCACAAATGTACTGTTTACCGAATTATAGGTGAGGATTCTTTCAGTGATGGTGAGAAGGTGATCTTGTATGAAGGTATATGCCGAAAGGAAGGTAGTACAAATTTGCGGACATTCAAAACCGATAATGTGATAAAGAGCGATTATCTGTTGAGCCTTCCCGGAATTGTTGAAGGAATATTGGCCGGTGATCTGATAGATGTCACGGACAGACAAGGCACTTTCACTCAATGTATGGTTACTGATAGCTATGCCGGAAATTTGGGAACAACTGTGTATTTCAATCTTGCAAAAAATTAACGCATGGATAACCGGAGCAATGAAGTATTGTTTGATGAAGGAATAAGGAAGGCAAAGGAGCTTGTTTCAGGATATATCTTTGATGTCTTGACTAAATGCTGTGAAGAACTTATCCAAGATGCACTTGATAACAAGTCAGGCTTTCGGAATCTTACGGGTAATACAATAACCAGTTATGCGTGCGGATTATTCATGGACGGTAGATTTTCCTATTTCGTTTGTAGTGGAGATTCAATGAAACAACCGGTGAGAGTAAAGCTGACTAAAGGTGAAACATTTGTAGGTGTCAGTTATGATAATCAGAACAGACGTTTTACTGGAACAATAGAAACTGATAAAGGTTATGGCGAAGCATTCTCCTTTGATTTCTTGAAAAGATATAAGTCGGAATCACGTAAAGGATTTGAGATAGTAATGTGCACGGGTACTGAATATTCAACCTATTTGGAGAATGTGTTGAATGCAGATGTTCTGACCGGAACATTTCAAAGGGCACAAAATACATTATTCAAGAACTTTAAACCAATGAAATGATGGGACGGACAGTTTATAGACGTATGGATATATTAAAACAAATCGCTGATGCAGTAACCGGCATTGGTGAAAAGGTTTTCATAACAGATCGTCCGGCTGCTGAACAAAAGGCGATGAAGGACTTTGTTGTTATCCGGTTGCCACAAACTATCCAAGATAAAGGAAGTACCTACCAAGACACTTACTGTCAGATAAACGTTTTTGCGCATGATCGCTCAAACGGTATTGAGAATACAGTCCGTTTGGATGAAATGCAAATGGAAGTGGTTTCAAAATTTCCAATAGTGACGGAATTGTTTTCAGCTGTAAGTCCACGATTGCTTCCCGGAGGAAATGACGGACTCGGTTTTCATTCCTTAATAATACAAGCGAAGCTAATAATAAACAAATGACACAAACTTAAAAAGATACGATTATGGCAGAGATTTCTATTACTACCAAACTGGAAGAGTTAAAGGTGCTCTTTAATCAGATGAAGGAGGTTTATTATGTGTCCAAAGTCAATAGTGACCTCGCAACTTTAGCGGCTTTTGATATGGAGCTGCCGGTACTCTCTGACGGAGTTACATTTGATACCGGAGCTGCCGATGTTTCCAAGATCAAGTTGACAACCGGAGCAACTTGGACTTCTATTGCTAATGCTGGAGATTCCGATATTCAGTTTCAAGTACCTTCCGTGGCAGGAAAGATCAATGACTTGTTACTGAACAAGAAAGCGGAAACGGTGACTATGACTGCTACCATTGATGGTGAGACTTATGAAGGTGAAGGTTACAATATCGAACCGAAGAAAGTAATCGGAGGACTCTTCATGCGTAGTGAAGACCGTCAAACAGCCTTGTTCTTACCGAATGTTGAGGGGTATAGCAACTTCGTCAGCGAGCAGGATAAGCCGGGGTACTTTAATGTATCTGTTTCTCCGTTGAATGATGCTAAGGGTGCCTCTATTTACATTTTACGTAAAAAAGTGTCCGAATAAAAAACTTAGGATATAACACTTTGCAAAATTCATATCAGCGAAAAGGTGGTGAGCTACTTGATACCGGCCACCACCTTTTTTCGTATAAAACACGATAAAATATGACAAAGAAGAATGACATAACACTTCCTACACCGGAGGATGAAAGGCTATTGAATGATGTGTTGGAAGACAGTGTGGACTATGTGGAAGTCCGAGGAAAGAAATATGGTATTTCATGGCTGAAAAGAGGGACTATACGCAAATTCACCAGTACCATGCAGAAATCGGGAAATGATGATAAGATCAGTTGCCAATGTGCAGCCGCTATCATTTTGAACGGATATTGGAAGATCAAGTTCTTCTATCCTTTCTTGTGGCGATGGTTCTTTTATATCAAACAATATGGAGATCATGAGCTGATGAAGGTTATAGCCGTCGGCAAAAAAAAAATTCCAGTGGAAGACTACTTGACTGCTACCATATATCTGACCGCGATGAAGGACACGATGATGACAATGACAAAAGAGGAAGCAGAGCATATCCTTCACGAACCAGCTACGGACAAACGTGGGAAATAGGCAAGTCCTATCCGTGGCTGACAGAGCCTTTGAGAGTATTTGGGATTCCAATAAGCAAGCCCTTGTTTGGTATTTATTGGGTACTTACAAATGCACAAATTGAACTATTGGCAATGGATGTGTCTATTGTGGTTACAGATTGTGACAAGGACAACAAGGAAAAGAAGCACGATACGAAGAACTTCAAATCCCCTTCCGTAAGCGAAATAGAGGATGCTGCCAAACGCTGGAAAGATAAGTATGGCAATGGAGAAACAGCAATTAACATTAATGATTATAAGTAACACAAACACAATAATATATGGCTGATCTCGGTAATTTATATTTTGATATACTGTTCCGTGATAAGACAGCGGAACAACGTAAAAAATTGAAAGCGGAAATCACCAAAGACTTGCAGGCAAAACTTGATGTGGGTTTTGACAAGAAGAAGTTGGTTGGTGATATGAAGACTTTGCTTCAAAGTGAGAAGTTTAAGATCAATGTGGTAGTGGATAAGGCCAGTACCACACAAGCTGTTCGTGCCGCCTTGCAAGCCGCCGGTTTGAATACAAACTTTACAGCAAGTGATTTACGCGCCGCCAAAGCCGCAGCCATTCAAACCAAAGCGGAGGCTTCTGCCGCAGCCGCACGTGAGCTTGCGCGACAAAGAGCCGCACGTGCCGCCAAAGCGGAACTGGATTTGGCTAATGCCCGTGAGAGATCAGCCAATGCAGCAAGACGGCACATGACAGCTACTCTCAATATGAATGGAGCAATGAACAGTCAGTTGAGTATTGTCGGACAACTAAGAAATGAATTTTTAGGATTATACTCCATTTATGCGGCACAAAATTTTTTACGTGCGGTGGTTGATATTGGTGGTGAATTGGAGAATCAGAAAATTGCAATGGCCTCTATCCTGCAAGATGAAGGCAAAGCTACGACCATATTCAATCAGATTAAGAAACTGGCTGTTGCTTCTCCGTTCGGGGTTATGGACTTGAATCAGTATGCCAAACAACTTTCCGCGTATTCTATACCATACAATGAATTGTATGATACCATGAAAAGGCTGGCTGATATATCAGCTGGTGTAGGTGTTGATATGGGACGTATCATATTGGCCTACGGTCAGATAAAGGCTGCTAAATTCTTGAAAGGAACGGAATTACGACAATTAACGGAAGCGAACATTCCTATGGTGGATAAACTGGCCGAGCGATTCAGCAAGTTGGAAGGCCGCATTGTCAGTGCCGGTGAAGTGCTTGATATGATCTCGAAAAAGAAGGTTACGTTTGAGGATGTAAAAGATGTTCTTTGGGAACTTACGGATGATGGTGGCATGTTTAATAATATGCAGGAAGTTCTTTCAGAATCAGTTAAGTCCAAATGGAAGAACTTGGCTGATGCGATTGACATTATGCTTGGTGATATTGCGGAGTCAACGGGTAGTACATTGAAATGGACTGCCGAAAGCCTTACCACCCTTGCACAAAATTGGAAAGAAGTTGTACCGGCTATCGAAGCTGCCGTTGGAGCCTTTGGAGTATATAAGGTAGCTACATTTGGCGCAAACCGCTTGATTGGGAATGAAAGTGCGGCTCTTATAAAAAGTACGCTTGCTGCCAAGCAAAAGGCAGCAGCCAATCTTGTTGTCGCATCCAGTTATCGTACACTTACTAATGCGGAAAAAGGACTTATAGCTTCAAGTAATACTATGACAACCGCAGATTGGAAAGCGTTGGCAAGTAGTGGAGCTTTAACTAAGGAGTATGCCTTGCGGTTAATGGCACTTGGAAAATTGAAATCAGGACAAGCCGGTCATATTGTGCAGGTACTTGGTATATCTCGTGCTGAAATGTCGGCTGCACTTTCAACAAGTAAATGGCGTGTAGCCATGATCTCATTGGGTTATGGTATAAAACAAGTAGGAGTTGCATTAAAAGGTTTGCTTTTTAATCCATACATGCTTTTGTTTACTGGGCTTACTGCCATTGCTGAATTATGGTATAAGTCCGGGCAAAAGGCTGACGAAATGAACGAGCGTATTTCCGAGTTGACAACAAGAGCACAAGACGGTTTCAAGAACCTAACGAAAGAAGCTCAAAAATTTGCTGATGTTGATCCTTTTAAGGCGAATGATGCCTCACTGATTGCTTCCATTGAAGAAATGAAAACAGCATTAAAGGATTATTCCCCGGTTTGGGCAGACACTTTTAATGAAACGTTTAAGACTGATGATGAAGGAAATACAGTTAAAAGCCTTGCGGAACAATATATATTGCTTCGGAATGCTTTGGATGATACAAAAGAGGCTTATAGATTGTTGAATGCCATAAGAGGTACATCTGAATATGCGAATGATGCTACTGATGGTTATTTTGACGAAAGCTTTAGTGAAAATATTGAAGACTACATCAAGACAGAGAAGCAGATAGACAAGATTATAGACCGTATGGCTGGTAGCTATATAGAGTATTATACTGCCATGCAGAAAGTTATAGCCAAGTATGATGATTTTGCTAAAGTCGCTTCGGGCAAATCATTGAAAGAGCAGTTGGATATAATCAAAGAATATCCCAAGGCATTAGCCAGTTTGAATAATGAGTTACCTTTCACGGGAGGATATAGGGATGATATTTTTCAGCTGCGGAAGGCATGGAAAAACTCTAAACGTGTTTTTGAGGAAGAAGTATCACCGGATATGCAGAGTTTCATATCTGAATATAAGTCACGATTACAAGCTGCCGGATGGAATTTAGACAATTTGAGTGACGCTCAAAAAATAGCTATCGGTTTGGATATAAGTTCTTTCTTGGATCAATTTAAAGAGATGCCGGTAGATATACGGAATTTTCTTAATGGTGAGATTCTTGAAAAACAATTCAATATTAAGACTAATGTTGAATATACGGAAACTATTCAGAGCTTGTCAGATTTGCAGAAAAAGTTCAATGAAGCCACAGATGGGCAATTTGAAGCCCAAATAAAGGTTTCCACAGATTCAGAGAAAATCATTGAAGGAATACAAAAAGGATACAAGGAAGCTAAAGAGACAACAAATCAATTGAAGCCGGTATTGATTAAAGCCGGAATAGATTTGTCAGGTATTGGAGCTATTGACTTGTCAAAACTTCCCGACTGGCAGAAGCAAATTGTATCAGATTATAAAAAGGCTTTCGACACAATGCAAGCCGGTGAGAAAGGAGCTAAAGAAATCGGTTTTTCTCTCACTGATCCAAATAAGGATAAGAGCAAAAAGGATGCCTTTGCCGAAAGATTGAAAGAACGGGTAAACTTACTAAAGGAGGCATATTCTGAATATAAGAAGTGGACTGACATTGTTGGAAAGGGAGAAGCTGCCAGCAAGGTTAAAGAATCGGGTATTTTTGATTCCTTATTTAAAGGTAAAGAACCGGTGAATATTGTAAATTATCGGGATGAATTGAATAAGATTCTTAACCAGCTTGACGATAAGACCAAAGAGCGTAGGGAATTGAAAGTTTCTATACGGAAAGTGCTTTTGGATATTGATGCCAACGCTATGAAAGAAGCTTCGGATAAGGCCACAAAGGAACTTGAAAGGTACGTGTCTGATGTTTCAAAGAAATGGGATATATACAAGCAGCTTATCAATGCCGGTGCAAGTAAGAAGGATGCTTCAACTTATGCTTTTGGTTTTTTGACTGATTATGAGAATGAAGCGCAATATTTAATAGATACAGTACAAAAGAAACTCAAAGAAAAGGCTGTTGATCTTCCATTCACTTTGAGTGACGATGAAGCAGAAAGTATATTAGGAGGTAAAGACAGCCCATTATATAAGCAATTTTTTAAGGTGTGGAAGGATGCTAAAGAGGCATTTGAGAAAGATAAGGTAAGTATTGCACTTGATGATACAAAGGTTATTGCCAATGCAAGATCAACGATAGAAAAGATACGAATATTAAGTGAACAGTACGCATCAAAGACTGGATTAAGTGTCGGAAAAAATGGGGAGTTGGTTGGTGATACGTCAGGTCTAAACAATGTTCAGAAGGCTTATCTTGATGAATATAATAAGAAGCTGATTGAATTAAAATCGACCTTATTACAATTGTTACCTGAATGGGAGAAAATATTTGGAGATAAAGAGCAACGTTCATTCTCTGATTTGAAAGAGGCTGAACGTATCGCAAGGGAAATCAAGAATAATGCAAAGGTTTCCTATGATAGCGATGGAAAGCCCAATGGATTTACTTCTTTTTTTACGAAAGATGATGGTAGTATTGAAAATGTTAAGGGTGCTTATTCTTTGTTGGATAAATTGATAAAAGCCATCCCCCAGTTGCAAGATGCACAGTTGGCTGTAAATCCATTCAAAACCTTAGCGAAGAATGTAAAAGAACTTTTTACTTCTGAAAAAGACAGCGACAAACTGGAAAAGAAAATCGGACGGTTGGGAGAAAGTGCCGCTGAAAGTGCTGATCTTGTCGGCAATTTTGCAGGACAGATGTCTTCCATGTTCGATGCTTTGGGCAATGAGGGTATGGCCGACACGATGGGTAATGTGCAGGATGCCATGTCTTCTATAAGCAATATCGGGCAGGGATTCGCCAAAGGTGGAATCGTTGGTGGTATTGCTGCCGCTGCTGGTGAAGCTGTAAATTGGATTGGGAAGATAGCACAAGCGCATGATAAGAAACTCGATAAGGCTATTGAAAAGAGTAAACTTCGTGCTCAACAGTTGCAATATATACGAACAAATTGACGGTATTCTTGAACGTTTTTTGGGCAGTGGCACGGAACTAAAACTTGTAGATGCAGAAAATGACCGTACCCGGTTGAATCAATTAAATAATCAGATTGGTGCAATACGCAATAAGGGAAAGATCAACATCTTCGATTTGATGTCTTTGCAGAAATATAAGCAGGAAGCGGGAAAACTTCAAAAACGTGTTTCGGCATACGATGAAGGTGGTGCATACGGGTATCAACGTGCCTTGATGCAAGAACAACTTTCAGAATTGGAGAAACAACGGCAAGCCGAAATTGACAAGAAGAAGACGGATGATAGCAAGGTGGCTGATTATGAGAATCAGATTGCGGAGATGAAACAGCAAATAAAGGATTTTGCCGAAGAAACGGCTGAATCTCTTTATGGCATTAATTTGAAAGACTGGGCTTCACAGCTGGGAGATGCCTTGTATGAGGCATGGCAGAAAGGCGAGGATGGTGCCGAAGCTTTCAAAAATAAGGTTGCCGACATTATGGGTGATGTTATGAACTCCATTCTCAAAATAAGTATTTTGGAACCGGCCATGCAACAGCTTCAAAAGATGCTTTTTGGTGAGGATGGAATGAGTGGTTATTTCGGCAAGGATTTCTCTCTTGACGAAAAGGAGTTGGAAAGTATTGCGGACTATCTAATGGGGGTAAGTGAGAAAACCGATGATTACTATTCCATGCTTGACAAACTGAATAACTATATGGAAAAGAAATATGGTATCAGTATGAAGGAAGAGGAAGAAGACAGTGGAAGTGGTTTATCTAAAGGCATACAGAATGTTACTGAAAATACCGCTAACCTTTTGGCTTCTTATATAAATGCAATCCGGGCTGACGTGAGTGTTAAACGGGAGTATGTGCGCAGATTGGTTGAAGAATTGTTCCCGGCCTATAATGTAATAGCACAAGCACAATTACAACAACTGACAATGATACAGATAAATACAGCAAAGAATGTGGAATTTGTGGAAGAAATCAGGGATATACTACATAGGAATATAAACGGTGTAAACAAGTTTAATATATGATTATGAACAGATTGAATAGTGAATTGAGAGGTCATGCCGTATCGTATGGCCTCTGCACACAATGGCAAGGTGACTGGCAAAACAATAAAAGCCAGCAAGAATTGATCGGAATGTATATACGGGGCATTGATTTTTGTATTGAACACGATTATCCGACGGTGGAATATATAAAAGGTAATTTTGACCGGAGCCTGCTTCATCAAAACCTTATTTTTGTTGATGAACCAGTGACCGGAGGCAACAATGGTGTATATGTACTGAACGGTAAATGTTCAGGCAAGCTTTCTTTCGGTAAATTTACAGCCGCTACTCTCCATTTGCGCCATGATAGTGAATTGACTCTTGAAGTGGAAGATTGCGCCAAAGTTTTTGTGAGTGTATATGATCGGGCTAAACTACATGTAAGGCAAAGCGATGTGGCTAAAGTTTATGTATATGTTCATGGTGGAAACTGTAAAATAGAATCCGAAGGCAATGTTATGGTAAGATATAAAAAGAATGGGGACTAACACGTTTTCTGCAATATATTTATTTACAGTCTTTTATATTTCTAAATTATTTGAACGGTATCATAAATTGTAACCAATATCTCGTCACAATACGGTAGATACGTGCATTATTTATATTATGTCTAAATTTTAGAGTAAATATAACTGTTTTTATTTACCGATTCTTACCGTTTGTTACTGATGTTTACCGAATTTATTTTATTGATTTTTAGGTTGTTGTATGGTGAAAATATCGTTTCTATATTTGTGTCGGAAACAATGCTGTTAGGTTCATTTCGTGGTTGTCATGAACTGGAATAAAATATTATAGGGCATTCTCTTTGAGGCAGGCAACCACATTAGGCTTCATCGGGATTTGCCCTTTCTCTTTATTATTATGTCAAGCGTGACTATTATATTAAGGAGGGTTCAGTAGGTACGAGTAATGGCGTATTGGGGTTTGATTCCCTGCCTACTACAAGATCGGACAAAATAATTCCCCAAAAGCGGAGATGTCCGAGCCGCTGATGGGGAAAACATTAACTTTATAGTGCAAAGATATGGAAAATTTTAATCAGTTAATACCTATTGATGAGGGAAAAGGTAAAAAAAGAACAATGACCTCCTTACAGATTGCAGAAATTACGGGCAAAACTCATTCAAATGTAATGCGAGATATTCGCAATATCCTTGAACAACTGGAAGATAGACGACAATTCAGTTTTGAATTATCATCAAGACCTCAACCTATGCCAAACGGTGGAAGCAAAGAAGTGTCTTGTTACATTCTCACCAAAAAGGATTGTCTTCTTCTCGCAAGTGGTTATGATGCAAACTTACGAGCCAAAATTATTAATCGTTGGGAAGAACTTGAAGAAAACAAGCGTGAACTTTCCCGTAAAAGGGAGAAAGCTTTGTTAAGTAAAATCTAAATTTATAATATGAAAACAAATCAAGAAATGGTGCGATACATTGATAGTTTTTCTGTGGTTCAGCGCACGAGTGATGGTTATTTTGACGGAACTGAATTGCTTCGGCAGTGGAATAATGTAGAAGGGAATCCGAGAAGGCAAATGAGTAAATTCTTAGAATCTGATAATACATCAGAGTTTTTGAAAGCTCTTGCAGAGGATGAAAGCCATAGAGCAAAAATGCTCATTGGTGAAAATCAACTACTTATAAAAGTTAAGGGTAGAAATACGAAAGAAGGCAAAACACCCGATAAAGTTTGGATGAATCCGCTTCTGTTTATCAAATTTGCTATGTGGATAAATCCGGCTTTTGAAGTCAAAGTATTACGGTTTGTGTACGATGAAATGATTCGCTATCGAAACGATGCCGGGGATGCTTACAAAGAACTTGGCTCTGCCGTTCAGAAGATAGTTCCTAAAGAGTTTATGCCGAAAGCAATGCAAAAGGTTGGGGAAGCATTGAATTGGGTTGTGTTTAACTCACATGAGAAAATGCTTCGCAACAAGCAGGGTGATGAAAGCAAACAACGCGAACTGTGGCAGCTTGAAAAGAAGGTGGCTGATTTAATCAACGAGGGATTCATTACCAACTTCGATAATTTAATATCATACCTTAGAAAACAATATTCAAAAAGGAACTATCCTGCCGTGTTCCAATTACAGCAAGAAAATACAAATTTTATCCACTATAAATAATAAATCAATATGGAATTAGTAGAATTTATGAGCAACAAAGAATGCGTTGTAGAAACATTCAAAGTAAATGGTCTTATTGCAAAAGACAATACGGTAACAGAGAAAGGTTTAATGGCTATACAGTTCTATTTAGATATGATAGAGCAAAAGAAGCCAGAATTAGAAAATTGTCAAACGGCTTATATGTCATGTAGTGAGGTGGAGGAATGGGAAAAGAAAAACGCTGCGGCTTCGGTAAGTTTTGACAGCGGAGGGGTAGTCGAGTTTCTCCCGATAGAAATGTTCTCAAAAGATGCTAAAATAGAAAAGGGAGGTGGCATAAAAGGTATGCTTATTTCAATGTGCGATTGCGCATGTGAAGATGAAATATCCGAAATAGTATCTTCAAATGATGAAATTCGTAAATTGAGAGATGCGCTTAACAAATATCTCGAAAGCTGAATACTTTTGGCTAAGAGTGGCAAAATGCACAAAATAAAATTGGGCTGACTTTGGAGCCAGCCTAATTATAATTTATACGCGAAAACATTAGCCAGATTATGTTAGCTCAATATTTAATGGTAGTCAGCGTTAAAAGACGTACTAATATCTTTATATTTAGAATATAATTTGATTTTATAAATATTATATGTTCCACGACCATTAAGTATAGACTTATCTACGCTTTTATTTGCGGATTTAAATATAAAATAATAACTACCATAAGGGATTGTAGTTTTATATTTTCCCGTATTGTCAATCGTACAACTATATTTTACTTTATTTGATTTGAGAATATCAACCAAACATATAGCTAATTCACCTTCTCTCCTAATTTGTTCTTCAGCGGAAATGTAAAAGTCATATTCTTTTAATTTGGCTATTGCTTGTTCTTGCCCAACAAGTTCTTTCCATTTGATGTATTGTAACAAAGATTCATACCCCATTTGTATAGAGTCATTTTTTAATTCAATATCTTGTTTGAAATATTTACATGGTATAATATATAATTTTGCACCAATATCGGCTTTCGTACCTGAACCATTGTCGTAAGTTACAAGCCCATTTACAGATGAATAACTAATCTGTTTGTTCTGCGAATAGGAAGTAAAACACATAATAGTATAAAGCAAAAAGAATAATATATTTTTTTTCATTTCTTATGTAATTTATTTAATAAATATTTTATGTCATTCTTGAATCTTTTTATATTAAAACGATTTTCGGGAAAATCGACATAGAAGAAAAATAGCCATGTTGAAAATGGTAGTATGACTACATAAAATATAATCCAATGCCACCCAGTAACACTAAAGCAGATCAGAAGAATCACTACTATCCAAACTAAAACTCCTAACATATAATAACCTCTTTTATAATTAAACACAAAAGTATTAATAAATAAAATTATGACAAATGATATTTTTTATGTTTTTCAACATACACGTGGAAGCAAGTTAGGGATTGAGTATAATAATCTACTAAAAAATGCTTTTATGGCATTATTTTCTATGATTATATAGAAAATACAATTATATTTGCGTTGAAATAAGATTAAAGTATAAGGCCATAGAGCTTGTTGTGGAGACTAAATATCTCTGCGGCAAGCTCTTTTTTAATATATGTATATGAACGAACCGTATTCTATTTTGATGCAGAAAACTACCGAGAATGCTCCAGTCAAAGACAGCTTGGCGCATTTTGGAATTGTGTGCACAGAATTTCCGTTCAAGCCGGGTGGGGAAACGAAAGATTTACCCAAACGGGATTGGCCGGATGAAGACGGTGAAGATACTTACATACCCGATAAGCTGCTATTAAAGGCATACGACTTGGAAGCCGAGATGTGCTATAAGGGAGATTTGGGTACTGCATACGATAAAATTATGGCCTTTCAAAACTATCTCACGGGAGAAAATGGTGACGGTGCCACCTTGAAAATATATAACTCGCACACGGGTATCGGGCGGCAAGGACTTTACTTACTGGAGGTTGGAGATTTTGAATTTAATAAGTCCAATATGGATGAAGTCTTGACCTTCCCGGTAAAATTCAGAGTAACTGATCCTCGAACTCAAATAATCCCCTCGTATAGTGTTGCGGAACCGACAAAGATAGTTGCATTGGTTGAAAAAGTATAGCTGTATGGCATGGAAGGTTTATGATAAAACTGGCAATACGGTACGTTGTACACTGAAAGGTTTGGAGTATAATGGTACATGGATGGGTGCATGTTTTGTGACAAGCACTCTGAAAAGTGCCGTACCCATTCTTTTTGAGATAGGTGACTATGTTATGTACCGTGGTGAGAAGTTTGAGATAAACTATGATCCTACGGCATTAAAAAAGGCGGCAAGAAAAACTTCGGGAGAAGCGTTTGTCTATGATAACGTAAAGTTCAACTGGCCGGGAGATGAATTGACGCGATGTGATTTTCTTGATTATGTGAAAAGTGATAATCAGATACACTTCACTTCTTTGCCTAAGTTCAGTTTCTTCGCTTCGTCTATACAAGATTTGGCAGACCGTGTTCAAGTAAATCTTGACCGTATATATACCGGAGCACAAAAATGGACGGTTGCCGTACACCCTGAATATGTGAGCACTACCAATGTAAACATTGATGTGAACAATATAAAGGTATGGGGTGCATTGGAGTTGTTCAATTCAAAATTTGGTGCGAACTTTGTTATTCGTGGCCGAACAATAACAATCGGTACTGCCGGTATTGCTGTGGGCAATATTTTCAAGTATGGACGTGGAAACGGTTTGTACGAAATTCAACGTACAGCCGATGCGGATCAACAGATTATTACGCGATTGCGTGCATACGGTAGTACAAGAAATATGCCTAACCGGTATTATAATAAGCTCTCAAACAGTTCTCTTACCAATTATTTGCCGAATAACATGGCCGTGGAAAATCTGATGTTACCTGATTTTCCTAAGACAACGCTTGATCCATATATTGACAGTAAGAATATTGCTGTGCTTGGCATTCGGGAAGGGAGTGTTTATTTTGACGGTACCGGTGGTTTGGAGGAAATATGTCCTTCAATGGAAGGTATGACCGCCGAACAGTTGAAAGATGCAGGTATTTATGTATCATTGGATGCCGGGGATAATGGCAATCTTGACGAAGTGGCTGATGCCGAACAACTGACAGATGATGGTACAATGGATAGCCTGAAGGAAGGTGAAGATGTCCCACCTTTTACAATAACGCTAAAAGATGTTGGTTTCAATATAAACGATTACCTGACTTCTGAAACAGCCACCATTAGCATGAAAAACGGCATGTGTGGTGGCCGGGATTTTGAAATAACCAAATGTGAGAAGAAGGGCAATAAATATGTGCTGACTTGTAACCGTGTATATGATGAAAGTCTGAAATTATATTTCCCATACAAGGATTACAATATAAAGTCCGGTGACAAGTTTGTCCTGCTTTATATTGATATGCCGGACGTTTATATTCAGGCCGCTTCACAACGGTTGCTTGCTACCGCGAAAAAATATCTTGCAAAGAATGACTATGTGCGCTATTCGTATGAACCGAAGGTGGATGATATTTTCATGGCACGCCAACATGATGAGGCTGTTGCAAGGGGGGAAGCAAGCATACATGATACTTTGAAAGAAGGGGACTTGATGCTATTCACTGATAGCGATCTTGGTATTGAAGGCAGCATCATTATTGATACCCTTATTATCAAAGAGGGAGAAGATATGATACCGAAGTACACTATGACACTTCGGGAGGAAAAGGCTGTTGGATCGCTTGAAAAAATCCAAAATCAGATAGACTCTATTGCAGGTGGTGGGCAGGGAACCGGTGGCTTGAATACCCAACAGATACAGTCTATCATCCGTTCACTGGGCAATCAGCTTTTTCTTTCGCGCACCCACAATGATACGGCAGCTGGGCTTATCGGCTTCTTAGCCGGTGCTATCTTTGGTGCAAGCGGTTTTGCAGAGGGTTTGACCGGCTTTGGGGCGAAAATAGACAGCATGGGACGTGGGTATATGGAAAGCCTCACGTTACGCAGGTTTTTAGAGGTGCCGGAATTGCGTTTTAACCGTGCTGAAATTGTGCTTGGTGACAAATGGCGTTCTCCCGGTGCTGGAATTATAGAGAGTGTTGAGCCTGATTATGATGCTGATGGTAACTTGCTACGTTCCGGGACAATAAGTTTGAAATTACAAGACGGTGAAATAGGTGCTGTGGCTGTGGATGATATTTGCATGGGGTATTTCCATGACTATGAAACGCCGGGGAATAATGCGGTATCTGATATAGATGATAGCCGTGGCAACCGTATGTTTGCCGGTTTCTGTACAATCTATTTTCGTATTACAGAAATATTGGATGCCGGAACAAACAAAAGGTTTCGCTATGTGCTTCGTGGTGTTTCTGATCGTTGGCAATATTCTTTCCATCCGTGTGAGGCTTTGCATTTTGTCGCTTATGGCAACTTTACAAACAAGGAACGCCAGACTTCCGCTTATGAGACGAGGACATACCGCCGTTTCTTGGTAGGGGTAAATGACTGGGAGTTTACAAAGAGTATGGTTGCAATGCAGGATGGGGATTTGAGCAATCTCAACATCTTCGGGTTGGATATGACCGGTTATTCTGCTTATCTGAATAACATTTATATGACCGGCACAATCGAACAGTTACAGATAGATGCACCGGTACGCATTGAGATTGATACGCAAGGTGACAATTTTCTTGCTTATGGTGAATCAATGGAAATTACTTGCAAGGTCTTTAAAGGTTGGGAGGATATTACAGACACAGTTAGACAATGGGCTATCCGAAGGGATAGTGGAGATACCGCCGATGATGAAGCTTGGAATATCAAGCATAAGGATTTCAACGGTTCAATAACGATACATAACACAAAGGAAATTAGTGATTTAGGAAATAATTCAGTAACAGTGGTAAGTACCTTGTTTACCATAACGGCAACAAATGATACTGCATCAGTAGAAGCAATTGTGACGATATGATAGAGAGTGAAAAGAAAAGAATCAGAAAAGAGTTTCAACCGCTTACGATTGCAGTAAGCTTGAAGATAATGACACCGAACAGTCCGGCCAATCAGGTCTATAATCCGGTGGCAAATGAATATGATCCTGACCGTGGGGTTACTCCACTGGTGATTTTACCGGAAGTCATAGCGAATGCCGCTGACGGTAGCTGGGATATGCCTTATGTTAATTCTTTGTTGGCAGAAATGAACTGGTTTGCTAATGGAGAGAATATTTCTGCAATCAGTTCATGGAATGGGAAGTACAGTATAGATACGGTTGGAGATACACGCGGTGCCATTACCATAAGCAGAAATGTGGCTCCGGGTGAAAGTTTTGAGTTGTATTTTGAAGGTCTGATAGCTGATACCCGGCTTGGGGTGAATATTCCCGTTAAGACTGACTCTATCATGTTGACAACGGTAGATAAGAGTGAAGATACCTACGGTTTGTCTATTGGGGATAGTCAGATAATCCAGTACAATCCATTTCTTGACAAGCTTTTGTTGTATGATTACAAGGTAGCCAACAATTTGATTTCCGCATCTACGGCCAATAGGAATGCAGCTTTGGATGAAAATTCATACGAGCGCACCATTCCACTTATGGTAACAAAGGGAGTGAATAAAATAACTACCGGATATACAATTGAACTTTATCAGGTGAACAGCATATCAAGTCAAACAATGCTGACTACCGCAAACCATGAAATAGTGGCTTTGTCCTTAACCAGCCTGATAATGGACTTGCGTTTGGTCGAGAAGGGGGATTACTTGCTGTTGGTGAAGGTTGGTGGAAAGGAGGTTGCAAGACAGCAATTCTCCGTCAATCGTGTTTATCCAAAATTTACGTGCATACCGGCAAGTCAGGCTTCCATCAATCCTGATGAAATCCTGCATAGGAATATAGCTATGGTACAGTGGAATGGAGAAATTGTGCCGATACCGGCACCGATTATCCGCATGGTATGGTTTACGGACAGTGCAAATAAGACCGGGGTACAATGGCAGGAGGGGGAAAAAACTGTGATAATGTTGGATGGAACCGGTATTGGTGAAACTTATCTTGACGATTGGTTGGACGTGTACATTAAGGCCGAGCAAAAAAAGGCTTTCTCTGTATTGACTGATGGGACAAATGAATATACGGACAGTAACGGGAACATATATATAAATAATTGATATGAGGTATGTTGTAGCAAATAAGGAAAAGGCTTTGGATGCCGGGGTTCTGTTGTTGGGGCACTTGGTAAAGGGAGAATCCATCATCTTGAATGAAAAGGAGGTAATGTGCCTGCCTTCTCTTGATGGAGAACTGGAAGATAGAATACTGTTGTTGGACGGTATCGTTTATACTAATACAAGCATGAATCAAATTATATCAGAAGGAGGTTGGGAATATGGCAGAAAATTATAGTGCCCAAAATAGCATCACGATTAAACGTCTTCGTTCCAATGACAGCCTGATGCTGACTTTTGAAAATAATGGCATTCCATTGTTTCAGGCCGTAGATGAAGAAAGTGGGGCTGTCTCTCCTGATTGGAGTATAGCTGCGAATCAGCCGGTACGGACACCCAAAGTAACTTCGGCACGTGGGTTGGCGGTCAGTTTGTCTGGTCATAGTTGGGCTTACAATGGAGTGGCTTTAAATTTTAACGGTGCGGAAAGTGGAGGTTGGAAAAAAGACAGTACGGGCAAATTCTCTTTGAATACCAGTACCGGTGCCATTAAAATTGTCGGAAACTTGGCAAGCAAAACGAATATTGCAGGAGATACATTGACTTATTCATGTGTCGCTTCTACGGCAGGTGTTGAGTATAATTTGACCGGGGAACTGCCTATTGCCATTCAGAATATGGGAGCCAGCTCTTACTATCTTGCTATTCTTGCAAGTACCGAACAGTTAACAAGCAAAGTAACAAGTTGTACTCTGACTACCAAGCTGTATGCCGGTGCCAATGCCATTACCGATTACTATATAAAATGGTATAAGGACACGGCGGCTTGGACTGATAAGAACGGACAGAAAAGTGTAACTGTTACCCGTGGTGATGTGGACGGTACCCAGTTATTCATAGCAGAAGTTTATCAGTCTTCAAGTGCTTCACAACCGATAGCACGTGCCGGGGTACGTATCATTGATACGGCAGATGAATTTCAAATTGTATGTTATATAACTTCTTCCAACAAAGAGGTTGATACCGGACAACCCGTTACAGTAAGTGCCAAGATTGTAAATATGACTACGGGGTCAACTTATACTCCTACTTCCGCATCGTGGACTATGGATGTGATGGATAAGGAAAACTGGAAGAGTTTGAAACATTCTACAACAAATTCTATATCTGTAACAACAACGGAAACTGACAGAAACGGGACTCAATATGATGTTGATGTTTTGGCAGAATGTCATTTTAATTAACATAAAAACAAAATAATATTATGGCAACTAAAGGATTAGGAAATGAAACATTGGTGACCTCCATTCTGCGTTCCAATACAGTATTGGTGGAAGTTGGTGGTAGTGTCAGACGCATTACCGTGGAAAACTTCATGAATGCTATTAATAATGGTGACGAACAAATGTTGAGGCAGGTGGCTTGGGGGATTCCAATCAAACAATCAACCCAAAGTAGCACGAACTATGGTGTGATAGGTAATACAGCCGCATGGACAGAATACAAGTTGTATTGTGGCCGTTATCTCGTAACGAATGATGGAAGGGCTGCTAAAATGTCCCCTACCAATAGTGCGGTGTTTGCTGATGGTACTGCGGTGGATGAAACCAAAGGGCATGTGATGTGGATAGGGCCACGTTTGTATTATCGTGTACAGACTGACAGTGTAAGTGGTGTACCAGTCTTATGGCTCTCGATGCTACCTATTGGCGGTGAGTTTATTGGTGGGGCAAATGGTGGAATGTATAACTGTATCGGTGCATACAAAGGCTCCATGTCAGGTAGCGCACTTGTTTCACGTTCAGGAGTTGCACCGGCAGGCAGCAAGACAATCAACGCATTTTGGAATGCTGCACAAGTGAACGGTAAGGAATGGGGACTGACCGATTACGATCAGAGAAAGCTTATTATGATGTTGGGGCTGTCCCAGTACGGAGATACCAATATTCAAGCCAAACTTGGTTATGGTGTGGGTGGTAGCTCCAGTAAAGACTTGTGGGCTGCTGCGGCAGCATTGCAAACTGGCGCAACAAAGAGTCTCGGTGACAATTGGGGCAAAATAGCTATTTCTGTGGTGAATGGAAGTAATACTGGAGTGGATTGTTCACGGGTGAACATGATGGGTATAGAAGATCCTTATGGGTGGCAGTGGGAATTTCTGCAAGGAGTATTTTGCGGTAGTTCCAACAATAGTGCTCAAAGTGGAACGGAAATTTTCATTTACAAAGGAAACCGTTTACCGACTACTGCTGAATTAGCTGCGCATCCAAATGGTGAATACAGACAAGCTACCCGTCAGACAGCTTCCGGTCAAGTGCAGGAAATAATTCTTGGGGAGCATTTTGATATTTTCCCGAAAAAGATTGGTGGAAACAGCACTTCTTATTGGGCTGATTATTCATGGGCAAACACTACTGGGCAGCTGGTTCTTTGGGGCGGTTCTGCGAGTAACGGTGCGGTTTGCGGCCTCGCTTGTGCGGACTCGAGTAGCGCTTGGTCGGACTCGGGTGCGGCTATCGGCTCTCGCCTTGCGTATTTTGGGAATTTAACATTTGTTAGCGGTGCATCTTTGATGGCTGCATAATAGATTTTGAAATATTAGTTCTTTGAATTTCAATTAATTAAAACCCGTCCACCTTCTCGTTTTACGGCAAAGGATAACGGGACGAAAGCCGAAAGGCGTGGACGGTTGGCAGAGGGGAACAAGAGCTGGTTCTTTGGGGCGGTAATGCGAATAACGGTGCGAATTGCGGCCTCGCTTATGCGAACTCGAATAACGATTGGTCGAACTCGAATGCGAATATCGGCTCTCGCCATACTTATTTATCGTAGAGTAATCTGCGAGTTCTCCGAGCCATGACCTTGCAGGATTTATATCGTTGCAACGTAGTAATCAATTGGTTACGATGTCAGAAAATCAAGAATGCGGAAAGGTTGCCCAATTTGCGAAAGGCAACAAGCGGTGTTAGTAGGTTGGTTCTCGAAAGCTCCGGGCGAATTATTCAAGCAAGTAAAAACAGCTTGCAGTTATCGGAATAATTAAAATAGTCTGAACAAGACAAAATTGGAAGTATGGTGTAAATTTTAAAACAAAGCAGCAGTGAATATTGGAAGAAGTGATATTGATTGGAAGAGTCTATCGCATAATGAAATTGATAGAATTATAGCGGAAAGGATAGAGGCTGACAATAAACGGATAGAAGCAAACGGTGGAAAGAAATCTAAAAGAGCCGGGTATATTCTTGAACGTATAGCAGAGATAAATAATTTACGTGAAGCGGACAAAGAAGCACAAGATGGGAAGGTTAAGAAAAACCGCTTTATCAGGCGGCATAATCTACACCCGGAAGAAGACCTCCGAGCTTTGCAGTTGATGATCCTGACATTGGATTTTCCGGCACCGGATTATAGCGTAATGAGAGTAAAAAGTGATGCAGGAAAGGTTCGAGATATTGTCAAACAGAAATATTTCCCGTGGCGTATATTGCACCATGCAATTATGAGGGTGATTGAAGAAGATGTTTATAGAAATTTGATTTATGATACAAGTGCGTGTATCAAGGGAAAGGGATTACATTTTGGAGTAAGGAGAATGAAACGTTTTCTTCACCGGTACCCGGAATACAAATGGTTCGTAAAGACTGATTTCAAAAAGTTCTATCAAAGTATTCTTCATGAGCTTATTGTTGCTGCATTGAGAAGGAAATTCAAAGATGAACGATTTATTAAATTGATCGAGATAGCTGTTTTATCGTATGACAGCGGAACAGAGTTAGTTGACGTATTGGAGAATGAAGTTGAACGGAAGAAGAGGTGTTCCGATTGGAGCATTTACAAGCCAACCTATCGGGAATTTTGCGGCAAGCCGGATAGATCATACAATGAAGGAGAAATATCGTGTCAAATGCCTGCATAGATATTGCGATGATAATGTTATGCTGGCTCGTTCTAAGGCCGAAGCGTTGTTTCTTATTCGTGCGTATGAACGGGAAAGTGCAAAAGTTGGGTTGGTAGTTAAAGCAAACAGTTGTATTGCTCCGATAGGAACAGAAACAAAAAATGGGAACAAAAAGCATAGAAAGCGAAAACGTAGTAAGAGGAAGAAGGATTAACTTTTTGGGCTATTGCTTCACGAAAGATAATGTTCGGATGCGTAAAAATATGAAAAAGAACTTTGCCCGAAAGGTGAAACGAATAAAAAGCCGGAAACGTAACCGCGAGATACGAGCTTCATACTGGGGCTGGTGTAAGTGGGGAGATTGTAAGAATTTATGGAGAACAATAACAAATAATGATATGAGTTTTGCAGATAAAGGTATCAAACAGAGTGGTAGAACAAAGGACGGAAAGAAGTTCTTCGATGTAAAAGAGACAAGATTGATGGCTATTCTCAATGTCCCTATAACAGTGGTGGACTTTGAAACGAATGTGAAGACAAAGCAAGGTGAAGGTAGATATTGTGTTCTTTTTGAACAGAACGGACAACGTAGCAAATTCATAACGAACTGTTACAATCTGAAAGATGTGTTGGATCAGGCTCGCGAAGCGGAGAATAACGGTCAGAAGATTTTTCCAGTGGAAAATGTGATTGTCAAGCGGCGTTCGTTAGGTGACGGGAAGAGTGCTTATTATTTTGAAGAATAATTATAAAAATGGAGGTAATTTATGAAAAGTTATGGAACTCTTGTAGGAGAACTGCCGACTGGTATTGAATTTGTAGTTGAAGGTGCGTTGCTACGCATTTACTTCGACTTTGAGAGAAGAGAAGCTGTTCAAAAGGCCGGTTCGGAAGATGTGGTGGTTGAAGACCAGTATGTCTGTGAAAACGTGGATGTTGAAGGGGAACATGATTATGACAGTATTGTAAGTGCCATTATCATGGAACGTTATGATGCGAATAAACGTGATGCCATTTTCGCCAACTTGGAAATGGCACGTGATATGGCTTCGGAACTTGACGAAGGTAAGCGTGCCGAATATCTGAAAGAATACACTGATTATCAGAGTTATCGTATCAAGGCTAAGGAGATCGCAAAAGAAGTATTAGCAAAATTGAAGTAATCCGGTATGGAGGCGCAAGGGCATATATTAATACGAAGAAAGGCCAAAAATGGAATTGACGGTACTAATGGGGAACCGGGGAAAAACGGGCTGCAAGGCTGTATTCTCCGGCAATCCGAATGGGCTAAAGGCATAGAGTATCGCAATGACGAGGCTTTGACTTCCGGTACCCGGTACTTGGATATTGCAATTGTGACTACCGGTGCTAATACGTTTAATGCGTATAAATGTCTGAAAACTCATACGTCCAGTGATTCCATTCCGGTGACAAATACAACTTATTGGCAGAAGTTTAATTCTTTGGTGCCAGTGTACACTCCGCTTATCATGGCTCAAAATGCTATTCTACGGTTCATGCAGGGTAATCAGCTTTTGATAATGAAGGGCGATAATAAAACGGTTGCAGCAGGTCTTGTTGGTGGTGACTATCCGTTATGGGTTGGAGCTACAACACCGACTGATGCGCCATATAAGGTGAGTATAGCAGGGAAACTCTATGCGGCTGGTGCGGTTATTTCAGGTGACAGCACTTTTGAAGGTACATTGAAAGGTGTATCAGGCTCTTTTACAAGGTTGAATTGCGTGAATGCTGCTGGTGATGCGGTTGGAGGAATCAGCTTTGGAAGTGATGGAAGAATGTGGTTTGATGGTGATATGTATCATCAAGGTACTAAGGATAACCAGTCATTACGTTTCTACACTTCTGACTTATGGTGTAGAGGCGTGTTTGGCGCAAGGGAAAGAAGCATTATGGTAGTTTACGGCTCCTATGCCTATGTGTACACAAAAGGTGCTGATAAAACCGGTACTTATATACCTTTGACTTCCGGGACTTCCTCTGCTAACGAAACTTATTATACAGTTCCTTGCTATTCGCCAAGAGCCGATTATAACGGTGGAACTTCGGGTTTTCCAGTTGATACGGTTATATTTAGAATAACATCGAATGTAACCTACCGTTATCTTTTGAGTCTTGCCGTCACCCAAAGGATATTCGTGGTTAATGCAAATGACAATTATAATAATGTTCAGATATATGCGAATGGAACAAAGCAAACATTGAATGGCGGTTCCATGCACCATTGTATGCAGTTGGTGGATTTTATGTATCCGTCACCGAACTCTGACTGGTTGGGAAGAGGACTGATGTTCGGTGCTTCAAATGATAATAATTGGAAGTGATTATGAAAAGGATAAATTTTGAAAGAATTGAGATATTTGTTGATATTGATAAGACGAGATGTTCCGTTGAGAACTACAAGAAGGATTTTGCCAATATCATTTATCAACTTGGCAGGGGAATAGAGGCTCATGCCCTCGCATTTAAAATATTCAACTCCAATGGAGAAATTGAGTATAACGATGAAGAGTGTAATATGATTAAGGAATACGCAAGTTTATGTTCCCCAGCCTTTATTGATGCTATCAACAAATTACTATTGGAATAAAAATAATAAACGCAAACACAAAAGGATATGAACGACATTATTGAAACATTCATTCACGACCATTTGTTTTTACATTTGGTTTTGATAGCGGTAAGTATGACAGCTATCATAATCGCAATGGGGATAGATTTTATTTCGGGGATTCAGAAGGCCAAACAGCGTGGGGAACTTCGTACCTCGAAGAAGTACAAAATGACAGCGACAAAAGCGAAGAAATATTTTAATCCGTTTCTGACACTGGTTATGATTGACCTTATATGTTGCATCGTCATTCCATTTCCAGTATTCGCTATGTTATGGGCGGTTTATTGCGTTTTCTGTGAGTTCAAATCGGTACGTGAGAAATCATGGGAAAAGGCCGAGCTTCGGAAAGCGGAAAAGACCATGAGTATAATCATTGAGAATAAGGACGATATAGCACGACTGGCCGCACAAATATTGTTTGAAACACAAAAAGAAAAGGAGGATAAAAATGACACGGGGACTACGGAATAATAATCCGTTAAATATACGGAGAAATAATACGAAATGGCAGGGGTTGTCTGCAACACAGACAGATAAAAGTTTCTTTCAGTTTAAAACTATGGCATACGGTTATCGTGCTGCTTTTAAAACTCTTCAAACTTATATTCTTAATAAGTATGATACTGACAAAGACGGCACGGCCAATGAACTTGAAGATGTTATTATGCGATGGGCACCGCCATGTGAGAACAATACTGAAGTGTATATTGCCACAGTCGAAAAGCGTTCAGGCATATCTCGTCATACAATTCTGAACAGAAACAACCGGGAACAACTTATTGCGGTGGTGGCTGCAATGAGTTATGTTGAGAATGGTGTTCCTGCAAACATGGATGAGGTAAGGAAAGGTTGGGAGTTGATATAGGAAACAAACATATAAACACATAGAAGATATGGCAAACTTGAATTTTACTCTTAAAGAAGAGGATTGGTACGAAAGCCAACCTATACAGTTATCTACTGGGAAATTTGCTATTAGCATCAATTTTGGAGATGCAGCAAACAACAGAGTTGTTGTGTACAAAAGTTCTAATGGAAAGGATTATGTACCTTACAAAACAGCACTTGGGGTTGGAGAGTTCTGTGATATGAATGTCGACGGGTTGATAGCCGGACAATATGTTATGGTAGGATGTAATGAACTTCCTATTTCATCTTCATTTTTGGAAAGTTCTGATGGTAGCAGCAGTGCGAGCAAATCGGATATTTTAGCAGAAAGCGGACGTGCTCAACTGGCAGAGTCCCAACTGGAACAGTCCATAAATGCGGTGAAGACCGCTTTGGATGAATTGGTTGGTACTGTTGATGCGACTACGGCCATTGACACCTTCAATGAAATTGAAACCTTCCTTGCAGGAGTAACCAATGAAAAAACTCTGACTGGAATGTTGGCTGTTACTGATGGAAAGGCCGTGACCGCACAAACAACGGCTGATGCTGCAAAAAGTACAGCTCAAACAGCTCTTAGCAAAGCCACTGCCAATGAAACAAAACTTAATACAATACCTGAAATGCCGGAGAATGACGGTAAGATATATGGTTTCTGTAATGGTGCATGGGTAGTTATTGCGGAAGTTGGTAAAAATGTATATACAGATTGATTATGAGATTGAAGATAGGTATAGGAGTAATCTTTGTGTTACTCCTTGCGGCAACCTTTTTGATGTACCGGTTGTGGCAGGAAGAGAAGAAGGAAAGTGCCCGACTTTCAGATAATATGAAAAGTCTCTGTACTGGGCTTGAAGAATATAAGATTAGGGATAGTCTAAATGTGGTTGAAAACCATGTTTTACGGCTTAACATAGAAGAATTGAAAGAGCTGCGGAGTGCGGATGCAAAACTAATAAAAGAATTGAATCTGCGTCCAAAAGAAGTCGAATATATCACAACCACAAAAGTTGTCACTAAAGACAGTATTGTATTTGTTCTGAAAGACAGCTGTTTCAATTATTCAGATAAATGGGTGGATTTTTATGCAAATATTCCTGACAGCACATTTACTTATGAAGTGAGAGACAGTCTTTCAAGTGCGATAAGCCGGATATATAAACACAGGTTCCTATGGTGGAGATGGGGGACAAAGGGGTATAAACAAACGATAGTCAATCATAACCCACGAAGCAAAATCGTTTATAATGAAATTGTAAAGGTGGAACATTAATTAATAAGAAGGGAGCCGAAATGCTCCCTTCTCCTTTTTCTTTAGAAAGGCAAATCGTCTTTTGTTCCCCAAAATCCACTGGCGGTTGAGGTATGGCAGTTTGTACGGGTGCCGCGGTGGATGATGCCCCCTGATAATAAGTTTGGGGCTGTTGCGCTGCGGTAGGCTGTCCTGGATTACGGAGTGTTGCTTTCCAGCAAGTAATGGAGTTAAACCATTTTCCTTGCCATTCATTCGCATTAATATCTATTTCAATATCAACGTCTTGCCCGACTGCTAATCCAAAATTCTGAATATTGCTATTCATTACTGAAAAAGCGACTTTTTTAGGGTATTGGCCGGGAATTTCCAAAACGAAATCTTGTCTTTGCCAGTTGTTACCATTTTTTGAGACACCCGATTGTATCGGTTGTGCCACAATAATTTTTCCTTCTAATTTCATTGTTCGCTTATAAATAGTTAAACACTATATGCCCGGCCTTTTCAAGTTTACGGGCATAATCTAACATTCTTTCTTTAGTGCTGAAACTTTCATCATTCCACCAAATGCCAAATCTTTTAATCTGACACTGATAGCGTTTGTCTCCTAATAGATTCTCGGATATTCCTATACGATATTTTGCCATTTTTATTCATCATCCCCAGCCGGATTTAACTTGTCTGACTCATTGATTGCGCGGCTGATAATATCACAATCAGTAAGTTTTCGTTGTATGATAGCCATCCCCCTTTTGCAATTATCACTTTGATTGAGGTCACAATACCCTCCCTTATATAAAATATCAGAAAGTTCGTCCAATACTTTAAGTGTGTCAGTGAGCCGGAGATATGTTATTCCGGTTACTTCTTTGTTGTATGGACGGACTTCTTCTATCCGTTTGTCAAGGGATAGACAAGCAAGCTCTGCCATACATCTTGTAAGTTCTACTTTGGCAAGTAAGGCACTGTTTTCAATCCGGCATTTGTCAAATTCCAGTTTAATGGAGTATTCCATTTTAAGCAGATCAGGTTGTACTTCATCTGCAATATACTGGTTAGCATCAGCCATGAAAAAAGCCCGGTGTCCAGCTATTTTATTGATTTTCTTTTCATATTGAAGCATCAACTGTTCCAGTTTATTTCCTTGCTGCTTTACGCGGAAACGACAAAGCCTTGATTTACGTAATTCACTTAACATTTCTACAATTAAGGAACAAACTATGTCATTGGTGAACAATATGTTATATATTGCTGCCAGTGTGATATTTTCAGCTTTTAACTTCTTGTCTTTTATATCACCTATTTTTCTTTCCATAAGTTCATGAAATCTTTATAGACACATGGTAGTGCAAAGATAAGGACAAACGTCTCAACAATCAACTTTATTAATTGTCCGGTTCCTATATCAATCCATTCTGTTTTTATTATAATTCATTTTGGCTTCAATGAGTGAATCAATGTCACATTTGAAATGATGTAGTGTACTTAGGGCAACAATGATTACATCTGCCAGTTCTTCTTCTACATCTAAATACTCTTTAATATGTGGAGATTTCTCACCCGTACACTCAAAGACTTCGGCAACTTCTTCAAGCAGATCGCGGTGAAGATTGTTGTTGCTATCATTGTCGGGATCAATCTTTCCACGTCTTACGGCACATTCATAAGCTTTCTGCGCGATCTCATTTAATTTTCCCATTATCAATATGTTTTATCCAGTTATTATCTTTCTCCAAAAACCATTGCCAGCCATTTTGGGGCTTGATTTTTCGTTTTATATACCGGCGAACTGTGGCATAATTCAGATTTAGCTTTTGGGCGGCTTGGGTTATTGAATCGAATCTATACCATTTGCCTTCGGGAGTGATTGCGATACACGCAAAGGCATGGGCGTTTCCATTAGACCAATATCTATGTCCTTTCAAAGCCTCGCTGTGTCTTTTTCTTATTTCAACAGCTCTCTCTTTGCCATAGTATTCTTCATAGGTTTTTCCTCTTAATCCGTGGTGATAGCCTTTATTGAAAACATTATGTCCGTTGACAACCCGTGTGACCGGTATTTCAGGGTCTAATCTTAATTCCATATTATTCCTTATTTTTGTAATTATCTCTTCTCATTTGGTGATAGCGATAGTACATGGATAAGTCGAGTTTACGAATGAAATTATCATCCGCTTTCATGTCAGAAACTTTTTGGGCAGGCTTGACTACCTCAAAGAAAATTCTCTTTACCGCATACCTTCCCTTTTCAAGAGAATAACATTGCACTGATCCTTCATAAGCATAAATAAGCCCGGCAAAATCAGGGACTTCATCGGGCTTTATCAAACTTTTTGGTACTATATAATAAAAATAATTGGTACGTTGGCCGGAAGTGACAACATCAAACTTGTTCTTGCCATATTTATCACTTTTCTTTTTATCCTTATGGAAATCACATCTGCTTACTTTTACTTCATATTCATAAGTCAGGCGTGACCGGGTAACTTCCAATAAGTCAGCTTCCCATTTCCCGACAAAAATATTGGGAAAGATGCGGTTTCCTTTTTTTATCACGAAAAACATGATCGCAAGCCTTGTATAATATCAAGTGTTTTCATTTGATCTTTCCATGTTCCTTATCCAGTTCATACTCAAAAAATCCTTTTGCCTTATCATAAAGTCCGTCCTTTATATCAGAGAAATACATAGCGGCATTAAAGGCTTTCAATGCTGCCACACGAGCTTTCTTCTTATAATAGTCTGCCCGTTTGATCGTATTTTCTTCTTTTCTACGTTCTTGCTGTTCCAAATATCGGTCAACCGCTTCTCGTCCCCAACGGAACATGTCTTCTTTGTCGGCAAAGGTGGCAGATTCTTCACGGATCAGCCTTTTCTCCGAGGAAATGACATAAGCTGATATTCCTTTGTATCTACGAATGGAAACGGCTATGTCGAAACCTTTATAATTTTGCTGTTCAACATAGCCGCCAAGAGTATATGGGAAGTCTGTCTTTTCTATCATACAGCTTTGATATTGATTAGTGGCACAATTGTATCAATAATTTCTACCGTAGGTTCTATAAGCTCTTTTATTTCCTGAACATTTTTGTATGCCATAGGACTTTCATCCAATGTCCCTTCACATACGGAAGTGGAATACACTTTGCTCATTTGGGTTTTGAATGCGTCCATTGATAATCTTTCTTTAGCTTCGGAACGGGAGTATAAGCGTCCTGCACCATGTGGTGCAGAATAGTTCCAGTCTTTGTTTCCCTTACCACGACAAAGAAGAATACCGTCTGCCATATTCTTAAGTACATGACAAAAATTTGAAAACATCGAATTTAGGAGTATAAGCCGGACGCAGAAGTATGGTCGCAATCTCCTCCAAACCATACTTGACAAGCGACTTTGCCTTTCTTCCATGTTTCAGAATCCTTATCGGTTTAATATTTATATCTTTATGTTCACCAACGAGATACGCCCATACAAGAGCCACGCATACCATCGCGACAAGTCTTGCGATGCGCTCCATATCACGCATATGGGTGTCCTCGATGTTGAAGCCGGAAGATTTCATGGCTCTGAAGGCCGTTTCTATCTCCCAACGCTTTTTGTATGTCAAAATCGCACCCTCGGGCCGGTTGAAGCATATGAGAATCTGCAATTCCGGAACTCCATCGGAGTTTTTGATTCGGCTGCCGGCAAGATAGACATACTCGCCTTTGTGAAGAAAAAAAAAAAAAAGCTTATGGAAGAATTTCTCCTGACCGACCTTCAGATCATTGAACAGCCACCAGGCGCGGATTCTCTCACCGGTGGATGGCTTGACAATCCAGAAGTTCTGACGTATCCGGATGTAATACCGTATGCGACGGCTGTTGAGCCACCCTGTCCATTCCTTTCCGATGAACTCGCGGTCTGCCACAAGACTGTCGATGCATTCTGCTCCGAAAAGACGGATAAAACGTTCCATAATCTTCCTGCGTTCGTTCCAGCTGGAGTTGCCACGTTTAGGGAGAAGACTGAATATCAAGGGGAAGGCAATCCCTTTATAGGTGATGCCCAACATAAGAATATTGATATTGAACTCTCCGAACTTCCAGTTGGTGCGATCCATGCTGAGCACAAGACCGGTCTTGACAGGAAGCAGCGAGAAAATCATACGCGCTATGATATCAAGGTCAAGAACATACTTGGCAAAGAATCTTTGGAGCCGTCTGAGGTTGGAATCCTTGTCGACAGCCGTAGGCATCGCGTCTGCCAGCTTGTGGAGGATGACAGTCTGCACAACACAGAGTGCGTGGAGCAGCAACGCCATAAGTTTTATGCGTGCCAGATTCATACTTTGTCCAAAGTGCTCTTGCATAATCGGGAGGATTTGGTTAACTTTGACCAAGTCCTTGGAATTAGTAGTTTTCATGGAGAAAAGTCGCCAAACTTTTCCTTTAAATTACTAAATTTCAGGGACTTTTGCAAATTTAATCACTTGAAAATTAAATGTTTAACAGCATAAATTTAAATTTTGTCATCTACTAAAGCCATATTCATAGGAATCACAACGTAATCATTGGCGTATGCGGCAATAGCCCCTTTACGGATTATCATATCATCAAAGCTGATATAGTTATGGACTGTCTCAACGGATATTGTAGCGTTCCAGCTCAAAGTTCTGATTATACGCTGTATAATCAACTTGCGGTTGAATGCGGCATATCCTTGTGCGATCACCATGTCACATAAATAGTGGAGCATTGCTTCATTTGTGAGATACCCGGAATATTCGGCAAATTTTTCCTTCAAACGTAGTATTTCAGTTTGCATGAATTGTGGCTCAACAGTGGACTTCAAGCGTTGAATTTCATTAGAAAAAGCCTTTTTATCAAATTTTGCTATTTCTGCATGGTATTTACAGACCTTCACACCAAAGTTGCGCGATCCGGTATGTATTGTAAGAAATATATTATTGGTTGACTCGGCACGCCCCAGTTCTATAAAGTGGTTTCCACCTCCCAATGTACCTAAAGAGTTGTAGAATGTGCCTTCATTTATCCCCACCTTCTTACAAAGTTGTGATACATATTCTTCATTAATAACTGGTTTGGTTAGTTGGTATTTAGAGCAGAACTGATCCATTCTGATAGATAAGAAGGTAAACAAATCTTCCTTTTCTTGTTTGGATAAGGGTTGTTGGTTAATCTCAAATCCCATAGGTATGATGGAACGGATTGCATGATTAATGTCCGGGAAAGACTCTTCTGTTATTGCATTTTCAATTTCTACACACAACATTCCACAACCAATATCCACTCCGATATGATTGGGGTTGACACGATCTGTAACTGGCATGGTGAATCCAATCACTATATCTACTCCCTGATGGGTATCAGGCATAATACGAACCGGAACACCAGTCGTAACCGGATTGTTCAAAATGTTTTGTATCGTTCCAATAGCTTCATTTTCTATTGCATTTGTAAATATTTTACAATCTTTGCCGAATTTTCCTTGTAATTCAATCATAATCAAATCTTTTCGTTAAGTTTTTCAAGAAGTTCATTCGCACAGTTCTTTGCGTATTCTTCATCTTCATCATGAAAGGACTTGACTGTTATCCAAATCCCTGCAAATTTAACTTGTACTTTGTAATCAAGAAGGAGGTATTTCTCTCTGTTTCCGCTGCAATTATCTTCTACGAAGGTAGTCGTTTTATTGATTCTGTACTGTTTCATCATTATTTATTTCTTTAGAGTGGCAATTTCTATCAAGTATCTTAATGCACTGTTTAATTCCAGTATCAAATCCTTCTTTATAGCCTTTGGTATGCTCACCTAAAACATATATAGTCATTGACAGCCAAAATAGAAGTATGCCAACGGATTTATACCAGCATGGTAAAGATACAGAAAAGGGTTTTAAGGTGATAGAGAAATCACCGATCCACAGAAGACCGGCAATGAGCATGAGTAAATATAAGACTTTCATCATTTATCATTGTTAAGTTCAACATATTTGCCTTGTAAAGAGCAGTTCCTTAAAATTTCGGCATTTTCCCGGCCAAATGCAATAAGAACACTACCGCAACCGGGGCTGTCCCCACGTGTTCCATCGGGACGGAAGAATTTTATTCGATTCCTCAAAAACATCATACCGGTTGCTTTCGTGAAGATGATGTCTTGAAACTTATTGCTGTCACACCGGTTAAAAAGTAGTGCTATACCGTTGCCGTGTTCTGCCAATTTCTCTACAAACTGCCATATAAGCGGTTTGGAGTACGGAGGGTTAAGCCAAATTCGCCCCCCCAATTTTGTATAAGACCATTGTCCTGCTTGTTGTACATGATTTTTGCGGTAGGCCAAAGAGGGTGCATGGGAGCACATGGATCAAGGTCAAATTCACCTAATGCTTCAATGATTTCTCGTGGTGTGTACCATTCATCGGAAGCGTTTGCAGATCGTTCAAAAGATGTATTCATGTATTACTTACATTTAGGATTTTACGAATTTCTATATGATCGCAATTTTCATCAGCCTTTTTCAGAATATAAGCAATTTCTTCTTCCTTACTCATGTTCTGTGGACGTTTCGTTGCTTCTGCTCTCAATTCAGAAATTTCGGTAGTTTTCAGTTCTTCCTTTCTTATTAGGTTGAAAATACGATTTGAAGTACATACATTCCTCTTCCATTGCCGCACGTGCTGTACTTTCTCCGGCTCTGATACCTTGTATAATAATGCAGCTTTCTTTCAAAGAAAGTACATAATCAATCATTGGCTTCATTTTTAGTTCACTGGTACAAAACCGTGCATTCGTGGAAGGAAATCTTTTCTTGTGAACTGCCAAAGACACAAAATCGTATTTTGATTTGAGAGTTATAAGTCTTACTCCCATTTGCAGACAAACATCATTCACATGTTTATATGTGTCAGGGTGTTCCCAGCCGGTGTCACAAAACACAGCGGTTAAATTCCCCCCATATTGTTTGAAAGCTTGGATCAAACATGCTTGTGAATCCTTACCACCTGAAAAACTTACTAATATTTTCATTTTTATGTCATTTCAATTTTTACATATTCATTTTTATTAATCCCGGCACTACCTTTGGGAGAATACACTAATCGGCCTCCATTATCCAATATCTTTTGTACATCTTTCATAGCTTGGTGTGCTTGGGTATAGTCTTTGTATTCTTGGTGGCCTATTGGGTATTTACAATATCTTCTGCCACCGTCAGGCATGATGCTGATACCGAATACTGTTTCACGAGTTTTTCGGTTGAAATTCTGTTGAGTCCTTACTTTCATTTTTTTTGATACATTTTCCCAGTTTAAGTATAAATACACATTCGTTATCCGGTGCTCCCCAATTGGTGTTACCAACTCCGATGGTTATAGATTCAAGTTCAAAAAGCATTGTCCGTTTGGTGTAGCCAAAACGGAAGCGAACATGAGTGTATTCTTTGGGGTGAAAGCCGTTTCCACGTGTAATACAAGAAAAACAAATACCTTTCTTACAATAGAAACCTGTCTTTTCATAGGAATTGCGACCTCCACATTTTGCTAATCTTCCGATCCAGTATTTCTTGATCTCTCTGTATTCTTCTTTCTTATTTCCGGATTCGATCATTTCATACCATTTTGCTTTTAATGGCAGGTCAAGGATTTTCATATTAACCATAGTCTAAAAGAGTTGCGGATTCTGTTTGTCGTGAAGGATTTTTTGAACACGTTCAATTTCTTCATCTACTTCACGCTCAATTTGTTTACTTATTCGTAAATCTATCTGTCTCTTATTTTTTAAATATTCTTTTTGGCAACGGCGCATTTCCACCACTTTGTCGAAAAATTCTTTTGGAGTCATAGATTTAAAAGGTATGGAAAAGGCCGCTTTGATGCGGCCTCCCCAGTGTGATTACTTTTTTCCAATCAGAAAGTCTTTCCACAATTCTTTGAATTGTTCTCCAAAGTAAATTGCGATTTCACTTGATTTTACAGCAAGGCGAGAGCCGACACTCGCATCCGAGAGCGACCAAGCGCTATCCGAGATCGCATAAGCGAGGCCGCAATACGCACCGTCATACGCAGAACCGCCCCAAAGAACCAGCTGATTACGATCCTCTTCGTCCATTTCATCAATTTCTTTCTGATTATAAAGATAAAACCACGGCGTATAACGGTATTCATCTTTAGTAAATCGTGGAAAATCAGGATCGTTGTTCAATGCACGAGCAATTGTGCATAGTTTGATGTAGGCGAGGTGTGCAATATCAGCCACTTCTTCTTTGTGTCCGTCTTCATCCTCAACAAGTAGGCGAACAATAGGTTTTACACCTATTGCTTCACAAGCATCTTCGTAGGTTTTAATATTGTGATAATCTGTATAATCCGGCTTTTGCTTTCCGAATAGGGCTGTTAGAATACTAATTGCTTTAGGACAGTCGTTTGCTTCACTAAAAGCGGCTGTTACCTTTTCTTGTGTGATTTTAAGTTCTGACATAATGTAAATTATTTATTGTTAATACTATATCCGAATAATGCAAAATCTCCCCGGCACGGATCATCCGGGAAAATTGTTTTCATGTAATTGGTTACTTGTTGAACCATTTTCCAGTCCTCTGTTTTGCGTGTTGTTATCCCAAGCTGGTGTGCCATTTTTGCAACATGTGCATCCAATGGTATGTATAATTCTGTCGGGTGAATAATATTCCAAATACCTAAATCCACCGGCGATTTTCGTACTACCCACCGTAGAAACAGACAAATACGCTTGCATGGAGAATCACGCTCCAATTTTGGAATACCTTTTACGCCACCAAAATCTGTTTGTATTTCACGGATAACATTGTTGTAACCCTCATAAAATACTTCCAAATCATCCCATTCCTGATATATGTTGTACAACCGCTGGCAAATGCAGAAGAAGTCATGGTAGGTGAACATACGGTAGAAGGTATTTGTATTTTCTTTGTATTGTTCCCATACTTTGTTCATAATGAAGGCATAAGGAGAATTACCCATTAGATTATCCAAAATTTCTGCTTGCTGCATTATCAGTTTGCGATTCCCGAAAGCTATCCATGAAGTAAGAAAAGCACTGATTTCTATGTCCTTTTTATCATTGTACTTATGTGGAAAAAATATAGGATCATCTTTTATAAAATCAGGTGTTTCAAATTGTTTCGCCCAGTCAAGTAGTTTGTCTCTTAGTTCTTCCATAATATTCTTCTTTCCATTTTTTGAAAGCGGCTTCTTTATCATTTGATTTCATCCTTTGTATGAATGATTGATGGGATTCCAATAATTCTTTGGCCTCTTCATCTCCATTTTCCGATCTTTCAGTTAGATGTTTGATATATTCTCCGTAGAACATTCCAGTGCTGTTATTATTTTGTTCATGGGCTTCATTAATTGAAAGAGAAGAAACAATTTCATCACGCTGTGCATCGTATTCATTTAACCAGCCGAGAATGATATTACCGTCCAGTCTATCGTAAATCTTACCGGAAGCCATAGCATTACGGAAACATAATTTGATTTCCTCCAATTTGAGATAATAGAATCTGTCTATTATTAGATCAGCGGTAAGTGCCACTTGAACATCATTCATCGTTTTTCCAACATTGAAAAAAGACACAAGCTCGTTAATCGCAATTACCAGTATGGCTCTTGCGCCAGCCAATGTGATTTCTTTTCTTATAACGGAGAGTGGTAGGTTAGGAGTGTTGAGAACAGCTTCTTTAATCGAACTTACGTGCAATCCCTTGTAATACTCCGCTTGCAAGGTCAGCAAGTCTTTCAACGCTTTCTTTTCGGTTGCCGGGAGATTGCTGTTGACTTGAATTAAGTTGTTTCCCATACTTGTTAAAATCATTATTAGACCATCTGACTAAACGTTTGGAAACTTCAAATGTACGTTCCTTCTCAAAGCGCATTTTCCGTCCTCCGCATTCAGTCCAATACTCGAAAAAGTCCTTCAACATATCATCAGGATATTTCCCTCTATACATGAGGACTTCACTTCTGAATTTGTCTTTCCTTGCAGAAAGAGAATCCTTATTCATATTCATCTTATGGCCTAATCCGGCCATGAATGCTTGTTCCAATGTTGCATCAGGATGATCCCGACACCACTGGGTTGCTAATTCTTCTGATTTCATTTGATTTATAATTTAGATAACCAATATTTCCATATTCGTGAGGCTACGTGCGCCATCATAACGGGTGGTACACTCATTCCACAGATATAATGTGGGGATTGGTTGAGGAAATGATAATCTTGTGGAAATGTGGATATATTACATACTTCTGACCGTGATAAATATATAGGCTGCTTAAAAGGAATAATTGAGTCTGCATGAGTTGTTAGGGTGTAGCTTACTTTGTTCTCATATAGATATTGTTGATTAAAAAAGCCTCGTTTTCCAGTTTGTTTCTTATAGGCCTCTGCCAAAGCAATATCTCCTGCCACTCTCTGCTCAAATAACTTTCTCATTTTTACACCAATAGGCTTTCCCTTGTAATCCGCATATTCCCCATAATATATTTCCGATTCATTAAATTCCATGTCGATGTATGGCTCAACATTGAAGAGGTCTGAAACTTTTAGGAAATGGACTCCCAAATCATGCCTGATACATATAAAGAATACACGTTCTCTTTTTTGAGGTACTCCCATTTTAGAAGCATCAAGAAGAAAATGCTGACAATAATAACCAGCTTCCTCAAAGTCTTTGTATATACGTCTGACATAATCAATCGCATTCCCTAAAAGAAGTCCTTTCACATTTTCAGCAATAACGACTTTAGGTTTTAAGCGTTTGGCAAGTGCAATAAAATCAAAAAAGAGCGTGTCTAAAACTTGTGTCTTTTGACCTTCCTTGAATTTCTTTTCTTTACCCCACGCATCTTCACGTAATCCCGACATGCTAAATGTACTGCAAGGTGGTGATCCGTCCAATATATCTAAATGGTACAGTTCCTCGGGAAGATTATTCCTTTTCACTAAATCACGAATATCTTCCAAATAACTATACTGGGGATGATGGTTTGTTTCATAGCATTTCATCATTCGTGGATCAATCTCATTACAGCCAATAACATCGTAACCTGCTATTTTGTAACCCATAGTAGAGCCACCGCCACATGCAAAACAAGAAAATACCTTTCCTTTATCTTTAGTAAAAACAGCATCTTCTAAAGACCAGCGATAAGGATAGAGATGTTGTGTATGGGGGGGTAATTACATCTTTCATCATTCCACCTCCCATAATTCAGCTACTCTTTTGAACTCTTCATCAGCCGGAACCGGGCAATCTTTGATCCATTGCATATCTTTTACTTTCCATAACGAAAGGTCTGTGTTGTCAGGAATATGCTTTTTAATATCAGGAAAAAGATTGAGCCGAAGAGATTTACTTTCCATAAGTTCATCTTTGTAATCCAACAAAAAATTATTGGCCTCCAATAAACTATGAATATCATTAACAGAATGTGGAGTGTAAACAACTCCATCGAAGTATCTGATATAATTGGGGAGCATATCAGCCAGTGCCGTATATAGAAATAATTTTCCTTTATTGCCATAGGCCAATTTTTGAACGGTTTTGATACTTTCAGCCAAATTTGCCAGTTTTTCAAGAAACAAAAGTGGTTCTCCACCAGTTATCATGATCTCTTTGTAATTAAAGTGCTCAACAACTGGTAATTTTGAAAAATCCCATGAGTTGTTGCAACACATAGGACATTTGTTCGGACATTTGGTTGTAACCAATAGACGTAACTTTTCCATTTATAATGATATTGTTTGGGTGTATTTCAATTCTCCGGTATATCCACGTGCTTTCAATTCTGCGATAAGTTCCCGTGGAGAAAATTTTGCCAATTCAGGATTGGAATATATTTTCTTCAAATTCCCCCCCCCCCCGGAGTTTTCTTACGGTTTCTGGCATAAACATTACCGCACTCTTTACAATATGTCTGCAATCCATCTTCGGTTGAAGCATTTTTCCAAAACTCACTGACCGGAAGTTCCCGGCCACATTTGCTACATTTTTTTAATTTTTCCATTATTCCTTTTCTTTAATTCTACCATATTCACATATTAGTAAAGCATCCGAAGTTGCCAATGTAACTTTTGCATACGGGAACAGCTGTTGGGCTTTCTTCTTTAAGATGTTTTTCCATTCTGTCTTACCCAATTTGTCTGTATTTCGTAATCCTATAGTTTTTTGCCAAGTTTGTGGAGATACTGTTACTGTCGGAATCCCACAAGCTATCAATCCCATAGTCAGCTGTCCGTAACCTTCTCCAAAAACAAAAGAGGCAGAAGCACTTTGTCCGGTCATGCCATTCACTCGTTCCAAATAACAAACGCTATTTTCTTTGTATATGGAGAGAAAATCTAATAAGTCTTTGGGAGTTGGTGGCATTTTGATACACTCCAATAATTTGTTATTCTCGGTGTCGTACACTACAATTCCACCGTTTTTGCCAACATCTATACCTATGATCCTTCGTTTCATAAATTATACTTTTTTGTTTATAAATCTTTTGAGCTTAATTACATCTTTCTTTCCAAGCCTTAGTGCTTCACTGGTCTTGATGTCAGAAGGTGAAGCTTTACAATTCTCGGTTATCCTTTCAAAATGTCGGATAAAGGATTTTAGGAAATAGTCGGGGATTTCAACTTTCATAATGATTGATTTATGTGGATAAGCCCGGACTCGAACCGGGAACTGTTGCAATCAAGATTTTCGTTTCTGCTTCCGTTTGTACGTATGTCAAGTGTTAATAGCATATTACCTGACTCGTGATGCTATTCGTGCATTTTTACCACAGAAACTAAGCGTCTTCCGATTTCGCCACTTATCCGTTTGCCTCTACAATAGAGGCATTTTACATGAACAAAAAGACTCTTTGTAGTATCTACCGTCGTGGAGCGTATGCAGCGTACTCGACTCGACTTGCAAAGAGAAGAAAAAAGGTGAGGCATGATAGTTCCCGGATAGGCGGTCAAGCCACACCGGGAGAAGCTGATTATTAATCGGGTTGATAATTATTATTTTAGGAATTTAGCAAAAGTCTTGATTGAGCCTTCATTATTACTTTTTAAAGAGGCCAATTCTGTATTTTTAGAAGTTAGTGTAGAAATAACAGATTTATTCTTTTCGATTTCTGCATCAATATCACTATTAAGTGTTTCCAAATCGGCTTTTGCTTGTGCAAATTGAGACAATATCGTATCTCTTCTTTGTTGAAATGTCAGCATATTATTTTGTCATTTTTAAAAATTCAGGAGCAATGCCATATAGAGGTGTCTTCCCGTCCCACTTGTCTATAAATTGTTTATATAAAATCTCACGGGTGAGTCCACGGGACGCAATTAAAGCTTGTTCTGTTTTTAGTTGCTCCAGTTCGTTTTGCTTCTTTTGTTCTTCAATCTTCTGATCAAGTACCGAAATATTAGTGTTTACCTCGTTACGGCTATCTATTTTATCGCGGACAGCTCTTGAAAATTCCAATTGTGCGGAGAAGGTCAACAACTGCAATCCCCGTTTCTCAAATTCTTTATCAACGATCTGTTCCAGTCTCTTTTCAAATACCAATGAACCACCGTCAGCCATCAGACTGTCTGTTTTATGTTTGCGACTTTCTTCTTTGATAAGATCATATATACGTGGCTCCAAAATATTATCTTCTAATGATTGCATAAAGCCATCTTTTCCCGATGGGGTGTCAGCCTTATCAATATGCTTGTTATCAAATACAATATCAATAGCCCTGTTTTTCATTACTTTATAAGAGTAAGTTGGCCGGGCTGTAAACTCTGTATTGTCGGCTGCCTTTAGTGTGACTGGATCAGAAAATTCTCCGCGCTGATCGAATAGCGGAACTTGAAAAAGCTCTGTGCCTAATTCCCATGTAGATACCTTACCGGCAACGATTTTAAAATCTTCTTTCCCTTGTTTGCCGTAGTTCTCCATAAGGACACCGGCATAATTGGGAGCAACTCTTTCGCATGAAGCAAACAAAACAACGGCAAATAGTGCCACAATCAAAAAATCAATCTTTCTTTTCATTTTCTACTTTTTTTTAATGATATTATAAACTATAAATGCTACTGTCAGCATAATTATTGAAATTCCCAACCACGCATTTATGTGATTGAATACGCGGTTGCCAATGAAGAAAGCCGATACGACAAGTACCGGCTTCCAGTATTTCTTTACAGTCTTCATTGTTATTGTTCGATAATGGCAATATCCGGTGCCAATTTACGGATCAACAATAATTGCTCGTCAATGGCCTTGTTGCGTTCCTCTTCCACTATCACTTCTGCACCAGGGGAGCAAAGGGACAATCGAATATTACGCCCGTCCACATCTGCAATGATTTCCACTTCAATCTCTTCTGCAGGGCGACCTTTGAAAATCGGGACAATAAGATTGAATGAGGCCGGAAGATTGGAGTTGACAACTTGGCTGTAATTGTCAGTGCGACTACCGTTGTCTTGTCGGGAGTTTTCCACTTTTGAGTCAATGCTGGCTTTGAAGTTCTTCAAGACTGTTACCAGTTCCATGTTGTATTGTGCATCCTTGAAGAAGGCACGATTCATTTTGAAGAACTTTGAAAGCTGCACCGGTTCCCATGTCTTGCTTGTGTTAATACCAAATTCAAGAAACTTGGGATAGTATTTCAACTCACCTCTTACAGTAGCTTTATTCCTACTGTCAGTTTCATTGGTGACAAGTTTAAGTGTCATTTTCTCCCGATCAACAAGAATATAGCAACGTTTCTGATTGATCTGTTCTTTTTCAGAGATTCTTTTCAAGAGAAATTCATGAACACTTCCAATTGTTCCGGCTAATTCTACCTTATCAGGCTCCAGTACCGGTAACTCATTTTCTTCGTGAAGTTCAATAACTCTAAGGGTTGCTTCGGTCACACCCGGAGCAAAGTTCACTTGCATCTTTTCGTTTTCCATGTTGTTCTACAAATTTTTAGTTCTGTTTTTAAATGATTTGGCTGGTTTGAAGTGTGGAGTATAATGCTCCGCTATGACAATAGTCTCGTTTTTGTGTATGTTACGAGCAACTTTTCGTTTATAGTGTTTGGGTGACAGTGTACCAAAACCTCTGATATAAAGAGTTCTTCCATTAGCTACTGCATCCACGGTTTCCTTCAATGCTGCTTCTATAACTGTTCGGACTTCGCAAATAGCAATACCGGTTGATTCGGCTACTTGCTTGATAAGTTCTTCTTTTCTCATGGCTTATCCCTCCGTACCAGTAGATTCAATGTCCTCGAAGACCGTTTTTTGCATCTCTTGTGCCTCCATCGGACGTTCTTTAACCAAATCGCCATTACCATTGTAATATCCGGTGGTACGGGTGCTACGATCCATAAACTTAAAGCATTCATCCGTAATTTCCTCATAACCACGTTTTATATCGGTAAGCAACGTTTTTTTACGTTCCTTTTTAGGTTTCAGTTTGTCCTTGTATGCTTGCATGAAAGCTTTCTTTTCTTCTTCCAGTGCGGCCATGTCAAGGTCAATATTTGCCAACTCCGTTTTCCGTTCACCCATTTCTTCCTCGCTGAAAGGAGAAGTATAGGTAATTCTTTCAACTGCTGCGCAATTGTCTTCCAACATTTGTCTGCGAAGCAATGGATTCTTATCTTTAAATAGTTCTTTATCCATATCATAAAGGTTTTAAGCCATATCGGGCAGAACCGACAAATGGCTGTGGGTTAGTCCTTATGTTTGCTTTGTGTATATCATCTGTACGATGATTGAATAATCGGGGTAATCCCGTTATTTTGTCATATACAACCAGTTCAGACGATACATAACAAATAAAGCCTTTCAGTCGCTCTTTCAACCATGCGTTCTGATAGGCTCTGCGTTCACGATATTCTTGGTAGCTCATTCCCTTTGGGCGAGCTGTGAGAAGGGGAGTGTAATTTCTCGCCCCCCCCGATTTAGATTTACTCTTTCCCATCAATCAAATTTTTATATTGTTCTTCTGAAACGAACTTGTCGCAGTTCCCATACCAAGTACCATCATTTATCTTGTATGGCCTGACTGTTTTATCCATTTCATTCATAACACCGACTACCGCATTTTCTTTGCTATTATCATCCCATACAATAACAACATCGCCGACAGTCGGGATATATTCAGGCTGTAACTTCTCAAAATTGAAGGAGTAATGTTTTTCTTCCTTCATGGCGGCAAGCATCTTTGCCTTTTCCTCTTCCGTAGCTTTACGGAATCCCTTCATGCCTCCGATACCAGCTTCGGGTGTGAGTCTTACAAAAACTCTGTCACCTTCATCATTGGAAGGAACATAGGCGACAAGGCCGAAAGGTACTTTAATTGCCGGTAAAAAAGAGAGTGGCCTTTCTTCTCTAATTTCAGAGAGAATCATCATGCTGCCCCCTCCGCGATTCGGATTGATAATTACGTCACCGGGGATGAATGTCTCACCCTCAAATTCAAATTTACCCCCCCCCGTAACTTTTTGAGTAGGTTGCATACTTTCTTCTTTCACGATTTTTACCATGTGTCCTTCGGGCACTTCAACTGTTACTGTTCTCATTTTAATTTGATTTTAAACTGGTTATTGTATTCTATGTATTTTTCCGGGCAGGTTGTTTCTATAATTCCGTTCATTGTAGGAATACGAAACAACTTGCCGGATTTATGAAGCTCTTTTTCAAGCTGTTTTGCTTTATGTAAAGCAGCCAAAGAACGTGTTTCATTTTCGATCAGTTCTTTAGCCGCTGTGATACTGTTACTAATTTTTTCACATGAATCCATTACTTGACTTCTTCTGCGTATGGAGTATCGTCTTCCTCAAAATCGTCCGGTTTCTGACCTTGTGCCTTTTTCCAGTCTTCAAACATTTCATCATCCAACTGGCTCTCTGTTTCAAGAACTTTAATCATGGAATCTGAAATGCCGGTTTTGGGCAGGAATTTGAAAGCCCAGTTCACGATTGTTTTTCGAGCCATTTCTTCAAAGTCTGTGTCCCACGGAGATTGCTTGCCTTTCTTGACAGCCTCACTACGACTTTTTATTTCTTCAATACGTGCTTTGGGCATTGCATCGAATTTTACAACACCGGAAGTCAAGACTGCAAAATAGTAGCCTCCAAGAAGATCACCACGTTCTCCGAATACATTGGGTTTGTGGATGATAGTGCCACCGGTACCTTTTGTCATGCTGAACTCGTCATTAGCATAAACCAAATCAGAATAAATATCTTTTACAACGCCGGTGCGGATCAAAATATCAACTTTCCCCATATATGAAGCTTGGAACTTCACTTTGCCTTTGTATGGTACAAGATACCCCAATCTTAGTTCAGGATTGAGTGTCAGACCGGTAAGAGAAACGTTTTTGATTGCTTCGACAAGATGATCGGGATATTGCCGGGCACAGTCAATCAAATAAGGATTATTCAACATTGCCTGCATAGCGAAATTGACTTCACGGGCAAATTGCTGTTCTGTGCCACCAGCTGCTATAAATGCCTTTTTAGGGGAGATAAAACAACTTTCCAATCCTTTCAGTTGTACTGGAAAGGCTGGTGGGGCAGAAGGAACGGGCGGTTGTGGTGTGGAAGGTGTTGGGGAGACCGGTTCTGTTTTTGTTGGTGAAGGAGCATTGTGTTGTTCCATTCCCAAGTTCCCTTGTTGGGGGGATTGATTCTCTGTTTTACTCATTGCTCTTGATTATTATAAAAGTTAAACATCTTGTTCTTTTCAAATGCAGGTGTGTCCGGCACCATTATTCTTCGCCCTTTGAATCCCGGCTGAATAAATATCTGTGCACCGTCAAAATCATTGTTTTGTGTACAGTAAACATGCTGGTCTAACAATTTCTTGAATGCCAATGCACTTGCACCCATTTTCACAATTCCGTCTTCCAAATGGAAAGCCCAGTTAGCTGCACTGACAAATACTGCGTCATAGGGAGCTGTCTTTTGTTGCATAACCCAGTAGAACTCCTTCCATACTCCAGTACGTTCATGTTCAAAAAACTGGTAGAAGGCTGCCGAAATACCGTAATGAAATTTGGCAATAGTCCGGTTAACTGTTTCTTCATGAAGATCATCAACCGCCAATGTTTTCCAGTCGACAATTTTCTTGGCCGTTTCCACATCAGGGCGATATTTGAACTTGCATCCTTCGTATTCAACGAAATGGCTGACTTCGGCTTTTCCCCATTTTAATATCTGCCTGATCTGTTTGGAGGTGTCCCGGCAATTATTAAGAAGCTCATAAACCATTGTTTCAACCAATTGTATATCGGTTGTGCTTGTCAACGTTTTACCCGGATTTGACTCTTTGGCCTCTATTAGTGCAATCTGATATTTTTGGGTATCTCGTCCATACGGACAGCCGGTTTTAGGATTTATAGGCGGCTCAAATACAAGAAGGTTATTTCGCCACTTGTCAAGTTTTCCAGTATTAACAAGGCTTTCCATTGCATCATGGTACAGTGAACCTTTTTCAGAGGCTTCAATACTTATCTCAAATAATTCCGGGTGCAACGCCTTGTATCGGGCAAACTTTGGGGACACCATATAATCTTTAATCTGCGTACTACTTAGGAAATCTTTGAATCTTTCTCCACGGTGGTATTCTTCATTTGGCAGATCGTAAATTGTATCTTCTATATTACTCATATAATGAATTTAGAGTTTTACAAAAAACTCCCTACTTTCGCAAGCAAGGAGCCAATAACTAACTAAAAAACTTATTCATCACTTGTGGATAGTAATTCTTTGTAATTCTGTAATATGTATTCTTTTTCTTCATCTGTAAAAGAATAGGCTTTAGCCATAAATTTCATTGCCATATCCTCGTTGTGATCGGAAAGGGGATAATAGTCAGTAGCGAATTTGTAAGTAAGCCTATTCAATCGCTCATACTTAACTTTGACCTCTTTAACCCGTCCGCTTATCTCCGAGATGATGCCGGACGCTTCTTGCATCTTTTCGTCATATTCCTTTCGGTCTTTCGCAGCTTGTTCTTTCATAACCTTGTTCTGTGCGGCAAAGCTTGAAATCTTAGCATATAGTTCATCCGAATAAGCCCATCCTGAAATGATGTCAAAATCAGAGTTTCCATTAAACTTGTATTTCTCACTATTTTTAAGGAACTTGTAATCACTCCCAAGTTTATTCCAATCGTAATCAACCTTTCGCAATGACTTCGCGCTTTTCAGAATTTCAGCAACCTTAGTCGCTTCATTAATGTCAGTAAACGCAAAACCATCCAAAAGCGGAATTGAGAAGTACTGAATATCAGCAGGCTCAATTTCAAATAATTCGGGAATTTTGGGTTTATCCATGATTTTGATACCTTCCTCCATCATGCGGAGTTTAATCAATTTCTGTACATCTTCCTCCGTTAACGCAAGAATCTCTTGCTCGGTCATTTCTGTAAATCCTTTCATACTTTTAGCATTTAAAATGTGTTCCCGTCCGCGTTCCGATGGATTGTTGGCCGTAGCTTTTTAGCGGTGACCGCTTCTTGCGAAGCACGGGTATATATATCATTTAAAGTATCTATTCAGTTAAGAATGTATTTATAAACGCCCTACGTTTACTTTGTCATAATATAAGTTGTTTTTGATAACTTAGTGATTCGTGTGCTGCATCTTCTTATTGGCAGTCCGTATTCACACTCTTTTCACTAATCCGCTTTGGCTACTTTGTCGGTCTATTTCGCCCTTTAGATAAGCAGTAAACCTTGTTTTAAGTCTTTATTTGTTCAGACTATACAATATGTCAAAGAACGTTTTGTTAGTTCCCGGAAAGACGGCCAAATCCGTCCGGGATTATTTTCTTTCCATGAATTTTCTCAAAGCTGATTTGGTAAAAATGAGACTCTTGCCATTTTTGGTGTGAGGAATATCATGTATTCGATTGTATAAGGTTTGCAACTTCCATCCGAGAAATACAGCAGCTTGTTTGGCATTCAAATACTCTTCGGTTTCAGCAGTCGCCATTTCAGTTACAGCCTTTCTCACATCATTGCGAATAAACTTGTGCAGTTCTTCTGCAATCATTTTGGCATCTGAACGGTTCATTTCTTTATCGCTTCGATGGTTATCTGATTTTTATCTTTGTCGATGGATATTGAATATCTTTCAACATCTTCACGGGGATCAGTAAAAGCTAATTGATAGGCGTAGCTTCTTGCATTGACGCAATCCTTGTAAGAATCCAGCTGCATTACTTTGGAAGAACCAGCTTTAATGCTTAGAATATCTTTCTTTGTTACTTTCATATTATTTTCTATTTTATACTTAAATTTTCCACAAAAAATTTGCATAAAAGAAAGCTAACAACTACATTTGCCAATGAGATATGTAGTAAGTGGCTTTTGAAGTCGCCAGCTTTCTTGTTGTTCAAACTTACACTCTTTGTTTGTTTGACGTTGCAAATATACTTCATATTTTCAGAAGTACAATAAAATACTTCTTAAAATTTGTAGTATTTCGTATGTTATAAAACATGTTTTAATGTAAATTGTTGGTTTATAAAATGTTATACAAGTGAGGTTTGCGTAAAAAGAAAGCTTTCTGAAAAAAAGTAATGTCGTTCTATTAGTATTGTAATAATTGAAGAAGTAAAAGACGATCTCATTCGGTAAGGTGCTGGATTGCTGCATAGTTAGCCCTTAGACGGTTTCCCGTTTTTGCTATATGCAGCATAAGAAATGTCTCGTTCGTATAAGTACGCCGTTCTTAGCTGGCCGGGCATTAACAAGTTACCCGACTTCCCGGATTTTTCGCTTACTTGTAGCTGTGCAGGCATCCCGGTTTCGTTTGCCTCTCAATATCGCACGCCCTTCGCAGTATTGAGTTGTAAGAGTGTAACCCTCTGTCTCTCCGCTATGCGGCCTACCGCCGATTACACAATGTGGAGAAAAAGAAAATCCGCAAATAGGTAGCAGCTATTTACGGATTTCTATATATAAACTCCAAATAGGATGTTTAATCAATTTATGTGGTAATACTGCTACTATTACGGATGCAAATATACTACTTAATTTACGAAGTATGCAAGAAGTTGACGATAAAAAATTGAGTGATCTCTCAAAAAGGTTTTTGCAAGCAATTTCATATTGTGGTTTGAGTGGGTATAAATTGAAGAAAGACAATATTATATCCAGTGAATCAACTCTTACCAGTATAAAAAAAGGGATTCAGTTACCAAGTAAAAAAACAATTGATGCTTTTTGTGAGAAGTATGATGTGAGCAGAGCATGGCTATATACTGGAGAAGGTTTGTTTGCAAAGACTCCATCAGGACAGATAGAACCTTCGGAGAAGGATATTAGGGATGCTCTGAAAAATGCGAGAATGCAATCAGACTCTACGATTAGTAAAGTAGCTCCTTATCTTCAAGATATTCTTGTAAAAGTAAAATATGTTCCGATAGATGCTGCGGCTTCATTTGTCGAAAGCTTATATAACACAGCTTATGAAATTGATTCTTATGGTGTCATGCCGGAAGAAGGTGAAGTGCTTGATGATTCTTATATGGTCTTTCAAGTACGTGGTGACAGCATGGAGCCAACTATACCGGACGGAGCTAAAATTCTTGCTCGCAAAATAGAAGAAGGTTTGTGGGAAAGCGCGTCAGGAGTTGTGAGTATTGTGTATGGGAAAACGCTTTCAGTCAAGCGGATATTGAAAAACAGTCTTTTCTTGGATAATGTGCTGACTTTAAAGGCTGATAACCCCAAGCATGGCCAGTTAGATGTCGAGAGAAGAGAAATAAGGGGGATGTGGCAAGCATTACGCATAATAAGTCAAAAGATTATTTGATATGGAAGAAAGGGCTATTGACAGATTACGAAAATTTGCAAGGTATGCACGTGATAAGGGAGTTGTCAAAGGTGAGAACTCGTTTGAGGCTTATTGTGAATTGTCAAATAGATACATCTATAACTCCATAAGGAACGGGAAGGGGGCTATTGGAACTGATATAATAGCTCGTATTGTGGATAAGTTTCCGGAATTGAATGTGAAGTGGCTTTGTACTGGCAAAGGGAATATGATTGAGACGGATATTGATGCGAATGTCAATTATAAAGCGGCTTATGAGGGTGCAATGATGCAAATAGAAGCTTTGCATAAAATTATAGAAGAAAATAAGCGGAGATGATATAAATATGATACCATTAATATATTTTTAACAAGTATTTTACTGATTATCAGTATGATAGTAAAATGTGTTAGTTCCGTACGCACCGCTTCTCAAGAGCAAAATTAGGAAAAGCTCTGATTCACAACGGAATCAGGGCTTTTTTCGTTTCCGGCGGAAGCAGAATGTAGCGTTTCTGAGAAGTATGTCAGGTGCAAATTCAGGGTCCTTTTTTTAGGGACAATAAAAAAGCACCTGAAATGTATAATACTTCATTGATTATCATGTTTTTGCGTAGGTTTTTCCTGTTCCTCATTTTCTAATTTTACAACGTAAATAAAGTAGTATGAAACAGGAATCAATGAAAGTTCTGTTCTTTATCCGTAAGAGCAGACTAAAGAAAAACGGTGAGGCACCTATTTTTCTGCGGGTGACAATTAACGGACAATTGGATGAAGTCCGGATTCAACGTTCTGTTCCGTTGAAGTTATGGGATAATGTGAAGGAACGCAGTAAAGGAAAAGACCGGAGCTCAACGGAGCTGAACAGCTATATCGAGGCATTGAAAGTAAGGCTGTACCAGATTCACAAGGAACTTCTCTGTCGGGAAGCACTGATTACCCCAAAGAATCTTCTGATAAAGTTATTCTCTAAAGAGGAACGACATCTGGTTTTGCAGACCATGCGGAAATGTATCGATGACTGGACTTCCCTGATTGGTACGGAGTACCAGCCCTCCACCATTTCACGTTATAACAACTGTTATGAATCGTTGCAGACAGTCATTAAGGATTTCTACAAGAAAGAGGATATTACATTTCATGAACTTAGTGGGGAATTCATCGACCGGTTTGAGATGCATCTGAGAACGGTACGCAAACTTTCCCAGAATACCCTGACCAAGTATATGAGCTGTTTTCGCAAATTTCTCGGACTGGCCAGGGAAAACGGATGGCTGGAACTGGACCCGTTGGCCGGAAAACGCAAGCGTCTGTTCCGTAAGGAAGAGACGTGCCCTACGTTTCTGACCCTGGAAGAATTGAAACAGATTATGGAGAAGGACTTTTCCACGACACGTCTGAACACCGTGAAGGATTTTTTCCTGTTCTGTTGTCTGACCGGTCTGTCGTACATTGATGTGAAGACCTTGTGCCCGGCACATCTTTATAAGGATAATGAGGGGAAACTGTGGATACACAAGGTCCGCGTAAAGATTACTACTCATAAGGAAAGCTGTACTTGCAATGTCCCGCTTCTGGAACCTGCTCTTGTCATTCTGGAGAAATATAAGAACTGGAACCCAGAAAATCCTCAAGGTCCCTGTTTCCCGATTCCGTCGAACCAGAAGATGAACGAATTCCTGAAAGAGATAGCCACCCTATGTCGGGTAAACAAGCGGCTGACCGTTCACCTGGCTAGGCATTGTATCTTTTCTTATTCATTGAAAATAAGAAACTTACAAAGGTTATCAGCTTGACAGGTAACGACTTAGTAACCAGCGGGCTTCTATATTCTACAATGTTCTGCATCAATCAAAAGAACGCTTTTCTTATTTGCAAAAGTAGTGTTTTTATCCCTTATTACCAAAGTTATTCCTCTGAAAAATGAAATCAATTACATATTTTCAAAACTAATAGAGATGAATTATTTATTAGTAAAATGTTTTGTAGAGCAATAAGCTTTAATGCCCATTTTAGCAGTTGTATGCAATACTAAAACGAGAGCTGGCACTAAAATAGCTGGTGCCATATTTATAATAGGAGCTAACCAATTTGCCAAAGCAGTCACACTCCCCAAGCCTATAGTTTTTCCTGCAGTTAAAAACTTTCTTTGCTCTTTGTCATAGTCTGGGTGACCACAAATAAGTTTATCAAATTCATCTTTAAATCTACTCCAATATTTAGAAGTTTCCGTTACATTTGTTTGAGTTCCACCAAACGTAACAGTTTGAATAGGACCTCTTGCTGTCAGCCATTCTTCTGCTGCTCTTTCTTCTCCGTATTTTGACACCAATTGCTCAATTGTTATTTTTTGATATGGCTTAAGGCAAGTATACCATTCTTCCAATGACAAGCTATCTATTTCTATCATAACATTTCTTTTATGTGGTTTGCGGATATACAATACGAAGTTTGATTTAATTCATGTGGATTTATTCCTGCGATAATAACGCCTGATGAAGGAGCATAAGTTCCAATCAACAAACCTATGATAGCACCTGTTTTGAGATTGAACACTAAAGAGCCTGATTGTCCAGGTCTTGTTTGTATATTAATAGTCGCATACTTCGATTTAACACCAGATGTTTCCAATAACATTTTTGCACCAATTTCTGTTTCTTGATACGTTAAAACTCTACGTCCCATGACACAATGAGGAAAACCGAACATTCCAATTTTTTCACCAACATATATATTATCTAATGACTCCAAAGAAGGTAGAGTTCCATTAAATATTAAACCTGTTTTTAATATACACAAATCTGTAATAGGATTTATATCTTCTACAACAGCAGAAGTTGAGCGACATGAAAAATCTGTTACATCTTGGTAAACATTTATATTGGGAATATGAGGTAATAAGACACATAAATTATTATATTCATTTCCAATGACATGTCTAGCAGTAATAACTTTCCCATCATTAGATATAAGAAATCCTGTTCCCAGCATATCAACAAGTTGCGTATCTTTATTATACTTTCCAACAACAAGTGTTATTTGTGTGAAATCAAACATAACTCAATTTTTATTAATTCTACTCTACAAAAGTAGAGTATTCTTTGTTTTTATCAAAACGATTCTTCTAAAAAAAGAGAAAATCTGACGTCTGAATAGAAATTAAGTAATTCACTCGTTTTAAGCCTATTATATCTTCTGTAAAACATCGTATGTATTAACCTGCATAGGCTCATTATAACACTAATTTGTTTCTGTATTGCTGCATTGACAGATAAATGCATTGTACTACAAATTTACAGCCCCCAAATTCCATATTTCTAAATCCACACCCATTGCTGATACTTTTATTTGAAGTTTCACTGTCGTAAACCAGTACGACAGCACAACAGTAAATCAGCATATCATTGAAACTATATTGTTGCCTATCTGCACAGAATTGCTTCCTTGATTGTCCGGTTCCGTTCATCATCATTTTTACGAACCATTGGTTCGATGCACCTGCAAACAAGCGAAGAAGTATTTACCTAAAATGCATATTTCTATTATTCTAAGGCTGATTTTGGCTGTAATTGACACATATTGGCATCGGATTGACGCTATTGACTGCATTTGAGACGAATAAAAATCCGCTTCATGTTCCTTGCACTCTCAAAGAAAGTTCAGACTTGTACGCCCTGCCTTATCCCGTTCTTCTTTTTTTGGGCAGCATAAGCATCGGGAAACGATGTTTTCGGGGTGGAATAACAGCACTTTTTCCAATCCGTTTACTGACGGATTATTGATTTCACCTGAAATCAGCAGCAAGGTGTCCTTTGAGTAACTCAAAGGCATTTCGGTTACTCCCGAAAAGTGGAAGCAGCAAGGTATGTTTTGAGTAACTCAAAATCTTTCGGGCTACTCCCGAAAACCTTGTCGCCGGGTTACTTTTCCGAAGTCAAGCAACCTATTCTGACCTGTGATAATCTTTTTTATACCTTATCTTGATAAGAACGTGTCTGAAGTCAAGAGTATGCGGTTACCATCTGTCTGCTTTAGTACACAAATTAATTGTGCCTTTTTCAATCGCTATCTTTTTAATTTGAAAATTCTGTTGAATCCTCAAATTTTACATCATTCTCACCTACAAATTTGTCGAAATCGCATATTGTGGAAATATTAGCTTTAGTTTCTATTATATCTTCATTTCCATAACAATAGATGTTGAATGTTTTTCCTTTTGCTTGCGAAAAGAGATGACTGAAATATCTTTGGTCTGTATTTCCTATTGAACAACCAAAGATTATAATTTGGTTAGCATCATAAATATGTCTAAAATAAGCATCGGCTTCACAATATGGATTATAGGCTTTTACGATAAATTTATGTTCTTTGCAATATATTGATTTCTCATCCACACCTAAGACAATCTTAGGTGTAGCATTTGCATCATATTGTGTTACTCCATGTATTGATAGAGGATAATAGTTTATAAAACGGTCATTTCTCATTTTTTCTTGTAAAATAGTAACATCCCAACGCATATAATTGAATGTTACAAAAAAAGCCTGTTCTTGTACTTTGCCAAATAGACTATTTTTCCACGATTTTACTAAATCTTCCATGCGAGAATTTATTTTGCCACTTCTTATGCCGTCAATATACCAATACAAGGCATCGGTCAACTTAATGTAATCATTTCTAAATTTCTCTGTTTCTTTTGCAAAAGAGTTTCCTTTATAAGCTTCGCCAAGATTACAAGAATATTTTCCAATTTCTATTTCTATATCCACCCATTTAGCATCATCATATGTATTTTTTTTGATAAATTTCGCCAACTGGTTGTCGTGGGATAACAAATTCTTAAAATTTGGACTTTCGACAAAATCTCCATAGCCAGTAGGAAAACCATTTGCTTTGTCAAAGCCATTTCCAATTATAAAAGCTTTATTGTATTTATAATTCTCTGTTTGATACATATTTCTTAAATTTTAATTTGAGGTAACACATTAACTATATCTACTGTTTGACAAGAGAGATTAATCACCGACAAAAGCAAATCAAGTATATAACGGGGCTGCTCGTGTTCTCTTGACCAATCATTGGGGTTATTCTTAATTTGGGAGGATTTGTCTATTGTCACGGCATAGCGTTCCATTATCCACTCAATGGCTGACTTGCCATTGACGATATACTCGTATGCTTTGAGTGGGATGTTCTCAATGGTGATATGACCGTTGTAGATGATGCGTATCTTATCTGACACGAGCTTGTCGTTCTCATCACGAACTTTGGCAAACTTCATCTTATCCACGGCAAAGTATTGATAGGTTTCATCTGTCCATTCGCTTTGCCATATGTCAATGTCACCAATAACCTTTACACCAAAGAAACGATGCGCAAGCATCGGCATATTTGCATAAAAAAGATAATCACCGTCTTTACCTGTAATCTGCTCGTTAATGCCCTGTCCATAGTTCAAATGTAAATCAGCAAGTTCCTTTCCGGCTTTATAAAAAGCCATGAAATCCCGTACATTATCTACAATAGGAATGCGAGGCAATGATTTCTTCAAATCATCGGCAAATCGTTCACGGTATTGTTTGGAATGAAGTAGTCCATACACATAGTAGAAGATGTGTTCTTTCGTGATAGTGCGTGAGCCACCAAAACGGCTACGAACCTCTTTCAGAATCCAGTCGGTTATTCCATCCCGGCGAATATATTTGTCTGTCTCCGCATCATCAAAAAGTGTAGCTTGGGGATTTTTGTTTTCCTCATACCAATATAGGGGAAAACATTGGCTATTAAATTGTATCTGATAATCAGGCATTGCATTTGTCATTAGACAGCTAAAACTCTTATTGCCAACACCGCTTAAACAAATTAGCAAATTTTCCGTTGTTGGCGTTGGAAATAATTTGGGTAATTGATACTGGCTCCAATTAAATGCTTTATCGTAATAAAGCCATTGCTTGAAATATGGTCTATAAAGTGTTAATCGTATCTTATTACTATCAAAAGTATGGCGAATACCTTTCAAGACATGTTCGAATAATTTTTGGTCCCACTTAATTTGAGTAGGGTCTGCATTTACTAATGTTACGATTTCATTTATAGTTTTGGCCTCTGTGCATTTGCTTGCTTCTTGATTAAATGTTGTTATTGCTGTCTGCATTTGCATAGAAAGGGATTTGGACGAAGAATTATAACACCAAACATCACGATGAGTTATATCCCCTGCCGAAAATATAGAAAAAACGGTTTGCTTACAGTTTTTCTTATCACCCAATAATATCAAATTGTCAAATACACCATCACGTTGGTTTATCCAATCTGCCTTTTCATTAGGCATAATAATCTGCCAATCCAATTTCTGCGAAGATATGGAACGGAAGTCCTTTACCATTTTGAGCTTTTGCTCACGGGTAAGGTAATCGCCTATATCATGGTAATGGATAACTGCCTTTTGTTCTTTCTTGGCCGGATTTTTGACAAGGAAAGTAATGGCAATGGGTGTTCGGGAACCGCTACCAAAGATTTTACCTCCTTCTTTGCGCGATAATTCGCCTGAAGTACGCTGATTCCCACGCAAATTCAACACATAAATGGATGTATATTCTTCCTCAAAGCATCTGCGCATGCCATTTTGTGCATTTCCGTCAAGCCACGCACCATTGCTTATAAATGCTACGATACCCCCTTCATTTTGTGGAATGCGGTCAGATGCCCAACGGAAAGCTTTAACATAGCTATCATATAGAGCTTGAACTGTACTGTTTCTATCTGTAATTCGTTGTATATATGTTGATGCAATTCGCTTTTCCAAATTTGGATATGATAAATTTTGAGCATTGTCATTTGCACTTTTTTGTCCAACTGAATACGGCGGATTCCCCACAATCACCCTCACGTGTGTAGCCATCTGTTTCTTCACCCGTTTGGAATTGTCCTGAAAAAACTCCGTGAAAAGCTCGTTGTGCTTCTTTTCCGCCAGTTGGAAAGTATCCGTCAGACAGATACCGCTATATGGCAAATATGTTTTCCGACGGGTAATGTCATGAAATACCGATTCAATGTTCACGTCGGCGATATAATAGGCCAGCAATACGATTTCATTACAATGGATTTCATTCAGGTACTTTCGTTCCATATCCTCCGGGCGGATAAGACCGGATTGAAGCAAACGGGTAATGAATGTACCAGTACCTGTAAATGGATCGAGGATATGCACGTTCTGCCCGGTCAGCGAAGTATTGAACTCCGCTTTGAGTATGTCATTCACGGAATGGATGATGAAGTCCACGCATTCTACGGGTGTATAGACAATACCCAACTTTTCCACAGTAAGCGGAAAAGCACCTTTGAAAAAACTTTTCGTATAGGTTCTTAATAATCGTCTGTTTACCCTCCAGATTATCAATGCCACCCACATTTGTCCTTACCGACTGGTAGAACTTATCCAGCACTTCGGTATCTTTCTCAAAAGCCTGTTCCTGCAAGAGGTCTATCATATGCTGCATGGAACGGCTCACAGCATTGTTGTTCACGAACTGGTAATCGGCGAACAAAGAATCAAACACAGGTCGTGTGATAATGTGCTGCGCCAGCATCTCGATGGCTTGTGCCATATCCACGGACGGGTTAAGGTCACGCTGCAATCCCTTGAGATATTCGTTGAATGCCTTTTTGTGTACACCTGACTGTATAAGTTTGGAAATACGTTCAATAAATTTGTGTGCGATAAGTCCGATTTCCTTTGCCCAGTTCTCCCAGTAAAGGCGGTCACCGCATTTTTCCACAAGTTTGGCATACATACCATCTTGTAACTCTCCGAACCGCAATTCCAACTGACGGGCAATCTCGGCATTCTCCATTTGTCGTGCTTCTTCCGCTCCTTCCTGAAAGCCAAGCCCCGGTCTGCCGATTGTAACGGACGGCGTATAGGACTGTTTATTCGGTTTTTGCTTGTTAAGTGCTATCTTGTTCACCATCGCATTGAAACGGTCATCATGTGAACGAAGCGCGTTCAGAATTGCCCAGACCACATCGAAAGTTTTGTTGTTGTCAAGTGCTTCTTCTGCTGAAACATCTGAAGGTACTACAATAGGGATGATGATATATCCGTACTTTTTTTCATCGGGCAATCCTTTGTGGAATGTACGCATTACACGACCAACCGACTGCACCACGTCCACCTGCGAGTTACGGGAGGAAAGAAACAGCACGGCATCGAGTGACGGCACGTCCACTCCTTCGGACAAACAGCGCACATTAGTCACAACACGACACTCACGTTCATTGTCCGGTTCTTCTGCCAGCCATTGGAGGATTCCGTTACGTTCCTGAGAGTTCATTGAACCGTCAATATGTTTTGTGGCTACGAAAACAGTATGAGAAAGGCTCTCCGCATCAAGATTTTCTTCGTACTGTGCGGATATTCTCGGAAGTACCGAAGTTACATATTTGGAAGTTCCGGCTTTCGTTTCACTGCCTATCGAGGAACAGAACGCCACGGCACGGCGCATCATGCGCGGGTCAGCATCCCATGTGCGGTGATCGTCACCCTGTATCATTTTCGACAATCCGTTGATTACGCCTATAAGTTTGGATGTGTCGTCAAAATTCAACTCTGTGATGGAATTGGTTATATCACGTTTGATATTGTCCGGCACGTCATCCTCGCAGACAGTAAGGACAAGCACCTTGTAATCGGTCAGCAAGCCATTCTGTACGGCGTAGGAGAAATTCACCCGGTAGAATTCTTCTCCGTAAAGTGCCTTGTCATCCATTGAACAAAGGATACAGTCCTTTTCCGAAGCCTTTATCTTGGCTGATTCACCATACAGACGCGGAGTGGCAGTCATGTAAAGACGTTTCCTGCCTTGTACGTTATCGTCAGAGTGTATCTTAGTGAAATTACTCTCGTCCCGGTCAGCTATTTTTACGCCTGTCGTGCGGTGGGCTTCATCGCAGATGATAAAATTGAATATTCCATATGCACCGTTGGTTTCGAAAAGGATTTCTTGTTGTGCCGCTGAAACGGCGTCAATGGACTGGTAAGTGGAGAACACGACTACCAGCCCATCGTGGTCACGATATTTCTTCAACTGTGAGGCAATGGACTGCGGATTAGTAGAGGCTGGCACTGCAAGGTCAATAATACTGTCGTCCATGTCATCGAAGTCCTTGCCTGTCTTGCGCGAGGCTTTGGAATCTGAACAGATACAGACAGCCTTGATGGGTTTCTTTGCGTCCGCAGACCATGCGTTGAGAGATTGCCCCAGCAAGGCAATGGACGGAACCATGAACAGTACAAGCCCCTTATTTCCGAGTAACTGTTCGACAATGAGTAGCGAAGTGTAGGTCTTACCAGTTCCACAAGCCATAATAAGTTTACCCCTGTCATTGCCATCCACAATATAATGAGTATAAGCCTTGGATATGGCATCCAACTGGTGCTTACGTGGCTTCTTCCCTTCCACGAGTGCGGAGTTTCCTGTAAGTCCGTCCATCAGTTTTTGCCAGTCCACAGGTGAGGATTCAAGGTCAGCCATACCGACACGTGTCACGGGCGGTTCTTGGTTACGGATGGCTTCCTCAGCGTTGCTTCCCCAATGATTGGTAGTGGAAATCCATACCCGATTTGAAAATCGGGTGGTCTGAAACGTAACCTCGTTAATGAATGTCCGGCTGGAAGTGGCAAGGAACGAATCCACAGCTGGCTTGTCTATCGCAGCATCCTCGGCATAGCACTTGCACTGTATAGCCCAATAGTCGCCCATTTCAGTTTTAGCCACAAGGTCTATTCCAGTATCAGTACCACCGAAATCCTTGCGTCCCGGAAACTCCTCCCACAGCCAAACCTTTTCAAGTTCGTTATAGCGTGGGTCTGTCAATAACCATGAGCGCATCAAGCGCTCGAACTTTGTACCTTTCTCCTTTTCTGTAAATGATTCGGTACGGAATTTATGCAGTATATCCTTGAAATTCATCTCTTGATAAGAGATAAACGCAAGTAATAGTTATACTGAAAATCAGTATGTTATATAACTATCAAAAGAAAATTCACTCAATAGGCCTATAGTTTTTATACGAATTATCGCATTATCAACGAGACATTTATGCTCATTTTTCAGTATTTTGTGTACCTTTGCGATATAACTATAACTCTTATCAAGAGATTCGGATTTTTACTAAACAAGTTTTTACTGGGAGTTTTCTGTTACAAGTCTTTAAGAATAAGGCTGTTCGCTTTGTCTACCACACTTGTATCAAGCGATGCAAGATAGATGCGAGTGGTTTCCTCCGAATCATGTCCCATGCCTTCGCTGATGACTGCAAGCGGTATGTTCTTGCTCTTGGCGATGCTTGCCCAAGCATGACGGGCACAATACATACTTAGCGGAAGAGCCAGACCGACCAATCGGGCTATTTCCTTCAATGCGATGTTTACCCGGCAGAGTGCATTTCTGTACTGTATCCGTTCATCAGCACGCAGGTCAGTGATTATCGGCAGCAGGTATTGCGTGTCGGAATGACCTTCATATTTAGCCACAATATCCCCCATGCACTTTTCCCACTTAACGGTAAGCAGTTGCCCGGTCTTTCTTCTCCGGTATGTGAGGATACCATTTTCCAAGTCCGACTTTTTCAGGTATGCCATATCGACAAACGACATTCCACGGGTATAAAACGAAAAGAGGAACATGTCCCTCGCATAGTCCAGATGCGGTTTCATTTTCAGGTCAATCTCCTTGATGCGCTTGACGGTCTTTAATGATATGGCACGTTTCACGGTCTTGTATATGCCCGTGTAAACATGCTTGAATGGAAACTTCTGTTCTACCAGTTCTTTTTCCACCGCACGGTTATAGACGGCTCGTAGTATGCGCATATAGAACGATATGGTGTTGGGGCAGTTGCTGTTGGCTTTCAGCCATGCTTCATACAGCATCATGACATCACCGTCTATCTCACAAAGAAGGATGTCCTGCCCGTCACGGAATTTCATGAAGCTGGCGAGCGTAACGGTGTATGTTTCAGACGTGCGGATTCTGTTCAGCCGTTTTAACTGCTCTATGACACCTTTCATGAAAGAGAACAGTGATTGTTCGTCCGCTTGTCTGTTGAATTTCAAGATAATGTCATCCGATGTGTAGCTTTTGTTTCCTCTTTCATACAATGCGATGATTGTTTTCAAGCGTTTAACATCCCATTCAATATCGCTTACAACTGATTGCAGATGGTTCTTTCGCTCTGTACCTGTCAATTCGGGAACAATCACTGTCGATGCTTTGTCATCCCACTCGCTTTCAAATATCCGGTAGTCCGTCCTGATTTGGCGGACTACGCGGTTGTGTATCATCTGATAATATATGCTGCCCTCCTTGCCGTTTACGGAAGAAGGACGGAATTTTACCTTTACTGATGCCATTCACTTTATTTTTTATTATTACCATTCATTTGCCTTACTTTCAAACTCTCCTGCATCAGGCTGTCGGATACGGTTTTCAAATCCTTGTCGTAACCGTCAGCCTGTCCGCGTACCCATTCAATGGACTTTTCGTCACGGTGAATGTCGAACACATCATTTAGCCAAAGAATCTCTTTGGGGCTGCATCCTCCCCATGAGCGGATGGCACGGAACTTCAACGCATCGTCCGAATACTGACGCTTGGAATGCCAAAGCTCGATGTTTCCCCAGATGGATAGACCGCAAACGACACTCATGCCGACCAAAAAGGAAAACACCTTGCTTGACCTTATGTCGAAGCTGTGGCGGTGGATATGTTCCTGCGGTTCGTTCACCTGTCCGTTAGCACTTCGGGTAAACGATTCTTTCAAGTCACGCAACAGATTCAGAATCCGGTTTGACGTGTAGACTTCCGCCTCTCCGAATTTGGTCAGTATGGCTTTAGTCTGTTCTCGGTTTTCTCTGGCAGAAGTATCCAGCAATTCCTTTATGGGAGCCAAATCCATTGCCGAAGGCTGTCCGTCTGACTGTTTGTTGCTTACTTTTGGAGTATTCTCCAACTTGCTGTTTATACTCTTTAAGCCACTTTTGATGTCCTCAAAGAGCGCATACACTTCGTTATTATCCATGTTTATAAACTGATTTTACGTTGTTTCTTTTTCTTACGTTTTAACTGTCCCTCAAAATAGTTCTCATCTGCCTGACCGTTTGTAGTATTCGGCATGGGCAAGCCTATGGAACCACTGTACAAATCATCGTTGCCCATCACTTCAGATTGCAGTGTCGGCTGTTCGGAAATTTGATTGCCCGTCATTATCCTTTGCCGTTCCTCCTGCCTGTTGGCACTCAGAGCCGCATCTATCTTGGAATAGCTGAACCGCCTGTCAATCTTGGAGCCGCTGAACGAATAGCCGTTCTTGGAGAATACGACACCCTGCACCTCGTCCGACTTGCCTTTGTACTTGAACTGCATTTCCACGCCTTGTTTTTCCAAATTAACGGCTAACTGCCGCCAGTTACCGTATCTTAAAATTTCCGATTTAAGGAGAAAATAAAGTTCGTATTTAGTCTTGTCCGGTTCTTTCAGCCGATGCAGTTTCACCTTTTCCTTGCCTTCGGATACGTACAGACCGTACTTCCGTGTCAGTTCCTTGCAGATGCGTGTGCTGCGTATCCGCTCGTTCCGGTCGCTGATTGTCCTGCCGTCATTAGCGATGCGGTTGAATGCGATATGCACGTGTGGATGCTCTTTGTCGAAGTGGCGCACGACAAGAACCTGTGTGTCCTTTATACCCATTCTCTCCAAGTATTCCAATGCAATTCCTGCCATTGTCCGGTCGGTAAGGCGGTGTTCGTCCTCTCTGGAAAATGCCAGTGCAATATGTCCGACAGGCTTCGTCACCCTCGGATTCATCCCTGACTGCGCCTCAAAACTCATGACTATCGTGTCTTTATTTTCTGAAAACAAGCCGTCACTAACAAGGATTTTGGCCTCCTTTTCCTTGTCAAGAATGTAGTTAACCACACCACTAAAGCTACTTCCCTTGACGATTTTGGCTATCATAGGAAGGTAAGGTTCAGAAGTTCCTCAATACGTGCCACGAGCACGCGGCACTCCATTCTCACCGTGACGAAGCCTGCGGCATTCGCCTTGTGCGCAAGCTGGTTCAGGTTGTTTGCCATACCGCACAGCTTGCGGACATAATTCGTGTGTTCCGGCGTGAGCCGTTCCTTCACATGGCAGCTTCTCATACACGCGCGCAGGAATTCCCCGGCAGATATGCCTGCGCTCCGAGCCTTGCCTTTCAGGGTGTAGTAGTCCGATGTCCCCATCTTCACCGTGAGGCGGTATTTTCAGCTTGTCTGCCGCTTCCTTCTTGGGGCGACCGCCTTTCTTTCTTATATTAAATTTTTGTTTCTGTTCCATCTGTAAGATTCAAATTCTAATGTTTATAATGTTGATACTGATTAGACCAACGGGATGCGGCTTCCACGAGTTTTTGAGAGTGGGAGCAGGTGGTTTCGGTATGCCCGAAACACAAACTTGCTCCCCTCAAAACTCCGTTGGATTAGTTCAGAGTAACTCCGAATAACACCCCGTAAACCTGCTCCTTAATTCTCAGAGTTTGCGCCATACTTCAATGTCCTCCCCGTAGGTGGCAAGGTGGTGGCGGGCGATGTTCTCCATCAGTCCCGACACGCTCATCCTGCGACTGCCGAACAGGCTGACGATGCGGTCGAGGGCATCGCGTGTGTCGCGGCTGAGGAACACGGGCTTCCGGTCTTCGATGGACGGTACTGGGAGGAACATTGCCTTGTATTCCTCCAGCGATGCTCTGCGTTGCTTGCCGCTGACACGGTGTACCACCTGCGGGCTTCCATCCGTATTTTCCTGCACGGTTTCACCTGTTTGTTCATTCATGTTCTCATCCGTACCTGACTGTACATCCTCGTGCTCCTGTGCCGGCATACCGGCAAGCGCAGGTTTCTGCTCTTCCACTTCCGGCTTGATACCCAAAAAGATTTTCAAATCTTCATCCATCGTCTGGTTGCTTACGTTCTTTCTCATACTTGTTTAAATTAAATGTTTAACAATAGTGGTCGTAGTGCGCACATTTGACCGATTGTTGGCAGCAAAGGAAATGGATATAATACAGGAAGTCAAGTACTTGGAGTGGCTGTGGCAACAATGTGGTATTTTGCATTTTTCATGTATGATTAGTGGTGGATGATTCACCGATTTACCACAGAGGTAGAAAATAGCCGTTTCATATTTAAGGGCTTAATCTGAACGGATAATACGAAAATAAAAATGTTCTCAGGGTCTTGATTGGAGAATCATCTTGCAGTACATGGTATCCGAAATGCGCCACAGGCTACCGTACCAGTGCCAAATGCTGCCACGATGCTGCGGGTTGGTTGGAATCTGCCGAAGTTGGCTTTTCTTTGTACAGTCGGCAACCGGAATGGCTGTTGTGAAATATGGAATTAAGCCAATCCCTACCACTTGTATCCACAAGCTGCCAGTCAGTAGTAAAGCCATTGTCCGATGCTGGTATTGGCTTTACTTTGCGGACAAACAGGATTACCAACAATAAAAACAGTATATGCAATGAATGAATTTGTGATTATTTCAAAAGACGTATTTGAAGAAATGGTCGGGAAGTTCAACCGCTTCTCCGACCGGGTGAATGAAATCCTCGGCAAAAGGGAGGAAGGACGGCTCAGCCGCTGGATGGACAATCAGGATGTCTGCCAGCAGCTGCGCATCAGTCCGAGAACCTTGCAGACGTTGCGCGACAACGGAACGCTGGCTTACTCCCAGATTGGACATAAGATTTTCTACAAGCCGGAGGACGTGCTACGTATCGTACGGCTTGTGGAGGACAGACGAAAGGATGCCGCCTGTCGGGGAAAGACCATCTGAATATAGTTGAATTTATTGTACCACTAAATCCACTATAATAAATGAACAAAACGATTATGACTAACGATGAATGGGCTGTCGGCTTCATGGAGCAATTGGATTCCATGCTCGACGGCATTGAAAGCATGAACGAAAAAAGCAAGGCTTCATTCGGTAATGAACGCTTCCTGACGGACAAGGAGGTGTCGGCATGGCTCAAAGTGAGCCGACGTACCTTACAGGATTATCGTAACAACGGGATGGTGTCTTATTACCAGTTGGGTGGTAAGATTCTCTACAAGGAATCTGACATCGAAAAGCTGGTGATGGGCGGGTATCGGAATGCATACCGAACGGAAACGTAATTTTGTAAAGTGTGAAAGGAACAGAAGCCGATGGCGACAGGTAAATTACCCAGCCATCGGCTTCTTTCATTATTATCATTATAGGTACAGACAACACTAACATTTGTATCGTGGATTGGCTTCGGACAGTGAAAAGAACAAATGAATGGGCTTTTCCCGATTGGGCGCATACAGCCTTTTCATAATGAACATTCTGAAAGCTATACATTCCCTGCTACGTAGTCTGAACGCAAGAGCTATGACCATTTCAAGGCTGTACACCATGTAACGTGTCCCGTCTTCCTGTCTGATGTAGCACATTGTTGTTTCTTCCAACAGTTCATGATTCTTATAAATATCACGGATAGCCTTGCGGATGTCACAGCAGAATACCATAAACAGGTCTGACATTTCCTGCTGTGTCATCCAAACAGGAGCGGTCGGCATGGCGACCACTCCTGTTTCACTGATTGTAATGATTCCTCGTTCCATACTCATTAGTCTTTTACTGACAACTTGTTTTCCCTGTATTCGCCTGTTCCGTATAATCTTCTGACAGCCATAAGATTGTCCATATCTCTTGAAATTTTCTTGTCAGTAACTTCCGCATACCGTTGGGTAGTCTTTATTCCGGAGTGCCCCATCATTTTGGCGATGCTCTCGATGGGTATGCCTTCTGAAATCAAGAACGTTCCGAAGGAGTGTCTGGCTTGATGATAGGACAAGTTTTCCTCCCTGCCGATGGCAACCCCCATCTCGTGTATTTCAAACCACATCTCGTCACGGCTTGGGAGTGGGAATACTGGCTTGGTGTCGTCCGTGGTGTTGTAGAGGTCAAGTATCTGTTCTGCTATCGGGTGCAGGGGGATGAATGCCTCCACATTGGTTTTCTTGCGGTTGATGCGGATATAACGCCTGCCGTCCGATGTCGTGCCAATATGGTGCGGATGGAGCAGCATGACGTCCACGTATGCCAGTCCCGTAAAAATCGAGAACAGGAACGCCCTCCGCCCAAGTTCCTGCAAGGGGTCGGGCATCGGTGTTTCGAGGATGGTCTTCAGCTCCGCACGGCTGATGTGCTTATGCCTCGGAGCGGGCTTCTTCTCGTATTCCATGTCTTCCAACGGGTTGGCACGGAGTATCTCATAATCAACGGCAAGATACACCAGCCTGCTCAGCCAGCACAGGCACTTGTTCATCTGTGACGGTCCGAAGTTCTTGTAGCGTTTCAGGAAAGCTTTATAGGAATTGCCGAACTCTTCCGTGATTTCAGCCAGATTTATATCACTCTTTCCCTGTGAGGCAAGAAAGTCCGTCAAATACTTCTGATAGTATTTTGAATTTCTGTACGTCGAAGTGGAATTTATCTCCTTTGAGCGGACAAGCAGCCTTTCAAGTTCCATTTCGCCCATCTGTAACAGTTTGACCGGAATGACGGCTTTCTTTGCCAGCGTATTTTTGAGCAGTTCGGCACTCACTACGTTCTGCTTCTTCAATGAATCCTCATAGGCACATTCGACGGACTTGCGGAACTCCAGCAAGCGGTTGTTTTCACGGACGGTACGGATTGAGCCTGTCTTGCTGTTCCAGTCTTCGGGTCTGCAATAGATGCCTGTCGCCATTGTGGAACTCTTGCCGTCTATGGTGATGCGGCAAAGGACGGCGGTCGTGCCGTCAGCCTTTACTTTACTCCTGTTGATGTATGGTAATACGGAAAATGTACTGCGCATAATTGTAATGTTTTAAGTTTCTTATTTTAATGATTACAGAACAAGCTTCAAGTCCTTGGTTGCTTCGATATACTTGTCCATGTCTTCAAACAGCTTTTTCGGAGTGACACGGGCATACACCTGCGTGGTGGTTATGTCGGAATGTCCCAGCATCCGGCTGATGGTTTCTATCGGTACTCCGGCTTCCAACGTAATCAGCGAGGCAAATGAGTGTCTTGCCTGATGATAGCACAAGCCGCCATTAATTCCGGCAAGGACAGCAAGGGCTTTCATGTGTCGTTTCATATTGGGGTGATGAACCATCGGGAAAAGTGTCGGTCTGCTGTCGTCATGGTACTTCTCAATCAGTGCAAGTGCTTCGGGAAGCAGCTTGACGCTTGCCTGAAGCTCGTTTTTCTTCCGGCGGTACTTCAACCAAAGGCTTCCCTCGTCGTCCGTGTAAAGATTCTCACGGGTAACGCTCACCGCATCCGCATAGGCGGTTCCCGTATAACAGGCAAACAGGAAAAGGTCACGGGCGAGGATGTGCGTGGTGCGCCATGCGGGTATCTCCACATCACGGATTTTCTCGAAGTCCTCACGGCTCAATGCCCTCGGTGTACTTTCTGTCTTTTGTGGAAGGGTGAAATTAGCGAAGAAATACCTGTCTGCGTATCCCTCCTTGTAGGCAATACGGCATACCTTTTTCAAGATGGCGAGATAATGGCGCACGGTATCTACCGCCAGTCCCTTCACGTCCATTACATAATTCTGGTAGTCATGGATGAACTGTTCGGTAAGCTGCCCGAAAGCGATGTCCTTCGTCTTTAACTGCCACGGGATGAACTCGCCCAACGTCTTTCTCATGTAGTAATAGCCGGGATAAGTGCCTTTGGCACGGTCTATCCCGATACGAGCCTTCAAGTCCTCGCAGATGCGGTCGGTCATCCGAAGCAGCGTCATCTGCGTTTCAATGCTGCCTTGGAACAGTTCCTTGACCGCCGTGGCGTCAAAGTCTTGTCCGCGTTCCACCAGCGTGTCAAATGCGTTATTGATGGCAAGCAGCAGCTTGTCCAGTTTTGCGTTGGTTTCCACCGCCTCGCGGCTCTTGCCGTCCAGACGGCTTTCTCGCGCGTTCCACAAATCCGGCCTGCACGACAGCTTGCATCCGAACTGCGCCATCGTACGGTTCACCGTGATACGACCCATTATCGGGGCTTTGCCCGACTTGTCCGTTCCGCTCTTTTTCAGGTAGAGCAGCACCTTGAATTTTTCAATCTTCATCGCTTACACTTTTTGGGTTACAAAATTACTTTGTGTATAAGCGTTCATTGATTTGCAGAACATTGCGTATCAGTGCAAAAGAAACGGCTGTCCAATAATTTCATTTTCCGTGCGTTACCTGTCCTTGCTTCGGTAACTGACAGCTAACGGCTTGGTAACTGAAATGGCTCTATATTCCGCACTCCGTTGCGTTTTTGATATTCGGTAAAATAGTGAAAATCAGCTCATTTCAAACGTGTTGCGTTTTGTTGTTACTTGTTTACCAACGGCTGCTTTGTGGGTTCTGTTCCATGTGGCCCGGCACACGTTCGCGACGACTGTTACCCTTTGCCAACGATGTCGCTCTACAGAATGTGTCGAAGATGCTCGGCCATTCTTCAACCCGCATGACACAGCATTATGCACGTGTACTGGATAACAGTATTATGAAGGACATGCAGGATGTTGCCCGGGTCTTCGGATAATCAGAAAAGGCTATACTTCACAACGCACAGTGAGGTATAGTCTTTTACATAAGGAAGAGTTGTCTACTTGTATGGATTGGCCTCGCTTTTGTCGGGATTATCTCTTCTTTCCTTTTTCAATCAGTCTGATGACATCCTGTTTCCGATAATAGGTTTTCCTGTCAATCTTGGAGAAGGGCAAGGTACCGTTGCTTCTCATAGCCTGCAGTGTCCTCTGCGATATGTTCAGCGCCATGCATACTTCCTGATTGTCCATCCAGTCATCCAGACTCTTTGAGGTTTGCCTGCCTTTTATGTTTTCCAGTTTTTCTTTCAGCTGTTGGATAGATGTTATTATTTCTCTGAAAGTACCGGCTTCAATGTTTACGATTTCCATAAAGTGTAGTAGTTTGATTTGAGGCAAAGATAGGTGGTATGGCCTGTCTGGCCAACAAGGTGTCATCAGATGGCAGCACAAGTCATCAGATGTCTTAATGTTTCTGTTGCTAAAATTGGTCATTCAAGAATATCCGATTGTTGAATTCGGAAAGTACAGCCGTGTTCAGAAAAAGGCATGTATTATACTTCGCAATATTGCGCAATTTCTCATAGTGTTGTATTCCAGTGTATTTACTAAGTTTGCACCAAAACAGAACGTATGAAAGGAAACACACTGAATGTAATGTTCTTCATCTTGAAGAACAAGTTGTTGAAGAACGGTGAAGCACCGGTCGTTCTTCGGGTGACAATCAACGGACAGCGGGATGAAATCCGTATCCAGCGCTCTATACCGGTGGAGTTATGGGACAATGCAAGGATGCGTAGTAAAGGAAAAGACCGAAGTTCGAGGGAACTGAACATGTACCTTGAGACACTGAAGGACAGAATATATGTCATCCACAGGAATTCCGTGTATGATGGGGAAAAACTGACTCCGAAGAAAATTCTGGATATTCTGTATGCCAGGGAAGAACGACATCTGGTTCTGAAGGGTATGAAGGAATGTATAGACGGATGGGCGTCATCTCACGGATATTTGCATCCTACCACCCTGGCACGTTACAACAGGTGCCGCGAATTGGTGGAGACAGTCATACGGGATGTCTATAATAAGGAGGATATCGCATTCTCCCAACTGGATAGGAAGTTCATCACGGCATTTGAAAGGTATCTGAAGGAAACCCGCGGGCTGGCCCGGAATACAGTAGCCAAATATCTGGAATGTTTCCGTAAGGTTCTCAAGGTGGCTCAGCAGAAGGGCTGGATGGAACATGGCATGTTTTTGGAAGAACTGGGACAGTTGTGCGTAAAGGAGAAGACTTCCCCTTCTTTCCTGGACTGGGATGAATTGAAAACAGTGATGGAAACGGATATGCCGGCCGGACGTCTGGAACGGGTGAAGGATGTGTTCGTCTTCTGTGCGCTCACCGGACTTTCCTATCAGGGGGTAAGCACCCTTTGTCCGTCGCACCTGTTCAGGGATGACGAAGGAACACTGTGGATTTGCAGGACACGTGCTGAAGGAGGAGAGGCTGGAGACAACTGTATAAGCCGTGTTCCTCTTCTTAAACCGGCAATGGTCCTGCTGGAGAAATACAGAGGCTGGAATCCGATGAATCCGGAAGGTCCGTGTTTTCCTGTCCCGTCAGTCCAGAAAATGAATGAATACCTGAAAGAGGTTTCGGTACTATGTCGGATTTCCAAGCGTCTGACCACCCAGATGGCCCGCAATACGTTCGCTGCGACAGTCACCCTGGCCAACCGGATTCCCAAAGAACACGTCGGGGAAATGCTTGGCTATTCTTCCGACTATATGTTGCGCCATTATATGCAGGCTCAGGAGAGGAATTTCTGAAAGGCATGAAGCGGACATATACAAAATATGATAAAAAGTGAAAGGCTATACTCCAACGGATGTGGTGGTATAGCCTTTCCCATAAACGGAACCGGATGTCAGAACGCTTCTTTTCGGTTCTTTTCCAGCAGTCGTACGATATCGCTTTCCCGATATAGGATTTTTCCTCCTATCTGGTAATAAGGCAATATGCCGCAGCTTCTGTAGTCCAGCAGCGTACGCTTGCTTAGCTTGAGCTTTCCGGCTAGTTCCGTTTCTGTCAGATAGTTTTCCCCGTCCAATAAGTGCCGGTTGTCCATTGGCAAATGGTCGATGAGATCCGATACCCTTTTCATTTCATCGAAGAAATGAAGCACCTCCTTGTCTGATCTGGTGATGATTGTTCCCATAATCTGTCCTTTTTTGTTTGAAACAAAGATATCCGCATTCCCATGCCACTGCAAACCGCCGGAGCCTGTTGTCATCAGATTTCATTAAATGTCATCAGATTTCATCGGACCGGATTCCGGCTTCCAGTCCTTCAGCTTGTTCTTTAATACCTTCATGTCCTCCGTGACTTTTCTGTATGTGATTTTGGCATAGGCTTGTGTAACCCTCAAATTGGTATGTCCGAGCATTTTGGAAAGTGTTTCTATCGGAAGCCCGTTTTCCAGACAGACAGTTACGGCGAACGTGTGCCGGGCTACATGAATAAGATAGGCAAACAGAGCACCGGAAACGAGAAGAAAGGATAACATAATCCATTGAAAACTAATCATTTCTCTATATTCTTCCACTTGTGGAAAAAGCAGGAAAGTGGAGATTATTGAAGATGTTCAGTTACCAAACCGTTAGCAGGTCAGTTACCGAAAGGAAACGAGGTAACGCGAAGCAAATCGGATAATTAAAAACGCCGATATATTACACTGATTGTCATTGTTTTGCATGCCGAAGAACGCTTATAAAACAAGTAATTTTGCAACTAAAGTTATAAGCGTATGAAAGTAGAAAAATTCAAGGTTTTGCTCTACCTCAAAAAGAGCGGACTGGACAAGTCGGGCAAAGCCCCGATAATGGGGCGCATCACCGTGAACCGGACAATGGCGCAGTTCAGCTGCAAGCTTTCCTGCACTCCCGGGCTGTGGAATCCCCGTGAAAGCCGTCTGAACGGCAAGAGCAGGGAGGCGGTGGAAACAAATGCGAAAATCGACAAGCTGCTGCTTGACATCAATGCCGCTTTCGATTCCCTTCTGGAACGCAAGGGGGAATTTGACGCCGCTTCCGTCAAGGATGCCTTTCAGGGCAGCATGAAAACGCAGATGACCCTGATGAAAATGCTGGATGCCCTCAGGGATGAGGTGAAGAGCCGTATCGGGATAGACCGGGCAAAAGGAACCTATCCGGCATACGACTTTACCTGCCGTACCATGCGCGAGTTCATTGAAACCAAATTCAAGACGAAAGACCTGGCCTTCGGGCAGCTTACGGAACAGTTCATCCATGACTATGAGAATTTCATCCTTGACGAGAAAGGGTATGCCGTGGACACCGTACGGCATTACCTGGCAATTCTCAAGAAAACTTGCAAAAGGGCTTATCAGGAAGGACACTCCGAGCGGTTCATGTTCCAGCACTATGTCCTTCCGAAACAGACCGTCAAGACCCCCAAGGCACTGTGCCGTGAAAGCTTTGAGAAAATCCGTGACGTGGAGATAGCCCCGCACCGCACGACCCATCGTCTGGCAAGGGATCTGTTCCTCTTCGCCTGCTATACCGGGGTCGCCTACAGCGATGCCGTGACCGTCACCCGGGAAAACCTGTACACCGGCGAGGACGGCAAGCTATGGCTGAAATACCGCCGTAAAAAGAACGAGCTCCGCGCAAGCGTGAAGCTGCTGCCGGAAGCCGTCGCCCTGATAGAGAAATATCATGATGACAGCAGGGATACGCTGTTCCCGATGATCCACTATCCGAGCATGAGAAACCACATGAAGGCGCTGGCCGTGCTGGCAGGGATAAAGGAGAACCTGTGCTACCATGTCGGACGCCACTCGTTCGCCTCGCTCGTCACCCTTGAAGCGGGCGTTCCGATAGAGACCATCAGCAGCATGCTGGGGCATAGCAACATACAGACGACCCAGGTCTATGCCCGCGTCACCCCGAAAAAGCTCTTCGAGGACATGGACAGGCTCATCGAAGCCACCGGAGATTTCAAACTTGTTCTATAACCCATAAACAATGAGAATCATGAGAAGTACCTTTTCCATACTATTCTATATCAACCGCGGCAAGATAAAGGCTGACGGAACAACTGCGGTCATGTGCCGCATCACCATAGACGGCAGGAACACCGCCATCACCACCGGGATATGCTGCAAGCCGGAAGACTGGAACGCCCGAACCGGAACCATACGCACGGTAAGGGAAAACGCCAGACTGCAGGAGTACCGGAAGTATATCGAACAGACTTACGAGGAAATTCTGAGGACACAGGGTGTCGTCAGTGCGGAGATTATCAAGAACCGGGTGACAAGGCAGTTCGTCGTTCCGACACACCTGCTCCGGATGGGCGAGATAGAGCGTGAACGTCTCAGAATACGGAGCAGGGAGATCAATTCCACCTCCACCTACCGGCAATCACAGTATTTCCAGAAGTACCTGACGGACTACCTTGCTTCACTGGGGAAGAAGGACATCGCCTTTGAAGAAATAACGGAAGACTTCGGCAGGAACTACAAGGCATTCCTTATCAGGAACAAGAATTTCAGCACCTCGCAGACCAACCGCTGCCTCTGCTGGCTGAACCGCCTGCTGTATCTTGCCGTGGACAACGAGATCCTGCGCACCAATCCGGTGGAGAATGTCGAATATGAAAAGAAAACCGCACCCAAGCACAAGTATGTCACCCGTGAAGAGATGAAAAGGATACTGGCCATGCCCCTGAATGAAGGACGTGCGGAACTGGGCAGGCGTGCATTCATCTTCTCCTATTTCACCGGACTTGCCTATGCCGACATCAAGCAGCTTCATCCGTGTCATATCGGAACGACGGCGGAGGGTCGGCGGTTCATCCGCATCAACCGGAAGAAGACCGGGGTGGAAGCGTTCATCCCCCTGCACCCGATAGCCGAGCAGATACTGTCCCTGTACAATACCACCGACATGCACAGCCCCGTGTTCCCGTTGCCGAGCCGGGATTCCATCTGGCACGAGATACGGGAAATCGGCGTGATTCTGGGGCGGCACGATGACCTTTCGTACCATCAGGCCCGGCACGGGTTCGGGGTTCTGCTCATTTCAGAGAGCGTATCCATCGAGAGCATAGCCAAGATGATGGGACACTCCAATATTTCCACCACACAAGGGTATGCCAGAATAACGGAAGAGAAAATTTCAAGGGAAATGGACAGACTGATGGAAAAGAGAAGCCAAATCCGCACACATTCCGACTCTGACTGCCAATAATCATTTCGCAGCCGCCTGCTTCCTCGCCGTCCATGGAAGTTAGTACAGACTCCATTGAAAGTGAAAAGGTCAGGCGGCCGTGCCGTTTCGGGCAGAATCTTCCTTTGCAGGCAAAGCGTATTCAGCCCGAAAACCTTTCCTCTTTCACGTCTGTACAGGGAAGGCTGACGGCAGCGGAAACAAGCGACCGACGGAAAAGTCGATACAACAAAAAAAGAAACAGCATACAGACAGTAGGAAACTACCGGTCCGTATGCTGTTCTGATTTTCTATAGGAGGGCATTTTTTTGAAAAGCGAATAAAAAAGGCAGGCGGCAAACTGCGCTCCCTCCAAAAAATCAATCCTTTTTTTCGACCACCTGCCAATATCCGCCCTTGTCCGGCCCGATTCGTCGGAGCACCCCGTCCGCTTTCAATGCGGCAATCTGTTTTTCCACCGCTTTGGCTGTTATGCCTATCCGTTCTGCGAGAGTTGCTGCGCTCAACGTGTTGTCCTGTGAAAGCAGAGCCATGATTTTCTCCCTACTTTTCATTTTCTTCTCCCTACTTTTTTGTGGTTTCTCCCCACTTATGGAAGTATCGTTAATGGATTTGCGGTAAACCTCTATGTCACGGGTGATATTTTTAATCATGGTAGCTGTCATAAATTCTCTGAAAACATTCAAATCCTCGTTTTCGCGGGTTTCCACCAGTGCCTTGATATATTCTTCCTTGTCCTCCTTGAGGATTTTTGTCGGTATCAGTCCGAACTCGAATTGCAGCATGTTCATCAGCAGGCGGGCCATTCTGCCGTTCCCGTCTGCCCAAGGGTGTATTGTCACCAAGTCATAGTGGGCATCAAAACTGATTTCATATAACTGCGTCATGCTCTTGGCGGCATGATTTTCACGTTCCCTGTTCAGCCGGGTACAAAATTCCGACAGTTTTGCCGGGACCTTGCTGTAGTTCATGTACGATTTTCCACCGGCTCCGGCCGTGACATTCAACAGGCGCAAATCACCCCGTGCCGATGAAAAATCCCCCAATACGGTCTTGTACTCCTGCCCCGTGTTTTTCAAGACAAGGGCAGAGAGGCTTTTCAGCAGATCAACGGTTATGTCGGTATGGGCATCTGCCAGCCTTATGGCATGCTCGTATGCGTCTTTCAGGTCGAGGTTCATGTGTTGTTCCACGATGCTCTTTCCTTTCAGACTGATTCCCTGATCGAACATGATTTGATTCTCAAGTTCGGTGATGGTGGAGCCTTCAATGGCTGTAGAGTGGGTAATGAGGGAATAGAGATAGAATTTGTCATAATCTATCTGCCTGTCTATTCCCAATTCTCTGTACAGAGATACAAGTTTTTCGAGTTCGGTCTGCATACATTTTCACTTTAAACGCAAAGATACGTTTTTCTCCCCACTAAATTACCATTTTCTCCCTACTTTTTATGCTTTTCTCCCTACTTTTTATTGAAGTTACCATGAAAGTTGCCTTTAATCCGTAAAACGACTCTTTGAGTATAGAATTTACGAATAAGAGCAACTTTACCGGTCAGTCAATCATATATCCCGTTTCAAGCGGTACGCCTCCTTGTACCCGTCCATCAACGTACGTTCAATGTCGGAAGCCCTGTACAGAATCCTGCCGCCTATCTGGATATAGGGCAGTATGCCGTTGTTTCGGTAATCCTGAAGGCTCCTGCGGCTGACCTTCAGTCTGACAGCCAGTTCCTTGTCGGTGTAATATCGTTCCCCATCCAGTGACGGCTTGTTGTTTTCACGTATTTTCTCCACCTTTTCCGATAGATCTTCCAGCGACGAGAGGAAAGCTCTCACGCGCATGTCGTTTTCCGGTGTCAGCAGCCGGATATTGCAATTGTCATTCATAAGTCAGATATCTGTTTGTTGGTTTGTTCGTTGGTTACATTGCATTTTCTTTCCTTGCCGGCTGTTATACACAGCTTCATTTCAGCCACGGGAAAGACGGCCTTCACGTCCTCCGGTCTGTAATACACCTTGTGGCTTATTTTGGTGTAAGCCAGCGTTCCGTTCTCCCGCATCGTCTGCAAGGTTCTCGGACTGATGCAGAGCAGCCTGCACACGTCATCGCTGTCAAGCCACTCCTTTTCTCCCAAGTCCTCCTGTTCCCGGCAGAGCCGTTCCACCTTTTCCGCGAAAATCTCGAATCCCGAGAGCATCCTCTCGAAAGTCGCTTTGTCTATGACCACTACTTCCATAATTCTTAAATTTTAAGTTTGACATTGATTTTTCATGCAAAACGAAACGGCGGAATCAGGCTGTCCCTACCGTTTCCTGTGCGAAGGAAACAAAAAAAACGGAAACAGTCAGCAAACCGGACGACACGTGTCACCGTCAGACATCCCTTTTCACCGCAAGAGGATAATTGCAGGCGGCAAAAAGCAGAAAAGGACACACTCATTTCTTTGAAGCAAAGGTAGCCGTTCCCCACCGGAGCGCAAGGCCGGGCCCTGCGGGTCGGCGGGGAAAAAATCATCCTCGCGCTCTGCGCTCCGGTATTTTTTCCTGCCGAGCCTTGACGCCTTTCCGGAGGGAGAACGGCTGTAAGGCATTCAAAGAAACAAGAGTGCCCGCACCACGGGCCGGATGTCTAACAGATAAAAGCAAAAGGATATGGCAACAAAAGACGTGAAAGAATTTAACAGATGGTTCGACCGTTCATACATGAGACTGAAAGAGAGACTCTCCATCTATGGAAAAATCGACGAGGACGCATTTCATGACGCCTATCTGGCAGTCAGGAAACAGGTCATGTTCGCAAGTGGCGGGATAGAAGATCCGGAATCCTATTTCTTCGGATGCTACCAGAGAATCCTGCAGTCGGGCGCAAGGGATGAAAGCCGTTATGACAGCCCCGGAGACGAATACTTCGCAAGACTGGGCGAGACGGACTGCGCGGAAGAGACGGAGGAACGGGAAGAGATGCTGACCGGATGCGACAGGCTGGTAAGGGACATACAGAAGTTCCTCAGGCGGCATTTCTCCTACGAGGATTACAGGATATTCATGCTGCGGTTCTACGAGACTGGAAGCTCGTTCCGCACCATAGCCAGGCACATGGGCAAGAAGACCTCGGTGGTGACGCGCAGGGCACAGGCGATGATGGAATCCGTCCGGGCAAACCGGAAATTCATCGCCAGAAGAAGGCTGATCATGGCCGGAGAGGCGGCATGACACGAATAAAGGAAAACAAGGTATAACGAAAAAATATCGATGATTATGAAACTGACAGTTTATGACAAGAGCAATTCCCAACCGGCACTGACCTACAAGGGCAAACGGATCATTACGGTATGCCGTGACGGAAGCATGTATTTGAGCCGGATACTGAGCAGGGAACTGAGCCTGCACGCAGGAAACAGGCTGTGTATCGCCAAGGACGAAGACAGGCCCAAGGACTGGTACATGTTCGTCTCGGATGACGAGAACGGCTTCACGATCTGGAACGATCCGCGTTGCGCCCGCTTCTCGAACAGCTTCATCGCCGGCATGATACTCGATGTGGCAAAGGTCGAGAAATGCGCCGGCTTCATGGTGGCGAAAGAGCCGGTGAATGTGGACGGCAGACTATGCTACCGGATAATACTTGACAACCCGATACCGAAAGGGGTAAGTGTAAGGACCACCGGTACGAAATAAGCCTGACACCTGAAAGAAAAAGCAAGGGGCATCCGAAGGAAGAAGAAGAACCGACCTCCGGGTGTCCCTTTTCTTATGTGGCCGCAGGCTGAATCACAACGGTTTCAGATTGATTCGGCTGCTGTAGATGGCGTTCAGCTCGTCACGATACTGTTCCAGATGGGCAGAGAGGATATTGTCGATGTAACAGGAGATGCTGACAGTCGGCGCAATTACGGAAAGCAGGGTGCGGACCCTCTCGTAGTTCTCGCTGCTGACATAGGTCTGCCGGCGTTCCTTCACGACGCTGTTGTTAAACAGATGTTCGGGATACACCTGAAGGGTGTTTCTTTTCCGGTGGTTTTTCTCCCGGATGACCGGGGACGGCGTTTCTTCCTCGCTGCCGGACACACCGGAACTGGAAACTTCCACCTTGTCGGATTTGGAAGGAATCCCGGACCGGCTTTCCGTTTCCTTACCGTCTTCTTTTGAGGAGCCGGTGTCGTTGTCATCCCAGATGTTTTTCAGGACGGCATCAGGAATATCCCCCGTCATTATGCTGCGTATCTGCTCCTCGTCGATTTTTACTTCCTTTCTCTTTACCATACTTCCATATTTTTGATAGTTGAACAATTCTTTTCCGGCAATTCTGCATTTTCCTTACGTTGTGAATGTAAGAATACCACCCATATTACATGCTTGCATTATCTGACGGGTATGTGTATCCGATCGGCAAGCCGGTCATGTAACCAATACTCAACGTGTTCTGTCTGACATTAAGCCAATCACGCATTCACATATGTGGGAACAGTGGCCTTATTATGTTCCGGCATATCCCCGTTCACCCGTTACCGGACGGTTTAAGTCAACCATGCACCCCGTACCTGACGCACACCTGGATGACTGAACTGCCGGACACATGCTGACATGTGGCAAAATAACGATAAATTTTCCGGATTGGCACTATCATGGAGGCCTGCTGACGGCCTGTGACACTGTATGTCATCCTGTTACACCGCCTTTATCTGACGGAGAGGGGTATCCGACCGGCAAGTCGGTCATGTATCCGATCCCCCACGTGTTCAGTCTGGCATTAAGCCAATCATACAGTCACGCATTCACACATGGGGGAACGGTTGCCTTATTATGTTCCAGTATATCTCCGTTCACCCGATACCGAACGGTTTAAAGCAACCATGCACCCCGTACCTGACGCACACCTGGATGACTGAACTGCCGGACACATGCTGACATGCGGCAAAATAACAAAAATTACTCCGGATGGGCACTCATATGGTGGCCTGCTGACGGTCTGTGACACGATATGTCATCCTGTTACACCGCTCAAGTGTCCTGCTGGCAGCGTTTTTTAGTATGCAGAACGTGATCAAGATGCCGACGGAAGGAATTTTTCGGAGGAAAGCGGTTGGAACGCTATCTTTTGATTTTTCGGATGAAAAATTCATGTTCAAACGAACATGGCAAGTTGTGTTTTCGGCTGCCAGAAATGATTTCGGGCACCCAAAACAACTTGCCGCTCGCCTGAAGGCTCGGGACGGGCTTTACTCCAAAGTCGTTGCGCCTGAAAACGGAAAAAGAGAAATAAGAAACGGGAAAATGAACGCTGTAATATCCACTTGGTACATGCTGTTTTGAAAGGATAGTGACAAACTTTGGAATCACATCAGCTATAATAAGCTGCAACAATCCTCAATTATGTCTTCCGATACACCGTTTGCTCTTAATGCATCGGCAATGTTCCGATTCATATCCTGTTCATTGGGTCGGGAAAAAAGCATTTTGCTAAACCAATCGATGACATTATGAATCTCCTGCCGGCCACTCTCGTCATTGACATCTATTCCTGCCAGGGGAGAACGGTCCTTGTGAAGGACCAGGTAATAGATGCCTCCCGTCAACAAGGCCAGGACTGCTCCAATACGGATGTCGGTTTCACCCAAAGCGCGTTGATAATGTCGGATCAAAGGCACTGTATTGAACTCCCGCATCCGGGCTGTACGCTTTGTAATGACATTGGTTTCATGGATTTCCCATTTTAAAAGTTTCTGCATGATGACATCCTCATTCAGCTCATCAAAAAGCCGGTGCAAGATGGAGCTGAATTCCTTTTCAACACATTGATTCTTTTCGACAGAGTCGATGACATCGCTGAACCAGTAATCATACTTTCTTGTAAAACTATCCATAAACTCCTCCCAGTCACCGAAGTGCCGGTGAAAGACCGTGGATTCCACGTTGGCAAGATTGGCAATACGCATAAGCGAAGACTTGGCGAAACCTTCCTCTCCAATGATTTCTGTTGCAGCATTTAAAATGTCATTCCGCAGCTCATGGCTGCTGCGTCGGGGACGCCGTGATTTATTTTTAGTCATGTATAAAAGGTTGTTTGACAAGGTTGGTTGATAAGGCAATAATCCATGGAAAGCATAGGCCGCACACTTTGCCGCCTTACCCTGAATAAATCCAAATGCTCAGTAATGGCATCCTCCACTGTTCAGAATTCATACCGGACTCAAAAGCTAAACATTTTACCGGAAAGACGGAAATTCCACAAAAGTACTTTATGAAACCCAAAGCAGCCATTCACCAACGGATTTATGCCCCATACAGCCGATGGATAATATGATTGATGGAAGAAATCTCCTTACATTCGTAAAATGACAGTATTTGTTGAGCATCAGTTGCTGAGATAGCATTGATATCCGGTATACGGAGTTTACGCAAATGTTGGCTTTGCCAGCGTGAAAACCCTCCGTTCATTGCATTGGTAACAGCAGAAAGCTGGTCACGCACAAAATCAGACATCAGGAATGCGGCTAAAAGACGCAACCGGACGGAGGATTGTCCGGTAATATAGTAAATGCTGTGCAGGGGATAATATGAACCGTCATCCACAAAGACAAATGTATTGCCAGACATGTCCGGCAAGAGTATTTTGGGCTGTTTCTGGAGGCTGGGACTGATGCGGTCTATCGTTTTATACCATTTGGCAGGCGATTTGCGTGCAACATGCCGGGCTGTAAGCCGTTCCCGATGCTGCTCAAGATAGGCACCGGCAAGAGGATAGTCGGCTAAATCGATCAGCGAGCCATCTGAATTATAGGGATTCAGCAGGTAATCTCCGTGCCAGTTAAATTGATTGCCACGAAGATCCCTTGCCTTGATGCTTGGCAATATCAGTTCCGATTCGACCCGATCCGGCAAATCACTTGACACAAAGATGGCATCTGCACCCGTTGCCGCTCCTATTCCAATCTTGAAACCCTGCTGTTCGATGGTCTTGAGCGCATGGTCAGCAGCAACCGAAGAAAAGCTTCTTGTCCAATCTTCGCCTGTGGGGCTGATGCGTTTGGAGATATGCATACCTGCCAACTCTTCTACCTGTCGGACTTCAGCGTAATCAAAATATGCAGAGGGCTTGCCGGCTCCAATAACGGTAATGGAAGGGTATGCAAGCACCTCTTCCTGAAAAGCGTCAGCCTGTTCAAGACCGACAATCATTTTGACCGCATACTTTTGGGCTATCAGTTTTCGCAATTTCTTCCCATATTCATTTTTAAGCCATCTGTTCGAGCAGATAAAACAATGGCGGCCGCCTTTTGAAAGCAAGGATAAGGTCTTTTCAAAGAACGGTACATACAAATCGCATCGGTAATGAAAAGTGGAGAAATTGTTCCGGCAATAGTCACGCATGTTTTGTGGAATATGCTCATAACGGACATATGGAGGATTGCCCACCACCACATCTGTAATACCAATCCTGCATGTCAGGAAATCGGCCGCCTGCAGATTATCCGGAGAAGGATAAATGCCTATGTCTGTAAGACGCCGGCGGCAACGTTCAATCTTCGTTCCGTCGATATCGTAAGCACGGACATTTCTCTGGAATGCCTCATTGGCATCAAAGTGATGATAAGCAGCCGAACGTAAAAGCCTACGGGCTATTTCGAGTACAAATTCGCCCTCTCCGCAAGAAGGTTCAAGAATCCGGACATTGCGTAAGTCAGCATGGCTGTCGTAACCGACCTGATCAAGCATGTAACAGACCACCCGTGGAGATGTGAATACGTCCCCATGATGGCCGCCGCTGCTACGCATACCATATAATGAAGCAGTGTTATTTGAATTCATAAGAAACACCAGAAAGAAAACAGTAGAAAGATTGCAGAAAACGCATCAATGAAATGTCTTCGGACATCGCTCCGTAGGTGTCTTTATCGCCGGTCCAGACAAGAGCCGTCGCTGTGTAATGACGCTCCAGTATCAGCTTTTGGCACAAGATACGGTATCTGTCCAAATAACCGGCTCCGCTGAATTCAGGCCTCACGGGGAAGAAGGGTTCATAGTTACGGACGGGACGCTCTGAATTTCTGTCACGTCCGACAACCATCAGCCACCCGACCCATGGTGCCGGTTGTCCGGGAAATTGTCCTTCGCGAAAGGCGGTCCAAAGATCCACGGCCGAACCTAAAGCCTCTTCCGTCCGGTTGTTGAAGTTATTACCATACGAGCCGACTTGTGATTTTAGCTCTACAGCGGCAACGAGTTTTCCCGAAGGAGAAACCACAAGCATGTCCCAATCTTTCGACGAGCGGAAAAAGCCCGGCAAATAATTCTTGTCTGTAATGATAAATTCAGCAGGAATACCGGCATTGCAGGCAACTTCCTTCAACAGTTCTACAAAACCGTCCATCTGCTTGCCTCCGACCACGGCACCCCGGTTGGAGGTATCCCCGCTTTCAGACAGCTGCTTCTGTTTCCGGTGCCAGAAAAAACGTATTGCATCGGCTATTTTCTCTGAATAATCTATGCCATTTATGATTGTATCTTTGGTATCGTCCATATTTATGATTGCATGGTTACATTTTATTGGGTATCAACAAATCTCTCACATCCACTTTCAGGATATCTGCTATTTGGTATAAAACAGGAAGCGGCGGTTGCACCTTGTTGGCTGCATACAGATTGACCGTATTGAAACTCTTGCCCAACCGATGCGCCAAATCTGTCTGGCTCATACCTTTAACCTCCAGGATTTTCTTGATTCTATTCATAAACATTTCTTCTTGTTTACGCAAAGATACACTGTTTTATTGTGTATCCAATTGTTTTATCCGAACTATTTTCCAACACACCGGTTTTTGCCGTTCCGAAATAAACATCCTGCATGTATCTTTTTTAATAGACCTCCTGATAAATCAACACACGAAGACAAAATACAGCCTGTATAAATTGCATAATGGTACGTATATGTAATTTATTATACAGTTCCGGAGTTAAAAGTGAAATTTATTTTTCTTTTTGTTTACAGCAACAAAAAGAAAGCCTTATATTTGCCACTGGAGCTATACCTCTCATTGTCGGCATCGGAATGATGTCTTCAACCGGATAACGGATTCCGGACCATATTCTCTTTTTTATAGCTCCGTCCGCACCTACCTTACTTCTTCAGCGGACAGAATCCATTGGAAAGGCCGGTAACCTTTCCCAACATTAACCTTAATCACACAAGCGATGAAGCAACTAATGCTACTTCTATTCGGTGCAGGAGTTGTGACAGCGGGTGCACAGTCCCCCGGCGGTGTCAAAGGAACAGAGTTGTGGTTCCAGACATTGCCCGTGATGGCAGACCTTCAAGGCGCATACCGCTGGATGGATCTCGCAGGGGATTCCGTAAAATTGCGTTCTCTAGACCGCAGCGGAAAACCGGGAAGCGAATACACCCAGACCCGCTCCTTCGCGCCGGCATTCAATTTTCATCCGGCACTGTACCTTTCAGGAGAAAGCTACGGAAAAACAGCTTCCTTCAAGTTCTCCAACTTTTCACAGGCTACCGTCTTCAGTGTCTTTGCCCTGCCTCCCGAGAGTCACGACAAGGATATGCTGATCTATTCCCTTGACGGGAGGAAAGGCGGCGGATCCATCCTGTCCAAGGACAAGGCCGTACGTGCCAACGGCACGGAGCCGCTGGACTACGGAAAGAACACGGGAGAAGACCTCTTGTTCTCCTCCTCTGACAGACAGTCTGCTACAGACTTCCGGGAGTCCTCCGTCCGCGTGCTCACCTATCTAAAGAGCAACCGTCCCGGAACGGGCCTTTGGGGAGAAAATTCCGTATCGAATCTGTTTGTCGGCGGTACTTACTCAGCATCCAATCCGCAGTTCAGCACCGGTTATGATGAAGCGTCATTCGGGAACAACCGTTTTGACGGCTATTCCCCCGAAGTCATCATCTACGGACGTTACCTCACCCCGGCAGAACGCAGGAAAGTGGAAAGCTACCTGGCCGTCAAGTATGGAATCACCCTGAACAACTCCTATCTGGACAGTGAAGGCAACCTGATATGGGACAAGGACGAGAACTTGGGTTATCACCACCGGGTGACAGCCATCGGCTCGGATGCCGCTTCCGCTCTCCACCAGCCCCTCTCCACCACTTCCTACGAGGAAGGACCCGTCTATGCCACCATGAAAGCAAACGACACCTTCCACGACGGCAATTCCTATGCGGAGTCGTCCGCCAGCCGCCTGCTCGTCATGGGGCGTGAATACGGCAATCCCTTGCCTGACAAAGGGTACATCTTCTGGGGTGACGACAACGGTCCGCTGACCACCTACACCTCACCGGCAGATACCCTGTGGCACATCATGCACCGCACATGGACGGTACGCAGCAATGTACCGGCATCGGCGGACAGCACCTCGGTACGCTGGAACGGCACGGGCATGACCGTTACCCGGAAAGGCTTCCTTGACACCATCGAGCAGGACTCAAGTGCGACCGAAGCCTTTGCCGTCACACCGGCACTTCCCGGCCGTGAAGGAGCCGTCTCCTTCTATTGCCCCCTCAGTCATCCCACATTCGACGCGGGCTTTACCGGCTCCGGCGGCAACATCTGTGAATACGGCTACCGCTTCGACAGGGAAGGAAACGTCTATGTCATCTCCGGCGGACAGGCCGGCACTACTGCTGTAGCCACCGGAGTCAGTGGCAGTGCCGTTTCCATCCGAAGGGAAGACGGACAGGTTTACCTCCGCATTGACGGTATCGGCAGCCAGACGCGTACTATTCCCCTGCCCGAAACCTCCGGTTCAATGTCAGGCCTTATCCGGGCCGTCACCTCCGAAGAACCGTTGCGCATAGCCGCTGTACGTACCGGCGGCATCGGTGACACAGGAAACATGGCAGAACTGAGCCATGCGCTTACCCCGGATGACGAGTTCTCACAGTATTGCCGCAACCGTACCCTGCTACTCATCGACCCCAGCGGGGAAGGCAGGTTCGATACGGAAGACATGATAGCCGTGAAATGCTCCCGGCCGGACCTCATGCGCGGAAAGACCGTATTCCACAACCTGTTCTGGGATCTGGACGGCAGCGGCAGCGATGTATTCACCTTTGCCTATTATGACGGACTGGCGGCAGATGCCGTTCCAACCCCGTCCACCTGTGAGGACGGCAAGCCCCGCAATGACGGCAGCATCGACATTGACATCCGCATCGGCACTCCCGTCTATGACTATGTGCTCTCAGCCGATACGGTAGCCGGCGTACCCAAGGATGAAATCATTGCAAGCGGCAAGTTCACCGGAGAGGCTCACCGCATTGACGGACTGGCTCCCGGCACCTATACGCTGAAAGTCACCCAGGGTGGCGGTAACGACATCTACGGAACAGGCGGACCACTATACACCACCTACGTACACGACAAGCGGATCTTCGCATCCGGAGAAGTTTCCTGGACGGTGACAGGAACCAACTCCAACTACCGCCTCGGTGTGGAACCGAGAATATCCGACGACATCACGCAGTTCGGCTTTGATGTCAGAGGCGACAGGGCTCATATGATTATCGACGGACACACGAGCCTTACCCAGTTTATCCGCATCAAGGAAGGAGACGTCCTCACGCTGGGACTCGAAGGCATTACCGTATCGTACAAGCTCAACGGCAAGGTCATCCGCCGCTTTACCCAATGGAACATCCGGGCATGGCGTCTGTGCATCAAGTTCGGAACCGGTGAAACACATATTACCGGACTGACCGTAAACGGAGAGCCAATTCCCGATTTCACCCATTCGGGCAATGTACAGGTTGAGAATCCCAAGACAAACACGGCCCTCTTCACGGTACATGTAGGCAGTGAGTGCGACCCGACACTCCCCAATGGAACAGAAAAGAAGGAAGGTTCCCTCATCGGCTGGTCAGACCGGCCCGGAAACGGTGAAGGAAACAGCCAAGGAAACGGTAACAGGGACGATTCGTTCCAGGTAAAGCCTGACGGCACGACCGGCATCTTTGATGTCGTGCTGGAGCAGGACCAGCCCGGGGATGTCACGCTGATGGTATTCGACGCTTCCGGCAAACTGGTTCACGAGCAGTTCATGGAAGGCGGAACAACCAAACGTTCGCGCTTCGAGGCACCCGCCCCCGGAGTCTATGTAGTCAAGGCCATCGGTCCGGATTGGGAAAAAACCCGGAAGATTATAGCCAAATAGTTCAACTAAAACCGAAATATCATGAAACGGACAATTTTCATCGCCGCATCAGCCGTGACGCTGGCGGCAGCCGGCATTGCCGGTTCGCATTATCTGTCCGGCCAGTCTCCGAATGCGCAGCTCCAGATGGAAACGGCATCGGAAATCCGGCAAGAAAAATCCGAAGACAGCGGCAGGAAGAAAGAAGACGGCAGCCGTCCCGCAAAGGCGGCAACTGCCCACCGCACTTCTTCCACTCCGATACAGGCAGCAGGCACGACAACTGCCTATGCCACCCTCCGCTACGGTTCGGTCGGTATTCCCGAAGGGAAGACTGCCGACAACCCCGAGGACAACATCTTTGAAATCAACCTCTCCCGGACAATTCCGGCGGATGCCCGCGTCTGGCTGTGTTACGAGCTGCAGGGTGCGGACCACTCCGGAGCCGTAGCCAAGAGCATCAACGACCGTCCGGCCACCGGCGGTTATATGGCCACGGCATCCGACGGCTGGACTCGTGTCCGTGAGGAGATTCACCCGGCCTGGCTGCATGAAGGCGTCAACCGCGTACTTTTCACGGCTCCCGAAGGCAGGAGCTATTCGGTACGCAACCTGCATGTCGAAACGGCATCGGAACCCGGGCAGGCACTTACGCTGTCACAAACTCCGGTAGTCTATGGCAACCTGGCTTATGTGCACGGCTTCGTCCGCAACGGGGTCCGGACGGTCAAGGCAGGACATACCGTACTTACACTGCAGGACGGCGAGTTCGAAGGCATCGTTCCCATATCGGGCAGCAGCCTCACGCTCAGTGCCACTACCGCCTCCGGCAAGGCCCTGACCGCTTCCTTCCCGACACTGAAGAAAGGCAAGGCAGATTATGAACGCGCTTTTCAGACTCCGGCTGCCCGGATGGAAGGGAAGCATTTTGCCCAAGACAAGGCAGACAGCCTGAAAAATGCCAACGGTGCGCTGCTGGTAGATCATGGCGTCATGCTGGCAGCCAGAAAGCTGACCATGCGTCCCTTGCGTGAAATGGACCTGCCGGCACTGGATTTCGGCATGACCAATGTCACAGCCGAGGGAGAAGGCGTACGTTTCCTGCCGCACGGCACACACTTCACGGAAAAGGGAGCCACCGTCCGGTTGAAGTACGACCGCACCCGCATTCCGAGCGGCTACACCGAAGACGACATCCGTACCTATTATTTTGACAACGACACCAAACACTGGGTGGCGCTGGAAAGAGTGAAGGTCGACAAACAGGAAGCCTACGTGGTGTCACGAACCACCCACTTCACGGATATGATTAACGGTGTAATCCAGGCACCCGAATCGCCGGAGACCGAAGGATTTGCGCCGACCATGATGAACGACATCAAGGCCGCCGACCCAACGGCCAAAATCAACCTGATTGCTCCGCCGCAGGCCAACAACCGCGGAACGGCCAGCCTGCAGTATGCCTTTGAGATGCCGCCTGCCCGAAACGGCATGGCCCCCTCACTCGGCATTCAGTACAGCAGCGAGGGCGGCAGCGGCTGGCTCGGTGAAGGATGGAGTCTTTCCGTACCTTCCATTACGCTGGACACCCGATGGGGCGTGCCGCGCTATGACATGGCCGGCGAGACGGAAACCTACCTGCTCTCCGGTTCCATGCTCTCGACCATGGACGAAAAGGGACAGATGGGTGTGGCCCACCGTGGAGACAAGATGCCCCGCAAGGCAGACCGGCAGTTCTATACCCGTCAGGGAGGAGACTTCAGCCGTATCATCCGCAAGGGCAGCAGTCCGGCAGACTATTACTGGGAAGTCACCGACAAGCAGGGTGTGAAATACACCTATGGCGGTGAAGGAGCCGTTCTGAAAGGCACGTTCACGGATGTTTCCGGTAATACCCGTGAGGTGATTTCCGAGTGGAAACTGCGCCGGGTGGAGGAAACGCACGGCGACTTCATGGAATATGTGTATGAGGCAGCCGATGAAGATGTCCGCGGCGGCTTGAAAGCCAAGGCACTCTACCTGAAAGAGGTGCGTGCCGGAAATGCAGGACAGGAGCCCCATACCGTTGTGACGTTTGAAGGCGGCAAGACCCGGCAGGTGAAGACCAACAACGCCCGTTACGGCTACCTGACCTCTTCCAACCGCCTGCTGGAGAAAGTGACGGTGAACTTCCGGGGAAACGTGCTCAGAAGCTATGCCTTTGAGTACCGGAACGGTGCGTTCAACCGTGAACTGCTCGCCGGTGTGCGCCACCTGGACTCTAACGGGCAGGAGGTGTCTTTCCAGAAGTTCAGCTACTACGACGACGTGCAGTCCGACAAGGGATATGTCCCCTTCAAGGACAGTCAGGAAACGTGGAACACGCACAATGACGGGCTGGATGCCGGATTTGTCAATCCCCTGCAATCCGTCACCAAACGGTTTAGCGACAAACCGACTGCATTGGGTGGATCTGCTTCAACTTCATTCAGCGGCTCATTCTATGCCGGTGTCGGTATTTTAGACGGCAGTCCATGGAAGGGCAATACAGCCGGCGGTTCTTACAATTATTCGTCGGACAAGAGCAAAGGCTTATCCACATTGGCGGACTTGAATGGCGACGGTTTGCCCGACAAGGTATATCGAAAAGGAGGTGCTGTTTACTACAGACCTCAGAAAAGAAGTTCTGGAAACAATGAAGTTCTTTATGGAGATGCAATAAAAGTATCAGGCATCTCAAGTTTCTCAACATCCAAGAGTTCTACAAACTCGGGCGGTGTAAAAGCTACAGTAGGATATATGAGTCTGACTGTAGTTAAGGGAAAGGATTTCTCCAAGACCAAAACCAAGACTACCGAATATTTCAGTGATATAAACGGAGACGGACTGGTTGACCTCGTTTCCAACGGCAAGGTTTATTTCAACCACCTTGAGTTTGACAGCAACGGCAATGCGGTACCGACATTCACGTTAAGCAGTGCTGACACTCCGAGTCCCATCATCTATAGCGGAAAAATTGACGCTTCGGTGATTACCATTGACCCCGAAGAACAGGCGGAAGCCATCAAATCTTCTCCCATGGAGGATATCGTGCGCGTATGGCAGGCTCCCCGGGACGGTATGGTCAGCATTTCAGGGACGGTCAGCCTGATTGCACCCGAAGGTGACTACGACAAGGAAGAGTATGCTAAGGCAGACGGTGTGCGTGTATCCATCCAGAAAGGCAATGCCGAAAAATGGAACCTGAAAATTGCCAAGGGAGATGCTTCGGCACACCCGGCTTCTGTGGACGCATTTAGTATAAAGAAAGGTGAGCGCATCTATTTCCGCGTGCAGTCCGGTACAGAAGAAAAGAGCAACGGTGCTTTTGACAAGGTGGTCTGGTCACCTGTCATCACCTATGCCGGTACGGCTGAGACCTTGCCGGGAGGCTATTCCACGACGGTTTACAAACCTGCGGAAGGTGCGGTATATGATGTGAATACCGTTGCCAATGTGGAAGGTGTTCCCTTCTCTGTATCAGGAATGTTCAGCAAACCCGTCACTACGGATGATGTCGTGCTGCGCATTATCGGTTCAAACAACAAAAAGGACGATAACGGCAATGACAATCCGAATTATACAGAGCAAGTGCTCTTCACAAAGACCTATCCCGCAGCAGAGAAGGCGGATGCCGTGGAGGTATCGGCCAGTATCGCCAATGCTGAGAAGTTCCCGAACATAGGGTTTGAGATTGCATCATCCTCCAATGTGAACTGGGAGCAGATCCGCTGGATACCATCTGTGACCTACAAGGATTCATCCTCCGTTGACCAGACGCTTGCGATTCCGGCACATTACAGGATGTTTACCCATGCCGTGAAGGAAAGTCATTCCTATACGTTCGCTGCAACGGATACGGCGGTAATTGTCAAGCCCCGTATTACAGTGTCAAAAGGATTCAACGGTGACGTGACCTTGACGGTAAAGACAGCGGACAAGCTGCTGGCGAAAAAGACTTTCACCATAACAGAAGGTGCTTTGAAGGCAGATGTGCTGAAGCTGGAAAATCCCGGCACCGAAAAGATCTGGTTCGAGTATCATTATCCCGGTACATTGTCGGAGGATGCCCTTACCGTTGCACGTGTGCTGTTGCAGTCCGATACGCTTGGTCTGCCGAAGGACAGCGTGAATGCCGGATTCTATGCCGAAGGTGTCAACAGCGGTTTCGGTATGCTGTACCGTGGCTGGGGCGGCTTCGTTTACAATGCTTCCGAGGGACGCTATGGCAAGCCCATTGACGAGGCTCTGCTCAAACTCCCGGAGGATGAGAATGCCAAGATTGACCCGTTGACCCTGCCTTTCACACCGATAGGCACAGACCAGATGTCGCCCGACCGCTGGGTCGGACAGCGTCAGGAAATCTACCTGACAGCTGCTGAAGCCGGTACGGCCCGACTGGCAGAACAGGACGTGGTCATTACCAATCCGTTGGATAATCAGGTGGATGTCGCAGGCCTGGCGGGTGATTGCCTGCAAGGAACCGGTGCGGCAGCCGTTACGCTGGTTTCAAAGAATAAGAGTAACGTAAATCAAAGCGGTGCTTTGGGAGTTACTTTAAGCGATGCAAGCGGAAGTGCGGAAAGCGAAGTAACGATGATGGATATGAACGGTGACGGTTATCCGGATATTGTAGCCGGTGGTACCGTGCAATATACCAATACCCAAGGAGGCCTCAGTGGAGAAAAGTACAACAATATCGGCAATGCCAATTCAGAAAACGCATCAAAAGCCTGGGGTTATGGCGGTTCACCTGTTGCATCAATCTCCACGATTGTTAATTTCAACAACAATCTGCAAAATGCGAAAAAAGCAGAAAAAGCTTATAGGAACAGCTTTAACAAATCCGCTTCTGCGCAAGAATCTGCACCTGCAAATCCGGACGGTGACAGCAAGAAAAACACATTGTCTCAGGCATTGAGCCAAATATCTATTTCAGGCAGTGCTCCGGTCAATACGGATAATGCCTTGGAATCGTTTGTTGATGTCAATGGAGACGGACTTCCGGATAAGATAGTCAAAGGCAAACAGGTCCGGCTGAATATGGGTTATGCTTTTGCCGAACCGATTGATTGGGGCTTGGAACGCATACAGGGAGGTAAAAGCCGTTCCTACAGCGGAGGTATCGGATATGATATAGCATCTTCCAGTGTATCTGCCGGTATTGGTCTGGTAACATCTGAATCAGACGAGGAATACAATCTGGTCGATATTAACAGTGACGGTTTACCGGATAAGGTTCATAAGACTGGTTCCGGAATCAGTGTTGCCTTGAATCAAGGAAACAGCTTCGGAAATGAGTTTATTTGGAAAGGTCTCAGTTCATTGAATGAATCGGCTTCTACATCTGAATCCGTCAACGCGGCCTATACCATCTACATTCCCATTCCCATACCGTTTGCTCCGATTAAGGTTGTGACCACTCCTGGTGCATCCACCGGTCACAGCATCAGCCGCCCCACGTATGCCTTGCAGGACGTGGACGGTGACGGCTATCTCGACATTGTGGAATCCGAGAAGGAAAGCGAGCTGAAAGTGACCCGTTCCGCCATCGGCAGGACGAACATGCTGAAGGCAGTTACCAACTCGCTCGGCGGCACGTTTACACTGGACTATGCGCACACCGCTCCCACCTACGGGCTTCCCGGCGGCAAATGGGTGATGTCTTCCCTCACGGTGGATGACGGCATCCATGACGACGGTCCGCTCATGACCACCGCCTTTGAATACAAGGACGGCAAGCGCGACCGCCACGAACGTGAGTTCCTCGGTTTCGGCGAAGTGATTACTAAGAATCTCGACACTGAAAAGGAAAATGCGCTCTACCGCAAGTCCGTACAGAAGTATGACGTATCCGGCTACTATACGCAGGGCAACCTCGTCAACGCTTCCGTGGAAGACGCAGCCGGAAAGGTTTACACCGAAACACGCAACGAATATGACGGCTACTACCTGACCGCCAAGGGTGACGAGTACACCTTTACCGCACAGCCCGTACTGTGCAGTGACCGTGCTTCCGCCTTCGTACCGCTCCGCTATACGGCGAACCTGCAATACGAAGGTGCCGCACAGGGAATGATTACCTCGGAGGCATGGAACGAGTATTACCTCACCGGCCACCACGGTGAACTGAAATCCTACAGGTTCAGCAACAAGGGCAAGCTCGGCAGCAAGGGAGACGGCAAGTTTGATTACCAGACCTCCATCCGCTATACCTCCAACAGCAGCAGGAACATCCTCGGACTGCCGACCGATGTGACCGTGACCGGAGGAGACGGAAAGGTTTACCACCAGGTATCGGCGGTATATGACACGAAGTACCCGAACCACCTGACCAAGATAACGCAGCAGCTCGGAAACGGCGAAGCCGTCACCGACTATCGTTATGACAGCTTCGGCAACATCCTGCAGAAGACACTTCCGGCCAATGCCAAGGGACAGCGCATGTGGTACAAGTACCGCTACGAGCCGGAAATGAACATGTATGTGGAACGTGTAGAAGATGCGTTCGGCTACCGAAGCGAGGCAGGCAATTTCGATTACCGCTACGGCATCGCCAAGGAACGCCGCGACCTGAACAACTTCTACTACGAGACCGATGTGGACGACCTCGGACGCGTCACCGGAGTACGCGGCCCGAACGAACTGGCTACGGGTGTACCTTATATTATCGCATTCGAATACAGCCCGAAGGCTGAATTTACGGCAAACGGCATTACCGCCCCGGCATACGCCGTGACAAAGCACTACGATATCCAGCATCCAAACGATGACATGGAAACCGTCACCTTCGTGGACGGCTTCGGCCGGCCCGTGCAGGTGAAGAAGGACGGCGTGGTCACTTCGGCATCCGAAGGAACGGTGTCCGATGCACAGAATGTAATGATTGTCAGCGGACGCAATGTCTATGACGCATTCGGACGTGTTGCCAAGGCTTACTATCCCGTCACGGAAGAGCTGGGCAAGCGGACGGACTTCAACAAGGCATTTGACGGAGTATCGCCGACCGTAACGGTGTATGACGTACTCGACCGTGCCACGGAAGTGACCCTTCCCGACGAATCCAAGACCCTGACAGCCTATACCACGGATGCAGGCAGCCGGGCATTGGTAACTACCGTGACCGATGCTTTGGGCAACAAGCAGGCTACCTATACCAACGGCAGCGGCAAGACCGTCATGACCAAGCAGCTCAGCGGTCCTGACGGAGAAATCACCACCACCTTCGAATATGACGGCATCGACCGTCTGGTCAAAGTCACCGACACCGAAGGCAACGTGACGACCTCCGTATATGACATGGGCGACCGCCGCACCGAGGTGAACCATCCTGCAAGCGGCATCACCACCTTCACGTATGATGCACTCAGCAATGTGCTGACCAAGCAGACAGCCAACCTTGCCAAGGAAGGCAAGTTCATCACCTACGATTACGACTATCAGCGTCTGACGGGTATCAACTACCCAGACCACCCGGAGAACAACGTAAAGTATTACTACGGTGGTCGCAATGCCTCTCAGAACCGTATCGGTAGGTTGATGCTCCGTGAGGACGGAACAGGTGCCATCGAATACTTCTACGGCAAGATGGGCGAAGTCACCAAGACCCGCCGCACGATGATTGTGCCTAACCAGGCGATAGCAACCTACGTGACGCAATGGACTTATGACAGCCACAACCGTCTGTTGGAGATGATTTATCCTGATGAGGAGAAAATCACCTACTCTTACAACCTCGGAGGTCAGCTCGAAAAGGTTCATGGCTACAAGTCATACGGCTACGATTATGTAAGCAAGATTGGCTATGACAAGTTCGAGCAGCGCACATACTTGAAGTATTGCAACGGTGCAGAGACATTCTACACCTACGCCCCACAGCGTCGCAGATTGCAGAACCTCACTGTGAATAGTGGTGGCAACACCATTATGGATAACGCTTATACATACGATGCAGTAAGTAATGTGCTCAGTGTTGTAAACGGTGCGTCAGTCCCACAGAGTGGCAAGGCTGGCGGACAAATGGCGCATACCTATACATACGATGCACTCTATCGTCTTGTAAGCGCAACAGGTACTTATACAGGTGCGGACAACAAGACAGCAAGCTACACTCTTGCGATGGGCTACGATAACATGCACCGTATCACATCAAAGCGTCAGATTCTCACGCAGAACAATGTGCAGTTCAACGGTACGTTGAATGCTGGCTATGATTTGTCGTACACTTATGGAACAGACACAGGCAAGAAATTCCAGCTTGCCAATGTGAAGGATGTGAATTATCGCACGGAAGAAAATCCGTCAGAGAGCGAGAATGTGAACAACAATCACGCCTATGAGTATGATGCTAACGGTAATCTTGTTTATGTCAACACAAGCCGTACCAAGAAGGATGGCATGGCTGACGAGAAGACCGCAGAGCGCAAACTCAAATGGGATGAGGAGAACCGTCTCCTCGCTTCTGATGATAACGGCTTTGTTACCAATTATTGGTATGATGCAGATGGTGAGCGCACAGTGAAAACTTCTGGCGAGAGTGACCAGGTTTATGTGAACTCCGAGTTTGCTGGAGGTCGCACGAACACAGCCAAGTTCTCGTTGTATGTAAGTCCATATTTGGTTGCCAACCAAGGCGGACGTTACACCAAGCATATCTACATCGGTAGTCAGCGTGTCGTTTCCAAGATTGGTGACTTCGACTCTTACGGCTCAGACCCACGCCGCATCCAGTATGCAGGTAGTGAGACTGATGGCTTGTCTGTTGATTTAAGGTTAAATATACTCAACAGTTGCAGGTCATTAAGGATAATTATGCAACCTTTGCAGTGCCGTACAATGGCGAGGACAACAACGACTATGTCGATGGCAAGGGCTTCTGCTGCAATGACGGCAGCTTGGAGGCTGCGCAGGCACGTGTTATGGCAAGAGCAATGAAGAACAATTTCCAAGAGGGTGACTCATACGAGAAGATGCAGTTCTACTATCACCCAGACCATTTGGGTAGCAGTAGTTACATCACCAACCTTGAAGGCGAAGTGGTGCAGCATATCGAGTATGTTCCTTTCGGTGAGGTTTTCGTTGAGGAGCGCAACAACATTTGGAATACACCTTATCTTTTCAATGCGAAGGAATTCGATGAAGAGACGGGATTGTATTACTATGGAGCGAGGTACTATGACCCAAGATTAGGACTATGGATAACTACAGATCCTTTGCAAGAAAAATACTACGACATCTCTACTTATTGCTATGCTTATAACAATCCAATACGATATGTAGATCCAACAGGAATGGAAGGATGGCTGTCTGATTGGTGGAAACAAAACAATGTTGGAACCAGATTGTTAGGAGGTGTCCAAATGGTTGGCGGTTCTATTGAGGCTGTTGGTGGAGGAATCGGTGGAATTCTTACTGCAGAAACAGGTGTAGGTCTTGCTGGTGGTGTCGCTCTGTTGTTACATGGTGCCGACAATGCTTATGCAGGTGCAAAGCAAATGTGGACTGGAAAAAGCCAAACTACATGTACATATGCTGGCACTAAATATGCATCTCAAAAATTGGGGGCCAGTGAGGAGACAGCTGACAAAATAGCAACAACAGTAGATGTTGGAACAAGTTTTGTCGGAGGAGGCTCTGGACTATACAAAAAGCAATAGATTTGTCACTGGGAGACTTCAAAAACATGTTAATCAAGCTGTCAAGGAAGTTGATTCAGAAGGACTAAAGGCATTGACTCAGAAACAACTTAGAGCAGTCCAAAAGAATTCGAGATTATATCCAGCACAAAAATTTGAAAACATCGAATTTAGGGAGTATAAGCCGGACGCAGAAGTATGGTCGCAATCTCCTCCAAACCATACTTGACAAGCGACTTTGCCTTTCTTCCATGTTTCAGAATCCTTATCGGTTTAATATTTATATCTTTATGTTCACCAACGAGATACGCCCATACAAGAGCCACGCATACCATCGCGACAAGTCTTGCGATGCGCTCCATATCACGCATATGGGTGTCCTCGATGTTGAAGCCGGAAGATTTCATGGCTCTGAAGGCCGTTTCTATCTCCCAACGCTTTTTGTATGTCAAAATCGCACCCTCGGGCCGGTTGAAGCATATGAGAATCTGCAATTCCGGAACTCCATCGGAGTTTTTGATTCGGCTGCCGGCAAGATAGACATACTCGCCTTTGTGAAGAAAAAGCTTATGGAAGAATTTCTCCTGACCGACCTTCAGATCATTGAACAGCCACCAGGCGCGGATTCTCTCACCGGTGGATGGCTTGACAATCCAGAAGTTCTGACGTATCCGGATGTAATACCGTATGCGACGGCTGTTGAGCCACCCTGTCCATTCCTTTCCGATGAACTCGCGGTCTGCCACAAGACTGTCGATGCATTCTGCTCCGAAAAGACGGATAAAACGTTCCATAATCTTCCTGCGTTCGTTCCAGCTGGAGTTGCCACGTTTAGGGAGAAGACTGAATATCAAGGGGAAGGCAATCCCTTTATAGGTGATGCCCAACATAAGAATATTGATATTGAACTCTCCGAACTTCCAGTTGGTGCGATCCATGCTGAGCACAAGACCGGTCTTGACAGGAAGCAGCGAGAAAATCATACGCGCTATGATATCAAGGTCAAGAACATACTTGGCAAAGAATCTTTGGAGCCGTCTGAGGTTGGAATCCTTGTCGACAGCCGTAGGCATCGCGTCTGCCAGTTTGTGGAGGCTGACAGTCTGCACAACACAGAGTGCGTGGAGCAGCAACGCCATAAGTTTTATGCGTGCCAGATTCATACTTTGTCCAAAGTGCTCTTGCATAATCGGGAGGATTTGGTTAACTTTGACCAAGTCCTTGGAATTAGTAGTTTTCATGGAGAAAAGTCGCCAAACTTTTCCTTTAAATTACTAAATTTCAGGGACTTTTGCAAATTTAATCACTTGAAAATTAAATGTTTAACAGCATAAATTTAAATTTTGTCATCTACTAAATGGTTTGATATAAAAAGCAATTATACTAATGGACCAGATTTTACCAGAGGAAACAAATGGTGGGATATGACAACTCATGCCCAATGGCAGAAACATGTAAATAAATATGGGAAAAATGGCACTTTATTAAACACCGCTCCTAAACGTTAATAACTGTAATTAGAGCCAGAGACATTCAGTTTCTGGCTCTATAATAAAATAAGATGAAATGAATTTACTCCATTATTTCAATAAAAAAAGAGAATTATCTCCAAGTAATAGGAAAGAATATTCCTTAAATGAACATGGATATGTGGATTTAAAGAACCAATTTATAGATAGTTCCGATTTGGCAAACAAATACGAAAAATGCGATTTTTCTAAATCGTCGTTTGCTCATTCCAATAGAATATATTGGATAGAAAACAGAATATTTATAAATTCAATATTTTATAAAACAATTTTTAGAGCATTAGCAGAACATGGAAATGAATTTTATAGCTGTATGTTTGAAAATATAAATTTCAAAAATGCAATTATAGGATACGATTCATCGTGCTATACCTATTGTACTTTTAAGAAAGTCAAATTCGGTGCATTTATAAAACCACAATTTAGAGATTGCAAATTTATAAATTGTGATTTTTACGATGTGGATTTTCAAGCTTCAAATTTTGAAAATTGTGAGTTCATCGGCAATTTAGATAACGTGTGGTTTAGAGGAGGATTTCCTACAGAATCTTTTAAAAAAGAGTTTGGAAATGCTAAGCAGAATAAAATGCTAAATGTATCTTTTGAGGATGCAATATTACATGATGTGACATTTAGTGACAATTGTGATTTATCTACAGTTTTGTTCCCTAAACAAGGAAAGTATTTGTTTTTTGATAATTGGGATGAACAGTTAGATCTGATAATGAATGAATGTACAGCAAATAAGTCTATGACAATAAGAAACGATATTGTTTCTTTTGTTGAAATACACAAGGTTCATTCAGCAAATCAAAAGTATTATATCTTAAATGTTGTAGATTTGTTGAAAGAGTATGATGATAAAGCTGTTGAAATTATTGCAAAAAAAGCAACACAAAAAATAGGATTTTCAGAATAGAAATGTAAAATAAACTGTGTCATACTACAATTGGTAAACACAGTTTATTTACGTTTTATCTTTGAGCCACCTTGAAAAAAAGTGACATCAAAACAGAGTGGTGCTTCAAAATGCTGGAATTTTTTACAGACCTTATGTATCTGCACTACAAGACGATTTAATTTACACGACCTATATGCACTTATTTTTTCTTCAATACATATAGCTTAGCAGTCTCACCTTTCGGTTCATTACCCAGTGAATCTGTCAAGACAACATTGTTGGCATCCTTCACTTTATAGAAGGTATGCTCGCCACTTGAAGAGCGCACAAGCATCAAGACATTGTTGTCAAGCACTTGAAAGGTGCCGCTTGTTTCGTCATACCCTTTTTTGCTATCTATTTTGCAAAATAGAACAAATCTATGCAATAAATGCAAATTACAATCGTCTTTCAACTATAACACAAAAAGTTGGCGAGATGAAAATAACATTAAGACAAGGCTTCAAACCGCCTTAAAAATCAGCAGGGAATATCAGAGGATTTTTTCCTTTGAATCTTTGACTTATTTCCTTTTGCAGAATCTGCTCCACTACCGTGACCGATGCACTCCATAATGTTCAGGCTACCCATACCAATGGCAGTGGCAAGACCTTGAAGACCATCCAGAAGAGCGGTCCTGACGGTGAGATTACCACTTCGTTTGAGTATGATGGCATACAGCGTCTTGTTCGTGTTACCGACACGGAGGGCAATGTTACGACATCCACTTACGACATGGGTGACCGCCGTACTGAGGTGAACCATCCTGCAAGCGGCATCACCAGCTTCACTTATGATGCACTTGGCAACGTGCTGACCAAACAGACAGCCAACCTTGCCAAAGAGGGCAAGTTCATCACCTATGATTACGACTATCAGCGTCTGACGGGTATCAACTATCCTGACCACCCGGAGAACAACGTAAAGTATTACTATGGTGGTCGCAATGCTTCTCAGAACCGCATTGGTCGCTTAATGCTCCGTGAGGACGGGTGCCATCGAATACTTCTACGGCAAGATGGGCGAAGTCACCAAGACCCACCGCACGCTGATTGTGCCCAATCAGGCGATTGCCACCTATGTGACGCAGTGGACCTATAACAGTCACAACCGCCTTCTGGAAATGATCTATCCGGACGAGGAGAAGGTCTATTATCATATAGAAAGGCTTAACACCTGTAGTTCTTCGCTTACACCTTTGCAACAATATATCAAGCACATCTTTATCGGCTCACAGCGTATTGCCTGTGTTTTTCAAGATTGCTAATACGCTTTTTATGTCCTAACCGATACGCATTCAGTAGTTTGGTTGTTTGACAAAACCACCTTTCCGTTAAAGATAAACAAAAAAAATCTACTCAATAGCAGGTTATTAAAGATAATTACGGTATCTTTGCCGACAGTACAATGAAAAGGACAATAACGGCTATATAAGAGGTCAGAATTTGCTTTTGGCACTATCGGACACACTCGGAATTTCGCAACATACTTTGCATTTTGTTTGCTGGCATAACAAATCTGCCGCGATGACAGTTCTATCGAATTTGCATAAATCCGTGTATGGGCATTGAAAGCTATCTTCTGAGTTCGTACGCACATGAAAACTTGCATTTCTATTCTCACTTTGATCATGTTAGCAATAATTGCATCTCAAATTAGGTCGAAGATGATTTTGTATATCTAATACATGCTAATCGGCAAAAAACATTAAACGCAGCAGTTTTTTTCAATGCGGAAACAGATGCTGCGGAAAAGAAATCACAAGTTTTGGGCTGTTAACTATTAACCGATTTAATCCAATACTACCCCTTTGGGTATTACTCAATTCCATTTCATCCAATTTATTATCACAATGCGAAAAATTCTGTTGACGCTCTCTTTCCTTTGTCTGGGAGCACTATCGGCATTTGCCGATCTGCCGTTTCGTAATCATCGTTACGACGCATTTAAAGTGCTGAAGATTACCCCTGAACATACAGTGTTCGTTGGTAACAGTATTACGAACATGCATGAATGGTGGGAAGCCTTTGGCAACCCGAAAATTATTAACCGAGGCGTTTCCGGAGCCGTAAGCAATGAAATGCTGGCCAACTTGGAAAGTGTGGTAGCAGGCAGACCGAAACAAATCTTCTTTATGATCGGTACCAATGACCTGGGCACCGCGGGACTCAACACGGCTGCACAAGTGGCACGCAATGTGCGCACGACACTAAAGCGCTGCCAGTTGGAAACGCCCGAAACTCAACTGTTTGTGCAGAGTATTCTACCCAGCCGTCAACGTAATCTGGCCCTCCAACAAGAAACCAATGACAGTTTGAAGAAAATCTGTACGGAGATGAAGGTTACTTACATTGACCTATGGAATGACCTGCTCAGCGTATCTGAATCCAACAATAACAGCCATACATTGGACGGTCTTCATCTGACGGCATCAGGATATCGCATTTGGTGTAACAAAATTGCCCGGTATGTGGGTTCCGAGTGCGTTTATCCTGCTTCGGCACCAGACAATGCTTGCAATCTGGGCGGTTCCTACGGTATGCGTGCCACCTATTTCAGTATGCTTCCTGTTTGTAAGGACGACATCCTGCTGATAGGTGATGCTACTATTCACGGTGGAGAATGGCACGAACTGCTACATTCCGACAAAGTGAAGAGTCGTGGTACGGGTTGGGGCTATCCCGGACCGGACATTGCTACGATCAAGAAGATGGTTAGTGGTATCTTCAAGGGACGTTCCGACAATGAAGAACCCGCTCAGATTTATCTCTATATCGGTACGGCTGACTTGAATAACACCAACAAAACCGTTGATGCCGTAGTAGCAGAATACCGAACTTTGGTAGGCGAAATCCGCAAGCAAGCCCCTAACGCTCCCATCTATGTGCAGGCTATTCTGCCCAAAAGTGATGCAGCCTCCAACACCAACCGCATCGTGCCTTTCAATACAAAGCTTCAGGCACTGGTAAAGGAACTGGCCAACGTGGAATACATAGACTGCTATACACCCTTTGTAAAGGAAGGAATGGCTAATCCCGCTTACTTCTCAGGTAACTACCTCTATGGTAAAGGTTATGCCAAACTCTCTCAATTATTGGCAAAGACCATGGGAGCGGGCATAATTCCCACAAGTGACGAAGAAGCCAATATAAATTATGCGGTTTTTAACCAACGCACAGAACTGGGTGATATCATTTCTCGTGCAGAAGGCTTGAAACTGGGTAACGAGGTCGGTGCTTACACGCCCGAGGCTGCTGCAGACCTGTTGAAGGCTCTTCCCTCAGCCTATATGTTATTAAGTAAACAGGATGCAACCGGTGCTGAACTGGCTGCCATGGGCAAAGAACTCAATGCGTTGATGACCACCCTGTTGCCAAAACTCAACTTGCCAAAAGCTTCGACGGCTGATAACGAAACGTGGTACCAACTTTACACACCCAACCGCGAGAATCGCTACCTTACCTCGAACGGAACAGGCAAAGAACTGACAGGTAACGATAAACAGGCTTATGCCCGCATGATGTGGAAATTTGTCAGCCGCACAGATGGTACGTTTGACATCATCAACCGCGAAGACAGCGGTTATGTAAGCCCTACAGCCAACTTTAATGCTGCCGTTTCTACATCAGCTACGGCTCCTGCACAAGGTTGGGAATTAAGTTACAGCAACACCGCGGGACTCTTCATCATCCGCAGCGGTAAAGTGCAACTTAACCAGACGCAAAAGAATCTGAATTATGCACTCTATAATTGGAGTTCGGGGCAGGATGGATTGGACCGTGAGGATGCCGGTTGTCAATTTGCGATTGTCAATGCGCCTGCAGTGATTCCCGAACCTCATGCGAATCCTATAGCAGTACTCGATTCGGTAGTGCTCGACGGCACGATGCCTTATGCAGTTCCCGCTGATGTGGCATCTGAAATTTTCAAGCACAAGTCTGTTACCGTAGCCATCGACTTCACTCCAAAAGTAGCTCCTGCTCAACCTGCTATGCTCTTTGCTTCGTCAAACAGTAAAGGGCAGGATTACTTTGGCGTAGTGACGCGCGAAACAAACAAATACGGTTTACAATATGTCGGCAACAGCCACAAGGAAGGCTGGTATACGTGGGGCGGAAAAGACCTGACGAAACGTAGTCAGATTGTCATCACAATGAATGGTGAAACGGAGACCTACCATTACTATTTTAATGGAAAAGCCGATCGTAGTGTTTCGGGAATGGGAGAATATGGATACCGTACATTTGGCAATGTGCCGAATGTTGACGGATTGTATCTGGGCGGTGTAGTCCGTCAGGATAAAATCAATGAATATCCATTTGCAGGAACTATTCATTCTGTTCGCATATGGGACCGTGTACTCACAGCAGATGAAGTAGCATCTTTGACTTATGGCAAAGAAGATCTGCCAGAAGGGACTTACCAGATAGACATGGCTCACGGTAAGTTTGTCAAGAGTAACCAGAATGGTACCTGGCACCAAGTATGGCAGAGCGACGTTACCAATCCTGTGTTACAACTCGATGCAAGCCATAATAATATGACAAAGGATGACCAAGGTAATATCCTTGCTTACGTAGGTCAGTATTCTCCCGAAAACTATGCGCTGATTGTCCCGGTGGGCTATGCAGTAACAGGATTTTCTTTCGATGTCATTAATCACGAACACAATGATGCCATTGAAGTAGCTTGCGGAACAACGAAGCTGATAACCAGCAATAAGGTGCAACACTTTGCAGTTAGCGGACTCAAAGAGCAGACGGCTACGTTTACCCTCAAAGGGGTCAACAAGGGCTTGAAACTGACAAATTTCCATGTGACTGTTGCTAAAGGCGAATATATAGTGGAAGAGCAGTTTGAGGTATTCCCTACGCTCAACAGCACTGCAATTCCCTACCGTATTCCCGGTATCGCTACTGCAAAAAACGGTGATGTGATTGCCGTAGCGGACTATCGTCATTCACGCAGCGACATCGGCTTTGCCGGCAGTGCCAATGGGCGCATTGACCTTCATGCCCGTGTAAGCCACGACAACGGTAAAACATGGGATGATATCACGACCATCGTTGAGGGACAGGGCAAGAATGCAACCGATCCTTTCTACACAGGATTCGGTGACCCCTGTATCGTTGCTGATCGTGAAACCAATGACGTGCTCGTGCTAAGCTGTTCCGGTGACATTTCTTTCCCGAGCGGTACACGCGAACATCACCAGGGTATTGCTCGCTTTATCAGCACCGACTTCGGCAAGACGTGGTCAGCACCTACCAACCTGGCAGAAAGCATCTATTCACAGTTTGACAATTCTAAGCGCGGTCCGATTCGTTCCATGTTTATAGGTTCGGGTAAGATTCACCAAAGCCGCTATACAAAGGTAGGAAGCCATTACCGTCTCTACTGTGCCGCTTTGGTGCGTGATGTCAATGCTACAATGTGTAATTATGTGCTTTACTCCGACGACTTCGGCGCAAACTGGAAGGTGCTGGGTGGCACTGATAACGCTCCTATTCCTTCGGGGGCAGATGAACCTAAGGCTGAAGAATTGCCCGACGGCAGTGTAGTTATCAGCAGCCGTTGCAATGGCGGTCGTTATTATAATGTATACAGTTTTACCAGTGCGAAGAAGGCAGAAGGCAGCTGGGGTACGGTGGCTTTCTCCGGCAAGAACAATAACGGAGTGACGGCAGAGGGAAATTCCTGCAATGGTGAAATTATGATTCTTCCTGTTACGCGCCGTGCGGACAACAAACCCCTTTATCTCGCTTTGCAGTCGCTTCCCTTCGGCAGCGGCCGTGCCAATGTAGGTGTCTATTATAAGGAACTCGCTTCATACGAAGATTTCTGCTCTGCAGACTCTTTGGCTGCCAACTGGGAAGGTCGTCACCAGGCTTCGCGTATGAGTTCTGCTTACTCAACGATGACGCTTCAAGCTGATTCTACCATTGGTTTCGTGTATGAAGAAGATACACATCGCACTAATGGTGGTGGCTATACCATTGTTTATAAAAACTATAGTTTGGAACACCTTACCGATAGTCTTTACAGTGTACGTGCGGAAGAAGGGTATGCCGATTGGATTAAGGCTTGTGGCGAACGCAAGGTGGAAATCATCAGCGAACAGCAAACGGGCGACTTTGTAGGTATGTATGACCGTCAGCAACTTTCGCTGCTCAAAGAAACCGGTGCTCAGTGTGTGACCGACCCTTCACCTGAAACGTATGAACAGATTCAGCAAGTAGCCTCAAGTCATCGCATTGCATTAGAGAACGGGGCAGTCTACATGCTTCAAAATAAGTTGTACCCCTCTAAAAAACTGGCCTTGAACGAGAATCTGACGGAGTATGTCGGCAAGGAAGGCCGGGACGACTATATGGAGTTTGTCTTTACTCAAGATGAAGCAGGTAACTGGAAAGTGTACAATGAAAAGTACAACAAGTGGCTGGGTGTAACGGGACAAACGGAAGAACGTGTACCTGCTACGACCAAGGCTGATGCTGCAACATACGAGGTAACTTCTTCGGCAACAGGCTTTAGCGTACTGAGTTGTACGAAGCCGGGTAATGGCGGCATTCCGGCCATTCATCTGGCAGCTCACGGACATGTAGTGCCCTGGACATCAAGTGCTGATGCTTCGATGTGGCAAATCTGCAAGGTGGGCATGAGTACAGATTTGGACTCAGTGCTTACTCCGGCTCCTGCTGCTCAGCCGACCCGCATCTATGATTTGCAGGGTCGTCTGGTGAAGAAGCCAGTACTTGGAGGTGTCTATATCGTCAACGGACGAAAGAAATTAGTGAAATAACATTTAATCGGACGGACTAACTAACTCGCTCGCTCTTGTAAAAATACCCCTGCTTCACACTGTGACAGGGGTAATTTTTTTCTGTCCGTTTGGATATTCGCCTAACTACATTTCTTCCATCGTAAAACATTCCATTAAAATATCATACTTATGAAGGACCTTGTTTCGTAAGGTTTCTACCTTGGTAGCAAAATCCTCCGGCTTGAAGTTCTTCCGCTGTCGTTTAACCTCTGCTACTAATGCTTTCCGGCCTTCGGCGTAGATGCCGACAATATCAATTTCGCAAGCATCTTTTCCTTTTTTAGCCTGCCACCAAGAACCTATATCCACAAAATTTTGGCTTTCCATCATCTTCTGACGAAAATACTGCTCCAATGTAATCCCGGAATAGGTTGGATAGTCATTCTTGATAAGCTGCCCCAGTTGCTCGAAGTTCTCCATCTCGACAAGCCGGTGATACTTGATGAAATAGCGGAACCAAAAGCGCAGGAACAGGTCGGAAATTTCAAACCGAACCGTCTGCGAGCCTTCCTTGGCCAGAATGGGACGTTTCTTGACAATGAGCTCGTAATCTTCTTCGAGTTTTTTGAGATGACCGGCAATGACCGTATCTCCCATGTTCTGCTCGATTTCTGCGGTTGTATTCCGACCGTTGGCGATGTCCGACAGTATGGCAAAATAATTGCCGTACTTCTTTCCGAACTCCTGAATGAGCAGTGCTTTTCCCTCATTCAAAAACGGGGAATCGAACTGCACGATATAGTCCACCATGCTTTCCATATCCGTACAACCCTTCTGCATGAAAAGGTCAATGTATTTGGGCACTCCTCCGGTAAAGGTGTAGAGTGCCAGAAGGTCTTCGTGCGTATAGTCAGGCTTGTGGTCATGAAGAATCTCCTTCAGTACAGAGGTAGAAAACGGACGTAGCTTGATGATGCTGTCGCACCGTCCGTATAGCGGTTCACGGGCATCCATAAAAATCTGGTTCATCAGTGTATAGACCGAACCGCTGGCCACGAAATTGACAAACGTGCTGTCTTTGTATCGGTCCCAAATATCCTGCATTTTGCTGTAAACAGCCGGATTGATGTAGAAGAATTCCTGAAATTCATCAATGACCAGATTATACCTTTCCGTTTTTCCGGCTCGCATCAGCATCTCGAATACATCTGAAAAGGAATCGATGGATTCAGGAATGAAGACATTGGATAGTACCGAATTGATGTGTTGCGCAAATCCACGGCAAAGCATGGATTCATTGCTTCGGCTCACAAAAAGATAGACCGTCGGACTCTCTTCGCAGCTTTTCAGAATAAGTTTCGTCTTTCCGATGCGGCGACGCCCGGTCAGTACGGTCATCTGTGAATGCTGGGCGAAGGCTATCTGGCGAGTCTTCTCCAGTAAGGCCAGTTCCTTTTCTCGATTGTAAAATTTCATACGCTCCGAATATATTTTTCTTTTACTTGCAAAAAACTCACCGCTGTAATACTTACGACTGTAAGTTTTATACAAAGGTAAACAATTTACTATTAAAAGCCAAGAGCCAGAGGCTTATTCTTTTCTATTTCAATGTGAAAATAGGATTTGCTATCTGGGGAATGTGTTTTGAATAGTATAGAAGCAAACAGACCTGAACAGTGTAATCGCACTGTTCGGGTCAATATATAACCTTTATCTATTATGAATGCTTATGGATGTACAGGGCGGATGCAGTAACCGTTGTCCGTTAATTTCGGATTATCTTGAAAACTGAAATAGAATACTTTAAGCATCGGAAAGTCTCCGTACTCAACATTATTCATCTTGGAATTTGTAAGATAATATCCGAAATCAGTCCGTTTACACACATTTCCAGCTTTATGGTCCGATAGTAGGAAGAAAAGTACCTATTTACAAACGTGTACCATAAATTCATATCCAACTATGTCAATAACTGCAAACCGCATCTTACAAAATGGGGGGGGTACTACTTAAATATTTGTAATATTTTCCATATTTAAAGTATTCACTAGATTTCATGATAAGATACTTGCTAACTTCGCATGTACGCAGAAAACAGTTTCTAAATCACAATCCATCCATACAAATAAGTTTACATCTTTGCTGATGCTGATCTCCAGTTTATGAGGAAAGTACTGGCACAAACCGATGTTGCTTTCTCTTTAGAATTGAATCAAAATTATGGTTTTTAATTTTTAATCTCTATGAATAAATTTACTTATTTGTTGTTATTCCTTTTCTGTATGATGGGAGTAATGAATGCGCAGGAGTTAGAAATTTCCGGCTTCACCAAAGCTGCCGAAAACAGGACCTTACCTGCAGAGTTGACCACTGGTTATTATTTGATTAAAGAGGTGAACCCCAATGCTTCGGGTAAACCTGGTGGTTACTTGAAGTCTGCCAGCGAAGCAGCTAATGCAGTAGTTACACCACAAGGTAAAAACACCGCCTACGATGGCAGCAATGCTTTGGAATTGTGGTATGTTGAAATGGGTCAAGATAACCAAACTTTCACCATTTCTACAGCCAATAAAAAAGCTGCTTGGCAGGCTCCTTACCAAGGCCAAAAGAACCTCGTAGTTTATGCGAACAAAGCCAATTTGACCAAGACTACTGAATCCGTTACACTTGATAATAAGACAGCAAAAGCTGCTGATGGTTCGTGCATCATTCAGAACGATAATAAGACGGCTTGTGTTCACTATTCTTCTAATGCATTAGGTTCATGGACAGATGCAAACCCGGCATCAGTTATGATGTTTGAGTTCTACAAAGTGGAAGAAGCAGATCTCATCAAAGCTGTTAAAGTTACCTATACTTACCAATTGGAAGGAACTTCAACCACTATTGTAAAAGAAGTTGCACAAGCTGTTGGCAGTAACTACAATGCTCCGGTTCTTGATTTCATAACCTTTACTCAACCGGTAGGCACAGTAACAGGCGGTGAAAATGTAACGGTTAATTGTACCGAAAACCTGCCTTTTGAAAAAACTACAGACTTGAAAAATCCGAAATGGTTTGCAATTGATATGCACAGTAATCAGAATCGTTACATGTGTCACTATGAGGCGGATAATCAAAACATATCAGTAGCCGTTCCTGGGGATTTAGTCAGCATATCAAAGGATGATGCTTACTTTTGGTGTCTCACCGGTAACGTATTTGATGGTTTTCAAATCTACAATAAGAAAGCCGGAACTAATAAATCACTTAATACCACCACAGATAAACCTCAGATTACCGAAGGCGAAAAACATACTATTTGGCATATTGTAAAGCCTCAGTCTTCCATTTCAAATGCAGCCTGCTTCAAGGCAGATAATACTCAATTTTTAAACCATCAAGGTGATAATACGCTGGGATACTGGTCAGATGCGGACGAAGGTTCATCTTGTCGCTTCTTTAAGCCAGCGGCCATTGCCATGGAACAGGCCGAATTATATGCCAATATGCCTGAAAATGCAGTAGGTGCTTACACCGGAGTTGAGCAATTAGATCCGGCTATTACTGAAGCTGAAAAAGACTTATTCAATTTTGGGAATGCCAACAAATTAGTAGATGCAATCAAAGCACTAAAGCCGAACGGTGTGACCCTCAAGGCAGGTAAGTATTATCGCTTGCAGAATAAGTACTACCAGTCTCGTTATGCCAATGCTGATATGACCGGTAAGGAAAATATGCAAAAGGCAATCAGTTCGGTTGTATTGTTCGAAGCTACCGAAACTGAGAACCAGTATCACTTAAAAATGCAAGGTCAAGGTTTGGGTCATGTGACTAAGAGTAATCAAATACGATTGACTACTGATAAAAATAATATGGGGTCGTTCCAAGTTATTGATAAGGGTAATGCCCTGTATGCACTCAAGGACGTTACAAGTACCGAAAAGAACTTTTGCTACATTCACGACGCTTCTTCTCAAAGTCATAATTTGGTGGGATGGGGAGAATCTGCTGATGCTTCTCAGTGGTACATTGTTGAAGCTACCGATGTGGAAGTTACCCTCAACACTGCCGATAATGCTTCATACGCTACCACTTATCTTCCCTTTGCAGTTTCTAACGTTGAGGGTGCAACTGCTTACATCGGTCAGAAACAAGGCGAAAGCACTTTGCGCGCTACGGCTATTGAAGCCGGTATTCCTGCTAACACGGGTGTTATCCTGAAGGGTGCTGCCAACGAAGCTAAGGCTGTTCTGACACTCGGTGAAGCCACTTCTAATGTTCAAAACAATGCACTCACTGGTACCCTCGTTGAAAAAGATTATGCTACCAGCGAATTGGTATTCGGTAAATCAGCGGAAGGTACTGTAGGTTTCTACAGCATGGCCGAAGGCTCAAAGATTGGTGCCAACAAGGCATACTTGGCTACTGCTGCTACTCAGGCAATGAAACTTGTGTTTGACGGTGGCGTAACAGGTATTGAAAACGTAATGGTCGAAGCTGCTCATGCTAACGCTCCTATCTATGACCTGACCGGTCGCCGCGTAATGAAGGCTGTGAAAGGTGGTTTGTACATCCAAAGCGGCAAGAAGTTCATCGCTCAGTAATCAACACTCCTTCAACATATAACCACAACAAAACGAAACAACAATGAAGAAATATATCAAACCTTCAATCGAAATAATTACGCTCCAAACCGAAGATGCTATCCTTACCGGTAGCGGCGATAAAACTATGGATTTCACCATCAATGCCGGTGAACAAACCGAAAGTGCCTGGTCACAAGACAAAGGCTGGAGCAGTGATAGCTGGTCTTCTACTGGCAAAGCCGAGTAATTCAGTTTCATAAGTAGTTGATTAAATGAGTGGCGGGTGTCCAACAGCGGTTGGATACCCGTTTTTTTTGACTCCTTTTCAAGAAAAAAGTGTATATTCGTAAATATAATAACGTGAATATGTGAATATTGAATAGAAAGGTATGTGATTGACTGCTCAAGGGAAAGACAGTATGCATACCTTTATATATGTTGCCACAATTTTGGACGATATGGAAAAACGGCTTACATATGAGGAACTGTTGGATGAATACAACAGACTTCTTGCAGAGAATAGGCTTCTTCATGAGGAAATGGACAAGTTGAAGGCTTTGCTGAACGACAGAAACAGCTTGACGGCATCGCCTATCGTAAAAAGAAATCTTTCCCCGGAAGAAAAAGTAGAAGTATTCCGCAATTTGTTCAAGGGACGCGAGGACGTGTTTGCGCGGAGATGGTACAGCCGGACCACCGGGAAATCCGGCTACCAGCCTGTATGCCGGAACGAATGGGACAGGCAGTTGTGCGACAAGAAAAGATACAGATGTACGGAATGCCCCAATAGGCTGTTAAAAGCATTGGAGTATGAGGATATATACAGGCATCTTGAGGGGAAAAGTCCGGACGGACAGGATGTAATTGGTGCCTATGCCATTCTTGCAGACCATACCTGTAATTTTCTTTGTGCGGATTTTGATGACAAATCCTGTGAACACGGCTATCATCAAGATGTACTGGCATACGTTGGGGTCTGCAAGGACTGGAATGTTCCCTGTGCAATAGAGCGCTCCCGTTCCGGCAACGGCGCACATGTCTGGATATTCTTTGAACAGCCGTTGTCTGCATCCAAAGCACGGAGGCTTGGAAACACGATCCTGACGGAAGCCACGAACAGAAACGGGCGGATGACCTTCAAATCCTACGACCGATTCTTTCCAAACCAGGACAAGCTACCGGAAGGCGGGTTCGGGAATCTAGTGGCACTGCCATTGCAGGGGAGAGCCCGCAAGGAAGGGAACAGTGTATTTGTGGATGAAAACTTTATGGTTTACAAAGACCAGTGGTACTATCTGCTTCAGATAAAGCGGCTTTCAGAATCAGAAATTGATGCGGTACTGGCAAAGCATGCGACGGCTTCCGAACTCGGCGATTTGTCTACAACCTGCGAAACAAGGCCTTGGGAAACTCCGACACCCCAGAAAATAACTAGAAATGACTTTCCGGTCAATCTCCACCTTGTGCGCTCTAACATGCTGTATATTCCTTTGTCCGGACTCCGGGCAAAGGTTGTCAACCATCTGAAACGGATTGCATCATTCAGAAATCCCGAGTTTTATGCCAGACAAGGAATGCGCCTGTCCACCTACAATATCCCCCGTATCATCTCCTGTGCCGAGATGGAAGAGGATTATGTCTCTCTGCCACGGGGATGTGAGGATGCAATTACAGCCCTGTTGGACAGCAACCGGGTATCTTACCGCGTGGAAGACAAGACCAATTCCGGAGAGCATATAACCGTAAGGTTTAAAGGCAAGCTCCGCAAAGAACAGGAAGCAGCCATAGCTTGTCTGACAGCCTACAACAACGGGGTGTTGAATGCCACAACCGCATTTGGAAAGACAATTACTGCCATCGGTTTGATAGCAAAGCGGAAAGTGAACACGCTGGTATTAGTACACACCAAGGCTCTGCTGGACCAATGGAAATCCCGCTTGGAAGAATTTCTTCAAATCGACTTTACAGAAGATGAACTACCCAAAAAGCGTGGCCGTAAAAAGACCTTTTCTCCATTCGGTACACTGGATTCAAAGGGAAACACGTTGCATGGAAAAATAGACATCGCCCTGATACAGTCCTGTCTGGAGGAGAACGGGGTGAAGCCCTTTGTCCGAAACTACGGAATGGTGATTGTGGATGAATGCCATCATGTTTCGGCTGTGAATTTTGAACGGGTATTGAAGTATGTCAATGCCCGCTACGTCTATGGGTTAACGGCTACCTCCATCCGTAAGGACGGCCACCAGCCCATTATCTTCATGCAATGCGGGCCGGTCCGTTTTTCGGCTGATGCCAAAGTCCAGATGGCATCCCAAACTTTCGCACGCCTGCTCGTACCCCGTTTTACCTCCTATAGGGAACTGGCAGATGAAAAATCCATTTATGCACGGATGGTGCAGAAAATGTCCGAAGACGTGAACAGAAACAGGCTCATCACGGATGATGTATGCGAAGCCTTGAAGGAGGGACGAACACCTATAGTACTGACCGGCCTTACCGCTCATGTAGAGACATTGGCAAAAGCTTTGGCTCCTCATTGCAAACATGTGGTTACCCTTGTCGGTTCGGAACCGGCAAAGGAAAAACACCATAGAATGGAATATCTACAAAATGTACAGCCCTCAGAACCGCTTGTCATCGTGGCAACCGGAAAGTATGTTGGCGAAGGATTCGACTATCCCCGTTTAGACACCCTGTTTCTGGCATTGCCCGTTTCCTGGAAAGGGATTGTCGCTCAATATGCCGGGCGATTGCACCGGGAATATACAGGTAAGAAGGAAGTCCGCATCTATGACTATATTGACATCCGCATGCCGATGTGCGATGTGATGTACAGACGCAGGCTGAAAGGATATGCATCTGTAGGTTATCGGATCAAGCTGGAGAAACCGGTGGGTGTATCTGCTGAAAGCCTACAGGGCATTATTTTTAACGGACACACCTATCAAAAGCTGTTTTTCAATGATTTATCCCAAGCCAAACATTCGGTCGTCATTTCTGCAACGAGGCTATGGCTGAGCAAACATTCCCCCATACTTGACATGCTGAAGGAATTGTCGGCACGAGGTGTGGAGGTTTTCGCTTTGGTCAAAAACAATACAGAAAAGGAAGAAAGACTGAAAGAAACAGGAATCCGGACCAAAGTCATTGATTCATTGTCGATGGACGCTGTTATCATTGACAAGTCTTTGATATGGTATGGAAGCGTCAACTATCTTGGTTACAATACGGATGAAAACAATGCCATACGCATTTATGATTCAAAAGTGGCTGATCAAATTTTGGAAGCTCTATATACATAACATCTGTCGGTCCTTTATCCAACTTGTGCAGAAGAAGTACATAGAGATGGAATATCGTTTTTTCATTAAACAGCTATTGGAAAAGAACGTAAAAAATCGTATCTTTGCAAACAAGGAAAGCGTTCTTTTGGTTGATGCAGGACGTTGCAGAATATAGAAGCTCGCTCGTTTCTAAATCGTTACCTGTTTAAGATAACATCTGTTTTAAATGTTTGATTTTCAACAAGAAAAGAAAATCTAAATGTCTTGCCACATGAAATGTCACCCTTTTTCTGATATGACAGATGTCGGCAAGCTCTTTAAGGTAGGCGTTGCTTTTCTGGTTCGAGATGGTCGGGAACAGGTATTCCGACTCGCCTTTCCCGATGTAGAGGCTGACCATTTTCCTAGCCTGAGGAAGAAGGGGGATGAATGCCGGATGGTTGGTCTTGGTTCTGTACAGGTGGATGTACATACCCTTGTCGGAATCTGAAATGATCTGATCCTTCCTCAGTCTACATATGTCTGAATAGGCGATGCCCGTGAAGCAGCTGAAGATGAATATGTCACGGATGGAAGCCAGCCTGGGAATATCCAGCCGCTTGCCCATTATCCTTATTATTTCCTGCCTATTCAGGTATTGTTTCTGACTTTCCTCCTTCTTTATACGGTAGGTTGAGAACGGATTGGTTGGGATGATTCCGCACCGGTAAGCCCATAGAATTCCTTTTCTTACCATACTCATCATCTTGGCTGTCGTATTGACCGACAGCCTGCAGTCAGTTCTGAAGAACAGCTCCAGTTCGTGTATCATCTGCCGGTTGAACTGTTCCAGTGCCATATCTTGCCTGCCCATCTTCTTGCAGAACTCCTCAAGCCGTTTGTAGACCAGTTTATGCCTGTTGGAATGGGACATGCTGATTTGTCCGGCATGTGCCAGCCTGTCCGCATCTTTCACCTGTTTGTCAAATATCTCCAAAAGGGAATGCGGGTTGGATCCTGTGGTCATGAAGCATTGTTTTAGCATTCTTGCCGTAAGCTGTTTCCCTTCCAGTTGGGCCTGTTGGTAATGATGTTGCAATGTGGAACTTACTTTGTCCAGATATGCATTGATTTCGTGTGCTTCTGGGTTCATGGCAGAAACACGTTTGTTCTGCTTGTCCCAATGTTCCTGTAAGATGGAAGTCTTCAGGCTTACATCTGTTGCCTTGTTATTGACTATAATGCGGAGCATGATTGTTGACTTGCTGTCTTTTTGAAGCTTTCTACGCTTCAGATAAAAGTAAATGGAAAAACTATGTCTCATAAGAAATAAATATTAATTGTGTCCATATCACGAACGGGTGTATAGGACACGGATAAGACATAGATTATGGTTCTGAATGGAATGTAATATATTGATTATTAATGACCTTGAATAAAGGATTATAAGAAAAGAAAATAAAGTAGATGTGTGATTTTCAGATATTTGTTAAGGTCATAGGAAAAGGTTCGGATCCGCTTGGGGCCCGAACCCAGAGCCCCAATCTGCCTAGGAGTAATTGAATAGTGTGTAATATATTTATTATCAGATGTTTGCGACTGTATAGTTCGGCATTGCTTACAAAAATAGGTTCAGTTCCTGCAATATTTGCTGATGAACCTTGTAGGACATTAGTATTCAACCAGATACATCGAGCTATTAAGTACGGACTTTTCAGAGAACCACCTTTTTCCATCTTAATCAAAGAAGAATTTGACGTTACGGAGGTAGCATTTTCCGGCTCGTCGGAACGGACAGGAAAAGCTGGTTATTTCTGTTTCTTTTGGGAGTTCCTACATTCCGCAGTTTTGGCATGTCCGTTCACATAAGTACGGGCTTCTTCACGGAATCTTTCACGTTCCGATGTTCCGGGTTTACCGAACTGGACATCCATGAGTTCGTCGACGTTTGTTAGACCGTTTTCTTTTAAAATCTCCTTTTCTGTCTTCATGTTCCAAAGATAGTTCTCTTGATAGAAAAGGACAAGTTTTATGGTGTAAAATTGTGAAGAACGATATGATAAAATCTATAGATTGTATGGCATTGAGATTATGGAAATCATCTTCTGTGGGGGCAAGATAGTATTATTGTATTATTAATAAATATATACTTCATACTGAATAGGTTGAATGTATCTTCGTATTTTAGTCTTTCTCCGGTTCTGTTTCATCATTTAGTTCATGATTTTTGTAGGAATTTTTACATATGATTATAGATTGGTATGTTTTAGTTTTTGCGAAAGGAGCTCTGCCGGAAGATTGCTATTCATACATACTGATAATGTGAATGAGGGTTTTAATAAGTTTGTAATAAGTCGGTTCTTCTTTCTTATTTTACATATGCTAGATATTTATTTTCTGATAAAAAGTGAGAGGGGGGGAGATTATTATTTTTCTAAGCTATTGTTTATTGATCTGAGTATCAGACGTTTTATTTGTCTCCACTGTTGGATTGACATGTATATTCCATTAGGATTAGAACAGTTTATTCCTTAATCTGCATGCGTTTGCAAAGGAATTCTTAATGAGGTATCTGAATAATATGTTAGATAACAGAAATAGCTTTTGGATATAAATCACTTTTCTGATTAAGAGCCTTTCTTTTTTAGATATTTTAATATAGTTATTACTTATTTTTATATGAAATAGAATTAGGATGAATTGTTGAGGGATTGTTTCTATTTAATTATTGATAGTTTCTCTTGCTGAAGTGCGTATTTGTACATCAGTTATTATTCATTTTAATCTCAATCGTCTATTTTTTTGTCGCTTGAAATAAAATTGGTAATTTTGTATCATATAATCTTATATACAATATTCTTAAAATAGATTCTTGTATATTAATGATTAAGGTTTATATAAATCAATGAATCAAATAACAACAATATACAATGTCTCAATTAGAAGTCAGATTTACCCTTAAAGGTGAACGGAGCGAAAAAACATTCTTTCTTAGAAATGAAGGGGAAAATTTCTACCTGATAGGAGATTCTGCAGATAGTGAAAAGTATGTCGTTAAGAAAGATGAATTTACCAATATTTTTACGTTAGTAAATCCGAATGTCTTTGAAGAACCGTTAGGTGTTGTTGAAGAACGAATGGTTGGTCTTTCCGAAAACTGGATAGAAGTACAGTCACAAGGCTTGGAAGTTGACAGCGAAGAAATATTGCAACCCCGTAAACCAGGCTACGGCCCTAAGGATATTATAGTCAATCCTGACAATTATAGTATAAGCGATTTAATACGTATGGTAGAACAGGGTGATATTGAAATAGCACCTCGTTTTCAACGTAATTTTGTTTGGGATAAGACTCGCCAAAGTCGTTTGATAGAGTCTATCTTTCTTGGTTTACCTTTGCCGGCAATTTATCTTAGTGAGTATGATGACGGACGTATGACTATAGTGGATGGCTTGCAGCGTATAAGTACCATAAGAGATTTTATGAATAATAGGTTACGTTTGTGTAACATGGAGTATTTTGACTACTGTAACGGACTGACATTTTCTGAACTTCATTTGCCAGATTTACAATTAAGGCGATTTTATCGTACGCAGATAACATGTTTTAAAATTGACTATCGTTCACCTAATCAATTAAAATATGATCTTTTCAGAAGACTAAATACCGGTGGAAAAGCATTGAATGATCAAGAAATTAGAAATTGTCTATCTAGGAGTAATGTTCAAGATACGTTATACAATATGATATCCTCCCAAGAGTTTCAAACTGCGACTTGTGGTAGCATAAAGGATACTAGAATGGCTGCACAAGAATCTGCATTAAGGTTCATCTGTTTCTATAATCTTTATACAAATGACTTCAGACTGGCAGGATATGATGGTAATATGAGTCGCACTTTGGATTCGTGCGTAGAAGAACTAAATGAGATTTCAATAGAAAAATTGAACAAATATGTTGACTTGTTTAAGAATAGCATGAAACAAGCTCATTACTTGTTTGGTGGTTATGCATTCAGAAAAGTTACTCCAAACTATAATAGTATGAGAAAAAGTACTATTAACAAATCGTTAATGTTAGCTGTTTCTGTTCTTCTTGCAGCTCATAGAGAGTATTGTAAATTGACTACAAGAAAGAATCTTACAGATGAGTTAGCAATATTGCTTCAAAATGATAGACAACTCAATGATGCAATCTCATGGAGTACTTCAACTAAGAAAAGTATTCTTTATGTATTTGATTGCTTGAAGAATAATCTGTTTGACAAATTTTTATTAAACAACAATGAATAAATTGAATCTGAACATTGATGGTTTTAAATGTTTCAAAGAAGATACCCTCTTTGAATTTAATAATATAACACTGTTGACCGGATCCAACTCTGTCGGCAAGAGTTCTGTCATTCAGTCATTACTTCTTCTGAAAACAATCTCTCAAGATAGCCTTTCTGAACCTGATTCATTGATTGAATTGGATTTGAACGATGAAGAATATGCACTGAATCTTGGTACGTACGATGACATCAAAAACAAGTCGAACGATGACTATGAGGATTTTATGAATCCAGATTCAAAGGATATAAAGTTCATGCTAGATGGAGCAGTAACAAGCATAAGAATTCAAGATAATTTAGAAGCTGGTAATAAAATTCAAGTGAGAACTAATGAGGAATCAATTGCTCGAATAAAAACACATTTGGGTTACTGTTTTGTTTATCTTAACGCTGAGCGTCAAGCTCCTCGCTATGAATATAGGAATACAGATAATAATGAACTTTGTGATTGTCATGGCAGAAATACGGGTGATGTTATTCAAAGACACGAGAAAGATAATTGTTCATCAATACGATCTTTTGATTATTCTGAAGGAAAGAAATGGAAGGTCGAATTGGATAAATGGATCGAATACATTTTTCCTGGTATCATGCTACAAATCTCACAATCCACTAAGGATAGTTATCAGGTCAAAGTGCTTGGCAATGCAGCACCAAATGTTGGTTTTGGTATTACTTATGCTCTTCCTATCCTCGTAAGTGGTCTAACCGTACAAGAAGGTGGTATATTGATTGTTGAAAACCCTGAAGCTCATCTTCACGCTAAAGCTCAATCAAATATGGGTTACTTCCTTGCACGGATGGCCGCTGCTGGTGTACGTGTCATCATAGAAACGCACAGCGAACATATTGTTAATGGTATTCGTAGAATGATTGCTCAAAAACAGGCCGAAATGTCTGCAGATGATATAACCATTTATTTCTTTCAAGATAAGAATGGAGATAAAAAAATAATGAACATAAGTATGGATAATAAGGGCAATTTGTCTGCATTCCCTGAAGATTTTTTTGATCAGGTAAGGCAAGATACCCTTGCTATACTACGTATTGATAAAATGAAGCGGGAGCAGAACAATGAAGAACGGTAATATTTTCATTGATAAAGAAGGTACTGATATCAGTAAGATTGAAGTTAAAAAACGTAATCAGGTATTACATGATTATTATGTGATGCGTGAGGATGCGAGGAAGAACAAAGATAAATTTTTTTATGTCTATGCACAGGAGTGGGAGGATTTCTTTTGTAATATATGGTCTTCTGATTCTGATAATCCATATTGGGAAGGCGTAGATATGACTTATATTACATCTCTTCAAGTTGGTGCATTTCCCTTAATATTACTTGATAACATTTCAGAGTTTGAAGTTATGTCAGAACCCCAAAGCCATGGAGGTTATGGGTATGAAGGTCATCCGTCGGCTGGTTATGTTCATAACCGGGAAACTTGGGAGAATTGGCATCGCACGTTTTATTATGAACATCCTGAAGAGATTGATTGGAGTGAAACCAATGGTGTTATGCCATGCCGTGAGAAAGTAATTGAAATCTTACGAGGAGAGCTGCTTCAGCTTCAAGCCCGCCTGGCTTCAAATGGTAGTAATAATCTAGGTTTACCCTATTCAAAATTTCTGAAGTTAAAATCTATAAATTGGAACAATGCTACTGATAGGACAATTGTATTAGAACATAACGATATTGTAATTAGACATCAGGGTGAGAATTTAAAAGCATATTCTGAGAACACCGGTGCACTAATTTGTTCTGTTAATTATTATCATCGTGAAACTGAGTTAGAAGAACTTGAAAAAGACCATGGTAATATGAACGTTTCTATAATATTCAGTATAAAGAAAAACGATAAATATCAATTTATCTCGATAGACACTGCACATGGAAAATTTGAATTATGTGATGATTCTGGAGCTCATCAGGGTGAGATAAGATTTGATGGTAGTTCAAATGGTGCTGCAACAGTTGAAGATAACCATGGACTTCGTTGCATAGCAGAATGGAAAGATAGGTATAATAAATAAAGTTGGTGTTATATCAAAAAGACTACAGCAATAGTTCGAACTGTTTATAGTTGAGTTTATTTAAAGAATTGTAGAGTTTATAAATAGGTTAGTAACCATCCAAAATTGGCGTATTGACTAGCATGTCTCTTTCGCATACCTTCGTGCTAAACTTAAAACTCGAAAGATTATGTTTAGCGAAAAAGATTTTGAAAGACTGTGGTTCCTCTACAAGACCGAGGGTGAGCCCAAAGGAGTTTCCATCAACTCATTCTGCATTGGCAACAACATTCCATACACGGCATTCTATGACTGGTTCAAGAAGACACAAAAGAAGGTTGTACCTGTAGAGGTTGAAGGGATTCCGGAAGAGTTGATCCAGACAGGCAATGAAGAGCAGCGTAACCATTCTATTTTCCGCCTTGACACGCATGTTCCCTAAACCTACCTTTGCGCCGTAACCCTTAAACAACAATGATTATGGCAAAAGAAAAAGTAAACTACCAGGAGGTATATGACCTCTATCAGTTATGCAGTGAGACCAAGGATCTTCGTGAGTTCTGTGCGGATTATGGAGTAAATTACGACAAGTTCATGAACTGGCAGCGTCATCAGCTATGGAGCGAAAAGTTAGGCAAGACAGTTCAGGTTGAGCAACCCAAGGTTGCCAAAGTCCGGATAACCGGCAAGCCTTGCAACAGTCCAACCGTAAAGTTGGAGGTGAAACAACCTGAAGGTGAATCTCCTATAAGATGGGTTAAGCTGCAATTGACATCAGGTGCCACACTGTTCCTGAGAAACACCACAGTTCTTGACTTGAGCCTGTTGCTTAATAAAATGATAGGATGATATGCTTGGACTGAGTGCTAACCTGAACTATTACCTGTTTAACGGTAATGTGGATTTGCGGAAAGGAATCTTCCGTCTGTGTGAGAGTATAAGGGAAGAGATGTCACTTGACCCGAGCGATGCATCCAATGTATATATGTTCATGTCCAGGAACCGGAAGGTCGTTAAGATACTTCATTACGAACGCGGTTTTTATGTGCTTTACGAGAAACGTCCTGTCATGGGGAGATTCAAGAAACCTGTGTTTGATGAAGTCTCCAAATGCTACCGGATACAATGGTCGGATGGCCTATCTTACTGAAAGTATAGTAGTTGACAAGATGTACGTTAGTCCGAAAGATTAATATTAATACATTGATTATCAATAAAATGACACAAAAATAAACGATAAAAAGTTTGCGTAACTGCCTGATTTTTCGTACCTTTATATCATGATTGATGAAAGGGCATACGAGTTACTTTGCTGCCAGCTGGGTCTGGCTAATGAGGAAAAGGCAGGACTTCGCAAACAGGTAAACGAACTGATTGCGAGGCTTAAGGCTATTGAAGAATCAAACAAAGAGAACTCCAAGGCTCTGGTTGATACAATCAATGACCTCAAAGAATCCCTCGAAAAGCAATCGAGTACGGTTGAACATTACAGGAAAGAGATGGAACTTATGAGAAAGCAGCTTGAGGCAAAAGACGAGGTGAACATGATGCTGGCAAATGAGATATCCAATCTCAGGCTTCAGCTTGAGGGCAGCAGGAAACACCGTTTCGGCCGTACCTCAGAGCAAAGAAGGCTGCTGAACAACCGTAACATTGACAAATCTGCAATGGAGAAGTCCGAGTACGACGGTTCTGGCAAGAAAGGTGATGATGATAATAAGACCGATGGTAACGTTACCGGCAGCAATACCTCTTCCGGTAACGTACCTGCACAGAACTGCAGGCCTTCAAGGAAAAAGGAAACTGCTCCCCGTGCAGCAAAGACCAGGCTGAAGGTGGATAAGGTAATTGTTCATGAAATAGAAGACTATTACCAACTCCCGGATGGTGCAAGGCTTATGAAGCGTAACGGAATGGCTGATGTGTGGGAATACAGGTTTATAGAACATGTGCGTGCTCATAACGTGGAGCATGTGTACAAGGTGTCAAGGGTAAAGCTTGCAGACGGCACTTTCACTAACACGATGGAGCATCCCTTGAAAAACCTTGGAGGAATCTTTTCCCCTGATTTGCTTGCCCATCTGCTTTGTCTGAAATATGACTTCAGTATGCCTGAGAACAGACAGATAAGACTGCTTGCAAGAGAAGGCATCCACATAAGCAATACCACGCTGAACGGCTATATCCATAACGGAATCTCCAGGCTTAGGGAGTTTATGGAAGATGTCTTCAAGGAGTTTGTACAACAGGCAAAATACCTTATGGTTGATGAGACTACCGAACTTGTCGGAGTTGAAACACCGGAAGGCAAGGCTTACAGGAGAAAGTATTTATGGGCTTTTTTTGCAAAGCATGTCAGGTTGGTTTACTATCATTACAATAACGGCAGCAGAGCCTCTGATGTAGCAAAGACCTTCCTTGAACATTTTATGGGATCTGTATCTACAGACGGATATACGGTTTACAGGATGTTCGACGGAGAAGACTCAAAGGTGCTTCATATAGGATGCCGGACACACTGCAGGAGGCTGTGGGTCGATGCCTTGCCATCAGACAGAACTGCGATGGATATAATAGACCCTATCGGTGATATGTTCAGAAATGAAGACTTGTTCCGCACAATGAAACTCAGCGGTGAGCAGATTAAGGAAAAAAGACTTAAGCTTACGAGACCTATTCTTGAACGTATCCATCATAAGGTGGTCATGATGATGCAGGATACCAAACTCATGGCAAACGAACTGATGAGAAAGGCTGTGAACTATACGATAAACCAGTGGAAATCCCTGAAAAATATCCTCAAGGACGGTGCGGCGGAAATATCGAACAACCTCTGTGAGCAAAGGATGAAACCTGTAAAGCTGCTGCTCAAGAACTGTATGAACATAGGCAGTGAGGATGCAGCAGGAAACTCGGCATTCATCTTTTCTCTGATAGAAAGCTGCAAGCTTAATGACATAGATCCTCAGGATTACCTGAAGCACTTGTTTGAATGTATTCTTCATGGTAAGGACTGCGACAAAAAAGCCCTTCTGCCATGTTTTTATCAATCGGAATGTTAAAACAAAAATATTTTCTTGCGGACATTTTTATTTTATCGGCTGAAAAACAGCCGATAAAATTGTCATGGCGGAAAATAGAATGCTTACACCTTTATATCATGATTGATGAAAGGGCATACGAGTTACTTTGCTGCCAGCTGGGTCTGGCTAATGAGGAAAAGGCAGGGCTTCGCAAACAGGTAAACGAACTGATTGCGAGGCTTAAGGCTATTGAAGAATCAAACAAAGAGAACTCCAAGGCTCTGGTTGATACAATCAATGACCTCAAAGAATCCCTCGAAAAGCAATCGAGTACGGTTGAACATTACAGGAAAGAGATGGAACTTATGAGAAAGCAGCTTGAGGCAAAAGACGAGGTGAACATGATGCTGGCAAATGAGATATCCAATCTCAGGCTTCAGCTTGAGGGCAGCAGGAAACACCGTTTCGGCCGTACCTCAGAGCAAAGAAGGCTGCTGAACAACCGTAACATTGACAAATCTGCAATGGAGAAGTCCGAGTACGACGGTTCTGGCAAGAAAGGTGATGATGATAATAAGACCGATGGTAACGTTACCGGCAGCAATACCTCTTCCGGTAACGTACCTGCACAGAACTGCAGGCCTTCAAGGAAAAAGGAAACTGCTCCCCGTGCAGCAAAGACCAGGCTGAAGGTGGATAAGGTAATTGTTCATGAAATAGAAGACTATTACCAGCTCCCGGATGGTGCAAGGCTTATGAAGCGTAACGGAATGGCTGATGTGTGGGAATACAGGTTTATAGAACATGTGCGTGCTCATAACGTGGAGCATGTGTACAAGGTGGCAAGGGTAAAGCTTGCAGACGGCACTTTCACTAACACGATGGAGCATCCCTTGAAAAACCTTGGAGGAATCTTTTTCCCCTGATTTGCTTGCCCATCTGCTTTGTCTGAAATATGACTTCAGTATGCCTGAGAACAGACAGATAAGACTGCTTGCAAGAGAAGGCATCCACATAAGCAATACCACGCTGAACGGCTATATCCATAACGGAATCTCCAGGCTTAGGGAGTTTATGGAAGATGTCTTCAAGGAGTTTGTACAACAGCAAAATACCTTATGGTTGATGAGACTACCGAACTTGTCGGAGTTGAAACACCGGAAGGCAAGGCTTACAGGAGAAAGTATTTATGGGCTTTTTTTGCAAAGCATGTCAGGTTGGTTTACTATCATTACAATAACGGCAGCAGAGCCTCTGATGTAGCAAAGACCTTCCTTGAACATTTTATGGGATCTGTATCTACAGACGGATATACGGTTTACAGGATGTTCGACGGAGAAGACTCAAAGGTGCTTCATATAGGATGCTGGACACACCGCAGGAGGCTGTGGGTCGATGCCTTGCCATCAGACAGAACTGCGATGGATATAATAGACCCTATCGGTGATATGTTCAGAAATGAAGACTTGTTCCGCACAATGAAACTCAGCGGTGAGCAGATTAAGGAAAAAAAAAGACTTAAGCTTACGAGACCTATTCTTGAACGTATCCATCATAAGGTGGTCATGATGATGCAGGATACCAAACTCATGGCAAACGAACTGATGAGAAAGGCTGTGAACTATACGATAAACCAGTGGAAATCCCTGAAAAATATCCTCAAGGACGGTTCTGCGGAAATATCGAACAACCTCTGTGAGCAAAGGATGAAACCTGTAAAGCTGCTGCTCAAGAACTGTATGAACATAGGCAGTGAGGATGCAGCAGGAAACTCGGCATTCATCTTTTCTCTGATAGAAAGCTGCAAGCTTAATGATATAGCCCCTCAGGATTACCTGAAGCACTTGCTAAGTATAAACGGACTGCATAACTTCTATTATCTTCCTGAACTTCACGACATGAGATGCAAGGCTCAGCGTATATGTGAGATAATCCGTGGTCGATACCATCGTGATCCATTGAATGGTGATGTTTACATGTTCATGTCGAAAGACCAGCGCAAGGTCCGTATGATACACTATGAGCGTAATGCCTACTACCTTCATGAGAAGTCCTTCATTAAGGGGTACAGGTTCATGAAAATAGAGCGCAAGGACGATGTGACAGTGTATAAGATAGACTGGAAAGACCTGGTCACAATACTTGAAACTCCGGTAATAACGAGCATAAAGATTTAATGATAAAACTCTGTCAATCAGCGATAAAAGTTTTCTAAGTATTTGTATATCTCATTGAAAATGAGTATCTTTACATAAAATATTAGAGAACATGGAACTGGAAGAACTCATAGAAAATACACTCAGACGCAAGCATCTTGAAGAGATGATAAACAGACCCGAAAAGGAGCATGCACCCCTTGAAGGTATGGATAATGAGCAGATAAAGAGGTTCGCCCTGTTCCTGTTTGAGGAGAATCAGAACAAAAGTAAGCAGCTTGATGAAATGATAGCACGACTTGATGAAATAGGAAAAGACCTGAAGGAAGCCAACCGTAAGATTGATTCCCTAACAGATGCCCTGCTTAAGGCAAACAGCAAGGCTGAGAAGGCTGCTATTGAATACAAGCTCCGCGACAAGGAATACAAAAAGCTTGAGAAGAAGCATAACGCCCTTGTCGAACGTCTTTCCCTTATGAACGCTCAAACATACGCTTCATCCAAAAGTCTGAAGGGCATAGAACGCAAGAAGGTTCTGAAGGGAAAGCATGATTTTGACGGAACTCCCACTGCTCCGACAATAGAATTTCCACTGGCAGACTCTGCCGCATCATGCGACACTCAGGATACTCCGGTCGCTCCTCTTTCCAAGGAAAGACCGTATAGAAAAGGAATGAGATACAACAAGGATTGTGTAGGCACTCCGATAATACACAAGTCCGATTATACAATGCTCCCTAAGGGTTCTGTAGTGATATCATCAAGCTACCGTAAAATAAGAAATATCGTGAGCCACATTGAGGAACATCACTTTGAAGTTCTCAAGGTAAAACATGCCGACGGCAGGATTGAAAGCATGTTCCTTCCTATGAAGGATGACGTACAGGCAAGTCTTTATGACGAGATAGTACCGGGTACAAGCATTACGGCAAGCATGCTCTCGTATCTTATGTTCAACCGCTACCAGATGTCAACGCCTGCATACAGGGAGGCAAAGAACCGTCTGTCGGATATGGACTGGAACACTTCTGTTCAGAACCTGCTGAACTGGGCCGACAAAGGTGCCATGCAGCTCAATAAGCTGATACCTGCCCTCAAGAAGATTGCCCTTCAGGACGGTGCCAGCGTGAATGTGGACGAGACATGGCTCCGCTATCACGCATACAATAAGAAACGAAAGACCTATATGTGGTGTCTGGTAAACAGAAAATCGCGTATAGTCATCTTCTTTTATGAGGATACAACGGATGATGAAGGTGTACAGAAACATGGAGGCAGGAACAGAAATGTATTGAAGGAGTTCCTTGGTGATGCAAAAATCAAATCACTGCAGAGTGACGGTTATAACGTATATATGTATCTTGACAACGAACTTATGGATATAGATCACCTCTGCTGTCTGGCTCATGCAAGGGCAAAGTTCAAGTATGCCTTCGACCAGGGAAGCCCGCAGGCAAACGGTACCATCATAGCGCATGAATCGGTACCAACGTAAATAATAATCGGAAATTTGTGGATTCTCGGTACCATTGGCGCCCGTCAGCGCTCCAATCGGTACCAACGTAGCGCATGAATCGGTACCAGCAAAAAGATTGACAATTCAGTTCTGTAGTTTAGTATAAACTTCTGTAGTCATATCTTAAAGGTCCGATCAATCAATACCCTTTAAGATATGGCAAACAGAACGTTGAATATGGTAAAATTAAAAAGAGCATTTCAAATGCTGTCGGCTTCCACTCCTCAACGGGAAATATGTGCACAACTGCACATAGGCCGTGGAGTCTTAAACCGATACAAGAAATTGGCCGATGAAGCCAAAGTTGATTACGGCACAATAGGCCGGATGAGTGAAGGGCAAATCCATAGTCTGCTGCAGTCTCCACCAACCCCAAAACCTTCTGAACAGAAAAACGAGTTGAAAGAGCTGTTGCCAGACTATGCAGAAGATCTTGCCAGACACCGCCACCTGACCATACAGTTGCTACACGAGGAATATCTCAAGGAGCATCCCAACGGCTATGCGTACACGCAGTTCAAGAAGCATATCCGTGATTATCAGTATGCCAACAACCTGTCTTACCACAACACTTACATCCCGGGATGTGAGATGCAGATTGATTTTGCTGGTGACAAGCTCTATGTTACAGACCGGAAAAGTCAGGAGCATATACCCGTAGTTGTCCTCTGCTGTATGCTGCCGTTCAGCGGTATGGGCTATGCCAAAGCCATGTATCATGCAAGCATGGAATACTTTTTCAGTGGCTTGTCGGATGCCATAACCTATTTTGGAGGATGTCCTGAGGTGTGCAAGAGCGACAACATGACCCAATGGGTGAAAAAGTCAGACCGTTACGAGCCTACATTCAACAATGCTGCTCTGGAATGGTCAAGCTACTACAATACTACCCTGGAGGCTTGCCGTGTACGGAAGCCACGTGAAAAGGTCCTGTAGAAGGAATCGTATACAAGTTCTACCAGTTTATATATGCCGCCATCCGACATGAAGCCTTTCATTCTTTGGATGAACTCAACAGCCGTATCTTTGAATTGACAGACAAGTTTAATGACCGTCCTTCCAGAACTACCGGAAAAAGCCGCAGGAGTGTGTTTGAAGCCGAAGAACAAGGCTGTCTTGGGCCGCTCCCCATCACCCCTTTCCGCTTCCGTTACCGCAAGGAAGTGAAACTAACCGGTGATTACCATGTCACCGTAGGACGGCTTGAAGAACGGCATCTTTACAGCGTCCCATACATTTATGTAGGACAAAGAGTAACCGTGGTCTGGGATACAGAAACCGTGGAAGTATATCTGAACACCCAACGAATAGCCCTGCATAAAAGAAGCTTCATAGCCGGACGTTCTACAGAGGACGCGCACATGCCTGAGAATCATCTGGAATACCAGCACAGCAAAGGACGGAATGCCGCCTTTTACCTGGAAGAGGCAGAGGTTATCGGCATGTATACACTGAAAGCCGTAGAAAAGGTATTGGCTTCACCGAAGTACGTAAGCCATGCCTACCGCTCTTGCGAAGGTATATTGTCCTTGCGTAAAAAATATGGTAAGGAAAGGCTTGAGAATGCCTGCAAGCGTGTGTCTGAAAGCGGAACCGTAACTTACAGCATGCTCAAGAATATCCTTCAGAACAATCTGGATAAAGCTGAAAACCGACCCAATGTATGCTGTATCCCAACCAATGAATATGTACGGGGTGCAGAAGCGTTTTCCAACATTTAAACTCTTATTTATATGAATACACAAGAAACCATCATACAACTCAAGGAGTTGAAACTGAAGGGAATGGCGAATACGCTGGAATCCCTGATGACTCTTCCGGTGCAAAGCCGTCCCTCATTTGATTTTGCCATAGCCAAGATGGTAGAAGCAGAAATACTGGAAAGGAAGGAACGTAAAACAGAAATGTTCCTCAAAACCAGCAAACTCCGCTACAGTGCCATGATTGAGGATGTTGCCTGTGGGGCAGAACGCAACATTACAACTGAACAGCTGGCTGCACTGGCCGACTGTTCCTTCATACGCAGACATGAGAATCTGCTGATACAAGGTAAATGCGGCTGTGGAAAGACCTTCCTGGCATGCGCCATTGGCAGACAAGCCTGCACCTTGGGCTTCAGAACCGTCTATCTTAATATGAACCGGTTCATCGAGAAAATCACACTGTCCAAACTGGACAACACCTTCCTTAAGATGATTACTTCCTTGGAGAAGAATGACCTGATTATATTGGACGACTTCGGTCTGCAGCCGATGGACACCACCAATACCCGGTTGGCTCTGCTTCAGATCCTGGAAGAGAGATATGAACGAAAGTCAATGATCATCGCATCACAACTTCCTATCTCAAAATGGTATGATTATATAGGAGACCCAACCTTGGCGGATGCCATTATGGATCGTCTCGTGGCCAACGCTAATAAAATTGAGTTAAAAGGCGAGTCTATGAGACAGCGAAAGAAAAAATAATATACATTTGCAAAGAATCTTACAGAACTGAATGCGGTACCGTTTGCAGCGTCATGACGGTACCGATTGCAGCGCTGGTACCGATTATGGTACCGATTACAGTGCTACGCATGGTACCGATTCAGCGCCCTGTTTTACACCCACTAATGTAAAACTGGGCGTTTTCAATAGTTTACAAAAATAACGCCCTGGTAAAACTAGGAATAGAAAGCTATTTCAGTCCTAATTGGATGAATTATTCATATATACCAATAGCATAACAAACAAAATGAATACAAGAACAAAAGCAAACCCCGTCAGTAATCCTTTCAGTTCATCTTTATCATCTTGAGCAATCCGTCCAAATAATTTCCTACCTGAATAAAAGTCAATTGCGGCTTGTAATTTCCTACCGTTACAGGAATATTCATTAAGTAGAATGGAGATATGTTCATCATTCTTTAATACAATTTCCAAAAAGGATTTAGGTTGCCACTGTGTAGTTGGAAAACTTATGTAAAAACATCTTTTTATTCGATTCCAATGGATTGTACCTTTCTCTTCCGTAGTTATCCCTTGTTTGTCTATCCGCATTATCTTGTCTTTCCTTTTTAATTTATTGATGCCTACAACCATAAGGATTAGAGAAAGGACAATGCCGAATAGACTAATATCTCTTGATGTCAATCCTACGGCAAAACTCACAAAAGCTGCAAAGAAAAAAAAGTATGGAGTCTCTTTACTCCTGTGCAGTAAATAAGGATGTGATAAATCGAATTGATATTTTTTCATAAACAGTACAACTTTAATGTTCCCATATTTGTTTGCCATTACACATTACACCACGACACACATCCATACCCCATAGTCCTTTGCCTATGTTCAATATACATGTGTCTCCTACGTGCATCAAATTTTCATTTACTTTGTAGCCTATTGTAAAAGTATCATCATTTCCAAAGCGTAATCGGGCAAAGGTTGTGCGCTTGTGCCTACCTCCTTTATATATTTTTTCTATTACCGCTTTACGTTTTTCGAGGGGTCCGGAAAAGTAGTAATTGGGTATGTATATCAGAACGGGTATAGCAAACCACACTATAACCACATTGATAGAATATCTATGTTTCGTAAAAGAAGTTAATAATCCGACCAACACTCCTATTAGAAGTAAGTACCAACTCAAATTGCCGTCTGCTGTGCGAAGGTTCAGTGATGCGCTATAACAAAAAAGCCCAAGAACTATGATTATAGGCAAACACCCTGAGGTGCACGAACGCCAATCTTCCATAAATCCCTGCACTTTATTGCAGATACGTTGCCACAAGCTAAACTTTTCTTCCGTTGCCCGAAAAGCATGTATGTTGCTTGCACTTGGAAACTTTGTATCCATGAAAGGGATATAGATAGCCTGTTCCCCTGTTGATTTAAAGGAATAAGGTTCTGTGTTTATATCATCTTCGTATACATTTCCTTTAGTATCTACTGCCGCAAAGTCCGACTTACTGCTATCATTCACATAAATCATAGATTCGGCAGGCAATCCACTTCCTTTCTGCTTCCTTTTGCAGTATGCGCGTACTTTCCTTTTGTCATTAGGCAATGTATCAAGTTTAAAGAGTAATTCGCAAAACAGGTCAAAAGGAATTGCTTGCGGGAAATTCAGCGCATAAGCCTTTCCTTCCAAACGATGCAAGTAAACGGTGAAGCGAACTCCTTTTCCGCTTTCTTCCGAGCAAAACCGTTTTACGATAGATTTTATTTCTCGCTTATTAACTCCTTCTATGTAGATAACTTCTTCCTGCTTCATAAATTATTAGTTTAAAGTTCTAATGACTAACAGTACTCTACGGGATTGATTGTTTAAATGGATTCATACACGTATATTATAAAAGTCAATGACAAATGTACAAAAAAATGCTGTACACGAGAGACGGATACAGCATTTCTTTTGTTTTCAAAGAAATAAGTCGTTTACCACTTCTGTTAGATACCTTTCAAATAGAGATACGTAGCAAACATTAGAAGTAGATATTCAGTAAAACATTACATTCTCACCCCCTTTCTCGGTTCTTCTTTTTGGGTGTGGCTTACACCCAGTTTCTCTTTAAGTTCTTGGAATTTCATCCTAAACCATTCAAGAAGTGGCATTCCGTCAATGCACAGCCTGAATTTCCCATTCTCCTGCGGGTTTCTCTCTACGGTTGCCGTTGAGTGCTCCGTTCTGAACCTCTCCTTGTGTTCTTTCGAATAGAGCCTGCCTTTGAACCCTACGGGCTGCAGGCTGACGATTCGCCTTGTCAGTTCCTCGGTGAATCCCACTTCCCGGCATTGCTCGGCTATGGGCAGCAGTTCCGTTACGATAGGGAAATAGGTATCTATCTGTTTCAGCCTATTGTCGTACCCTGCAATTTTCTGTTGGTAATTCCGGTCTATCCTGACTATCTCGCTGTTGTGGCGGTTCTCCATGTTCTTCTGTTCCCTCTGTTCGGCTTGTACCTGCTTTTGCAGCTTCACAATGCCCTGCCTCAAACTTTCATTCTCCGTTTCCAGCCTCCTGACCTTGCTGCCGCCCAAAAGAGAACTCACCCCGTCCGCTATGGCTGTGGTGGCGTTTACCGCCGCATTCTTCATCTTCTGCGTGTTGATTTCTCCCTTGACCTGCTTCAACCTCTTCTGCGCTTCCTCTTCCAGTCCCAGCAGGGTTTCTATGTTCTCCTGCAGACTGTCTTGTTGCTCTACCAGCTCCTTGTAGTATTGCATGGTGGAGATGTGTTTTGCCAGCGAACCGTCTATTCCTCTTTGCAAGCCATATTTGCCCATGGCTTGTGCGTAGGTGTCCTGATAGTGTTTCAGCTTGTGCCTTGCCATGACATCATCAGCACACAGCCGCACGTCCTGCGTGCTCTTCTTGCGGTATTTCTTTTTCCCGTTCTGTTCTTCCTTTTTGGCTTTCCTGCGCTCTCCGGTCACTATCGGTACGATAGTGGCGTGTATGTGAGGTGTCTTTTCGTCCATATGCAGAACTGCCGACACGAGGTTCAGCTCCCCGTATGTTTCCCGGAGCCATTGCAGGCTGTCGTTACACCAGCCGTCAAGCTGCCCGTCCGCTTCCATTTGCTTCATGTCCTTGTTGCTTCCGGTGAGCAGTACCCGGATTGCCTTCACCTGGTTGGTGCCCACCTTGCGTCTGATGCCTGCCGTCTCTATCCGGTGCGCTATCGCCTGCGTACGGTTCCTCACCCCTTCGGGGAATTGCACCAATTCCCGGTTCAGGTGCGTGCGCGTTCTGTCCGCGTTCTTGGGGTGGACGGTGCGCTCTATGTGTGCGGACATCCTGCTGTCCGTACCCTTTGCCTTTTCCAAATGTAAAACTGCATATCCCATAACTGTAATACATTTTTCGGTTAATACTTCCCCTGCCTTGTTCCCATGCCGCATGGCTCCGGGGTTTCAAAAGGGGCGGCGTCCCTTTTGCTCATTGGGGCTTTTTTAGCAATTGTGGCCATTATTGTTATTTTCAATAAAAGAAAATAATTGCTTATCCGTTTTTGGGTAAATTTTCTTTCCTTTTCTACGTTTTCCGTGGCAGAACCTTACGTTTCTTTTACGGGAAACGTAGGTTTCCGGCTGGAGAGCCGTATGGTTTCCGGAAAGGAAACATAGAAATCTTCTGTTCGTATTTCTTTATATACGCTTGCGTTTCTGCAATGTCATAGGATATTTTGAAAATATACTTCTTGTTTAATATAATTAACCATTTGAATGCTTATTGTTTACGATGATTTCGTAGATTTGCGAAAAGTTCGTAGAAAAACTCGTTCGATATGGAAAAGCTAACTTATCAGGAAGAAGAAGCCATGCGCTTTATTTGGAACTTGGAACCGTGTTTTGTGAAGGATGTGGTGGCATGCTATGCTGAACCTAAACCACCTTATACCACGGTGGCCTCCATTATCAACAACCTGAAGCGGAAGGGATACCTGCAGGCGGAAAGGTTTGGTAATACTTACCGGTATACTCCTTTGGTGGCTCAGGAAGAATATACCAGCAAGTCTGTGGGCAACATTGTGCGCAATTATTTTGCCAATTCTTATAAGGAGATGGTTTCGTTCTTTGCCAAGGAACAGAAGATTTCCAAGGAAGACCTGAATGAGATTATCAACCTGATTGAAAAACGTGAAGACAAATAAAAACTTATTTCTATGCTATACCTTCTTCAAGTCAATGTCGGATTAATCCTGTTTTATGCACTCTATAAACTGGTATGTACGCGGGATACCTTCTTTCGTTCCAGAAGATTTATCCTGATAGTGTCGCTTGTATTGCCATTTATCCTGCCTTTTATCGACGTGCGTGAATGGCTGGAAAGCCGTGACCGCATGATTATGCTCACTCACTTTGATTACTCGGCTGTGCTGCCCGAGATTGTGGTGGGCAGTGAAGCAGTAGAAACCGGAAACCGTGTATTCGTACTGTCTGAATGGATAGGCTATCTGTATCTTGCCGGGGTAGTGGCATTGCTCGTCCGGCTTGCGGTTCAGGCATTCAGTCTGTATCGCCTCATTGTACGTATGCCGGAAAAAGAGATAAACGGCGTCTGCGTAAAATGTTTGAATGACCCTTCCGGACCGTTCTCTTTCTTCGGATGGATTTTCATGAATCCTGCCGCAGTGAAGGAAGATGAAATCAGTGAAATTCTGACGCACGAAATGGCGCACGTAAGGCAGCATCATTCTGTCGATGTACTTCTTGCCGAGATGGTCAGCATCTGCTGCTGGATGAATCCCTTTGCCTGGCTGCTGAAACGCGAGGTCAGACTGAACTTAGAGTTCCTGGCCGACAGGAAAGTAATGGAGGCAGGGTTTGCTACTAAAAGCTATCAATATCACCTGCTTGGGTTGGCCTACAACCACAAGTACGGGTTATCCAATAATTTCAACTTCTCTCACCTTAAACAACGTATCATTATGATGAACAAGAAAAAATCAAACGCTGCAGGGCATATCAAATATGCACTGTTCGTGCTTCCGGCCTTTGCTCTACTCGTTGCCGGAAACATCTCCTGCTCGCAGGGAGCATCCGAAAAACAGGATGCCAAAGAAGAAACCGTTGCACCAGATTCAGTAGCGGCTCCTACTGACGGTGTAGCGAAAGACGAAGTGTTTATGGTTGCAGAACAGATGCCTGAATTTCCGGGAGGAATGAAGGAGTTGTTGAAATTCCTTCAGAACAACCTGAAATATCCGGAAAATGCCATGAAGAATAATGTGCAGGGACGGGTAATCGTGCAGTTTGTGGTGGAAAAAGACGGAACTCTTACCGAATTCAAGGTGGCTCGTTCTGTAGATCCGGATTTGGATGCAGAGGCTTTGCGCGTGCTGCAGATCATGCCTAAGTGGAAGCCGGGCATGCAGAGGGGGAAGATCGTAAGGGTAAAATTTACCGTACCTGTTTCCTTCAAACTTCAGTAAATTGTGTTTGAGTCCGCTTTAAAAATGGGCTGTAATTATGCTTAAATGCTTCTGAGAGAAGTTGGAATGTAATCCTGTATTTTAGAGCGGACTCATTTTTTATAGAAATATAATGTCATGAAAATCATTGTAATATTATTCTTCTCCATGTTATTGGCTCTGCCGATTTACGGACAAAATAGAGAGACGGACTATCTGTCGCATGTACTGGAGAAAATGAATGCCGTAGAATCGGTAACCTATCATTGTGTGAAAAAGGCATGGGAGCCGGGAGACAAAGAGCCGGTGTACAGTGTGCCAACAGAAATTTATGAGCATGTGAATCCGCAGGATACTGCTGTGGGTTATTCTTTCTTGTGTGCCTCGGATAAGGAATTCAGACAACCACTTTGGGTATATGACGGAACTGTGTTTGCTTACATAGAGAAAGAAGAAAAAAGAAGTACGGATAGATGATTTCACTCAGAAAAGTCCCCTTCCATTCAGAGTTATTATGCCGCAAGCTTTTGGTTGCATGAAATCCATTCTTGAGTATGCATTGAACACTCAGGATAGCATAGTCCTCAGTTTGAAGGATGAGGGGAAAGATTATCTGATGGAATTAAGTATCCATACACCGTATCAGGTGGAGTTCTTTGGTAAAGCTTGTTACATGCCGCAGAATCCGTATATATATGATCCGACATCTATTTACAAAATCTGGATTTCAAAAGAAAATGACATGCCTTATCGTTATCGCAGGGAGATGCAGCATAGCATCAGTGAGGGTATTTGTTCCGATTTTGTGTATAATCCTTCAGGAAAGGGAAAAATTGTGGCGGAAGATTATTATCCGGCAGATTATGTGCGGCGTATAAAAGGAGAGAAGTCTCAGAAGGCGACTGTGGATATGACGGGTAAAAAAGCTCCAGACTGGACACTTACTGATATGAAGGGTCAGAAGGTTTCTTTAAGCGGTATAAAGTCGAAGGTCATCTTGTTGCAGTTCACAGGGATAGGTTGCGGACCATGTAAGATTTCGATACCTTTCTTGAATAGCTTGAGAAAAGAATATGCAGTGAATGAGCTTGAAGTGTTGGCTGTGGAAACGTGGGGAAGGTCGAAGTCGTCTTGCGAAGCCTATGTGAAAAATCAGGGAATAGAATACAGTTTTCTGACAGCCGATAAGGATACAATTGCTAAACTTATAAATGATTATCAGGCTGGTAGCGGAGTTCCGCAGTTTTACTTGATAGGTAAAGATCGCACGATAATTGCAAAGTTTCAAGGCTATGCGGAAAAGACAACAGATGCAGAGATAGAAAAGAAGATAAAAGCGAATTTGTAGACCGAAAAAAACGTATTCTCCTCAATCCTTGCATTTTCTGTAGATTTTTCTATACATTTGCAGCCATACATTTAAACAAAGAAAAACAGATGCATCGTATCACTCCCTGTTCGCAAAAGGTCATGCTTCGGTTCCGTCGTTGGAGCCGGAAGGAATATGCTGCGTTTGTAAGCCTGCACCGCCATGTCACCATCGGACAGGTGGGACGAGGAGTTGCAGATGCTTCATTGGGCAAGCAGAAAACGGCAGTGTGCGAGGGAAAGAAAATAGAAGGCACGTCATGGACTGACCTTTCAGAGGAAGATACACTCTTTGGAAGCGGGGGACCTGGGCTTGTAGGAAGTCTATTCGAGACAGACGAGACAGGATTGTGGTGTCTGCTGGTACCGCAAAGGGAAGAAGTGCCTGCGCTGCTTTTAGATGAAATAAATAAGATAACAATAACCGGAAGGGGTGTCTCCGCTTCAGGTCAAGTCTGACAGACTTAACCGAAGCGGAGACATCCCTTCTTTTTTAGGATAAATACGTATGGAAAGATTACAGAAATTAGAAGAGAAGATAAAGGAAGGAGGCATACTTACTTCGGAGGAGGCTTTGTGGCTGCTCGAGGAAGCGCCTTTTGAGGAGCTGTGTGAGGTGGCTCACCGCATTACGGTGGCATACGCTTCACGGAAGTTTGACATGTGTTCCATCATTAATGCCAAGTCGGGTCGTTGCCCTGAAAACTGCAAATGGTGTGCCCAGTCGGTACATCATCACACGGGTGTGGAGGAGTACGGACTGGTGAGCGAAGAGGAATGTCTGCGTCAGGCAAAGATGAACGAGAACCAGGGTGTGGCTCGTTTCTCATTGGTGACCAGTGGTCGTCGGCCTTTAGCAGGAGAGGTGGAGAAACTTTGCAAGCACTTTGAATACCTTCGAGTACACAGTAAGATTGAATTGTGTGCGTCGTTAGGACTGGCTACGGAAGAACAGCTTGCAGCCTTGTATCGTGCCGGGGTGAGCCGTTATCATTGCAACCTGGAAACGGCGCCTTCGTTCTTCCCGACCTTGTGTTCCACGCATACGCAGGCACAGAAGATAGAAACGCTCCAGGCAGCTCGTCGGGCGGGCATGGACGTGTGTAGCGGAGGCATCATCGGCATGGGAGAAACGCCGGCCCAGCGGGTAGAACTGGCACTGACCTTGCGGGAACTGGAGGTACAGTCCATCCCGTTGAACTTGTTGCAGCCCATCAAGGGAACGCCGCTGGAACACGCAAAGCCGCTGACGGCGGAAGAGGTGCTGCGTACGGTGGCTATGTTCCGCATGGTGAACCCGACGGCTTTCCTTCGCTTTGCCGGAGGGCGCTCGCAGTTGAGCGAGGAGACGGTGGACCGTGCGCTGTATGTGGGAATCAATTCGGCCATTGTGGGGGATTTGCTGACTACCCTTGGCTCAAAAGTAACAAAAGACAAAGAACGTATAAAGGAGGCAGGATATGAATTGTGAGAAATTGTTTGACGAATTTGACCGGAACCATTTGTGGCATCCGTATACTTCAACTTCAAACCCACTGCCCACTTATAAGGTGGAACGGGCACAGGGTTGTACCTTGACGCTGGCCGACGGTACGGAACTGATTGATGGCATGTCATCGTGGTGGTGTGCTGTGCATGGATACAATCATCCGGTGTTGAACCAGGCAATAGAAGAACAGCTTCACCGGATGTCACACGTGATGTTCGGGGGACTGACACACGAGCCGGCTATCGAATTGGGAAAGGAATTGCTGAAAATCGTGCCTCCCAGCATGGAATACATTTTTTATGCCGACAGTGGGTCGGTGGCTGTGGAAGTGGCTTTGAAGATGGCGGTGCAGTATCAGTTTGCGGCAGGTCATCCGGAGAAAAATAATTTCGTGACCATCCGTTCGGGCTATCACGGCGATACGTGGAACGCCATGTCGGTATGCGACCCGGTGACGGGCATGCACAGCCTGTTTGGTTCGGCCCTTCCGGTGCGCTATTTTGTACCTTCTCCGCAGTGCCGTTTCGATGCCGAATGGGATGAGAAGGACATCGAGCCCTTGCGGGAAGTCATCAAGCAGCATCACGGCGAGCTGGCGGGACTGATTTTAGAGCCGATAGTGCAGGGGGCCGGTGGCATGCGTTTCTATCATCCGCAGTATTTGCGGGAGGCGGCACGCCTTTGTCGGGAACACGGCATGCTGTTGATTTTTGACGAGATTGCCACAGGCTTCGGACGTACGGGGAAATTGTTTGCATGGGAACATGCGCAGGTGGAACCGGACATCATGTGCATCGGCAAGGCACTGACCGGAGGGTATATGACCTTCTCGGCGGTGCTGGCTTCGGCAAAGGTGGCCGACTGTATTTCTTCCCAGGAGCCACGTGCGTTCATGCACGGTCCTACGTTTATGGGCAACCCGCTGGCTTGTGCCGTGGCACTGGCTTCCGTGCGTCTGTTGTTGTCGTCAGGCTGGCAGGAGAAGGTACTCCGCATTGAAGCACAGCTGAAAGAGGAACTGACACCGGCGGCTTTGTTGCCGCAGGTGGCCGATGTCAGGGTACTGGGTGCCATCGGAGTGATTGAAACCAAGAAGTCGGTCGACATGGGCTGGATGCAGCGTCGGTTTGTGGAAGAAGGTATTTGGGTGCGTCCGTTCGGACGGCTGGCTTATATCATGCCGCCTTTCATCATTCGTCCGGAAGAACTGACGAAACTGACGAGTGGTTTGTGTAAGATTGTCGGTGAAATGCCGGAATAAAAACAAAGGAGGTGAATTATGGAAAATGAAATACAACCCGGACTGGACGGAGATTTTCAGCTGGAACTGGATAAACTGGAGGCGTGTGGCAACCTGCGTGTGTTGCCGGAAACCTGTAGCGAAGGGAAATGGATTGAGGCCGGCGGACGAAGGATGTTGAACCTGTCGTCGAACGATTATCTGGGACTGGCTTCGGATAAGGCGTTGCGTGAGGAATTTCTGCGGACGGTGAAGGAAAGGGATTTGTGCTTTTCTTCCTCGTCTTCACGGTTGCTGACGGGCAACTTCCCAGCCTATAGGGAACTGGAATCGCTGCTGGCTTCGTTGTTTGGAGCGGAGAGTGCACTGGTGTTCAGCAGCGGGTATCACATGAATACGGGAATTCTTCCGGCGGTGACTGATGCAAACACGCTGATTTTAGCCGACAAATTAGTGCATGCAAGTCTGATTGACGGCATCCGCTTGTCGGCGGCCAAGTGCATCCGTTACCGTCATCAGGACTATGCACAGTTGGAGAATCTGCTGGCCAAACATCACGGCGAGTATCACCGGATTATTGTAGTGACCGAAAGTGTGTTCAGCATGGACGGTGACGTGGCTTCGCTCGACCGGCTGGTGGAACTGAAGCGCCGTTATACCAACGTGATGCTGTATGTAGACGAGGCGCACGGCATTGCCGTACGGGGCCAGCGAGGGCTGGGGGTAGCCGAGGAACAAGGTTGCCTGAAGGACATCGATTTCTTGTGCGGTACCTTCGGCAAGGCGATGGCTTCCGTGGGAGCGTATGTAGTGTGCCGGAAGGTGATACGCGATTACCTGGTGAACCGGATGCGTACGTTGATTTTCACCACGGCCTTGCCGCCTATCAATGTGGCATGGATGCGCTTTGTCTTGTCGCACCTGGAAGATATGCAGGCACGGCGGGAGCATCTGGCCAGAATCTCAGCAAGCCTGCGGACGGCTATCCGTGAGAGTGGGGTGGAATGTCCGTCGGAAAGTCATATTATTCCCCTGGTAGTGGGAGCCAATGAGAAGGCCATCTGGAAGGCCTTGCAGATGCAGGAACGCGGCTTTTATGTGTTGCCCGTGCGTCCGCCTACCGTACCCGAGGGAACAGCGAGGTTGCGTTTCTCGCTGACTTCGCTGATTGAAGAAGAGGAAATGGCACGGTTGTGTCATGAAATGAAAGCATGAAAACAGAAAGAAATTAAGATATGAAACAACGGTTTATCAAGAAGGAAGGAAATTCTACATTGCTGCTCTTCTTTGCCGGATGGGGCTCGGACGAAAATTTATTTGCCGGACCGGTGCAGGAGGAATGCGACTGCCTGTTGTGTTTCGACTATAAGGATTTGGATTTTGACTACAGTCTGCTGGAGGGTTACAAGGAGATACGGGTCATGGCCTGGTCCATGGGGGTATGGGTAGCCTGCCAGACGTTGGCCGGAAAAGAATATCCTTATGGGATGAGGCTGGCAGTGAACGGTACGCCTTTCCCTATTCATGATACAAAAGGCATTCCTGAATCCATCTTTCAGGGAACTTTGGAGAATTTTTCGGAACCGGTACTGATTCGTTTCCGTCGGCGGATTTGCGGGCCGGCCGCACAGGTGAAGACATTCCTGTCGCATCACCCTTATCGGGAGGTAGACGATTTGCACCAAGAGCTGGCGGCTTTGTGGACGGCAGTAAAGAATCGTCCGGCTGTGGAGTGGACCTGGGACAAGGCGATTGTCGGGACGAACGACAAGATTTTTCCGCCTCAGAACCAGCGCGAAGCCTGGCAGGGAGTGGCCGTGGAAGAAGTGGATGCGGAACACTATGACGAGGAGTTGTTCCGTGAGTTGCTGAACGGAGAAAGTCGCTTATGGACAAGGCCCTGATTAGTCGGCGCTTTGCCAAGGCCGTGGGAACTTACCTGGACAAGGCCGACGTGCAGCGTTACGTGGCATCCCGGATGGCGGAACTGACCGGGCGTTACATTCCTTCGGACATACAGGAGCGGGTGCTGGAAATTGGCTGCGGTACGGGCATGTTCACGCGGATGTACTTGCAGCAGGCTGTACCGAAAGAAATGTGGCTGAATGACCTTTGTCCGGAAGTGGAACCTTACCTGGCAGATGTGCTGGGTGAAAAGGTGCATTTCATGGCGAAGGATGCAGAGACATTAGCCTTTCCGGAAGGACAGGACCTGATTGTATCGTGCTCGGCGGTGCAGTGGTTTGAAGATTTGCCACGTTTCTTTTCAGGATGCCGGAAGTTGCTGCACGAAGGGGGATACCTGGCTTTCAGTACCTTTGGTCCCCACAATACGGAGGAGGTGGCGACACTGACTGCGGCGGGATTGTCGTATCCGTCGCTGGAGGAACTGAAAGAGATGCTGACGGCACGTTATGAAGTGGTATATACCCACGAGGAACAGTTGCGCTTATCATTCTCTTCTCCTTTGGATGTGTTGAAGCATTTGAAGGAGACTGGAGTGACAGGCACGGCTGCACAGCCATGGACACGCGGTAGGTTGCAGGAGTTCTGCCGGAATTATACGAAACAGTTTTCGGATGAACGTGGAAAGGTGTACCTGACCTTTCATCCTATTTATATGATATGTAGAAAATAAAAAGGTTACGAGTATGAAAAAGAATGTATATTTTGTCAGCGGTATCGATACCAATATCGGAAAGAGTTATGCTACGGCTTACCTGGCTAAGACCTGGAATGAACGGGGTATCCGTACCATTACGGAGAAACTGATTCAGACGGGGAATACGGACATGTCGGAAGATATCGAGCTGCACCGCCGGATTATGGGTACCGACTTGTTGCCGGAAGATAAGGAACGATTGACCATGCCGGAGATTTTTTTCTTATCCCTGTTCTCCGCACCTGGCAGCGGAGATAGACAAGCGTCCGATTGATTTCGACAAGATTGAACGTGCCACTCAGACACTGAGCGAACGCTATGATGCGGTGTTGCTGGAAGGAGCCGGAGGACTGATGGTGCCGCTGACCCGTGAACTGCTGACCATCGACTATGTGGCACAGAAACAGTACCCGCTAGTGTTCGTCACTTCCGGTCGTTTGGGAAGCATTAACCACACGTTGTTGAGTCTGGAAGCGATGACGCGTCGGGGCATCCGTCTGCATACGCTGGTCTACAACCTCTTTCCGGAAGAAGACGATGAGATTATCCGTCGCGATACGGAGGAATATATGCGCGACTTGCTGAAACGGGAATATCCAGACGCAGAGTTTGTGGTAGTTCCGTTCCTAGGAGTGTAAAAAAATTGAGCATTCGACAAGTTTAGGGAAACCCCTATCTCGAAATAGGGATTTCCTGCTTGATGGGGAGAAATATCTTTCTAATTTTGTATCAGATTAAAAAGGTGAAACCGTTAAATGATATAATTATGATGAAGGTGAAAGTATTTGCTTCGTTGATGTTGGCTGGCTTGCCATTTATTTTGGCAGCGCAGAGTAACGACGACCTTTACTTCGTTCCGAAGAAAAAAACGGAAACGAAGAAGGAGACCGTAGTGGCTCCGAAGCAGAATAGTCAGGAGACAACGGTGTATTCCACATCGACTACTTCCACTCCGGTTGTAGTGAAAGATGTGGCAGGAAATACGCGTGATGTAGATGAGTACAACCGTCGGTATACATCGCGTGAAAATACATTCTCTATGCAGAATGATACGCTTTACATTCAGGAAAAACCGTATGGCGAACGAGGAGAATGGGTGAACGGATTTGAAGGTTCGCAGGATGATTACGAATATGCCATGCGTATCGTTCGTTTCCGGAGTCCGCGTTATGCCATACCGGTAAGCAGTCCGTTGTACTGGGATGTAGTGTATGGTGCTTTCTCGTCATGGGACTGGAATGTGTATGATGATGGACTTTATGCTTATGTATTTCCTACCTACAGCAATCCGTTGTGGTGGGATTGGAGATGGAACTGGAGCATAGCCGGGCCGAGATTCAGTTTTGGCTGGGGATGGTCTTCTCCATGGTATTATAGCAGCTGGTATTCTCCATACTGGTATGGCGGTTACTGGGGTGGCTATTGGGGAGGTTACTGGGCCGGTTACTGGGGACCGGGGTGGCATCATCATTATCCGTCGTATGGATGGGGAGGAGGATGGCATGGTCATTCTTATACCTACAATAACCGCCGTGCAGAGAATGTGGTACGGAGAGGTACTGTGGGCTCTGTATTCGACCATAATGGCCGAACAGGAGGTCGTGTGATGAGTGCTTTGGACCAAAACGGTAGAACGGGAGGTCGTGTAGTGAGTGGAACTAATGGGGTACGTTCTGTACGTCCGGATGACGCTACAAGAGTACGTAGCACAGGTGTGAGATATACACGTCCTTCACAAGGTATTGGTGAATCTACTTATTCTCGTCCAAGCAGTACGCGTCCTAATTCTTATCGTAATACGGGAGCGTTTAACCGCATGAACCAGAATAGCAGCAACCGGATGAACGGAATAAACAATTCACGGACAAATTCAAACTCATCTGTCAGAAGCTATAACAACTTTGGAGGAGGTAGCTATCGCTCTACTACAACCCGTAGTGGAGGCTCTTCAAGAAGTGTAAGTTCTGGTGGTGGCGGAGGTGCACACAGAAGATAGTCTGAACATTAAATTAAGAAATCAAGTATGAAAAGGAAATATATGTATGCGATGGCCTGCTCATTGATGTGCAGTGCGCAGGCTATGGCGCAGAATGCGTATGATGCGGCTCGCTATGCTGGTGATGAGTTAAACGGTACGGCCCGATTTGTAGGTATGGGAGGAGCCATGGGAGCTTTGGGAGCGGATATTTCTACTATTGGTACCAATCCTGCTGGTATCGGTTTGTTTAGGGGGCATGACTTGTCTACTTCCTTTGGTATGAACAGCACAAAGGCTGAGAGTGACTTTGGAGGGGAGAAGATGAATGACAAGCGGAATAAGGCTTCCTTTGATCAGATTGGTTTTGTGTATTCCACAAAGATTGGTAATCGTACTACACTTCGCTACCTGAACTTTGGATTCAATTACCATAAGAGTCGTAATTTTAACAGAATGTTTGCGGCTGGAGGAATGCTTAATGGGCTTTCACAAACGCAGCAGATGGCCAATATGGTGGGAGGAACCATTTTCTCCATAGATGAGATAAATAATATTTATAATTATGGAATGGAAGGTCATAGTAACCTGTCTAATCCATATAATAATGTCAATTATCCATATTTAGGCGTAATGGGTATTCGTACTGGTTTGGTAGGAGTAGGCACTTTTGACGATGGAAAAGGAGGAACCTATCAATTACCGATTGGGTGGAATGGAAATTCCAGTGGATTCCGCAGTCGGGAAGAGGGTGGTATTAACCAGTATGATTTTAACGTTGCATTTAATGTGGAAGACCGGATGTATTTCGGAATTACATTGGGTGTGAATGATGTGGATTATACGCGTAGCACCTATTATACAGAAGACTTGTATGATGGTAGTCATTCCGGTTTCTATGAGTTGCGGAATCTGTATCGAACGGAAGGATCGGGAATTAATTTGAAACTTGGAGCTATTTTCCGACCCATAGAAGAATCTCCGTTCCGTTTCGGTTTTGCCATTCATACGCCTACCTGGTATTCATTGACAGATATCTATTCTTCTGAAATTTATTCAGAACTGAATTATAACTATGAAAATGAGGATGATAACAAGCAGTTTAAGGCGAATGAAAGAACTATAGATTATGCCGGAGAATCTGTGCAGGACTATCGTTTGGTTACTCCATGGAAATTCAATGTCAGTGCAGGAACGACTTTAGGAGGTATCATGGCTTTAGGTGCGGAATATGAGTACGCCAATTTCGGCTCTTCTCGCTTGTATTATAATGATGGAACTCCGATGGAGAATCAGAATGAGTATACCAAATCTACGCTGAAAGGGCAACATACACTGCGTTTGGGAATGGAAACTCGTATATCTTCTGCGTTTAGCGTAAGAGCGGGTTACAATTATTCTACATCGGTTTATAAGGATGGTGCATACAAGTCGTTGAATGCAAATGATATGCGTACAGATACAGAATATGCTAATGATTTAGCCCGTAATACGGTAACTGTGGGCTTGGGTTACAGATGCAAGTGGTTCTACACTGACTTAGCTTATAAATATGATGTATATAAGTCTGATTTCTATGCATTCAGTGATGCGGCTTTGCAGGCTACGAAAGTGACTAATGAACGTCATCAGTTGCTGCTTACACTGGGCGTTCACTTCTAGAAGTTCATTGTGTTTGTTTTATTTAAATACGGGAGTTGCTTTTATTCACTGGGGCAGCTCCCTTTTTTTATTCTTTTTTCTCACGGTATTCTTTCTTTTTCCAGAAGTTGAATCCCATGTAGATACGTAAGCTTCCGAAAGAGTTGGTCATAGAGAAGGAGGGTTTCCGGTAGTCATACGTGTGGAGTACGAGAGACGCTCCTACATAGTATTTGCTGTTGTTCCAGGTGATGCCGGCACGTGTAATCAGATCAAAGTTGATGTCTTTTATCCATTGTGCCCAGTCGGTTCCGCTTTGAGTAGGCTGGTCGTTGATACGTGCTTTTTTATAGGCTATGGCGGGAAGGAGAGAAACATTCAGCAGACAATTCTTAGCGAATACCCAGTTGTAACCGTAGCCAACACTAAGGTTGTAGTCGGTATAGCGCAGGCTATGAAATTTCAGGGAGGAACTGAGCTGCTGTTGCATTTCCTCGGGCAATTGGGTATGGTCGAAGGAAATGTTATGCTGGGAATAGGAAAATCCGGCCAGCAGGGAGCCGCAGCTTTTCCGTTGGTTGGTCGACTGGCTATAGGCCGCAGGATAAGAAAAGCGCTTGTGGTTGAAAATCCAGTAGGCATTTAGTCCTTTGATGTTGCTTTGAAAACCGTTGAACTGTGTGTTCGTATAGCTTTGGCTCAGGTTAAACTTTTCATAGGAAGACAGCTTGAAGTTGCTGCCTGTTTTCCGGTAATACAAGTCTACACCAAATTTAGCGCTGTATAGATTGAATACAATTTCTTTTCGGGGAGCTTTTTCTTTCCCTTTGCCGATAAGGTCTTTGATGTCGAAAGAAAGTCCTAAAAAGATCCATCTCCAGCCGAAATAGACTCCTAACTTAGTATTGATGTTCGGGGCAAAATTCAGACTTTGTCCGTCATTGCTGCCCAACCGGTAATGTTCATACCAGGAACTTTGCTCCAGCATGAAGGCCAGATTATATTTGTTGGGAGAGATGTAAGTGGTGTCTATGGTGTTCAGTTTGGCCCCAGCCTTCTTGATTTCTTCTCCAGTGTACTTGATGGAACGGACAATACCATCGGTCAGACTGCTTAATGACAGTCGGGGAGAAGCCACAGGGGCTGGTTCGTTGATTGACACGCTGTCTTTCTTCTCTACCTGAGCCATGGTGTGCGTCGGATAGAAAAGGAGTATAGACAGTATGGTCAACAAAGAGAGTGGCTTCACCCCATCGTGTATTAGTTAAAGTTTGTTCAGAATGCGGTCCATTACCCAGTTGGTAGGAGTGGCACTGACCCCGTCGCAGGTGCAGACTGCCTTTCCTTGCAGATGCTCTACTACAGCTTTAATCAGCGGAAGCTGTACATGAGGAGGGTTAGGAGGCAGGATTTCTTCACGTCCACGTTCCGTATGCAGGGCTATCGGGTCGTAGGTGAAGACGGAAAAGCAGATCATACCTTTGTCTCCGATAATTTCAATACGGTCTTCCTTGGCGGAGTCGTGAGCTACGAAGCACCATGAACCTGAGCCGGGCAGGCCGGAGTCAAACTTGAAGCAGGCACTGATTGTATCTTCTGCTTCATACAGTCCGCCACGGTTACATTTGTATCCTTCTGCTTCCAGGATGCATCCGAACATGTCCTGCAATAAATCGAGCTGATGGGGAGCCAGGTCGTAGAAATAACCTCCACCTGCAATATCAGGTTGCACACGCCACGGCAGGTTCTTGCTGTTGTAGTCGAGTGCACGCGGGGGCTGTGCGAAACGAATCTGCACGTTGATAACGTTGCCGATTTCGCCTTCCTCCACTAACTGACGGACTTTTTGAAAGTAGGGCAGGTAGCGGCGGTAATAGGCTACGAAGCAAGGTACTCCAGTTTCTTTTGAGATACGGTTGATACGTGCGCAGTCTTCATAGCTGGCAGCCATCGGCTTCTCGATGTATACTGGTTTGCCGGCCTTCATCGCCATGATGGCAAATGTGGCATGCGAAGAAGGAGGCGTAGCGATGTAAATGGCATTCACATCTTCGTCTCCAATCAACTCTTGTGCGTCGGTGTACCATCGGGGTATCTGATGGCGTATGGCGTAGGATTTGGCTTTCTCTTCGTCGCGGCTCATGACGGCAACCACCCGTGAGCCTTCTATCATGTTAAAAGCGGGTCCGCTTTTCTTTTCGGTGACTTCACCGCATCCGATGAATCCCCAGTTTACTTTATCTAGTTTGATCATAGATGAGTGGTTTTAATGAAAGTATTTCTTATATAATTTCTGATAGTCTTCGCTTTTCATGTATGCATCGAGCCATTGGTTCAGGCTGTCGAGCAGGATGGGAGAATGTTTGGCTACTCCCCATGCGTAGAATTGGGTGAAACTGATGTCTGTATCAATATCCAGGTTTGGATATAGGTGCATGTTTGCCTTGGCAATATTCTCGTCGCACACGGCATAGTCAATGTCACCTCCGGAAACCATGGCCATGAGTTGTTCAGGACCGTATTGTTCTATCTCCTGAATATAGATGGTGTCGGCTATCTCGCTGATGAGGTTGTGCAGGCGCAGCAGGGCAGGAGAGCCTTTGACCACATGCAGGGTTTTATGTCCTAACTCCAGTTGGTTGTGTATGTACAGACTGTCTTTCCCTTTTTCTGGTTTGCGCTGTACCAGTACCTGCTTGCTGAGCAGCAGAGTGTGGCTGAAAAGAAGGGAGTCTTTGGAACGGGTAGTTACGGTTGTTTCCGTAGCAATCAGGTCGTATTTTCCTTTGTTGAGGCCTTTCAACCGTTCCTCAAAACTCATTTCCGGAGTGACTTCCAGCCGTAGGTTCTTGGCTTGTGCAAAGGCATTCAGCAGTTCGTAGTCAAAGCCAGACAGACTGTCCTTGTCGGCATGATAGCTGATGGTATTGTATTCCGTTACTGCACGGAGGATACCTGACTCGATGATTTCCGGATAGTCGCGTGGTGTGAACTTCGGTTCTTCTTCATGGTGTGAACAGAGCCGGAGTATGGCGACAAGAATAATCAATCCGCCTGCCAGATATAGAATTTGGTTTCTCTTCATAGGCAGAGAATTAATCAAAGAAGTTCCATGAGAGTCCTACTTTCAGGATACGCGGGTTAAGCGGATAGTGCGGAGCCAGGAAGTAGCTCTTTTCTCCCGTACGCTGCAGCAGGTTATACATCTGTACGAAGATACGCGTACGTTTCAGGTGCAGGTTGATGTATCCGTTGATGAGGGGGTAGCCTCCGACTTTATAACGTGTATCCGGATTTTGCAGGTAGAATTGTCCGATAGCCGGAGCATAGTCGGGGGCATAATATTGTGTAAAGTAACGCATATCGGCTCCCATTTCAATGCTCAACACCTTCTTGGCCAGTCCGAACCGGATGTACAGGTCGTGATAGAGTACAAGTTCCGGCAAGGGAAGCACGGTCTCGTTGCTGGTCTTCTGGTAGGTGATTTCATTGTCTAAATGAAGGATGCCCAACTTGAAGTCCTGACGCAGGCTGGCACTGAACACTTGGATGTTTCCGGAATGCTGGCGTACGGCCATGTCGTTCTTGTAGCTGACCACATCGTTGGCGTTGGTATATTTCACTGACGCATTGTCCAGATACGTATAGTTGGTGATATTTTCTACTCCTGCCTTCAACTGTGTCCGCCAGCGGTCGATACTCAGCTTTCCTTCAATGCGTGTACGCATGATTTTGCTCAGGTCATTGTCCCACCAGTAATGTTTAGAGTGGAAATGGCGGTAGTAGAACGTAGGATTCAGGTTTTTGATATAGGCATTGGCTTCCAGACGTACGGTATCGTTGAACAGGCGGAAGTTCAGGTCACCTTGTCCTTCTACACTGAACTGTCCGGCATCTTCTCCAATCATGGCTATCTCACCCAACACATTGTAGTGCAGTGTCTTTCCCTGTGACTTGATAAGCTGGCCTCCGATGGACAAGACATTCTCTTTGTGAGTTGTTGGGATGCGTCGTCCTGGAGTGCCGGTAATGGTATCTGTCAGCGTAAAGTTACGATGCTCAAAGCTGGCAAAAACGGTCAGTCCGGCTTTGGCCCATTTGTTGAATCCTTCCCGCAGGGCAATGCCGACGGTGTTCTTGATAGAGAAGTTCTTGGTGATGTCCAGTGAATCCTTGCCCAGGTAGTTATGTTCAAAGTATTCTTCATTCTGGTCTACGTCATAAGACACGTATTTTCTGCGGTTGATGTCTACGTTGACGGTATGAATAAAACTGGTCACCGGCACGAACACTTCTTTGGTAATCGTATCGTTTTCAGTCGTTTCATCGCGATAGAATCCTAAATTGTATCGGTGAGTCAGGAAGGCATGATACCCGGTATTGTTGTTCCAGATATTCGACAGATTGGTCGGGATAGAATACGTTTCGTAGGTTCGGTTTCCCTCGGCCATCTCCAGCGGGTTGGTGATGTAGCGGTCGTCTGTGATACCTCCGTTTTCGGCCGCCTTCAGGTTTTCATTGATAAAGCTGAAGTGCATATCGTACTGGTCGCCGTGGTAGTAGGCAAAGAGGTTACCGTTGAATAGTGCCGTAGACTGGCTGTCGTATTTTCCTCGGCCGTAAGTGTAGTCGATGTCGAATCCGAAGCCCATACGTTTGTTCACATTCACGGCAAAATAAGCCTTAAAACGTTCTTCTCCGTAGCGTCCGTCTCCCTGCTTGAAGTAGGTCAGGTTGGTGAAAGGTGATTTGGTATTGGTATACACCACATCACTGGGCTTTCGTACGGTGAAATCGTACGGATCGGTGAAGAAAAACTGGCTGCTTTCTTTCCGTTCAAAGAATACGTGTGAGATACGCGGTGCTCCCAAGTTACCTAAGTAGGTATAATGTCCCGTAAGTCCTCCTGTATCATTGGAGTTCTGAAAACCATGTTGTAGGGTATCGACCGGAACGGGAGTCATTTCTCCAAAGCGCGTGTCGATTTTCCAGGCATTCAGTCCCACCGGTACGGTGCTGGCATCAATCACTGCGGTTGTATCAATCGGATTACCGTTTCGGTCATATCTGTTGCCGTCCATTCCGGTGGCCGACATTCCTTGTCCGTATTGGGAAATGGTGTTCTGTGCCGAGAGGGCGGTGCACACCAGTATGAATAGGGTTGTAAAAAATAGCTTCTTCATAATGGGGCAAAGATACAATAAAAATGCGAAAACGGGAGATTGTGGCTTTCAAAAAGTAGCATTGGAGATGTTAGAAGTGAAACTCTGGAAAAAGAAGCAGGCTGCCAACCGCATTTCTTTCTGTAAATGCGCTGGCAGCCTGTGATATAGAAGTACGCTTCCGGTAAGAAATCAGACTTCCTTGATGATGTCCATACCGATATGTATGGCTTCTTCGTTCATCGGAATCAGGTGATGGTGACGCTCAGGCAAAGTTTTACGCAGGGCTTTCACCACACTTTCGATTGATACGATGGGACGGATTTTCAACAATCCTCCCAATACAATCATGTTGAAGGTCTTAGCCATTTTTCGTTCGTTGGCTTCGTCCATGGCATCAATGCGATACACATGGATGTCCTTGCGGGTAGGAGGGTTGATGATGCCGTATCCGTCGTAAATCAATACTCCACCCGGCTTTACCTTGTTCTCAAACTTGGCAAGCGAAGGCTGGTTCAGGATGATGGCTGTGTCATACTTGCTGAGAATCGGGGATGAGATACGCTCGTCGCTCACAATGACAGTGACGTTGGCCGTACCTCCGCGCTGTTCCGGACCGTAGGCTGGCATCCAAGTCACCTCCTTGTTTTCCATCAGACCGGAATATGCCAGGATTTTTCCCATGGAAAGAACTCCCTGACCTCCAAATCCTGCTATGATAATTTCCTCTTTCATATAATGTGCAAATAATTATTTATTTTCGGTAGTATCTTTCAGGTCGCCCAGCGGGTAGAAGGGGAACATGTGTTCTTCCATCCATTTGTTGGCGGCTTCGGGTGTCATTTTCCATCCGGAGTTGCAGGTAGATACGATTTCTACCAGACTGGAGCCTTTTTTCTGCATGGAACATTCGAATGCCTTGCGGATGGCTTTCTTAGCCTTGCGGATGGCAGCCACTGACTGCACTGACTGGCGGGTTACGTAGGCGGTACCTTCCAGTGTAGCGGCAATTTCGGTCATCTTCAGCGGGTAACCGTGGATTTCCGGAACACGTCCGTACGGGCAGGTAGAAGTCTTCATACCCACCAGCGTGGTCGGAGCCATCTGGCCGCCGGTCATACCATAGATGGCATTGTTGATGAAAATGATGGTGATGTTTTCTCCGCGGTTCAGGGCGTGAATGGTTTCGGCCGTACCGATGCAGGCCAGGTCACCGTCGCCCTGATAGGTAAATACCAGGCGGTCGGGCCATAAGCGCTTGATGGCAGTAGCCAGGGCAGGTGCACGTCCGTGTGCGGCTTCCTGACAGTCTATATCCAGGTAATTATACATGAACACGGCACAACCTACCGGACTTACTCCGACAGCTTTCTCGGCCATGCCCATTTCGTCGATGACTTCGGCAATCAGTTTGTGAACTACTCCGTGACTGCATCCCGGACAGTAGTGCATAGGGTTATCGTTCAGCAGGCGAGGCTTCTGATAAACCAGATTTTCAGGTTTGATTATATCTTCTTTTGTCATAATTAGTTCTCCTGTAGTTTATCGTAGAAAGAAACGAAACACGAATTCCATCATCTTCAGGAAAAGAGAGGCACCGCACACATAAAAGAATACGGTCTTGTCTTCGCCCAATGTGAAGTAGAGAATAACGGAAATCAATGCTCCAACCATAAACAGTACGTTTAAGACGGCTCTTATTCTATCGGTATCCATAACTTATTTCTGAATCAGTTTTTCCTTGATGGCTTCGATTACTTCATCCGGATCGGGTACGATACCTCCCAGACGTCCGAAATGTTCTACGGGTACCTTACATTCTACGGCCAGACGGACATCTTCAATCATCTGTCCGCTGTTCAGTTCCACGGTCAGGATACCTTTCACCTGTTTAGCTCTTTCTTTCAGGGCCTTGCTCGGGAACGGCCATAATGTAATCGGACGGAACAGACCTACCTTGATGCCTTCTTCGCGTGCATGCTCCATGGCTTTCTGTGCGATACGTGCACAAGAACCGAAAGCTACAATCAGGTATTCAGCATCTTCTGTGTCAATTTCCTCGTAGCGTGTTTCTTTTTCTTCGATTTCTGCGTATTTAGCCTGCAAGTGCAAGTTGCGCTGTTCCATGATGGCCGGATCCAGTTCCAATGAGGTGATGATGTTGGGCTTGCGTCCCTTGCAGCCGGTCGTTGCCCACGGACATTGGGCCAGAATCTCTTCTTCCGTACGTCTGGGGCGATATTCCGGAAGCACTACCTTTTCCATCATCTGACCGATAACACCGTCAGCCAGAATCATAGCTGGATTGCGGTATTTGAAAGCCAGATCGAAAGCCAGCCCTACAAAGTCAGCCATTTCCTGTACGGAAGCCGGAGCCAGTGCAATTAGGTGATAGTCGCCGTGACCGCCTCCCTTGGTAGTCTGGAAATAGTCGGCCTGACTGGGCTGAATAGTACCCAGACCCGGACCTCCTCGCATCACGTTGACCACCAGACAAGGAAGTTCCGCACCTGCGATGTAGGAGATACCTTCCTGCTTCAAGCTGACGCCCGGACTGGAGGATGAAGTCATGACCATTTTTCCACTGCCGGCGCCTCCGTATACCATATTAATTGCTGCCACTTCACTTTCAGCCTGAAGAACTACCATTCCGGTAGTTTCCCATGGCTTCTGTTCGGCAAGCGTTTCCAATACTTCAGATTGGGGGGTGATAGGGTAACCGAAGTAACCGTCCACGCCGATACGGATGGCGGCATGGGCTATGGCCTCGTTACCTTTCATAAGAACAACTTCTTCTGCCATAATTTTTCGATTTTGCTTGTTGGGCATTTTTATTCTTCACTTTTCGCTCTGTATACGGTCAGACAACCGTCCGGGCACACAATGGCGCACGAAGAGCATCCGTTACAGGTATCTTCCACTACCTGCTGTACGTAATTATATCCTTTTTGATTTACTTTCGGGGTGAGTGACAACACATGCAGCGGGCATGCTACCACACATAAGTTGCATCCCTTGCAGCGTTCGGTATTTACGATAACCACACCTTTCATCTTAGCCATAGTATATATCTCTTATTGATTAAACATATCTTTATTATAAAAGTTAAGTATATCCATCACCATCTTTCGGGCATCGGCTGCCGGACTTTCCGGGTCCAGGGCAATCGCTTCCTGGTAATTGTTGAGCGCTCCCTGCCAGTCACCTTTTTTCCGATAGGCATTTCCCAAAAGATAATATGCTTCCGCCGTAGGCGAGGAAGCCGTTTGCAACCAATCATTCAGGCGAGATATAGCGGTGTCTACATGTCCTTCATTTATCAGTTGTCTGATGTGATTCAGTTGTTCATTCATGGTCTTTTATGTCATATTGTAACCTTACAAAGATAGTCTTTAATTTGGTACGAGAGTCATTTTTACGGAATAAATAGTAAAAAATGCCGATTTTCCTTTTTTAGGTATTGTGTAAAATGCTGATTTATAATATATTCTAATGTCGTGGTTTTTGTTTCAATTGAAAAAGATGCATATCTAACTAATTGCTTAAAATAATGAAGGGTGTAACAGATTTGTCAGATATTGTAAGGGGTTACCAAAAGTTTATTGAATGAGCAGAATCTATTTGATTATGTCATTATTTCTTTTAACTTTGTGGCAATTTATTCATGAAACAAACAACTAAATAATTAACTTATCAGATAGAATTATGAACAGGATTCTTCAGAAGGAACATTTTTCCGAAAAGGTCTTCAAACTGGTGCTTGAGGCTCCTTTGATTGCAAAGTCGCGTAAGGCGGGACATTTTGTCATTGTCCGTGTAGGCGAGAAGGGGGAACGCATGCCTTTGACCATTGCAGCAGCCGATCCGGTGAAGGGAACCATTACTTTGGTGGTGCAGGAAGTCGGACTTTCTTCAACCCGTTTATGTGAATTGAATGAGGGTGATTATATTACAGATGTGGTAGGTCCCGCTGGGAAAAGCAACGCATATTGACAATTTCGGTACGGTGGTTTGTGCCGGAGGTGGTGTAGGTGTGGCTCCGATGTTGCCTATCGTGCAGGCATTGAAGGCTGCGGGAAACCGGGTCATTACCGTGCTGGCCGGACGTACCAAGGAACTGATTATTCTTGAAAAGGAAATGCGTGAGAGTTCGGACGAAGTGATTATCATGACGGACGACGGTTCTTTACGGACAGAAAGGTTTGGTTACTGAAGGAGTAGAAGCAGTCATCAAACGTGAAAGGTGGACAAGTGTTTTGCCATTGGTCCGGCCATCATGATGAAATTTGTCTGCCTTCTGACCAAGAAATATGATATTCCGACTGATGTGTCGCTGAACACCATTATGGTGGATGGTACGGGCATGTGTGGTGCTTGTCGTATCACCGTGGGCGGAAAGACGAAGTTCGTATGTGTGGATGGTCCTGGAATTCGACGGTCATCAGGTGGACTTCGACGAGATGCTGAAACGTATGGGAGCCTTCAAGGATATTGAACGTGAAGAAATTCATAAACTGGATACAAAACCTGCAACTTGTGAAGCTGAACAGGCTGCTTCCGGACGAAACGCTGAATGGCGTGAAGCGTTGCGCAAGAGCATGAAGCCGAAAGAACGTACGGCTATTCCGCGCGTGAAGATGAACGAACTGGATCCGGAATACCGTTCACACAGCCGCAAGGAAGAAGTGAACTTGGGACTGAGCGAAGAGCAGGCGCTGACAGAAGCCAAGCGTTGTCTGGACTGTGCCAATCCTTCTTGTATGGAAGGCTGTCCGGTGGGTATTGACATTCCGGGCTTTGTCAAGAACATCGAACGCGGAGAATTCCTGGAAGCAGCGCGTACGCTGAAAAAGACCAGTGCGCTTCCAGCCGTATGTGGCCGTGTCTGTCCGCAGGAAAAGCAGTGTGAGTCAAAATGTATTCATCTGAAGATGGGACATGAGGCTGTAGCTATCGGATACCTGGAACGTTTCGCTGCTGACTATGAACGTGAAAGCGGACAGATTTCAGTGCCCGAAATTGCAGCCAAGAACGGTATCAAGATTGCAGTAGTGGGTTCAGGACCTGCCGGATTATCGTTTGCAGGCGATATGGCCAAGATGGGTTACGACGTAACTGTGTTCGAGGCACTGCATGAAATTGGTGGTGTATTGAAATACGGTATTCCTGAATTCCGTCTGCCGAACAAGATTGTGGATGTGGAAATCGAAAACCTGTCTAAGATGGGTGTGACTTTCGTGAAGGACTGCATCATAGGCAAGACCATCAGTGTGGAAGACCTCGAAAGTGAAGGTTTCAAGGGAATCTTCGTTGCTTCGGGTGCCGGACTGCCTAACTTCATGAATATTCCGGGAGAGAACTCCATTAACATCATGTCTTCCAATGAATATCTGACTCGTGTTAATTTGATGGATGCAGCCAGCGAAGATTCGGATACACCGGTTACATTCGGTAAGCGTGTTGCGGTTATCGGTGGTGGAAATACAGCGATGGATTCTGTACGTACCGCGCGTCGTCTGGGAGCAGAGAAAGCGATGATTATCTACCGTCGTTCAGAAGCAGAAATGCCTGCCCGACTCGAAGAGGTGAAGCATGCCAAGGAAGAAGGTGTGGAATTCCTGACTTTGCACAATCCGATAGAATACATTGCCGATGAGAAGGGACGTGTAAAACAGGTGGTATTGCAGAAAATGGAACTGGGTGAGCCTGATGCTTCCGGTCGTCGTAGTCCGGTTGCCATTCCGGGAGCTACAGTAACTCTCGACATCGACATGGCCATTGTCAGTGTAGGTGTATCGCCTAACCCGATTGTGCCGAATTCTATTCCGGGGCTGGAATTAGGACGCAAGGGAACCATTGCCGTCAACGATGACATGCAGTCGTCTATCCCGACCATCTATGCCGGTGGTGACATCGTGCGCGGTGGAGCTACTGTAATCTTGGCGATGGGCGACGGACGCCGTGCGGCTGCTGCCATGGATCGCCAGCTTCGTCAGGCATAAAAACAAACTTGAAAATCAGACATAAAAGAGACGCTTGGACGTTTGTAACAGAACGTCTAAGCGTCTCTTTTAAAACGCACTTGCGTTTTAGGTAAAATGTCAAAGCGTTTAAAACAAAACGTCCTTGTGTTTCGGTTGAAGCGCAAGGACGTTTTTCTATGTAGTTACTGACGCAGCTGAGTGCGTGTGATTTCGCCTGTATACATGGTGTATGACTTGCTGTTATCTGCTTGAATGTTAAGTGATTTCAGATCTTCAGCCGTCATTTTCTGGCTCATTGACTTCTTACATTCGATAACTGCTTTCGGTTGGGAAGCACCTTGTGCATAGAATGAAATCTTATATTCGCTGCACTGTTCCATCAGGGCACTAAGAGCGATGCGGTCTTGTGCAATCAGCAGGTAAGCCACGTTTTTGTTGAACAATTTACCAAAACCTCCCCAGTTTTCGGCCTTGATTTCTATTTCTTCATCGTTGGCAGTCAGGGTAATGCGTCCGTTTTGCAACTGACTGTTCCAGTTGTCTGAGAATTGTGCTACAGGCACTTCCTTCAGTTCGCCGGTCAGGGTCATGGCCGGGGTCAGAGGAGTTGCCGGAACTACAGCAGGAGCTGTTTCGTTAGCCAGTACCTTTTGTCCCAGTGCATCGGTAGCCGACTGGAAGAGCTGGTCTTTCAGGTCGATGGTCTCACGACGGAACTTTCCGCAGATAGGAGCCAGTTTGGTTTTCTTCTTGTTCAGTGCCATGTCATCGGTAATCCATTCTTCGGCAGTATATTTTTCTCCTCCGTCGCGGTTCTCGTCATACCAGTAACGGATGCGGGTCATGGTCATGTGGCATACTCCATCAGCTACATTGATCAGATACTGGTAGTAGATGCGGGTACGGTCCAGTGAAAGTGCCGAGGAAGAGAACACAATGTATTCTTCGGCAGAGGCGGCAATGTCACCTTCTTCTTCGTTGGTATAGACTACTCGGCTCTGCAGTTTTCCGTCAGATTTGAAGCGGTTGTTGGCCCAGTCTAGCATCTGCTGATAGAGTTGTTCTTTTGAAAGGGAAGGAGCCTTGATTTCATGATTGAAGGTAACCTTTCCATCCTCCATTGTAATCGCTCCAGCCAGATATTTCGGGTCAGAGTTGTCTTTTTTATCTTTGGCCATTCCAAACAACGGCAGGCAGGCCAATAAGATGAACAATAGTTTTTTCATGATTCGTATCAAAGTTTTTTATAGTATGAAACATTATTTCTTAAAGATAGCATGTGTAAAGATAGGTATTTTTTTTAACTGCGGTGTAGGAATAGGATTTCTTATTATTTTTTTGTGAAACAATTATACATTTCAGTAAAAACAACAAAGCCCGTTTCCCTTTTCAGGAAAACAGGCTTTGTACGTATTTCTATCAAATAGAACCTCTCCGAAGCAGGAGTGAGGGATTATCGAACGGGAATTTTGTCGATGCGTGCCTGATGGCGTCCGCCTTCAAAATCGGTAGTGAAGAATTCCGTCATGATCTTGTCGGCCATTGCTTCATCAATGAAACGTCCCGGCATCACCAGTACGTTGGCATTGTTGTGCTGACGGGCCAGATGAGCAATTTCCGGAATCCAGCAAAGTGCGGCACGGATACCCTGGTGTTTGTTCAGGGTGATACCGATTCCTTCACCACTTCCGCAGATGGCAATTCCCGGATAGCATTCTCCGTTTTCTACTGCCAAAGCCAGCGGGTGAGCAAAGTCGGGATAGTCACAACTGTCGGTTGTGTAAGTTCCGAAATCTTTATATTCCCATCCTTTTTGTTCCAGCCATTGTTTCACGAATTCTTTCAGTTCGAATCCGGCATGGTCGGAAGCCAATCCTATTGTTTTCATCAGAACATTGCTTTTACTTGGTTATACACATTTTCGGCGTTGAAGCCTAATTTTTCATCCAGTACCTTGTAGGGAGCTGAGAAACCGAATGATTCCAATCCCCAAATCTTACCGTTTGCACCTACCAGACCCAACAAGTTGACTGGCAGACCAGCTGTCAGACCAAATACTTTGGCTCCAGCCGGAAGAATGCTTTCCTGATATTCCTTGCTCTGGCTGCGGAACAAACCTTCTGACGGAACTGATACGATACGAGTCTTCACACCGTCTTTGTGAAGCAGTTCGGCTCCAGCTACCAAGGTAGATACTTCAGAACCAGAAGCTACCATGATGACATCCGGGTTTTCGTCAGAACCAGCTACGATGTAAGCTCCCTTGGCAGCCTGTGAGTAGTCTGTACCTGCAGGCAACATGTTGATGTTCTGGCGAGACAGAATCAGAGCCGACGGAGTATCGGTATTTTCCATAGCCAGTTTCCAGCAGACAGTAGTTTCTTCTGCATCGGCCGGACGAAGTACCAGCATAGAGTTCTTACCGTGATGGTTTTTCAGTTTTTCCATCAAGCGGATTTGTGCTTCCTGCTCTACTGGTTCGTGAGTAGGACCGTCTTCACCTACACGGAATGCATCGTGAGTCCAGATGAACTTCACTGGCAACTGCATGAGGGCAGCCATACGTACAGCCGGTTTCATGTAGTCTGAGAATACGAAGAATGTACCGCAGGCAGCGATTACACCACCATGCAGTGCCATACCGATACAGCAGCAAGCCATAGTCAGTTCGGCTACTCCGGCCTGGAAGAAGGAACCGCTGAAGTCACCATTTACAAATGCATGAGTCTTTTTCAAGAAACCGTCAGTCTTGTCAGAGTTAGACAAGTCGGCAGAAGCACAGATCATGTTAGGAACCTGCTGTGCCAATGCGCCTAATACTGCTGCAGATGCGTTACGAGTAGCATCGTTTGCTTTCTGTTGGATACTAGCCCAGTCTACTTTCGGGGCTGCTCCGCTGAACCATTCTTTCTGTTGAGCGGCTTTTTCTGGATTAGCTGCAGCCCATGCAGCTTCTTCTTCATGACGTGCAGCTACGATAGCTTTCAGTTCTTCTTCACGTTTTGCGTAAATTTCTTTTACGTCATCGAAGATAACAAACGGATTTTCAGGGTCAGCACCCAAGTTAATCATGGTGTTCTTGTAAGCGTCGCCACCCAGAGGAGCACCGTGAGTCTTACAGTTGTGTTCGTATGAAGAGTTATCGTCCTTGCGGGCACCCTTACCCATGATACATTTACCGATAATCAGCGTCGGGCGTTTGCTTTCTGCTTTTGCAGCATCCAGAGCAGTACGGATTTGTTCGCAGTCGTTACCGTTGATTTCGATGACATTCCATCCCCATGCACGGTATTTCATGGCTGTATCTTCAGAGATAACATCCTTTGTTTCTGTAGAAAGCTGGATGTCATTTGAGTCATAGAACATGATCAGGTTGTCCAGACCCAGGTGACCGGCAATACGGCCTGCGCCCTGAGAAATTTCTTCCTGAATACCACCGTCAGAGATATAAGCGTAGATAGTTTCTTTATTGAAAGTAGGATTACCCGTACGAGCTGCAAGGAATTTGGCAGCGATGGCAGCACCTACAGCAAATACATGTCCCTGTCCCAGCGGGCCAGAAGTGTTCTCAATGCCGCGCATTACGTCCACTTCAGGATGTCCCGGAGTAGGAGAGCCCCACTGACGTAATTGTTTTAATTCGTCTAATGTAAATTTACCGATAAGAGCCAATTGTGAATACAACATCGGTGACATGTGGCCCGGATCCAGGAAGAAGCGGTCGCGACCTTCCCATTTCGGGTTCTGAGGGTCATACTGCAGATACTCTGCATACAAGACATTGATGAAATCGGCTCCACCCATTGCACCTCCGGGGTGTCCAGACTTTGCTTTTTCAACCATTGAAGCAGCCAAAATACGAATATTGTCAGCAGCGTGATTCATTACTTGTTTGCTGTTCATATAACTAAATTTTGATTTGTATGCTACATAAAATACGGGTGGCACAAGTCACCCGCTTTTTGAAATTATGAGCAAAGGTATGACATTTATATGTAAATTACAAAGTGTAAGTAACTTATTTATTTTACATTTTTTTACTTCTTGTATTTTACCGCAGCCTCTTCTACCGGCAGACAAGCCTTGTAATTTTCAATATAAGCATTGAATCCGGCTACGTCTTCTGCGGTAGGAGATACCTCCACGCCAGCATTTCCGGCAAACACCTTTTCGTCGAGGAAGTCAGCCAGTGACTGCTTCTTGTCATTGTTTACCAGATAAGAACCTAACAGGGCAATACCCCATGCACCACCTTCTCCTGCAGTTTCCATCACAGAAATCGGTGAGTTGATGGCTGCTGCAAGAACTCTCTGACCTACACCTTTGGTACGGAACAGACCTCCGTGACCTGTGATGCGGTCTACTTTGATTTTTTCTTCGTTGAAGAGAATGTCATTTCCAATCTTCAGTACGCCTACCGATGCATACAAGTGTGCACGCATAAAGTTGGCCAGGTTGAATTTATCGCTTGCTGTACGTACGAATAACGGACGTCCTTCTGTCAGGCCGGTTACAGGTTCGCCTGAGAAATAGTTGTACGAAATCAGTCCGCCGCAGTCTGCATCACCTGTCAGTGCGTGGTTGTACAGCTTGCCGAAAATTTCGTCCATATCTACCGGCATACCCATCAGTTCCTGGTATTCCTTGAACAGGTTTACCCATGCATTCAGGTCGGAAGTACAGTTGTTGCAGTGTACCATGGCTACCAGGCTTCCGTCAGGAGTAGTTACCATGTCAATCATTTCGTATGGTTTTGACAGGTCTTTTTCCAGTACGATCATAGAGAAAGAAGAAGTTCCAGCCGATACATTACCCGTGCGCTGTTTTACAGCATTGGTAGCCACCATACCTGTTCCTGCATCACCTTCCGGTGGACAAACAGGTACACCTGCTTTCAGATGGCCTGATACGTCGAGTTTCTTGGCACCTTCTTCAGTCAGGCAACCAGCATTTTCTCCTGCCAGCAATACTTTCGGCAGAATGTCTGTCAGTTTCCAGCTGTATCCGTAAGGTGCTACTAACTTGTCGAACTTTTCAATCATTTCGGCAGAGTAGTTCTTTGTTTCAGGGTCGATAGGAAGCATACCTGAAGCATCACCGATACCCAGAACTTTTTCGCCGGTAATCTGCCAGTGTACGTAACCTGCCAATGTAGTGAAGAAAGTGATGTCCTTCACGTGTTCTTCCTTGTTCAGGATAGCCTGATAGAGGTGAGAGATACTCCATCTCAACGGAATGTTGTAGACAAAGAGTTCAGATAGTTCGGCAGCTGCTTTGCCAGTGTTGGTATTTCTCCATGTACGGAACGGTACGAGGATTTCTTCTTTATCGTTGAAAGCCATGTAACCGTGCATCATGGCACTGATACCGATGGCTGCCAAGTTTTCTATTTCGATGCCGTACTGGCTTTTTACGTTTGCGCGAAGATCAGCATAGCAGTCCTGCACACCAGCCCAGATCGCTTCAATGCTGTAGGTCCAAAGACCATCTACCAGCTGGTTTTCCCAGGTGTGACTTCCCTGAGCAATAGGTTTATTTTCCTGGTCAATCAGGACAGCTTTGATTCGGGTAGAACCGAATTCAATACCCAAAATGGCTTTACCTGCCTCAATGGTTGACTTTGCATCTTTCATATTAAAATCGATTAGTTAAAGTGAAAAATAAGGTAATATTAAAAAATAAAAGTGCTGCCAGAAAGAAATCTTCTGTCCAGCACTTTTAAGATATACTTGATTAAGTATTAGCAAAGAGCTTTGTTCAGCATGTAGTATACTTCGTTCATGCGAAGTTCTTTCTTGAAGCTGTCGATGGTAGTATCTTTGTTGATATGTACCATTTCGATACCCGCAATTTCAGCATAGTCTTCCCAGTATTCTGCAGTCAGGTCGTATGAGAAGCAAGAGTGGTGAGTACCACCAGCCAAAATCCATGCACCCGCACCGATTTCGAAGTTAGGCATCGGTTTCCAAAGTGCAGAAGCAACCGGCAATTTCGGCAGCGGTTTCGGTTCGATACATTCTACGTCGTTTACAATCAGACGGAAGCGGTTGCCCATGTCTACTACAGTAGCAGTACATCCTGTACCTACCTTAGAAGTGAAGACAAGACGTGCAGTCTGGCTCTTGCGTACACCGATACCGAGGAAGTGTACTTCCAGACGAGGTTTCTTGGCAGCAATCATCGGACAAACTTCCAGCATGTGAGCCTGAAGGATAGAGCTGTTTTCACCGTCGAAGTTCAGTGTGTAGTCTTCCAGGAAAGAACATCCGTTAGGCAATCCCTGGTTCATTACCCATACTGTACGATACAAAGCAGCTGATTTCCAGTCTCCTTCTGCGCCGAAACCATATCCTTCTGCCATCAGGCGTTGTGAAGCCAATCCCGGAATCTGGTCGAAGTAGCTTCCGTCAGTCTGACCCAGGTCGTCGAAGTTAGTTGTGAAACCTTTGGCACCTTTAGCTTTCAGGATAGCACGCAGAGCCAATTCAGCTTTAGCTGCGTTCCATACTTTCTGGTATGCTTCAGAAGCTTTGTCTTCCAGTTCAGCATCGTGGTCGTATTCATTGAAGTAAGTTTTTACAAGAGCTTCTACCTCTTCGTCTTTTACTTCTTTGTGATAGCTCATCAGTTCGCTTACCGGACAGTAGTCTACGTGGTAACCCATGCGCTGTTCAGCTTCTACTTTATCACCGTCTGTAACGGCTACGTTGTTCATCTGGTCGCCGAAACGCAGAATCAGCATATCCTGAGAATCTGCCCATGCAGCACATACGCGCATCCATACAGCAATCTTAGACAAAGTGTTTTCGTCTTTCCAGTAACCAACTACTACTTTGCGGCGTACACGCATACGAGCGCAGATGTGACCAAATTCACGGTCGCCGTGAGCAGATTGGTTCAGGTTCATGAAGTCCATGTCCATAGTATCCCAAGGAATTTCCTTGTTGAACTGAGTGTGCAGGTGGAGCAACGGTTTCTTCAACTGCTGCAAGCCGTGAATCCACATTTTAGCAGGAGAGAAAGTATGCATCCAAGTGATTACACCGATACATTTTTCTTCGTTGTTAGCTGCTTTGAACACTGCTTCTACTTCCTTAGAAGAGTTGGCAGTTCCTTTATATACTACTTTTACAGGCAATTTGCCGCTGGCATTCAAACCTGCTACCATTTCGTTGCTGTGTGCGTCTACTGCGATAACTGCATCGCCTCCGTAAAGGAGCTGAGCTCCGGTTACGAACCATACTTCATATTGATCAAATGCGTTCATAGTGATTTTATGTTTTTATTTGGTTGGATATTTGTTTTTATGTTATTTTTTCTGTCCGTAATAAGCGTTTGGACCGTGCTTGCGGCTGAAGTGTTTTTCTACCAGCAGCTGATTCATGGTCAGGTGTGGGTTGACAGCATAAGCAATGCTGGCCATTTTGGCTACCTGTTCCATAACTACGGCATTGTGAACGGCATCGTGTGCATCCTTACCCCATGAGAAAGGACCATGGTTCTTTACGAGTACGCCTGGAGTATGTACTGGATTCATGCCTTCAAAACGTTTTACAATCACGTTTCCAGTTTCCATTTCGTAGGCACCTTTCACTTCTTCTTCCGTCATGTCGGCAGTGCAGGGGATGGCTTCGTGGAAATAGTCGGCGTGAGTAGTTCCGATGTTTGGAATATCACAGCCAGCCTGTGCCCATGCAGTAGCATAGGTAGAGTGTGTATGTACCACACCTCCGATTTCAGGAAAAGCCTTGTATAGTACAAGGTGAGTCGGTGTATCGCTTGAAGGACGTAAGTTTCCTTCTACTACGTTTCCTTCCAGGTCGACTACTACCATGTCTTCTGCTTTCATTTCATCGTAAGACACTCCACTGGGTTTGATAACCACCAGTCCGCTTTCACGGTCGATGGCTGATACGTTTCCCCACGTGAAAATAACCAGTCCGTGTTTCACCAAATCCAGGTTGGCATGAAACACTTCTTCTTTCAGTGCTTCTAACATATTCTTAAAGTTTGAATTTTGGATCTTTCCGATAAGCCTTGTCATTGAATTTGTAGAGAGAGGCTCCTCTTCTTGATCCAGTTTTATCAATTTTATCAGTTTTTTCTATAAATCCCATCTCTGCAATACGCTTGCGGAAATTTCGTTTGTCCATCGGTTCACCGTAAATCGCTTCGTACAAACTTTGAAGCTGCGTCAGGGTGAACAGTTCTGGCAAGAGGTTGAAGCCTATAGGTGCCCTTGAGGCTTTTTGCTTCATGATGGCACGAGCTTTCTCGACCATTTCATTGTGGTCAAAAATCAGGTCGGGCAATTCATTGATGTTTACCCAGAAAGCATTGTGCTGTTGCACCAGCTCACGGTCATATTCATTGATATTGATTAAGGCATAATAAGCCAGTGAAATAACTCGTTCGCCCGGATCGCGGTCTACAGCTCCGAATGCGCCAATCTGGTCCATGTATACATTTTCCAGTCCGGTCAGTTCACTTAATACGCGTTTGGCTGCATCATCAGCACTTTCGTTTTCCTGAATGAAGCCTCCCATCAGCGACCATTGTCCCATTGCAGGTTCGAAGTTTCTTTTGAGCAGCAATAGATTCAGTTCGCCTTTGTCGAATCCGAAGATAATACAGTCGATTCCGACATAAAATTTGGGATTATGATTATAGTATGTGGTCATGAAGTTCGTGACTTTTGGTTCTTTACAACTTGGTCTCTTTTGGTCTTTGTTATTTTTCTACTGTAAACTTGAAGATACAGTGGCTGTGGTAAGTTTGTCCCGGAGCCAGAATAACAGAAGGCCATTGGGGTTTGTTGGGACTGTCAGGATAGTGCTGTGTTTCCAGACATACAGATGCACGTTGCGGGTATGCGATGCCTTTCTTTCCCTTCACTGTTCCGTCCAGGAAGTTTCCGGTATACACTTGAATACCCGGTTCGTCTGTATACACTTCCAGGCTGATACCTGTGGTCGGGCTGGTCAGTTTGGCTGCCACCTGATTGATGTCACCTTTGGTTTTTAATACCCAGTTATGGTCAAATCCGTTACCGAATTTCACTTGTTCGTTAGAGAAATCGGTCACTCCTTCGCTGATGGCCTTCGGTGTGTTGAAGTCGAACGGAGTATCTTTTACTGCCATCATTTCACCTGTTGTCATGAAGGTGCTGTCTACCGGAGTAATACTGTCGGAAGCTACGTAAAGCAGATGATCTGTAGCAGGTTTAGACGGGTCACCATTCAAGTTGAAATAAGAGTGGTTAGTCATGTTGATGACTGTTGTCTTATCTGTAGTAGCATCATATTTGATGTCGATGGCATTGTCAGCTGTCAGTGAGTAAGTCACGTTGGCAGTTACATTTCCTGGGAAGTTATTGTCTCCATCGGGTGATTTCATGGTCAGCACGATGGTGCTGTCATTGGCTTGGTTGGCTTCGTATGCCTGAAACTGCCATCCGGTAGGACCACCGTGCAGGCAGTGACCGAAGTTATTGGTAGGAAGCTGGATTTCCTGTCCGTCAATAGTAATTTTTCCTTTGTTAATTCGGTTGGCATAACGGCCGATGGAAGCTCCGAAGTCACTTGGAATATTCTGATAGTCAGCTATGCTGTCAAAGCCAAGAACCACATCTGTCATCTTTCCATTTTTGTCGGGAACCATGATTGATACGATTCGTCCTCCGAAATTCGTTACACAAACTTCCATTCCCTGACTGTTCTTCAGAGTGTAAAGTTTGATAGGTTTGGTATTTTCTGCTGAAACCTCAAAATTAGCAGGGTTCAAGCCTGATAATGTCAGTTCCGGTTGCTGGGCTTGCTTGGAAGCACAACCGCTCAATACTGCAAGGATGATACTTGCCCCTAAAAAAGATTTGTTCATGCTTTTCATATGAAATTGTTGATGTTTTTATCTATGGTGTAAAAGTAACACTTAAAACGATTGCTTGTTCTTTTTTTTCAGATGTTTTTCAACATAGAATGAGTGTTTTTCAGTAGTTTCTATAAAACAATGAAGAGGATATGCAGCTTTTTTACATATCCTCTTCATTTATAAGTTAGTTTTTATGGATTACCAGAAGTATGCATAGAACAATGCGCAGAGAACTACAACGCCCAATGTGGCAATTACATCCCACATATTCCAGCTTTCGCGAATAGCTTTCTTGTAGTCGCTAGTGAAAGTGATAGCTGCAATTTGTTCAGATGTCGGTTTGGCAGTAAACATGGATACTACGTACATCATGATAACGATGAATACCAGTAACCATACCTCGAAGATAAGCCAGTTAGTCTGCCAGAACCAAGAAGTGCATTCCCAGAACAGCATACCGATGAGGAATCCTCCGATAAGTCCCCATTCACCAGCTTTCGGTGTGATACGCTTAGAGAAGATACCCAGTGTAAATACGGCTACCATGGCAGGAGCAATCAAAGATTGAATATCTTGAAGATAAGAATACAGGTTACCCATGTTCATCATGATAGGCATCCATGCCAATCCCAACAGTACGACAACGACTGTAGCTACACGTCCTACCATTACGTAGTGGCTTTCGCTCATACCCTTTTTCATAGGTTTGTAGAAGTCTTCTGTAAACAATGTCGCGCAACTGTTAAAGAATGCTGCCAATGAAGCAACGAGTGCGCAGATGAAACCGATGGTTACGATACCCTTGATACCTGCAGGAAGAACGGTCTTTACCATGATGGCGAAGGCTGCATCAGTCTCGTTCATCTATCCATTACGATGTTGCTGCCGGTTTTCTGAGCCAATGCGGCTGCAATCATACCTGGAATCAGGAACATGAAGCAAGGGAGTACCTTGAAGAAACCGGCTGCGATAGTACCGCGGCGGGCACGCTTCATAACCTCTACGTTGCTCTCGCCAGGAACCTGACCGAGTACACGCTGAACGATGTGCTGGTCAGTACACCAGTACCAGAAACCGATGATGGTTGCACCGATGAATACTACGAAACCAGGATACTCCTGATACATAGAGTCACCTGCCTCCCAGTGGAACATGTGAGTTGTACCATAACCATTGTTCAGCTTGCCGCAGTAATCCATCATGTCGGCCCAACCAGCAGCTATGCTGCCACCGCCAAGGGTAGAGAGACCAGGAAGAGTACGAGGAAAGAACCGATGACGAGGATAGGAGTTTGGATAGTTGACAATGTCATCACACCCTTCATACCACCGAATACGGTGAAGATGGTGGTGAGGATAATCAGACCGATGGCACCAACCCAGAAGTTCAAGCCCCAAAGATATTCAAAGAAGATACCACCAGTAAATGCAGTAACAGATACTTTTGTCAATACGTAGGCAATCAGTGTAATGATAGACAACCATGAACCAGTACGTTGTGTGTAGCGGAATTTCAGGAAGTCTGGCATGGTGATGATCTTACCCATCTTGTTGTTTAATAGCTGATAAAACGGAACGAACAGCCAGCCTAGAATCAGGATCATCCAACCCTGCATTTCCCAGTGTGCCATTCTCGGTTATCAAAAACTGGTTCTATTTCATTTGTTTTTCAAAGTGTATTAGTAACACTAATTTGAATGCAATATTACGGATAAGTGTAAAATTACACTAATAAAAACCCATGTTTTAGAGCATGTTTCCTTCTTTTTTTTCGTCCTCTTTCGTTTTTAACATTTCAGCGGACGACGAAAGTAAAAAACTTCTGTAGACTTTTGAGTATTTTTACGTGTCCGTTCGTATTAGTATATGTGAAAATAAAAAACTAGAAGATATGAAAAGACTGATTCTTTTGCTGTGCCTGTCTGTAGTTATAGGGGCGGTACATGCACAAACCGGGCGGTTAGACTTGAAGCTTCCGCAAGGACATCCCCGCTATCTGACCACACAGGAGGGGAAGAAAGAAACTCAGGAGTTGATTAGAAAGGCTCCTTGGGCAAAAGTGGCTTCGATAGCGGACAGATATATGTTCATCTGTCAGTGGGCGTTGAAAAAACTGGCCAATTATGGATTCGACGCGGTCACAGGTATCATTGAATGAGTATGGAAGCGAAGTTAATCATAGTATGTCAACTGCATTTGTATGGAATAGGGCTACATATGATGCTGCTTTCATGACGGAAGGATTGAACCGCATAAAGGATATGCTGTATTCCATATTAAGGATTAGCTGACGCTTATTTTCGTGGTACGTCAGAAAGGAGAAGCTTGGAACCGTCCTTTCATTCAGTTGGATGCAGATGGAGTAAACATTCGTACGGATGTGCCGGCCAATATATTGCTACGGAAGTAGAATGGAATATGGATGTACATGGTTATGGCTTTTTGCCAGGTAATTGTAGGGTTAACGTATTGACAGTTTTGAAGTAATCTGATAAATACTTTGGAGATAAGCAGGAAACCTCTTGTCGTTTATTATGTTTCCCGAGGCGAAACCGTATGTTTTCAGCAAAGAAACCCTACGTTTTCGTTTCGGGAAACATACGGTTTGCACGGGGGAAACATAAAATATGCGAGCGAGTATTTCTTTCTATGTACTTACGTTTTGCGTTAAGTAAATACAATGAATAAAGATGGTTTATTCTTATTTTTTCAGCATCTGGAACAGTTTGTCCAGTTTTGGCGACATGATAATCTCCGTGCGGCGGTTCTTAGCGCGTCCTTCTGCTGTTTCATTGTCGGCCACTGGCATGAATTCTCCACGTCCGCTAGGTTGTATCTGCAGTGGATTGACCTTGTATTTTTCAATCAGGATACGTACTACAGAAGTTGCTCGGATTACGCTCAGGTCCCAGTTGTCCTTGAATTGTGCGGTATGAATCGGTTTGTTGTCGGTGTGTCCTTCAATGCATACGTCAATTTCAGTCTGTTTGTTCAGCACCTCGGCCAGTTTACCCAAGGCTTCTTCGCCACGCTTGTCCAGTTTGGCACTTCCGGATTGAAACAACAGTTTATCAGACATGGCCACATAGACCTTGCCATTCTGTTCGCGTACGGTCAGTTCGTCACTACTGAAGCCAAGCAAGGCATCCTTTACACTGTTGAGCAGATTTTGCACCCGGGCATTTTGCTGGTCTATCATGCTTTGCAGTTCTTGAATGGTTTTTTCGCGTTCATCCAATTCTTTTAGCTTTTCACCGAGCAACGCATTCAGTTTTTCCTGCTCATTCATGTTGCTCGACAGCAGTTGCTGGTAATGTCGGATTGAGGTCCCTTTTCGGCTTGTATCTTGCTGCAATTGGGCAATCTGTCCACGCATTTTGTCCATTTCGTTATGGCATTCATTTAATTGTCCTTGCAGCTTATCGCCTCTGGAAAGAGCTTCTATTCTTCCGTTCTCTGCAAGAAGGAATTTTTTCTTGGTGACACACGAGGTGCTGCTTATCATCAGTACTCCGGTCAGCACTATTACATTTAATCTTTTCATAGTCTTATATTTTTTCAAAAAAATGTGGTTCTATTTTTTGTGTGAAGGACACCCGTTGCATCCGCTACACCCGCATCCACATCCGTTTGAATTTCCTTTTCGGCGGATAAGGGTACGGAAAAGGTGCCTGCCAGCCCAGAGAAGGCAGCAGGCTACAATGATATATACGAGAATGTCTTGAATATCCATAATGGTAAAAATTATTAGATGAATAAACTTCCTATCTGATAGACTCCGAATGACACAATCCATGCCAGTACGGTGGTGTAGGTTGCAGCAAAGATAGCCCATTTCCATCCACCGGATTCCTGCTTGATGGCAGCTAAGGTTGCAATGCACGGGAAGTAAATCAGTACGAACAACATGTAACCGTAGGCTACGAGTGGTGTGATGGGGATGCGTTCGGAAAGATCGACGGAATCTACATCGTCCTCGTTGGTGTAGAGCACTCCCAAGGTACTTACCACAAGTTCTTTGGCTCCGATTCCCGACAGAATACCGATACCCATCTTCCAGTCGAATCCCAACGGCTCGATGGCTGGTTCAATGGCTTTTCCTAACTGGCCGATATAGGAGTTCTCCTGTTGCTCGGCAGTGGTTTCGTATGCTTCGTGGTTAGGATAGTATCCCAGAAACCAGATGATAATGGAAGCTACCATGATGATTCCACCCATCTTTTTAAGGTACTGCTTTCCTTTCTCCCATGTGTGGCGCAGCACTACTTTGGCGGTTGGCATGCGGTAGGGAGGAAGTTCCATCACGAAGGGGCTGTCATCGCCTTTCACCAGGAACTTGGTGAAGATGCGGGCCATGAGTACGGCCAGCAGGATGCCGATGGCATAGATGGACAGCAGAATCAGACTGGCTTTGCCGGGGAAGAATGCGCCGATCATGACCAGGTAGATGGGAAGGCGGGCACTGCACGACATGAGCGGGTTCACTAACATGGTGACCAGCCGTGCCTTGCGGCTCTCGATGATACGCGATGACATGATGGCAGGTACGTTACATCCGAATCCCATGATGAGCGGGATGAACGATTTTCCGTGAAGTCCCATTTTATGCATGATTTTATCCATGATAAAGGCTGCACGTGCCATGTAGCCGGAATCTTCCATAAAGGAAATAAAAAAGTAGAGCAGCAGGATATTGGGCAGGAAGACAATTACGCCTCCTACACCACCAATGATTCCGTCAATAATCAGGTCTTTCAGCGGGCCCGGACTCAGGAAGGTTTCTGTTCCCTGTGCAATAAGTCCCACGAACCATTCGATGGCTTGTTGCGGGTATTCTCCCAGTACAAAGGTTCCTTCGAACATGATGTACAAAAAGATGAAGAAAATGGGGAATCCCCAGAAACGGTTGGTCACGATGCTGTCTACCACTCGTGTAAACGCTTCCGTGTCATGATTATTTTGGGTGAAGGTATCCTTCAAGGCTCCTGAGATAAAGCCATATTTGGCATCGGCAATGCATTGTTCGCTATCGTCATTGCCCAGCTCACGCAGACGTGCCGCTTCGTTGTCTCTGATAGCCAGGATTTCTGCTCCGTTGGGGAGGGGAGCGATGACGCGTGTCTCTATATCCTTGTCATTCTCCAGTAACTTGATGGCCAGAAAGCGGGTAGAGTATTTGTGACGGATATTTTCGTTTTTACTGATTTCCCTCTTTACGTTGTCGATGCTCCGTTCAATTTCCGGTCCGTGGTTGATGTGGATGTGGCGGATAAAACCTTTGGCGGTGAAGTTGTCTTCTTCGCCTGCCCCTTCATACTTATGTCCGGGCACATAGGCATCGTGCCATTCGCGGAAGTCGCGGAGAATTTCGTTCTTGATTTCTTCTTTCTGTCCCATGAAGTCGGCTCCCTCATACAGACCGATAATAACGTGGAACAGGTTGTCAATGCCTTCGCCCGTACGACTTACTGTCGGTACCATAGGTACTCCCAACAGTTCGCTCAACTTGTGGTAGTTCAGTTTGTTGCCGCTGTGCTGCAGGGCATCGTACATGTTCAGTGCCACTACCATGCGCACGTTCATATCAATAAGCTGGGTAGTGAGGTAGAGATTACGTTCCAGGTTGCCTGCATCCACCACGTTGATAATCACATCGGGTGTTTCCTCGATGATGTGTTTACGCACATAGAGTTCTTCCGGGCTGTAGGCCGAAAGGGAGTAAGTACCTGGTAGGTCCACCAGACGGAAGTGATAACCTTGAAAATCAAAGAAACCCTCTTTGGCATCTACGGTCACACCACTGTAGTTACCCACGTGTTCGTGTCCACCTGAAGCGACGTTAAAAAGTGAGGTTTTTCCGCAGTTCGGATTTCCCACCAATGCCACATTGATGGTACGTCGTTTTCCCTGAGCAATGTTTTTCATTACCTCATCGCTTACGGGGATACCCTGCGAAATAGGTTCATGGTAAGTATCTGTGGCGGCTGTACGTCGTGCTTCTTCTTCGCTGACGATTTCAATCATATCGGCTTCCTGTCGGCGGAGGGATACTTCGTAACCCATTATTTTGTATTTGATGGGGTCTTTAAGCGGTGCATTGAGTACCACTTCCACTGTTTTTCCCTTAATGAACCCCATTTCAATGATGCGACGGCGAAATCCTCCGTGTCCGAGGACTTTGATGATGACGCCTTTTTCGCCAGTTTTCAATTCAGAGAGTTTCATGTTTTATTCACTGTTTTAATTCGATGCAAAGATAGGGCATTGCATCTTTTTCTGCAAACTATTTAGAATGTTTTTAAATTACAGTGTCTGTATGGAGCTTTTTCATTTTTATCTCTAAGTTTGTACTATGTTTATAAGGAAAGTCAGTCAGTTTATAGAAGAAAAGCACTTGTTGGGCTTTGGCGACAAAGTGCTGGTGGCATTGAGCGGTGGGGCCGACTCGGTGGCTCTGTTGCGGGTGCTTCTGCGTTTGGGCTATGCATGCGAGGCGGCTCATTGTAACTTTCATCTCCGGGGAGAAGAGTCGGTGCGTGATGAGCGTTTTGTGCGGGCATTAGCTGAAAGGTTAGGAGTGCCTTTGCACGTGATTCATTTTGATACAAACGCTTATGCTGCTTCCCATAATGTGTCGGTCGAGATGGCAGCCCGTGAGTTACGTTATGACTGGTTCGCAAAATTGCGCCAGGAATGCGGAGCAAAGGTGGTGGCGGTGGCGCATCACCGTGATGACAGTGTGGAAACGTTTCTGCTCAACCTGGTGCGGGGAACAGGTATCAACGGTTTGCAGGGTATCCGTCCGGTGAATGGAGATGTGGTGCGCCCGTTGCTGTGTGTGAGTCGTGCGGAGATTTTGGACTATCTTTCTTCGTTGGGACAGGATTATGTGACAGACAGCACCAACCTGCAGGATGAGTTTGTGCGCAACAAGCTTCGTCTGAATGTAATTCCGATGCTGGAAACCATCAATCCGTCAGTGAGTGATACGATTGCGGAAACTGCACGCAGGTTGTCGGATGTAGCACAGGTGTATCAGGAGGCTATACAGGCGGCTAAGCAACGGGTGATGCCTGATGGGGAAACTATTGATATTCCTGCTTTGTGCAGGGAGCCGGGTGCACAGAATCTGCTTTTTGAACTGCTATATCCGTTGGGGTTCAATGCGGCACAAGTGAATGATGTGTTCCGTGCATTGCATGGAGAATCGGGACGGATATTTTATAGTCGTGAATGGGTTTTATTAATTGATCGTAATCGGTTGATACGTCGTCCGTCGGGAGAGGTGGAACCTCAGCCTGAGTTATGTCTGGAACGGATGGAAGTAAATCCTCCTTTTTCTGTTCCTCATAATAATAAAGAAGCTTATGTGGATGCAGAGAAAGTACAAGGTGAGCTGACTTTACGCAAATGGCAGTCAGGAGATAAGTTTATTCCGTTTGGGATGAAAGGCTTTAAATCTGTTCGTAATTATTTGCGTGACAAAAAGTTCTCTCGTTTTGAAAAAGAACGCCAGTGGGTGGTGTGTGATGGCGACCGTATCGTGTGGCTTGTGAATGAACGGTTGGATAATCGCTTCCGAGTAACGTCAGAGACACGGTTTGTTATAAATCTAAAGCTTGTCTAATTGCATTATCTGCAGTTTTTTGTATTAAAAGATGCAAAAAAAGAGAGGGTAAAGTTATCACATTGAGGGAATTGTATTTACTTTGAATACGTTTAATTTAAATTGTAGTCAGAATTATGAACGAATTAATTGCAAAAATCAAAGAATTGAATGCCGCTTTGGTTGCAGATGCTGAATTGCAGGCAGAAAAAAAGGTAACAAAGCTGCAGGAACTCGTGCCCGTAAGGCATCCTTGGAGTTAGAAAAAGTTTTGAAAGAATTTAGAAAAGTATCTCTGGAAGAGTCAAAAAAATAAATAGTTTCAAGACGGACTCATGTCTAAGGGAGAGAGGTTATAGCCGGTGCGGTTAAGATGCACGCTATAATCTCTCTTTTGTTTTTTTATCACACGGAGAGGTGCTTATTAAAGGGGAACTTCGTACATTTGTGTGGACTTGTACGAACGTGTTTATGAAGGGATTTCGGAAGATTGGACTAGTATGTATGGTGTGTGCTGTGTGCGGCATGCTGTGGCTTTCGTGCAAACGTCCGGTACATCAGAGGGTGTACGCACAGGTCGATTCATTGAACCGTGTGGCGTATGAGGCACATTATAAGGATCTTTCTTTATCTTCTAAAGCTGCTACAGAAGCTTGGAGGTTGTCCGAAGGATATGCATCGGGCAGGGCAGAGGCATTGAACAATATGGGCTTCTGTGCATTCATGCGAATGGACTTTGAGCATGCAGCACGTTTATTTCAAAAGGCTTCAGAAACCAGTAATAACGAGATTGAGCGTCTGGTGGCCGATGTCGGGATGATGAAAATCTGTCAGCGCACTTCCATGAACAATGAGTTCTATGATTATCATAACAGTGCATTACAACGTATCCGGCGTCTCAATGAGGATCGGTTTTCGCTTGAAAAGAGTGGGCTGGAAGGGCGGTTGAATTATGCGCTTTCGGAGTTTTATATCGTATCGGGAATTTATTATTATTATTTGCAGCAGGACAAAGAGTCTATGCAGGCTATCAATGCTGTGCCGGAAGAGGCTTTGAAAAATGATACGGCGCAATGGCTGTACTATGCTTATATGCGTGGATCGGGGGGTATGTACGAGGCGCCTACACGTGAAGAAGTGACTATCGGAGAGTTTGGGTATCTGGTACAGTGTCTGCAAGTAGCTCAGTTCAGGGGATATACCTATTTCGAGGCTAATGCGCTTCAAGCGATGGCCGAGCTGCTAGTGTTCCGTAGTAATCGTTTGTTGCTGAGTGAGAAAAGGGCGGGAATGCTTCGCTTGGTCAATCCCGACAACTTGCCGGTGGACAGTCTGCCGCTAGTTTTTGCTAGGGATGCGTTGAGTTTATTCAAACGCTATGGTGACTGGTATCAGATATCGGGTACTTATCGTACCATTGCGACGTTCTATAATTATACGGGACAGCCTGAAAAGGCATTGGTTAATCTGAAGAAGGCCTTGAATTATGTCAATCTGCATCACGAGAAATATTACCATTGCAAGGATTCACTCGACCGCTTGCAGGCATATCTACCAGGAGACGGCACTTCCATCGAATTGAAATGGATTAATGACGAGGGTATCAATACGGTGCCCGAATGGATAGCCCGGTTACGGGAACAGCTGAGTCGTACGTATTCTGCCATGGGATGCAAGGCAGAATCGGATTATAATCGCAATGTGTATCTGGATATTTTGGACTATACCCGGCAGGATAAGGAATTGGAAAGTCGTTTCTTGGCGTTGGAAAAGGAAACCGGACAGTTGAATGTGTTGCTGTGGCTTGTGGTAGCAGGTTTCTTGGTATTAGTCGTATTATTTATCTGGCTGAACCGTTCCTGGAGGGTGAAGAATACGATGTATCTCACGGAACTCAAGCGCATTTTAGGGCTTTGTCAGCAGATTACGGGAGCGGTACCTGTTTCGGCAACCAGCAGGGAAGAAGTGGCCTATGCGGTAGTAAAAGTGATGAAACCAGAACTGGCAGAATTGTTTGGTGTGCGTGATGTGTGCATTACATTCTGCGATGAGGAAGAGAGGGAGGAAGAAAATGTGGAATTGCATGAGGGTACTCCGTTAGTGTATGACCTTCAACTACCCGACAGGGAGGTGATTGTGGGAAAACTGTGGATGTGGTTTGCGGTTCCTGTGCGAAAGGAGGAGCAGACACTTATCCGATTGCTATTACCTTACCTGGCCTGGACACTGGAACATGGCATGAACCTGGTTTCGTTAGGTGAGGAACAGCAGAGACTGGAAAAAGAACAGTACGTCCATGAACTTCACCTGATGGAGAACAAACGTCAGAATGAAGTGAAAAAGGCGTGTTTGTCGATTGTGACAGGAATCGTACCTTATATTGACCGTATGGTAAACGAGGTACGAAAACTCCGTACACTTCCGGCTGCAAATACAGAAACTATACAGCAGGGGAAGTTAGGCTATATCGATGAACTAGTGACAAAAATAAATGAATACAATGACATTCTGGCTTTATGGATTAAGATGCGGCAGGGTACACTAAGCCTGAACATTGAAAACTTTGAGTTGCAGGAGTTGTTTGCGATGATTGCCAAGGGACGTCGTTCTTTTGAATTGAAAAAACAGACGCTGACCGTAGGAGAAACAACGGCTTGTATAAAAGCCGACAAGGCATTGACGCTCTTTATGATGAATACATTGGTGGAAAATGCCCGTAAATATACGCAGGAAGGTGGAAAAGTGAGTCTTTCCGCAGAAGAAACTCCCGACTATGTGGAGATTGCAGTGGAAGATAACGGACCGGGTCTTTCGGAAAAGGACCGTATGCGTATCTTGGGAGAGAAAGTGTACGATTCGGGGGCCATTGGTATGGATACTGCCACGGATGCGGCAGAGCTACAACGTCAGAAAGGTCATGGTTTCGGGCTGATGAACTGCAAGGGAATTATTGAGAAGTATCGGAAGACGAACAGCTTGTTTGCGGTTTGCCGGTTCGACATACAAAGTACGCCAGGAAAAGGCAGTCGTTTCTCTTTCCGTTTGCCCAAAGGAGCGCGGCGGATGGTCGGACTTTTGTGGATAGGTTTGTGTCTGCTGTTAGGAGTAGCTTGTTCTTCCCAACCGGAGTCTGTCTCGCATACGGTCAGCAATGAAAAGGTGGCTCCGTATGACAGTTTACTGGCTATTGCCAATGATTATGCCAACTGGGTATATGAGTGCAATGTGAACGGAGAATATTCCACAGCATTGATGTTAGCCGACAGTGTATTGTATTATATGAACGCTCATTATCTTCGTTATTCGGGAAAAAGCGGTCCGTTGCTTCGGCTGGAGAGTGAAGGAGAGGGGGCTGAGTTGACTTGGCTGGCCCAGTCGTTCGATACGGATTATTTTATTTTGCTGGATGTGCGTAATGAAGCGGCTGTGGCTTCGTTGGCTGTAAAGGATTTTCGGAAATACCGCTATAACAATGCGGCTTACGCGGCTCTTTACAAACGTTTGAGTAAGGATAATTCTTTGGAGGAGTATTGCTTGCAGATGCAGCGTTCGGCCAGCAACAAGCGTATTGCCTTGTCTTTGTTCGTGTTGCTGGTTTGCGGATGCCTGGTAGCCTATTATGCGCTTTATCTTCGCCATCGCTTGCATTATCGTTACAACATGGAGCAGGTGTTTGTGGTGAACCGTACCATCTTTTCAGCTGCTTCTTGTACGGAAGGACTCGGTGATGAGGTGCTGGACCGGATTGTACGGAGTATGTTCAACGAGTTGAACGAGATGCTGTTGCTGGAGAATCTGGCATTGGCTGTGTATGACGAGGAAACCACTCATCTGAAAACGGCATGTTTTACCGCGGAAGAGAATGAAGAAGAATTGCATGAACGTCTCCAGCGGTGTTACGATTCGGGACAGATGCAGTGGAGCGGTGTCATGAAATGGAGTTTCTTGCCTTTGTGGGTAGAAACAGGAGGCGACAAACATTGCGTGGGAGTATTGGCTTTAAAGCTGGCACGTGCCTATAGTCGGGAAGAAGACCGTTTGTTAGTTGAAATGGTATGTAACTATCTGGCGGTTATTTTGTATAATGCCATTGTACAGGTGAACCGGAAGTTTCATGACATTGAACTGGCTCAGGATGAGGCCCGTCGTTCACTCTTTGAGGAGAATCAATTACATGTGCAGAATATGGTGCTCGACAACTGCCTTTCTACCATCAAGCATGAAACAATCTATTATCCGAGCCGAATCAAGCAAGTGGCCGATAAATTAAACGGTGAGGTTACGGGCGCACAACGGACGGAGTTGTTGGAGAATATGTTGGAACTGGTGGGGTATTACAAGGATATATTTACGCTTCTCAGCTCGTGTGCTTCACGGCAGCTGGAGGAGGTTACTTTCCGTCGTATGGAAGTGGGGGTAGCCGAGCTGGCAGAGGGCGCGGAGAAATATTTGCGTAAGGTGATGCGCAAGCGTAACTTTACGCTGGAATGGCAGATGGATGTACCTTCGCTATGGGTAACGGGTGACCGGGTTTTGTTGCTCTTTCTCCTTGAAAATCTGATTGATGAGGCGGTGCGTTATGAGACTTCCGGGACCTTACATTTGGAAGCAAAAGCAGAAGACGGCTTTGTACGCATGGATTTCATTGATATGCGACGGACTTATTCGCAGGAGGAATTGAACGCTTTGTTTTATCCCGACAGAGAGCGTATGTGTCCTTCAGGTGACGGACAGCGGTTGACAGGTACAGAATACTTGGTGTGCAAGCAGGTTATCCGTGACCATGACGAGTATGGCGGACGAAGAGGCTGCCGCATCAATGCTAGTCCTTGGCAGGGAGACGGAGGAGGAAAGGGATTCAGTGTGTGGTTTACCTTGCCGCTCAGGCAGAAGAAATAACGAATTAGAATGAACATAAAATCAAGACAAAATGGAGAAGTTTAAGGTTGTCATAGTAGAAGATGTCAAACTGGAATTAAAGGGAACGGAAGAAATTTTCCGTCACGAAATACCGAATGCGGAGGTCATAGGTACGGCCATGACCGAGGAAGAGTTCTGGAAGCTGATGGAGACGTGCACGCCCGATATGGTGTTGCTTGACTTGGGGTTGGGAGGTTCTACCACTATCGGAGTGGAGATTTGTGCCCGTCTTCACCGAGAACGTCCGGAGCTGAAGGTGCTTATCTTCACCGGAGAGATTCTGAACGAGAAACTCTGGGTGGATGCGCTTCGGGCTGGAGCAGTAGGCATCATCTTGAAGACCGGCGAACTGTTGACCGCAACTGATGTGCAGGCCGTCATGGATGGAAAGAAGATGGTGTTCAACGAGCCGATACTGGAAAAAATTGTCGCCCGTTTCATGCAGACGGTGGAAGTGGAACAGCGTCGTCAGGAGGCAATTATTGATTATGACATTGACGAGTACGACGAACGTCTGCTTCGTCACCTGGCTCTGGGCTATACCAAGGAAATGATAACCAACCTTAAAGGTATGCCTTTCGGGGTAAAATCGATTGAGAAAAGGCAGAATGAACTTGTAAACCGGTTGTTCCGCTCTGATGAACGGACTGGAGTCAATGCTTGTCGCCTGGTAACCCGTGCGTTTGAGTTGCGCATACTTGATATCGACAATCTGGAACCCGATGAAGAATAAATTCAGCCTGCATCCGGCCACCTGCTTCCTGCTACTGTTTTTGCTGGCTGCCTTGTTGTCATGGACCGGCAGTATTTATGAGTGGGAAGGTGTACGCAGTCTTTTGAGTGACGAAGGGCTGCGGTGGCTTTTGCGTACGCTTTTGGATGACTATATTCTTTCTCCTGTATTTCAAGCTGTGGTGTGTCTTTTCTTTGGGGGAGGTTTGTTCCTTCATTCTGGGCTGGGCAATGCCTGTCACAGGATGGTGTCGGGTACCCGAAAATTCTCCCGAAAAGAGAAACGAGGAATGGGGCTGGCTGCTGTCACTTTTTTAGTGTATGTCGGGTTATGTGTATTGCTGGCTTTTGGCCCTTGGAATACGGTGCGCAGTGCCATTGGTACATTGTCAGATTCTCCGTTGGCCGATGGATTCTGGGGCGTGTGTTCATTAGGAGTAGCTCTGCCTTCCATAGTGTATGGCTTTGCTTCAGATTCTTATTTGGACGATTCGGATGTAGTAGAAGGAATGGCCTATCTTTACAAGTGCCGGGCTGCGTATTTTGTCGTACTTCTTTTCATCACGCTTTTTTTCTCTTCGCTGGAGTTTAGTGGACTGACAGATTATGCCGGATTGTCGGATGAAGTGTGTCGCGGAGCTTATCTGCTTTGCTGTGTACTTTTTCTTTTATAAAACAATCGTTTTTTTGTAATCGGTTGGTAGATAAGACTTAAAGAGTAGAAAGTTCGGTAGCCGGTAGCGATTTGGTAGCTGTGCGGGTTTCGCTGCATTGCTTCGCTTTACTCTTGGAACTGATGCAAATATAGGGATTTTGACCGAAAAAGGGAAATGTTTCGGGGGATTTTTTATTTTTCGGTATTACCGGATTACAGGAAAAGCATAAAAGCAGGAGGCGGTGCAAGAAACGAGGTTGCACCAGTGGTTTTACAAGAAGTGTAAAGTATTGATTTTCAGTGTGTATTTCTGTGGTGCAAGGTGCAGCTATATTTATATATATAGCTGCACCTTGCACCAGCCACACAGAGCTGTTTTGCGGTTTGCACCGAAAACCTTTTAAGTTGTTGTAAATGAATAGGTTATGAATTTTGATGTTTGTTTCAGGGGAAAGGTGGGATGAACGGGGTGTTCCGATAGGGCTTGGCGGCTTCGTGTTTGCCCTGCAAGGGTTTGGCAGGTGGGTGGCTGGAATGTCGGATTTAGGGCAGTCTTGGGGCTTTTATTCAATCCTTTGCCCCTTCCGGTCGATGTAATACAAATCATCGCTTTCCCAATAGTGGTATTCCCCATCCGAATCGGGAACTTCTTGCTGTTCTCCCGTGTCGGTTACTTTCGCCTTCCCGTTCTCGAAAGGAAAGCCAAAAGCGAAGCGTGGCTCTATGAGGGTATTGCCATGCTCGTCCGCATATCCGATACGCCCTTTTTCATCGACGATGCGGTAAACGCCTTCCTGTACGGAATCGTTGCCATTGTCATACCTGTATGGGACATAAAGGCTTGCGGGATGGCTGTTACCTGAGGATATGGCCGTGCAGCGGTCATGATAAAGGGTGAACAGCCATATTTCAAGCAGGATGGCAAGGACTGCAAGCACCGTGCAGACAAGGAAACGGAGGCGATAGCGTTGCCGCACCGATACATGGAACGCCCCGTAAAAGTCGTGCATCATGCGGTAACGTTCTTCGGTATAGATGCGCATATTCCTCCAAAGCAGTACGGGGAACGGCAGTATCAGCGGGAAAAGGGTAAGGCGGTTGTCTGTCTCGTAGAGGAAGCGGACAGCCGGAGTGTCCAAGAACTGTAAAACAACGGCGACCGGAAACAGAAGGCAGGCGAACTGGACTACGCTGATGACCACAAAACTACGGTCAGGGAAGCCGTGCCAACAACTGCGCCACATCCAATAAAAGAAGTGGTCGAAGAATCCGGGGAGCTTCGGCCGACCGGTTCTTTTATGTGGGGAGGCTTTCTTCATACGTTTGCGGCTATATAGATGCAAATAAAATGATTTTCTTCTACACGGGAAAGATTTTTGCGGTGAAACTTTTTGAGTGATTGGACTTTTCACTATTTTTGCTTTGATGTATAACGGTTCGTCCGTAAGGTATGAATTTGGCTTTTTCTGTTATTGTTATGGAATGGTTCGATAAGATAAGCGAGTTTATGGAGGGTCTGCCGGAGTGGTTGCAGGCGCATCCGAGGTACGGCTACCTGATCGTGGCGGGAATCCTGCTGCTGTGGCTTGTGGGGATTGTCTGCGGATGGCGGTGGACGTACTCCCGTCCGGGAAGTTGGGAAGGGAATTTCTGGCTGGGTACGCTGGGTGAAAGGAGTTACCGTTTCTGGCTGGGGCTGATCGTTGCCGCCGCAACGGGATGCGCTCTGCTGCTGTTCTTCGTAACGGGATAAGCAAGCGGAAAACAAGGAAAGGAGGAAGCTATGTTCAAGGAAGCGGCATACTGGATGTATTACTTCTGGAGCAAGAACAAACGTGCAAGGAAAGACAAGGCGGTTATCTCCAATGCCACGTGGACGATGGCAATCCTGTGGTTTCTTAACCTGACGGCTCTCCATCTTTTGTTCGAGGCATGGGGATGGGATATGCTGACGGGCTGGTTCTCTTCCCTGACGGACAAAGTGGAATGGAGCAGGTTCAACCCGGTTGCCTACCTGTTCGCCGCAGCGATGCTCGCCCCTTTTATCTGGATTGCCAGAAAGCTGTATTACCGTCCTGCGAAGCTGAAAGCGATGCAGGCGAAGTACGAGACAATGGGCGAATACCGGAAACTGCTCGGTCAATGCCTGTTCTGGCTGTATATTACCGGCAGCTTCGCATCCTTCTTCATCATAGCCGAACAAAAGAACCATTCCAAGGAGCAACCGCTGATCGAAAGGTTGCAGGAGAGACGGGACGGCAAATATCCCGTTGAAAAAGACGCACTCACCAACCGGCAAGACATACTCACCAACCGGCAAGACATACTCACCGACCGGCGAATGACCTTCTTCCGGCTCCCCCCTGCTTACTGTCTCACGCCGTTCTGGGGGTGGAGCCGGCACAGCCTTTCTGTTTTTCACGACCGAATATCCGAACCTATGGAGCAAAATCCGAATCCGCAGCGCAAGGACATACCGTAACCGATGCAAAGCACCGGAAGGGTGCTTGTTGCAGACAATTTGTAATTTCGTGTAAGATTTATGTAATTAACATTAAAATTGAAACAGAATGAAAGAGAATCTTACACAAATTCTAATGAATGAAGCCATCCGGGAGGGATGGCGGGAGTGGATGGCAAAGGTGCGGACGGTATTGCCGCAAACGGATGCGGAGCGCCCGGTAACATGGATTGCGGCGGAACGGCTCGCACGGGATCACGGGCGGATGGTCCGGCTGGTAGAGCTGCTCAGGGAACACCGCCCCGTCCTTTCCTGCCGTGTGCAGGAAGAAGCCGGATTGCTGATACTGGTCGCCTACCACCGGCACGGCAGCTCGGCGGACTTCCTGCTGGATACGGCGGAGGCGTATTTCCGGGAGAAGGACTGCGGAGGATTCCTGTTCCTCTGCCGGATGCAGGCAAGCATCAACGCCTACGACGAATACCCGCACCTGAACGTGCTCTGCAACCGTCTGGCGGGACTGCTGTTCCGCTTCCGCCGTGAACGGGAGTCCGAGTACCGCAAGGGCATACCCCCGATGTTCGGCAAGGCGGACTTGCAGGAAGTGGAAAAGTACCTGCCGCACCTGCGGGGCTGCTCTTTCCGGGAAGAGGTCGCACTGGCTCTGCCCAAGGTGAAAAACGTGGAGGAGCTGGCACGGGAATGTGCCATGTCGGTCAATACGCTGGGACGGCGGTTCAGGGAGGAGCTGAACACGACTCCGCACCGCTGGCTGACGGAACAGCGGAAGGTGCACGTGGTCGCCCTGCTGGCGGACACGGACATGCCCTTCCAAGAGATTGCCGACACGTGCGGCTTCGCCACCCGAGCTACCTGTGGGACTTCTGCAAGAAGCACCTGAAGGCTACTCCTGCCGAAATCCGTGAAATCGCCCGGTGCGCCCGTCCCGTCCGGCATCTTTTTCCGGTTCAGAAGTGAGGGGCTGACCGCCCGCAGTCGATTGGCGGACAATCCGAACACGGCGGTGAAAATTCAGAACGCCCGTTTCCCGACACCCCGCTAACTTTGCTTCCTTATAAACAACCCGAGACAGAATCATGATGGAAGAATATTTCAATACATTGTTGCAGGAGACGGAGCGGCGCATGGCTGCCGCTGCCGCCGGTATGGAGGGAAAGGAAACGGTCGCCACCTGCCGGGAGATGGTTTCGTACCTGAAAGCCAAGAACCGTGAGCTGAAAGCGTATGCGCTCGCCCGTCCGTTCAGCGGGAACGAGGAGGAAATCCGTTATTTCAAATACTACAAGCCCGCCCTGACGGGCAGGTTGCTGTACTATTACCGGGTATATCAGATAGAGAGCGGCTGTCCCGGCTGCCTGCGGGTAGCCGAAACGTACTACCGCAGGGCGATGGAACGTGCCGAGCGGATGATGGAACGCTACCTGCCCTTCTACCAGTATTACCACAGCGGGGCGACATACCGGGACGATTACTATTTCCTGCGGGCGAAGGGCGAACTCAGCCCCGAAAGCGGCAGCTTCGTGCTGGACGAGGAAGCGGAGTTCTCCACGGGCTACGACATACTGGCGGCACGCCTGATCTCGGTGGAGATGCTGCTGGTCTATCTGAGCCGCCGGATAGAGCGTGCGGCACGAGGGGACGGTGCGGAAGCCGTGCCGGGGAAGGAACACCGCTGGACGGATACGAAAATCGCCGCCATACAGCTTGTTTACGGCATCCATGCCGCCGGGAGCGTGGACAACGGCAACGCCGAGATCGGCGAGCTGGCTGCGCTGTTCGAGAAGACCTTCCATGTGGATCTGGGCAACGTGTACCATGCTTTCGGCAGACTGCGGGGACAGCAGAACCCGACGGCGTTCTTGGACGAGATGAAGGAGAAACTGCTGAAAAAGATGCGGGATATGGACAGCAGGTGATCGGCAAGTCGGCAGCAAGTTGGCAGCAAGTTGGCAGCAAGTTGGCAGCAAGTTGGCAACGGAACGGCAGAGGCGGCAGGAGATGAAAAGAGAGCGTCCGGAGGGCAGAAAAGAGTCTTTCGGACGCTCTCTTTTGTGCTCTTTTTGCTTCGATGTAAGTTCCTTTCCGCCTTGTTTTTACGTTGTTCCTACTCTTTCCTTGCCTTTTTCAGTCTTTTCCGCCTTTTTGTTGCCCGGAAAGGCGGACGGAAGGGCGGCGAGGGTGAAAAAAGAGGATGGAAAAATGCGCATCAGAAAAAAATCTTTGCCAAGGTGCCGGTATGGTGGCAGGAAAAACCGGCGAATCGGGCGACATTTGCGGCAGAAACCTAAAAAAGAGTACGACAATGGAAATAATGACCATCGAGAGCAACGCCTACCGCCTGCTCGTGGAGAAGATCGAGAAGATAACCGCCTATGTGGAGGAATCCCGGAACCGGGAGGAAACGGAGCGCAAACGGAAAGAGGAAGCGGAAAGCCCTGCCGCCAAGGGACGGAAAGCCGACCCGAAGTGGATGACGCACAAGGAGGTGTGCGAGATGCTGGACATCAGCCACCGCACCCTGCAACGCTACCGGCAGAAGCATATCATTCCCTATTCCATGATCGGGCGGCAGATACGCTATCCCCGGCAGGCGGTCGAGAGCCTGCGAGAGCGGTGGATGGTGGAGACACCCACCGCCAAGATCGACCGGATGATAGCGGAACATCCCCTGCATAACCGAAAAAACGGCAGCTATGGTAAAAAAGGAAGAGATACTGGCAAGAACCAGTAACGGGCTGGACGTGTTCCGCCACTACCTGCCCGTGAAGTGGCGGGTGGGCAGGAACTTCCTGAACCCGCTGTATGCCGACAGCAAGGCTTCGTGCAACGTGTATTACGACCGCCGGAGCGGTACGTACCGGATGAAGGACTTCGGCAACGGGGACTATTCGGGCGACTGTTTCTTCCTCGTGGCGAAACTGAAAGGGCTGGACTGCCGGAACGCCGCCGACTTCGTGGAGGTGCTGCACACCATCGACCGGGAGCTGTGCCTCGGTCTGGAGGATGACAGCTCGGAAGATACTGCCGTTCCGGACGGCGGCTGCCGTACCCTGCGGCTCGTGCCGGGCGCAAGGGAGAATGGGACAAGGGAGAACCGGAGCGGTGAAGGAATATCCGTCAGGGCAAACGGGAACGGTACGGGAAAGCCGGACGGGTACACGGAAGAGGCGGTTGCGCCCTTTGACCGTCCCGAACCGAAGCCCTACCGGACGACGGAAAAGCCGTTTACGGATGCGGAGCTTGCCTACTGGGGCGCATCGGGCATCACGGAGGAGCTGTTGCACCGTTACGGGGCGGTATCGCTCGCCGAGTACCGGGGCGAGACGAGGGAAGGCAAGTCGTTCGGCTTCAGTTCCACCCCGGCGGAACCGATGTTCGGCTACAAGGGGAAATGGGGAGTGAAGGTCTATCGCCCGATGTCGGAAGTGCGCTTCGTCTATGGCGGACACACGGGCGACAACTATTGTTTCGGACTGGAACAACTGCCCTCGAAGGGCGACCTGCTCTTCCTCACGGGTGGCGAGAAGGACGTGCTGACGCTGGCGGCGCACGGCTTCCATGCCATCTGCTTCAACTCGGAGACCTCGGTCATCCCGGCGAGGACCGTGCGCAGGTTGGTCTATCGCTTCAAGCACATCGTGTTGCTGTACGACACGGACAAGACGGGTCTGGAGTGCTCGGAGAAGCACCGTGCGCAACTGTCGGAGTACGGGGTGAAACGGCTGGTGCTGCCGCTGCCGGGGACGAAGGCGGAGAAGGACGTGACGGACTACTTCAAAGCCGGGCACACGAGGGAGGAGCTGATGGGACTGTTCCTGAAACTGCTCGACACGCTGTACGGGGACACGATGGCGGTGCTGAAATCGTGCGAGATCGACTACGACCACCCGCCCGAACAGGCTGTCGCCATCGTTACCGCCGGGGAGGTGCCGTTAGGCTCGGAGGAGAACATCCTCTGCATCACGGGCGGCGAAGGGACGGGCAAGAGCAACTACACCGCCGCACTGGTCGCCGGGGCGATCATGGAACGGGAGACGGACGCCGACCTCTTGGGGGTGCGGGTGGAGCCGAACCGCAAGGGGCGTGCGGTACTGCTGTACGACACGGAACAGAGCGAGCAACAGCTCTACAAGAACACGGGGCGGCTGCTGCGCGTGCCGGGCGTGAGCGGATGCCGGAGTACCTGCACGTATATTGCCTGACAGGAATGTCGAGAAGCGAGCGGCTGACCGCCATCGTGCAGAGCATGGACAAGTACCACTACCTGCACGGGGGCATCCATTTAGTCGTCATCGACGGGGTGGCTGACCTGATCCGCTGCGCCAACGACGAGGCGGAGAGCGTGGCGCTGATTGACGAGATCTACCGGCTGGCGGGAATCTACCGCACGTGCATAGCCGCCGTGGTGCATTTCGTACCGAACGGTCTGAAACTGAGGGGGCACCTCGGCAGCGAGCTGCAACGCAAGTCCGCCGCCATCCTCTCCATCGAGAAGGACGAGAACCCGGAGGTGTCGGTGGTGAAGGCGTTGAAGGTCAGGGACGGCAGCCCGCTGGACATCCCCCCCCTGATGCAGTTCAGATGGGACAAGCAAGCCGGGATGCCCGTCTATGTGGGCGAGAAGCCGAGGGCGGAGAAAGAGAAGCGCAAGGAGAAGGAGCTGGCGGAGATGGCACGGGAGGCGTTCGCCCGGCAGGAGAAGTACGGCTACATCGAACTGTGCGAGCTGATACAGGAGATGCTGGAAGTGAAGGAACGGACGGCGAAAGGCTACATCCGCTATATGCGGGAAAAGGAAATCATCGAAAAGGAGGGCGACTGCTATGTACACGGACAGGGAAGAGTTTGAGGGCTGGATGGAGCGCATCATGGAACGCTTCGACCGGACGGAGAAATTGCTGGAAAGGGTGCTGAAGAAGAACAACACGCTCGACGGCGAGGAGGTGCTGGACAACCAAGATCTGTGCCTGCTGCTGAAGGTGGGCATCCGCACGCTGCAACGCTACCGTGCCATCGGGGTGCTGCCGTACTTCACCATCAGCGGCAAGGTGTTCTACCGCACGAAGGACGTGCACGAGTTCATCCGCACCCGTTTCGCCGAAGTGGAGGAACGGGCTGCGAAACGCAAGGAAGAAGGAAGCCCGGAAAGCGGAAAGGCGCAGGAAAAGGGGCCGGATCGTGAGATTAGGTGGGGCTATTGTTTTGTTATTCGGGAAGTTTCACTATCTTTGCGATGCGAAGATAGGATGCGGCCCGGCATTGTCAAATTAGAAAACCTTGTTTTCATTTGCCGTTGCTCTCGCCTTTCGCTATCTTTTGCTCCACGAAGACAGAGGACGGTGCTTTCGGGTACGGTCGCTGTCGTGACATAGAAAGATTCATACCCGGCTTGGAAGCAGGCGGGGTTGATATACATATTGTACGTTCGCTGAACGTCTTATACGAAAAAACTGGCACTTTTTGACAAACAAGACGGATGGCGCACGGATGCCTCCGGGTATGCCCGTGAATGTAAAAGCCGCTGAAAAGCGGCTCAGGTCATTTAGAAAGGCGACGGATTATAAAAAACGACCCGCCGATTTGAGCATTTTCACCAAGTTCAACAACTCGTGTCAAGAGGCTTGGCAGGTTCTACCGGCAAAGATACACAAAATTTTGAATGACAACGAATATAACAACAAGAGTACGACAATCGGTTGCCGCACTCTTATAAGAGATTTACCCAAAGTACGCCGAACGGACGGGAAGCGGGGTAAGGTATGTTAATCGTTCTGCCGGAATGAGTTGATACGGGTTCGCTATCGTCTTTACGACCTGTAGTTTTAAGCAGAGAAACCAAATCCTGCCTTTCTGTACCTTTGGGAGCTTGGAGTTGTGCCCGCCCGGTATGCGGGGAAACAAAGAAGGGCCACAACTCTCGCTGGATGAGTATTCTTACCCACCGTCGGGAAATTTACCAACGGCAGGGATGTCTCTGCCTCTCTTGAACTTCCGAGTAAGAGAAAACCAAACATTATCGGTATACGACAACGTACCGACCTCCAGTTTGTTCAATGTCAAGAGATGAAGCTTCTGGGCCTGCCCCTTTGCCCGAAGAGCATTTTCGTTCAACACCACTGAACAAATGCGAGAAATTGCGGTCTATGGTCACAAACATCTTATCCAGAACCGAGTGCAAAATAGCTCTTTTATCTCGGATTTAGAAATATAGAACTCGTTATTATATATTTTTTCGTAACCAATTTGAAATGATTGAGGTCTTTTTTCTCCTTTCCCAACCGAGCTTTCTAGACGGAAAGTTTGCAATATTTCCGGATATACCGCTCCTTTCTCTGTGCATTGCCCGTTCGACGGGCAATTTTGTCCTCGTCATCATTCCAGAACAACCCCTGTGCCGTATCGTAAACTGGTGAGAAATAGGAGTGAAACTCTGCCTGATTGACCGGACTATACCCCAATTATAAAAATGCCTGTCATTGGCTTCTCCAAGCGTCGTACAGCAATAGACGGACAAGGTTGCCATTATTTCATCCTTCAGGAACAGATATTCAACGGTATTTAGTAAGGCAACAAATCACGGGACAAGTTTGTTCTTCAATCTGCTCCACCACCCCTGTCTCCCCAAGAACCTTCGCGTAAGATGTCCGCCTCTACGCACCAGCCCCATTGTGAAGAAGCAGTGCCATTTTGCCTGCTAGGCGGAGTTGCCCGCCATGGCAACGGAAGATTCCGGCCATATTCGCCGGAAATCCTTTCTTCCCAATAAATTCAGCAATTATCAATGACTCCACCGGATACCATTTTATGTCCGGTCTTGGCGATATATATGCTCCACCAGTGTGTTGTTCCGTTTGAAATAATGCCTTCCTTCTTTCACCGGTCATGTATGCGAACAATCACTTTGAGGGCATCGCCAGTCCAAACCCCTTGTACAATCCACATAGTTGCATCGTTTGACAACAGGTACCCCTTAACCAAGATTGCTCCTTTTACCGGAAAATCTATTTTGGCGATAGCGGAATTTTCCAGCCATAATTAAAGCGTTATTAATGTCCGGTCACGGTACGAACTCGCCGTGGACCTGCTGGCAAACATATCACCTATTATCGGGATTATGGGTACAAGACCCTTTGAAATCTCGTGGCTGCCGCTGTCTGTCAAGCCGTTCTGCCGGGAGCTGCCGGAGTGGTCTCGGCTGCCGATCCGCTGCCGAAGTTGCGGGACACAGTACAGGCGCGGGGGTAGGCGGCAGCGGCGGAGGTGGACGAGCAGGTGCTCCACGGTGAAGACACTCCAGCCTCGGCACGCCTCCGGACGATGCGCTGCGACAAGCCGAGGAAGGCGTCGGAGCGGGGTGTCTGAGCAGGCGGCGGAGCCTGCCCGGCTCAAGCCGGGCTTGCTCCCGCTGCTGCGCCACGTGCGTAGACGGTGGCGACTCCGGTTGCGGCTGAACAGGGCGGCAATGGATGCGCCGCCGATCATCAGGGATGCTGCCGAAACGGGCGTGAAGCATGGTTGCTGTTCATCCAGAGGGTGATGCGCAGCTTTCGTCCGTGCTCGCAGAAGCCGCGGCTTCCGCCACGGTGATCCAAACGATGCCGTTCATCGCCTGCGCCCTTTCCTTTGGGCTTGTCCGTGCGGGGAAGTGGAACCCGTACACGGTGTGCGGAAGTCCTTTGTCGAAGGTGAGGTACGCATCGAAGGGCTTGGCCCCTCCCCAAGCCCTGAAGCCTTTGATAAGGGATGTTTTGCCTTGGTTACAAGGTCGGCAAATCTGGCTGTCGCGAGCTGTTTCTCCCCTTGCCACGGAAGATTTGCAAGCCCACAATCGATCATGTTGTTGCACTTGGGCGACCTTCGGGTAAAGGAGGATGCGACCGGAACGGCACTTGGGGCACGTGGATATGTCCGCCGTCCGCCACCGACCTGCACTCCTGCAGGAGTTCTTCGGCAATCTGGGCGGCATAGATCTCGATGTCTC